>LNFM01000002.1_pt1 | contig 961590 bp, 891 predicted proteins | sample 596031 | NCBI WGS metagenome assembly LNFM01 (sample SAMN04254537, study PRJNA301005) | activated carbon metagenome | isolation source: dual media filters at the Ann Arbor, Michigan drinking water treatment plant | place: USA: Ann Arbor
CTTCGCTATCCGCGAAGGCGGCCGCACAGTAGGTGCCGGAACCGTCTCGGAGATCGTTGAATAAGATAGCAGTCAGCAGTAAGCAGTGAGCAGAAACAGTCTGCTAACAGCTAACCGCTCGCAGAGGTAATATGCCGAGAGATAACATTATTTTGCAGTGCACGGATTGTAAGGAGCGCAACTACGTGACGACCAAGAACAAAAAGAACACGCCGGGTCGGCTGGAGTTCAAGAAGTTCTGTCGCCGTTGCCGCTGCCACACGCTGCACCGAGAAAACAAGTAGTAGTGACGAGTGAATAGTGACGAGTGAAAAGTCAGCTTTAGCGAATTCGCGAGCTGCGAGTGCCGAGTCACTAGTCGGGAGTTAAGCTTGCTGATTGTCAATGGTAAGCTATAGTCGCAAAAGGTAGCGGGTTGATGGTCGAGGACCGCGAGCGACGAGTAGAATGTGAGAAGCGAAACTTGTCACTTGTCACTTGTCACTTTCCACTCGCCACTGCTTTACAGGGGTATGGTGTCAATGGTTAGCATGGAGGTCTCCAAAACCTTAGGTCCGGGTTCGAGTCCTGGTACCCCTGCCATTAAGTTCTGGGCCCCGTCCGTTTGAGCAGGACAGGTTAGTACGTGCCGGCGGGCTTTGCGGCCAAGGAGATAGAGAGTGTCAGAAACAGCAACCCTGGAAAAGGGCAAGAAAAAAGAAAGCGTAGGAGAATTCATCCAACACACCCGCGAGGAAATGTCGCGGGTCAGCTTTCCCTCGAGCGATGAGGTCAGAAAGACGACGATCATCGTCATCATCGGGGTCATCTTTTTCGCCATTTTCCTTTATTTGATCGATATTTTCTGGGGTTACGTTCTTGAGGGCATAACCTGGGTGTTCAATCAGCTCATCGGTGCATAGGGATATTTGAAGATGAAGCAGTGGTATTTTATCCACACTTATTCGGGGCATGAAAACAAAGTGGTCGAGAGCCTTGCGGCTCGCGTCCGCGATATGGAGCTTGGTGAGTTGATCACCTCGATCCTTTTGCCCAAAAAGCCCGTGCTCGATGTTCGGGGTGGTAAGGAGCATGTCAGCGAGGTGCTGATGTACCCCGGATATGTTCTTGTCGAGATCGATTGCGACGAAAAGGGCAAGGTTCCGGACAATGTGTTTCACGTTATTCGGGCAACGCCGAAGGTAACCGGCTTTCTTGGCGGCAAAGCCCCGACCCCGCTCAGCCACGAAGAGGTCGACCAGATCATCCGCCACATGGAAGAGGCGGCGGAGAAGCCGAAACCGAAGTTTACCTACGAGGTCGGCGAGGTCGTCCGGATCAAGTCGGGCCCGTTCGCGAGCTTTACCGGTAAGGTCGAAGAGGTCAATGAGGACAAAACGACCCTCAAGGTCTCGATCACGATCTTCGGCCGATCAACGCCGTACGAGCTCAACTTCCTTGAGGTTGAAAAGGTGACCTTCTCCGAGGACGAATAGGCAGGTTTTACAAGTTTTGAAGACGGCCGGGCATTGGCCGCAAGTTAAATTGAATGAGGACATTCCCCGCTTTAGGGGATCGTTAATCTAAGATGGCAAAGAAGATACAAGGTTATATCAAATTGCAGATCCCGGCGGGAAAGGCCAATCCGGCACCGCCGATCGGGCCTGCACTCGGCCAGCACGGCGTCAACATCATGGAGTTCTGCAAGGCGTTCAACGCCAAGACGCAGAACGACGACCCGGATATGAAGATCCCGGTCGTCATTACGGTTTATGCCGATCGCTCATTTACGTTTGAGACAAAAACGCCGCCGGCAGCAGATCTTTTGAGGAAGGCGTCCGGCATTCCGAAGGGCTCGGGCAAACCGAACCGCGAAAAGGCCGGCACCATCTCGCGAGACAAGATCCGCGAGATCGCCGAAAAGAAAATGCCCGACCTAAATACGACCAACATCGAATCAGCGATGAAGACGATCGAGGGAACGGCGAAGTCGATGGGACTAACTGTAGAAGGATAAAGGATAAAGGATAAAGGATAAAGGATAAAGGATAAAGTTTAAGATTTTGTCCCTGATCCTGCGGACTTTGCCCTGAGGGAGGGAATTGAACATTCCCGCTAACACCTGGAGGTAAAATGAAACGAGGAAAGAAATACCTCGCTGCGCTCGAGAAGATCGAGCCCGGCAGGAAACATTCGCTTGAAGAGGCGGTCGCAAAGCTCAAAGAGATCGCCTTTGCCAAGTTCGACGAAACGGTCGAATTGACAATGTGGCTCGGCGTTGACCCGCGTAAGGCGGATCAGCTCGTTCGCGGAACGGTCGTGCTTCCGCATGGCCTCGGCGGCGCTGCAAAGCGTGTGGTCGTTATCGCTCAGGGCGATAAGATCAAAGAAGCCGAAGAGGCCGGTGCCGATATGGCCGGCGGCGACGACATCGTCGATAAGATCAAAGGCGGCTGGCTCGATTTTGATGCGCTGATCGCAACGCCCGATATGATGGGCAAGGTCGGCCAGCTCGGAAAGGTCCTCGGTCCTCGAGGCCTGATGCCAAACCCCAAAACAGGAACGGTCACGATGGACGTCAAAACGGCCATCGAAGAGACCAAGGCCGGTAAGGTCGAATACCGCGTCGATAAGACGGGCGTTATTCACTCGCCGGTCGGCAAGGTCTCGTTTGATGATGCAAAACTGGCCGATAACGCCAAGGTGCTCATCAGTGCCGTTATCAAAGCGAAGCCGACGACCGCAAAGGGCCGCTACGTTAAGAAGATAAATCTTGCGGCGACGATGAGCCCGGGCGTTCTGCTCGATGAGCTTAGTTATTCTTAGTCAGTGAGGTGCGAATAGAGAAATGAAAACCAGAGAAGTAAAACAAAGAGACCTTACCGCCCTCACGGAGTCGCTCCAGACCGCGAAGTCGGCGATGATAGTCAGCTTTCAGGGGCTGTCGGTGGCTAAGGACCAGGAATTTAGAAACAATCTGCGAGCCGCCGGTGCGAAGTACCAGGTGGTCAAGAATACCCTTGCACGCATTGCGGTCAAGGGAACGGATTTTGAACAGGCGAGCGATCACCTCAAGGGTGTTACCGCTATCGCCTGGACGGACAGCGATCCGGTCGTCCTTGCTAAGGCGATCTCAAAGTTCATGAAAGACAACGCCGACGTCTATAAATTCAAGACCGGCGTTGTTGATGGAAAGCTTGTTGACTTTAGTCAGGTCAGCGAGATCGCGAGCCTTCCTTCGAAGGAAGAGCTTATCTCGAAGCTGCTTTACGTGATCAACGCTCAGGCGCAGCGTATCGTTACGGTCATCAACGCGGTTCCGCGTGACCTCGCGATCGTGATCAAGCAGATCGGCGATCAGGAAGGCCGTGCCACGGGAGCTCCCGCGGTTGAGGCTACGCCGGCTGTCGAAGCGGCTCCGGCCGAGGAGACTCCGGCGGAAGCGGCACCGGTTGCTGAGTCAGCTCCGGCTGAAGAAGCCCCGGTAGCGGAAGCGGCGCCGGCTGAGGAAACTCCGGCTGCTGAGGAAGCTCCGGTTGAAGAGGCTCCGGTCGTTGAGGCTGCTGCCGAAGGCGGAGACGACAACAACGAAGAGGCCGCCGAGGAAGCTCAGGAAACGCGCGAGAATGAACAGGACCCCGGTTCAGAAGAGGCCGAGCAGGCCGCGGAAGCCGAGGGCGGCGAGGAAGCCGAGAAGTCAGAATAAGTTTTAGTCCGGGCGATGCTTTGGCTCGCCCGGGCCGAAAAAGCCGTACTCAGGGAAAACGAGCCGGGTGATATGTCAGGTCACCTGTGCTGCTCGGGTTCAGGTGAAAAGGAGATGCACCCGGTTCATTTGGCCCCATGGGTTCTAGCGGCAAGGCGAGGTAAATAGTGAATCGAAAATAGTGAATAGTTTTTTCTATTCACGATTTACTATTGACCATTTACAACGAGAAAAGAACCCTAAACAGGAGATAGAGTAAATATCATGGCAATCACGAAAGACGACGTAGTCGAATATCTAAAAGGAATGACGCTTCTCGAAGCGTCGGAATTGGTCAAAGAGCTTGAAGAGGTCTTTGGAGTATCCGCAGCCGCTGCCGCAGCTCCGATGATGGTCGCCGCTGCCGGCGCCGGTGGCGATGCAGGTGCTGCCGCTGAAGAGAAGGATTCATTTGATGTGGTCCTTGCTTCGCCGGGTGGCAACAAGATCGCCGTCATCAAGGTCGTCCGCGAGATCGTCTCCGGACTCGGCCTCAAGGAGGCTAAGGAACTGGTCGACAGTGCTCCGAAACCGGTCAAGGAAGGCGTTTCGAAGGACGAAGCCGAGCAGATCAAAGCCAAGCTCACCGAAGCCGGAGCTACGGTCGAGGTCAAATAACACAAGCCTTAGGCCAGGGCCGGTTCTGCTTAATTTTTGTGCGGAGCCGGTCCGGCTTTCGGTTTTGTTTGGAGTTTGAGAGAAAGACTGCTAAACTCTAAGTTTCAGCAACGGTCGGCCGATTTTTTAAAAGACCTCTCGGATAGACGTTCAGGGCAAGGGCCCGGCAGAGCAAAAGCGGCATTTTCTCTGCAGAGCCCGGTACAATTTGGAGAGTGGGTGTCTCTTTTTTCGCGGCACGCTCGTAACAGAACAATCAGCTAAAAGCTGCTTTGAAAGCGGCCGGGGAAATTTTTGCCCTGGGCCGCAATTGGTGTCTTCGGACAAAAAAGCAGCAGGAAGAACAACTTCCGGCGATCTTTAACAAGGCAAACATAAAGCATTTGCAGGCGAACTGCAACACTTTAACACCATGATCAATAATCCGCTACAACAAGGTTCGGTCGGTCTCGGGGTAAGGACCAGCAAGTCCCCCGAACGCGTCGATTTCTCAAAGATCCAGACCTCGGCTCAGATCCCGAACCTGATAGAAGTTCAGCGTGAATCATACAACCGCTTTCTTCAGATGGACCTGATCCCTGAAGAGCGGGATAAGACGGGCCTGAATTCCGTATTCAGCTCGATCTTTCCGGTGACCGATTTTCGCGAGACCGCAACGCTTGAATACGTCGAATACCAGATCGGAAACTGGCAGTGCAAGTGCGGCAACCTTGAGGGGCTAGAGCATCTGCGTGCCAATTGTAAGAACTGCGGCTCGAAGATAAAGGTCGACCCTTTCAGCCCGGCCGAGGTCCTCTGCAATAGCTGTATGACCTTTAACGCCGTCCGGCCGAAGCTCTGCTCGAACTGCGGCGAACCGGTCGGCCTGAAGCACAAGCACGACCAGCAGGAATGCCAAGAGCGTGGAATGTCGTACAGTGTTCCGCTTAAGGTCAAGATCCGCCTCACGGTTTACGATAAGGACCCGGAAACGGGAACCTCGACCATCCGCGACATCAAGGAAGAGGACGTCTTCTTTGGCGAGATCCCGCTGATGACCGAGAACGGCACGTTCATCATCAATGGAACGGAGCGCGTCATCGTATCGCAGCTCCATCGCTCGCCGGGCGTTTTCTTTAAGGGCGACCGCGATGAGTATCTCGCGAAGATCATTCCGTACCGCGGTTCCTGGGTCGAATTTGAGTATGACCAGAAGGGCCTGCTTCATGCACGGCTCGGCAAGCGAAAGATCCTTGCGACCATCTTTCTGCGGGCACTCGGCCTGTGGCTCTCGCCGCAGATCGATATGAAGACCGTCTCGGACAGCATTCTCGAAGAGGTCGTCAAGAGCGCCGAATACACGAATGCCGATATCCTGAAGCTCTTTTACACCATCGATGAGGTCGAGCTCGATAAGGGCAAGGTCTATATCAAGGTGAAAAAGGAAGGTGCCTCGCACCTCGCTGGGCTGCGTGCCGCCGAGAACATCAAGGACGGCAAGGACGACGTTGTCCGCACCGGCAAGAAGATCACCAAATCGGCCCTTTCCGACCTTCGCAAGCTGAAGACGCCGCGGGTCGAGATCGACCCCGCAGACCTCGAAGGAGCGGTCGCTCTGGCAGACATCGTCAACACCGAGACCGGCGAGGTCCTGATGGAGTCGAACACCGAGATCTCAACGGCAAAGCTTCAGCAGATGATCGACGAGGGCGTCGGCAGCTTCGAGATCTTTTTCCCGAAGGGCGACGATATCGGCGAGGTCATCGCCAACACGCTTAAAAAGGACTCGATCAATAAGCCGGTCGATGCGCTGCTTGAGATCTACCGTAAGATGCGGCCCGGCGATCCGCCGACCGTCCCGACGGCTTATCACCTGCTTGAAGGGATGTTCTTCGATGCGCGCCGGTTCGACCTCTCGCGGGTCGGGCGGCTGAAGTTCAATATCAAAATGGGCCGACCGGAGCGCGACCGTATTGACGATCCGCTTCTCGAAGCAAAAGATTTCATCGAAGTCGTCAACTACCTTCTTCGGATGAAGAGGGACAGCGATCACTATTCGCAGGACGACATCGACCACCTCGGCAACCGCCGCGTCCGCGCGGTCGGTGAGTTGCTTGAGAATCAGTTCCGCATCGGCCTTGAGCGGATGGAGCGTGCGATCAAGGAGAAGATGTCGATCCAGCAAGACATGTTCACCACGATGCCGCGCGACCTCGTCAACGCTAAGCCGGTAACGGCCGCGGTTCGCGAGTTCTTCGGTTCATCGCAGCTTTCGCAGTTCATGGACCAAACGAACCCGCTCTCCGAAATTACGCACAAGCGTCGTCTTTCGGCTCTCGGGCCGGGCGGACTCTCGCGTGAGCGTGCCGGATTTGAGGTTCGCGACGTCCACCCGACTCACTATGGCCGCATCTGTCCGATCGAGACGCCTGAAGGCCCGAACATCGGCCTCATCTCGTCGCTTTCGTGCTTTGCCCGGATCAATGAGTTTGGCTTCATCGAGTCGCCTTACCGAAAGGTCGAGGAAGGCCGCGTGGTCGAATACGTGAGGGTTTACAATGGCGGCGATACGCCGTTCAAGCCGCACGAGCACGTTCCGCAAGAGGCGGTCGAGAAGGCTAACAAAAAGGTTGCAAAGGAAGGCGGAAAGGAAGCAGTGTTTGAGCCCTTCCCGTTCTACCTGACGGCTTGGGAAGAAGATCGCTACGTCATCGGACAGGCGAATATTGAGCTCGACGCCAAGGGCGCTATCGTCAATGAACGCAATGCGGCCCGCCGCCGCGGCGAGTTCATCACGGCCGATCGCGACGAGATCCAGTATATGGACGTCTCGCCGAAGCAGCTCGTTTCGGTCGCCGCTTCGCTTATTCCGTTCCTTGAGAACGACGACGCTAACCGAGCTCTCATGGGCTCGAACATGCAACGTCAGTCGGTGCCGCTGCTTCGTGCTGAGGCTCCTTATGTCGGTACCGGAATGGAGCGGATCGCCGCTCGCGACTCGGGCGCTGTCGTCATCGCAAAACGTGACGGCGTGGTCGATTATGTCGATTCAGAACGCATCATCGTTAAGGCTGACCATAACGTTGACGGCACCATCTCACGTGAGGTGACGGCCGATATCTATTCGCTGGTCAAGTTCACGCGTTCGAACCAGAACACGTGTATCAACCAGCGGCCGATCGTCCAGGTTGGCGAACGCGTCCGCAAGGGCCAGGTCGTCGCCGACGGGCCGTGTACAGACCGCGGCGAGCTTGCTCTCGGCCGAAACGTGCTGGTGGCATTTATGCCATGGCGCGGATACAACTTTGAGGACGCGATCCTCGTCTCCGAGCGGCTCGTTAAGGACGACTACTATACGTCGATCCATATCGAGGAGCTTGAGATCGAGGCGCGTGACACAAAGCTTGGCCCTGAGGAAATCACCCGCGATATTCCCAACGTCGGCGAAAATATGCTTCGCGACCTTGATGAATCGGGCGTTATCCGTATCGGTGCTCAGGTCAAGCCGGGCTCGATCCTGGTCGGAAAGGTAACGCCGAAGGGCGAGACCCAATTGACCGCTGAAGAAAAACTTCTTCGGGCGATCTTTGGCGAAAAGGCCGGCGATGTTAAGGACGCTTCGCTCACCTGCCCGCCGGGCATTGACGGAACGGTCGTTGACGTTCAGGTCTTCACCCGCAAGGGCCAGGAGAAAGACCAGCGAAGCCTCGATATCGAGGGAATGCAGGAAGACGCTCTCCGCCGCGACCTTGAGGACGAGATCCGCATCCTGCAGGAGCAGCGTGACGAGCGTATCAGTGAGCTATTCGATGGCCGCAAGCTGACGAAGGATCTGACGGAGGACAAGGAAGTCATTCTCAAAAAGGGAACGGCCCTTGACCGCGAAACGCTCAAGACCATTCCGCTCAAGGTGCTCAAGACGGCAGAGGTCGCAGCGGGCAACATTGATATCAAAAGCGAGGTCAAGGAATACGAACAGCGGACCGAACGCCAGATCAGCATCCTCTCGGACATCTATGACGAGAAGATCACCAAGCTGAAGCAGGGCGACGAACTGCCGCCGGGCGTTATCAAGATGGTCAAGGTCTTTGTCGCGATGAAGCGAAAGCTTTCGGTCGGCGACAAGATGGCCGGCCGCCATGGTAACAAGGGCGTCATCGCCCGCATCCTGCCGGAAGAGGATATGCCGTATCTCCCCGATGGAACGCCGGTCGAGATCGTGCTCAATCCGCTTGGTGTGCCCTCGCGTATGAACGTCGGGCAGATCCTTGAAACCCATCTCGGATGGGCAGCCCGCGTGCTCGGGTTCCACTTCGCGACCCCCGTTTTTGACGGAGCAAGCGAGGCGGAGATCAAGGAATACATCAAGCAGGCGAACGATAAGTTCGATGACCTTAACCTGCCGAATTCGGTCGGACCCTCGGGCAAGACGCGGCTCTATGACGGGCTTACGGGCGAGGTGTTCGAGCAGAAGGTGACCGTCGGGTACATATATATGCTCAAGCTCTCGCACCTTGTGGACGACAAGATCCACGCCCGCTCGATCGGGCCGTATTCGCTGATCACACAGCAGCCGCTTGGTGGTAAGGCACAGTTTGGCGGACAGCGGTTCGGTGAGATGGAGGTCTGGGCACTTGAGGCTTACGGTGCCGCCCATATCCTTCAGGAACTGCTGACCTGCAAATCGGACGATGTGGCCGGAAGGTCGAAGATCTACGAGACGATCGTAAAGGGTGTTTCGGATTTCGAACCCGGCATTCCGGAATCGTTCAACGTGCTTGTCCGCGAACTGCAGTCGCTGTGCCTTGATGTTGAGCTGATGACCGAGGACATGATCGACCCCGAAGCCGTCGTCGCCGGTGTCGATACTTTGGTCGGAGTTGATTAATCAGTCGAGAAGGTCTTGGAAGTCTAGACAGTCTAGGAAGAACTAGGTGTCAATAGCAGCAGACTTCCAAGCTTCCTAGACTTCCTAGACTGTCCAGACTGTCTAGACTTACGGAGATAAAATGTTTCGTTTTAATACTGAAAGCAAAACGCAGCTGACCTCGAACTACGAGGCCATCCGCATCAGCCTCGCATCGCCTGACAAGATCCGCTCATGGTCGCACGGCGAGGTGACCAAGCCCGAGACGATCAACTACCGGACCTTTAAGCCGGAGCGCGACGGGCTCTTCTGTGCCCGCATTTTCGGACCGGTTTCGGACTGGGAATGCCTTTGCGGAAAGTACAAGCGGATGAAGCACCGCGGCGTCATCTGCGACAAGTGCGGCGTTGAGGTAACTCAATCGAAGGTCCGCCGCGAGCGGCTCGGCCATATCGAGCTCGCTTCGCCCTGCTCGCACGTCTGGTTCTTTAAGGGCCTGCCGTCGCGCATCGGCCATTTGCTCGACATCACTCTTCGCGACCTCGAAAAGATACTTTACTTCGAGACCTACATCGTCGTCGATCCGGGCGAACTGCCGGACCTCAAAGAAAAGGACCTGCTTGCTGACGACCGCTTCCGCGAGCTCTCGCGAGAGTTTCCGGGCCAGTTCGTCGCCAAGATGGGCGCCGAGGCGATCAAAGATCTGCTGATGAAGATCGACATCGAGGAACTCGTCGAGGACCTTCGCCAGCGGATGAAGGACGAGACCTCGCAGCAGAAAAAACTCAAGTTCTCAAAGCGGCTAAAGGTCGCGAGTTCATTCCTCCGCTCGGGCAATAAGCCGGAATGGATGATCCTTGACGTGCTTCCGGTCATCCCGCCGGAGCTTCGTCCGCTCGTGCCGCTTGATGGCGGCCGCTTTGCGACCAGCGACCTTAACGATCTTTATCGCCGCGTCATCAACCGCAACAACCGGTTGAAGAAGCTTATGGAGCTTCGGGCTCCCGAGGTCATCGTCCGTAATGAGAAGCGTATGCTTCAGGAAGCGGTCGATGCTCTCTTCGATAATGGCCGCCGCGGCCGCGTGCTTCGCGGTGCGAACAACCGCCCGCTCAAATCGCTTTCGGGTGCTCTAAAGGGCAAGCAGGGCCGATTCCGCCAGAATCTGCTCGGAAAGCGTGTCGATTATTCGGGCCGTTCGGTCATCGTCATCGGGCCGGAGCTCAAGCTGCATCAATGCGGACTACCGAAAAAGATGGCGCTCGAGCTATTCAAGCCCTTCATCTACAGCAAGCTTGAAAAGGACGGCCACGCCGCCACGATCAAGCAGGCCCGCGAGATGGTCGAGCATCAGGAGCCGATCGTTTGGGACATCCTCGAGGATGTGATCCGCGAGCATCCGGTGCTTCTCAACCGTGCTCCGACGCTTCACCGCCTCGGCATTCAGGCCTTTGAGCCGGTGCTCGTCGAGGGCAAGGCGATCAAGATCCACCCGCTCGTCTGTACGGCGTTCAACGCCGACTTTGACGGCGACCAGATGGCGGTCCACATTCCGCTCTCGCCCGAGGCGCAGATCGAGGCAAGCGTGCTGATGCTCGCTTCAAAGAACCTGCTCTCGCCGGCGAGCGGCCAGCCGATCACCGTACCTTCACAGGACATCGTTCTCGGCTGCTATTACCTAACGCTCGACCGCCCCGAACTCGGCGGCGAAGGCAAGACCTTCGGCTCGGTCGATGACATTCTGCTCGCTCTTGATGCCGGAGTCATCGAAACGCAGTCGCGGATCAAGCTTCGCTGGCGTGGCGACCTGATCGACATGCTGACCGAGCATAACAATCAAGACGTTCTCCGGGCTACCATCCAGAAGGATGTTGACCGGCTGATCGAGACGACTCCCGGGCGCGTCATTCTTAATGAACGGCTGACGCGAGACGGCCTGCCGTTCGTCAACGGAACGCTTAAGAAAAAGGGCTTGCAGTCGCTCGTTCAATTCTCGTACCTGATGCTCGGCCGCGAGAACACGGTCGCTCTTCTCGATGACCTCAAGGCGATGGGCTTCCTTTATGCGACGAAGTCCGGTATGTCGATCGGCATCGATGACATGGTCACGCCCGCGAGCAAGCCGAAGATCATCGAAGACGCTCGTAAAGAGGTCGATAAACTTCAGAAGCAGTACGAGGACGCGACCATGACCAACATGGAACGTGAAAACAAAGTTACTGCAATTTGGTCCGAGGTGACCGACCAGGTCGCCAAAGAAATGTTCAAGGCGATGCACGCCCGCGAAGATGAGCGGAAGGAACTTAACCCGATCCTCGTCATGGCCGATTCCGGAGCCCGTGGTTCGGAAGCACAGATCCGCCAGCTTGCCGGTATGCGCGGCCTGATGGCCAAGCCTTCGGGCGAGATCATCGAAACGCCGATCGTTGCCAACTTCCGCGAAGGCCTCAACGTTCTGCAGTACTTTATCTCGACTCACGGTGCCCGAAAGGGCCTCGCCGATACGGCGCTTAAGACGGCCGACTCCGGTTATCTGACCCGCCGCCTTGTGGACGTCGCACAGGACGTCATCGTCTCCGAACAGGATTGCGGAACGATGAAAGGCATCTGGGCCGAGGCGATCATCCGCAACGGCGAAGAGGTCGAATCTCTTCGTGACCGCATTGTCGGCTGTACTTCGCTTGACGACATCATTGACCCGGTCGACGGCACGACCATCGTCGAAGCCAATGTCGAGATCAACGAAGACCTGGCGGCTGCCGTTCAACTCTCCGGCCTGCAGAAGGTCCGCATTCGCTCGGCACTAACTTGTGAGAGCCGCCGCGGCATCTGCGTAAAATGCTACGGCCGCAACCTGGCGACCGGAAACACGGTCGAGATCGGCGAGGCGGTCGGCGTTATTGCCGCTCAATCGATCGGCGAACCCGGAACGCAGCTTACGATGCGTACGTTCCACGTCGGCGGAACCGCACGGCTTGAGTCTGAGACCAAGCATGAGGCGGCAATGGACGGAACGGTCAAGTTCCTCGGCGATTGGAACGTGATCAAGAACCGCAAGGGCGAAATGATCTCGATGAAGCGGCAGCCCTCCGAACTTGGCCTGCTCGATGAGCGCGGCCGCGAGGTTGCTCGCTACAAGATGGTCTACGGTGCCCAGCTCCATGTCAAAGACGGCCAGAAGGTCAAGCAGGACGACGTGCTCGCAACTTGGGATCCGTTCACCTTCGCCATCCTGACCGAGGTCTCCGGTACGGTCAAGTTCCAGGACCTCAAGGAAGGCAAGACGGTCGAGCAGGAGATCGATAAGGTTACCGGCCAGATCCGTCTCGTCGTCAAGGACTCGGACGAAAAGAACCAACCGCGACTTGAGATCCGTAAAGGCACAAAGATCCAGAAGACCTATCAGATGCCGATCCGGGCAAACCTTCAGGTAGTTGATGCTCAGGAGGTCGAGGCCGGAGACGTCATCGCCAAGATCCCGCGTGAAACAACCAAGACGAAGGATATCGTCGGCGGTCTCCCGCGTGTCGTTGAGCTCTTCGAGGCACGGCGTCCATCGGAAACGGCTGTTATGTCCGAGATCGACGGAATCGTTACGCTGGGTACCATCTCAAAGGGTAAGCGAAAGCTCTTCATCACCGGTGAGGACGGCGAGCAGCGTGAATACGACATCCCACGCGGTGTTCATATTAACGTGCAGGAAGGCGACCACGTAAAGGCGGGCGAACCGCTGATGGACGGTCCGCTTAACCCGCACGATATTCTCCGCGTGCTTGGTATCGAGGCTCTTCAGAACTACATCGTTAGCGAGATCCAGGAGGTTTACCGCCTCCAGGGCGTTACGATCAACGACAAGCACATTGAAGTGATCGTTCGTCAGATGCTTCGCTGGGTCAAGATAAAGGACGTCGGCGACAGCAACTTCCTGATGGAAGAGCAGGTCGATCGCTTCCGTTATGAGGACGAGAACCGGCGTGTTCGCGATGAGGGCGGGACGGCCGCCGTCGGCGATCCGCTGCTGCTCGGCATCACGAAGGCGTCGCTTTCAACCGACTCATTCATCTCGGCCGCGAGCTTCCAGGAAACGACCCGCGTGCTTACCGAAGCCGCCATCTCCGGCCGCGTGGATTATCTCCGCGGGCTTAAGGAGAACGTTATCATGGGCCGTTTGATCCCGGCGGGAACCGGTATGAAATACTACCGCAACGTCAGGATCGATCCGGATGCGACCGAGAACCGCAAGGTCGAGGATGAGTTTGATGAACTCGACATCCGCGGCGGATTTGATCTGCCCGTGATCGCCGATGTTCCCGGCATCATTGAACCGGACCTGGAAGATGATGACGATTTGGACGAGGATGACATCATCGACGACGACTCGGAAGACCTCGAGCTCGAAGAGACAGTCGAACTCGAGCTTGATGATGACGACGACATTTAGTCGCTTTTCGCCCGCACGGTTCAGTTAACCAAAAGAAAAGCCCCGGCGTTTTGAGCGTCGGGGCTTTTTGCTTAGATCGAGGCGAGTCCGGAAACTGGCCCTTCTGATCGCCTACCAGATCGAACAGCGGTTCGCCCGGACCATCGGTTGTCCGGTCGAGCAACTGAACGCCTGCTGGAACTGCGGCATGTTCGAGAGCGGCCCGTTGACACGCCATTTCGGCAGCGAATGCGGGCCGGTCTGTACCTGCCGCCGTTCTGCTTCGGGTGTGTATTTTGATGCCCAGATCTGTCCCCAACCGAGGAAGAATCGCTGCTCGGGCGTAAAGCCGTCGATCTCGGTGGGCTTTGGCTTCCCCTCCAGCGAACGCATAAATGCATCCCAAGCAACACTTAGCCCGGCGAAGTCACCGATATTCTCGCCGAGAGCAAGGCGTCCTTGCATAAAGAGCCCTGGCTGCACCTCGTATTCATCCCACTGCTTGATCAGGCACGCCGCCCGCTCTTCAAACTGCGCACGGTCGGTCGAGGTCCACCACATTTTTAGGTTGCCCTCGGAGTCGAACCGGCTGCCCTGGTCGTCAAAGCCATGGGTGATCTCGTGGCCGATAACGCCGCCGATCGCACCATAATTAACGGCATCGTCGGCCGTGAAGTTAAAGAAAGGCGGCTGCAGAATACCGGCCGGGAACGTGATCTCGTTGTTGACCGGCGAATAGGACGCATTGACTGTAGAGGGCGTAAAGCCCCACCGCGTCTTATCACGCGGCTTTCCAAGATCCTCAAAATTGCGGCGGACCTGAAAGCGGTTCGCCGTTAAAACATTGCCGGCAAATGACGCACGGCCGACCCTCAGCCCCTTGTAGCCGCGAAGGTTGTCCGGATAGCCGATCTTTCGCTTAAAGGTTGAGAGCTTCGTTTGTGCTTCCTGCTTTGTCGCCGGGCTCATCCATTCGAGGTTGTCGATGCGGCTTTTCATCGCGACCATCAAGTTGTCGATCAGCTCGTCCATCCTCGCCTTTGCCTCGGGCTTAAATTCGCGGCGGGCATATTCCATCCCGAGTGCCTCGCCGAGAACGCCGTTCACGGTCTGCACGCATGTACGCCAACGCGGCTGCTGTTCTTTCTGTCCGCTCAGATAGCGGCCATAGAATTCGAAATTCGCGTCGCGAAAATCTTTCGAAAGCGACGGGGCAGCCGAGTTGACCAGCATCCAGCGGAAATAGGTCTGCCAGTCTCTAACCGGTGTTTCCGTCATCATCGAATTGACGGCGTCAAAGAATTTCGCCGGTGCCATATTGAAACGCCTTTCCGGAGCGATCCCGCGGGCACGCATATAGCTTGCCCATGCGACATTCGGAGCCGCCTTTTCAGCCTCAGCGAGCGTAACCATGTTGTATCGATTATCCGGGTTCCGGAGCTCAATGGGGGTAAGCGAAGCATTCGCGAGGGCCGTTTGCAGCAGCATTACCGTGTTCGCATTCGCCTTTGCCTGCGCGGGTTCGTCGCCCATTAGCTCGAACATCTTCGCCACGTGCTCGACGAACTTGCGACGCGTCTCGATGGTCTTCGCATCCGTATTCGTATAGTAATCGCGGTTTGGCAAGCTTAGCCCGCCCTGATTGGCATTGATGATAACGGCGTTCGAGTCCTTAAGGTCCGGGCCCGCACCGAAGCCATAGATCGACGGAATCCCGGCGTTGTGAAGCATAGCGAGCTGTCGGCGGACGTCGGCCGTGGAACGCATTGCCGCGATCTGGCCGAGCATCGGCCGGATGGGCGAAATGCCGGCTCGCTCGATCGCCTCTTCATCCATGCAGGTCGTGTAGAAATCGCCGATCAATTGTTGATCGCTTCCTGCCCGTGCCTTTGCTGCCGAGGCGGTCTCAAGCACTTCACGCAAGATCTCATTATTTCGTTCGCCGAGGATGTTGAATGTACCCCACCGAGCTTCGGCCGCCGGGATCTCGGTCGTCCGCAGCCAGTTGCCATTGACGTATTGGTAAAAGTCGTTGCAGGGTGAAACGCTTCGGTCCATCCGCGAGGGGTCAAAGGCCGGAACGTCCGCAAATGCACTTACCGAGAAACTGAAGGCCACGGCAAATGCGAGCACTGTACGCAAGGGTCGAGTGAACATAGATATCTCCTGAAATAGCCAGATTTGCAAATAAATACGCGGGCGAAAGCCAAACGGTTTCGGCTTTCTGACCTAAAGGACCGGGATAAAGCTTTGCTCGACCTTTCGGTGAAGCTCGCCGGCAAGTTCCTTTCGGTCGGTCCGGATGATCGGCTCCGAGCCGAAGACGACCGTTGCCTCGTATCCCGATAGCGAAAACATCCGCAACATATGCTTGAGAAACGGCGTATCGTCCCACCAGCAGATGTAGTCGCTCGCCGGGCCTTCGCCCTCGGGCGTGCGATAGCTGATCGCGGCATATGAGACCGGCACGTCGCTTTTGGCCGCAAACTCAAAAAAAGACGACCGGAAGGGAAGCACCTCTTCGCCCTTCGTGCTCGTGCCTTCGGGAAAGACGATAATGCCTTCGCCGCCTGAAAGTCGATCAATGATCGCCCCGCCCGCTCGCGGAATATCCCGCCGATTGCCGCGGTTGATAAAGACCATTCCCATATCGCGCATCATTCGCCCGGCGAGAAACCAATCGGCCAGGTCGTGCTTTGCGACAAAAACGCCGCTTGCCGCCGCCCGCAGTATCGGTATATCAGCATAGCCGAGGTGATTTGCAGCGAGAAAAAAGGGCGCTGTCGGCGGCTCGCCGATCACATTAAGCCGAACTCCGGCGATGCGGATGAACGCCCGCGACCAAAGGCTAAATGCCAATTGCCGCCAGTATATTTTGTTTGGAATGAAGAAAGACGAGATCCACCACGCGTAATAAATGCCGAACGAGGCAACGACGAAAAGCACGAAACGAATTATGGCTCGAATGTGATTCATGGAGAGCAGGCTGTAGCGATTCTTTGGAAGACCCTCAGAAAGCCCGCGAATGAGGCATCAGGGTTCTTCGCGTTCGACTTTCGTAAAATTGTAACGCAGGAGCACGCGTGCGGGCAATGGCTTGCCGTCGCGCTCGCCGGGCCGCCAGTTCATCGCTCGGATGGCCCTTTCGACCGAGGCCTCGAGGCCATAACCGGCCCAACGGGTGAATTCGATCCGGGCGACGCGGCCCTCGGCGTCAATATCAACCTCGGCATCGACCGTCGCCTGGAGCCGGAAACGCGAAGCTTCGACCGTATATTCCGGCCGAAGGCGGCGATAGGGCATCGGCGGGCGAACGCCCTTGGCGGACGGTGTGTCAATTACGACAAGTCCCTCGATCTCATCATAAGAGTCAAGCGATGTGTCTTCCCGAACCGCGATCGAACCGCTCTCGCGGATGCGGGCGGCGATCTCTTTCGAGCGAGCGAGTAGACTTTCCGCCGCCAAATTTTCCGAATCCTCTTCAGCCGATACGAGGAACCACCCGGCAAGCCGGCCGGTCCGAGCACTTACGACATAAACCGCCGCCGCCGCTTCAAAATAACGGTCGCGGCCGAACGCACTGCGTCTTATGATCTCGGCCTGTATCAAACCAATGATGTCCACTCCGATGACGCGGCCCGCTCGCCGGGCGTCCTCGGCAGTTTGATTGAACGGTGTCTCAATACCGAGCGTGCCGAACGCCGTCTCGGCCGCAAGCCTGTCGACCGCATCGGTTCCGAGTGTTGTGATAACGCCGTCCGCAAGCCGGGCCGAAAGCTCGCTCTTGTCCGGTGCGATCACCGCAAAGCGTGCCGCAAAGCTCGGCACCGCGGCGAAACATATCGCGAGAAAAATGGCGGCAAGAGATGTGCGGCGTGAAGTCATCGGCGATGGTAAAGATCGGCGATCTCGCGGCGGAGTTCATCTGGGAAGCAGAGCCGATGGATGCGGTAGCCCTGCTGAAGCCCGCGGACAGCCGAGCTGACCTCGGAGATCTCGCGGATCTGCGGACGGGCGTATCCGTCCTCAACGTAGATCAGGTTCTTTGGCCGTGACGAATCGGCGGTGTAAAAATTATGCTCGATGTCACCGCCCGTGTCCTCAAGAAGGTAGTACTCGGGGTCGAGCCCAGCGGCGGCGATCGCCTCGCGGGATCGCTCAACAAATTCTATCCGTTCGGCCTCCGGCATATCGAGGTCGAGCGCCTTGAAAAGTCGCCGATTCAGGAACCGAAAGGCAAGATCCGCAAGCACCGTATCGGCAGAACGCTGCCATTGCTTTACGTGAAAAATGAAGTCCGAATCGTCGATCGCGAGATGCTCTTGGAGCGAAAGCTTCTTTCCGGCGAGTATCTTTTCAAATGGCGTCCCGCTCGCGAACCAGATGTCGCCGCCCTCGGCAAAGACTTTGAGGGCACGGCGGAGCAGCGACTTTAGGATCATCTCCGCTGCACGCAAGGTCCGGTGAAAATAGACCTGGCGGAACATATAATACCGGGCCTGCAAGTAATCCTCGACCGCGTAAATGCCAGGAGCCGAGACGTAAAGCTGGTCCTCACCCGCGTTGATCTCAAGTGATTTCACGATCCACTCGAGGTCGTAAACGCCGTACTTGACGCCGGTCATTAGCGAATCGCGAAGGAGATAATCCATCCGATCGACATCGAGCTGCGATGATACGAGCTGGGCAAGTGCCATCGGGCGAAACGTTCCCTGAATGATCGCGGCGACGCGGCCGGGAAGTTCCGGGTCAGCTTCGCGAAGTACATGGCCGACTTCGGTATCGCTGCTCAGGACGCATTCGACCGTGAAGTCCTCGTGATGAAAACCGAGGATCGATTCAATGACGTGCGAGAAGGCCCCGTGGCCGACGTCATGGAGCAGCGTTGCGGCAAGAACGGCCGTGCGGTCGGCGGGCTCGATAGGGTATTTCTCGCCGAGCCGCCAGATGATCCGCGAGGCGAGATGATAAGCCCCGAGGCTATGTGTGAAGCGCGAGTGCTCGGCTCCCTGATAGGCAAAATGGGCAAGCCCAAGCTGCCGCACCCGCCGCAGCCGCTGAAACTCGGGCGTATCGATCAGGCGAATGATCAGCCGCCCGTCCGGCTCATCGCCACGGACGCGAATAATATTATGGACCGGATCGCGGTAAATTCTTTCGAGCAAGGCATTCTCCACGACAAAGTCGGCAGTGACTCAAAAAATGATGGCAGTATTGTTCGAATACGAGTATAATCGGACGTCAACAGTTTCTCTAGCGCACATAGTTACTATCTCGGGGGTCATATGCAGAAAATAGGACTTTTTTTCGTCGTCGCTGTCGCCATCCTTTCTTTTGGAACCTCGGAATCATACGGTCAGGATCGGAATCGAATATCGGGGTTCGTCTTCGATGAATCTCGCCGGCCGCTGGCAGATGTCTATGTTGAGCTACAGAATGATTTCTACTCAACCCTTAGCCGTGTTCGCACAAACGGCGTGGGGATGTTCAATTTCGCGGGACTCCCGTCGGGCAGGTATGTCATAAAGGTGCTGAATTCCGGCACGAACTACGAAGAGCAGTCAGTGTCTATCGCATTGATCCCAGTCTCTGCGGTGGCCGGACGCGGGGTAGCTTCAGAGCATGTCGATATCTATCTTCGAGCGAAAAAGCCCAGAAGTGCTCCCTTGAAGGCTCCGGCTGTCGTATATGCTCAGGAGGTGCCGTCCGAAGCTCGCACCTTGTATGAAGCCGGGCTGAACGATCTCGAGAATAAAAAGGATAAAGAGGGTTTGGATAAGATCAAACGATCGATAGAGGCATTTCCGGATTACTTTCTTGCGCTAGATACACTTGGGAATGAGTACTTAAATCGGGCGGAGTACGAGGCTGCTTACGTTCTTTTGACAAAGGCGTTAACTGTGAACCCCCGCAGTTTTTCGAGCACCTTCGGGGTCGGACTTTCAGCATTTCGGCTAGGAAGAACTGACGATGCCGCGGCCCGTTTCAAAGAGGCGGTAGCGATTGACAATGGATCGGCTAATGCTCACCTCTGGTTAGGGATCGCCTATCATGCGCAAGGAAAATTAGATGATGCCTTTCGTTCGATCAAGGAGGCGGCAAAAGTTGCAGGTGAAGGTGTGCCTGAGATCCATTGGCAACTTGCCCGAGTCTTGAACGATAAGAAAGAGTACGCCGAAGCAGCTAAAGAACTTGAGCTATTCTTAAAGTATAGGCCGGATGCCGCGAACCGCGAAAAGATACAAGAAACGATCCGGACACTCAAACAAAAGAAAAGCTGACTCTTTCCCGCTCAGTACAATTGCCAGCTTCAGGGGCGAGATTTGACCGCCCCCGGATTATTCAACTGCTCGGATATTATCCGAAAATCTGAATTTTGTATCCCGCCTTACGAACTGACCCCCTCCTCAGATTCGGGGTAAAACACATTTAACATCCCAAAAGCCATTATTTTGCATGACGTCTTTTGCCGGCACGATATTTGCAATAATAAGAATAACTCGTGCCCAATAGTCCGGATTGAAAATCAGAGGAGTATTCAAATATGTTTAGAACAATCAAGTTTATCTTCGCGACTCTAACCCTCGCGCTGGGTCTTAGCCTTACGGCTATGGCTCAGGAGCAGACGGGTTCGATCGAAGGTACTATTACCGATCCAGCCGGCGCCGTCGTGCCAGGCGTCGAAGTGGTCATTTCAAGTAGAGCGGCCGGAACAACAGTTGGCTTTCGTCGAACGGCCACCACTGACAGGAACGGCTTTTTCCGAATCCAGCAGATCCCGCCGGGTATTTACACGGTATCCACGGCGGCAACTGCAGGCTTCGGTACGGCTACGACCAATGAGGTCCAAGTACTTCTAGGCCGCACAACTCCGGTGAACATCACTCTTGCCGCTTCTGGGGCGAACGTCGATGTCATCGTTACGGCCGATCCTTTGGCGATCGACCCGACCGGTAGTCAGATCCAGACGAATCTCTCGGCCCGTGCCGCAGAACTTCTTCCGAAAGGAACGAATTTCACAAGCCTCCTCGCCATTGCTCCGGCCGTTCGGAATGAACCGCTCAGCGGCGGCTTCCAGATCGACGGAGCTTCAGGTTCTGAGAACACCTTTATCGTTGACGGACAGGAAGTAACGAACTTCCGTACCGGTACCCTTAATACAAATAACAACATCCCCTTCCAGTTGGTTCAGGAAGTTCAGATCAAATCCTCGGGATTTGAAGCTGAATTCGGCGGTGCCACGGGCGGCGTTGTCAACGTTGTGACTCGGGGCGGAAGCAATCAGTTCCGCGGCGAGATCGGAAACGAATTCCGCGTGTCTGCATTTCAAGGAAGCCCACGTGATTTCCTTCGCCAGACCAATTTTACTGGCGGTACGGTTGCCGAGTACATTCCGGTAGCTAAGGACGGCGGCACCGATTGGTTCCCGTACGTCAGTTTAGGCGGACCGATTATCAAAGATCGGGCTTGGTTCTTCGGAAGCTATTCGCCACAGTTCATCAACATAGATCGTACAGTCGGGCTTTACGGGAGCAATATCAACCCCGCAACCCGGCAAATCACGAACTCTAACACTTACGCTTTTCGGCAGAAGAACGAATATGCATTTGGGCGTATCGATCTTCAACCGCATTCGCGGCTTCGCCTAACCGGAACCTATCTTTGGAATCCGATCGACGTTCTTGGCTCGGCAATTCCGGCTCAGAATCCCTTCGGATCAGTCCCAGGAATTACCTTCCCGGGTCGCGGACTTGTTTCGGGTCCTGAGTATGCCAACTTCGTTGGTGGACGTCAGAATTCGAACAACACGACGGGTTCACTCGCTTGGACCCCCACCGACCGTTTGACGATCTCTGCTCGCGGCGGGTACAGCTTCCTTAACGAGAAGCTTGGCAACTACGGAGTTCCCCCGGTTACCGGTCAGACTCGGTATCTTACGCAGCTTTGTCAAACGGGCGTGACGGCTCCCGCCGGCTTTCCGGCTTGCGGAACGCAGAACTTCCCGGGATTTTCAAATCTTTTGTTTGATGCTTCACGTCGGCGAACGTTCGACGCGGATGCGTCGTATCGAATCGATGATTTCGGTGGACGCCATCAGATCAAGGGCGGTGTTCAGTGGAATGGTGTCAGCAACTCAATTCAGAGCACCCTTGTTGATACATGGGTATTCCGTTTTGGTTCGATTTACACCGTTCAGTCGCTGTCGGGTCGCGGAGATGCTCCTCCTCCAACTCCGGGCGCGATCGGAGCAGGCTGGCTTCAGCGATTCGGTGCACAGGGTGCGGCTGGCAGCGATAACCTCGCTTTCTACATTCAAGATTCGTGGCAGCCGATCCGCCGCCTTACCTTAAATATTGGTGTTCGTACCGAGCGTGAAAACTCGCCGAGCTTCAATGACCTTGGCGACGGTATCACTTTTGACTTCGCGGACAAGATCGCTCCGCGTCTTGGGTTTGCTTGGGACGTCTTTGGAGATGGCAAAACGAAACTCTTTGGTAGCTATGGCCAATTCTTTGACCGCTTCAAGTATGAGCTTCCGCGTGGTTCGTTCGGTGGTAACTTCTTCCGCAACGACTACTTCGAGATCTTCCCGGGTCAAACCGCTGCGACGTTCACCCGGCAGTCAACTATCGGCAATTTGGGTGATCCGATTGGCGGAACATGCCCGATCAACAATCCGGGAGTCTTCACTAGATGTCAGCTCGATTTCCGTATTCCTTCGAACCTTCCGGGTCAGCCGGAGTTCGGTCAGGTCGATCCGGACATTGAGGCTTTCCGCCAGAGCGAATATACCATCGGCATTGAGCGTGCTCTTGGTTCCGATTTTGTTTTCCGCGGCCGTTACACACATAAGACGGTGGACGTAGCCGTTGAGGATATCGGTATTCCGACCGCAGGCGGTGAGGCTTATATTATCGGAAATCCGGGTCGTGGACTCGCGGCTCAGATCGGTGCCGCCAACGGCTTCGAATCGCTTGAAGCAGTTCGCGATTACGATGCGGTTGAGGTTGGCCTTGAAAGAAGGTTCGTTAATAACTTCTACTTTTCAGCGAACTATACCTGGAGCCGACTGTTTGGTAACTACGCCGGTCTTGCAAGCTCGGATGAGGCAGGACGTACTTCACCGAACGTAAACCGCAACTTCGACCTTCCGTTCATCGGCTTTACCTCACAGGGTCGGCCGGATAATGGACTTCTTCCGACGGATCGCACCCATGTATTTAAGTTCTCGGGTGCCTATGAGATCCCATGGTCGAGCTCGAATTCAACCGAGATCTCCGGCTTTACGACCGCTCAAAGCGGTACGCCGCTGACGACCCGCTTTACGCTTTTTGGCGTTGCAGGTCAGATCTTGACGGAACGCGGAGACTTGGGTCGCACGGAAATGTTCACGCAGACGGATCTTGGTGTTCGTCATCGCTATCGTTTCGGCCGCGACAATCGATTCAGCATTGTCGCTATGCTAGATATCCTGAACCTCTTCGACGAAGATAATGTTTTAGGTATCAACGACGCTATTTCCAATACCGGTATCACGCCGGCAGTTCTTGGTTATCCGGCGGGTACAAGCCCGGTCGTTTACGAAGGTGAGTATCAGCGTAGAAATACGACGGATATCATCAACGCTTACTTCGCGGCAGATCCGTCGCGAGCGAATATCCTGTTCCAGTTGCCGAACAACTTCCAAGGCCCGCGTAGCGTGCGGTTCGGTCTCAAACTGCAGTTCTAAACTGTAAAAACTAGTCACAGGACAATTCAGGCCGCCTCTAACGGGGCGGCCTTTTTCATTTCGGATGAGCGTACTACCCGCCGAAAACCAATGGAATCGCTGCATTCCAGAACGAGTCGTTAACTGAGCAAATGGCCGAGCTTTTCTTTCTTTGTTTTGAGGTAGTGGGCGGCGGGTTCCTGGGTCTCGATCTCGACGGGGATGCGTTCGACGACGTTGAGGCCGGCTTCTTCGAGAGCCTCAAGCTTATCAGGGTTATTCGATATGACGCGGACCTTGCAGAGCCCGAGGTCAAAGAGAATTTCGGCACACTGCCGATAGTTGCGAGCATCGATCGCAAAGCCGAGAGCTTCGTTGGCCTCGACCGTATCGGCACCTTCGTCTTGAAGCGCGTAAGCCCTGATCTTGTTGATGATACCGATGCCTCGGCCTTCCTGCTGCTGATAGACGATAGCTCCGCGGCCTTCCGCCTCGATCATCCGCATTGCCTGGTCGAGCTGCGGCCCGCAGTCGCATTTGACCGAGCCGAAAACGTCGCCGGTCAGGCATTGCGAATGTATCCGGACGAGCGTTGGGACATCGGGGCGCATTTCGCCCTTATGGAGGACGACAAACTCCTCGGTGCTGTTGGTCGAACGATAGCCTGAGATCAGAAACTCGCCGATGGTGGTCGGAAGCTTTGCGGTCGCGACATGCTCTACGGTCAGCGGCCCCGGTTCGGGCGGGCATTTGGGTTCTGGCTCGGACAAATTACGTAAACCTCAATGATCACTAAAGTTGCGGCGTCGCTATATATTACGCCGGCGAAATAAAAAGTATTTCACACTTCACGGCCAAAAGAAATAGCCGCTGCCGTATGGTAGCGGCAGCGGCGCGGTGTGGAGGGTTAACCCGTTCCTTTATTTCTTCTCTTCGTCGGAGGTTTCCGTTTCTTCCTCTTCTTTTTCCTTTTGCCCGTCCTCATGATGAGCGAAAACCGCTCCATCGGATGTTCCGAAGATCTTGGCGAAGAGCCCGCTGAGGACCTCGGAGATCTTTCCGGGTTCGCCGGCAGTTTCTGTTACGGTTGCCGGCGTTTCGGCGAAAGCTGTATCGAGCCGGATGAGTTCGGCAGAAACGTGCAGGCAAAATCCGCAGTCGGCCATATGGCTGATCACCGGGCCGGCCTCTCGCTCGCTCAGGTTGCCGTCAACGAAAGCGGCGATGGTGTCCTGCTCGATGTGTCCGCCGGCGGGATTTGTTCCTCTGCGGGTCGCCAGATATCCGCCAAGCAGTGCCTGGATCGCTTCATATTGTGGGTGAATTTTCTCTTCGTTAGCCATTGTTCCGGTTTTCCTCCCGTAACTTAGACGTCACGCTTGGAAATATTTTGCGTAACTTCTGTCGGCACCCGCAAAAAAGTTTTCGATGCCTAAAATACTACGCTATGTTGCTGACAATTTTGCGAAAAGATCGCCCGAGCCGAGGTCGCGGGTGGCCAGGTCCATGCAAATCTCTGATTCCTCGCTTGAGAGCCCCTGCGTCGCCGAAAGCTCGTGTTTGAAGTTTTCAAGAACGCGGGCGTAGGACTTCTCAAGCCACCGCATCACTGTCGATTCATGAGTGCGGCCGCCGGTTTCGCGGGTTTGCGACCGCCGCTGAAACCATCCGCGGAGCGGCGAATTTTCATTCTCCAAAAGCCGGGCGATCTCGCGCAGCTTCAGGTTCTCATGGTGGTAATAAAGCAAAAGCAGCCGTTCGTGCGGCTCAAGCGAAGCAAATGCAGCCGAGAGCGATTCGATCGTCGCCCTCCGGTAACGCTTTTCGGCAAGCTGATCTACGGCTTCCTGCTCGCCGTCGTCAACGCCTGCGAGAAAGGCCGCATGTGCTGCACCTTCGCCGACGTTTTCCGTCATCTCATCGAGTGAAACTTCATCCGGGCTCGAGCGGTGAAGATCGACCAGCGAATGCCAAACGACCGTCCGCAGCCATCCGCGGATCGAGCCGCGGCCGCTGTAGGTTGCAAACTTGGAAATGCGTTCGCCATCAACGACGCGGGTGCCGTAAAGCTCTACGTAAACCGTGTCGATCACATCCTGCGCATCGACCTCGGTTTTTGCAAGGTGGCGGGCGACGCGTTCGAGGTACGGCCGATGCTGTTGGTCAAACTCCCACCAGGCACGCTCGCTGCCGTTCGAGCAGGCGATCGCCATAAAGAGGTCATCGGCCTGAAGTTGCCCAATAAAGTCGTTCACTTCCTCGGCAGTCGGGGGCGATTCCGCAGCCGAGCAGAACTTCTGAAGGCTGCGTTCGACCGAGCCCCGAAACTGCTCATCCGTAACGCCAAAATTTGGCGCGTTCTCATGACAGCGGGCATAGAGCTCGCCGATCGAGGGGCCGGCCGCGGCAATGATTTCAGTAAATTGAGAGTCGCCTTCCTGCATCGCCCGAACATTATAACGGAGCAGCCACAAATAGACTAGTAACTAGCAAATATGGGACTTTTTCGCGAACCGTCAGACCTCGTTCGGCCGCAGTTCTGGAGTGAATCCGCCGGAAGAATGGTCGAGGTCGGTTTCGGAATATTGCAGCCGAAACAGCTTCCAATAAAGCCCGCGAAGCTTCAGGAGTTCATTATGGCTTCCCATCTCGCGAAGCTCGCCGTGGTGAAAGACCATGATCCGGTCGCATTTCTGAACGGTCGAGAGCCTATGGGCAACTACCAGCGACGTGCGGCTCTCCATCACGCGTTCTACGGCGATCTGGATAAGCTGCTCGGTTTCGGTGTCGATGGAGCTGGTCGCTTCGTCGAGCACCAAAATACGCGGGTCGAATGCGAGTGCACGGGCAAACGAGACGAGTTGCTTTTGCCCGACCGAAAGCCCCGCACCGCGTTCGCGGATGCGGTGGGCATATCCGCCATCGAGCTCGGAGATGAAGGTATCGGCGTGGACCTCTTTTGCTGCCCATCGGATGCGTTCGTCGTCGATCGCCGGATTGCCGAGGCGAATGTTGTCCTCGACCGAACCGCTGAAAAGGAATACATCTTGAAGTACGACTGCGAAGTTCGACCGCAGATCGGCGAGATCCCATTCACGAATATCGACGCCATCAAGCAAAATGCGGCCCTTCTGGATATCGTAGAACCGCATCAACAGGTTGGTGACGGTCGTTTTGCCCGAACCGGTGTGGCCGACCAATGCGACGTTCTCGCCGGGCTCGATGGTGAAGCTCACGTCTTTGAGCACCCAATCGTCTTCTTTATAAGCGAACCAGACATTGCGAAACTCGATGCGGCCCTCGGCCTTGCCAGATTTTTTCGGTGTCTCCGGGCTTTTGATGGCGATGTCCAGATCGAGCAGGATGAAGATGCGGTGCGAAGCGACGATGGCCGCCTGAAGGACGTTGAATTTGTCCGAGAGATCCCGGATCGGCTGAAAGAGCTGAAGCGAATATTGGATGAACGAGGCGAGAATGCCGATCGTTAACCCCGCTTCTGCCGCCGAAAAGCTCGATATCTGCTCCCATGCGAAAAAGAAGATCACGGCCGCGATGCCGACCGCCCCGATGAAATCGACGAGCGGATAGAAGACCGAGTAATAGTAGATCGTCTCGATGTTCGCCTGCCGATAGTTGTCGTTTATCTTTGCAAATTTTTCTTGCGAGCCTTCCTCGGCGTTCATCAACTGAACGGTTTGTGCTCCCGAAGTGTATTCCTGCAAAAACGCCGCAAGCCGGGCGTTACGGGTTCGGACCTTGTCGAAGCCCACGCGGGCATGCTTGCGGAACCAGTTGGTTGCGGTGAAGAGCAGAGGAACGGTAACAAGCGAGACGATGGCGAGCTTCCAGTCAAGCCAAAACATCCATCCGATGATCGCAATGATGATGACAAGATCGCCGAGCACGTCAATGACGCCCGAGGTGAAAAGCTCGTTGAGCGCGTCAACGTCCGATGTCAGTCGTGTAATGATCCGCCCGACCGGATAGCGGTCGAAATATGCCACCTCCTGCCGCTGGAGCTTTGTGTAGATCTGGCTGCGAAGGTCGTACATCACCCGCTGGCCGACGCGGTTGAGCACTATCTCCTGCAAATAAGAAAAGATGAAGCGGAAAAGAAAAACGCCGAAAAAGGCGAGTGCAAAAAGCCAAATGCCGTCGGTCGTCCGCGGCGTGATGTAACTATCGACCGCGACCTTTGTGAAAAAAGGCTGCGTGCTGATCAATGCGTTCGTTAGGAATGTCAGCACCAACGCAAGCGCCGCCAGGTGCCAGTAAGGCCGAAGATACCCGAGCAGCCGCTTGACGATGCGGAGATCGTAGGTCTTCCCTATGGCCTCTTCTTCATGATATTTGGTTACTTCGGTTGACACGGTCTTTACCCGATTCTAGTTTGGTAAAAGCAATTGTGCCAATTTAGAATGCAGAAACGTGAACCGCTTTATTGACGAAAATAAGGATAACTGGCGGCGGCTTGAGGACCTTCTCGGGATGCTCCAGGGCTCGGGGCTTCGGGGGCTTTCAAAGCTCGAGGTGCGCGAGTTTGGCGAGCTCTATCGCCGGGCGGCGGCGGACCTTGCTATCGCCCGTGCCGAGACGCGCGACCCGAAGGTCATCAATTACCTCAATAGCCTCGTCGTCCGCGCACATGGCCGCATCTATCGGGCCGAGGGCGGTGCGGTCGGTATCTTCAAGAGCTATTTCCGCCGCGACCTGCCGGCGGCGTTTCGAACGGTCCTGCCATTTTCGGCGTTTTCGTTTTTCCTTTTCATGTTCTTTGTCGTAGCGGCTTTCGTGCTCGCCTTTCGCGACCCCGAGTTCACAAACCTGCTTGGCCTGGCTGATGTAGAAACAATGGCGGCCTCAAATAACCGCTGGTGGCTTTCGCTCAATGAGGCGAATCAGGTCGGGTCGTCGCAGATTCTGACGAACAACATCCGCGTCGCATTTTTGGCATTTGGGCTCGGGGCTTTCTTCGGCATCGGGACGATATACGTTCTCGTCTATAACGCACTCTTCATCGGCGGCGTGCTCGGCACATGTTATCGGGTTGATGCGAACTTCGGTGCGGGACTTGCGAACTTTATGGTCGCACACGGAGTCGTCGAGTTGCTCTGCATCTTCATCGCCGCCGGAGCCGGAATGTCCATCGGTTACGCCATCCTTGTCCCCGGCGACCTGACACGGGCCGAGGCGTTGAAGAAGCGAGGTGTTGAGGCGGCAAGGATCGTCATCGGCATCGCGCTTTTTCTTTTTGCCGCCGGCATCATCGAAGGTTTCATCTCGCCCTCCGATCTTCCGGTCCCGGCAAAGGTCGCGACCGGGGTGCTGACCGGCACCCTGATGCTCTTATACCTCGGTTTCGTCGGCCTGAAGCCGGAAGCCGAAGCGGTCGAAACCTAAACGCCCCTCGTTGGTCAAAGCTCGAAGTTGTTCAGCGTCTGACTCCCGTCACATTGAAATTCCGGGAGTTTTCCGCAGATAAGCACCATCGGAAAGTTGGCGAAGCATGAACTCAGCAACATCGGCCCGCGAGACCCGGGTTGCCGGGTGGTCGTTATCGATCGCGTTGCCGTGGCGGTACTTCCCTGTACGGGGGCCGTTCGTAAGGCCGCCCGGGCGGACGATCGTCCATTCCAGCGAGCTTTCACGAATATATCTTTCCTGGACCTCTTTATCTTCGAGGATATTCTTGATCACAAGCGGAACAAAAATGTACTTCGCAAACCATGTGAGGTGATCCTTGCTATCACCAACGCCGACCGATGATTCGAAGATCAGCCGCTTAGGCCCGAGTCGCTCCATTACATCGACAATGTTCTTTGTGCCAGCAGAAAGCTCGTCGCTCTTGCCGAGTCCCGGCGAACCGAGCGCCGAGAGCACGGCGTCGTGCCCCGGCAGTGCCGCTTCAAGCGAGGCCTTGTCCAAAATATTTCCGCGAGCCACACTCAACCGTGCGTTCTCGATTTTGAGCTTTGCAGGGTCGCGGACAAAGGCCGTGACATCGTGCCCGGCCTCAAGCGCCTGTGCAACAAGCTCCCGTCCCGTCAACCCGGATGCACCCAGAATTATCAATTGCATAGAAAATCCTCAGTATTAGTATCAAAGTAGGCCGCGTTCCTTTACTCGCAGATAGCTTTCGAGCAGGCGGGGGCCGAGCGTTTGGGTTGTTACGTCGAGTGCGAGGCCGCCGAGCGATTCTACGAGCCGGAGAGCGGATTCGCGTTGGTGGATGATCTCTTCGGCGGCGGATTGCAGAAATACCTCGCGGATCTCTTCCGGCCGTGCGGAGACCATCGCGTTGAGGTCGCGGTCGCCGATAGTTGCGACCAGCGGCAGGTGTCGCGGCCGAAGCAGCCGCAGGGAATTGATCAGCTCACGCGAGCTATCTTTATCAACAACGTCCGTCAGAATAACGACGAACGCACGCTTTTTGAGGTTCGAGGCGATGAACTGAAACGCCCTTGCGTATGAGGGCTCGATGAGTTCGGGCTCCATGTCATGCAGTGCTTCGAGCACCGCATCCATATGCTCAACCCCACGCTTCGGCGGCAGATATTTGCGAACACGCCGTCCGAAGACGACGATGCCCGCGTTGTCTCCGCCGCGTGCGCAGGCGGACATCAGCGCCAGCGTCGCGTGGATCGCCGTGTCAAACTTTGTCTCACCGTCGATCCGGCCGGTCATCATTCGCCCGGCATCAATGGCGATCATCACCGTTTGATCGCGTTCGATCTGATATTGCCGCGTGGTGAGCTTCGAGCGGCGGGCCGTCGCGGTCCATGAGATGTGCCGAAGCTCGTCGCCGCGGACATAATCGCGCATCGATTCAAACTCGCGGCCTTCACCGCGTCGGGTCGAGCGCCGCTGGACGGCGACGAAAGATTGATTCCCGAGAGCCTTTAGCTCGATCTCTCGCGAACGCCGCATGTTCGGGTAAACCTTTATCGCCTCCGCCTCGCCGATCTCCGCCTGGCTCCAGACGAGTCCGAGCGTCGAGAGAAAGCGTACCGCTATCCGCCCAAATTCATATCGCCCTCGCCGAGTCGGCCGCAGCCGGTACGAGAACTCCGCCCGCCGCTTTGCCGGCAATTCGAATTCCGCCTCACGCGGATCGAGTAGTTCGAGGTCCGCCGGATATTCGTCCTTTATTTTGATCAGGATGTCACGCGAGCCCGTGTTCTCGAGTAAAAGCCGCACCTCGTTAGCATCGCCGATCGCGAAACGCACCGGAAACTCACGAACGGCCGAAACGTCCTCGATCCGCTTGCGGCTCATGAAATGATCGGCAATGGCAGCGGTTATCAGCAGGATGTTATAGGCAAGTGCAACCCACCGCAGAAACGGAAAGTTCCACGAAAGCGAGAGCGGTACGAGGCTGAGAGCCGCGAGAAAGTAAAATCGTCCGGAGAAGACAAATCGCATCGGTTCGTCGGATTATAACAGGAATTCGCGCTCGTGCGGTATCAAGCGAAAAAAGCTGTTCTCAGTCTGCCGGCAGATCCCGTCCGACAAGGATTTGCCGTTCGATCTTAACCCGAAAAGCAACCATTTCCGCCCGTCGCGGCACTAAAGGGTCATTGACCTTTACCGGAGCCGTACCAAAGTATGCGTAAACTCTTGCTTCTCCTGATGTTATTGCTTTGCCCGGTTGCTGCCGAGGCTCAATCTGAGCCGGCCGCGGGCGCGGTTTCCGAGGCATTTCTCGCGTTTGCGAATGGCGACGGCCTGCCCGGAGAGGAATCTGCTGAGTTCAAGACGACCGATAATCCGATCTACTGCGTCGTGAACCTGACCGGCACCGATCCGCAGACCGTCCGGATGAAGCTTGTTGCCGTTCGGGTCGCCGGGCTTCGTGAGGGCTCGCAGATAGTTTCGACCAGCTACACGACGAAGCAGGGCGAAAACATCGTTCAGTTTTCCGGCGGGCCGAGCAAGGTCTGGTTTGTTGGGAAATATCGGGCCGAGATCTTCGTTGACGATAAGCTGGAGAAGACGCTCGAGTTTGACGTAAAAGGCGGTGCCGCCTCCGTTCCATCATCCGCGTTTACCGAAAAGCCGAAACAGCCACCCGCTCCTCGAAGGCCGCAGCGAAAGAATTAACGCACCCAAAGCAAAAGTAAAAGGGCCGCCCGCAAAGGCAGCCCTTTTCTAGTTCAGTTTCGTTTCCGGAACTTACCAGCGGTTACGTCCACCGCCACCGCCGCCGCCGAAGCCGCCGCCGCTGTCACGGCCATAGCCGCCGCCACCGCCACCGCCACGGTTTCCACCGCGTCCGCCGCCGCCACCGCCGCCAAAGCCGCGATTTTCTCGGGGCTTAGCTTCGTTGACTTTCAGCTCGCGTCCGTTGTGCTCGGTTCCGTTAAGTTCCGTGATGGCCTTTTCGCCGTCTTCTTTGGTCGCCATTTCGACGAAACCAAATCCGCGCGAGCGGCCTGTGTCACGATCTTCAACTACTGTCGCTGATTCGACGGTTCCAATGCCTGAAAAGAGTTCCTGGAGATCAAAGCTCGAGGTCTGGAAGGAAAGATTTCCTACGTAAAGTTTCATTCTAAAAATTCATCCTTTGTCGCGCCATCCGGCGGACAATTCAAGAGAAGCGTTAAGATAACGAAGGGTACTTTGGAGTAACGGCCTGCCCGCAAAGAATCGTATCTGGTTGCTCAAGAGCTACTTCTCAGCCTATCAACATAACCCGCTCTCGAACTTCCAAACGCCGTCGAACAAAACCTTATCGTATCGGGGCGCATCACCGTTGATGCGCGAGAGTAGGACCAACACTGCTAATAATGACGACGAACAATGCGTATAGCAAGCGGGTAAAGACGATTTTATGCCGTTTGCGTCCAGGCTCATGTTCCGACCATCGCGTGGATCTCTTCGAGTTTTTCCTCGGCAGCCGCTTCACCGAGTTCGATCAGCTCATCAGCCCGCTTTATCTCATCGGGGCGGATGTGGGCGATCGCGGGTTCGATGATGATGTCGGCGCGGTAGTGGTGGCTTTTTGAGGAGTTGCGGATCATCATCATCGCGGCCTGAATAAACGTACCGACAAGCGTATTCGGTGTGCCGGCATCGACCGAACCGCAAGTTAGCAGGTCAACAGCTATTATCTTATCGGCCCCGAGTTTCCTGACGGCCCGCGTCGGCATCGGGGAGGCAATGCCACCATCGATCAGCACCTTTCCGTCAGTGCCGATAACCGGCACGAAAACGCCCGGTATCGCACAGCTTGCCCTTACCGCCTCTGCAACATTTCCCTCATCGCGAAAAACGACCTCCTTTCCGGTCGCGAGATCGCAGGCAACGATCGCCAGCGGTATCTCAAGCTCCTCAAACCGCGTCAGCGGTAAGTTCTTCTCGATAAAGCGGCCGAGCGGTTCATTGGTCAGCAGTCCCTTTGGCGAATAAGAGAACGCGGAAACGTCGAACCAGCCGAGCTTTCGGCTAAACGTAATTATGTCGTCGGCCTTAAGCCCGGCTGCGATGGCCGCACCGACGATCGAGCCCGCTGATGTGCCCGCAACGATATCGATAGGCACTTGGGCGCGCTCAAGCGCGCGGAGGACGCCGAGATGTGAGTATCCGCGTGCACCGCCGCCCGAAAGAGCAAGGCCGATCTTCTTTCTTTCCATAAAGGTAAACGCAGGGAAGCGAACACTTTGATTTTACCGACCCTTTGTGGAAAACTTAAGCCTCGACGAACGTGAAACCTCAAGAAACCCCCTCATTTACGCGACATAAAACGAGTGCAGATATGGCCGCGGGCGAAAGCGTCTGCCCGGTATGTTCGCGTGAGACGCTCGATGAGTTCGTCCCGATGCGCGTGCTTGAGGACGATTTCCAAAGTCTGATCGCGGCCAACGCTCCGGATACGGCAGAGTTCCGAGCAATCTGCTCTCGCTGTCTGCGGCTTTTTGAGAAGGCGAAAGACCAAATAATTCAGGATGCCGCAGTGCAGAAGGACGGCTCGCACGTCCTTTCAACGCCGCTCCGGCTCGATGCCGATGAGCGGTTCACCGGCCGCGGCGTGACCATCGCATTTCTTGACTCCGGCTTTTATCCGCACGTTGATCTGACGACACCGCGGAACCGCATCGTCGGCTATCGCGACCTGCTCCGGGCCGATGGCGACCTCGGTTCGCTCTTTCAGCCGGACGTCGCGAGCTGGCACGGTATGATGACCTCGGTCGTCGCTGCCGGCAACGGCTCGCTCTCGAACGGCTTTTACCGCGGGCTTGCACCGGAATCGGACGTCGTGCTTATCAAGCTCGCCCGGACCGGCCGCATTACCGACCAGAATATTCTCGATGGGCTTGAGTGGGTGTTTGAGAACCGCGAGCGTCATCGTATCCGCGTCGTCAATATCTCGGCCGGCGGCGATGACGAGCAGCACTACCTGACCGATCCGCTTTCGCAGGCAGTTGAGCAATGCACGGCGGCGGGCATAACGGTCGTTTGTGCGGTGGGGAATGCCGGCCACTTGCCGAACCATCCGGTCGTGCCGCCCGCGAGCGCACCTTCGGCGATAGCGGTCGGCGGCCTGGATGATAAGAATTCGATGAACCGGTCGAAACGCGGAATGTATCGTTCGTCATATGGCCCAACGCTCGACGGCCTCCAGAAGCCCGAGGTGATCGCGCCTTCGATCTGGGTACCGGCACCGATCTTGCCGAACACGCCGACCGCCCAACAGGCATCTTTTCTCGAAAGGCTCGATAAGAGCGAAGACTCGGAACTTCACCAGATCGTCCGCGACCATCCGGGAGTTGACGCTGAGCTCGATGCCGCTCTCGACCGGCCGATACATACCATCCGCCAGATCATCACGCTCAAGCTCCAGCAGGAGAATGTCATCACGAAGCACTACAAGTACGTTGACGGCACGTCGTTCTCCGCACCGATCGTCTCTTCGCTAGTCGCCCAGATGATAGAGGCGAACCCGAAACTCTCACCTCAGCAGATCAAGCGCATTCTGATCACAACAGCCGAACGGCTGCCGCACTACGAGGTCGACCGCCAGGGATGGGGTGTAATCGATCCCAGGCGGTCGGTCGAAGCTGCACTGAACTTCACTGAAAATTAATTGTCGCGGTCGGGGGTTGGCGTTCGCCGCGGCGTCGGGCTTGAGCCCGGCCGTATCACCGTTGGCGAAAGCACCGGTGCTGGAGTTCTACCCGGCGTTGGTGTCCTTACCGGCGTGGTCGTCGCGGTTGGCCGCGGCGTTGCGTCGTCGTCCGGGGTTGCGGTCGTCGTCGGGCTCGGCGTCGCTGAAGCCGTCGGGCTTGGCGTTGGAGTCGGCGTTCGCAAATTGGCGTTGGTGTTTGTGTTCGTATTTGCCGGGCGGTTGGCGTTGATATTGACGTTCCAGTCAAAGATGTCGCCCATGCCCGTGTTCGTATTGACGTTGGTGTCCACGTTCGCAAAGTTCGCATTTACGTTCGTGTTCGCGTCGCTTCCACCGCGGGTCAGCAGCCAAAAGCCGCCCGCACCGAGTCCGACCAAGGCCAAAGTCGCGATCATCGTTAGCATTACAACCACCGCAGTGCTCGGGCCTTTCGGGGGCGCTTGAAACTGCGATGCTGCAGGAGCCGCTGCTCGGGCCGTCGGTGTTGTCGGGACGATTATCTTCGGCGGCGGAGCGGGCTCGTCTTCAAAATTGTCGTCGTCAAAGCCCGGCGGCGGAGTTGGCGGCGGTACAATGTCCCGCTTTTTGCGGATGACGGTCACTTCGCCGGGATCGTCTTCATCGGGCGGCGTCCCGAGATCCTGGCTCGGCATCTCAATGAACTTCGGTTCGGCCTCATCGACGAGCGGCGAACCGTCCTTCATACAAAAACGCAAGATCTCTTCGTCGTAGCGGGTATTGCACGTCGGGCAATATTTCATAAGCGGGTTCTTGCCGCCGGACCGCGGCCTTCGTGACTTTCGAGAATATTACCACGTAAACCGCATCGCCCGGAATCCGCCCCGTGTCTGCGAAGAAAAACCCCGCCCTTAATTGTCCTCGCCGTCGTCGTTTGATTCCTCTTCTTCTTTGGTAAATCGGTTCGGCATCGAGCGGGTTGCCCCGAGGCGGATGAGATATGCCTCGACCGCTTCATCAGCAACCTGATCGAGCAAATTCTCGCCTTCTTTATCAATAATGTGAATGTCCGAGCCGGCCTCGACCAGCATCCGTACCTTTTCAAGATCGTCGTCAAAGGCGGCGTGCATCAACGCGGTCCAGCCGTTGTCGTCCTTAGCCCGGACATCGGCACCGGCCTCTAATAGGAGCTTCACCATATCAGCGTCCAGGTCTTCGGCGGCACGCAGTAGCGGCGTCCTACCGCTGCGGTTGGTAGCATTCACATCCGCTCGATTTTCAAGCAGCAATTTTATGAGCTCTGGCGGCGTGTCGTCATCAATGCGAAAGAGCACGTTCTCGCCATTTTCGTTTCGGTGATCGGCATTCGCTCCGAAGAGTATCAGCCTTCGCACGATCTCCGTATTCCCATTTCGAACGGCGATGAATAAAGCCGTCGAGCCATCAGATTCCTGCTCATCAGCAAAGGCACCGCGGGCAAGCAGATCGCCGACCAATTCCAGATCTTGATCATCAACGGCCTTGGAAAGCTCGCCCTCAAGCTCGACCTCGTCGGCGAGAGCGACAACTCCAGTGAGAAAGACTTCCCCGATCTGAAGAGGAAGCGGCTGCATCCGCTCTGAGCCTTCACTGAGTTCGACGTTCTCGATCTGCAGCGTCGTAAAGCCGTCGGCGGTCGAGGCGATCGAATACTTTCCGGCCGGAAGCCCCGCAAATCGATACGTGCCGTCATAGCCGGCGAGAGCCAACTTGATCTCGGCCCCCTCGCCGTCCAGCAATCGCACCGAAGCACCCGGAATGACGGCGCCGCTCGGGTCTGTGACCGTTCCCCAGATGACCGCCGTGCCGGTTCCCGCCGGCAATTCCTTGTCAATATTGATGGCGATCGCCGTGTCGGTTTGCTGCGGCGCAGTACGCGTTCCGCCCTGAGCATAGCTCATCGCTGAGAGGCTGAGCGTCGCTCCGACCACGCCCGCGGCGAGTGCCGGTGCACGGCGAGCGATCTGGTAAAGCCGGCCGGCGATGACCGGCTCTTTTGTCACAGGATGCTCGATGTAGCGGATGCAAATGTTTCCCCGCGAACGCTTTACGAGCCTCAGTGCTTCCTTCGGTGACATTGCCGAGATGTCGTTGACGCGCTTGGCACAATGGCTGCAAAATCGGACACGGTCATTGCCGAACATCTCGTCCCAACGCTCGCTGCATGGCTCGGCGACCCGAAGCGACCTCAGTTTTTCAAATTTAGACATAGGAATACCCTCCACATCGCATTTCGAGGAATGCGTATGACCACAAAGTTAGACAAGTTTTTCTGAGTTTTGTTCCCGCCGTCCGGTACGGCGTATTCGCGATGAACCGTTAGTGCCGCGGCCTGCAGATTTGGTTGCTTTGGCGGGCAAAAATTAATATCTAGCCATCGCCTTCAAACTCGCCGCGAATGTAGCTGTGGTATTGCGGACTCGAAAGCAGGGTCCCTTGCAGCTCTTGCATTATCTCAGAATCCGGCTCACCGTCTCGGACGATCGAATCAACAAGAAGGACTCCCAGATACGGCTGGCCGAGCTCATCAAGCCGTGAGCGGTGGAAACCTGAATTGCGCAGGTAGTAACCCTGAGCGATGTAGGCGGCAGTTTCGTTATCTAGCCAGGGCAGTCGTGAGCGGGCAAGATCGAAAGCGGCGTGGACCGCTTCATGAACGAGAAGAGCGTTGTAGGCCCTCGACCACTCCTGGCCGCGGGCAACGCGAAAAACATTGCGTCGGGCGTCATAGAGTGCGGTGCCCGCAGGCACTCCGCCTTCGGAAACAGTGATCGTGTCTGAGCGGATAGCGTCCGCTACGCGAATAAAGCTCGACGGCTTGACCTCAATGTTCAAGCCCGTCGAGCCGCTGAAAGAAAAGCTGATCCGGCTCGTTTGCCGGTCGGTCAAAACCTGAAGCATCTGGCTTTGCAATGACATGTTGTCCGCCTCCTAGCGCATTGAGGTATTTAGCGGCAACATTCTTACACAGTTTCGAGCCGTGGGGAAGACTTTTTTTCCGATCTCCGCTTACAAGTATGAAGCGATCCACGCCACGAAGCTAAGCCATGGTTCCGAATTTGCGATCAGCGGCCGCATAGGAACCGCCGCGACTATCACCGCGACGCCGGCGGCGAAAACGCGATTGACCTTGCCGTTCTTAACCGAGTGCCAGACCAGCGCGGCCATCGCCATCAGGGCAGGCACGCCAAACGCCCAAATGTTAGCGTACTCGGGCGGCACAACAGGCATCCTGAAAAGGGCCGCCGGGAGAAAAGCGATCGCCGTAAGGAACATCATGCTCTTATGCTCTACGGGGCGTTTGCGGAAATAGATCGCCGTCGCGAAAAGCCCGGCAAAGATCGCCATATCGCTCACGGGCAGGAAAAAGAAAGCATGCGGGTTCGCTCCCGGAGGTGCCGCACTGCGAACGAGCTGCGCATCGACCGCAGTCGCGAGACCGACGACAATAACTAGCACCGCAAGAGCAACGCCGATCATTCCCGTCGTCATATGGAGCTTGACGTTGCGTGTCCGGATGAGTGCCGTCTGCATCACGAAGTAAAGCACCCAAGCGGACATTATTATGCCGTGTGCGTGGACAAGTGCATTCGCGACCGCCGGCACATCGAAAAGAAAGCTGAAATAATACGACTTGAAATAGCCGATAAGGACAATTAGCGGAAAGCCGATCGCCGTCGCAAGGTGCAGCTTTCGCTCCGCCAGCCGTGGACTCAAAACTGAAACATTCGCAGCCATAAAAACTCTCCCGCAAACTTACGCGAAAGACGTGGCCGGGAAATATCAGCGGAGATTATCTCAATTCAGGAATTCAGTAGCGGCGGGCTCGGCGAAAACCGGAGCATCGAACGCGGGTTGTTCTTCTTCAAGGTTCCATACCTCGAAAAGGTCCGCCGGGCATTCGGTGATGAACCGCGAGGGTTTTTGGAGCACGGTCTGCCGGTTGAAATCGGTCATCAGCAGCGGATAGGTCAGATAAAGCTCGTCCTTCGCCCGCGTCAGCGCGACATACCAGAGCCGGCGTTCTTCCTCTTCGGCGTCGATCTCGCGGAGCGATTTGGGCGAGGGGAATTTGCCCTCGGCCGCCCAAATGATGAACACCGCCTTCCACTCGAGGCCCTTTGCCTGATGGACAGAGGTCAGCGTCAGCAGTTCGTCGTCCTCGCCGCCCTCGACCACTTCTTCGCCGACGATCGGCTGCGGCTCCTTGAACCGCTCGGTCGCGAGCAGGGCAAGCTCGGAGAGCAACCCTTCGGTCGATTCATATCGCTGGGCAAACTGCGCCAGGCCGCGGATGTCCTCGCTGCGGGCCTCGGCATTCTCAAAATTTTCGAGCAGGTATTGCTCGTAGCCGTTCTCAAAGATGTGCGTGATCTGCCTCGCCGGCCGGTCGCGGAATTCGTCGGAGACGAGAGTTTCGAGGAGCTTTATCAGGTCATCCAACCCGCGACGTGCTCCGCGGGATGCGTTAGTTGATGTTCTTAACCGTGAGATCGCGGCGCCGATCGGACCGCCTGCTGACTCAGGTCGGTCGTCGATCGTTGCAAGGGGCTCCATCTCGACGAACTGGCCGCCCGCTAACGCAGGCGGTTCTGACAGGCTGATCGCCTCGAAGACTCGGTTTGCCGTTACGTTGCCGACGCCGGGGATCAGCTTCAGGATCCGCTTCCAGGCAAGCTCGTCACGCGGGTTTACGAGAACTCGGAGGTACGAGACGACGTCCTTTATATGCGCCTGCTCAAAGAACCTGACGCCGGACTGAACCCGATAGGGAATGTTCCGCCGCGAGAGCTCGAGTTGGAGTTCGATCGAATGATAGTGCGAGCGGTAAAGCACGGCCATTTCCTCGAGGCTCGTGCCCTCATCGCGGAGCCCGAGTATCCGCGAGGCGACAAACGCCGATTGCTGCTCAACGTCAGAGCAGGGAACCAAAGCAGGCTTGAGATCCCGTGAACGCTTTACAGCCTTGAGCATCTTCGGGAATTGCCGCCGGTTCGCTGCTATGGACGTGTTGGCGAGGCCGAGTATCTCCGGCGTTGAGCGGTAATTTGTTTCGAGCTTGAAGAGCTGTGCCTCTGGGTAACGCTTTGGGAATTCGTAGATGTTCGTAAATTCGGCACCGCGCCAGGCGAAGATCGATTGTGCATCATCGCCGACGACCATCACGTTGCGGTGCTTTACCGCCAGCAAGTCGATGATCTCCGCCTGCAGCCGGTTCGTGTCCTGATATTCATCGACGAGGATATGCTGAAACTGCTCGGCGTAAAGCTCGGCGATCTCGCGTTTTTCGACCAGAAGCTGCTTGAGCTTGAGCAGCAGATCGTCGTAGTCCATCACATTCCGCTCGTGCTTGCGGGCCTGATAGACGGCATCGACCCGCTTTATCTGCGAGGTCAACATCTCAAAATACGGATACTTTCCGGCGATGACATTCTCAACCGGCAGGTCCGTGTTGTTGGCGTAGCTGATTATGTTCTGAACGACCTCTGCTTTTGGGAAACGCTTTGCTTTTGTATCGATGGCGGCTTCGTCAATGCAGACGTTGATCAGATCCCTCGCGTCCTCGCTATCGAGGATCGAATAGTTCGCGTCGTAGCCGAGCGACGAGGCGTGGCGGCGGAGAATGAGGTTGGCAATGCGATGAAACGTCCCGCCCCAAACGCGATGGACATTCTGCGAGCCAGTCAGCGATTCGACACGGCGGAGCATCTCACGCGACGCCCGGTTGGTAAAGGTCGCAAGCAAGATACGCTGCGGCGAAACACCCTGCTCAAGCAAATACGCCACGCGATAAGTTATCGCCCGCGTCTTGCCCGTCCCGGCGCCCGCAACCACCAGCGTCGCCTTCGGCTGAGCGGTCACCACCGCAAACTGCTCCTCATTCAGCTCGCTCTTGTACCGAGTAAGCCGCTCCGGCAGGGGGCTCGCGTCCCGCTTAATAACATAGCGTGCCATAAATTTCGTTTCATTTATAGCACGCTATGCCGAGAGTTAAAAATCTGTTGGATAGGTCAATCGACCTCGAAGCTTACGTTGACGACTGCGGTCATGTCTTTTTCGATGGTCGAGGTGTCGTACATTCCGTAGTCTGAGACCTCGGTCGAGTCGGCAGCAGTTATCTGGAGCACGCCCATCTTTGCCGAGCGGACGGAGCCGATGGAGTTCCCGGTCGATTGTGCGATCCGCTCGGCGCGTTCCTTGGCGTCCTTTGCCGCCTCGCCCAGCATTTCGATCTTCAGGTCGCCGATCTTCGTGTAGTAGTATTGCGGCGATTTTGATTCGATCAGGATTCCTTGGTTGATCAGCTCCGTCGCCTCACGGGCGATCTGGGCGATCTTTTGCACATCGTTGGACCGAACCTCGATCTGTTGCGAGAGGGTATAGCCGGTTATCTCGCCGGTGTCGTTTCCTTCCGAGTCGCGTCGTTTGAGCGTATTGGTCGAGATGGCCGAAACGGTCATCTGGTCCTCGGCAATGCCCTTTTGCAATAGATATTGCTTGATCCGCGGGATGTTGTCGGCAAGCTGGCGATAGGCATCGGCGAGCTGCGGTGACTGGGCCGCGATGCCGGCGTTCCATAAAACAAGGTCCGACGTTATGCGCTTTTTGGCGGACCCGGTAACGGTTATCGCCTCGTCGCCGCGTTTCGCCGCGGAATAGAACCAGCCGAAGATCAAGGCGGAGAGCACCATCGCGATCGCCAGCCCGCCATTTTGCCAGATCGGAGATCTCATTTCACTCATATATTTACTCCTGCCGCAGGGCAAGCGGCGGCAATGCAGGTGCGCGTTCGACGAGATGACGATATACCCGTCCGGCTCGCGTGTCAATGAAAAGTTTCCACCGCGTCCATTGCCGAGGTGTTTGCAAATGCGGACCTCGGCGGTTACGATTGCGATTAAAGAAAATTCTCATTAAAGGGGCGAAAAAACGATGAAATTTCCGGGTGGAATGGACCTAAATTCGATGATGAAGCAGGCTCAGCAGATGCAGGAAGAGATGAGCCGGCAGATGAAAGAGACGGTCGTCGAGGCCTCGGCCGGTGGCGGAGCGGTCGCGGTAAAGATGCGTGGTGATTTTCAGGTCGTTGAGATGACGATCTCGCCTGATCTGGTAAAAGACGGCGACGTGGAGATGCTGCAGGACCTCGCCGTCGCCGCTCTCGGCGAAGCCCACCGCAAGGTCGAGGAATCGCTCAAGGGCAAACTCGGCGGAATGCTCCCGCCCGGACTCATGTAGGTTTGGATCTGGTTCGGAGTACCGCCTTCAGGCGGCCTCCTTACATATTTCAGGAAGCCGGCTAAAGCCGGTACTCCGAACACAATGTTAGATTATTCGGAACCGGTTGCTCGGCTTATCGATGAATTCAAACGCCTGCCGGGCGTTGGTGGCAAGTCTGCCCAGCGGCTTGCGTTTTACATTCTCCGCCGGCCGCAGAGCGAGGTCGATAATTTCATCGAGGCGCTTCGCGAGGTGAAAGAAAAGATCGTTTTTTGCTCGGTTTGCAACAACCTTACCGACATCGATCCCTGCCTTTACTGTTCCAATCCGAAACGCGACCGTTCGGTCATCTGCATTCTTGAAGAGCCTTATAATCTGCTCGCTATCGAGAAAACCCGTTCATTCAAAGGTCTTTACCACGTGCTTCATGGATCGCTTTCGCCGATCCGCGGCATCGGCCCGGACGAGCTTTTGATCGCCAATCTCCTGCCACGTCTGCTTCCGGCAAATAACGAGGGCGTTGAGGTGACCGAGGTAATTCTCGCCACCAATCCGACGACCGAAGGCGAAGCGACCGCAAACTATATCGCCCGCCTGCTCAAGCCGCTCGGCGTCCGCGTAACACGCATCGCCATGGGAATGCCGGTCGGCAGCGACCTTGAGTACGTTGACGAGGTCACAATGGACAAGGCACTCTCGAACCGCCACGAGATCTAGCCGCACCGCACGCCCCGAGGATTTTCTCTGATGACCGACCGAGCGAAAGAGCTGACCTTCAGAGACGTCGTCATTAACCGCCGCGGAAGCCTGACCTATCGCTTTCTGCTCACCGTTTTCGGCGGAGCACTGCACCTCTTTTTCCGCCGGATCGAGACCGTAAACGCCGAAAGCGTCCCCGAGGGCACGGGCGTCATCTTCGTCCTCAATCATCCGAACGGCCTGATCGACCCAGCACTTGTCTTCGTCGCGCTTCCGCGGCGGATCGCCTTTCTAGCAAAGTCCACGCTCTTTCGAATGCCGGTCATCTCGTTCCTGCTAAAGACGGTCGAGGCTTTGCCGGTCTATCGCCGCATCGACCCCGGCGAGGATATTACAAAGAACACTGACACCTTCGAGGCCGCGCACACGCGGCTCCGCGAGGGCGGCTCGATCGCTCTATTTCCCGAGGGAATCTCGCACAATTCGCCGAAGCTTTTGCCGATGAAGACCGGAGCGGCGCGTATCGCTCTCGGGGCCGTCGCGGCCGGCAGCGAGAGCGGGCCGATGACCCTGCGAATCGTCCCGGTCGGGCTTTATTACAGCAATAAGACGACGTTTAGAAGCGAAGCACTGCTTCATTTCGGCGAGTCGTTTGAGGTCGTTCCGGCTGAACTTGACGCCGATGGCCAGCCTTCCCGCGAGGCCGTTCGCGAACTGACCGACCGGATCGAAAACGCTCTTCGCGAGGTAACGCTCAACGCCGAAAACGACGCCGAGCTAGCCGCCGCGGCCTTTGCCGAAAAGATCTTTCGCACAACGCTCGAGACCGATGAACTTCGCTCCCGCCTGACCTTCAAGCAGAAATACCTTGAGGCTAATGAGACCGAAGGCGACCCCGCGGGCGGTTCGCGTCGGGAACGCAGTCTGCATAGCTTCGCCGCAAAGCTTCACGCGGCGGGGCTTGAACCCGAGCATCTTTCGCTTGCGAATCTCACGCGCGGCTTCGTCATCCGGCGGGCCATCGTCGGCACATGGTATCTGCTGATGCTGTCGCCGGTTGCTATCATCGGCACTATACTTCACTTTCCGGCCTACCAGCTTTCAAAACTCTTCTCGCATCTGATCACGCGACACGGAGCGGACGATGTCGCCTCGACCGTAAAGGTGCTCGCGGGCATCGTCTTTATGCCGCTGACGTGGCTGATCGGTGCGGGCTTTGTCTTTTATTTCTATGGGTGGGAATGGGCGTTGCTTAGCCTTCCGATTGCGTTCCTCAGCGGATACGTCGCCCTGATCTCGCTTGAGAGTTCTGTCGAATTGAGCGGTTGGGGGCGAGCGATCCTTCGCTTCTTCTTTGACCGCGATCGCTTCCTGCGGCTCTATGTCGAACGGCGCGAGATCCAACTGGAGCTTTCAAGACTCGACGCCGAAAACACGAAGGACGGCTGAGGCGTTAATTCGCCCCGCCGTCCATTCGCGTCTCAAAAAGACCATTACTAAGCGCGAACGCGTTCTTCGGGCGCATCTGAAGCGCTCCGCGAGGTGCTCCACTCTTCGCCGTTTTCGTAGAAATTTACATCGAAGCTCATCAGCGATTTCAGCGGTATGCCGTCAAAATCATTTGGCGAATCCTCAAAGCGGACGATCGTGCCGATGCCGATCACTTCCGAGCCGACCTCTTTTACCAGGTCGATCGTTTCCTGAATGGCCCGCCCCGAGCGGACGATGTCGTCAACGATTATCGCCGGGTAAACGTCGCCCTGGCCGATATATTGCCGAAACTGCCGTTTGCCTTCTTCCATCTCGGCCCAATAGATCTGATCGGCCCCGAGGGCCTCACGGACGCCGAATGAGACCATGATGCCGCCTGCGCTTGGGCTGATCACAGAAACGTTCGGCAATCGGCTCGATATGGACTTTTCCATTCGGAAGAGTCTGCTTAACCCCACTGAAAGCACGCGGGCATTGTCGTAATAGCGAAATGCCAGCGGCATTTGAAAATAGTGCGAGGCGTGTTTCCCGCTCGGGTAAACGAAGTGGCCCCGGCGGTAAGCACCGGTTCCTTTTAGGATATCCATCACGGATTCCGGCGAAGGTACGAGATCAACCATTCTTATCTCCTTTGACTTGGATAATTGCTAGAAACAAGTACACTATTCTAGTCAGACCCACACTTTGAATCAATCTTCCCCTGCAAGAACCTTTTCGAGTATCCGCAGTTCTCGTCGCGTGAGCCCTTTTGGAACCTCATCCGCCGCGAACCAACGGAGGTCGAGGATCTCGTTGCTCAGAATCTCGCCCGGACCTTCGCCGCGGGCACTGTAGATAAACTCTAAATGGCGGTCAACCGTCCGGACCTCAACCAGCCGGACGTCCGCGATCTCAATACCCGTTTCCTCGCGGACCTCGCGGATTACTGCCGCTGACGGTGATTCACCGCGGTCAATGAATCCGCCGGGAAAGCCCCATCCCGAATATGGCCGAAGAAGATGCTCAAGTAGGAGCACCTTGCCCTCGCTGTTGACGACGACCGCCGCTGCCGAGGCGGTAAACCGCGGCTGTGTAAGCCGGACGATACGCTTGCGAACCGACGGCGGCAGGCGTTTCCAGGAAATTTGTATCAGCCGTCGTATCAAAAATTATTCAAGTTGCTCTGTTAGTTAGGGTTAACCGGGCTCAATAAACATGGAACCCCACCATGCTTAGACGTTTAATTAAAGTGAGCGCGAACTTCCCTTTTTCGCTCTCCCACATTGTCCACTCTATACCGAAAAAGAGGCCTAACCGAAATGAAGTATTACCAAAGTGTTCTCACCCACCTTTTTGCAGGTGCCATTCTCACTATTGGCGCCGCAGCGGCTTTTGCTCAAGGATCGATCCTAAGAAGTGATCTAGACTCCGCATTTGACCGCTACGAACTCACTCAGTTACGGCTGCCGGAATCGGCAGTTGAAAGCGGCTCTTTTAGCTTAACGTTCCCGGCGGGCGGGCAGAATGCAACGCTCCGGCTTGAAAGGCACGATCTGCGCGCTCAGGATTTCATCGCCGAAGACACCGGCCCGATGGGCAGGACGCCGCTCGAAATGGGCACCGTCAATACCTTTAAGGGCTCGGTCGATGGCGTTGCCGGCTCAGAGGTCCGCGTCAGCATCGGCCGCGATGGGATCGAAGGGTTTTTTGAAACGGAGTCGGGCCGATACTTTATCGAGCCAGCCTCCAAATACAGCACGAGTGCCGGTCCCGGCCTCGCCGTAATTTACCGGGCAGAGGATTCGAAGAGCGGGTCCGACTTCTGGTGCGAATCGGACATCCCGAGCAAGATCGAGTATGGCAAAACGCTCGCAGCGGGCTCATCGGCCGAGGCGGTGGCCTCGCTGCGGCGGATCGATCTTGCGACGGATGCCGACCAGGCTTACGTCAACATATTCGGAAGTGCAGCCAATGCGAACGCCGAGATCCTCAGCATCCTCAACATGGTCGAGGGAGCATATGCCTCGGAGCTCAATCTCACTATCCGTGTGACGTTCATGCATACGTGGACGACCGCCGATCCGTTTACCGGAGCGAACACATCGCAAATGCTCGATGCTTTTCGCATCCATTGGAACGCGAACTATTCGGTCTTCAACTATCCGCGCACCGCGGCACATCTTTTCTCCGGCAAGAGCACGGCCCAGTCGCAGGGTATCGCATATCTAAGTGTTATGTGCTCTAACAGCTCATTCGCCTACGGCATCAGCGGTTATATCAGTTGGGCACCGGGCAAATATCTTATTCCGGCCCATGAGCTTGGCCACAACCTCGGGGCGAACCACGCCGAGTCGACGCAGGGTTGCAGCAACACCCTTATGAACGCGACGCTGAGCGGCTCCACGCCGGTCAGTTTCTGCCCATATTCCCGCAACGAGATAACGAACTTCGTTTCTGCTTACGGACAATGTATGGCGTCCGTATCATCGCCGCGGTTCGATTTTGACGGCGATCGGCGAGCCGACATCGCACTCTTCCGGCCCGAAACAGGTGCATGGTATTTGAACCGCAGCCAGGCGGGCTTTGAGGCGTTTACGTTCGGAGCGGCAGGTGATGCGGTCGTTGCCGAAGACTATGACGGCGACGGCAAGGCCGACGCGGCAATTTTCCGAGACGGCCAGTGGTGGATGATCCGCAGCGGCACAAACACGATCGATGTCCGCAGCTTCGGCGTGACGGGCGACGTCCCGGTTCCGGCAGATTTTGATGGCGACGGCAAGGCTGATCTTGCGGTTTTCCGGCCCTCGAACGGCGTTTGGTATCGGCTCTTCAGTTCAACCGGCAGCTTTACCGGAGCACCATTCGGCCAGGCCGGTGATATCCCGATGGCGGGCGATTACAGCGGCGACGGAAAGGCCGACCTTACTGTCTTTCGGCCCGCAGGCGGCATCTGGTTCCGGCTGAATAGCGGTAACGGCAATGTCGTCATAACGCAGTTCGGAATGCTCGGCGACCAACCTGTCTCCGGCGATTTTGATGGCGACGGACGGCTCGACGTGGCCGTTTGGCGGCCGGCGACGGGAGCGTGGTATGTGCTCCGCAGCAGCAACGGCTCGTTCTATGCAACGACCTTCGGGATCGCCAGCGATGTTCCGGCACCTGCTGATTTTGATGGCGACGGCAAGACCGATATCGCCGTCTATCGGCCAGCGGACGGCATCTGGCACCGGCTCAATAGCTCGAACGGTGCATACAATGCCATGCAGTTCGGGCTGCCGTCGGACGTTCCAGTTCAGGCAAGATAAGAACTCCTCCAACCGAAAAAACTCGGGCGGCCCCGCGGCCGCCCTTTTTTGTTTTGCCATCGGACGAGCTGCCTCAAGGTAGTCAATATGAGATTCGCACGACGTCCTGGCTGTGCTGCGTATTTGATATCACGATCCGTTTGCCGTCTATCGACCAGTTGAATGAATTCGTCCGCCCCGAGCCAAGCCCTGCGATCTGCACAGCCTCGCCGCCGTTGATAGGGATCAGTAAGAGTCCAACATTCTCGCCATCATAAATGATCTGACCGATCGAAAGCCCGCTCGGATGCCAACGCAACTGACGCTCCTCTATCGTTCTCGGGAATGTGAGTTTGCCCAGAAATTTGCCCTCATTGCTCGACATCAGCCCTATCTTCCATCGGCCGTCTGTTTCGGTGTCAATAAAATAATATGCAGTAGTCGAACCATCGGGCGAGATCCTGGGTCGTGCGGCGTAGCTCTCGCCCACTGGCGTTCGCGAACCATCGTTCATATCGATGCGTTCAGCCACCAAAGGAAGCGAGCGAAGCCCCCGCTGAAAAATAACAGCGCGTCCGTCGGGCGAAAATGAGGGAAACAGATCTTCCGGCCCTTCAGAAAGTTTACGCACATTCTTGCCCTCTTTGTCAGCGATCTTCAAAAAGTGCTTCCCGTTTTCGGTCGCCGCAAAAACGATCGATCCGTCGACCGGCGAAACAGTCATACCAAATGTCAGGTTAGAGTTTACGGTGAGCTGCTGTTGTCCGCTGCCATCCGAACCAATTTGCCATAGCTCGCGGCGGCCGGACGCGTGTGAGAGATAGAGAACCTCGCCTTCCGATCCGAAATCAACGAGTTCTATCAGACCGGATTCGCGCAAAATCTCGCGGCCCGTGCCGCTCTTCGTTTTTTCATCTATCTCGACGATCTCGACCGTTGAGGTCGGGCGCTTTTGAACGGCCAAAAGTTTTCCGCCGGAACTGGCAAGCCAATTGTAAGCATTCAGGTCGTTTGTGACTTGCGTTGCGGCCCCGGTCTTTGCCCCGATCGTCCAGATCTGGCTTGCTGAGGGCTCGATGGAGTGGCCTATGAAGGCGATATTTTCAGAGTTGGTCCAGACTACATTTTCGATAATGTCCCAACGCTGGTCCGCTACCGATATTTCGTTCCCGACCTTCGGGTCAACAAGTATGATCCGCGAACCGCCGGATTCATCGTGCTCGTTTATTGCCGCCGCGATCATCGTTCCATCCGGCGACCATGCGACCGGACTCGCTCTAAAATTGGCAAAGGACCGCTTGCCGTAATCGGCGCCTAGCAGGACACGCATATTGCTTCCGTCCGCATCGGCGATCATAAGCTGGGTCTGCTTTTCCGACGAACGCGACCGCGTGAACGCCATCTGCCTACCATCGGGTGAAAAGCTGACCGAGGCTCCCGTCGTTATTCCGCTGATCTCTTCTACCGGGCCGCCGAGTATCGGCATTCGCAGCAGTTTCGGGTCAGCGATATTGGTAGAAAATGTTGTCGCGTAGATAAAATTAGTGTCCGGCGTCACGGCGAGGCCCACAAAACGAGCCTCAGTTGGCGGCATTATCCGCTGCTGCGCACCGGTTGCCAGATGGTGAAGCCAAAGGCTTTCACCGCCGGGATCGGTCTGCGAAAAAACGGCGTACACTCCGTCCGCCGATGCTGCGACGTTCGTGATCCGTCCGGTCGATGTCACCTTAGACAGCTCAAGCGAGCCGCCGGCTTCGCTCTGCTGCGGAGACCCGATATAGAAATACGCAGCACCGGTGAAAAGAAGTGCCACAACGCCCACGAGTATTGCCGTGGTTCTTGTGCTCGGTCTAGTTCGATCTGGAAATCGCAGTTGCGTCCGCTCGACCGCGTTTTCATCGCTCGAAGTTACTATCTCTTCTTCGATCACTACCTGCGACCGGCTGTGGGTCTCAATGATGACCTCGTTATGCGCGACGCCGCGTTCTTCGACCTCCGCTACGAACGAATAGCCCTTGCCGGGGATGGTCACCACGAAATGCCCGCCGCCAATCTGGGTGCCGAGTATCTTGCGAAGCGCGGATATTTGGACGGAAAGATTGTTTTCCTCGACAAATTGGCCGGGCCAGACGCCGTCCATGATCTCCGATTTCGTCAGTTGTTTGCCGCGGTTCTCGACCAAATAGCAAAGCAGGTCAAATGCTTTTGCCTTCATCCGGACCTCGCGTCCGGCATGCGACAGCTTACGGCGCTCACCGTCGAGTTCGAACTCACCAAACCTAAACTGTGCTGCCGAAAGTCTTTCCATACCGTTTAGGAATATTTAGGAAGATTTAGCCCCGAAATTAAAGACTTGACCGGGCCATCAACGTTAAAACAGGCCTTACAGATGGCAAACGATGAGCCGCGGAAGTCGACCGCATGAGTTCGCAAAGAATATCAGAGTTCGCTCCGTGAAGACAACAGTGTTTGGGGCCGTAAAAGGAGGCCTGAAAGCACAGGAAAAGCCATAAGGGGCATATATGAAGATGAAACGGAATTTCAAAACACCCGCAATGCTATTTATTTTAGTTCTGACGGCCGTTAGCGGATTCGGGCAGACCACTGCATTTACCTATCAGGGACGAATCAGCGACAGCGGTGTCCCTGCAAACGGTCTTTACGATATCCGTTTCCGGTTGTATGGCTCCGCGAGCGGCGGCGGCCTGCCGCTTGGCACGAATGAAAGGACAAATGTTCAGGTTGCGGAGGGCGTCTTTACTGTCACGCTTGATTTTGGCGCAAATGCATTCAACGGCAACGACAGGTTTCTCGAGATCGCCGTAAGGCCAGCAGGCGGCAGCACATACACCGCGCTATCACCGCTCCCGCAGATAACGTCGGTGCCATATTCCGTACGAAGCCAGGCCGCGGCCTCGGCGGCAGATGCGAACCAGCTTGGCGGCATCGCGGCGAACCAATACGTACAGACGAATGACCCGCGGCTTTCGGACGACCGAAACCCGATGCCAAACAGCCCAAACTACATCCGCAATTCGCAGACCCAGCAAGCGAATTCGAGTTTCGCGATCAGCGGTACCGGCAGCATTGGCGGCGCCGCCAATATCGGCGGCAACCTGAACGTGACCGGCAACGGGCTCTTCCTCGGAGATGTGACTGTTCTTGGGGCATTGACAACAAATGGCGGCGATGCCAGCTATGTTCAGAACCGGACAACAGTGCAGCCGGGGCAGACAAACTTCAATATCAGCGGAAACGGGATTCTTGGCGGCAATTTGCGAGCAGCAAACCTGAATGCCCTATCTGCATTCCAGTTTAACGGTACCCGCATTTTGCACGTCACCGGTTCCGGTAATTTATTCGCCGGATTCGGGGCCGGAAACAACAACTCGGCAAGCAATAATACCTTTATCGGCAGTTTCTCTGGTGTGGCTAATACGTCGGGCTCCGGTAACACTTTTGTCGGCCGCAACGCGGGAAATCTGAATAACACCGGCGCGAACAATACGTTCTCCGGCGACGAGAGTGGAGAGGCCAACACGACAGGTTCGTTCAATGCTTTCTTCGGGGCGGATAGCGGTAACGTGAACAGCGGCGGTTCCTACAATTCTTTTTTTGGCTATCAGGCGGGGCTTTCAAACACCAGCCAAGGTAATTCGTTTTTTGGTGCCGGTGCAGGATCAGCAAATACCTCTGGCGAACTGAATGCCTTCTTCGGGCGAAACGCGGGCATCGCAAACACTACCGCCGCCGAGAATGCCTTCTTCGGCGCATATGCAGGACAGGCGAATACCATCGGCACGAACAACTCATTCTTCGGGGCCGGAGCAGGCTATGCAAACACAACCGGGATCGACAATTCTTACTTCGGTCGCGGCGCTGGACAGGTCAGCTCGACCGCATCGCAAAATGTCTTCTTCGGTACTACTGCCGGTGGAGACAACGTAACCGGATCGAGCAATTCGTTCATTGGCCGGGCTGCCGGCGGAGGAAACACGACGGGCAACTCGAATGTGATGATCGGCAAGCTGGCCGGGGCAAACAATACTTCGGGAAATAACAACACCATTGTCGGTGCAAACGCCAACGTGTCCGGGACTAGCCTCCAATATGCCGCCGCCATTGGTGCCGAATCTGTTGTAGGCACGTCGAACACGATAGTGCTCGGCCGGTCTGGCGGACAGGATCGGGTGATCGCTCCCGGTCTTGTAGCCGTCGGGGATCTGTTTACTGGCGGTTCGCAGTTCCTTTGCTATGAAACGACCTTCAATGGATTTCTCTCGACCTGTTCCTCGAGTCTCCGCTACAAGCATGATATCGAGGACTTCAAACCTGGGCTTGCGGTGATCCATCGTTTGCGGCCGGTAACGTTCAAATGGAATTCGAGCGGGGCGATCGACGTCGGTTTTGTCGCCGAGGAAGTAAATGCGATCGACCCACTTTTTTCTACTTACAACAAATCCGGTCAGGTCGAAGGGGTCAAGTATCCGCAGCTGACAACAGTGCTCGTCAACGCGGTCAGGGAGCAGCAAGAGGAGATCGAAAGCCTACGGACGCAGGTTAAAGCCCAAAGGGCCGAGCTCTTGGCACTCAAGGCTCTTGTCTGTGCAGCCAATCCAGGTGCGGCTGCCTGCGAGGAGGAGAAATGAGATATGCGACGTTCACGGCCGAACCCGGCCTGTGATGCCGAAAGTCTTTCGACACCATTAGGGGGAAAAATGCACGGATCCATTACGCGGCGAACCGAGATCTCGACCGAAACACACACCATTACGATAATTAGAAGCAGGCTTAGTGCTAGCAACTTTGTTACCTGTTCGACCTGTGGATGCGAGGTCCGGGCGATTAATTCCGAGCAGGCGGCCGTCCTGCTCGGAATAGATGATCAAACGATCCGCTTGCTTGCGGCTGGAGCCTCGATCCATTTCGCCAGCAATGAACACATCTGCGGCCTTTCGCTGATCGAGCATTTCGGCCGCGAGTTTAGACCGGCCAATAGTTAGGATCGTCTTAGGCCGAGAACAAAAAAAGGAGAAAAACAGTGAAAAGATCTATCACCGTTGTATTTGTAATTTTAACCGCAGCGATCTTGGGGCTCGCCCAAAACAGCGCGGCGGAACAAGAGGTCCTTAAGTTTAACGCTGCCTACGAGAAGGCGCAGATCGACCGCGATGTCGCCTTCTTCGAGCGTGTGTTTGCCGAAGACTACACATTTTCAGGACCGACGGCGGAGGTGGAAGACAAGGCGAAAGCACTAGCCTATATCCGCAGCGAAAGAGAGAAGCCGACCTACAAACTGGTATCGGTAAAAAGCGAGAACGTAAAGGCGAAGGTAATAGGGAATATGGCGATCTTGACCGGCGACTGGATCGGGACCGGCATGTCTGCGACTGATGCCCAAGCCGAACCACATACCGATCGCGGCCGATACACTGCATTTCTCGAGAAACGAAACGGGCAGTGGATAATGCTCGCCGAGCATGTCTCCGAAGCACCGCACGATCGCAAGCTGATGGAAGCTCAAGTTCTGAAGATTGGTAAGGATGCGGCCAATATGTACAAGAACAGAGACCATTCAGGATTCGCACGCATTCTGGCAGATGACGCTGTTTTCGTGAACACGGTCGGAAAGGTCCGAACCAAGGCAGACGTTTTAGGCGAACTGCAAAACAGTGAATACAAGATCGAATTGGTTGAAATAACCGACCAAAAGGTGCGAGTTATCGGAAACGGTGCTGCTATTGAAACCGGACTTATCCGCTACAAAGGTACAGACAAAAGCGGCAAGCAGTTTGATGAAAAAGAACGCTACACGACCACTTGGGTCTGGCGCGGCGGCCGATGGCAGATCGCGGCCGACCATACATCCGTGATCAAGTAGAAGATTGAGGCGTCAAGTACGACCGCATCGGCGTCATCCTCGTTAACGCGGGCCAGGGAACGGGAAGAAGAGTTCATTGGCCTGAGGACAGTTGTCAGAGATCAGCAGAACCGGATCGAGAGGAAGCAAAGGCAAATGACGGCCTTGATCCGATACATTTGTACGGCCGACCCGAAGGCCGCATTATGCACGGAGGAGAAATGAAACTATATGCGATCTTTCTAACTTTATTCCTAGTTGCGGGTGCTTCAGCGCAGACGACGGCGTTTACGTATCAGGGGCGGCTTGATGTTAGCGCCACGCCGGCGAACGGGAATTTTGATTTTGAGTTTTTGTTGTTCGACGCGGTCGCGGGCGGAACTCAGCTTGGCACAACTCTGACGCGGACGGATGTCGCGGTTGCGGACGGCATTTTTACCGTTTCGCTTGATTTTGGCGGAGTATTCCCCGGTGCGAACCGGTTTCTTGAAATACGTGTGCGTACTGCGGGCAATCCGGGCGGTTTTCAACAATTGCTGCCTAGACAGGCGGTAAACAGCACTCCGTATTCGGTCCGCAGTTTGAATTCGACTACAGCGGACTCGGCCACCAACGCAGCAACCGCGAATAATGCGCTCCAACTCGGCGGCGTGGCGGCCAATCAATATGTCGTGACGACCGATCCTCGCATGACCGATCCGCGCTCGCCCACAGCAGGCAGCGGCAACTACATTCAAAATCAAAACGCAGGAGCCCAGACCGCAAGCAACTTCAGTATCAGCGGTAACGGTACTGCGGGCGGAACGCTTTCGGGCGGCGTCGTCAATGCAGCCACGGAGTACAGGATCGGCGGCGGCCGCATCTTGGGAAATCCGGGCACCGGCAATACATTTGCAGGGATCGGCGCCGGCGCTCAAAATTCCAATGGCATTAACAACACGTTCGTCGGAGCATCTGCCGGCCAAGCAAACATTGGAGGACTCGATAACTCTTTCTTTGGCAGGAGTGCCGGGTCCTCGAACACGACCGGCGGCGGCAACTCGTTCTTTGGTGTTTTGGCTGGCGGCTCGAACTCGACTGGTACCGGTAATTCATTTTTTGGTGGTAATGCCGGCAATTCAAACACAACGGGTACCAACAACTCATTCTTTGGTTCGTTTGCCGGTCAATTGAACACGACGGCCAGCAACAACGCGTTTTTCGGCAGAGAGGCCGGTCTCTCTAATACGACGGGCGTCAACAACTCATTCTATGGAGCGAACGCCGGATCAGCCAACACGACGGCTGCCAATATCTCGTTCTTCGGAAGGGACGCTGGTAGATTCAACACGACTGGAGCTGCCAACTCGTTCTTTGGAAACGATGCCGGTAGGGGGAACCTCACGGGCGGCTTCAACTCGTTCTTCGGCGAGGGGGCCGGTACAGGGACTACGTCGGGCGGAGGCAACTCATTCTTAGGACTGAATGCCGGAAACGCTAACACAACAGGCAGCAACAACACCGCCATCGGAATTGACGCCGATGTCGGCGCGGGTAATCTCATCTTTGCCACCGCCATTGGCGCCGAATCTGTTGCCAGTCTAAGCAATTCAATATATCTCGGACGCTCCAGCGGCAGCGACACGGTTCGCGTTCCGGGCAACATTAATGTGACGGGCAGCACAAGCCTTAACGGAAATCTGACTTTTGCGAGCGGCGGCATAGCATCGATCAGCAGTGCGAACGTTTTTATGACAGCGCTTAACGCCGGCACCGGCACCACACTCTGCCGTACTGGCTCAAATCAGATCGTTACGTGCTCATCATCACTGCGATACAAAACAAACATCAACCGATTCGGCTTAGGGCTGGATCTTGTTAACCAGCTAAAGCCGATCACATTCGACTGGAAAGAAGGCGGTATGCACGACCTCGGACTCGGTGCCGAGGACGTGGCGGCCATCGAGCCGCTTCTAGTGACCTATAACGACAAGGGCGAGGTCGAGGGTGTGAAATACGACCGTATTGGCGTGTTACTAGTTAACGCGGTGAAGGAACAACAGAAACAGATCGAGCGACAAGAAGCGTTAATCACAGCAATGCGCGGCATCATCTGCCGTTCAAACCCGGCAGAGGCGATCTGCGCCGTACCGGAGTAAGACAAACGGCGAACAACGATAAGGACGAAAAATGAGACAGACAAATAAACTTTTTATCTCGCTGTTGCCGCTGCTCGCGGTAGTGCTTGGGTGTTCAAGTCTGATGCCGCGAGGGGGGAACCTATTTGAAGGTGAAAATGCCGCAAAGGCGGCCGTCGCTATCAAGGCGAAGGTCGGCACAGCAAAGGTAAGGGTGATTCGCGGTGAGATCAGGCCCAATGTGATGAAGTTGGTCATTCAGTCCGAGACAAATCCGAAGGATCAGGACGAGTACACCTATGAACGCGGATCGGTCTCCGGACCGGAGCCGGTCAAGATCCACAAGGTTTTCGCCGATAACGTTCACCACGCGACGGATATTGACGAGATAAATTTCCTCGCACTTCCCAAAACGCTAGAGCGTGCCAAACAACTGGCCGACCCGGCTGGAGCGACCATTGATCTGGTCTCAATGGACAACCAATATGCCAAGACCGCCGATCCCCGGTTGACCGGCGAGGAAGCCAAGGCGTGGGCGCTTACGTGGCGGATCTTTGTCGAGGGCACTCGATCGCAAACTTACTTTTGGGCCAATAAGAACGGCAACCTGAACGAAAAGGCCTATTAGGACAAGAGGAGAAACTCGATGAATAAATACAACAATTGGGTCGGCGTTGGGATCAAAGGCGGAGGTATACTGGGCATCGGCGGGGTCGAGTATATGAGCGGAACGCTCCGCAACCTTGGTTTGATGCAGGAACATCATGATTACCAGGTCGGGTCAGGCCGCATTGGGCTTGGCCTCGGCGGAAGTGTCGGAGCCATCGCCTGCATCGTACTCGATTGCCCAAATCTCTATCGACTCCATGGGACCTTGGTAGATGATTGGAGCCTCAATATCGCGCTGGCGGTAAAATGGGACGGCATCGTCGATGCTCTGCGTGGCCGCAAGTTTTTTAGCGCGGTCGCGAAACTAAAGGACTATAACAAGGTAACCCCGGACGATCTGAGCAAGATCCGTGACGGCGTTTCCTACCTCTGGAATGCCTCTAGTGCACCGGGCGTCCGTGCAGGATCAGGGCCGCGTTTGGTGACCATCGACATTCCTTTTGCCGGCGTCGGATACGAGCTGTCGGCATCAGTTTCTAGCGGAATGATCGAGATCTTAAGTTAAGGCAGTTTCGCAAGAATATCTGACGGTCCACGTCTCAATCTTGGACATTTCGGAGGCAATAGAATGATCAGATCCGCTGTTGTTGGATTCGCATTATTGTCAATTCTCGTTTTTTGTTCGCAGGCGAATGCCCAGATGGGCGCGATCGCTGCTGTTGATGAGCCCGCCGAGCGGCCAAAGCCTGCTGAAGGCGGCGGAGCTTCTGCCGAGGGAGGCATCGGCGGAAGCACCGCACGAACTACGTCCGGGACGCGGCGCGGCTCACGTACGACCGGCAAACAAACGGCGACGGCAACGAAAAAGCCGGCGGCGCCACGAAAGCCAGCCGCTACTGCTAAGTATGATGGCTTCGTCGTCGGTGATAAATACACGTTTCTAAATTTCGAGGTCGTTTCGGCGGAAAAGCCTTATCACACGCGAGCAGCAAAGGCGTCCGGAGCGAGGGGCTTGGTGCAGGTCGAAGTGCTGATCGATGTGAATGGCACCGTATTGACCGCAAAGGGCCGGACAGGCAATAAAGAGCTCTGGCCCGAAGCCGAGCGAGCCGCCCTCGCGTCCAAATTCAATCGCCCGACCTTCGGCGGAAAGCCGGCCCGTGCTATCGGGTTTCTGGTTTACCGTTTCGGCCCTGCCGAGGACTAAGGCCTGTTTACCGAAATTGCGGATAGATCAGCGTAGAGCACCGGGAAGATAGACATATGACCCGCATCATCTTTTTTATTTCGATCGTGCTCCTGGCCGGCAGCGGACTTTGGGCGCGGGAACCGATCATACCGATCGTGCAGGGAAGCTACCTTGTCGGCGGAACACAGGGCGGAAAATGGCTAAAGCCCGCTCGCGTGCCTCTTGGAGCATCGCCGAAGTTTCGCTCCGTTCGGAACGACGCCGACGACAAAACGATCTTCATTGGCCGAACCGACGAGCAATGGGACGCGTGCTCTGGGAATAGAATCGTACTATTTGCCGACCGAGATGAGCCTGTTGACGAGCTGCCCGGACTCTTTATCGGTGAGATGGCCAACTGGAATTTGATCCCTCGCCAGCCGGTTAGGTTGGAGAACGGGGACCCCGCCATGACCAACGCGGTCGCAACATTTCTGCGTGCGAAAGGCATTCGAAACTCGCCGACACGGATCACGGAAGCCCTTTCCATCGACCTGGACGGCGATGGCAAAGCCGAACAGGTCATCACCGGATACTACTACGGGCGATGGGAGGAATTTGCCCTTTCAGCGGGCGACTATTCGTTCGCGCTTCTTCGCGTCGGTTCGGGTCGGGCGACAAAGAACATACTTTTGGACGGCCAGTTTCTCGACGAACGTGTCCTTGCAGATTACGCCGAGCATTCCATCGTCGCGGTTGCAGACATGAACGGCGACGGACGGATGGAGATCGCGATCAAGTCCACTCACTCGGAGAGCGATCGCCAGATGCTCTTCGAGTTTCAAAAAGGCAAGGCTGTAATGCTCTTTGACGAGTCGTGCGGCGGCTAAACACATTTATGAGACCTCAGCTTTTCCATCTTCTTTGCGTCCTGCCGCTTGTGCTTCTTTTGTTGCCGGTCGGAGCCGCGGGCCAGACGCGGGAGGTGACCGTCTATTTCTGGGAGTTTAACCGCGACGAACCGGGTGACGATATGATTGCGTTCAAGCGCATCGTTGATGCGAAGGCACCGCTTCGCCCGACGATCGAGGCTCTGGTTGCGGGCCCGACCGAAGCCGAGGGCACCGATAAATATGGCAGCGTTGCCTATGGCGACATGAAGCTAAGCGATGTTCGGGTGAAAGGCGCGACCGCACGCATTGATTTTGTCCGAGAGATCCGCGAGGACGACAACCCAGGCGACCTTCAGACCCTGCGGTTCGAGGCCACCGTCATCCGCACTGCAAAGCAGTTCCCGAACATCAAAAAGGTCATCGTCTGCGTAAACGGAATTAATGAATTTGGAATCGGAATGGTCGAAGACCGGCCGAAGCCGTGTCCGGCGAAATGGTAACGAAATAATGACCGGAACAACCGCAAAGATAGTGCTCGCGATCGGTGTGACCGCGCTGTTTACATCTGCCGTTCTCATCGCGACATTTGCCGGATTTCTCTATTTTCAAACCGCGCCCGAGCCAACGATAGTTACCGCTCCGGCCGACGGCCAGAAACCGCCTTCGGTGCCGGCCGGCCCGCGAAAAAGGGGCCCGACGGTCGTCAAGGCAGACGAGATCACCGAGATCTCTTTGTATCGAAGCTCGATGAGATCGACCGCATCGACCAAACCGGCGGCGTTCTTCGGAAACATCAACGTCCAGAATTTCATCTCGGAAAGCACGACCCTCACATTCCTAGCGACCGGAACTGCAACCAAGGTCGAGGCGAGCGAACGCACCGTCGATGGCAATAAGATCTTCGGTGGCCCGACAAAGTATGAGGTCAACATCGGCCGCGATGCCTTTGCCCGGCTTGCCGCGGTGATGGCGGAAAATGATTTCGCCAATGAGCCGGACTCAACGAACATCATTTCACTACCGATACGAGTGGAACTGACCGTGAAATACGGTTCCAATACAAAGCAGATCAAAGCAAGTAATGCCGGTCAGGACACGCTCGAAATGACCGCAATGCTCGAAGCCATCGGCCGCCTCGCCGGACAAACCAACTGGCGATCCGACCGCTAGGGAGAGCCCCGTCAATGCTAGACTAACCGCGTGTATTCTGCTGCTGTCTTAGATTCGATCAAAGTTGGTGAAGTATTCCCATGGGCATTCGTTGCCGCTGTCCATCGCTCGCGGAACGGTATTTATCAGAAAGACGGCCGGCTTGTCTCGCTACTAACCGATTTTGGCCGCATCAATCCCTGCTATCCTGATTTCCACGGCGACACGCGCGACACGATCCACTACACCGGCTCGGGCCGCCGCGGCGACCAAAAACTTGATGCCGCGAACAGGGCTCTCTTTGCCGCGATCGATTCCGGCCACTCTGTGCCTCTTTTCAACAAGCTCGGCGTGGACCGCTGGGAATATCTCGGCAAATGGGCCGTCACCGATGGCCGCTACATTTACGATGAGACCCGCGAGCGGATGGTCTGGAAGTTCACACTCGTCCGCTCCGCCGCCTGAGATTGCCGATAGAGGCAAATTGGTGCACAATACCTGCCACATCCACCTAAAGATCAGATCAGGAGACCAAGAACATGAAAATCGTTGCCCGCTTTGCTTCGTTGCTTGTCGTAGTTGTACTCTTCACCGCCGCCGTTTACCCGCAGTACACCTGGACGCCCGAGCTTCAGGTGAAAATGAAGATCGTCGGCTCGCCAAAGATATCTCCTGACGGAAGAAAGATCGTCTACACCGTCAACGAGCCGGTGATGAGCGCGGACAAGAGCGAATTTCTTACGCATCTTTGGCTTGCAAATACCGATGGCAGCGACAACCGGCAGATCACCTTTGGCGACAAGTCCGCCGCCAACCCGAAGTGGTCGCCCGATGGCTCGATGATCGCGTTTACTTCTAATCGCAAGGACAACCGAAATCAGATCTACGTCCTTCGTGTTGCCGGGGGCGAGGCCGAGCAGATCACTGATGGAAAAGGTGCGGTCAGCAATTTTGAATGGGCACCGGATGGTAGGTCCTTTGCCTTCACGATGTCAGATCCGAAGACCGATGCAGAAGAGAAGGACGGAAAAGGGAGGAACGATTTCCGCTGGGTCGATGAGAACGTCAAGATCGCCCGGCTTTACCTAACGCCGCTTGCCGCCGATGCTGCCGGAAAGCGAGAAGTGAAAAAGATCGGCGACACGGGCCGCCACGTGACCGCGTTCGATTGGTCGTCCGGCGGGAGATCGCTGGTTTTCGCGCATGTGAAGTCGCCGGTCGTCGATCACTGGCCGACCTCTGACGTATCGCTCGTGGATATCAATACAGAAGAGGTGATTCCTGTTGCGTCTACCGACCTCGCCGAGCAGAATCCGTCGTTCTCACCGGACGGCCGTTGGCTGGTGATGACCGTCAGTGACCGCCCGGTCCGATGGGCACAAAGCAATCGCATTCATGCCTATCCCGTTCAGAACGCACGCATTTCCGGTGCGAGCCCGCGAGTCCTCGCCGCATCACCCGACGGGCAGCCGGCGATCGGCGGTTGGATGCCGGACAGTGTCCGAGTCTATTTCACAGAGGCCAAGGGGACGGGCACGGCACTCTATGAAGGCAACGTCGCTTCCGGAACTGTCAAAGAGATCAGCTACACCGATGGTGTCGTCGGTGCCTTCGATTTCGACCGGACGGGCAATGCATTAGCATTTGTAATGCACGACATCGATTCGCCCCCGGAGGTCTACTACGGACGTTCCGGTTCGACCGCCCCGGTTCAGATCTCACGGGCGAACGGAGAAATGGCAAAGCTGACGGTTCCGCGAACGGAGGTGATCAAATGGAAGAGCAAGGACGGCCGCGAAATCGAGGGCCTGCTTACCTATCCGATGGGGTACAAACCCGGCACCAAGGTTCCGTTCATCCTGAATATCCACGGCGGACCGGCAGGCGTATTTAATCAGGGTTACGTCGGCGGCCGCGGAGCCTATCCACTTGCGTCGTTCGCATCAAAAGGGTTTGCCGTTCTGCGGCCAAATCCGCGTGGATCGTCAGGCTATGGCGTTGAGTTTCGGCGGGCGAACATCCGCGATTGGGCCGGAATGGACTATGAGGACCTGATGACCGGTGTTGACCATGCCATCGGGATGGGCGTCGCCGACCCGGCCCGGCTTGGCGTTATGGGCTGGAGCTACGGCGGTTATATGACCTCGATGATCATCACCAAGACCGACCGCTTTAAGGCCGCTTCGGCCGGTGCACCGGTGACGAATCTGATGAGCTTTAACGGCACCGCCGATATTCCGTCGTTCATCCCCGACTACTTCGAAGCCGAATTCTGGGACGACCCGGCCGTTTATGCAAAGCACTCGGCGATGTTCAACATTAAGAACGCCAAGACCCCGACCCTGATCCAGCACGGTGAGAACGACATCCGCGTGCCCATCTCGCAGGGCTATGAGCTCTACGTTGCGCTAAAACGCCGCGGCGTGCCGACACGAATGATAGTTCTTCCGCGGCAGCCGCATGGCATTCAGGAACCACGGCTCCAGATCGCCACGATGCAAAGCAACCTCGACTGGTTCGAAAAGTACATTAAATGAAATGTGAGTCCTGTTTTCTTGCGGACCGCGTCTTATTTAAGTATGACTAAGATCCGAAAGGCAGAAGCGAGCGATCGTAATGCGGTCTGGGAGATCATCCGGGACGTGATCACGGGCGGAGATACTTATGTATTCGATCCTGAAATCCCGCGGGATGAGATGCTCGAGTATTGGTTTTCGCCGGAGAAGCACGTTTACGTTGCGACAGATACGAAAGGGTCGGCGGGCGGTCACGCAAACGAAGCTATCCTCGGCACGTTCTGGCTAAAGCCTAATCAGCCCGGGCTTGGCGACCACGTTTGCAACGCGGCCTATATGGTCTCGCCCGCAGCCCACGGAAAAGGCATTGGCAGGCAGATGGCCGAGTTCTCGCTCGAGGAGGCCCGCCGGCTCGGCTTTACGGCAATGCAGTTCAACTTCGTCGTCGCGTCAAACACCGCGGCCGTCCGCCTCTGGCAATCGGTCGGGATGGAGATAATCGGCACGATCCCCAACGCCTTCCGCCACAAAACCCTCGGCCCGACCGACGCCTATATAATGTACCGAGAACTTTAGCTCGGCCGCACGATTATTGCGGCGGCATTCCCGCCTTCTCGGCACGTGCTCGCAGGTCTTTAGCTTTTTCCGCATCGAGTACCTGAAGAACGGCTATCTGAGTACGCACGCCCGCGTAGTTCTTAAGGTTCATATATGCCAGCCCGAGGCCCATTTGTGCCACAACTTCTTTGGCGTCGAGTGCGATCGATTTCTTGTAGATCTCGATCGCTTTCTCGTTCTGCTTTGTGTTCAGGTAGGCGTCTCCCAGATATGCAAAAACAAGAGCGGATTTCGGAGAAAGCACCGAAGACCTCTCGTAGTACGGGATCGACTCCGCATAAAGATTCTGGTTGTAATAGGCGTTTCCCAGATTGAAATGGGCGTCGGACAAGTCGGGATTTAACTTGATCGCCTCAGTAAGCTGAGCAACGGCGTCCTTATAGCGTTTCTGGCCATTTAGAATCATCCCTAGGTTTATCTTTGCCGTAGCGTGTTTCGGATCGATCCGTATTGCTTCTCGTGTATATTTCTCCGCGTCCGGGTATTGCTTGGCTTTGTAGAGCGAGTACCCGAGGAAATAATTCGCGTTGAAGTTGTTGGGCTCGATCAGGAGTTCATCCCAAAACGCCGCGGCGGCGTTCGTAAAATCATTGATCAACAAATTCGCCCGGCCGACGTATTCATGATACTTAGCGACCTTTGCCGAGATCTGCGCCGCTTTACCGAATGGAGCAAGGGATTCCTTGTATTTGCGGAGATTGAAAAGCGACAAGCCGTAGTTGAAAAAAGCGGCATCGTTCGCAGGCTCTTTTAGCGTTATCTTTCTGAAAGTTTCTGCTGCAGCCTCGAACTGTTTGGCATTGAACTGTTGAAGTCCGGTTTGGAAATCCGGATCCTGTGCGTTTGCAACGGCTGCGGAGAGAAAAAGAAAAGCAAAGGTTGTGATGAATAGTTTCTTCATTGTTGGGCCTCCATCCGAGGGAATGATAGTACCAAAAATGGGTGATGTCACCTCAAAAGCGGAAATTGCCGGTGCAAGAACTCGCAGGTCCGATAGCCGTGCGGCGGGGAAGTATTCTACAATCCATTCTTTGTATGACGATCGACGAACAACTGGAGTTTTTGGGAAAAGGCACCGTTGACCTTATCCGCGAAGAAGACCTGCGAGCGAAGCTTGAGCGGTCGGCAAAGACCGGCAAGCCGCTTCGCGTAAAGCTCGGGCTCGACCCGACGGCGCCTGATATTCACGTCGGCCATACGGTCGTCATCCGCAAGTTGAAGGCCTTTCAGGACCTTGGACATACGGTCATCTTTCTGATCGGCGACTTCACCGGCATGATCGGCGACCCCTCGGGCAAGAACGTGACGCGGCCGCCGCTCTCACGCGAAGAGGTCAACGCAAACGCCGAGACCTACAAGCAGCAGATGTTCAAGCTGCTCGACCCCGAAAAGACCGAGCTTCGCTTCAATGGCGAGTGGATGGACAAGTTCACCGCCGCCGACTTCGTAAAGCTCTGTGCAAAAACAACGGTCAAACAAATCCTCGAACGCGACGATTTCAGCAAACGGATGGAGGAGGAAAAGCCCATTTCGCTCCACGAATTGCTCTATCCGCTGACCCAAGGGTATGACTCGGTCGCGCTCGAGTCGGACGTCGAACTCGGCGGGACCGACCAGAAGTTCAACCTGCTAATGGGGCGCAACCTTCAGCGAGAGTTTGGTCAGGAGCCGCAGGTGATCATCACCACGCCGCTGCTCGAGGGCCTCGACGGCGTCAATAAAATGTCGAAGTCGCTCAACAACTACATCGGCATCGAGGAGCCGCCAAGTGAGATGTTCGGCAAGGTGATGTCTATCTCAGACGAGCTGATGTGGCGATATTACGAACTGCTAACCGACCTTACGCAAGCTGATATTTCAAACTTGAGATCGGAGATCGATAAAGGCGAGAATCCGCGAAACGTGAAGGTCAAACTCGCAAAGCTCATTATTACCGATTTTCACTCCGCGGCGGATGCTGCCGCCGCCGAAGAGGAATTCAACCGTCTTTTTGTCAACAAAGAATTGCCCGACGACATTGAGCTAAAGCAAATACCTGCAGGCACTTACCGGATCGCGGACCTGCTTGCCGAAACCGGCCTTACCGCCTCAAAGGGCGAGGCTCGCCGGCTGATCGAACAAGGCGGCGTAAAGATCGACGGTGAGAAAGCATCGAACTCTGCGGCCGAGATCCGCGTCTCTTATACAGAGGTTTTGCTTCAGGTCGGCAAGCGGAAGTTTTTGAAGCTGATAGGTAACTAACCGGCCGCGGACTATAATCTCAATCGAGGGTGTGATCAAACCTGCACGAGCAAAACGAGAACGACTAACCGAGCGGATCAATGAGTTGATCGCCGCCGACCAGCCCTTGCGCGAGCTTGCCGGCAATCTCTCGAGGGTCGCGAAGTACGCGATCGATGAGGCGAACAGCCTTTCGCTCGAGCATATCGAGGTTTCGCTGCCGCGGCTGCCGAAAAAGCTCGACGGGTTTCGCATCATTCATCTCTCGGACATTCATCACAGCCCGTTCACCTCGCTCGAACACATCACGAGGGCCGTCAAGGTCGCGAACAGGCTTAAGCCCGATATGTTTGTGCTTACGGGCGATTACGTCTCGCACGAGCGCACGTACATCGGCCCCGTCGCTGAGGTGCTCGGTTCGCTAAAGGCCGAGCACGGAACGCACGCCTGTCTAGGCAATCATGACCATTGGACGGACGCGCCGCTCGTTGTTTCCTCCTTCAAAGAAGCGGGCATCAACATGCTTGTCAATGAAGGGCTTCGCTTCGAGGCACGCGGGGCGGCGTTCTGGCTGGCCGGAGTTGATGACCACATGGTCGGCGAAACGGACCTCGCGGCCGCAATGAAGGGAGCCTTTCCGGACGAGTTTAAGCTATTGCTGGCCCACAACCCGCTGATCTTTCGACAGGCTGTCCGCCGCGGCATCGACCTAACGCTTAGCGGCCATACCCACGGCGGGCAGGTCCGCGTCCGCACCCGCACACCGAAAGATCGCCTGATCCCGCGGCGGCGGCTCTCGGCCGGGCTCCATCGGCGAAAGGATTCGCATATTTACATCACCCGAGGTATCGGCACGGTCGTCCTGCCCGTCCGCTATCAATGTCCACCGGAGATCTCGCTGCTTGAGCTGAAGGCCGAATGATCCTGACCATCCCCAACCTTCTCACCTTTCTCCGTATGGCCCTGATCCCGGTCTTTGCCAGCCTTTTATTTTATGGAAATAGCCATTGGGCATTGCTCGTCTTTCTCATCGCCGGCGTCTCGGATGGCGTTGACGGATTTGTCGCTCGCCGGTTTAAGCAGGAATCCGAACTCGGGACGATCATCGACCCGATCGCCGATAAGCTGCTAATGACCGTAGCGTTCATCGTGCTCTCGCTGCCGGGCGTGCTTGAGCCCGTCCGCTTTCTACCGGTGCCATTTTGGGTAACCGCCGCCGTCATTGGCCGCGACGTCCTCATCATTACGGTCGCCGGTGCTATCAATATAATTACCGGATTCAAGGGCTTTCGCCCCTCATGGCTTGGAAAGCTCTCGACCTTTGTCCAGGTCGTGGCAGTAACGCTCGTCCTCATCGCCGCTGTTTCTGGCTACAGTTTCTATCTCCCGACCGTTTATTTCTTCGTTGTCCTCTTGGCCGTCGCGTCCGGCTTTCACTACATCTTTCAGGTCGCCCGGCTAATGAACGAAGAAGGGGTCGACGAGAAACCGAGTTAAGACGCCTCGCTTGAAAAGGAAAAGGGCCGCCTCGTCTGAAGCGGCCCTTGGTCATGTTTTGTGCAGTGTGGGTTATTGAGCCAGGCTAAGGCTGATCGTCCGGCGGCCGAAGCGTCGTGCGTCTGCACAACTTGCCATCCAGATGTCGATCTTGTTTCCCTTGATCTTTCCGCCGGTATCGGCAACCAGGTATTCGCCCGATTGGCCGCCGCCGTCGATATAGACCTTTGTTCCAAGCCTAAGCACACGCGGGTCGGCCGCGATGATGCCGCGGCGAACCATTGCACCGCTTGCCGTTCGGCCGCGGAGGCAATAAGCGGTCGCAACAAAGCGGCCCTTGCTCGCACCGCGGGCACGCGAGGAGGCAGTTTTCTTAACGTTTGGGTTGCGTTCTTGTTGGGCCTCGTCGGCCTTTGCGGGTTCTTCTTTCTTCTGTTCGGCAGGTTTTGCGGGTTCTTGTTTTGCTGCTGCCGGTGTTTCTGCGGGTACTGCTTCTACCGCGGTGAGCTCTGTTTCCTGTTCGTTAAAGTTAATGTTTGCGTTTTCGTCGGTCGTCGTTTGTGCATAGACAAACACGACCAACAGACTAAGGAGCGCCAAGAGCACGCCCGTTTTCATTATATTTTTCATAAATCCGACCATTAAAAATTCACGTAGCTATAAAAAGTCAAAAATAGCGGATGTCACCGTGGGGAACAGCCACTATTCGTTAATAAACATGACCTGATTAAATGTGCCAAAACATTGGTTTCGGCATGCTCCTTGGCATTGGCTTTGGAACAACTTAAGACCCTATCATCTAAAAAAAGGCTTGTCTAGCTCAAAAAAGGGGTCAAAATCGCCGGGCGGCGTTTGCTACGCCACAAATAATTGTGCAAAAAAGAGCCGTTCTGTTAGAATATCGGGGCACTCGCGGAAGGCGATTTCTCCGAGTTCACCCTACTCAAACGTTTCTACAACACAAAAGTTGAGGCCCAACCAAATGCAGGACAGACGCCACGGCTCGCGATACGCCATATCTTTTCCCATCCAGATCCGCTGGAAGGACGAGGCGGGCAATGAGGTTACCGAGGACGGATTGACCGAGAACGTCGGCCCGGCCGGAACGCTCGTTTATCTGCCGCGAAAGCTCCCGACCGTCGGGTCAAAGGTGAACCTGACCGTCACCGAAAACCTTGACGACCCCGTCACCGTAACGGCCGAGGTCATCCGGCTCGAACGCAATGCGGCCCACCCGCAGGCGGCGCTCAACCTGGTTGAAGGAATGCGGAGCTGGAAGAAAAAGGTCTGGGAACTCGCAGGCGAGACCATCGCCGGCCAGGAACCGGAAGACCTCGATGACTGGTAGAAAGGTGTGAGCGGTGAGCAGTGAGCCGTGAGCAGTAAGAAAGCTAAAAGCTAACGGCTTATAGCTTACAGCTTGATCCATAAATTTAATTTCACAACGCACGGCTCACTGCTAACAGCTCACTGCTCACTTTTAACGTATGAAAATTCTCGTTCTCGGAGCGGGCCGCATGGGACATGGTGCGGCCTTTGATCTTGTCCATAACTCGCCGGGCGTTGAAAGCGTCACCGTTGCCGATGCCGACCTAAAAAAGGCGGAAGCGGTCGCCGAGGCGGTCGGCACCTCGCGGATAGACGCCCATCACGTCGATGCCGCAAACCACTCGGACATCGCCCGCCTAATGCAGGGCCACGATTCGGCCATTTCGTGCGTAAATTATTGGTATAACGAGTCGCTCTCGAGGGCGGCCATCGAGACCAGCACGAACTTCTGCGACCTCGGCGGGAATAACTATGTCGTCGATGCCCAGCTTGCGATGGATGAGCAGGCGAAAGCTGCCGGCATCAATATCATTCCCGACTGCGGTCTTGCGCCCGGAATGGTCTCGATCCTGGCGATGCACGGTGCCGCCCGCTTCGAACGGCTCGACGAGATACACATCCGCGTCGGCGGCCTTCCGCAGCGGCCCGAACCGCCGCTCGATTACCAGCTCGTCTTTTCGGTCGAAGGCCTGATCAATGAATACATTGAGGTCGCCCGCGTCATCCGCGGTGGCGAGATAACCGAAGTGCCGTCAATGACCGAGCTTGAATCCCTCGAGTTCGAAGGCTTTCCGCCGCTCGAGGCCTTTCAAACCTCCGGCGGCACCTCGACGCTGCCCGATACCTTCCTTGGCAAGATCAAGGAGCTCGACTACAAGACCATTCGCTACGCCGGCCACTGCGAAAAATTCCGGACAATGATCGACCTCGGCCTCTGCTCAAGCGAGCCATTGTCGGCGGGCGGCCAGTTCGCCGCCATCGATGCGTCTCAAATCACACCCCGCAAGGTCTTCGCCCAACTCCTCCAACAGCACCTTCCCGCCGACGGCCCCGACTACGTCCTCGTCAGCCTAGAGTTCGTCGGAACGGGCTTGGCGACTGTGACGCAGGCGTCCTCGCCTGCATCGCCGCAGGCCGCCGAAACCGCCCGTCTCCGCTACGACATCGTAGACAAACAAGACCCCGCGACCGGCCTCTCTGCAATGATGCGCACCACCGCCTTCCCCGCATCCATCATCGCCCAAATGATGGCCCGCGGCGAGGTCCTCGCCCGCGGAGCAACCCCGCAAGAAAAAGCCATCGACCCCGAAAAATTCGTAGCCGAACTCGCCCGCCGAAATATTCGGATCACCGAATCCTGAACGCCGGCCAGTCAGAGACCCAAGCGGAATTTCGGTTTTCTTATTTTTCTTTTTTCGTGGTTAAAAGAGTCCTCTTCTAGGTGCCGCGGCATTCCGGCTTTGAGCCCACCCGACACGGGCGGGCAGGGATGCCCGCGTTCCAAAGCTGGCAAAAGACGGACTCAAAACTCCGCAACTCTTACCATCCATATCATCCATATCGTCCATATCTCACGGATCGCCGTTCACATTGCTTTGAAGGCATAGGAAAATGGACAGCGGGGGAAAGTTAGCCGTGAGCCGTTAGCAGAGGCCGGACGTTTGTAGCGATCAGCTCTAAGCCTTGAGCATTTAGCTGTAAGCCGGAATCGAAGCTCAAAGCCCGATGTCCATTTTTAACCAATTAACGATGATCCAATTAACAATTGACAATGCGAAACAATGCCAAAGACCGAAGACCCAAGCCCGGCCACGTGTTCCAGGCGTTCCAGATGTCCCACACGTTCCAGATGTTCGCGATGTTCGAGGCGTTTCTGTTGTTCGCTATGTTCACGGTGTTCGCGGCGTTTCCGCTAACGCGCGATGCCCACAAAAAAACAGAACACCAAGAAATGCGGGATTCGGAAGTCGGAATGCGGAATTTCGTGTCGGAGGCCCACGTCAGCAAGGGCTCATCTTCAAATTCGGAATCTGGAATCCGGAATTCTCTATAGCCGGGACTCAAAAAAGCCCGAGTGTTTCAGGCGTTTCAAGTGTTACAGGCGATTTATTTCTTTCATTCGTTTCAGCCGTTTCAGAGATATATGGCCGCAATAAAAAATGAAACGAAAGAGCCATCGGCCCTAGTGTTATCGCACGGCCTTTTCGCCGGGGCGGTATCGCTTGATCACTTGCTTGTCCACATCGGCCTCGGTAAAGGCGACGCGCTTTGCTTCGCCGGCGGCGAACATCGCGGCTTGGTCGGTGTGATGCGGCGAGTCGGGCCGGTTGCTCTGGCCATAGGCGAGCACGGAAAAGGCTCGCGGCACGTCGCCAAATTCGACCGCAAACGTCCAGCCGTCACCGCCGATCGCGGCCATCTTGCCGTCTGCGGCGCGTTCAAAGGTCATAATGCGAAAGCAACCGAGGTCGTTGCCGCAGCCCCCGACCGGCACATCAACCGGGCCGCGGCGGACGCGATGCACCTCGCCCCAGGCGACATCAAAGCTGCCGTAACGCTTTTTCACCTCTTCAACTGCCCAAACGAACGACTCGGCCGCACGCTTTGGATCCGCAAGCCCGCGGGGCGTGTTAAAAGGGTCGTCAATGCTCCAGGGCTTGGCATACCGCTCGGGATCCGGCAGCGTTTGCCCGCGGCCGTCGCGAAGCCCGGAATAGTGCCGCCACCATTCCTGAAAGAGCACAGAACCGCGGCTCTCGGGCGAAGTGGTGTTGTCCCATTTTTCGAGCACCCCGATCGCCGCAGCGACATGGCCTTCGGCCTTTGCCGCTTTCACCGCCGCGACGAGGTCGGGCTTCACGCGGTCGGCGAGCAACGCACGGTAGTTATGCTTGAGCTTCCAGATGTCTTCGAGGCTGAACTTTTCATCGCCGCCGACGAGCTGAAGCCCGAGTTGGCTGCGGAGCGAAAGCCGCGGCTGTTCAAAGTTTGGAAAGGCATTCTTTGTCACGACCGGAGTCCGGACATTGGTGTAATGATGCGAGCTGTTCTCGTTGCGGACATAGCCGCCCGGCGGGTTGAGCACCTGCGGCAAAGACTCGAATGGCACGTATTCGGTCCAAACGTCCTTCACTCCTTTAGCCGGCAAGGCCGTCAGATCATCGACCGGCGGATGCGGCAGCCGCGGCAGTGCAGCGTTCCAGAGATAGTAGATGTTGCCGTCGCGGTCGGCGTAGGTGAAGTTCGAGGTCATGCGGGCACGCATCTTCATCGCGTCTTTCCACTCGGTGAGCGATTTCGCACGCATCATCTTAAGGAACTGCTCGCCGCCGCGGACCTCGGCCTCACCCGCGTACTTGAAAATGAAGATCTTGCCGTCCTCGCGTTTGATCACAGGCCCGAGCGGCGTGGACCAAAACTCGCGGGTCTCGGTCGAGACGGCATCGCCGTTGCGGAAGGGAACCGTGACCAACTCGCGGATGAGCGGCACCGAAGCACCGTCGAAGATGTAGTGATCGGGCTTGGCCGGGTCGGCGTCGAGCGTGTAGATCTGATCGAGGTCCTGCGAGTTGTTCGTCGTCGAAAAGCCGAGATAGCGATTAAAGCCACCGATCACGCCGAACGCACCGCCGATGCGGAAATCGCCATAAAAATCGATCACGCCGGGTACCGTCATATGTGCTTCGTAGTAGCCCGCCGACCAACGGAGATGCGGGTTGCGGAGCAGGATCGCCTTGCCGGATTTCGTTCGGCTCGGGGCAAGGGCCCAGGCATTCGAGCCGTCGTCGGGACCTTCGCCTTCCCCTTCCATCGTCGTCGGGTCGTCGTCGCTGCGGGCAGGCCTTTGATTGAGAAAGTTGCGGATCTTCTGGGCCGAGGGCTGGACGAGCTCGGTCGAGAGCACGTCGAAGCCGGTGAAGTCGCTCGGCATTCCGGCCGGAAACTTGCCGGGATGGAGCTTTATAAAGCGATTGATCCCCGCAGCAAAGCCTTCATAGACGTCGCGGACGTCCTTCGAGAGCGTAGCGTATTTCGGCTCGGCCTTTGCCCGCACGCGGCGGATGGCGAAGTCGGAGTCCATCTGTTCATAGCCCGAAACCGTTGCCCATCGCCCGCTCGCCGCGAGCAGCCGCATTCCCGTTTGGTCGCCGTAATCCTCGGACTGCAGCCAGGCGAGTGCATAGCCTGCCGCATAGAGATCCTTCGCCCGGATGTGCGGAACGCCTTTTTCAGTACGGATCACCTCGACCCGCTGCCAGGGCTCGTCCGCCGGAATCACCACCGGCGAGGAAAAAGCAGTGAACAAAAGAGTGGCGAAAAGAAGGATCGAAGTCTTCATAAACGTGTTTGGATAAGAAGGAAAGAACGTGTAACGGGAATGGTAGAAATATACCATCGTCCCGCCGGAGCAGAAAACTCACCCGCGAAAAACGAAAAAGGCCCGCCGCTTTCGGCGAGCCCTGCGTTCTCAGACAGGAGACGCATTTCGAATTTAGATATTTACGCCAACAAGACGCGGATTGGCCTTCTTCTGCAAAAGCTTGCGAAGCTTGAGCCGTGCCTTATGGAGCTGCGACTTCGATGTGCCGACCGAGCATCCGAGGATGCGTGCGACCTCTTCGTGCTCAAAGCCTTCGACGTCGTGGAGCAAGAAGACGTTCTTGTAGCCAGCCGGAAGCTGCTCGATCGCGTGCTCAAGGGCGATCTTGTCAACGACCTGCATACGCTCTGGATCGGTCGTGCCGGTGACCACTTGGTCCGGCGTTTCGCCTTCCTCAGTAACCTTTTCGTACTTCACGTTCCGCTTACGGAAGTGCATCAAGACCTGGTTGACCGTCATCCGGTGCAGCCACGTTGTAAAGGCCGAGTCGCCGCGGAAGCTGCCGATCTTACGATAAAGCTGGATGAAAACATCCTGAGTAAGGTCTTCGGCCTCATATGCATTCTGGAGCATGCGGAGGCAGATCGAATAGACCCTGCGGTGATGCCGCTGATAGATCTCTTCAAAGGCCGCCATGTCGCCCGTTGCAGCAGATTGCGTGAGTTCAAAGTCGCTCGTGGCTGCGAGCGGAGATACGTATTTTGCCTTAGCCGAATCGCTCTCCGCGGCCGCCGTGCCGCTCTGCCAAATAGGATAGTTCAAGGTTTCTGTAGTCATTTCCGTGTCTCCCCCGATATCCCAAGCTTCAAAAAGCGTGCCAAACCTCGAAAATCGCCCCGTACCGGCCCTTTCTTTCATATTTTTACTGTATTTTCGAGGCATACCTTTGATTTCGCTGAACATCATAGAGAGGATTCAATTCGTTCACTTGACGGCTTTCCGTTGCACTGCGCACGATATGGTATAGTTGTCTCTTGAACGATTTTGATACATTTTCCGTGGCCACACTTACTGACAAATACAAAACGCGAAACGGTTTATTCCGCACATCAAGAACGCTCGGGCTGATCGGTATTTGCAGCCGAATGATCGCCGCGGCACTGTTCTTGACCTTCGCGAGCAGCATTGTCCCCGCTCAGCCACAAACGGGCGTCCGCACGCAGGAAATTGACGAGGATTCCGGAGTGCCCGTGATCCTGACCCATCTGCCGAACTGGGAAACGGTTCGGGAAAATGCGTCGTTCATAGCATCAAAGGAAGAGTTTGCAAGGGTGATCGGCGATCGGCCGGTTAACACCGCGATCGAGTTCATCGGCGGTACCGAGGCCGCAAGTGCCGTTTATCCCGAGGGCCGGCTGCTTATTATTGAGTACCCCACGCCGCAGTTTGCCTCCGCCGCGGATGCTGAATTTCTCCGTATTTTGACCGAAACTCCGACCGAGCCGCCTACGGTTTACCGCCGTGTCGGGAACTACTCCGTCTTTGTTTTCGATACGCCGGATACAGTGGCCGCAGCTGCCCTGATCGATCAGGTAACGTACGCGAAGGACGTGCAGTGGCTCGGCGAGAGCCCGTTCCTGTTGCGGAACCTCGAACGCTATTTCATCACGACCTCGCGCGACATCATCTACTCAACGATCATGTGGATGGTATTGGGATTTGGAGTTGCTATCCTGCTCGGAGCGACCGTTGGATTTTCCTACTTCAAATACCGCGAAGGCCAACGCGAAAAGATGGTCGCATTTTCGGATGCGGGCGGGTTGACGCGGCTAAACCTCGACGATCTTTCGGAGCCGCTCAGGCTCGAACCTTAGGCATTACTCGGGAAGTGCGTCGATGAGCCGATCGATATCTTCCTTATTGTTGTAAAAATGTGGAGCGATCCGAAGCCTTTCACCCCGCGGCGAGACGATAACGCCCGCCGCCCGCAGCCGCTCGGCGATCTCACTGCAATGCATCCCGCCGAGATGCTCGATGCAGACGATCGCCGTTGCTTCCGAGGGCTCTCGTGAACTAATGATTCGATAATTCGTGCCTGCGAGCCGTTCGCAAAGATAGCCAGAAAGCTCGGTAAGGTAACTACGAATGTTGGCAAGCCCGACGCTGTTGAGAAGAGTCAAGCTTTGCTCAAGGCCGTAAAAAAGCGACGAAGGCCCGGTACCGCTCTCCCAGGCAAGGGCGTTTGGCTTGAAGGGCTGTTCGCGGTCCTCAAAGTCCCAAGGCGTCTCTACGCTTATCCAGCCGACGAAAGCCGGATCGACCCGTTCACGTGCTCGTGCGGAAACGTAGAGAATACCGCAGCCCTCGGGAGCACAAAGCCATTTATGGCTTGCACCCGCTGCGATATCAACCTTCGCCCCGTCAAGGTCAAAGCCCATTTGGCCGAGCCCCTGAATAATATCTACCGCGAAAAGAGCGTCGGCCGCCCGGGCCGCATTGCCGATCGTCTCAAGGTCGGCACGGTAACCGGAAGCGAATTGAACTGCACTAACGGCGACGACCCGCGTGTTCGAGTCGATCATGTCGAGAAGCTCGTCGGTCTCGTACCTTCCATCGCGTTCCGGGCAGATTCGCAGTTCGACACCGAAACGGTCACGGACACGCCTCCATGGATAAAAATTTGCCGGAAATTCGTTTGCGAAGGTCACGATGTTGTCGCCCGCCTTCCAGTCAAGACCGGCGGCGACCGCCGCGAACCCGTCCGACGTGTTTCGCATGAATGCGATGTGTTCCGGGCTGACGTTCACCATTCCCGCGAGCAGATCGCGGCAACGTCCCTTTGTCTTGACCCACTCGGGATAGTGCTCCGAGCCATACTTTGCGACATCGTTGAGCTGCCAATTAACAGCCTCGATGGCAGTACGCGGCATCGGCGAAACGGCGGCAGAATTGAGGTAGGCGTAGTGCTCGGTGGCAGCGAAAAGCGATCGAATCTCAGGCGTCATTTGGATGATTCTATATCAGGGATGCCCGCTTTGCTGAATCACCGCATCCGTGCCTCGAGAAAATAGAATACGTTGACAAAAGCAGCACTGGGGCACAAAATCTAATAAGGCTAGCGCGGTCAACATTTTGCCCGCATTTGTGAATCGAACGAAAGAACGTGTTCAACCGGAGGAAAAAACGAACAATACCCTTTGGCCCGCTCCACCCGGCGGATGATCTCGACATTGCCGTACATCATTACCGCAGACAGTCGAGAACGTTTCTTTGGGCGGAGGGAGCTCGGCTCGTGCGCGACGTTTTCCTGATCCTCGTTGTATTTGTTCTACTTGGTGTTTTTGCAGTTCAGCCGGTCGTAGTCGAGGGCGAATCGATGCTTCCGCATCTCCATAATGGCGAGCGGCTTCTCGTCAATAAGCTCGTTTATTACAACATTCAAGGCGTGAGTTGGGGACATCTTGAGCGCGGCGACATCGTCGTTTTCTGGTTTCCGCGTGAGCCGGATAAAAGCTACGTAAAGAGGATCATCGGCCTGCCGGGCGAAACGGTCGAGGTCAGAAATGGCCGCGTCAACATAAACGGCGTGGAACTGCAGGAAGATTATCTCGACACCGAGCACAACCAGAGCCTGCCGACCTGGCCGGCAAAAAAGGTCGAACCGCATCATTACTTTGTGATGGGCGACAACCGCGATAATTCGTCCGACTCGCGCTATTGGGGCCTCGTCCCGGAAAAATATATCTACGGCAAGGCTTTTTTCCGTTACTGGCAGCCGGATAAGATCGGCTTTGTCGAACACGGCGACTACAAAGAATCGGAACTCGACAGCCTGTCGGATACAAGAGCGATCCAGCAGTGATCCGCTCGCAAAATTGATTTCCCGCACACAGCAATTTAACTGCCGCTACGCATTGCGATAAACTGCTCTTCAGATGAATAACGCAAGTTCGGCAATGATCGTCCTCGAAGATGGGCGCTCCTTTCGCGGAAAGGCATTCGGGGCCGAGGGAGAGGCCTTCGGTGAGATGGTCTTCAACACATCAATGACGGGTTATCAGGAGATCCTGACCGACCCGAGCTACGCCGGACAGATCGTTTGCATGACGTATCCGCTGATCGGCAACTACGGTGTCAACGAGATGGACGTTGAATCGCGTCGGCCGTGGGCGGACGGTTTTGTCGTGAAAGAAGCATCGCGGATCGCCTCTAACTGGCGATCGACCGAGACCCTGCAGTCCTATCTTTCACGCAACAACATTGTCGGGATCGAGGGGATCGATACTCGGGCACTTGTCCGCCACATTCGCGATAAAGGGGCAATGCGTGCCGTTATATCAACCACCGACCTCGACGAGGCGAGCCTACTTGAAAAGGTTCGCACTTCACCTGATATGAAGGGCCGCGAGCTTGCGACGGAAGTGACCACGGAGGCGAGTTTTGAATATCCGGCAGCTGCCGATGCCAAATATCACATTGTAGCCTTCGACTTTGGCGTAAAGACTAACAGCCTTCGCGAATTCGCAAAGTTTGGCTGCAGGGTAACGGTCGTCCCCGCAGACACTTCGGCCGAAGACGTGCTCGCCCTCGCGCCCGACGGCATCTTTCTTTCGAACGGCCCCGGCGATCCGGCTTCGATGGGCAGGGTTATCGACGAGATCAGGAAACTTGCAGCATCGCAGAAGCCGATGTTCGGCATCTGTCTCGGGCATCAGTTGATCGGGCAGGCATTCGGCGGGACGACATTCAAGATGAAATTCGGCCACCGCGGCGGTAACCAGCCGATCATGAATCTCGAATCCGGCAAGGTCGAAATAACCTCGCACAACCACGGCTTTGCCGTTGACCCTGATTCGTTACCCGCAGACGTCGAGGTCACGCACATCAATCTAAACGACAAAACCGTCGCCGGCCTGCGACACAAGACCCTCCCGGTCTTCTCGGTCCAATATCACCCCGAATCCGCACCTGGCCCGCACGATAGCGAATATCTGTTCGAGCAGTTCGTGAGTTTGATGAGTAAAAAGAAAGGTCATATAGGACGCATATGTCCCATATGACCTTTTCCTGAGTGAGCCTTGCTTACTGCCCGATACCGAATATATACGGTGCGATGACTAGCGAGACGATGGACATCAGCTTGATGAGGATGTTCATCGAAGGGCCCGACGTGTCTTTAAAGGGGTCGCCGACCGTGTCGCCCGTTACCGACGCCTTGTGCGGCTCGGAGCCCTTGTAATACATCTCGCCATTTATCTCAACGCCTTTCTCGAACGACTTTTTGGCGTTGTCCCATGCGCCGCCGGCGTTGTTTTGGAAGATACCCATCAGCACGCCGGTTACCGTCACACCTGCGAGCAATCCGCCAAGCACTTCCGGACCGAAGGTGAACCCGACAATGACCGGTGTGATCAAGGCGATGGCACCGGGAAGCATCATCTGTCGGATCGAGGCTTTGGTTGAGATCTCAACGCATTTTTCGTATTCCGGTTTTGCCTTGTATTCCATGATGCCCGGTATCTCGCGGAACTGCCTGCGAACCTCGTGCACCATTTCCATCGCTGCCTTTCCTACCGCCTGAATGCAGAGAGCGGAAAAGATGAACGGGATCATGCCGCCGATGAAAAGTCCGCCGAGCACGTTTGCCTTGTAGATATCGATCCGATCGATACCGGCGATCCCAACGAAGGCTGCGAAAAGGGCGAGCGCAGTTAGCGCCGCACTTGCGATCGCAAACCCTTTTCCGGTTGCTGCGGTCGTATTTCCCACGGCGTCTAGGTTGTCCGTCCGTTCGCGAACTTCCGGCGGCAGTTGGCTCATTTCCGCGATGCCGCCGGCGTTGTCGGCGATAGGGCCGAAGGCGTCGATGGCAAGCTGCATGGCGGTTGTCGCCATCATTCCTGAGGCTGCGATGGCCACGCCGTAGAGCCCGGCGAAGTAATACGAGGTCATGATACCGGCGGCGAGTGTGATGATCGGTATCACAGTCGATTTCATTCCTACGGCCAGCCCGCCGATGATGTTCGTCGCGTGGCCTGTGGATGATTGCTGCACGATCGAATTAACGGGCGGCTTGCCCATTGCGGTGTAATATTCGGTCGCGTAGCTCATGATCGCGCCGACGATCGTACCGACGACGATCGAATAAAACACGCCCCATTTGTCGAACGATTGGGTGCGAAGCGAGAGCTGGCCGTCCGGCAGGATCCACATCACGGCAAAGAACGAAGCTATCACCGTAAAGATCATCGCTGACCAGTTGCCGATATTCATCGCTGCCTGGACGCTCGATTTATCGTCGCTGATGCGGACGAAGAGCATGCCGACGACCGAGAAAACAATGCCCAAACCGCCGATCACCATCGGCAGCAGGATCGGTGCGAGCCCGCCGAACATATCCCGCGACGTTATCTCTTGCCCGAGCACCATCGTCGCCAGGATCGTCGCCACATACGAACCGAAAAGGTCGGCGCCCATGCCGGCAACGTCTCCGACGTTATCGCCCACGTTATCCGCGATGGTGGCCGGATTGCGGACGTCGTCCTCCGGAATTCCCGCCTCGACCTTGCCGACGAGGTCCGCGCCTACGTCAGCCGCTTTGGTATAGATACCGCCGCCGACGCGTGCAAAAAGGGCGATCGACTCGGCACCTAGTGAGAACCCTGTCAGAACTTCGATCGCTGTTCGAACCTGATTCGCCCCAAGCTCGGCGAAGATCGCCAGAAACGCGATGAACAAACCGCCAAGCCCGAGGATCGCGAGGCCGGCAACGCCGAGCCCCATCACCGCACCGCCCGTAAATGAAACGGCCAGAGCCTGTTTCAGGCTCGTGCGTGCGGCCTGCGTTGTGCGGACGTTCGCCTTCGTGGCGACCTTCATCCCGATGTATCCGGCGGTTGCTGAAAGCACGGCACCGATCAGGAACGCAATGGCGATCAGCCAATGCGAATGGATCTCACGGCCGTTCACTTCATGGATCGTTCCCGAATATGCGAGCAAGGCGGCCGTGATCAATGCAAAAATACTGAGAACTCGCCACTCAGCTTTCAGGAATGCCATCGCTCCATCGGCGATGTAGCCGGCGAGCTCCTGCATGTTGTCGTCGCCGGCCTCCTGCTTGCCGACCCAGGCCGACTTGTAGGCCATCACCAGTATTCCGAAAAGCCCAAACGCGGGCACCAGATAAATAACGTAATCGTTCATACTCTTTTTCGATCTTGTGTTCCCCGCCCCGTAGGCCGCAGAAACACGCTCTCAAGATAGATTTTTACTAACTGTAAGTGGGATACGAACTAAAAAAGTCCTTTGAATACCAAAACTTAGAATTATCGAACAATTGCGGGTATTTCACAAATAACCGCGGGCGAAAACTCGCAGAGCCGGCCGGGCCGGGCACGCACTTTTCCTTTAAGAAGGGTGTTTCATTTTTTGAAGAGGCAATACGTTTCTGAAACGGTTGGAACGAATGAAACAGATGAATCGCCTGAAACGGTTGAAACACCTGAAACACCTGAAACGGTCGGAACCGCCTGCGTGAGCGGGCGGCCAGTTCGTTGACCGCCAAGGGCTTGGGCCTTTGGATTTTGGTTCGTGGGTACTTGCATCTTCGCATTCTGACTACTGGCTTCTTGCTTTTGATCATCGGTCATTGTTCTACAATCTCAGGCTAACGGCTTATGGCTAACAGCTATCGGCTGATTCCCAAAATAAAATTTGATCGACTGTCGTACCGAAAGTTCGTACCGCTACTCACCGCTCTATGCCTTCTATTCACTATTCACTATCTCCCCGCTGTCCATTCTGACCGCCCGTCGCCCACAAATGAACAGTGATCCGTGAGATATGGAAGATATTGAAGATATGGATGATTTGGATAGTTGAGAGTTGCGGAGCTTCGAAGTTTGGATTTCCAGCTTTAGCTGGCCTGTCTGAGTCGTCGGCGACGGTAGCATCTACGCCAACCCCTTCTGCAAACACTTCCGCATCCGGCTCAAAACCACCGAACGCTTCATCAACCCCAAAATAGACGCCGTCGGCCGCATGTACCTAAACCTCCCCGAAACCGTAACCGTCTCCCGCGGCCCCCGCGAAAAGCGCAAGAACCGCGTGCAATTGTCGGCGAAGCAGGCGGCATAACTTTAGCCACACGCGCAAACGTGTGGAAACGAACATCGAGATCAAACGAGCGTGCGAAGCATGCGACATAGAAAGAAATTCCGCGTGTTTCACACGCTAGGACCACTGTCTACACATACACCACGTTGGGCTTCGCTCCACGTGGGGCTACAAACATATCGTCTGCTTCGCAGACTTGAGAATCCAAGATCTTTTGAGACGGGCTCGTCCGCAATCCTCAACGTCAGAACCGCCTGCGTAAGCGGGCGGCCAGTTCGCCAAAATCAAAAGCCGCGATACCTGACGAGACCTTTTCCTTGAACGGCAATTTACTTAGTGATATCTTTTGCGGAACATGCCGCAGATGAAACTAATAACTGACGACACGGGCCACGTTTGGAGGGCGATCGAACACGGAGACGCTCATCGTTTAACCGGTCCGGCCAATCAGGACGACGAGCGTAGCCGACTGTTAAGGATCGATGGCAAGATACACGAATGTCTTCGGGGCAATCCACCGAGGAAATTGAGAAATGGACAATTGCGAAGCGGAACTAGGGTGAGTATCAAGATTGGCCGGGTCTGGTGGCACATTACGAAATCCGATCAACCAGATGTCAATGGAGAGCGACCAAACCTTTACCCTCGTATGGCGAATCCTAAAAAGGTTTACAAATTTCAATTACGATATTAAGGCTTCGCTTGGCAACGGCCAGTGCCTTTTTGTGTAGTCCGACCAACATGTTTACTGTTCGACACGATAGCCCACCCCTCGACTTCGGCGTGATTAAAGACCGACTTGAAGAGTTGCTGGAAGCAGCGGCCAACTTTCTGGAACGGGATTGGCCACCTCGATACAGCAATGTCGATAGTGCGAGAATAATCTTCTACACGCGCATGCGTCTCGTGATAAACACGTATGCTAGTTTCATGTGGCTGGTTGCCGACAAGCCTAAAGACCCACTTCGAAAAATGCTTGTTCTCTCAACGCCCCCGCTTGTTCGAACAATGTTCGAAGAGCTGATGACGTTAATTTTTCTTTTCCATGATGTCCCGGCCTTAATCCAATCTTATGCAATGACTAACTACACAGAACTTGATTTAGAAATAAAGCACGCGAAGAAATATCACGAACATAAACCACAGTGGAAGAATTATATAGCAGACAAAGAAGCCCGACTTGCTGACCTCGCAATCAACTTAGCATTGTCGCCAGATCAAATAACGAACCCTAGAAAGTATATCGGACGTTGGCCAACTCCCGGCAGAATGATCAATGTTGTCAAGGCTAAATGGAAGACATCGAATGACATTGAATTTATGGAGTATGTCCAATCGTGGATTTATAGAACCTTATCGGGCGATACGCACCTTAACTTTGATGGCGTGATTCGACGCGGAAGCTTCTTCGCTGGTAAGGAACTTAAAGCTGAGTTCGGCCCCGACGATGCGAAGGCCAAAGGAACACAAAATTTTGAGGCATTCAGGATGGAAATGGTCTGGACAATGCTGACCCTGCTACTATCTATTGTCTCGGAAATCGAAGGACATTTTCACTTTGGACTTGCGACGCGTGCAAAATACCTTTGGATAATATTTGAAGAGAATTCAGACTTGTCGAACGAATTCTATGAAGCAAGGTATAAAGCGATGCTTTCCTAAAATATGGCCGGAAAAAGACACCATATTATTCCAAAGTTTTTGCAAAAGGGATTTGCCAGTCGTCAAGAAGGCGAAACAGTTTGGACCTGGCTTTACCATAAGAATATTTCTGCACCGCGGGAAATCAGTACTACGGACGCAATTGTTTCCGAGCACTTCTATGGAAAAGGTGAGAACAGTGCAGACGCTTCGATAACTGAATTCGAAACAAGTAGGCTTGCCCCGCTCGTGGATTCTCTCCGCCAAGGAACATGCGACCTAGTCGAATCGCGGCGTGAAATTGCCGGTCTCATCGCCCATTTTTCAATTCGCACAAAACTCATTAGGAAAGGCTTCGAAGAGGCATCAGAAAACTTTCTTAGCGGTGTCGGTGAGATTTTTGGTGATGGCGAGTTGATCGGCGATGCGGTCGCCAACCAATCTGATGCATACATGAAAGAGCAGTTTGACGAAGTCCTCGCTGGACCTGAAACCTATCCTGGTGCGTTGGATGCGATCAAACAACTTGAAAATCTTGGTATTTCTCGCGACGAAGTGAGTTCGACGATCGTCGCAATGTTGCGTGAACATCTAAATGATCCCGTGACTCGCCAGGAGATTAGTGAGGGCATAGGCGAACTCTTCAGCCAGATCTTCAATCCGCCCAGCCCGCTCATCTCGGAGTCAGTAAAAGAGGGCCACATTAAAGGGCTGAAGGAAACCCCCGCGCCTGAAGTGCGAATTAAAACTTTCGAGAAGTTTGGATGGCAAATTCAGGATTGCGACTTTGATTTAATTTTGGGTGATACTGCGACGATCTTTGAAACCGTCGATCACCAAACCTTCGTTCCTATATGTGATCTGCCCAAGACAAAGACCGTTTTACTTCCGATCTCGAGCCGTCAACTCCTAATTGGAAGTTGTGACCCAACGATCAAGTACGCGGTAAAACAAAATATCAATCATGCTATCGCAAGTTGTAGTTTTGAACAGTTCGTCGGAAGGACTGATAATCACACCGCTCTAATGACCCAGATCGGACAGGAACCGTTCCCAATCGCTAAAGATGAGCTCGAAGCAGAATTAGCAAATCTTCGAGAAAATATGAGAAAAATGGCGGATGGCGAACACTCTTGATTAGGGGACGAACGACGGCTGCGCATTGTTCGACGCCTTTAGCGTCGGGATGTTTTTTCTTCTCCGAACCGAGGGTTACGCTCATTCCATTCGCTCACCCTAGGCTTTATAGTCTGTCGTCGATGGCGACGAAAGCGGCGGCGTAGCCGCAGGAGATTTAAAGAGTCGCCGGAAAAGCGGAGCTTTTCCGCACATCGAGCGGCAAAGCCGGGGCGGGGCCTTTGTGGACAGGGTGACCATGGTGGGCAGAAAGGGCTGGGGATAGGCGAGAGGATTTTCTCGGAAAGCCGGTAGCTTTTAGCTGTAAGCTGTGAGCTTTTGGTTGGGGGCGGCGGGGAAAATTGGTCTTCGGGAAAGGTATTCGTTTATAATCCATTAGCTCTTCAAATTGCAGGCGAGCCATTCTACATTTTAGGAGGACGCGAGCGATGCCGGTTACGGATCCGAGGGTTGATGCATATATCGAGAGGTCGGCGGAATTTGCACGGCCGATCTTGGTGCATATTCGGAAGCTGGTGCATAAGGCGTGTCCGGATGTGGAGGAGAAGATCAAGTGGGGGATGCCGCACTTTGATTTCAAGGGGCCGGTCTGCAACATGGCGGCGTTCAAGCAGCATTGCACCTTTGGTTTTTGGAAGCAGCAGTTGATGGACCATCCGGCGATCGACGCAGAAAAAAACGCGATGAGCAGCTTTGGGAAGATCGCCTCGCTCAAGGACCTGCCGAAGGACAAGGTCATCATCGAGCTTGTCCATAAGGCGGTGGAACTTAACGAAAAGGGCATAAAGCTGCCGCAGAAAAAGCCGGCCGAGCGTGCGGAGCTGGCCGTGCCGGAGATACTCGCTAAGGCACTCGCAAAGAACAAAAAGGCAAAGGCCGCTTTCGATAAGTTCAGCTACAGCCACCGGAAGGAATACATCGAGTGGATAAACGAAGCGAAGACCGAACCGACCCGCGAAAAGCGGACCGCGACCGCCATCGAATGGCTAAGCGAAGGCAAAGGGAAGAATTGGAAATATGAAAAATCGTGAATGGCGAATAGTGAATGGTGAATGGTGAATGGTGAATAGAAAATTCCAAATTCTGGCTTCTGACTTCTGGCTTCTGGCTTCTAGAATACAAAAATGACTGAACCAATACTTGTTGCGAAGCGTGACGACGCGGAATTTAACCTCCTGATGCAGATGGCGAACCGGCATGGTGTTATCACCGGTGCGACCGGAACGGGCAAGACCGTTACGCTGCAGAAGCTTGCCGAGGGCTTTAGCCAACGCGGCGTTCCGGTTTTTGTTTCCGATATCAAGGGCGACCTGAGCGGTATCAGCCAGGTCGGCGGAAACCACCCGAAGATCATCGAGCGTCTTGAAATGCTTGGGCTTTCGGACACGAAGTTTGAGGGAAGCCCGGTCACGTTTTGGGACGTTTTTGGCAAAGAGGGGCATCCGCTGCGGGCGACGATATCAGAGATGGGGCCGCTGCTGATCTCGCGAATATTGCAGCTCAACGAAACGCAGGAAGGCGTGTTGACTCTGGCGTTCAAGGTCGCGGACGAAGGCGGCATGCTGCTGCTCGACCTGAAAGACCTGCAGCAGATGCTGATCTTCGTCGCTGAAAATGCGAAGGAATTCACAACGCAATACGGCAACGTCTCGAAGGCTTCGGTCGGTGCGATCCAACGCGGGTTGCTGCAGCTGGAGCAGCAGGGCGGGCACGAATTCTTCGGCGAACCGGCCGTTCGGCTTGAGGATTTCATGCAGACGCTCGGAGGCAAAGGCGTGATAAATATCCTCGCCGCCGATGAGCTGATCAATTCGCCGAAGCTGTATTCGACGTTTCTGCTGTGGCTGCTCTCGGAACTTTTTGAGCTGCTCCCCGAGGCCGGCGACCTTGATAAACCGAAGCTCGTGTTTTTCTTTGATGAGGCTCATCTGCTCTTCAGCGACGCGCCGCGGGCTCTGGTCGAAAAGATCGAACAGGTCGTGCGGCTGATCCGGTCGAAGGGTGTCGGGGTTTATTTTGTGACGCAGAGCCCCGCGGACATTCCGGACAAGGTGCTCGCCCAGTTGGGCAATCGCGTCCAGCACGCGCTTCGCGCCTACACGCCGAAGGAACAGGAGGCCGTCAAGGTCGCGGCAAAGAGCTTTCGCGAAAACCCGGAGGTCGATACGGTCAAGACAATTTCAGAACTCGGCGTTGGCGAGGTCCTGATCTCCTTGCTTGATGCGAAGGGCGTCCCGACCGTGGTGGACCGTGCGTTCGTCGTGCCGCCCGCCAGCCAGATCGGGCCGATCACGCCCGAGCAACGCAAGCAGCTTGTGGACACCTCGATAGTCGCCGGCATCTATGACACCGCCATCGACCGCGAGTCGGCGTTCGAGATGCTCTCAAAACGCGCCGAGGAAAAAGCGGCGGCAGAAGAGGAAACGAAGGCACAGCTCGAGGCACAGAAAGAGGCCGAACGCCAGGCAAAGGCCGAACGCACCGCCGCCCGCGGGCCGGACACGCTTGTTGAATCGATCGCAAAAAGCGCCGCCCGTTCAGCCTCGTCCTCTATCGGCCGGCAGATCGGCAACACGATCGTCCGCGGCATCCTCGGCGGAATCTTCGGCGGATCAACGTCAAAGAAGAAATCGAGCTGGTTCTGATCGGGGAATGCTGATCAAGAATGCAATTTTGGATCGCATTAAGGCTGGTGAGGTCTCGCTGATCTTTCGCCGCTGGAAGAAGGTGGGCGTGAAGGCGGGCGGGACGCAGATGACGCAGCGGGGCGTTTTGGCGGTCGATTCGGTCGAGGTTGTGACCGAACGGAAGATCACGGCGGCGGATTCGGCGGCCGCGGGATTTGCGTCGAAAAAAGACCTCTTGGCTTCGATGCCGCCGGCGAGCGACGACACCGACATTTATCGCATCGGCGTCCACTGGGCCGGCGAGGATCCGCGAAAGGCACTGCGGTCCGAAGCCGATCTTTCCAAGGCCGAACTCGATGACATCATCGCCAAACTCAAGAAGCTCGACGCAGGCAGCAAACGCGGCCCGTGGACGAAGCTCTATCTGGAAATGATCCGCGACCAGCCGAACACCCACGCCGCCATCCTCGCCAAACAGATCGGCCTCGACATCCCGACCTTCAAACCATGGATCCGCAAACTAAAAGCCCTCGGCCTAACCGAATCCCTCCGCCCTGGCTACCGCCTCTCACCACGCGGCGAAAAGGTGCTGGAAGCTCTCATACTAAGGCGTGAGAAAAACGGAGGAGCGGCGTGACCGAACAGTTATGCGAAAGGACCGGCTGTCGCTCTTGTTCCACATCATATTTTCGACAAAGAATCAGGAACATCTTATCGATGAGAAGGTCGCGCCATTGCTTTATTCGTGTATCGAAGGCGTTCTCTGGGAACCGTACTATTCGCCTGCCTTGATAACGGGAGGCGGAAGCGATCATGTCCACATTTTTCTCGGGCTTTCGCGCATTGTTACTCCGGACTTGCTGATTCGCGGGGTAAAAGAACGAAGCGCAATCTTTATGCGATCGCTAGGCAAGAAGTACGCCGGTTTCGAATGGCAGGAAGGATATGCTGCTTTCACTATTAGTAGGTGGGAAACGGACGACCTCAAAGCTTATATCGCTAATCAACCTGCGTTTCATAAGTCAACATCATTTCAAGACGAGTACCGTTCGATCCTGACGGAACACGGCATCGAATACGACGAGAACGAATTGTGGGACTGATGGGAAGCCCGCCCTCTTGAATGGGTCTGGTAGTAAACTAAAGATGATGAAAGTTCTACTGACCGGAGCCAATGGCTATATTGGCAAGCGGCTTCTGCCTCTTTTGATCGAGCGGGGGTGCGAGGTCGTCTGCGCGGTGCGCGATAAAAGCCGATTTCCCCGAGACGGATTCTATGCCGATCCGAATGTTTCTGTGATCGAGATCGACTTCCTTAAGGACGCTTTAGCCCAGCCGGAACTAAAGGACATCGATGCCGCTTACTACCTGATCCATTCGATGAGTGACGACAACTCTTCCGGTTTTGAAAAGCTCGAGCGCACTGCCGCGCTTAATTTTGTTGAGCTCTTAAGCGATACACCTGCAAAACAGATAATCTATCTCGGCGGGATCACAAACGAAGAAGCACTTTCGACCCACCTGGCCTCGAGAAAAAAGGTCGATGAAGTGCTTCGTGCCGGCCCGGTTCCTGTCACCTCCTTAAAAGCTGGAATTATTGTTGGCTCGGGCAGTTCATCATTTGAGATCATCCGCGACCTTGTAGAAAAGCTGCCGATAATGATCGCCCCCAGATGGCTGGAGACCCGGACCCAGCCGATAGCGATCCGCAACGTCCTCGAGTACCTGACCGGAGTGCTCCTCCGCGAAGACGCGTACGACGGGTCTTACGATATCGGCGGCCCGACCGTAATGACATACAAGGAAATGATCCTGCAGTTTGCCGAAGTGCGCGGCCTGAAGCGACAAGTCTTTACAGTGCCGGTGATGACGCCGAAACTCTCGTCGTATTGGCTTTATTTCGTTACGAGCACCTCGTACCGGCTTGCCGTCAATTTGGTCGACAGCATGAAGGTGGAGGTCATTGCAAAGCCGAACGACCTTGGTGAAAAACTTGGCATCCATCTTCTGACCTACAAAGAGGCTGTTAGGCTGGCATTCCAAAAGATCGGACAAAACAGCGTCGCTTCAAGCTGGAAAGACTCGCTCGTTTCGAGTTTCGGGAACAATTCGCTGCGCGAGCATTTGGAGGTGCCCGTGAACGGGTGCCTGATGGACGAGCGTCTGGTGCCGATCACGACGGACGTCGATCAGGTCGTCGATAATATCTGGTCGATCGGCGGCGGCCGGGGCTGGTACTATGCGGATTGGTTGTGGGCGATCAGAGGCCTGATGGACAAGATGGTCGGCGGCGTCGGGCTCCGTCGCGGGCGGACAAATGCCACGATCATCAATAACGGCGACACACTCGATTTCTGGCGCGTCTTACTGGCTGATCGGCAAAACAAACGCTTGCTGCTTTATGCCGAAATGAAGCTGCCCGGTGAAGCCTGGCTCGAATTTATGGTTATGCGAAAAAATGGCCGGGACTATCTGAAACAGACTGCAACCTTTCGGCCAAAAGGACTGCTCGGCCGGCTCTACTGGTACTCGGTCCTGCCGTTCCACTACTTCGTCTTTCGTCGCATGGCTGAAAATATTGTCGGGTACCAAGGGGAATGAGTCCCTCAATACAGCCGTACCGACGACGAAGTCGAACTCAGGGTGCGATCAACTCGACTGAAGGGAAGTAACGTTTGAATCTCCGCGGGTCGCGGGTGAGCATCTTGTAACCGGCCACTCAGGCGTGGGAGCCGACCCTAGATCTTTCGCCGCGAGGCGAAAAGGTGCTGGAAGCTCTCCGAAAGGCGGGGAAAGGCTGATCACTTTCGGCGGGTTTTGTTTTCCGATTTGGCGCTCGCGGCAGTCTTGGAAACACGACCGGTCGCGATTTCGTCACGCTTAACGAGATGCACAGTATCGCCCTTTAGAATGAAATCGACCTCGGTTCCCGGTTGGAGTCCACAGGCCTTCCTGATCGCCGCCGGTATCGTAACAACGCCTCTTGAATTAACGCGCACTCGCATATTAATAAAGCAAATAGGGTTTTCTTGCTTCCGCAAAAGCATTCAGTTCATCGGCCCATGCGTTTTCGATCTCGCTTAAAGCGGCTCCGGATTCGATCGCCTTGCGGATCTTGTCGGTGCCGGCGACTACGTCGAAGGGATTTTTGTCGAACTCGTATTCGTAGGCGTTTTGGCGCCATTGGAAATGGTCGGGGTACATTTCGTAGGCGGTTTTGACCATCGCGATGCCGGTGATGACGGGCTTGAACGTTTCGCGGTCGGTGATGTGGATCTGCACGCCGCCGCAGGTCTGGCCCGCGAACTCGCAAAAGGTCGGCTGAAAGTATGCCTCGCGAAAGGCAACGCCGGGCAGGTCAAATTTGCGAAGCTCGGCGGCCCAGGCGTAGGCGTCAATGAACGGAGCGCCGTTTAGGAAAAAGGGTAGCGTCGTGCCGCGGCCTTCGGAAAGCTCGGTGCCCTCGAGGTGGACGGTCGCCGGAAAGACGACGCAGGTATCAACGTCGGGAATATTCGGCGAGGGCAGCACCCACGGCAGTCCGGTCTCGTCGCCCCACATCTCGCGCCGCCAGCCTTCCATCTTAACGACCTCAAGCTCGCATCCGATGCCGAAGTGCTCGTTGAACATTTTCGCTAGCTCGCCGATCGTCATCCCGTGCCGCGTCGGTAATGCGAACTGGCCGACGAACGACGTGAACGCGTCTTCGGTAACGTTGCCGTCGATGTCGTTACCGTTTATCGGGTTCGGCCGGTCGCAGACGATGACGCGCTTGCCGAACGTTTTCGCCGCACGCATGCAGTTCGCCATCGTATAGACAAACGTGTAAATGCGGCAGCCGACGTCCTGCAGATCGACGACGATCGTGTCCACATCGGCCAGCATCGCCTCGGTCGGTTCGCGCGTTTCGCTGTAGAGCGAATAGACCATGATGCCGGTCCGCGCGTCGGGCATGTGCGGCGTCTCGATCATGTTGTATTGCACATCGCCGCGGATGCCGTGCTGCGGCCCGAAAAGCGTCGTCAGGTCGATCTCCGGGTGCTCATAAAAAACATCGGCCGCGTGCCGCAGGTCCGGCAAAACCGTCGCCTGATTACACACCAGCCCGACCCGCTGGCCCGCGAGCAGATCCATGCGGTGGTTCAACAAAACCTCAATGCCGGGACGAATTCGTTTTGTATTCATTACGGATAAAGTAATGAGGATGTCTGAAGCTCTAGGCGTGATCTGTGCTTTTCGGTTTTTGGTCTGTGCATTCGGTGGTCTTTCCGAATCTACCATCGGGGTCACCACAGAATTCACAGAACAAAGACACAGAGCCTCGACCTTATAGACATCCTCCGTCTTCTGATCTTGCTATTTATCGCATCGGCCCTTATTTCGCGTCGGCGACGGATGCGTCGGGGGCGTTCTTTTTTACGGAGGCGATGCCGCTTTCCATGCCGCGTTTGGTTTTGTACATCTCGCTTTTGCCGAGCGGTTCGCCGTTCGCGGCCTTCAGCACAAAATACGGCGAGCCGTCCTTGGCGGTCTTGCGTTCAAAGCGGCCGTCGTTCGCCGAATTTTTTCTGACCGAGGCGATGCCGCCCTCGCACGCCTTTCGCGTTTCGTACTTCTCGCTGGTCAAGATGACCTGGCTGTTTGCGGCCTTCAGATTAAAGTGAAACTTTCCGTTCTTACCTGTCTTGATCTCAAATTTTCCCGGCATTCGATCTGCTCCTTATGTCATTGGTTTGGATTACGAAGATGGGTACTGCTGTCGCCGCATGCGGCTTGGCGAGAAGAATATCACAAGCCAAACTCATTGGACAAAGAAATCGAATGTTCGCACGGGCGGGCGGCGTAGCCGCGGATGTTTTTTGGGCGGCGGACGGAAAGGCCGAGCCTTTCCGCTCATCGGTGGGCATAGCCCTAAGAAGTTCTGCCGCATCATCGGTTTCTGCCGAAAAAATTCTTCCGGCCTGAGCAGCTTTCGTTGTATTATTTGGGATTATGTTCAGGCTCCTGATGGCGATGTTCTTAGTGCTCGGCTTTAGCTCGATCGGCGCGGGTCAGGTCGAGCCTAACGCAGGTTGCCCCGAGTTCATGATCGTAGGGCCCTCGGGCGTTTGGATGCCTGAAGAAACCGTATCCTTCCAAGCGATCGTTTCGGGGTCGATGCCTGATTCGGCGAAATTCGTGTGGACCGTCAAAGGAGGAACCATCATTGCCGGACAAGGGACGCTCGCGGTCACAATGCTTATCGATAAGGCAGCGGGAGATACGATAGTTGCGCGATTGCGAATCGAGGGGTTGCCGAGCAACTGTCCCTACGAAGCCACGGACTCTGTAACGATCTGTCGCCCTTCACCCCCGATCCAGATCGATGAATTTTCGACGCCAAACGGCGACATGGATGCGGCCCGGTTAACCTCCGCAGCGAAGGAGCAACAAAACAACCCGACCAATCAGCTATACATAATCGAGTATTTTCCGCCCGGCATAGCCGAATCACAAAAAAGTGAAAAGATCAGGAAGATCAAAGAACATCTCGCTAAATTACGCGGATTCGACCTGGCCGCGGTAACGATCATTATGGCTGAGGCGGATGTGTTTTTAACGAAGATCTACAGGGTTCCGCCCGGTTCCGATAATCCGGTTCCGTAAATTGAAGAGTACGCGTTTGAGTCAATATGTTTCGCATCATTCTTTTGACCGTTTTGATAATCGTCGGTGTCGGTTCGGTAGCGGGACAGAAGTGTCCGACGTTTACGGTCGTTGGTCCGGCGGGTGTATTGCGGCCAGGCGAGGTGGCGATCTTCACAGTTAACCCGCCATTAGATAAATACGATCAATATACATTTGTATGGACCGTGTCCCGCGGCACTTTAGAAAGCGGCCAAGGGAAACCGTGGATATACGTCCGAACAAGCGAAAAGGACAACGGGACAGTTCTGAAAGCAGAAGTGAAAATAACAGGACCGTCTGCTGAATGCGTCAGAACCTTAACAAAAGCCGCCGAGATTCAGGGCGGCGGCCATCCCATAAAGTTTGACGAGTTTGGAGATCTTGACCTTGCTGCTTGCCCGACTTTATCGGTCACCGGGCCGGCGGGAATTGTTGAGCCTGGAAGGCTACTAAGATTCGATCTTTCGATCGAACCAAAAGAGCTTTCGAAAGGCCTTACATTTGCGTGGACGGTTTCCGAAGGGACGATCATTGGCGGGAGTGATAGAGAATTCCTGGAGGTTCGACCGGAGCGATACTTCAACCAAACGTTGACCGCGACGGTGGCTGTTATTGGGTTGCCCGAAGGCTGTCCATTTACCGCATCTGATTTCTTTCACGTGAGCTGCGACCCTTACCTTGCGACAGGCACCGACGTGTCGCTGTGGGATCTGTATTACGATCTGGAGTGGAATGAAGAAAGAAAACGTCTTGATGCTGTTGTCGCCGACGGGATAAAGCGTTTCCCTGACCGCACCATCTATATCGAAACAACGCTCGATTACAAACAATCGCAGGCACAAATAGAATCGCGTACGCGGCAAATCAGGGATCACCTTTTAATGAAGCTCGCGGCCAACCGATCGTTTGTCCGATCGCTACGCGGGGATCGGACATTCACAATGATCTATCTGGTTCCCAGTAACGCTCCGGTTTTGGATCCTGGTTATAAAGAATACTGCCTACAGTAAAGGTACTTGCAACGCGGGCCGGACCGGCGGCGTAGCCGCGGACGTCTTTTTGGGCCGGCAGACGGAAAGGCGGAGCCATTCCGCACATCGGTGGGCATAGCCCTAAGAAAATCCGTTGCAACGACCGCGGTACTATCGATGATGGAAGGCGGGAGTAAAACGTGTTTGAAGATTTCCCATTATTGAAACGACGTTGGAGGTGTTGCATGAAAAGCTTAAGAGTTTCGGTCTTTGCGTTAGTATCGCTTTGTTTCAGTATCGGGACTGGGGTTATCGACTCGTCGGCACAGGTGCCTTATGGCGGCATTAAATTGCTGGATGGTTATAAACTCGAAAGGACAAATACGCTTGGCGTGCTATCAGCCTCCGGTCGAATCGTAAAAGACGGTGGGCTACTGATCGAGTTCGAAGAAGGAATGAGCCAGGGACATGCGGTTGATAGAGAAAGAAGCCCACAATATTCTTGGCATGCCATTCAGACTATTGGCGGCCAAGTTTTTAAGATCGCAATGATTAAACCTGGTCTTAAAACCGTTTGGGAGCCCGATCGTCCCCGAAACGCGAATCTCGGAAGTATTTTGTTGATTACAATCCCGCTTGGCGACGACAACGATAATGCTGTCAATTTTCGGGCAGAGATCTTAAATGAGAATGAGTTGGTCGAAGCCCTATTAATGGTTCTTACTTTTAGAGCAGACACTCGGTAGTGCGTCTCGTCACAACACCTAATCCTAGCTAATCGGGCGGCGTAGCCGCGGAAGTAATTTGGGCGGTGGACGGAAAGGCGGAGCGATTCCGCACATCGGGGGGGGGCATAGCCCCAAAGTCGAGGGCAGCAGGCAGACCGGTTTTGGGGCGGTCATGGCTTGACTTTTATTAGAATTAGAATTATTCTAATTGTGGCTCGGCGGTTGGATTTTAATGCCGGGCGAAAGTTTAATGGAAGTAAAAGCAATAGAAGAATTAGGGTTAACGCGGCAGCGTGAGGTGGTTTTGCGGGTTATCCGCGATGCCCACGAACATCTGACCGCGAATGAGGTTTTTGCGGCGGCAAAAGACCGGCTTCCGACCATTTCGTTCGCGACCGTTTATAACAGCCTGCGCTTCCTGAAAGAAGCCGGGCACATTGCCGAGGTACAGTTTGGTAACGGTGCAAGCCGGTACGACCGGACGACGCACCGCCATGACCATGCCATCTGCACCGAGTGCGGACGGCTGGTCGATATAGAATTGAGCTATCCGGATGACCTGATGAAAAAGGCGGCTCGCCTTTCGCATTTCAAACCGGAATCGCTCGAGTTTACGCTTCGGGGCCGCTGCCCCGAGTGCGCAGGTAAGTAGCCACAGAGAAAATAGAGCAAGGCAACATGATTCGATGAAATTTATCGGATGTCCGTGCTTGCGGTTCTCGGTGGCCATATTTTTTCGATCCTAGATACATTCATAGGAGATAACGTAATAATGTCAGCAGTAGCACCAGCACTTTCACCGCTTCCGGCGGTTGAGTTCGCCAAGGTCGGCAAGCCGGCCCCGGATTTCAATTTGCCTTCGACCAAGAACATGGAAACGCTTGCCGAAAACGTCAAGCTTTCCGACTACAAGGGCAAGTGGCTCGTTCTTTTGTTTTACCCGCTCGATTTCACCTTCGTTTGCCCGACCGAGCTGATCCATTTCTCGGATCGTCTGGAAGATTTCCAGGGCGTCGGGGCCGAGGTCATCGGTATTTCGACCGACTCGGTCCACTCGCATCGTGCGTGGCTCAAGACCCCTCAGGATAAGAACGGCATCGAGGGCGTCAACTACCCGCTCGCTTCGGACGTCGGCGGCAAGCTCGCGGCGAAGTACAACATCCTTGTTGAAGAGGCGAACATCGCACTTCGCGGTTTGTTCATCATCAACCCGGAAGGCGTGCTGCAATATTCGGTCATCCACGACCTGAATATCGGACGCTCGGTCGATGAAACGCTTCGCGTACTGCAGGGACTCCAGACCGGCGGACTTTGCGCCGCAGACTGGAAGCCAGGCCAGGAGACGCTTAGCGTTTAGTGAATAGTAGATCGTAAATCGTGAATAGTAGTGCGGATCTCACTGATTCGAGCTCTATTCACGATTGTCGATTTACGATTTACGGAGGTTAAAGATATGCCGATGAAAATTGGAGATGCGATGCCTGCGCTTGGTGGCGCGACCTCTTGGTTCAACGGCTCGCTCGAAGACACAGTTGAAGATACGAAGGGCAAGCCCGTGCTTGTTCATTTCTGGGCAGTCTCGTGCGGGATCTGCAAAGACAAGATGCCGCAGCTCAACGAGATGAAGCGGAAATACGGCGAGCTCGGCCTGCAGACCATCGCCGTCCACATGCCGCGGTACGAGGCCGACACCGACCTTGACACGGTCAACCAGGCTATCGTCGAAAACAAGATCGAGGAGGTCTGTGCCGTCGATAGCCTGCACAAACTGAAAGACGCATTTCAGAATGAACAAGGCTGGGTGCCGGTTTATTATCTTTTCGATGCAGAAGGGAAGCTAAAGACGCGAGCCGCCGGCGAGTTCGGCGTCAGCGTCCTGCAAACCGCGCTAGATAAAATGTTCGCTCCGCTGGCCGAGGCTGCCGTGGCCTGATCGTACCGCAAATGGACGCAGATAGACGCAGATACAAAACTCTGTGTTCATCTGCGTTCATATGCGGTCAACTTCAGATATTCCCCGTGAAAAGCTCCCAGAGAATCCCGTAGATAATATATAAACTCACAAAGATCGAGCCGAGCAGGAGAAAGACGAGCAGGCCGATGATCACGAATACGAAAATGTAGTCCGCCTTGGTTCCTTGGTCCTTGCCGGTCGCCCGCTCGCGGATCAGGTCCATGTTCCTCTTGTTTGATTTCCAAAAGAAATCGAAAGCATCGCCCAGGAAGGGTATTGACCCGACGATGTAGTCCAAAGCGATATTGAACGCCATCCGAAGCAGCGTGATCTTCGGCACACCGTAGCGCACACCCGCGATCAAAATATAGAACGAAGCGAAAGACGTGATCGTATCGCCGACGTTCGGGACCAGCCCGATAAGCGAATCGAGCCCGAACCGCCAGGTCGTCCCCGGAATTCGAAAGAGCCCGTCGAGATAATGGGATAAATTATCCAGGCCCTCTTCAATTTCTATCTCCCTCCGCTTCTCCTTTGGAAGGTCGAGGCGGGTTCGCGGTGCAGGGTGTTCCATAGCTCATTTTTAGCATACTTGCCAAAAAATGCGCCCGCCAAAAGAAAAATGTCAGAAATAATGTAAAAATACCGCAAATTTAGTTAGAAAGAACGTCTAATGAAAAACGGATCTGTTCTGACCGTTCGTTTCCCGCAAAAACGACGACAAGTTTTGCTATGCCCACGATAACTTTTTGCAAGTTTCACGGCTTCGGGAACGACTACATAGTCATTGAAAAAGCCCATTTGCCGGCGGGAACCGACCCCTCCGAGCTAGGAAGAGCGATCTGCGACCGCCACCGCGGTGCCGGTGCGGACGGCATCGCGATCGTAGAAAAGCTGGACGGCGAAGCGGCCGATTATTTTTGTGAGATCGTAAACCCCGACGGGAGCATCGCCGGATTTTCCGGCAACGGCACCCGATGCGCGGTCTCGTATCTGTATCACAAAGGCCTTTGGCCGTATCCGGAACTGCGGCTTGAGACGCGCAGCGGCGTGAAGCGATTCACGCTTGTCCAACGGGCGAACGACCACGAGTTTTGGTTCGAGGCCGAGATCGGCGAGCCGAAATTTACGAGCAGGGAAATTCCGTTCCATTCGGAAGAACCGATGAGTTCGGTTCGGGATGTGCCGGTGCACCTTTCGGACGGGTTCTTTCTGGTCTCATGCGTGAATGTTGGTAATCCGGTAGCGTGCTCGTTCGTCGAAGATTTCAACTTCGATTGGCGAAAGTTCGGGGCGGAAATGGAGGCGCATCCGCTCTTTCCGGAGAGGGCAAACATCGTCTTCGTCAAGGTGCTCGACCGCGAGAACATCGAGATCCGCATCTGGGAACGCGGGGCTCATGAGACATCGGCCTCGGGAACGGCGGCAAGTGCCTCGGCAGTGCTTAGTGCCTTCACAGAACGGACCGAGCGGACCGTTTCCGTCATCAGCCCCGGCGGCACGACCGAGGTGCACTGGCGAGACGATGGCGAAATGCTACTCACCGGCAAGGCCGAGTTCGTTTATTGCGGAACCTGGCCGGTCAAATAGATCATTTTAGCCGCGATCCGGCCCCGCACGGGTTCGGGCTCGAGGCCTCAACGGCGGCAAGGCGTTCATCGCTTTGCCGCCTCTTTCATTTTAATTTCGGGCGTTGAACGTCAGGCCCGAGAAGGCACCGGTGTAAGGCACGGCTAAGCGTAACCGTTTAGTTCAGGTATTTTTTCGGGATCAGGTTGTCGGGTGTTTCGGCTTCCCAGAAGATCGTCATCACCCACCATCGCTTGCCGTCAAAGAGAAGCTGAAAGCTATTGATGCCGCGCATGAAGGGTTCCTTGTCCGTCTTGCTGCGAAAGGCGGCGTAGGTCGAAAAGACTTGAACTATGTTGCCGTAGCGGTCCACCTTTCGGCTGATCTCGCGTTCGTGAAAGCCCTGCTTGGCAAAGGTCGGGGCCGCCCGCTCAACGTAGCCATCGGGTGTCATGGCGGTCGCACCTGTGACGCCGGTCTGCGGATTCTTGCCCGTAGGAATGAGCCGGGCGTCCTTGTGAAAAAGCGAGCGGAAGCGGTCCCAATCGCGTTCGACGCCGGCATCGCCGGAAATGACGTCATAAACCGCCTTCATTATCGAATCGATCGACTCGACATCGGCAGGTTTTGCTTCTTTTACTTGTGCCATGCTGGTGATCGCCGCGAGGAGAACGAAGATTGTGGTAAGCGCCGAGATTTTCATAACCCTATCTACGTTCGAAAAACTGTTGGGTTTCAACTCGCAACCAGAGTGCGAACAAAATGCCCGCCGGTATGAGGAGAAAGCAGTTTGTAAGACCGAATGCGATGTTAATGAAGCCAACGACCCAGGTGGAGTATCGCCGCCCTAAGAAGATACAAAAGAACTGTGAGAACGCTATCCCGCCAAAGACCACAAGAAATCCGATGATCATTACAATGTTATCCTTAGCGGCCTCTTCCGTTGGCACGATAAGTGCGAGCAAAGCCAGAAGAGCAAAAAACGCATACATTGCACCGTGAGCAAACAAAAACACGCGATACCACCAATAGATCCTTTGCGGATTGGCCGGTTGATAATCGTCAAGCTCATCCTTCTCGTTCGACATATCCAATTTGAATGTTAGCGGGGCAGAGATGAGAGGTCTAGCCCCGTTCTTTGCTCGATTGCCCCGACCGTTGTTCGATAGGCTTCCCAGCGGACATCTTCTATGCCTTCAATATTTGGCATATCGACGGCGATGATCTGCATTCGGCGGTCGCGGTCGGCAATGGTTCGCCCGCTCGGGAGAGCGACGATGATCTTCCAGCAATTGGTCGGCACGCTCACTTTTCCTTTCAGCCTTTCCTTTTCGCCGTAGCAGCCGGCGATCTGTTGGACGGTGCCGAGCCGTCTGGCAAGTGCCCGGGCGTGCCGCTCGAGCTTTTCCCAAGGGCCTTGATTTAGAGCGGCCGTCTTCGGGACGATGTTGGTCATCATGAACGTTTCCTCATTGAGCTGCGGGTTGGCGAAGCGGTCCGCACTCGGGACGAGATGGCCACGGTTGTAGCCGCTGCCTGAATAAGCGTAGTAACCGATGCGGCGAAAGCCATCGGGCAGCCGCGGGTCGGGTCGGAAGTCGGGCCGCGGAATCGAGGGCCCGAGGTCCTGGCGGGTAGTTTGCCACGCGACCCAGTTGGCTGTTCCGCGGGTGTTGTTATAAGAAAGAACCGAGCCCTCGCCGATGATCAGGAAGTTCTCGCGGTTTCGCTCATCGGCGGTGGCATTGGTCGGATTCCCGAAGGCTCCGTGCGGCCCGGGCGGCAGAGCGGCATCTGCCGGAGCGGTTTGCGGCGGCGGCTCGGCCGGGCCTTGTGTGATCGTGCGCATCCGCTCGCAGCCCGCGGTTGCAAGAGCCAGCAGGGCGATCAGAAATATTGCGGGCTTCCCTAAGCGAGCGAGAGACGGCATTGCTTTCAAGTTTACCAAACGCGGCCGGCGAGTTCTCCCCGGCGATGCGAACCCGTTTGCAAATGGGATAGAATCAATATTGTGGAAACGCGACCGCATCTTGTCGGGCTTGGCCGCGACGAACTCACGGAGCTTTTTGCCGGGCTTGGCGAGCCGCGATACCGTGCCGATCAGGTCTTTCGCGGGCTCTACGAACGCCGGCTGCGTTCTTTTGAGGAAATGACCGACCTGCCCAAGGCGCTTCGCGAGCGGCTTGCGGCGGAGACGGAGGTTTCGGTCCTTGAGGTCGAATCGAAATTCGTCTCGGTTGACGGCACCCGCCGTTACCTTATGCGGACACGCGAAGGCCATCCGGTCGAGACGGTCTTTATCCCGACCGAAAGCCGCGACACGATCTGCTTTTCGTCGCAATCGGGCTGCCCGCTCAAGTGCGATTTCTGCCTTACGGCAAAGCTCGGCCTGCTGCGGAACCTGACCGCGGGCGAGATAATCGAACAGATCATCGTCGTCCTTAATGACGTTTACGGCATCGGCGGAGAAACGCCGCACGGCACGAACCTGGTCGCGATGGGCGAGGGCGAGCCGTTTTTGAATTTTGAGGAGCTGATCAAGGCTCTCACGATAATGGCCGATGAAAAGGGGCTGCACATCGTCCCCGGCCGCGTAACGGTTTCGACCGCCGGCATCGTACCGAAGATCTACGAATTTGCCCAGCTCGAACGCCGGCCGAATCTCGCCATTTCGCTCTCGGCGGCAAGTGATGAGCTCCGCGACCGGCTGATGCCGATCAACCGAAAATGGCCGATCGAGGAGCTGATGGCCGCGGCTCTCGAATTTGAGAAAACGCTGAAGCGTGGCGAGCGGTTTACGTTCGAGTATGTCCTGCTCGGCGGCGTCAACGATTCTGACGAGCAGGCCGAGGAACTCGCGGACCTGATCGAGCGGCACGGCCTGCGGAAGGTGAAAATTAACCTGATCCCGCATAACCCTGCCGAGCAGCTACCTTATCGTCCAACCGAGCCGGAGCAGGTCCGACGGTTCAAGGAGATACTCGAATGGCGGGGCATTTCGGCATATGTAAGAACGCCGCGGGGCCGCGATATCTATGCCGCCTGCGGCCAGCTCGCGGCCAAACACGAGCCAAATCTTGTGCAGATCGCGGCCTGAGGGAATTTTTGTGGACGCTTTTCGGATATAAGAATGGAGATACTGATCGTCGGTTCAATACTTGTCGCCCTGATGGTTTGGGCCTCGACCAAAATAAAGCGCGATGCCGCGGCGGCCTACGACGAGGAATTGATCGAGGGCGATGGCTTCACCCTGACCAAGCCCGCTGGCTTTATTCACATGCTGAACGACGACTCAGGCGTCGCTTTTCGGGCAAACAGCAGGGACTTTGGCACCGGCGATTCTGTCGAGAAATATCAGGCGACGATCACGGTTGAGCGGCACGAAGGGAAAGGGCTTGATGCCCTCGCCGCAGCGATCAAAGAATCCGCGTCGGAGGTTTTGAGCGAAGAGAAGTTTATTGCCTTGGAGCGGAGGAACGTCCGGCTTGAACTTTCGGCGATCGAAGATGACATTCAGCTTCGGCGTTTTGTTCGCCTGGCCGAATCAGATGGAGCGATATTCGAGCTTCGCGTGGATGTTCTCGAAGAGATGAGCACGGAGCACGAAAAAGCGATCGAAAACCTGATCATCGGTTTTGACGTAAAATAGAAACATCCCGCCGCGAGCGGGCAACATCATAGAAAACTTATGCTGAAAACGAAATTTATTGGAACTGCCCTCGCAATTATGGTCGCGGCTTTCGCAGCCACGGCGGTAAACGCCCAAACTGTTAATGTCAACGGCTCGATCGGCAATGGGACGATCGCCCGCGGCGGTTCGGCCCGAGGAGTGGTCGTTCTGAATATTCGCGGCGGGCTGCATGTTAACTCGAACCGGCCGAACAGCGAATATGCGATCCCGACGACGGTTCGGCTGACAGCGACAGGCGGCCGAGTGACCGCTCCGGTCTATCCGCGCGGCAAGAACAAGAGTTTTCAATTCTCAAACGGCGGGACCATCAACATTTACGAAGGCCGCGTTTCGATCCCCTTTACGGTTCGCGTTCCGGCGAATTTTCGCGGAAGTACGGTGACGGTTCGTGCCGCGGTCCGCTATCAGGCATGCACAGACGACGTCTGCTACCCGCCGCGGACGCAAAACATCACGCTGACCGCTCGGGTCCGCTAACAATTTCTATCAGCTAAATACGGCCGATGACGGACATTAGGCGTCCGGTTCGGCCGTATTTCTTTTTCTCGACGCGGTAGGAAAAGAAGATGTCGGTCTGCTCCATAGTGCAGAGCGATGAGGCGAAGGTGTTTTCTGGAGCAAGGCCGACGGCGATGAGTTGGTCGCGATTTGCTGCGTGCAGGTCGATCAATGCGTGGCCCGGGCGGGTCGAGGTAAAATACTTTTCGGCATCGGCAAAGCTTTCGGTAAATTCCGCGATGACATCTTCGCCGATCTCGTAGTTCCGCCCGCAGGCGGCCGGGCCGATGGCGGCGATCATATCCGCCGGGTTTGCACCGAAGGTCTCCACCATTTTCTCAACCGCTTTTGCGACGATCGACTGCACAGTTCCGCGCCATCCGGCATGAACGGCGGCAAAGCTTCCGGTCCGCGGGTCGCCGATCAGGACGGGCACGCAGTCGGCGGTCTTTACGCCGAGCAGAAGCCCGGGCATATCCGAAATGAGCGAATCAAAACGCTCTTCGGTCGCCGCGGCCGCTTCGGGGCTGTCAACGAGTTTCACGCCGTCGCCGTGTACTTGCCAGGCGGTCGTGAGCTGCCGCTCGCCCGCAAATAGCGAGAGAAAACGCCGCCGGTTTTCCTCGATATTCTCGGTGAGGTCCTCATCGTAGCCGGCAAGGTTGAGGTCGCCGCTGCTGCCGTCGCCCCGCATATCGGAGACGCCGCCGAGCCGTGTCGAGAAGCCATTGACGAAGCCGGCATCCTCAAGCGGGCGGCAAACGAGCAGCTTAAGTTCGCCCTGTTCTCGCCAATAGAAGTCGGAATCGGTTAGAATTCGGCGTTGGGGATCGAGCAGATCAACTGCGTTTGGCGGAGGCATCTCGGCCTCGCCGCGACCATCGATGATAATCTCAACCGGCTTGGACATAATTGAAGTCTATCGCATACGCGAAACGCTCGCCAGAACTCCACGGTTTGGCGAACGCGTTTTCACGCCAGCCGAACGCGAGTACTGCGACGCGCGGGGCAAGGCTGCGGCCGCTTCGTATGCGGCGAGGTTTGCGGCCAAAGAGGCTTTCCTTAAAGCACTCAAGACGGGCTGGCGAGGGAAGATCGCTTGGCAAGATGTCGAGGTCGTCAATGACGAAAGCGGAGCTCCTTCGCTCCGCCTAAGCGGCGAGGCCGCCCGTCTATCGGCCGAAGCCGGGGCGACCCGCATACATCTCTCGCTCTCGCACACGGCCGAATACGCCATCGCCCAAGTTATCCTCGAAGGCGAAGCGACGGCCTAATCAAGCGAAAAATATGCGACGGCGACGTCGTGGTCCGAAAAGCCTTCGATCCTATTAGCATCCGCCCGATAGGCCTTCGGGAAATCCGCATTAACTCTCAGATAGCCGAAGCCGTTCAGGTGTTTCCGGAGCGGCTGATTGATGATGATGTGGTCAAGCGACTGGGCGTTTCCGTCAAAGATATACGAATACTTCTGGGCGGGCTGTATCAGATCGACGAGGTTGATGAGGTCGCGTTCGATCAGGTCGGGCGACGCAGCCATCACAGCATCTTTCGGCGTCGGTTTGCCAATCAACGTGCCGATGATATCGACCAGCCCGTCATTGAACTGAAACGCATTGAGGTCGCCAGCGATCACGATCCGCTCGCTGGGGTCGGCCTTCTGCCGATCATCGACCCATTTGGCGATGAACTCGGCCTGCAATGCCCGCTTGGCCCTAACGCGCGGCCCGTCGCGTTCATCCGTGACTCCTCGGAGCGACTTGAGGTGATTGCTCATCACGGTCACGCGAAACGGCGTGCCAGTCTTGTCGTCGCGGATCTCCGCTTCGATGACGAACGGCGGACGGTCGTGGAGGATCGCGTCGCTGCGCCCGCCGGGTTCGCGAAACCGCTCGTTCTTGCCGAGCTGTTTTGCCGAGCGGACCGTGACTCGGCTCGTCTTTACAAGAAAGCCGACGTCTATGCTGCGTCCGTCGTTTCCTTCTTCAAGGAAGCCGGCATATTTCGGGTCGGGCAGGCCGGCCGCGACGGCTCCGGCATTGACGGCCTTTGAGAGTTGCTGGAGTACGTTCAGATTCTCGACCTCGGCGACAGCGATAATGTCGGGGCGGCTGGCAAGTTCATTTATCGCCCGCGAGACCTTTTTGAGACGCTTCTCGAAGGCTTCTTTCGATGCGACGTCCTCGCGGATCTTTGGGTCGTCCTCGTCATCGACAAATGTCTCGACATTCATCGCCGCAATAGAGAATTGGCGGTCCGTCGGCGGCGGCATTACTATCGGACGAATGCCGCCGGAAACCGCGGGCGGTGCTGCCGCATCGGTCAGGATAGTGTATCGGCCAAAGCCGTAATACATCACACCGACAACGTCTTTGATCTCCTGCCCGGCCATAACGTTAAGCAGCGGGGAGGAAACTTGTGAGCGGGTATCAACGCGGATCAATTCCAGATTGCCGTCGAAAAGCGGGATCTTCGGAAACTCCGTCTTCCACTTGTCGCGGTCGGGCGAGGTCAGAAAAAAGAGCGGTTCAAGACCGGGCTCGCGAAAGGGCCGCGGAAAGCCCTTGAGCACGCCGAAGAATGTGCCGTCTGATTCGACCGTTTCTGTTTTTGCGTCGACCCTTCCGCCGGTCGGTGCGACGACCGTCATCGCGGCGACGGCAACGCGCATTCCTTCATACTTCTCGAGCTGATCGATCGAGTTCGGCTTGAAGTCTTCCGCCGAGAGCACGATCGGCTTCGGCAGCGGAATGTCTTTGGCCGTTACGCCGAAGAAGTCGCTGCCTTGGGTAAATGTGATCTGTGTGATCGTAAGGCTCGCGGCCTGATTCCCGGGGCGATATTCCATGACGCGGCCAGAGACGGTGACGGCACTTCCGGGAACGGCGTCTCCCGGCGGTTCGGCCCGAGTGAACACGTGAATTCCTTCCGAAGTGTTCGGGTCGGTATCGGCCTGTCCATCAGGCGTTTGGAGAAAGAATCCGTTTCGCATCCGGGCAGTGACGATGCCGCTTACCCGAACGGTCTGGTTCTCGAGCGGCGAGATATTGCGGGCGCCCTGGACCGCCGCGATCGGATATTCGCGTTGAGCGATGGCGGGAAGGCAAAGAAAGCCCGCAACAAGAACGATGCGGGCTGCCCGTAAAATGCTCTTCGGCAATTTAAATCTTTTCATTATTGTCGGTCTCGTCGTCGTTCGATGATCTCCTGCGTGTTGCGGGGGATCGCACTAAAGAAATCGTTTCCGGTCATAACCTCGACCGCATCGACCGTAACCCGAAAATTCCGCCACGGCGAGCCTTGGTTCACCGGCGGAAAATTCGGGACTATGATGCCGAATGCCCGCGTCGCTTTGCTCACCCGCTGGAGGTCGTTGCTGCCATTTGGCAGGATCAGCACGACCTTCCAGGTATATTGCGGCACGACGATCTGGCCCGATGCGATGGTGCCGATATTGCCGTGAACACCCGAAATGATATAGAGCTCATTGCCTTGGGTGGCGAGCGAACGCGTGTATATCTCAAAGTCGTTCCACGCGCCCTGATTGTTTGCACCAAGCTGCGGGACCATGTTGGTCATCAGAAATGTCGCCGAGTTGTCGGCAACCGACCGCGTTCGGTCGCCCGAAGGGCACATATGCCCGCGGTCGTAGCCCGAACCTGAATAGTCGCCGTCCTGCACTTGATACCATCCTGCGGGCAAGGTCGTATCGGGCCGATAATCGTCCTGCCGGTCGGCGGTGCCGACCCATGTGCTGTCCAGCCGCCAGGCGACCCAGTTCGCCGTCCCTTTGCTTCGATTGTACGAGAGCGTGTACTGCGGCTTGATCATCAGGTAATTGTTCTGGTTCGCGGTATCTGGGGTCGCGTTGCTCGGATTGCCGAACAGTAGAGGGTCGTCATTCGGCAGCGGCGCATTGACCGTTAGGGTCACCTGAACCGGGACGACGCGGCCCTGCAGGTCCGCCGCCGCACCGGCGATCGGCGCCGGCCCGCCCGAGGTTCCGGGTGCGATCGCCGCCAGAAATGAAAAGATGTTATCGCCCGCGGTCTGGTCGCCGTTCGTGCCGTCGTCAAAGAATTGCTGGCTCGCCGCTCCGCCGATCGCCTGCAGGTTTGCGGCGACGGTTATGTTCGTGCTCGGCGGCGTTGTGGCCGGGATGACCGTGACGGTCAAAAGTGTAGTGCCGCCGGGAACTACGGTCGTCGGGTTCGCATTCATCGCGGCGAAGAGCGTAGTGCCGCCGCCCGAGCAGGTAACTATAGTGGTCGAATTCCTCGGAGCCGAAGGAACTAGGTTCTGGAAGTCATTCGCGTTGTTGTCCGTGTCCTGGCAGCCGTTCTCCTTTCGGGCCTGGCTGTTATTGTTGCCCGGAGCCGGCGTGACTGCGCCCTCGACAAAAATGTTCGTCGCGGTTCCCCAGCCGACCGAATCGATGATCGCCCCGGTGTCTGTGGAACCTTGGCGGATCGCGATACCGCCGCCATTTGCTCCCATCGAGCGGACCGTCGGGTCGTAGGTCTTGTCCGGCGTGACGCCGCTGTCGTAGCCATTCTGCGCAGCGATCAGGTAAAACTGTCCGGGTTGCAAGATGGTCGAGCTGGCCCATTCCGCCATTGGCGAGCCATCGGTCGTCCCGGTCGCAGAGCGGTAAACCACCTTGTAGTTGATCAGGTCAACCGCCGTTGAACTTGTATTGTGGATCTCAATGAACTCGTCGTTTGCCGAACCGCCGCCGGCCTGAAATTGGCTGACGACAAGATTAGGCGAAACGGCCAAGTCGCGAACCGCGTTTGCCTGCGGCCGGTCGAAGGGCATGACAAAGAGCCCGAAAACGGCCGCAAAAATACCGAAGATAAGAAAACTACGCATAACAAAGGCTTGCTTAAAATAATGGGGCAATCATCATTTGTAGCATATCCGCTACGAGAAAAGCATTATTGAAGGAACAGATTTAGGTCCTAATTAACTTCCTTGCGGTTTGTCGCGGCGATCGGAAAGGCGGGCGATCCGCTCGATAAGGAAGCGGCGGATGACGGAGTTGTCTGTCAGAGCTAGAGCCTTGGTGAACGCCGCTTCGGCTTCCGCCGAGCGGCCGGATGCGGCGAGGAAGTGTCCGCGGGTCGTTTGATAGAGATAGAACCGATCGAGCCGTCCATCCGCGAAGCAAGTTTCGAGTTCGCAATGGGCCCTTTCGGCACCTTCGATCTTTGCCAGGACGATCAGCCGGTTGAGCTCGACAACGTCGGAATATCTCCCTCGTTGGAGCTCGTCGTAGCAGGCGAGAATTCGCGGCCAATCGGTCTCCGCAAAGCTCGGGGCGAGCGTGTAGATGCCGGCGATCTCGGATTCGAGATGATATTCGGTCCGCTCGTCGCCGCTGGCCGAAAGGCGAAGATGCTTGACGCCGCGTTCGGCAAGGTGCATGTTCCAGCGGCTTCGGTCCTGATCTTCAAGCAGCACGAGATCGCCGGCGTCGTTCGTTCTCGCGGGAAGCCTTGCCGCCTGCAAGTAGAAAAGCGCCGCGAGGGCGTGGACCTTCGGCGTGTTCGTCTCAGGAGATCCGAGCAGCATCTCCGCGAGCCGGATCGCCTCAAAGCACAGATCGCCGCGGATCAGGTCGTCGCCCGAGGTCGCGCCAAAGCCTTCATTGAACATCAGATACAGCACGCGAAGCACGGCATCGAGCCTTTCGGGCAGTTCCGCGGCGTGTGGCAATTCAGGGAAACTCGCGTCCTCGCGAAGCCGCTTTTTGGCACGTGTCAGCATTTTCGCGACCGCCTCGTCGTTAGAGAGAAACGCCCGGGCGATCTCCTGCACGCTAAAGCCGCCGACTATCTTCAGCGTCAAGGCGACGCGCGAATCCGCCGCTATCGCCGGGCTACAACAGGCGAAGATCATTCGCAATTCATCATCGGCAAGATCCGCGAACGCATTCCGGTCTTCTATGGCCGGTAGGTCGAAGCCTTCTTCCGCGTCGAGCCCGACGCTCTTGCCCGCTCGCCGCAGTTCATCGATGACCTTGTTCCGCGCCGTTTGTATCAGCCAGGCCGAAGGATTTTCCGGAATGCCGAACGGCCATTTCCGCATCGCCGCGATCATTGCTTCCTGAACGGCGTCCTCGATCAGCTCGAGCTTATCGATACCAAATGTCCGAGACAAAAGAGAGACCATCTGTCCGGCCCTTTGGCGAAACAGATGGTCTATTGTCTCGTGTACGTTCGCGTCGTTTATGTCCATCGCGTCAGGACATTTGTTCGATCTCTCGCATCTCGATCCAGCCGCCATATTTCAGGTGCGGACAGCCGCTTGCGACCTCGGCAGCTTCGCTATAGTCGGCGGCGTTGATAGTGTAAAAGCCGCCGACGATCTCTTTGGCCTCGGTGTATGGGCCGTCGGTGACGCGAAATTCCTCGCCAAAGCCACGAAGGTGCTTGCCGCCTTCGTCGCGAAGTTTTTCGCCGCCGACGAGCCTGTTTTCGGAAGCGAGCTTCGCCGACCAAGCGACGTATTCATTGATAACGGCCTCAATGGCCTCGGGCGAAAGCCCTGAAAAATCCGAAGGCTGTTCGTGAAGTAAAAGCATGTAGTGTGGCATAAGGTTCTCCTTTTTATTTTGATCGGAAGCGGACGTGTCCCGCTTTCACCACATAAACGAACAGCGACGCGCAAAATGGACATCGTACGCGAAAAAATTATTGACCCATCAATCAGTGATGATCCGAAGAGCCTTGAGGACCTTTTCCGGGTCGTCGCTGGCCCGGACGGGTTCTGACCCGTCGCCCTTTACGGTTTCGTCGTGGTTGACCCAGGCAAGCATCATTCCGGCCTCTGTTGCAAGAAGCGAGAGTTTCCGGCCCTTTGGATCCTTGAGCGAATCTAGGATCTTTGTTATCTGCTCGGTGGCTCCAACAAGTTGCTTATCATGAAATTCCGATTCCTGCGCTTTCGCAAGCTTTGCATAGAAACATGACCGTGTTCCATCCAGGCAAACAACCTGTGTGTAATAAGCGTTAAACTCACAATCTCGTCCGGTACATCCGGAAACCAGCTCTTCATTTTCCATCTTTAGGGTCTTCCGTATGGCCGCAAGGCCGGGTTTTTTATCGAAGGAGCATTTCGCGTATAGCAAATCTAATCTGTAAGCGTTAAGCGGACGACATCGGCAATTGTGTGCCCTCTTGAAAATGCGATGGCCCCGGTTCGATAGTCAACCGCGAGGCCGTAAATGGAATCGCTTTCGAACCTCGAGATCTGCGTCGGCTTCCCGCCCGTTATCGGCTGCGAGGCTAGTTGGTGGGTGGCAGAGGTGCGGTCAATATAGATGACCGATTGCCCGTCTGACGACCACGAAAAGTTTCGCATTCCGGCGATCTGCGGATAGCCGAGGAATTTCGGGTCGCCGCCATTTATGTCGAGAAGAGCAAGCTCGCGGGTTCCGCCCTCTTCCCGTCGGCAAACGGCAAGGATCTGCTTAGAATCAGGCGAAATGCTCGGCCGCTCACATTCAAATTGCCGGTCAGTCAACTTGACGGGTTCCCCTCCCTGCGGAGGCACCTTCCAAAGCGAGAATCTTTCACCCTTATCGAACGAGGCGTATACGACCCACTGCCCGTCGGGCGTGATCCGAGGGTCTGTGGCCGCTTCTGCCGATTGCGTTAGGAAAAGCTTCTCTTTACTCTCGATTCGTTGTGAGGCGATCTGCGGCTCATCGTCTTCCTTGAACATAAATGCGAGCTGGCTTCCATCAGGTGAGATGGCCGGAAAAGCGTATTTACCGGGCCCGGTCACGACCGGCTTACGTTCGCGCCCGTTGTTGTTGATCCGCCAAATGGATTGACGTGCCCGCTCTCTGACAGAAAAGAAAATATCGCCATTTGGTGCGAAAGCGATCCCTGACATTCCCTCGTCAAGCCCTACGTCCGTTGTCAGTTGCGTTACCGTGCCGCCACGCTCAGGCTCGAGTTTCCAAATATTGGCCTTCCGCATGAACTGGACGGTGGCGAGCGACCTGCCGTCGGACGAGACGCTGACCGAAAAGTAATCGTTCGCGTCGTTCGTTATCCGCTGAAGTTCACCTTCGGGATACGAAAGCCGCCAGATCTGCGAGATCTCTGATTCGCGGTCACGGGCGCTCATGTAAATGGTGCGGCCATCAGCACTCAAAATAAAGCCCGAGATCATGAGCCATCGGCGAGGGTCGAGCTCCTTTATCGATCGGTCCGCCAATGTTATCTCGGCAAGGTAGTAGAAGCCTGTCGCCCGCTCAAATGCAACGACGACGAACTTGTCGCCGGCGGGAAACCAATCGGCAAAATTCCACCTGTCGTCATTTTCCGGACGAATGTGCTTCGTGGACGAAGAACCGTCGGGGTTTGCTGTTACCAAATACTGGTCATCATCGATGTAGGCGATTCTTGATGAGTCGCGTGAAAAGGCAACGCGGGATTTGACCCGGTCGGCGATCTTCTGCCGTGTGCCCCCGAGCACAGGAACGCGGTAAAGGCCGTTTTCTCCGGTCGGATCGATCGCGGTGAAATATACGAAGATCCCGTCGCTTGAAAACGCAATGCCTCGATGCTGCAAGCGCTCCGGTCGAGTGATCTGGATATTCGCTCGTGTCTCGACCTGCCGATACCAGAGGCTTTCCATCCCATTCTCGGCAATTGCGTAAACGATATATTTTCCGTCCGGCGAGACGGCGACCTGGTCACCAATTACATTCCCGCTCGTTGTCACTTTCTCAAGCTGTATATTCCCAAAGGCCTGGGTAGCCTGCTTTGGGCTGACGAAGTTCTGGAGGCCGAGGAAGAGCCCTCCGATCACGGCCGCGAAAAGAAGTATCGAACCGAACGCTCGTCCCGGATGGATCGCGACCTCATTGGCGATGAATCCGGTGATGGTGCTCGTATCGTAGTGGGAATGGCCGCCTGTATCGGGGCGGAGAAGCGTATCGCCCGTAACCTTCGCAACGCTCGGGTCGCTGATCATTGCCAGCCGCTGCGATGAAGAGGCGGTCACGCCGAGCGACGGCATTATGTCTTTAAGATCTGCCAGCAGTTCGCGGGCGGATTGGTAACGCTCGTCGCGATCCTTTCTGAGGCACTTGCGGACCAATACCTGAAGGTCGTGCGGCGTCTGCGGAGCGATCGCGGAAAGCGGTTCAGGCTCCTTGTAAATTATCGAGGCTATTACATCTACGTAATTCTCGCCGGAGAAGGGCAGACGTCCCGAGAGCATCTGGTAAAGCAAAGTGCCGAAGCTGAAAATATCGGAACGGCCGTCAACAATCCGTCCGCGGGACTGCTCGGGCGACATGAACGAGGCGGTGCCGAGGATCATTCCGGGATTCGTTCTGTGTGCAACGGTCTCGGCATCGGGGTCGGAACTGCCGTCATTCTCGGTTAGCTTTACCAGGCCGAAGTCGAGCACTTTCACGAGCCCGTCCGGCCGGATGATGATGTTGTCCGGTTTTACGTCCCGATGGACAACACCTGCTTCATGTGCAGCGGCGAGGGCACCCGCTACCTGAATCGCGATATCGACGACGGTCGCCATCTCAAGCCGCTTATTGCGAAGCGTCCGGGCGAGCGTTTCGCCCTTAACGTACTCCATCGCAATGTACGGCACTTCGGCGTCGTCATTGATCTCGTAGATCGTGATTATGTTTGGGTGATTGAGGCCGGAGGCGGTCTTTGCCTCAAGGACAAAGCGGCGCATTCGCTCAGATTCGGTTGCGACCTCAGCCGGGAGAGTTTTGAGCGCGACCTTTCGCCCGAGCTTTTCATCCTCGGCGAGGAAGACCTCGCCCATGCCGCCCGAGCCGATCTTTTCGATGATTTTGTATCGACCAATTGTTTGATCTGAAAGCACTAGATCACCGCCCCAGATAATGCGGCTCAAGCGAGCCGGCGATGCGCGAAATGGAGTCCATTCCCGAAAAACGCGAAGATCGATGAAAAGAACCGGTCTGCCCCTAAAGCCTACAAATGCTTGACTTAGGAACGTTTTAACGATAGGTCATCACAAAGACGCAAAACCTCCGGCGTTTTTGCGTAAAAAATCACCTCACCGGCCGCGGATAGACGATCGGGCTTCGATTGCCGTCCTTATCGACCGCACGGACGCCGAAAAAGTAGTTATCCTTCGACATATTCTTGACCGAAAAAGCGGTCACATTTCCGGCCGGAATGAAGTTCGTCCATTCCGCGGCAGATGTGTCGCGATAGGCTATTTCGTAGCCCGCAATGTCCTTATCGGTATTCGCATCCCAGCGAAGGTCGGTGTCGTTGGTCAGCCGGCCAGTGACGACGCCGACGTTCTTCGGCTTTGCCGGTGCATTGGCGATCGAAGCGAGAGCGATCAGGTTGATCCGAGTCGCGTTTGCGAGGTATTTGTAATCGACGAACTCGGGCGTATCGCCATAGAACTTGCCGTTCTCGGTCCTTACGTTCTGGTGCTGATGCGTATAGTCCTCATCGGGCTCGGTGAAGCGGACCGCCGCAAAACCGCGTTCGAGAAAGGGAATATGGTCGCCGCCGCGGCCAAAGCGGTCTCGGCGATAAATGATCCACGCCTTAAAGTCTGTCATGTAGCGATCGGACTGTTCCTTTACATAACGCGCAAGTTGGCGGGCTTGCGAGTCGTTCTCGCCGCCAACGCTTCGGCGGGTCGCGGCCTCACGCTCGGTCTCGCTCGAGGGCACGCCTTCGGCGAAGATACGCAAGCGATTCCGATGCGGCGAATTCTTGAGCGTGGTCACCCCGCCGACGATGTCGTTGGTGATCATCGCCTCGATGTTCATGCCCTTCTGCTTCGCTTGCTCGGCAAAATAGGCCGCTCCGAGCAAGCCCTGCTCTTCACCGGCGACAGCCATAAAGATGATGGTCCCATCAAACTTCCGCTTTGACATCACGCGGGCAAGCTCGACGACCGCGGCCGTCCCCGAGGCATCGTCGTTCGCTCCCGGAGCGTCGCATTCGCCATCGGTTGGCGAAGTGCACATCGAATCGTAGTGCCCGGAAACAATGTAGATCCGATCGGGGTCGGATGTGCCCTTGAGCGTGGCAACGACGTTGGTCAGGATCGTCGGCTTCGGGATGCGCGGAGCGACCGGCTGTTCGAAAGATTGCTTTTCGACCGTCAGGCATCCTCCGCATGCCTCGCTGATCTTCTGAAACTCGGCGTAGAGCCAGTCGCGGGCGGCACCGATGCCCCGTGTCGGGTTGTCCTGTGCCGAAAGCGTATTGCGCGTTCCGAATGAAGCAAGCTTCCGAACATCCGCCTCGAGCCTCGCAGCCGAGATCTCATTCATCATCTTCGTGATCTCGGCATCGGGCTTTGGAACTGCCGGCTGGGCCATTGCACCAAAGGTAAAAAAAACACTTAACGCGACCGTTAGTTTCAGTATGTTCTTCATTGATTTGTCTCTCACTGCAATACGCTATATATTACGTGACAAATCGGCAAAATCTATAGCCGAAGGAGGTATGACGATGAAAGTATTGGTCTTGATACTGGTCGCAGCTTCGTTCCTTTATGGCCAGCATCAGCACGGTGTTTCGAAGGAAAGAGAGGAAAAGAAGACCGTCTGGCTTGATGACGGTCTCGGCGATGTTGACCATCCCGTTTCGACCCGGAATCCCGAGGCACAAAAGTACTTTAACCAAGGCCTCGCATACCTCTATGCGTTCAATCACGACGAAGGCGTGGCTTCGTTCAAGCACGCCGCCGAGCTTGACCCGGACCTCGCGATGGCATATTGGGGCATTGCCCTCGGGCTCGGAGCGAATTATAACGACCCGGCAAATTCGGAGCGCTTCGCCTCGGCATATAGCTATCTTCAAAAGGCGATCGCCCTGGCTCCAAAAGCAACGCCCGTGGAGCAGGCTTACATCGCCGCATTGTCAAAGCGCTATTCGAAAGACCCGAATGCCGATCCGGCAAAGCTGGCCGCCGATTACAAGGCGGCGATGGCCGAGCTTGTTAAGAACTACCCGGACGACCTCGATGCCGCCACGCTCTATGCCGAAAGCATGATGAACCTGCGGCCGTGGCAGCTTTGGTCGCTCGATGGCAAGCCGGCCCCGGGAACGATGGAGATAATCGCCGTGCTCGAGGGCGTGATGCGCCGCAACCCGAACCACACCGGAGCGAACCATTATTACATCCACGCGGTCGAGGCGAGCCCGACGCCGGAGCTCGGCATTGCCGCGGCAAACCGCCTCAGAACGCTGGCACCGAACGCCGGCCATCTGGTCCATATGCCGTCGCATATTTACCTCAGGACAGGTGACTATGACGAATCCATCAAGAGCAACAAGGCGGCGATAATCGCGGACAGAAACTACATCGAGCGAAGCGGGGCCAGCGGTGCCTATCCGCTGATGTACTACAACCACAATATTCACATGCTCGCCGCTTCGTTTGCCGGGAGCGGCAATTACGCCGAGGCGATCAAAACCGCCAATGAGCTTGCAGCGAACGCCGGGCCGAACGTAAAGGACGTTCCGGCGGTCGAGATGTTCATGCCTTATCCGATCGTCGTCAATGTCCGCTTTCACAAGTGGAACGAAGCGGTTGCCTTTCCGCGGCCGGCGGCGGAGATGCTGACGACTCTCGCCCATTGGCACTTCGCCCGCGGCATGGCGTATGCGGAAACCGGGCGTACTGCTGATGCCGAAAAGGAACTTGCCGCGATGCGGGAAGTGGGCGGCAAGATACCGAAAGAGGCGATGCTTTTTACGAATTCAGTAAGCGCGGTTCTCAAGGCCGCGGATGAGCTCTTAAGCGGGCAGATCGCCGAGTCGCGGGGCGACCGGAAGCGCTCGATCGAATTTCTCCGTGCGGCTCTCGCCGCCGAGAAGGTGATCAACTATGCCGAACCGCCGGACTGGGACCTGCCCGTCCGGGAATGGCTCGGCCGTGCGTATTTGAGGGACGGTCAATTTTCCGAGGCTGAGAAGATCTTTCGCGAGGAGATCGCCCGAAGCCCTCGCTGCGGCCGGGCACTTTTTGGCCTTGCAGAAGCTCTTCGAAAACAGGGCAAAATGGATTCGGCGAGGCTCGTTGAACGAGAGTTCGGGCGTGCATGGGCCGGTGCAGATACAAAGCTGGAAGTCGAAAATCTATATCGGAAGTAAGTGCTACTGAATGCGGTAAGCCTTGCCTTTCCAGACCGCAACGACCGGTTCGCGGAATCGCTGTGCGATCGAGCGAAGGCCGGAGTCTAGCTTGCGATAGCCCTCCGTGCCGCGGCGGATATTCTCTGTCGCCTGGCCACTATATGCAGAGTCGAACCAAACGCCGTCTCTGAGTTCAAAGCTCTTTCCGCTGATGTTGCGTCGGGCGGGTGCATCGTCCCGCGGCGCAGATCGCTTTGCCGCTTGCCGTTCGGCCATACGAGCCTTCTGGGATTCGCTCAGGGCTCCAACCTGCGCTCTGTCCTCATCACGCTGCGCCCGCTCATTGCGAAAGCTCGGCCCGCTTTGGTTTTGCACGTTAGTCGAGACGTTGGCGGCCTGCTGACGGGCCAAAAGCTGTTCGCGCGTCGCCGCATCCGCAGTTGAAGTAGGTGCGGCCTCGGCAACAACGCTCTCAGCCGTCGTTGTGGGCATTGCGGAAGGCGGCGGTGGCGCAGGCGGAGCCACTGCCGGCCTGATACCCCTGCCCGTCGGAATCGATTCCTTTTGCTGCTCAAGGCCAGAAAAAGGCTCGGCCGATCGCACGTCCTGCCTGTCAGCATTTGGTCCACGCTGGCTTCGCGCCGAGGCGATATCGCGTTCAGTTTGATCAAGCGCGCTTGTCAGCGGCCCTCCGGGTTTTTCTTCAGGTCCGGCCTGCGACGGAGCCGCGATATTTGCCGCCGATTCCGCCATCGAAACCGACGGAGCTTCCGGAGCAACCGCCGCTGCCACGTTCTCTTCACGCGGGGCCTGCGAAACCTCCATGCCTGCGTCTTGTGAACTGAATAATGCCGTATATGCGATCAGCCCGCCGAAAATTACGATCAGCCCCGCCATTCCATAGGCAAGCGACTGCAGAGCGAAGAGCTTCTTGTACCAAGGTGTAGCTACGACCGCAGCTCCGGCCGAAGCGGTCGCGGGCAGAGCGGCAGCCGCCGGTTCCGCCGCGTTCAAAGCGATCGTATCCGCGAGGATGGTTCGGCACCGTCCGCAATCCGCAAAATGGGTGATGAATTTCGTCCTAGCGGTACCGGGAACGGCGTTCTCGGCAAAAGCAGCGATCTCTTCGGCATCGAGGTGTGGCTCCGCCCTGCCGCCCGGCCTCTCGCCGGATGCGGACATCCTTTTAAGGAGCGCGTCCATCTCTTTGTCGAATTCCATTGCCATTTTCTTGCCTCAAAGGGCCCGCCGGGCAGGCCAATTGCCAATAACCCCGCACTTACGGAACGGTTCAGCGGAGCATTTCTTGCACCGCCATGAGCATTACCACGCCCGCGAGCACTCGCTCAAAGCTAAACCCTGTCTTTTCAGCAGCTTCCGCGAGGTGCCGCTTTACCTCGGTTTCCGTCCATCCATGCCGCTGACGGAGCGTTTTCTCGACCGCTTTGCGGATATCCTGCTGAATCCGCGAAAGTTTTCGGCTGGCCGTAGCTTCGTGGTAACCGAATGTTGCCGCAATGTCCTTCAGCTTCAGGTCGTCGAAATAATAAAGCTTTAGCAGTAGCCGATCCTCGTCCTCAAGCGCCGCGATGGCCTCGCCGAGTGTGGCCACAACGTCCGCGGATGTGCGGCTCTCGGTAAGCTGCTCTTCCGGGTTTGCCGAGTGGGCCACGAGGCCGTTGTCCGACATCGAAGCCTCATTCGCCAGGTTTTCAAACTCCCGATCTTCCTCGATCTGCACAAGCTTTGACTGCTTGCGAAACTCATCGACCGCAAGCTGCGAGACGACGGCTCGCAGCCATCCGGCAAGCGATCCGCGTCCCGAGTAATAGGCTAGCTTAGCCTTCTTCTTGCCCTCGGCATCGCGGCGGAGCCCGTGGAGCTCGGCCCAGATGGAGCCCGCAAGGTCCTCGGCATCTTCGGCGTTCGAGGTCATCTTGCGTGCGGCCGAGCGGACCGTCGGGTCAAAGTTCGCGACCAGGTATTCCCAGGCCTCTTCGTCGCCGCGTTCGCAGGCGATGATCAAACAAAGGTCATCTGCCCGGATCTCGTCGATAAATTCGCGTATCTCCTGCCGATCGGGCTGAGCGCCGCTCTTTGCGAAAAACTTCGTGAGCGAAGCCGCGATCCGCGGCCGCAGGTCATCCGCCGCCAGCCCGCGGGCATTTTCGGCACGCGAGACAACGCGGCCGACGGCCTCGCTTATCGCGTCAGAGTGTTTTTCGAGCGGGGAAACCATTTCGGGGACCGCCAAAAGTTTATCACCATTTAATTCGGGGCGTTAGCCTTTACAGCACCAACCGCTTGTCGCCTGCTCGCCGGGTTACACGGGTGCGGTCAAGATGTTCGAGCAGCGGGATGGCATATTTTCGCGAGATGCCTGCGATCTCCTTGAACTTCGCGACGTCGATCAACCGGTCGGTCGTCGTCGCGGCGAACGTGCGAATCGCGGCAGTCAGCTTCTCAAGCGAGGCAGCCGAAAAGTAATACTCGTCCGTCACCTTCGCCACCTCGCCGGAGCGGATGAGCATCTCGAATATCTTCCGTGCGGCCGGCGGTGCGAGCCCGCCTCTTGCCGCGGCGAGAGCTTCATCGAGCTTCGGCGGTTCAAGCCCGGCGGTTTTATAGATCGCCGAGAGCTTTTCTTTTACCGAGCGTTCCTCGGGCGAAAGCTCTGTCCGGTGGGTCGCAAGCCGGATGAGGTCACGCTCGGAGGCGAGCTTTTTGGTGGTGACAAGTTCCTCAAGCACCGCCGCAAAGACCTCGGCAGGCAGCCGGCGAAAAGCGGTCTCGCGGAGCGGTTCACGCGGCATGCCGGCCGCGAGCGGTTCACGTGTGTGAAACTCGGTGACGGCCTTCAGGAGTTTTGCCGAAAGCCGGTCAGCGACGCTCGTTTCAAACAAAACACCGCCGAGCGATCTTATACCCTTCGCCGAGCCGAGCGCCTCACCAAATGCCGCAGCCGCAAGCCCAAGCCGTGCGTTCACATCCTCAGCGGTCAGCCCTCGCTCAACCGCCGAGCCGACAAAAAGACTGACGAGTTCGGCCGGTTTCTCTTTCGCGGCGGAGAGCAATGCGGCCCGCTCAGCCCTTTGTGCAAAGTCGCGTTTTCTCGCTCGCGTGGCGTGCGGGTCGAGTACCTCGCCGCCGCCGATAGTCTGCTGCGGCGAATAGCTGCGTAAGATGAAACGGTCGCCAAACCGGCAGGCGACCGGCGTTTCGAGCCGAAGCTGAACGTCGCCCCGCTCGCCCGGCGGAAGCTCGCCCGCCTCGTTCATTACGGCAACGCGGGCAAGCACCTCGGCGGTGCCGATATGGACGCGGACACGCTGCCGGCTCTTGAGCGGCCGCGGCGAGCCGGCAAGCATCTCAACCCGCGAATCGATGATCTGCGTCGGCCGAAGCACGCCCGGAGCCGCGAGCACCTGCCCGCGAGCCACTTCGGAATGGTCGATCCCCGCGAGGTTAACGGCCGTACGTTGCCCCGCATGTGCCGAGCCGACCGTTCGGCCGTGCGTCTGTAGCCCGCGGATGCGCAGCCTGCGGCCCTCGGGCAAAAGCTCAATCTCGCCACCCTCGCGAAGCTCGCCCGAAGCGAGCGTGCCGGTGACGACCGTGCCAAAGCCTTTCACGGTAAAGCTGCGATCGATCGGGAGAAATGCGGCATGGCGGTCGATCTGCGGTGAAGCCGCTGTCGATCGGGCAGCCTCGGCAAGCGCCGTTCGCAGCTCGTCGAGCCCCGAGCCGCGGATGGAACTAACGGCAACGATCGGCGCACTTTCAAGAAACGAACCCGCAACCAACTCCTCGGCGTCAAGCCGGGCAAGCTCGAGCGTTTCCTCGTCCGCGAGGTCGCTTTTGGTCAGGACAACGATGCCGCGGCCGAGCCCAAGGAGGCGACAGATCTCAAAATGCTCGCGGGTCTGCGGCATCACGCCTTCATCAGCCGCGATGACGAGCAGGACGAGGTCGATACCACTCGCACCGGCGAGCATATTTTTGACAAAGCGTTCATGGCCGGGCACATCGACAAAGCCGAAGTGCGTGCCTTCAAGCTCGAGCTCGGCAAAGCCGATGTCGATGGTGATGCCGCGTTGTTTTTCTTCGGGGAGCCGGTCGGCGTCCGTGCCGGTTAGCGCCCGGACGAGCGCCGTTTTGCCGTGGTCGATGTGGCCCGCTGTCCCGACGATGATGTCCATCTCTTTTTTCGCCCGTGCCAAAAACTCGAAACCGCCCGGCAAAGCGGGCGGCAATTGAAACTAACCTCTAGCAATCATTATCGCAGCCGGAGCAAATTCTCGACCGAGACGTCCTCGTCGATCGCCTCCCAGCGAATGCCGAGCCCGCCGCCGATCAATTGCCAAGCCTTTCGCTCATGCTCCGTCGCATTCTCAAGCCGCGGAAACCACGTCAGCGGTACCGAAACGGCACGCCCATCGGCAAGCGCGACCCTGAGCGCATCATCGCTGCACATCACGTCCACCGCAAGTGGCCTAACATTTACTGCTGACAGGCTCATAAAACTCTAAACCAAAAACCACCTAAAGATTACCGAAAAACCGCCACCCGCCGCAACCCTGGGGTTGAGTTGCAGAGTTGCAGAGTTGCAGAGTTGCGGAGTTTCGAATTCCAGATGCCATATTCCAGATTCCAAATTCCGCGTTCCGGAATCGGATGAATCGCCCTTACTTGCGTGCAGGCTTTTGCAATTAGATCCCGATCCGGAAGCCAGCTAAAGCTGGAACTCCATACGATCATTCTTCGGTTTCGTATTGGTCGAGCTTTCGGTAGAGGGTTTTGCGGCCGATGTCTAGGAGGCGGGCGGCGCGGGATTTGTCGTTATCTGTGTATTCGAGCGTGGCTTCGATCGCCCGGCGTTCGATCTGCTCCATTGAGGCGGGCAGGGCGATGAAGATGCCTTTGGCGCTTCCGTCGGCGGCGGCGACAGCTCGCTCATGGCGGTTAACGGCCTCGGTGTCGTCGGCGGTCCGGCCGATGGCGTCGGGCAGGTCGTCGAGCTCGATCTGCCGCCCGGAGGCGATGATAACCCCTCGCTCGATGGCGTTCTCAAGTTCGCGGACATTGCCCGGCCAATCATAGGCGACCAGTGCACGAAGTGCCTCCTTTGAGATGCCGTTGATATGGCGGCCGGTCTTCTCTTTTGCCCGCTCCAGAAAATGGAAAACGAGCGGGTGAATGTCCTCAACCCGTTCGCGGAGCGGCGGCAATTTGATCGGAAAGACCGAGAGCCGATAGAAAAGATCTCGGCGAAATCGGCCTTCCTCGGCCGCCCGTTCAAGGTCAATGTTGGTCGCGGCGACGACGCGGACGTCGGTCTTGATCACCTTGTTTCCGCCGACGCGGGTCAGCTCGCCGTCCTGCAAAACGCGGAGCAGCTTCACCTGTGCCTGCATCGGCATCTCGCCGATCTCGTCGAGGAAAAGCGTTCCGCCATCGGCCTCTTCAAACCTGCCGCGGCGGTCGCTCCGGGCGTCGGTAAAGGCTCCTTTTTCGTGGCCAAAGAGCTCGGATTCGAGTAGCGTCTCCGGGATCGCGCCGCAGTTGATCTTTACGTATGGCCCGTCTTCGCGGCCGGAATTGAAGTGGATCAGGTTGGCGAGCAGTTCCTTGCCGGTGCCGCTTTCGCCTTCGATCAGCACGGTCGCGTTCGCATCGGCGACGTTGAGTGCAAGCTCGATCGCCCGCCGGATCGAGGGCGCCTGGCCGATGATCTCGCTTTGCCGCTGATGGAGCTCGGCCTTGAGCCGCATAACCTCGGCCGAGAGTTGGTCGCGTTCGAGCGCGGTGCCGATCTGGTCGGCGATGCCCTCGACCAAAGCAACATCGTGCTTTTCAAACGACGTAACCTCGCCCCAGACGAAGCCGAGCAGGCCATAGGTCGCGCCGCCAACGCGGACCGGAGTCAGCAATGCCGCCTTGCCGCCGAGCGTGCGGTTAAAGATTATTTTTATCGGCAAGGGAAGCTGCGAATCGGTCAGCGACTTCGTTTTCCCGTCGCGGATCAGGTCGGCGACCGCTGGAAACGTATCGATCCGAAGCGAGCGGCCGTGTGCTTCGACCATCTTCAGCAGCTTCCCGGGCGTGATGCCCTCGGCGGTCTTGAACGACTGCAGCGAAATGCGTTCGCCGGCGTTATCGATAACGCCGAGCGCGCCGTAATCGGCACCGACGAGGCTGATCGCCCGCTCGAGCGCACGATCTGAAACCTCGTTGAAATCAGAGTGCGAGTTGAGCGTGTTGGCTATCTCAAGCAGTGCGTTCGTGCGCCGCGTTTCCTGCTCCTGAGTTACATAAAGCCGGGTGTATTGGTATCCGATGGCGAGCTGCTGGGCGATGGATTCGAGGAACTGCACTTCCTCGTCGAGCCAGACACGCGGCTGCCGCGTATCGTGGAGCCCGAGCAGGCCGATGACCTCGCCGCTTAGCCTTATCGGGATGATCAGCAGCGACCGCGTCTCAAGCGCCTTTGCAAAGAACTTGAGCGTCGCGTCCTTGGTCTTTGCGGTGTCGTTGATCCGGATCGGTTTTGAGATATCAAATTGCGTGACGAGCCGCTTTGCATCGACCGGGATGACCGTGCCTTTGCTCGACGGGATCTTTGCGTCTCGCCGCCACTCGTGGCTTATCTTCAGCTCTTTCTCATCAACGAGCTGGAGCACGTCGCAGCGGTCGGCCTCGAGCATTCGGCCGATCTCGGAAACGACGACGTTAAGAAAGCGTTCGAGGTCGATGCTTTCCGGCAGGTCGCGGGCCAGCCGCTCGATGATGCCCTCGCGGGCCTCGTGCATGTGGATCTTGCGTTCGAGCGAAAGTGCTCGCGGTTCGTCGAGTTCGATGCGGGTCAAAGCCATAGTAAAGCCTAACCCGTAATTTGCGACGGCGGCGGGGCGATGTCAAGTTGATACACGTTTGCCGGGTGTGTCAGAGGGCTACACGGTCTAGTTTGATCTGGGTCGATTTGCCGCAGGTGGTGGCGTTTGCGGCGGTCGGGTTGGCCGCGGCTCGGGCGTCTTTGTGGTGTTCGCCGCGGGTTTCGTGTTGGAGCCCGTGGCCGTGTTCGCCGCCGCGTTTGCGTTCGAATTCGCATTTCGCTTGTCGTCGCCGGGCATTACGGTAAAGCTGACCCGCTTCTGGCCGGCCTCGGCTCTTTCAAGAAGCTCGAGGGCTTCGATGTTGTCGGCGTCGAGTTCGACCGACTTCTTGAGCACCCCGACCGCTTCGGAATATTTGGCGAGCTTGATGAGAACCGCTCCCAGTTCCTGCTGATATTCTGTGTCGTCCGGGTTGAGCTTTACGGCTTGCCGCAGTGCACGAGCAGCGTCTTCATCTTCATTGAGTTTGTTATAGGACCGGCCGAGATTGTAATAGGCGTTGTGGTCTTCGTCGTTGGCTTCGATCAGCTTTTTATATGCCTCGACCGCCTTTTCAAAGGCGAGCACTGATTGCGGTTTGGCCGGTTTTTCTTTCGAGTTCGCCGGAGTTTCGGTCGGTTCGATCTGCTGCTCGGCGGCCATCTGGTCGCGAAATTCTATCAAGGCATGAGCAATACCGAGCCTGAAATACGCCTCGGCGAGGTCGGGGTTGATCTCGACCGCACGATTCAAAAGCTCGATCGCCTTTTCAGTATCGCCGGTTTCAAGTTGCTTGACGCCATCCGTCAAGGCCAGGTTTGCATCAGTGTAGTCCGCCGCGTTTGCCATTGGCGTGGGTTCGGCGGCGACATTCGCATTTTCGGCCGTCGGCCCCGAGCCGGAACAGGCCGCAAAGAACGCAGCCGCAAACAACAAAACCATTGACGCCAAGAGCTTGAACATAAAACTACCCCGGCGGAAATACGAACGGCCGGCCTGCCAAAAGGTGAATGTGAAGATGAAAAACGGTCTGCCCGCCATCCTCATTCGTATTTATAACAACCCGATAGCCGGATTCGGCAAAACCCTTATCGCGGGCGATACTTGCCGCTGCAAGGAGCAGATGCCCGACCGAACTCCGATCCATTCCGTCGGCCTTATCAAGAGATTCGATGTGCTGCCTCGGGACGATCAGGATATGCGTCGGGGCCTGCGGCGAGATGTCGTCAAAGGCGATGCACTGATCGTCCTCATAGACCCTCGCGGACGGAATTTCGCCGGCAATTATTTTACAGAACAGGCAATCTGGCATCGACATCGTCCTTCTATTTAAGCACAACGGGACTTGGTAAATGAAACGATGGCGGGCCGGCTAGACATCGGCATTGAACGCGCCTTCGTCCTTTACCCGTTCGATATCGGCGCCGACGGCCTTGAGCTTTCGGACGATCGTCTCGTAGCCGCGGTCGATGTGGTAAACGCGGTCGATCGTCGTCTCGCCCTCGGCGCAGAGCCCGGCGAGGACTAGCGACGCCGAGGCCCTTAGGTCAGACGCGATGACGGGCGCACCATTGAGCGTCGTCTTGCCGCGGACGGTCGCCGTATTGCCGGTTATGTGAATATCTGCGCCCATCCGGACAAGCTCCGAGGCGTGCATAAAGCGGTTCTCGAAGATCGTTTCGGTCACGTGCGAGACGCCTTCGGCCTGCGTCATCAGCGCCATGTATTGGGCCTGCATGTCGGTCGGGAAGTCGGGGTGCGGCTCGGTCGTCACATCGCGGGCAGAAAGCGGAGCTACCCCAAGCTGAACGTGCAGCGAGGTCGGCGAGGTCTGCTCGATGATAACACCCACCTCGCGGAGCTTTGCGATGACGGCCGTAAGGTGGTCGGGGCGGCAATTCTCTATCTCAAGCTCGCCGCCGGTGATCGCGGCCGCGACGATGAACGTGCCAGTCTCAATGCGGTCGGCGATGATGTCGTGCTCGGCCCAGCCAAGAGCTTCAACGCCCTCGATGGTCATCGTCTCCGTGCCGGCTCCGGCGATCTTCGCCCCCATTTTATTGAGCAGCTCGGCAAGATCCTCGATCTCGGGTTCGCGGGCGGCGTTGCGGATGATGGTCGTCCCATCGGCGAGCGAGGCGGCCATCATCACGTTCTCTGTTCCCGTTACGGTGACCTTTTCAAACGCGATCTCGGCACCGACCAGGCGGCCTTTCGGAGCGGTCGCAACGACATCGCCCGATTCGAGCGAGACGTTTGCGCCCAATGCTTCAAAAGCACGCAAATGAAGATCGATCGGCCGCGTGCCGATGGCGCACCCGCCGGGCAGGCTCACCTTCGCCTTTCCAAATCTGGCAAGCAACGGACCGAGAGCGAGCACGCTCGCACGCATCGTCCGGACGAGCTCATACGGGGCCTCGTAGGTATCGACGTTCTTCGCTGTCACAACGTGCGTCCGAAGCTCGGGCGTCAAAACGGTTGCCCCGAGGTCCTCAAGCAGCCGCCGCTGTGTGATCAGATCTTTAACGTAAGGGATGTTACGGAGCGTCACCGTCTCCGGCGTAAGAAGCGTGGCCGCAAGGCATGGAAGTGCCGAGTTCTTTGCCCCACTTATCTTTACAGTACCGCTCAGCGGACGCCCGCCGCGGATCAGAAACTTATCCATAACAGAAAAAAACGCCCTCCGAAGCGTAAGGCAAAATTATAGCATCAACAATGAAACTTTATAACAGTGCGCGCTGAAATCTGTGTAACGTGGATCGTTCTAATTCGCGGCAGTCAGCCGACGAATTTGAGCGATATGGCGGGCTTTATGTTGGCCGACGAGGACGAGCCACTCGATCGCCGAAAGTTCGCCGAAAAATGGATGCGGAAAGCGGTGCTTATTTCCATCAAACTGATCGAAGAGCGGTTTGATCTGTTCGAGCCGGGCGTTCGCTTCGGCCATCGTTGCGAACGATTCGTTAATGCTCCGTTCGCTGGTCGGATGGACCATCTCGGGAGCCTCGACCTTGATCTTGGCAATGGCAACGCCGCGTTCTTCAAAGATGCTGGTGATCGAGATGGTGCCGTTCGACGCATCGCCATCCTTTTCGGCTTTGCCGATGAGCTTCGCGCAGATGCGGGACATTCCGTCCTCGACCATCGCAAGGTGTTCGACGATCTCGGCGATCGACCATTTTTCGCCATCGGGCCGGCTTTCGGCCGTCTCTGAAGAAAGGCCCGCGACGAGCGCTTTAAGCTCCGCGGCGATCTCTGCGTTGGTGCGGTAGATGTCCTCAATCGAATCGAACTTCATATGTTATCGGGCTACGGGTGCAACCTGCGGCGAGAGGATGACGCGGTGCCAGCGGGCAAAGCTGAAGATGCTATCGGCCTGATTTGCCATCCGCTTGATGAACACCGTTTGAAAGTTCAATATCTGGTCCGTTTCCCAGTGGAGCAAAACTATTGGATTGAACGAAGGAAGCTTCGTCGGGTCGGGAAGCGTTGTCGGGCCCGGCTGATTCGCATTTTCCTCGGGTACTTCGCCGCCCTGACGCCGTTCGAATTCCTGCGATGAAAGCAGAAGGCCGTTGCGAAGCGGGATCGATGATTGAGTCGGAGGCGAGCCATCGGCATCATAGACGCGGAGTTGATGTTCAAAGGCAGCCGCGATCTTTGATGAATCCGGCGACCATACCGGCTTTACCGCCGTCAGGCCGTCATCGAGCCGGCGTTCGCGGCCGTTCTTTTCGATCATTCGCGGACGGCCCACCGGAGTAAAAGACTCGCCCTTGCTTCCGGCAACGCTCTCGAGATACTGCCATTCACGGATGGTCGCCGCGAGAGCGACGAGTGCCGAGCTATCGGGTGCCCACGCATAATAGAAATAGAGCAAGCCCTCGTTCTGCGTCAGCGGCCGGACAAGCCCGCCATTCGCATCGCACAAATAGATCTGCTCGGTCCGAAAGGCCAGCACGCCGGTCGGCGGCGTCGGAGTCGGTTCGCCTTCGGGTGTCGGGGTCGTTTCGGGGGTTGGCGTTGGATCGGTCGCATCGCCATCGACCGGTTCCTCTACTGCGGGTGCAGGGGTCGGCGAAGGCGAAGCTCCGGGCTCGGGCGGGCCGTCTCCATTCTCGCCGCGGATCATCGCTGCGAAAGCAAGATTTGCCGAGTCCGGCGACCAAACGATCGTATCCGGAAAATGGACGGCCATGTTATCCGGCGTCACCTTGCTTAGCAATTTGCCATCGGCCGAATAGATATCGAGCCGAAACTCGGCCGAGAGGTCGCCGGGGCGATGATAAACGACTGCAATACGGTTCTTGTCCGGCGAGGTGACCGTGCGGTCGAGAATGTCGTCCGGCCGCGTGTTGGTGAAGTGGTCGCGGACGGCGGCATTAAATTCCTCGGGCGCCGGATCATTGATCGGCGGCGGCGGAATGTCGGGCTCGTAACGATAGTTGAGCCGGACGGCCGGCACGTCGCTGAGCGCCGTCGGAGCCGCGACCGGTCCCGCTTCGGGTGTTGCGGTGCCGCACGATGAAGCGAACAAAACACAACCGATCAAAGCTGCGGCGGAAATGCGAAATCGGGAAGACATATTATCGATTTATCGATCAATGGCGACGCCAAAATACCGCTCATACCCCGCACGCTGCTCGGCGGTCGGTTGAGGCTCCTTGATGAAACGATAAACAACGCGTTCGTTTACACCAAGCGTAAATTCGATATCCCGCAGGCGGTCGTGCCGAAAGATCGTCATTCGAACCTTGTCGCCGGGCTTCTTCTCGCCGATGTAAGTCTGAAGAAAAGAGTTCGAAGCTCGGTGCCCGTCAAGGGCGACGATCTGGTCGTTAAAGTTCAGTCCCTGTTCATGTGCCGGTGTGCCGGCCGGAACCGAGCGGACGATCAGCCGTCCGTCCGTCTCGGCGAGATTCGCACCGATGTATGCGGGCCTATTGGCCGGAAGTCCGGCCTGAAGCCTGAGCCCGATACCCTGAAGGATCGAATTATACTGTATCTCGTCGCGGCCCGAGATGTACTTTGTGAAAAAGTCATTCAGGCTCCGTCCGGCTGCCGCCTCGGAGGCACGCTGAAAGTCGGCGGGCGTGAAGTTGCGGCCGCGTTTGTAAAAGTCTTCATAAAGGGCGCGCATAACCGTATCGAGCGAACGCTGATGGCCGGAGGCGGTGCGGATCTCGATATCGAGCAGCATATTGACGATCTCGCCCTTGTCGTAATAAGAGATCTGATTGTTTACCGCATTTTCATCCGGCCGGTAAAACTTGATCCACGCATCAAAGCTCGATTCCTCGAGGCTCGTCTGAAACCGTCCGGGCCGGTTCTGCAGGTCGCTGATCATTGAGGCCTTTGCTTCAAGGTTTTCCTCGGGCGTTATCAGGCCGGCACGACGGACGAGCACGTCCTCATAGTAGGCGGTCGTTCCCTCGGCGACCCAAAGCAGCTTTGTATAGTTCTCATTCTCGTAATCGAAGGGGCCGAGCACGTCGGGCCTGATCCGCTTTACGTTCCAGAGGTGGAAATATTCGTGAGCGACGAGGCGGAGATAATTGATGTACTGCGAGCGAGGCTGAAAGCCAAACCTGTTCCACTGTAGAGCGGTCGAGTTCAGGTGTTCGAGTCCGCCGCGGCCGCGGAGATTAAGGATAATCAGGTAATCATCGACCGGAAGCTCGCCAAAGATCGCGATGCCCGCTTCGCCGATCTTCGCGGTATCTTCAGCCATTTGGTCGAGGTCGTAATTGCCCTCGCCCGTTACGACGATCCGGTGCGGTCGGCCGGCGACCTGGAATGTCTTCTCTTTAAAGTCGCTGACCTGAAACGGCGAATCGTAGAGGATGTCGTAGTCCGGTGCGGTGAATGTGTTCGCCTCGCCGGCGACCGGCCGCAAACCCGTCGCGACCTTCCAATTGCCGTACGGCACGACCCTTATCTTTGAAGGTGCCTTTAGCTGGCCGGCGGGGAAAAATAGCAGGGCGGCGTTATTCCAAAAAGCGTGCTCGTCGTTGAGTTCGTTGGTCCGGACCGTAAGCTCGTTCGAATAAACGCGATAGGTCGCAACGACCTCTCGGCCCTTCGCTCCTTTGATCCGCCACGTATTCTTGCTTGTCTTTTCCCAAGCGAGCGGGTTGTCGGCGGCATCCTTCGCCGCAAAGTCCTGCACATGCCGCGAATATTCGCGGACGAGGTAACTTCCCGGCGTCCAGACAGGCATTTTCAGGTCAAGGTCCTGCGGCATCGCGGACCAACGGACACGCATTTCTACCTCAAGCAGGTGCGTCCAGGGCTTTGACATCGAGACCGTGTAGCTGATCTCCGGGACGGCCTGCTGCGTCGGGCGTTCGGCGGCGGTCTCGGCAGATACGGTCTTGAACATAAACGTCAAAGCGAACGAAAAAATAAGGGAACGGAGTAAGATCGAGCGCGTTTTTCCAGTCATCATTATCAAATAAACTCTCTCTAGCCTTAGGCTTGTATGGTTTCGATTCTACTATGTTCGCGCGGTTTGCTAAAATTTCATCCGTAGATGTCCCAACCGGAAAATAACGAGAAGGCCGAAGAAGTGCCCAACGAGCGATTCTTTACCGCACCGCTTATTATTATTTATGTAACGGTTTTCATTGACCTTATCGGCTTTGGGATGGTGATCCCGATCCTGCCTTTCTACGCGAACACCGAACCTTTTAACGCCACGCCCTTTGAGATCGGCCTTCTGCTCGGTATCTATTCGATAATGCAGTTCATCTTTTCGCCGCTTTTGGGCAGGCTTTCAGACAAGTACGGCAGGCGGCCGATCCTATTCATTAGCATCCTGGGGTCGGCGGTCGGCTATTTCGTCATCGGTGCGGCGGGTACGCTGATGCTCGTTTTCCTCGGCCGCGTGATCGGCGGCATAACGGGCGGCAATATCGCGACAGCACAAGCTTATATTGCCGATGTCACTTCGCGGGAAAACCGGGCGAAGGGAATGGGGATCTTCGGCGCGATGTTTGGGCTTGGGTTCATTCTCGGTCCGGCACTTGCTGGAGTTTTAAGCAAATACGGCGTCAGTGTGCCGTTCTACGTTGCTGCAGTGCTTGCGCTTTCGAACGCGATCGCGGTCTATTTTGTTCTTCCGGAAACGGTAAAGCAGTTGGCCGCAGCAAAGCCCGCCGGCGGGCGCATTGCCGAGATGTTTGCCGCGCTCGGTAAGCGCGACTTCGGCGCCATCAATCTTGTTTATTTTCTGCTGATCACGGCATTTTCCGTGATGACCTATGCGTTCGTGCTTTTCACCGCCTACCGCTACGGTTATAACGCTGAGCAAAATGGCTATCTTTTTGCCTACGTCGGCGTGATGGCGGTCATCGGCCAAGGAGTGATATTCGGCACGCTGGCTTCGCGGATACACGAGGCAAAGCTCGCGATCATCGGCTGCCTTCTGATGGCGGCGAGCTTTTTTGCGTTTCCGTTTCTCGGCCCAAACTCCGGCGGGCTCGCGTATCTTTTGGGCGTCTGCACGGTGCTTTCGATCGGGAACGCGCTTGCCGCACCGGCGCTCACCAGCCTTGCTTCAAAGCTTTCGTCAGATGACGAGCAGGGAAGTATGCTCGGGATAATGCAGTCGGGGGCGAGTCTTGCACGGGCGATCGGGCCGTTTGTCGGAGGCCTGCTGCTGAACAACGCCTTCAACGCAATCGACGATGCCTCGGTGACACGAACATTCTGGGCCGCGAGCGGGATAATGGTCCTCGCGATGGTTGCTGCTTTATATCTTTCGAGGTTGCTGGGAGGGCGGCGTGAGATGCACCGGACGGCCGCTTAGCCGACCATTCGCTGCTGAGCGGGCGAGCCGAGCGGCAATGTCAGGATAAAGGTAGCACCGCTTCCATTCGGGCTTTTGGCCTCGATCGATCCGCCGTGCTCCTGAACGATGCCGTAGGTCACGGCAAGCCCAAGCCCTGTTCCACTTCCAACCGCTTTTGTCGTAAAGAAAGGATCGAAGATCTTTGAGATATCTTCCTCGGAGATGCCTTCGCCGGTATCTGCGACCTCGACGCGGACGCGGTCGCCGTCAAGGATCGTCCGCAGCGTTATGGTTCCGCCTTTAGCCATCGCATCGCGTGCATTGAGGATCAAGTTGGTCAATACCTGCTGGAGCTTCCCTGAGTTTCCGGAGACGAGCGGCGGCCGCTCCTCGTATTGTTTCACTATCTCTATCTGCGAGCGGCGGAGCTGCGGCTCAAGCAACTGGAGCGTGTCGTCGATCAGCTTGTTCACATCGACCTCGTTCCATTCGATCGCGCTTCCGGTTCGCGAGAAATTGAGCAGGTTGCCGACGATGTTCGCCGCCCGCTCGGTCTGCCGGTGCATCTTTTTCAGCAGTTCGTGCTTCGGGTCGGTTTCGGGGATCATCCCGAGCAGCATCTGCGTGTAACTTGAAACGCCCGTAAGCGGCGTGTTGACCTCGTGGGCAACACCGGCGGCGAGCAGGCCGATACTTGAGAGCTTTTCGCTCTGCTGAAGCGATTCCTCAAGCTTGACGCGTGACGAAACATTTTCGAGCACGATGATGCCGCCCGTTTGCTCGCTTGAGACGGAGCGGAGCGGTGCAACCGCAACATTGAGGATCAGCGGATTGCCCGAGGCATCGCGGGCATGAAGCTTGTAGGCGTTGCGGATCTCGGTCAGGTGCCAGCGGCTCTTGCCGAGAATGCTGTTGAGATTTGCCGCGAATGCCGGGTCAAAGATGTCGTCCACGCACTTGCCGATGACCTCCGATCGCGACCGGTTCATCATCTCCTCAAAGGTCGTGTTGCAGCGGGTGATGCGGCCTTCCTCATTAACGGCGAGCAGGCCGACGTTGACCGATTCGACTATCGACTCGTTGAATTCTTTGAGCAGTGCAAGCTCGGCCGTCTGCTGCTTCTGCTCCTGATATAGCCGGCTGTTTTCGATCGCAACGGCGATATAGCCGGAGATCGTCCTGAGGATCTCAAGGTCTTCAGAAGAAAGCAGCGAGCCGTCCTTCGCCCGGCCGAGGCCGATAACGGCGACCATCTTGCTGCCGACGACGCACGGCACGAAATAATGAAGCTCCTGCCGGACGCCGGTCAACCCGCCGCCATTGCCGTTGGTCGTATCCGCATCGTCGTCGTTGATCTCGATCTGGTCCGCGCGGACGATGCCCTTGGCGGCAGACTTTTGACGGATGATCTGTTTGAAATCGCGAGGGACGGTATAGGTTTCCGTCAGGCCGATCGACCGCCCGACGCGGTATCCGCCCGCAGCTTCGCCATTCTCGATGAAGACCGCGACCTTTTCAACATCAAGCACCTCGATCAGCCGATGCGAGAGCGATTCAAGAAGCGGCTCAAGCGCCGTAGAGGCTGAAAGCGTCCGGCCGAAGTCGAGCAATCCGCGGCGAAGGTCATACCGCTCGCCGTAAAAGAAACGGTTCGCCCGCTCTTGCAGAAAATTCTTGAGCGGCTCGCTCAGCATTACTATCGCCGCCATCGCAACGATCGCAATTACGGCGCGAAGCGTGATCTCGGTCGTTGAAAGGTCGTTGCCTACCGCGAGAAAGACCAGTCCGAGAGCAACCGCTCCGATCATCATCGCGATGGCAAGCGTTGTCATCGCATAGACGAGAGCCCGGCGGACAACAACATCGACGTCCATTAACCGGTAACGTACGACCGAGTGGCCAAAGCTAAGCGGAATTAGCGCAAGCGGAAGGGTCGAAAGAGCCGAGGTGATGATGTCATCCGGCAGGTAGATGAACTGCCGAGTCAGCTGAATGCCGATGATCGGGATGACGGACGCGATCGTGCCCCACATCGCCCATTTTAGCCGCTGGCGAACGACCGCCTGCGTACTCGTCAAAAATCGCCAAAGAAGAATGCCCGCACCAATTGCTACTCCGATAGCGAAGTGGCCGACCAGAATTGCGTTGAGAAGCGGAAAAACCTTGAAAGAAGCCAACGCCGAATTGAGGCCCACGGCCGTTGCGGTCGGAAGTACGAAAGGCGCAAACGTCAGAACGATGACCGCAGCCGCGATGAGTGCCGCGGGAGCGTACGTTGCGATGGTCTTCCACCGAGCCTCGTCAAAAACCTCGCTCCGCACCGGATAACGCAGACAAAAATGAACAAAGAGCGGAGCAAAAGCGATGAACGCAAGCCAGTCGATGATCTGGATCGCGAGGTCAAAATCCTGCCCGAAACCAAGTGCGCTGTAAAAGTGAAAAACAAACGCCGCGAGACAAACGGTCGCAAAATGCAGAATGAACGGAGCCTGGCTGCCCTGCTTAAAGAGAACGAAAACCCCGACACCGAGCCAGACAATGCCGACGATTATCAAAAAGATGAGCGAAACCGGCCAGCGGGTGACAGTGTCAATATTTCGCAGGTCCGCAAAGTAGCGGTTATCGGCGAACGAAAACGACCGCTTTTCAAAAAAGTACGTCAGGCTGCCGCCTACACCGGCGGCCTCCAGATACATCGGGACGTCAGCGGCCGAGACCACTTCGTCAAAATTTGTACCGTCGAGACTGATCGAAAGGAGTTTATCGCCCGGCGAGATGCCCGCCCGTGAGGCGGCAAAGCCGCGTTCGACGCGTTCGGCGTAAATGCCGTCCGCTTTTTCTACCCACAATACGCCGTCGGTCGGAGGAAGTTGGTGGGTCGCCCTTTGAGACAAGTTGAGTGCACCGCCGGCGACGAAAAAGATCGTTGCGAGCAGCCATATCAGGCTCCAACTTGTGAAGATGCTTCGCTTCATCGGGAAGCCACGCTTTGGCTAAAGAAAATAAAAAGGCAACTCTTATTCCAACTTGCGCGTTCAGCAAATCGCCACTAAGAGTAGGAAAACAAACGGGTTAGCATCGGTGTAAAAAACGAAACCGGGTCGCACGCCCTCTTGCCATCCATTTTTTTGCTTTTCAATCCAATATTTCGGAGTCGGTCGAACCACGGCCTGCTTCTAAAAGGCCGATAAAATACTGATAAAATTGAACTTGGCTAGCGGCTAAAACCGCACGAGGATACTGCCCCGGACCATGCGGCGTTGCGAGTTCAGGCTAAGGGTTCCCTCCGAACTTGTGGCCGTGTTCTGAAGGTCAAAGATGTTGCGGGCGTCCAATATCGCCTCGGCTCGGAAAGGAAGGCCGAGGGTCGGAAGAGATTGTGTAACGACAAAACTGAGGCCCGGATCATAGATCGCAAGCCTGCCGCGGAATGGGTCAACGGCAAAAACCGTCGCGTTCGGCGAGAGCCGGAAGATAGTGCGGATGTTGGTGCCCGGCCGGATATCTGTATCAAGCTGGCCAAAGACCGTGTGGAAAACGGATTCTTCAAACAACGATGCCGGATCTTGCAAGCCTTCGCCCGAAAGCCGCTGGCCGCTGCCGAAGCTATAGCCGCCCGTCAGGTTCATCCGGCCGTTGAGCCGGCGTGCATAAACGACGCGAAGGCCGCTGGCGTTACCTTGCTGATTGCCGGCGATGTCGCTGCCTTCGATCGAGGCCGCTCCAAACGGCAACCCGATAACGCGAACACCGCGGACAAGCGTTCCGTCAAAAAACGCGGTCGCCTCGAGGCTTGAGCGATTGTCAAGAACACGTTCGATCCCAAATTCAAGCCGCCGTGAATTGTTCATCAGCGCCTCGCCGTCCTCGACAACTACGTCCTCAATGAAAGCGGGCTCGCGGAACGAGATCTGTGCATCCTCAAGGGCTATCTCACGTGCCCATGATCGTTCGTCGGTCTGGGTCGTGAAAGCTGAGCGGAAACGTGTTTTAGAGTCGATGTCGTACTGGAAGCCAAGTCGCGGGGCGATTACAAAATCGTCGCTGGCACCAGTGAACCGCGAATAATCGACCCCGTAAACGAAAATGATGCCCTCGCGAATTCGCCATTCGTCAACGGCCCTAAACGAGAACTGCCCAAGCGATTCTTCGCGCTCGCCGGAGGTCAACGTGCCGAGTTCGCCAAACGACGTCACGAACCGCAAAGTGTGTTCCGCGTTCGGGCGATAAGAAAGCTGTGTGTCGAGCCGCTTCGGTGCATTCCTTCCGGCCGCCGCCTGGCCCGCAAGGATCAGGTCGGTTTTCTCATTGAGCGCAATATGCGTTGCAACGTTAACGCCGACATAATTGCCTCGCTCGCTCGATGCGGCAAAGGTTTCGGCGATCGTCTGTCCGGGTTTGAGGTTGATCGATCCGTCTCCATCGTCACGCGAAGCGACCTCAGCCTCGGCAGCCTCGTCCAACGGAACATCGCCTTCGGTGTTCAGATAGATCGAGCGGCCCATCTGCGAAGAGCGAATGACCCACTTGGGGTTCGAGCGGTCGAGCTTTTTTTCGGGAAGTGTATTGCCGCTACCGGCACGAGCCAGCTTGAATCCGAAATCCTGTTCAGAGGCCCGTCCGATCTCAACCTGCGGCAAGGTAGCCGGGTTAAAGCCCTGAGCGACCGCAAGAACGGTGTATTTGCCGGGAATGATGCGAAGTGTGTAGCTTCCGTCAGACGCCGAGCGAACTTGCCGGAGCAGCTTTGAGGTACCGAGGCGAAAGATCGCAACGACCGCGTCCGCTATCGGCTTGCCGCCTTCATCGCGGACGATTCCGCGGATCAGGCCCAGATTGCTCTTTACCGACGTGCCGGCGAACTCAGCCGTTTCTTCCGCTGCAATTGCCGGCGCGGCCGTGCCAATGGCCAATGCAAAAAGCAGCAGAGAATTTATCGCTTTTGTAAAGAGTTGAGCCATATAAGGTCTTCAACGCCAGGATCGGACATTACCGGGGAGAACAAATCGAACCGGAGAAAAACGGACGAACTACTACAACCCCCGTATTTTCTAGCTATTTAAGTTGAGTGTCAAGCCGAAATTAAATCTATTTGCGTGGTCTATGATGCCGAAAGCTTGACAAAGTTTGCCCTTGGGCTAGAATTGACTTTGCTTTTCAGCATCCATGCGGAGACGTGGCTGAGTGGCTGAAAGCGGCGGTTTGCTAAATCGTTGTACCCTAACCCGGTACCACAGGTTCGAATCCTGTCGTCTCCGCCATAAAATTCTTGAGGCCGGTTGTCAGGGGTCAGTGGTCAGAACTTTCTGCCGCGGGCCTTTGTCGACCGGCCATTATTTATTATGAATGTTAGAGTTCGTTTTGCCCCTTCGCCAACGGGTTATCTTCATATCGGTTCCGCAAGGACCGCACTTTTCAACTATCTTTACGCTCGCAACACCGGCGGCACGTTCCTTCTAAGGATCGAGGACACCGACCTCGCCCGCTCGACCGAGGAATCGACCCGTTCGATCCTTGAAGGGCTTGAGTGGCTCGGCTTTGCACCGGACGAAGAGATCGTTTTTCAGTCAAACAATGCCGACAAGCACCGAGCGACCGCGCTGAGATTATTGGAAGAAGGCAAGGCGTATCGCGACTTTACGCCGAAAGAAGCTCCCACCGACGCGAACGTAAAAGATGCGATAAAGCAGCGTGCCCGCGAGCAGGGCGGCGACAAGAACATGCGCGATAATCCCTATCGCGATCTTTCGCAGGAAGAAAGCGACGCCCGAGCCGTTGCCGGCGAGCCCTTCGCCATTCGGCTAAAGGTTGCAGCCGACGGCAAGACGGCGTTCGAAGACCAGGTTTACGGCCTTCAGGAACGCGACTATGCGGACACGGAAGACCTTGTCCTGCTCCGCTCGGACGGGCATCCGCTCTACAACCTCGCGGTGGTCTGCGACGACATCGAGATGGAGATAACGCACGTCATCCGCGGGCAAGACCACCTGACGAACACGCATAAACAGGTCTTGATCTACGAATCTCTCGGCGTCCCACCGCCGACCTTTGCCCACCTGCCGCTGATAATGGCGCCGAACAAGGGCAAGCTCTCAAAGCGCAAACACGGCGAGGTTGTCTCGATGACCACTTATCGCGACGCGGGTTTCATCGCCGCCGCTTTTCGAAATTTTCTCGCTCTTCTCGGTTGGTCCGCCAGCGAGGAAAAGGAGATCTATTCGCTGGAAGAACTCATCGAGAAATTTTCGCTCGAGGGCATTCACCGCTCGAACGCGGTCTTTAATTTTCACCCCGACGACCCCCGCAAATGGACCGACGACAAGGCCATCTGGATGAACGCCGAATACATCCGCACGATGCCGCTCGACGGCCTCTACCCGCTCGTCAAGGCAGAGCTGAAAGCGAACAAGCTCTGGAAGGACGAATATGCCGACGATATTCCGGAACCGGCTAACGGCTTAGAGCTAATAGCTAAAAGCTATTCGGCAAACGCACCGCTCGATTCGAGCGCTTGGTTCCTTTACACCGTGGATCTGATCCGCCAGCGGTTCTTTACGCTCAAGGATTTCTCGGCACAGGGCCGCGCGTATTTCAGCGAAGATTTCGATTTCGACCCCGCAGCCATCGCCAAAAACCTGACCAAGTTTCCCGACCTAAAAGAATGGATGCCGGAACTCGCCGACCGCTTCGAGGCCGAGTTTGCCTCAAGCTCCCCTCCTTACGAAGGAGGGGTGGACGCTGCTTCGAGCGGACGGGGTGGTTCTCTGCCATTCGATGAACCCAACATCGAAACCATCGTCAAAGCCTTCACCGAAGAAAAAGGCACCAAGCTCGGCGTCATCATGAACGGCGCCCGCACACTCCTAACAGGAGTCGCCGTCGGCCCATCAATGCTCTCCGTCTTTGAGGTCATCGGCCTCGAACGCACACTAATGCGCCTACGAAGCCAAGTGGCTTGGAATACGCCGTTCGTCCAATGAAAGCCCTTCTCGTATCCTTCGGTACTCGCGGTGATATTGAGCCGTTTTTAGCGGTGGGCGAGATACTCCGCGAGAGAGGTTGGGAGGTCGTTTGTCTGTTTCCCGAGCAGTTTCGCGGGGAGCCAATTTTCGAATCCCAACTCATCGATCTGTACTATAATGATGATTACAAACAGAACGCTGAACAGTTGTCTCAACAAATGGCGAATGAGGCCGACCGGGATAAGCTGTTCGATATCATTGCAGAGATCAAGGAGGGTTTATGAAAGGATTCAAATTAAATATCGAGAAAGACACGATCAAGAACAAGAATTTCCGCAAGGTGCTTTACACATCGGTGCATAGCCAGCTTGTGCTGATGAGCATCAAGCCGAAGGGTGAGATCGGCTCGGAGGTTCATGAGGAGAACGATCAGTTTTTGCGTTTCGAGGGCGGCACCGGACGGGTCGTGATCGATGACAGCAAATACACCGTCAAAGACGGCGATGCGGTCGTCATTCCGGCCGGTGCGCGGCACAACGTCATAAACACCTCGGCGACCGACGAACTGAAGATCTACACGATCTATTCACCGCCGCACCACAAAGACCAGATCGTCCGCAAAACAAAAGAAGAGGCCGAGGCCAACGACGAGGAATTTGACGGCAAGATGACCGAAAAGCGAAAACGATGAGCGACGGCATCAGCGACCTCAATGCGTCCCAGGCGGCGGGCGACCGGGAGATTTGCGACCGGCTGATGAACGAGATCGATCGTGGCCTGCCCGAGGCCGAGAGCAAGATCTGGCATCGGCATCCGGTCTGGTTTTTGGATGGCAATCCGACCGTTGGCTATAGCAAGCTAAAGGCGGGCATCCGGCTTATGTTTTGGAGCGGTGCGAGTTTTGATGAGCCGGGGCTTACGCCCGGGACGGGCAAGTTCAAGGATGCCTCGGTGCTTTATAATTCAGCCGAAGAGATCGACATGAAAGATCTGAAACGCTGGCTCGCAAAGGCTCGGGATATTCAGTGGGACTACAAGAATCTCGTTAAGCGAAAGGGCGTTCTCGGGCGGTTGAAGTAGCAGACATTTGGCAGCAGATCAAAACCGGGAGTTAAATTAACATGGACGAATATTTCCTTATCTTTTCACTCTTTTTCCCGCGTATCGTTCTGCTTGTTTATTATTTCCAGGGGTGGTATCCGGACAACACAGTGCCGCTCTGGGGTGATGTCCTGCTCGGCGTTTTCGCTCCGCGGATACTGATCCTTCTTTACATTTATCAGAACATGGGCTACGAGAATATCTGGTTCGCCGCCCATCTGATCGTCCTGATCCTCGCCTATTTTGGCGGAGGCCGCGAGACCGTCCGCCGCCGCTCGGCCCGCGAAAAGTAGATAAACGTCAAATTCACTAAAACCCGCCCGGCACCTCGCCGGGCTTTTTTGTCTTTTGGTTCGGCGGGAATAAAAAGGCCGGAGTTCGGAATACTCGTCTTGATCAACGCTCGCGACGCAATGAAGACGGAACGAAAACAGGTATCAGGCACGAACGAAATGCTCGCCGTACTACGCGATGAACTCGCGGCGGCGATCGCAGTTATCGAGCGTCTTGACGACGAAGTTTTCACCGAGCCGAGCGGCCGAAACGGCAGCATTGGTGCACATTTTCGGCACAATATCGAACTCGTAAAGGCTCTCTTCGACGGCCTCGAAACCGGAAGGATCGACTACGCTGCCCGCAGCCGCGACCGGTCGGTCGAAACCGAAAGAAGCATTGCGATCAAGGCATTGCAAGGCTTGAACGAACGCGCCCGAGGGTTCGCTTCGTTCGACATTGCCGAGCCGCTCGCGGTCGCCTCGGAATCAGTGCCCGGGCTCGATCTTGCCTCAAGCTTCGGCCGCGAACTGGAATTCGCGATAAGCCACACCGTTCATCACCACGCACTTATAGCCGAACGCCTTCGCCGAAAGGGCATCGCCGTCGACCCGATGTTCGGCGTGGCCGCCGCAACCAGACGATTTTGGGACACAGAAACTAACAAAAACAAACCTTAGTAACGAACACGAATATGAACAACACAGCTTTGACCATAAGCTGGATCTGCCGGGTGGTTGTGGCACTGATCCTTTTTCAAACACTCTTTTTCAAGTTCACGGGAGCCGAGGAATCGAAATACATTTTCACGACCGTGATGGGCGCGGAATATGAGGCTATCGGCCGCATCGGCTCGGGCATCGTCGAGCTGATCGCGGCGATCCTGCTGCTTATACCTTCGACCGCATCTATCGGAGCCGTGCTCGCTTTGAGCACGATCACCGGTGCGATCTTTAGCCACCTGACAAAGCTCGGCATCGTCGTCAAGGATGACGGCGGCCTGCTATTTATCCTCGCGATCGTCGTCTTTTTGCTGAGCGGCGTAACGCTGCTGCTTCACCGAAAGGATCTGCCGGTCGTCGGGAGCTATTTCTAAACGCCGATGGGCGAAGTGCAGCAGTTCTTTGAGTTTTATGCGATGGGCGCTTCGGCGTCCATCCTCTTTGCCGTGCTCTTTTTCGGGACCTTTATCAGCGAGGACGCCGCCTGCATCCTCGCCGGGACTTTGGTCGCGTCCGGAGCGATGAGTTTCCAGCTTGCTCTTTCGGCCTGCTTTCTCGGGATATTTGTCGGCGATGTCGGGCTTTACTGGCTCGGCCGCGGCTTTGGCCCGAGGCTTTTTGAAACGACGCTCTTTGGGCGATTCGTTTCGAAAAGCACGATAGCGAGAGCTTCCGGGTGGCTTCAGAAACGAGGTGCCGCCGCGATCTTTCTTAGCCGCTTCGTCGCGGGCTTTCGGCTTCCGACGTACGTCCTCGCCGGTGCGCTCAAGGTCAGCTTCCCTCGCTTCGCATTTTTCTTCCTAGTCGCCGCCGCGATCTGGACGCCGATCCTTGTCGGCTCGGTCGCCTTTGCCCAATCGATGTTCTTTTCGAGCAATGCATTGATCGGCCTCGTCGCGCTATTTTTCGCCATTCGCCTCGTTCACAAATACTCGTCGTGGCGAAACCGGCGTTTGCTCGTCGGCCGCATTCGCCGGTTGACGAACTGGGAGTTCTGGCCGCTCTGGGTTTTCTACGCTCCGGTCGTCGTCTATATATTGTGGCTCGGGCTCCGTTTCCGCCGGCCGACGGCGTTTGCCTCCGCAAACCCGGCGATCCTGGCGGGCGGTTTCAAGGGCGAATCGAAGAACGATATCTATCGCTTGCTTGCGACCAATGAAGAAGCGCCCGGTCATTTGCTGCGTTACTTCGTCGTTTTGAACCAGCTTTCAGCGAGCGAGCGACTCTCCGCCGCCGAGGGCTCGATGTCCGCCGCCGGGCTCGGGTTCCCGGTCGTGGTCAAGCCCGATGCGGGCGAACGCGGTGCGGGTGTTGAGATCGTTCGCAACCGCAGCGAGCTCCAGGCCGCATTTGAAAGTGCAAAGCAGCCGGTAATCGTCCAGGAATTTGCCGCTGGGGTCGAGGCGAGCGTTTTCTACTACCGCTTTCCGGGCGAGGATCGCGGCCGCATCTTTTCGATCACCGAAAAGCGATTCCCGGAGGTGATCGGGGACGGAAACTCGACGCTCGAGGAGTTGATCCTCAAAGATCCGCGGGCGGTCGCGATGGCGGAGAAATATTTCGAGCGGAATGCCAAGCAGCTTTCCCGAGTGCTCGCCACCGGCGAACGCTTTCGTCTGATCGACATCGGCACACATTCTCGCGGTGCCATCTTCTTAGACGGCGGACATCTGTTGACGCCCGAGTTGGAGCGACGGATCGACGCAATTTGCCGCGGGCTCGTAGGGTTCAATTTCGGCCGCTTCGACCTTCGAGCCGATAGCTTTGACGCCTTCAAAGCAGGGCAGTTTTGCATCATCGAGCTGAACGGCGTCACGAGCGAATCGACGAACATCTACGACCCGCGATACACTTTGCTTGATGCCTACCGGATACTTTTTCGCCAATGGCGGATCGCGTTCGAGGTCGGCCTGGCGAACATCGCAAATGGTGCCGAACCGGTCAGCGTTGGCGAGCTGATCCGCCTCACTTTCGGCGGTCAGCCCGCCGTGAAGCCCCGGGAAAATGCCGAGCAATGTGCCTGATAGTTTTTGAGATAAGCGAAGACCCGGCCCGCGGGCTGCTGCTCGCTGCCAACCGCGACGAATTTTACGACCGCCCGACGCTGGCCGCCGCCGCTTGGGAAGATGCCCCGGCGATCTTTGCCGGCCGCGACCTGGTCGGCGGTGGGACGTGGCTTGGTGTGTCGCAAAGCAGAAGATTTGCCGCGGTCACAAACTACCGCGACCCGAAAGCTGCGAAGGGAAGCCGCTCGCGTGGCGAACTCGTTTCGGGATTTCTTTCGTCTGAGGTGCCGATCGGCGAGTACCTTGAGGGCATCGCCGGGGCCGCGAGCGAGTTTTCGGGTTTCAATCTGATCGTCGGCGAATCACATACCGCGGGGATCGAGGCCGCGTATTTCTCGAACCGCGAAGGCCGTGTCCGGCGGCTCGGGCCCGGCGTTTACGGCCTTAGCAATCATCTGCTTGATACGCCCTGGCCGAAGGTTCGGCGGGCAAAGGATCTATTCTTGGCGGTAGCGGCTGAGGACGACGAAGCTCTCTTCGAACTGCTTTCCGACCGAACGTTCGCGAGCGACGATGAACTGCCCGATACCGGCATCGGGCTCGAACGCGAGCGGATGCTTTCGCCGATCTTTATCGAAACGCCGATATACGGAACCCGCTGTTCGACCGTCGTCCGGCTCAATACCGAGAGCCCGCCGCGGCTTGTCGAACGCGTCCACGTCTAGGCATCGCCAAAGAACATCTTTCTATATTTCGGATTCATCTTCTCAAGGTCAAAGACGACGAAGAAATCGATCGTCCCGAACTCGCGGTCGAGCATCGGCGGGCTGCAGACCTTTGCCCCGACGCGGAGATACATATTGAAGAGCGGCGGAAGCTCGAAGGCGACCGAGTCGAATGTCGGCTCGGCGGCAGGTTCAATGCCGTTCGCCTTCGGCACTACGCGAAACTCAGGCATAAAATGCCCGCCCGCTTCAAGCTGTTGATGTGCTGCCCGGCCGATCGCCTCGTCGTTTGTGAACAGCGAGCAGCAGCCGAAAAGATATCGTTTGCCCGTAGCCTGAAGGTATGTCGCAAGGCCCCTCCAGAGAAGGAACAGGACCTTTGTATTTCGGTGCTCGGGAGCGATGCAGGCACGCCCGACCTCCATCCCGCGTTCGAGCACCTCGGCCGGGAGGTCTTCGATGGTAAATTCACCAAAAGAGTAAAACCCCGATGGTCGTTTTGCGGTTTCGATCGAGTTGATCCGATAGGTGCCGACCGTCCGGCCGGTCGCATTCTCGATAACGACCAGATGCCGGCATCGGTGGTCGTATTCATCGAAATCGATCGCCTGCTCGCCCGGCTGCGGGTTTCGCCCGGCGATCTCTACGTTGAACACCTGATACCGAAGTTCAAGTGCCGACCGCACCTCGGCGTTGGTCCGTGCCAGCCGAACCGTGTAGCGGCCGTCGGAGATGGCAAATTTCCTCGCCGCCCGGACGAGCTTCAGGATCGCGGCGGTTCGCGAGAATGGTTTTCGTATTCGTGCTCTAATCGCTCCGGTCATCACCCCGCTATCATCTTTCACGGAGGTGAACGGGCGGTTACCGCCGGTTGAACTCCGCATTAAATCATCTAGCGAGGGTTTAATTCCGCTCGTCCGCTTAATTATTCCCGACCGGGCGGAATGTAGGCTTCCGGCCGTAATTGAGACCTACGGCTCGTTCGTTTTGAGATTCTTTGTAGCTGCGTGAAAACCGTCCGGCTTTCGGGCCGCGGCATCGCGATGATCGAGGTCAGGTTGAAGTGCCGAGTAGAAGAAGGCGGGGCATTTTTTGTAAACGCGTCGGGGACGGCGTGTCTCCGTCCCGTGCGTGGTCATTGCTTCCGGCCGGCGTAGCGCTGGTAGACGACATCGGGCGTGTCGAGGTTTCGGCCGGCTTTCAGGTTGGTCGCGAGCCGAATGAACTGCGCCATCGACCAAGCCAGCGGCGTCGCCGAGCCCGTCCCTTCGCCAAATTTCAGCTCGGGAATGAACTGCTTGTCGATGTTCTTCGGCGTCTCTTTTTTATCCCAAACTTGCTCGGGGATCATCAGCCCGTCGTTAGCAAATGCGAGCATGTTATCTAGCCGGGACTGAGCCAACTGAAGATATTTGATCGATGGCTTGGCAGGTGGCTGCGGCGTTGTACGCTTGTCGAGGGGTCGCATGTCGCGTTCGTTATACAACTGTAAATACCGGAGATGAAGAGCTAACTCGTACTGCCCGCGTTCGCCTGAGAGCAGCACCCAGAGCCTGCCTTTGCCGGTGTATTTCCCGTCCCAGTTCCAGCGGCGGCCGTCGTCCATTTCGCCGTAGCCGTCGTTGTTATAGCGGTAAAATGCCGGGCCGCTTGGCGTCTCGACCTTTATGACCTCGTCGATCACCTTCAGCGATTTCATTATCAGCGGGTCGTCCGCACGGCGGATGCCGAGCCGGACCAGCTCGAGGAATCCGGCGTCGACGATGTCGCGTTCATCAAACGTGCCGGCACCGTTGTTAAGCTCGATCTTGTCGCCAGCGTCGGGCTTGCCGTTCTGCGTTATGCGGAGATAGTAGTTGCCGTCGCCGTATTTGCCGGTGGTCGTCGCGGTCCATTTCTCGATGTTCGCTTCCCATTCGTCGGCGGTCTTGAGATAAAGCTCGGCCGAGGCCGTGTCGCCATTTCTGCGGGCGATCTCGGCCGCACAAACGAGTCCTGCGATCTCGGCCGCGATGGTCGAGGGCGAATAGCCCGCCTCTTCTTCCCAGCGTTCCTGCGGCGTCGCGGGGCCGTTCTTAACGATGAAATCCGCCGCTTTCTTTACGTGGTTTTCCCAGGTCGCCTTGTCGAACCGCTTCAGCTCGTAGGCCATTATCAGCGGATAGGCGACCTCGTCCATCTGCAGCGAACCCCAAAACGGCCGCCCATCAAGCCACGAATTTTGCGGGAAGCTGCCGTCGGGTTTCTGCTGAACTTTGAAGAGAAAATCGAGGGCACGCTCGGCCGCAGCACGGTCGCCGATCGCCATAAATGCCGTAAATACCTGATAAAGATCGCGCGACCAGACGAGGTGATAGCCGCCGATGTTCGGCTCGTTCGCATTCGCCCCGCCGCCCCACGGCACGCTCATCGAAGCAATATTCGCCCCCGGATTCGCCTTGTCCTCATGCGCCTTAAGCTGCATCGCCGCCATGTTAAACTGCGCCTGATATTTCGCATCGACCCGCGGCAGCGTCTTCACATAATCCGCCCAGCCTTTTTCGTATTCGGCCCGAGCTTTTGCAAAGCCTTTTGAAAGCGATGTCTGAGCGTTGGCGTGTTCATTGAGCCCCGTGAACTCGTCATCAGTGCCAAAAGACAGCACCGTGGTGAAACTCCGCGGGCGAACGATTCGCGCGATTTGGACTGAATTGCCGCTTTCAGTTCGCCAGCTAGGTGATGTGATCTTTCCGTTCTTCTTTAACTGGTCGAGGCCGTCGCTGGTTCCGAGATATCCACTGTGCATCTCAGCGATAGGCGAAGAAAAGAGCAAGAACGAATTCAGCTTACCGTCGTTCGCACTCATTCCGAAGTCGCTTGTAGGCGCAAGTAATTCCTCTCGAGTTGGCCCGCGATCTTGCCCTAGAACGATTCGAGGGGCTCGCCCGGAAGATCGGTCGCCCATTCCAGAATTGCCGATCGACGGATCGTAGTAAACGTAAAGTCTCAGGTCCTTATTCTTCGGCTCAAACTTCACGTCGATCAGAACCGAATCAGTTTCCGCATCTGTCACGTACGTCTTCGTTATCTTCCACTCGCCCGACTTCGCCGTATTGATCTGCTGAAAGGTGAGCGAATCCGGCCGGGTGACGCGGATCTGGTGAATGGCGTCGTCCTGCTCGGTCTCTACCTTTTTTGTTTTTGGATTGACGACGATGAACTGCAGCAGGTGGACGTTCGCGACCGTCACGTCCGGATAATAGACCTCGGTCAAGACGCCCTGAGCCAGTGTGAACCAGACCTTGCTCTCGGTGGTCGCCGATGTCCCGACGCCCTGCTTCGCGGCCGTCGCCCATTGGGCGTCCTTCCCCGGCCCGCCCGGAGCAACAGTCTGCCCCGGAACCGCGACGGCGAAGATCATTGCAAAGACCGAAAGACGCAAAGAGAGGGAAATGAGAAATGAAAGCGGATAGATGATAAATGAGAAATGACAAATGAATGATGAAGACCTGGAGAACGCCATCTTTTCGCCGCGACAAACAACTTGCCGGGAGCGGTGCCGAACGCCGTGTCGCTCAGTTACAGCTTGTTCAATTGAGCGACCCCATAGGTTCTTGATCAAATTTCTCATCTCACACTTACCAGTTGTCATCTCGCATTTATCAATTTTCATTTATCATTTCTTCTCAAACTTCCCGTCCTTCCACGCGAGCGAATAGAGCAACCGGCCCTTCTCGCTGATCTCGAATTCGGCGGTCTCTTCAACGATCTTTTTCGCGAAGACCTTCATCGTTGTCCCGACGCGGGGAAGTTCGTACCAATGCTTTTTGTTATAGTCCGGCACGGCGACGAGCGAGACGTCCGTCCATTTTCCGCCGCTGTATTCGAGGAAGTGAAAGTCGTTCATCATCTCGGCAAAGGTCGCGACGCCGACCAGATAGGTGCCGTCCGGCTTTTTGAAGATGGCCATTTCGATACAGCTCTGAGCTCCGTCGCAGCCGCCCTTGAAATAGCCGTTCTTAATGTCTTCGACCTCGGTGAACGTCTTTAGATATTCGGTGCGTGCCTTTTTGCAGCCCTTGTCCGTTGCACTGTCGCAGCCTTCAAGCGTGAAGTACTCGTCCGGCAGCAGTGCGAAGAAATCCATCACCGTCCGCGGGCCGGTTTGGGGCGGATCCGCAGGGGTCGCATCGCCGGCCTCGCCGGTCTTTGCCTCGGCCGAGGGTGTCGGAGCGGGCGGGGCATTGTTCGCCGTCGGTGCGGCAACCCCGCACGAAAAGATCGAGCTAAGTGAAAAGAAAAGCGTTATCGCGAGCTTCATATTGTTGGTTGACTCCTTCGCGATGAATTGTAACCCAAAGGCGAATCAAACAGGATGCACAGGATAAACAGGATAGGCAGGCAATACAGTTAAGCTGCTTGAGCGAAACAGGATCCTCATCATCCTGTTTATCCTGTTCGAATTCTCCCGGCGTCTAGTTCCTCCGGCGGAAGATCCTGAACCCGTGACCCTCAAGGCTGATGGCCGGGAGTGCAACGGTCCTCTCCGGTGCATTCGGCGTCACCTCGTCAAAGCTGCCGCTCGCTTCAAGCGTTCCGACAAACGGCGAGCTCGACATATTTATCGCGACGACGATCTCTTCCGCTCCGGCACGGCGGGCGAAGGTTATGACACGAGCCTCGTCTGAGTTCCTGATCCACCGCAGTTCACCGCGGCGGAGAGCGTTTGACGACTTCCGCAGGGCGATCATCGCCGGATAAAACTTGACCATCTCGGGCCGCCGCTCGGCAAACTGCCAGAAGATCGGCCGCTTTTCAAAAAGTGCCGGAGCACCCGATTCGGTCGTGTCGCCCGCCTCCATTCCGTTATAAACGAGCGGGATGCCGTCGAGGGTAAAGACAAGTGCCTGTGCGGCGAGCGCGCCTTTTTCGCCAAAGCGGGCGATCGCCCGCCGCTCGTCGTGATTGTCAGAGAACCGCATCCGCAAGCTGCCGCGAGGGAACTTCGCCGCCTGATCTTCCCAGACCTTGCGAAGCTCGTAGGCCGGCATCTGGCCGTGAAGCACGCGGTCGAGCATTGCGTGCATCGCCCATGAATAATCGAGGTTGAAAGCGTTGACCATCAGGTCCGGCGATTCCCACTCGGCCAGCCAGAGCGTATCGGCCTTGACCTTATCGACCTCGGCACGGGCCGTTTCCCAGAAATCGGTCGGCACAAATCCGGCGACATCGCAGCGAAAGCCGTCGAGGTCATACTCGCGGACCCAGAACTTCAGCATCTCGATCATGTATTTGCGAAGCTCGGGGTTGTCGTAGTTGAGGTCGGCGACGTCTGCCCAGTCCGGCACCGGAGCGACGATATCGCCTTTTTCATTGCGTGTGTAAAACGCCGGAGTTTTCATCATTACACTGTCCCACGCCGTGTGGTTGGCGACGATGTCGATTATCACCTTCATCCCTCGGCGGTGCGCTTCGGCGATAAGACGCTTGAAGTCCGCCGGCGTGCCGTAGTCCGGATTGATCGCGTAAAAATCCTTCACCGCGTAGGGCGAGCCGATCGTGCCCTTCCGTTTCACCTCGCCGATCGGATGTATGGGCATCAACCACAGCACATCGACGCCCAGCGTTTTCAGCCGGTCAAGATCTTTGGTAATGCCATTAAAGTCACCGTTGGTGGAATACTGCCGCGGAAATATTTGATAGATCACCGCGTCCCGAACCCAATCCTGCGAAGGCCGAGCATTCTGCTTTGAAAAATCCCTCGCCGGCTGCACTTGCGCGAGCGTAAGTGCTGAAAGCAGTAGGAGTGCGATGAACAGAAACGGTACCCTGGTATGTGTCATGATCTAGCCCCTCTTTACCGAAGTTAATTACTAATTAGTAATTACAAATTAGTAATTATCTCGTCATTAGTGCCCGCCGCCGGCCGCAACGCCTTCGATCTTTGCCGCTCCGACGTCTTTTACGATAAACACAAATAGAGCTGCGACGATGAGCGACGCTCCGCCGAGCATTACTGCGTTGAGCGGGTTGTCGCCAAGAAGTGGTTTGTAGATCTGCGGCGTCAGAAAGCTCTGCACTATCTGCGGAATTACGATGAAAAGATTAAAGACGCCCATGTAAACGCCCATGCGTGCCGGGTTGATCGCTCCGGCCAAGATCACATAAGGCATCGAGAGGATCGAGGCCCAGGCGATCCCGACGCCGGCCATCCCGATGAAAAGAAAATACGGGCCGGTCGCAAAATAGGTGGATATCAGCCCGAGGCCGCCGAGCAAGAGACAAACGATATGCACGCCTTTTCGGCCGATCCTGTTAGCAAGCGGCGGAATGCCGAAGGCGACGAGAAAACAAACGAAGTTATATACCGCAAAGCAGACGCCGCCCCATTCGGTCCCTTCCTTGAACGCCGCGGATGTTTCATCGGCCGCTCCAAAGACGTGACGGGCGACCGTTAGGCCATAGAATTGCCACATGAATGGCAACGCAAACCAGGTGAAGAACTGCACGACCGCGAGCTGCTTCATCGTCGTCGGCATATCGCCGATGGCGCCGGAGATCTCTTTGAAAATATTGCCGACAATGCTGCCCTCGGCATTCTTTTTCCGGAAGGCCTCGATGTCTTCGGGCGGTGTTTCATCGGTCGTGAAGACGGTCCAAAGCACCGCACCGAGAAATGCCGCGGCACCGACGATAAAGGCGATCAGCGTCGAGTACGGAATGCCGCTTTTCATTATGCCGACGACTCCGGCCCATGTGAGGATGTAAGGCAATGCGTTGGCGAGCGTCGAGCCGATGCCAATGAAAAACGACTGCATCACGAAACCGAGCGTTCGCTGTTCCTCGGCAAGCTTGTCGCCGACGAATGCACGGAAAGGCTCCATCGTGATGTTTATCGAGGCGTCCATCACCCAAAGCAATCCCGCCGCCATCCAAAGCGTGCTTGAGTTCGGCATCAGCACCAGACAGATGCTCGCAATGATCGCGCCGACGAGGAAGAACGGCCGCCGCCGCCCGAGCCGCGTCCATGTGCGGTCGCTCATCGCGCCGACGATCGGCTGTACAAGCAATCCGGTCAGCGGGCCGGCGAGCCAAAGATACGGCAGATTAGCCGCATCGGCACCGAGGTATGTGTAGATCGGCGACATATTCGCCATCTGCAAGCCCCAACCGAATTGAATGCCGAGAAATCCGAAACTCATGTTCCAGATCTGCCAAAATGTCAGCCGTGGTTTGTTTTCCATACTTTTTCGGAACGCGGGCAATCCTGTCCGCAATTTGCTCGAACACGAATCTGTTTTTCAACGCAATGTCGCAAGGACGCTATGACGCAAGGGAAATCTCTTAGCGGCTTTGCGCCGTTGCGTTGAATTCTCTTCTAATCGTCAGCCATCTATTTGGGCACAAATATACCCGCTGATCGGGCCGGTATCGTAGCCGTGACCTTGCCGTCGTTCACCTTGATGTCTGCAAGATTGCCGAGTGCATCTTTGAGCACTGCATCTATCGGTATCTGTTTATTGATGAACGTAATGTCGAAACTTACTTCGGCCGGTTTCGTGTCGTTGTTGAAGATAACGACCACCGCGGCCTTGTCCGTCAGCCGTGCGTAGGCGTATTGCTGCTCTTCATCAAGCAGGTCGAGCGAGCGGCCGCGGCGGAGCGGCTCGTGCTCTTTTCTGAGCGCTCCGAGTTTTGCAAGATGGTTCCAAACGTTGTTCTCTTCCGCGGTTCGGCCGGCAGTTGTGAATGCATTTCGCGCATCGCCGGGAAAGCCGCCTGGGAAGTCGCGGCGGTTGTCCGGGTCGGCACCGCCGGGCATTGCGATCTCATCGCCGTAGTAGAGCAGCGGCGTTCCGCGGGATGTCATGATAAGCGTCTGTGCGAGCTTCAGTCCGGACGTCGTCGCACCGGGCTCGTTCATGAACCGCGGCATATCGTGGAGCCCGAGAAATGTAACGAGCACATCGGCACGCGGATAGATCCAGTCGCGGGCAAACATCTGGTGAATCTCGCGGATCGGTTTGCCTTGGGCAAATGCATTCCGGATCGGGTAAAAGAGCCCGAAGTCGTAAAGCGTGTCGATCTCGGGGTCGAGCCCGTCCCAACCCCGTCGGCCTTTCTGAAAGAACGAAAGCAGAACGGGGTCGCTGTCATAAAGCTCGCCGAGGATGTTGACCTTCGGAAACTCGCGATGCACGGCCGCCCCCCATTTTGCCCAGAAACTTCGCGGCACGTGCGGCAGCGTGTCCATCCGGATGGAATCAAAGCCGACCTGTGCTATCCACCAGAGCGAGTTCTGGATCAGGTACTTCTCGACCTCGGGGTTGTTCTGGTTCAGGTCCGGAAGGATGTCGATGAACCAGCCGTCGATGTTCCTCCGCTGTGTTTGATATGTCCCACGCGGGTTCATCGCCGTCCATTTCTGCCAGTTGTTCGAGTCGTGTTTTTCGACCGTTCCGTTGAACCAATTCGGCGTCGGCGGGTCGTTTGCCCAGGGGTGATACGGCCCGGTGTGGTTCACGACCTGATCCTGCAAGACCACAAAGCCGGCCAGATGCGCCTTACGGACAAACTCCTTAAGCTTCGCCATATCGCCGAGATGCTCGTCAACGGCGTAAAAGTCGATCGCTCCGTAACCATGAAATCCGGTCGTCGTCGGCATTTCGGGCGGGTAAACTTCAAGTGTGTCCTCGCGGTCGGCGTTGTCGTAAACGGGCGTTGTCCAGATGGCGGTAGCCCCGAGCGACTTGATATAGGGAAGCTTATCGATAATGCCCTGGAGGTCGCCGCCGTGATAATGTCGGCCCTTTTTGCGGTCGTAAAGCCCTTTTGACTTCGGTGGATCGTTGTTGGTCTGGTCACCATCGGCAAAGCGGTCGGTGAAAACGAAATAGATGACATCATCGACCGTAAAGCCGTTGTAGTTGCCCAACCGCTGCTGCGGCGTGAAGACCTCGAAAGGAGCCATCGTCGAACCGGCGGATGTAACTATCCGAAGCTGATATTTTCCCGGCCGTACCGTCTCCGCCAGACGCACGTCGGCAAAAAGATAGTTGCCGTTCTCGCTCGACATGAAGTTGTCGGCCGTAATTCCCGGCGTCGCCGATTCGATCCGCGCACCGCCGAGGTTTTTTCCTTTGATCAATACTCGGACAGGATTGATCGTGCTCCCGACCCACCAGCTCGGCGGATCGATCTTCTCAAATGCCGGAGCCTGCGCCGCCGCCGCAACCGCGAAAAGGAGAATTAAACCGCAGAGACGCAAAGACGCAGCGAAAAAGAAGCTTTTGTTCCGAATTTCTAACGCATGCGCTCGCTTGATCGCTGCAACTTTTACAAACATGTTCTCTCTCATTCTCCGTGTCTCCGTGTCTAAACCGTCCGTCCGTACGTTTCCGTCAATTCCCGCAGCCGGGCGGTGATCTCGTCGGTCAGCGCACCGCGTTCGAAACGCCAAAACCAGTTGCCGGACTCTGAAGCCGGCAGGTTCATCCGCCCTTCGGTCCCGATGCCGAGCAGGTCCTGCACCGGCGTGATCGCCGTGTCCGCAACGCTCGCCCAAACGGCCCGGATAAAGTCCCAATGTATCTCGCGGCCGTCGGTGCAAAGGTATTTGAGGCTGTAGTCGTGCTCGCGGGTGATGTCGTCCGCGTCGCGGGTCGAGCCCGCACCGGCCTGCGAGAGCCACCAGCCGACGGTCGTGTCGTTGTCGTGTGTGCCGGTATAGGCAACGCAGTTTTGCGTGTAGTTGTGCGGAAGGTCGTGGTTCTTCGCATCGCCGCCAAAGGCGAACTGAAGGATCTTCATTCCCGGAAAGCTGTACATGTCCCGAAGCTCTTCGACGTCCGGCGTGATCACACCAAGGTCCTCGGCGATCACCGGCAGGCGGACGAGGCTCTCGCGGAGCGTTTGGAAAAGCTCCTTGCCCGGAACATCGACCCAGCGGCCATTTTCAGCCGTCTTGTCGCTGCCCGGCACTTCCCACGAAGCGGCAAACCCGCGGAAGTGATCGACGCGGACAACGTCGACGGTTCGGAGCGTGAACTCGACCCGAGCGACCCACCATTTGAAGCCATCGGCACGCATCCGCTCCCAATCGTAGATCGGGTTGCCCCAGAGCTGGCCTGTCTCGGAAAAATAATCCGGCGGTACACCGGCGACGACCCGTGGGCTGCCGTCCGGGTTCAGCTTAAATTTCGACTGATTGCACCAAACGTCGGCCGAATCGAGTGCGACAAAGATCGGCACATCACCGATGATCTTCACACCATGTTTATTCGCATATTCCTTGAGCAAACCCCACTGGCGAAAGAAAAGAAATTGATAAAACTTCTCGGCCTGTGTCTCGTCAAAAAGTTGCTCGCGGATGGCGGCCATCGCCCCGGGTTCGCGGAGCTTGAGAGGCGTCGGCCATTCGTACCACGGCCTTTGGCTCTGCGAAGTTTTGACCGCTTTGTAGGTCGCGTAGTCGTCAAGCCACCAATCGTTCTCGTGCTGAAACTTCTCGAATTTGCCGCGGATGTCCGTGCTTGTCGTGTGCTGAAAGCCTTCGTAGGCGAGCGGCAGAAGCTGCGATTTCCACTCATATACCGAGCCGAAATCTACGCGATGAGCAGGGAACTCACGTCGGGCGGCGAGCTGCTCCGCCGTCAGGAATTCGTCCTCGACCAGCTTCTCCGGCGAGATCAAAAGCGGATTGCCGGCAAATGCCGAAAAGCATTGATAAGGCGAATCACCGTAGCCGGTCGGCCCGAGCGGCAAGATCTGCCAATAGGTCTGCCCCGCGGCCTCAAGAAAATTTACGAAAGAATAGGCCTCCTTCCCGAGGTCGCCGATGCCGTAATCACCCGGCAGACTCGTCGGATGAAGCAATATCCCCGATGCTCTTGGAAATTTCATTAGTTAAAAAAAGCTTGCATAGCGTCGAGCAAATACCTCGACTCGAATGTTGGCGTCTACGCCTGGAAGGCCGCCCGCGAAGCCGATCACCGGGCCGGCTTGATCTCGTAAACGAAAGCACTTCGCGGAGCCATCGTGATCCGCAGTCGCTTTCCGTCGCTCTTGACCGTTTCGCGGTCGCTGATGACCGGGCGAAAAATTACGTTAAATAACGCTATCCGTTCAGGAACTGCGTAATCGACCTCGATAACTTTTTCTTTGTCGCTCGCGTTGAATGCAATGAGTTCGGCTGCCATCCAGTCAACAAGTTGAACACGCCGCTCAAAAACATATGCGTCCTTGTCGTAAAAGAGATCGGTCGTCGTTCCGTTCGCCATCGCGATGCTTTCCCTGCGAGCGTTCATCCACTTGCGCGTCCATTCGAACATCCGCTGTTCGTCGGCGGTCCGGCCTTCTCGGGTAAAAGCATTTCGCTGGTCGGCGGGGAAGCCGCCGGGGAAGTCCTTGCGGTTGTCCGGGTCGTGGCCGCCGGTCATCGCGAGTTCATCGCCGTAATATATCTGCGGGATGCCGCGGACGCTCATCATGAACGCCATGTGCATCATCGCCCCTTCGATGGTCGCTCCGGGCGTTGACATGAAACGGTCGACATCGTGGTTCGCGGTCAGCGTCGTAAGCCGATAGCGATTAGGATAAAGCCCGTCGTATTTGAGCACGTCGCGAAGTGCCGATGCCGGCTTTTTGCCGGTGAAAACATCCCGCGAGGCTTCCCAAAGATTGAAATCGAAAACGCTCGGCAGTTTTGTGTCGATGCCGTCCCAGCCCGTCTTCCCGCCCTGGAAGAACGCCAGATGTGCCGAGTCCATTTCAAGCACTTCGCCAACCAAATAGAAATTCGGATATTGCTTGAGTATCGCCGTTGACCAATCGCGGATGAACGTCCGCGGCATATATTGGATCGTGTCTTGCCGAATGCCGTCGATGCCCGTCATCCCGATCCACCAGAGCGCGTTCTGGATCAAATATCGTGAAACTTCGGGTTCGTCCTGGTTCAAATCCGGCAGAAATTCATTGAACCAGCCGCGAAGCAAAATGTCGCGTTCGGCCGGCGAGGCGTTCGGCGAAAAGAGCACCGAGTCGTTGAACGTGTTCTGCTTGAAAGGCGAGAACCAATTCGGAAGCGGCGGCCGCTTTACCCATTCGTGCTGGACGCCGACGTGGTTTGCCACCTGATCCTGTATTACCTTGATCCCGCGTTTACGGGCTTCGGTTACGAGCTCGCGAACGTCGGCCATCGTGCCGAAGTGGTTCTCAACGCCGTAGTAATCGATGGCATGATAGCCGTGATAATTCGTATAAGGGCACCAGGGCTGGGCGCAGGTGTTCGGCTCGTCCGGATTGTCGTACCACGGCGTCAGCCAAATGGCCGTGATGCCGAGTTCCTTAAGATAATCGAGCCGCGAGATGACACCGCGAATGTCGCCGCCGTGCCACCCGCGGGGATTCTTCCGGTCAACTTCCTTGTTGTTCCGCTCGTCGCCGTCCGCAAAGCGGTCGGTCATTATCAGATAAATGATGTCGTCGCTCGTGACCTCTTGCTTCGGGTCGCGTGGCGAATGCTCCGGCAAAAGCTCCCACGCTATCTTCGTAGAGCCCGCGGCCGTCTCGATCCTGAACTCGTATTTACCGGGCCGAGCATTCTTCGCGATCACGATGTCAAAGAACAGATGGTCTCCCGCTCCATTCACCCGAATGCCGTCCACCTTAAAGCCTGACGTTGGCGAGACGACCCGTGCCCCCGCAAACCCGCTTCCGCGAACAAGCATCCGCACGGTCGAGAGCGAGTGCCCTGCCCACCAGTTCGGCGGCTCGGCTTTCTCAACACTCGGCACGGCCGCGAATGCAGCCATCGCGAGGGCAGCCGCAAGCACGAACGCATTTAACGAGGATCGGAGCATTGTAAAACAAAAGAGGCGTGGAACGATTATCGTTCACGCCCCTCGAAAGAACAAAGTTGTTCCGGGCCCGGAGGTTCGGCTTTGATTCGCTTGTCCCGAGATGGGCAACCGAGAAAAGCCGCTGGTCAGCCTCCGCTCCGGGCCAGGGCTTTAGAACTCAAGCCTGAGTCCGAACTGGATCTGGCGATTCGTGAACCCGTAGGTCGAACGGATCGTACCGAATCCGAAGACCGGATCCGAGTTGCCAAGGTCCGTGTTCGGCGGCGTGAGCTGCGGTGTATTGAACAGGTTGAAAAACTCCGTACGGAACTGCACCTTGAACAGTTCGCCCCAGGTGAAGTTTTTCGTAAGGCCCATGTTCAGCTGATTTGCGACCGGGCCGCGAAGGCCATTTCGCTTGAGCGTTCCGAAGCGTCCATTCGGGGCTTCCGCAAACGCACCGCGGTTCAGGTAGATGTTGTCGTTACCGGTATATGGATCACCGACAAGGTCGACCAGAACGCCATTGCGGCGAACATCGAACGGCTGTCCGCTTTGGAGGCGGTAGATGCCGTTGACCTGCCATCCGCCGATGATCGCATCAAGAGCCTTCGGGATGTCGCTGCCATATTTGCGGCCGCGTCCGAAGGGAAGGTCATAGACCGATTCGAACGAGAAAACATGCGGGAAGTCGACCCTCGACCGCGAGAACCCCTCGATGAAGTTGATATTCGTATCACCTACCGAGTCGAACGCGCCTTCGCCGTTGTCTCTGGTCTCCGAAAGCGTGTAGGCAACACGGTATTGCCAGCCATCGGTAAAGCGGCGTTCGAGCTGGATCTGGAGCGAGTCGTACTGCGACTTGCCGATGTCGTCGCGGACGCGGGCCGGGCCGTTGAGCGACGGATAACAAAGCCCGTTGACCAACGCACGCGGACACGGAGCCTGCGTGCCGTCCTGAACGATGCGGCCGTTCAGATTGTAATAAAGGATCATGTTGCGGCCGGTCGTTCCGACGTAGCCGACGCTGAGAGCCGTGTTGCTGGTCAGCTGATGCTGGACCTGGAAGTTGTACTGGTGGATGTTCGACGTTTTGTTGTCGGGCAACCATGCAAGCACACTGACGTTCTGCGGATTGTTGAGGTTGACGCTATTGACCGAACCGATCGGAAGTGGGCCCGTTGCCAGCCGTGAATCGAGCGAGCCGTTCGGAGCCCGGCCCGAAAGTGTGATGCGAACGCCGTCGCCGTAGTTGAACTGCGAGAAGCCGCTGTAGGGCGGGTTCTGAGCAAGCTGGTTGTCTATACCGCCGCGGTCAAGGAAATAAAAGAGTCCGTAGCCGCCGCGAATGACCGTCTTGCCGTCGCCTTTGAGGTCGTAGGCAAAGCCGAACCGCGGTCCGAAGTTGTTGGTGTCGGTTTCCGTCAGCGAATCGTTCGAATCGCTGGCAACGACAAGGCGGCCGGTATTGATGTCAAAGTTTGCCTGCCGGCCGTACATCTCGGTCGGGTTGGTAAAGTACTCATACCGAAGGCCAAGGTTGAGCGTCAGCTTGTTCGTCACACGCCAGTCGTCCTGGATGAAGAAAGCATTTTCCCAGTTGCGGGTTCCGACCGTTCCAAAGGGCGGGCCGATCTGGTAGTTGCAGACAAAGCCGATGAGAAGGTCAGCCTGTTCCCAACCGGTCGCCGGAGCACCGCCGCACTGCGTCGGGTCGCTGTTGCCGATAAGGAAAAAGTAACCCTTACCGCGGTTCGGACGATAAAGGGCAACGTCGCGGCGAAGGATCGTTCCGCCAAACTTGAACGTATGATTTCCGGTGATGTAGCTCATACTGTCGACGATCTGGTAGGTCGTCTGCGGTACGAGGTACGGTCCAAAGTCGCCGGTGTACTCGAGCTGGCCGTTGTAGCCGCCGATAAGAGCACCGCCGCCGAGGTTCTCATCTCGGTTTGCGTTCGGAATGCCGAGGTCCGCTGAGATCGTCTGATCAAAGAACGGCGGCGTGTATCCGTAACGAATGCGGTTGACCTGAATGCGGAATTCGTTAAAGAGCGACGGCGAAAGCGCCGTGTTAAGTCCGACAACCGCACCACGCGTGCGGATCGGGTTAGTTCCTGAACCGAAGCCGGCCGGAAGAGCCGGAAGCCGCGAGGACGTCGTTTGGTCGAACATTCCGTAGCTATAGCGTCCAAAGATCTGGTTCTTCGAGTTCAGGTTCGAATCGATGCGGATATCGTATGTATCCTGATCGAGCGTCTCGTTGCGGGTCGTTACGTAGTTGCTGAAAATGCCCGGACGGTTCGGAAGCGGGAAAGCCTGCAAATACCGCAGGGCGACCGGGTTCATACGGCTGCCCGGAAGCTGATCGACGCGGTTTCCGGCGATCGGAAGTCCGGTAAGAACGTCTGTCAACTGAATGTTATTTGCCAGCAACTCTGAGAAGTTTCCTGTTCGCATCAATGCGGTCGGGACGGTCGCCGTTTCCTGATTGAGCGGCAGAAACTGCCTAAGGCCTTCGTAGTTTCCAAAGAAGAAGACCTTGTCCTTCCAGATCGGGCCGCCGAGCGTTCCGCCATACTGTCCGCGGCGAAATTCGTTGCGAGTGTTGTTAAAGGTCGGGCGGGCGTCCAGGTTGTCGTTGCGAATGAAAAGAAACGCACTGCCGTAAAAGTCGTTGCGGCCTGATTTGACGACCGAGTTGATGATCGCACCGCCGCCGCGGCCGAATTCAGCCGTTGCGACACTGGTCTGCACACGAAATTCCTGAACGGCCTCGGCCGACGGGAAAACGTTGATGGTGTTGACGAGCGATTCATTGTTATCGACGCCGTCAAGCAAAAAGTTGTTCGCCTGCGTCCGCTGGCCGTTTACCGAGAGAGCGGCACCGCCAGTGTTTCGTCCGCGGTAGGTCTCAGCGTTGCCGCTGACGCCCGTGGCAAAGCCGGCCGGTACACCCTGCGTTACGCCAGGCGTAAGCCGAGCGAGCTCGAGCACGTTGCGGCCGTTAAGCGGAAGTTCAACGGCCTCGCGGCCACTGATCACCTCGCCGATGGCAGAAGTTCCAGTATCGACCTGCGGGATATCAAGCGTGACCGTTACGGTCTCGGTTACATCGCCTGCTTCGAGCGTGAAATTCGCCGTTGCATTCTGTGCGACCGATAGCGTCACTTCCTGCTGGGTTATTTTGAAGCTCGCCTGCGAGACCTCGATCTGATATCGGCCCGGCTGAAGTGAGATCAACGAGTAAAAGCCTTCGCCGTTCGTCGTCACCGAAACTTCACGTCCGGTGCCTATGCCGCTAACCTTGACGGTCGCCCCTGCGACGGCTGCTCCGGCCGCATCTGTTACCGTTCCCGAAATACGCGCGGTCTCGGTCTGGGCAAAGCCCGCGACAGCAAGAACCGCAACCGAGAACGCCATAAAAAGGAATCGTCGCGTTCCAGTAAAGATTTTGTGTTTCATATTCTAGGTGTTCCTCAATTCAAAATTGCAGTTATCGGTGCCAGCGATCTCTGCGGTTCTTAGTTCGGACAAACGCAGCTTGTTAGTGCGCCGCATCGTTTGTGGAAGAGATTGTTTGTTTCCTAAACAAACAAAGTATTAATTAATCAACCTTCTGTCAAGTGGGAATTCACAACATCACCCGGCCGCTGAAGCGAACTTCCGAGCAAGTACCAATCCGACCGATCCGAGGACAGTCGGCTCGTCGCCGAGAACTGAAGGCACGATCGCTGGCGATTCAAGCTCGTTTCTTATGCTTCTGGCTGCGAGTACATCAAGCTCATCTCGGATCAGCTCCCATGCACGAACTATTCTTCCGCTCAATACGATGGCTTGCGGGCTAAAACCGACGATCAAATTCGAGATACCGATACCGAGGTACCGGGCACTTGCCTTAAGTGTTTCGACGGCGTTTGCCTCACCATTGCGAGCCAGTTCGATCAGGCGGTCGATATCGATAGACAGATTCGTCGCTCCTGCCAAAGCGGATGCATATCGTGCGACAATTGCCTTTTCCGAAGCATGAGCCTCCCAACAGTCACGCCTGCCGCAAGAACAAAGCACCGGAGCGTTCTCGCCGACGAACATATGGCCAAACTCGCCCGCTGCCCCAAATTCGCCGCGATAGACCTGCCCATCGATAACAATGCCGGTACCGATACCCTCCGCGACCAGGATCATCATGAAATTCCGGGTGCGGCGAATCTTGTCGTCGCCAAACCACAGCTCAGCGATCGCGACGGCGTTCGCGTCGTTATCGATGGTCACCGGAAGCCCGAATTTGCGTTCGATCTGTGAGCCAATGTCCCAGTTGTTCCACCCAAAATAGGGAATATAGACGATCGTGCCGCTGTCCGGATCGGCAATGCCGGGGATGCTTATCCCGACCTCGAGGTTCGCGTTGCGGTGTTTCTCGGTAAATGCCCCGACATTGGCGAGGATCTGTTCATTCATGTAGCCCAGGTCGCCCGAGGTAGGGAAAACCTTCTTCTCAAGGATGTTTCCGCCGAGGTCCGCAAGCGCGATAGTGGTCAAACGCGGCGTAACGTCAACGCCGATCGCGACCGGGACACCGGTCTTGAGCTGCAGAAGTGTCGGCCTTCTGCCACCGGTCGATGTGCCCGCTCCGATCTCTTCGATGAAACCGTCGCTCTGAAGCTCGTCAACGATCGCCGAAACGGTCGAACGCTGCAGCGAGGTCTCGCGTGCGATGTCGGCGCGAGAGATCGGCGACTTCACACGGACATAGTTCAGCACTATCTGCTTATTGATATCGCGGATCGTATTATGCCGTGCGATCTGCGATTTGGCCTTTGCGAGGTATATCTTCTTCATTAAGGCAATTCGTCACATCCTTATAGATATGACTTGATAGTTTGTTGTGTAAACAAACAAACGAAAATATTTATACACCCGTTCTCAGAAATGTTCAATCTCACCGACAAGTTTTCCGAGAAATGGTAAAAGTCTAGGAAGGAAATTGTGCGGTCGCGTGCCATTCGATGATGTCACGCAGGAGTTCGGGTTCGAGGATAAGTTTTGCGATCGTCGGGTCAAACTCGATCGCCGCGAGGTCCGCGATCTCTTTGCGTGCGGCATCGGGCGACATATTCGGCCTTCCGGGCCGCGTTTCCATCATTGCCGCGAAGGAATCTGCCGTGCGCAGTATGCGGGCGGCAAGCGGGATCTGTTCGCCTGAAATGGCATCAGGATAGCCGCCGCCGTTCCACCACTCATGGTGCCAGCGGACGAGCAACTGCACGCCGCGGGCGAGCCCGATCTTTGCCGCTTCCTGTTCGCCGATGACCGGATGCCGGTGCAGGTCGAATCGTTCGTCCTCGGTCAGCGAACGATGCTCCGCGATATAAGAGCGATCCATCGTCGCCTCGCCTATGTCGTGGACAAGCGCCGCCTGCTGCATGTAGAAGCGGTCATGAGCTGCCATTCCGAGCCGCGTGCCGATGCGGTCGGCGATCGACGCGATAAGTTGTCCGTGCGGACGCGAATAGCCCTCGAAGCGGTCGATCCCGGTCGAGAGGTCTATCAGCTTCTGTTCGAGCCTGCTTTCCTGTTCTGCTGTTTGCATTGTGCGAGCCGCCGAAAACTTGAGTATATCAGCAGTCCGCCGGGACGGGAAGTTTTTAGGCCCTGATGCGAGCAAGAGCCGCCAACGCTTCTTTGTGGTTCGGGACAAGCTCGAGGAACCGGCCTATTTCGCCTTCGGCCCGCTTGACCATGTCGTAGTCCGTGTAAAACTCGATCAGCATCTCGCGGATCTTCCAGTTTGTTGCATCGAGCCGGACGGCGGTCTGTAGCTCGCCCTCTGCTTTAAACTTGAACTGAGCACTTTCAGCAAGCACTTTTCCGTAATGGGCGTGATAGAGTGCATTCTGCGGGCTGTAGTGAACAGCCCGGGCCAGGTGCGTTGCGGCTCCGGCAAGGTCGCCTTCGGTCAGGCATTGGAGTGCGGCCTCAAAGTTCTGCAGGCCCGATTCCTCGCCCTGCGTCATCTTCTCGTTTGCGTCGCCGCCGCGTTCGGCAACGCGTTTTCGCATTGCCCGCTCAGATTCAAGCTTTTGGTCGTAGTTTCGCCGCAGCCGTTCATCGCGAAGCGACTCGTGAGCAAAAGAAAGCTCGGTAAATGCCGCCTGCATCTTCTTGAAGAGTTCCGGATCCTCGCGCCGATAGCGGTCGGGGTGGAAGCTGCGGGCAAGCGCGAGATACGCTTCGCGGACGGCCCGGGTCGGAGCCTTTTCGTCTATCGCCAAAAGGTCGTAAAGGCTTTCGTATTTCTCAAAGCGGGCGAGGTATTCTTCGACGGGAAGGTCCACAGCGGGCTCGACTGGTTCCACCGGCGTTTCCTCGGTGACCGCATTCGCGTCTTTATCTGCCGGTCGGGCCGTTTGAACATCCTCCGCTTTTTTGACCAGATGGAGTTGCGCCGACGAGAGATTTTTAAGGTCAAGGTCTGAGAAAGCCGGATTCCAGTTTGCACGTTCGACGTATCCGCCAAGCCAGATCGTGTAGAGACCGGAGAAAAGCAGGGACTCGGGCATTCGCGTCGCCGCCCGAAGTGCCTCGGCCGTCATTGTCCGCTCTCCGAAGGCGACCAGCAAGATCGACTCATTCTCACGAAAGTTGTCGGACGACCTTGTTTCGGCCTGAACCGGTGTGAACGACTCATCAAAACTCCGAAATCGGTTCATCACCCAGGCAGTGTCGAAACAGCGGCCATAGTTCATCAGCAGATCGCCGATCTCGACCTCAAGCTTAAGATCGTCGCGGACGCGGGCAAGCGGTGTGAAGGTAAAATCGCCTTTGATCCAAGAGAGACTGTCGAGAACGATCTGCCGTACGATCGCTTTGGCGGCCTCGGCGAGTTGATCTTTGCTCAGCCGGTCCGCGGCCTTGAGCGCGGCTGCAAATTCGTGGTCCTTTGCGAAATCCGGAAACTGCGAAAGCTCCTTTTGTTCGATGAGCTTTTCCTTCAGCAGGTGTGTGAAAAGCCGATGCTCGCGGGAGTTTGAAACCGCATAAATGAGGCGCCCGTCGTCGAAGTAAATGATCGTCTTCTTGTCGCCCATGGCGAGCCGAAGGCTTCCGCCGAGCTTATTTTGACGTATTTCGACGATCAGCTCCGCGAGCGGATGCTTTTCGATGGTGCTTTTTATCTCGAGGCCGTTTTCCGGGGACATTGGGTTTCGCAGAACGAGGAGGGAGGATGCCGGAAGGTTTCCGGTAATGGAAGATTATATCAGAAATCGGCGGCAGGTACATTAAATTTGCCGCCGCCGCTGCGGCCAAATGGCTTGACCGCGAACGGCGAAACTGCGAACATCCGAAGTTTAGAAATTGCCCGCGAACCGGACGAAATGAATCAAGAGATAACTATCCGCGAATGCACCTCGCTTGAGGAACTTGCCGACTGCGTTGACCTCCAACGCGAGGTCTTTCAGTTGCCCGAGATCGAGATCTCGCCGGTTCGCCATTTTGTCGTGACAAAGAACGCCGGCGGGTTCATTCTCGGCGCCTATGATGGCGAAATGCTCGTCGGATTTGTGCTCAGCGTGCCGGCCTTCTTGCGCGGCGAGAAGGCGTTTTACTCGCACATGACGGCGGTGAAGGCGACGCATCAGAGCTTCGGCATCGGCCGCAAGTTGAAATGGGCACAGCGGACGCGGTCGCTTGAGCTTGGCGTCAAGTATGTTAAATGGACGTTTGAGCCCTGGAAGGCCCGCAACGCCTATTTCAACCTCGAAAAGCTCGGAGCGATCGTGACCGAATATCAGCCGAATTTTTACGGCGTCGATTACGCGACAGCCGGGACCGGCGGCAAGCAGATCGGGCTGGCCAGCGACCGGCTCTTCGCCGAATGGCATCTTGAGAGCGAAAAGGTTGCCGCACTTGGCCGCGGCGAGAGCTTTACCGAAACCCGCGAACCGCTTCGCCGGATCGCCGCTCCCGCCGATTGGTCCTCGCTAGTAGCGGCCGACCCCGAAGCCGCACTTCAAGAACAGGAACGACTAAAAGCTGAATTCACCGAAGCCTTCGCCGCCGGCCTCGTCGGTGCCGGATTTGTGCGCGATGAAAACGCTCCGCAGTATCTCCTTTATCAAAGGGACAATGCATGAGTACGACAACGTTGAAAACAGCCCCGTACCTGTTTATTTTGCGTCATGGGAGATAGAGAAACCAAGAACACTGCGTTCGACGCTCGAATTGCTGAAGACGTCTTTGGTGAAAAGTTTGAACTTCATCCCACGTTCGGGGGATACTACCGACCGTGGGCTAAGGATCCAATAGCTTTCGAGCCATGTCCTGCGTATTCGGCGGATATTAGGGCTGCTTGGATGGTATTGGAAAAGCTTCTTTCTATTCTGCCGCACGAAGATATTCATATGGAGCACTGGAGCGACGGTGAGTCATCTGGATGGCGCGTCAGTACTTGCTTCGAGATCGGGGAGTGGAAAGAGTGGGTCGAAGCAGACACACTCCCGATGGCAATATGTAAGGCTGCTTTGAAAGCGATGGGGTAGTTCTTAGAGCAGGCGAACCTAATACAAGTTTGGAAATAATTGAAACAATCAGGCAAAGACTCTTGCGTTACCCCGACGTGAAATTCGAGGATCGTGGTAACTCGATCACTGTTTTTCCACAATCGGCTGACGGTTTTGAAGTGTCCCTGTACGTTGACGAGAATCGCGATGACCCGTTTGAGGTCTACTTCAATGGCTGGCATGAGGCGTTTTCGGATCCTTCGGATGCTCTCGAGTCCTTCGCATTTGGCCTTTCCGATGAATGCCGATTGAAGGAGCATTATAGGGGCGAAAGCGCGTACAAATGGATAGTTGAGAGTAATCGGGACGGCGATTGGCACGAATACGGCGCGACCGGGCTGATCTTTTCCCGGTTCTGGAAATCGAAGACGGTAAAGATCAAACAAAATCGTTTGATCACCGGCGGAAGCGGAAATGAGTAGAGTCGAACAAGTTTCAGAGCAGATCGGTCAGCTCCGTGCCGAGATCGAGCGGCACAATGAGCTTTATTATCAGAAAGCGGAGCCGGAGATCTCGGATTTTGAGTTCGATCAACTGCTTGAAAAGCTCAAGGCTTTGGAAACAGAGCATCCCGAACTGATCACACCCGATAGCCCGACTCAGCGTGTCGGCGGAAAGGCCGAGAGCCTGCGGCCGTTCACGCACACCGTGGCGCTGATGTCGCTCGACAACAGCTACAGCCTCGATGAGCTGAAGGCCTTTACCGAACGCTGCGAGCGGCTTGCCGAAGGGCGAAAGCTTGAGTATGTTGCCGAGCTGAAAATTGACGGGCTCTCGGTCGCTCTCCATTACGAGAACGCAGTCCTCTCCGCTGCTGCCACCCGCGGAGACGGCCGGGCTGGCGACGAGGTGACTCAGAACTCGAAGACCATTCGCACCGTTCCGCTCCGATTGAAGAAAGACACGCCGCCGCATGCCGAGATACGCGGCGAGGTCTTTCTCTCGCGGTCGCAGTTTGCACGGATCAACGCGGAGCTCGAGATGCAGGGCGAAAAGACCTTTGCCAACCCGCGCAACTGCGCCAGCGGCACGCTCCGGATGCTCGATTCGCAAGTGGTCGCCTCGCGGCGGCTCGATATGTTTCCTTATGATGTGCTCGCGGGCAACCAGAAGATGTTTGCCACGCACTGGGAGAATTTCGAGTGGCTCGGACGCAACGGCTTTAACGTCAATCCGAATCGGGCCTTGTGTGCCGGATACGACGAACTCGTCGCCTTCATCAACGAAATGGAAACGCACCGCGACACGCTCGATTATGAGATCGACGGCGTGGTCGTGAAGGTCAATTCGACCGCGTTGCAGGAAGAATTTGGCGCGACGACCAAAGCGCCGCGGTGGGCCATTGCTTACAAATATCCCGCTCGCCAGGCGACGACAAAGCTGCTCTCGATCAGTATTCAGGTTGGCCGCACCGGAGCACTGACGCCGGTCGCAAATCTCGAGCCGACGCTGCTTGCCGGTACGACCGTTGCCCGGGCATCGCTCCACAATGAGGACGAAATAAAGCGGCTCGGGCTGAAGATCGGCGACTACGTCCTGATCGAAAAAAGCGGCGAGATCATCCCGCAAGTGCTCCAGAATATCCCGGCGAAACGCGACGGCACCGAGACCGATTTCGAGTTCCCGACCGAATGCCCGGTTTGCGGCTGGGATGCGGTCCGGCCCGAGGGCGAGGCCGTCCGCCGCTGCACAAATCCAGATTGCCCGGCGAAGATAAAGGCGCGGATTCAATACTTCGCCTCGCGAAAGGCAATGGACATCGAAGGCCTCGGCGAAGTGCTGGTCGAAACGCTTGTTGATAAAGAGATGATCCGCGATGTCGCCGATCTCTATAACCTGAAGGTCGCGGACATCGCCGCCCTCGAACGGATGGCCGAGAAGTCCGGAGCGAACCTCATCGACCAGATCGAGGCCAGCAAGACGCGCGGGCTTCAGCGGCTGCTTTACGGCATCGACATCCGCCACGTCGGCGAACGCTACGCGAAGATACTCGCCAATAATTTCCGGAGCATCGACCGCATCGCCGAGGCAAGCGTCGAGCAGCTCGACGACATCCCCGAGATCGGACTCGCGGTCGCCGAAAGCGTCCACGCCTGGTTCCGCGACCCGCGAAACATTGATCTGGTTGCAAGGCTCAAAGCCGCCGGTGTTCAAACAGAAATGGATGCGTCATCGACCGCCGCCCTCGATGAACGCTTTGTCGGCAAGACCTTCGTGCTGACCGGAAAGCTCGAAAATTACACCCGCGACGAAGCCGCCAAACTCATCGAAGACCGCGGCGGGCGCGTCTCATCATCCGTTAGCAAAAAGACCGACTACGTAGTAGCCGGCTCCGACGCCGGCTCAAAGCTCAGCAAAGCTGAATCGCTGGGTGTATCCGTTCTTGACGAAGTGTCGTTTGGCGAGATGATAGCGTAGCGCTTTCGTAGTTCCTGATCCTCAATCCAAATCGTCTTGGTTATCACCGCTGCGGGCCTTGTACATCTCGGCCACTACCTGGATGAAAATTCCATAGACGACGATCGCACTGACGAGCAGACCGACGCAAAATACTATAACGTTTAGGCTATTCATATTCTCCTACGCGTCGTTGTTCCGTATAGCCCAAGTGAGAGAATTGACGGGACCCAAAGGCCGACAAAAATGGCAGTGTCGCGATTTCCCTCGCCCAGCAAGCCGAACCAAAGCGACACCGAAAAGAGAAATGACAAAAATGCCGCGACAAGAATAAAAAGATCTGGTTTTTCGAGTTTCATAAATTAATGTAATGTTTGATCTGCAAAGTTATTTAATGAACTAATTTACAGTTTCGATTTGCCCAGAGGTTCGGATTCAAGCATGAAGGCTTTGAAGTAGATCAAGACGCGAATCTGACGCCCGCGCCGCATCGATACTCTTATCTCCAAAAGGGTTTGCTATCGCGGGAAAAAATAGCCGTGACGCGAGGGGGCGAAAGGCCTTCAACAGGGTTTTTCTGCTAGAATGGCGCTTGAGCTAACTCTCATTAACATCCAGCGAATATTGAGTGAGAACGAATGAGCGATTTTTTTACAGCAAACATTTCTGAGGCTGATCCGTTGATCAGCGATGCCATTGATGCAGAGGTTCGGCGGCAGGTCGATGGGCTTGAGCTTATTGCTTCGGAGAATTTTGTCTCTGAGGCGGTGCTCCAGACGATGGGCACTGTTTTTACGAACAAGTATGCCGAGGGCTATCCTGGCAAGCGTTATTACGGCGGCTGCCAGTTTGCGGATGTCGCCGAGCAGGCCGCGATCGACCGGGCGAAAGAGCTTTTCGGCGCCGAGCATGCCAATGTTCAGCCGCATTCGGGTGCCCAGGCGAACATGGCCGTTTTTCTCGCGGCCATCAAGCATGGCGACACGATCCTCGGCATGAACCTTTCGCATGGCGGGCACCTGACCCACGGCCATCCGCTCAATTTTTCGGGCATCAACTATAAAGTCGCCGACTACGGTGTCGATAAAGAGACCGAGCAGATCGATTACGATGAGCTTCAGCGGAAAGCCGAAGAATCGCGGCCGGCATTGCTCATCTGCGGAGCCTCGGCATATCCGCGGATAATCGATTTCGAACGCATCGGCAAGATTGCCCGCTCGGTCGGGGCAAAGGTTATGGCCGATATCGCGCACATCGCCGGGCTTGTCGCCGCCGGGCTCCATCCCTCGCCGGTTCCGCATTGCGAGTTCGTTACGACCACTACACACAAGACGCTTCGCGGCCCTCGCGGCGGGCTTGCTCTCTGCAAGGAAGAGTTTGCCAAGGACCTCGACCGCTCTGTCTTTCCGGGCGTTCAGGGCGGCCCGCTCATCCACATCATCGCCGCAAAAGCCGTAGCTTTTGGCGAGGCTCTCAGGCCTGAATTCAAGGACTATCAGCAGCAGATCATTCTCAACGCTCAGGCACTTGCCGAAACGCTTTCCGAGGCCGGACTTCGGCTCGTCTCCGGCGGCACGGACAATCATCTTCTGCTCGTCGATGTTTATATGGACGGCAAGGGCGTCACCGGCAAGGAAGCCGAAAAGGCGCTCGATGAGGTCCACATAACGGTCAACAAAAACACCATCCCGTTCGATACGCAGAAGCCTTTCGTCGCCTCCGGCATTCGCCTCGGAACTCCTGCCCTGACCACTCGCGGGATGAAGGAAGACGATATGCGGGAGATCGGCCGGATGATCGCAAGCGTCATCCACGAACCGGCGTCCGACGCGGTTAAGGAGCGTGTCCGCCGCGAGGTGCTCGAACTTACAGAGCGTTTTCCGATGTATCAGAGTCGGCTAAAGCCGCATCCGGGCGAGGCGAAGATCGCGGTGTAGGGGAAAAAAATAAGAAGCGTAAAAAGCGGAACGGCTTCCTAAACAGGGAAGCCGTTTTCCATTTCTATTTGCTCGAGCAGGTCGCGTGCCTCTTCGCTTTCAAACTCAAAGGCCTTTTGCTCGAGCACCTGAAAGGCGATCTCGGCATAGATGGGATCATCGAGCAGCGGGATCATCGACTGCGGCGGGAAGAGCACGAGCGTTTCGTATGCGATCGCACGAATTTGCGGAAGCTCCGTCTGGCGGATTATCTCGGCGATCTCGCCGGCCGAAAAGCGTTCCAAAAGGTGTTCCGCCAATTTTTCAAAGCGGTTATAGTCGTGCTGTTTCAGCGCCCTTTGAGCAAGCTGAATAAAGACCTCCGCCGAGCCGCACTGAGCCTCGAGGATCTTGACGCAAGTCTCTGCAAGATGGGCTGCTTCCTCGGTTCCAACGGCGTTCTTCGCCTTCATCTGGTCATCAAGCGCAGTCAGCAACTGGCTCAGTTCCCAATCGGCATGGGCGTCGTAGTGAAACTTCTGCTGAGTCGGATTTGAGAGGAGAAGCCCGGTCGGCTCGAGCAGCCGCTCAAGCATCTTCTTTGTCATCGGCCGCAAGCCGTCCCAAACTTGAACTACTTGGGCATCGAGGTGTTTGAACATCATTGTCAACAAACTCAAGTTTACGTGATACGCGCTCGATGTCAAGGGAAAACTTTTTTCGGGAGTGAGTCAGATTGAAATCTCTTGGGAATCGTAGGGCTCGAGTTTCTCGGCAATGAATATTCGTAAGTCATCAGTGATCGCTAACGCCTCAAGTCGTTCATCGCTGACTTTGTCGTCAGACGTCACGAGCCTGTAAAGCGCATCCGATGTTTTATCTAGGATCGGAGAGTATTCGGTCCCGGCAAGCGCCCGCGAAGTAGCAACTATCAACGCATAGAGATCATAAACACTAGTCTGAAAATCAAATAAACGATCTAGCCCCGTTATCGCATTATCCAAAAGTTTATATTCATCCTTCGTCATTCTTGAGACCTTTACTTACGCGGGGTGAGTTTCTTCGCGTAAACGTTCACAGACTTCTTTCAGCCATTCTCTCCGCTGCCGCCGTCAACCGTTCCTCTGCCTCGGCTTCGCCCGAGCCGTCGGCGATCACCTCGACCAAGGCATATGGTGAGCCCGAAAGCCGGCGAAGTTCCCAGGCGACATCGCCCTCGCGCGAGCGGCGCGTGAACCAGATGGCATCAACCGCGGCTTCGTTCATCTCCGTCCCCGCCGGAAGCTGCGAAATCACATCGCCCGCGGGCGGCACCGTAAAAAGAAGACGCCGCGGCTCCCAACCGTGGCGTCGGTATTGTTCTATCACTGCCGCGAGGTCCTCGCTCCTGATCATTGCGTGTTAGCGGCCGGCCGCGGCACCACCGGCTTGATATTTACGTTAGCGTTCGTGTTGATCCCGGGAAATGCCGGTATCATCGTGTTGCCGACCGCATTTGCCGCTTCTTTTTCACGCTGGTCGCGGCCCTTGCCCGGCGACTTGAACGTTCCGCCAAACATCTCGCCGACTGCGAGCTTCCAAACTCCATCCTCTTTTACAAAGCCGATGTCTTCCCACTTGTTGTCGCGTCCGTTCCAGACCTCGACAGCCGCGAACTCGTCGCCGGTGCGTTCGTCGCGAATCTCGGGAAGCGAATCGGCCATCGTCGTCGCGGTAAAGCCGTTCTCGAAGACCTTTTCGATCGGCGTATTGTTTCTCGCAGCGACCATTTCGGCAAATTCGAGCGTCTTCTTGCTCATGTTCGACTTGATAGCTTCGGTGTTCTTGGATTTAACGGCTTCGTACAGTTTCTTATAAGCCTCGGTAGCCGATGCGCCGCCGCCCTTCAGTGCCGCATCGCCGCAGGCGAGCATCGTCCCGACCAAACCGAGCACAACAAAAAGGCCGAAAGCTCTTTGCAGGAAAGTGATGGAATTTTTGCGTTTCATTATCCGTAAAGTATATTGACAGCCGATTTGAAAGTAAATCAGCGGTTGCGGGCCGACTAGTTTCGCCCGGCCGCTTCGGGATATGATTGCGAAATGCTTGCATTACGAGCCGAGAATGGAAGCCCTATGCTCCGCGATGTGCCGCGTCCGGCGGCCGAGGGCGAGGCACTGGTCCGCGTTTCGCTTTCGGGGATATGCAATACCGATCTTGAGATCATCCGCGGCTATGCCGGATTTACCGGAACGCTCGGCCATGAGTTCATCGGCGTGGTTGAAGAGTCTCCCGATGCTCCGCAGCTTTTGGGCCGCCGTGTCGCCGGCGAGATAAATGCCGGATGCGGCAAATGCGAGCGGTGCTTTGCCGGTGACCCGCGACACTGCCCGGAGCGGACCGTGCTCGGCATCATCGGCCGTGACGGCGCCCATGCCGAATTTCTCCGTCTGCCGACGCGAAATCTGGTCACGGTGCCGGACGCCGTTCCGAACGAGCAGGCCGTCTTCATCGAGCCGCTCGCCGCCGCCATTGGCATCTCGGAGCAGGTTGATATCACCGCCGAAACCCGCGTCGCCGTTATCGGAGACGGCAAGCTCGGCATCCTCTGTGCCCGGGCGATGCGGACGCTGACGCCGCATACATCCCTGATCGGCAAACATTCATCAAAACTTGACCGAGCAGAGCGGACCGGCATTCGCCCCATACTTGCGGGCGAAACCAAAGGGCTCGAGGGCTCGTTCGATGTGGTCATTGAGGCAAGCGGTTCCGAATCCGGCTTTGCCTCGGCGGTCGATCTGGTCCGGCCGCGGGGAAAGATAGTCCTGAAATCCACCTTTGCGGGAAAACCAACTTGGGAAGCCTGGCGAATTGTAGTTCAGGAGATCACGATCGTCGGTTCGCGATGCGGGCGGTTTCAGCCGGCGGTCGATGCACTTGCCGCGGGGCAGATCGAGGTTTCGGACCTCATTAGTGAAGAGTTTAAGCTTGCCGATGCCGTTGAGGCGGTTACGGCCGCCGGGCAGAAAGGAACGCTCAAAGTGCTCCTCAGGCCCTGAGCCATACCGACGGGGCGAAATAAATTTTCGGTTTTTGGGCATCTTTTGATACCCTTAGTGGACTAATTGTTAAGGCCGTACGCGGTCGGGAAATGGAGGTTTTTCGTATGTTTTTAAGAAGCGGTGATAAGCCCAGGGTTTCGGGGTTGTTGTTTTTAGCTGTTCTTTCGCTCATCGGCGCTCCGGCGGCATACGGACAAGTTACCGCTGAGGCTCCGGCCGAGCGGGTGATGACGCTTGCCTCATTTTCCGATTCGATGGCGGCCGTTGCCAAGAAAGCCGGCCCGGCGGTCGTCAGCATCGACGCAAAGGCTCGCCCGGCCGAAATGGCCTCACGCGATTCGCAGGAAGTGCCGGACGACATTCTCGAATTCTTCCGTCGCCAGATGCCGACGCGGCCCGCGACCGCCATCGGCAGCGGCTTCATCGTTGACCCGTCGGGCTACATCGTCACCAACGCCCACGTCGTCGAGAACGCCGTCAAGATAACCGTCCGGCTCGATTCGGGCGAGGAGCATCCGGCCGAACTCATCGGGCTTGATGACGAAACCGACATCGCCGTCCTTAAGGTAAACATTGGGCAGGCGCTTCCTTACCTCCGCTTTGGCAATTCGGAAAACGTCCGCGTCGGCGACTGGGTGCTTGCCATCGGTTCGCCTTTTGGGCTGAACCGCACGGTGACTGCTGGCATCGTCTCGCAGACCCGTCGCGAGACCGCTGTTTCGACGCCCTTCCAACGCTTTATCCAGACCGATGCCGCCATCAACCGCGGAAACTCCGGCGGGCCGCTCGTTGACCTCAAAGGCGACGTGATCGGCGTAAATTCGCAGATCGCCACTTCGACCGGCGACTACAACGGCGTCGGCTTTGCTCTTCCGGCGATAGAGGCGAGGCAGGTTTATGAGGAGATCCGTGCAAACGGAAAAGTTCAGCGTGGTTACCTCGGTGTTTATCTCGACTCGGTAAAGACGGAGTTCGCAAAAGTTTACGGCCTCGGCGAGACGCGCGGTGCGATCATCACCGACGTCCGCGATGAGGACGGTCCGGCCGCCGCCGCGGGGCTCGAGACCGGCGACATCGTTATCGTTTTTGACGGCCAGGAGATCAAAGGAGCCTCGGATCTTATCGAGAAAGTTGCGGCGACAAGGCCGGAGAGTGACGTCCAAGTCACCTTCCTTCGCGAGGTCGGCGACAAGATGGAACGCAGGTCGGTCGAGATGACGCTCGGCGAGCGCACGATCGGCAACGCCCGACTCAGAGGCCGCAATCGGCCCGCACCGGTCGAGCCGCCCGTTGATGCGACCAAGCCCTTTGGCCTGACGCTGACCGAGGTCTCGCCGGCAATGGCCACCTCGCTCAAGCTCGAAGGCGGCCTAGTTGTCCGCGAGATAAACCCCGCGAGCTTCATTGCCGACGTCAAGCTCTCGAATGGAGTTGACGCCCTCGGCCGCGGCGACATCATCATTCGCATCAACCGCCAGGCGGTCACGGACCAGGCGACCTTTACCAAGTTTGCCGCCGGCCTCAAACCCGGCGACCCGGTCGTGCTCCACGTACTCTCGCCCGTCCCCGGCGGCTCGACCGCCATCCTGAAGTACGTCCAGTTCACGGTCCAGTAGCCGTTTTCTGCAGATCAAATTAAGAAAGTTCCAGGCGGGCGGCGGCTCGCTTGGAACTTTTTCTTCTTTGGCTGTAACCTAATTGATATGGCAAAGGCAAAGAAGGCGAAAGAGAAGAATTCGAACAAGACGACGGTTGCGACCTATCACAACTACATCGGCGGCGAGTGGGTAAAGAGCGCTTCGGGCGAGTGGTTTGAGAATGTGAACCCGGCGGACACGACCGACATCGTCGGCCGTTTCCCGAAATCGAACGCCGAGGATGTGGATCGTGCGGTCGCGGCGGCAAAGGCGGCGGCCACCAAGTGGCGGCAAACTCCGGCTCCGAAGCGGGCCGAGCTGCTTTTTGGCCTGGCTGAGATCCTCCGCGACAACAAGCAGCGCTTTACCGAAGAGATGACCCGCGAGATGGGCAAGGTGCTCAAGGAAGCGGGAGGAGACGTTCAGGAAGCCATCGACTGCACCTATTACACGGCAGGCGAAGGCCGGCGGCTGCATGGCTTTACGACGCCCGCCGAGATGAAGAACAAGTTTGCGATGTGCGTCCGCCAGCCAGTGGGCTTGTGCGGGCTCATCACGCCGTTCAATTTCCCGATGGCGATCCCGTCGTGGAAGCTTATCCCCGCACTCGTTTGCGGCAATACGGTCGTCATCAAGTCGGGCGAGGACGTGCCGCTTTCGGCGCTTAATCTGGTCAAGGCGTGCGAGCAGGCAGGCATTCCGAAGGGCGTCGTCAATCTCGTCAATGGCTTTGGCGAGGCCGGTGCGGCACTTGTCGATCACAAAGACGTCCGGCTTATCTCCTTCACCGGTTCGACCGATACCGGCCGCAAGATCGCCGAGGCGTGTGCCCGCGACAACAAGATAGTCTCGCTCGAAATGGGTGGAAAGAACGCGATCATCGTGATGGACGACGCCGACATCGACAACGCCGTCGATGGCTCGCTCTGGGGTGCATTTGGCACCAGCGGCCAGCGGTGCACGGCCTCGTCGCGGCTGGTCGTTCACAAAAAGATCTATAAGAAATTCGTCGCAAAGCTGGTCGAACGCGTAAAGGCACTCCGCGTCGGCAATGGGCTTGACCCGAAGACCGACGTCGGCCCCGTGATCCACGAGGACGCGATGCAGAAGATACAGGGCTATATCGAGATCGGCAAAAAGGTCGACGGGGCAACGCTTGCCGCGGGCGGCAACCGCCTGACCAAGGGCAACTACGCCAAGGGCTGGTTCCTTGAGCCGACCGTATTTTCTGACGTAAAGCCCGGCATGCGGATCGAGCAGGAAGAGATCTTTGGCCCGGTCACCAGCGTCGTGCCGTTCTCGACGCTCGATGAAGCGATCGAGATCGTAAATGGTGTAAAATACGGCCTCTCGTCCGCCATTTATACGCAGGATGTGAACAAGGCTTTTTACGCGATGCAGGAGCTCTACACCGGCATCTGCTATGTAAACTCCGCCACCATCGGCGCCGAGGTCCACCTGCCCTTCGGCGGCACAAAAGCCACCGGCAACGGCCACCGCGAAGCCGGCACACAGGTGCTCGACATCTTCACCGAATGGAAATCACTATACGTCGATTACAGCGGCAAACTCCAAAAAGCCCAGATCGATGAGGTGGAGATCGGGTAGTGAATGGTGAATAGAGAATAGAGAATAGAGAAAGGCAGGATTCGGGGTCACCGGTTCTGCCTTCTTTCTATTCACAATTTACGATTCACGTTTCACAAACTTCACACCTATCACTTCGCACTTACTCCGACAGAAAAAACCACACCCGAAAACCTCGAACTTGCCTTTTCTATTCACCGTTCACCATTCACTATTTAATATCAAGTGAACATCGAGATAAAGCCGCCGGCCACAAGTATCATTGCAAGCAGGATCCACATTACCCATACCGTCGCCCGGTTGCGTTTGCCGAAGGCGATCATCCATCCGCCGGAGATGATCATATGAAACCCGAAGAGGATCAACACGGCAAATAGGCCCGCCGCACCAAGCAAGATGTGCGCATCCTCCATCAATTTCCGCGACTTTTCCGGATCGCCCGAGGCATAGAAAACGATCCCTCCGACGACCACGCTGACCGCGCCGATCAACCCCGCGATAAAAAGCCCGAGAGCGACCAAAATAATGCCGCGTGTTTTGATATTCCCGGCCGTGAAGAACACCTTCTTCCCGCAACGCGGGCACGCGGTCTCCGCCGAGACCGCCTCAAAATTGCACCCGAAACACTGCCGAGCCTCCGCCGCCGCCACCGCCTGCTGCTGCATCATAAAGAAACCAATCCCCAAAAGAATCTAAATTCGCCACGACATAATACCCCAACTCGTCCCGGCCGAAAACCCGCCCGACCCCGCCGTGCGCTCTGGGCGCATTTGAAGGGCCGTTCAGTTTTTGTTAACATAGAAAGTGTTGAGGTTGCTCGTTAGTTGGTTAGATTAGTTAGTCGCTACTTCGGTAGCAGTTAGTTAGTTAGATTGGTTAGTTCGCAACCTTGACGGAGGAAAAGCTTGCCGGGTGTCAAAACCTAGCGGCTTTTCCTTTTTTTATTCCCCGATGTATCTCCGGCCGCCATCACGGTAAGAGGTCAAGTATTTATGAAATGTCCGATTTGATCTATTCTCTTCATATGAATGCCAAAGCACTCTCACTTGACGATTCTATTGCCACCTGTGCCCTCCGGTTCGATGGCTACAAGTTCGCGGAGGCACGAGGGAACCGTTTCGGACCCGACCAGCTCGGTATGGACGATTTCGTTGACAGCGTTGAAAGGTCGCGCGAGTTCCCGGAGGACATACTTGAATGCCATCTGGTCTTTTTTTGTATGCAGCGTTATTTGGGAAAATGGGGCGGCGAGTACCTGACCGAGTATTCCGACGAACACACATTCTTTCGTCTTATGTTCCTGCATTTATATCGAGAGGAAATTCCTAGCGAATATCGAGAAGAATCGTGGTGCATTAAATGGGTCCGAGAATTCCAGCCGTTTCAAGAAGTGCTGGCAGGCCGTATCCGCCGCACCCTACGCCGACGCGGCCGCGGGGCGAAACTGTATATTTAATACGATCCCCCTTTGGTTCCACTTCCGCATACAGGGCGGCGAGCCGCAACAGATCAAACCTTTATCGTTCGGCGTTTTACGGGGGAGGAGAGGACGATGGCGGTGGTTGTTATGCCGTAGGGGGTGAGTTTGTCGATGATCTCCTGGAGGTGTTCGACGGAGGCGACGGCGACCTTCATTATGAAGCTATCGCCGCCGGTGCCGCGATGGCACTCGAGCACTTCGCTCGACCCCTGGGCGACCTCGATGATGTGGCTGTAATCGACGCCCGTTATGCTCATCCGGACAAAGGCGGTGATCGGCAGCCCGACCTTTGCCGTGTCTATCTCCGCCCGATAGCCGGTGATTATCCCGGCATCTTCCAGCTTGCGGACGCGTTCGATAACGGCCGGCGTCGTCAGCCCGACCCGCCGGCCAAGCTCGGCAAAGCTCGTCCGCGCATCTTCCTGCAGCTCGGTAAGTATTTTCCGGTCAATTTCGTCGATCATAAGGTGCTGAAGGCCATTCCGCGGCCTCGGCTTTAGTTTATAAGGTTTCGCCCGCGAAATAAATCACAAAATAAAGCCCGGCCCGCCGATTTCCGAATATTCGCTATTCAAGAATCTACTCGGTTCCATTACAATTATTTATTCAAGGATAACCCGAGACCTTCCCACGGCATCGTAAATTTCGAGGAGCCAACCATGCTTACTGAGACCGCCATTGCCGCAAACGCCGCCGAAACCGACTTTCCGCTTGATAATTTTCACGTGACGGACGCCGATCTGCCGACCTTTCGCGATATGCCGTTCGAGGACATCGAGGAACTCGACCTCGACCATCCCGGTGCGAGCGACCCCGAATACCGCACGCGCCGCGGCTACATCGCGAGTCTCGCGAAAAAGTTTCGCGAGACTGGCGTCATCACGGACGTAGTTTACAACGACGAGGAGCAGGCGATCTGGCGGCACGTCGCCACGCGGCTCGAGGAGCTTCACCAGCGGCACGCCTCGCCGTTCTATCTAAGGGCAAAACGCGACCTCGGCATCTCGACCGAGCGGATCCCGCAACTGACCGATATGAGCCGGCGGCTGAAAGAGCTGACCAACTTCCGGCTGGCGCCGATCGAGGGACTCGTCGATACCCGTGCTTTCCTGAGCTGGCTCTCGTGGCGGACGATGCTCTCAACGCAATACATTCGCCACCACTCGCGGCCCGAGTACACGCCAGAGCCGGACATCGTCCACGAGGCGATCGGGCATATTCCGATGTTTACCAACCCAAACTTTGCTGATTTTTCGCAATTCATCGGCCACGGCGCCCGCATCGCGACCGATAAGCAGATCGAGGAACTCGGCCGGCTCTATTGGTTCACGGTCGAATTTGGCCTGGTCGAACACGAAGGCGACATCAAGGCCTATGGCGCCGGGCTGCTCTCGAGCTACGGCGAGCTTGTGCACGCTTTTTCGGATAAGGTCGAGCGGCGGCCGTTCGTGCTTGAAGAGGTGATCAACCACGAATATACGTACAGCGACATGCAGCCGGTGCTCTACGTCATTCCGTCCTACGCGGAGCTGAAAGAGGTGACGCGCGGATACATCTCAACTTTTGGAAGCTGACAGATGATGGAATTTAAGATCAACGGAGAAGCGACCGCCGCCGAGGTCGTCGAGCTTTACCGCGACTCGGGCCTGCCGCGGCCCGTGGATGACGAGGACCGCATCGGGCGGATGCTCGCGGGCTCGAACCTGATCGTAACCGCCCGCGAAAACGGGCGGCTGATCGGCATCTCGCGGGCGATAACCGACGGTGCCTGGAGCACCTATCTCGCCGACCTCGCCGTCGCCACCTCACACCAAAAAGCAGGCGTCGGTCGCCGCCTCGTCGAGATGACCAAACAGGCCGCCGGCGATGAATCAATGGTCCTCCTCCTCTCCGTCCCGACCGCACTGGATTACTATCCAAAGATCGGCATGGAACGCCTCGACAACGCATTCATAATCTGGCGGGAGGAATGATATAAGATAAAGGCATGACAGACACGAAAAATCCATTAGGACTGAAGAAGATACATCACGTTGAGTTTTTTGTTGGGAACGCGAAGCAGGCGGAGTTTTATTATCGCAAAGCGTTTGGGTTTTCCCGCCTTGCCTATCGCGGGCTTGAGACGGGCGACCGCGAGGTGACGAGCTACGTTCTTAAGCAGAACCGCGTCAATTTTGTGTTGACGACGCCGCTCGTGCCCGAGCACCCGGCCGCCGAGCACATCAAGCAGCACGGCGACGGCGTCCGCGATATTGCTTTCCAGGTGGAAGATGCCGACCACGCGTATCACGAAGCCGTAAAACGCGGGGCGAAGGGCGTCACCGAACCCCGCGACCTGACCGACGACAATGGCTCGGTCCGCCACGCCGCGATCGCGACCTACGGCGACACGATCCATTCGTTCTATTCCTATCAGGCATCTGCGACCCCGTCAGGCGAACGCCCGAGCGGCTCGGCCGAAGGAGCCGCGACCGCCGCACAGCAAGAGCGCGTTTATGCTTACTCGGGCGCGTTCCTGCCCGGCTTTACCGAGCAGCTCGTCCCCGGCGAAGAGGTCGGCATTCAGCTCGTCGATCACATTGTCGGCAACGTCGAACTTGGGCGCATGAACTACTGGTGCGATTTTTACCGCGATGTGATGGGCTTTGAGCGGTACATCACGTTCGACGACAAGGACATCTCGACCGAGTACTCGGCGCTGATGTCGATCGTAATGAGCGACGGCGGCCACAACATCAAGTTCCCGATAAACGAGCCGGCCGAGGGCAAGGGCGGCAAGTCGCAGATCCAGGAATATATCGATTTTTACCGCTCGGCCGGTGCACAGCACGTCGCCTTGCTCTGCAAAGACATCTTGCACACCGTGGCCAAGCTGCAGGAGAACGGAATCGAGTTTCTTCGCGTGCCCGATACTTATTACGACGAGGTTATCGACCGCGTCGGCCCGATCGATGAGGACATAAAAGATCTCCATCGGCTCGGCATTCTGGTCGACCGCGACGACGAGGGCTACCTGCTCCAGATCTTCACAAAACCCGTCGAAGATCGCCCGACCGTCTTCTACGAGATCCTCCAACGAAAAGGCTGCAAAGGCTTCGGCAAAGGAAACTTCAAAGCGCTCTTCGTCTCGATCGAAGAAGAGCAGCGGCGGCGGGGGAATCTATAGAATCTTGTCGGCAGAGACGTGTCAGTAGCCCGACCGTTAGGGAGGGCGCAACTTAAAAGTGAAGCGAGATCATATTGATTTTCAGGACCGTTCCACGCCGCTCGCGTATCTGATCACCATTCGAACCTACGGCACATGGCTTCACGGGGACGACCGTGGCTCGATGGACCGCCGGGAGTACAACATTTTCGGTGCGGCAAAGATTGCTCCCAGCGAGAAGGCTCAAGAGCGTGACCGAAAGCTAATGAAGAGCACACCGTACGAGATGGACGCTCGTGCACGGTCCGCGGTCAGCGAGGCAATTCGCGGCGTAAGCGCCCATCGCGTTTACCGTTTGTTTGCGATAAATGTACGGAAGACCCACGCTCATATAGTTACCTCGGCGAGCGATCGGCCGGAGCTGATGATGAACTCGTTCAAGGCATATTCAACTAGAGAACTAAGGAAAGCGGGCTTGATAGACCCCGAACAAAAGGTCTGGGCTCGCCATGGCAGCACGCGTTATCTTTGGACCGAGCAGCACGTAGAGGCCGCCGTCGAATATGTACTCTATGATCAGGGTGGGGATTTGCCCGCGTTTGATTAAGCTGACCCGAGGGTTGAGTTGCGCCCTCCCTTACGGTCGGGCTACTGACACGGCCTTCTGAGATACGGGCTACTGACACGATGCAAATGGAAAATCGAAAAGCCGATATTCACGAGCTTAAGCAACTTCTCGCGGTGTTTGCCGAGGCATTTGAGGACCATGAGTCGTATCAGTCGGCGGTGCCTTCGGATGAATATCTGAATGAGCTTCTCGAACGCGAGGATTTCATTCCGCTGGTGGCGGTGGCGGATGGGAAGGTTGTTGGCGGGCTAGCAGCGTATGTGCTGCAGAAATTTGAGCAGGAGCGGTCGGAGATCTACATTTACGACCTCGCGGTTGATGAGGCGTACCGACGCCAACACATCGCGACCGGTTTGATCAACAAGCTGCGCCAGATCGCCCGCGAGCGTGGAGCTTGGGTCATTTATGTGCAGGCCGATCGAGGCGACGACCCGGCCATCAAGCTCTACGAATCGCTCGGCACGCGGGAGGACGTTCTGCATTTTGATATCGCACCGTAGGTGCGGCCCGCATGCCGGAGTTTTTGATGAGAATCATTCAGCGAATTGTGACGAGCGTACTCCCGCGAAAATGGGCCGCTTCGCTTGAGGCAGAATCGCGTGAGTGGATAATCGCTTGCCCGTGCGGCTACAGTAACTCGATATGGGAGATGGGCGGCATCCGCTGGAAAGCGAAGGGCAACAGGACGTTCCTTATGATGTGCCGGCAATGCCGCGAACGCACTTCGCATACGCTCTCGCGTCGACCGTCGGATGAAGTAGTCTAGGAGATCTGCGATGGAATTCAGAGAATACCAAGCATCGGATATTGAAGACGTGATCGCCGTATTTCTGACGAACATCCCGAAATATTTCGTCCCGGCCGAGGAACAGGAACTCCGCGAATATCTTGCCGAGCACCCTGAGGACTATTACGTCCTCGAATCGGAAGGCGAGGTCGTCGGAGCCGGCGGCGTCGCGCTAAATGAAGACGAGACGATCTCGCTCTGCTGGGGAATGGTCCGCAATGACCTGATCGGCACCGGCCGCGGCAAGCAGCTAACGCTCTTCCGAATGGAAAAGGCCCGCGAGAAATGGGGCGACCGGCCCTTCATGATCAGCACCTCGCACCACACCGAAGGCTTTTACAAAAAGCTCGGCTTTGAGACCTTCGAACGCATCCCCGACGGCTTCGGCCCCGGCATCGACACCTGCAAAATGCGAACGAAAACAAGCTGACCGCCGCATCGCTTGGTGCTAAAATGATTTCAAAACTGGAGATGAGGGGACGTACCGATCACAATTGCCATATGAAAACTTCGATCCGTTTTGCGGTTATGCTCATGGCTATTGTTATGGCGTCGGTTGGAAACGGTGTTGCTCAGCAGATCGAGCTTTATCCGATCAATCAAGACGGCAAAACCGGACTCGCCGATCGCACGGGGAAGATCGTCATCGCGCCGCAGTTCGACGCTGTCAAATTGGACGAGAACTTCGGCTTTTTGAGCGAGGGTCTTGGCAGGGTCGAGATCGGCGGGAAGTGCATCTACATCGACGCAGCGGGAAAACAGGTCGTTAAAGAGCAGTTCGACTCCTGCTTTTCGTTCAGAGACGGCCTTGCTTCGGTGGAGGTTGATGAAAAGTGGTTCTTCATAGATAAGACCGGCCAGTCGCCGTTTGAGGTTGAGATCGACGGGCCCAAGTTTTTCAGCGATGGACTCTTGGCGGTGAAGGAGGACGGAAAATTTGGGTATATCGATACGGCCGGAAAGTTTGTCATCGCACCGCAATTCGATAGTGCCGAGCCTTTTTCGGAAGGTTTGGCTGCGGCCGAAAACGACGAGGGAGTTGGGTACATCGACCGCTCGGGCGAGTTTGTTATTGGACCGAGGTTTTTTTCCGCCGATCCGTTCAGCGAGGGCCTTGCCCGGGTCGAGCCGCAACCCGGAGGCAAGTCGGGGTTCATCGATAGGTCCGGCAAGATGGTTATCGCCGCAAGTTTCGATATGGCGTTCCGATTCTCGGATGGGCTTGCGATGGTACGCCTCGGAACAAAAGGCGGCTTTATAGACAAGGCCGGCAAAATGGTGATACCTCCGCGTTTCGATGCACGCGAGTTTGGATTTACAGAGGTCTTTTTTAGAGACGGCCTCGCGCTCGTCCAGATGGATGGAAAATTCGGGTTCATCGACAAAACGGGCAAGCTGGTCATTCCTGCAAAATACGCCGGCGGCGACCATTTCCGAGGTGGAATTGGAATGCTATTGGCCGAAAATTCGGCGATCTTTGTAGACCGAACCGGTAAGGTTATTTGGGAGATCAAATAATAATTTCGTTGAGTGTTTATGGATCTGAAATATCAAACAGGCTTTGGGAATGAGTTTGCGACCGAGGCGGTTGCGGGGGCCTTGCCTATCGGGCGGAATTCGCCGCAGAAAGCGCCGCTCGGGCTTTATGCCGAGCAGCTTTCGGGCACGGCCTTTACCGTCCCGCGGAGCGGGAATAAGCGGACGTGGACATATCGCATCCGGCCGTCAGTGACGCACAAACCGTTCGTGCCCTTTGCGGGAGCAGACACTTCGGCACCGTCGCTATTCAGGTCTTCGCCTTTTGATGAGGTCGTCGCCACCCCGAACCAGCTTCGCTGGGACCCGCTGCCCGTTCCGGATGAACCGACCGACTTCGTCGAGGGCATAACTAGCATCGCGGGCAACGGCGACCTCTTCACACAAGCGGGGATCGCGGTCCATATCTATCGCTGCAACCGCGGAATGGGCAACCGCTATTTCTACAACGCCGACGGCGAAATGCTGATCGTCCCCGAACTCGGCCGCATCGGCATTTTGACCGAGCTCGGAGCGATGCAGGTCGGCCCGGGCGAAATCGCCGTGCTCCCGCGTGGAGTTCGGTTCAAGGTCGAGCTTGCCGACGGCGAGGCTCGCGGTTATATCTGCGAGAACTACGGTGCCCAGTTTCGGCTTCCGGATCTCGGCCCGATCGGGGCCAATGGCCTGGCCAATCCGCGCGACTTTGAAACGCCCGTCGCTTGGTACGAAGACAAGGACGAGACGTGCGAGATCGTTCAAAAATTCGGCGGAAATCTCTGGTCGTGCGAGAGCGACCACTCGCCGCTCGATGTCGTCGCCTGGCACGGTAACTACGCTCCGTATAAGTACGACCTCCGCCGCTTTAACACCATCGGCTCGATCTCGTTCGATCACCCCGACCCGTCGATCTTTACGGTCCTGACGAGCCCGAGCGGAGAAGCGGGCGTCGCAAATTGCGACTTCGCCATCTTTCCGGATCGCTGGCTCGTCGGCGAGGATACCTTCCGTCCCCCATGGTACCACCGCAACACGATGAGCGAGTATATGGGCCTGATCTACGGCCAGTACGACGCCAAGGAAGAGGGCTTCCTGCCCGGCGGCGGATCGCTCCACAACCAGATGTCGGCCCACGGCCCGGACCTCGATGCTTTCGAAAAGGCTTCGAACGCCGAGCTCAAGCCGCAAAAGCTCGCCGGCACCATGGCCTTTATGTTCGAGTCGCGCTACATCATCCGCCCGACCCGCTTCGCCATGGAGTGCCCTGAGCTCCAGCCGGACTACCACGCCGTCTGGCAGGGGTTGAAGAAGAATTTTCAGCAATAATGGACAATGCCTCGATCCTAATTGAAGTTGGAAAACTGGTGGACGCGTGGTGCGATCGTCGGTGTTTAATTTCGCTTAGATATATTCTGAGAGGATATCCAATCTCCGCTACTTTAACAGATGGATGGGCGGAACTTTTGGATTCTCTAAAGGATGTTCGGTCGTTTGCCCATGAAAATCATTCCGAAGCTGAAAAGGAGATGATCGACAAGCTTGTCGGAGAGTTATCGAGAATTGTATATCGCACTTAGAATGGCATCAGTCTCAAGCGAGCGAATTAATTCTTGCGGTTCGACCAGATACTAAGTGTGATCGCAACCCGACAGTCCTTACGAGAAAAGCTTGAAAATATGTAGCCATTCGGCTACACTGGTTTATGATCGAGATCCGTCAAACCGAGGTTTTCTCGAAATGGCTTCGTGCACTTCGTGATCGCCGGGCTCGGGTTCGTATTCAGGCACGGATCGATCGGTTCGAGGCGGGAAATAGTGGCGACATCAAGCCCGTCGGGGGCGGCGTTTTGGAGATGCGTATCGATTATGGGCCGGGCTACCGAGTATATTTTGTTAAGCGCGGGTCCGAACTAGTGATATTGCTGGCAGGTGGCGACAAGGGTTCTCAAGCAAAAGACATTGAAAAAGCGAAACAGATCGCAGAGGAGCTATCAAATGCCGAAGATTAGAACCACTCGATATGACAGCGCTGAGTACTTGGAAACGCCCGAGGATATGGCGGCATACCTCGAAGCATGTCTCGAAATAGCGGATGGCGATGCGGCGTTTGTCGCGAAGGCCCTTGGCAATATTGCGAGGGCGAAGGGTATGACGCAGGTGGCGCGTGACGCCGGCTTGTCACGCGAGAGCCTCTATAAAGCATTGTCCGGAGAGAGGACACCGGGTTTTGATACCATTTTAAAAGTGATCAAGGCACTCGGACTGAAACTACACGCAGAGACTAGATAATTAAAACCAAATTATGAGCATAAAACGATCAGCAGACGCAAAGTGGGCGGGGAGCATTACCGAGGGCAAGGGCAGCCTTAAGCTTGAGAGCGGTGCATTTGAGGGGCCTTATTCCTTCAATGCGCGGTTTGGCGATGACGCCACGATGACGAACCCCGAGGAGCTTATCGCCGCGGCCCACGCCGGGTGTTTTACGATGGCCTTTTCGGGCTTTCTCGGCCGTGCCGGATACGAGGCAACGAGCATTGAGACGAAGGCGGTCGTCCACGTTGAAAAGGAAGAGGCCGGGTTCTCCATCCCGCGCATCGACCTCATCACCGAGGCGGTCGTGCCTAATATCACCGACGACGAATTTCAGGAAGTCGCGAAAAACGCAAAGGAAAAGTGCCCGGTCTCGCGGGTGCTTGCCGGTGCCGAGATATCGCTCTCGGCAACGCTCAAGAGCTAACGGCCGCTGCGTTTATATAAGCCTGCGAGATGGTTTCGGTCATTCGCCCGAGACCATCTCGAGCTTTGTCGCGCCAATATCGACCAACGGCCCGAGCTCGTAAACGTTCCGGTAGCCGTAGGTGAAAAGCGAGATATAGGTCGAGATGTTGAGCGAGGCCGTCGCCATCTTTTTCGGGAAGGGCTCCTCGGCATTCTCAAAATTGTTGTTGCAATAGATCAGAATCCGCGTGCTCTGATCCGGAAAAAGCCGCCCGAGGCTCTCGACCGTGATGTCAGGAAAGCTCAGGTTCACGGCACCTTTCACATGCATCTCGCGATATTTCTCCGTGCTCCGCGCGTCGAGCACGACCGTGCCCGGCTCGCGGCTCATCTTAATGAATTCCGCCTCGGTCAGCCGCCGGGTAGCCCGGTGCCGTGCCGCCTCGCCCGCCACCTTAAGGTAGCCCTCCATGTCGATCGCCGGGTTCGGTATCTCCGCCGCCAACTGCCCAAAAGCCCCCGCCGCCAGCACCAACAAACACACAACCGCAAGTCCTGCATTTCTCATATCGTTCATCACCTCTCTATCTGAACGCCCCTACGATGCCAAACTTGCACCCCCGCGATGCCAACCGCTGCGGAATGTGGATAGTGAATCGTGAATCGTGAATGGTGAAAGTGGATCTGAAATCCGGATTTCCATTAATGCGAAAGCCCGCACGTCAGCAAGGGCTCGCCTTAGTCGCGAGTGACGAGTGGCGAGTGAAGAGAAGTTAATCCGGAATCTAGAATGCGAAAGCCCGCTCGTCAGTAAGGGCGGTTCATCCGAGCTAATTTTTATCCGTGCCGTAACCTCACAGGCGGAAACCCGACCGGTAGGGAGGGTGTCTTTTAAAGGTTGAAGGATGAATGCGGAATTCGGAATTCAAGTTTTGAGTCCCGGCTTCAGCTGGCCCGCGGCCCTGCGGGTCGGTGAATTTGTATGGCGAGTTGAGGACGTAGGCGTACCGGTTAAAGGTCTGCGGGTTGCGGATGGTGGCGCTTGCCGTCATCGGATCGACCGAGGTGAAGCGGCCGCAGAGAAGAAATGGGGTCAGGCCTGCGAGATTGCAATTCTTTCCGATTCATTGTTTGACTTTAGGCTTTAGGGGTGTGAGATGGCAAGAAGAATTCGTTTGGAGGTCGAGGGTGGGATTCATCATTTGATCGTTCGCGGCAACGACCGGAAGGGAATATTTCATTCACGTGAGGATCACAATCGTTTTCTCACGATGCTCGAAGAGGTTAAGGCGACCCTGCCGTTCATTCAAGTTCTTGAGCAGTGCAACTAGACAAGAATCGCAATATCGCAGGCCTGACCCCAATGTCCTGCTTCCCACCGCGAGCCGCTCACTCCTTACCGGCCTCTGCGATCGTTGCGGCCTCCGCGTTAAGATCTTCTTTCCCGCGAAGCCGCAAAGATGCAAAGGCCCCGCTTAGTCTCTGCTCCGTGAACGATTGACGATTTACGATTCATGATTCACTAACCTCCCGCTGTCAATTCTCCTAGGCCTTCAATCGAAATTGAATGGCGATCCGTGAGAAACGGAAGATATGGATGATATGGAAGGATAAAGTTGCGATGTTTCGAAGTTGCGGAGTTTCGGAGTTTTGGAGATCAGGGTCTTGGCTCTAGCCGCCTACTTCTGACTTCTGGCTTCTGATTTCTGGCTTCTGACTTCTGACTTCTCGCTTCTTTCCTTGACACCATTGCTACAATTATCCCGACAGGCAAACCGCGGCGACACGGCGTGCATCTCTCATGGGTATGTCGTTTTGATTGTTATCACAGGTCGACAATGCTGGTTAGAGTTCTTCAACTGACCGTTTCGATTTCGCTGCTGATCTTTTCGGCGGCGGCGGTCGTTTGGGCGGACGATTTGGTAAGTGCCAGAGGCAGCGGCCCGACGGAGTTCTGTAAGAGCTTCGATGCGGACCGCCAGACTACGACAAAAATCGAGACAACGGCTTTATTGTTGGTTCCGGAGGAAGGCGAGACGCGAGTGGATGGTGGGGTTGACCTGATCCTTTATTCAACAGAGTGCAATTCACGGGATCACTTTTCCGTAGTCGATGTCGGAAACGTTGTCGACCGCCGATCGAAAAGATCTCTTGCAACGGTCATGGGCCGGCATGCGGCATCCAAAACCTACAAGATAAGGTTCTCGGGCAGCCTCACGACGACACTCTTCCCGGCGTTTGGCGAGCTCGGTTGGTCGGGCGGCCTTGTAACTATTGATCGAATCTATGAGTTGACCGAAAGCCGCGACGCCGCAGAGCCGGACTTTGCCGCACCTTATCCACGGCTTTCGATGGGCAGGGAACTCCGCGAGTTGACCGCGACGTCCGCCTTCGCTCTTTTCGGTAGAGGAATGGAACCCGCCTATCTAAAGCCGATGCTCACGCCCGATGCAACGATCACGTTGTTTGGCAAAGTGCTCAAACCGGAGGAGATCGACCAGCTCAGGCAAGATCCCGTTGTGGGATCTCTTGGTTTAAGAGTGATGGATGTGCACCGAAGCGGTAGTGTGTGGACGTTTTCCGGTGTTGTGGAAGTCGAGCCCCTGCCAAACATCGAGAAGCCGGCGAAGACCGCCCGTTACTCGTATTGCATCGCGTTTTCTGTAGAAGATGGAGTTACGTCCATTACCGAGATCAAGGTGTCGAGCGACCCGATGGTTGAGTGCAACAGATAGGCTCGAAGGTCTTCCGGTAGGCAATTCGTACGGTTTAAAAGGTTGGTCTTCCAATTGTGAGTTTTATGGAACAAAAAGTGACGATCCAGATGATCTCTAATGCGGCAAGAACAAGTTGGCAAGCTATCTTTCCGTTCTCCGCTTTGGTGGTTTTGTTGTTGTTTGCCTATGCAACGGAGCATCAGGCCCAGATTCGTGACCCTCAAATGACGAAGCTTAGTGGGGTTGTGATCGACGACCATTGCGCAGGGCTTGGCCGAGTGGAAATAACCGCGAAAAAGAACGGGAAGATTATTGCAAGAGCGAAAACTGAAGTTGACGGTAAATATGAACTCGACCTTATGCCCGGAGTTTACTCGCTCGAGTTCAAATTATTTCCTTTCATTCCCTTTGAAGTTCCGCGTTATGTGGTGCCGATCGGGGCCAAGTTTTGGAAGCTGGATGTGTGTTTGGAGTGCGAAGATTGCGGCGAGCGACTCTATCTGCCCGGTACATAAGTAAAACAGGAAGTTTTGCAGGGTTCGGTGCGGGCGGTGGCGAACTCGAACGGGCACGTCGTTGCCCGGACGGATCATCAGGCGTTTGGCGAGGAGATCGGCATTGGGGTTGGGATGAGAAGGGTCGAGCAGGGCTATTCGGCGGATCGGGTTGCCCGGCAGGGCTACGGGCTGACCGAGAACGACGCAGCCAGCGGCCAGCAGCACACCTGGTTCCGCAAACTCGAAACCCAAGGCGGCCGCTGGACTTCGCCCGACCCATACTAGGGCTCGATGAACATCGGCGACCCGCAAAGCTTCAACCGCTACGCCTACGTCTCCGGCGACCCGGTCAACTTCATCGACCCAATGGGGCTAATGAGCTGCAATACGGTCTTTCGAACATTCTATGTTGATGGCTTGTATGATTCGTCGGGATTTTATGTGGAATGCACAAATCAACAACCATCCACAACCGATACATCGCGATGCCCCGGGGGTGTTTGCGGCGGCGTAGGGGGGCCAACTGAAAAAGAGAAATACATTAAGTGTGAAAATTATGCGATTGAAGACTTCCGAACAGATGTTGGCCGAGCAAACCGCGACTTCTACAGGGATTTAGCGGGCTATTACGCACCTGCGGCTACAGTTACTTTGATGGTCGGCATTGCATCCCAGAATGTCATTGTGACTACGGTTGCCGCTGGAATAACCTTTAGTCTCGCAACAATGTGGGCTCACGATAAGTATACGGATGCTGTTGGTGACGCAGTGCAAGACATGCAGACGTCAATCGCAAGATGTCAAGGTGATAATCCTTCTGGGTGGAGGCAAGTAGCAAACGAACGACTGAAGAGTAAGCGGCGATATGATCAGGAGTATAGGAAATGGCGAGAGGACATCAGTAAGAATCCGTTGCTTCGAAAACAAACTGAGAACTGGCGCAGCATTTTTGGGCTATAGTCATACGTTTGTGAATTAATCGACGAGGACGTTAAAGCGAATTCGTCGAATAGAATTATACCGATATGAAAATTGTTAAAATGATCGTGTGGTTCCTGCTAACGTATGTCGGGTTATGGGTAGTAATGTTGGCAGCAAGATTTATATTTAGTTACCTAGCGGATGGACTTGAGCACGCCTTAGTGGACCTGCGAAGCTATCCCAACTCGGGACGCCTAATTTGGGATGGTTGCTATATTCTAATTCTTTCCTTCCTTTGCACTGGAACCGCGGGCTACTATGGGCACTTGAGCAAGCGACACTCAGAAAACAATCTCTAGGTATCCCGAAGTGGCTTGGTATTGGGTGGAATGTGGGTCAGGCGTCGATGCTTAAATGTGAGGGGCGGTTTTGAGTTAGATAGGGTTGGCGGACGCAGTTTGCGGGCGGTTGAGAACTCGAACGGCCACGCGGTTGCCCCGGACGGACCATCAGGCGTTCGGCGAGGAGATCGGTGTTGGGGTGGGTTTGAGAAAGATCGAGCAGGGTTATTCAGCCGAAAAGGCGACCCGCCAGGGCTATGGCCTGACGGAGAATGATGAATCGTCTGGCCAGCAGCACACTTGGTTCCGCAAACTTGAAACCCAGGCCGGCCGCTGGACCTCGCCCGACCCATACAACGGATCGATGCAACTCGGCGACCCTCGCAAATCTCCAACCAGCAGAACCACAAACGAAGAAAGTAAGAAACCGAAAGGTATAAGTTGCGGATTCCAGATTCCAGATTCGGATATGCGTTTCCGGGCGATCCGGATACGGAAGCGGGCAGCGGAGCCGCAGATCAGTTTCGGCCGCGATGGTGAAGCAGAGCTTCACCGCAAATAGAGAGGCAAGCCTCGCGGAGAATTTAGATGGATGAGACGCCCTTGCTGACCCGCGGGCTACTGCATTGGAGCCCTTGCTTACGCTTGGGCCTCTGATACGGCGGGCTCTCGAAGGTGGAAACCCGACCGGCTCAATGCCGTCGTCTTCGACGACTCCATCCGGAAAATGACGCGGCCCACGTCTTGCGACGTGGGCTACAACAATGACGTCGTCTTCGACGACTAAAGCGGCGGAGCCGCAGGCCGGCTGAAGCCGGGACAACCCGAATGCGGAATTCGGAATGATGAATGCGGAATCTCGGCCGAAGAGGGAACTCAGAACGGGGGATCTGAATTCATCATTCATCATTCATCATTCCGGGGACACCCTCCCTACCGGTCGGGTTTCCGCCTGTGTGGTTGACGGACGAGTGAAAAGAGAATCGGATGAACCGCCCTTACTGACGTGCGGGCTTTTGCATTCCTGATTTCACACTCGACCCTTGCCACTCGTCACTCGTCACTCGTCACTCGTCACTAAAGAGAGCCCTTACTTACGTGCGGGCTTCCTCAATAGCGCATTCGGATCACGCTTGGTTGTGGGCTTCGACGAACCAGAGGAGTTTGTCGATGCTGCGTGAGATGCCGGTGTAGAGGTCGGCGGTGTCGGCGTCGCCGAGTTCGTCGGTGGCGTCGATGTTTTTGCGGACCCTCTTGCCGAAGTCGGCGAGTGCGGTCGAGAGGGCATCGACGTGTGCGCCGCCATCGGTGATCTCGAGCGGATATTGGCTGAGCGACGAGCGTTCGGCGGCGATCCGGACGGTGCCCATGGCGGTGCCGCCGAGTGTGGTGACGCGTTCGGCAAGGTCATCGACATGGGTTTCGACCGCGGTCGCGACCTGGTCAAAAAGCTCGTGCAGGGCGATGAAGTTGCCGCCCTTGACGTTCCAGTGGGCCTGTTTCGCCTGCGACTTCAGGTCCATGGCGTCGGCCAAGGATTGGTTCAGGATCTCGACAAGTTTTTCCCGTTTGCCCTTTGCGATATCGATCTTTGTTTCGTGTAGTTCCATATTTCCTCTAAGATTAGAATTATTCTAAATCTAATAAGGTCTAAAGTCAACCTGTTGCAAAGTCTTTAGTATACCCTTTTGTGGACTTCGTGAATCCTTTGGTGTTCTTTTCGGTTAACAGGATTGTTTAAACACTAAGGGCGCAAAGGTTGGGCACAAAGTTCGCGAAGCGGAAAGCTTGAGGTTTGACCGCGTTTTCAGGGAAATGGCGAGGGCAATTAACGCGGGTTGCCTTGACGGATGGGGCCTTGTGGGCCTGAGGGGTTGCCGCCGGGGTTAAAGCCGGGACGGACCGATGGGTTAAACGCTCCGCCGCCGCGGAAGAGCGGGGTGAAGACCCATTTTGAGTGGTTCTCAACGCCGTAATAGGTAAGCACCGAGCGGCTGCGGCTCTGGCTGGCGACGCCGATGAAGGGCGTATTATCGGTCGAGTCGTCAAAGTCTTCGGGCTCGGTCAGGTTGTCGTCGCTTTCGGTGTTGAGCGAGTTGACGATAACGACCGAGTACCGGTCGAGCAGTTGCGTCGAATTCGAGGGAAGTAGGCCGTTGTTGTAGTCCTGAATTCGCTTGGCGAAGCGGGCGATGGCCTGCGGGTCGGCCTCGATCAGCCGCCAGCGGCCGTCCTCGCTGAGCGGATCGATAGCGGCCGAGGGGCGGAGTATCATCCGCTTCTTCGTGCCTTGCGGAAGGCCTTCGAGCAGTTCGTCGATCGATTGCGGCAGCTTTGCGCCATTGTGGTGAATTATGTATTGCTTTATCGCTTCGGCGATCTCTTCGCCGCGGCGGATCGCCTCTTCTTCTTTCTCGCGTTGGATCTGCAGATAGATGGACGGAGCGGCGGCGAGCAGTGCGACGGTGGTCAGCACCATCATGCCCATAACGGCGATCATTGTCATCCCGCGTTCGCCGCGGCGGTGAGCTTTAGTTGCCGTCTGTGCCATCATCGTCGTCCTGCTTGGTCGGGCTGTTCGGGTCGGGCGTCCGGCCCGGAACAGCCGTATTCGTATTGCTGCCTGGCGGCACATAACGCGGGATATTTGCCGGAATACCGGGAATCGCACCCTGCGGAATGCCTTGCGGAATACCCTGCTGAAAGCCATCCGGAAGGCCTTGCGGGCGGTTCGGAATTCGGCCTCCGGGTCCGGTCGGGACCGAGCCTGCGGCGGGCGGGGCCGGGCGGAAAAGTTCAACACGATGGCGAAAGCCGAGCGTTGTATCTTCGACGACCAACTCGCTCGAGGCGATGCTGACAACGCGGAAGCGTCCGCTTACGACGTCGCCGAGCCGAGCCGTAAATTCGGTCGGCCGACCCTGCTCTCTCAGCACAGCAGTGTCGTTATTTGCAAGGCGGCGGGCGATCATCCCGACGTATTGAAACTGCGGCCGCGGCGGTGCCTGGACCGTCAGCATAAGCTGGTTCGAATATAGCCGACCGTCCGGCGTTTGGACGATGATCTGCCGCGGACCTTCGCCGGCGATCATAATCGCGGGCACCTCGGCGACGAGCCGCTGCGGGCTGATGAAGGTGGTCGGCAGCGGGCTCTGGCTTAAGAAAATTCGCGAATCCGGCGTGAACTTGTCGCCATTGACCTCGAGCCGGAACGTCCGCGAGCCGGCATAAACGCTCTGCGGCGTTACGAACGCAACGAAGATCGGCGGCGTCGGAGTTGGCGGCGGCGTCGGCGGAACAAAAGGCGTTGGCGTCTGCGGTACGAAAGGCGTCGGCGGTGGTGGCTCGTAGAAAGCGAAGATGTTTCGACCTGCGTCCGGAGCACCAAAGAGCCCGGGCGTGTAGACGACCGGCGTTGATTGATACTCAAAGATAACGGCGTCCTGAGCCGGGCCATTTGTTACTTGCGTGCCGGGCGTCGCCGATGTCCGCGGCGTCGGCGTGGGCGTTGAGGTGGTCTGTGCCCGGCTGCCGGAAAAGCTCGGCCCGAATGCCATATAAAGCGTCACAAGCGACAGAACGCCGAGGACGATCGCGGCGATCATCTTGTTGCGTTCTACGGTTTGAAAGCTTCTTGCTTCGGCCATTTCTTTTTAACTCAATGCTATTGCGCCGGTTCGGCGGCGCCAAGTGCACCGCTCCCGGGCCTGCGAAAATATGCCGCCATCTCGAGCCTCAGGGCAACGCGCTCGCCGTAAGTTCTGCCGCGGGCGGGCGTCGGCTGCGTCACCGGCTGGCCAAAATTTGGGTCACTCGGGTCGGTAACAACCTGAGTCCGCTGCGGCTGGTTTCCGGTCTCCGAGGGCGAAAGCTCGACGGAACTGATGACGACAAAGCCTTCGCCGGTCTCCATTTCGCTGATGAACCGCCGCAGGTTCTCGTACGGGCCTTCGACCGTCATCGAAACATAAAGCCCCGGAAAAAGGCTCCGGAAGCGACCGCGTCCGCGCTCTTCTTCTGTTTCATTCACCTGCTCGATGTCCTGCGGTTCGAGCGGTGCATAGGCCGGGCCGTTCGTATTGACCAGCCCATAGGCGGCGATGAGGCCGTTGATCTTCTGGTAAAGAGCGGTTTTGCCGATGGTCTCGACCGGCAGGTGGCGGGTCTCGAAGTCCTCAACGCTCGAGACGAGCTTGGCGACCGCAGTCTCGGTACTCGTGATATCGCCGTAGCGTTCGCGGGCCGAGGTGAGTTCGACTTCAAGGCGGTCGCGTTCGAGCCGGCTGCGTTCGAGCTCGCGGCCGGATGGCCCGACGAACAAAAGATAAAAGAGCACGGCGCCCATCATGAGCAGAATCGAAGCGCCGAAAACGCCGATCTCAAGCGGTCCCCACATGCCCATGTAAACCTTGCGCGGCCGCCGCTTTGCGATCTCATCGGCGAATGCCGGGGCGAGCGGTGCGACTGGCTCTTCGGGCAGCGGCTGTACGTGGAGTTCTTCGCTCATTCGCCACCTCCCTGATTTTGAGCAACCTCGGCGGGCGTGCTAAAGACCATCGGCGGAAGGTAAGTTACCGCCAGAGTGTATTCGGAAAAGGTGCTTCGCTGGCCGGCCTGCAGGTTCTGGCTGCGAAGTTCGGCGCGGAAAACTCCGCTTTCGTTCATCGAGCCGATCATCGCCATTACGGACTGGTAATCGCGGCTGAGGACGGTCAGTTCAAGCTCGGCACGAATTCGGTCGCGGTCGCGGTAAACGTTTTCGACCGCGATCCTTGAAGCACTTACGCTACCGGGGATCAGACGCTCAAGGTCGTAAAAAAGCCGCGACCAGCCGAAAGTCTTATTAGCAACCAGCTTGTGCGAGGCAACGAGTAGGTCACGCTGCGTCGGCGAAAGCTGCTGCTGAACTGCGAGGCCTTTTGCCTGCTGTTCGGCGATCTCGATCTTCATTTCCTCTATCTGCCGTTCGGCGAGCTCGCGGCGATTCTCATTCTCACGAAACTGCGAGAAAAGAAGCAGAAGCGAGATGACGGACAGAAACGCCACAAGCGCCGCCAGAATGTACGGCGTGCGTCGGTTGCGGAACGGCTTGGTAGCGAGATTGAGCTTGGTTATCACAAAAAACTAACCCGAAACGGCCAAAGGCTGAATTTTATCACAAAAAATGGCCCGGGGTCTTAAACGCGGGCCGCGGAAAATAGTTCCAAAATTGCCTCGATCTAATCCGTCCGCGGCCTGAGCCCCTTGGCGAGTTCCTCTGGCGAGATCTCGCGATAGGCGCAGACGCGGTTGCGGCCTTCACGCTTTGCCCGGTAAAGAGCGGTATCGGCCATTTCGACGAGTTCGATCGGGTCGCTCGAATCGTCTGGAAAGCAGGCGACGCCGAGGCTGATCGTGACTTTGTGCTTTGAACCCGGACTTCCGTGGCGGACGACGGTGAATTCCGCGTCTTCGACCTCACTTCTAACTCGCTCGGCGGCGACGATCCCCTGAGCCAGGTCGGCATCAAGCAAGAACGCGGAAAACTCCTCGCCGCCAAAACGCGATGCTGCGTCGCCGCTCCGCATCACCTTGATTATCAGGGCACCGATCTCTTCTAGCGTCTTGCTGCCGGTCAGATGGCCGTAAGTGTCATTTACTAGCTTAAAGTGATCCACGTCCATCATCAGCACGCAGAACGGCCGAGCTTCGGTCTTTGCACGCGAAGCCTCGCGGCGAAGTTCGGAAAAGAACGAGCGGCTTGATAGCAGGCCGGTCAGGTCGTCGTGCGAGATGAGCCTGTGAATGTGCTTTTGATACTCGCGGTCAACCTCATCGAGCAGATCAAAGCGGAGAATATGTTCGCCGATGGTTATCTTGTCGCCGTTCTGAAGCGTCTCTTTCTCGATCTTGCGTCCGTTGAGAAAGGTGCCGTTGCGCGAGTGCAGGTCTTCGACCACGTAGCTGTGGCCATTGATGCCGCCGCCCTCGACCATAAATATCCGGGCGTGCTGCCGCGAGACCTTTGAGTCGATAACACGGACATCGGCCTCGAGCGCTCGGCCAAGTATCACCTCTTCGCGGTCAAGCGGAATGGGCGCAGCGATAAGTTCGCCCGATAGAAACACGAGTGCCGGGCGGAGGTCGCGGGTAGAGCGTTCAGGACTTTGCATCAAAAAAGCAGGGCGGGCAGACGAGCCCGCTCTCTAAGCATAATCGAATTTGCCATCCGGTTTCCACATTTTTCGGTCGGATAAGCAGAAAATCTTGTTTTGCGGCACCATTTAGCATTTGCCCGCGGGAAAAGTTAGCATATGTAGGCTTGCGGATACTCATCGTAAAACTAAGTTCGATCGGAGATATCGTCCATGCAATGCCGGCGGCGGTGGCGATCAAGAAACATTTCCCCGATTCTGTCCTCGGCTGGGCGGTCGAGGAGCGGTTTGCCTCGATACTCGAAGATAACCCGTACATCGACCAGATAGTCAGGCTCGACACACGTTCGCTCCGCGGCGGGAAGGTGATCGATGAGATCTTTCTCGATATTGCCAGGCAATCGAAGGAGCTTCGCCGCGGCGAGTGGGAAATGGCAATCGACCTGCAGGGGCTTTTGAAGTCGGCGGCGATCACGCGGATCTCTGGTTCGAAGGCTCGTTGGGGCTTTTCGCGGAGCGGACTTCGCGAGCCGGCGGCAAGAGTTCTCTATACAGAGACGGCAAAGCTTCCGGAACGGCAGAACATCATCGAGAAGAATTTGGGACTTGTCCGTGCGGCTTTGGGAATCGATGGGACAAAAGATCCGCTCGACTACGGCATTACGCCGTCCGAGCAGGATAAACAGCAGGCGAATCAGGCGGCGGAGAGTTTTGGCGGGCCGTTCGTTTTGCTCAATCCGGCGGGCGGATGGGTTACAAAACTTTGGCCGGCTGAGAAATACGGCGAGCTTGCCGACCGAATTGCCGATGAACTGGGGCTGGTGCCGGTGATAACTGTGGGCCCGGGAGATGAGGAACTCGTCGCCCGAGCGGTCACTGCATCGGCGAGCGGAAAGCTGAAGACCGTCGAGCTTCCGTTAAAGGCATTTTACGAAACAGCTAGGCGAGCCGCGGCTTATGTTGGGGGCGACACGGGCCCGACGCATATTGCGGCCGCGGCCGGGACGCCGATCGTCGGCATCTTCGGTCCGACCGAATGGTGGCGGAATGGAACGCTAAACCCCGACGACATCTGCGTCGAGCGGACGGACATCGACTGCCGCACTGATTGCCACCGGCGGACGTGCGGCAACTGGATATGCATGGACATTTCGGTCGAGACGGTTTTTGAAGCTCTCAAGAAACGGCTCGCTTCGGGAAGTGGATAGTTGATAATAGATAGTGGACAATTGGGAGTTGCCGGATCGTCTTTCGTCTAATTTGTTTAGAATGGCCTCAAGCAAAAAACGACTGCTTCAAAGGATGCGCGTGCCGCTCGGCTTTGCGTTCGCGTTCCTGTTTATTTACTTCGCGGCTCCGACTCCGCTTTCGATCGGCATCGGCGGTGCGATCGCGATCTGCGGGCTACTGATCAGGGCGTGGTCGGCGGGCCATATCGTTAAATACGAAAAGTTGGCGACGACCGGGCCTTACTCACATTCGCGAAATCCGCTTTACCTCGGGAGCTTCATAATGGCCGTCGGGTTTACGATCGCGACGGGCGTTTGGTGGCTTGCATTGCTGGCCGCTGGGCTGTTCCTGGGCATCTATTTGCCGGTAATGCGCGTCGAAGAGGGTGACCTGAAGGAACGCTTCGGAGCTGACTTTGACGAATTTGCCAGGAATGTGCCGCTTTTCCTGCCGCGATTGACGAAGTGGAAAAAGATAGACGCGGGCTTCGACTTTCAGCTATACTTGAAGCATCGGGAATATCAGGCGGCGATCGGAGTCCTAGTCGGGCTTGCTGCCCTTGTCGCTAAGATGTATTTCTTTTGGCCGGTTTGAATGAAGGGAAGTTTGCGAACAATTTTATTGACCGTTGCGGTGTCGCTCTTAGTTGGCGTCACGGCAGTCATTGCACAGCCGAATGCCGTGAACGGCGTTAACGCCACACGGCCGGCGGCTGCCAGCCTGCCATTCAAGACCGGCGAAACACTCACCTACGAAGGCAAGCTTAACAAGATAATTCGCGGTATATCGGTCGCGGAACTGGTCTTTACAGTTGGCGAAACGACCGATGGAACCGACTTTTTGATCAATGCTGAAGCTCGGTCGAAAGGTACTCTGTTAAAGCTTTTCCGCTTCAGCTTTTTGCAGAAGATCGATACGACGGTCGAGCGAGAAGGATTTTACGCTCACAGGACCGTTAAACACGACGTCCAGAAGGACCGCGTTCGCAACAGCGAAGCCTTTTTCGATTACACCGAGCGCCGCGTTACCTACACAGAGACCGACCCGAAAGAACCGATGAGGCCGCCGCGCCGCATCGCTTCTGATCTTGAAAGCGAATCTCACGACCTTGTTTCGGGCATTTACAGCCTGCGGCTTAGGGAGTTAAAGGTCGGGGATGCTTTCATGATACCCATCAGCGATTCCGGGCTTGTTTATCAAATTCCGGTCCGCGTAACCGGCCGCGAGCAGCAGAAGACAATTTTCGGCAAAGTCTGGTGCCTTAAGATCGAACCCGAGGTCTTTGGCCCCGAGCGAATGATCGAACGCGAAGGCTCGATGGAGATCTGGGTGACCGACGATGCCCGGCGTATTCCGGTGCGTTCGCGGGTGAAATCGAATTTCGGAACGCTCGAAATACGCCTCCGTGCTGCCAGTAACACGCTTCCCGCCAAGGCTCAAAGAGCCTCGAAATAGCCCCAAGTTAACACAGGCTTTACGCCCTTCGGCTTGTTTACCCCCTCGAAACAAAGGATAATCCTCGTTTATGCGACGACCGCCTCGGGCGGCTTATTGTTATGAGCGAAGAGAAGAAAGAAACAGCAGCCTCGGAAGATGCTTTAGAGTTTGTCCTCGATGATACGGACAGGCCCGGCTCGGGCGAATTTGTGGCGCAGGCCGAAGAGAAAGCAGCCGAGGCCGCACCTGCGGAGACCGACGAAATAGAAGCAGAGGAACCTGACGAGGAAAAGTCGCCGGTATTCAAACTTTTGGCCCGGCCGAGTTTGCCGCGGCTTGAGAGCGAGAATCGCGCCCGGCTGCAGATGCAATCGCCGAACCGGCTGCACTTTTATTGGTCGGTGCGGACGAATCCTTTTCAGACGCTGAACAAGGCTCTCGGGGCGGCGACGACAAACTACGCACTCGTCGTGCGGCTCGTTGATCTTCGCCGCGATACCGAAGAGCTTCGACAGATCGAACCGGAAGGGAACTGGTGGTTCAACGTTGATGCCGATAGCGAATATCGGGCAGAGGTTGGGTTTTACGCACCGAGTCGGCCCTTTGTTCGGGTGCTTTACTCGAACACCATCGAGACGCCGCGAAAGAGCCCGAGCCGCCGGACGGCAGCCGAGGCCGAGTGGCGGGTTCCGGCACAGAAATTTGCTGAGGTGCTCGATGTCGCCGGCTTTAAGCAAGACGCTTTTGACGTGGCGATCGCCGGTGATGACGCCAATGCGGCGAGCGACGCGACATATCGTGCCTTCGGGCGGCTTTCGGCAAAGCCCGCAGCGGACTTTGCCGGGCTTGATACCGAAGAGCTTCGATATGCGATGCTTGCCATTGCGGCCGGTTCTTCGCTAGAGCAGCTTCGCTTTCGCGTAAGCGAGCGCATATTCGAAGTATTGCAGCGGCTTGCGGCCGGTGCCTCGCAGAGCGATGCTTTAACGGCACTCCGCAGCGAGTTCGACATTCACGAAGAAGAGTTGCTCGCCGAGCAAGAAGAATTTGGCCCGGCCGTTTTCGGTGCGAGCCTTGTGAACTTTCCGAAGCGGACGCGGCTCCGAACGCGGCCACGCGGGTTTGACCGCGTCTCAAAGTTTGAGCCGATGGCTTCGCACAGCGTGGCGGCGCGCTAGAAAGTCTCATTTTGACATTGCAGGATGAGCAGGATGGCTAGGATATTTTCAATATCTTGTTTATCCTGTTCATCCTGTTTCTTTTCGCCCGTATGCCTGTAGGTTATTTCAGCCTCATACTTCACGCCCATCTGCCGTTCGTCAGGCATCCGGAATATCCTGAATTTTTGGAAGAGGATTGGCTGTTTGAAGCTATCACGGAGGTTTATCTTCCGCTGATCGTCATCTTTCAGCGGCTGCATGAGGCCGATGCGGCACCGCGGGTTGCGATGAATATCTCGCCGCCGCTCTGCGAAATGCTGGCCGATGAATTGCTCCAAACGCGGTATACGCGGCACCTCGAAAATCTGCTCGAACTTGCCGAGAAAGAGGTCCACCGGACCGCAGCCGAGGCGATGGAGTTTAACGCCGTCGCGCGAATGTATGCGAAGAATCTGCGCGAAGCGCTCGAGCTCTGGAACGGCAGGTACAAGCGGAACCTGATCACTGCCTTTCGCGAACTGCAGGACGAAGGAGTGCTCGAGATAATCACCTGCTGCGCGACACACGGCTTCCTGCCGCTGATCTCAACGCACGAAGCCCGGCGGGCGCAGATCGCGATCGCGGTCGCAAATTACCAAAAGCATTTTCATCGCCGGCCGCGTGGGATCTGGCTTGCCGAATGCGCGTACGAGCCGGGGCTCGAGGATCTACTCAAAGAGTTCGGCATTGAGTATTTTATATCCGATACGCACGCAATTCTTTACGGCGATCCGCGGCCGAAATACGGCGTCCACGCTCCGGTCGTTTGCCCAAATGGGGTTGCCACGTTTGCCCGCGATATCGAGACAAGCCAGCAGGTCTGGTCGGCGGAGATCGGGTATCCGGGCAACGATCTTTACCGCGAATTTTACCGCGATGTCGGTTGGGACCTGCCGATCGATTATTTGAAACCGCACCTGCATGAGGACGGCAACCGTCGCCACCTCGGGCTGAAATATCATCGGATAACGGGCCGCAACGTTCCGCAAAACCGAAAGGCTCCGTACATTCCCGAACTTGCCACCGCGAAGGCGGGCGAGAACGCCATGCACTTTATCGGCGAGCGGATAAAGCAGGCATATAAGCTCCGCGAGACATTTGAGGGGCATCCGCCGCTTGTAGTTTCGCCTTACGACGCCGAACTGTTTGGCCACTGGTGGTACGAGGGGCCGCAGTTCATCGATTTTCTTTTCCGCAAAATGCACTGGGACCAGACCGAGATCGCGGCGATCACGCCCGGCGATTTTCTCGACAGCGGCCTGCCGATACAGGTCCAGCGGCCGACGACCTCGAGTTGGGGCGAAAACGGCTACAACAAGGTCTGGCTCAACGAAGGAAACTCGTGGATGTACCCGTACCAGCACGACGCCGAACGGCGGATGACGGAAATGGCCGACAGATTCGCGGGCCGAGCCACCGACAACTTTCAACTTGGAACTCAAAACTATGAACTGTTAGTTCGCATTCTGAATCAGCTAGCACGTGAATTATTGCTCGCACAATCGAGCGACTGGGCGTTTCAGATCTATCAGGGCACGACGGTCGAATATTCATCCCGCCGTTTCCAGTCGCACATCCAACGCTTCAACCTGCTTGCGGAAATGCTGTCAGAACATCTCGGTTCGGGCGGACACTTCCTCACCCCCGAACAACGCGAACTCCTGACCGAAATTGAATCCCGCGATAACATCTTCGCGGAGATCGATTTCAGCATCTATACTTCCTCGGATAAAATTTGATACGTGCGGGAAGAATTGACCATCGAGCGGGATGATATCTCGCGGTTCATGTGTGAGAACTGCGGGGCGAACATGGGTTTCGATGCAGCGACCGGTGGCCTTTTGTGCGGCTATTGCGGCAGCAACCGGCCGGTCGAAATAAGCGGCGAGGTCGAAGAGGTGCCGTACGAAGCGGCGCTAAGTTCCGGTGCCCATGAACTGCAGCGGATCGCCATAAATGCGATGGAGGCCCAATGCGATTCGTGCGGTGCGGTGGTCGAATTCACCCCGCCGGAAACCGCAACGCTTTGTGCATTCTGTGGAGCGAAGATCGTCGCCCAACCCAAGGCAGCCGATCCGCGTATCGCTCCGAATGGCGTGCTGCCATTTGCGGTGCCGAATGATGCCGCGATGTGTGCTTTCAATAAATGGCTCGGCTCGCTCTGGTTCGCACCTTCAAAACTCACGCAGCTTGCAAATGCCGATAAGCTCGACAGCATTTACATCCCGTATTGGACATACGATGCCCAAACCGACAGCTACTACGAAGGCCAACGCGGCGAAAACTATACCGACTGGGAAACTTACACCGTGAACGGTGAGAGAAAGCGGCGCCCGGTCACAAAAACGCGTTGGTATTCCGCGTCGGGAAACGTCTCGCGGCACTTCGACGATATCTGCATTCCTGCGACGCGTTCGCTTCCGCATGCTTATCTAAACCGCCTCGAGCCTTGGGACCTCGGCAACGTTGTGCCTTACGAACCGGCCTATCTTTCGGGCCACAAGGCACAGGCATATCAGATCATTCTGCCGGATGGTTTTGCTGGCTTCCGGCAGATCGCTACTCGGGTGATAGAGAGCGATTGCCGTCGCGATATCGGCGGGGACCGCCAGCGGGTTCACGACGTTAATACCCAATATTCAGATATTACTTTCAAGCACCTGCTCCTGCCGATCTACGCCGGAGCATACCGTTTTAACGGAAAGGTGTTTCAGATCGTTGTAAACGGCCGCACCGCCGAAGTGCACGGCGGCCGCCCTTACAGTTGGATAAAGATCACGCTTTTTGTCGCGGCTATACTCTTGATTCTGTTGCTGCTGATCGCGGTATTCTCATAGGTACAGAAGGGTGTTGACGCGGGTGGCGTGCTTAAGTTTATGGACTTAAAACTTGGAGATTCTTTCTCTCGGACGCGGGAAGTTACGGATGCGCTTGTTCGGGCGTTTGCGGAGCTTTCGGGGGATTTTAATCCAATACATCTGGATGAGGAGTTTGCGGCAAAGACGCGTTTTGGCCGGCGGATCGCTCATGGGATGCTGACTGGGGCGTTCATCTCGGCCGTGCTCGGGCAGGAATTTGCCGAGCGGCGGATCGTCTATCTTTCGCAGACAATGCGGTTCACGGCCCCGGTCTTTATCGGCGACTCGGTTACGGTCACCTCAACCGTTTCACATATCCGCGAGGACAAGGGAATTGTCACGCTCGACACGATCTGCACAAATCAAAACGGCGAAACGCTCGTCACCGGCGAATCAAAGGTGATGATCCTACCTTAGCTGCACGCGGGAACGCCGTGTTTGCCTTAACATTTTCGTAAGGCTATCATTGCTCATTCATGGAAGCTGAAACGAAAGCAAAAGGGTTGGAGATGGCTCCGGCCGAAGGGAAACTTGGCATCTTGCTCGTTGGGCTTGGTGCGGTCTCGACGACGCTCGTCGCTGGGGTCGAGGCGATCCGCCGCGGCATCGCGCAGCCGGTCGGCTCGCTGACGCAGATGGGCACGATCCGCCTTGGCAAGCGGACGGAGAACAACGTCCCGCGGATCAAGGACTTTGTCCCGCTTGCCTCGCTTGAGGAAGTCGTTTTCGGTGCCTGGGACATCTTTCATGATAACGCTTTTGAGGCCGCCAAAAATGCCGGCGTGCTGGAAAAGGACTTGCTTGAACAGGTTTCCGAACAGCTCTCGTCGCTTAAGCCGATGGCGGCCGTTTTTGAGCAATCTTATGTAAAGCGGCTTCACGGCGAGAATGTAAAAACCGGCAAAAACAAGATGGAGCTTGCTGAGCAGCTCATTGAGGATATCGCGAAATTCAAGTCTGAGAATGGATGCGACCGGCTGGTAATGGTCTGGGCCGCCTCGACCGAGGTTTATCTTGAGCACACTGCGAGCCACCTAACGATCGAGGCCTTTGAGCAGGGGCTTTACGACAGCGAACCTTCGATCGCTCCGTCAATGATCTATGCCTATGCGGCGATCAAGTCCGGCGTACCTTTTGCCAACGGAGCCCCAAACCTGACCGCGGATATTCCTGCTCTGACAAAACTTGCCGAGAAAAACGGCGTCCCGATCTGCGGTAAAGACTTCAAGACCGGCCAGACGCTGATGAAGACAATTATCGCACCGGGCTTAAAGTCGCGGATGTTGGGGCTCGACGGCTGGTATTCGACCAACATTCTCGGCAATCGCGACGGCGAGGTGCTTGACGATCCAGAGAGCTTTAAAACGAAAGAGGAATCGAAGCTTTCCGTGCTCGAGCATATCCTCCAGCCCGAGGTCTATCCGGACCTTTACGAGGGTTTTTCGCACGTGGTCCGCATCAATTACTATCCGCCGCGTGGCGATAACAAAGAAGGCTGGGACAGCATCGACATATTCGGCTGGCTCGGATATAAAATGCAGATCAAGATCGATTTCCTGTGCCGCGATTCGATCCTCGCCGCGCCGCTTGCGCTCGACCTCGCACTCTTCCTCGACCTCGCACAGCGTGCCGGGATGCGAGGCGTGCAGGAATGGCTTTCGTTCTATTTCAAGGCTCCGCAGACGGCCCCGGGGCTCTATCCCGAGCACGATCTTTTCATCCAACTTATGAAGCTCAAGAACACGCTTCGGCACATGATGGGCGAGGACCTGATAACGCATCTTGGGCTTGAATACTACGATTGATGCAACGCTGGGCCGATATGCCGAATCGGCCGCATTTCCATTTTTTGCTTGAAGATTTTTGCGATATGTGCGAATAATGTGTCAGGGAACGCCGTGAGCTTCCTCGGCCAGCCCGGACGGGTTTGGCCTTACCCGGACCCAAACTCCAGCCAACGAACAAATTGTTGACATCATCTATATCCTTGACGATAGCGGGTTTACGCTATCCGGGCGATTCGGATTATAATGCCTGAATGCGGGCAGCCGAATCGGATCGAGCGGTACCGGCGAATTTAGGGAGCAAGGTCAAATGAAAACCGACACCACAAAAAAGAAGGATCAAGAACCCAAGGGCATTTTGCTGGACCCCGACCGCAAGAGCCCGCGTGCGGCAGATTTTGAGGATCGCCTCGGTGATTTTATCGTCGGGCAAGAAAGGGCCGTCCGCCGGATGAGCGGGCTCTTTCAGATATATCTCGCCGGGATGAACAACCCTTCGCGGCCGATCGGGACCATGCTTTTTCTCGGGCCGACCGGCTCCGGTAAAACCCGCGTTGTTGAAGCAGCGAGCGAGGTGCTCTTTGGGGATCCGCACTCGGTCGTGAAGATCGATTGCGCCGAATTTCAGCACTCGCACGAGATCGCCAAGCTTATCGGTTCGCCTCCGGGATATCTTGGTCACCGCGAGACCTCGCCGATGCTGACACAGGAAAATCTAGACAAGGCCCATACCGAAGAGACGAAGCTCACCTTTGTGCTCTTTGATGAGATCGAGAAGGCTTCAGATTCGCTCTGGCAGCTTCTGCTCGGGATCTTGGATAAGGCGACTTTGACACTTGGTGATAACCGCCGCGTTGATTTTTCGCGGACGATTGTCATTCTGACCTCAAATCTTGGTGCTCGCGAGATGTCTGACATGATCTCAGGCGGCATCGGCTTTGCACCGACCAAGCAGGGCACGCCGCGTGAAGATACTGAGATCGATACGAAGATCTACCGCACCGCACTCGAGGCGGCAAAGCGAAAGTTCTCGCCCGAGTTCATGAACCGGATCGACAAGGTCGTGGTCTTCCGCAGCCTTAAGGAACATCATCTGCGGCGGATACTCGACATCGAGCTCCGGTCGGTTCAGGACCGCATTACGGAATCGGCAGGCACGAAGTTCATCTTCGAATGCTCGGACCCGGCGAAGGAATTTCTGCTACAGGAAGGCATCGACCTCAAATATGGCGCACGCCACTTGAAGCGTTCGATCGAGCGGTTCCTCGTTTATCCGCTTTCGAACCTCGTCGCGACCCAGCAGGTTGAGACCGGCGACTTGGTTTATGTAGATTACGATGAGAAGAAAGATCTGCTCATCTTTACCAAGCAGGAAGGGAAGATGATAGTCGCGGACTCCGCACCGGAGATCGACGATATTCCGACGCTTGAAAAATCAGACGCAGCTGGCATGCCGCTTCCCGAGGTCGCCGTCGCAACGCAAATGAGCAAATCACAAGGCGAGAATAACGAGGTGTAGTCAGATCGCCGTTATCTCATTCTCTGCGAAAAAAATGGCGGGCTCTGCGTTTGAAATCGCTCAAACGCAGAGCCCGTTTTATTCAAACGAAAAGCTTTTAAATCATCCACTTTAGCTCATTTTCAGCAAACTCGCGAATATGGTCGCGAACGTCGCGAAAAGCCGTGAGCCGCGTATCCTCGTCGCCTTCGACCGTCGCCGGGTCGTCGAACGAATGGTGTATGACCTTGGTGCGTGCCGGAAAGTAGGGGCAATTCTCGCGGGCGTTGTCGCAGACGGTGAGGACATAGTCGATCTCGCGGTCCGAGAACTCGTCCACCGATTTCGAGCGATGGCCGCTGATGTCGATGCCGATCTCAGCCATCGCCATGATGGCTTCGGGCCGAACGATGCTCGGGTGCGTGCCGGCACTGAAGACCTCGAACCGATCGCCAAAGAGATGCCGGGCGATGCCTTCGGCCATCTGCGAGCGGGCCGAGTTACCGGTGCAGAGTACTAGAATGCTTTGCTTGTTTTCTGCCATTTTTTACCTCAAGGCCTCCGGAAAATTGCCTCGCTGCCTTAAAGCAACACGAACGAGTAAGATCAGCACTGGCACCTCGATCAGCGGGCCGATGACCGCGGCGAACGCAACGCCGGAATTAATACCGAATACGGCGATGGCGACCGCAATGCCGAGCTCGAAATTATTGCCCGAGGCGGTGAAGGCGAGCGACGTGCTCTTCGGGTAATCGGCTCCGGCCTTCTTCGCCATATGGAATGCCGAAAAGAACATGATCACAAAATAAAGCACGAGCGGGATCGCGATCCGCACCACATCGAACGGTATCTCGATGATCAACTGGCCCTTGTAACTGAACATCACGACGATGGTGAAGAGCAATGCGATCAGCGTTATAGGGCTGATCTTTGGGATGAAAACGCCCTCGTACCACTCGCGGCCTTTCGCGCGGACGAGCACGAAACGGGTGATCATCCCGGCAAAGAACGGGATGCCGAGGTAGATCAAAACGCTCTCGGCGATCTGGGCAATGCTAATATCGACCGCCGCACCCGCAACACCGAATAGCGGCGGCAGGACCGTTACGAAGATATAGGCATAGACGCTGTAAAAGAGCACCTGGAAGATGCTGTTGAAAGCGACCAGGCCCGCGACGTACTCGTTATCACCTTTGGCCAGGTCGTTCCAGACGAGGACCATCGCGATGCAGCGGGCGATGCCGATCATGATCAGGCCGATCATATACTCGGGCTTATCAAAAAGCAGCCCGACCGCAAGAAAGAACATCAGCAGCGGCCCGATCACCCAATTTTGCACCAGCGAAAGCGCGAGGATCTTGGTATTGCGAAAGACCGACGGCAGTTCCTCATAGCGGACCTTTGCAAGCGGCGGATACATCATCAGGATCAGCCCGATGGCGATCGGGATATTAGTGGTCCCGAGCTGGAACCGGTTGATAAAATCCGCCGTCCCGGTCACAAAATAGCCCAGCCCAACGCCCAAAGCCATTGCGACAAAGATCCAGAGGGTCAAGAAGCGATCAAGAAATGACAACTTTTTCAATGGGTTGTGGGCTTCAGATGCGTTTTCCGTCATATATTGAAACAATAAATATGCACAGACGTATATGTCAAATTGACGGCTCGTTTAACTCTGCCGGGGTCGGTCGGTCAGCCTTCCGTTTATGTTCATCTTTGGTAATCTCGGCGATCTTTCCATCTTCGATCAAAAGGATCCTGTCGGCAGCCTGAGCCAGCCGGTCATCGTGGGTGATCATCACAAAAGCGACGCCGCTTAGCCGGTTCATTTCGCGCATCATCTCGAATACTTCGGCGCCGGACCGGCTATCGAGATTTCCGGTCGGCTCATCCGCGAGAACTATTTTGGGTTGGTTGGCAAGAGCTCGGACAATTGCGCAACGCTGATTCTGCCCGCCGCTCATTTCGTCGGGATGTTTATTGGTTTGGTCACCTAACCCGACACGTTCGAGCAATTTCAGAACCCTTTCGCGGTCTTCGTCGGATGCTTCGCCGTGGCGGATGGTGATCGGCATCAGCGCGTTCTCAAGACATGTAAATTCGTCGAGAAGGTAGTGTGCCTGGAAAATGAAGCCGACCTGGTCGCTGCGGAGCCGGGCGAGACCGTCTTCGTCGAGGGTCGAAATATCAATACCATTGACCAGAACGGTTCCCTCGGTCGGGACATCAAGGGCACCCAAGATATTGAGGAGCGTGGACTTGCCGCTACCTGATTGGCCGACGATCGCAACGAACTCGCGTGCCCGGATCTCAATGTCCAGCCCAAAAAGAACCGGCACGTTGATCTTGCCAACATATGTTTTCTTCAATCCGCGCGTTTCGATAACGATCGGCGGTTTGCCATTTGTTTGACGGTCGTTGGTCGGTGTGTTGGCCGTGCTGCTCATTTCCCCCGCCCTAACGCATCACATCGACCGGATTGAGTTTCGCGGCCCGTCTTGCCGGCATTACGGCGGCGATCACGGTCGTAATGATCGCTGCAAGCATAGCGAGGCCGATATAGAGCGGAATGATCTTGACCGGAAAGAGTGCGAGCGGTTCCTGACCGGCCACGGCCGCCCGGGTCGGCAGACTGATCAGGTAAGCTATGAGGGTGCCGACGACCGCTCCGACCGAACTGCCGATGATCGCAACCCCCAATCCTTGAAACACGAAGACCGTTGAGATCTGAGACTGCCGGGCGCCCATGCTCTTGAGAATTCCTATCTGCGTGGACTTCTGCAGTACCGAAACAATGAGCACCGATGCGATCGCAAACGCGGAGGCGATCAGACTGAATGCGGAGATCAGATAAGCTGATACGCCCATCATCTGCATATTTGTCAGGTTTCTGGAATAGTCGCGGGTCCACGGCCGGGCTTCGTATCGTGTCAATGCCATTATGGTGTTCGCCAGTTCATCAACCGCGTAGATATCGTTAGCTTTGATGTAGATGATATTCACCGAAGTGCCCAGGCCAAAAAGGCTCTGTGCATTACGTAGCGTTACATATGCACTCCCGCGGCCTTGGCCTCGATTGTAGATACCCGCAATTGTGAACGAATCGGCTTGATTCGAGCTAGACGTCAGCCTTATGCGTTCGCCGACCGTGACATTCAGGTCCTTTGCCAGTTCCGTGTCAATGACGATCTCATCACTGTTCAGGCTTTTGTATCTTCCACTAACAAGATCCCTCGTGATGGGCGTGATCACATCCAATAGCTCGGGATCGGCCCCAACTACCGAAACGCCGATCGGGTTTGCACCCTTTGAAGCAAACCCCTGGCCGTTTACAACTGCCGCGACATCGCTAACGTTAGGCAGTCCTCGAAGCATGGTGACGACTTCGTTCCAGTTATCGATGAATTTGAGCCGGGACGCAGAAACCTCGATCCGGCTTGAAACGGGGTTTTCCACGGTGTCAAGGGTCTTCGGTTTAGGGTCTTCGACCTGAACGGTTACGTGGGGGATCGACTCTGTTAAGAGAACAGACATCATATTCTGCAGACCAAAGATCAACGAAGTGATAAATATGACGATTATTACACCTGTTGCCACGGCGCTTACGGTCAAAACGGTCTGCAGGCCACCTGAAAGCAGGTGCCGCAACGCGAGCCGGAACTCGAATCGGTAGGCCTTTGGGACCAATGCGGAAATGACGATATCGCCGAATGGTTTCATTAGAGGTCACCTTGCCTGTACTCGATCCCCCACGTTGATATTTGTGGGTTTCGCGATGATGCGATCATCAGCCTCGAGTCCGGAGATCACCGGCACACCGTCCGCTGTTGGCAAGCGCGTAACGATCGGCTTATGAGCCGCCATACCGTCAACTATGATAAAAACCACCGTTTCGTCGCCGATCCGGATCGGTGCGGTTTCAGGAATCAACAAACGGCTGACGTTCTTGGCAGTAATAATATTGACGTTGATCGTCTGGCCGGGCCTCAGCCAATCGGGCGGGTCGTCGGGGATCACCATTACCGTTATCGTCCCGCGGATCTGGTCGACCGCCGCTCCTAGCTCGGACACTCTGCCGCTAAAACTACTCTCGGCAAACGGGTCGGACGAGATGACCGCCTCTTGGCCTACCTTCAAAATGGAAAGATTACTTTCGTCCACATCGATGCGAATTTCGGGCTCAACGCTGACCAGTGTAAGAACTCCAAGATTGCCAACGGATTGCCCGGTCTCGGCATTGATCTTAGTAACGGTTCCGGCAAATGGAGCGGTAACGTAGGCATTCGCCGCCTGCTCTTCGGCAACGCGGAGGGCCCGCTCGGTCTCAGCAACGCGACTTTGCGCGACATTGACATCTTCTGCCCTAGCTCCGCTCTGTATCGTGCGAAGCCGGGACTGCAGGACTCGGACATTAGCTTCTAGTGAGCGAAGGTTCGATTGAGCAGAATTGACGCTGGCACGCGATATCTCGATCGCCTTTTTCTGGGCTTCAACCCGATTTTCGGCGACCTTTTGGATGTTTAGATTGCGATCATACTCGGAGCGGGAAATGTCGCCGCTTTCCAAAAGGGAAGTACTTCGCTCGAGCTCCTTTGCCGCCAATTCCGTTTCGGATAAAAGCTGCTCAAGAACTGAAGTGCCCTGATCGACACTTTTTTGTGTTTGGGTAATGACGGAACGCTGCTGTTCAACTTGAGCGATCGCTTGATTGACCTGCTCCGCGGCAGCACTTACATCGGAGCTTAAAGCGTCCCGCGATACCTGGGCGAGCTGTGCCCGGGCGGTGGTGACAGCGGACCGGGCCTGCGTGATCTGTGCCTCGGCGACGTCATTTTTTATGAGGGCTAACTGCTGGCCGCGAATGACGCTGTCACCCTCTTTCACATAGAGCTTCTGGACAATTCCCTGTAACTGAGCCCCGACGTTCGATTCAGTCTCGCCGCCGACGGTTCCGCTACCGGTGATCGTCTCGGTGATAATTGCGGCTTTTGGCTCCACCAGATCGACGGTTTTCGGCCTACGCACGAACCAAACAACAGCGATCACGATCAAAAATATGACCGTGAGCACACCGATCCTGATCAGCCATTTCTGATTTTTCTCGAAGAATCCTACTCGGTCGTTTGGTTCGATTTCATTCTGGTCGATTTGCATCTTTCGACGTTCCGGTTCTGATTCAGCGAATTAGCAGGCATTACGACGAGTTCCCCCACTTACCGCATTTAAAGCGCTACAACTCTTAAGTTGATCGTTATCTTCATCTAATTATAGCGTGAAGCCGCAGAGAAGTCTGTGAGCCGAATCACGCGAACAAGCAAATGGCGAGGGGTCTGCCACGATATTTAAGATCTTCGCAAAAACTCCCTCAAAATGCCGTTCCTTTCCAAAATATTGCTCCAACCGGGCCAATGCTTGAGCCACTAATCCGTGCAGCAACTTCGTCTACGGCAAACGGTTACGCTACAGATCGTTCGGAGATCCCGAGACGCAACCGCCGGGTGCAAAAGCGCGAGGTGAAGGATGCCGACGGCGAAGCTTCCGATCATTACTTTTGCGGCCATCATTTCACCCATCCAGCCGTAGCTGCCGAGGACTGCCGGCGAGGAAAGGCTCCATGCTTCGATCGGTTTTGAGGCAAATATGAATGCGAATGCCGCGACTTTGAGGATCGTAAGCACGGCATGAAGTGAATACTCGGCCGTCGAGAGGCCGCCGATCGACGCCCGACTGTCGTTCTCAGACATCACGTCAAGCAGTTCGGTGCCAAGAGCTGCAGCGACGAACGCGCCGCCCGCCCACAATGCCCAACCACCGGAATTCTGGAAAAAGAGAAGGTAGCCAACCGGCACCATCAGAAACGCAAACGCCATATGCAGCTTATGCTCATAGCGGCTTTCAGGACGCGCGTGCAATTTGTATTTCCAGATGTGGAAATAGAAGAGGTCAACGGCACCAAGCACCATGAAAAGGTTGAGAAAAACGAATCCGAGTATAATTAGATGTTCCATGTTAGAAGTTCCTCCACTAACCTAACGCGTCATATATGTCTCGACATATATCATCAATATGCTCAATCCCCACAGAAATTCTCAAAAGACCTTCCGACACGCCTGCTTTCTCTCTTTCTTCGGGCGTCAACGTCGCGTGCGTCATCAGGGCTACAGGTTGCACGAGAGTCTCAACACCGCCGAGCGATGTAGCAAACGTGCAGACCTTTAACCGATTTACCAACGTTTTCGCGGCATCAGCCGTGCCGACATCGACGCCAAGCATCCCGCCGAAGCCAGACATCTGGCGTTTGGCGATCTCGTGGTTGCTGTGAGTCGCGAGCCCCGGGTAATGAACGGCTTCGATCTTAGGATGATCGAGTAACATATGTGCTAAAGCAGATGCGTTACTGTTATGCCGTTCCATCCGGAGTGCCAGAGTCTTGGTTCCGCGGAGCACTAACCAGGCGACCTGCGGAGCGATATTGCCTCCGTAGTACTTCGCCGGTCCGCTTCGCGCGGCTTCGACCAGATCAGAACGGCCGACGATGATTCCCGCGGTCAGGTCGCTGTGGCCGCCGAGATATTTGGTCGCGCTGTGGATGACGAGGTCGGCACCGAGCTTGAGCGGCCGCTGGTTGTAAGGCGTGGCGAATGTGTTATCGACCACAGTTGCGATGCCTGCCACGTTCGCGATGGCGGAAACCTCGGCGATGTCGGTGATCCGGACGAGCGGGTTCGAGGGCGATTCGATCCAGAACATCCGCGTGTTCGGCTGGATCGCCGCCGCGTAAGCTTCGGCATTTTCGGCATCAATGAAAGTCGTCTCGATGCCGAATTGCCCGCCGATATAACGCAGGAAATTCGTCGTAGTCGAATACATCGATTCAGGTGCAACGACGTGATCGCCGGCCTTCAAAAGACTAAAGGCCGCAGCCGAGATCGCCGCCATTCCGGATGCGAGGGCAAGAGCCGCCTCGCCGCCTTCGAGCCCGGCCATCGCTTTCTCGAGCGCCGTCTGAGTCGGGTTGCCGAGCCGGCCGTAGTAGTAGCCGGGCTTCTCGTCGTTGTGTATCGCGATGCCTTCGTCGGCATCGGTAAAGGCGAAGACTGAGGCCGGATAGATCGGCACGGAAAGCGCCCCAAAGTGGGCCTCGCGGTCTTCGCCGGCATGGACGGCTAGAGTTTCGAAAGATTCTTCTTGCATATTGGCGAGTGCTTGAACGCGGACCCAGCCGATCAGTTCTTTATCCGTTGTTACCGCCCGGTCCGCGTTCAAAAAGTCTACATTAAACTTTCAGCAACAAGGTGCCGATGTCGCCCCAATGGTAGACGCCTTTTGGTCGGGTGTGCAACAGACACTCGAAGAAAGCTCGGAGTGCTCGACCTTCTCGCCGCAGCCGCAGGCCTCGGCCTTTGGTTCGGTGTTTTCGAGCACGACGAAAGCTTCCCATTCGTTGCCGTCCGGGTCGCGGGCCCAGGTCTTGTCCTGCAGGGCAAAGCAGCAATCGACCTTCATCTCTTCAACGGTCATGAGCCCGGCCTCGATCCATCGCTCGCGGATCGTTAGAACGTCTTCGGTCGATGCGACCTGAAGTCCGAGGTGGGAAAGGCCTCCGCCTTCAGTATAGGGGACTTCATTGAGTACAAAATTGAGCGCCGGTTCAGCGACGTCGAACTTGGCATAGCCAAATCGCGTGGTTCCGCTTTCCTCTTCAGACTCTGTTCGTACTGGCGAGTCGCCCGTTACGAGCTTCACGGGTTCCTGCCCGAATAGCTTTGAATAGAAGGCGACGCTTTTCTCGATATCCTTGACGTTCAAAGATATATGCGGCTTTAAGAATGTGACATTGTTTGATGACATAGTGTTTTCTCCAAGTTTCAATTCATATACGCTATGACATATATGTATAAGCGAATATATTCCTCGTGTCCGGCATTGTCAAGTAAAAAATTGACACATATGTTATTATTTGCATATGACGACCGTGGATAGCCTAGACGGCATGGAAAAGTTTTACATGGCATTGGCCGATAAGACGCGGCTTCGGCTGCTGAATCTGATGAGACAGAATGAGGTTTGTGTCTGCTTTTTCACCGAGGTGCTCGGCGATAGCCAGCCAAAGATATCTCGCCATTTGGCCTACCTGCGAAATGCGGGCATAGTGCAGGCCCGTCGCGATGGCAAGTGGGTGCATTACAGTATCGTCTGGCCCGAGGACGAAGGGGAACGCGGTTCGCTCGAAGCTGCGCTTGATTGGCTTGGGGAAAAGGAAGATCTGCGGCTCGACCTTCAGAAGTACGAGACGGTTTGTTGTACGCCGGAGTTGCTTGTCCAGATAGCCCGCACGCCGATAGATTTTCTGGATACGGTCGGGACTGCCGACGCTGGAAAGCAGCAGACCACGACCAAGAGCGAACACAAACCGACCGAAGAACCAAACTTCGCCGAACTAGCTCCGGCTCACAATGAGCTTGAGGAATTCTTGCTCTGATCTTCTTTGGGGTACGGGCAGTGGCGGCAGCCGTTACCGCAGCAATAGCCTCGCTCGAGCAAATATTTGGCGGTCATCACCATCAGCCCGTTCTCGAAGTAATAGTCTTCACCTTCAACGAAAACCCGCTTGGACACCGGCTCGCGATCAGTTTCGCCCATAACACCCCAGAAACTCCTTATTGCCTTCCGCTCCGGTTATCGGCGATTCGACAACGCCGAGTACCTCGAGCCCGGAAGATTCTACAAAGTCGTTAACTTCGCGGACAACGCGCTCGTGCTTTTCCGGTTCACGGACGATGCCGCCCTTTCCGACCTCGCCTTTGCCGACCTCGAATTGTGGCTTGATAAGGATGACCATTCGCCCGCCCGGTTTCAAAAGCGGAATGATCGCCGGGATGATCTTTGTGACCGAAATGAATGAGACGTCCATTACGGCGAGGTCAAACGGCGAGCGGAAATCGTCCGGCTTCAGCTCGCGGGCGTTGGTATTCTCCCGGACATCGACCCGCGGATCGCTGCGGAGCTTCCAGTCGAGCTGGTTTGTCCCGGCGTCGATCGCGACAACGCTCTTCGCGCCGTGCTGGAGCAGGCAATCGGTGAAACCGCCGGTCGAGGAGCCGATATCGATACACTCCGTTCCGGCAACGTCGATGGCAAATTCGCGAAGTGCATGCTCAAGCTTGAGTCCGCCGCGGCCGACGTATCGGGCCTCGGGAGTGTCGCCCTTTATACGAATGGCAGCTTCCGCGGCAAACGTCTCCGAGGGCTTTTCGACGCGACGCTCGCCGACGAGCACGACGCCGGCCATCACCATCGCTTGAGCCTTTGACCGTGAGGGAGCAAGGCCGCGGTCGTGTAGCAATTTGTCGATTCGTTCTTTTTTCTCCATTTGCGGCTTAGTCGTCGAGGGCCGATGGGGTGAAGTCCATTATTTCCTCGCCGTCCGATGTGTAGTCGACCCGTATCGGCCGGCAACAGACCTCGCAGTCCTCGACATAGCTCTGATCCGCTACCGAGGGGTCGAGGATGAATGAGATCTCCTGCCAGCAATACGGGCAGGTAAAGAAGTGTTCTATTTCCATTAAGAGCGACTTACCTCGGCCGAATTTCGCTGCGATGGCCTTGGGTGTTATTCTTTCGTCAAATCCTGCAAACCCAAGCTATGGCCGATACAGACGAATCTATCAAAACAGCCGGGCAAACAAAATTGAGCGCGTTCGCTCGCTTCGCGTGGTTTGCGGTCGCGTACAACCTTTTGGTCATCCTTTGGGGCGTATTTCTGCGGGCCTCGCATGCGGGCGATGGCTGCGGCCAGCATTGGATAACCTGCCACGGCGAGGCGATCCCGTCGGCACCGGAACTAAAGACCCTGATCGAGTTTTCGCACCGGGTGACGAGCATGCTCGCGGGCTTTATTGTGATCGCGCTCGTGATCTGGGCATTTCGCCGATTCCCGAAGCGGCATTTGGTTCGGCGGCTGGCGGTGCTTTCACTGATCTTCATCATCATTGAGGGGGCGATCGGCGGCGGGCTTGTGCTCACCGGAAACACGGCCGGGAACTGGACGCCAACGCGGCCATATTGGACGGCCGGTCACCTGATCAACACATTCGTCTTGATGGCGTTCCTGACGCTGACGGCCTGGTATGCAAGCGGGCCGCGGCGGTTGCAGTTTACTGCTCCGCCAAAGGTTTGGGTGCTGCTTCTTGTCGGCGTCGCCGCGATATTTATAACAGGCATTACCGGTTCGATGTCCGCGCTTTCTACCATGCTCTTTCCTTCTGAGACACTTGCCGAGGGAATTGCAAAAGACTTTAATCCGGATTCGCACATTTTGCTTCGGCTGCGGATACTACACCCGATCTTCTCGATATTTACGGCCGTGTTTCTCGTCTTTCTGTCGGACGCTGTGAAGAAGGCATCGGGCATGCGGGCTTCGGTCGCAAAGTGGGGAAACTGGATGGCCGGCCTTGTGCTTGTGCAGATCGCCTGGGGAGCGGCGACGCTGCTTCTGCTGGCGCCGATCATTTTGCAGCTCGGGCATTTGCTGCTGGCGGATCTGATCTGGCTTGCGTTCGTTTTGATGGCGGCGGCGGCGATCTCAGAGGACGATCATGAGCCGGTTCTCCAGGCCGAACCTCTAGCGACGAGTTCATCAAGCGAGGCCTGAAGCTCGAGGCGTTTTGCTTCGAGTTCTTCGTCGCGGACGTCTTTATCGACATAGATCGGCGTGCCGATGATGACGTTCGCGCGTGTGAATGGCTTCGGTATCTGCAGCCGATCCCAACTCCCGATTGTCCAGAAGCTTTTGCATTCAACAACAAAAGGCATCAGCGGATTGCCCGTCTTTTTTGCGAGCAAGATGGGGCCTGATTTCGCCTCGTAACGCGGCCCTTTTGGCCCGTCGAGCGTGAAAGCCATCGCGTAGCCCTGCTTCATCATACGGATCATTCCAACCAAGGCTTGTATCCCGCCACGGGTCGAGGAGCCCTTGATGATGCCAAAGCCAAAGCGTTGAATGCAGCGGGCGGTGTATTCGCTGTCAAAGCTGGTGGATGAGAGAACGATGATGCCGCGGTCGCGGAAGTAATATGTGCCGGTGACGATCCGGTCGTGCCAGAATGCATAGATCGGGAGCCGTCCGGCGTTCTCGATTGCTTCGAAATGTACCCAGCCGGTACGTTCGAACCTTAGCGTTGAGCCGATGATCCGGATAGCGAGATAGAAGGCCAAGCCGGCAAGGCGTATCACGAGACGCTGCCCGAAGGTGTAGCGTTCGAGCCCGGCAAACCGGTAAACATTTTCCGCAAGTTCTGCCACAGTTAGAAAATAACTAACAACTTGGGTTATTATTTGCAACTGAGAGTCTTTTCTTTTCGTTAAAACAATTGGGTTAAATGCAGCGTCGGATACTGATAATCGATGACCACGACGATCTCGCTTCGTCCTTGTACGAGGTCTTTTCCCACGTTGGGCATACGGTTGAGATCCTGAAGAGTCGCGCCGACGCGATCGAGCGCAGTGATATCGAATCGTTTGACCTTGTGATCAGCGATCTAGATGTCGTTAGCCAACGCGGAGCGGTGAGCGAGAACGGTAGCGGACCGGTTTGCCTCCCTCACCTTTCCGAAGTGATCGATGCCGAGCACATCAAGGCGTTTAAGATATGTGCCGCAAATTACCGCCGCGAGGGTTTTGACGAGGAAGAGCTGAAAAACCTTGTCGCGACCACACTCGATTACAAGATCCGCTACGTGGATACGATCGAGGGCGTAAAAGACCTTCACGAATACATTGAATTTGAGCTCCCGAGCGCCATCTCGCTGATGCACATCGTGCTCGACTATCTTATGAAACGCGTGGAGAAGCTCGGCGTGATCAAACCCGAGCAGTCGAACCTTTTCATCGCTCTTGATGAAGCCTTCGTCAACGCGGTAAAACACGGGAACAAATTCGATGCCGCGAAGCTCGTGCGGATCGCGGCCGAGGTCTCGAGCAAAGAAGCCCGCTTTACCATCGAGGACGAAGGCGAAGGCTTTGACGTCAAAAACATCCCCGATCCGCTCGACCCCGAGAATCTTTTCAAAACTAGCGGCCGCGGTGTCCTTTTCATCTACAACATAATGGACGAGGTCGCCTACAACGACCGCGGCAACCGACTGACGATGGTAAAGAAAAGCGAGTCCGTAACCGAGACTTAGATCATTTCCGGTTAATGCTTTATTTCTTCGCGAGTTCGATCCCGGCTCTTATCTCATCTAACGTCGGCCGCTGTTTGTAGTTGGTTTCCACCCGCGACCACACGACCTTTCCGTCTTTATCAACCACAAAAACCGAAGCCCGCGGAATTCCGTCAACGCCTTTGTCGGCGTAGCTCGGATCGTAAACTCCGTAGGCGTCGATGGTTTTGCTATCGGGGTCGGAGAGCAGCCGGAAGTTCATCTTCCCTTTGCCGTCCTTTTCGATCTTTGCGGCCAGTTCGCGGCTCCTTTCAGCGGGGTCGACCGAGATCGCAAACATCGCGACATCGTCGCTCGATTTCAGAAGCTCGCGAAGATCGGCAAGCTGCTTTGCACAAAAGGGGCACCAATATCCACGGTAAAAGACGATGACCGCCGGCCGGCCGAGTTCCGCAAGGCTGACCCGTTCGCCATTGTGATCTGCGAGCGTAAAGTTCGGGGCAGCCTGGCCGACGGCGACCGGCTCGGTCCGCGAGCGTTCCGTGGCAGTCGTTTGGCCGCAGGTGCCGACGGCCGAGCATGCAAACACGAATGTAACAAAAAGAATTGCTAAGAGGTTCATCATTACTCCTTTGTGATCGGTTTCTACATAGCTAAGTCTCGCGGCGGCAGAGAATATTCCCGAACCTGCGGCTGCGAGCGAATTTTTGCCCAGATTAAAATATAATCACCTTATGCGGGTGACGATCGGGCAGATCAATACGACCAACGGCGACATTGAGGGGAATGTGGCGAAGGTGCTGGCGGCCATAGGGCAGGCGAAGGCCGATGGCTCGGACATCATCGTTTTCCCCGAGGTCGCGATTCACGGCTACACCTCTCAGGATTGGTTCCAGGACCGCGACATCATCTCGTCCTCGCTCGAACCGCTTGAGCAAATCATCGCCGCGACCGAGGGCATAACCGCCGTTGTCGGCACCATCCGCCCGAACACCGAACGCGACGGCCGGCGGCTTTTTAACTCGGCGGCGGTGATCTCGAATGGCCACTTGGTCCGCTTTGTCGATAAGACCCTTTTGCCGGAGTATGACGTCTTCGATGACCCTCGTTATTTTGAGCCCGAAACCGACCCGAACGGCATCGTTGAGATCACGTGCCGCGACGGCGAGGTCTGTAAGCTCGGCGTTGTCGTTTGCGAGGACTTCTGGAACGACAAGACCTTCTGGCGGGAGCGTCTGTATGAGAAAGATCCGACCGATATCGTCATAGAACGCGGTGCCGAGCTGATCGTCGCCATCAACGCCTCGCCGTATAACAAAGGCAAGATCGGGCTTCGGTGTGAGATGGTCTCGCACCGGGCGAGGGCGAACCGCGTGCCGATCGTCTTCGTCAATCTGGTTGGCGGTAACGACGGCATCATCTTTGACGGAGCGAGCCTCGTGGCCGATGCCGAGGGCGACATCATCCTGCAAGCGGCGGCGTTCGAAGAGTTTGTCGAAACCGTCGAGCTCGATATCCGCAAGCCCGACGCCCGCGGGATCTCGGGCGACGAGGTCGAATCGATCCGCCGTGCGCTCGTGCTCGGCATTCGCGACTACGCGGCAAAGAACGGCTTCCGGACCGCCGTGCTCGGGCTTTCGGGCGGCATCGACTCGGGGCTCGTTGCGGCTCTGGCGTGCGAGGCGATGGGGCCGGAGAACGTGCTTTGCGTTATGATGCCCTCGCCGTTCTCGTCCGAAGGGAGCATCAAGGACAGCGAAGCGTTGGTCGCGAACCTCGGCTGCCCGAGCCGCATCGAACCGATCAGCGACACCTTCGAAGTGCTGCTCCGCCAGATGGGGCTTGATAAGCCGACGCGGGGCGGCGACTCGCTCGCGGCCGAGAACATGCAGTCGCGGATCCGCGGCGTGATCCTGATGGCCATCTCGAACGCCGAGGGCCGGCTTGTGCTCTCGACCGGCAACAAGAGTGAGCTGGCGGTCGGATACTGCACGCTGTATGGCGATACGAACGGCGGGCTTGCCGTGCTCGGCGACGTACTCAAGACCGAGGTCTGGCAGATCGCCCGCCACATCAACGCCGCGGCCGGCAGGGAAGTGATCCCGCAGGCGATCATCGATAAAAAGCCCTCCGCCGAGCTCGCCCCAAACCAATTTGACCAGGACAGCCTGCCGCCGTACGAGCTGATGGACCCGGTGCTGCGGATGTATTTCGAGCAGAAGGCCTCGCCCGCCGAGATCATCGCCGCCGGCAACGACGCCGAGCTCGTCTTTTCGATACTCAACAAGGTCGAGCACCCGGCAAACGAATTCAAGCGCCGCCAGCTCCCGCCGACGCTCATCATCTCGAAAAACGCCATCGGAGTCGGCCGCCGCCGCCCCATAACCCACAAATACCGCCGCACGATGTCCGAACCGACTGTGTAAGCGGGCCGCAGATGTCAGAACCGCCTGCGTAAGCGGGCGGCCAATGTCAGAACCGCCTGCGTAAGCGGGCGGCCAGTTTTCCCCACCCGCACGCGCGTTCGGCGGACGGGGTGGTAGAAGTCTTCGAGTCCGGGCTTCCGCATGCGTATTCCGCATTGGGCGTGTTTCATTTTTTGCGGAGAGTGCGCGTTTCTGAAACAAGGTGAAACGCTGAAACAAATGAAACACGTGAAACAAGTGAAACGCCTGAAACAAATGAAACAACTGAAACACGCGGCGGAATTGCCCGGGGGGTGCGGAAAAGTTCGCAGCAGCAGCCGCCGGCCGCCCCGAGCCCGTAAATAGTTGAACAACGGCAAACACCCCTAGCCCCGAGCCACCGATCCCAAAATGTTGACTCTCACCCATCATCACAACGACTGTAGCAGAGAGGCAACGAAAATGTCAATAATAAAATGATCGAAGCGGGCCGGTTCGGATTCGGTTCAGATGTTCTGCATTCCAAGTCTGTGCTTTCTGTACTCTTTGGTCTGCGGTTTCAGTGGTCCTTTTTCCTAAAGCCGAAATGCGTTAATAAATGTAGTCCGTCCAATGTGGAATTACTTAACCCATCAGAAACTTGGTTCTACGTCATCAACGACGGCTGATTGTCCAAACAGACACATTCCCATCGCTTTCATTTGTGATAAATCGCCCATTGGGAAGAAACTCGCCTACCAGACCTTCTATCTCTCGTCCTGTAGAAAGATCGCGAACTTTTCCATCTTCGGTACTTACAAGAGCGACCTTGGTATCGCTGAAATTTGGGATCCGATTGTTCGCGCTAGCAAGCCACTTCTTTTCGCCGGTCTGAATATCCCACACACTTAGCCTTCCTTTGCTCCCTGTTGTCGCGATGTGCTTGCTGTCCTCACTAAATACAGTTCGCCCCCAAACCTTATCCTCGATGTCCATGGTTGAGATCAGCCCAGCCGAAGAAACATTCCAGATCTTCACTTGACCGTCGAGCCCGCTTGTCGCAAGAAGCCGCCCGTCGGCATTAAACGTAACTCTGTAAATGCCGTTTTGGGCGATCCGATCCCGAGCTATATTTGGGTCGCTGAATATCTGCTCGGCCTCTCCAGTCTTGAGATTCCAGACGACGACCCAGTAGTAGTAGGAGATTGCGATCACGCCTCCATGACTTGCAAAATCTGCGGTCACAAGCTTCGAGAGGCTACTCGATAAACGCGTAGTGCGGGGATCAACTCCGGCCCGTAAGAGACCAAACTCATGAGTTTTTCTGTTCCTCCGAACGTCCCAAACAGTTGGCTGTGACTGGTTGAAAAAGAGGTAATCACCTTCTGGACTAAGCAAGATGTCTTTCTCGACCTTCGAGTTGATGTTCGCGATCGTGCGGCAGGTTTTAGCGTCCCAAATCGTGATTGTCCCGTCCTTGTAGCCGGCAATAGTTTCTCCAGCTTGGCTCATCGCGACCCTCGCGTAGTGGCCATTCTTTGGCCCGCGGCAGATTTTGCTTTCGTCTGTATCAAGGTTGAAGTACTGAACTCCTCCCTTCACACCAACGACAGAAAAATGTCCGTTACTGTTCTCAGCCAGGAGTCGCCGTCCGTTTGGTCGGAGGTCTGCAGGCACCTGAATCGAACGAATCTTGGTCAGAACAAATTGCTCCGCGCCAGAATCAACAACCAGGGACTCCTGACAATATGCCGCTGTGCCGAACCAAAGAACGAATGAAACGAAAACAAGAAACCACAAAGCATGCATATTAACTCTTCTCTAAGGGTCTAACGACCAACTTTTTTGAAGCCTAGTTACCTCACAGGCATTGGCGAGTCTCACGGGCGACACGTCTTAACAGTCCATAAAGCATTAATTCGAAACTGATCGTCCTAGAAGGTAAAGAAGTCCGCCGCCGGCTGCTGCGACTATGACACCGACGGCAATCGCACCGCCTTTATTGCCTTTGAATGGTCTTATTTCTTGAATCTCATCAAACCGAATCTCTCGAGCACTATTGCTTTTATCAACCGCCTCAACCCTGCCGCCGACAACCCGATACCCGTCAACCAGTATGAAGCTATCTGAATTGATCTCTTTGATAAACCCTTTGAGCTTTGTGCCGTCGGTTAGCACGAGCCGCTTTATTCGGCCGTTCACACCAACCTTTTCAACCGTCGTCCGCACCATAGAAGGGCGATCTTGCACATTTGGCTTGTTTACACCTGATTGAGCAAAAACATGAACTGCGGAAAATACGAGAACCAATAGGCTTACTAGCACGCGTTTTAACATAGGTCCACCTTTAGCAACATCAGAAGATCCTTTTAAGAATTTCGACTATGTCCTCGTGTTTCTGCTCAATCGCATGATCGAGTGCCGACTTGCCATCCGTATCCTTGAGATTGGCATTTGCATTCTTACTTACTAGAAACCGAACTGTTTCCATCCGCCCACCTTGCGACGCAACTATGAGCGCGGTCTTGTCCATCCTGTATCGCTCATCAATATCTATTCCTTGCGCCAATAAGAAAGCTACTACTTCCGTATGTCCGTTTCCCGCCGCCAAGAACATACAACTTGTATTCCACCCGTCGCGTGCATCTGCTGAGGTACCGCTATCGATCAGGGACTTGACCAAGCTAATGTGTCCATTTCCGCAAGCCTGCAACAAGACTTGTTCTTTCGCCGCTCCAAACAGGTTCGTCATCGCGAATAGAGCGAAAAGGCAAAGAGACACAATTAGACCAAAGACGGCAATGCCGATGAGGAAGCGCTTCTTCTTCATTGAACCTCCTTCTCCTTTAGTTCGTCTGCCTGTAACGGCTACTCGCTAGATTATATAACGACCTTTTCCGAGGGCTTCTAAGCGATGTTTAACTTTTCGCAAGTGTTACAGTGCCCACAGTGAATTCCAGATTCCAGGTTTCGGATCTGTTTCTGTGAGTTCTGTGGTACATGCCGTTGAAATCAATTGGGCGGCGGAGCCGCGTGTTGGGTTGGGACAGGACGGTGAAGCTGAGCTTCACCGCAAATAGGACGGCGGAGCCTTTTGCAGTTGTCAGTGGTCAGTGGTCGGTGGTCAGTTCCGGCGGGTTTTAAATTGCCACTAGCTTTAGCTAGTGGACGGGCATTTGACCCTTGCACCGGCTTTAGCCGAACCCGATCGAAGAGACTTAATCATTATTTGCTTTAGCCGAATATTGGGCTAAAGCCCGGAGCTTTTTTGCACCTTTTCCACTAGCTAAAGCTAGTGGCAATTGAAGAGATTCTGAGAGGCATAGTGAGACTGGGGCATTCCGCATTTGGCGGGAGCCCTCCCTAACGGTCGGGCTACTGACACGGGCGCATTCCGCATTGGATGAAACGCCCTTACTTGCTTACGGGCTTGGGCATTGGAGCCCTTGCTTACGCGCGGGCCTCGGACACGGACGGGCTTGTCGTTGGCATTGCGCCCTCCCTTACGGTCGGGCTACTGACACTTGCGGGTTTCTGCAATGGGAATCCGAATTCCGCATTGGATGAACCGCCCTTACTTACGTGCGGGCTTGCGCATTGGAGCCCTTGCTTACGCGCGGGCCTCGGACACGGGCGGCCGAGGCGTGGTTTAGTTTCGGACGTAGTAGCCTTGGCGGGCGCGGACTCGGGCGGCCGGGCGGGTGAGGCCGACGGAGAGTTTTACGAGCTTGCCGTCGGGATAGGTCGCGTCGGAGTAATACTGGATCAGGTATTGGGCGCGGAGTTCGTTGCCGAGCTGGCGGAATATCTGCTCGAGCAGTTCGGTGTTTTTGCGGCGGTTGTTGCCGTTGAGGTAATTGTCGTTGGTGTCGATCGGGCCAAAGTTTGGCAGAAACGCGGTGCCGCCGGTCTCATCGGCAAAGATCTGCATGTTCTCCTGGCCGAAGACGCTGATCTGGTTTAGCCGATAGGAACTGCCCGCCGGGTTCACGGCGTACATGACGGTGTCGGCGTCCTGAAGCGCACGGAGCACCTTCTGCCGCTCGGTGACCTTGGCGGTCTGCTGTGCGGTCTGGATGATCTGGCCGAGCCGTTTGAGGTCGGGATCGGGCCGGTTCTCAACAACGCGGCGTTCGGCGGTCCGCTGTGCCCGCTGGACGCCGAGGCTGTAGTTGTCCTCGCCATCGGAGATCACGACGATGACGCGTCGCCGGCCGGACTGCGAATTTTCGCGAAGGTAATCGGCCGCCGCCCGGATGGAATCAAAGAACGCTGTCGGCTGCTTCGCCCGCTCGACCGGAATGGCGAGCACGCTCTCGGTCGCCGGGCCGGCCTGGGCAAGCCCGCTGACGAGAAGCGCCCGTTCGCCAATGGTGAAAATGGCCGCACGGTCTTCGGCCCGCAAAACATCCTTCAAAAACTTGACTGCCGTTTCCTGCTGAAAGCGGAACATCGTGTCGGTGCTTGCCGAAACGTCAAAGAGCAACGCGATATCGAGCGGAACGCTCTCCGCGCTACCGACCGATTCGATCGCCTGCCGGCGTCCCTCTTCGCTGATCTGAAAATCGTTTTGCGTTAGCCCCGTCACCGGCAGGCCGCTCGCATCGACGACCGAAACAGGCACGACGATAAGCCGCGAATCGATGCGGATCGGTTCGTCATCATCTATCGGCGGCGTCGCTCTCGGCGTTTGGGCCGTCGCGGCAAGGGCGCCCGAGATCAAGATAAAGAGAGAGAATGCGGTTTTGAAGAGATTTTTGCAGAGCATAGCGGTGGAGCTTTTTTGGGAGAGTAAGCTTGAAGAAAGGGCAGCGAGTACCGGATGTTTGCTCGGCAAACGCTGCCCTTCATTTTTCGTGACCAACGCGGCAATTAGTTACCGTCGTTAGCGGTCGAGCGAACCTCAACATTCTGGTTGAGTCCGCGGCTGACGAGCAGCTTGACCTCGACGCGGCGATTGGCCTCGCGGCCCTCGCGGGTCGTGTTCTCTGCGACCGGGTTGGCGATGCCGTAGCCATACGAATTCCCGATCCGGCGAAGCGGGATGTTGTGGGTCATGATCAGGTAGTCCTTGACTGCCTGTGCACGGCGGTCACTGAGGGTCTTGTTTGCCCGAGCATTACCCTCGGCCGAAGCAAAACCGGTCACCTCGATGACATAACCGCGGAGCGTTGCGGCTGCGGCGGCAACCTCGTCAAGCTGCTGCTTGCCCTCGGGGCTTAGCACTGCACTATTGACGCGGAAGTTGATCGTCGCGGAGCTCTGGACGACATATTCATCAAGAGCCGAGATGCGTTCGTTGGTGGCGTTGACACCGGCAACCGCCGCATCGGCAGTGTCCTGTGCGGCCTGTGCACCACCGCGAGCGGCGTTTGAGATGGCCATCAGTTCATCGATCTGGCCTGAAACACGTTTCGCATTTTCCTCCGCAGCCGTCAGCCTTTCTTCGGCCGGAGCTACGCGGGAATCGATCGACTGTGCCGTCTGCAGATTGCTCTTATCAAAGCGGATCTTGGTGGCGGCAAGGCTGCCATTGGCATCACCGCGGCCTTCGACTGAAAGGTTCAGCCCGCGAACGAGCGAAGCGGCCGGAAAGCGGTCTCCGGAACCAAACGTTGCATTTGCCCGGACGCTTGCGTTCGGTGCAACTACGACACGCGTATCGACACCAACCGTATCGCGGACGATGAACGTATTGTCATCTTCCTTCGAAACGATCGTGCCCTTGATGTCATACTTCTGTCCGTTAACAAGATTGCGAAGCTGTGCGTCCTGTGCGACCGCACCAACAACACCGATGGCGAGTGCCATAAACAAAACAGATATTCTTTTCATAATCATCTTTTCTCCTCAAAAGGCCTTACCGTTCCGATAAGTTGCCCGAAATAGACGCCCGGCGAAGCCGATTGGTTGCAATACTTTTGGTGCCGTGACCAAATTCCCCTGATATCAAAACCGTACGAAAACGGCTCACCGAGCGTTCCTACCCGGTCTAATAGTCAAAAAGCGTGCCACGTAGCGATATTCCTCAGAAAATGAGGCCGGTTGCGGTAAAACATCGGAAAATAAAAGGCTTCGCGATGTCCGCAGGGAGGAAGCATTCGAGTACCTAGAACAGGCCGTTCGAAACATTAACCAAAGTGTATGAAAATAATACGAAAATGTCGAGAGATTTTTTTGTAGTTCGGGAGGCGGACGGTGCGAACGGAGCAATAGGAGCGGCATAAATTGATCCACAATGATTTATGCCGCTCCAGACGGAGGCTAAGATATTTGTCATTCGTTGAGTGAATGATCAAACGTCTCGCGGATCCATCGGTTACGGTGCCGCATTCCAGGCCGGGACGACGACGCGGATCGGGCTTGACCGGTTTCCGACATTGTCATCGGCGAAGGCCTCGATGACCTTTGCCGTCGGCAGATGAAGAAAGAACGTGCCGGTGTATATTTGATACGGGCCGGTTTCGCCGATGCGGTAGTAAACCGTCTGAACACCAGATTCGCTGTCTGCTGCATTGATGGTAATTGTCCGTCCCTGACCGCTTCGTTTGCTATACGTGAGCCCAACCGCCGGAGCCGTTACGTCCTGTGCCGCCGTTCCCGTAACCCGAACATGCGCCGGAACCACAACATCATAGGTCCCATCTCCATTCGAATCATAGCGAAGGTCTGGAACTCCTGACGGGCTGAACGTTAGCAAGCACTCGACATTCGGCGGCAGTTCAAGATCTATATAGCGGATCGCAAGGTTCGGCGAGCTATTCCCAACGCCCTTCAAGAGCTCAATATCGATCGAATCCGCCCCAGTTTGGAACTTGATCGTGTATTCGCCTTCATCAGCAGGTATCGTGAGGCCATGATATCCAATGTTGACCACGTCGCCGTAGATTCCGCCATGGTAGCCGATGCCTGGAACTGAGAGTTCGAAACCGTCATCGCCAAGGGGGGTGTTCGTGTTGCCTACATTGTCAGTAATATCCAAACGGTCAACCCCTTCGATGGTAGCGTAGAACATCTCCGCCTTTGGCGGTGCTAACGTATCCAAACTTAAACCGCTGTTCGCTTTATACTCATAAGACGGCATTTCTTTTCCTCCTCTCTCACTCGCAAGAGTGAAGACTGATGGTTGGGACGTTAGACCCAAATAGACCAAAATCTGGTCTCTCACCTCTTGGGCCACGACAAGACCCAAGTGTTCGTAACGAGTGTCTTCCGAAGGACTACCCGAAACATACGCTCGCAGTGTTGCGTCCGAAAAATTAAAGTTGAGAGTGCTGCCTATTCTTTCCGCACTCCGCCTAGGAACCGTCTTGTCACCGGGCCCGAACTTGGCTCGAAGCCGCAGATCCACACGTGTAATTGAGATCGGTTTCTTAGCTATCGGTCTCGCAACCAACTGTTCAATGGTGTCGGAACCTTGCCGTTCACCGAAAATGTGAAAATACTCAACACCGCTTGTATCAAGTCGCCAGTCATCTTGTCCTGGCGTGCCGTGAAAGTTGTCATTTGCGAGGTAGGGATCCGTCTCATAGCGGTCGTTGAAAAACGCAAATATTTGCGTGTAATCATACTCCTCCGGGACTGTGCCGTTGCCGTTAATATCAAATGTTTCTTCGACAAATGGCCTTCCGCCGAGAGCAAAATACCCCCAAGATGGTAGAAGTTCGTGAACCGCTTGAGACTCAATCGCCAGATTCTTGATTCGAGGAGGCGATAACCGCAAAGCCGTTTTGCCGAGAACTCCTTCCAGAAACTTCGGTTTTCCTGTTTCAAGAACTTGGAGAGCTTCTGGTGCCCCAAGAAAAGGAGAACCAATTGAAATCATTTTTCGGACACTGTGATCTTCCGGACGCAAAATTATGTGGCGCCGAGCAAGGAGTCCGCCCATGCTGTGGGCGACGATATCGACGTCAGTTCCGGGATGGAATTTCTGGATGCAGCCAATATAGTCCTTAAGTTTTTGAGCATTTTGAATGTTGCTGAGTCTCCAGTCATAGGCGAAAACGAAAAGCGTCGGCGCATTGAATCGCTGATTCATGTCGCATCCTTGCTCGGTCCGCCTATCTGGCATTCCATTGACCAGATACTCGCGAAGTCCTCCTGTCACACTCAGCGTTTGCAGTATCGGACCGTAAACGGGTTTTAGCTCGCCCGGTAAGGCGTAACGAATTACGTCTGTCGCGATGATATTGGCATTGTTTGAGGGGAGTAATCGGTCAAGGTTGCTCCCAGTGAAAATCGCTGGTCCCAAACCCGGCCATCGCTCAGTCTGAGAATTGCCGCTTAACTCGGCCAGTCTGCTACCCATTATGCCGGGGATAAAGATCAGGTTCATACGTGCGGTAGTGTAGTTCTTCGCGTGCTCAGGATGCTCTGTATTCGGTAAAAAATCTTTTCAGCGTCGGCGGAGCTTCGTTCATCTTCGGTCATTCTTGAACTACGTCTAATTTGCTCACTAACAACCTTTCCAATTACGACTGTTCTTTCTACGCTGCTCTGAGAATATATTTCGACATTTCACTGTCCTCGTAATAGCCGAACTTGCTATTTACGCAGTAAATCAAGGCACCAGAATGTCGGCCAAACACAGATTCAATAGCGTCCTCGAGCTTTAACAACCTTCCATCGAAATCTTCATTGTGGCTCATTACGTACGCAAGGCCATTCGCCCCAATTCTTTTCAAATCATTGATGACAAACGTGGCCGATTTCCCGCGCGGGATCTTGATCAAAGCCTCCGGATTCAGATTCCGCTCGTCAATGAAGAGTTCGTCTAAGAGCTCTTCGCGCCTTGATTCAATAAACCCCGTAAATCGCTCCTGTTTTTCGCGAACCACGAAGTGGTTAATGATAGCCAAAATATATTCTCTGTATTCTGCCATCACGACGTATCCCAATCGCTTCCTAAGAAGCAAAATAAACATGAATGCGAGCTACTGACACTCATTCAACATAAGCGAGTCTGCGGCTGCCTTCCCAATAAATACTCGGTGTTTTGGGCCATGAGACTCGGTTGCAAGCGGGCCAGTGAGCTCCCACTCATAGGCATACTCAATATAAATGTCAAACTTCTTAAAAATCTCTCGAGGTACGTCGAATCGAATGAACGATCCTGATCGCAAATACGAAGCTTGAACTAATGAAGGCCACGTTCTCGGATGCTTCACGGATTTTTCCGTTTTGGCCTCAAAGCCAAAGACCGGAGAGACAAGCGAGCCCGATTCCGAGGCGGCGACATTTGAGCCATTTGAAAGTTTGATCAAGGTCTGCGACCGCGACCCCTCTTCCACAAAGAAACTAAGGGTCCAAACTGAATTGTTGACGAATCGAATACGTGAATTGTTTCTATTCTTGACTAATGGCCCTTCTTCGCAGAGATATACGTGGGCCTTTCTTTGATCGATAACGACCGCACTTCGTGTCAGCTCGTTCTCTTTCTGGCCGAAGCTGTTCATCACTGATCCATACAGGCAAAAAGCAAAGAACAGGCCAAGCACTGAGCCAACGTAACTGAATGACTTACTGTTCATGAGAAAAGATTGAACCTTCGTTGTTTACGGTAACAACGCGCCCGACTCGGGTTTTGATGCTTCTAACGGGGCTTCATGTCTCTAACTTATGTTGATGATAGTACACTCGGTCGCCTAAGTGTCAAGAACTTTATTTGATCAAAAAAAGCCGGGCGGGGAGTGTTTCCCTGGGCCCGGCTTTTTGTTGAGTGACGAAAGATCTAGATGCTGAAATCGGTCGTTTCGAGGTATTCCTTGAGGGCGGCGAGGAAGCGTTCGCCGTCGGCGCCGTCGACTACTCGGTGGTCGTAGGTGAGGGCAAAGTACGCCATCTGGCGGACGGCGATGTAGTCGTCGCCATCGGGCGTCGTTAGCACCTTGGCACGTTTCTCGATGGCACCGACGCAGAGAATGGCGACCTGCGGCTGGTTGATGATCGGTGTGCCGTAGAGCCCGCCGAAAACGCCGGGGTTGGTGATCGTGAAGGTGCCGCCCGTGACCTCATCGGGGCTGAGCTTTTTGGCTCGGGCACGGTCCGCAAGGTCGTTTGCCGCGAGGGCGAGGCCGGAGAGCGAGAGCGTGTCGGCCTTTTTGATGACCGGGACGATCAGGCCCCAATCGAGAGCGACGGCCATGCCGAGATTAATGTCGCCTTTATAGACGACGTTCTCGCCATCGACCTGAGCGTTGACGATCGGGAGCTTGCGGATGGCGTGCGTCGCCGCCTGGAAGATGAACGGCATGTAGCTGAGCTTGGTGCCGTAGCGCGATTGGAACTCGGCCTTGTTCCGCTCGCGGAACTTGGCGACGTTCGTCATGTCGATCTCAAAAACGCTGGTGACGTGTGCCGAGGTGCGTTTCGAGAAGGTCATGTGCTCGGCGATCTTTTTCCGCATCACGGACATTTTCTCGACGCGGTCGCCGGCGGATTGAACGATCGGGGTGGGCTTGTAATCGGCCTTCGGTGTCGCGGAAGTCGCTGCGGCGCCTTTCGTTAGCAGGTCTTCGGGACGAAGTGCGGCACCGGTTTCGATGAAAGAAAGAATGTCCTGTTTCGTTACGCGGCCGCTGATGCCGGAGCCTGAAATGCGGCTGATGTCGATGCCGTGCTCTTTGGCGATGTTGCGGACGAGCGGGCTCGATTTTGTCCGGCGGAGCTCGTCGATATCTGCCGAGCGGCCGTTCGAGGCTGGCATTGCAAAGCCGGCGGTGGCGGCTTCGGTTTTTGGAGCGGCGACCGGAGCGGGCTCTGCTTGTTTGGGCTCGGCGGCTGGTTTTGGTGCGGCCGTTGCGGAGCCTACTGAAGTGCCGACGAGGGCGACGACAGCGCCGACCTCGACCGTTTCACCTTCCTGGACGCGGATCTCAAGCAGCTTTCCGGCAGCGGGCGATGGCACTTCGGCGTCAACCTTGTCAGTGGAGATCTCGAGCAGCGGCTCGTCTTTCTCGATGGTGTCGCCAACGGCCTTTAGCCATTTCGAGACGGTGCCTTCGGTTATCGATTCGCCCATCTGCGGCATCACGATCTCGGTCGCATCGCCGCTGTCTGTCGTGCTTTCGGTCTGCGGAGTTGCTGTCGAGTTTGCCGAAACGGCGTCGGCGATTATCGCCGGAGCGGGAGCTTCTTCGATCGGCGAAGCCGCGGCTGCGGGGGCTTCATCTTTTTTCGGAGCGCTCGGTGCCGGAGCTTCGCCTTCGGCTCCGATGACGGCGACCACGGTGCCGACCTCTACGGTCTCGCCTTCCTGATGGCGTATTTCGAGAAGTTTGCCCGCCGCCGGGCTTGGGACCTCGGCGTCGACCTTGTCGGTCGAGATCTCAAGGATCGCTTCGTCCTTTTCAATGGCGTCGCCAACCTGCTTTAACCATTTCGAGACGGTGCCCTCCGTGATCGATTCGCCCATCTGGGGCATTACAACTTCTACGCTCATATGATCTCCGTGTCTAAAAACGTGCTGAATATAAAATATTGCAAATAACTAGAATACAAGAATCCTGGGCCAAAAAAAAGCCGGACACTTTTGGCCCGGTTCGTGAATGTCATGATGTTTGCGAGAGCTTTACCGCAACTGTTTTTCGATGTCGGCGATAACGGCATTGAGTTCCGCCTCGCTCGCGGCCCCAAATTTGGTTGAAAGAATATTGCCGTTTCTCGCGACGACGAGCACCATTGCCTTGTCCTTTTCGTAGCCGTAGGTTTTCGCGACCTTGCCGCCCCAATCGAGCAGGACAGGGAACTGCGTTTGCCGTTTGATCAGGCGGCGGACGAGCCCGCGGGCGTAGCTCGGCACGCCGCCTAGCGAGGCGATGCCGAACATATATACCTTGCCGTCAAACTTTTTGTAGAGAGGCGTGGCCCAACCGTCGATCTGTTTGGCCCCGTCGCGGTCGCCGAAGATGAGAACTACCGGCCGGTCGCTCGGAAAGTTGACCTCGACCTTGCGGTCATTCTGGTCCTGAAGACCGAAGTTTGAAACGCGGCTCTGGCCGCTGACGCTGATTGCCGCGGCGCCGAAAAGGACGCACGCGGCAATGATGAAACTGATCGGCTTTTTTCCCATAATTTGCTCGTTGCGAAATGGACTTTTCTTTCCATTCGCCCGTTTGCAAAAAATGGTTTCGACCGTCTTTAACTAACCGGCACGGGTCGGGTCGATTATCGCCCTGACCTCAGAAATGCGGTTGGCGGGGAAGCCGCTCTCGCGGGCGTGTTCTTCAATGAGTTCGGCGTTCGGTGCTGTGTAAACGCAGTAGATCTTGTCGTCGGTGACGTAGCTGTGGATCCACTGTATTTCGGCACCGAGCTCGTTGAGCACACTGCAAGACTTGGCCGAAGCCCCCTGCAGCTCCTCACCAGACATCGAGCCGGCTCCGGGGATGTCGCGTTCGATAACAAATTTCGGCATGATTTTCGCCTCTCGGTCTAGCGATCCAACTTTTGAGTTTCTTCCTCGTCCCCGTCGGATTCGGCAAAGACCTGCTCTAGCGGCGTATGTGAGGGTGGAAGCTGTGCACGGTACTCGGCGAGCGACCGCTCGATCTCTTCGACCGCCGCCCGGCCTCGTTCCCAGTCATCCTTGGCGAGCTTGAGGGTCAGTTTTCCGTCCTGATTCGGCAGCTCGGCAAGAGCGGCCATTGTTTGTGTTCGAATGACGATCTTCGCACCACGCTTGAAAAAGCCCTTTCGAAAGCGGATGTCCATTATCTCGGCCATCGGCAGGCGAACCTCTTTTACCCCGCCGCCGATGATGCCGAAGAGCTTCGCCTCAAACTCAAGCACTACGCCGGCGGATGAGAATTTGGCGATCCCATTGACCGACGTGAGGCCGTGGTTGGTCTCGGTCTTGAAAGGAACGCTTGAGAATCCGTTTGCCATACTTCAGGCGGGTTGCTCCTCGCCGTCTTCATCGACCGCGTAATCCATGGTATCCATATCGAAGTCGCCGACATTCGGCTGGCCGAACAACTTGAGAAAAATGAAGCCCAAAGCTCCGGCTGTAACGGAAGCGACAAGAATGGCCATCTTCGAAGAATTAACGGTGGCCGAGACGAAGTCCGGAGAGCCGCCGACGAACGCAAGATTAGTGATAAAGATCGACATTGTAAACCCGATGCCGCCAAGAAAGCCTGCGCCGAGCACGTGTTTCCAATTAAGATCGAGCGGCAAGCGGCAAATGCCTACCATTACAGCAATGAATGCGACGAGGGTAATGCCGATGGGCTTGCCGACGACCAGGCCGAGAATGATGCCGAGGCTGTTTGTAGTTGAGAGGTCCGCTGCCCAGTCTCCCCCGATGACGATGCCGGTATTTGCGAGGGCGAAGATCGGCAAGATGATGAACGCGACCGGCTTATGGATCAGATGCTCGAGGCGATATGACGGTGATTTCTCGTCATCACGTTTGTGGGTGAAGGGAATCGCAAAAGCGAGAAGCACGCCGGCGATCGTTGCGTGAACGCCCGATTTGAGCATGAAGAACCACATGAAAAGCCCGCCGATCACATACGGGATGAGGCTCATAACGCCGAGCCGGTTGATGGCGATCAACAAAGCGAAGACTCCAAGCGCAAGCCCAAGATAGACCAGGGAGAGCTCGGCGGTGTAAAAGATAGCGATGATAATGATCGCCCCGAGGTCGTCCATTACCGCTAGCGCGACAAGAAAGACCTTTAGCGAAGCCGGAACACGGCTGCCGAGCAGGGCAAGGACGCCGATCGCGAAGGCGATGTCGGTCGCCATCGGAATGCCGATACCGGCCTGAGTCGGCGTTCCGGCGTTAAAACCGAAGTGGATCACGGCAGGAAGTGCGAGCCCGCCGATGGCGCCAAAGATCGGAAGCAGGGCGTTTCTGACGTTCGAAAGTTCGCCGGCGTAAAGCTCGCGTTCAAGCTCGAGTCCGATAAACAGAAAGAAGATGACCATCAGCGCGTCGTTGATCCAGTGTTCAACGCTGAGCCTAAGGAACCCCTCGACACCGAGGTATGTTCTCAAATAGAAATCCGGATATGCCTGCCCGATAATGTTCGCCAGCAACAGCGAAACGACGGTACAGGCGACCAGCACAACGGCGCTAGATTTCTCGCTATCAAAAAACTCTTTGAACGCCTTTGTCAGGCGCTCATTTCTTTTACGAAGTATTGGCTTCATCGGTTAAAAAGTATTATTGCGATGGTCTCTCGGGCCTGACGGATACACAGCGGAGGCCGTCACGCCCTCGCATGTTTACGTCAAACCCCGAACGTTGCTCAAACTATATAGATTTATACAAAAGCCCCGAAAACTCAATTTGCCATTTACCGATTCTAGCGATAGCCGAGGATGGTGATCAGATAGGCGATATACAAGGCAAAGAGAATAAGGCCGCGGGTCCGGCCGATGATGCCGTCCCGCCCCGGAAATGTGAGTGCGACCGTAACGACGCCAAAGCCAAGGCCTACGGCGACCTCGCCGACCGGGAGACCGGTCATCGGGGTGATCAGGGCGGCGACCGCGACGATCCAAAGATTATTGAAGATATTGCTCCCGAGTATCATACCGAGCCCGATCTCTTCGTGGCCGCGGAGCTTTGAAATGATGACGGTCGCAAGCTCGGGCATCGATGTGCCGACGGCAACGACGGTCGCTCCGACAATGAAGGCGTCGAGCCCGTAGGAAAGCGCGATGGATTTCGCCCCGGTGACGATCAGATGGCCGGCGAGGACCAAGCAAGCCAACCCGCCGAAGGCAGAGATGAGGATCAATGCTTTGCCTTTGGTCGCCGGAAGATGTTCAAAACTCGCTCGCTGCTTCCGGACCTCGAGAACGACCGCTACGATCCAGGCGGCAAAGACGAGGAGCATCACCGCTCCATCAAGCCGGGAGATCTCGCCATCGATGAGCAAAATGCCGGTCAGGATCGGGGCGAGAAGGGCCACCGGAAAGTCACGCTTTACCGTGTCTTTCGGGGCATTGATCGCCGAAAAGGCGAGGGCGACCGAGAGAATCACGGCGATGTTGACGACGTTGCTGCCGAGGGCGTCGCCGAGAGCGATCTGCGGCGTGCCTTCGAGGGCCGACCCGACCGAGACCGCAAGTTCCGGGCTTGAGGTGGCGAAAGCCGCGATGGTCGCGGCGATTATCCCCGCAGGTACGCGTGCCCACTTCGCCAGGCCGACCGCTCCGCGGACGAAAAGCTCACCGCCGATCGCTGCAGCCGCTAGTCCGGCAAGTAAAATTAGATAATCTCCCACAACTGTTTCAGTTGCCGGCCTGACGTTCGATCATCATCCGCAGGAGGTCGTGACGGGCGATGATCCCGACCGGCACGCCGTCGCGGACGACCGGGAGCCGGTTGATGTCGTGTTTTAGCATCAGCTCCACCGCAGAAGCGACCGGCTCGTCTTCTGTTATCGTAACTACGGAACGCACCATCACGTCTGCGACCGGCGTTGCTCGGGCCGATTCGTAGATCTTTTCCAAACCATCCGGAGAAAGCCATTGGCCAAGAACCTGCGGGGCCCGAAAGGTCGAGAACGGGACGCCGACGCTTTTTGCGGCGAAGCTCGACTCGGTCACCAGACCGACAAGTTCGCCCGATTCGCCGACCACCGGAAGACATCCGAAGCCTTTTTGAAGCATTACGGCGGCCGCATCGGCAAGCGAGGCGGTTGCCGGTATTGTGACGACCGGCTGCGACATTAATTCCCTGACCTTCATAAGTTTTGTTTCCACGAACGCCTAGCCGATCACTTCGCCCTGAGTGCAAGCCGCCGGTCGGCCACGACAAATAGCTCGGCCGCCAACCACGTGACAATGATCGCCGCCCCAATGATACCGACTGCCGTCGGATCAAGCCATTCAAGGCCGAGAATGCGCCGCAGCGGCGGAAGGTAAATGGTCGCAACCTGCAGAACAATGCCAGCCGCGACGGCTAAATGGAGGACGTTGTTCCGCGCGGGGGCGAACGATATCCTCCGCGAAGGGTATGCCATTACGAGCTGCGCTATCGATTCAAAGACAAAAACGCCCGTTCGGGTTGCTAGCAGGCTGTAGCCCCATTTTGGCATCATCACAAGCAAGACGCCGCCCATCAGCGCTTTGAAGAATCCTGTCCAGACAATGAACCGGACCGAGACGCGGTCGAGGAGCGGTTCGGATGGATCGCGAGGCCGCTGCCTCATCACACCGTGGTCGCGGTCGAGCCCGAGTGCGAGTGCCGGCGGGCCATCGGCGATAATGTTGATCCAGAGTAGCTGAACGGCGGTGAGCGGCAGCAAGAGCCCTCCCATCTCGTCAGTTAACCCGAGAAGGAACGACCCAAATGCTCCGCCGACCACCAAAAGGACCAAAGCAAAATTGGTCGAAAAAAGAAACCGAATGAACTTCTGAATATTCTCGTAGATGTTCCGTCCTTCCTCGATCGCGGAGACGATCGTGGCGAAGTTGTCATCCATCAGGACCAGGTCCGCCACTTCGCGGGTTACGTCGCTGCCGCGGTTGCCCATCGCGACGCCGACATCGGCACGCTTGAGAGCGGGAGCGTCGTTGACGCCGTCGCCGGTCATTGCGACGATCTCGCCGTTCGCTTTAAGGGCACTTACGAGCCGCAGTTTATGTTCGGGATTGACCCGGGCAAAGATGCTGGTGTCCGCAACAGCCTTCCGAAGCTCGTCCTCGGAAATGGACTCGATCTCTGCTCCGGTCAGCACGCCGGTCACGGGAATGCCGATATTTTCGGCGATCGCTTTTGCGGTCGCGGGGTGGTCGCCGGTCGCCATTATCACGCGGATCCCGGCGTCGAGTGCGTTCTTGATCGCTCCGGGCACCTCGGCTCGCGGCGGGTCCCAGAGCTTTGCGACGCCCAGAAATTCGATCGTTCCATCACTGTCATCGGAACCCCGGCCAAAGGCAAGAACGCGAAAACCCTCAGCAGCGAATCGCTCCGTGCGAGCCTGCCAGTCCGCTTTATCGGCGGCGGAAAGCGAGCTTTTCTCGAGCAGGACTTCGGGAGCACCTTTCAGGAAGTTCACCGTGCGACCGCCTTCCGGCACGCTTACCTGCATGAATTTGTAAGCGCTATCAAAGGGGATCGAGGATGTGCGTGGGAAGCGGGATCGGACGTCGTCGATCGCAAGCCCTTGTTCGGCAGCGTATGAAAGCAATGCAAGCTCGAGCGGGTCGCCGATCTCGCCGTCGGCTTCCGCGTCGTTTGCGAGGGTCATCGCCCGAAGCACAAGCTCAGCATCAGGGGCGTCGATGCCCTTGACGACCATTTTGTTCTCGGTGAGCGTTCCGGTCTTGTCGCTGGCAATGACAGTAACTGAGCCGAGAGCCTCGACAGCGCTCAGCCGGCGGACGACCGCCTTTCGCTTGGCCATCCGCTCGACACCGAGCGCCAGCGTCAGCGTAAGAACAGCCGGAAGGCCCTCAGGGATCGCGGCGACCGCCAGTGCCACTGCAAAGATCAGGACATGCCCGAGCCTCGCTGTTCCCTCGATCATCAGCCCGCCGACGACGATCACGACCGCGAGCAGAAGCACGATCTTCGCGACCTGCCGGGCAAAGCCATCGAGCCTTTCCTCAAGAGGCGTCTTCCCGACTTCGATCTCGCCGATCATCACGGCAAGCCGCCCGGTCGCACTCTCTTTGCCGGTTCGTGAGACCCGGAAGAACGCCGTTCCGCGGACGAGCAGCGTTCCGCTCTGGATCTCATCGCCCTCGGAGCTTTCGACCGGGACGGATTCGCCGGTGAGTATCGATTCGTCCAACGAGACCGTTCCATGGCCTAGCAGGTTTCCATCAGCGGGGACGCGGTCACCGGCTTCGAGCCGGACGACATCACCGGGCACAAGGTCTGCTGCCGGTATATGAATGAGGTGGCCATCGCGAATCGCCCACGAAAGCGGCGCGGCCATTTCCTTCAGCCTCGAAAGGGCGGCCTCGGACTTTCCTTCCTGATACATTCCGAGCCCGGCATTCAGGATCAGGATGACCGCGATGGCGATAGATTCGAACGGAACGCCGACGGCACCTTCGAAGAACCAGATGAAGGCATCGACAATAAGGGCGAAGAGGAGAATGTAGATGAGGGGACTCTGAAACTGCTGAATGAACCGCGCAAGCAGGGAAGGCCCCGGCTTTTCCGCGACGGAATTTGGGCCGTACTTTTCGAGCAGGGCCTTAGCCTCCGCGCTTGCAAGGCCGCCGAATTTAGCGAGTTCAAGTCCCATCTATTCTCGTTGCGATTGCGGCCCTAACCTTCCGGTTGAACCATCCGCACGACCTCGACCGAGCATTCGGCCCGGGCGGCGACGGCCGCGGAGACACTACCGATCAATAGGCGGCGAAAGCGGCTCAGCCCGCGAGCTCCGATGAAAATGCAGTCGGCTTTCCAATCGGCAGCTTCGTCGAGTATGACGCGGCGGGCATCGCCCCAACGGCAGTTCTGCGAGATGGTTCTTCCCGTTTGCTGCATCCGGCGGGCGGGTGAATTGAGAACCCGCTCGACCCAGGCCTTTGCTTCTTCCGAATCTTCCTTTCCTCCGGGGACGAGATCGAGGACAGAGGTCTCGGGCCGTGAGGCCGGATCGTCGTCGGCTGTGATCAGCCTGAACTCAGTATTCTCCGGCCAATTTCGCCCGACGACGGTTTCGACACAAAGATCCGCATTCTCGGAGCCATCGACCGCGATGAGGACACGCAGCGGATCGCCGCCGGCCGACCGACGCTCGCGGGCGATCCGTACAGAAGTACGCGATTCGTGCAGGACCTTCATCGAGACGCTTCCGAGAACGGCACGACCGACAAATCCGCGGCCGTGCGAGCCGACTACGATGAGGTCGGGCTGCCAATCATCGGCAAAGGTGATGAGTTCCCAGGCGGGCTTGCCGGTACGAACCTCAGTGCAAACGTTCCACTCAGGAAAAAGAGCCCGAATCTTCGCAGCAGCGGTCTCGGCAAGCTGGCGAGTGTTCTCAAGAGCATCGTTAATATGGCGGCGAAGGAGCTCTGCGTTTTCAGGCGAAACCTTGCCGCCCGAGGTGGCTACGCGGTCGATGATCTCGGGGATCTCCCACGCATCCGTAATGCACATAATGATGGCCTCGGCGTCGCTCGGAAGTCCCGCACGCGTGAGATCATCGATCGCTGCATCAGCAAAATTGGAACCATCGTAGGCAATCAGTATTTTCATAGTCTTAATTAACAAGGCTGGAACAAAAACCGTGCGGCTGACAGGCCCGGACGCGTGTAAACACGCCGATGAAGCCGCGTTAAAATCAATGCAGGTAACTCTTACAGCTCTATTTTATCAGCAAACTGAGGATGGCCGAATTGGTGAAAGTCCGATTTTTTGACGCCATTGTTTACCGTTCTGAAAAGCGGTAAACGGCTCCGGCGGGGCCGACGGCCCAGACCGAACGGCGGCCCTTGGCAGCGACGGCATTGAGGTTCTCATCGCCGATCTTTTTCCATGTTGCACCGCGGTCGCGGGAGATATCGGTGCCGTTGGTGCCGACCGCGATCAGCGTTCTGCTATCGATATAGGCGACGGCCGAGCGGTAGCCGGAGAGCCCTTCGCCGGCAGTCCACGTCTTGCCGCCGTCGCGGGTGAAGGCGAGATTGTTCGCAGCTTCGGCCGGCTTTTCGTAGTTGCCGCCGACAGCCGTTCCGTGGAGTTCGTTGCGAAACGTGACGGAGAAAATGCCGCTGCCCGGCGTGCCCTTGGTAATGGGCGAATCGGCGACGAACCACGAGAGCCCGCGGTCGTTCGAGCGAAAGACGCGGGCATCGCTGCCGCCGGTGACGAGAAACACGTCCGTCTTGCCATTGACGATGAGGCACGTGCCGCTCGCAGCAAATGCCGCTTCACCGGCCTTTGCCCGCGGCATCTTGTCGAGCCCGGTGAACTTCCAGGTTTTGCCGCCATCCTTGGTGACGATAATTTGATAGAACTCGCCAACCGGGTCGCTCATCGCAATGCAATTATTGCGGTCCCAACAGGCGATGGCGTCGTAAAACGCCTTTTCGTCCTTGTTGGTGAACTGCAGTTTCCAGGTCTTGCCACCGTCCGTCGTCTTATAAATGTGAGAGGCGTCACCATTGCCGATGCTCAAAATGTAGGCGGTGTTCGCGTCAAAGGCTTCGATATCGCGAAAGTCGAGCTTTTCGGCTCCCGGAACCGTCATCACGCTCCAAAGCTTGCCACCATCCGTCGTCTTGATCACCGTCCCGCCGGTCCCGCTCGCCCAAACCACCCGCTCACTCACGACCGAAAGCCCGCGAAACGACGCCTTGGTCTCGACCGGCTGCTTGACCCATTGAGCATTCGCGGCCACGGCAAAGAAGACTAAAGCGAGGGCTATGTTTAATCGGTTCATACTATTTGTTTTCGCTTCGCCATCGTTTGCAAAGATCGGCGCACGCCATGTCCCAATCAGGGAACTCAAATGTGAAGCCCGAATCGGTCAGAAGCTTGGGTACGACGCGACGGCTTTTCAAGATGAGCTCAGTTTCTGTCCGCATAAAGATCGCTCCGATCGCGAGCTGCCATTCAAAGGCGGGCAGCCCGATCCGAGTGCCCCAGGCCTCGCGGAATACGCGCATAATTTCTTTGTTCGGCAGAGGATTGGGCGATGAAATATTTATGGGGCCGCTCAGGCTTTCATGTTCGATCAGCCAATAAACTGAGCGGATGAAATCGTCTTCGTGGATCCACGAAATGAATTGCTTACCGCTGGCCGCAGTTCCGCCCATCCCGAACCGCACGATGCCCAGCATGGTGTCAAAGATGCCGCCGCGACCCGTGCCCATCGTCACTGCCGATCGCATCAGAACCTTTCTGGTATTGGGTGTTTGCGCTTCGTTCGTGATGCGTTCCCAATTTGTTGCGACGTCGATGCTGAAATTCCATGTGTCGGGTGCATCGGCTTCGTTGCCGCCGATCACACCCGTTACGTCGTCATTCGCTTGATCAAACGAATGGGCATAGATCGTAGCTGTGCTTGACTGCAGCCAGACCTTTGGCGGATCCGCCGCCTGCGAAATTGCCTCGCCGACTACGCGTGTTGAGTCGACACGCGAATCCATTATCTCTCGGCGGTTCGCCTCATTGTATCGGCAATTGACGCTGCGGCCGGCGAGGTTAATAACCACATCAGCCCCGTCGATCTCGGCTGCCCAGTCCCCGAGCGTCTTGCCATCCCAGACAGCGGTCCGCCACGGACTTTTCGCTGGCGACCGACCAATTACAACGACCTCATGCCCGTCGTTTACAAACGTCTTAGCCAGAGCCGTGCCGACCTGCCCGCTACCACCGGGAATGACAATCTTCATATCAATAAACCATTCTTGCCTTTACGGTTCCGGGGATGTCCTTTAATAGCTCGAAGGCTTCTTTTGAGATGCCAGCTTCGACATCGAGAATAACGTAGCCGATCTCGGGATTCGTGTTCAGGTATTGGCCGACGATGTTTATTCCGTGTCCGGAGAGCCGCGAGTTTATCTCACCGAGGACGCCCGGAATATTGCGGTGGATGTGCAAGATGCGGTGCGTTCCGGCCTGCGGCGGAAGCGAGACCGGCGGTACTGTGTGCGAGCCCTCGCTTGTGCCGTAGTCGAGATATTTGATCAGCTTGCCAGTCACATCGAGCCCGATATTCGCTTGGGCTTCTTCGGTCGAGCCGCCGATATGCGGCGTCAGGATGACGTTCTGCATTCCTTGCAGCGGACAGTTGAAGGCGTCGCCGTTCTTCTCGGGTTCCTCAGGGAAAACGTCCACCGCCGCACCGGCGAGCTTGCCGCTTTTTAGAGCCTTGTGAACGGCCGCGAGGTCAACGACGTCTCCGCGGCTGTAGTTTAGGAGGATCGCCCCTTTTCGCATCGAACGGATGGCCTCGGCGTCGATCATGTTGCGCGTCGTCGGGTCCGAGGGCACGTGGAGCGTGACGATGTGCGAGCGTTTGAGCAAGTCCTTTAGCTCACGCATCTGCTTTGCGTTGCCGTGCGGCAGCTTGGTCGCGATGTCGTAATAGATCACGTGGAGCCCGAGAGCCTCGGCCATGTTTGAGACCTGCGAGCCGATGTTACCGTAGCCGATGATGCCGATGGTCTTGCCGCGGAGCTCGAACGAGCCCTTCGCATCCTTGAGCCATTCGCCGCGATGAGCCGCCGTGTTCTTATCGGCGATCTTGCGGATAAGCATCACGCAGAGGCCGATGATCAGCTCCGCGACCGAACGTGTATTTGCGTGCGGTGCATTGAAGACCGCGACGCCTTTTTCGGTGGCTGCCTTGAGGTCCACCTGATTCACGCCGATGCAGAAAGCTCCGATCGCAAGCAACTTGTCCGCCGCCTCAATAACGCCGCGGGTCACGTGGGTCTTTGACCGGATGCCAAGCACATGAATGCCTTTCACTGCCTTGACCAACTCCGCTTCGCTGACCGCCCCGCCAAGCCGGTGCACCTCGGTATATCCGCCAAGGCCAAATTCACGAACGGCAGCGTCAGAGATATTCTCGAGCAAAAGGATCTTGATCTTTGTTCGGGGGTAGCTAGTATTCTTTGCCGGCATAAAAGACCCAATTGTCGTCCGAAACAGGCGGTTATTCAAGTTCAGGAGCGGTAGGATTCGCCTGCGAGATCTATCGTTTTGGTGTTCCCTGTGCTTTGATCAGCGCTTCGTATCTCGCATGGATCGACTCAAGCGTTGCGTCGTCCGCGGCGGGTAAGAGAATTGTGTAATCGATCGGAAAGTTGACAGGACCCGCGCCCGGAGCTCTCGAGATCACTTCGCCACGAACCCTCCACCCGATGCGGGTTTTTACCTCCGCCCGCTCGACCGAATAAAGCCAAACGCCAAATCCAAAATCGTTTACATCGCTAAGCTTGAAAAGCGTTCCCGAATTCCCGTCGGAGATATAGATCTTGTCCGGAAGAAAAAATATGGTCGGGGCGGCGAGGTCATGTTTGTGCGAATCGGTCTTAATAACGCCGGAGTGATGATCGAGCATTCCGACGCCTGTCGTATCGGCAACAAACTCGCGTTGATATACGTCCGCCCATTCCTCATCAGAATACGACAGCGTTGCGAAAACGAGTTCGCTATTCGGAATGTCGAGGGTCTTTACGGACGAGCCCGCATCCCTCGCCGCCTTGAACACAACACGCATCGCCGCAATTCCGCATATGAGCAGCGAAACAAAAACGATGATTGAGATTATGGCACCTACGTCCATATATTTATCCCAACTGATCCGGCAAATGCTCGACGATCACATATGTATCGTCGTATCGTGGACGCCTTCGGCGGCTTTCCATATCGCCTCGGCAATGGTCGGGTGAGCGTGGATGGAGCACCTAACCCTTGATCATCGCGTTTAAAATCGCCTGTAAGGTCTCAGACCGGCCGAGCGGTCCGATAAGAAGGACGAAAAGATTGACACCAATTGCGAGATATGTTGCCGGGTGCCTTAGCGTGCCGAACTTCCATGCTGCCACCACGACCATACCGATTATCAGAGCCTGCGTGACATAGCCCGGCGCTGTTATGTCGATTTTCGGCCAGTCGGCAAAATTTATCCCGATCCATACGTTTGTTAGGCCGCGGCCGAGCGCGGGCGTCATTATCAAAAAGACCGTAGAGATCAGCCACCATGAGTGATTCTCGATCTCTTTGCGATGGATTATGCTTTTGATGACCGCGTATCCAAATGCCGTTATCATAACGATCTCGACTACGGCGATGCCGTAAAAGAACGAAGGCTCAAAAGGGCCAAACCGTTCAGGCTGCAAACGGGCATTTTCCGCATTCACGAGATCGCGGTACAACATGCTCAGCGCTGTAATACAAACGCCGCCTGCCACAAACATCCCGATGATCCCAAGCGTCCTATGCCTGACGATCTGGCCGTGCGTCGCGAAGTAGGGCTGAAGGATCAGAAAGAGATACCACACGGTCCCGGTCCAATAATGGACGTGTACCGCCCATGCGTTCTCAGAGAAGTCTCCCCAGTAGTCGATAAATATCCCCAGCTGCATGACGACCATCGGAACGATCATCCACTTATGAATATTTTTGTATTTGTCCATAGCCTCTTCTCCAGCTCGAACGCAACAATACGACTAGTTTTTGGTCGGATAATTTAGACCCGCCAAGTATAACAAAAAAGAGGCGGAACGCCTCTCTTTTGATCGTGTCAGACCGATTTCCTGATGCTGTGACTGCTTACATATGGATCGTCATGTCGTGGACGCCTTCGGCGGCTTCCATTACTGATTCCGAGACGGTCGGGTGGGCGTGGATCACGCGGCCGAGTTCGTCGGCGGTGGTCTCGAGTGACATGGCGACGACGCATTCGGCGAGCAACTCGGTCGCGTGCGGGCCGATGATGTGGACGCCGAGCACCTCGTCGTATTTCTTCTCAGCGACAACCTTGACGAAGCCATCCGTCTCGCCGAGGATGCGTGCCTTACCGCTTGCGGAGAACGGGAATTTGCCGACCTTTACGTCATAGCCGGCCTCTTTCGCCTTGAGTTCGGTCAGGCCGACGCTGGCGACTTCGGGGTCGCAATAGGTGCAGTTCGGCACGAGCGTCGGCTTGATCGGTTCGACCTTTTTGCCAGCGATCTTTTCGACGACCAGGATGCCTTCTTTCGATGCGAGGTGGGCGAGCCATGCGGTGTCGATAACGTCGCCGATGGCGTAAATGCCCGGTTCGTCGGTCTCGCAAAGGCCGTTTACCTTGATGGTTCCGCGGGGATTGACGACGACCTTCGTGTTCTCAAGCCCGAGCCCGTCAACATAAGGCATACGGCCGACGGCGACGAGCAGCATCTCTGCTTCGAACGTCACGTCCTCGCCTTTGGCGTTCTTGCCGGAAACTTTGACGCCTTTCTTGTTCTTTTCAAGCTTGTCGAGCTTGATGCCGGTTTCGCATTTGATGCCTTGTTTCTTAAAGGCACGTGCGAGTTCCTTTGAGACGTCGGCGTCTTCGATCGGCACGATGCGGTCGAGCAATTCAATGACCGTCGTCTCGCAACCAAAGCGGTGATAAACGCTCGCGAACTCAACACCGACGGCGCCCGAGCCCATGACGATCATCGACTTCGGCACGCTCTGAAGCTCGAGGATCTGGTCGGAATTGACGACCTGCTTGCCATCGACCTCAAAGCCCGGTATCGGCCGGACGACCGAGCCGGTGGCGATGATGATGTTCTTGGTCTCGATCGTCTCTTTCTTGCCGTCGGCAAGTGCGACCTCGACCTTGCCCTTGCCGGTGATCTTACCGTGGCCGTTAAAGACGGTGACCTTATTTTTCTTCATCAGATAGGTCACGCCGGCGGCGTTCTTATCGACGATGCTCGATTTGTAGTTCTGGACGCCGGCCCAATCATAGCCGACCTCTTTTGCCTTCAATCCGAACTTCTCAAACTCGTGGGCCTTTTGATAAAGATGAGCCGCGTTGAGAAGCGCCTTGGTCGGGATGCAGCCGCGGAGGCCGCAAGTCCCGCCGAGCTTTGCATCTTTTTCCTTCTCGATGATCGCGACCTTAAGCCCGAGCTGTGCTCCGCGGACCGCCGCTACGTAGCCGCCGGGGCCGGCACCGATGATAGTTACGTCAAATTGTTCTGCCAATGCTTTATTCCTCGTTTTGATAAACGTTTATTCGAAAACGTTCATTATATCGGTTCAGCGAGCTTAGCCCAAACAGCCCGTCAATAGCCTGACTTTGGCTCAATAACCGTCGGCACACGGATTAACATCGATTTAAGGTCGTGTTCACAGTTCCGTAACGAGTGTTACGTATTATCCTCTTTGCTTCACCAATCTAGTTCCAGAATTCATATCAGCCTGCTCGTAGATTCAGCAATTCAGCTAATCGGGCTACAGCTGATGTTCACCTTAATCAAATACGGTAGGAGATAAATATAATGAGATCCAAATTGACGTTCTACAAATGGCCATTTTCCGGCCTGAACGCCAAATTTACACACGTCATTTTCACGATGGCAATAATGGCCTTCACGGCTATCGGCGTCCTCGGGCAGACCGATTCGGGAAGTGCTGCGGTCGAAGGCACGGTCACGGATGCTAACGGAGCGATCGTTGCCGGTGCGAACGTTACTGTTCGCAACGCGGAGACTGGCCTCGAACGCAATGTTGTTACTGACAGCAACGGGCGGTTCTCGGCACGAGTGCTTCCGGTTGGCCGGTATGAGATAACCGTTTCTGCCAGCGGGTTTGCAGAAAGCCGTCAGCAAAACGTGCAACTGCGCGTCGGTGAGGCAACCCCGGTCGCCATCTCGCTCCGTCCTTCGGAAGTGACGGCCGAAGTCGAGGTAACCTCCGGCGCTGACCTTATCGATCCTGACACCTCGACTACCGGAGCATCGATCGGCGAACGCCTTGTCTCCGATCTTCCGGTTCGCGGTCGAAACTTTACCGAGTTCGTAACGCTGACACCGGCGGTTGTTCAGGAAGCAGACCGCAGCGGACTTGTGGTTGCCGGACAGCGATCGATCAATTCGAACATCTCGGTTGACGGAACGGATTTCAACGATCCCCTTCAGGGCAACCAACGGGGCGGTAACGAATCAGTATTTTTCTTCCCGCAATCGGCCGTAAGGGAATTTCAGGTCGTCCGTTCGGGGGCAAGTGCCGAAGTTGGCCGCACGAACGCAGGATTCGTTAACGTAGTTACCAAGTCGGGTACGAATGAGATCCGCGGCGAAGCTTTTTACTTTAATCGGAACAAATACCTAACGTCCGACAATGCATTTGACCGCAGACTCGACAACGCCCAGAATCAGTTCGGCGGTTCTGTAGGCGGGCCGATCGTCCGCGACCGTGCATTCTTCTTCTTTAGCATTGAGCAGAATCTTCTGAGGGTGCCCTTTGTCGTTGAGTTTCAGGATGTTCCCGGGGTTCCGATCCCGGCGGAACTTGCCGAACTCGAGGGCGAAAAGCGGGGAACAAACAACCCCACAGCACTCTTCGGGCGAACGGATTTCATCCTGAACCAGAACAACACGCTCAATCTGCAGTACACCTATACGCGGATGCGCGGTGAGAACTTCGACTTCGACTCACCGAGGCAAACAACGGCCGAAAGCGGCAACTACACGCGCGAAGGTTCAAGCAACGGGCTCAAGGGGTCGCTTGTAACGGTCTTTTCCCCGAACATTGTTAATGAACTGAAGGGGCAGATCGCGACCGACAACCGCCTTGAAGAGCCGAACTCGAACATGCCGAGAATCAACATCGCCGGCTTCGGTGACATCGGCGGCAACGACGGCCGCCCGCGTCAGTTCGATTCTACGCGTTTTCAGCTTGCCAACAACGTGAGCGTAACCGCCGGAAGGCATCAGCTTCGATTTGGATTCGACTCGAACATCAACCGTGTTCGCCAGCGACGAGAAACGCGTATTCAGGGCCGTTGGGATTTTGAGAATCGCACGTTGGGCGGAGTTCCGACCACCGGGCTCGAGCAATACATTGCCGGACGCCCGCGACGGTTTCGCCAGACGCTGGCGACATCGGATCAGGAACTTTCTCTATTCCGCGGAACTCAACAGGAGTATGCATTGTTCATACAGGATCGCATCAAGGTTACTGACCGGTTGACGGTCGATGCCGGGTTCCGATGGGAGGCACAGATCAACCCACAGCCGGATTCGGAATATCCGGGAATTCCGGAGACAGGAAAGATCCCGAACGACTTGGCTCAGTTTCAACCGCGGCTAGGTATGGCGTTCGACATCACGGGCGACGGCCGATCGGTCGTTCGGGCGTCGGCCGGTATCTTTACTGCGCGCACGCCGGCGAACCTCTTTCAAAGGGTTTTTACCAACGATGGATTTACTACACGCGAGATCGAGATCGCAGAACCGAGCGCCTGCAGAAATTCGGCGGACCCGAATCGTGCGGGCTGCCGGCTCCGCGGGCCGGATGCGATCCTTACATTTCCGAACTCGCTAACGTCGATCCCGGCGAACCTGGAGCCGTTCGCGGTGGCTCCCCGGGTTTTCGGGTTTGATGAGGATTTCAAGAACCCGCGTTCCTTCCAGGCTTCGGCGACCTTCGAGCAGAGGCTGACGGACGACATCGTCCTTTCGGTTGGCTACATCCGCAACTCGACCTGGAACCTGCAGCGGCGTTTGAACCGCAACCTTTTCCCGCCGACGATCGATGCGACCGGAATGCCGATCTTCCCGGCGGCACGCCCGATCCCGGCGATCAGTTGGCTTTCGATCAACGAATCGACGGCTCGTTCGACCTACGACGGAATGACGGTTACGCTGACCCGCAGGTTTGCGGACCGGTTCCAGTTCCAGGCGAACTATACGCTCGCGAAGAACACGGACGACGATTCGAACGAACGTAACTTCTCACAAGAGCCGGCACTTAATCCGTTCGATCTTTCGATCGAGCGAGGGCCCTCAAAGCAGGACGTTCGACACAACATGAACATTAGCGGCCTTGTCGATCTTGGGGCGGGTTTCTCACTTTCCAGCGTTCTGCTGGTTCGCTCGGGGTTCCCGTACACAGCGGTCATTGGTTTTGACACACAGAACGACGGCAACGATGACAACGACCGGGCGATCGTCAACGGACAAGTGGTCGGCCGCAACTCCTTCCGGCAGCCGGGCTTTTACAATCTCGACCTTCGGCTCCTAAAGGGCTTCCGGTTGGGCGAAACACGTCGGATCGACCTTTCGGCGGAGCTTTTTAATGTGACCAAGGCTTCGAACAAGAACTTCGGCAACGACGCGGTCAGCTTTTTCGGTACACCGCTTCCGAATGGATCGCCCTCGGAAGCAAATGCCGGCATTCCGCTTTTCGCTCCGTCAACCGCAAGGTTTGGCGGCCCGCGGCAGCTTCAGCTTGGCATTCGCTTTGTATTCTAGGCGAGAGATCTGAAGTTTACTTTTACCGGTCTAGGGGCGGCGATCAACCGCCTCTAGACCGTTTCATTTTTCGCTTTAAATCATATGAAAAATTCATTTATTCGTTCGTTCGGACCGGCCGCTATCTTGATCGCCATGCTTCTCGGCTCAAACGCTTTCGGGCAGAAATGGGTTCATCCTTTCGAATTTCCGCAAAGCAAGAAATGCCCCCAAGAGGTGATGGCGGTCATCGAGATTCCGGCCGGAAGCTACATCAAATATGAACTGGACAAGGCGACCGGACACGTTGTGGTTGACCGGTTCCAGTCGGTCCCGATGTTCTATCCGGCAAACTATGGGGTCATCACGCAGACGCTGGCGGGCGACGGGGATAACCTTGATGTGTTGGTATATACACGAATACCGATCCAGTCCGGAGGTCTGATCGCCGTTCGGCCGATCGGCATTCTGAAGATGATCGACGGTGGCGAAGAGGACGATAAGGTGATCGCAGTCCCGACCGATGACGTTGACCCGACCTATGCCGAGGTGAGGTCGATCGAAGACCTTCCGAAGATAGAACGGGAAAGGCTGGAGTTCTTTTTCAAGAGATACAAAGCACTTCCTGCCGGACGAAAGGTGGTAGAAGTTCGCGGCCTGCTCGCGGCGGACGTTGCGGTCAAAGAGATCAGCAAGGCAGTAACGGCCTATGCAAGAACCAAAGGAACAAAGGGCATTCAGTGCTCAGCCCCGACCGAGAATAGCGGTACGTCAAAGCAGTAAAAGTTAGGTGGTCTTGCGGCCGTTGAAGGGAACAACGAAGATGACATTTATCCTTAACTTCGCCAAGCTGTAAGATGGAGTCTTGCAACAGAATTAAAGCGGATCGATGTGGTGGAGGAAAAATGGAACATTCAGATGAATTTCTGACGATAGTGAACGACGCGGTGTCTCGGGTCAGCGAGGTCACGGTCGAGGAAGCTCTTGAGCGGCGGGAAGCTGGAGCTGTGCTGATCGACGTCCGCGAGGACAACGAATGGCAAATGGGCCACGCGACCGATGCGATCCACCTTGGCCGCGGGGTAATAGAGCGCGACATAGTCGGGCAGATACCGAACAAGGACAAGGAGATCATCCTCTATTGCGGCGGCGGATACCGCTCGGCGCTCGCGGCGGATATGCTGCAGAGAATGGGCTACACCAACGTTTTCTCGATGGCCGGCGGCTGGAAGGCATGGCGGGATGCGGACGCACCGTGGGAAATGGAGATACCCTTCTAATGGGCGAAGCGGAACAGGAGTTTGACCGGCGGGCGCGTACCCGCGAGATACAGGCGGAGTTTGCCGCACGCGGCGACGCGCTCGGTTGGTTTGACGCGCTCTATCAGGAAGCGGCCGGCGACAATGAGAAAATACCTTGGGCTGACCTCGAGCCGAACCGGTATCTGGTCGCTTATGCCAAAAAGGTTGGGCTTAAGGGAGACGGGCAAAGTGCATTGGTCATCGGCTGCGGGCTCGGCGATGACGCCCGCTATCTCGACGACTTAGGCTTTAAGGTAACGGCGTTCGACATCTCGCCGACGGCGATCGAATGGGCCCGGCGGCTGCACAGCGATCGCGAAATCACGTTTGAGGTGATGGACCTTTTTGAGCCTTTTCGCGGTTGGCTCGGGGCGTTCGATCTTGTGCTCGAGGTCTATACGATACAGCCGCTGCCGCTCGAGATGCGCGAACGGACGATCGATGCGGTCGCGTCGTTCTTGGCGCCGGGCGGGGAACTGGCGGTCGTTACCCGTGGCAGGGAGGACGACGAGGAACCGGACGAACTTCCGTGGCCAATGTCGCGGCAGGAACTCAGCCGGTTCGAAACGCACGGCTTGGTTCAGAAATTTTTCGAGGTGATGCCGGGCGATGACGAAACGCCGCAGCCGAGATTCGTCGTTACGTACAAAAAGTAACGATCGAACAAGGCACAGCGATTGCGGTTACCGATGGTCAGCGGTGGTTAGCGATCTTTCGCGAGAAATGACATGGAAAACGTGGCATTGCGCGAAAAACTTGCGTCGCCCGGCTGTCGGAGGGAATATATGCGAGCTTTATTGGTTTTTAGTATTGTGATCTTGTTCATTTCCGGATGTGAGACGTCGCGGACGACTATGGACACGCCGCCTCCGACCAAGCCTTCGGCCGCGGTGATGGATATTGCACCTGCGGTGGCTGCCCCGAAAACGCAGGAGGCATACGCGCAGTTCGTGGATGTGCGGACGGCTTTCGAATACAAGGCCGAGCACGCCGACCGGGCGATCAGCATCCCACTCGAGGAACTCGAGGCGAATCTCGACCGCATCGAAAGGAACGAGCCCGTTTACATCATCTGCGAAACCAGCCGTCGGTCGCGGGAAGCGGCGGAAATACTGGTCAGTAAAGGGTATCCGATGGTCTATAACATTGAGGGCGGGATGACGGCCTGGCGGGCCGAGAAGCTACCGATGGCCAAGGCGGCGGCGAATTGATCACTGCCAACGCCGGGCTGCCGGGGCGAATCAAAATCTCTTATGGAGAATGCGACAGAGGTGCAGCCCACGAAACCGGGGCTCAAACGGCGATTGATGGAATGGGGCGGCTATTTTTTGGCGGTCGGCCTGTTCCTTTTCTTTTTTGCTCCCGAGTCGTGGTTTCAATTTGGCGTTATCGATGTCTCCGAGCGGAAGCCGGGCTTGGCGTTTACCCTAAAGGCATTCGACGGCGGGCCGGATTGGGACTTCAGCGAAAAACGCGGCAAGGTTCTGGTCGTAAATTATTGGGCAACGTGGTGCGGTCCGTGCCGGCTTGAGACGCCGGGGCTCGTCAGCTTTGCAAAAGAACATCGTGATAAGGGCGTTGAGGTCGTCGGAGTTACGGTCGACGAGGACCTCTCGCTCGTCGGGCCATTTATTGAAAGCTATGGGGTCGATTATCCGATACTACTCGCGGCATACGACCCGAACCTGCCGCCGAACGAGATGTCTCTGCCGATGACGTTCCTTTATGACAAGCAAGGCAGGCTTGCCAAGCGATACACCGGGTACGTCTTGGAATCGACGCTGAGGTCTGACACGGCAATGCTGCTTGCGGAATGAAGCAAAGCTAAGAGGCAGAAGCTACAGTTCTTTTGCTGCGAGTTTTGCCCACTGGCCGAGGTTACGGCTGCGGAAATAGGGTGATGTGCGGGCGTTTTCGATGGCCGATTCGAACATCTCGCGGGCTCGGGCATCCTCACCTTTTGCTTTCAAGAGTCTTCCGAAATAGTACAACCCCTCGGGGTCTACGGGGCGGCGTTCGACGAATCTTTCGAGCGGCTCATATGCCTCGTTGAGCATACCGGCATCGAGATAGGTGGCGCCGATCTCACGCCAGATCTCGCTGAGGCGGAACTTGTCGTTCTGCTCAACGACCACGGCAAAGTGGTCGAGTGCCTTCTGGAGTTCCTTATTCCGGCGGGCGATCCGGCCAAGCTCGTAGTTGGCGTCGATCTCTTCGCTATCGATCTCGATCGCTTTTGTGAAGTGTTCAACGGCCCGAGCTTCCTGTCGCCGTTCAAGATAGATAATGCCGAGCTGGACGTGGGCATCAGCATCGCGCGGATTGATCGTTGCGTTCTGAAGGAAGCGCTTCATACTCTGCCGCTGGCGGAACGCACTGCCGAACCCTTGCACCTGGCCACCGAGAAATCCACCAAAATAGAAGATAACGAGAAGGAGAAGGAACGGTGACAAGAGCCACGGACCAATGAACTGGACGACGTACATCGCAAGCGGGAAGGCGGGCCATGAGAGTCCGACCGCAATTAAGGCGACTGCGTAAGTTGTGCCGAACACCGTGCGGATAGCGAAGAGCATCAAAATGCCGAAGAGAGCGCCGCTTGCAACCCAAAGCGACAACCAAAAGGACGGATCGATCGAGCTTCCGAAGAGAGCAACGCCAGCGACGGCAAACGGGAGGTGCGCCGCCGACCAAGCCAGCAGTGTACAAGTCGCAATGACCGCATAGTCGCGGCGGAGCAGCAGGCCAAAGCTCGCGATGCCGCCGAAAAGCGAAACGCAAAGGATCACCGTCGGAACATAGAAAAGTGAGATCGCGATCAGCGGGCGATAGAAAGCCATCGGCTCAAACGAAAAGAAGGTGAAAAAGCTATCGCCAACAATTGGGATCTGCTGCTTGTTTCGAACCGCGTCCTGATACTGCCGAAGGGCGTTTGCTTGATAGCGTTCTGCTTCATCGATGCCGATCTCGGAATAGAAGACCTCGTTGTAATAAGTGCTCAGCACCGGCAATTGGTACGCCGCGTTAAGCTTTGCGTTGACGGTGAAGAAAAAAAGAATACCGACCACAATTGTGACGGCCGCCGCGATCAGCCAACTTCCGCGATCCATTATCTCGCTAAAAGCGAACCCGGGTTTGACGTAGATGAGGAAGAGAAGCTTCAGCGTTTCCATAGGCTAGAGCGTCGGTGAACTTTATTGTGAAAGCAATGCGAGGTCAAGGTGATTTTAGGTCCGGGTTGAAGTAAAATCAAGGTCTTCAATACTAAATCATATGAGCGAATCAGCAGAAAAAGCAGTTAAAACACGGGTCGAGACCGATTCGATGGGTGAGATCGCGGTTGCGGCGGATGTCTATTGGGGGGCGCAGACGGAGCGTTCGCTGAAGCATTTTAATATCGGCTTTGATGTGATGCCGCGGGAGGTGATCCGGGCGCTTGGCATCCTGAAAAAAGCGGCGGCGATGGTCAATTGTGACCTCGGCAAACTGCCGGCGGAAAAGCGGGACCTTATCGTTCAGGCGGCCGATGAGGTGATCGAAGGCAAGCTCGATGCTCATTTTCCGTTGCGGGTTTGGCAGACCGGTTCGGGTACGCAGACGAACATGAATGCCAACGAGGTGATATCAAATCGTGCTATCGAGATGACCGGCGGCGAGATGGGCTCGAAGAGGCCGATCCACCCGAATGACGATGTGAACAAGTCGCAGTCCTCGAACGACACCTTCCCGACCGCGATGTACATCGCCGCCGCCGAACGCATGACCGCGTTGATCCCCGAAGTTCGAAAGGTCTCGGACGCGATAAAGGCGAAGGCTCGGGAATTTGAAGGCGTGGTCAAGATCGGACGGACACATCTGCAGGATGCGACGCCGGTGACGGTCTCGCAGGAGTTCAACGGTTGGGCGAATCTTATCGACCGAGATATTGACCGGCTTGAGATGGTGCTGCCGGGCCTGATGGACCTTGCCATCGGCGGCACGGCGGTCGGAACGGGGCTGAATTCGCACCCCGAGTTTGCCGAGCGGGCAGCGGCGAAGATCGCCGAGCTGACGGGGCTGCCGTTCAAGTCTCATCCGGATAAATTTGCGGCACTTTCGGCCCACGACGAGGTCGTGTTCGCCTCGGGAGCACTAAAAACGCTCGCCGGTTCGCTGATGAAGATCGCGAATGACATCCGCTGGCTGGCTTCGGGGCCGCGATGCGGCATCGGCGAGTTGACTCTTCCAGAAAACGAGCCTGGCTCATCGATAATGCCGGGCAAGGTAAATCCGACGCAGAGCGAGGCGATGACGATGGTTGCCGTGCAGGTGATGGGCAATGATGCGGCTATCGGGTTTGCGGGTTCCCAAGGGAACTTTGAGCTGAATGTTTTCAAGCCGGTGATGATCCACAACTTTTTGCACTCGGTGCGGCTCATCCACGACGCTTGCCACGGCTTTGTCGATTACTGCATCGCTGGCATTGAGCTTAACCGCGAGCAGATCGACCGCTACCTCAACGATTCGCTGATGCTCGTTACGGCGCTAAACCAGCACATCGGCTACGACAACGCGGCGAAGCTCGCGAAGCACGCACACAAAAAAGGCATCTCGCTAAAGGAAGCAGCAGCCGAACTCGATCTGCTTTCACCGGAGAAATTTGACGAGCTCGTCGTCCCCGAAGCGATGACCAGACCGTAGCCTGGGAAGATGGTCGGATAGCGTTCTTGCGGTAACTGGCCGGCCGGAAAATTTGTGGCTGTCGCTCCCATCCGAGAAACCGGATCATTTCGCAAAGCACGAAGAGCACGTCTGACTAACTTGACGGGGTCGCCTGAACTTCGTTCGAGGGCGGAACCTCGTCCTTGTGCTTGCTATCTACTTCAAAGGCAAGCCAATCTGTCTTGAGGGAACCGATCCAGTCTCCCTTTGACGCATCTGTGTTCTCGTGAACAAACTTAAATTGATACTTGCCGTCTTCAAGGTCATCACCAAAGAGGTCCACTCCGCGATAAGTGAAGGTGACCGACTCATTCGGTTTGAGAAACACGCGTCCTTCGTGGCCGTCATCTTCAGGCGGAAAGGGAGGGGAGGTTGGCGTGACCGGCGTTCCGTCAGCATGTTGGACCTTTAGCAGAATCGGAGCGAAACCGAGAAAAAGCGTATTCAGACGCATCCTCTCCTTTCCTCGGTTTGTGAACTTTGCCGAAGTGAGGAAGTCGTTGGCAGTCCTGAACTTCTGCTTTTCGAGTATCAGTTCTATTTCAAGATGGTTCGATGTGGCTTTCACTTTCGTCTCTCTCCCTTGCGATGTCGTCGTTATTCCCGTTCTGCCGCAGTCCTGGAACAACAGGGCGGCAAAACATGCCAATACGATGAGACCCACTTTCATCATTAACTAAGCTCTTTATTCTGTGGTGCACGTAACACCCATTACAGATTCCGCGGCCTTCTTTATCGCGTCAAAGTTTTTCGGCTTTGGGTTATTCGACGGATTGTTCATTATCCCACCGTCTGCGTCGCGAAATCCCGCCTTTGTACCGCCTGCCGTATAGTCTACCCCGTCAGTTGTAAAATACTCTTCCGGGCAACCAAGCATGTGTCCGAATTCATGAGCGATATCGGTGGTATCGTCTACTCCCCAACCGGTCATGCTTGTCGTTCCGCCGATACCGGCTCGACCACCTTCCGTCGCTGCCGGCTGGTTTGCCGTGATCGTATAGTGCTCACCCGAATCGACCCACTGGATCTGCACGGTGACAGAGTAGCCGCCCGGACAAGCCTCCTCGCACTTCGGGTCGGGGCACTTCATTATCACCTTATTGCTCCACTTGCCTTCGATCGCAGATTTCCAGGCGGATTTTTGAGCATCGGTTACGGTGCCGGAAACCTTCAGCTTCATCACCACCTTTATGATGCAAGGTGATCGGCTTACCTCGACGGTGAATTTCGAACGCCAACTATAGGTTCCGTTCCAGGCCTGATATGGAGCCGGCGCGTTGCTAATAGTTTCAGATACGCTGTTGTTGACCTCTTTCGGAGGAAAGACCTTTTTCTTGCACTGTTCGGGACATTCTTTTTTCGGTTGAGCTACTGGATCCGATGCCCCGGCGCCGGATGAGGGTGAGGAAGGTGCTTTTTTTGAACCCATCTATTTCGCCTCCTTTGCTTTTTTCAGAACGGCATCGAACCAGATACGGACGCGTTTCTCGAGTTTCTCTGCGGTCTTGTCCGGAGTTTCACCAGTATCTTCCTTGAGCGAGTTAGAGACCCAAGGATGAAATGGGTCGAGGTCAAATTTGTGTCCAAGAGCAAACATCATCATTGTCATCAGGGCCATCGACCGCGGGGCCTTAAAGCCATACCTTTCGTCGCCGCGGGAAATCGCGAAGTCAACGAGAGACCTTAAACCCTCAGCACCGACGAGGTCGTATTTCATCGGATGGATCTCTTTTAGGAGTGTGAGCATGCCCTGCCGGAAGTTGTCACGTTTGAATTCGATGCCTTCCTTGACCTTGCCGAGCGTCTGCTCGAGAGCGCTGTTACTGTGCGAGCTATCCGGGCCGAATACGATGTTGAAGGCCTCGTTCGATTTAACGTGGAGAGCATCTGCCAGCTCCATCTGCCCGAGCCCGTCGGGATTGGCCAGGATCTCAGCAGCCCAAGGGTATTGCGGGTCAGTATCGAAGCCCGAGCCGAAGGCGATCATCAGGTCCACGTAGAACCTGACCGGCCCGCGCTTATCGAACCCGTGCGTCTCGGCGGCCTTGATCCCTTGCCGAACGGCCGCATCGAGCTGTTCATCGGACAAAGCCTCGAGCAGATCGGGAGCATACTCGCGGCAGTGTTCGCAGAGCTCGGCGACGAAGGCATCGACTGAGGCCGACTCAAGAATTTTGATCTGTGCGTCACGTATGATCATCGTAGATCTGAAAACCAAATTTGAAAGATTAATGTCCTAACCGCCAATGATAACAGTCATTTCTCCCTTCGCGATGGTGTTTGGCGGACCGATCGGTTCAAGGATCGTATCGCCCATCCGACACGCGGGAAGATTATTTATCATCACCGTCGCGGAACCCGTTATTACAACACCGGGGCCATGTGGCGGGATTGGAAAAGGTGTTACACAAGCATGAATGTCGGCTCCGCCCGAGGCCGCCGCGATCGTACTGGCCATTGAGGCGGCCGCCGTGGATTTTGCCAGCTCTTCCGCTGTCTTTGCCGCCGGTGCACCGGGTGTTCCTGCGGCCGCGACCGTTGCGGCCATCGCGGTCTGGATAGCCGTGTCGGCAACGGATTTGGCTGCCTGAACCGCGGCGACTGCTGCCAGGGGCATTCCGCGCCAGGCGGGCAGGAAGCCGATCATTACATTCATACTGCCAGGGCCCGGAGTGAGTATCGGCGGCAACGGGTGCACGACGTTATCTGTTATTCTTGCTGCTGGTCCTGTAGGCATAAGATCTCACTTATCGAATTCAACCGTTTCAAGTGCTCCATCTTTTATGCGAAAGCGAAGCATTTTATTGGCGCTTGCATCTTCCGAGAAAAAGGTGTCAACGCTTCCAAAGAACGCCTCCATTTCTTCCGGGGTGCAGGTCGGCAAAAAGCGGTTCAAAACCCGCGGATCGTAGAACCGGAAGATCATTGGGTCGCCCGCCTCGTTCATTACGGTCAAAAGCTTCCGGAACTGGAAACGCATTTCCTTCAAGGAACGGCGGCTCTGGGCAAAGATGCCCCAGTGTTTACCAAAGCACTCTGCCAGAACCCAATCGACGAAAGGAGTTCCGGGCACAAGCCCGACGACATACGGAGCGACCTCCTGCATATCGGGCTCTAGCTCGCCGCGGAAAAGGCAATGGTGCGGCGGCCGCATCTCGTAGAACTTATCGCGAAGTCCGGGGATCGAGGCCCCATCGAGCACCGCGAAGACAAGGGCCCTTTCGCTAAAGAGTAATTTTTCGAGCTGTTCCTTCTTCATTCTCCCTTATCGGTACCGATCTAAAACACTTACGCATTGGACTGTGCACAAATAGCGCAAAATGGAGTTCCGTCCTCGGCGGCTCTCTGGAGCGAGATCGCCAGCGGACTGAAGCTTTTAGCAGGCTCCGGTGGTGCTGGCTTCGGACTTGGCGTTCGTGCCCCGGGGTCGGCCTTGTCGGCTTCCTTCGGGTCCTTCGGTGCTTCGGGGCTGCATCCGCCGCCGGAGCCCGCCGCGCCGCCGCTGTTGAGCATCACCAGTGTTCCGGAGATATAGACACCGCTCGGATTGATGTTTATGAAATTGCCGCCGACCTTCAGCGTCAAGCTTGTGCCGGCTTCGATGACGGCTGACACTCCTGCCTTGATGTGGACGGCCATCCCGGCCTCAGCGGCGAAGTTCATCCCTGCCTTCTCGTGTATATCTGACTGAGCGTTGATCGAAAGCGTATCGCCGATCTTTTGGTTGACATTGCCGCCGACGGTCAAATGGACGTCCTTATCGACCTTTTCGAGCTGATCATTCTTGACCATCAGGTGGCGGTCATTGCCGATGTACTCCATGCAGTCGTTCTTAACCCGAATATCCTGGTTCTTTTCTGCGTGGATGAAGATCTGTTCGCTTCCTTTCTTATCTTCGAAACGGAGTTCATTGAACCCGCCGCCGCCTTTCGAAGAATCGGTCTTTATCGTCGATTTGGTCTTCTCGTCGGGCAATGTATAAGGCGGCATCGTCTCCGGATTGTAAACGCACCCGGTGATGATCGGCTGGTCAAGGTCGCCCTCGACAAAATGGACGACGACCTCCATCCCGACGCGCGGAATGAAGACCATACCCCATTTATTGCCTGCCCAACCTTGAGCGACGCGGACCCAGCATGAGCTGCTTGCGTCGCTTTTGCCGAAACGGTCCCAATGGAACTGCACCTTAACGCGGCCGAACTTATCCGTGTATATCTCTTCGCCCGAAGGCCCGACGACATAAGCCGTCTGCGAGCCATAGACCCTCGGTTTCGGGGTGACCGGAAGCGGACGGAAAGGCGGTTCCCCGGCGCCGTGGGCAATCGCTTTAAAGGTGTTCTGATAAGCCTCAGCCGGACTTTCGTCGGAAACATAAGACGGCGCCTGGAGGATCGTGTGCCTCGCCTCAGTGATCACGTAAACGCCGTTCGTGTTCGAATCGGGATGATCCTTGAGCGTAAAGCGATGCCCCGGCGTCAATGAAGGGCAGTCGCTGCTTCCAACCATAGTGGCATAACCTGCATCGATAGCATCGCTCAAGTTTGATGCGGTCTTCTGGTTATCATTAAAGATCTTTTGCAGGTCGCTCGCCTGCTCGCCGCCGCCTTTATCGATGCCATCGTATTTTTTAGCGTAACCGCCGGGATGTTCATAAACCTCAAGCTGATCATTACCGCCAACGCTGAAGCGCGAAGGCTTTGTCACTTCGAGGTTCTTTCGCGGCAGTTGGAAGTTGTGGTCCCAAATGGAAACCTTCCCCGGCAGCAGACGGTAATCCGTGTGCAGGCTGAATATCGACGAGATCAGTTCCTCCTCGCCTCCAACCTTAAGGGCATAGGGGATCGTGCTTTTTCCGGGGCATTCTTTGTTCGACTGCGGAGTATCGGCGATCACGATCTTGTGTTCGTTTTGCGAATGCTCGAAGAAATAGAAGATGCCTTCCTCTTCCATTAAACGCGAGGCGAAATCCCAATCGGTCTCCTGATATTGAACGCAGTAGTTGCGCTTTTCGTAAGTCCCCTGAAGCTCGAACGAATTCGTGAATCCCGAGAGGATCTCTCTAAGGATATCAGGAACGCTCATCTGCTGATAGATCTTCGTTTGTTGCCTCTGCGTGAGCATCCAGACCTGCGGCACGACAACGGCCTTGTAAAACGTGAATCGTGAATGGCGAACGCCCTGTTGAAAGTATTTGACGATGCCGTGGAAAAAGCGTTCCACTTCGTCAGATTGCTTTACGGAGATCGCAACCGGCTTCCCAAGTATATTTGCCGGCGGAACGGTCGTCGGTTTGTAGTCCATCTCTTCTTCGGCATGGACCAGGTCAAGCTCTATCGAATAGAGCTTTGACATCTCTTCGGAGACGCTCATTGCTTCGACGAGGATCATATCCTCACCGAGCGGGGTCGCTATTTTGATCAGCCTGCTGTCTTGTTTCGTTCCCATCTTTTCCTTCAAACTTTCCGGCCACTAACTGGATGCCGGGAGGTTTGCTCCTCCCGGCGATCCGGCACTTGCGGCCTACGTTATCTGATAGGCAAAGTTTCCATCATCACCCACGCCGACGTGAACCTTCTTAAGGGATTCACCCGCCGCCATACGCGAAAGGACCTCGCCGCTCATGTCCGGAAGCATCGTCCCCGTCAGGATGTTATAAACATTCCGAGCACCGCTATCAACATCGGTACACCGAGATGCTACCGTTTCTATGACGGAATCGTCGTAGGAAAATTGCGCACCGTGGTTGTCCGCTATCCGGTCGCGGATCTTGCCGAGCTGGAGCTTGATGATCAGACGCAGGATATCATCGGAGATCGGATAGAAGGGAACCGTGACCATACGGCCGAGCAGAGCGGGCTTGAACGCCTTGTTGAGCTCGGGCTTAACGGCCTCGATAATTCCCTCGGGAAGCGGCTTCGTGTCCGGATCGGCACAAAGCTTCATGATCGTGTCGGTCCCGACGTTCGACGTCAGGATGATGACGCAGTTCTTGAAGTCGATCTCGCGGCCTTCGCCATCTTCGAGCACGCCCTTATCGAAGACCTGAAAGAAGAGCTCCATCACGTCGGGGTGGGCCTTTTCAACCTCATCGAGAAGGACGACCGAGTACGGCTTTCTTCTCACAGCTTCGGTCAACACGCCGCCTTCGCCGTATCCGACGTAGCCGGGAGGCGAGCCCTTGAGGCTCGAGACCGTGTGAGCTTCCTGATACTCGCTCATGTTGATCGAGATCAGGTTCCGCTCGCCGCCGTAGAGAGCTTCGGCAAGTGCGAGAGCGGTTTCCGTTTTACCTACGCCAGAGGTTCCGACGAGCATAAAGACGCCGATCGGGCGTTTCGGATCTGTAAGCCCGGCACGCGATGTGCGAATGCGTTGGGCAATGGCTTCAAGGGCGTGATCCTGTCCGAGGACACGTTCCCTGAGCGTTTCGTGCAGATTGAGGACGGCATTGATCTCGTCAGCGACCATTTTGCCGATCGGGATGCCGGTCCAGCCGGAGATGATCTCGGCGATAGCCTGTCCGTTTACGACCGGCTGGATGAGCGGGTTCTCGCCTTGGAGAGCTTTTAGCTCGTCGGTGAGCTTTTTAAGTTCCGCTTTTGCCGTCTCAAGATCGGCAGGGGTTGCTGCTTCGGGTGCGGTTGCTGCGGCGGTTCCCGAGTCGTCGCCCGCGGGCGTTCCGTCTGCTTCGGCGGTCGCGGCCGCGGCCATCGCTTCGCCGCCCCCATTGGTGTTTGTTGCCGCGATCGCATCAGAAAGCTTGCCATCGAGCCGCGACATCTCGAGCTTGGTGCGGATCTTCTTGATCTGGTCAACGAGAACCTTTTCCTTCTCGAACTGCTCATTGAAGACCGCAAGTTCTTCCTCGACCTTCGCCCGTTCTGCTATCAGCTTTTCCAGACGTTCGTCGTGGTCAGTTCCGGTCACCTGTTCGCGTTCGAGCGATTCGATCTCGGAATCAAGAAACTGGATCCGGCGTTTTGCGTCATCGATCGGGGCCGGGATCGAGCCCTGGCCGATGGCGACCTTTGCACACGCGGTATCGAGTACCGACACGGATTTATCGGGAAGCTGGCGGCCCGTGATGTAACGATGCGAGAGCTTGACGCACTCGACGATCGCTTCGTCGAGGATGCGAACGTTGTGATGAGTTTCCATCTTGTCCGCGATTCCGCGCATCATCGCGATGGCCTTGATCTCATCGGGCTCATCGACCTTGACGACCTGGAAGCGGCGGGCGAGTGCCGCGTCTTTCTCGAAATACTTTTTATACTCGGCCCAGGTGGTCGCCGCGATCGTGCGAAGTTCGCCGCGGGCAAGTGCCGGCTTGAGAAGATTCGCAGCGTCGTTCTGTCCTGCGGCGCCGCCGGCACCGATCATGGTGTGGGCTTCGTCGATGAACATAATGATCGGCTGCGGCGAGGCTTTCACTTCGTCGATGACCGACTTCAGCCGATTTTCAAATTCACCTTTGACGCCGGCACCGGCCTGGAGAAGCCCGAGGTCGAGTGTGCGGACCGCCACATTCTTGAGCGGATCGGGAACATCGCCCTCGACGATGCGAAGCGCGAAGCCTTCGACTACCGCCGTTTTACCAACGCCGGCCTCACCGGTCAGGATCGGGTTATTCTGCCGCCGGCGGGTGAGGATATCGATGATCTGACGGATCTCGAAATCGCGGCCGAGTACGGGATCGATCTTTCCGGAACGAGCCTTTGCCGTCAGGTCTTCGGTGTACTGATCGAGTGCTTTTGTCTTACCGGGAATGCCGGAGGCGACCGCATTGCCGCCGGAAACACCAGGAGCCTCGCCAAGAGCAACGGCGTCGCGAGCCTCGGCCGATTCGGCTGTGATATCGGCAAAGCCGGACGAAAATGCCTCGAGCGAGATATGGTCAAACTCCTTAGAAATATCGCGGGCGATGCGAGCCGTGCGGTCATTCGTAAGCAGAGCCAGCAGGAGATGGCCCGAACGTATGCGTGCCGCTCCATGATCGACCGAAGCAAGAAGCCAGGCGTCCTGTATCCACTCAGGGATGCGGTCGCTCAGGCCCGGCGTTCGCGAGTTGCCTGACTTGAACCGGTCGAGAGCGGCGTTCACATCCTTCGAGAGCCGATCGATGTTTATCTCAAAATGCGAGCAGATGCGGTGGATGTCGGTATTGTCCTGTTCGAGGAGCTTGACGAGCATATGCTCGATCTCAACGTCGTAATTGGTCCGCGAAAGGCAGAGGCCCGCGGCACCCTCGAGCGCGTTGCGGGAGACGTCATTAAGCCTTCCGACCAGTGATTTCAAATTTACGTTCATAGGGGTTTCTCCTGCTTCGTTTTCTCACAAAAATGCACTAAAAAGTTTCTGCGTCCTGGTCCATCGCCAGAACGACCTGGCCGTCATCCTCGGTGAACGGCACTGATTTGAGCCACGTTGTCCAGCCGAGCATGGGCCGCCGGACGGCACGCGTCGTTAACACAAGTCCCGGAACCTGCTTCGCTTCTAGAACTAGCTGCACGTCAAAATCCGTTTCAAGCCCGGCAAGGAATCGAATGATCGACCGCAGCGGCGTATTGCCCGACCCATTCGGAAGCATCGCCCGAAACTGATCGAACTTCATCGGCCCAAGAGCTACACGGAACTTCGATTGCTGATCCCAAACGCGGTCACCGATCAAGGCCGAGCGGCCGAGCACACTATTGCGTTGGCCGAGGAACGTTATATCGCGGGCGGTCAGCGAAAGCCACTGCCCAAAGAACTGCGTCAGCTTTGCCGCAACGCCAAAGTAATCGCCGAGAATATTCTCCAGAGCCGAGGCCGAATGCGGTTTCTGCGAAATAAGGCCGACATAGGGCAGCAGAGCTTCATCTTCGAGCCCCATCCGGCCGCGAAGGCCGGCGGTTCCGAGTCCGGCAAAGTCGTAAAGATACGACGTAAATTCATCGTTCCCGCGCTCATAGGCGATAGGGAAGCGATACTTCGCCCATGCTCTGTAAAAGAGCGAAGCCGAGCGGTGCGTAAAGATGTCAAGGAACGACCACATTGCCGTATCTCGCTGGCGAATGCGGTCCATTACCTGCTCGGTATAATGCACGGGCAAGGTTCCCGAAGGGCCGATCATGCCCATGAAGTTGATCAGCATCTCAAGCCGGCGTTCGCCGGTCGCCTCGTCCTCGACCTCGCGGATCTCCTGGATCTCGCTCGGCGGAAAATCGAGCGACGGCCGCGTTCGAATGCGAACGGGTTCTTCCTTTGGCAGAGCCTTGCCGCCGACCGGCTTTTTATCGACGGCCATGCGCTCAAGGAGGCGTACCGCCTGAAAGAAATCAAAGCGATACGGTTCGTCAAAGAGTTGTTCTCTTACGCTCTTGTCAGCCACAAAAATTTTCCCCGCCAACGACGGCGATCAATTAAAGCAAAACCTGCTCACCGGTTCGCGGCGGAAAGACCTTAATATCCGCTTCACGTTGTTCGGAGCGGATGATCAATTGATTGAACGAATTGATCGACGAGTACAGTGCGAGAAAACGCTCAAGCACGCAGGCAAAAAGAAAAAGTCCGCTCCCGACGAATTGCTCCTCATCAAACGTGAGCGTTGTCTCGAGCCCGCGGACGAACCCGGCGCCGATCTTGCCGCCAACCTGCCGCACGGCCTTCCGGGTCTCGACGCCGGTAATTCCGAGTATCTGCTTTCGGGTAACCGACGAATCGTCAAAATTATAGAGATGCAATATCTCTTGCAGGGCCTCGGGTGTTCCGTTCCGGTCAGCGACGATCGAAAGATAATTCAAATTCAAATGCGAGATCAGCCGCCATTGAAGTGCACGCCTTTGCGGCGGGCGAACGGTCTCGGTCGGTTTGGTCAGGCAGCGGACGCGTGAAACTAGAGCCGTGCCCTCGACGTCAAAGTCGCTTTCCTTACCGCCGAAGGGGAGCCTAGCCGGAAGGTCGCGGTTGGTACACGTCGCACGGACATTGAGCACCTCTACATTCGGAGCATACGGGTCGAACTTTGCGTCAACAAACGAGAGAAACATCTCGCTGCCCTGATCGTTCTCGCGCTGCGACTGGCGGCGGGAAGCGTACCAATATGATTTCTCCATCTCATCGCCATAAGCGTGGCGGAGCGAATAGAATGGCGCAAATTCGCGCGTCTCGCCCGACCGCGGATCGGCGGCATAGACCTCGTCGATCGAATAGATCTCGGTCGCCGACTGGCGGTGGATGTCCGGGATGATCTGGTACTCGTACTTTTGCTGCGAGATGTAGATCGGGTCGGCGAGCCGGTTGAAAAGATTTATCACCGGAGTGCAACCGAGCCGGAAGGTCTCGGTAACTACCGGAGCGATAGGCGGCGTGACATCGCGAAGGTGGATGAAAACGTCAAAGTGGCTGCCGAATTTTGCATCTATCGCCCGATCACCGCCGAGGATATCGAAGAACAGAAACTTGTAAGGGAATGAAAAATATTCGGTAAGCAGCCGGTAGCCCTTGAACGATCGTTTGGAGGCAGGCAGCAGTGCCTCGTCATCTGCAAAGCCGACCTGGCGGATCGCATCTGAGGCGGGGATGACGACCGGATCCGGCAACTTGAGCTGGATGTTCGTCAGGGTCTTCATTGTCCCGGCACCAAGCGGCGGATCTTTCGGCCGAAATTCGACCGAGACCGCATGGTTCATAATGATCTCGTAGAGCGGGAAGACGAGCTGCGGGTCGCCGTCAAGGTAAAAACGGAATGACGAAAGCTTCGAATCATCGGTGGCGACCTTCATTTCGTGAAGATTCGCCCCGCCGTAGCAGGCCATGCTCAGGCGGATAAAGCAATCGGCATATTTGCCCTGAGAATTTTTCGGGGCCGGCGATTCGAGTGCCGCGGATTCGAGTTCGATCGGCAGCAGTTGAACGTCATAGGCCGTTCGAAACTGACACGGAGTGCCCTCGACGGGGCGCGAATTGAGCCGCGAACCGCGCTCGACCACCTGGACCGATGTTATCTTGTCGCTCTGCGATCCGAATGAGAACTGCGTGACGGCCATCGACGGGATCGGGGCAAGATAATGCGGGTAAAGCAGGTTGATGAAAGACTCGGTTATTTCCGGGAGTTCATCATCGAGCTTGAGGCCGACGCGGCCGGTCAGAAATGCAAAGGATTCGATGATCCGCTCGACGTGCGGGTCTTCGATCTTTTCTTCATCGAGCAGAAGGCGAGCGGCGATCTTCGGATATTTACGCGCAAATTCCGCACCCATCCGGCGCAGAAAGACCAGCTCGCGTTCATAGTATCCAAGTAGTTCGTCTCTCATCTATAAAAGAAAGACCGCTCAATCTGAGCAGCCTCTTAGCCCTCGGCGACCGAGAAAGTTCCCGAGCCCGATTGCAGGACCGAATCGAAAACGACCGGTTCAGGCGTTGGCTCAATGTCGAGAATAGCCTCAATGCGAAACCGGATCTGTCGGTCGATGTGGTTTACGGGTTCCATCGTCACTTTCAGGTTCTTGAACCGCGGTTCGAAGATCTTGAGTGCCTCTTCTATTTCGCGGACCATCCGTTTTTGTTCGTTGTGGTTCTTGACGCTTACGCCTGTGAAGTCTGGTAAGCCATAAAAAGCGACAGACCGAGGTGCTTCTTCGAGCCTGTCGTCGAGGGTCTCGGTGTGACAACGCGTATTAAGCAGCCACTCAAGGTCGCGGCGGACGGACTGCTTCAGTTCATTGACCGAAGCGGTGTGCGACTTTGGCGGCTCCTCACTGATCCGCGGGTCGAGGTCGATCAGCCGGTCAAAAACCGACGGTGTGACCCTGATCTCATTACCGAATCGCGACATAAGTGCCTTAAGAGAAAAATACGCTCCCGCCGATGAGGGCGGGAACGATTTGCTTGAAAGTAAGATTCGGAAGCGGCCGATATTGCGACCGGCCGCTTCCGATTGATCGTGGAACTTTTACGCTCCGCTGCCTTCGACCTTCTTGATGTCGTAGCTGGTCGTGTTGGTGAGTGCCACCGAACCGTCCGCCTTCTGCTGGAAGTACTCGAAAGTGATCTTCGTGAAGTTGAACGAGACCTGCTCCATCGGAAGGGCTCCTGATCCGTTCGAACCGCCGGTCTGGAAGCTCGAGAGAACCACGTCGCCGAAGGTCACCTTGTAGTAGGTGTACGGGGTGCCGTCGCCGCCCGTCTTTCGGCAAGAAAGGATCGCCTGCGGAATGTGGTTGCCCTTTGCACATGCCAGGAAGAGTTGGGCCGAGGCCTTACCATTCTGGATGACGAAGTGGAAATCCTGAAGGGATACCTTGCCGGTTCCGAGACCGGTACCGATTCCCGAGGATCCTGAGTTTGATGCTCCGAACGACCATGATTCGATCTGCATCTGCTTTTCAAAACCGACGGCTTCTGATTCGCCTTCGATCGTATTGATGTTCAAGTAATAATCTGCACTTGCCATTGAGTTTTCTTTCGCTCCTTATCGTTTGTTTATGACCCTCATCTATTAGGGCTTGTAGCTTTCGTACCGCGTTCCTCGCTGTCTTACCGGCTTACAGAGGATTGACGGACTTCCAATCGGCTTTTGCCGAACGCGGGAGAAAAACATGTGGGAGCGTGATTTCATTTCTACTTCGCTGGCGGCGGAAGATCCGCGACCAGACGGAGGCTGACCGAGAGTTCGTCAAGCTGGAAGTGCGGCCGCAGGAATGCGACGGCGCGATAGCAGCCCGGCTTGCCCGGTATCTCCGCAACGTCAACACGAGCCTCACGGAGCGGATATTTCGCTTTCTGATCGGCCGGTGCTACGTCGTTCTCGAGCACGTACTTCGTGATCCAACGGTTGAGGAAGCGTTCGGCCTCCTGCCGCGACATGAACGATCCGATCTTGTCTCGCATCATCGATTTCAGGTAATGAGCGAAACGCGAAACGGCGAAGATGTACTGAAGCTGTGAGGAAAGCCGAGCATTGGCATTGGCAGCATCGGTATCGTACTTCTTTGATTTATTGGCCGACTGAGTGGCAAAGAACGCCGCATAGTCTGTGCCTTTGCAGTGGACCAGCGGAATGAAGCCGTTGTCCGAGAATTCCTTCTCGCGGCGGTCCGTGATCGCAACTTCGGTCGGGCACTTCATCGCTACTTCGCCCTCGTCGGTCTCGAAGGTGTGGGTCGGAAGGCCCTGAACGAGGCCGCCGCCCTCTACGCCGCGGATAGCGACGCACCAGCCGTGCATTGAGAAGGCCTCAGTAAGCCGCGTACCGAGAGCATAAGCAGCATTGCCCCAGAGGTATTTTTTGTGGTCCTTGCCGTCCACGTCCTCTTCAAAGCGGAAGCTTTCGGTCGGCTTGGTGGCCGCGCCGTAAGGCTCACGCATCAGAACGTGCGGAAGCGTAAGGCCTACGTAACGTGAATCTTCCGAGTCACGGAAGCTGCGCCACTTCATATATTCAGCCCGGTCGAAGATCTTCGTGATGTCGCGGACCTCGCTCATTTCCGAGAAGGTGTCCCAGCCGAACATGTCGGCCGAGGCCGCGCTCAGGAACGGGGCGTGGGCTGCCGCGGCGACCTCTGAAAGCTTTTCGAGAAGGGCCATATCCTGCGGATGGTTGCCGAACTCAAAGTCTCCGATCAATGCCCCGTAAGGGGCACCGCCGAAGGTTCCGTATTCTTCTTCGTAGATCTTGCGGAAGAGCGTCGATTGGTCAAACTCAAGTGCCCTTTCGAAGTCCTTGAGCAGTTCCTTTTTTGTTACGCTCATTACGCGGATCTTGAGCTGCGGGCCGGTGAGCGTATTCTTGAGCAGGTGATGAAGTCCGCGCCATGAGCCTTCCAGTTTCTGGAAGTCCTCTTGGTGCATGATCTCGTTCATCTGTGCCGAGATCAGGCGGTCGATCTCAGCGATACGCGAATTGATAGCGACGTCCATGTTCTTGGTCATCGTCAATTCACCGGACATCACTTGATTGACGAATTCCGAGATCATGTCTTTTGCACGCTCTTTTTGGAACTCGTCGCGGGCCATGCGGCCTTCTGTCAAGATCTTGTCAAGCAGTCCGCCTTCCTCGGCGGTTTCCACCGTTTGAACGGCGGCTTCTTCTTGTTTCTTGGCTGCCATAATCTACTATTCCTCCTTCGACCCAAGTCCGAGCTGGTCGCTCAGTTCCTTTTGCTTACCCGCATCCGAGATAATGTCTTCTAGCATTGTCTCGAGTTTCTCGTTGCCGTCCATCTTTGAGCGAAGGTCGGCAAGCTTTTGGCGGGCCTCGACGAGCTTGCGGAGCGGCTCGACCTGTTGGACGACATTGTCGGGTTCGAAGTCTTCGATGCTGTTGAATTTCAGCTCGATTCCCATCTTGCTTCCGTCATCCTGCAGCTTATTGTCCACCGTATAGGCAAGCCGCGGCTTCATTCCGGCGAGAACCTGATTGAAGTTGTCCGGGTCCACCTCAACGAATTTCCGGTTCTTGAAGGCCGGAAGCGGCTCTTCCGGTTTACCGGTAAAATCACCCATTACGCCGATGACGAACGGAAGCTCCTTAAGTTCGATCGCTCCGCCGACCTCGACATCGTAAGTGATCTGTACACGCGGCGGTCGGACGCGGTCGATCTTATGTTGCAGACTTTCTTTTGTTGGCATTGGCGTTTCTCCTTATCGAATAAAATAACCTGGGAGCATTGATCAAATTTGTTAGCGACGGCCTCGGCTAGACAGAGGTCTGATCCTCCGAGCCCGCTTGGCCGGTGTTAAAGCCGAGTGTTTGCCGAAGCTGATAAAGGATCGTTTCATCCTTAATGACGTCCTGCAGCCAGTTCTCAAGCGGCATATGGCCCCATTTGACGGCCCTTTGGACGAGATAGGCGACTGGGCTGTGCGGCTCGGTCTTGCGAAAGAACTCGGCGATCTCGTCAAGGCGTTTAAGTGCGTCGCGGCGGCTCTGGATCGCACCCGTTGCAGCTCCGGTCCCGGCGACGACGGTTACCGTGCCGTCGGCATTTACAACCTCTTCGCCTTCGGGTTGGTCGTTCTCATCCGGTTCCTCGGCACGCTTTTCCTCGAGCAGCTTTTTGACCTGCAGATCGATGTCGTCGAGCGACTTCTTAAGATTGGTCAGGCTAGGCGTTTGATTGCGGTCGTACTTCTCCTCGATGACCGCGTTCAGGGCGGCAAGCCCATCGAAGCATTCCTTTAGAACGAAACCAAGCTCTTCGGCAAAGGCCCTTCGCGTTGCGGCCCATTCCTTGCGCCACATATCCGCCGTGACCCGGCGTTCGCGCTCAGCCTGTTCGCGGAGAGCGTTGTACTTGACCTGGTCGTCTGTGCTGAGGCTTTCGAGCCCTTCGGGAATATCAAAGACCTTCGAATCTTCCCAGTCGTTGTGACTATAGCCGGCACTGCCGGTGATCCTCGCCGCCTTTATGGCGAGACCGCAGGTCGATTCGAACCACGAAATCGCATTTGCCCGGCCTTCCATATCGCCTTCGTCGATCTCGGGGTGAATTGAGTCCCAAAAACGCTCGGTCAGAAGGCGAAGCAGGTCGAGGCTGTCTCGCAATCCAACGAATCCATCCTGCTTTACAAGGGCTTCGCAGAGCCAGACGGCAAGCTGAAGATCCTTTGTTTGCGTGGAAAGAGCCGGGATCACAAGGTCCTTTACCTTGCGATAATCGGCGACCTTGAGTTCGGTCTGCCAATCGCCCAAATTGAGGTTGTCGTCGGCCCGGCGTGCCTCGGAGACCTCGTCATAAAGCCCGGAATACCGCAGGCTTTCGCCCGACGGGGCTTCCTCGGAAATAGGCGAAAGTAACGCCTCGAGGTCGATAACACTAGGTTTTCGCAGCTCTTCGCTCATCGAAAATTATCCCTTGACGCTGATGCCGCGTCATTCGAATTTGGTCTTGGTGGGTGCGTTAACGCACCCATCATATACGAAATCGTTAAATTCCAAAAACAAAAACGGAAAAAAGCTCAAGCTTCGGCCGCGGCTTCGTGATGGAACTCGATCGTTTGGATATCGAGGATGGCCTTATCGCGTCCGTCCATCCAAAAAAGTTTCGTGCCTTCGCCGATGAACAGGTCATCGCCGAGGTCGCGCCAGTCGGTCATTCGGCCGAGCCGGACCTGGTCGTTCTCGCTTTTCCAAGTGCCCGAATATAGGGCCGGAATGAACATCTCGCCGCCTGTTCCATTTTTTAGCTCGATATTTGCCTGGATCCAATAAAGGTCACGTAGCGTGCCGGGCTTTGGTATCTCGATCTTGACGATCTGCTCGAACGGAAGCCAGATATACGCGTCCTTATGAATGACCTCTAAGACGCACATCGTTAGGTCGTTGTAATCTCGAAAATCCGAAAAACCCTCGCCGTTTACCGAGCACTTATAAGCGGGCCGGATCTCCTCGACGCGGTCGAGTATCGTCCTGGCTTCGGCGACGTTGCCCTCGCGGACACGATTGTTCGCGTCCATCAGCTCCGTCACGTATGACGGGATGGCGGTCATCGTCTCGGGCTTGAGGCCATCCGAAAAATACTTGAGCCGATCGCGTTCCGCCTTGAAATTCTGTTGGTAGATCTTTGACCCGATCATTGCGGCCGTGTCCTGGTGGCCAATGAAATCGAGCTGCTTTTCGGCACGCTCCCAATCGCCGGAAAAGCACGATAGCTCGAAAAGGAAGATCCGGGCCGCTGAGTCCGTTGGGTTAGTTCGGACGAGGTTGATCGCCGATTCTACGGCAGACTTAAGGTCGCCCTTATCCAATGCTAATTTTGCGTCGTTCATCTTTGTCCTCCGGCCGATGAGTTCGGTCTACCGGCCTTTTTTTGCTATTTCAAAGCCTTTTCGGGTGCTCGGACCTTCTCGAAGATCTCCTTACCGAAGAGGTCGCCACTGCTCGATTTGATGGCCGCTCCGATAGACTTTCCGCCGGCAGAGATACTCAGCAAGTACTCGCCGGTCGCCTGTTTCTGCGGCTTCGAGGCCTCGACGAATCTGAACAATCCCCATTTGCCGGCAAAAGGCGGCGTTGTGGTTGTCGTCGTGCCGGTCGTTGATTCGGCCGTTGAGGCAGTCGAAACGAGGTTTATCGCAACGCCGGTCTCGCTTGATTGGGCCGCAGGGAATGTGCCGCGGATCGAGCCCGTTCCTTCGGACGTGATCTTCTGCCCGTCGATCGATACTTCGATGACCGCATCAGGAGAAGGCTTGAGGGTGAATTCGTAGTCGAACTTCGGCGTCGGGCTCGAGCCGAAAAGCGCCCGCCGAAGTGCAAAGGCATTGTTGAGATAGGCTACAAATTCGTCCGTAAACTGGATCTCGGCCGATTCACGCGGCTTTAGCTGACCGCCGCTCTCCTCAAAGTAGTTCTTCAAACGTTCGTCATAGAACTTCGAAAGCTTGCCGTCCGTTGGGCTTAGGAAGCGAGAGATCGCTTCAAAGTCCGCCTCCTGTTGGCCGGCAGCAAATGGATAAAGTCCCTCAAGTACCTTTGCGTCAGTTAGTATGGTTTCACGCCAAGTTCGCTCGATCTGCTGCTTGACGCCGGCACCAAGCAGGTTCTTAAGATTCATGATCGGCTGCTGAAGAAGTGCAGCAACCTCCTGGCCGGCCGGTGTTTCGTTAAAGGCGGAGACGAGCCCGTTGACGGCCTGCTCGCGCTTATTAACGTCGAGCGGGTCCTTTTCATTCGCCATTTCGTCGATCGCACGGCGGAACTGGTCGTCATTGACGGTGCTCAGCCTGGTATACACGCGTTGCAACTCGGATTGATACTTTTCGATCGGGGCGTTCTCGCCCTGCTCGATCTTGCCGACAAAGGTCGTCACCGGCCGGAATTCCTTCTCGGGCTGTGTGTTGCCCGGTTCGTCCGTTGCCTTTTTCGTGAAAAAGCTAAAGATCCAGTCGAACCAACCGCCGCCTTCGACCTTCTTCGAGAGATTTGTGTTGTTCTCGACCTCGATCACGAGCCGCTTGAGCGGCGAATTTGCGGAGGCCAGCACTTGAAAGGCATCGACCGCATCGGATCGCTTTTCAAAACCGCGTATCTGTGTGCCGCGGACGAACTTTCTCCAGTGGTCAGTGTAATCGCGATAGTAAAGGTCTTCGAGCTTGGCGGCATCGGTCGCCTGTGCCTGAACGAGTTGGCGTTTGCCCAGCTCACCCATCACCCAATCGTCCTCGGCGAGTTTCGAATCCGCCTCGGCGATGGCCGTTTTCATTAGCTCGAACCCGGGGCGGGTAAATGCTCCCGGAACGCGGTAGGTACCCGTCAAGAGGCTTGTATCCGCACCTCCGCGGGCGACCAACGACTCTACATTTGTCGGCCCGACCTTGTCGTCGATCTCGCGTGAGATGCGGCTTACCTGATTGCTGTAATAACGATTGACTGCCGGAAATGCCTGCAGCTTTCGGCGGGCCTCATCAACCAGCTTTGCGTTGAGTTGTATCCGCGGGAACTCACCAAGCCCTTCTGCACGGTCGATCTGCCGTGACCAAAAGTCGAGGTGCATCTCGGCCGTTGCCTTCATGTCATTCGGGATCTTCGACTCTGTTAACCAGTAGTCGCGAAGCGTGGCCGCGATATGCGTTGCTTCGGCCTTCTCGCGATAACGCAGGGTCTTGCCGTCGATCTGCTGCGAGCCATCCGAGAGCATCAGATAGGCCTTGAGCAAATTGTAATTCTTATTGAGGCTCGCTTCGCGTTCGATGTCATCCGCCCCCGCGAGTTGGCCGCTCTCGGCAAACAGCTTTAGCTCGGCCTCAAGCTTGCGGATGGCCGGCTGTTTGAACCTCTTTTCGACGAGGTTCATATAGAGCGGCAAAAGGCTCTGGAGATAAATGCCGTTTCCGGAATACATCCCCATTCGCATATGGAGCGGGGCACCGTTTCGATTGGCATCGTCGAGCGTGACGAGCATCGGCCGCATACCTTCAAGTACGCGTAATTCTTCGCGGACCTCGTCCTCTTTTTTTGTTAGGATGTCGCGATTGAGGTCGGCACGCCTTAAGGCAAGGCCCTTGTCGCCGACGCTTGCCGCTTCGTCAAGCATCTGCTTGTTCGTTACAAGCGAGACGGCGGTCAACCCAAGCAGGCCGAGCACGATCATCGCTCCGATGAAGGTCAGCACCCAGCCAAAGATCGGGGCCCGCTGCCGCTGTGCCTGAAACGTCCTTACGACGTCGCGGTCGCGGAGGATAACGTCTTTGAAAAGCCGCTCGGTGAAGTAAGTGTTGCCAACGGTGACCGGAACATTACCGCTGCCTTTTGTGCCCGGTGCCGAGGTGAAATAAAAGCCGCGGAAGAACGGATTCTCGCTGAACGGGTTCGGGCGGAAAAGTGCGTTTACGAACGAGCCAAACTTTCTGCGAGCGGCGCCGAAATGGAGAGGGAAGTTAAATATCCGAAGCTGGCGAACCGCAGGGAACGGGGCCGAGAGCCGCGAAAGCCGCCGCCGCATAACGGCATCCTGCAAGACCTCAAACTCGCCATCGAACGATGCCTGGGCATTTTCGCTCTTTTCGATCGGGATGGTCGCACCCCAAACGAGCGTCTTGTCCTCTTTTTTCGAGGTTGAGAAGGAGTCGCGGAAGCCTTCGATCGAATCCGCCTGTGTAAAGACAAGATAGACAGGGTACTTGACCTTCAACCGCTGGAGTGTGTCGTCAAGCCGAGCCCTTAGCACCTTCGCGTGCTCTTCGTTTTGCCGCTCATCGCCTTTGGTTATGGTGTTTACGTCAACCGTAAGGATCAGCCCGTCGATCGGCCGATTTGGGCGATACTTGCGGATGGCCTCGAGCAATGCGGCCCATTCTTCGCCATCGATGCCTTCGCTGCCATAGCGGCCTGCGGTGTCGATAAAGACGCCTTCGCTTGTTACGCGCCAATCAACATTAGGTGTCGGCCGGACGATCTTAAGCTCGGACTGCCGTTGGCTCGGGAGGTTTTGGAAGTTAAGGTCGGAGCCGATGACCAACGAACTCTTGCCCGATTTTGGTGCTCCGGCGACCAGATACCACGGGAGCGAATAGATCGCGTCCTTGCCGCCGCTGCCAAGATTTGAGGTTTTAATGAACTGAACGACCTCTTCAAGGCCCGCAAGTGCGGTGGCATCAGCTGCAACGGCATGAGTCGCAGTTGCTGCGGCAGGTTGGTCGGCTTGCTTGGCTTCGGCCGCCCCGGCAGCTTCAGCCTTCGCTTTTTCTTCTTTCTTTTTCGAGCGCCGGGCAGCAAGGTAGCCGCCCAGGAGCGTAAAGGGAAGCGTGATGAGAATTAGAACAATGACGACTATCTTTTGATTGCGTCCAACACTGCCCTCCGGCATCATCATCACAATGAAAGTGACGACGCCGTAAAACGACATTATCGAGCCGAGCCCGAGGGCGAATTTAAGTTGTCCGACGTGCCAATTGGACATAGAGAGGACACTAATGGTCTGCCTAAACTTAAGCCGATGAACGAATGCGTGCGCAAGGCACGTCCTTGTTGCCTACAGCATAAGAAAACGAGAAAAGAACCGATAACGGGTCACATCGCGAGGCGATTTATCGCCTGCTGCATGAACTGCGATGACATAACGAACATCACAAGATAAACAATAATGCCTAAACCTAGACCGCCAACGGCACCGATTTTTGCCCAAACGGGCATTCCGCGTTTCTCGGGCGGCTTTGGCTGGTCGCTTGAAAGCCAGTGTGGTGAGAGGTCGACCGGCCTGATCCTGCCTACCTTTACGAGTGCTTTTGCGGTCTGCTCCATCGTCGCCAGGAGCTTTTCGTGCTCATAGATCGCATAGCGGCCCTTAAAGCCAAGGAGCATGCAAAAATAATAGACCTCGACGGCATCCTGAGTTGCCTCGATCTGCTTGATCATCGATTCGAGCTTCTCAAAAAATTTGTTTCCCGCGAGTTGCTCGCCGAAATACTCAAGTTGAAGTGGGTTTTTTTCCCACTCGTTCTTGAGGTGAAAATCATTTGTCAGGACCGTTTCATCGACAAATGCGGCGAGCGCAAACTTTGAGACCTGTACGATCTTATGATTGAAACGATAACGCTCGGCACGCTTTTCAAACTCCTCGAGCATACCGGCGATCTTCGGCCGAAGGTCATTTGACGGCGCGACGATGCCGGCCTTGAGCCGGAGTATCAGGTCAAAAACCGGCCCGGCAAACGTTATCAGGTCTTTTTTTAGTGCAGCTTCTGCCATTTTTCAAACGCCTATGGTTTTACAGCGTAGAGCTCAAGTTTCTCGTCCGGTATTTCGTTCGGGACATAAAGAGCGATCACTTTCGAACCGGCGATTCCGTTCCAATACGGCCCGATCGAATCGAGCTGGAAATATTTGAAGCCGACGCGAGCCGGTATCGGGGCTGGCGGCGGATTCGAATAGGTCAGCACTACGCCCGGCAAGGCCGAACCGATGACCGAATCAATGACATCACGAGACGCTATCTTAACAACGCGTGGAACGCCCTCGATAAGTTTCGATTCCGGCATCTGCGCCCGAACGGCGAGATAGAATCCCGCTTCTTTGATCAGGCGTTCGTCCTCGATACGGCCGACGTATAGCGTATCGCGCGTCTTCTCCAGCGGAATTTGGACACAGCGGCTCGGGATAACGGTTTCAAGCAGGTCCTTGAGCTGAAGCGACAGGCTATAGAACGTGAAATAGAGGTCGTCGTGGTCGTATTTGACGATGTCTTTCGGGTGATGCTCGATCGAAAAGGTCATCAGCTTTCCGGCGAGCTCGCCCATGGTCATATATAGCTGCTCCGGATGAATGAGCGGCGACCGGAAGAAATGCGACATTGTCGGGATCGACGAATTGATCGTGTGCAGCAGCCAGAAAACGGCGACCTCTGAGGTCGTGAAATCTGCAAGCGAGGCGTTGCGGTGCCGTCGCTGTTCGCCGAGGCTTCCGCTTTTCGTGATCAGGATCTCGACCATCTGGCGAAGCATATTGACGAGCCAGGTCGAGGCGGTAACTTTGAGGATCGGCGGAATGTAGTCGTCCGAGATCTTAAGCTGCCCGGTTGGCGTTCGCTCAAGCTCGGCGATCTTCATCGAGGTAAAGCCGTCGCGAAGTTCGTCGTCGAAGATTATCCGCAGGTTGCTCTTGGCATAGGCGATCGGCTGTTCGCCGGAGCCGGTCGTTTCATCCTTGACCATCGCTCCTTCCTGCAGAAATCGGAGCGTTGTGCTCGCCTTTGCGCCATTTGCCTGGAAATTTGCCTCGCCGGCTTTTCGGGCCGGGATCGCGAGGTGAACCCCGAGCTTTTCCTGCTCAACGCGGAAGTGGTCGCCGATCGGACGCATGTCCGGCACCGCTTCAGAATCGGGGACATTGACGAAAAGCCCGTCCGGCATAACCGCCCGGCAATTTATCACTTGAAAGTTGCCGTTGGCGATCGCTTCATTGCTGACCTGGAGCTCGAGAACGCCGTAATCATATTGCTTAACGGCGTCGACACGCGAGTTGAGCAAGCCCTCGAAGTAGTTATCCCACTGCTGGAAATGGTGCGGGGTCAGAAGCATCCCCTCGTTCCAGACGACTTTGCGGTATCTGCTCATAAAGTGAATCGACCTAAATAGTAGAACGACTTCGAAAAATAGTAAACAGCGGCAAGCGATTGTGACTAAATGTGTTTACATCATCGCTTGCGCCCATTGCTGCCGGAAATCGCCGATGGCTTCTTTCTTGCAGAGTCTGGTATATCGCTCTGCGTCAGCATCGTAAAGAAGTCTGCCATCCATTTCTCGCCTGTTTTCTCTACGAACTTCTCCGGGAATTGTTCGGCGAGTTCAAGCGACCTGATCAAAGGCAGAAGAGCGATATGAGCGAGCCGGCCGGTGTTGCCTACGTTCACCAACGTTTTCGAGGGCGAAATGCCGATCGGGACCATATCGATGGTTTCGGCAGTCGGAGCGGAACAGTTCTCCGCGGGGCTCGTAACGAGATATTCGCGACAGGCAACAGGCCTGTCTTTATGGATCGAACAGCTTTCGTCGTAAAGGAATGGGCAAGCAATGCCCTCGCGAAGATACTCGGCGGTAAGCTCCGCCAGGTGCTCAATTGCATCCTCTTTTCGCCCGTCTTCGGCTATTTCGCGAACTTCCTGAATGCGGTCGAACCATCCGTTCGAGCGAAAATGCTCGACAGCATCGCTGAAGCGCTGTTTGATCTCGCTCCTCCGGGGTTCTGGAAGTTCCTCGACAACCTCGGCGATGTGATATGCCTCGATCTCAGAGATCGGAACCGCCTGACGGCAGCAGGCGCCGCATCCGGCCTTGCAGGAGATGCTTTTTCCCGCGCGTTCGACCTCCGAAACACCCATATCAACAAACGTATTGGACATTTGCTGAAAGATCGGGAGCATTCGGTGCGGTTTGACCCGGCCGGCGGGCACGGTCATGGACATCGACAGCGGCTGCCCGTTGATCGAAAGTGTTACATTGCCGGTGACCCATTCGTTTTCCTGCATATTTCGAAACCTCCGGTTGCTGAGCGTGGCTTTGGCCTAATCGCCGAGCGGTTCTGAACTGACGCCAAAATCCTTCGGGTTTTGCATCACGGTACCAACAGCGAGGAACCGCAGGGCCCTATCGAATTCTGCTTTTGTGATCCTCTGCTTTTCTTCGAGGAACCAGATCGACCTTATCTCACGCGAACTCTCGGGAAACTCGGTCGCGAGTTTCTGAAGCATATTTCTCATCTTCAAGAACTCGCCCGCGACGCCCTGGTCGTAAGCGGCGATCAGCAGGACAGCGTCGTCGCCGCGTTCGGAGCCGATCTGGGCGTTCAGCTTCGTAAGCACATCAACCAAACTTTGAGCAGATTGCAGAACGTCCCCACGCGTGTTGCCGAGCTTATTGACCGCGGCCGCCGCAAGGAAATGCGGTTTCAGTCCATTCGCATTTGCGAGCGATGCGATGCCCGATGAATTCTTCCGGGCAGAGTCGAGATTTGCGGCCAATGCCGGTGAGCCGGCGACCTCGCGGATCTTTGCCGAGACCCGCTGTGCATGCTCGGCGGTGATGAAGGCTCGCGGATCATTCTTGGCCGCCTTTCGCATGAAGAGAGCCGCGTTTCGTTCGACCTTACCGAGTTCGGAGTCCGGCGGGGTCACGGTCGTTCCGGTCGGCATTGTCGCCGGCCCGCTGCCGGGAGTCGAGGTTGTCCCGGGGTTACTGCTGGTCGGGCGCGTTGTTGGCGATGAACTCGAACTCGGTCCGCTGATGTCGTCGTCGTTTGAGCTCGATGGCGAATCATCGCCGATATCGTCCGCAAAAGGGTCATCCGTGTCGTGGGAAACTTCGCTGCTCGCCTGCCCGCTAGTGCTCCAGAGATACAATCCGCCGCCAACAAAGGCGAGCAGGAAAACGGCCGTTAGCGGTGCAAGGACAGCGAGCCAGACCAAATTGCTGCCGCCGGAAGGGGAAGAGCCCGCGGCTGCGGCCGAAGCGGCAACGGGCTCCGCCGGTTTTGGCTCTTCCTTTGGAGCGGCAGTTGGCAATTCGGCCTTGATCTCAAGTGAATCACCAAGGCCGATAACATCGCCATTCTTAAGACCGGTCGGTTCGGTGAGCAGAACCCCATTGACCTTTGTCCCGAACTTTGAACCGAGATCTTGAATAACGTAAACCGTACCGAAGCGTTCGATCCGGGCATGCTCGCGTGAGATACCCGGCGTCGTCAAAACAAGGTCGCACGACGAATGCCGGCCGAGAGTGAACTTGTCAACCTCGACCGTTGCAGTGCGGTCCTTGCCGTCATGGTCCTTGTATTCGAGCCGAAGGTCGCTCATCGTTCATGCTGGCCTATTTCGAATAGGTCGAAAGCGGCTGAAGCTTTAGGCCGAAGTCCTGCGGGTACTCGCCAACGATAGCGGCGGCAAAGAACTTGGGCACGTATTTGAAATTCTCCGATTGAAACTGCTTGGAAAGCATGTCGCCTTTTGAAATAAGGGTCCAGAAATCACGCGGCAGGCCCGAACCCGATTCGAGCGCCTTAACAAGGTTCGAGCTCAAGCCGCCTTCGCCGCTGTTATACGAGCCGATCGCGAGGGGCACGCTTGCCGGCCCTGTGCCATATCGTCCCGTCAATGATTTCATGTATGAAGCGGCCGCTCGTGCCGAAGGTTCCGGTTCGCAGCGTTCATCGGGATTCGAAGGCGAAGCACCGCTGATCGTCTTCAGTCCGTGATTTTCACCGGTCGCTTTTGTGAACTGGAACATCCCGAGCGGGCCGGTCGGGCTCTGCAGGCAGACGCAGTGTTCCGACTCAATCATCGCAAGGTAAAGCCCGATCCTCGGATCGATTCCGCGGGCGTTGAACGCTCGGACGATGAACGGTGCGTTCTTACTCGCACGTTCATAGGTCGCCTGCAAATTATCGCCGAATCGGCACCCGCCGAGCGGCTTGACGTTGATCCGCTTGGCGAAGGCATCGGTAAAGACCTTGATCCGCTCGACGGCTTCGGACGGTATCTGATCGCTCGAGCTGTTTCCGATAGCCGTTGCGATCCGCATCGAGCGTTCGGCCACATATTTGCGCTTTTCGGCGTCGGTAAGGTCAAGGTAACGCTTTCCGGGCGGTATTATGTTCGCCTCAGGTTTTGAAGGCTCGGGCGTTTTGATATTAAGCGGTTCGTTCGAGCCCGGGTCGGCGGACGAGGTCGAACTCGAATTCGTCGATGAGCTTCCGGAATTTACAGGCCTATCACCAGTATTCTTCGGCTCGCTGTCGCGGGTGCTTCGCGGCTCAGGATCGGAAAATTCAATGTCATCATCGGCCCTTACAACTGAGGGTTCGCCGAAGCCGAGCATTTTGTAGGCGATAAGTGCGAATGACACGGTCACGATCATGAACGCGAATCCGATCATCGCGATCGGCAAGATGCCAATGCCCGACGGGACGTCCGAAGCTGCGGTGATTCCTCCACCCGAAGCGGCCGCCGCCCGAGCGGGTTCGGCAGCCTTTGATGCGGCGTGGATCTCGACGCTAAGCTGAGTTTCGTTACCGATCTTGATGCGGTCACCGTTCGCGAGCGGCTTGCCGACCGGCGGCACAGCCTCGCCATTCACAAATGTGCCGTTCGCCGAGTTGTCATCGACGATCCAGACGCGATCCCCTTCGCGATAAACCGTTGCGTGCAGCCGCGAGAGGCCGTTATCCTCAAACCGCTCATCGGCATCGCTGCCGCGTCCGAACGAGATCCGGCCTTCGGCGACTTTCACCGTTCGGTTGCCGTCCGGGCCCTTACAATTGAGTCGAACCTCCAACATCTTTCCTTTATCTTACATCGCGACCGGGTATAGCTCCGAGAGCGGCCGCTCACTTGCGAGCCCGAATCTTTGCGGATTCTCGGCTACGATCCCTGCCGCCAAGAAGCGAACAAGCTGCTCGCGTTCGGCGGGCGTCTTTATTGAGTTCCAAACGTCCGTTCGGATAGCGGGAAGCGTCGCCTTCCACTCACCGGCTTCCTGCGGCGACTTACCGAATGCAGCCACGGCGAAGAGGACGTCGCCCTCGAACGCGCCGAGCACCATCGCCTTCATATAAAGAGCCGCGGCAAGAGCTGCACATTGCTGTTTTGGGTCGGCGATCGTTTGCCCACCGCACATGCCGTCATAGGCGTTTGTTTTGACGAAATCCGGCGACATTCGCCAAAGGCCCTCTTCGGTGCCCTGACGAGCGGGGTCGAAGCGGCTGCGGCTCATTGCGAGGACAAACCCTAGCGGTGCATCGAGGTTTTGTTCGCGGACGAACGCCACATTAATTTCATCTCTGAACTGCGATGCTTTTGCCGAATATCCGGGTTGTGCGTAATCGGCGGTCTTTCGCTGTATCTCCTGCAGCAATTGCCGGTTCGAAATGTTGTACTTATCGCCTCCGTTGAACTGCGAAAGCATCTTTCGCGTAAGATCGTGGACCTCAACGAGGCTCGGGCCGGACGTTTTCCCCGGCCGCTGCGGCTCGTCGGGTTGCGTGGTCTGTGTTCCGGCAACTTCATCGCCTTCGCGACGAACGGCCCGCGTTTCAAAGGCGAGCAGAACGGGCGGGCTGGTCGTGAATTTTACGCCTTTTTCGTCCTCGAGCACGATGCCGAGCGGATGGTCGAAGCCATCAGCGAGGTCGGGGAAGTCCGCGGGATTGATCTCTACTCTATACGGCGAACCCGAAACGCTGGCGAACTCAAACCCATCAACCGTAAAGGCAACGCGAGAGACGCACTCGGAATTCTCGATCTCGACCTCGATCTCGGTCGGCTTGGCTATAGTATCGCCGGGCTCGGGCGATATGATCACGGCCCGGGCGTTGCAACTCGTATCGCGCAAGAAATAGTAGCCGGTTGCTCCTGCGCCGATCACGAGAGAAAGTGCCAGGAAACCGCCCGCAGCAAGAAAGAGGCCCTTTGAACTTGAACCACCTTCCGGGCCGGCCGGAACGGCCTCTGCTGTTTCGGCGGTCTCGGCCGGTTCTGCTTCGGTTGCTTCTGTATTTTCGGAGCCCGGAACGCCGGAAACTGAAGTTTCGGCTCCCTTCTCTTTGATGAACTCAAGCGTCAGCTTTGCCGAGCCGCCAAGCAGGATCTCGTCCCCATCGAAAAGGTAAACTTCGCCTTTGATCGGCACTCCGTTGACCGTCGTGCCGTTGCTGCTGTTAAGGTCGATCAGGCAATATTCTTCGCCGCGAAGCTCTATTTCAATGTGGTAACGCGAAACGTTGCTGTCTCCGGCGAACGAGATAGAGTTGTCCGGCGTCCGGCCGATGGTCACAAGGCCAGATCCGAGAAAAAACTCGCGGTCATCAAATTTCAGCTTTGCTTCTCGCATTTACCTAAAAGCACATTCTTCATCAAAAATCGGCCGCAAGCTCCGTCGTAAGGGCAGCGGCCGCAGCACTATCCTAGATTTTGACGCTCGGGACTCCGGCGTTTTGCGTTCTCAGAAAACGCTGTCGCTCCCGGTTCTGAAAAACAAGAAATACACACCGATGGAGAAGGCGATCACAAAGACCACGATAATGAACAAAGTAAAGATGGCCCAAACGGCGCCGCGGCCGCCTTTTTCCTCGATGGCCGAGGAAGCCGGAACGCCAGTTTCCGGTGCGTCCGGAACCGCCTCATTGAGGTCGGGCTGCGGCTCTATATCTAGAGCATCGGGCGCAGCCGCCGCTGCGGTAACCGGCTCAGTTGTTGCCGGCATTTGGCTGCGTTGCGGCGTATGCCCGCTAGTTTGACGAAATACCGGCGGCGGCATCGACCAGCCACCCGCAGGCTTTTCGGCGTCGGGTCGTGGTTCAGGCCTCTCGGTCGGGGCCTCGTCGGGGGAAGAGTTGTCGAGTCCTTGCATTTCTGCGATTCCGTCGTTCATTCGGACCACCTCCGTTCTGAAGCGTTGGGCACGGTGTTTAGATCAACTTGAAAGATCCAAAACATCCGAACGCGTAATGATCCCTGTAATTCGCTTAAAGTCTTCTATCACAACCGCGGGCGATTCCAAAAGCTTCGCCTTTATTTCGTTGATGCTCGAATCAACTTGCACGACCGGGAAGCTCGGCTCCATGACGTCGCTGACCTTCGATTCGAGCAAGGAATGATCGACAAGCAGCTTGGCCAAAACACGGCTTTCGCGGAAACTCCCGATCGAGCGGTTATCATCGATCACGGGTATCTGCGTGATGCCATTTTCGGACATTCTAGCAAGAGCCGCCGCGACCGTTTCATCGGGCCCGGCAAAGACCAGTTGACGCGGAGCGGTCCCGTTCTTTGTTTCAATGATCAGCCCGGCCGTTATCTTCTGCGGCTCAAGCAGGAGCTTTTCCTTCATCCACTCGTCGGAATGGAACTTGGACAAATAATGCTCGCCCGTATCGCATACGATGAAAACGATCACGGCGTTCTCGTCAGATTCTTTAGCGACCTTAAGGGCCGCGGCAAAGTTCGTTCCCGTCGAGCCGCCGCAAAATATGCCTTCCTTTCGCGAGAGCTGGCGGGCAAGGTCAAAGGACTCGCGGTCGGTTATGTTGATCACCTCGTCGATCACGCTCATATCCGCGTTGCCGACGGGTAAGCTCTGGCCGATCCCTTCAACCAAATATGGCGTAGCCTCCGGAAAGCGGCCTGAGTCCTTATAGGATTTAAAGATCGAGCCATAAGGATCGGCACCTATGATCTTAATATTCGGATTCTGTTCTTTGAGGTATCTACCCGTTCCGCTGATGGTTCCGCCCGTCCCGATGCCCGAGATGAAGTGCGTTATCTTGCCGTCAGTATCCCGCCAAAGCTCCGGGCCGGTTGTCCGGTAATGGGCCGCAGGGTTTGCCGGATGGTTGTATTGGTCGGGATAAAACGAGTTTGGTGTTTCCTGCGATATCCGCTTTGCCGTCTCAACGTAATGGTCGGGCGTGCCGTGCTTGGCCGCCGAAGGGCAAACGACGATGTCGGCCCCGAGCGACTTCAGGTATCGCATCTTCTCGACCGAGACCTTATCGGTCAAAACAAAAATGCATTTGTATCCGCGAACTGCGGCAACAAGAGCCATTCCGATACCGGTATTTCCCGAGGTCGCTTCGATCAGCGTTCCGCCCGGCTTGAGGACGCCTTCCTTTTCCGCCCAATCGACCATCGAGACGCCGATCCTATCCTTCACCGAATAACCCGGATTAAGGCTCTCCATCTTTGCGAGGATCGTTGACTTGACGTTGAACTGACGGGCCAGATTGTTGACCTTGACGAGCGGTGTGTTGCCGATGATCTCAAGAACGTTTTCGTAATATTTCATTTATTAGAGGATAAATTAAACTAATTGAAAGTGCGATGCCCTAATCTTAAACCCAGTTTAAATTCCTGTAAACCTGAAACGAACTAAACCGATCCGTCGTATAGATGTTCAGGATTTATGAGAAAAAGGTGGGTTTTCGAACTAAAATACGCGGCCGGGCTGATAATTTCGCTCGGCGTTCTTGTCTTTGCAGCCGAGGCTCAGATCGCAGCCGACGTTGCCAATCCCAATACGGACGCGGCAAAGCGGCGGCTCGATAGTTTTGAAAAGGTCTGGTCAACCGTCAACGATAAGCATTATGACCCGACTTTTGGCGGTGTCGATTGGGCATCCGTGAAGGTAAAATACGAGCCGCTTGCCCGAGCGGCGAAAACCGACGACGAACTGCACGGCGTGCTTCGCCGGATGCTGGCAGAGCTTAAGCTATCGCATTTCGGCATTCACTCCGGGAATCCGGAGTTCGGTTCGGGGAGCGGCGAGGTCGGCGTTGAGCTCAAATCGCTCCGGTCGGGAATGACCATCTTTCGCGTCGACCCGAGTTCGGCAGCCGCGAAGTCAGGCCTAAAGCCCGGAATGGTCATAACTTCGATCGAGGGCAAATCATCTGCCGACATAATAGAAAAGCTCGAATCTGCTATCGCCGGCCGCGACCTGACCGAGGGTTCGCGGCGAATTTACCGTGAGCGTATGTTTGAAGCGGCACTTGGCGGCGAGCCGGGGAGCGAAGTGAAGATCGGCATTACCGAACCCGGAAAGGAGCCGCGAACGCTAACGGTCGTTCGCGAGAAATTCTCGGGCGAGTATTCGCAACCGCTCGGCAACTTTCCGGCACAGCCGATGAAGTTTGAGTCGCGGCGGCTTGAGGGCAACATCGGCTATATCAGCTTCAATATGTGGGTGATCGCCCAGATGCCGAAGCTGCGGGCCGCTATGCGCGAACACGCGGACGCGGCAGGGATAATAATCGACCTTCGCGGAAATCCGGGCGGCGTCGGCGGCATGGCCAGCGGGCTTGCCGGTATGATGCTGAAAGAAGAGCTTTCGCTTGGCTCGATGCGTTCGCGGGAAAGCGTGATGAAGTTTTCGGTCTTCCCGCAGCCAGGGGCGTTTAGCGGGCCGGTCGCGGTCTTGATCGATCACGGCTCGGGCTCGACCAGCGAAATATTCGCCGCCGGGCTTCAGGATGCAGGCCGAATCACACTGATCGGCGAACGCACAGCGGGAGCGGTTTTGCCGTCATTCTTTGAGAAATTGCCGACCGGTGCGACGTTTCAATATGCGGTCTCAGATTACCGGTCGCCAAAAGATGTGCTCGTCGAGGGCCGCGGCGTTGAGCCCGATATAAAGGCCGAGCTTGATGGGGAAAGCCTCGCCAAAGGGATCGATTCGCAGCTTCAGCGGGCGGTCGAGGTACTACTAAAAAAGGGGAAATAAATGAAACTGAACAAATATCTTTTGATGCTTCTTGCACTTGTCTTTTCCGGTTCCGCCGTGGCTCAGAAGGCCGGCGAAGGCGGGGCAAAACCGAGCCTCCCGGCGGCCTCGGAGATCATTGCCAAATACGTGACCGCCATCGGCGGCCGCGAGGCGAACGCGAAATTCAAGTCGCGTGTCACAACCGGCAAGGCCGCGCTCTCGCCGCTCGGCATAAGCGGAACCTTCGAACAGGCAGCGGTCTCACCGAACCGCTCGGCCCTCAGAATGGAACTCGCCGGTGTCGGACAGTTCCTGGATGTGACCGATGGCGGAACGTCGTGGGCAAACGACCCGATACAGGGTTTTCGCCAACGCGCGGGCAAGGAGCTTGACCAGCAAAAGAACACTGCTCTCTTTGCACGGACCTATGACCTGAACGCCGCTTACACCTCTTTTGAGGTCAAGGGAATTGAGAAAGTGGGCGGCAGCGATGCGTATGTCGTCATCGCAAAGCAAACCGGCCTGCCGGATGACACCATCTATTTTGACGTAGCGAGCGGACTGATCGTCCGGACGGATTCGATCTCGATCTCTCCGCAGGGCGAGATCAAAACGCAGTCATTTCCGAGCGATTACCGTGAGGTGGACGGCATCAAGATCCCGTTCAAGATCAGATCTGTTATCCCGAATGTAGAAATACACCTGACGGTTGAAAAGGTCGAGCACGACGTCACCGTCAGCGACGAGAAATTTGCTAGGCCGAAGTAGCCGCGGCCTTTAACTCTTTGACCCCGAGAAACTCCTCACGCTTTTTGAGGAGCTTCGCGGGGTCATTTGTTATTACGGCCTTTACTCCGAGCAGTGCGGACCGCTTTAGCCAATGAGAGTGATCTGCGGTCCAAATTGCGACCGGCAGCCCGGCTTTCGTGGCCTTTTTCATCAGCTTTCGTGTGGCAAGCGAATAGTGGATCGAAAGTTCGTGGGCTCCAAGCTCTTCCGCAAGCCGGACAAGGTATTTCTCCTTTCTAAGTATCGTCTTTATCTTTGGTGCGAAGAGGGCCGCGGTTCGAACTTCGGGGAGATTCTCGCGAAAGAAGGTGATGACCGGGAGCCGAAAGCTCTTTACGATCAACCTGCCGGCTAGGTCGGCGCGTTCGATGTCCGCGGCGACCGCACGGGCAAGCGGATAGAGGTCATCGTTTTTGCACTTTAGCTCAACGTAGATCTCACCGCGAAAGTCCTTCAAAAAGTTCAAGGCAGCCGCGAGTGTAATGATCCGCTCCTCAGAAAATACGGCCCTTTTCCCTTTCTTATTGCTTTGAGAGAACCAGCTTCCAACATCGATGTGCGAAAGTTCTTCGGAGCTATATGCCGCGACCTTGCCCGGCCTTCCGGCCGTGCGCTTGAGCGACGAATCGTGAATGACGACGGGAACGCCGTCCGCCGCGAGCCGGACGTCAAATTCGATCCCGTCGGCCGGGCAATCGATCGCTCGCTGAAAGGCGGCGAGCGTGTTTTCCGGTGCGACGGCGCTTGCACCGCGGTGCGCGATTATCAGAGGAAGAGGATGCGAAGGGCCGGTGAGGTCGAAGATCTTCATCGGTTTTTTTGCGGGTCAGATCCTTTCAAGCAAAAAGATCGTCTTTGACCACGAGATAGGTTCGTTTAACGGGAACCTATGATTGCCCACTATCCTAAAATACTTTTGTGAAATCCGTCTTACATCTTTGATCGGATGTATCTTGAATTTGTAAAGAAATTCGAGCATCGAACCGACGAGCGAAGGCTTGACCGGGATAAAGACAAGCTTTGCCCCGGGGCGGAGAACCCTAGCCATCTCGGCAAGGCCCGCTTCGAGCGAGACGTACTCGAGCACTCCGCAGGTTATCACAAGGTCGAAAGTCTCATCCTCAAACGGAAGCTCAAGCACGTTTCCTTGTACTACCTCGATGCGTTTGTCATCGGTCTTTTTATCGCGGCGAAACTCGCTCCGGGCGATATCGAGCGAATGGAGCGAAAGATCGAGCGCAATCGTGCCGCGATGCGGGATGCCGGAATCTTCCAGCCCAAGTGTGATAATGCCGGTGCCGCTCCCGGCGTCAAGCACCATTGATTCTTCCGTCAGGCCGAGGTCGAGCGAGCGAAGGTATTTTGACACAGAAGCTCGATAGCCATTGACCCGCAGAGCGATGTTATGTACTTCCGCGATGCTATCGTAAAAGCTTTCGGTCTTGCTTTTTGAACGTTTGTCTGCGGGCTTAGGGGCGGTCATTTTTCGTCCAGCAACGCCTTTATCCGGCGATGCATTTCCTCCATTCGGCTCGGACTCGAACCCGACTCGATAAATCTTATGATCCCTTTTCGGTCGATCAGGACGGCGGTCGGGAGTGCCGTTGCTCCATACTGAATCTGGGCCTGTTGGTCACGCGTCACGACGAAATCATAAGGCAGGCGATACTTTTCACGAAAGCGCTTAAGGAACTCGATCTCGTTCGGATTATCAACGCTAAATCCTTCGGCCCGCCCGTAGTAACGCGTGACGCCGAGAACCACCAGACCCTTATCGCCGTAGTCACGCTGCCACTCGGTCAGGTGCGGAAAAGCGTCAAAGCACGGCCCGCACCAAGTCGCCCAAAAATCGAGCATGACGACCTTGCCGCGAAGCGACGCCATCGTCTGCGGTTCACCCGGAAACCAGCGGTCAACGCCCGTAAGCTCAAACGCCGGCTCGGCCATCAGCTTGTAATGCTTTTCTCTTGCTTTGAGTCGGCGGATCGCGTCGTTAGCGACGGCCTTGTTCGAAAACACCTTGCCCGCCTCAATGAGTGCGGACATATAGCCTTCCATCGCGGCGGACTTTCGGCCCTGGTCGATGCGGTAAACGAGCAACTTATCGGCGGCGTAATAGAATAGGTCTGAAGCTCCAACGCCGGCCGCGACGTTTCTAAGATCGGTAAGCGCGACTTCCGCCTCGGGGGCCTTGTCGGAGTCGCGATAGCTCTCAAAAAGCAGCATTCCGTTGTCGAGGAGTTCGTCGAGCCCGCGGGCCTTCATGCTCGGGTCGGCGAGCATCGACTTCGAGGTCCGATAGGCACGGTCGGCGAATTGGACCGCCTTCGCTGGGCTTTGAGCGGCAACGTATGCCTTCGCAAGTTCATTGTTCATCCGCGAGACTTCGGAAGCTCGCCGCGGTTCGTTTCCGTCATATTCTGCTAGAAAACGAGTGGCGTCCTCGAAGTTCTTCTGTTTTGCATGGATCACGACGAGGAGCGAACGTGCCGTCTGGGCCTTCTCGCCGACGGTATCTTTCCGGGCAAGATATTCCGTAAGCGAAGCGGCGGTCCGGTCGAGATTTTCTGAGATCCAGTGGAGCAGGGCCTTGTAGTAAACGTCCTCGGTCGTGAGGTCGGTCCGCTCCTCAGCCGCCATCGCATACTTCGCGGCGAGCTGCTTCTGCTCACGCTCGGTCACGAGCCTAAGCTCGTCAGAATATGCGATCTTTTTCTGAGCAAACTCCTCGAACTTTTTTCGACGAAAGCCATTCGCTTCTTCGTAAAGTTCCCGAACAGGTCGCTCGCTTCGCTCCACTTCTGAAACTGTGCTCGCCACAGTCCTTGCGCGCCGCGATTGGGCGGCCACATCTGCGATGGCCAGTGAAAGAAGGATCAAAAATATAACTGCCGTTCTCATAAGGGATTACGATGCCGCGGCCTCCTTGCCCGATGCAGGAAGAAACGGCCGGGCGAAATCGGGTACCGAGCCCGCAAGCACCGCTTCGGTGATCAGTTTCGCCGTTACCGGAGCGAGCAAGATGCCGTTTCGGTAATGTCCGGTCGCCACAAAGAGCCCGCGAACTCCCGGAATGGCGCCGATCAACGGCTCGCCGCCAACCGCAAAAGGCCTGAGCCCTGCCCATTTATCAACAGGTTCGCGGCCCGCAAGCCCTGGCAAAAGCCGCTCCGCCGAGCCCCGCAACGATAGTACACCATCGGCCGTAACGTCGGTGTTAAAACCTGCGTCCTCGACCGTCGCTCCGACCAGTAGCCGTCCGTCTCGTCGCGGCACCAGATAACCGCCCGCACCGTAGACGACGTGCCGCAGGGAAGAATAGTTCTCGAATGCGATGACCTGACCTTTAACAGGAGTCACTCTCGGGCAGCGGGTCTCAAGCAGAACGGAAGACCAGGCCCCTGCCGCAACCAAAACTGCATCCGCTTCAAAAATGCGTCCATTGCATCGCGCCCCGATAGCCTCGCCATTCTTTATGATCAACTCATCGACCGGCGAACGCTCGATCACCTCAATCGCGTTTCTTTGCGCAAATTCCGAAAGTCCCTGTACGAGCTTGCGATTCTCAACCTGACCGTTGTCCCGATAAAGCGCACCGGCAACGATATCCCCCGAAAGCGACGGCTCGAGCTTTCGCATATCTTCGGCGGAGAGGAAATCAGCCTGAATTCCGGCGTTTTGCTGAGCCGAATGACGTTCTCGAAGCTGATCGGCCTCATCGTCAGAGAACGCCGCACAGATCGTGCCCGTCCGGTCGAGTTCGATGTCTATGCCGGTCTCATCGAGAAGTGCCGCCGCGAATTCGGGATACAACTCATTTGACCGCCGGCATAGCCGGTACATTGCATCGACCGTCTCGGTTTCGGCGTCCGGAGCAAGCATTCCCGCCGCGGCCCACGATGACTCCATTCCGGCCCGGCCTTTTTCGAGCACGGTGATGCGGCCGGCGCCGGCGACGCGAAGCTCACGAGCTGCCGCCAGGCCGATAACACCACCGCCGATGATGAGGACGTTCATAAAGCAAAGAAATATTATAAGATATGGAGAGCTAAACTCGTATGAAACACAACATCACATTGATCCCGGGAGACGGCATTGGGCCGGAGATAACCTCGGCCACGGTTCGTATCATTGAAGCGGCAGGCGTGGAGGTCGAGTGGTCAACGCACATCCTTGGCGCTCAGGCTCAGGAGAAATACGGCACGACGCTTCCGGACGACGCCATCAGCTCGATCCGCACGAACCGTGTCGCCCTCAAGGGCCCGATAATGACGCCGGTCGGCAAAGGATTTACGTCGGTCAACGTGGGTTTGAGAAAAGCTCTCGACCTCTACGCAAACGTCCGCCCGATAAAGGCGCTCCCGAACGTCCCGTGCCGTTACCCGGAACTTGACCTTGTCATCGTCCGTGAAAATACCGAGGGGCTTTACTCGGGCATCGAGCACGTTGTTGTTCCGGGCGTCGTCGAAAGCCTGAAGGTGATCACCGAGAAGGCTTCGACGCGGATCGCGAAATACGCCTTTGAATTTGCCCGCGATAACGGCCGAAAAAAGGTAACCGCCGTCCACAAGGCGAATATCATGAAGCTCTCGGACGGGCTTTTCCTCGAGTGTTTCTATAACGTCGCGAAAGATTTTCCTGACATCGAGGCAGACGACAAGATCGTCGACAACTGCTGTATGCAGCTTGTTATGCGGCCGGAGCAGTTCGATGTGCTCGTGATGGAAAACCTTTATGGCGACATTCTCTCGGACCTTTGCGCCGGGCTGATCGGCGGGCTCGGGCTCGCACCGGGAGCGAACATCGGTGAGCAGGGAGCGGTCTTTGAGGCTGTCCACGGTTCGGCACCCGACATCGCGGGGCAGGGAATTGCCAATCCGACCGCGATTCTGATGTCCGGGTTGATGATGCTCCGCCACATTGGCGAGACAGAGGCCGCGGAACGGGCCGAGAAAGCAATGTTCGCGGTCTTTGCCGAGGGCAAATACTTGACCCGCGACCTCGGCGGGACCACCAATACGGCCGACTTCGCCTCGGCGATCATCGAGAAGCTCCGGGCAGCCGAAACCGCCTCCGCATAGCAGCGAAAACGGGAATGAGGCTGAGGGGCGACCTCAGCCTCTTTCTAATTGAAGTTGCCCCAATCTTTAATTGCCCGGGTTACCTATGAAATTGACGTCGAGCACATTGTCATCGGCTGAGACTAGCCGCGACGATGTTGGGAAATGGACGCCTTTTCCGGAAACGGAAACCAGATAACTGCGGCCGCTGGGAACGTCAGGAACCGAGTAGTACCCGAACGAATTTGATAAGGCGACGTAATTTATGCCGCTACCAAGCCCGGTTATCGTAACCCTTACCCCATGGATCCCCCGCCCTTCCGCATCTGTTATGCGGCCGGCGATACTGACCGGAGCGGCTGTCGGTGCTATGTTTGTAACCACGATCTGTTCGTTCGAGTCGCCGTTCTCTCCGTTCATTCCAAGTGCGGAAACAACGAAATAATAACGCCATGCGGTAAGGCCGTTTAGTGAGGCGCTTGTCGTCCCGGGCCCATAGTTCAGGGTTGTTGTATGGCTTCCGGACGTCACGCCGTATTTGACGTTGTACCCAGTTGAGCCAGGAACCGGTATCCATGAGATATTTGCTGTCCCGCTCCCGCCGCTGGATTTCACGATCATCGGCGAACCAAGCACTTCCTGTCCATACTCGACCCTCACCATTTCAGCGACAGACGGAACGCCGCTGTCATCGACAAGGAAAAGCATGTAGTAACCGGGTGGAGCAATGTTGGCATTCCGCGGTGCCTTTACCGATAGCCCATTTGTCGTTACCGAAAACTCGAGCGGAATGCGTCTCTGCTCGAAGTCAACCGAGTGCGTCACCGAAGAGACGCGCATCATGACCACTTGCTCGATCGATTCGGAGTTCGGAGTGTCAACATCGAAATCTTCATCGAATACGACAGAGCCCGGGGCGTCGGTTATTGTCGGCCGCGGGGCCAAATTCCCGGAGCCATCCGAATCATAAAGATAGGGCGGAGTAAAGATCTCCATGTTCTTTTCCAGGTATCCAAGTGTGTGGCAGTCACTACATATACCGCCGCCGCCCGTAAGCACCCGGCCATCTGGCAAGAGCATGGCGATCGAATGATATTGACGTTTTCGCGTAGCATCGCTAAGAGTGCTCCACTCTCCGGTTGCCGGGTCCCAAAGCTCAGCAGCGAAAACACTGGCGTTAAGATCGACGAGGTCGGCTCCGCTGCTCAGCCCGCCAGTGGCCAGCACCGACCCATCGGGAAGAGCAGTAAGATTATGCTGCCGTCGACCAAAGGCCATGTCTTCTACCTCGGCTGAGACCGGGGGAACGTTGGGATCGCGAAAATTCAGATCGACCGTCTCTCGCTGAGAAAGCCAGCCGCCGCTGGCGACAACCCGGCCGATGTCGTACATCGCATATGAACCGTAAAAACGCCAAAGGCTGTCGGCTCGCCAACCTGCGCCTTGGTAGGAACCGGTACCGGCAGGATCGATGAAGTACATATCCGGGTTCGGGCCCAAAAGGAATGCTTTTCCGTTCGGTGCCGCTTGGATCCACGGGTAGATGGGCATCGAAAGCGTGAAATTGCTAAGCGTTCGGATAGTGCCGTCGGTCGCATAGACCTCATGGTTCGACGGGCCTCCTGAGGTGATCAGCATCTCGCCATTTGCGAGCGGTGTAACCGACGGATACCAGCGTTCAAACTGCATATCCGGGCCGAGGGACCAAGTGTTTGCGGCTTGATCGAAAAAGTGAGTTTTCTTGATGCCTTCAAGCCCGGAATTCTTATTTCCGCCGGCAAAAAAGGGTGTACCATCGGGCAAATGCGCGAACCCTGCACAGAACAGATTATGCCCGGTCTGTGAGTTGTCGACGTTTGCAACCAGGTTCGTGACCGGATCCCACACAGAAGCCCTTGTGAAGTCGTGTGTTGGATAGTCTTCGGTTGGGCGGTCGCCTACCGAATCCCACATCAGCACCTTCCCATTAGGAAGAAGCATTACATGAATCGGCACAAGCGGCAGGTCGAAAACGGGCGACCACGTACCGAACAGGTGTCCGTCCGGGTTGAACTGCCTTTGGGCAGCTTCGCCCGACTTTGCGAGATTTCCCCAGTTCGTAAACTGTTGGAAATGCTGTTGAAGCTCGAGATTAAGCTGATCGAAACCTTTGAAGCCGAAATCAGTTTGTCTGTGTTTTTCGACCTCGTCTTTAGCAGATCGACTACCGGAATGGCCCTCATGCGGGAAGGCGGGAAAAACCAAAGAAAGAAGAGCCAGAAAGGCGCACGAAAACCTGCAAAGCGCTGGTGGGCAACGAAAGAAACTCATATCAACTCCGCAGGCTGGGGGCAGCCCGTAAAACAACAATGATCGAATGGAGCAAAGCTCCCGAGATTACAGGGTGATTGGCATCTTATACCAATAATCGTTCGTTGTAAACACCTATTTTCGGTAGATTTCCAAAGATCTGATCAAGGAAATCGATTAGGTGTCGAGAGTAGGAGCACCACGATCAACAAGAGAAAATATGGCACTAGGACGGCTGCTCCGGCGTAGTCCTTTGCGATACGCTGGCCGAAGAAGAGGGCCGTGAGCGACGCCGCGCCGAGCACTCCGGCGGCGAAGATCACAACGAGCGAGCCGGTTGCCAGGAAATAGACGATGCCAACCGCCGCCGCGAGGCCGGTCACAAGCTCCATCAAGGTGATCGTACCGAGCATCATCGGCACCATCCCGGCAAGAAATGTCTTCGAGAAATGGCCCGTCAGCCACTCGAGATTGCCCTTCCAATCAAAGACCTTGTCGAGCCCCGACTGAAGAAAAAGGATCGCGACAAAAAGCGCGGCGAAAAGGGAGGGAAGATTGTGAACAAAATCCACACTTACTAACGTCAAGTTCTTTACTCCTCGGTAAGATAGCCCGAAACGGAGAGGCTCACCCATTGTCCGTCTTTCGCATTCGCGTCTGTATAAGCCTTGACGCTTTTACCTGCATCAATAACGTAACCCGTGCAAAAATTTACAACTTCCGATTCACGCGGGTTTACAGCTATCTGAAACATTATACGCTTGCCGCGATCTGATTCAGCTAAATTTACGGTAATGGTTTCAATCGCACTTCGTTGTGGATGGTAAACGACATCGGTAATGATCAGCTTTTTTCCTTTGGGTACAGTGGAAAAGGGCCGATGGGGGTCATTCTTCAAGGAGAACTTAATGTTTTCAATTTCCGAATGTTCCCAGCTTGTGAATGCTCTCCCTTCCCCTGTGACAAACTGCTTTTCAGTTACGATTGGGCTTTCAGGTTCCGATCGCGCCTGGACACGCGAATTAATAGAAATGCCAATCATTATTCCAACGAAAATGCCGGCCAAGATAAGAATCGTTTGAAATACGCAACGCACAACTACCTCCTATTCCTTGCCATTATCGCCTCGATCTCGTCCGGGTCTTTTGTCACCTTTGAAGTGAGGTTGCGGTTGCCGTCCTCGGTGACGAGCACGTCGTCCTCGATGCGGATGCCGATGCCGCGGTATTTTGCCGGGGCGGTCTTATCGTCCGGCGGAACATAAATCCCGGGCTCGACCGTCAGCACCATTCCCGGAGCGAACGGCCGCGAATGCTTTGCCTCCTGGTCGCTGAAATAGCGGCCGGCGTCGTGGACGTCAAGCCCGAGGTAGTGCCCGACTCCGTGCATGTAATATTTAAGGTACGCCTTCTTCTTTACGAGCTCCGAGGTCTTGCCCTTGAGCAGCCCGAGCTTGACCATTCCTTCCGTCAAAAGCTCGATCGAGTATTCCTGCCGCTTCTTAACCGTGTTGCCGGTCTTGGTCGCCTCGATGCATTTTAGCTGCACATCGAGCACGACGTCGTAAACCTCTCGCTGTGCCGGCGTGAATTTGCCGTTGACCGGGAAGGTCCGCGTGATGTCTGAGGCATAGCCCTTATACTGCGCACCGGCGTCGATCAGGATCAGGTCGCCGTCCTTGAGCGGCATATTGTTCTCGACGTAGTGGAGAATGGTCGCGTTGTCGCCGCCGCCGACGATCGAGTTATAGGCGACGCCGCTCGCGCCTTTGTCCTTCATGTAAGCTTCCATCAGGGCCTCGACCTGGCCTTCGTTCATCCCCGGCTTTACCTTCTTCATCGCCAGGATGTGGGCCTCGGCGGCGATATCGGCTGAGACCTGCATCAGCTCGACCTCTTCGGGGGTTTTGTGGAGCCGCATCTCGCCGGTAATGATGGTCGGGTCGATGATGGTGTGCGGCGGGTATGCCGTCTTCAGCCGCCGGACGCGCTGGCCCGAAAGATATTGCAAGATCTGTTGGTCAAGAGCCTTATCAACCGAGAAGCGGTAATACAACTTGTCGTGGCCATCGAGCAGCTTCGGCAGGTCGGCTTCGAATTTTTCGATCGAAAACGCCCGGTCTGCGCCGTGATTTTTGACCGCACCCTCGACGCCCTGCCGCCTGCCGTACCACGTTTCCATCAGCGGATCACGCGGCCTTACGTAAAGCGTGTAAGGCGACTTCTTGTTCTTCGGGTCGATCACCGCGATCGCGTCCGGCTCCGGAAATCCGGTCAGGTAATAAAAGTCCGGGTCCTGCTGAAACTTGAACTCCGTGTCGTAGCTCCGCGTAACCTCATGGGCCGCCGGAATGACCGCCACCGAATTTTCTTCCATCTGGTCAATGAACCGCTTTAGTTGCTCTCGCATATATCCGAAGTGTAGCCGAAACGGAAAATAGATTCCAGAGTTGGGGAGATCCAGAGTTGCGAAGTTGCGACGTTTCGAAGTTTTGAGTCCCGGCTTTAGCCGGCGATCCAATATTCCGCATTCCGTATTCCGAATTCCGCATCCGGAGCGTTTCATTTCTAAAAGCAGACCGCGCGTTTCTGAAACGATTGAAACGAATGAAAGAAATGAAATGTCTGAAACACTTGAAACGCCTGAAACGCAGTGTGCGGTCGGAACCGCCTGCGTAAGCGGGCGGCCAGTTCGTTGGACGGGAATGCGCTTTCTGAAATCGACATCTCGTATTGATCTGTTTTTCTGTGGGCATCGCGCGTTCGCGAAAACACCGTGAACGCCACGAACGCCACGAACACCACGAACACCACGAACACCGCGAACATCGCGAACGTCGCGAACGTCGCGTACAACTGTTTCGCCCCGAAAAGAATTGACACATTGCGTCCTAAGTCCATGTCTTCGTCCGATCTCAGCATTTCTCTCCATTGTTAATTGTTAATTGACTAATTCTTAATTGGTAATTGACGAGGCTTTGGTCTTTGATCTTTTTCCGACGGATGGCGACCGACGACCGACAGCTGTCAACAGTCCTCCCCTCCGCTATCGATTTTCTTTGCTCTGCTGCAGAAAGAGAATCGCGATCCGTGAGATATGAAAGATACGGATGATCTGGATGAATTGTATGGCGAAGTTTTGTGCTATGAGGGTCGGCAAAAAATCGTGACAAACGCCAAGAAATTCTGTATCATCACCAAAAAATCCTCAGTGTAGCGTTACTTCCCCTTATGAGGCCACATAATATTTCCACTAGAGAATTACCGTTTTCCGCAATACTCGTTTGCTTGGTCAGTCTGGGATGTTTGGCGATATGGGGCGTTCACAACTCGCAGCCGGTAGTAGCCGGCTCGTCGGTCGACGTCGTAGCGTCTTCGACGAAAGCTTTTCCTCGCATACTGACTCCAACTGTTGAGATGAGCGCTTCCGAGTTTACACTTGAGACTCAGAAGATCACGGCTCCCGCAGGTCAAACCCAGCCGGGATTCTCTAAATCCGTCGCACTCAGTGGGAATACGAGCGTAATTGGTGATCCTGCCGGAACCTCTAACGGAGGTTCAAGCCTCGGGTCCGTCTCGGTTTACGAACGGACTCCAAGTGGTTGGGTTTTGCAAGTGCGATTGTTCGCTTCTGACGGCGTTCTTGATGCCGGTTTTGGGAATTCGCTCGCGATTGACGGGGATACGGTTGTAGTTGGAGCAAGTAATATGCCAGGGCCGTTACATGCTCGACAAGGAGCTGTATACGTTTTTCGGAGAACAAACGGCGTTTGGCATCAAGAAGCGAAGTTAACAGCCGATTCATGCACTTCGCCGACAGGATGCGGCTACGGAACCTCGGTCGACATAAAAAACGGAATTATTGCCGTTGGTGCCCCAAATCAAAGTGAGGGAACACTCTGCTGCCGTGGGGCCGTTTTCCTCTATTCGTTGCTCGAAGGACAATGGACTTCCATCCAACGCCTTGGAGCAAGCGGCAGCACATCACAGAGCGACTTTGGCCGGAGTGTGGCGATAAATGGGTCGGATGGTACGGTATTAGTTGGGGCACCGAACGATAACGTGAATGGGAACCAACGACAAGGATCTGCGTCTATTTTCACTTCTGAAAACGGGATTTGGACGTTTACAAATAGGCTGCTTGCTCCAGACGGCAGTGCAGGTGACAATTTTGGCGGAAGCGTTACGATTGACGGTACTTCGCTAGCCATATCCGCGAGTTCGGATACGGTACAAGGTGTATTCCGGTCAGGATCACTTCATTTATTTGAAAGGGTGAAAAGTGTTTGGATTCACCGACAAATGTTGGCGGATCCAGACAAAACTGTAACAGGGAATTTCGGTTCCCCTGCCGTGTTAAGGGGAGATGTTTTGTTGGTTGGTCATGTTGGATACGTCAATGGAACCGGAAGGGCGATCCTTTACGAGCGATTTGATTCGACCTGGTCAATCCGTACACAACTGAGGGCATCCGATGCCGTATCGAATCAGCGTTTTGGTTCGGCATTAGCGATGGACGGAAATTTGCTTTGGATCACGGCACCCGAAAGATTGCCCTCGAGCGATGCTGGTCATGGCGTCAGCTATGCTTTTAATAGTCAAATTCCGCCGATCGATTTGTGGAGTGAGGACGACTCTGGATTATTGGACTCCGATAACATAACGAATAAGCACACGCTTCGATTCACAATTCGAGGCGTTATTCCAGGTGCATTGATTGAAGTCTATCGCAACGGGATACCGATTTTTTCCACTATTTCCGAAGATGAAGTGTTAAGCTTCACGGACTCAAATGTGCCCGAGAACATGACCTCCACGTACATTTCGTTCCATACAAGCCAAGGCGAGACTGCTTCTCGCACCGTGACCGAGGTAACTGTTGATACGCTTGGCCCGCTTTCCCTCGTGGTGCAGGCCCCCGGACAGAGTGATCCCACTAATATGCAACCGATATTGTTCTCCTGCTATTTCAATGAGAGCGTCTACGGAGGGTTAGATCCGTCCGATATCTCGCTCGCCGGATCAACCGCAAATGTTTCGAATGCCATCGTTGAAACCATCGCTGGAAATGGAAGCGTCACGGCAAACGTGAGCAATATTCTTTCTGATGGCCTTGTGCGATTGTCGGTCAGACCGAATTCGGTTGTTGACATTGCCGGCAATCCGAATTTGTTTGCAGTTTCGACGGATGACTCGGTCACATTCGATACGAACGGTCCGAGTGTTACGATTAATCGAGCAATCGACCAGTCGTCCCCAACCGCAAGTATGCCGGTACGCTTCACGGTTGTTTTCAGTGAGCCCGCGTCACAGTTCAATGCAGTATCGTTTGCGGGGTCTACTGCTAATGTGAATGGTGCGTGGGCAATTATTACTGGTTCCGGAAACGTCTTCGAGATTCGTGTGAACGGCGTCACCTCGGACGGCGGACAACTCCTAGTGACTGTCCCAGCTGGTTCAGCATTGGACCTTGCAGGAAACGCGAACTTTGCGTCCACAAGCGAGGACAATACGGTGGTCATCGACACGGTCAGGCCGAGTGTAACGGTTAATCAGGCAGCGGGCCAGCCCGACCCAGCCTCCACTTTGCCGATCAACTTCACGGTTCAGTTCAGCGAACCCGTCACGAATTTTGATGTTTCCTCGGTACGACTTACGGGCTCCACAATCGACACTTCCGGAGCAACCGCTTCTATTTCCGGCTCGGGGTCAAAATACAATCTCGCAATCGGCAATTTTGTTCCGAACGGAGGGATTTTACGGGTCTCGCTCAACGAGGGGGCTGCGAGGGATTTTACCGGGAACGCAAGTCTTTCATCGACAAGCTCTGATAACACAGTAACCGTACTGAACCCCATTAGGGATGGCGGATTTGAAGCTACGGCGTCAAATGGCTTTAACCCACATTGGACGTCCTCTTCGACAAGGTTCGGTACTGCCCTGTGTAGAACCTCATTTTGTGGCACTGGGGGTGGCACCGCGGCTCCGCGAAATGGCGACGGATGGGTGTGGTTTGATGGTTCGGATACGACCGTAGCTGAATTTGCGACCGTTTCGCAGCAGGTGCAGTTCCCGCCAAGCGGGACGGCGATCCTAAGTTATCATCTAAAAATTGGAGCGGCCCGGGCTCCCGCCCTTTCGATCCTGCGGGTCAAGATAAATGGCTCGACCGTACAAACCATAAACGAGCCCGAAACTGCTGAGACGGCGTTCACGGAACGTCTCGTCGACCTTTCGGAATACGCGAATGGTCAAGTTCACAACCTGACTTTCGAGTATGTCCGTCCTTCAGGCGTGCCCAGTGATAATTTCGTGATCGACGATGTTTTGTTGATCGTTGAGGAACCTGCCAGCCCGTCCAGTGTCGCTCCGTTTGATTTTGATGGGGATGGGAAGACGGATATTTCTATTTTTAGGCCGTTGAGTTGGGGTGGAGCTGAGTGGTGGTATCTGCGATCGAGCGATGGCGGTAGCCATGCGCGTGCGTTTGGTGCGGTTGCGGACACTATTGTGCCAGCGGATTTCACGGGCGACGGGAAGACGGATATTGCTTTTTGGCGGCCCTCGACGGGTGAATGGTACGTGATTAGGAGCGAGGATTCGACGTTCTTTGCGTTCCCGTTTGGGGCGGCGGGCGACGTGCCTTCGCCGGCGGATTTTGACGGCGACGGAAAGGCGGATGCGGCGGTGTTTAGGCCTTCGACATCGACGTGGTTTGTGCAGCGGTCGAGCGACGATCAGGTTGCGACCACGCCGTTTGGGCAAGCAGGCGACAAGCCTGTACCGGCCGATTATGACGGCGATGGCAAAGCCGATGTTGCGATCTTCCGGCCGACGGGTGGTTCCGGCGGCGGCGAGTGGTGGTATCTGCGGTCGAGCGACGGAGCTAATCGTGCATTCGCTTTCGGAACCTCGACAGACCTAGCAGTCCCGGGCGATTACACCGGCGACGGCAAAGCGGACATCGCTTTCTGGCGGCCATCGACGTCAGAATGGTTCATTCTGCGATCTGAAGATTCGAGCTTCTACGCGTTCCCGTGGGGAGCAAGCGGCGACATCCCGGCACCGGGCGATTACGACGGCGACGGCAAGATAGACGCCGCTGTTTTCCGGCCATCGAACTCGAACTGGTTTGCACTTCAGTCAACGGCGGGCCCGCTGATTCTGCAGTTTGGAATCACTGGTGATAGGCCGCTGCCGAATGCGTTTGTGAGATAAAGAAGTCAGAAGTCAGAAGTCAGAAGTCAGTAGTCAGAAGTCGGAATAATGAAGCCGGAGGTGCGGATTCGTCCGTGTCTCCGGTTTTTGTTGTTTGGGGAACAGGAAGCAAGAACACAGAATCCACAGAAATAAGACACAGAGCAAGCACAGACGGAAACCCGAAAGGTAGGAATGATGAACCCGGAACCCGTTTTCTTCTTTTCTTATTTCGTGGTTGATCTACTGCTGATGACTTATCGAAGATCGATCTGACAAACCACGAAAGCGGAAAAGAAGAAACAGAAGATCCCGAATCGATCATTCATCATTCATCATTCAGCATTCCGTTAAGCCCTTACTAACGTGCGGGCTTCTGCAACGTTGGCCGGCTGAAGCCGGGACTCAAAACCTTCTATCACCCCGTCCGCCGAAGCGGCGGCCACCCCTCCTAAACAAGGAGGGGAGTTTCCGCGACAGATTCCGCATTCCGAAATCCTCATTCCGCATTGGAATTGAGCGCTCACTCACGGTCGGGCTACTGACACGGCAGGCTTCTGCATTGGAGCCCTCCCTAACGGTCGGGCTACGGACACGGCGGGCTTCTGCAATGTAGCCCTCCCTGACGGTCGGGCCTCTGACACGGCGGGGCCTATGATGCGGCGGGCACGGCGGGAAGGTCCTTGAAAAATAAAATGAATGAGTATTCATTCAGTCACGTTTTTGTGTTATACTTTTGGCACTTTTGGAGGTTATGAGCGTGGATACACAAATGGCAAAAGAGTATGTTAAGGGCGGCGAGTTCTTGATCGCGGAGCAGACGACGGCGGAGGTCTTTACGCCGGAGGATTTTTCTGACGAGCATCGGATGATCGGAGAGACGTGCCGCGAATATATTGACAACGAGGTCGTGCCGAATCTGCCGGCACTTGAGAATCACACTTGGGAGATCGCCCGCGACCTGCTGAAAAAGGCCGGCGAGCTTGGCCTTCTCGGGGCAAATATCCCTGAGGAATACGGCGGAATGGAGCTCGACCAGACGACCGGTGCGATCATCGCAGAAATGGTCGGCCGCGGCAGCGGTTTTGGCTCGACCTATGGAGCTCAGACCTCGATCGGGCTCCTGCCGATACTTTACTGGGGCTCGGAAGAGCTGAAGAAAGAGTGGATCCCGGGCATCATCTCGGGCGAGATCGTTTCGGCGTACTGCCTGACCGAATCGGGCTCGGGCTCGGACGCTCTCGGGGCCAAGTGCGTCGCAAAGCTTTCCGATGACGGCGAACACTGGATCTTGAACGGCGAGAAGATGTGGATCACCAACGGCGGCTTTGCCGATGTCTATCTCGTCTTTGCCAAGGTCGATGGCGAGAAGGAAAAGTTTTCGTGCTTCCTCGTGCCGCGGTCGGAAAACTGCCGCCCGGGCAATGAAGAGCACAAGCTCGGCATCAAGTCGTCCTCAACGACCGCCGTTATTCTCTCCGATGCGAAGATCCCGAAGGGCAACCTGATCGGCGAGGTCGGCGACGGTGCGAAGATCGCGTTCAATGTACTCAACGTCGGCCGCTTCAAACTCGGAGCTTCGGTCACCGGCGGAGCAAAGCTCGCGATTCACGAATCAGTTCGTTATGCCAATGAGCGGCATCAGTTCAATAAGCCGATCTCTTCGTTTGGTGCGATCAAGCACAAGCTCGCCGAGATGGCGATCCGAACATGGGTCGCGGAGTCGATCACCTACCGGACGGTCGGGATGATCGATGCCTTGATCGGCGATGGTGCTGATAATGCGAAGAAGCTGCAGTCGATCGAGGAATACGCCGTTGAATCGTCGATCAACAAGGTCGCATGTTCCGAGTCGCTCGACTTCGTCGTCGATGAGATGGTGCAGATCTACGGCGGTTACGGCTATTCGGCCGATTACCCGGCGGAGAAGGCCTATCGCGATTCGCGCATCAACCGCATCTTTGAAGGCACGAATGAGATCAACCGGATGCTGATTCCCGGCCAGTTGATGAAGCGAGCGATGAAGGGCAAGATCGGTTTGCTGCAGGCGGCAAAGGCTCTGCAGGACGAGATACTCAACCCGCAGATGTCGTTTGATGAAGACACAAGCCTGCTCGCGGCGGAAATGAAGCTCGCGGCAAACGCAAAGAAGATCGCCCTGATGGTGCTCGGCACGGCGGCCCAGAAATACATGATGGCTCTCGCCGAACAACAGGAAGTGCTGATCAATTGCGCCGACATCATTATGGACGCCTACCAGATGGAGACGGCGATTCTGCGTGCAAAGAAATACGCTGAAAAGAACGGCGAGGACGCCGCCGGACGCTACATAGACATGGCAGGCGTCTATTGCAACGACGCCATCCAGCGGATCGAGGCGAAGGCGAAAAACACCATCGCCGCCATAGCCGAGGGTGACGAAGGTCGAACGCTTCTGGTCGCACTCAAGCGGTTCACGAAAAACAACTCGCCGATCAACACCATCGCCGCCCGCCAGCGGATCGCCGATGTGATGATCGCGGCGAATACTTACACCTACTAAAGCTTTGTGCTTCAATAGAATGGCGATTGGCCGCGTTGACCTGAAACGGTTTACGCGGCCTTTGGTCTTGTGCTACGCTCATCGCGGCCGCTCCGCAACTGTGGCGGTGGGCCTTTAGTCTGACAAAAAATTATGCAAATTCGAAAATTAATACTGGCGGTGATGATCGTCTCGTCCCTGATCGCCTGCGGCGGCGGTGCGGGAACCGGAGCGGGCGGAGGTCTCGCACTTAAAATGAACGGTGCCGATGTGCCATTCGAGGTAAAATCCACCGGCGTCTATCCCTCAACAAAAACCTTTTCGTTTACCGCAGACGGGCAAACGACGATGACCAAGGCCGTTAACCACTACATTGCACTCGCGAGTTTTGAGATGGAAACGCGGGGGCCGGTGACCATGGGTCGAACACTGGCTGCCGATGGCGAAACGCGCGTCATTTTCCAGATCGTCGGCGAAGAGGGAACCGATGAAAAGGCGGTAATGAAAACGGGCACCTACAAGACGAAATGCGAAAAGTATAACTGCGTCGATTTTGTGAACCTCTCGCGGTTCGCGAACGGAAAGGAAGAGAAAATATCGGTCGATGCACGGAAGGCTGAGGGCGAAGTGCGGATAACGTCCGTGACCGAAGACACGATATCGGGCGAGGTTGATATCACCGAAGGCGGGAACAGCATCAAAGGGCCGTTCACCGCAAAGATAACGACCAAACGCTAGCTTGAGCGGGTACGGTTCGATAAACTTGCCGTATGACATTGCAGTACCGAGTTGAACGATGGAACGAGCCCTATGCTCCCGACGTGGCTTCCCTGAGGTCTCGTCTCACCGCGGAAGGCTATTCTGTCTTTCAGTGGACCGATCTTCCGGGAGCAGAATATCCGCAACACGCCCACGCTAACGACCAAACGCACTGGGTCGTTTCCGGTGAGATAGAACTTGAGGTTGCGGGAGCGGGAAAAAATGTTTTGGCTGCGGGCGACCGCGACTTCATGCCCTCGGGCACGGAGCACACGGCGCGCGTAATCGGCGATGTCCCGGTCATCTACCTCATTGGTGAAAAGGTCTGAGCAACAAAAGAGCGGCAGGCCGTTAAGCCCGCCGCTCTTCCTCCCCGGCTCGAAATTGTCATCGGTTTAGTTCCGACGATAAACGCGTTCGTACTTCTTAGTCTTCGGGTTGATCTTGTAAGTGTAGACCGCTCCCGCACCGCCTCCGGCTAACGCTCCCCAGGCAGCTCCTTTCTTGCCGCCAAGTAGGCCACCGACGATCGCTCCGGCACCCGCGCCGATACCAACGTTAATGAGATTGCGGTGACGCTGGTAAACATTCTTCTTTTTTCCGTACGTTCGTTCATAACGATCGTTGTCGCGATAACGACGCGTCTGTGCGTCTGCAGACGAGGCGAAAAACGGAACCATCACTGCCAACATTGCCATCATCGAAATTGCTGTAAGAAATCTTTTCATAACTGTTTCCCCCTAAAAACTTGGCTAAGGAGGAATTGCCCTCCCTGCCCTATTCCATAGTGCAAAGGCCGTGCCAAATATCATAAATTGTAGTATTGCAACATTTAGCTCGTTAACCACCACGTTGACCAGACACGTTCCCAATACGAAATAAGACCGAGGCAAACGCTTTGGTATGCGGCGGCAGCCCGCGTAAATGAACAGGGAATCATGCTGACTTATGAGGTAAACGTTGTTAAATTATGTTTATCCCACCCTCCTAAACTTTCTGCAATCTAATTCGCGATGAACGTCGGCGACCTCCGTTACGCCTCGACCGAATGACGCTCGTATGCAGTCTTGCTTAAACGAACGAATCTCGCTGACCGAACCTACCTAAAATTAAAACAACCATCCTCAGCCGCGTGGAGCTACGCATGCGTCCGCCCATCATCTTTGTCGCCCTCACCTTTGCGATCGTCATTTCGCTGATGATCCCAATTTCGCAAACGAAGAATACGGGCTCGCCCAACGCCGGTCCCGGTTTCGGATTACTGCGGCCGGTGAGTGCCGGGAACACCTATGCGAACCTCTCGCAGGGACCATTTTCATATACATTGTCACTGGCGACCGCAAACCAGATCAGCTCAAACGACAATTGGTCATCGGTTCCAAGTATGGAAGGCTATGCCGGCACCGGGCTTACCCCAACGCACGGAGTAGACCCACAGACCGTTCTCGGGACGGAGTTCACAAATAATGCATTGCCGGTCACAAGTTCGTCGCAAGTCAATGCGAACAAAGGCAATCCGAATGCTTTCAATGCCGGTGGCGTTACCGAGTCCGACTCTGGTACGTACATCGCGATCGGCCTCCAAGGAAATGTTCAGGCCAATCCGTATGTGGTCTTCTATTTGAATACCACGGGGATGTCTTCCGCGACGATCAGCTACAACATCATCGATATCGACGGCGGCAGCAACAACGCCGTTTCGCCGGTAGCCTTGCAGTACCGGGTCGGTGAGAGCGGGCTGTTTACAAACTTGCCAAACGGTTTCGTTGCCGATGCGACCGATGGGCCGAACATTGCCGGCCGAGTTACATCGCGGATAGTCGCCCTGCCGTTCGCCGCCCTCAATCAGCCGCAGGTTCAGGTCCGCCTGATCACGACAAATGCCGCCAACACAAGCGGCAGTAGTGCTCCCGATGAGTGGATCGGCGTCAACAACGTTGTCGTCACCGCCCTGGCGCCGTCGTCGGCCGGCGTCACGATCGGAGGACGCGTGCTGACGCAGGAAGGCCTTCCGGTTTACGGTGCACGGATCACGATGATGGACATTGACGGCAATGTGCGAACGGCATTAACCAATTCCTTTGGCTACTATCAGTTCGAGGACGTATCTGTCGGCGAATCATATATTTTTTCTGGTTTTGCCAAGCGGCACACGTTGAACACCAAATATCAGCTCTACACACCTGAACAGGACTTCTCGGGGCTCGACTTTGTCGCGTATTAGTCTCTTGTTCGGCTATGCGACCTTACGAAGGATCGGTGTTTCACCGATCCTTTTTTTGTGTGCTAAACTTGCCGTCGAATGCTCAAGAGCGACATACACGAGCGGACCTGGTTCTTTGATCTTGAGTGGGTCCCGGACGCCGCCGCGGCGAAAAAGCTCTATGACCTGCCGGATGAGGTGACCGAGCTTGAGGCGATCCAAAAGCTCTGGGAAACGGCCTCGGGCTATTCGCCGGAGGTGCCGCGGCCCTTTGTAAAGTATCTTTTCTCGCGGATAGTTTCGATCGCGTTCCTCTCCAGAAATGTAGTTTTCCGCGATGGCGAGGAGCAGATCGAATTCGGGATTCACTCTCTGCCGAAGCTGCCGACCTCAAGAGAGGAGCACGACGAGGCGAGCATGATCGGCAAGTTCCTTTATTGGATCGGTGAGCGGGAGCCGCAGCTCGTCGGCTTTAATTCGCTAGAGTCCGATCTTCAGGTGATCATCCAGCGAGCATTGATAAACGAGGTCTCAGTGCCCTCGTTCGCGCGACGCCCGGCTAAGCCCTGGGAGGGCCGCGACTATTTTGATTCGAAGAACAGCGAATGGCATTTGGACCTGATGCAGCGGTTCTCGATGCGGGGCGGGATGGCACCGAAACTGAACGACCTTGCGGTTTTGTGCGGCTATCCGGGAAAGATCGACGTTGCCGGCGATCAGGTAGTTGACCTCTGGCTTGCGGGCGACGTGAACCGCATCGTCGAATATAATCAGACGGACGTGATGAACACATATCTGGTTTGGCTGAGGGTCGCTTATTTTTCCGGAAAGATCAGCGAAGAAAGCTATTTCGCTGAACAGGACCAATTTCGCGAATTTCTCGCTGCGGAAGCAGCCAAGGAAGGCGGAGCGCATATCACAAAGTTTCTTGAGATGTGGGAGCCGTGAGCCTAGGTGAAACGCATTTTGCTTTGGCAACGGAAGCCTGGATTTCTGCACCACATTATTTGAATTGACAGCGAGAGTATCGATTTGAGCAGCGACAGACCAAATCAGGTGATGACAGCAACCGTTTGCACGGCGTGCGGGACTGCCGCATCGGCGGGGGGCGAGAAGTTTTGCCTTGTCTGCAACAAGCTCCTTTCCGAGGACTATCAGCCGCTCGATTCGCTTCGTTCTTCGTATGGGCTGCAGCGGCAGGCTTTGCAAATGGGCGAGGCGGGGGTTATATCGGCAGATGAACTTTTTGCCCGCAGGCCAGAGAACAATCTCGCCGAGTTTTCTTGGGCGTGTTTTGTTTACTCGCTTGTGCCTTATCTCGGGATTATTTTTGTGCCGGTTACTCTGCTCCTTGGCACTGTGGCGGGCATTTCATCTATCCGGCATGCGGACAAGAGCGGAACGCGGCTCGGCTTTGGAATGGTCGCGGGAAGCATTCCGGTGCTTGCGGTACAGATTCTACTTTGGTGGCTGCTTTACCTTATCCCGCAGCTTGGCCACGGCCCTTCGATGTAAAAATGACATCTGTAGCAACAGTTATCGGGTCGAATTCTCATCTCGAGTACATCGCCCGGCTGAAAAAACAGAAAGAGACCGAAGGCGGCCGCTTGCCGGGCTTTGGTGATTTTGTCGAGATCGCTTCGGCGGGGATCTTGGCGGTCGGCGTGGTCTTTGATACCCGAATCTTTAACCCGGAGATCGCCGGAACCGGACAAAGGATCGGGGCTCAACCGGCTTTTGCCGCAAGCGTCGGAGAAGCTACGGGAGAAACGGGCCATCTGCTTGGGATTCTTGTCGTCGGCTATCGGCCCGAAGAAAGTGGGGTTTACGAACAGCAGCCGCCGAAATTCGTGCTGCCGCATGGAAGCGACGTCCGGCTAATGGCGGAAGAGCGGTTCCGCGAGTTTCACGCGGCCGGCGAAGGCGGCGTTCGGGTCACCTACACCGGTAAGGTCTTGAAGCACGCCGGAATGCTCGGCCAGCCGCTGATGCAGGCGATCCTGCAACGGCTCGGAGCCGCATTCGGCGAGCGGCAGGCTCCGGCACTTTCATTGATCGATCGCTCAATTGCTTGGCGCGAGGCCGGCATCTGACCAACGCCCATCACCCAACCATGATCGAATTCGCAACGATCTACAACGAGAACTGCCTTGAAACGCTCGGCCGGATGCCGGATTCGTTCATCGATATGACGATAACGAGCCCGCCCTATGACGATCTTCGCGACTACAACGGCTATCACTTTCCGGTCGAGGAGATCGCGGCGGGGCTCTTTGCCAAGACGAAGGAAGGCGGCGTTGTGATCTGGGTCGTCGGCGACCGGACGTATAACGGCAGCGAGAGCTTGAGCAGCTTTCAACACGCGTTCGCATTTCGCGAGGCAGGTTTTCGCGTCCACGACACGATGATCTATGCGAAGAATAATCCCATTCCTAGCGATTGCGGCAAGCGATATCGGCAGGCGTTCGAATATATGTTTTGCTTTTCGAAGGGCCAGCCCGGGACGTTCAATCCGCTGACGGTTCCGATCAAGCAGGAGAAGGCGTTCAAGTCGTTTCGCATAACGAAGGTCGGCCGCAACGACCTTGCCCACGACCACGTCGCCCCGAAAGAGCGGAAGGTCAACAATATTTTTTTCTATAACGTCGGCACGTCTTCTTCTAAGGACAAGATCGCTTTTGAGCATCCGGCGATCTTTCCCGAGCAACTGGTAGAGGACCAGATCCGGACGTGGACCAACGAGGGCGATACGGTTTACGATCCCTTTATGGGCAGCGGGACGACCGCCAAGGTCGCCGGGCTGCTCGACCGGAAATGGGTCGGCTCAGAGATCTCGGCCGAATACGTGGCGATTGCGGAACAAAGGCTCGAGATCCATCGAAAGGATGCAAAGGCATTAAGCGGCGGGGCGTGACAACCATTTAGTCGGCTCGCGCGTCTGATAGCCGGTACGATCAACTTGAGGTAAATGTATGAAGAGTTTGTTCACAGTCGCCCTTCTGTTCGCGGCCGCTATCGGTACCGCGGCACAGGTCAGGCCGGCGGATGCTACTCAGCCAGACCGCAAACCGGCGGCTCCCCAGTCGTTCGAAGCAAAGTACGAAGGCGGAATGTTCGGCTATGGCAAGAAAGAGACGGGAACGCTGAAGTTTGATGACGTCAACGAACGGATCGTTTTTCACGGCAAGGATGGAAAAGAGAAGTTCTCGATCGGCTTTCAGCAGATCAGCGTCATTTCCCCGCAGTCGCGTTCCGTAACTTCGACGACCGGCAATGTGGTCCGCAATATACCGCTTCCGGGTTCGGTGCTCGGCGGGTTGATCAAGGAAAAGAAGCGTTATTTGATCGTTCAGTTTGCTGACCGAGACGCGGACGTCAGCGGAACCGTAAGCTTTAAGCTCGACAACCTGAAACTACTCGAGTCCGTCATTCAGACGCTCGGCGAAAAGGCGAAAATGACGCAGCGGGGCGATGCGTTTTACCGGCCACGAACGGTGAGGACAGAGATCTAATTAATATCGCCGAAGCGGTGCTGGATGATCGCGGTGAGAGCGATCGCGGCCGTTTCCGCACGAAGTATTCTGCCGCCGAGTGTGACAACGGCGGCTTTTTTCGTTTCCGCAAGCTCAAGCTCCGCATCGGTCCATCCACCCTTTGGTCCATAGATCAGCGTAAGCGGCACACCCGACGGAATATCCTCGATCTTCTCGCCGCCACGCTCGCTAAATAAAATAACGCGGCCGCCCTCCGCTTGGGCAAATACCTCGACAAAGGCTATCGGCTCATCCACTTTCATCAGCACTGCGCGGCCGCATTGCTTTGCGGCCTCAAACGCGATCCGACGCCAGCGTTCGAGCCGGCGAGCGGCGGCCGAGGCTTTCACTTCGGTGCGACTAGTAATCAGTGGGATCAGCCGCCGGACGCCGAGCTCAACCGCCTTTTCGATGGCAAGGTCGAACTTTTCGGCGGGCGTAACCGCGGCGGCAATGGTGAGGTCAAGCGGCGACTCCGGAGCAGACGGCTCGACACTTCTACCGATCCGCAGCATCGCTTCACGCTTTGTGACCGAGGCGATCGCGGCCTCGTATTCTTGGCCTTCGCCATCGAAAACATTTACCGCATCGCCAACGCCGAGCCGCAGCACATCGCGGAGATGATGTGTTTCGCCGGCATCTAGCCGGGCTTGCCCTTCGCCGAAGTTTTCGGGCGGCGAATAGAATCGATGCTTTGTCATGATTCCTTTGTGGTCAAAAACTTCGCGGCGTAGTCGGCCGAGGCCTGCCGCATTTCGATCCAATGCTCGAAGACCTCGGGCGAACCGAGCCAGATCGTAAGCCATTCGGCAAGCTCTTTCCGCACGCTCACCGGCAGCGGCCGAAGCCGCGAGCTTTCGGCCCCGAGAAGTTCGTCCTTTTCCTCGATGGCGAGCTGACGCAGCAATCGGAGTCCATCGCGGTCTTTGCGTTCGGTAAACTTTTTGCGGAGATTCTCCATCCGCCGCAGCGACGAGCGTGAGCTTTCAAGCCCGGTAAAATCGAAAAGGTCGCGAAAGGCCGCATCGTAGGGCCGATCCTCGTCGCGATCGATATGCAGGTCCATCAACTCTGCATGGCGAAGCTCGGCACCTTCATCGGCAAGCAGCCGGGCGATGACCATTACGGGATCGACCGCCTGCGGGCCGAAGCGATCGCGAACGGCGGTTTCGATAGCCTCGAGTTCGGGCCGGCCGATGCTTTCGCAATCGAGCCGTTCCCAGACGTCGATGATCAGATCGGTCTTGTTTCGAGCGGTCTCCATCTGCGCTACCGCAAAAGCGTTTCGATCATCTCGGATGAGGAATGGTCCTTCGGGTCACCGACGATGGCGACTCGGCCGCCGATCGAGAGCACGACATCACGCTCGGGCACATTCTCTTCGGTATAGTCGGTTCCTTTTGTGTGAATATCGGGGCGGATCGCGAGGATGAGTTCGGTGACGGTCGGCTCGTCAAAGATCGTAACGGCATTAACCGAACGGAGCGATGCGATCATCTCTGCTCGTTCCTCGGCTGGAACTGCGGGACGCCCCGGGCCTTTGAGCATCGCCACTTGCCGGTCACTGTTGATACCGACGACCAACAGATCGCCGAGTGCTTTCGCTCCCGCTAGATAACGAGTGTGGCCGACGTGGAGCAAATCAAAGCAGCCATTCGCAAGCACGATCGTCCTTCCCGCGGCCCTTTGATCGGCAACAAACCGGGTTAACTCTTCGCGGTCGAGAATTGGTGCGGAAGCGGTCATAGTTCGTCGTTCGCGGCGACCGAGAGCACGGGCTCCTCGGCGGAAAGCGAGGCGGTCAATTCAGCAAGCGAAACGGTCGCGGTTCCGCGTTTCATTACAACAATTCCCCCGGCGTGGTTCGCGACCTCGGCCGCCCGTCTGAAGTCGAAGCCTGATGCAAGCGCCATAGTAAATACAGCAATCACCGTATCGCCCGCTCCGGTCACGTCAACAGGCTCGGTCGAGCCGACGACCGGAATCTGTTCAAGCGGCCTGCCCTCGACCGAGAGCAGCATTCCGTTTCCGCCTCGGGTGATGAGCAAAGCACGGCAGTCGAGTCGCTTGCGAAGCTCATCGGCAGATTCCGGATCAAAGCCGCTCCCGATGATCGCCTCGGCCTCTTCAAGATTGGGCGTTGCGGCTGTCGCACCGCGAAACTCAGCGAGCCGATAACGCGAATCAACCACGAGCGGGATATCACGCTTGCCCGCCGCAACAAGCAGCTCGGCGAAAAGCTCGCTATCGACCGCTCCATAGCCGTAGTCCGACACGATGACGGCATCTGCCCGCTCAGCGGCAGCGATCGCGTGGCTCCGAAGTGCGGCTCGATCGCCACCCGAGAGCCCGCTGCGGTCTTCGTGGTCGATCCTCAACACCTGCTGGCGTGATGAAGTGCTCCGCCCGGCAAGCACGCGAGTCTTTGTCGTTGTTTTGAAACTGGGGGAAGCGAGAACTGTCGTGGTCTCGATACCGAGGGAAGCAAGCTCACCGAGAAGTTCTTTGCCGACCGGGTCTTCGCCTACGACGCCGACCGCCAACGCAGCGCCGCCGAGCGAGGCAATGTTCGCAGCGGCATTTGCCGCGCCGCCGGGAAAGGTCTCGGTCAGTTCGTGCTTTACGATCAGGACCGGAGCCTCGCGCGAGACTCGGTCAATGGTGCCGCGAAGATAGCGATCAGCTACCACATCGCCGACAACCGCGATGCGAAGGCCGGCAAAGCCGTTAAGATTTTCGTGTTCCGTTTCGTTCATCACCCAGCCAAGAAAATACTACCGCAAACGGAGCAAAAATAAAGAGCCGGGTACCAAAAGGAACCCGGCCCGAGGTTTGATGAATTGCCGCTGCCTAGTGAGTGTCGTAGCTCGCAACCGGGAAATCGTTGGGCGAACCCCACTGATTTACGGTCAACGAAAGGTTCGAACTATTCAGCACGAAGAACTGGCCATCGGTGTTTCTCCAGACAGCAATGTCCGTTTTGCCGTCGCCGTCGTAGTCGCCCTGAACAAGAAGGTCAGAACCTGTAAGGCCGAACGAATAAGCGTTAAAGCCGCCATCCGAACTCCGGCGAATATACCAAACAAGATTTGCATCAGGAGTTGAGCCTTCGCGGACGACCGCATAGTCGGTCTTGCCATCGCCGTCGTAATCACCCGGAACGACGAGGTCGTTGCTGATGCCCCACGGAATGATCTCGACACCGCCGTTGCTGAGGGCGGCATAAAAAGTGGCCTGCGAGGTCGGGGTTGCGCCCGGCCGCTGGATGGCAAAGTCGAACTTGCCGTCGCCGTCATAATCGCCGGGAGCGGTAAAGTCGGTCGAAAGGCCGAATTGGAAAGCGGTAAAGCCTTGGTCGGATGACCGGTAAACGTACCAGATCATGTTGCCGTTCGTTCGGCGGACGACCGCAACGTCGGTCTTGCCGTCGCCGTCGTAATCGCGGGCGACGGGTTCATCGCCGCTGATGCCAAAGGTTATGGCGTTGAAAGTGTTGTTGGAACTATTAAGCCAGTACCAGACACCTGTGGTGTCACGCCAAACGGCGATATCGCCCCTTCCGTCGCCATCAAAATCGCCGGGCGTCACGAAGTCTTCGATCGCAAGGCCGAAGGTTTGGATAGAAAAGCCGCCATTGCTAAGCAGCGAATACCAAGCATTATTGCTCGGCCTAAAGACCGTGTAGTCAGCTTTGCCGTCGCCATCAAAGTCCGTTGCCTCGCGAAGCGTTAGCTGTGCGATCGATGCGGTTGTCAGAACAAAAACAGCCAGCATCGTGCACGCGACCCGACCGGCGAAATGGTAATTTTTCATCATCAATTCCTAAAAATCCGAATGCCTATTGAATTCTTGATATGGCTTTCGTCCGAATCTAATACTATACAGTCTCGCTAGCAGGCGTTGCAAGACAGAAATCTTGCTCCCGAAGACAATCAAACAAGCATTTCGGACCTGTTTTCAATTAATTCTACTTTTTGACGCCTCAGCAAGCCAAAAAGTTGGACGCGGCCGAAATTATTTCGCTGTGCCGCGGTCCTGAACAATGGTCACCGTCCGGCCTCCGATCTCAAGGGTCGAGCTGCGGCTAATGACCGGATTTACACTAATAAAAACTTCCACCGCTGCCGGTCCGGAGGTCTGATCGCGGTCAAGGACGCGGATCCAGCGGCTGTCCGTCCGGATCGGAAAATCGCAGTTCGGCGATGTCTTTATCGAAAAGCTAATGAGCCCGCCTTTGGTCGGGACCTGCCTTTCGAGCGGGCCGACGTCGGCCGTGCAATTCGTCGGGCTTTGCAATGCGGCCGCGGCATTGAGCCTTCCGGAGGTCTTCACGAGGCTTGCCCAATCTGGCAACACATCGACGCTATTCATCAGCGTTGCCTTGAGCGAACGGGCATCAAGCGTCGGGTGCTGTGCCACGAGCAAAGCCGCGACACCGGCGACGTGCGGAGCAGCCATTGAAGTTCCGCTCATGCCGCCGTAGCTCGAATTGGATCCGTTCGTCGTACTGTAAATTCCAGCACCGGGAGCGGCAAGATCGACCGTTGCGGTGCCAAAGTTGGAAAAACTTGCACGTGAATCGATGCTGGTCGAGGCGGCGACGTTGATAATGCTCGGCGAATCGTAGCTGCCCGGATAGAACGGCAAATTGTCCGTGTTGCGGTTATTGTTCCCGGCGGCAAAGACATTGAGGACGCCGGCATCGCCGAGAGCGTCGATCGCGTCCTTGGTCGCCTGATCGTACCCGCATGCTTCGGCACATCCGCCGTAGGAGTTATTGGTGATGCGGATATTATGCCCGGCGAGCTTCATCATTCGGACGTAGTTATACGCGTTGACCAGCATCGCCGAGGTCGTGTCGTTTGCCGCCTGGCTATAGATCTTGATCGGCATTAGGCGGACGTTCCAGTTGACTCCAACAATGCCTATTGCATTATTCCCGACCGCCCCGATGGTGCCGGCGACGTGCGTGCCATGGCCGTGTTGGTCGGCGGGGTTGCTGGCATCAAAACGAAAGTCCCAGCCGTGAACATCGTCAATAAATCCATTCCCGTCGTCGTCGATCCCGTTTCCGGCAATCTCGCCCGGATTTACCCAGAGGTTCGCCGCAAGGTCCTCGTGGCCGAGCCGCATTCCGGTATCAATGACCGCGACGATCACCGTGTTCGAGCCTGTTGTGATATCCCAGGCGGCCGGTGCCGAGATCTTCGGCAGGCCCCAGAGGCCGGCGTTCGAATACTGCGGGTCATCGGGAAGAGCGGTGAGTTCGTAATAGAAGTTCGGCTGGGCCGCGAAAACGGCAGGGAACTTTTTGTATTGTGCGATGGCCGTCTCGACGCTCTGCCCCGCGGAGATGCGGATACGCTGCCAACCGGTCGGGCCGAGGCTTTCTAAAATATTTGAACCGAGCCGACTGTGGACCGAAGCGATCGCTTCACTCTCAAGCGAGGGACCGAACTTGACCAAAACCTCGTCCTTGACGAACCTATCCGAACGCGCGGGAACCTGTGCCGTAATGTTAACGGCAAAGACGAGTAGAAATAGTTGTAAGACGAAAAACCCTTTTTTCAAGATGAAAAACCTCAAGGGCAATGATAAACCACCCGTGTCCCGAAACTAAAGAAAAATCGGCGATCGGGTTGGGATTTATCGGAAATAGATTGACTATGAAAGGTAAATGATGGGGCGGCTAGTGGGAATCGAACCCACGACATCCAGAACCACAATCTGGCGTTCTAACCCCTGAACTATAGCCGCCATATGAGAATCTCAGATCTGCGGATCTGAAATCTCGACTTTTCGCCCCCGGCAGGACTCGAACCTGCGGCCCACAGCTTAGAAGGCTGTTGCTCTATCCGGCTGAGCTACGGGAGCATATCAAACAGCAAACCGAAATCTTATCGACTGCGGCGGGATTAGTCAAATTATTTTAGGATTCGGTAAATGAGAAAGACCAGCAGGCCGACGAGCATTGGATACAAGGTGAGAGCGGCCATCAGCCACGCTTCTCGGGTAAAATGTCCACTAGGCCGCCGCACTCTTTCTTTCACGAATCACGGCGAGCATTTGTTCGAAAACTTCATCCAGATCGAGTTCCGAGGTGTCGATCACCTCGGAGCCTTCCGGTATCTGCAGCGGCGAGTCGTCGCGAGAAACGTCGCGTTCATCGCGTTCGTTTATCTCGGCGAGAGTTTGTTCGAAGGTCGAGGTCCGGCCTTTCCCCTTATCTTCTTCAAAGCGTCTGCGGGCACGTGCGGCGGGCTCGGCGGTGAGAAAGAATTTCACGTCAGCATTTGGGAAAACGACGCTACCAATGTCGCGGCCCTCGAGAACGCATCCCCGCTCGGCCCGCTCGCCCATCTCCCGTTGAAGCTCGACCATGCGGCGGCGGACGGCGGAGTTTGTCGAAACGCGAGAGGCTGCCTGGGCGACCTCAAGCGTCCGGATCTCGGCGGTGATGTCCTCTCCATCGAGCAAGACGGTCAGGTTTTCGGAATTGCCGGTGAGATGGATCGATGCGGCCGTAATCGCCTCGGCGACACCCGTCTCATCCTCAAACGAAATGCCCGCCCGGAGGACCGCAAGAGCTCCCGCACGGTACATCGCACCGGTATCGAGATACAAGAGGTCAAGCTCGCGGGCGAGCATTTTGCCAAGAGTTGATTTACCAGCGCCCGATGGGCCATCGATAGCGATTATCATCGAGATAATTCTACCGAAATCGCCGGGAATGTCATTTTGCCTTTAACGCTTGCGGAAGACTTGAACCGCTCGGTCGGGATAATCGGTGATTATACCGTCCAGATCGAACTTGCTCATCCGCTCTAGATCGGCGACCTCGTTGACGGTCCACGGCACAAGTTTCATCCCCTTTTCGCGGCATAAAGCTACGAGTTTTTCGTTTACAAGCGAGAAGTGAGGACTGAGCGTGTCCGGAACAAAGGTCAGCTTTTCGAGCTTGCCAGTCAGGTCTTCCGTCGGGCCGACGAGCAGGGCGAGCGGAATTGCCGGTGCCGTTCGTTTCAGTTCCTGAAGCGGGCGTAGGTCAAAGGATTGGATGATGACGCGTTTTTCCAGGCCGAATTTCTTCACATCAGCGAGAACGAGCCGGGCGAATTCATCCGGAGCCGGATGAAAAGTTCCATCGCCCTGCGGAGCGGATTTGATCTCGATGTTATAGCGGACCGGGGCGAGCTTTTTATCCTTTACAAATTTCTCTACCGCCTTGAAGAGGTCAATCATCAGCGGCTTGTGAACCTTCAACGGCTTTTGATCAGGAAAGCCGACGTTGCCGATGTTGCCGACGTCATACTTCTTGGTCTCGGCAAAGGTCATCTGATAGATGTTGTGCTCGCGTTCGTTCTCTTTTGCGATCGGCTTACCATTCGGGGCGGTCGAGATCACGTGCGAAAACCACGGCTCGTGCGAGACAAGCACTTTCTTGTCCTTGGTGATCACAACGTCGAGCTCGAGGGTGTCAGAGCCCTGTTCGATCGCGAGGATAAACGACGGGATCGTATTTTCAGGCAGATGCCCGCGTGAACCGCGATGGCCTTCGATGCTGACCACCTTGGCGGTCTGCCCGAGAGCGGCCGCGGCTAGTAAAAGAATGAATGCGAAATTGGTGAGTCTATTTTTTGTTGTCATGATGGATCAAAAATGTGTCGGAGGTGGGGCAGCTTTTCGCCGCCCCACCTATCGAATGCTAGAACGTGAACTTAAGGCCAAATTGGATCTGCCGGGCAGCGAAAGCACTGCTTATCGTTCCGAAAGCTCCAGTTCCGACCACATCACCTGCGGCATTGAACGTTAGTAGTCCTGCGTTCGAGTTTGCCGCCTGGAAGTTCGTCTTATTGAATACATTGAAGAACTCCGCTTTGAACTGCAACTGCGTAAGTTCGGTGATCGGGATCCGGAAGTTCTTTTGAACAGAAAGATCCAGATTGAAGTAGCTATTGCTTCGGGCGATGTTGCGGCCCGCATTGCCGAAAGGTGCCGTTACGGGCGGCCGCCGGAAGCAGTTAGAATTGAAGTAACCGAGGATCGGGTTCGGACGGTCATCGCGATTGGTCGGGTCGCAAATGATATTCGGCCTGAGTGACGTTCCGCCAAGGAATGACGGAAGGTTGTTCGTTACAGGCGACGGGCCGTACCTGAAGGTGATCGGCTGACCGCTGAGCATTGTGTTGATGCCGTTCAGTTGCCAACCGCCGATGAAGGCATCCAGGAACCCGTTCATATTGTTTCCAAACGCTCGCCCGCGACCGATCGGTATTTCCCAAACGAAAGCCGTCGTATTGTTGAACGGCTGATCGTAGGCGCCGATCCCCTTGTCCGCATCGATGTCATAAACATTCTGCGGATTGCCGGTGTTTCCGTTCGGCTCTTCGAGAACCTGCGAGCCGTTATCGATCGCTTTTGACCATGTGAACGAATTGAGGAAATACAGTCCGCTGCTGAACCGTTTCTCAAGCTTCACCTGCATCGCATTGTAGGTCGAGAAACCTTCGGGCAGGACCGCCGAGATCGAACCGAAGTTCGCGATCGGTCGACGTGCCTGAAGCGATGGCTGCTGGGCGGCGGGCAAAGATGCCTCGGCCGGAGTCAGCGGCCGGGCCTGGTTAAAGTCAGCCAGAAGGACAAGATCGTTCGCCCTGTTTCCAACATAAGCCACATCGAGCACCAAATTGCCCGGCAGTTCTTGCTGGATCGAAAGCTGCCAGTTTTGGATGCTGGCCGTCTTGTTATCACGAGGGATATAGAGCGTCACATTGTTCGGTAGTCCAGTGGTCGGATACCCCTGCTGTGTTGCCCGGAAGCAGTTCGATGCAAAAACATCGCCTACGCAAAGCGGATTGAGAACCGGATCCGGAGCCGTTTGGGCGACCGCCGCTCGGGTGATGATCGGGAAATTCGTTCCTAAAATGTCGGCACTTCCAAGCCGATTCAGGTACGAATATCCAAGGCCATAACCGCCGCGGATAACCGTCCTATCAAAGACGTTGTAAGCAAAACCGAGCCGCGGGCCGAAGTTGTTATAGTCCGGCTCAACAAGGCCGCGGTTATAGAATGAACCGTCCGACGCAAGGATGATCGAGTTGGTAACCGGATCATAATTCGAAAGCCGGTTGTTCTTTTCAAAATACGGCGTGCCGAATTCGTATCGCAGGCCGAGGTTGAGCGTCAACTTTCGGTTGACCTTAAAGTCATCCTGAATGTAAGCAAAGTGAAAACGCTGCTGCATTTCTGCGACCGTCAGGTCGGCGAGTTCGTACTGGCTGCGGGCTCCGAACATGAAATCGGCGAGGTTGTAAAGATTGTTTGCCGCCGAGCCGACGGGCCGGCTGTACTGTCCCGAATAGGTGTCGATACCCATCAGCGGGTTCGTGTCCTGAACATCGGTATCCACTGCCAGATATTCGTAGCCGACCTTTATGTTGTGACGCCCGGCGGTGAAAGTGTAGCTCGGGCGGATGTTGATGTTACGCGGATCCTGATACTGCGGGTTGGTCGCCTGTCGGCCTAGCTGGGCAAAGCCGCCGATGGTCTGGGTCGTCAGTCCGCCGGTTATGGTCGGATCGGTCGGCAGGCCGGTGATGCCGTAAAGCTCGAACATGCTCGGGCCGCCGGTCAGCGGAGGACGCTTGCCGGCCTTGATATCCGACCACGAGAACCGCAGATCGAGGATCGAGGAGTTGCCGAGAACATAGGTGCCGCCTAGTGAAAGCTGCTTGTTAACGATATCGACAAAACCATTCTGGTTGCTGCCCGATGGTCCCGGAATATTCGGGCCTTCAAACGCCTCAGAATTTCTGTAGCTCCAGCGTCCGAAGATGTTAAGACGTTCGTTGATCCGGTGATCGATGCGGAAGTTGTACTTATCATTGAACTGCTTGTTCTCAACCAGTTCCTGATAGTTGTTCGAAGCTCCCGAGGTGAAAGGCTGCGGGAGTTCGGCGAGAACCCGGGTCGCGAATGCGGTCATCGGCAGCGGCGTACCGGCAGCGTAAACGACTCCCGTGATCGGGTTGCGGACCGACACGCTCAAGATGCCTTGGCGTTGAGCGAGTGTCGGAAGAGTTGAAAAGACAAGGTTCTTCTGGATCTGCCGAAATCCTTCGTAATCACCGAAGAAAAACGTGCGGTCCTTGATGATCGGCCCGCCGAATGTAAAGCCGAACTGGTTTCGGATCAGAGGCGGTTTGCCGCCGACCGGTTTGAAAAAGCCGGTAGCGTTGAGCACCGTGTTGCGGTGAAATTCCCAAAGCGTTCCGTGAAATTTGTTTGTACCGCTTCGGTAGGTCGCGTTGATGACGGCTCCGCCCGAACGGCCAAATTCTGCACTATAAGTATTCGTTTGAACCTTGAACTCAGCGATCGCGTCCGGCGAGACCTGGACGACCTGGCTCGAAAAGCTCTGGTTACTTGTGCCGTAGGCGTTGTTGTCGACGCCGTCAAGCAGGAAATTGTTCATCGTCGCCCGAAGGCCGTTGACGTTGAATGCGGCTTCGCGACCGCCGCCGCCGATTGCGCTATTGGTGTGCGACTCGCGAACGCCCGGAGAGAGCAAAGCGAGATTAGCGTAAGAGCGTCCGTTAAGCGGCAACGCGACGATCTGTTGGCGTTGGACGACCTGTCCGACGGTGCTCGATTCGGTTTGGAGCAGGTCGGCGGCGTCGGTGACCGTTACGGTTTCGGCGGCCGATGCCACTTGGAGTGTAATGTCGACGCGCTGACGTGCATTGATCGCCAGATTGATGCTATCAGCGATCGTTCTGTCGAAACCCGGAGCTTCGACCGTGATCTGATAATTGCCGATCCGGGCATTACTGAAGATGAAGTTGCCGCTCGTATCCGTAGCGGTCGAAACCACGTTTCCGGTGCTGATGTTACGCAGCGAAACGCTCGCACCCGTTACCGCGCCGCCATTTGCGTCGCGTACGGTGCCCAAAACTGTCGCCGTTTCGGACTGCGCCGACACGGAAAATGGCATAAATGCCGTTAAGCCGATCAGCAAAAAGCCGATCAGAAAGTACCTAGCAGAGTATTCTGTTGATCTCATTGTCTCCTCGTTTTTTATCAACACAGATTTCGAACAAACACCTCGCCTGTAAGGAACCGCCGTAATGCTAAATCAATGAATGCGGGCCCCGTGGCAAAAATGGTTATAGAGTTCGTGTGAGTAAGAAGAGAGGATAGGACCGCGATGTGAACGGCGAATTATCGCCGCATTTAATCTTGGTTAAATTAGTGTGGCTTTCGGGTTAACTGAACTCGGCGGGAGCTAAAGCAATGTTGCAATTCGTTCAATGGTGGTATCGACATCGGCGGCTGATACGTCGCAGTGCGTAACCATGCGAATGGCGTTGCCGAAGCCGATGGCGAGTATGCCGTTGTCTTTGAGATCGGAGCAGATCTCGGCGGAGGTTTTGCCGGTGCCGGTGATATCGAAAATGACTATGTTTGTGACAACGCGTTCGACCGCAATTGAGATGCCGGGAATTTCTGCGAGGCCCCCGGCCAATCGGCGAGCATTGGCGTGGTCGTCTTGGAGACGTTTTGGCGATTCTTCGAGAGCGACGAGGCCCGCGGCGGCGATAATCCCGGCCTGTCGCATTCCACCGCCGAAACGCTTCCGCCAGACGCGGGCTTCTTTGATAAAGTCCGCCGATCCTACAAGCATCGAGCCGACCGGTGCTCCAAGCCCTTTTGAAAGGCAGAACTGAACAGAGTCGCACTGGCGTATGAGATCAGCGACCGACGCATTCAATGCCGCCGCGGCGTTGAAAATTCTCGCCCCGTCCATGTGGACCGGCAGGCCGAGGGCGTGTGCTTTTTCGCAGATCTCGGCGCAATGCTCGGCGGTCATAACGCTGCCGCCTGCGAAGTTGTGCGTGTTCTCAAGGCAGATCAGGCCGGTCGGGCAGGAGTAGTACGGCTGGTCGATATGCAGTGCACCGGCGATCTCGTCCCAGGTCAGATGGCCGCTGCCGTCGTGGCTTTTCACGGTCCGCATCATGACGCCCGAGGCGATCGCGGGCGTGCCCATCTCGTAATTGTAGATGTGGCCGCGTTCTTCGATGATCACCTCGTCGCCGGGCCGGGTATGGAGCTTGACCGCGATCTGGTTACCCATCGAGCCGGTCGGGACAAAAAGAGCCGCCTCTTTTTCGAAGATCTCAGCCGCGCGTTCCTGCAGGCGATTGACCGTCGGGTCCTCGCCATAAACATCGTCCCCAACCTCGGCCGCCGCCATCGCCCGCCGCATCGCATCGGTCGGTTTTGTAACTGTGTCGCTTCTTAGATCTATCATTGGACTTTAGATCGCGGTTAGTTCGGCCGTGTCCCAGCCAGCCGTTCTTGCTCCGGCCTGATACGCGCTTTCGAGAAAATCGAGAACCGCGGCTCGCGGGTCTGAGGAGCTTCGGGCGTCGTCGAGCATAAGCAATGCAAGATGGGCTCCATTCGACTCGGCCCATTTGGCGGTTGGAGGTGTTAGTGGTTCATCAGCGAGTCCGGCGGGCTCGGGCGCGACGTAGGCGTAAAACGCCGGAGCGGGCACGCGGTCGTCGCCGAACCAGAAACCGAAGCTGATAACCTCGTGCGAATAGGCCTCGCTTTCGACGCGGTTCGCCCCTTCGCGGACCGGAACGCGCTTGCCCGAAAATCGCGTCAGGGCAAGATCGAAGCTGTGCCAGAAAAGATGCACCGGCGTCGATTTTCCGACAAAGCGGCCGCGAAATTCCTCGAGCACATCATCGACCGCAACCAGCGTTTGATGAAACCGGCCTACGTATTTCTTGTCGTAGGCGGCGTTCTCGGTGTCTTCGGGAAATGGGGTCGTGGACGGTGCTTCGTACGGGATCGGTTTGATCTTTGGTTCGATGCCGAGCTTTGCGAGATTGGCGAAAACGCTGCTGTAGAAATCGGCGACCGAAAGCCCGTCATAGAGAGCAAAATCCTCGCGGCCTCCGCGGCTGGTCGTGATGGCCAGGCGGTGATCGATGAGGTCAAACTCGATCTCAAAGCTGCCGCCTGAATAGGGAATTCGCCGCGTCGTCAAACCGCGTGACGAGACATAAAGCGGCACGTGCCACCAATGGTTGAGCCGCGGGTGCATCGCCAGCCGGATCTTGCCAACTATCTGGCAATAGAGATGAAGTGTGTTCTTGGTCGGCCGCCAAGCCTCGAGCGGTATCTCCGGAAAAAAGTTCACGTTTTTTGCCCTCGCTCAAATTGTGGTTTCTATGACGTAATTATACACAGGGTCTTAATGCTCCGACCGTGAAGACTAAGCATCGGGTTCGATCTTCTCGACGCGGCGTTCGTGGCGGCCGCCTTCGAAGTCGGCGGCAAACCATGCCTTAACGATCGCGGTCGCCTCTTCTTCTGATACAAAGCGAGCGGGCAGAGCTAGCACGTTCGCGTTGTTATGTTCGCGGGCGAGCCGGGCGATATCCGGCGACCAGGCGACGGCGGCGCGGACGCCTTTCACCTTATTCGCAGAGATCGCCATTCCGGTGCCGGAGCCACAGAATAGCAGGCCTTGTTCGGCCTCGCCGCTCGAGACGCGTTCAGCGACCCGGCGGGCAAAGTCCGGATAATCGACCGACTCCGGCGAATCCGTGCCCATGTCGTCATACTCGATCCCAAGCTCATCGAGCGTCCGTTTCATCTTCTCTTTTTCCTCAAACCCGGCGTGGTCGGCCCCGATGGCAATTCGCTTTGTCATTGTCCTAGCGTTATATCACCAAACGAACGGCGGTTGCAATTGAGACCCGCTGGCGGAAAATGGTTGTTAGCGGCGGTGCAATCGCCTATAATCCAGACAAACCGACGGCGGTCACCGAAAGGATGCGAAGGCGTTTTCTCACCATCTTTATTACACTCGCTGCGGCAGCGGCCGGGTTGCCTGCGCTTGCTTACGGGCAGGACCTCTTGCCGGCGCTTGTGCGGCGGGTGAAGCCTTCGGCGGTTGCGATCGAGACCTTTGACCAACGCGGCCAGATCGTCTCCCGCGGGAGCGGCTTCTTCGTCGCAGCGGACCGCGTTATTACAAATCGGCACGTCATCGAGCGGTCAACGCGGGCGGAGATACAGACGGTAGACGGCCGCAAGTTTCGCGTCCGCGGCGTGCTTGCGATCGATGGCGAGGGCGACCTGGCGATGCTGCAGGTCGAGATACCGGCGGGAGTTGCGGTGCCGCTGCCGGTGACGCGGTTTGTGCCGCAGGAGGGCGAATCGATCGTCGTCGTCGGCAATCCATTTGGGCTTGAGGGCTCGGTTTCGAACGGCATTGTCTCCGCGGTTCGCGAGATCGCGGGCTATGGCCGCATCATCCAGATAACGGCGCCGATCAGCCCGGGTTCGAGCGGTTCGCCGGTGGTGAATATGTATGGGCAGGTGGTTGGGGTCGCGACGCTGCAGGCCGCCGAGGGCCAGAGCCTCAACTTCGCTGTGCCGTCGGAGCGCATTCTGCAGATGCGGATAACCGAGGCCCGCAGCTTTGCCAACTTGACCGCCGAGACCGAGCGGAACAAGCGGGCGTCGGCCGAACGCTTTTATTCGCAAGGGGTTGTGCAGCTTTCGCGGGATGAATATGCGCGGGCGTTGCCGTTCTTCGTTAATGCGGCGGAGGCCGATCCGAGCTACGCCGAGGCGTGGTATCAGGCCGGCTATTGCTATGGCGTGCTTGGCCGGCACGACGAGGCGCTTCGAGCTTCGCGGCAGGCGGCGAAGCTCCGGCCGGATTGGGCTCCGGCCCATGTAAACATTGGGGTTTCGAGCTATGCGGTCGGGCAATTCAAGGAAGCCGCCGAGGCTTACCGGACCGCGATTCGGCTTAACGACACAAGCCCCGAGACGCAATTCGCCCTGGGCCTAAGCCTTGGGCGGCTTGATCAGCCCGAGGAGGAAATGCTCGCATATCGCCGGACGCTGCAGCTAAAGCCGGACCACGTTGGGGCCATCGAGAAGCTCGGCGAGTCCTACCTGAAGACAAAACGTTGGGCGGATGCGGCCGCGATGTTTGAGCAGCTAAAGTCGTACAAGCCCGAGGCCAAAACCTTCAACTCGCTCGGCGAGGCGCTCTATGAACTCGAGAAGCTCGACGACAGCCTGATGGCCTTCAACAGCGCGGTCGGCTACGACCCCGATTTTGACAAGGCCCGCTTCAATCTCGGCCGCACCTACGTCAAAATGGGCGACCGCGGCATGGCCATGGTCCAATACGAAATACTCAAAAATGCCCGCTCCGACTGGGCCGATCGGCTGTACATTCTCATCAACCCGTGATTAGTTGCAGAGTTTCAGAGTTGCAGAGTTGCAGAGTTGCGGAGTTTCGGAGTTTCGGAGTTTCAGAGTTGCGGAGTTGGGGTCATCGGACGGCGGGTGAGAAACGAACTCAAGAAGCGTAGAACGAGGGTCTGATCAGTTCGGTATCTAGCATAAAATTCGGGAAAATTCCGGTTTGTGGGGGATGGTCGGGGTGTCGTTGGGCGAGGTCGGGTTGTGGTCGCTGGTGCTCGGGGCGGGATCGGGTTGTGGCAGCTTGCAGTCGCCGATGGCGGTTGTTAGCGGGGCGGTTAGCGGGCTCGCGAGACTTGGTTGGCGCCGACAAACCAGCTATCCGGCGGTCGCGACGGGCCAAACGGTGACCAAGCCGACCCACGAGCACATCAAACGAACATTTCAACGAGCCAGACGGCGAGCCACTTACCAAACAGCCTACGGGCAATAACTAGCCTGAATTCGCCTTGAAACAGCGTGCCGCTCTTGACACGCCATTCGTTTCATATCATACTACGACCGTATGATATCTACAACGAAAAAGCATATCCGTCGAAACTGGCAGATCTTTCCAAACGACGACCGGCTCGGCCGCTGGTGCAAGCTTTACGCGACGCTCAACCGCGACGGCGATATCATGATCAGCCGGTTCACACACGAAGCCCTCGGCTCGCCGGAGTGCGTACTGCTCTTGTTTGATAGCGATGAGCGCGTCATCGGGCTCAAGCCCGCCCGCGAAACACAAAAGGACGCGTTCCCCGTCCGCCCACGCGGCAGCTACGGCGGCCGCCGCATCCGTGCCTATCGGTTCTGTCAGCGGCACGCAATAAAGATCGACGGCACCGTCCGCTTCCCACGCCTCGAGATAGACGCCGAAGGCATCCTCATCCTCGACACCAAAGACATCGAGTACTTCAAGATCCGCCGCCGGCCTAAACCACGTCCGTCGCGTAGCGACCCGGTGAATGAACCCGTGGGTTAACTTACGAAGAAGGTTCATCCGTCGCATAGCGACGACATCATGAAGGTGGCCGCTCGTGTGAAAAGAAAATCAAGTATGTTTTTTTTTATGATTGGGATAAAATCATCGAGCCTCAGATTGTTAACCAATGATTACGGAACTACTTAACAGATTTATTGAAAAAGCGGAGACCCATGTGGTTGGTGAACCTCCGTACGGATCGTCCCAACAGATCATTATCGATGCGCTTGGAAGTACGACTTATAAGGGCCTTAATGTTAAAGGTTCGTTTGGCATGGGTCGTGCTACAGCAGTGCCGTGGCTTGGCTTTTTTGGTTATGGACAGAAAACTGAAAAGGGAAGCTACCCCGTTTTCCTTTATTTCAAGGAACAGAAAAAGCTGGTGCTTGCATTTGGTGTGAGCGAAACGAACCCGCCAGAACGCCAATGGGTAAATCTGGAAACGAAGAGTACTATCCGAGCGTACTTCGCGGAGAAAGAACTCGGATCTCCCGCAAGATATGGAAGTTCCTATGTATGTAACGTCTACAACGCCTTCGAACTAAACGACGTAGAGATAGAACGGGATCTGGATGCAGTGATATCGGAATTCCATCAACTGTTCGCTAATGACAACAAGGACGCCGACTTAGTTAGTTCGTCAGTCGCGGCCGCTCTTGCGAGCCCAGAGATTAAGTTTCTCCTTGATGACCCTGATTTTCACTTTGCTAAAGGGCAACGAGCTCTCATTGATTTTGAATCATTTCCGACAACACCCGAATTCCTAGGTAAATTATGGCTCGACTATGACTCTGCTCTCGGTGATTTCAACGCAAAGCTTTCATCGTTTAAAGGCCAAGCCGATGCCTACGATTTCGTCGTGCTGATGAGTAAGGTAATCAGTTATTGCGACGCAAACGCTGCGAATAAAAAGACTTTAAACGAATATGAAGACAGTCGAACGCTTGCAAGGGCTGGAATCCGCCAAGGAAACTGGATACGTAATCTGATCACCTACAAAACAAATGGCAACCGCAATGTCAACATTCCAGACAGCATAGGAAATGCTCTTACGTATCTAAAGAACCCGACTTCAGAACTGACGATGTTGAGTGAGAAGCATCGGCAAATGGTTTCGAAAAATCTTCTCGAACAGGAAACATATAACAAGGAGCTATTCGTTGAGCAAGTACTCGACTATTTTAGTCAGTTCTCAATAGTTCCGAAGAATGCCGATAATCTCACGCGTATAGTGAGTAAGATTCTCTATTTAGTTCCAGAGGTGAAAACACGTTGGTACGAGGAAAGCCAAGATGATCTGTTAGAACCTGTCGATGACGGTGAAGAAGTGGAGATCGATTTCAGTGCAATGGCCTTCGAATCTATCGGATTTGAGGACGACATGCGGACGGTCATCACCGCAATTAAAACAAAACCTTTCGTTCTTTTGGCGGGCCTTTCCGGAACTGGAAAGTCTAGGCTTGTTCGAAGTTTGGCGTTTCTGACTTGTTTTGACTCGAGGCTTCAAAAAGATTCGGGTAAACCGGGGAACTTCGAATTGATAACGGTCAAGCCAAATTGGCACGACTCAACGGAGTTGATTGGATATATCAGCCGTATCAATGGTGAGAAGTATTTAACGACGACGTTCCTACAATTCGTCGCTAAGGCTTGGCGTTTTCAACACGTGCCGTTTTTTTTGTGTTTAGATGAAATGAATTTAGCACCCGTTGAACAGTACTTTGCGGAGTATTTGAGTATTTCGGAGACGAGAATAAGAAAAGGGGAACATATTCGGTCCGACAATTTAATCTCACGATCTCAGTTTGAGGACTCGGCACTGTATGACGATCTAATCAACAATTTGGGATTGGCAGACAGGCCAGGATTTTCGGAGGGACTTTCAATCCCAAACAATTTCATTGTTATTGGTACCGTAAATATGGATGAAACGACACATTCTTTCAGTAGGAAGGTTTTGGATCGGGCAATGACTTTCGAAATGAATGAGGTTGACTTGAGTGCTGGGCTTAGCCGAGAACAAACGGACTGGTCCTACCCCGAAACATTTCTCGATCCGCAGTCAGTGATTGGAATGTTTAACGCAGGTTTCGAAGTTGCAGACCTGTACCCTGAGTCTCGAAAAGTAGTCGAATATTTGGAACGTCTAAACAAAATCTTAGAGGAAACACCATTTAAGATAGCGTATCGGGTGAGAGACGAGTTTTTGATCTATTGTTACTATTCGAGCCAATACAAAACGACGTCAACGAACTGGCTTGACGTTGCGCTCGATGAAATGACGGCGATGAAGGTCCTCTCGCGAATCGAAGGTGATGAAGCTAAAACGGCAAGAGTTTTAAGGGATCTGGATAGTGTTTTAAACGACAATTACACAAGAACAACATCGAAACTGACGGAAATGCGTAGACGTTTAGAAAATAATGGTTACACCTCTTTCTGGTCCTAAATGAACGTTCTTAAAGTTACACACGACGACTTTGACCTCACGGTGGATTGCAACAACTTCATTTCCACGTTCAACAAAGCTCTCTCCAAACAACCTGATATCCAAATCGCTACCTCATATAGAGCTGAGAATGCTCGACTGTGGGTTTCCAATCCTCTTTCTAAAATCGACATAGAAGAAAGCGGACAACCAACGAGTCCGGTCTTTTTCGAGAACAAAGACTATTTTATCGGGGTCACCTTTAAGAAGGGAAGATCGGTTTCTCGAGCATCATTCCATTCGAGACTGAGAGAGGTTGAGGATAAGTTTTATTTCCGGCCGGACATCGCTTTTCTTTCTGGAACAATCAATTACGGAAACGACCTCGGTCAAAGCGATCTGATCCTAAGGTATGAAATCGACAATTCTGTGCGTGAGTTCGCTTTGCACTTTGAGGTTTTCCCGACGAAGCTAGATTACAGGAGTGACTTCAACTGCATTGTTTCTGACATCGAGCGCGAATACCCATATTTGGTTCTCGACTTTCTCCGTAAGACATACTCGGGTTTTAAAACAGGAAGTTCGCCGAATACCGATCTTATCTGGTGGCAGGTGTTTGGGGGTCTTTATGAAGACTTCTTAGGTTCCGCGCACTTCATCCTAAATAAGCCTCATAATCGGATTGTAAAAAGGTCTCGGTATGTTCCGGCCGACCGTTTGGTCAGATGGACTTCCACACTCGAAGAGGAATTCTGTCAATTCAAGCGTGTTCCCGAGCATCGCTATTTTGCCGAATACAAAACTCTAAGTACGGATACTCCGGAAAATCGTTTCTTTAAGCATGCGGTGACACAAACCCTTCGGCGCTACAAAAAAGTCAGATCATTTATTTCAGACAATTTTGCGAATCAAATCTCCGATGGGTTTCGGGGGGAAATGGCTGAGATTGGAAAACGGCTGGAGGTCATCTCGAATCACTCATTCTTTAAGTCCATATCACCCTTCAAGGGCATTCGACAAGAATCTCTTGTTTTAAGTAAGGGATCGGGTTATAGCAATATATATCGTTGCTGGGTTGTGCTGAATCGCGGTCTTGAATTCTTGGAGGGCATTCAAAAGATTGAGCTCAAAAACATTGCCGACCTCTACCAAATTTGGTGCTTTCTAGAGATCAAAGGGATGTTGCAGAGCCTACTTCAAAAGGAGAGCCCCGATGAAATCGAATTGGCGGAAATCCAAATAAAAGATTTTGTGTTCAAGATTGAGAGAGGGGTCAAGTCGCGAGTTTCGTTTAGGCAGCCAAACGGCGGTATCGTCGACCTTTTTCATGATTATTCTTACGCTAAGGATCGAAATCAGCAGGTTCGTTCATTTACGGTTGCCCAGCGACCAGATATTGTCTTGAGAATCACGCGAAACGACCTCAAAGACGATTACGTTTTCACGTATCTTTATGACGCGAAATATCGTTTGCAGTCTGACGACGACCCGAATTCGCCCGACAGTCCACCGGACGATGCGATCAATCAGATGCATCGGTATCGGGACGCAATTTATTACCTGAATAAAGAAAAGAATAAACCAGAAAAGGAAGTGATCGGGGCATACATTCTCTTTCCGGGAGCCGGCTCTGCGGATACGATTGTGCATTCGGATTACTACCGATCCATCGAGCAAGTGAACATCGGTGCCTTCCCCCTACGTCCGAATGATCGTGTAAACCGAATTTTCTTGGAACGTCATCTGGAACAGATTCTAAGAGTCGATTCTAATGATGTGCTTAACGGAGTGTCGCCCCAGAAACTTATGTCGTACGAGGTGACCAACCCATTCATATTAATCGGATTCGTAAAGCCCGACAGTTACGAACCTTGTTTCTTGAGCGCGACTCCCTTTTATTATACGGGCAAGGGGAAGCCTAGACACGTAGGTCGGCAAGATCTCCGATATTTCGCCCCGTACCAAAAAGGCATTGGAATAACTGAATACTTTGAGATTCTTGAAATCTCGTTTGCCAGTCGTAATTCGATTGAAGGACTACCACCCACGACGGCTAACGAGGAAGATTCTGAACGAATGGTCATCGTTCTCGGCAACCGTATTAGACTTCCCCAACCAGTTCGGCCCATGGCCGCTCCAAACCCATACCTATATACGACCTTAAGTTTTCTGAGAAATCCCAAAGACAATCGAATCGAGACATTCCCATCTGATGGAATAAAACGGATACGACTAGTCTAGAATCGAAGTCGGTTAGTTCTACGAGCGGCATTGTGCTGACGTTTGGGCCAGCTAAAGCTGGGACTCCGAACACAAAAAAAGAGGCAAGCTGTGGGGGCTTGCCTCTGGGATGATCGGGTTAGGATCTAGTAACGATCCAACGTCTAATGGTTTCCCTTAGTATTCAAAGTTAATTAACGAATAGCCGTTGAGTTCGGTCCGGTCGAGGTGATCATGAATTGGCTTCCGGCTTCGAGCCGAAGGTTGTCACGTCCCTGGATAAGAACCGTACCTGCACCGGTACCTGCACCGATTCCCGCACCGATCGCGGCACCGCTGCCGCCGCCGGCAATTGCACCGATAAGAGCACCGAGGACAGCCCCGATACCTGCACGAGTTGCCGGACGCGGGCGTCTGCGTTCCGTCAAAGGCTATACGCATTGTATGCGGCGATCAACAGACAATTAGTAGCATTGTTTGGAGTGACGAGGGGTGAATTCCAGATTCCAGATTCCAGATTCCAGATTCCGATTTCATCCTTTATCCATTATCCTTCAGCCTTTACGCAGGACACCCTCCCTACCGGTCGGGTTTCCGCCTCTGCGGACGCTAACGGGATTCCGAATTCCAGATTCCAAATTCCGAATTCCGCATTCCGCATTCGGAGATAAGCCCTTGCTTACGCGCGGGCCTCTGCATTTGCACTACTGACTACTGACTTCTGAATTCTGACTTCTGTTGATCAGGCTGGCGGAGAAGCCGGCGCCGAAGCCGTTGTCGATGTTGACGACGGTGACATTTGATGAGCAGGAATTGAGCATACCGAGGAGTGCGGTGACGCCGCCGAATGAGGCGCCGTAGCCGATCGAGGTCGGGACGGCGATGACCGGGACGCTCACCAGCCCGCCGACGACCGAAGGCAGAGCGCCCTCCATCCCGGCACAGACGATGACGACGCGCGAGGCCTGGAGCCGTTCGCGTTCGGCGAGTATGCGGTGAACTCCGGCGACGCCCGCATCCCAGATGCGCTGGACACGGTTGCCCATCGTCTCGGCGGTAAGCGCGGCCTCTTCGGCGACGGGGATGTCGCTGGTGCCGGCGGTGCAGACGGTGATCTCGCCGGTGCCGAGGTCGGTGCGGTCGCGGAAGACGCGAATGAGCCGAGCCTCCTCGTGCCACTCGGCCTCGGTGTGGATATTGCGGATGAGGCCGAAAACCTCGGGCGTCGCCCGGGTGATGAGGACGTTCGGCGAGCGGGCGACGATCCGCTCAAAGATGCCGGCGATCTGCTCCGGCCGTTTGCCGAGCCCGAAGATCACCTCGGGAAAGCCCTGCCGCGCCGCCCGGCCATGATCGACGCGGGCATAGCCGATGTCTTCAAACCCAAGGCCGCGAATCTGCTCGGCGGCCGCGTCTTGGTCAAGCGAGCCATCGCGGACCTCTGCAAGAATTTTTAGAATCTCTGTTTTATCCATTAGCGAACTATTAGATTAGCAAATGAACCGCTAACTTGGTTAAGATGCGGGGTATAGAATTATGGAATTGACCGTTGGGATAACCGGTGCTTCGGGCACGATCTATGCGCACAAGACGCTGCAGTTGCTTGCGGCGAGCGGCGTCGTGGAGAAAATCAATCTGATCATGTCCGGCACGGCGGCAACGGTCGCCCAGGTCGAGATGGGCATAAATCTCAAGGACCCGACGGTGCCGAAGATAAATGAATGGCTCGGGCTGGCGGCGGAGTCGCGGCTGATACGCTTTTGGCGGCTCGATAATCTGGCGGCAAAGCCGTCGTCGGGCTCGCACAAGCAGGGTGGGATGATCATCGTCCCGTGCTCGATGGGGACGCTCGGGGCGATCGCCAGCGGAGCGGGTGCGAACCTCATCCATCGTGCGGCGGACGTCTGCCTAAAAGAGGGCAGAAAGCTCGTCATCGTCCCGCGGGAAACGCCCTTCAACGCAATCCATCTCGAGAATATGCTGCGGCTCTCGCACGCCGGTGCCCGCATAATGCCCGCAAGTCCGGGCTTCTATCACCGTCCTAAATCTATAAACGAGCTAGTCGAACATCTGTGCTTCCGGATACTCGATCAATTCGACATCCCGCACTCAAAGAAGTCAGTGTGGACGGGGGAAGAGGTGGAGAGTTAATGGTGAATGGTTTCGGAATTGATAAATGATAGATGAGAAATGAGGGAGTCGGACCCCTTCGATCTTAATTAATGATTAGAAATTAGAAATTAGTAATTGATGAGGTCGGGAATTGTGAATTGTAAATCGGTTAATTGTTAATTGGGAACGGTAGAAACGATGAAGAAGGCATTGGCGGGTTTTTGGGTGTTAGTGTTTGCCTTGGCGGCGTTTGGGCAGGAGCGGTTCGTGCGGCCGGTGGATGAGGCTTCGAAGGATGCTTCGTTCCTCGCGTTTCGCACCAAGCTGATCGCGGCGGCCGAGCGTAAAGATCTGAAGTACGTGATGGGTGTGATGGACCCGAAGATCAAGCTTAGCTTTGGCGGACACGAGGGGCTGAAGGGATTTCGCGAGCTTTATCCTAAGGAGGAGGAGTTTTGGGAGGCGTTCCTTCCGGTGATCACACGCGGCGGAAAGTGGCTTAGCGAGCCGGGCTCGCCGAAGATCTTTTCGGCGCCGTATACATTCAGCGCTTTTCCTGATGACCTCGACGCCTTTGAACACCACGTCATCTTTGGCAGCAACGTTAATGTTCGCGAACAGCCCAATACGAATGCGAAGGTGGTCGCGCAGCTTTCATACAACATAGTGAAGACCGACAGGGAAGCGACCATCAATCGAAAAACCGGACCGGGCGAATGGGACCTGAAGGCCGACTGGTACAAGATCGAATCGCTTGGCGGTGTGAAGGGCTGGGTCAAGGCCGAGTATGTCCGCAGCCCGATCGACCTTCGGGCCGGCTTTGAAAAGAAGCGGGGCAAATGGACGATGATCTACTTCATCTCGGGAGATTAGATGTCGGATACGGTCGAGCGGTTCTCGAACCGCGTGGCAAATTATGTGCGGTATCGGCCGGGTTATCCACCGGAGATGATGGGCTTTTTCTGCGAGGAGCTTGGACTGGCGGCGGGAGCCACGGTCGCAGATATCGGCTCGGGCACGGGGCTTTCGGCACGGCCTTTTCTTGAAGCGGGCTGCACGGTTTACGGCGTCGAGCCGAATGCGGCGATGCGCGAGGCGGCGGAGGAATTTCTGGCGGAGTTTCCCGGCTTCAAAAGCACCGACGGCACCTCGGCCGCGACCACGCTCGGCGATGCTTCGTGCGACTTCGTTATCGCGGCGCAGGCGTTTCATTGGTTCGAACCCGAGGCGACGCGGGCGGAATTTCGGCGGATATTGAAGCCCGGCGGCTCTGTCGCATTGATCTGGAACGAGCGGCAGCTTGATACGACCGAGTTCCTGCGAGAGTACGAAAAGGTCGTGATGAAATACGGCCGCGACTACGCCGAGGTGCGGCACGAACTGATAAATGAGGAAGTGCTCGGCGGCTTTTTCCGGGTCGAATTTGGCAGGGCGACATTCGCGAATCGACAGGTATTTGACCTCGCCGGGCTTCGCGGCCGACTGCTATCTTCCTCCTATATGCCGGACGAAAATGACCCGGCATTTTCGCTGCTCGAAAAAGAGCTCGAAACGCTTTTTGCCAAACACCACGAAAGCGGTAGAATAACAGTTTTCTACGACACGAATGTCTTTTACTCAAGGCTTTGATATATGAGTTCACAACCCGAAAAATCTCCCGAAACCAGGACCATCAGCGTTGCTCACTCGCCCGATTCGGACGATGCATTTATGTTCTACGGCCTGGCGACCAATAAGCTTGAGACCGAAGGGCTCAAGTTTGAGCATGTCCTTAAGGACATCCAGACGCTTAACGAGGACGCGCGGATCGGCGTTTATGACGTAACGGCCATCTCGTTCCACGCATATGCTTACGTCTCGGACAAGTACGCCTTGCTGCCCCACGGTGCGAGCATCGGCGACAAATATGGCCCGATTGTCGTCACAAAGGAACCCCGCGACCCGGCCGAGATCGGCAAAATGAAGATCGCCGTTCCGGGCGAGCTGACTAGCGCATATCTCGCTTTGCGGCTTTATAATCGCGATTTTGAGCACATAGTCGTGCCGTTTGACAAGATCATCGAGGCGGTCCAGCGTGGCGATGCCGACGCCGGTTTGCTGATTCACGAAGGCCAGCTTTTCTATAAGCAGATGGGGCTCGACAAGGTGCTTGACCTCGGTGAATGGTGGTACGAACGCACTGGCCTGCCGCTGCCGATGGGAGGCAACGCGATCCGCCGCGACCTCGGGCCGGAGCTGATGCGGCGGGTCTCGAAGCACCTCCACCGCAGCATTCTTTACTCGATGGAGAACCGCGAGGACGCACTCGCCTACGCAATGCAGTTTGCCCGCGATATGTCGCCGGAGCTTGCCGACCGCTTTGTCGCGATGTGGGTCAATGACCTGACGCTCGACTACGGCGAACGGGGCAGGGAAGGCGTCCGCCGCCTGCTCACCGAAGGCGTAGAAGCCGGCATCATCCCGCACAATGTCGATATCGAATTCGTTGATTAATATGTAAGAACCGCCTGCGTAAGCGGGCGGCCAGTTCGCTCGCTTGTAAATTGCCACTAGCTTTAGATAGTGGACGGGCATTGGACATCACACCGGCTTTAGCCGAACCCGATCAACAAGCCGCATTCATTAGTTGCTTTAGCCCCATATCGGGCTAAAGCCCGGAGTGTTTTTATTGCCCAATTCCACTAGCTAAAGCTAGTGGCAATTGAAAGATCTTGTGGCATTTGGGGCTTGGATTTTGCATACTTGAATCTGAGCTTTCCCATTACACGTAAAAAGCTTCTAGTTCACTTTTATTTTTTGTACCTACCGGTTTGTTTGGAGAGATTTTATGAGATCTAAGGGTTTTCGGACGCTTTTGTCGTTTGTTTTTTCGTTTGCATTGATCGTTCCGGCCGCCACGGTCGGGCAGGTCTTAACCTTTGACCAACGAGCGGAGGAGATGAAGCTGGCGGCCGATCTTAAAGAACGAACAAGCCGTTCGACCGAAGGGTTGGTCGAGGAACGCCTTGCGGATGGCAGCGTCAAGGTCGATCTTCGCGGGCGGTTTCAACATGTCGCGTTGGCAAATCTCGGGCGGGACGGCCGCCCGACGGCGAGCTGCGTCTCAAGCCTCAAGGAAGCAAATGCTTTCCTCGGTCGCGACCTTGAGACCGGCAACCTTATACCGAACAGCCCGCGGAGCTTTGACCCCTTTGCCATCGATTCCGCCGACTACGGGATGTCGGACGAGGAAATGCTCTTTTACCGCGAAATGATTGCCCGCTACATTGAAGCGGCGGAGTTAAGCCCTTTGGCGGCAAATATCTCGATAGTTAACGGCGACGGCCCGAACGAGGGCTTTAACGACCCGACACCGGTTGCGGCCGAAGGCGGAAATACCGGAGCAACACGCGGCCAGCAGCGGCTAAATGTTTTCGGTGCAGCGGCGGCGATCTGGGGAGCGTTTCTTGACTCGACCGTCCCGATCGAGGTCAGTGCGCGATTCGATCCGCAAACTTGTACCTTGACCTCAGCCGTTCTCGGATCGGCGTCAACGACGACGGTGCATCGTGAGCACGCGAATGCCGGATTCTCCGGAACCTGGCATCATCAGGCCCTCGCAAATAAGCAGGCCGGTGTTGACCTCTCGCCAAACCCCGACCTCGCTGCCACTTTCAATAGCAACCTCGACGGCCGGCCCGACTGCCTCCAGGGCACTCGATTTTATCTCGGCCTTGATAATTCCCAGCCCCCGGGAACGCTGAATCTGCTCATCGTCGTCCTGCACGAGATCGGCCACGGACTCGGATTTGCGGATTTCGTCAACGGCACGACCGGAGCGTGGTTCAACGGTTTTCCTGATGTCTATGCCCGTTTCCTTTTCGACCGTTCTACTTCGGTGCTCTGGCGCGATATGACCGACGGCCAGCGTGCCATTTCAGCGATCAATAACAACAACGTGCTCTGGGACGGAGCCAGCGTCCGGCTTGCCTCGGGCGGACTAAGTCAGGGACGCGACGCCGCGACCGGCAGGGTCGAGGTCTATACGCCCGCTCCTTACGACGGCGGCTCGTCCGTCGCCCACTGGAACACGCGAGTTACGCCGAACGTTCTCATGGAGCCTTTCATCACGTCGGGCGTTCCGCTAACGCTTGACCTGACGCGGCAGCAGATGCGCGACATCGGTTGGTATCGCGACTCAGATGGTAACGGGACGCCGGACACGATCACGGGCGTGACGCCGAGCGGTGGATTCCTGCTGATCGGCTCACAGGCCAACATCAATTGGAACAACAACGGCGGGTTCAACCAGAATGTCGCGATCGAGCTTTCGCTCAACGGCGGTGCGACCTATACGCAGACGCTCGCGGCAAACGTCGCGAATACTGGAAGCTTTTCATTCGCCGTTCCGAACACTCCGACGCAGCAGGGAAGGATCCGCATTCGCGAGGTGAACTATGCCTCGCCGGCGGGAGTTTCCGAGCTGGATTTCACCATCACGAACACGTTGCCCGTGCTTGACGCTCCGTTCGATCTGGATGGCGATGGAAAGACGGACATCTCAGTTTTCCGGCCGAATCCGGGGCAGTGGTGGTATTTGAGGTCGTCGGATGGTGGGAATCGGGCGTTCGCCTTCGGTTCGCCGACGGATACGATCGTGCCGGCGGACTTTACCGGTGACGGGAAGACGGATCTGGCGTTCTGGCGGCCCGCAAGTGGCGAATGGTTCGTATTGAGGAGCGAGGATTCGACGTTCTTCGCGTTCCCGTTCGGGGCGGCGGGCGATGTGCCCTCGCCGGCGGATTTTGACGGGGACGGAAAGTCGGACGCAACGGTTTACAGGCCTTCGACGAACACGTGGTTCACGCTCCGTTCGTCGGACGGGCAAGTAGCGACGACGCCGTTCGGCATCGCTGGTGACAAGCCGGTTCCGGCGGATTACGACGGCGACGGCAAGGCCGACGTTGCGATCTTTCGGCCGACCGGCGGCTCGGGCGGCGGCGAGTGGTGGTACCTGCGAAGTTCGGATGGAGCCAATCGGGCGTTTGCCTTTGGCACCTCAACCGACCTGACCGTGCCGGGCGATTACACCGGAGACGGCAAGGCTGACATCGCGTACTTCAGGCCATCGACGGGCGAGTGGTTCATCCTCAGATCAGAGGACTCGAGCTTCTTCGCGTTCCCGTGGGGTGCCGCGGGCGACGTCCCTGCACCGGGCGACTACGACGGCGACGGCAAGATCGACGCGGCGGTCTTCCGCCCCTCGAACTCAAACTGGTTCGCACTGCGTTCGACCGCGGGTCCGCTTATCCTCCAATTCGGCATCACCGGCGATAAGCCGCTGCCGAATGCATTTGTTAGATAGAAGCCATTAGCTGGTAGCTAGTAGCTATTAGCGAGAAATAAGAAGCCGGAGGTGCGGGTTGGTCCGTGCCTCCGGTTTTCGTTTTGTGTGATTACAAAGCACAGGCGGAAACCCGACCGGTAGGGAAGGTGTTGTGTGGAAAGGAAGAGCGGTAAAGGAGAATGGACAAAGTGAACTTTCGGTTTCTCTTTTTCCGCTTTCGTTGTTGATCTGATGGTTGCCCGATCGGTCAGGAATTGATTTACCACGGAAAAAGAAAAGAAGAAAATGGATCCCGGGTTCATCCTTTATCCTTCGTCCTTGGTGCTCTAAGGGACACCCTTCCTACCGGTCGGGTTTCTGCCGTTGGATTCGCATTGGATGATACGCCCTTACTTACGTGCGGGCTACCGCATTGGAGCCCTCACTTACGTTTGGGCCTCGGACACGGGCGGCGGAGCCGCAGGCCGGATAAAGCCGGGACTCTGAACAACGGGCTGAAGCCGGGACTCAGAACTACGAGTTGGGTTGTTAGTTTGGGGTGGCGAGGGTTTGGATCTTTTGGATGAGTTCCCATTCGCTGTAGGGTTTTACTAGGTAGTCGGCGACGCCTTGTTCCTCGGCTTTTGCTCGGTGTTTTTCGCCGGCACGCGAGGTTATGACGATGACGGGGATCTCGCGAAGTCTTTCGTCTGCTTTGAGAGCGGCGACCATGTCGTAGCCGCCCATTCGCGGCATTTCAATATCGCTAAGAATTATTGAGGGAAGGTCTTCAAGTTCGCGGAGCGTCTCGAGCGCGTCGATGCCGTCTTTGGCGGTCAGCGCGAGCCAGCCGGCGTTTTTGACGACCTTTGAGGTCAGCAGGCGGACGCTCGGGCTGTCGTCAACGATCAGCACGGCGAGCTGCTTTTCGACCGGCGGCGGTTCGGCGATGGGTTCGTTGCCGGCCGGGCGGTCGCGGAGAAGATGATCGAGGTCGAGGATGGTGATGGCTTCGCCGCTCGCGAGGGTCGAGACGCCGAGCACGCCGGGCATCTGGTCGAGCGGGCGGCCGAGCGGTTTGACGACAAGCTCCTCGGTGCGGACGACCGAATCGACCGCGACGGCGAAGAACTCGTCGCCGCATTCAATGAGCAGTGCGTTCGCCGACTTTGCGAGTGCATCGCGGCTTGGCAAGCCGGTAAGATGCGCGAGCGAATAGGGCCTGAAGCGTTCGCTGGCATGGTCGATGAAGCCTTCGCCTTCGGCTGTGTAGCCTGAGTCCTTGCCGATCTCGACGATGTGCCGAATGGCGTTGAGCGGCACGGCGAAAACGTCCTGGCCCGAGGTAACGATAAGTGCCTCAGTGACCGCGAGCGGAAGCAGCATCCGGATGGTGAAGACGGTTCCGGTGTGCGGCGTCGATCGCATCGAGATGGTGCCTTTTTTCGATTCGACGCTTTCCTTTACGATGCTCATCCCGACGCCGCGGCCGGCATTGAGGTTGAGCTTCTGCGAGGTCGTGAGGCCTGGGCGGAAGATCAGCATCTGAGCCTCATCGTCAAACATCCGCTCGGCCTGTTCGCGTGTGATCAGCCCATCGATGACGGCCTTTTCTTTGAGTGAACCGGTGGAAATGCCGCCGCCGTCGTCGGCTACGGTGAGCACGACATGGGTCTCGTCGAGCGAGAGCTTTACCGTGATGCGGCCGGACTCGGGTTTGCCGAGCAGGCGGCGAAGTTCGGGATACTCGATGCCGTGGACGACGGCATTCTTGAGCAAATGGAGCATCGGCTCGATGAGCGAATCGAGGATCTTCGTGTCGATCTCAAGATGCGGGTTCTCAAGTGTGATCTCGGCACGCTTGCCTTCTTCGTCGCAGGTAACGCGGACGGCGCGTTCGAGCCGGGTCCGGAGTGCGCCGAACTCGACGAGGCGAATGCGCATCACGCGTTCCTGAACGCTATCAATCAGCCGACGCTGCGATTCGAAGAGCACGTCGAGGTCGCCCTTTAGTTGTTCGAGCGCAGTGTTGATCGAAAATGTGTCGTTCGAGGTTTCGCCGAGCTCTCGAATAGCTTGGTGAAATTCCGTATAGCGATCGTATTCGAGTTCATCAAAGTCGCCATGCACGGACCGTGGTGCGGGGATCGCTGAGCGATCGGCCGAAACTCTCGAAGTAAGGCCATTGCCGAGCATTGAGGCCTCGAAATCGACCTCGAGCTTTCCGTTCATCGCCTGCAGCCGGCGGGTCGCATTTTGCAGGTCGTCGATCTGGCGGTCGAGTTCCGATAGACGCTGTTCGACGGCGGAGCGATTGATGACCATATCGCGGACGATACCGACGAGTTCGTCGAGCTTGTCGAGCGAAACGCGGACGATCGAGCGATTGCGATTGGGCGCTTCGGCTTCGGGCTGTGCGGCATAGACCGGGACGGGCTCCGAGAGCTTGTGTGCCGGGAGCTCGGTGGTCGGTCGGAGTTCGGGAACAATGGCGGTTACCGGCACGTCGACCACATCGATCACGTCGGGTTCGTTGTTCTCGATCGCGGCCATCATCGCGTCGAAATCGGCGGATAGCTTTAGCGAAAGTGCGGCGGTCTCTTCGCGGCGTTCGCCGGAGACCAATGCCTGGAGACAGGTGTTCGACTCGATAAGAAGCGGGATCAGGCCCGAACGCGGCTTGCCGCCGGATTCGGCAAGCTTATCGAGAAGGTCCTCGATGCGATGGGCGAACTGGCTGAGCGGCTTGAGCCCGACGATCCCGGCCGAGCCCTTAAAGGTGTGGGCATTGCGGCGGATCTCCCAAAGTGCGTTCTTGTTGTCGGGATTTGTCTGGAGTTCGTCGAGGCTGGCGGAAATATTGCCGAGCAGATCGGCGGCTTCTTCAGCAAAAACCTCGAGAAGCTCTGCGTCTATCTCGAACTGTGAAAAGTCGCTTTCGGCCGGAGCAGGTTGGGCAGCAGGTGCGGGCGGCATCACCGGAACCTGCGGCGGCTGATAAGAGGGAAGCGGAGGTGCCCCAACTGGAGAGCTCGGGCTGAAGCTTGCATCGACCAAAAAATCAAAATCAGGCTCGGGCCCATCAACGGCAAGGCGAATCCCCGCAAAGGCGAGCTCGACATCGGCAACCGCATCGAGCGTTTCGCGGATCGCACTTTGGACATCGCGGCCCTCGCGTGCGGCGTTATGAAGCATGGACAAGTTACCGCTCACCTTTGCGCAGGCGTCGGCAACTTCGCGTCGGCCGAGCGGTTCGGAGCGGTGGCGAAGTTCGTTGATCCGGCGAGCGGGCACGTCAAGGCTCGACAAGTTTTGCGGAGCCTGGGCAAAGAGAAGTATGCCGCCGCGGATGCCGTGGAGAATGATCTCGGCCTCTTCAAGGAAAGTTTGTAGTTCGCGGTCGTTCATCTTCAATTCACAAAGCGATTATCCTGCGGAGTTTGCGGCGTTTCGCGGCGAAGCTCTGGGACGGGAAGCTTGAATGGCGAAACGGCGAGCTGGACGTCTGAGACCGAACGGGCAAGGTGGCCGAGGTGCTCGGAAAACTGGGCCGAGCTCATCCGGACAAGGTCGGCGACCTCGCAGATCTCTTTTACAGAGGCGGCTGCGGCTTCGGCGTTCGACGATTGCCCGCGGGTCGAGTTGAGCAACTCGGTGAGAAGAGAAGTGAGTTCCTGCGTGCTCTTTTCTATCTCAAAAAGTGAGCGTGCCGAGCGTTCGGCGGAAACCGATCCGAGCGAGACCTGCCGGACGGTCTCTTCCATCGAGGTGACAAGTTCTTTCGTTTCGAGATTTATCGCCTGTGTCATCGAGGCGATCTGCTGGGTCATCCTTGTTGAGCGGTCGGCAAGCCGTTCGATCTCTTCGGCGACGGTCGATATGCTGCCGCTTCCGGAGTTTTGCATTCCGCTCTGCAGGGAGGCGTTGAGGGCGAGCACGCTTGTGCGGTCGCTGAGGTCATCGATCTGCGAGACGATCTGGCCGATCTCCTGCGAGCGTTCGCCGAGCCGTTTGACGCGCTTTGCCGTTTCCTGAACTTGTTTTCGGATGGCTTCGGTCGCCGAGATATTGTTGGCTGCGGAGGCGGCGCCGGAGCGAGAATTGCCGAAGACCGTGTTGGCGATACCGGCCGAGCGTTCGGCTGCCTCGGCGATGCGACGCATCTCGGCGGCGAGCGAATCGAGAGCCGTGCGGGTCCGAGCGGACTGCGATGCTTGAGCATTGCTGCCGCGGGCGACCTGTTCGGCGGCCTCGGTGATCGAGCCCGAAACGGACGCTGCGGCGTCGGACGCCTTTCGGAGCCGACCGACGGTCGCGGAAAGATTTCCGGTCAAGAGATTGAAAGCGGCCGTCACCTCTTCCATCGCTTCCACGCGGCTTTCCGAGCGGAGCGAAAGGTCACCGGAAGCGACACCTGAAAGATCGGCCGAAAGGCGAAGGAGCGAACGCTCAAGTTGGGCAAACGCTTCGTCGCTTTGGTCGTTTGCGGAAAACCGCGTGGCAAGCGATGCGATGGCATTGCCGAGGCGATCTTCGGGACCGGCGGGCGAGAAGCCGCTGAGGCGGCCATCGCGGGCGAGTGCTTCGAGGGCTTTGGCGTTCTGAGAGAGATAGTTACCGATGGAGCGGAGCGAAGACTTGAGTTCATCGTCGGCTTCAAATCCTGCAGGCCGGCCTTCAGCTATATCGGACGCGGCGGCTGCGGCCGAGGCAAAGCGTCGGGCGTTCTCGCGGTCCTGCATCATCAACATCACGATCGCGGCTATGGCGATCGCCGAGCCGAGAATGAGAGACATCAGCACGACCGGGCCATCGGCGACGACACCGGCCTTGGCGAGAATAAGGAGGACGATACCGAGCAGCAAAAGGCCACCGCCGATAAAGGCGAGCGACCTGACGATCAGTTTTCCGAATGAAGAATTCATTGGATCAATGCGTTTTCTTGCGGCAGCTCGAGCATATCGGCCGGCGAGAGCGTTTCCTCAAAGCTTGCGGTCGGGAGGCTTTCGCGGTGCGGGCCGTTGTATTCGGCAGGTTCCATTGCTGCTTCGCCTGTTTCGGCCGGGGCGGAGGGCAGCGGTGCGGGCAAGGGTAGAGGAGCGGCCGTCTCGCTCGGACGCAGCCGCGAGCGGAGCACGGCAGTTCGGCTTTCGCGGATGTTTGAATCGAGCGAGTCGAGCTCGCCGACCAGCCCTGCGAGCTCGAAGTGCATTGCCGTAAGCCGCTTGAGCAGATCGCTGCGTTCGGCCGAACGCTCGGCAACGAGCGAGCCGATCATCTCGGGCAGCTTTGATGTGACGGAAAGAAGCGGAACGACCGAGGCAGCGACCTCAGAGAATTCGCGGGCCTCTTCGCCGAGCGTTGCGGCGCCGGTCTCGATCCGCTGGAGAAGCGAATCGCTCTCGGTAATACGTTCGGAATGGACGCGAAGCGAGTTGCCGCTTTCGATCGAGAAGCGGCCGATCTTCTCCGCCATTTCGATAAGCTCATCGGCGACGGCCTGGCCATTGGCCCGGCTTCCGCCGACGCTAGCATTAAGTGCTATCAGCTTGAGCTTGCGTGCAAATTCGTCGCTTTGGCGCGCGAGGTTCTGTATCGAGAGGGAGTTCTCGCGGAGCTCGCGGATGGTACGATGCAATTCGCCGACGTGGAGGCTGAGGCCATCGACACCAGCCTTTAGGCCATTAGTTGAATTGCGGCCAAGCTCGAGGACCTTCGGATCACAGGACATTGCCCGAAGCATCGCGAGTGAATCGTCGAGCTCCGGCCTCGGGGCGAGCGGAGACCGAAGGCGGGCGATGCTTTCATCAAGTACGCCTTTGCCGGTTGCGGATTTTCCGCGGGCAGTTGCTGTTCTTTCGGCAAGCTGAGAAGCGAGGTGCTCGGATGCGGCGATGGCACCGGCGAGTTCGCGGCGGCTTTCTTCAAGGTGAGTGCGGAGAGCATTGACCGGGCGGGCCAGTTCGGTAAGCGGGCCTGCGGCTACAATTTCCTGGACAGGCGAACCGCTGTTTGCGGGAGCAAGGTCTTTCGATAGGCGTTCAATGGCCGCTCGCAATTGCTCGAGTTCGCCGCCGGCATCGACCGAGCCGGTCACTTTGGCGATCAGCTTCTGTGCCGAAGCGGTCACGCGGTCGGAATATTCAAAGGGTTCGAGAGCGGCGTTCGTATTGCCGCTGGCGACGTCCTCCATCAGTTTAAGCAGATTGCGGAGCTGGCGGCCGTTCCGCTTAATGCTTTCCAAGATCTCATCGGTCTCGGCGGCACCGGTCGCGCCGGGAATGTCTGCGTTCGGGGTGCGCTCGAGGCTTTTTGCAGCCAGCAGGGTCTTTTCGATCGGCTGAACGGCGTCATCGGCGAGCCATCTTCCGTAGGCCGCCGTGATCGCGGCCGCTACGATAATGGTGCCGATGAATGGGATCTCGAATGAAGAGAAGATATACGTTGCGGCGGCAATGCCGATCAACCCGACCACGGCATTGAGCACCGCGAGCACACACACTGCGAGCCAAATGCGGTTGCGGAGCTTTGATACACCTGAGTCTGTTGCCGGGCGGTTCATCTTTTCAAGCAAACTAGGCAGAACGCGGATCCGATATCGCACGGATCGCGGTAGGGCTTAGAAGGGAAACCGGATGAGGCAGAGCGCCGTGTTGCGTGCCTTCGACCAAGGGAGCACCGCCCGCAGTTATAAACGACGAAGGTTCGGATGAAAAGACCTCTCCGACCGCATCGACCGGAAAGGCGATATTTGTTTCATCGCCGATCACAGCAAGCCGAAGCATTTTTGCCTTCGTGTCCGCGGCGGGCCGCGATTCGCTCAAGAGCGAACGTAGATCGACGACAAGAGCTATCTCCCCGGTGAACGAAGCAACGCCGAGCACATTCGCCGGCGACTTTGGCAGGCGGGCGAGATCGAGCGGATGCGAGACCTCGACCACGGCATCTGCCGGCAAGCAATACTTGCCGCCGCCGATGGTGAAGGAAAGAAATCTGGAGTGCGAATTGGCCGCGGGCTCGGTCAGGTCACTTGCTTGATTTGAGGTCGCCTCAGGCCGTTCGGGGGAATTTGAAACGGTTTCGAGGTTCATTGTGCATACTCTTCCATTTCAGGTGCCGCAGCACCGTCGGTAAGATAGCCTTCGACCACCTTCATAAGTGTTTCGGGGCCGAACGGTTTTGTTATATAGCCCGAGGAGCCGGCCATTCGGCCTCGGACCTTGTCAAAAAATCCGTCTTTGCCGGAGATCATTACGACGGGAACGTCCTTTGTCTCCGGGGCACTCTTGATGGCCTTGCAGACCTGGTAGCCGTCCATTCGCGGCATGGTGATGTCGAGCAGAACAAGATGCGGCTGGAGGGCCTTGAGCATTTCGAGAGCCTCGACGCCATCTGAGGCACAGAAGACCTCGTGGCCGCTCTTTTCGAGCTTGCCGCTGATCAGCTTGCGGATGGTCGGGCTGTCGTCAACAACGAGGATCGTCTTGCCGCTGACCTGTGTGCCGTTAGCTCCCTGTTTCTGCTTGATCTCTTCGATGCGGATGTGAAGAGCGTTTACGTAGCTGGAGAGGACGACGTTGTTCGGGTTCGTCTGGGCGGCTTCGACAAGGTAAAAGTAGCCCTTATCGTATTCGCGAAGGTTGATGTAGCCGATACCGAGATTTGTTAGCTCGACCTCAGTAAGCGGATGCTGGCTGCGGGCCGCCTCGAGCGAGTTGAGTGCTTGGCGGATCACCCATTGCTCTGCGCTCTGGTTCGCTAGCAGCATCTCGATATCCGAGAGCGACAGCACTGCGAAGCAGTTGCCGCAAACAACGGAGAAGATATCGTTTTCGGTCGTGCAGAACGGGCACGGCCGATTGGTTTCGGCTGCCTGGTGGCCATTTGAGGCAGGAACCGCTGCGACCGGTTCGCTTTGGTGTTCGGCCGGTGAGTTCTCGGGCCGCGGGATCTCATCGCCGAAGCTCGGAGCCTCGGATGCGAAGGGATCGGCCGCCGTGGAGAACATCGTCGACGAACCAAAGTCCGGCATCGGTTCGGGCTGTTCATTTACAAAGGGCTCGGCCTGTATTTCGCTGACCGGGACGATCGGTTCGTCCGTTGCAGGTTCCGGGGCGATGAAGCCACGGGCTGCGTCAAAGACCTCATTCGGCATCGCCGCTATGGTCGAGAATGGATCAAAGGACGACTGCGGTTCGACGCGGGTCGCAAATGGATTGTATTCTTCGGCCTGCGGCTCGAAGACGTGTTCCTCGGCCGGCGGAGCGATCGGAGCGTCGTAGCGGACCTCGTCGATCGATTCGTCATCGCTGGCATCTACGAATGAAAGTTCAGACGCGACCGGCGGCTGTTCGATGAATTCCTCGACCGGCTCGTTTTCGGGCAAAGCTTCGGGCTCTCCGAAAGATGCTTCGGCGACGGCTTCTTCCAGCGCCTCGTAATAAGGAACTTCCTCGGTCACAACATCTTCAACCGGAGCGAGTGCTTCCTCAGGTGCCTCAAATAACGCCTGCGGTTCGGAAACTTCTTCAAGGCTATCTTCAAGATAGGCCTGCGGTTCGGCTGCCTCTTCGGTTGGCTCTGAGTATTCAAATGCCGGTTCTTCGGTTACGCTTTCGGCGACCTCAACGGTTTCTTCGCGGGTCTCGAAGGCTTCTTCGACACCGGCGGGCATTTCAAGTTCTTCGGTCGGGCTCTTATCTCCGACGACCGGAGATTCGAGCAAACCGCTTTGTAGCGAGACGGACATTTCCGGCGCTACTTCGTGTTCGGCTTCAGCTACAGGAGCTTCTTCAACCGGTGCTTCGGTCACGGCCGGTTCTGCTACGGGAACGCTGGGAAGGAACGAGCGGAGCGACGCAAGACCAGTGCTGGCGGCGACGTTATCGGGGTTGATCTCAAGTATGCGTTGGAATGCCGCGATCTTATCTTCAAAGCCCGCCGCGAAATGCGAGCGGAGCATCCAGGCATCTTCCGAATCCGGCATTTCTTCGAGCACCGCGTCGAGGAGTTCATTGGCATCGGCGATTCGGCCGGCGACGGCCGCGGCCTTTGCCTCTTCAAGATAGCCGGACGTCATCGCCCTTCGGACATCAGCAAAGGCGGCACGTGCCTCGACGTTGTCAGGTTCGATCGCGATAGCTTTTTCGAGGTAAAGCAGCTTGCCTTCGTTCGAATCGGCAAGGCCGGCAAGGCCGAGCCAGGCTGTCGCACAGTTTTGGTCGTGCTCAAGGGCCTTTGAGAACATGTCCGAGGCTTGGTCGCTCATACCCTGTTCGACCGCCTCTTGTCCTCGCTGTAGAAATGTCTTCGCGAGCAAGGCGTTAGTCGCCGAGAGCCATTCGATTGCACGCTGGTTGGCCGGATTTATCTCAAGCACATGGTTGAGAAAGCCGAGGAGTTCTTCTGGATACTCGCTTATCGAAGCGAGCCAGAGCCAGGCATTCTCAGAGCCGGGATTGAGTTCGACCGAGCGGAGAAGAGCGACTCGGGCCTCGTTGCGGTGGCCGGCCTGTGCGTTCCGAATGCCTTGCCGTAGGTAGTCTTCGGCCTCGGAAAACAGGTCGCCCGGCGAGCTAACGAAAGGCGATTGTTCGGTCAGAGCGTTGGGTGCGACTGCGGATTCTTGTTCTAAGATCATAAGCCTCTTGTGCCAAATTTTGAAGCAGAATTTTGAGCGGTGCGGTCTTGGGAGGCCGGGTACCGGAGATGGTAAACCCACTGGCGAAGGAGATTCAAAAGCAATTACAGTGCCAGCCCGCAAGCGGGGCGTCTCGGTTTTGATTCGGGCCGGTGCGAGCCTAGAATGTAGTCATTAAAGGGCTTTGCGAAATCTGCGGGGAGTTTCGGGAAGCCTCGCAGGCCATTAAAGTGACAAAATCTGTCAATGGCCGGATGACATAAACCGGCAAAGCAGCTCTCGCGAAGTCAGTGGAACGACCCGAGCAAACTATGGAAACCAAAACCGATGTTGTCGTTATCGGCGGCGGGCCTGCGGGCCTTTCGGCCGCAGCGTGGTGCTCGGACCTTGGCCTTACGGCAGTTTTGATCGAGGCAAGCGAGCGGCCCGGCGGACAGCTCCACTCGATAAACAACCCCATCGCGAATTACGCGGGCCTCGCGGCGGCGAACGGACGCGAATTCGCCGCGAAACTTCTGGAGTGGGAAAAGCAATTCGCATTCCGCCGGCTGGTCGGAACGCGTGTCGAGTCAATCTCCGCCGAACCGCTGGTCGTAAGAACCGCGGGCGGAGAGGAGTTTCGCCCGCGGGCTGTGATACTCGCCACAGGGCTTAGCCGACGGCGGCTCGGGCTTGCTGGCGAGGATGAATTCGTCGGCAAGGGCGTTTTGCGGTCGGGTGCGGGGCAGCGGGAGGAAGCAAAGGGGAAACATGTCGTCATAGTCGGCGGCGGCGACGCGGCTATCGAGAACGCGGTTTTGCTTAGCGAGTTTGCCGAACGAGTGACGGTCGTCCATCGGAGCCGCGAGTTTCGGGCGAGGGCGGAGTTTCTCGAACGGGCGAAAGCAGCGGCGAACGTCGAGATGATCACAGAAACTCACGTGTCGAAGATCCTCGGCGAAAAGAGGTTTGAGGGAATTGAGGCTTCGGGCCCGGAAGGCTCGCGCTCGATCGTGGCAGATCTTCTGCTTATTCGTATCGGATTCAAGCCCAACTCTGAGTTGCTCCGAGGCCTTGTGGAGCTCGACGTTTCGGGCTTTGTTCAGGTCGATGTGACCTGTGCGACATCGGTGCCGATGATCTTTACTTGCGGCGACGTTGCGAACGCCATTTCCCCGACAATTTCGACTGCGACCGGCATGGGATCAACCGCAGCCAAGGCCATCGCGGCTCGACTCTCCTAATAATGAAACGTCCGAAAATTTGAATAAAAAATGAATTTCTGATTAAATCGCTCAAGTTCGCGACCAAACGTACGCATGGCATGAAATTAGCCGAAGGCCGTTAACTTATTGCAAAACAAATGGTTAGGCTTATTTCATAGGGAAACACACCCTTTCCTGAAGTTAACCGCCCGGTGGCACGGTTCGTGCGTAATTATAAGGTGTCGAATTGCCTTCCAATCCGAAAACAAAAGCTCCTGACTTGTTCTGAAGATTGGACAGTCCTTTTCAATTTTTTAGCTAGGAGGAACCTATGAACAACAAAGTGACGTTCAAAAGCGGACTTTCGTTTGCTGTTTTGAGCTTTGTGCTAGTAACTTTGTTGGGCGTCCAAGGTTTTGCTCAGGCCGGCACCTCATCCGTGACCGGTACGATTTTCAATGAGCAGAACGAGGTCGTCCCCGGAGCTACTGTCACGCTTGTAAGCGTGGCTCAAAACACCCGACGCACCGCAGTCACAAACTCACAAGGAAACTATTCGTTCTCGCTAGTGAACCCCGGCCCTTACCGTATTGAGGTTGAGGCTCAAGGTTTCAAGCGAGCGGTGACTTCCGAGTTTCAGGCCCAGGTTGACAGGACCGCACAGCTTCCGATCACATTGGAAGTCGGCGGGGTCGATGTCACCGTTACGGTCGATGCCGGAGGCATTGAGAACCTTAATATAAACACGCAGGACGCCAGTCTCGGAAACAACTTTGTTTCGGAGCAGATCACGCAGCTTCCGCTTCAGGGACGCAACGTAGGTAACCTGCTCAGTCTTCAGGCCGCAGTGACCCCGGACGGCTCAGTTTCCGGCGGACGCAGCGACCAAGCGAACATCACGCTTGACGGCGTGGACGTTAACGACCAGCAGAACGGCCCGGCCTTTACGCCGGTTCTTCGCGTTACGCCTGACTCGATCGAAGAGTTTCGTGTTACGACGTCGAACCCCGATGCCAGCCGCGGTCGCTCCTCGGGAGCCCAGATCGCACTTGTCACCAAGAGCGGGTCAAATCAGTTCCGCGGAAATCTGTTCGAGTATCATCGCAACACGATCACGACCGCGAATAGCTACTTCAACAATCTTTCAAATGTTGAAAGGCCGGCTCTGATCCGCAATCTCTTTGGCGGTTCGATCGGTGGACCGATCGTAAAAGACAGACTCTTCTTCTTTTACAACTATGAAGGCATGCGCGAGGCCAAGGGCGTTTCCGTTCTCCGGCTCGTTCCGCTCGCCAGCATGGGCCAGGGCCAATTGCGATATCGCAACCTCGACGGCAATCTGGTAACGCTTTCGCTTGCTCAGCTTAATAGCCTCGTAGTTCCGGGCGGCTCGGCTCCTGGTCCGGTCGTGGATATGAACCCGGCAGCGATCGCTGTTTTTGCGGCAGCCGCGGCCCGCTATCCTGCTAACGACACTGGTTTGGGCGATGGCTTGAACACCGGCGGATACCGTTTCAACGCACCGCTTCCGGTTGAGCAGAACACCCATACGGCGAAGTTCGACTGGAAAATCACCAACGACGATAAGCACACGCTTTCGCTCCGCGGAAACTACCAGCAGGACATCTTCACGAATGCCTCGGCATTCCCGGATACCCCCAGCCCGGATACCTGGAGCCACCCGCTTGGCGTTGCGGCCTCGTACACCTGGCTGATCAAAAGCAACATTGTCAATCGCTTCACCTATGGCTTGACGCGAAATGCGTTCAGCAACCAGGGTGACTCGAATGAGAACACCATCACGTTCCGTGATGTCTTCACGCCGGCAAACTTTGCATACAGCTTTAACCGCGTGCAGCCGACGCAGAACTTTACGAACGATGTTAACTGGACCATCGGCGATCACTCGCTGCAGTTCGGTATCAACTTCCGTATCATTCGCAACACGCGAACGGACTTTGGTCTCGCTTATGATAACGGTGTTACCAACTCCTCATTCTATCTTGGAGCCGGTTCGCAGTTGACGCAGGCTGTTAACAATCTCGGACCCGGCTTTGAGGTCGGTCCCGCATTCAGCCTCGCAGTGCAACGTGCACTCGCCGGAATGATCGGCCGCCTTTCGCAGTACGGTGCAAATTTCAACTTCGGACTCGATGGACAGCCGCTTGGCGGCGGAGTTCCGGTCGTTCGCAAATGGGCGGCTGAAGAGTACGACTTCTACGTACAGGATTCTTGGAAGATCCGTCCGAACTTCACGCTGAACCTCGGCCTTCGGTATGGCCTCAGCACTCCGGTGTATGAGCAGGAAGGCTACATGGCCAAACCGAACATCACGCTCCAGACCTACTTCGACCGTCGCGTCGCGGCTGCTGCACAGGGACAGAACTACACAGAACCTCTGCAGATCATCCGTGCCGGAAAGGCAAACGACGCTCCGGGTTTCTACTCGATGGACTGGAACAACTGGCAGCCGCGTGTTTCATTTGCGTGGTCGCCGAAGTTCGAATCCGGTTGGCTCTCGAAGATCTTTGGTACAAATGATGAATCGGTCATCCGCGGTGGCGTGTCCATCCTGAATGACTATTTCGGCCAGGCTCTCGCAGTCAACTTTGACGCCAACAATCGTCTTGGCTTTGCGTCTAACCAGACGATCTCGGCCAATACGTACAACATCACGACGAACCCGGCTCCGCTTTATACGGGCTCGTCAATGTCGATCCGTACGCTCCCGGGAATTACCATTCCGCCGAGCATCACGTTCCCGCTCCAGCAGCCGCTCAACGACGCACGTCGTATCGAGGGTTCGCTCGACGATAACCTGACGTCGCCGACCCACTATCAGTGGAACATCAGCTACGGCCGAAAGTTCGGCTGGGGTATCTATGCGGAAGCGTCGTACGTCGGCCGCCTTGCAAAAGGACTGCTCGCTTCCCGCGACGTAATGCAGCCGAACGATATTCGTGACCCTGTTTCCGGACAGACCTACAATGAGGCGGCTGGTATTCTTGAATGGCACCGCCGTAACCGCACTCCAGTCAACAGCGTCCCGAATCAGCCGTTCTTTGAGAACATGTATGCTCCGGGTTCGGTTGATGCCGTGCTCTTCGGTGCCGGCCTTTCGAACACGCGCGCGGCTTACGGCTTTATGGCCGTGACGGCTGTTACGCCGGGTTGTGCCGGTGCTCCGCTCTTCGGTTGTTACGATAGCGGAAACGACTGGACATACTTGCAGGACATCTTCGACCGGTTCGTCGGTCCGAAGCTTTACTACAACCGGCAGTACGGTGCTCTTTCGGCTTACGGCACGATCGCGGATTCCAACTACCATGGTGGAACGCTTTCGATCCGTCAGCGGTTCAAGGGCCTTACCTGGGACCTCAACTACACGATGTCCCGTTCGATGGATGACACTTCGGGTCTTCAGACGAGCGGTGTCTTTGGCGGGGCTTTCATCCTGAATGCTCTGCGTCCGAAGGACAACTACTCTGTCTCGGACTTTGACCTTCGGCACATTGTTAACGCCAACGCGATCTGGGATATCCCGATCGGCCGTAACAGGACGTTCTTTAGTGGAATGAACAAAGTTGCGGATGCCATTTTCGGCGGCTGGCAGCTTTCAACGATCTATCGTTGGAACACCGGTTATCCGAATGGCTTCTTCGTTGACGTGGCAGGTTGGCCGACCAACTGGAACGTCCGCAGTGCGGTCGTCCAGCTTCGGCAGATCTCACCGACGCCGACCAGGCTCGGTGGTGTGAACAACGACCGTCCGAATGCGTTCTCGAACAGGCTGGCGACGTATCGCGGTTTCCGCAGTCCCGGCCCCGGCGAGTCAGGCGACCGAAACATAACCCGCTATCCGAACTACGTAGTTCTGGATGCTGGTTTGCAGAAGGCCTTCAACATGCCGTGGAATGAGAACCATAAGATCAAGATCCGCTGGGATGTCTTCAACGTTACCAACACCGCAAGGTTTACGGGCAACGCTGATACGACCTTCGGTCTCGATCCGGACCTTCTTGGTGCTCCGGGCAACTCCTTCGGTAACTACACAGGTACCCAAGGATCGCCTCGAGTAATGCAGTTCGCCTTCCGCTTCGAATTCTAATTCGAGGCAGTAGGCAAAAAATTAGAGCCGGCTTTCGGGCCGGCTCTTTTTTTGTTTGTTGATGCGAATGCTTACGAATTGTCCTTTACGAACTGTTCGATCTTACTTCGCTCTGGATGCTCCTTTACCTTTTCAAGAAACGCCTTGTATTCCGCGAGGGCACGGTCTTTCATATTCGCAGCATTATAAAGAGCAGCAAGCCGAAGATGAACCTCCGCCTTTTCGATCGGGGCAAGCTCGATGGCCTTGTTCAGATAACCAACCGCGAGCGAGCCCTTGCGAGCTTTAAGATATGCCTCGCCGAGAAAGTGGTTCGCCTCAGGTGAGTTCGGCTCGGCCTCGACGGCCTTGGTCAACGTAGCGATGGCTTCGTCGTTCTTGTTCTGTGAGAACTGAACCTTGCCGAGATTGACCAAGGCGATGGCAAAATCGGGCTTCTGCTCAAGAGCTTTCGTGTAAGCCTTTTCGGCATCGCTGAGCTTATTGTTGCCGAAATGAAGCGTGCCGATCTCTGTCCAGGCTACGAAATCTTTCGGGTCTTTCGCGACGATCTGATCGAATAGTTTGATCGCCTCGCCCGTTTTCTTTGCCTTTGCTGCAGCGGTTGCCTGATCGAATAGCTTGTTGTTAGCCTCGCTCCGGCCCGTGTATGCATCTTTTACCGAAACAACGCCGGGGGCAGAGTCGCTGCGTTGGCCGTCGCCCCAATTGATCGCCATGTCGTATCGCTCGCCGCCGCCGACCGAAACCATTTGCCGGCCGATCTCGTTGCCGCCGATGCTTACGACGAGGAACTGGCCGTCCCGAGCGCGTTGCAGGAAATAATAATAACCTTCGTCGTTTATCTGCGTCCGGGCACGCTCGGCCCCATCGATCATCAGCAGAACGTTGACGATGGGCTTTCGCTCGCCCGGCTTCAGCCCCTTTAATTCGATCTGGCCCCAAATGACCGGCTGGCCGATCGGGATCGGAAGTCCGGTAACAGATCGTACGTCCTGAGCCGATGCGCCCGAGACGAAGAAAAATGCGATCAGGAAAACCGCGGCGTAAAAACTGTTAACTTTCATAGGAATACCTCAATGAGTGGAATTGCCTAATTGTGTGATGATTTCGCCAGTGAGTCAACAGGCGGGCCATCAGCGGGCGGCGAAGGAATCGTTGCCGGTGATGTCGAGGAGGTGGCGGGTGTCGTTGATGGCGAGGACGCGGATGTTACGCCGCGGGCGGATCTCAAAACGGTTGATGCCGCAATTTGAGGTAACGATCCATGGCGTCCGCTGCGTTCGGCGATTGATCGCACCCATCAGGTGTAGCGTCATGAAACAGATCGCACCGGTGTGGGAAAAGATAGCGACCCGCTCGCCTTCGTGCTGGCGAACTATGTCCCAGAGCTTTTTCTTTGTACGGTCGAGGAGCTGCGAATAGCTCTCGCCTTTGGTGATAACGTGATGGACCTCGCGGTTTACGAGCGCATAGTAATCCCGCGGGTGATGTTCGCGCGACTCATCAAAGGTCAGCCCTTCGAGGACCCCGACGTGCCGCTCGCGAAATGCTTCGGTCGGCCGTACTTCAAGATCGGTGATACGTGCCAGTTCCGATGCCGTCTCTATCGCACGGTGAAGATCGCTCGAATAGATCGCCGAAACACCTTCATCAGCCAAGTGCCGGGCGGTCGCCTCGGCCTGCCGCTTTCCAAGATCGGAGAGCGGAGTTGGGCCATGCCCGCCGAAACGCCCTTCGGCATTTCCGGCAGATTGCCCATGTCTTATCAGGTATAGCCTGGTGGTTGCCACTTTGCTCTATCCAGTTGCTTCGGCCTTCAATTTTTCCGTTTGATAGTGAGTTCTGAGAGCCTCGACAAATTCGTCGATCTGCCCTTCCATCACAAGATCGAGCTGGTAAACGGTCAACCCGATGCGGTGATCCGAAACGCGATTCTCTTTGAAATTGTAAGTTCGGATCTTCTCCGAGCGGTCGCCGCTGCCGACCATCGATTTGCGTTCGGCGGAGAGCAGGGCCTGCTGCTTTTGCTCCTCCATCTCCTGAAGCCGTGCCCGCAGCACACGCATCGCTTTTTCGCGATTCTTTATCTGCGATTTTTCGTCCTGCATCGAAACGACGAGGCCGGTCGGCAAGTGCGTAAGCCGGACGGCGGAATAGGTCGTATTTACCGATTGCCCGCCCGGGCCCGAGGAACAGAACGTATCGACCCGAAGGTCGTTCGGGTTCACCTGAATATCAACTTCCTCTGCCTCGGGAAGAACGGCAACCGTCACGGCCGAGGTGTGGATGCGGCCTTGGGTCTCGGTCTGCGGGACGCGCTGGACGCGGTGGACGCCGGATTCGTATTTGAGCTTTGAATAAACGTTGTCGCCCTCGATCATTGCGATGGCTTCCTTTACGCCGCCAACGCCTGTATCAGCAGTTCCCATGATCTCCATCCGCCAGCCCTGCCGCTCGGCATAGCGTGCATACATTCGGAGCATTTCCGCGGCGAAAAGCGTGGCTTCGTCGCCGCCCGTCCCGGCACGGATCTCTAGAATTACGTTCTTTTCGTCGTTCGGATCTTTCGGGAGAAGGAGAAACTTCAATTCTTCCTCGGCGGGCGGGAGTTTTTCTTCGATCTCGGCGATCTCGAGCTCGGCCATTGCCCGCATCTCTTCGTCATCGGCGGTCTCGGCAAGCTCTTTGGCCCCGGCGAGGCCTTCGCTCAGCTTCTTTACCTCGCGGTATTTCTCTACGATCTCGCCGAGCATGCGGTGCTGTTTCATCAGCTTCGCATACTGCTGCATATCCGACATGAACTCGGGCGACGAGATCTGTTCGGTCAGCTCTTCGTAGCTCTTTTCGATCTGTACAAGCTTTTCAAGCATAAGATTTCTGCCACAGAGGTCACAGAGTTCGCAGAGAAGATACTAGACGAATGCACTGGTTATCTACTCGGTGTATCTACTCGGTGGCCTCAGAGGCTAATTTCAAGTAGCGGGTTCGAGCTTCAGCGATTCGTTGAGCGCAGTAATTGCGACCTCGAGCTGTTCATCGTCCGGTTCCTGCGTCGTGATGTTCTGCAGCCAAATGCCCGGCAGCGTCATGAACTTAAAGATCGGGCCCGATTCTTTCTTCGCTGCGTAACGGATCACCTCATATGAAAGCCCGGCGACGAGCGGCATCAGAGCGATCCTGACGACCAGGTTCAGCCACGTCTGCTCAAAGGCGATCACCGAGAAAAGCACGATCGAGACGAGCATTACGACCATCAGGAACGACGTTCCGCAGCGGGGATGCTGACGCCGTTGCACGGTTGCGTTCGCCGGCGTAAGGTCAAGCCCTTTCTCCCAGGCATAGACTGTCTTGTGTTCGGCTCCGTGGTACTCGAAGACGCGGCGGATGTCTCGCATGTAAGACATCGACCAGATCATCGCAACAAAAAAGACCATGCGGACAATGCCATCTACCAGGTTGAAGGCGATCCAGGAGTGCGGCTTCGTTTCCCAAATGTAGGCGTAAATATTCGTCCACCAACCTGCATCCGGCGGAATGACCGGAGCTTCGGCCCAGCCGAAGGCGATGAACGCTACGTTCGTAAGCAGCAGCGGTGCGACGACGAAAAGAAGGATGTTGAAGCCGAGGGCGAAGATGAGCGAACCGATCGTGCTGGCGGAACTTCCTCCGCTTTCTTTCGCTTGCTTTTTCGGCATTACGACCTTGGCACCGGATTTTGTGAAGTTCTCGTCGGTCGTTCCCTCGGCCAATGCCGCCTCAAGCTCAAACGCCTTTTCTTTCGTCAGCTCTTCCTGCGCCCGCTCGTCATCTTCAAAGACCTTCGCCGAGAAGTTCAACGCCTTGATGCCGAGAGCCATCGTCTGGATAAGCGTCGCACCGCCGCGGAGCACCGGAATGTTGAGCCACTTGTACTTGTCGCTCCACTTTGGCAAACTCTCGGCGGTCGTGATTATGGTGCCGTCCTGCTTGCGGCACGCGATCGCATAGGCCGAGGGCGTACGCATCATCACGCCTTCCATAACGGCCTGGCCGCCAACGATCAGGTCTCGCTCCACCGCAAAAACGGTATGGATGAAACGGGTCAGCCTGCGAGCGAACGCTTTCTTGCTTTTCATACTGCTCTCCTCCGGACGTTGAGCCGGCCGCAAACGAAAACGACGCCCGGTTCTTTTATGCCTGCTTTAGGTGCGGGTGGCCACACGAAAAGCTCTCGGCGCGAACGGGCGTCGGTCGATGATATTCTAGTAAAGGTGTTTTCTCGGGTTCTCCAGAGCTTTACCTTCGCCTTTTAGCTCGCGGCCGGTGCTGCCCCGCGGGCGTAACGCTTGTTAAAGCGGTCAACGCGTCCGGCCGTATCAACAAGCTTCTGCTTGCCGGTAAAGAACGGGTGGCACTCCGAGCAAATTTCTATGTGGAGTTCCTCGCCCATCGTGGACCGCGTTTTGAAAGAATGCCCACAGGCACACGCGACCGTTATCTCGTCGTATTTCGGATGTATTTCAGGTTTCATTGCGGTTTCCTGCCTATTAATAAAGACAAACATTAAGGATACCCGCCGATGGGCCGATTTGTCAACGAAAACCGGGCATCGTCCGAAGTGCGGCAGAATTCGCTGCGAAATCAGATGAAACAGTCCCGAGAGAGTGAATCCGGTCACGACGCCTCGGCGAAAAAGGTCAAGAACAGTAAATACCAAACCTTCAAGGGGGAACTATGATCAAAAAAACATCTCTTGCCGTTTTTTCAATTGTGCTTGCCATTTCGGCAGTAAACGCACAGAAATCCGAAGAGGGCTTCGACCCAAACTCGACCACCAAGCATGAAGCCGTCGGTAATTTCGACGGACAGATCAATCTTGCGACCGGTTTGACGAACGTCCGCCTGAGCAACGGGTTCATCCTCGCGGCCCAGTCTTTGAATATCGAGGTGATGTCGTCCTCGCGGATCCGTATCCGCCGCGGCGTCGCTTCATTTCCGATCACGGGAGCGACCATCGACGGTACAACGCTCCGGGGCGAGATCCTTCACTCGAGCGGCCTTATTTTTGAACGAGGCTCCGCGGCAGTGAAGATCGAAAGGTTTGCGATCGACACGACCGGTGCACAGCCCATCATCACCGGTCTCGCTTCGGCCAATGGGTCGGTAGTCGGTCGTATTCCACTTTTTAACCTGGATCTAAGCAATGCACAGGTCTCGGCGAGCGGGCAGTTTATCTCGATCGCCGGCGTTGGCGTAACGCTTCGGCAGGAAGCAGCGGGTGCATTGAACGCCGTGTTTGAAACGGATGCGTTTGTCGAAGGATTTAACATCGGCAATGCCAACGTTTTCGGCTTTTCGTTCTAAGACTCGCATCCCATAAAAAACCGTAACGGCCCGGTCGAAAGCCCGGGCCTTTTCTATTGCGTGCGAGTGTGGTTTCGGCTATCATCCGCTTACGGCCGGGCACCATGCTCGACGCCACCCAAATGAAAGCAACAAAACTTTTCGCAGCACTGGCGCTTCTGCTCGGAATCGCCGTTTCGCTCAATGCACAGGCCAAACTGCCCGAAGGCTGGAAGGTCTATACCGTTCTCGACGGTAAGGTTTCGCTCGCGATGCCGGCGGAGCCCGAGCTTGACACGTCCGAGGGCTATCCCTTGTATACCGCAGCTTCGACCGCAGGTGTCGTCGTCTTTACCCGTCAGTCGGACGTCGCGATCAGCGAGAAGGACGCCGAGGCGGACCTGCTGATCTTCTTCCGCGGATTTCGCGACGGGATCGTCGAAGAACTGAAAATCGACAAATCCGGCCTCTTAGACCCGACGAAGTTCAAAATGGGTGAAGAAAAGAAAATGACCTATGCCGGCTTGCCCGGTTATGACCAGTCGTTCACGGCGGGCGACGTCCGTGGCCGGTTTTGGATCGCGAACAGCGGCCGTGAGGTCTATGCGATCTTCTGCATCACGCTTGCCGGGACAGGACGGCCGATCGACGAGATCGTTTTTCCCTCTTTCAAGCTCATTAAATAGAGGGCTGGCTCTCGGTCCCGAGTGCGGCCGCTAAGCTTTGCTGCTCGATGCCGTAGCGGCGCATCAGGTCGCGGGCGGCCTCGGCCATATGGGGCGAGGGCTCGCGTTCTTTTACGGCGACAAGCATATTGTTTTTCGGCGTGTGTTCGGTGGCGACGAACTCGAAAAGCTTTGTCGCATAGCCGCGGCTTTCAAGCAGCATCGAGCGGAGGCCGTCGGTCAGGGTTTCGGCCGTTCGCTCGAGAAGGACCGGATGCTTCAATATGTCGGCAAGTTCGTCCGGCGGGCGGAGTTGCTTCCGCACCTGTTGGTGACAACAAGGGGCAGCGACGATAATACTCGCCTCGGCCGCGACTCCCTTAGCGAGTGCATCGTCGGTCGCCGTATCGCAGGCGTGAAGTGCGATGACGATGTCTGGCCGCCCGATCTCGGCCCCCGCAATGTCGCCGACGCGGAACGCGAGCCCCTCAAAATCGCAGGCTTTCGCGACCCCATCGCAGGTTTCCATTAGGTCAGCCCGGCGGTCGATGCCCGTGATCGACGCCACGATGCCGCGGTTGTTTACAAGATGATCGTAGAGTGCAAAGGTCAGATAACCCTTGCCGCAGCCCATATCGACCGCCGATATCTCGCTTTTTCCTTTTAGGCCCGAGCGCTCGATCAGGCCGTCAACCACCTCAACGAACTTGTTGATCTGCTTCCATTTATCACGTTGATCGGAGCGTATTTTTCCGTCTTCGGTTGAGATGCCAAGTGCTCTCAGGTATTCGGAGCCCGGGTCAATAAGGTGATCTTTCTCGCGGTCGTGCCGCCTTTGCGGGAGCGTACGGAAGGTCGGCTTGCCTTTGTTCAGCCTTGCGTTCCGCTTGCCGATGTCGAGCTGCAGATCGGCCTCGGTAGTAAATAGGTGAGCGTTTCGAAAACCCGAGCCGAGATATTTCTCGAGCCGCTCGCGGGCTGCGGTGAGGTCATAGTTCTTTACGACGTCGCGCATATCGAAGCGATACTGGAAGAGCATTCGCTCGCCCTTGCGGGTCGTTATACGGCGGAGGAAGATCTTTTGCAGATGTTCGTCCGTGCCCTTATAATTCCCAAGTGTAAGCTTGACGAAGGTGCCTGCCTCGAGTGCTTCGGCAAAGGCTTCGGTAAATTCTGTTATCCTTTCGTTCACGATGGTTGAACAAATAAGTATAGATGAACGAGGCAAAATACAATATCAGCGGTGAGGACCTTGTCCGCGACCTTCTCTTGGTGCTTCGCGAAACCTTTGAAGGCTCCCCCGGCGACGAGGGCAGTATCTATCTCGATCGCGGCGTCGGGGTGCTCTCGACGCTCGGCTCCGTAAGCGCCGATCATGCGTCATTTGCGTTTGAGGGCTCGACGATCGCGGCTCACACCGAGCACCTGAAATTCTACGTCGATCGCCTGATCGAGTTCATCGAGGGGCGGACGGCACCGGTCAATTGGGAAGACAGTTGGCTGATCGAGACGGTCAACGAGGACGAATGGGCGGCTCTTCGTTCAAGCGTCGAGCGTTCGTATCGCTCGGCGGTGGAAAGACTTGCGGCGGTCGAAGAATGGAAGCCGGACCGCATCGGCGAGGCGATGGCGATCATCGCCCATTCGGCTTATCACTTTGGTGCGATCAGGCAAATGACGAAGAGAGTTTTGCCGGCATAATGCCGGATTAAGAAGCATATGGCAACCATTTTTCACCTTGCATTTCCGGTCGATGATTTAGCGGCCGCACGCGAGTTTTACGGCGGCGTGCTCGGCTGTCCTGAGGGCAGAAGTTCGGAGACGTGGATCGATTTCGACCTCTATGGGCATCAGATAGTGACGCATCTTTCGCCCGCGGGCGGCGGGGTTGCGGTGCGTAATGAGGTCGATGCAGACCACGTCCCGGTTCCGCACTTTGGGATAGTTTTGCCGATGGCAGAGTGGCGCGAACTCGCCGAAAGGCTGCGGTCAAAAGGCGTCGAATTCGTCATCGAGCCGAAGATCAGGTTCGAGGGCGAGGTCGGCGAACAGGCGACGATGTTCTTTATGGACCCGAGCGGGAACGCGCTTGAGTTCAAAGGGTTCAACGACCTCTCGCAGGTCTTCGCGAAATAGTCGCGGCGGCTGTTATAGTAGTCTTTTCGGTGTTCGGATGCTCCGATAGGCGGTATGATGCTCCACACAAAGACCCTTCCGGCCGGATGGCTTGGCTTTGACCTGAATGTCCTTCGGCGGCTCAAGTTCGGTTCGGTGGCGATGCCTTTTGCCCCCGATCCTTTGCTTGGCACCTATATGAAACGCCACGGCGTTCGGGTGCTTTCAAATGATGTGCTCCGCTCGGCATGGACGCGTTCTGTCGCTGCGATTCAGAACAACAACGAACGGCTTTCCGACGAGGATCTGAACACGGTCCTCGAGGACATTTATATCCCCGGCCATCGGCTTCGCAACCCCGCACTTCGCACCTGGTTCAGCGAGACGGATTCGTGGTGGTTCGACAATGCCCGGAGAAATATCGACCGGCTCGAATCGCCGTTTGCCTTCGCGATCGTTTCGAGCCTCGTTATGGCGGTCGGCGACTACGCCCGCTCATTTAATGACGATAACGGCGATCTGCGGCAACCGCTCTCGAACGCATTCCGCCGTTTCTGGAATGCTCTCCCGGCGCCGGTCAATAACGGCCAGACGAACACCTGCCAAAATCAGCGGGTAAAGGAATTCATCGCCGAGAGCCGCACCGACCTTCTTTTTCTTCGCCTGCCGCCGTCACGGACCGCTTCGAGAACCGGCTATCCGGAGCAGCTAATGTGGAAGGAAGAGTGGCTTCGCGAGGGCAGTGATTTTTGGCCGGAGCTCGACGCAATGCGGGCCGGGACGCTCGGGATGCCGGTCGAGACCAAGTCGCAATACCTTCAGCTCGTTGCCGATCTTCTCGGCACGGCGGGCCACATTCGCAAGGTGGCCATCGCCCACGTCGAGACCGGCTTCGTCACCGCACAGGACCTCGTCGATACGCTCAATCCGATCCGCAAGGTCGAGGCAGTTTACACCAAAGACTTTTCCGAACTCACCGGCACAAAAGCCGTCATCATCACGGCCTGACGGGCGGGGGCGAGGCGGTGAGCATTTCGATCTCGGGGCCGCCGGCATTTGGCCGCGTCCGCAGAAACCATACGATGCCCGCGGATCCGGCAAGCAATCCGGAAATGACCGTCAGCGTTTGCGGCGAGATTGCATAGACGGCGAGGCTCGCGAGATAGGTCGTAAGGCCGTACATGGTCAACTCGGCACCGCGGTCGAGCGTCGAGATGCGGCCGCGTATATAGTCCGGGAGGCTGCGCTGAAACATCGTCTCCTGCACCGCATATTCCACGCCGATTATCGCCCGCGAAATGAAGGTGAAAAAGAGCAGAAGCCAGAATGCGGGCATCAATCCGCCGATAGCGAAGAGCACACCGTGGATGATCAATGCCCAGCCGATGAACTGGCGGTTCGTGCCCTTGCGGTCAAAATAAACACTTGCCCGGCGGGCCAGCATCATCCCGAGAAATAGCCCGAGCCCGGCCGCTGTCCAGAGCAGGCCGACAGCCATATCCGGATTCCACGCGTCCTTTTCGGCAAAATAAACTCCGCCCATCCGCTCAAAGACAATGTTGATAGCCCCGCCGCCGGTCGCCCAAATGACGTTGAGCAGCAGGATGGTCAATGCGAAGTGATTCTTGACGGTATAGACCAAACCTTCGCGGATCTCGCCAATGAAGGTCGTCTCGGGCCGCGGTTCGGCGGTCGCGGTCTCGCGGACGGCTTCTTCCGGGATGAGCCAGACCGTGTATGCCGAAAGGAGAAACGAGATGGCGTTGATGATGAACGAGATCTCGTAGCCAAAGACCGCCGCCGCCCAACCGCCGAGTGCCGAGCCGACCGCCATCAGCAGAAAGCGGGTCGAGAACATCAAAGCCATGCCGGCGAGCAGCCCGTCTTTGCCGGTCAGGTTCGGTGTCGCGGCGTTCTTGGCGCCGTCAAAGAAACTGCTGAACGCAGATAACAGAGCAGTCGCGATATACGCGATCCAGAGGTCATCGCGGCTTACGATAAAGAGCGGAAGCAAAGCGACCCCGGCACGGGCGAGGTCGGTCCAAAGCATTATCTGCCGCCGCGAGAAGCGATCAGCAAGGCCGCCGGCGATCGGGGCGAGGAGCGCCATCGGCACAAGCCGACAGACGAAGATGATCCCGGCCGCCATCGGCGAAGCATCAGACATCACACGGACAAGCCCGAGCACCGCGATAAAATTGAACCAACTGCCGAGTTCCGAGACGAATTGCCCGGCCAGCAGATGGCGAAAATCACGTTTGCCGCGGATGAGTTGTCCGTAAGTGAGCGGCTGCATAAAACGCTATATTGGGGCAACGGAGCCTAAATTTCCAATGCCTCTGATATAGACGCGAAACGGCAGCGTTTAAGGAATCAGCGATGGAGTGAAATTGTTCCTCGAAGGCGGGTCGGCTAAGTGATCTTCTGATCGGTGCGGACGATCTTTCCGCGGAGCCACTCACCGAAAAAGTCGAGCGTTGTGACGAGTATCAGGATGAAAAGAAGCACGGTCGCAAAGCGGTCCCATTGCCCAAATTCCTGATAGCTGTGAAGCAAAAGCCCGATGCCGCCGGCACCGACATAGCCGATGATCGCCGCCGAGCGGATGTTGTATTCGAGCATCCAGAGTGCGTGGCTCATCACGAGCGGCTTGAGCTGCGGGAGCATGCCGTATTGAAATGCCTGGACGGGATTTGCACCGAGCATCTTGAGCCCGTTGGTGACGGAAGTATCGACCGATTCGAAGGCGTCGCTAAAGAACTTGCCGAGATAGCCGATGCTGTAGAAGGTCAAGCCGATAACGCCCGCGAGCGGGTTCGGCCCGACCACCGCGACCGCAACCAGTGCCCAGATGAGCGAAGGCAGCGTGCGGATAACATTGAGCACCATTCGCGTGCCGATGTTGAGCCACTTCGGCGCGACGGTCTGCGAACCCGCGGCGGCAAGCGGCAAGGCGACAAGCACGGCGATGACGGTCGCCATAACGGCGATCTGAATGGTCTCACCGAGCGCGGAAAGGACTTGCGGCGTTACGGAGAGATCGGGCGGGAAAAATTGCGATGCGAAGCGGCGAAGGTTCTCAATATAACCGAGGTCGCGGCCCGAACCGCGAAGCGCCGGAAGCGAGATCACGACCGCCACGGCAAAGAGCAGCAGCGTCGCTCGGAAGGCCGTAAAGCGTTCACGCCACGAGAGTTTTGGAGGCACGGCGGTCATGCTGCGGTATCCGCGACCCTCCTCAATTCCCAGCCATTTGGAAACTCACGGCCGAGCCGAAGCTCGAGGTCGGCGTAGCGGCCGACGAATTCCGTATCGTGCAATATGCAAATGGCGGAGCGGCCGCCGGTCTTGCATTCGCGGCGGAGCATTGCCATTACGCGTTCGGAGAGTGCAAGGTCGAGGTTCGACGTTGGCTCATCGGCAAAGATCACATCCGGTTCCTGAAAGAGAACGCGGGCAATGGCCGTCCGCTGCTGCTCGCCGCCGGATATGTTGCGTACCGGTTTGTGGCAAAGATGGGCGATCTCAAGCTCTTCGAGTTTCTGAAAAGCCGCCCGTTTTTCGCCGGCAGGGAAGCCGAAAAGCGTCCGCCACCAAGGGAACTGCCCGAGCTTTCCGCAGAGCACGTTGGTCAAAACGCTCAGCTCTTTTGTCAGCCGAAGGTCCTGGAAGACGATGCCCGCGGAACTAACGGCGGCGGGCCGCTCAATGCTTCCGGCGGCGGGTTCGAGCATTCCGGCAAGGGCCGAAACGAGGCTCGATTTACCAACGCCCGATGGGCCCGTAACGGCAAGGAGTTCGCCCGGAGCGAGCGACCAGGACATCCCGGAGAAAAGCCTTCGGCCGTCGCGGTCAAGGGTTAACCCCTCGACTCGGACGGCCGTTCGGCTTGCATTCGGTGCGGTTTCCGACATCTATTTCGGAAGCGTTGCTAGTGCCTCGCGGAGCGGCTTGAGGTGCGCTTCCTGATCGGCCTCTACCAGTTTCGAGGTGAAGAGCTTATCGCGAAGCTCGGTGTTTGCACCTTCGTTCATCGCGAGCAATGCGGCCTTGAGCTTGTCGCGTTCCGCGCCAGTGAGATTCTTGCGGATGGCGATGATGTGCGTCGGCACGTCGCCCTGCTCGGCCACTTTTTTGAGCTTCGCACGCTGCTCTTCGGTGAGGTGTTTGTTCTCATCGAGGACGTAGTAGCTGACCGCCGCCGCCTCGGCCTGGCCATTCAGGACACGTTCGACGGCAGAGACGTAGCCGGTTCCGAAAAAGACATTACCCGTACCGAAGAACTCTTCCGGGTCGGCCTTCTCGGAGATGAGCCCTTTCTGGCGAAGGTCCCAAAGCGGCATCACATAGCCCGAAGTGCTCGTCCGGCTGGCGAAGGCGATCGGCTTGTCTTTCAGGTCGGCGATGCTCGCATACGGCTTTTCTTTTAGCGAAAGCCAGTAGCTTTTGTAGGTCGTTTTGCCGTTGATCTCGCCGACGAGAAGAAGCTCGGCGTCCTTAGCGTTGATCATGTCGGTGCCGCTCAGGTAGCCGAGATCGATGGTGCCGTTCGAGAAGCCCTCGTTAATCACGGCAGCCGAAAGCGGGATGATGACCTCGACCGGCCGGCCGAGCTTTTCCGAGAGGAACTTCGCCGCCGCATCGCGTTCGGCGATCATCTGGTCAGGGTTTTTGTCCGGCTTGAGCGCGACGACGAGTTTCTGCCCGGTTGCCGCGTTGCTGTTTGCCGTGTTCGAGGGCGACTGTGTCGCTCCGCCGCATCCGATCGAAATCGCGGCCACGGCGGCCGCCGTAAAAAATAGCAGGATCTTTGTAAACATAATATTCTTCAAATCTAACATTTTCCGAAAGCCGAATTCCATCGCACTCAGTGCACCTCGGTGCTGGTGAGGGCTCCGCGGAAGATCTCCATTCCGCCATCCTTCGAATGGCCGAGCGGGACGGCTTCGTTCGCCAGTTGGCCGCAATAGATGCCGACCACCGCCTCCGCAAACGATTCGAATTCCTCGCGGTTCAGGTCAAGCCGGACATTGCCGGCTGCGATGTGCACGACACCGCAGCCGCGGCAATTCCAGATCTCAAGGCTCGTTCTTCCATTCTCCATCATCAGATGATATCTCCTCCGATAGCTCTAGAAATTGATATTGATACCAGCCTGAACGAGCCGTGGGCTCGAGGGCAGAATGCCGCGCGATCGGTCAACGATGAGCGTTTTGTCGCCGAGGTTTTTCGCCGTTACGAAGAACGTCGTTTTCCATCGCTCAACCTTGTAGTTGGCGGTAGCGTTCCAATAGGTTTGCGAACCAATGGGGCCGATCTGGCCGTTGGCCGTCGGTGAGAATGCATTTAGGTCGTCGCCAAACTGACGGCTGACAAAAACATTCTCGATGAATGCCTGAAAGCCTTTGGCGTGTGAATAGCCGAGGCTGGTCGTCGCGGTTGTTTCCGGCGTGTAGGGAAGCCGGTTGCCGTTGATCGAACACCGCGTCGGGCTGATTCGTTGCGATGCCGGGCAGAACGAGTTCAAAGTGCCGGAGTTTGTGATCGAACTCAGACGCGTGCCGCGAAACTCTGAGATCGGAAGCCAAGTAAAAGCCGTTCGGACAAAAAGGTTATGACGCGAAGCAAAGAATGCGTCGGTGTCGAGCCTGCCGCTGAACTCCATGCCCTGCTGGAGCGTTTCGCCGCCGTTCGTCAGCGCGGCACCGATGCCGCCCGCGATGCTTGCCGGCACGATCTGATTCTGGTAATCGAGCCGGAAGAATGTGCCCTCAAGCCGAATCCCGCGAACCGGATTGGTACGAATTCCCGCCTCGTAGTTCCAGCTTCGCTCAGGGTCGAGCTCAACAACGCCGCCCGAGTTGGTGACTATGTCCTCGGCCCGAGGCGGCGAAAATCCGCGGTGAACGCCGGCGAAAATGGTCGTCCGCGGCAGGCCCGAATAGGCGAATCCGATGCCCGGGATTGCCTCGGTGACGGTAGTTCGTCCTTCGGAGATCGGATTCGTCAGCAGGTTTCGCCGCTCGATCTCGATCCGTTCGAAACGGACGCCCGGAGTTACGGAAAACTTGCCGAAAATGAAGCGGTTCTGAACGAATGCAGACGACGCGAAGTTGCGGCGAATGTTTATCTCCGAGGGAACGCCCGCACGGTTGTTCGGAGTGTCGCCGTTGAGCTGGCGGCGGTTCTGCTCTTCCCAGTGGAGCCGGCCGCCGATCTGTAGTTCACCGCGGAAGCCCGTTCCCGAGCTGTATTGATAAGCCAACTGCGGGGCGACGCCATAGGTGTCAAACTTTCGCAGCCGGCCTTCGTTGCCGCAGGTCGTCTTCAGATCGGCCATCGAAAGGCAGTCCGGATCAACGTTAAGCCGGTTCGGCCGTTGACCTGAGTTCGAGGATTGCCGCCACCAATGACGGCGAAAGAAGTTGTAATAGGCGTTCGTCGTCAGCGTAACCGACGGAGAAATAACGGCCGAGTGCGAGAGCGACGTCCCAAAGCGATCGCCGTAGAAAAAGTCGTTGCGGAAGGGGTTCTGCCGCGGATCGGCGGCGTATTCTGCCTCGGTCAGGCCCGAATAGGTAACGTTCGAATCCTCGCCGTAGTGGCTGAATTTGAACGTCAGCGCATTACGGTCGTTGATCGTCTGGACGATCTTGACGGACGTGTCATCGAGGCGGGAATTTATATTCTCTCTCGCTCCGTCGCCCTGCCTGCGGGCGTAGTTGGCAAAGATGCCGGTGCTCTTGATCGTTCCGCTTCCGAAAACGCTCCCGTTGAAATAATTGCGGTTGCCGCCCAATAATTTAATGCCGAAGCTCGGCTTTTCGGTCGGGCTGGGCGTGATGTAATTGATCACACCGGCGATCGTCTGCGGCCCGTAAACGATCTGGCTTGAACCTTTGAGCACCTCGACCTCGGCGTAACGCTCGATCGGCGGATGATAGTAAGAGGCGTTGTCACCATAGGGCGCATAGGCGAGCGGGAGGCCATCCTCAAGCAAGAGCACTTTGGTCGAGCGGGTCGGATTTGTCCCGCGGATGCCGATATTTGGCCGGAGCCCGAAGCCCTCTTCATCGCGAACGTTGACGCCGGAGATCTTTCTCAGAGCCTCGGAGAAATCGAAAACACGCGCCGACTCGAGCATCTGGCGGTCAAGGCGTTCGACCGCACCGGGAACCTCGTCGAGGCTGGCGGCCGTGCCGGCGAGATACGTTGACGAGACCATCACCTCGGCCGCGACCGGCTGCGGATAGAGAACGATATCGATCGCGGACTGGGCCGGAAGTTCGATTCGCCGCTCGGTGCGGGCAAAGCCATCGGCAGCGACAACGAGGATCACTTCGCCGCGAAGCCCGGAAAAAGAGAAGCGGCCATCGGTGCCCGTGACTGCGTTTATCCGAGTGCTCCCGGCGGAGTTGGTCGCCGAGACAACGGCTCCGGCGATCGGTGAGCCGTTCGCGTCAGCAACGCGAATTGAATCGGAATTTGCGGCCATCTGCCCGAAAGCGGCGGCGGCAAGCGAGACAACGATCAGTGCGACAGTCAGAATGCGGGCCGTGAGACTCCGGAGCTTCGAGTCCGGACTTGGATAAAAATCGTTTGATATCATATTCATGAAAATATCTATTGAAAATGAGTTTCAATTGCAAGAACGATATTTTATGGCCCGGCCGGTGTCAACCCTGGAGAGGGAATTATGCCTCCGGTTTTCTGAATTAACCTCAGTCAAAAAGAAAAAGCCAGGCATGGGCCCGGCTTTATGTGTTGACAAAATAGTAAGTTACAAAAAGTCTCAGTGTCCGGTGAAGTGCGGCGGCCGCTTTTCGAAAAATGCGGTGACGCCCTCGCGGAAGTCGGCGGACTGGCCCGATTCGAGCTGGCATTCCGCTTCGAGCGAAAGCTGCTGGAAGAGGCTGTTTGAGAAAGTGGCGTTCATCATCCGCTTGATGCGGCCAAGAGAACCTGTCGGGCCGGCGGCGAGTTTTGCACCGAATTCCTGGGTCTGCTGGACGAGTTCGGCGGCCGGGACAAGCCGATTGACCATTCCGAGTTGGGCTGCTCGTTCGGCCGAGAGCGAATCGCCGGTCATGAAAAGCTCGGTCGCGATCTTTTCGCCAACCGCCCGCGGGAGAAAGAAGGTACCGCCGCAGTCCGGCGAAAGCCCGATGCGGACAAATGCCTGGCGAAAGGCGGCGTCATCGGCCGCGAAGACGATGTCGCAGGCTAGAGCAAGATTAACTCCCGCTCCGGCGCAAACGCCGTTGACCGCAGCTACGAATGGCACGGGCGTATTGCGGATGAGCTTGATAAGCTCGTGCAAGGTCTTCAGCGGGGCATCGAGAAATGCCTCAATGCGGCCCTCGGCCTGCCCGACCTGCTGCATCTCGCGAAGGTCGCCGCCGGCACAAAACGAGCGGCCCTCACCGGTCAAAACAATGCACCGTGCGCCCTCGTTGGACGCCTGGATTATCGCGGCCTTAAGATCGCGTCCGAGTCCCGATGATAGGGCATTGAGAGCATCGGGACGGTTCAATTTAATGGTGGCAACATGGCCGTTCAATTCGTAGATAACGTTTTCAAAGCTCATAAGGATTGCGTATCACCTCTTTCGGGTAAGATTGGTTCAAGCGTTAGGCATGGCGTCCCCGCGAGCGGCTCGCCTCGTGGCACTCGCGGCAGAAAACGGTCCGGCCGACCTTTGGTTGGAAAGGCACCTGATCGTGCTTTCCGCAGTTGTCGCAGACAATTTCAAAACGCTTCGGTGCGTCCTCGCTAATGGCGGCCTTTTTTGACCGGCAGCGTGGGCATCGCTGAGGCGACATCAAATTCCGCTGATAAAAGATCTCCTGTTCTTTTTCGGTGAAAAGAAAGGTCTCTTTACATTGGACGCAAATCGTTTCAACATCCGGCATAAAAGTCACTGCTCCGGGGAAAATCTCTCTGGGATTGAGGAATACTATCACACATCTATTCGCGGCGTTAATCAATTGGAACGGGAAAGTGTTGCGACGTGTTCGCGGACGGTCGGCCCGAGCGTTTCAAGGTTGTAGCCGCCCTCAAGGCAGGAGACGAGGCGGCCGCCGCAGGCCTCATCTGCCCACTCCATCATCGTCCGCGTCATCGCCGCGAAATCCGGATCCTCAAGCTGGAGCTGGCCGAGCGGATCGGTCCGGTGAGCGTCAAATCCGGCGGAGAGAAAGATCAGATCGGGCTTCATCTTTGAAGCGATCTCGCCGATCGCCGCGTCGAAGCCTGACCGCTGGTCCATTGCTTTTGTGAATGCCTTGACCGGAACGTTTAAGGTGGAGCCTAGGCCCTTACCGTGACCGGTTTCACCGCGGGCACCAGTTCCGGGATACCACGGATATTGGTGCATCGAGAAAAAGAAGACGGTCGGGTCGGTGTAGAAAATGCCCTGAGTTCCATTACCGTGGTGGACATCCCAATCGACGATGGCAACGCGGTCGATCTCCTTATAACGATTTTGGGCATAGCGGGCGGCGACGGCGACGTTGTTGAAGATGCAAAAGCCCATCGCGTGCTCGGCGGTCGCATGGTGGCCCGGCGGGCGAACGGCGACAAAGGCATTGCGGGCCTCGCCCTGCATTACGGCATCGACCGCGGCGATGGCACCGCCCGCGGCAAAAAGCGAGGCGTCAAAGGACTGCATCGAGATGGTCGTATCGGCATCGAGCCGCTGGAGCCCGTTGGCGAAGGCTCCCTCGACCCGCTTGAAATGTTCCTTGGAGTGAGCCGCCTGGATCAAGCCCTGCGACGCCTTTTCAGGCGTTATCTCTTTGAGCGAATTCCAAAGATTCTCGTCGGCCTGCAAAGCATCGACGGCGACGCGGTACCGCTCCGGCATCTCGGGATGGCCGGGGCCGGTCTCGTGTTTTTCATAAATAGGGTGATGAACGATCGCCGTTGTCATAGAGATACTTTACCGCAGTGGAGATGAGAAAGGGAGAAGGGGAGACGCGGAGCGTTCCGTCATTTGAACTGTTCCACATTTCCACCTTTTCACTCTTTCACCTTCACACTCTCTAGATGAAAGCTGTTTCGTGGAGCAATTCGCCGCGGGCGAAGCGGGCGAGCGAGAGCATCGAGACATCGAGAAAGCTCGCCTTGCCATCCAGAATTATCTCGGAAAGGGCACGGCCGGTCGCGGGCGAGTGCATCACGCCGTGGCCCGAGAAGCCATTGGCGAAATAGAGTCCTTTGACCTCGCAGCCGCCAAGGATGGCGTGGTGGTCGGGCGTATTCTCGTAAAGCCCGACGCGGCATTTTTCGCGGACGACCTCGGTCTCATAAAGCCACGGTGCGCGATGGCGGGCACGTTCGCGGATCTTCTCGACAAAAGCATCGTCGAGATCGCGGCTAAAGGACGGCCGCTCGTCGGGGTCAGGGTAGGCGAACATCAGTTCGCGGTCGGAGTTCTTCGCCGGGCGGAAGTGGAAGCCGGTTCCGAGGTCGATGACCATCGGCAGCCCCGGCGGCAGCGGCTCGGCCGAGCGTGCCCAGACGATCTGACGACGGAGAGGCTCGACCGGGAGCGAGATGCCCGCGGTGGCGGCAAGCTCGGAGGCCCAGGCACCTGTACACACTACGACGCGGCCGCACTCGATCCGGCCGGTATCGGTTTCGACCCCAGTGACGCGGCCGTTATTGGTGAGAATTTTAAAAACCCGCGTTCCCGTTTCGAGCCTCGCTCCGCGGCTGAGAGCACGCTCGGTAAAGCCGCGCATCACGGCGAGCGGATCGATGAAGCCATCCTGCCGGCCAAAGCTCCCGCCGAGGATGTCGCCGCAGTTCATTCCCGGGATCATTTCGCGGATCGCTTCCGGGCCGACTGTCTCCACGCCTTTGACACCGAGCCGACGCTGAAGCTCGACGTTCCGCTCAAGGTACGCAAAATGCTTGGGTTCGGTGGCAAAGAAGAGATACCCGCGGGGCTCATAGCCGCAATCGTGATCCCAATTCTCGAAAAAATCGATCGAATAAACGGACATCCGGATGTTGATCTCCGTCTCAAACTGCGCCCGGACGCCGCCGGTCGCCGCTCCGGTGGAACCGCGGCCCTGCTCGGCCTCGCGTTCGAGGATCAGCACATCCGCCGCGCCCCGCTCCGCCAGGTGATAAGCAACACTAGCCCCAACCACCCCACCGCCGATGATGATCGTTTCGGCCGATAATGACTTGTTTATACTGGATGACATACGTGCAAGGATTCTGTGCAAAATTCAATCAAAGGGTCATTTTTGTCTCTGCTATAATATGGCTTTCCGGCACTTTCGCCTATCGAAGAGCTACTTGATTTTTGAGGTTTAGGGGACGAACCCTTCGACCAGAATTTTTGGTAAACTACACGTAATGAATTTCTCGGATCTTTATTTGCTCTCGCTTCATCGGCTTGTGGCGGAAAAGCTGTTAAAAGAACCCGAAGAAGTGATCGGGGTCGCTCGGGCGAATCTCAAACGTTGGCTTTCAAGCGAGGCTTTTGGTGAAGGCCCGGAACGGCAGGCACTTTTGGAGTGGGTCGATATTCTGGAAACCCGAACTTTCGATCAGATCATCAAGATACTGACGGAGGACTCCGATGAATGTCAGAGACTGCGGTCCTCCACGCCCTTCGCCGGTGTGCTTAGCAGTGAAGAACGGTCTGCTATTTGGAGTGAATGTGCGGAAACCGGACTTGCATAAATTGATCGCGGATTACCGAGAAATTTCTGGGGAAGAAATTCCGGTCATTGTCGGTTCACAAGCGTTTCATGCCTCGTTGGAATTTGTTCCGGAGATCGCAAAGCGGTCGGTCGAGTGCGATTTTCTGCTTAGCAGTGCGAACTTCTCTAAGCGGAAAGAACTTGATGAGCGTTTAGGAGCGTTGAGCGATTATCAAGTCGCGAATGGTTTCTTTGCTGATGTTCTTGGCCTTGCGACGGTAGTGCTGCCAGATGGCTGGCAGGAGCGTCTAGTCCCATTTCTCGATGACGAAGGAACGCCGGTCGCTCTATGCGCTGATGCTTACGATGTGTGCGCAGCGAAACTTGTTGCGGGGCGAGAAAAGGACCTGATCTTTATTGAGTCCGCCCTCACAGGTGACATGATCGAGATCGATGAGTTACTCGCACGAATTCGGGGGTTGAAGGACAAGGTCGAGAACGACGTGATCGGCGACCGACTTCGAAGACTAGCTAAATTTCTTGAATCAAAGTGGATACACACCTTGTCACTCACAGCGATCAGGCAGTTCGACATCGCTTGACTGCATTTATGCACTACCACCTAATTGGAATTTGCGGGACGGCGATGGCTTCGCTGGCGGGGATGCTGCAGGCGGGCGGGCATCGGGTTACGGGTTCGGACCAGAATGTTTACCCGCCGATGTCCACACAGCTTGAGGCTCTCGGCATCGAGATCTTGAACGGCTATCGCGCGGAAAATGCGGATATCGGTGCGGACTGCGTGGTGGTCGGCAATGCGATCTCACGTGGCAATCCGGAGCTCGAAGAGGTGCTTGCCCGCAGGCTCGTCTATCGGTCGCAGGCGGAGATCGTCAAGGAACTTTTCATCCGCGGGCGGCGTTCGCTGGTGGTTGCGGGGACGCACGGCAAGACGACGACGACGAGCATCGCGACGTGGATCGCAGAGGTTGGCGGGCTTGACCCGAGCTTTCTGGTCGGCGGCGTGGTGCAGAATTTCGGAGCGAGCTTTCGGGTCACGGACAGCGACTTTTTCGTCATTGAAGGCGACGAGTATGACACGGCATACTTCGACAAGAAGCCGAAGTTCATGCACTACCTGCCGGAGATTGCCATCGTCAACAATATCGAGTTTGACCACGCCGATATCTACCGCGACCTGCAGGAGATCAATTTCCAATTCTCGCGGCTGATGAACCTGGTGCCGGGGAACGGCAGGCTGATCTGCGGCATTGATTCGCCCGTCGTAAGGGAAGTGCTCGACGAAATGCACGGGCGGCTCTTCACCCAAATAGAGACCTTTGGGCTTTCGGATGATGCCAAATGGCAGGCACGCTACATCGACTTTGCGGGCGATGTGACGCGTTTCACCGTATTCAAAGAGGGCCACCGTTGGGGCGAATTTGAGATGCACCTGATCGGCGAATTTAACGTAAGGAATTGCCTTGCCGTCATCATCGCCGCCGATGCCTGGGGGATTTCGAAAGAGAAGATCCAAGAGGCTCTCGACACTTTCAAATCCGTCAAACGCCGAATGGAGGTCCGCGGAACGGTCGCGGGCGTTACGGTCATCGACGATTTTGCCCATCACCCGACCGCGGTCGAAGAAACGCTAAAAGCACTGCGGATGAAGTACGACGGCCGCCGCTTGATCGCCGTTTTCGAGCCGCGTTCGTGGTCCTCGCGGCTGGCGGTGTTTCAGGAACCCTATACGAAGGCCTTCTCGTACGCCGATCACATTATCATCGCCAGCGTTTATAACACCTCAAAGGCGAGCGAGCTCGGCAAGGTGCTCGATGTCGATGAACTCGTCAAGGATATCGAGCTTCAAGGCAAGCAAGCGTTCGCATTCCCGGACGCCGACGCCATCGTCGAGCACCTCACCCCCGAAATGAAGGCCGGCGACGTCATCGCCATTATGTCCAACGGCGGCTTCGGCGGCATCCACGAAAAATTGCTATCAACATTGGAGGCCCGTGGTTAAGTATGTTTTGGTCGTCAGCCTCATGCCCGCTCGACGATGAATCGCGGCAATGGGTCGATGATTCTTTTAGATGGCTAGTCGCTGAGTTGAGCCCCGAAGTTGTCCGCGATGTCCCGGTCGTTCTCCCCGAACCGCACTTCTTCCCTGACGCTTACGACGGAAGCCGCCGCGCCGTTAGAAAGATGGTCGACCGCGTTTGCGAGTACATGGACGTGGATCACGAAACCATCGAGGTACGGTTCTTTGAAGGCGAATCGACCGGGCGGATTCATCCCCTTGCATCGCCGGAGTCCGGTCAGGCTCATCCGCTCGGCACTTATCGGATGAAGCCGAGCGGCAAGCACGCCATCTCGCTAAACATGGACCAGGCCGGCGACCCGGAAATGATGGTCGCAACGATCGCTCATGAACTTGGCCACGTGATACTCCTCGGCGAAGGCCGTCTTGATGAGGACTATGAGGCCCACGAGCCGATGACCGACCTAGTGACCGTCTTGTATGGACTCGGGGTCTTTAGTGCGAATTCGAGTTTTGTCTTCGAGCAATGGACGAATTCTCAGTTTCAAGGCTGGCGGGCTGGCGGTGCCGGATATCTCACTGAGGAAGCGTATGGCTACGCGCTCGCCCTCTTCGCCCATTTTCGGTCGGAGCGAAAGCCCGCGTGGTCGAAGTACCTAAAAACGAACGTAAAGGCCTACTTCAAACGCTCAGCCCGTTTTCTGGAAAAGAACCCGCCAAACATGAGCTTCGCATTCTCGTCAAATGAACTCGATGGAAATTGAATCACGGCCTAATCGTCGGCCACGATGACGTTGTGCCCAATTGCCATCGATTTCGTTCAAGATGTTCGGCGAGCAAGTGATAGTAAACACTCGTCGGCTCAAAGAAAAACCTTGCGGAAATTGTGTAAAACCTATATTCTTCATACTGTTTTGCTCTCGTTTTGTGTCTTGGCAGATACGTCCGTCCGGTCAGTTAGAAAGCGACGCTTTTCGGTTCGGTCTTGAGAGTTTGGTAATTGCAAATTGAAGCTTCTGAAACTTTCGGCACGGGTGCGTCGCTGCCTTGAGTCGGCCGCCGAATATCGGCCAGCTCGCCTTGCCCGGCTTTTCTGCTTCTCGGATACTTTTCTAGGAAAATGGGTACAAAACTTTACGTCGGAAACCTTTCTTTTAACATTACGAGCGACGACCTTCGGGATCATTTTGCGGCTGCCGGTGAGGTAGCATCTGCGAACGTCATAACCGACCGCGACACAGGCCGCTCGCGTGGATTTGGCTTTGTCGAAATGGCGACGGAGGACGGGGCGACGAACGCGATCGCTCAATTCAACGGCACTGATTATGACGGCCGCAACCTGGTCGTCAGCGAGGCACGCCCGCGTGAAGATGGGGGCGGTGGCGGAAATCGTGGCGGCGGCGGAAATCGCGGCGGCCGTGGGAATTTTGGCGGCGGCGGTTATTGATCGGCCGATCAGCCGAAGCAAATAAAAAAGGGACGCGAGGCGAACTCTGATGTTCGCCCAGCGTCTCTTTTCGCTTTCCGGATGGCATTATTCGATGACGCGGCCGTTGAAGTTTACGAGCAGCATCACAAGCTCATCGATCAAAGCTACCCGCGTCCGGGTTTCGCTAATGCCGTTGACCAAGGCCGAAAATATGACCTCTTCGCCGGCGGCGGTCGTAAGGTATCCCGAGAGTGCCGAGACCTGATTGATGGTGCCGGTCTTTCCGCGGACGTTGCCCTCGCCGCGGGTTCCCTTAAAGCGATTGCGGAGTGTACCGTCCACACCGCCGATGGTCAGGCTGTCCCGCCAAGCTTTGGCAAACCTGCTGCGGCTGCCCATGTAATCGTAAATGGCGATGACGGCATCCGGCGATACGATATTGTGACGCGAGAGCCCGCTTCCATCGTATTGAACAAAGCTATCCTCGGCAGCACCGGCCTGCTTCATAAAGTCGCGGACGACCATTATCCCGAGCTCGCTGCTCGTCCGATTCTGGTTGCCGTTCGGCTGCGGCATCTTTCGGCCGACCTCTTCACCGAGCGTCCAGAGAAGGATTTCCGTGTACATATTCTGGCTCGGCTTCATCGTCATCGCCGCGATCACAGACAGCGGCGGCGATTCGACCTTTGCAAGCTCGAACGTGATATCGGTCGGCATCCGAGCCTTGTCGTTCATCGCGTAAGTGCGGCCGGTCACCTCGACGCCCTTCTCCTGAAGCCGCTGCTTGAGCAATGAAACGAACATCTCCGCCGGACGCGAGACGGCGACGTTGCCTGAGTATCCCGCATTTCCAACCGGCAGTTCGCCGCTGATCTCGATGATGTTCTGGTCGAGCTTTTTGTGGATGCGAAGCGTCCGCGGCGACCCCGCAGGTGCCGTAATACAGCTATTGACGACCCGGACGATCATATTGACCGGCGTCAATTGTGCGCTGCATGAGTAACCGACCGGGCCGGGCTTTACGCTTAGTGCGACCGCGTTGTCGTTGACCGGCAGGGCCGAGACCTCCGCTCCGTAATAGAACTGCAGGTCGTCCCATTCCCATCCGGTCGGAAGCGGGCTGCCCGAAAAGTATGTCTCGTCGCCGATGATGTCGCCTTCGATCTTCTTGACACCGGCCGCGATGATCGCATCGGCGACGCGGTCAATCCCCTTGAAATAGTCGCCGTTGTTTGAGGTGTAAGAAAGCGAAACGTCACCGCGGCCAAAGATCCGGAGCGGCCCTGCGATCGTCCCTTCGCGGACCGCCTCGCGAGTGTAAATGGAGGTTGCGAACCGGTAATCGGGCGTCAGCTTTTCAAGCGCCGCAGCAACGGTAAAGTTCTTCATGTTCGAGGCCGGCATGAAGTACTTTTCCGGATTGTGTTCGAATATCACCCGCCCGTCTTTTGCCGAAACGGCCTTGAAACCGATCTGCCCGCGTCGATATTCGGGCCGCGAAAGCACGGTGCGGATCGAGCTTTCAAGGGCCGCAAGTTCGGCCGACCTCGCCGGAGCCGACGACACGGTCTTGGTGACCGGAGTTTGCCCGGTCGCGTGCTCGAAGCCGGCCGAGATCGCCAGAAAAAGAACTGCCGGGAAAAGGATATTTCGGAATCTTCGCGGTTTCATCATCTCGGCCTATATTAACCCACACAGATTTAGTGAACCAATTCAGCACTCTTTCTGCCGCAAAAAAAGATTGAGCATTTGCAGATCAAGTGCTATTGTCTTGGTAGTTAACGACGATTGCCCATTTAGTGTTCACGCCGGCATCTTGCGGGCACGATAACTCGTTGAACCATGCTGAACCCCCGAGCTTTGAAGATCCTTGTACTTATTGCGTTTGCCGCAATTGCTGTCGCTTTTTTTTCGGGCCGATCCGAGGTCTCGAAGGCAACAGAGCGTTTCGCGAAGGGGCCGCTTGACGCTCCTACGGGTGTCCGGGCAACCGTCAACCTTTACGCGACAAAGGTCGGCATTTATTGGGACACTGTCCGCGGGGCCACGCTTTACCGGGTCTATCGCAATACAGCCAATGACGCGAATACGGCGGCCGATGTCGGAACCTCGGCGGGTAACTACTACTTTGACCTGACCGCGGTCGCCGGACAGGCCTACTTCTATTGGGTCCGTGCCGAAAACTCGACGGTTTCAAGTTCGTTTAGCGGATCGGTTTCCGGTCGCCGGGCAAATGGGAACGTCTTTCCCGGCCCATTTCCACCGCTTGATCCGCCGCCGGCTCCTTCAGGAAACTCGGTGACCGCTGCAAAGGCGTCTCTCGGAAAAGCATTGTTTTGGGATGAGCAACTCTCCTCGACCAATACGGTCGCTTGCGGCACGTGTCACCGCCCGGAGGCCGGCGGCCGCGACCCGCGAACGATCTTTGGCGACGACCCTTCTCGAAATCCCGGTGCAGACGGGACACCGAACACTTTCGATGACGTTTTCGGCTCGCCTGGAGTGCCAAAGAACAACGCCGATGGCACATATTTCGATTCGCCGCTTTTTGCCTTTCGCCCGCAGGTAACGAAGCGGAGAGCCCCAAGCTATCTCAACGCCGGTTACACTCCGAACGGCCTGTTTTGGGACGGTCGAGCCACGGGTGAGTTTCGCGACCCGCTGACAAATGAGGTCTTGATCGCCGCAGGGGCGAGCCTTGAGAGCCAGGTACTTGGCCCGCCGGTATCGGATGTCGAAATGGCCCACGGCGGAAGGGACTGGGTCCAGGTCGCTAGCCGCGTCGCCGCCGCGCGCCCGCTTGTTCTGGCCGAGGATGTTCCGCCTTCGCTCCGAAACTGGATCGGGAATCGAAGCTATCCAGAGCTTTTTGAAGAGGCTTTCGGAACACCCGAAGTTACCCCGGCCAGGATCGCAATGGCTATTGCCAGCCATGAGCGGCAGCTTTTTTCGGATCAAACGCCTCTTGACAGATGGGGCGCGAGCATCGAGCAATTGACCCCGCAAGAGATGAACGGCCTTTCGCTGTTCGTTAACAGACGCTGTATCGATTGCCACACGGGATCGCTTCTTGCCGATAATGAGTTTCACAACATCGGCGTCCGGCCACAGCTTGAGGATCGCGGAAGAGGTGCGATAACGAATAACCCTGTTGACGATGGGACCTTCAAGACGCCGACGCTCAGAAACGTTGAACTTCGCGGGCCTTACATGCGCAATGGGCAGTTCCAAACACTTGAGGAGGTCGTCGAATTTTACAACCGCGGCGGCGACCACGATGCGCCGAATATCGATCGCCAGCTCATCCGCAATCTGCAGATGACCAGTCAGGAAAAGGCGAACCTGGTGGCATTTATGAAGCGGCCGATGACCGACATCCGTGTGCGTGACGAACTGCCGCCCTTTGACCGGCCAAAGCTCTATACCGAATCGAACCGGGTGCCGACGGTCGTTGGCGAGGGGCGGCAAGGGTTTGGCGGAAAGGTCCCAAGGGCCATTGCCGTTGAGCCGCCATTCCTCGGTAACGGCAGTTTTACCGTGGCGGTCGAGGACGGAAACCCGGGAGCTCAGGCGAGGCTCGTTCTTGATGATCGCGACCCCGGAATAGCTTTGAGCATGCCGGTTTCGGGTTCGCTCGGAAGCGAGATCACGACGCTGAACGCCAACGGCCGAGGCTCGATCAGTTTTCCCATCCCGAACGACCAATCGCTCGTGAACCGCGTTTTCTACGGCCGATGGTATGTGACGGACCCGAACGCACAGCATGGATTTTCAGTCTCGCGACGGATCACCTTTCGCATTTTCGGTGATCAGCCGCTCAGGCGGGCCGCGGCGTTCGTAGACATGGACGGCGACCGGCGGACAGATATCTCGATCTATCGGCGGTCGGCCTCGCAATGGTGGTACTTGCGAAGTTCGGACGACCAGAATCGTGCCTTCGAGTTCGGCTCCGAAAATGTGAAACTCGTTCCGGGCGATTTCACCGGCGACGGGAAAACGGACCTCGCGACGTGGGATGCGAGTGCAGGCGTTTGGAGCGTGCTAAGGAGCGACGATCTGACATATTACGCCTTCGGATGGGGCCAGGCGGGCGACGTTCCGGCCGTTGGCGACTTTGACGGCGACGGCATCCACGACCACGGCATCTTTCGGCCGGCCAATGCGACCTGGTATAACCTCCGATCTTCGGGAGGAGCGATCTTCAAACAGTTCGGCGCCGCCGGGGATGTTCCCCAGATCGGCGATTACGACGGCGACGGCATTGATGACCTTGCGGTTTTCCGGCCCAACGGCGTGAATGGAGCCGAATGGTGGATAGATGGCAGTTCGGCCGGAGTTTTTGCAACACCATTCGGGCTCGCGACCGATAAGCCGACGGCCGCGGACTTTACCGGTGACGGGAAAGCGGATGCAGCTTTCTACCGGCCGGAAACAGGTGTTTGGTATGTTCTCCGCAGTGAAGATCTGAGCTTTTATGCTGCTCCTTGGGGAGCGGAGGGCGACATTCCCGTTCCCGGAGATTACGACGGCGACGGGAAGGCGGATCTTGCGGTTTTTCGCCCTTCGACGGGTATCTGGTATATCAACCGAAGTCAGGCAGGCATCGGTATCTTCACTTTCGGCGTCGACGGTGACGAACCGGTTCCGGCATACCGGATACCTTGATGCGGAAATGCGTTTCAGGTCATTTCTCGCCGATCTGCTCCCAACAACAATTAATTGAGGCTTGCAGGGTTAGATGTTATAATTTCGGTCGGAAATCCTTGCAATCCATTAGTACGTTCCGGCACGCCTCGGCCTCGCCGTATTTTGTATAACTTGAGGACCCGTTCTTAATGAATCGATTAAAGCTTCTCGCGGTTTTTGCGTTCGCCATCCTTGCTGTGTTCGTTTTTGCATTGCGGAGCACTATCTCGCCCGTTTCGGGGCAGGGAATTTCGGGCTCGCTGCAGCCGCCGACGGGCGTTTCGGCCTCGGATGGAGACTATACGAGCAAGGTCGGTATCAATTGGGACACGATGCGCGGGGCGACGCTTTACCGCGTCTATCGCAGCACGGCAGATAATCCGGGTTCGGCGACCGAGGTCGGCACATCGGCTTCGAACCTTTTCTTTGACCCGACGGCGGTCGCGGGCCAGCAATATTTCTACTGGGTGCGTGCTGAGAACGGCGGAACGGTCAGCAACCTGAGCGCCTCCGATCAGGGAATGAGGGCCACTGCTCCGAATGCGCCGAGCATTTTTTACAGCCCGCTCGAACCGCCGCCAGTTCCGGCCGGCAACCCGATCACCGCCACGAAGGCATCGCTCGGGAAAACGCTCTTCTGGGATGAGCAGATGTCCTCGACCAAGACCGTCTCGTGCGGTACTTGTCATAGGCCGGCAACCGGCGGCTCAGACCCGCGAACCGTGTTTGGCAGCAACGCGGCCCGAAATCCCGGCCCGAACGGCGTACCGGACGTTCCCGGAGCTCCGCTTGCGACCCTTGACGACATTTTCGGCTCGCCGGGCGTTCCGAAAAACAACCTCGATGGCACTTACGTTGAAGCTCCGTTCTTCGGCTTCCGCCTGCAGGTGACGGGACGCAAATCGCCCTCATATCTCAATGCGGGTTATGCGAACGGCGGGCTTTTCTGGGACGGCCGGGCGAACGATGAGTTCCGCGATCCGCTGACGAATCAGGTCATTCTTGCCGAGGGAGGAGCACTTGAAAGCCAGGTGATCGGGCCGCCGCTTTCGGATGTTGAAATGGCACATGGCGGCCGCAATTGGGTGCAGGTGGCAGATCGCATCGCGAATTCAAGGCCGCTCGCACTTGCCTCAAATCTGCCGCCATCGCTCACGAACTGGATAGACGGACGGACATATCCAGAGCTTTTTGAAGAGGCTTTCGGCACGCCGGAAGTAACGCCGGCACGGATCGCACTTGCGATCGCGACGCATGAACGGCAGCTTTTCTCTGACCGCACGCCATTTGATAAATGGTCGACGGGCGGCGGCGGGTTGACCGCGGATGAGGAAGCGGGTTCGTTGCTTTTCGCGGGCACGACCTGCATCCAGTGCCACGATGGGCCGCTCCTTGCTGATCATCTTTTTCATAATATTGGCGTTCGCCCGCCGGCGGAAGATCGCGGCCGCGGGCTTGTTACCAACAACGTCGATAACGACGGGCAGTTCAAAACACCGAATCTGCGAAACGTTGAGCTCCACGCTCCGTTCATGCACAACGGTAAGTTCGCGACGCTTGAAGACGTTATGACGTTCTACAATCGTGGCGGCGATTTTAACGCTCCGAATATCGACCGCGGTGTTATCCGGCCGATGGGGCTCACGCCGCAGGAGCGGGCTCAGCTTGTGGCCTTTATGAAACGGCCGCTGACCGATCCTCGCGTTCGCGATGAACTGCCGCCTTTTGATCGTCCACAGCTTTATACGGAGTCCAGCCGTGTGCCGCAGATCTCGGGAACCGGCCGCCCCGGCGGCGGGGCCCTTGTCCCGCGTGCCATCGCCATCGAACCGCCATTGGTCGGAAATGATAGCTTTACCGTTGCTGTTGAGGACGGTGCGGCGGGTGCAAATGCTGTTGTAGTCATCGATGCGGCCGACCCGGGAGTTGGCGCTTCGATCCCTGCCGCGGGCTCGTTTGCACGTGCGAGCGTTACGCTTTCAGGCACCGGCCGCGGGTCGGTTAGCCTTGCGATCCCGAATAATGCGTCGCTTATCGGCCAGACGTTCTTCGGACGCTGGTACGTGCCCGATGCCGGTGCGGCGAATGGCTTCTCGGTTTCGCGGCTTTTCACTTTCACCGTCTTTGGCGAGGCCGCAACGCCGGCCGCTGCCACGTTCGTAGATTTTGACGGCGACCGCAAGACGGATATTTCGATCTACCGCACCGCCCTCGGGCAATGGTGGTATCTGCGAAGCTCGGACAGCCAGAACCGTGCGTTCCAGTTCGGTGACCCGACCGACAAGATCGTCCCGGCGGACTACACCGGCGACGGAAAGACCGACATCGCTGTCTATCGAGCTTCGGTCGGATCTTGGTTCATACTTCGCAGCGACGATTTCAGCTTCTATTCGTTCCCGTTCGGTTCCGCGACGGACATTCCGGTCGCGGGCGATTTTGACGGCGACGGTAAGGCCGACCCGACCGTTTTCCGGGCCGACAGCGCGACGTGGTTTATTTTGAAGTCCACAGGCGGGACAGATATACGCTCGTTTGGCGTTAGCGGTGACATCCCGCAGATCGGCGATTACGACGGCGACGGCAAGGCCGACCTTGCGGTCTTCCGGCCGAACGGTGCGACCGGTGCCGAATGGTGGATCAGCCGCTCGACGGCGGGTGTTGTCGCGGCTCAATTTGGCCTGGCGACCGATAAGCCGGTCGCGGCCGATTTCACCGGAGACGGCAAGACGGACATGGCCTTTTGGCGGCCTGAGACGGGTTTCTGGTATGTGGTCAGAAGCGAGGATTCGAGCTTTTATGCCGCTCCATTTGGAGCCACGGGCGACATTCCGGCACCGGGAGACTACGACGGCGACGGCTCGACGGACTTCGCGGTCTTCCGGCCCTCGATCGGCACCTGGTACATAAACCAAAGCACCGGCGGCGTCGGCATCATCGGCTTCGGCATCGACGGCGATTATCCGATCCCGGCAGCTTGGGTCCCTTGAGCAGGGGGCAGTGGTCGGTGGTCAGAAGTCGGAAGCCAGAAGTTAGAGGTTTGACGTCTAGCTTCCGATAAGTTGGCTGGCGACAAGGGCAGAAACCCGACCGGCGAGTGAAAGGCAAAAGGCTAAAGGAGAAGGGACAAAGCCGGATTTTTGTTTCTTCTTTTCTACTTTTGTGGTTGATCACATCGTTGTTCGGTCGGCTAGGGAAAATAAACCACGGAGTAAGAAAAGAAGAAAAAGGAAAGCCGGATTCCAGATTCACCACTCACCATTCACCATTCACCATTCACCATTGGATGAACCGCCCTTACCGACGTGCGGCCTTGCGCATTCGGAACAAAAAAGAGGCTGCCCTTTCGGACAGCCTCTTTCTTTCACGCTAACGCGTGTTTATTCGCTTCCGACGAAGTTGAGATTGGCGACGTCGGTCGTGATCGGTACCTGCTGCGGAGCGGGGAAGGTGTAACGCTTCGCCGAGGCTCCGATGGTGTAGGTCTGTCCGGGAACTACGTTGTAGATGGTGTAGTTTCCGAAGCTTGTGGTAAGCACCGAACGGCTTGCGCCCTGTCCATCGGTGATCGTGATGCGGGCCAGCGGGATGCCGTAACCATTCGAATCCGTCACACGCCCAGAGACGACGACGTTCGCAACGACCGAGCTTCCCGGTGCCTGGATCGGAACCGTCATTGGGTCGCCGGTTTTAAAGAAGCCGATGGTGGCGTTCTTTGTGGTCGGCGCGCTGGTCGATGTAAAGCGGAAGTTATACATCGTGCCCCAGCGGATGGCGTTCGCGTTTTGGTTCTGGAGAAATGTCTCAGTTGACCAACTGACCGCATCCGGCGTCTGGTTGTTCGCCCACTCGGTCGAGCTAAATCCCGCGTTTCCGACCGTTCCGTCGCCGGTCCAGCCCGGATGCTGTGGCGGAGCGTGGAACCCGACGTTCGTTACCGAAACTCCCGCACCGGTCGGAACACTAAAGGCCCCGATTGCACGGTCAAGGTTATGGTTGAAAATGGCATATTCGTACTGCCACGTTCCTGGAGAGGTTTGCGTTACCTTGTAGGCAACATAGAATGCTCCGTCCGTACCGCCCGCAACTCTGTATTCGGTAACGGTCGCTCCCGGCCAGGCATAAACGGCCGGCTTCTCGCGGACCGTGCTTTCCGCCGGTGAAAAGCTGAAGGGGCTTGCCGTTCCCGATACATTGTAACGTCGGTACGACACGTTGTTGTACATGTTGCACTGCGTCGGGTTCGAAAGGCACCACTGATACTCATGCGGGGTCACATACTGTGCCTCAGCAAAGTAGCGTGAGCCCTGATTCAGATCCGTCCGAAGGTCGGTGATCTTGGTCAGGATGCGGTGATCAGGTCCAAGGTGCGAGTGTCCGGAGTGGTTGTTCGGCGGTGTTGCCGAGTCGCCACGCGGATAAAAGCCGGTGAACGGGTTCACCCACGCACGCGAACCAAGGCTCGGGCCGGCATTGAGGCTTGCCGAATATGGATCCGAACATCCGGACCCGAGGCGGCTGCCGCCGACACCGTTGCAGCCATAGCCGCAGAGATTCTGCGTCAGGGCGGTAAAGGCGTGCTTCATGCTCGATTGGCCGATCTGTTCGAACCGGAGTTCGCCGTTCGAACCGCCGCTCATGCGGTACATATTTTGCGGAATGACCGGATGATCGTTGCTCGGAAGTGCGAACCAGTTGAGGTCTACCGTTCCCGCGTTGCACGAGTTCGTTCCGACGGCAAGTCCGACGAATCCATTACTCGCGCTTCCAAACTGTGCCAGCCCGTAAACATCACCGACGATGACGTCCGGGCCGGGAACCGTTCCGGCATTGTCTTCCATGCCGTAACCAGCGGGAAGCTTGCCGCTCTCGACGCCGCCGTTAACGAGGCGGGCGGTCTCGATGGTACGCATTTTCGTTGAAATATTGATCGTCCCGACGGTCTTACCGGCAAGGTCAGCTCGGCCGAGCTCGCCTGCAAGATCATCGGATACAAGTATGCGCCCGCCATTGATCGAGATGGTCCTTGAATCGGCATCGTAGCCGAACTCTGGGCCGTCAACATTAAAGAAGTGGAATCCGGTCTTCGAATCTCGCAAGATCAGCTCATATTGGCCGCCGGCGGGAAGGCTCTCAATGGCGAGACGTTCATACGATTCCTGTAGCTTTGCCGGAAGGTCGGCTTTCTGCTGCGGGTGGATCGGGAGCATGCTCGGGATCGTTCCGCGGATCTCGTTGTTGAAAACGAGCATCGCAAAGAACGCGTCTTTTTCGGCCTCGAATGCAAGGCTCTCTTTACGCGAGACCGACTCGGCCCCGGAAAGCAGCCCGAGGTCAACGTCAAGAGCGACGTTGCCGTTGGCCACGATCATCTTTTCAAGCAATCCGGACTCGGAGTCCGGACCGGCGACAGTGCTATTTTCAGAGAACCCGAAAATCGCAGCGAATACGGCGCAAATGCCGAGAACCGTAAAGATGGTACGGAACCGGCTGCCCAGCAACTTTTTCTTCATCAAACTTCTCCTAACGTTTCTACCTTGGGTTAACAGAGCCCTGACCTGCAAAGCGGATGAGGCGCTATGAATGTACGAATTTGGCTTTATACGTTATATCACATCAACCCCCGGGTCAATAAGCGAATTTGAATGATTCTAAGCCTTTTGCCGAAGGTTTTTCGCCTCGCGGGAAAAGAGTTATTCATGCCATTTGGAGGCCAATTCTCAATCTGTAAGTATTTTCTGCCGCAAGTGCCGCGGCTAAATAAAACGGCAATGGATGTGATTTAATCAGATAGGACACAGAGATCGGTGAAACTCCCCTGTTATGAAACGCCGATGGAGTCGTCCGTTCCACAATGAAACCCGGCTGCGAAGGAAAAGAGAACAAAGGAAAGAAGCGTGCCGAACTGCCGGTTATCGCTTCCACCGGCGGTGCAAAACCGGAGATCGCCAAGTCGCGGATGGGCCGCTGGCGTGCCGGTGCGTTGATCGCGCTTCATGTCTTGATGGCGGCTCACATTGCCCAGTGGCTTTGGACGGGAAGCACCGTTTCACCGATCGAGCCTTCGGAGACGATGTGGACGCTCCAACAGGGCGCGGTAAACGCGGGTGCCATTTTCTTTGCACTTGCGATCATCGCGACTCTTGTGCTCGGGCGGTTCGTTTGCGGCTGGGCCTGCCATGTCGTCGCTTTGCAAGATCTTTGTGCGTGGATGCTAAAGAAGATCGGGCTGACGCCGCGGCCTTTTCGCTCGCGGCTGCTGATCTTTATCCCGCTTATCGCCGCGCTCTATATGTTCGTTTGGCCAACGGTGCTGCGGGCGATAACGAAGCCGGAGAACGAGCCGCTTATTCCGCCGTTCAGCAATCACCTGATAACGACAGAATTCTGGGCGACCTTTCCGCCGATCGAGGTGGCGATACCGTTCCTCTTTATTTGCGGGTTCATTACGGTTTACTTTCTTGGGTCAAAGGGCTTTTGCACTTACGGCTGTCCGTACGGCGGCTTTTTTGCGGTCGCCGATAAGTTTGCACCGGGCCGCATTCGCGTGACGGATGCCTGCAATGAATGCGGGCACTGCACGGCGACGTGTACGTCAAACGTGATCGTCCATTCGGAAGTGAAGAAATACGGGATGGTCGTCGATCCGGGCTGTATGAAGTGTATGGACTGCGTCAGCGTTTGCCCGAACGACGCACTCTATTTTGGCTTCGGCAAGCCTTCGGTCGCCGTAAATACCGAGCCATCGGCAAAGTATTCGCTGACATGGCCTGAGGAGATCTTTGCGGCGGCGGCGTTCGTCGCGGCTTATTTCGCCGTTTGGAATGTCTATCAGCTCGTGCCGATGCTGATGGCGATCGGCATCGCGATCATAACGGCCTTTCTGGCAGTAAAAGCGTTGCATTTGTTCCGACGCGAGAGCCTTGTGTTCTATCGCTGGAGCCTTCGCTCAAAGGGTAGCCTGACTTTCGCGGGTTATGCGTTTCTAGCGTTCGCTGCCGCTTGGATCGGGCTTAACGCTCACAGCGGCTGGGTCCGTTATCATGAATCGGCAGGCACGCGGGCGTTCGAGAATATCCGCGTGCCCGATGAGCTTGCCCTTCTGCAATCGAACCCGCAGCCGTGGCTTTCGCTCGTGGATCAGGGAAATATCGCCGAGGGCCGGCGGCATCTTCAGCGGGCGGCCGAGATCGGACTCTTTACGAACGCCGATGCGATGCCAAAGCTCGCTTGGATGGAGTATCTCGTGGGAAATACGGATCGAGCGCTTGAGCTTCTCTCGGCCGCGGCTGATCGGCAGAGCGGCCAGCAGCGGGCACTCAGCCTTTACTATCGCGGAGCGATCCTCAACCGCTCGGGCCGTTTTGATGAAGGGCTGCGGAGCCACGAGGCGGCACTCGCCGAGCGGCCGGATCTTTCGATCGCACTCGAGGACAAGGGCGAGTCGCTCTGGATGCTCGGGCGTCGCGGCGAAGCGGTAGCTGCCTGGCAGGAGGCGATCCGCCAGCGGCCTAATCTGCCGATAGCCGGTAATTTTCTCGCCGGTGCGGCGGCGTCGAGCGGTAACGTTGAACTCGCGACCGAACTTTCACAAATGGCGGACCAGGCGACGCCGCGTGATCCGCTTTTCCAATTCATGCTTGGCCAGCGGCTGCAGAACGTCGGCATGGCCGATCTGGCCGAACGCCGATTTGAAGCCGCCTTTGCTGCCGACCCGACCCTTCGCGGCCGCCGCAGCTTTCCCGCGGTCCAGCCAAAATAAAAAGGCCGGCGGGACTTTCCCTTCCGGCCCAAGGCGTCAATTTCCAAAGATCTATTTACATTTCGAATATCCACAATCGCGGCAGAAGTCGCAGCCCGAGGCGTGTTCAAGCTGGCCGCGGCACTCGGGGCATTCGCCGATCAGCGTCGCCATTTCGGTGTAGATCTCCTCGGCGTCGGTCGTAGTTTGCATTCCTTCGGTTCCGGCAACCGCCGCAGCTTTGCCCGCACGTTGCTTCTGCAACTGCCGCTCGGAGGCGGGCAGATTTTTCAGCCGCCGGTCGGTCAGCATAAGGCACTCGGCCACGGCCTGTTCGGGCGAGGTCAGCAACCGCTCGTTGAACCAAACGGCGTTCGTGCCGGTCACCTTGTTGAGGCTGCGAGCCACCTCGCGAACCTCGAACCCGCCGCGGAGCATCTTTGAAGCAAGCAGGCCAACGCCTTCGCTGACCGGGCCGGTCGCAAAGACCTCAAGCACCTTTTCGCCGTCGTGGTTTACCGTAACGTAGAGGTTTTGATTGTCGAAAGGAATCCGCCAGGTCGAGCCCTGCAGCTCACGCGGACGCTCAACGCGGGAAGCCGCGGCGACGTCAATGCGCATTGAACTCTCCATGTCACCGCGTCCCTCATTCTGCGCGTCTGACGATTTCTCCTCAGCCTTAATTGCGTTCAGTACCTGCCCTTCGCGGCTGCCGTCGCGGTAGTAGCTGACGGCCTTGCAGCCGAGCTTGCGGGCGAGGTGATAAAGAGCATCGACCGATTCGAGCGTGTCGTCGCGGGCGCCGTTGCAAGTTTTTGAGATTGAATTATCGGTGTGTTTCTGTGCCGCGGCGAGAACGCGAACGTGCTCGTCCGAACGTATACCCATCGCCGAAATGAAACGCGGAGGGAGTTCCGATTCGTGAGCGACGACATGTTCGGCCGCCTGCTTTATCGATTCCTCATCGGTCTGATCGACCTCTACGCCGAGAGCCCTCGCGGCCTCGGTGTGAACGTAGGTCCGTGTGCCGAGCGTATCTTGACGAACATATGCCCACGAGAAATTTGGCTCGATTCCCGACGAGGTTTCGGCGACAAGTGAAATGGTTCCGGTCGGAGCGATGGTCGTTACCTCATAATTTCGCGGCGTGAGCGGTGTGTCCTTGGTGATGCCGATCTCATCGTACAGAAACTTCGCGTAGGCATCTTTGTTCGCCTCAAGTTCGGGAAAGACGCCCTTTTCGGAACCGATGGCGAGCGAAGCGTTCCATGCCTCTTTGCGGATAAAGCCCATAACGCGTTCCATCAGCTCGAGCGAGCGATCGCCGCCATAGGTGATGCCGAGCTTGAGGCAGAGATCGGCAAAGCCCATGATGCCGAGCCCGACCGGCCGCGTCCGCTTAACGACATCCTCGATGGCCGGAAGCGGGAAGTAACCCGCATCGATGACGTTATCGAGAAACCGCGTCGAAAGCCGCGTCACCTGCCCGAGCCTATCCCATTCGACCGAGGAGTCGATGTCGTCGGTGCCGTTCATTTCATCGTAAAACTTCGCAACATCGATCGAGCCGAGATTGCAGGAGTTGTTGAAATGAAGCATCTGCTCGCCGCATGGATTGCAGGCGAGGATCGGCCCCATCGAGGCCATCATATGGTTGTGGCGATTCACTTCGTCGATGAAGATGATGCCCGGTTCGGCGTATTTATGTGCCGAGGCGATGATCCGATTCCAGATGTCAGGGGCATAGACCATCCCCGGCATCGGCGGCTCTTCGATGGTGCAGCCCTCGAGGTCGGCCGCTTCGAAAGCTGCCTTATCAGCAAATGTCACGGTCGAGCCGTCCGGCCGCCGGTAAACTTTATAGTCTTCGCCCGTCAGCGGGTCAAAGACAGATTGCTGCCAGGGCTCGCCGTTGAACTCGGTTTGGAACCAGACCTTGCTATCGACGGCGTCCATGAAAAGGTCAGTGACGGTTACCGAAATATTGAAATTCGTCAGGCTCGTCTGGTCGTTTTTGGCGTGGATGAATCGAAGAACGTCCGGATGAGTGACCGCCAGAATGCCCATATTGGCACCGCGTCGGACGCCGCCCTGTTTCACGACCTCGGTCGTCTGGTTGACGATGTTCATGAAAGAGACCGGGCCGCTCGCGACGCCGCGGGTCGAATTGACCATCGAGCCCGCCGGCCGAAGGAATTCATAGGTCATGCCCGTTCCGCCGCCGGTCTGGTGGATAACGGCGACGTTTTGGGCGTGTTCCATAATGCCCTCGATCGAGTCCGGCACATTGAGCACAAAGCATGCGGCGAGCTGGCCTTTCGGTTTACCGGCATTTACGAGGCACGGAGTGTTCGGGATGAACTCGCGGCGGAGCATTACGGCGGACATATCGCGATAGAACATCGATTGAGCACTCGGATCTTTTTCGGCACGCGAGACGTGGCCGACGACCCGGCGAACGATATCTGCCCAGGTCTCAAGAGCCTCGCCGTGCTCGTCCTTGATGGCGTATCGTTTGGCGACGACCTTCTGGGCATTAAGCCCGAGCGGGCGTGCCTCAACGCCCGGTGCCGCTCCGGTCGCTCCGTTTCCGCTGGAGACAATGCTCCTCGTGCCGGTCTCAATGGCTGTGCTCATTCTCCGTTTCTCCTGTTAGATGTAACCTAGATTTTAAGGCTTTTGGGCCGGAGTTTCTAACCGAAAGCTATCTATGCTGGAAAATTCGCTTGAAAGGCTTTCGTGCCGACCGGGCAACTTGCCGTAAAGGGGAACTCGTCCCGAGTGCTTCAAATCGTAACCCCGAAATATGGTAATGTCAAGAACTTTTTCATACTACATATTGTGGTAACTGCAATAAAAGCAACACCTGCGGCCGTAAGTTAATGTAAAGGCTTAAGTTCCGCCGATGTGAGATATTTTCGCCGCAGTTACCTCGGTTTGACTTTACGGAAGCCCATTTCCGACACTCTAACTGATGGATAGATTGATACACGCGACGGCGGCCGATGGAACGGTCCGCGTCATCTCGGCAGTAACAACGGGCATCGTTGCGGAGGCGACCCGGCGGCACGGAACCTCGCCGACGGTCTCCGCCGCCTTGGGGCGAATGCTTACGGGGACGCTCCTGCTCGGTTCGACAATAAAGGAATTTGACCGGCTGACGGTGAAGATAGATTGCAGCGGCGAGGTCGGCGGCATTACCGCCGAGGCGACCAATCGGGGCACGGTTCGCGGCTTCGTAAAAAACCCGATCGCCGAGCCGCCGCCGAAGCCCAACGGCAAATTTGACGTCAGCGGGATCGTAGGAGAAGGGAATTTCGTGGTAATCCGCGAGGCCGGTAGTGAGATCGGCTTTCGGCCGGAGCCTTATGTCGGCTCGGTGCCGATCGTCTCGGGCGAGATCGCCGAGGACTTCGCCTATTATCTTGCCAAGTCCGAGCAGATTCCGTCGGCCGTGCTGCTCGGCGTTTTGCTTCAGAATACGGAACCTTTCGTTGCGGCCTCGGGCGGAGTGCTTATCCAAATGATGCCCGGAGCGAATGACCACATCGTAACCATGATCGAGGACACGGTAAGTAGATCTCCGCACGTGACCGAGATGGTCAAAGAAGGAGCCGGGCCAGAAGACCTCGCCCGCGTGGCGCTCGGAGTTGTCCATTTTGAAGTGCTGGAAGAAAAGCCGGTGAGCTTTGCATGCACATGCTCGCTTGAAAAAGCATCGGCGATGATCGCCGCGTTAGGCGGGGCCGAGGTGCAGTCGATGATCGAGGAAGAAAGCGGCGCCGTAATGAACTGCGGATTCTGCAATGAGACCTTTAGCCTGGCGACCAGCGACCTCGAGAATATTCTCGAAGAAAACCGCTAGAGTGATTTCTTTAAGGCAAGCTTAATCGACCGGCGGATCTTCGGGGCCGCTCGCTCCGCCTTGGTGGTCGGCACCGCGGACCACCTGACTGGTATCAATTCTGAACGAACGGATTCCCGTCGCTCCGTACGTTTCCGGAATGGCAGAAACGGTGAAGGTCGAAGCTTCCGTGAACGAACCCGACGAGACAAAAACGAAAAGTCGATAACCGCGGAGAACTCCGCTGGCGGTACGGACGTCGATCAGCCCTTGGCTGTGAAGTGCGCCAAGGCCGCCATAGTTGCCGCCGCCATGGGTCGCTGCATAGGTCGCCTGTGCCCCACCAATGGCACGGAGTGTTTGGACGATACACTGCTCGTTCAGCAGAATATTACCGTTTGTGCAGGCGTCATCTTCAAGAACCGGGTCCTGCGCGTTCGCCGTCCGCCCGCTAATATCTCCGCCGCGGAACAGCCCGTCAAGGCTAAGAAAAAACGAGCGAACACCTAACCGCCGATATACCCGCGGCGTTGCTGTGATGGAAAAGCTCGGCGGATGCTCGGGCGAGCCGATCACAGTTTGAAGTGCGAAAAGGTAGCCGTGTTTTTCGCCGCTCGCGAGCGCTTCATCAATAAAGCCGACCTTATACAGGCTGGCAAGCGTCGCGGCGTATTCGCCGTTGCCGTGGGTCGCCGAGTATGTGGCTTGGGCAGAGCTGATCCGTGCCAGATCTTGAATGACCAGGCGTTCGCGGAGCACGTGCCGATTGACCTGTGCATCTGCCGCAACTACGAAAAGGCCGATAAGAAAAAGGGCTACTGTTAGTGGGATCTTCATAGGTCAAACAAGAAGTTCTGCCGAGAGCAAAGCAATCGCTCCGCAAAAACTATATCATCACGATCGTTCGCGGTAAATAGAAAAGCTTTACGAACTGTACGTTCCGGTCGCTCCGGCCGAGACTGGTTGTTCGCCATCTGCAGCAGTGTTCGATTGCGTTGACGGCGGGTTGTGGCAAACTAGCGAGATGGCAGTATTCCCACTGTCGGAGTACGTCAGCGGTGTGGATGCTGTATCCAAAATGAAACCAACTGCGGAGCTTCGCATTACAGAGATATTCCTTTCCGTTCAGGGCGAGTCGTCGCACGCCGGGCGGCCGTGCTCTTTTGTTCGGCTGACGGGCTGCCCGATGCGGTGCGTTTGGTGCGACAGCGAATATACCTTTACCGGCGGCGAGCGGATGAAGTTTGAACAGATCTTCGAACGGCTTGAGGAATTCGGCTGCAGGCTGGTCGAGGTTACAGGCGGCGAACCGCTGGCACAGAAAAACGTCTTTCCCTTTATCGCAGACCTTTGCGACCGCAGTTATGAGGTGCTGATCGAAACGGGTGGATTTGTCTCGACCGAGCGGGTTGACCCGCGAGCGAAGATCATTCTGGACGTGAAATGTCCCGCCTCAGGCGAGGCCGAGCGGAATCATTGGCCGAATCTTGAGCGGCTTCGCCCGGACCGCGACGAGGTAAAGTTCGTCATTGCCGACCTCGCCGATTGGGAATTTGCGAAGGGAGTAGTTGCCGAGTATCATCTCGAAAAACGAGCGAAGGAGATACTGATCTCGCCGGTCTTCGGGGTCGAAAACCTCGCGGAGATCGCCGAAGCGGTCGCGACGAGCGGCCTCAAAGTCCGGCTGAACCTTCAGCTTCACAAATATATCTGGGGGCCGAACGTCCACGGTGTTTAGACCTCGTGGATCGTAAATCGTAAATCGTAAATTGAACAGGAATCCGAGACGTGACCAATGCCGGCGATCTCTTGTTCTTCCAATTTACAATGATCCAATTTTCAATTGACAATTATTCGGAGAAACGTTGGTTGGTAATCATATGAAGAAGATAATTTTGGTTGCAGTGGTGTTTGCTTTCGTTGCGGTTACGGGGATGGCGCAGGCGAGGCCGCAGGCGGCAAGTCCTTCGGGGCCTTCGCTTGATGAGCGGATAAAGTCCGAGATCGGCGATTTTAGGGGCAAGGTTTGGATCTACGCCAAGAATCTTGATACGGGGAAGGAATACGGGATGCGGGCCGATGAGCAGGTGCGGACGGCGAGCACCATCAAGCTGCCTATAATGACCGAGGTCTTCAGGCAGGTGGCCGAGGGCAAGATCGCGTGGACCGATCCGATCGAGATCACGAAGGCGGTGAAGGTTGGCGGCTCGGGCATTTTGTCTGAGTTTACGGACGGTTCGATGATAGACGTGAAAACGGCGATGACACTGATGATAGTCCAATCGGACAACACGGCAACGAACGTGATCCTGAACAAAGTCTCAAGCAATTCGGTGAATGATCACATGGCGAAGCTCAGCCTGAACGACACGCTTTCGCTTCGCAAGATCGGCGGAGGCGGGGACGCAAAGGCATGGGACGAGCCGCTCAATAAGCTCTTCGGCATCGGCCGTTCATCGCCGAAAGACATGGTTCGGCTGCTTGAGATGCTTGAGAAAGGCGAGGTCGTCTCGAAGGAAGCCTCGGCCGAGATGATCGCTATTTTGAGGCGGCAGCAATACAAGGACGGCATCGGCCGCAACGCTCTCGACACGGTTCCGGTCGCGTCGAAGTCCGGCTCGCTCGATCGCCTGCGGTCAGATGTCGGTATTGTCTACACCCGCCGCGGGCGCATCGCGATGGCGATCACGGTCGATGACATGCCGGTCGTGCAATACATAATGGACGACATGGGAAATGAGCTGATCTGGAGACTCTCGCAAATATTGCAGGAAGGGCTGGCTCGTTAGAACGTCAGTTGTGCGGGGGATCGTTTAAAAAATAGCTTATAGCTTTAAGCTAATAGCTATAAGCTTAATTCATAAATGCATTTGTCGATCGTACTAGTATCGGGTGGAATGGACAGCTGCGTGACGGCGGCGATCGCGGCTTCGGAGAATGACGAAATCGCGTTGCTTCATATCTCGTATGGCCAGCGGACGGAGGCTCGCGAGCGGAGGGCGTTCATTGAGATCGCAGATCATTACGGCGCCCGAAAACGGCTGGACGTTTCGATCGAATATCTCGCAAAGATGGGCGGTTCATCGCTGACGGATGAGAGCATCCCCGTTACGGAAGCCGATCTTGACTCGAAGGAAATACCCACGAGCTATGTGCCGTTTCGGAATGCGAATATGCTGGCGATAGCGACGAGTTGGGCTGAGGTTGTGGGGGCAACGGGCATTTACATCGGTGCGGTCGCTGAGGACTCGAGCGGTTATCCGGATTGCCGGCCGGAGTTTTACGAAGCTTTTCAACAGACGATCAATACCGGTACAAAGCCCGAAACACACATCGAGATACGTACGCCGATCATCCATCTTTCAAAGGCTGAGATCGTGAAAAAGGGAATCGAACTCGACGCTCCGCTGCACCGTACGTGGTCGTGTTACCGCAACGAAACGCTCGCCTGCAGCACCTGCGATTCATGCGCTCTGCGGTTGCGGGGATTCCAACTGGCCGGTGTGAAGGATCCTATCGAATATGAAGCATTGTGATGTTTGCTTTTTGTATTTGGTCAATTCGCTTGCTGTTTAGCGAACTGGCCGCCCGCTTACGCAGGCGGTTCTGACCGGCGCCTGAGGAACTGGCCACCCGCTCACGCAGGCGGTTCTGACTGCTTGTTGAGGGCTTCGCTTTTACGCTTCTCGAGTTCTTCTATCTTCAATTTCAGTTCGTTGATCTCCGTATTGATCTTTTCGATATCCGCCTCGCCTGCGCTTAGGCGGTGAAAGACAGGCGTTATAACCGTGACGGCGGCGATGAGTATAGATAGAACGCCCATTGTGCGGAAAACGAGGTCGCTGTCGCCTTCGGGTTCGAACCACATCAAGTAAAGTATGATCGCCGCTAGCAGGACGTCGCAGGCTGCGGCGAATGGATAGCTCCAGGCGAATCGGCGGTCGAGCCGTGCGAGCCGAAGCAAAGATAGATGCGACGCGACGATGGCACCGATCACAAGCGTCATCGTCGTTTTGATATAGGTCTCGTTGTCATCAAGTACGTTCCAGATGATGAGAAAAAGTGCGAAGGCGGAGACGACCGAGAGAACGATGCCGGCAAGCGGAAGCTTGCGGCCGCGGCCTGCTTCGTAACACGCCCCGCAGGCGAGCCCGAGAATGCTTGTCGCCGTTACCGTCAGGGTCGTCATCAGCACGCGGAGCTCAAACTCGCCGAAGCTCCCGGCAATGACGACGACGATACCGAGAACGGCGCTTAATGCGACAGATGCGATCAGCGTGTTCAAGAATATTTTGCGGGTATTCATCACGAGCCTCCAGCGGAAATCTACTCTTTTCGCGATAGAATGCAAGTCCCGCGGGGCTGCCCCGTTCAGTTAGGCAAGAGCGCGAGAGCGGTCGGGAAGGCTTAAAGACAATTGAGACAATTAAGGAGGATGTGATGAAAGCGGTTCAAACGGGTGTATTTGTGATTTTGGTGATAGCGGTGAATATTTTTGCGGCGGCGGCACAGTCTGCGGGGATCACGGGAAATAGTGCGGGAGCGGTCAAGATCGGGATGACGGTCGCCGAGGTACGGAAGGCGGTCGCTCCGATGAAGCTTGAGCGGTCAAGCGATGGCGAGGGCATTGCACTGATCGCCGTGAAAAGCGGAGAAGAGACCGTGATGACACTCTTCGCCGGTGAAGAAGACCGCGACGCCAAGATCAACGACACGGCAAAGGTCGAGTACATAATGGTCTGGGACAAAAGCTTTCGGACGGCCGCCGGCGTTCACCCGGAAATGCGGATCGCCGATGCTGAAAAGATCTACGGCAAGGTAAAACAGATCATCAGAAGTGAGATCGAGTCCCGCGAGTATGTGACCCTCACAAACCAACCGGCAGGGATCGAGATGCGAATTCTCGGCAAGGACGATATGGGCGGCGTTTATGCCCAAGGGGCCTCGAGAACCGACAAGTATTCGGCAGATGCGTATATCTTCACGATCGACATCGATGGTTCCGCAGCGGCTCAAACGGGTAAACGCACGCCGGAGTTCACGAGCGTTTATACCGAACTGACCACGGGCTGCACGAGTGTTGGCGGCGAGGAAGGCGGCCATGTTTCGACATTGTGCAAAGGGCCCGGCGGATTTCAGGTTCATTACTTCGATGCCGCGACGATCTATCAACTCAACGTTGCCGACGCGACCCGCGATTGGGAAGAGCCGGTCCTGAGCTTCGGGCTCGATAAGCTAAAGGCGGTCGGCCGCGTCGAATGGAGATTGGCCGATGGCGTTCCATTTGCGGTTGCCGTCAAGGACCCGAGCAACGGGCGGATCATCGTCCGTGGGCTCAAGGGCTTCGAGCGGATCAAGTTCGAATCAAGCGGCAAAAATGCTGTGACGGATGCCCAAAGCGGAGCGGACAACGAATATCGCGACGCCATACTTCCGGTAAAGCGGATCGACTTGGAAGGAGCGATGATGGCGGCCGTTGTGTCCGGCACGCTCAAATCCTTTGACGACCGCAAGCGGTATTCGTTCGTCGGTGCGGCGGGTGACAGGGTTACGGTAAAGATAGAAACGAGCGAATGGAGCGGCGAGGAAGGCCCGATCATGGTCGGCATCGTTCGCCGGCCGGATGGCTCGACCGACGGTGCACCGGGCGGAACGGTCTTCGACGAGGTCCTTGCTGAGGGCGGAGAATACGAGGTCATCGTCAGCCAGAATGCGGCGAAGTCGCGAGCCGAGAATATTCAATTCAAAGTTACGGTTTCAAAAGCGAAGAGCGGCAGTTAAGCAACCGAAAGGCGGTCGCGGGTGACGGCGGTAGGGTCGAGGTCTCCGATGGCTCCGAATGCGATGTGTTCGGAACGGAAAAACTCCTCCGCTAGTTCCGCGACCGCTTCCTCGGTGACCGCGTCTACCTTTGCAAGTGTTTCTTCGACCGCGATCTGGTGTCCGTGGAGCAGCTCCATGCTGGCGAGCGTTCCGGCCCGGCCGGCCGAGTCCTCAAGCCCGAGCAGGATCGACGCACGGGTTTGATCTTTCATCAATTGGATCTCATCGGCCGTGACGCCGTTGCGGACGATCGAGCGCATCTCATCGAGCACGATATCGACGACCTCTTCCACCTGTTCCGGCGAGGTCGCGGCCGAAACCATAAACATCCCGCAGTCGCTAAAAAGCAGTGCCGATGCACCAACACTATAGGCGAGCCCGCGTTCTTCGCGGACCTTTTGCCAGAGCCGGCTCGAGGTTCCGCCGCCGATGGCATTGGCGAGAAGCTCGGCAGCATACCTTCGTTCGTCGCGGGCACCGATAAATGGCGTTGCCATTATGAGGTGGGCCTGCTCGAGCTCCGGTTTGTATTCGATGACGAGCGGGGCAGCGACGGCCGGGGCAGCCATCGGCGTGAACTGCGGAGTAATGCCGTTCGGCGTGCGAAACTCGAGACGTGCGGCAAGTTCGGCGACCGCGTCGTGTTCGATGTTGCCGGCCGCGGCAATAACAAGATTTTGCGGAGCGAATGCGGCCGCGTGGTAGTTTAGCGTGACCTCTCGCCCAAAGCTCCTGACGGTCTCGGGAGTGCCGGCAATGGAGAGCCCGAGCTGATGGCCGGGAAAGAATTCGCGATGGAAAATATCGCCGAGATATTCCTCGGGCGAGTCGTCGATCATCTTCATTTCCTCGATGATGACGCGCTGCTCGCTCTCAAGATCTGCTTCATCAAAGCGGGGATCGGTCAGCATTTCGGCGATAAGGCCGAAGGCGGCCGGAAGCTGTTCGTCGATGACCTTGATCGCGAATCCGGTCTCCTCGTGGGTCGTGAAGGCGTCAAGATTGCCGCCAAGCCGGTCTTGCTCGCGGGCGATCTCGATCGCCGATCGCCGCGAGGTTCCTTTGAAAACTGCGTGCTCAATGAAGTGCGAAATGCCGTTCAGTTCGGTCGGTTCGTTTCGCGAGCCGACGCGGAAAAAGAAGCCGAGCGTCGCCGAACGCACACCTTCCATCCGGTCGGTCAAGACCGTAAGCCCGTTGGCCAGCCGCGTTTCCCTTATGTTTTCCTTCATTACCGCCAAACCTCAAAGACTAGCATTTTGGCGGCGGAAAAACGACCTACTGCTTAGCGTATCGGGTCGCGGAGGATGAAGTCGGCGGCTTCGCGGGCGGTTCGGGCGGCGGCGGGATTGGCTTCGCGGAGTTCGGCGATCTGCATCAGGGCCTCACCGGTGCGGGAAAGCAGGCGGAAAAGATCGCCTTCTTCGGCCTTTGTTCGGGCGACGAGTTCGTCCCAGGCCCGGCCGCGTGCCCAGAATTCGGCTGCGGCTGCGGCGGAATAATTAATGTCTTCGGTCGGCTCGATGCCGTATTCCCATTCGACGTTACCGACGCGGTGCAGCACATCGAAAAAGGCGTTTGCGGCGTCGAGAAGTTCGGTCGTAGGGTTCAGGTCGCCAAAGCTGCGGTCAGCGTCAGCGGCGATCGAGGCGACAAGCCCGGCACACGCGGCCGGCGAGATGCCATCAAAAACGCCGTCACGTATCGCCTCGCCGATCAGCAGAGGCCGGTCGATGCGAAGGTCGGCCAGCCAGCGGCCGTCGTCCGTGACGCGTTCTTTCGAAAAGTCGATGAAAGCGAAGCGGTCGAGCACGTGGGCACGATTCTCGAAGGGCGACCAGATGCGGCCGACGAGCCGCTCGATGTCTTTGCGATTCTCTTCGAACTCCGCAGCTTCCTTGACCGAAAGCCAAAGGAATTCGGCCGTTGGTTCGTCTTTCGTAAAATCCTCGAGGCTCTTGGTGATGATCTCCGCGGAGTCGAGGTTTCCGCGAGCGATGGACGGCTTTGGCTCTTCGAGCGGCGGATTCTTGCCCTCGAGCGTTTCAAGGAACGCTCTTTCGACGGCGTTCTCATTCAATCGGTAGATATTCTCAAAGACGCGGTTGATCCGTGCGAGCGAAAACGTTCGGCCGGAGCCGTCGTCCCGCATCGCGGAAACCGAATCGCCGAATGCGCTCGTGACAATAAAGTAACGCTTGCCCGAACGGCCCTGCGTAACGATGCGGCCGGGCAAAACGCTTTGCCGCAGCCATTCCATCCGAAGTTCCGCTCGGGTTTCGGGGAGCCGATGCTGCAGCCGTTCCCGAGTGCTGACCAGCCGCTCAAAGCCGCGGACGTCGTTAAAGCTCAAGCCCAGCTTCGCTGCCTTTTCCGTCAGCACTTCCTCGATATCATCATTCTTTTGCCGGAGTCGCTCGATTCGGTGGCCGGTCTTTTGAAAGGCGAAGCTCTTTTGGGCGATGTCGCGGATCGGACCGAAGCCGCTGAAGGCGTCGAGCAGATTCAGCAGCGTCGTGTAGGTCGCCTTGAATTTGCTTTCGAGTGCATCGGGCGGCGACTTCAAAAGCTCGGCGATCTTTCGCGGGTTTTGAAATTGGCCCGGTGCGAGGACGACGAAGCCGACGTTGTCCTTTCCGCGTCTGCCGGCACGGCCGGTCATCTGCTGAAGTTCGTTTGCCGAGAACGGCCGCCAGCCGTCATTTCCGCGGGTGTCGGCATTGCTGACGACGACCGTGCGGGCCGGAAAATCGACGCCGGCGGCGACGGTCGATGTCGCAAAGATCGCGTTGAGCAATCCGCCGGACATCATCTTTTCGACCAGGAGTTTCCAGGCCGGAATATGCCCGGCGTGGTGCGAGGCGACGCCTTGTTGGACCAATATCTTCGCGTGCTTGTGCTTGAGGACCTCGGGGTGCATCTCGGCAAAGGCCTCGAAGAGAGCTTTCCGCTTCTCGTATTTTTCAGGGTCAGATCGCTGCGAGCGGTCGGCGGCGACCTCCGAAGCGGATTCGTCGCATTTGCGGCGCGTCGGCAAAAAGACGATCGCGGGCAGCAGGTCGTATCCGCGGAGTGCGGAGATCAGTTTGTTGGGAAGGATATCAGCGGGCCGACCGTTCATTTTTGGGATTATCGCACAGATGGTTCGCGTTTCTGCACCGCGACCCGCGTTTGGAGCGATGGGCCTGCGGTTCGTATAGTTTAAGTAATGAAAAAGTGGGTGGTTCGCATTGGCGGGGTTTTGCTCTTAGCATTGGTCGTTTTGATCGGGACGGCCTTTTGGAGCGATTCCGATGTCGCGGTTCTGACGGATCGTGTTTCAGTTCCGGGGCTAGAGACGGTTCGGCCCGAATGGCCGGGAACGCCGGTCGATCAACGCGGGCGGTTCATGAACGACGAGTTCGTCTTTCTGCCGAAGACGCGTGAGCTTCTGAAATGGCAATTGAGCTCGAACGAGTTTGAGGCCGAGCGCGAACGCGACACATTTCGCCCGGAGGTCCGCGATCCTTCGGCGTTTTTGGCTAGAGATGAGGATGGCATTCTTTGGCTCGGCCACGCATCGTTCTACATTCGGCTTGAGGGCCGCGGTATCTTGGTCGATCCGATCTTCGGCTCGCCGCCGCTGGTCGAGCGGTGGGTCGAAGTGCCGTCGCCGCTCGAAAAGATCAGGCGGGTCGACTACGTTTTGCTCTCACACGACCATCGCGACCACACGGACGAAACCACGCTTCGGGCCATCGCCGAAAAGTTCCCTGCGGCGACGTTCATCGCCGGAATGGGCAGCGAAGAGATGCTTCGTGGGTGGATAAAGCCGACGAACAAGATCGCGGTCGCGGGCTGGTTCCAGCGTTTTGAGCTCGGTGACGACGCGGTCGAAGTCTATTTCTTGCCGGTGCGGCATTGGTCGCGCCGCGGGCTTTTTGATACCAACCGGCGGCTTTGGGGTGGCTACGTCGTCAAGAGCCGTTCGGCCTCGATCTATCACGGCGGCGATAGCGGCTACGGCCGGCACTATCGCGAAACGGGCGAGATCTTCCCCGGGATCGACTATTTTCTGATGCCGATCGGAGCCTACGAACCGCGATGGTTCATGGAGGCGAACCACACGAACCCGGCCGACGCGGTCAAGGCGTTTGGCGATATCGGTGCAAAGTGGCTGGTGCCGATGCATTACGGTACCTTTGACCTCTCGGACGAATCGGCGGGGATGCCGCTTCGTCAATTGACCGCCGAAGCGGAAAAGGCGAGAATCACCGACAAGCTGAAGGTGCTTGCAATTAACGAGTATATCGAGATCACAAAGCCGGAAACCGGTGAGGAGAACAAATAAGAATGGGCATTGATCGTCGTGAGTTTTTGGGAACCGCAATAACTGCCGGATTTGGAGCGGCAATTGCCGCGGGCGGTGCGCCGAGCGTATTTGCCGCTCGGCAGGGCTTTCGGCTTGAGGAAGCGACCGTTACCGGGATACAGGAAGCGATGCGGTCCGGGGAATTGACCTCGCGGCAGCTTGTGCAGGCGTATCTTCGCCGCGTTGCGACCGTTGATAAGCAGGTCAACTCGATGATCGAGCTTAACCCTGACGCTCTGCAGATCGCCGATCAAATGGACCGCGAGCGAAAAAGCGGCAAGGTCCGCGGGCCGCTCCACGGCGTACCGCTCGTGCTCAAGGACAACATCGACACTGCCGACAAGATGAAAACGACCGCCGGCAGCCTAGCGCTGCTCAATGCACCGACGCCTAAGAAAGATGCATTTATCGCGGCACGGCTGCGAGCAGCGGGTGCGGTCATTCTCGGTAAAACGAACCTGAGCGAATGGGCCAATTTCCGCGATAACGACTCGATCAGCGGCTGGAGCGGCCGCGGCGGGCAGACGAGCAATCCCTACATCCTGGACCGCAATCCGTGCGGTTCGTCGTCGGGCTCGGGGGCTGCCATTTCCGCGAATCTGGCGGCCATCGCTATCGGTACCGAGACGGATGGCTCGATCGTCTGCCCGGCGTCTATCTGCGGCATTGTCGGGCTTAAACCGACCATCGGACTTGTCTCAAGAAGCGGCATCATCCCGATCGCTCATTCGCAGGATACGGCCGGGCCGATGACCCGCAGCGTGGCCGATGCGGCGGCAGTGCTGACGGCGATCTGCGGTTTTGACGACGCGGATGAAGCAATGGCGGGCCGCGAGGAAATAGAGCCGATCGATTACACGAAGTTCCTCGATGCCGGTGCGCTAAAAGGCGCGCGGATCGGCATTATCCGGAGCTATTTCGGCCGGCGAAAGGACGTTGACGATATGCTCAATGCGTCGATCGACGTGATGAAAAAAGCCGGTGCCGTGATGGTGGATGTGACCTTCGATTCGCTTGGCAAGTTTGGAGCGGCGGAGTTCGAGGTTTTGCTTTATGAATTCAAGGCCGACCTTGAAAAATATCTTACCGAGCGAGGTGGCGATCACAAGACGCTCAAAGATCTGATGCAGTTCAATAAGGACAACGAGAAGCGCGAGATGCCTTATTTTGGCCAGAGCATCTTTGAATCCGCCGCGGCGAAGGGCCCGCTAAGCGACGAGGCATATATCGAAGCATTGGAAACGGCCAAACGTCTGACGCAGGCTGAGGGCATCGATCTTGTGATGGATCGCGATAAGCTCGACGCGATCATCGGCCCTTCGAACGCGCCGACGTGGATGATAGACACGGTAAATGGCGACTGCGGTTCGGGGTATATTTCGAGTTCGTCGCTGGCGGCGGTTGCGGGATATCCGAACATCACGGTTCCTGCCGCGTTTTCGAAGGAACTGCCGCTCGGGATCTCGTTTTTCGGGAAGGCGTTCACCGAGGCGAAGCTTATCGGCATCGCCTATGCTTTCGAACAGGCGTCAAAGGCCCGAAGGCAGCCGAAGCTTATGCCGACGTTCGCTTAAGACGTGCTGATCATTTGAGGGTTTTCGCGGCGATCGACCGAAGGCCTTCGAGCACCATGTCGTCCTCAAAGGCATCGACCGATGGAAGGTCCGCTGCAAGCACGCGGCTGAAGCCGCCGGTCGCGACGACCTTTGGCCGATGGCCGGGGTCTTCCGCCATCATCTCTTTCGATACGCGAGCGATAAGCCCCTCGGCAAGCGCGACCGTGCCGTTATAAACACCTGAAAGAATAGCGTCGTAGGTCGTTTGGCCGATCAAAGCTTCGGGCCGGGCGATGGTAACTTTTGGCAGCAACGAGGTCTTTGAATGCAGGCCGTCGGCCATGATCCCGAGCCCCGGAGCGATGATGCCGCCAATGAACTCGAGCTTCGAATTCACAGCATCGACCACAGTCGCCGTGCCAAAGCTACAGATGATGACGGGTGCCTTGTACTTCTCGACCGCAGCGTAGGCGGAAACCAAGCGGTCTGCGCCCACGTGCGAAGGCGGCGAGTATTTAATGACAAAGCCGAAGTCGGTCTTTTCATCGACAAAGACGGGAGTTACTTTGAAAAGTTCGCGGGTCGCCCGGGTCAGCGTTGCATTGACCTCCGGGACGACGGACGCGGCGATGACGTGGTCCACTCGGACGAACTTTTGAGCTACAAAACGCAGTCGATCAAAGAAAAGCTCCTCGGGTTCATAGTCGCGCCAGGTGGCGACCGAAAAGCGGTCGAGAGTGTTGCCCGGTTCGTAAATGCCGAACTTGATCGCTGAATTGCCGATATCAATTGCCAGAAGCATAAGCGAAAAAAAACGGAAAGCAGGAGTAGATCCCGATCTCCGTTTGGCGAAAGAAAAGTTGAAATTAGATCATCCCTGAAGCGGGAGGCCATCGTAAACAAGTTGCCAGCCATTGACCCTGCTCGTCCTGAGGCTCTTTGAGAACCAGTGCAGGGCAGCCTTTGGGTCGTCATAGATCTGGACGGCCGGCAAAGCCTCACGCGGATCGACGCGGCAGATCGCGGCCCCGACGGGAGCGCTCTTGATGCACAAAAGAGCGATCATATTCTCTTTCTGCATCACAGCCGTGCGAAGCGTCACATCGTCATTGACGAGCTCAAACTCATCGAACGCCTCAAGTGCTTCTTCAAACTCTTCGTCGAACTCTTCGTCAAACTCGAACTCGGGCTTTGCTTCAAACTCGTTACTCATAAGACCAAGCTACAACGTTACACCGTGCGGATGGAAAGTTCAAAGAGACGCCGGATCGGCACGAAGCTGCTCGACGTCGCCGGCCTGAATAATGACGATCTCGCCATCGTCCTTTCTTAGGCGCAAGGCGCCGCTCGGCTCGAGCCCGTCGGTCGTTCCGATCAGCGTTTGGTCGAAGGCTCGGACCGTGACCCGTTTTCCGGCGAAGTAGGTCGAACGATCTCGCCAGTCGCTGAGAATGGCCGCTGGGCCGCCGGCAGCCGTTAGCTTTTCATAAAGCCGCGAGATACTACCGGTCAGGATCGCCGTCAATTGCTCGGGCGTCGGGACTCGTTCCGGATCCTTGAGAACATCCTCGATCGATGTCGCCCGGTCGGCGAGATCGGGCGGAAAGTTTGAGCTGCGAATGTTTATCCCGATGCCGAGAACAACCGCGAGCCCTGCGTCCGTCATCGTCGTCTCGGCGAGGATGCCGGAGATCTTCTTTTCATCGATCAGCACGTCGTTGACCCATTTGATATCGGGCGAGAGGCCGAGTTCCGTAAGTGTTTCGTGAACGGCGACGCCGGCCATCAAGGTAATAAGCGGAAGCGATTCGGGCGGCAATGCGGGGCGAAGGATGATCGAAAAGGCAACCCCGGCGTCGCGTTCGGAGACCCACGTTCTGCCATGGCGGCCTCGGCCGGCGGTCTGCTGACGGGCGATGACGCAGGTGCCTTCAGCCGAACCGCCCCGAGCCATTTCGAGAGCCTCGGTATTGGTCGAGCCGAGCGAGTCAAATGTTTGTATCGTGAGGTGCATGAGGAGGCAACTTAGACAGGCCGCCAGAGGGAATCGATATAGAAATCCTCGTCGTTTAGAAACTCAGCCTCGATCGTAAAGCCGCTTTCTGACGAAAGCTCTTCGAGCATCGCGTGGGTGTATTTTTGCGAGATCTCCATAAAGATCGGCTCCCATTGCTCGAAGTCGAATGACCGGCCGAGGGCCTCGATGTGCACGGTCTGCTTTTCGCGGCTGATCAAGAACGAGCGGGCAGCGCATTCGACCGGGCGGTATTGGGCGTAATGCGAGAACTTCGCGGGGTCAAAATCGGCGCCGAGTTCGCGATTGATCCGCGTTAAAAGATTGAGGTTGAAAGCGGCAGTCACGCCCTGCGGGTCGTCGTAGGCGGCGACGATCACCCGCGGGTCTTTTTGCATATCAAAGCCGATGAAGAGCCGGTCGTTTGGGTTCATCACAAGGCGAAGACTGCGGAAAAAATCAACGGCTTTTTCGCGCAGGAAATTGCCTATGTTTGACCCGAGGAACATCAGCACCTTTCGGCGGCCGTTACCGTTCTTTAGCGAATCAAGGACCTGGAAATAATCGCCGGTGTGCGGGCGGATCTCAAGGCTCGGGAATTTTTCGCGAAAGCGGGCCTCAAGCGCCGCATTGGCCTCCTGCGAAATGTCGATCGGGCTATATGTGAAGTCGAGGTCCTCCGCCAGAAAGTGCTCGATCAGCACCGCCGTCTTTGCACCGTCGCCTGCGCCAAGCTCGATCAGGTCGATACCTTCAGCATTATCGGAAAAAGCCGCGAGGATGTCATCGCTTTGGTCTTCAAAGATCTTGAGCTCGGCCTGCGTCGGGTAATACTCGGGGAGCTTCATAATCTCCATGAAAAGCCGCGAACCTTCGTCGTCGTAAAAGTAGCGCGACGAAAGCCGCTTCGGCGTTGCGGAGAGCCCGGCAAGCACGTCCGCGGCAAACTGTGAAAGCTCCGGTGTCGGTGATGGCTGCATACAAATTGATGATCCGTAGCGTTTGTGAAATTAGCGAACGAGCCGGATTCCCGTGAACTGCCAGCGCAGATGCGGGTGGAAAAAGTTTCGGTAACTCGGCCGGCTGTGGCCTTCGGGCGTGGCTACAGAAGCACCGCGAAGGACCATTTGGTTGATCATGAATTTGCCGTTGTATTCGCCGACCGCTCCGCCCGGCTTTCTGAATCCGGGATACGGCAGGTAGGCCGAATTGGTCCATTCCCAGCGTTTACCCCATTCGAAATTCGTGTTCGCCGCCTCCCATTCAAACTCGGTCGGGAGCCGCATTCCTTTCCACTCGGCAAACGCCGCGGCTTCATAAAATGAAACGTGGCAAAGCGGCGCCTCGGGCGGCAGTTTTCTGAGCCCGCCCAAGGTGAAGTAATGCCATTCGCCGTCGATGTTATTCCAATAGAGTGGGGCTTTGACCTGCTCGCGGTTGACCCAGTCGAGGCCCTCGGCGTGCCAAAGCTCGTGTCGTCGGTATCCGCCGTCATTGATGAAGTCGAGAAACTCGCCGTTCGTGACCAGCCGGTTCGAGATCGAAAAATCGCCGAGAAGCACTTTGTGGCGTGCGAGTTCGTTATCGAAGCAAAAGCCGTCGCCGTTGAAGCCGATGTCGTAAATGCCGCCTTTGATATCAACGAACTGGCCGCCCGCTACTCCCACCACCCCGGCCTTCGGCCACCCCTCCTCAGGCAGGAGGGGAGTTGGCGGTTCTGACAAGTCGCCCGCTGACGCAGGCGGTTCCGATATGTCCTCGGGGGCGTAGCCTTCGCGGTACGCCGGGAAGAGCGGGTTGACGCTGAAAGTGTATTTCAGGTCGGTTAGGAAAAGCTCCTGGTGCTGTTGTTCATGGTTGCAGCCGAGTATTACGAGTTCGCGGAGCTCCTCGCTTTCGTTCGCCGCAAGGAGTTCGAGCATCTTTTCGTCGACATACCTTCGAAACTCAAACACCTTTTTCACCGTCGGACGCGAGAGGTCGCCGCGGTTGTCGCGGGCCGTGCGTTCGCCGATGGTGTTGTAATAGCTATTGAAAAGAAAACCGAAATCCGGATCGAAGACCTCGTAGCCCGACGCGAACTTTTTGAGGATCATCTCCTCAAAGAACCAGGTCGTGTGTGCGATGTTCCACTTCGGCGGCGAGACATCGACGGTCGGCTGCGGGATGTAGTCCTCGATCTCGAGCGGAGCGCAAAGCTCTTCGGTATGAGCACGAACGGACTTGTAAAGCTCGGGCAGGGCGTCGGCCTTCGCTGCGGGTTTCGGGACGGGACGCATTCCATTATTAAAGCAAATGCAGCGGTATATTGGAAGAATTAGTTTCCGTCGGCTGCTCTTATCTTGAGCAAAGCTTCGCGGGCCGTCTCAGCGAGATACGGGTCGGCGGCGGCAATGCTGCGCTCGAGCGCGGGGATTGCTTCGGGGCGGCCGAAAGCACCGAGGGCGAACGCGGCCTCGCGGCGGGTATCATCGGCCTCACGCGTATCGGAAAGAACTTTGACGAGAAGCTCGACCGTCGGGCGGCTTTCAGCATTGATGCGGTTAGCCTTGAGTGCAAGCGGGTCGCCGGTTTCCTTGAATCTCTCAGGGAGAAAACTCTGCGGGGTGGTCACTCGCGTGCCGCCGCTGCGGATAAGCTCGGCGACCTGCCCGAGCGAACGGGCGGCCGCTCGGCGGAGCATTTCGTCCTCTTCTTTTGGCCTATTCTTCAGGATGGCTGAGAGCGGGCCGATCGATTCGATGTCGCCGGCCATTCCAAGGGCGATGGCGGCGGAAGTTCGGACCTCGCGGTCCCTATCGCGGCGAAGCACTTCGGCGAGCCGAGGCGTAGCTGACCAATGTCCGACAGTTCCGAGCGCAAAGGCAGCTTCTTTCCTTACAAATGGCGAGCGGTCATCGAGCAGCGGCAGGAGCACGACTGCGGCTTCGCTCACAGGCAAAAAAACTACGGACGACGCGGCGGTTGCCCGGACGATGGCGTCGGGGTCTTTCAATGCAGGAACAGCGAGAGCGGAAGCAACCGGGTCGCGGCGATTCCTTATCTCGAAAAGCGCGTCGCGTTTTTGTTCGGAGGTGCCGGTGGCGAGCGTCTGCCGAATGCGGTCGGGTTCAAATGGAGTCGAAAGCCCTTGCGAAAGAGCCGTAGAAGTTACGGAAAAAACGATCGCGGTCAATACCAAAAGCCGGCCGCAAAGAGCCGAACGGAGCCAATATTGTTCAATAACGCTCCGGGAGATGCTCATACCGCACGGCGGACGCCCTGCTGACGCACCCATTCCACGACCTGCCGTGCCCGCTTGTTCTCGTATGAATCGGACAAAGCGACAATGACGTCCTCAAATGAATTGTTATCGCGGAGCGAACGCAAAGATCGGCCTGAAGCAGGTTGGTAGATCGGTTGGGTTGAACGGGTGTGTTTTGAGACAACTTTGTCTTCGCTTTGCTTGACCATCTTTTTTTCCTCCGAGAGGGCAGACGGTCGAGCCTGAAGACGGCAATGTCAGGTGAAGACCGGCTGCGCTTTGTTGGATATTCTCATTAAACGCTTAGTCGAAAACCGCACTTAAACGGTGCAAATAGAATAACATGACAAGTATTTTCGCGGCAACTGGAATTTAAGGCTTCCCGACGGCAGTTCGAGCCGGTTAAAGGTGGATAGCATTAAGGTTTTCCGTTAAACTGATTGTTTACCATTTCGAAAAGCTCTCGTGGCGTTGTGTGTCTTCGAGGCGGGGATCGTGGCCATATGGACGAAAAGTATTTTCCGAAAAAGATCGAGGCAAAGTGGCAGGCTCATTGGGCTAAAAACAAGTCGTTTCAGGTTCAGGTGGATGACGATCTGCCCAAGTTTTACCAGCTCGAAATGCTCCCGTACCCATCCGGAAACCTTCATATGGGGCACGTTCGGAATTATTCCGTCGGCGATGTCGTCGCCTGGTACAAACGGCTTAAAGGCTTCAACGTTCTGCATCCGATCGGCTGGGATTCATTCGGACAGCCGGCCGAGGACGCCGCCGTTAAGCGAAAGGTGAACCCCCGCGACTGGACCGAAGAAAATATCAAGGCGATGCGCGGTCAGCTTCAACGGCTGGGCCTCAGCTACGACTGGTCGCGTGAGATCGCCGCCCATCGGCCGGAATATTACAAGTTTGACCAGTGGTTCTTCCTCAAAATGTACGATAAGGGCCTGGCGTATAAAAAGCTGACCCAGGTCAATTGGTGCGAGCATGACCAGGCCACGCTGTCGAACGAACAGGCAAGCGGCGGGCTCTGCTGGCGCTGCGGAAATCCGGTAACGAAGCGCGATCTCGAGCAATGGTTCTTCAAAACGACGGCATATGCCGATGAATTGCTTGATGGTCTCGATAGCATCGGGGGCGGTTGGCCGGGGAATGTGCTGAAGCGGCAGCGGGATTGGATCGGGCGATCCGAAGGCTCATACATCGATTTTGCGGTTCGTGTGCCGGGGAAGACCGGAAGCCTTAAGCCGGAGGACCGCCGGACGATCAAGGTCTTTACAACGCGGATCGACACGATCTATGGTGCTACGGCGATCGTACTCGCTCCCGAACATCCGATCGTTCAGGAATTCTCTAACCAGCTTTCGGCCGAGGTCCACGCAAAGATCGCCGAGATCCTCGCCGAAAAGGCAAAGCCTGCCGATCATGAGGCCGAGGTCGAAAAGGATGGCATCGACACAGGTTTGAAAGCGGTTAACCCGTTCAATAGCGAGCTCGTGCCGATCTGGGTCGGGAACTACGTGATGATGGAATACGGCACCGGTGCTGTTATGAGTGTGCCGGCCCATGACGAACGCGACTTCGAGTTTGCGACGAAGTTCGGCCTGCCGATCCGCCAGGTGATCTCAGAACCGCACATGGCCCATGAGCATCACACGATGCATGCCCTTGCCCTTGAGCAGCCTTTCACTTCTTCCGGCGTGCTTGTCCATTCGGACTATTGGAACGGCAAAACGAGCGAGGCCGCGATTGAGGAAATGACGCATCATGCCCAGATGCACGGATTTGGCGAGCCCGCAACGACCTACAAACTGCGCGATTGGGGGATCTCGCGACAGCGTTTCTGGGGTGCTCCGATACCGATCGTTTATTGCGACGCGTGCGGGACTGTGCCGGTGCATTTTGATGACCTTCCGGTCGAGCTTCCCGAGAATGCTCCGATCACCGGAACGGGCGAGTCGCCGCTTTCGAAGGTCACCGAGTTTGTCGAAACCGCCTGCCCGAAGTGCGAAGGGCCCGCCCGGCGGGAAACGGATACGATGGATACGTTCGTCGATTCTTCGTGGTACTACTTCCGCTACACGGATCCGGAAAACGAGGTTCTGCCATTCTCGCCGGACATTGCCGCTTATTGGACACCGGTCGATCAATACATCGGCGGTGACGACCACGCGGTGATGCACCTGATCTACACGCGGTTTTGGACAAAGGTGATGCGAGACATCGACCTTCTGTCGCTCGACGAGCCGGTAACTCGTTTGCTGACACAGGGGATGGTCGTCGGTGAGACCTTTTTCGACGACGAAAGCGGAAAGCGTATTTATCAGCCGCCGACGGATGTGGCAGTCGAACGAGACGCGAAAGGGAAGATCATTTCCGCCCGCTCGGCGGAGGGTAAGGAGCTCAAGTTCGCCATTGAGCGGATGTCGAAATCGAAGGGCAATGGCGTTGATCCGGACGAGATGGTCGAGATCTACGGGGCCGATGCGGCACGCCTGTTTGTGCTTTTCGCCGCTCCGGTCGAGAACGAACTCGTTTGGAATGAGGCGGGCATCGAGGGGGCCGTCAGGTTTCTTCAGCGTATTTGGCGTTATGTCTATAAATGGAAAGACTCGTTCGGCAACAGTTCTCCTGCGGCCGAACAAGGCGAAGCTGCACGCAAGCTAAGGCGAAAGACGCACCAAACCATCCGGCGGATCGACCTGAGCCTCGATACGCTGCAGTTCAACACTCCGGTCGCGGCGCTGATGGAGCTATGCAACGCACTTTACGATTCAGGCATTGAACCCGAAACTGCAACGGCCGATGAAATATCCGCCGTGCAAGAGGCGGTGACGAGCCTCGTTCTGATGTTGACTCCCTTCGCACCGCACACGGCTGAGGAGCTTTTTGCGGTTCTGATCGGGAACGACAACGGATTGCTGGCAAATGGGGCAAGGTTTCCCGAATTCAGCGAGGAACTGGCGGCAGATGACGAGATCGAGGTCGTCATACAAGTGAACGGAAAGCTTCGTTCAAAGATCACGACAAGTCCGGGGCAGGGAATCGAGGAACTGGAAACGGCAGCATTGGCGGATGCGAAAGCGCAGGAATTTATTGCCGGGAAAGAGGTCATAAAGGTAGTTGTTGTGCCCGATAAGCTTGTTAATATCGTGGTCAAGGGATAATAGGCGGGAGAGGCGAGCGTCTTGATGAAACTCAGCAGGACGTGACCCTTTTCCTTGCTTGTATCCGTTAAACAAATTAGAATCAAGACGTTTGCACCCGAAGGCGCTTCACCGAGCGAGGATCAAGTAACGTGTCGTCCTCAGGAATGTAGTATCGAACTGCCGGCGGCCACCTGTAATGAAAGAGTGCCAACTCTGTAAAAATTGCTACGGCGACGACGTCGCGACATGCCCGAAAGACGGTATGCCGACGATGCATACCATTCAGGGCGAACCGGTCCTCGAGGGTAAGTATCATCTCGAATCGCGTCTCGGACAGGGCGGAATGGGCGTCGTTTACAAGGCGCGCCATGCTTACCTGAAGACTCAGCTTGCGATCAAGATCATCCTTCCCGACCTCGTCGGCAACGATCCACAGCTGGTCACCCGCTTTCGACAAGAAGCTCTCGCGGCAGCGGCCATCCGTCACCAGAATGTTGTTGCGGTTACGGACTATGGCGTAATTGGCGGATCGATCCCGTTCCTTGTGATGGAATATGTGGAGGGTGAAGCTCTCCATGATCTATTGACGAGAGAAAAGGTCTTGTCGCCCGAGCGGGCACTCGAGATAATGTCCGCTATTTGTGCGGGCGTCGGTGCAGCTCACCACCAGGGAATCGTTCACCGCGACCTCAAGCCGCTCAATATCATGATCTGCAGCGACAAGCCGAATCTTTCGGACGCTGTTAAGATCCTCGATTTTGGCTTGGCGAAGATCAAATCAGGCGAGTTGCTCGGCTCGTTCATTCAAGCACAGACCACAGGCCTGATGGGCTCGCCATACTACATGGCTCCGGAGCAATGGGCCGACGACGAGCCCGACTCGCGGTCGGACATTTATAGCCTCGGGGTGATGCTCTTTCAGATGCTGGCAGGCGATGTGCCATTCAAGGGCTCATCGATCCCGGCGATAATGAAGAAGCACATCAGCGACGCCGCGCCGACCTTTGCATCGGTCGGGGTTACGGTCTCTCCGGAGGTCGAACGCGTTGTGCTGCATACGCTCGCCAAGGACAAAGACAAGCGGACCGCCTCGGTCGAACAGATGATCGCGGAACTGCGTGAGGCTGTTTATCCGGCGGGGATCGGGATACATACAACCGGCTCCGCTTTTCCGGTCTCATCGATAAACGTTCGGACCGTTCCGCCGCAGTCAAGGGTTTGGGTAGATAATCGCCCGGTCGGTGAATCTCGCGAGGATGGCTGGATCACTCTCAACGGAGTTCAAGCCGGCAGCCACCGCGTCAAGGTCAGCAAGGACGGTTTTGAGGACTGGGTCGGGGACGTCCTGGTTGACGGGACGCCGAAACAGATCACCGCAGAGCTTCGTCCCGGGACTGGGCAAAACATGCCGGCACCGACCGTCGCCTACTCCGGCGTCGGCCAGGACACTCCGCAAAGAATGGCCTCGACACAGATCTCCGGCAAGGACATGGCGAAGACTTCCGTCCAGGCTTGGGACACGGGGCCGCAGGATGTTCAGGTCGATTCTGGCAAGCAGAAGCGGGGCATTTTTTCGCCGTGGGTTCTGGGTGCAGCCGGCCTCGTGCTTCTGATGGTCCTCGGCGGTGCCGGTCTTGGCGGGGCTTATATGATGGGGCTTTTCTCTGCCAAACCCGACCCCGGTAATGGAACGAATGGAACGAACCAAGCGACCCCAACGCCAACCGTTTCACCGACGGGGCCGCCGGTCATTCGGACCGAGATGGTTGAGATACCCGCGGGGTCGTTCAAGATGGGACGCAGCGATGGCCGCGAGAACGAAAGGCCCGAACACGATCAGCAGGTCGCCAAATTCTTCATAGATAAGACCGAGGTGACGAACGCCGAGTATTTTGCCTTCGTTCAGGCAACGAACAGGCAGGAAACGCCCGGACATTGGGTCAATGGGCGTCCGCTCGCCGGGCAGGAGAAGTTGCCCGTAACGCTGGTCTCATACGACGATGCCGTCGCATTCGCCGAGTGGCGGTCAAAGCGAGACAGTGCAACGTACCGCCTGCCGACCGAGATCGAATGGGAATATGCCGCGAGGAATGGCTCGGCGAATGATCTTTATCCTTGGGGCGATAAGTTCCAGTCGAGATGTGCGGTTCTCGACCAGCCGAATAACGACCCGAAACCCGTTGGGACCGCTTCGTGCCCGAACGAATGGGGTGTGATGGACCTGATCGGGAACGTCTTTGAATGGACCTCAACCGAAGTTTCCGTATATCCGGGCAGTACGCTTGCGGTGGCTCCGGTAGATGAGCCTCACTACATGATCCGCGGCGGCGGCGCGTTTTATAAATCAACCGGAGCTGACCGTATCACTTCCACCTTTAGGCAGGAGGTCGCCAAATCCACTAAGAGCCCCGGTCTCGGCTTCCGCCTCGTCCGCAATTAGCACCTAAATAAATAGTTTAAGCGAAAACGGGAACCGGTTGCGATGCTGCCGGTAAGAACGCTCCGCGCCGCTCGGCGGCTGTCCGAACTATGTTCGGGTCGAGTTCGCGGCCGGACCGGGCGATCAGATAGGCGATCGCTTCGTCGTTCGTCAGAGGCTTTTCACCATTTCGCGGGTTCGTCAGCGAATCGTAAAGGTCGGCAACGGCAATTATCCGTGCGGCGATCGGGATCTGCTCAGCGGCGAAACCATTCGGAAAACCGCTCCCGTCGAAACGCTCGTGGACAAACTTGAGCACAGCAACGACCTCTTCGAGTTCCGGCAGATCCTCAAGCATTTGAACACCAAGATCGAAGCTACGACGGATCAATTGATTTTCCATCTCGCTGGCCGAGCCGTTCTTTGCGAGGATGTGGGCGGGAATTCTGACGTCGACCACCTCATGGACAAAGGCCGCGGTCGCGAGCGACTGCAGATCGGAACCGGAAAGGTCGAGCCGACGGCCGAGTTCGACCGCATAATCGCGGACGCGTTCGGCGTGCCTTCGTGCGAGCGGGTCTTTCATATCGACCATTTCGGAGAGTACATTAACAAGCCCATCGCGCATTGAACGAAGCCGAGTTCGCAGCCGTTCATTCTGCATTTGGAGTTGCCGCTGGCCCTTAAGTGTTTCAAAGTGCTGAAGAGCTCGGACGGCCGTCAACTGAAGGTCCTCGTTGATCCAGGGCTTTGCAATGTATTTATAGACGACGCCTGAGTTAATGGCTTCGACGAGAGCTTCGGCATCTGTATAGCCTGTTAGCATTATCCGGACCGTTTGCGGGCGGAGCTGAGCGGCTCGTTTGAGGAATTCGATCCCGGTCATCCCAGGCATTCGCTGATCTGAGATGATAAGCGCGATGTCGTGAACCTCCATCAGCGCAAGCGCCTCGCTGCCCGAGGCTGCCGAGATCACTTCATACTGGCCACGGAAAAGTCTCTCAAGCAAACGGAGATTTGCTGTCTCATCATCAACGAACAAGATCTTATACTGCATAGTCGTAATTCCCCACTTCAATTTCTTCCGGGCGTCCTCGCCGAGGGTCTGCGTTTCGCGGCAGGCGGACCCGGAAGATGCTGCCCTCGCCTGGCTTTGATTCCACTTCGATCCGGCCGCAATGGCGCTCAACGATGCCAAATGAGATCGAGAGGCCGAGTCCGGTCCCTTCCCCGACCGCTTTGGTCGTAAAGAATGGGTCGAATATCCGGCCGAGAACTTCCGTTGTCATCCCGACGCCGTCGTCGGTTATCTCAACCACGGCATCATCGCCGGAGCAATATGTTTTGATGGTGACCGTGCCGCCGTCCTTCTCAACAGCTTGTGCCGCATTGACGAGGAGGTTGGTCCAGACCTGATTCAACTGTGCGGCAAAAGCGTCAATGGGAGGAAGCTCGCCATATTCCCGCAATAGGCGAACTGTCCCCCCACTGAAATACCGCGACAATATACGGATAGTGGATTCTATTCCTTCGTGCAGGTCGGTCTTTTTGAACTCGGCCTCATCGAGGCGAGAAAAAGTCCGAAGGTTCTGTACGATGTCACGAACCCGTTCCGCTCCGTCGCGGCAGTCTGAAAGCACAGAGTCGAGATCGACAATCGTTTGTTCGAACGCGATATCTTCTTTTATTTTCGCTGCCTGTTCGGCGGCCGAGGCCTCAAGGTCGAGCGAATCGTAAAAAAGAACAAGTTTCAGGATGTCTGCCAGATAGACTCTGAGCAGGTCCAGGTTCCCGTAAAGAAAACCTACTGGGTTATTCAATTCATGAGCGATGCCGGCGGCGAGCTGGCCGATCGAGGCCATTTTCTCGCTGTGGATTATCTGAGCCTGCAGGCGTTCAAGCTGTTCCTTTTTCCGGAGCAGTTCTTGATTCCGAATCTCAAGATCACGCTTATACTGCTTTGCGCTCTTGAGCAGAGTGCTTCGCTCGAGTGCCCTTTCGACGGTAAGCATCAGCACTTCCGGGTCGCACGGCTTTATCAAATAATCGGCAGCTCCGAGCCTGACGGCATCAAGAGCTCGCTGCGGCCGGTCAACACCGGAAACGACGAGAACCGGCGTATCTTTATGTTCCTCGACGATCTTCCGAAGCAATTCGATCCCCGAAAGCCCCGGCATGATTATGTCGGTGATGACGATGTCAAATGTTTCCCTGCGAAGTAACCCGATCGCCTCAAGAGCCGATTCGGCCTCAAAGCATTCGTATGTTTCTTCCAAATATTTACGAAACGACGTTCGAACGACCGCAGAGTCATCTACGATCAGGACCTTCGGCATCGGGCACGCGGTGCCGTAGGCCGCAAACCCCGCTGACGGGAAAGGCGCAGTAAGCGCCTCTGTGGGAGTTTCCGTGACGTTCATTAGAACTTACCGTTTCGAACTGGCTGAGCGGGCATAAAGCTAGCTCGCCCCTCACTCTTTTGCAAATCGTATTCCGCCAAAAGAACCCGACAGGGCCCGAGACAAGTGCATATATTGCAACAATTAAACTTACAAAAACGTTGTAAACGGCTGGCCGGGGTGGCAAAATGCTGAGGAAAAATGGGGCAATGCGGGGCAAAATGCCCACGTACGCGGACTTAATACCGGAATGCGTGGTCCGCAGATTCTTAAACCAATATTGTTTTGTTAGAATCTCATCGGAAGATCAATACCTGACCCCGGAATAAATGTTCATTTCTCTTGCAGAAGAATTCGAAGGCGGACTTCGCAACGAATCCTCATACACGAAGGATGTCGTGCTCGCCGGCCGCGATGCGGATGAGTGCGATATCGCCTTTGACGCAAAGCGGTTTCCGATGGTTTCTCGAAAACACGGCGCTTTTCACTGGATGAACGGCGCGTGGTACATCGAGGACCTAGGGTCGAGTTACGGGATCTTCCTCAACGGAGAACGCATTTCATATCCTCGCGAGCTTGCCCCCGGAAGTGTAGTTCAGTTCGGCACTAATGGACCGAAGATACGCGTCGTCTCTTTCGAAGAAGTACGAACGGCCGAGCCTAAACCTGTTCTCGCTCCTCCGCCACCAGAGCCCGCACCGGGGATACCGACGCCACCGCCGGCGTGGGATTCTGCACCGAAGGTCCAGGTGCCGGTTCCACCTGCGGTCGCCCAGCCGACCTCGCAAGCGGGCCTTGCACTTGAGTTTGTTTCCGATAGGTCGCGTGAGCCCTTTCAGATCAGGTCCGCGTCCGTTTGGGTCGGGCGCGACCCCGGCTGCGATATCATCTTCGACGCTTCGTCGGCGACCGTTTCACGGCGGCATGCGGAGATCCGCTTAGAGAATGGGCAACTGCTTCTGGCGGATAACAACAGCTTTAACGGCACTCTGGTCAATGGCACGCGCATAAGTGCGATTCGGCCGTTGGCGTCGGGCGATGAGATCCAGTTCGGGAGCGGCGGGCCGATCCTTCGCTTGCAAGGCGGGAAAAGTGTTGCACCGCCGAAGCCACCGTCGTCGCCGCAGTTTCGGGCCGATGACGCAGGCCAACGGACGATGGTGCTAAAACTCGACCCCACGGGCGGGTTGAAAGGAACTGATCCGGCTGCGGCACAATTGATTTCTTCGAAAACGATCCCGGATGGCGGATCGATAACGGTCGGGCGGGCCGAGGGCTGCGAGGTGCGGCTCGATGGGCTGCAGATCTCGAATCGCCACGCGCGATTCAGTCGAAGCGGGCAGGGTATTTTGGTCGAGGATCTCGGTTCGACAAACGGCACTTTCATCAACGGCAATCGGGTGACGAAACAGCCGGTCGGCGTCGGCGATTTCGTCCAGGTCGGTGCCTTCTCGCTACGCGTTGATGCGGCCGGGACACTCGGCGTTTTTGATGCCCGGACAAAGACCCGGATCGACGTCGTCGCCGTTTCGCACGACATCAAAGGCCGGTTCGGGGGCACAAAGGCACGGCTTCTCGATGGCATCTCGCTTTCGATCCAGCCGAACGAATTCGTCGGCTTGCTCGGGCCTTCGGGTGCGGGAAAGAGCACCTTGATGGAGGCGATGTGCGGCGTTCGCCCGGCGACGGAAGGCAGCGTACTTTTCAATGATCTTGACCTTCGCCGTCACTTTCATTCGCTCAAGCAATCGATCGGCTACGTGCCGCAGGACGACATAATTCACCGCGAGATCACGGTTTACCGGACGCTCTATTACATCGCGAAGTTGAGGCTTTCAAAGGACGCTTCTCCCGCCGAAATAAAAAAGACGATCGACGAAGTGCTCGACGTTACCGGGTTGACGGACCGACGGGACCTGCCGGTGAACAAGCTTTCAGGCGGGCAGCGAAAGCGGGTCTCGATCGCCGTCGAACTGCTGACGCGGCCCTCGGCGATCTTTCTTGACGAGCCGACCTCGGGGCTTGATCCGGCGACAGAATTTCGCATAATGCAGCTCTTCCGCCAGATCGCAGAATCGGGGCGGACGGTCGTCATGACGACGCATGCGATGGAGAACGTCGCGATGTTCGACAAGATCGCCGTGCTGATGCTCGGGAAGCTCGTTTATTTTGGCCCGCCGGCCGATGCGCTCAAGCACTTTGGGGCTGCGACCTTCCGTGAGCTGTATGACAAGCTCGAAGAGCCGATCGAACGCGAGGCGGCTGATCGGTCCTCGGCAGATCGATCGGCGATCGCTGGCGGAGTCGCGGAAACCTGGCGTCGGAAATTTGCCGAGACTCCAATACATCGCGAATTCATCGAGGAACCGCTGAAACAAATTGGGGCGGTCGAATCCTCGCGGCCGGGAAAGGGCCCGAGGCTCGGCATTTTTGGCTCGATCCGCCAATTCCTGACGCTCTCGCGACGCTACATCGAGGTGCTCGCGAAGGATAAGCTAAACCTCGCGGTGATATTTCTGCAGGCGCCGATCATCGCCTTGATGACGTTTCTCGTGTTGGGCGCGGAGCAGCCGCGTGACTTTGTTTACTTCATCCTGGCGATCGTCTCTATCTGGTTCGGTACGGCGGTCGCCGCTCGCGAGATAATTCGCGAACGCCCCGTTTACCGCCGCGAGCGGATGTTCAATCTCGGAATTCTCCCGTATTTGGCATCAAAGCTCTTTGTGCTTGGTTTGATCGTCTCGGTTCAGTGCATCCTGCTTTTCGGGCCGCTGAAGTTCTTTGATCTCGTCGGGCTGATGCCGATGCCGGGCGAGCTGTTCGGTATCCCGCAGCTCTGGGCGACGATACTGACAGGCTTGATCGGCGTTGCTCTCGGGCTTTTCATCTCGACCGTCGTCCGGACAGGAGAGATGGCGACGAGCCTTGTGCCGCTGATACTGGTTCCGCAGATACTTTTTTCGGGAATAGTCGGCGTTCCCGCGGGCATAAGTAAAGTAGTAGGCCTGACGATGCCGTCGTCCTGGTCGTTCGATACCATCAAGCGATTCTCGACGCTCGATACGCTTGAGGTAGAAGGTGCCGACCCTCGCGGGCCGACGAAGGGCCAAGGGCTTTATAAGTTCATTGAAACCGAGAACGATAAGCTGATCGAAAAAGCTGAAAGGGATATCGAGAATTACAAGCGGCTCGGGCCCGACGGAGTTGCTCCCGGCGATCCGGATCCGCTCGGCGAGAGGCTGAAAGTGCCGGAGATAAAGAAAGTGCCGTCCGACCTGAGCGGTTATGTTACGTTCCTTCACCCCTGGATGAGCGATGTTTTGAACCAGTTGGTTCTGATGTTAATGTTTTGGATATTGGTATTTTCATCGCTGATCGCACTTAGATTAAAGGATTCGAAATGATAAAAAGAGAAGTTTTGAAAGCTTTCGCATTTTTTACGCTGGCTGTTTTTGGGGCGGGCTCGCTTGCAAGTTGTGGGGCGTCCGGTTCGGCCGATACTGCCGCAAACGGCGATAATAAACCGAATATGACCTGGCCCGACGGTGCAAAGTCGGATTACCCGATGCTTGCCTCGTCGCTGGCAAAGGCTCCGATGGAGATCGAGGGTGGCTCGTCATTTACCGTTGAGGACCGCAAGGGCAAAGTGCTCCTGCTTAACCTTTGGGCCATCTGGTGCCAGCCGTGCAGGGTGGAGATGCCGGAACTGGTCAAGCTTCAGGATGAATATCGCGATAAGGGGTTTCAGGTCGTCGGCCTTAACGTCGGTAACGACGATATGCAGCCTGAGGACTTTGGCAAAATGAAGGAGTTTGCCGGGACGATGAGCCTGAACTACGAACTGGTACGGATAAGCAACGAGACGACCGATGAATATGCTCGGGTCGCGAAGTTTGCCGGCGTTCCGCTAAGCGTGGTGGTTGACCGCGAGGGAAGGATGCGGGGTGTATTTAAGGGAGCGAGCCCGACCGAGATCAAAAAAATGAAGGAGACGGTGGCGACTCTCGTCAGCGAGTAGCGTCCTTTTGCTTGGCCGTTATCTTCGGCTCGACGAGAAGGGTTTTAAAGCTCGCGAGCCGGACGAGGCCGGGGGCTGCACCTTTCGGTTTATTGACGAATTTCTTTTGCGTGTAGTGAACGGCCGCCTTCGGGTGGCCTTTCGCTTGGCTGTAGAACGCGGCAAGCTCTGCCGCCTCGACCAGCGTCCGCTGCGGGATCTCGTTCTTGCCCGCCGCCCGGATCACGACGTGCGAGCCCGGATAATCGGCGGCGTGGAGCCAGGTATCAAGCGAGCGGGCGATGCGGAATGTAAGATGGTCGTTATCCTTTGATCGTTTACCGACGAGTATCTCAAAGCCATCGGACGACACGAACTCCCGTGCGTATGTGCGGGCGTCTTCAGCCTTGGCCTGCTTCTTTGAGCCTTTTTGAACCCTGGCCTTGTTTGGCGTCTTTCCCCGTAAAAATTCTTCGTCGCGATTCTCGATGGCCGCTTCGATCTCTGCAAGCTCCGCCCGGAGCGACTCGAGTTCAGTCTCGGTGGCGTTGAGCCGCTTTTCGATCTCGCCGCGGGCATTCCTCGCTTTTGTGTATCTTTTGAAGTATCTCTCGGCCGCCTCGGCGGGCGTTTTCAGGTCGAAGTGCGGGATCTCGATCGTTGGAGCGGTCTCGTCGAAATAGTCTGTGACGGCGAAGCCGCTCTCGAGCCTTACGGCGGTCGCAGAATTTGCGAGCAGAAGATCGCCGTACTTTTTCCAGGTCTCGGCGTCGCCGTGTTGGTCGAGGTCGGCTCGGAGATTCTTTACCAGCTTCGTTCGCCGGCCGATCTCATTCTTTACGCGGCGAAGTGTTGACTCTGCCAGCGTCCGAAAGCTTTCTTCCGCTTCGAGCTCGCTATAGTGAAGATCGAGCGACTTCGAGACCGATCCGTCGATCACGGAAACATCGCCATCCGATGCGGCCGCGGCCGAGATGCGTTCCGGCGGGCTATATGTATCGCCAGGCCTTCTGCCTTCGGTCCGGTCCTCGCGAAGCGACATTGTGATCGTGTCCGAATCGTCGAGGAGAAAGATGTTTGCCGAGCGGCCCGTTAGCTGAAAGATCAAGGACCATTGCTTTGCGTCCGCAATGTCATCGCTTTGCTCGAGGTCGAACCGAACAATCCTTTCTCCGGCGAGTTGCTCGATCCGAATGATCTTTGGATTTGAGAGATGCTTGCGAAGATACTGTGCAAAGGAACCGGTAGCCGCGGCGGAACGCTCAAGCTCTCGACGCTGCCGCTCGATCAGATAAAGCCGCGGGCGGGTCGATCCGCCATCTCCAAAGAGAAAAAGGCCATCGGCCCGACCAAGCTCGAATGCGAGCGCATGGTCGCCGAGCTGAAAAACACGGCGAAGAGTTGAGCCGAGTGCGGCGTCTTTCAGCTCATCGCAAACGGCAGAGATGTAGCGGAGATCCACTGTGGAAGTTTAGAACGGCACGCCCGAAGACCAAAGCCGTTAGGTCTGCTTTACAAGAAGTGTTCCCGAGATGATGTCGTGGACGGCCCGCTTTTCTTCATCGAAGATCATCGTCACGAACCCGAGCCCGAAAAGTGCGAGCGAGAGCACATAGACGGCCGAGTGAACGGCGGCCTGATGAGCGTTCGGGTAAGCGTTCTGCTCGGCGTCGATAAGCTCGAGCGAGAATATCCACATCCCGAGGGTCTTGCCGCGGAGGGCAAGCGATGCGGTCAAATAGAGGAAAAGGAACGCGGCGAGCACGGCCGCAAAGCCGATGCCGAGCGAGAGCGTATAGGCTGCGTTCTGTCCGAATATCAGCGGCGAAAGGATGACGAGCGTTCCAAAACCGCTTGCGAGCACGTCGAAAAGTCCGGCGGCAAACCGCATCCCAAAGGGCGGAATGTCGTCAAAGATCTCCGGCTCCTCGTTGGTCTCGAAGGCCCTGCTCATCTCGAGCTCGTCCGGCGATAGCTCGGCTGACGATTCCGGGATGAAGGTAGTGTGTACCGCAGCGGCAGCAACGGCGAGTGCCGGAGCGGCCGGAAGTGATTCAAAGCTCGACGAAAGCTCGGCCGGCTGTGGGATCGGCGGAAGCTTGTTCGTGTCGTACTTCTTTTTCTCGATCCGCAGCGACGAAACGAGTCTCGGCTTTGGCGATGCAGTCGTTGTTGATACGGGCTCGGAATCTTTTTTTGCCGGCGTTGCCGCGGCCTTTCCCGGTACGAGATCGAATGGATACGTTTTCTGTACTGGCGGCGGAGCCGGAAGCGGTCGTGCCGCGATCGGCTTTCGGGCAACGGCGGCCGCCCCGGCCGCACCGGGCATGTATGTTTGCCGCGAGGTCTCGATACGCTGAAGAGCTTTCGCAAGCATCGGGTTGGCCGGTGAAGCGGCTTGAGCGGCTTCAATGGCAGGCCTCTGCTCAATAGCCGCAGGCGGTGGTAGCTTTGCAAGCTGCACCTCGGCTGGACGCTCAGCCTCAGACGTATCAATGCCATTACGCTTGCGTACGGCATTCTGCACCTGAAGCCGCCATTCGGGCAGGCTCGCAGCCTTTGGCTGAAACTCCACAAGCGTTTTGCTGGTCGGTCGCGGTGCAAGGAAATTGGTTTTGGATCTCGCCGGGGCTGGAGCTTGAGCGGGAGACGTTTCTATCGGTTGTTTGGTCGCCGGGGCGTTTCCATTGTTGCTAACGCTCGCCGGAGCGTCCGTTGTTTTTTTCTCGAGCGGGCCCGAGACACGGCCGATCTTCGGGGCGAGTTCCTCGCGGACTGAGTCGTTGACCATCGCTCCGCAGGTAAAGCAAATGGAGAGTGTCGGTGCAAGTTCACGTCGGCAAACGGGGCACTTCATAAGGCGACCTAATGTGTTTCGGCTAGAAAGTTGCGCGGAACCGCAAAAAAATTAAGTGGATGTTATCAGATAACACTTTAAGTCGTCAATACTAAACTGCTCAAATAACAAGACTTTTCGGGTTTTCCACAGTTTGCGGTGGAAAACCCTCGACTATCGCACCCGTAACACGAATTTCAAGAGTTCAAAGCGTTTGCCGGCCGGCGAATCCGTCCTCGATCTCATGCCACCATTCGATCTGGTCGGGCTCACCAAGCTGCCAGCAGAGCAGCACGATACGCCCTTCACGAACGGATGGAAAATCGATCAATCCGCGGGAGTAATCCTTGACCTGAACGCCTACGTCTGTGATCTCTGTCGTCAGTTTGCCGATCTCGTAAAGCGATTTGACGTAGTTCGAGCCGCCGACCATTCCGCCGCCGCTCTCCGAGGCAGCCGCGGCCGCCCTCGCAAGTTCTTTGTATTGATCAAGGCCGCTGTGAAGCTCGCGGATCATCTGAAGCTTCATCCTGATCCGCGGAAGCATTTCATTGGCCTCGTCAATGGTGAAAAGCTTCATCGCTCGTCGTTGATCCGGACGAATTCCGGAACCTCGTAACGGATATCGGGTGCGGTGCTTTCGTCGAGTTCGCTCCCCGAACTCGTTCGCGAACGACCATGCGGACGCGAAACGTGTGCCGGAGCCTCAACCGGGCCGCGGTAGCTGACGTCGAAATCTTCGGCCGAGGAGCCATCCTTGCGGATCAGGTCCGCGATCTCGCCGAGGTCAATAAAGAAATCCGCGACGTCGATCAGCCTCGGAGCTGTATTCGAGCGGAACCCCGCGACCTCGACACGGCAACCTTTATAGGCGACGGCATTGACCGCGTAAACGAAGTCCTCATCGCCCGAAACGAGCACGGCGGTGTCGTACCTTCCGGCAAGGCTCAGCATATCAACGGCGATCTCGACATCGAGATTCGCCTTGCGCGTTCCGTCGTAAAAGGTCTTTAGCTCTTTTTGGATAACGCGAAAACCGTTTCGTCGCATCCAGAGCAGAAAGCCCTGCTGGCGTTCGGCCCCGGCGTCAACTCCGGTATAAAAGAACGCGCGAAGAAGCCGTCCATCGCCGAGCAGGACCCGCAAAAGCTTGTTGTAATCAATATCTATCGTGTGAAACCGCGCCGCGTGAAAAAGATTGTTGCCGTCGATAAAAACGGCTACTCTTCCGCGATGGCCAAATTTCCACGAGGAGTTTCCTGGCGTATCAAACTGCATGTGAGCCTCCACCGGGCTGATGAAATTAGGCGGGTTCCAGAGGGGAAAGCGGGGTGATCAAGAAGCTAACGAATTGAAATAAACAACTGCTCAAATACAGGTTTCTTAAAGATGTTTAACGGTAAAGCGAGGCAAAATGGCCTCAAATCAAGCAATAAACACTAATCTGATCTTCTCGATCAACTCTTTCTATCTGCGAACCGGCCTTTCAACAGTTTGCTACTCTGAGGGTGCTTCGTCAAGCAAACGCGGTTCCAAACGTGTTAAAATACCGCTCGGTCAGTCACTTCCAATGCAAGATCCTGGTCAAACTGGAGACATTTTCACCACGCCATCCGGCTTTTCGCCGGACGAAATGCTCGTTTGCGAGAAATGCGGTAAACGGAATCCTCCGACGCGCCAAAGTTGTTTATATTGCGCTTCGGTACTTGGACATCCTGCCGCCGCAGAAGGGCTGGCAAGACTTGACCTGACACCGCCGGAGCCGCACGAGAACGGTATCAACGTTATAGGAATGCCGGGACAATCGGGAGACAAAAAGTCGGCGGCAGCGGTCTTGGGCCGTGACGCGGACGAACTGAAGCGTGTCGCCGAGTGCGGCATCCCGATGCCGATCGCAAGGCTACGGACGGAGGAACTTGCCGCGGCTGTGGCGGTACATCTTGCTAGGTTCGGTTTTCGGTCTAAGTTGGTGGCGGACGACGAACTGGCTTTGCGGACGCCTCCGCAGCGCATTCGCGCACTGGAGTTTTTAGACGAGGGGCTGCGACTTTACGATTTCAACACAACCTCTACTCACGAGGCCGGCCTTGAAGACATCCGCCTCGTCGTCACCGGCCGGCACGATATTTCGTTGGCGACGACCAGCGAAGTGCAAAAACGCCGCAAGAACGCGAACGAGAAGCCGGAAGAACTCAAGGAGCAACGCCACGAGAAAATGATCGATATTTACGTAAGCGGCAATGATCGCGGCTTTCGTATCCGGACGAGCGGTTTTGATTTCTCATGTCTGGGCGAAGCTAAGGCGATGCTCGCGAGCGAGAATATCGATCTGCTTGCAAAGCGGCTTGCTTCGCTCCGGACAGGCATTATTCTTGACAAGCAATACAACGAACTGCGGCATTTGCTCGACGCCGTTTGGGAGCCCGATTTTCGCCGGGAAGCTCAAGGGCTTGTTCGGAGCGGGCTTGGCCGGCTAAGCCGACAGGCAACGGACGTAATTGACAATTTGAACCAGTTCACAAAATACTCCCGAATGCGGAACCATTTGCTATGAAAAAGTATCGTCCGGAGCCCGAAAGGGAACGAAGGCCGAGCCGCCCGGACAACGAAGGTCCGATCGTTTACGGTGTGTTGCCGGTGATGGAGCTTCTCCGCTCCGGAAAGCGGCAGGTCGTCTCGATCAAAATTACAGAGGGCGGGCGCGAAGCACGGCTCGCTGATTTGGCCGGGCTTGCGCGTGAAAAACGTATCACGATCGAGACCGTTCCGCGGCGGGCGATGGACTCGATCGTCCCTAAAGGAGCGAATCACCAGGGCGTGGTCGCATTTGTTGAGGAAGTTCGTTATTTCTCGCTCGACGATGTGCTTGAGGCGGCTGCGAAGCCGGAATTGCTGGTCCTGCTTGATGGGGTCGAGGACCCGCGAAATCTCGGTGCGGTCATTAGAACGGCTGAGTGCGCGGGAGCGGACGGTGTTGTGATCCCTGAGCGGCGGGCGGCGGGAATGACGGATACGGTGGCGAAAGCTGCGGCCGGTGCGACGGAATTTATGAAGCTCGCGAAGGTCGGCAATCTAAACCGGGCGATCGAGGAACTCAAGGAGCGAGAGATCTGGATCGTCGGCACTTCGGGCGAGGCGGAGAAAGAATACACTGAGTGGGACTGGACGCAGCCGACGGCGCTCGTGCTCGGAGCGGAGGGCAGCGGGCTGCACCGGCTGGTTGCGGAGAACTGCGACATTTTGGTCAAGATACCAATGTATGGAAAGATAGAGAGTTTGAACGTTTCGGTCGCCGCCGGCGTAGTACTCTTCGAGGCTCGCCGCCAACGCGAAAATGCCAGGCAAAAAGAGAGTCTTGCAACTGAAAACCGACGACTGACAACTGACGACTGACGACTGAGCTATGTTTTGTCCTAAATGCGGAACCAAGAACCCGGAAGACGGCAAATTTTGCCGGAGCTGCGGTGTTGATATCGGCGTTGTTTCAAAAGCTCTTACACGAAAATCGAAATCCGACGATCTGGGTCTCGGGATGGATCTTGATTCCTCAATGGACCTTTTCTGGGGCGAGCCGGATGACGAACGCCGGCGAAGCGACCCGGCCGAGGTCTATGGCGACGCGATCAAGGCGGTTATCATCGGCATTGGATTTCTTGTTGTCGCGATCGTGCTGTTAACGACCAACGTCGCCGGCGGCAGCAGATGGTGGTGGGCGATGCTCTTCCCGGCGTTTACATTTTTGGGCAAGGGAATTTCGGACCTGCTCAAATCACGAAAGATGGAGCAGCTAAGTGCTTTGAGGGCGGGCTCAGCTTCGCCTGCGGTCAAGCTCGCGGCCACGACGAATGCGGAATTGCCGGCCGCCTCAACCGAGTTCGTCTCGCCCGAATCGCGTTACCGAACAGGCGAGTTGATGCCTCCGAGCGTTGTCGAGGGAACGACGCGGCATCTTGAGGTCAACAAAGAAGGCGAAACAATGACGCTACCGAAACGCGATTAAGCGGTCTCGACTTCTTCATCATCATCATCCGCGTAGAACGGCCCGTCGCATTTCTCGCAATGCGGCACGACCTGTTGGACCGTGTCGCTTGCATCGCGTGCCATTTCACCGCATTTGGGGCAGATCGCGTTCCGATGCCAGCATTTCAGGTCGTACGCGGTGGTTCCTTCGCGTTCTGATACTTGCGTGACAGTTGTGTCCTTTTTGCAGATGCCGCAAACAACGGCGCTTCCGATCTCTAAATTTGCCATGTTCTCCTCCGGGTAGAGATTGAGTTTACTATCTGTTGATCAAAGCTCGGGCATTTCCGATATTTCCCGCCGAATCAAAAACACGAAGAACGACAGACGAAACTCCTGAGGCCGGTGCCGCCGTTTCAACGGTAAATCGCTCCTCCGGCCCATCGGTCAGGCCATCGTCTGCAGCTATCGGCATCCACGGCCCGCCATTGACGCTAACCTCGGCCTTTGTGAGATAACCGCCCGTGTCCCGTGCACTGAAAACGACACGAGCACGGCCGTTCGCAACGGTCGGCTGGCCAACAACGGTCACCGAGGGCTGTGTGTTGTCCACATCGAAGGGTTCGCTTGTTCTTTCGCCCGAGAGAACTCGGGCCGGTGCATTCTGAACCGAATCTTTCGCGACCACCTTGATGATGTATCGCCCGTCGGCGAGGCTTGTTCCGTCAATTGTGATGAATGTTTCAGGGATGCCCGAACGTATCCTAACGAAGTCGCGGTCGCGAACTTCCCTGATATAAACGTCATAAAGCAGCGAATCGCCGTTACGGTCCTCGGCAGTCCATTGGAACGCGGCGGCTCCTCTTTGATAAACGCGGCGGGGCGGCGGAACCTGATTCGGGATGCCGAATATTGCCGGGTCCATCCCTGAGGTCTCGATGTTCGGGTCGATCTGGATCGGTGGATTTGGAGCCAAGCCGACGTTCGGCGGAAGGTTTGTAAGCGAAGTGATCTCGGGTGCGATGTTCGCGGGAACGAACGCCAACGTCACCTCACGAAGTGCTGCCGGCGTTCCGCCCGAACGCAGCGTAGCACGCCACTGAACGAATCTCGCCGACGGGCTTTCGATCTTTCCGGCCGTCGTTTCCCCGCGAACGGTCTTCCATTCGCTCCAGGTCTCGCCCGCCTCTTCGGTGTTTCCGCTACGAGTTTCGAGCGTCACATTTCCTTCCGATTGCCACCAGATTCGGCCCCAATCAGCGGACGAGCGAGCGTCGAGCACCGGCGATTCATAAGTGCCCTGCGCTACCGTGTCCGGAGCGAGACGGTAGAGAACGCCCTGGTTGCTGCCCCCGGCGATGACGGCACCGCCGGCCTGTAGGAGTGTACTTACTTGCCCCGCACCGGTTTGGACGACGAGCTGTTCTTCGGCGGAATCTGAGATGGAATAGATGCGGCCTTTGTCCGAGGTGCCGAGATGCACGCCGCCACCGCCCGGCAGCGGCAAAAGCGAAAATCCGACAACCGTGCCTGAGGACCAGATGACCTCGTTTGCCCCGGAAGCGGCGATCTTGTAAACCGCCGACTTTGCCGCCGAGAGATCGTAGCGGCTTTTCTCGGGAGTCGGCTGAGCGGCCGGCGCTGCCTTATCGGCCGTGACCGTTCGCGACTCCGGAGTCGGCGAGGCGGCAGGTGTGGAAGTAGATACCGATTCACTGATGGCAAGGACATAGATCGAGCCGTCGCGGCCGACGGCGACCGAGTGGACCTCGCGGAGCGGCGAATCGAGCAATGCGAAGGCCTTTCCGTTCTGGTCAACGCGAAGAACGAGCCCGTTCGAATCCGTTCCGGCGATCAAATTGCCTTGCTGGTCCGCGGCGAGCGAAATGATGTGCAGTTCGCTCGAATCGTAGAGAAGCGAAGCGGCCGCGGCTGCTCCCGCCGAGCGAACGCGGAAGATCTTGCCGTTCTCACCGGTTGCAACAGCAAGGCTGCCGTCGTTCATCACCGCCAGCGACCAGATGTATTTTTCGTTCGGTTCAAAAAAGAGCTCCGCATTTCCAGCGGCATTGATACGGTAAACCTTGCCGTCGGGTGAGGTTGCGGCAAATATCTCACCGCCGCGGCCGATAGCGACAGCCGTCACGTTCTGCTCGCCAAGGTCAGCAAAGAGCGAACCTGCACCTGCCGGCGTTACGCGAAAAACGCGGCCCTCGCCGCCGGTCCCAACGTAGATATTTCCCGCGGCGTCGGCGGCAGTTGACCAGACGTAAGGCTGGCCGGTGTTGAACGCTTCGGTCAGGCGAGGTGCAAGCGTCAGTTCACCGTTCGGGCCGACCGAAACGCCGTTCGGCTCGCCTTTGAGCACATCGGCACGCGAGTTAACGGACCAAAGCGTCGGCACGTTTGAGGGTGAAATGGTGACGAAAATAAATATTGCGGCAAGAGCAAAGCAGAGGTTTTTGATCATCAGGGTGCTGTTAAAGGGGCGAAAAATCGAATTGCTCCAAGTATAAGCAAATCGGGGAGATAAGTCACAGGAATTCTCGCTCTGCCTTCAGGCGGCCCCTTCGGTCTTGGCAGGCGTCTCTTTTGCGGCTAGTTTTTCAAGGAGTTTTACGGCCTCTTCGCCTTCCATGAACATAAGAGCATCGCGGAGCTCGTTCGCGTCGCCGGTGATCAACCTGGCACTGCGTTCGCGGGTCAGATAAGCCCAGAACCAGCCCATCAGTACGAACAGGCGGTTGCGGAAGCCGATGAGGAAAACGACGTGGAGAAAGAGCCACATCAGCCACGCGATGAAGCCGCGGAACTTCATCCCGAAGACCTGGGCGATGGCCCGGCTGCGGCCGATTGTTGCCATCGAGCCCTTATCGACGTAAACGAAATCCTTACGCGGCTTGCCCTTGATCTCGGCGAGGATGTTTTCGGCGGTCGCGCTGCCCATCTGCATCGCGGCGGGGCTAACGCCCGGGACGGGGTCGCCATTCGGCTGCAGCAAATGAACCATATCACCGATGACAAAAATGTTCGGATAGCCGGCGATCGAGAGATCGGGCTCGACCTTGACGCGGCCGGCACGGTCCGTCTCGACGCCGAGCCTTGCCCCGAGCGGTGATGCCGCGACCCCGGTCGCCCAGAGCACGACATCGCACCCGAACCATTCTTCGCCGACCTTCAGCTTTCCGGGTTCGATCTCGGTGACGAAGCTGTTCAGCCGAACCTCGACGCCGAGCTCCTCAAGCTGCTGCTTTGCGCTCTCCGAAAGGTCGCTCGCAAATGTGCCGAGCACGCGGTCCGAGCCCTCGAACAAAACGACACGTGCCTTGGAGGTATCGATCGCTTTGAAATCCTTGTTGAGGGCCTGCCGAGCGATGCCGGCGATGGCACCGGCGAGTTCGACACCGGTCGGCCCGGCACCGACAACGGCAAAAGTAAGCTCGTCCTGAACGCCGGAAAGGGCCGCCTTGCGTTCGGCAAGCTCGAAAGCTAGCAGCACTCGCCGGCGGATCTCGACCGCGTCCTCTAGCGTCTTGAGGCCCGGAGCCCAGGTCTCCCATTCATCGCGGCCGAAATATGCGTGGCGGGCACCGGCGGCAACGATCAAATAGTCGAACGGAACCTCGGTACCGTCATCGAGCCGGACGGCGTTATTCTCTTTATCGAAATCAACCGCTTCGCCGAGGATCACTTCGACATTCTTTGCGTGGTGAAGTATCCGCCGGATCGGCGAGGCGATCTCGCCGGGCGAGAGCACCGCCGTCGCGACCTGATAAAGCAAAGGCTGAAAAACGTGGTGATTCTTGCGGTCGATCAGCCTGACCTCGACCGGCTTATTGGCCAAGGCTTTCGCCGCCCAAAGCCCGCCGAACCCGCCGCCGATGATGACAATTTTGGGAAGATGTTCCACCGTCGTAATCAGCATATCTCATTGTCCAAATTAATACGCGAAGATTCAGACGAAAAAAATATGGAGATTCGGTCATAAATACGATATCATGAAAATTCGGGAGTTAGTCCTGAGTTTTCATCCAATGAAAAGAACAGCGTTCGAAAAAAAGATTCAAGAAGCGTTTCAGGTAACGCCGGCTGTGGCGATCCTTGGCCCAAGACAGTGCGGAAAGACAACGCTGGCCGGCATCTTCGGCGACCACACAGGACAGAAGGTTAACCGATTCGACCTAGAAGATCCTGTTGATCTTGCCCGTTTGGAAAACCCGCTCCTGACGCTCGAGAAGTTGAGCGGCTTGATCGTTATTGACGAGATTCAACGGATACCGGATTTTTTTCCTGTTCTCAGGGTTCTTATCGACCGAAAACTACCGCAAAAATATCTGATACTTGGAAGTGCTTCGGGTGAACTCGTTCGCCAATCGTCCGAATCGCTCGCCGGCCGATTGAGCTACATCGAACTCACGCCTTTCGATCTTTCGGAGGTTGGGGTTGAGAATTCGGAAAAGCACCTTATCCGCGGCGGTTTTCCGCTTTCGTATCTGGCCGAGAATGACAAGCTTAGTTACAGGTGGCGCGAGAGCTATATTCGAACATTTCTCGAGCGTGATATTCCTGCACTCGGAATTCGCGTTTCCGCATTGCAGCTTCGGCGATTTTGGATGATGCTGGCACATTTTCACGGCCAGATCGTGAATTTTTCGGATCTTGGCCGGTCGCTAGACATCAACGACACAACGGCGAGAAGCTATTTAGACATTCTTACCGGCACTCTAATGATCCGCGAGCTTTCGCCATGGTTTGAGAACATCGGGAAGCGTCAGGTGAAGCGCCCAAAGATCTATTTCCGCGACAGTGGGATCTTTCACTCACTGCTAGGTATTCAAACGATCGAAGAACTCGAAAGCAACCCCAAACTCGGCGCTTCCTGGGAAGGGTACGCCCTTGAGGAAACGATCCGTAGCCTTGATGCTCGTCCCGAAGAGTGCTTTTTCTGGGGCATCCATGCACAGGCGGAACTGGATCTCTTGGTAATGAAAGACGGGAAGAAGCTGGGATTCGAGTTCAAGTACAGCGACGCTCCGACCCTCTCGCCATCAATGAAAAAGAGCATCGAGATGTTGTCTCTTGATAGTTTGACCGTTGTCTATCCGGGTAACCGAGAGTATGAGATAGCGGAAAGTATCCAGGTGAGACCACTAGCTAATATCGTAAAGGCTAGTTGAGAAAGAGCACCAGTTAATCTGCGGTGAACTTCGTCTCTTAGATCGCCGAACCTGCCGCCGATGATGATCGCTTTTCGCCTGCTAATCTGCCGGAACCCATTTCGAATCTGTAATGTGCAAACGGTATGCGGACTTCGTTCAGAACGGCTTATTCTTCGGGCAATTCGCCCGTCCATGGCGTATCGGTGCCCAACAATAGTATATGGTTCTCAGCGTGCCAGTCCCGTTTACAGTGTTTGCATTGTCTTGCCTCAGAGGTCCTTAATGGTTTCCCGCAATATGGACACGGATAACCTAATATTGGTTCAGGAACTCCGCGGTGTTGTACCCAAAGCTTCGCCCAATCGAGTGGGCAAGATGCGAAATATTTCAGTTCCAGCGTCGCTTGAGCGCTACGCCCCATATCGATCAGATGTCGCACACGGTTCATTTCGAATTCGGTGACGTCGGCAAATTGCGGAATGAAAATACTGCACTTCTTACACCAAAGCCCCTTTGTCGGGGCGGTTCCGGCTATCTTACTTAATTCCTCTTTTGAATATGTATCAGTCAAAGTTCTAAGTTCCTACGTACTTTGAATAGACCGATCGGGCTTTAGAAACATCATCGGTACCTTTGATTATCGCACGGCCGTCGCGGAAGACAGTCACTTCGTTCGAATCGATATTGAACCGGAGCAGATATTCATTCTGCTTAACGTCGCCGAGGGCGGCGAGCCGTGCGGCGAGGGCCGGAAGGTCGATCTCGGTTGGGCGGGGCGGGGCGATCTGGACGGCGTCGCGGCCGCAGAGGATGGCGGCGAACTCCTGAGCCTCGGCATCGAGAAATTCGAACTTGCGCCCGACACAACAGATGCAATCCTCGTTCGGCCCGCCAAGCTTTATCTTTCGCCAATCGTTCGCCCAGAGGTCGATCTGCACCAGCGACCGATGGAGCGATGCAGTGTCGCCGACGAGCAGTTTGATCGCTTCTGTGACCTGAATGGCGGAAACGCTGGCAATGATCGGCATTATCACGCCGGCCGTGTCGCAGGTCGGAGCACTGCCCGCGTCGGGCATTTCCTCAAATATGCAGCGGAGGCAAGGTGTTTCGCCCGGGCGGATGGTCATCGTCGTACCATAGCTCGATACGGCCGCACCATAGATCCAGGGCTTTGCGTGTTTTACGCAGGCATCGTTAACGAGATAGCGGACCTGAAAGTTGTCGGTGCCGTCGAGGACAAGGTCGCAGCCCTCGACAAGCGATTCGACGTTGGAATTGTTTACGTCGGCGACGATTGCCTCGACATCTATCTCAGAATTTATCTCTGCGATGCGTCGTTTTGCGGCAATGGCTTTCGGTATTCGCTCCGCGGCGTCGGATTCGCTAAAGAGGGTTTGGCGTTGGAGATTTGTGAACTCGACGAAATCACGATCAACTATCCGCAGTTTTCCGACGCCGGCTCGCGAAAGCATCTCCGCGTGCGAGGCACCGAGTGCGCCACAGCCGACGATTAGCACCCGCGAGGCGAGCAGCCGCTCCTGCCCGTCGCGGCCGATCTCGCGAAACAATATTTGCCTGCTGTAGCGTTCGTTCATCTAAAGGTCGAAGAGCCGGCTGACTATCTTGCCGAACCGCGAGTTCTCAATTTCGTCGTCGTAGTTCGCCACACCCGCCCGGCGTTCTATCATCGTCATCAGCCGCTGGTCGTCACGGAGCTTGCGGCGTTCATCTTCGATGGCCATCTTTTCCTTTTCACGTTGGCGCGCGAGGCCGCCTTTGTTGATAAAGGCGATGATCTTCGGCAGTTCGTCGGCATCGAACCAGACGCCGTGCTGTTTGCAGATGTCGATGATGACGCCGGACGATCGGGCAAAGTTACTACGGTTCATCAGCTCGCCGCAGTCCGGGCAGGGCACGTACGATATGGCCGCCGGATGTGCGTGCGGGTGGGCGTCGCTGCCGATAAAACCGAGCACCGAGGCTTGCTGTTCGCTGTTTGAGCAAAGCTCCTCGAACGTGTCGGTCGCGGACCAGAAACCGCCGCACCGTCCACACTCGCGGATTCGGACGGAGTCGATCTCAAGTAACTGAAGCGGCCGGCGGCATCGCGGACAATCGCCCTCGATCTTTTCTTCAATTATGACGGCGGCTGCCGCCTTCCGGCCGCAATTTGAACAAAACTTAGCCCCGAGAAACATCAGCCCGAGACACCCCGGACAGCCGACCGTTTTCAATCGCGAACGGCAGAATTCACAAGCTGAGAGGTCGCTCATCACGGCACCGCCGCAGTTCGGGCAATTGAGTGCAACGGGTTTTGTTTGTTCGGTCATTCGCCTAATTGCATTAAAGCTGCCTTTTGCATCGCCGCCGTATCAGCCTCGAGCCCGGTCCAAATTGTGAACTGGGCCGCTGCCTGGCGGATCAGCATTTCAAGGCCATCCAGCGTCTCGCAGCCGGCTTCGCGTGCCTCCATGAGCAGACGCGTCTCACGAGGATTATACGTCAGGTCGTAAACAAGCTTGATGCCGGAGAGTTTTTCGGAGCTTACCGGTGTTTCGCTTTGATGTTCGCCGCGGGTTCCGAGCGGGGTCGTGTTGACCAGAACATCGAGGTGCTCTATCGCGTCGAGTGGGAGCAGCTTTGCTCCGAATTGGTCGGCAAGCGGTGTCGCTTTCGCCAGGTCGCGGGCAAGCACGGTCACATCCGCGCCTTCCCGCCGCAATGCATAAACACATGCCCGGGCCGCTCCGCCTGCACCGAGTACGGCCACGTTCGCACCTTGAAGCGAACCAAAACGCTCTTTGAGCGGGGCGATGAACCCCTCGGCATCGGTGTTTGTGCCGCGCCATTTGCCGGAATCGAGAAAAACGGTATTGACCGCCCCGATCGCCGCGGCCGTTTCATCGACCGAATCGAGCAAACCGATGATGGAACGCTTGTGCGGATTGGTGACGGCAAAGCCGCGGAAATTTAGATCGATGTCTCTTGTGGCTTCGCGGACCATCCGCCGGAAGAACTCCTCAATGTCGGCGACCTGCAGCGGCACGAAAACGGCGTCGAGGCCTGCTTTGCCGATCGCTGCGTTCTGAATGTACGGCGACATCGAATAACTCGTGTCGCCGGCGATCAGGCCGAAGACTTTGCTTTCGAGTGAGAGGTCTTTTGCACGGTAAACGTTGATCAGGTCTGCGGCCGTGATCTGGCCCGGAGCGGTTCCGCCCGCCCGGTCAAGCGAGGCATAGGCAAGCGGCGAACCGTAGGCAAGGCCAAGGATGCGCGTCCATTTGCCCGCCTCGCCCATCGCGATCGGGACGAGTTTCTTGTTCTCATTTCGGGCCTTTTCAAGCAGTTTCCAGAGCGGGATCGCGTCGGTGATCTGGTCTGCTTGAATTGCGATCTTGACGATATTCGCACCGGCCGCGGCGAGACGAGCGTAAATGCTCTCAAGGTTTAACGGCGTCCCCGAAAAGTCGTGGAAAGAGACGATGCGATTGTCACAGAGCGAATTAAAACAGCGTTCGATCTGGTCTTCTTCAAGGTCGGCTCCCCAAAACCCGAGTTCGTTGCCCTGATTCCAAAAGTCGATCCTCTCATCATCGCTGATACCGCGAAAACCGCCTTCGCCCCTTGGCCGAAATGTGACCAGTACTTCAGCTTTCGCCGCGATAGCTACGTCCAGGCATTCATCAAGCTGCTCCGGTGCAGAGCAATCAAATCGGACCTCGATAATGTCCGCAAGCGGTGCTGCAAGCTCGATCTTTTCGGCAAGCTCACCGGCCGTTTTCGCGCAGAGCGAAACGCAGATCTTTCCCTGGTTCAACGGAGCGTTGCTCATTTCGCCTCATCGCGAGGATGATCGGTCGAGGGAAGGTTGACGACAAAGCTAAGTGTTGCGATCAGGCAGGCGATGACCACGAAGGCACCGGTCGCGACGATGGCAGTTTGCCCGCTTTGTTTTACGGCGATTGCAGTGACCGCCCATGCGATCGCGAGCGGGTAGATGTAGTTCCGCAGAGCGACGCGGAAAAGGATGCCGAAGGTGCCGGCAACGACTATCAACCCGACGGCGAACAGCGTCCCGGTCTCTACGTTTCGGCTCGCAAGAAGGATAGCAAGATTGACGAGCGTCGCTGCCGTTACCCAGCCGAAGTAGAGCCCGAACGGAGCCTTTACCAGCCAGAAATCTTTTGTCGATTCGACCGTCCGTAGCCGCGAGTTAATAAGAAAAAGGGTAAAGGCAAGCCCGGCGATCAACCCGAGGCAGACCGCGATGAAATCGTGATGCCAAAAATAGATCCAAGAACAGTTCAGCAAACACGTGACGACATAAAGCCATCGAACCGAGCGGGCTTTTTCGCCGGCTTTCGAGCTAAGCTGATAAACGCTGTAGGCGATCAGCCCGAGATAGATCAGGCTCCAGATCGAGAAAGCGTAGCCGGCGGGGGTAACGGCAGTCGGATATTTTGCAGAGATCTCTGCCGGAGTGACGCCGCCGACCATTCCGGCCGCGGCAAGCCAATTGAAACCGATGGTTAGTAGCGTTGCGGCCGCAACGGCATAGCCTGCCAGATTGCCGCCAGAGTCAGTTTTTTCGGTCATATTGGTTCACTTTCTGAGACAGTTTCGGACGCAGGGCGATTGCAAAATCCACCTTTTCGTATAAAAATCTCCGATAACGTAAAGTATTGTAAAGTGTGAATCTACCAGATAGCAATATAAACCAACCATTTGTTTGGTAAGGACGTCGAAAGAAGGTCTATGGCACCGGGATTGCCTATTAAGACAGCGGCGAGAGCGAATCTTCCCCGTTCGAAGCCGGAATTACCAAGCAGAGGAAGACAGACCAATGAAGTCATTTAAAAACATTTTAATGGGTTTTGCGATCGTGGCGGTGATGTCGTTCACCGTTTCGGCGCAGAAAAAGGATGATAAAAAGGATCCACCACCGAAGCCGAAACCGCCGGTCGTCCGGCCGGAGGGCGAGAAGCGTCCGCCTAAGGACGACAGGCCGAAAAAGCCCTCCTTTAGCATGGGCTTTGTCGCGGCAAGGCTAGACGGCGAGATCGATTAACCAGACCAATTTCAAAAGCAAAAAGGCAGCTCAAAACGGGCTGCCTTTTTGCTTTTGTGTGAATGGTGCCGACTAGAAGATTTGAACTTCTGACCTATCGCGTGTGAAGCGAGTGCTCTACCACTGAGCTAAGTCGGCAGTTGGTCTAGATCGCAGGATCATCGGCTTTCGCGGGCCGGTTCTCGTCGGTCGCTTTTATTGTGCTGATCGCCGAATCGGTGTAAAAATGCCTCGTTCCGGTTGCTGTGACGCCTTCGGCGACTTGCGGATCGGCGGTGATCGAGTAAAATCCGGGCCGTGCATCGCTCGGCTCCTCGACCGTCAATGTGAAAACATATCCGTTAACGACCGGCCGTTCACCGGCAAACTGTTCGTCGAGCCCCGAAACTCGGATGAGATCGTCGAACGTGCCGAACTTGCCTTTGTTTCGGGAGGCGTATTGAGCCTGATACGTACGAATGCGATCGATCGTACCGGTCGCGGCTGCTTCATTACCCGAGCGGATCATCGCACCCCAAGCGAGGGCACCGACGCCGATGATAAGGCCGATGATCGCCATAACGATCATCAACTCGATAAGGTTAAAACCCTGCTGACTCTTGCGGTTCTTTGTTACGGACATCATATTTCGCGAAAACTCCATCAAACCGAACACGAAAAAACAACGAAAATGTTCCAAAAGTTTAGATGTTTTGGATGCAGATTTGCAAATCAGGGGTGTCCGGCCTCAGGCAGCGAACACAGACAAACGAGCTCCGCGAAAATATCGGATGCAACAAGTGGCCGAGATTTAGTAAGATAGATGGGCGGAACATTCGCCCTTCCAAATGGAGAACCGCCAATTAATGCGAGATATAGCAGTGACAGAGACAGTGCCCGCTGTCAGCGCTCCCGATCCGGCGTTCGATCATTATGCCTTGATCGGCCGCGTTCGCTCTTCGGTCGAATCGGTCATTCGCGGAAAGCAGGACGTCGTCCGCCTTGCGGTGGTGACGCTCCTCGCCCGCGGGCATCTTCTGATCGAGGACGTGCCGGGCATCGGCAAGACGACGCTCGCCAACGCGTTGGCGCGTTCGCTTGAGCTGACGTCGCACCGAATCCAGTTCACATCCGACCTTTTGCCGGCAGACATTGTCGGGCTCTCGATCTTTGATCAGGGGGCGGGCGAGTTCCAATGGCGGCCGGGGCCGATCTTCGCCAACATTGTTCTCGCGGACGAGATCAACCGAGCGACGCCGAAGTCGCAGTCGGCCTTGCTTGAGGCGATGGCCGAGGAACAAGTCACCGTGGACGGCACGACGCGTCGTCTGCCGGAACCCTTTATGGTGATCGCGACGCAGAACCCGGTCGAGCACCACGGCACTTATCCGTTGCCTGAGTCACAGCTTGACCGCTTTATGCTCCGCATTCAGATGGGTTACCCGGGCAAGGACGACGAGCGGGCAATGCTGCACGACCGCGAATTCCGCGACCCGATCGCAAACATCCAACCTCAGGCGTCAGACTCGGACGTGATAAAGCTGCAAGAGATCGCCCGCAGGGTTCGCGTCGATGAGGCGTTGATCGAGTATTTATTGCAGATAGTCGATGCGACCCGCCGGTCCGAGTCGCTTGAGCTCGGCGTCAGCCCTCGCGGCTCGCTGGCTCTTTTCCGTGTCGCACAGGCAAATGCACTTGTAGATGGCCGCGACTATTGCATCGCCGACGACGTAAAGAATCTCGTATTGCCGTGTTTTGCCCATAGGATCGTGATCAGCTCGCGGGCATCCGGCCTGCGAAATCGTATACGGGAAGCGGAGGCGATACTCACCGATATGCTGACAAAGATCGCCGTCCCGATCTAGGTCGGCGGAGCTCCAAGATTTGTCCAAACTACGAAAGATCCGTGAACTCTTCAGCGTCCGCGACCTCCGCAACGCGCTTGTCGGACTTGCGGTCGTTTTTGCCGGTATCGGGCTCGCGGTGCTTACCGTTGTTGCTCACCGCTCCGGCGAGCGGACGCTTGCGATAACCGCGGCCGTTCTCTCGCTCGTCTTCGTCCTACTGATACTGATCTTTGTCGTGCCGCCGCTGGCTCGAAACGCAAGCCGCGAGGCCTCGCAGATGAACCTGCCGTTCGAGTTCACGCTTGGCGGAGCGATCATGCTCGGGCTTCTTATCATCGTCGGTTTTTCGGCGTGGAACACGGGCAACAATCTGCTTTTCCTTGTGCTCTCGATCCTCGTCGGGGCGATGATCGCCGGTTTTGCGGCCGGGGCGATGAACCTCAAGAAACTCGACGTCCGGATGCGGTTTCCCGAGACGATCTTCGCTTGCGAAGAAACGCCGATACTGGTCGGGCTGACGAACCGAAAGCGGCTTTTTCCGGCCTTTTCGATCGTGGCGGAGGTTCGCGGAAGGGACCGCGAAAGGTCGCTCGCCGAGAAGGAACTCGGCGGGATTGTGCCGCCGTTTATAATGCGTCGCCTGGCCAAGCCGCCCGTCATCCGCCGCATTCTCGATTATTTTCCCTTTGTCGCCCGCGGTGAGACGGAAGAGAGCCGTTCGTTCCACACATTTCCTCATCGCGGCCGGCTTGTCATAAGCGATTTTGAGATAGCCACGAAGTTTCCGTTTGCCTTTTTTCGCCACCGGCGACGGCTTTCGGCGAAGGAGACAGAACTCGTCGTATTTCCGCAGCTCGCCGAACAGGATGACCTTCCGGACGTATTTTCGGCCGTTGCCGGAAGGCGGCCGCTGATGAAACGCGGAGCGGGCTACGACCTGCTCTCGCTCCGGGCATATCAGCCGACCGACGATCCGCGGCAGATCGATTGGAAAGCGACGGCGAGGTCTCGCGGCGTGATCGTCCGCGAGACAGCGGCCGATGAGAGCTTGCGGGTGCAGGTCTTTTTTGACCTCAGGCTTCCGACCGCAGAGGAAAAGCGGCTGACGCTTCGCGAGATCGTCGAAAGCGAACGCGAAGGCAGGCCGCAGATCAACGAAAGATTTGAGGCCGCCGTTAGCCGGGCGGCTGCGGTGATCGACAGGCTGATCGAATCGGAGGCCGAGGTTCGGCTCGTGATCGGCGAAGACGTTGGGGATTTTGGGTCCGGTTCGCGGCATCTTCACGATTGCCTCAAACGGCTCGCATATGCCGAGCCTATTTTTACTGACGACCGCGTGCCGATCAACACCGCCGAAATAAATGACGACGATGGCTTTACTGCCGGGGCAGATACGACCGTTCTACTGGTTGCCGAGGAACTTTTGCCAGTTGACCTTGACCCAACGGACGAAGTGCTGCCGGTCAAATTCTGAAACACCTTCTGTCACAAACACGCGTTCAATGGTGTATTGTCTTGTGACGGGCATTTAATGAATGCTTAGTAATGATCAAGGCGACGGAAATATTCGTGGACTCGATGTCCGAGCAAGCAGCGGCCGCAGCAGCGACAGAGACCATCGGTTTCGAGGAGGCATTTTCGCTTCACCATCGGACGGTCTATCGAGCTGCGCGTTCGGTCGTCCGCGACGCAGCCCTCGCCGAAGACGTTACGCAGGAGGTCTTTCTAAAGTATTATCATCATCGTGATTCGATAACGGACGAGGAGATGCTTCGGCCGTGGCTGATCCGCGTGGCGCTTAATCTCGCCAAAAACACTGTCCGCGGAAAGGTTAGGGCGAACACGAGAGACGAAAATTACGTCAAACAGTCAGCGGAAAACGATGTATATTCGGTCGAATCGGAATACGAACAGAAGGCCGAAGTAAGCGAGATACAGAAAGCCCTGGGCAAGATACGTGAACCGCTCAGGAGTTGCCTGATACTAAAACAGCAGGGGCTTTCATACAGAGAGATCGCCAATGCGCTCGAGATCAAAGAAACAAGCATTGGAACTTATGTCGCACGCGCCCGGCAAGAGTTTTTGAGATTTTACGGAAAGAAGGGCGAGGAGCAGGTATGAGCAGGAATTGTATAGACATCGGAACGCTTCAGGCGTTTCTGGACGGCGAGACAAAGGGCGAGGAGACTATTCTCATCTCGAACCATATCTCCGATTGCGATACCTGCGCCTTAATGCTCGCCGAGGCCGAGGAGGAAATGTCCTTCGTGATGGCCACGGTGGAAAGCGACGTGAACATGCTTGTCCCGACGCAGCGGCTTTGGTCGCGGATCAATGATGCCATCGAAACCGAGCGGGCACATGTTCCGCTTTGGCATCGAATCTACGTCGGCTTTACCTCGATGCTCGCCAGCCCTTCGCTTGCGACTGCGGCGGCCGTGCTTGTTCTTTTTGGCTTTTTTGCGTTCATCTTCCTTCCGGGCGGCGGGCTCGATGGTACGACCAGTGACATTGCAGCAGTTCCGCAACCTGCTGCTACCGTTAGTGCTGAACCGATGCCGACCGTCAGAAATGCACCGCCGGTGAATACTGAGGTCGCTGCGGCACAACCGGAAGCTCTTCCGGTACGCACCGAACAGCCAAAGGCGAGTCCGGCTAGGGCGACTCACGCCGCTTACCGTCCGGATAACGTTGCAAGGCCGCCGGCCGGCAACTTCCGTCCGGTAAATGCGCTATATGTGCCGGGCGAGGACAGTTACCTGAACACGATCGAGACCCTCAAGGCCTCGTATGACTCGCAAAAGGACCGGGTGCTTTCGCCTTCGTCCCGCGTTTCGTTTGAACGCGACCTTGCGGTGGTCGAGAATTCGATCAAGCAGATGCGCGAGGTCGTTCGGAAAAATCCGAACAATCAAGCGGCCCGTCAGGTGCTCTACTCTTCATATCAGGACAAGATCGACCTGCTTAACTCCGTCGGGCAGAAGGAGGAACTGCTTGCCTCGCTGCAATAAGGGCGGTTTACGACAATGCGGTCTTTCATCAACAGTTCAGTTTTCGCACTAGTGCTTTTCGTCGGGGCAGCGGCTCAGGCCCAAACGCCGCCTGTACCTCCGGTACCGAAAGTTCCGCCGGTTCCGCGGACCGTACGTGTTGCTCCGACGGCCCCTGCTTTTCCAGGCCAACGCACGGACACCGAACTTCGGGTTGCCGCCGAACAGAACGTCAATCTCAAGTTTTGCATATCTGAAGGCGAGCTTAAGGTTAATGGCTGGGATCGGAATGAAGTAAGGATCCTAGTGCGCTCGGGGCGAAAATTTGGGATACGCGTGCTCGAGCGTGCTCCTCGGTCGGGAAATGCCACCTGGATCTGGGCAACCCCGACTGCCATCGAGGGGCAAACCGCCGCACAGCGGGGCGAGTGCCTTTCCGGCGATAGCGTTGAAATGGACGTCCCGCACGGTGCGACGCTCAATTTTCATGGCCGCTCGGCGACCACTTCGGTCGACTCTGTCCGCAAGGTCAGCCTCAAGATCGTCGAGGGCAATATCTCGCTCCGGAATATCACCGGCGGCATCTCAGCGTCAGCCTTGCAGGGCGACCTGATCGTTACGAATTCCTCGGGCAGCCTTTCGCTCGACAGCACGACCGGCAACATCATTGTTTATGGGCTCGAGCCGATCGAGTCGAGCGATCTGCTCAAGGTAAAAACAAATTCGGGTTCGATAATGCTTCAGCGGGTCGGGCACCGTCAGATCGAAGCAAACTCGATCACGGGATCGCTGCAATTCGAAGGCGGCTTTCTGGCGGGCGGCATCTATAATTTCAAAACGTCGAACGGAACTTTGAGAATGCTTGTCCCCGAAAATGGCAACTGCACGGTCTCGGCGGCTTACGGCTTTGGGAGTTTCAATGCCGCGATACCGGTCGAGACCATTACCGAAAACATAACGCCAGGCGGCAAGAATGTTGTCGCAAAGATCGGCACCGGCGAAGCCTGCAACGTTACGCTGACGACGAGCAGCGGCAGAATTCAGATAGTCCGGCTCGAGCCGTAAGGCTAAAACTCGCCCAGATTTTTTCCAGTCCGCTTTTCAAAATGCTCCGAAAGCGAGGGCGCGTCCAGTGTGCCTTCGTCGCGAGTAACGCGCTCGACCCGCCACATCGGGACAAAATAATCGCTCATCGGCAGATATTGCTCGCCCTCGGCGATCGAGCCGACCCAATCATCGAAATAGCTTAGCTCGATCGCCCGCAAGGAAATGCCCGCCGCCGATATTTCGTCGAGGATGCCAAACAGCTTTTCTCTCGGCGTGTGCAAGACCGCAATGACCGCTTCTCCGGGTGCAATTTTCATAATATCTCACTACGAGATTACTATGAGACCCTTCCTGTTTTCGAATCCGCAGTAAGTTCGCTTAGAATCAAAGTGTAAGTGTTACACGGCGTTCAGCGCGCGGCCCGGTTGCTCGGAACCGCAGCTAATTGATGCATATAAAGCGGATACAACTCGAAAACATCAAATCCCATCGCGAGGCGGTGTTCGATTTCGAGCGCGGGACGACGGCCATTTCCGGCGAGAATGGTGCGGGCAAAACTACGCTGATCGAGGCCGCGGCGTGGGTTTTGTTCGATGTTCTCGACTATAAGAAGGACGACTTCGTCAGCCGCGGAGCAAAGAAAGGGAATGCCCGCGTGACCATCGAGAGCGGGCTCGATGAACGCGAGTACGTCGTCTATCGCGACACCGGGACGGGATATTACGTCTTCGACCCGCAGCTTGAAACGCGGATCGCAGAAAAGAAAGAGGATGTCAGCCGCTTCCTGCGAAAGCATCTTGCCGTCGAGCCTGGCACGGACATCGAGATGCTCTACAAGCACGCGATCGGCGTTCCGCAGGGGACGTTTACGGCGATATTCTTGGCAACGGCTGCCGAGAGAAAGCGGACCTTTGACGTTTTGCTCAAGGTCGAGGAATACCGCCGCGGAGCCGAAGAGCTTTTGAAGACGCAGCGGTTTGTCGAATCCCGCATCGGTGTGATCGACAACAAGGCCTCGCGGTTCGAAGGCGAGCTTGCCCGGGCTGAAACGGTAGCCGAGGAACTCGCGGCGACAGAGATCTTGCTCAGGGAACTGAAACAGCAGATCGATGATCTGCGGCGAAAGGAAGAGGACGCGAAGAAGCGGGTTGCCGAACTTGAGGAAGCGAAGGACCGCTTTGACAAGGCCGCGAAGGAGAAAGAGGTCGCGGAATCGGAACGCGGGCGTGCGGAGCTGATCCTCAAACAGGCCGAGGCAGAGTTTGAACGAGCGAGAGAATCTTCAACAAAGATCGAGGCCGTAAGAGAAGCCGCAGGGCGACATGGCGAAGCGCTGAAGCGGCTCTCTGAATTGGAACGGGAACGCGGCGTTCGCGATGGGCTTCGGGCCGAGCTTGCAAAGGTCGAGGCCGCTGAAGCCGCGATAAAGATCGAGGAACGCCACACGCGGGCCGAGATCCTATCTATCGAGAATGCTCACCGAGAATTGACCGAGCTTCGCCCAAAGGCCGATGAGCAGGGAAAGCTCGATAAAGAACTCGCCGCGGCTCGCGAGGAGCTTTCGGGGCTCAGGGCTGTGGCGAAGCAGGTTGAGGCGGCCGAAGAGAGGCTCCGTCGTTTGAGGGCTTCATACAAGTCGGCAGAGGAAGAGCTTGCAAAGGCACGTGCCGAGGCCGCCGGTGCCGAGAATGCCGGAACGCTCGAAGCTCGCGACTCAGAGATAACCGCCGAGCTTGCAAGGCTCAATGCCGAACTGGAACGCGACGAGAAGTTTCAGGCGGAGATCAGGAATGGCCTATGTCCGATATTGAGCGAAAAGTGCCTGAATCTGCAGCCCGGGCAGACGCTCGACGGGTTTCTTGTTGACCAATTTGCCGAGCTTCGTAGTTCTATCGATAACCTCGGTCGCGAGCGGGCGGAGCTTCGTGCGGACCTAACAAAGGCGAAGGCAGCCGAGCGTTTTGCTGCGCAGGTGCCGACGCTCGAATGGCGATTCGCAGAGGTTAAGGAAGAAGGCGTTCGGCTGGCTGCGGAACGCGACGAGCTTACGTCGAAGCTCGAGCAGCTTCCGGCTGCGGAAGGCAAGGTAACGGAGATCGAGGCGAGGCTCGACCAGCTCGGCGATCCGCGTTCAGGCATCCGTCCGCTGGAGGCCTTGCTCGCCCGGAAGGCGGAAGTGCGAGAGAGCGTGACCAAGATCGAGAGCAACATGGAGCGGCTCGAGAGCGAGCGGAAACTGCTCGTTGAGCAACTTGATGATTTTGTAAAGCTCGACGCGGACCTTCAGGCCGCCACGGCCGAACGCAATTCTACCGAAGAAGCTTACCGCACGTTCATCGCATTTGAGCAGGCGGCGAAGGATCTGCCGCGGCTGGTAAGTGCTTATCGCGACGCAGTTACCGCTCTAAATGAAACGGGCGAGCGAGCGGCCGCGGCCGCCGCGGCATTTGAAGAGGCGACGCGTGGCTACGACCGCGAGGCTCACACGGCCGCCGGTGCAGAGCTTGGCGGCATTCAACGCGATATGGCCGGCGTCGAGGTTCGGATAGAGAGTGCGGAAAAGCGGCTCGCGGCACTCAAGCTTGAGTCCGAACGGCTGGCGGAGATCAGGAAAGAGCTTTCGGCCGAGCTGCAGGAAAAGGAGCGGCAGGAGAAAATACTTGAAACGACGGTCTTCATCCGCGATACTCTAAAGGAAGCCGCACCGCTCGTTGCCCGAAACTACGTTTTCCACGTGTCAGCCGAGGCCAACCGCATCTTTCGCGAGGTCGGCGGAAATGCCGAGCGGACGCTTCGTTGGGGCGAGGACTACGGCGTTTATGTGGAAGAGGGCGGCCACGAGCGGCCATTCATCAGCCTTTCGGGCGGCGAGCAGATGTCGGCGGCGCTTGCTGTGAGGCTGGCGTTGCTGAAGCAATTGTCCGATATCCGCATCGCGTTTTTTGACGAGCCGACTACCAATATGGACGCCGAGCGGCGGGAAAACCTCGCAATGCAGATCGGGCAGATCACGCACTTCGACCAGCTCTTTGTCATCTCGCACGATGATACTTTTGAAGGGTATCTGGACCACGAGATCACCGTTGAGGGTCAATGAAATATCCGGTGTTTTGGAGCGTTTTCTTGGTCGTTTTGTCGCTATTTGTTGCGGCGAACGCCATTGATTTCTTTTCGGAACGTGACCGATACTATGCATACCTGCACGAACAAAGGATGGAGTGGGCAGGTGCGTGGTCATGGGGTTTCCCATTCCCAACGGCGATGGAAGGTGTGGGCCCTCCCGAAAATATTCATCGTATGATCATGCCGGGAGCCGGGCTCAACCTGATCATCGCGCTTTCCGTATCCGGCATTTTAGGTGTCGCGGCGGAAAGCGCTTTCTACAAGCTGAAAGACGGCCTGAATAGCTGAAGGTTGATAAGTGATGAAAGAAAGCCTCTCGAATCAGCTATTTGTGATCTCGCATGATGATACGTTCGAAGGGTATTTGGATCATGAGCTGAGGGTTGGGATGTAAGTTCTATGCCAGAGCGTCGGTCACAATTGCACTATCTAGGACTCGTTGTCTCGCTTTTGCTTGTTCTAGCAGCAAACCTTGTGAGTTACCTGGTCAACCGGGATTGTTTCGACGTGGAATGCACTTATATGTTCGGTTTCCCCTTTCCGGTTTATCATCACGGCACCTTCTTGCATCTCGACGATATTTTGTGGACTGGCGTCATGTTGAATGTTCTGGTAGCTATCGTCCTAGGCTTGGGAGTTTCATGGGTGATCGGACGTTTTTTGCGTAGATGAGAGATATCACCACAGCCTGCGTATTTTCGATCGTGGGCTTGCGAGTTTTAGAGCCGAGTCCAGTAGTAAAAGAATAGTTCTTAGTTGGTGATGGTTGAGAAACCAACGGCGTGACTGGATCGATGGCAAACCTTTATGACAGCAAATTCAAGGCCGGCGTTTGGATAAGTCTTTGCATCTGGTTTGTTGTGAACATCGTGAATCTCCAACTTTCCCGGCTGGATTGGGAGGAGAACGGACTGAAGTTTTCGTCGTCGTCGGGTCCGGAGTTTGACTGGGGCGTCCCGTTTTATTGGACGGATACTTGGGGATTCGTCCTGAATTCGGTCGTTATCGCTGTTACAAGCATAGTTATTGGCCATCTTACCCGTACAGTTTGGGAGCGATTCGTAGAGAAGGGAGAAGAGTGAAAGAAGTAACATTAGTTTGTGACGGTTCGAGCCTTGGCAACGGGAAGGGAAATCCGCGTGCCGCGGCGGTGGCCGTTTTGGGGTTCAAGGGCTATTGGAAGGCGTTTGGCGAATATCTTGGCAGTGCGACGAATCAGCAGTCTGAGATAGCGGCGGCGGCGCTTGGGCTTGAAAATTTGTCGGAGCCCTGCAAGGTTCGGCTGTTCTCTGATTCGCGTTACGTTATCGAGACGATGGGCGGCACATGGAAGCGAAAGACCAATCAGGATTGGTGGCGGCGGCTTGATAAGGCGGCGGCCCGTCATGAGATAGAATGGCAATGGATAAAGGGCCACGCCGGCCATGAGGTGCAGGAGGTGGCCGATACGGCAGCTCGCCAGATAGCAAAAATAGGAAAGGTCGAAGGTGACTTCCTTGATGAACTCGTCGCCGAGCTTGGAGTAATGGAGATCTGAATTTTTTCGCCGGCCAGTGCCTTTCCGCCCGAACAATTGATGACCCCCGCTGTAAGCATTTCACCGCTAGTATTTCTCTGCTTCTTCCTGATCGCGGCGGCAATTTCCGCATTCGGGCAGGTCTCGGCTCGCGGCTGGATCTGGCAAAATCCGCTACCGCAGGGTAACCAACTCCTAGCCATCCATTTCGCCAATGACAAGCTGACGGGATACGCCGTCGGCCCGAACCGCACGATCCTCCGCACACGCGATGGCGGCTTTTCGTGGTCGGCGTCGGTCGGCTCGGATGACGCGGTGCTCAATGGCGTATTCGCCCGCGACGATCGCAACGCTGTCGTGGTCGGTGCCCGCGGGACCATTTTTTTCACGGAGAATGCGGGGAGCGACTGGCGCCCGTCGCGGCACGAAAGCCGCGAGCATTTTTACGATGTTTCATTCTCCGGCGAGCAGATGAAGTTTGGCTGGGCGGTCGGCAGCAACGGCGCGGTGCTTCGCTCGCAGGATGGCGGCTTGAGCTGGCAGGTGGTCGATGCGAAGACAGGAGCACAGTTGGTTTCGGTCTCTTCTTATAGCGACGCGACGGCCGCGTTCGTTTCCGCCGAGGGCAGTGTTCATTTCACCGGAGATGGCGGAGCGGCCTGGAGCGTCGAGCGTCCGTGCGGGCCGCTTGCGGCGACCGGCGTCTCGGTGCTTAGCTCCGAAGAAGCGCTCGCGATCGGCCGCTCGGGCTGCATTGCCCGCACTGCGGATGCCGGAGCGACCTGGCAAAGAGTGAATGCTTACTCGCGTGCCGATATGCTTTCGGTCTGCTTTTCTGATGAGAAACGCGGCTCGGTAACGGATGCCAACGGAGCTGTCTGGCTGACCGGCGATGGAGGCAGTACTTGGTTGCCTTTCGCCGTCCGCACCGATCCGCGGCTCGGGTCGATCCATATGGCGGACCGCTTCACCGGCTGGGCGGTCGGCGAGAATGGGCTGATCATCCGCACCGATGACGGCGGATATAGCTGGCAGCGGCTTTCCGAGGGCGGCCGCGATGACGTCAGCGATCTCTTTTTTCTCGATGACCGCGTCGGCATTGCGGCCGGTTCACGCGGGCGGCTTTGGCTAACGAACAGCGGCGGTGACTCGTGGCTCCCGGTTTTTTCGGGGACGGAATCGAACCTACATTCGGTCTTCTTTTTTGACGGGTTTCGCGGCTGGGCGGTCGGCGATAAAGGTGCGGTCGTCCGGACGATAAACGGCGGGGCGAGTTGGGGGCCGGGCGTTTCGGGAACGACCGCGGATCTTTTCGGCGTGGTCTTCGTCAATGAACGGGTCGGATTTGCGGCCGGTGCGGATGGGACGATCATTAAGACCACCTCTGCCGGAGCTTATTGGGAACGCATCGAGACCGGAACGCGGGCATGGCTTGAGGATCTGGATTTTATCAATGAACGCGTCGGCGTGGCGGTCGGCGACCGCGGCACGGTGCTCGTAACACAGGACGGCGGCGAGACATGGACGCCTTTTCGGACCAACCTCCGCGAGAGCCTCAACTCGATCAGCTTTGCAGATGAAAAGAACGGCGTTATTGTCGGTTCGCGGGGCACGATCCTCGTAACCGAAGACGGCGGGTTAAGCTGGCGGAGCGAGGAAACGCCGATCGATGCGAATCTGTTTGCTGTAACGGCCTTTGCTTCGCGTTCGGCGATCGCGGTCGGTGAGAATGGCTCGGTCGTCGTAACGAGCGACGGCGGCCGGACATGGCAATCACAGCTCGGGGTCACGAATAAATTGCTGCAAGCTGTCGTATTTCGCGGCGGAAAGAACCTTTGGGTCGGCGGAAGCGGCGGAGCGATCCTGAAACGGACGGAGAACTTGTCGCCCTCGGGCCTGCAGTCGCCTCGCGTGCCGCCGATCCTTCGCGATGGAACGCGGACGCGTCCCGTTTTGCGTCAGCCGCTGGTTCCCGTCACCGACGACGGCGACATCGAGCCCGCACGGCGTCCGGCCGAGCCTTAAGTTTTGCGGATGATGGCGGCGATCCACTCGCCAGAGGTGCGGATCTCTGCGTTGTTGATCTCTCGCCGCTCCAGTTCCTGTTCGAGTTCGTCCGTCTGTTCAGTCAGAACCCCTGAAAGGATAAGTGTACTGTTTGTCTTCGAAAGCAGGAGATCGAGGAGCGGCTTGATGACGTCGATGGTGAGGTTTGCGACGACCAGATCCGCAGGTTCACTTTCTTTGGTGATGCTGCCAACGTAAAAGTCGATCGCCTCACCGACCTCGTTCAACCCGGCATTATCCCGAGCGATATCGATCGAACCTACGTCGAGGTCGCACCCGACGAGCCGCGGCATCTCTTGCCCTTCGGCCGCATTCATTTTTGCGGCGGCTATGGCAAGAATGCCGGTGCCGGTGCCGACGTCGAACAGCGTCTCGCCCGGGCGATAGATCTCACCGATGGCCTCAATGCAAAGTTGAGTGGTCGCGTGCGTTCCGGTGCCGAAGGCCATGTTCGGCTCGATGTAAATTATGTGCCGTTCGGCGTCCTCAACCCTTTCCCACGGCGGCGAAACCACAAAGCGGCCGATGGTTGTCGGCTTCCAGTGCTGCTTCCAGTCGAAAAGCCAATCGGTCTGGCCGATGCGTCGCCAGCCTCGGCCGCGGATGCTGTCTGCCTGAAGTCCGTGGACCTGAAGGGCAAATGAGATCGCTTCCTCGACCGTCTCATGGTCGATCTCTTGCTCAAAATAACCCGCGATCGTCAGGTCCTCGCCCGGCTTTTTCTTGAGGCTGTTGACCTCCGACCCGAGGCAGTCTAGTTCGTTCATCGCAAATTCGATCGCCTCGGCGGCATAGCTGGCGGCCGTGACCTCGAGTGCGAACCATTCCGTCGGCTGTTGTTTTTGCTCGGTCATTCGCTGATCCCCATGCCGCTGAGTTCGCGGTCCTTGTTTCGCCAGTCTTCGACGACCTTAACGAAAAGCTGGAGGTGGACGTGCCGGCCCAGAAGTATTTCAATATCAGCCCGTGCGGCCGTTCCGATCGCTTTGAGCTTTGCTCCGCCCTTGCCAATGATGATGCCTTTTTGAGAGGGCCGCTCAACGAAGATAGCGCAGTGGATCACGGTTCTTTCCGGGTCGGTCTCGTCCCACTTTTCCGGGACTACCGCCGTCACATACGGTATCTCTTCGCCGGTCGTGGCAAGTATCTTTTCGCGGACCATTTCGGCGACGATCATCCGCATTGGCTGGTCGGTCAGTTCGTCCTCGCCGAAAAGCGGATCGCCCTCGGGCAGATGTTCTTCGATAGCGGTGAGCAGAGCGTCTATCGCCTCGCCTCTCAGGGCCGACGCGGGAATGATCGCGGCAAAGTCGTGTTCGTTTCTGTAAAGCTCGATCAGCGGCAGAAGCTTTTCCTTTTCACGCAGCTTATCGATCTTGTTCAAAAGCAGGATCGCGGGCTTTTCGGAACGCTTTACGAGGTCGAGGACAAAACGGTCGCCGTTGCCGGTCGTGACGGTCGCGTCGCGGATCAGGACGACGACATCGACCGAGAGGATCGCGTCCTCGACCGCCGCCATCATTCGCCGGTTAAGTAGATAACCGGGTTTATGGACGCCCGGTGTATCGATAAAAACGATCTGGCTTTCGGGCCGCGAGACGACGCCGCGGATCTTGTAGCGGGTCGTCTGCGGTTTGTTTGAGACGGCGGCGATCTTTTCGCCGACGAGGTAATTGAGCAGGGTCGATTTTCCGGCATTCGGACGACCGATAAGGCCGACAAGTCCGCTCCGATAAGTTTTTTCGGTCATTAAATTATTGCGGCGACCGTCACTGTTGCCGGATCAGCCGCTGCTTTGCCGCAAGAGCTTCGTCATGCCCGCCTCCGGAGACCGGTCCGAGCTTTATCGCCTGGTCGTAGAGCCCCATCGCCATGCTTTTTTCGTCATAGAACTCATAAATGCGGCCGAGAGCGACATAGGTCAGCGAAACAAGGGCCGAATCGATCCTCTGCACATTCGCGATGCGGATGACGTTCTCGTACGCGACCTTTGCCTCAAGCAGTTTGGCGGCAAGTTGTTCCTGATCTTCGATATCGGCGGCCGCAAGGCCCGCAACGCGGCCGAGGTTGTAATAGATACGGGCGTCATCCGAATTGCCCTGAAGTAGAGCCTTGAGGTCGCGTTCGGCTTCGGTCAGCCGGCGGGCTCGAATTGCTTCATCGATCACACGGAGCTTTGTCGTGACCGGATTCTCGGCCGTCAGCGTATTCGTGGTCGGCGTGGTCTTCCGGGTTTCGCGAAGAGCAAGTGCCCGCTTTCGTGCATCTGCCGATTGGACGAGCCGGTTCGCCTCGCGTTCGGCATTGAAAGCAAGGATCATCTCGGCGGTCGATGCCGCGATGTCGAAATCGGAGTTCTCAACGCCCTTTAGCTGGTCGGCAAAGTGAAAGGCGAGCACTGCCCCGTTTTCGTATTCCTCGGCAAGCCGGAGAACGGTCTCATCGGCAAATTCGCCCTTTAGCTTTTCGAACTCCGCCGCAACGGCCCGTTTTTCCGGATCCGATGTGAGCAGGTCGATGCGTCGCCGAGCCTCGGCCGCGGCTGCCTGCGTCCTCTCGTTCTCGAGTTGTTTAGCGTCAACTGCCGCGACAAGCGACCGCGAGACCGCGAGATATATATCTGGCGAGATATTGCTCCGCTCTTTCCGGCGGGCATCTAGCAGCGGCTTCACTTGATCGCGGATCGTTGTGATCTCTTTCGCATTCCGGAGCAGGATCGGGTCCACGACAAACTGCAGAAATGCCCTTCGGACCTCAGAAAAGCTGAGGTCAGAATCCGGCGGGATGATGGCGTAATACTCGTCCTTTACGTTGACGAAATTGACCGTGCCGGAGGGCGAGAGCATTTCTGGGACGATGACGAACTTCCGCTCGCGAATTCGCGTTTCGACAGTTTGCAGCCGAGTTCGGCTTGAGCGGCTTCGCTGGGACTCGGTCTTTACTTTCTCTTCGATAACAAGCAGCGGCCGTGTCTTCAAATAATAAAGAAGCTCGCTGACCATCTCGCGGGCGGTCGAGCGAAGCGTATTGTCCGAGGCTTTTTGATAATCGCGGTAATACCCATCCAAGTTCGCTGAAATGCTCGAGCGGCGATAAAAGTCGCGAACGATCGGGGCAAAATCGAGAACGTCCAAAAGCTGGCCGGGCAGGTCGATCGTGACGACCGGATCGGCGAGGTCAGGAACGTCCGAAAGCGAGTACGCCATTGAGATGAATGGAGCAACGAGCTCGGAATCGGTTGCGTTCGGCCGGGTTCGTTTATAGCGAACGAGGAAATTAGCGATGCGCTCGCGAAGGTCCGCGGGCGTTGCCGCCAGATCGCTCGTCAGTTGATCACGAAATTTCAACCCCTCGGTTGAGAGCGGCGTTTGAAATACACGAACGGGCTCGCCTTTTTCGTTGGTAACCCGAGCCGCCTCGATCGTGGCGAGCACGACGATCACACGCTTGTCCGGTGAGATCGAGACGCCGTAATTCGAAAGGTCGAAGCCGGTCGGAACTTCCTGCGCCGGGATCGGCACGGCCAAAAAAGAGACCAATATGAAGAAAAATAGCTTTTTCATTTAAAAAACCTGCGAAATGCCCAAAAACTCAAGACCGAACTCTAGATGAAAACCGGCCTTTGCGGGATGTATCGCAACCTTAAATAATGCCCCAAAATGCGAAAAGGATAAAGGACAAAGTGCCCTTTACCCTCTTCTGTTAATCTCAAATTGCTCGTTATTCGAAGCTTGCAAGTGCTTCGGCTTCGGTGTCGAAGGTATCGAAGACGGTCAGGAGCTTCGTAATAGCAAGTAGATCTTGGATCTTCTGGGTCAGGTTAAGAAGCTTCAGCGTTCCGCCCTCTTTATTGACGGCGGTAAAGCTCGAAACCAGTTCACCGATACCGCTCGAATCGATGTACCCGACACCAGCAAGATTCAAAAGGATCTTGGATTTGCCCTCGCCAAGCAGACGGCGGATAGCATTTCTTAAGGCTACGCTGCCCTCGCCGATGGTTACCTTGCCTTCCAGATCCAAAACAGTTACATCGCCAGCCTGGCGTTCCGAAATGTTGATATCCGACATCTTTATCTCCTCAAAGTGTGTGTACGAAAAATGAAAGCTGATTTTAGAACAAAATTTTCTGCAAAGTAAATGCCCGGCCGCGGTATTAGAGATTCTTTGCCATTCGGACCACCGTGCCGCCCTCGGGATGCCGAAGCCATTCGACCTCGTCCATGAAAGACCGCATAAAGAGAATGCCTCTCCCACTGGCACTCAGCAGGTTTTCCGGGTCGGTCGGGTCCGGGATCGCTTCGACATTAAAGCCGATCCCAAAGTCGCGAACGCGGATCTCGAAAACGCTTTCTGCAATGCTGAGAGATATTTCAACGTCCTTATCCGCATCGAGCCGGTTACCGTGCTTGACCGCATTTGCGACCGATTCGCGAATGGCTAGGTCGATCGCGGTCAGCGCTTCGTCGGGCACTTTGCCTGCCTTGGCGAAATCTTCCGCCGCCGACGCGGCCATATCGACCGAACCTATCTCGCTTGGTAATGTGAATTCTCGAGTTTGAGCCACAGCTTGATTGCTTTTAAGGTAAGAGCTAAAGGGGCATTAAGTCAAACATGCTCACGATTTAACGAGAGCGAACTATGCAGAAAATGATCGGCAAGGCAAAGCGGCTGGAGGGGAGCATCACGGTTCCAGGGGATAAGTCCATATCGCACCGGGCCGGAATGCTTGCCGCGATTGCTTTGGGAACTACGCGGATAAGGAACTTTTCCGCAAGCGAGGATTGTGGTTCAACGCTCGAATGCCTTGCGGCTCTTGGCGTCGATATTACTCGCAGCGGCAGCGACGTCGTTATCACTGGACGCCCCGATGGTTTCGATGCTCCCGCCGCGGAGTTCGACTGCGGCAATAGCGGCACCACGATGCGTCTGATGGCGGGTTTGCTTGCGGGCCTAGGGATCGAGGCGACGCTGACCGGCGACGCGTCGCTCAGGTCGCGGCCTATGGGGCGGATCATTGGCCCGCTTAAAAAGATGGGTGCGCTGATCGAGTCGAGCGAGGGCAAGGCTCCGCTGCGTCTTGTTGGTGGGCGGAAGCTCGATGGCACCGAATATGAGCTTCCGGTCGCATCTGCACAGGTGAAATCCTGCTTGCTTTTGGCGGGACTGAATGCAGAGGGCTCGACGACGGTCATCGAACGCACGCCGACCCGCGACCACACCGAGCGTATGCTTCGCGGCTTTGGTGTCGATGTTGAGATTTCAGATCACGACGGCGGGCGAAGGATAAGCGTCCGCGGCGGCTCGCGGTTGAAGGCCGTGGACCTGACCGTTCCGGGCGATGTTTCTTCTGCGGCTTTCTTCCTGGCGGCGGCGGCGATCTTGCCGGGTTCGGACGTGATCATCCGTGATGTCGGTCTTAACCCCACGCGTTCAGCGATCCTTGACGTTCTGAAAGCCTACGGCGGCGATCTGCAGATCACGAATGAACGCATCTCCGGCGGCGAGCCGATCGGCGATATACGTGTTCGCTCGGAGGGAGTTCCTGCAAGGCCGGACGGTTACATTGTCTCCGGCGAAATGGTTGCGAACCTGATAGACGAATTGCCGATCCTTGCCGTGCTCGGAGCTCTCTCAGATGGCGGGCTTGAAGTCCGCGATGCGGGTGAACTCCGGGTAAAGGAATCGGACCGCATCGCGAGCATCGTGACGAACCTGCGGGCGATGGGAGCGGATATTGAGGAATTCGAGGACGGCTTTCGTGTTGAGGAAAGTGAGTTGAAAGGTGGACGGGTCGATTCCTTTGGCGACCATCGGATCGCGATGGCCTTTGCCGTTGCGGCTCTCGCGGCCGAGGGCGAGACGACAATCGAGAACGCAGAATGCGCGGCCGTCTCGTTCCCAGATTTCTTTTCAGTGCTCGCGTCGATCACCGGGTGATTTGACATCGGGGCGGGTTAAGGCAATAATCCGCTTCCTGTTCTTTTACAACATTTTGCGTTCCGGGCCGTTAGAAGTTTTGCGGTTCCGGGGAGAAGCCGGGTGAGAATCCCGCACGATCGCGTCACTGTATTTCGGCCTCGCGTGCCGATGAAGTCAGACCTCCGCAACAGCAGAATGCCAAGCGTGTTTCGCGTAAAGACACGGCAGGCAGATCACGGCGACATTCGACGCCCTGTTTTTCTTGTCCGCAATATTTGCGCGGAGCGGAAGAGCAGGGCGTTTTTCGATTTGGGATTTGGGATGTTGGGTTTGGGATCGATTGAGATGACATGTTGTTCGGTTAAAAGGCCAATAATTTTGCTGCTTTTGATTCTGGCGGGTTCGGTGCTCGTCGCTTGCGATCGGCAGGAAGCAGAACTGCCGGCGGTCGCGGAAAAGCGAGTGGTCAAGGACGACCTCGGCCGCGCGGTTCGGTTGCCGGAAACGGTTACGCGGGCCGTTTCGCTTGCACCGAGCATTACCGAGATGGTCTTTGCCGCCGGTGCGGGCGACCGCCTTGTCGGCGTCACGAGCTACTGCGATTATCCGGCGGCGGCGAAAAATATCCAGAAGGTCGGCGATACGCAATCGCCGAACATCGAGGCGATAATCGCTGTGCGTCCGCAGTTGATCTTAGTCTCGACCGCCTCTCAGCTTGAGGCTTTTGCGACCGCCTTGGAAGGGCAGAGTGCGGCGGTGTTCGTCGTGGATATCAGCAAGCTCGACGACGTGCCGGATCGACTTCGTCGGCTAGGGCAGATCTTCGGGACCGGTGAGCGAGCGGACTTAGCGGCAATCGAGATCGAACAACGCATCGCCGCAGTCGAAAGGCGACCTCGGCCCGAGCGACCGCCTCGTGTTCTGCTCCAGATCTCAGAGGCCGACCTCTTCACCATCGGGCGGGATTCGTTCATTACCGAACTCGTCGAGCGGGCGGGCGGAGCATCCGTCACCGCCGAAATCCCCGGCGGTTATCCGAAACTGAACAAGGAGACCGCGTTGGCGCTCGACCCCGAGGTGATCATTCTCTCGGACAGCTCCGACAACCGGAACCCGAACGATGCGATGAAGAATTCGAGTGCCGTCCGGAGCGGCCGCGTTTACCGCGTGAATGCGGACATTCTTTCGCGGCCCGGCCCGCGGCTGGCCGATGCACTCGAGCAGCTTGCGACGCTATTCAGGCAGGAACCGGCCGGAAACTAAAAACTGACACCTAGAAACTGAAAACTGTTCATTTCATAACAGTTTCTAGTTCATAGATAAGAGTTTTTAGTTTTTTAACCATTACGTTTTGAAACGTGCGAACTACATTTTTCTTTTGCTGATCGCGGGGCTGGCGGCGGCCGTGGCGGTTGCTGTTTCGGTCGGGAGCGAGAGCGTTTCCGTCTTTGCGCCGGACGAGCAGGGCCGGGCGATCCTGTTCGATATTCGCATTCCGCGGGTGCTGCTCGGGGCGTGCGTTGGGGCGTCGCTCGCGCTCGCGGGGGCTTCGCTGCAGGCGTTGTTGAGGAATCCGTTGGCGGAGCCTTACTTGCTCGGAGTTTCGAATGGGGCGGCGTTAGGGACGCTTATTGCGTTCGTTTTGCTCGGTGATGTCGCCGGTGCTCGGCCAGTGCTGGCTTTTGCCGGAGCGGGGATCGCGACCTTCGCCGTTTATCAGATGGCCCGGAGCAAAGCGGGGATGAACGTCGAGCGGCTGGTGCTTGCGGGCGTGATCATAACGACGTTTCTATCGTCGATCATCGTCCTGCTGACGAGTTTGCTTGATGCCGCACGGCTTCGCGGATATACATTCTGGCTGCTCGGCGATCTCTCGCAGGCGACCTACAACGGCTTTTATATGACGCTCGCCGCGGCGGTCGCGGGAACGATCGTGCTGACGTCGCAGGCCCGGGCGCTCAACCTGATGATGATCGGCGAGCGGGACGCTTTCGACCATGGCGTTGAGATCGGCCGCGTGCGGATGATCATTTTCGGAATGGCGAGCGTGCTCGTCGGCACCTCGGTGGCGGCGAGCGGTTCGGTCGGCTACGTCGGGCTGATCGTGCCGCACATCGTCCGGCTCGTCGTCGGGAGCGACAACCGGCTCGTCGTGCCGATGTCCGCCTTTGCCGGTGCGATCTTCGTCGTGCTTGCGGATACGGTCGCCCGGACGGCGATCGCCCCGCGGGAACTTCCGGTCGGAGCGATAACGGCTCTGATCGGCGCTCCGTTGTTCATATTTTTACTGCGGCGGTCATAAGATGCTCGAAGCTCGCAACATCTCTGTCCGTTACGGCCCGTGCGATGTGCTTCGCGAGGTTTCGCTGAGCCTTTCCGAAGGGCGGATGGTCGCCTTGCTTGGGCCAAATGGTGCGGGCAAGACGACGCTGCTGAAAGCGCTTAATGGAACGCTGCCGGCGGCTGAGGGAAGCGTTGTGCTTGATGGGCGGCCGCTGGCGGAGCTTTCGCGGCGAGAGGCGGCGAGGCGGGTCGCGGTCGTCGCACAGGAGAACGAGACGAAGTTTCCCGTGACGGTGGTCGATTTCGTGCTTTCGGGGCGGTTCGCACATGGCGGAGCGTTCGGTTGGGAGCGTGCGGAGGACGTTGCGGTCGCCGAGCGGGCACTTGCCGAGTGCGATCTTGAGAAGTACGGCTCGCGGCTGATGAACCAGCTTTCGGGCGGCGAGCGGCAGCGTGTCGTGCTCGCCCGGGCGCTTGCGACCGAGGCGAAAATTCTCCTTCTGGATGAGCCGACGGCCAATCTCGACCTCGCTCATCAAGCGATGATCTTCCGGCTCGTTCGCGGCCGGTGCGACGCCGAGGGTTTTGCGGCGGTCGTTATAACGCACGACCTGAATCTCGCCGCGGAGTTCGCCGATGAGCTTATTTTGCTGCATCGCGGCGGGCTTTTCGCGGCCGGCACCGCCGAAGAAGTGCTCAGCGAGGCAAATATCGCCGAGGTTTTCGGCGTCCGCTCGCTCCGCGACGCCAATCCGGCGACCGGAAAGGTGCGAATTACGCCGATTTTTTGAAAAACGCGGCTCGCGGAGGGTCGTACGGAGGTCGCGTCGGGTCGTACGGAGGTCGCGTACGGTCGTACGGAGGTCGCGTCGGGTCGTACGGAGGTCGCGGACGGTTGTACGGAGGTCGCGGACGGTTGTACGGAGGTCGCGTACAGTTGTACGGAGGTCGCGTACGGTTGTACGGAGGTCGCGTACGGTTGTACGGAGGTCGCGTACAGTTGTCCGGACGGCGTAAACAGTTGTCTGGAGCTCGCAGACAGCAAGTTTTTTCGGGGCGCCGAATGGCGGTGCCTTGTTTTTTGGCATCTGATGCAATGGAAGTTCGGTGCGAAGCCGACACTGCCCACGCAACAGTGAGTCGATTTGGGATACGGGAATTCGGAATTCGGATCTGTGCAGATGCAAGAGATCCGCGATCCGAGATCACTTATCCGAGATCGGCATAGTCTGGAACTTTGCCCGGATGCCTCGGTTTTTTAACCATTCCGCGATGGGCGGAAGAGGAGATAGAATGATCTTACGATCTTTACTAGCATTGATTGCCATACTGTTGAGCCTTCAAATTTCGTTCGGGCAATCGAATCTTCGAATTGAAGGAACCGTTACCTTGCTAGGGAAGCCTGTTCCGGGGGCAACCGTAGAACTCCGTAAATTGGGTTCTACAACGGTCGATCTGCGGGTTGTATCAGGTCCAGAAGGACAGTTTAGCTTTGACGGGATCGGACCCGGGGATTACGAGCTTTCGGCATTCTTCAACAAAGTGCAAGCATGGAATTGGCCGACTTCGGTAGCGGTCACGTCAAGTTCCGTTGTGGATGTTCAGCTCTTGGTTTCGACTGATCTGCCCTCCGTTCGCGGGTCGGTAACGATCGCCGCAGATTCGCTACAGCGAATCGATGCGGTCTCAAAGACCGTGAACACGATCAGCGGGCAGGAGATGCGGGAGCGGGCGGATTTTTCGCTGGTCGAGTCGCTTCGTTCGATCCCCGGTTTTCGCATTCAGCAGCTTGGCGGATTTGGCCGGACGGCGAACATCAAGACACGCGGGCTGCGCAATCAGGACACGGCCGTGTTGATCGATGGCGTTAGGCTCCGCGACGCCTCGGCGATCACCGGCGACGCGACGCCTTTCTTGAGCGACCTGACGCTGACGAGCGTTTCGAGCGTCGAGGTGCTTCGCGGGTCGGGCAGTTCGCTTTACGGGACGAACGCCATCGGCGGAACGGTCAATTTCATTTCGCCTAACCCGAAGGCCGGTCCGAACGGACAGCTTTCTTACGCCGTCGGAGGCCTCGGTCTGCAACGCTTTCGCGGCAATTTTTCTGACGGTACTGAAAACGGCAAGTTCGGCTTCAATCTCGCACTCGCCCGGACGGCATACACCAAAGGCATCGACGGCAACGACGACGCTTTCAACACGAATTTTCAAAGCCGGCTACTCTTTCAGCCGACCGCATCGACGAACATCTCCGGCCGCTTTTTCGTCTCGGATGCTTACGTCCGCCTGAACTCAAACCCGGACACATTCGGCACGTCGCCGAGTTCAAACAGCGGCATTATCGACGCCGCGGCGGGCGTCAACTTTGCGCCCGATGCCGATGACCCGGACGCTGTGCAGAAGTCGCAGTTCTTCCTCGGCCACGTTTCACTGACGCAGATACTGCGGCCGGATGTCATTTTCACGGCAAATTACGCAGGCCTTCGCACCTCGCGCAACAACGAGAACGGCCCGCTCGGCGTCGGGTTCCAATCGGCCTCGACCTCGGTCTTTGAAGGCACTATCCAGACCGCGAACGCCGCGATCAATTGGACGCCGCGCGATCAAGACATCAAGTTCGGCTATGAGTTCGAGCATGAGAAGTTCGGCAACGAAGGCTTTACGCCGAGCGGCACGGGCAACTTCGACACGCGTGTCACGCAGCAGAGCAGCACGCTCTTTGCCCGCGACCTCGTCAGCCTTTTCGACGGACGGCTGCAGCTTGCCGGCGGCTTCCGGGCGCAAGTTTTCGGGCTCGGTTCGCCGCGGTTCAGTCTGGCGAACGCTCCGTATTCGGGCGTTACGGTTTCGGATGTCCCGGCCGCGGTTACATTCGATGGAGCGGCGTCGTACTTTTTCCGTTCGGTCGGGACGAAGCTTCGGGCACACGTGGGCACGGGCTATCGCGTGCCTTCGCTTTACGAGAGGTTCGGGACGTTTTTTAATTCGTTCGGTACACCGAGCTTCGTCGCTCTCGGCGATCCGGGACTTAAGCCCGAGCGTTCCATTGCCTACGACGGCGGCATCGAGCAAAGCATCGCCGGCGACCGCGTCCGGCTCTCGGCGGTTTATTTCTACACGCAGCTTACCGATACGATCGGCTACGGCAACGTGGTGCCCGACATCGGCACGACAACGCGGCCCTTCGGCGGCTACATTAACCAAATGGGCGGCATCGCTCGTGGTGGTGAGTTCAGCGGAAGGTTCGCTCCAACGTCATCGACCGAGCTTTTCGGCTCCTATACGCTTACCAAGAGCCTCCAGCGACAGCCGCAGGTGACCGGAAGCGGCGTCATCGAAACGCTCGGCATCCCCGAGCATCAGTTCACGCTGGTCGCAACGCAGCGGTTCGAGCGGTTCTGGGTCAATTTTGATCTGTTGGTTTCGTCGTCGTACCTTGCGCCGATCTTCAGCAACTCGTCGTTCTCGACATACGTCTATCGCTTTGACGGCAATCGCCGCGGCGACCTGACGGCGGGATATACGTTTAAGCTGAACAAAGAACGCTTCGACCTGCGAGTTTTTGGAACGGTTGAGAGCGTCTTCGACAATGAGTATTTTGAGAACGGTTTTCGCACCGCAGGACGCAACGCACGGGCCGGCGTGAGCTTCGGGTTTTGATCGACCGCAACCTTCCGGGGCGTGATATCATCTCTTTAACCGAGGTGAAATTATGAGGAAGGGCTTGTTTTTGTTGTTATTTGGTCTGATGCTCGCTCCGCTTGCGGTTGATGCTCAAACGCGGACGGTGACCAACGCCGATCTGGAAAAGTTTCGCTCCGAACGGCTTGAGGCCGAGCGGGAGTATCGTCAGAACTACGAACGGCTCGGCCTGCCCTCGCCCGAGGAACTTGAACGGCGACGGATCGAATCTGCCCGTGAAAGGGATGAGCTTTCCGCACGGCTTCGTGCCGAAAGGATTCAGCGGGAACAGTTTGCAGCGATGGCTGCGCGAGCTGCGGCCGATCGCGAAGAATCGGTCGTGATCGTTGAGAATGGCCGGCAACAGGTCGTTGGCTACGGCGTTTATGGCTATCCCGTATACCGCAATAGGCGATATTGGGCACGGTCGGGTTTCGTTTGGCGGGCAACGCCGGGCGGTGTCATTTACGAGCCGGGAGGGCGTTCGAGCTATATTTATACCCCGCGGTCCGAGCGGCCGCGGCCGGCTTTTACGATCAGAACTCCAAGGCCGCCACGATAGGCCTCGGACGAGAACAACTTTGCACACGGCGAGATGCGGACTATTATTTCTAAATAGCCCGCATCTTTTCCTTTGTTAGCGGGCGTCGCAATATATGAAGAACGGCTGGGAAGCAGTTATCGGGATGGAGATCCACACGCAGCTCGCAACGGAGACAAAGATCTTCTGCGGCTGCCGGGTCGAATTTGGCGGTGAGCCGAACGCGAATACGTGTCCGGTTTGCCTAGGGTTGCCGGGGGCATTGCCCGTGCTTAATCGGCGGGTTATCGAGCTCGGTGCGAGGGCTGCGCTCTCTCTTGGGCTTGAGATACAGGAGACCTCGATCTTTGCCCGCAAGAATTATTTTTATCCCGACCTGCCGAAGGGCTACCAGATCTCGCAATACGACAAGCCATTTTCGGCGAACGGCAAGCTGACGATAATGACCGCCGAGCGCGACGACAGCGGCCATGCCCGCGAGTGGCGGCCGATGACGATCGAGATCGTCCGGATGCACCTCGAAGAGGATGCGGGAAAGAACGTCCACGAGGGCCTGCCCGAAACCGATAAGTACTCTTACATCGACCTCAATCGTGCCGGCACGCCGCTTGGCGAGATCGTTACCGGGCCGGATTTTCGCACGTCGTGGCAGGCCTATGACTACGTAAATCACATTCGTCGCGTGCTTCAGTGGGTCGGGGCAAGCGATGCGGATATGGAGAAGGGAAATCTCCGCTGCGAGGCGAACGTTTCGGTCAGGCGGACGGGCGAAACGAAATTTAACAACAAGGTCGAGCTAAAGAATCTGAACTCCGTCCGGTTTATGCAGAAGGCGATCGAGTTTGAGATCGAAAGGCAGATCGCGGCACACGAATCCGGCGAAGGCGTTGGCCAGGAAACGCGGCTCTGGGATGAGGCGAAACAGGAAACGCGGGTGATGCGCTCGAAGGAAGATGCTCACGACTATCGGTACTTTCCCGAGCCCGATCTTCAGCCGCTGCAGGTCACGGCCGAATTTATCGACCGCGTAAAGAGCGAGATGCCGGAGCTTCCCGATACGATGCGTGACCGGCTGATGGAGGAGTATGCGCTTTCATATTCGGATGCCTCGCAGCTCGTTGCCGAGATCTCGCTTGCGGAGTTTTACGAGGCGGCGGCAAAGGCATCGGGCAATCCGCGGACGACGGCCAACTACATCCTTTCCGAGCTCAGCAGGGAACTGAACAACGCCGGCAAGACGGCGGCCGATTCGCCGGTGACGCCTGCCGGGCTTGCCGAGCTGATCAAGACGCTCGATGCCGGCAAGATCAATAACAATCAAGCGAAAGAGGTTTTGGTAGAAATGTTTGCATCGGGCCGTTCGTCGGCTGAGGTGATCGCCGAAAAGGGCTTCGAGCAGGTCTCGGACGAAGGTGCGATCGCGAAGATCGTCGAAGAGGTGATCTCGGCGAATGAAGCTCAGGTCGCGGCCTACCGCGGCGGCAATGAGAAGCTTTTCGGGTTCTTCGTCGGTCAGGTGATGAAAGCCTCGCAGGGCAAGGCAAACCCGAAGATCGTCAACGAGCTGCTGAAAAAAGCTCTATAAATTCTATTGACAAGGTCGGTATAATTGACGCTTGGCCGAACTTTTGACTTTGGAGGAGTAGATGGCAGTTTCTCTCAATACATTTAGCTCCGGTTCATTTTTGAACGCAGGTTTTGCCTGCGTATTTCTTGTAAGCGTCGTGCTTTCGTTGGCAATGCCTGTTGAGGCACAGCAGCCGCCAAGGTCACCGGAAGCGGAACGGGCGGAGCGGGAACGCCAGATGGCCGATTATCTGCGCCGAGGAAATCCGCCGCTTCGTCCCGGCTCCCGCGGTTATTCCATTGGGCGGCCGCCAGTCGAGCTTTCAAAGGAGATAAAAGCCCGGCTGGAGATTTCACCGGAGATCAAAACGGAATACGCCGCGTTTCTCAAAATGCGCAATACGGGTGTTTTCAAACTCCTGAGTGATGGTTCGGAGGCCGATCCGCTCGCGATCAAATCCGCGAGTTCCACGCAAATGATGAACCCGATCTTTCGGGCAACGTCCACTTACTCATTTCGAGAAAAGCAGCTCGGGTCATGGCTGCTGGATATCGTTTATCTTGAAGGGCAGATAAGAGGGATGATGGCGACCTCGCATTTGATCTTTACCCAACTCGGCGTTGAGGATATCGCCTCAGTAACGGCAGAAACACCGGGAATGCCTTTTCTTGCTAGCTTAGCTCAGGCGAAGAGCCCGGAGGAGGTAGATGAGATAGCCGCTCGTTTGGCACCCGGGATAAGCGACGGCGGATTTCGCTATACGACCTCAACCTGGCCGCGTGTTGGCAAGATTTACGGGCTAAGGCTCGTCGCCTATGGCTTCCGTCGGGGTAACTCGTTCAGTCCGGGCGAGAAAGATCTTTTACTCGCGTTCAAGATCGCCACCCGCGACGAGGATGGAAGTATCACCGTCGTCTGGAAGGAGCTTCATCGAAAGAACGCTCCTGTATTTAAGTTAAAATGAGGAACTATGGAGCTTGAGAATAAGGTGTGCGTCGTTACCGGTGGGACGAAGGGAATCGGATTTGCGGTCGCCGAGCGGCTTACCGAAGCCGGAGCTCGTGTCTTCATTTGCGGCCGCGACAAGGGCGACCTTAAGCATGCGCTCGAGCGGCTTTCGCAGAAGGGCGATGTGGCCGGCGAGGTGTGCGACGTCCGGAGCGAGGAACAGGTGCGGATGATGCTCGCCGAGTGTGAACGCATCTTTGGCGGGCTCGACATTCTGGTCAATAACGCCGGGATCGGCTACTTCGGGAAGACGGTCGAGGAGCTTTCGGGCGAGGACTTTCGGCAGACCATCGAGACGAATCTTTACGGTGTTTTTTACTCTTGTCATTACGCGATCCCGATGCTAAAGAGCCGCGGCGGAGGTTATATCTTCAATATCTCTTCGCTTGCGGGGCAGAATGCCCATCCGCGAATGGCGGCATACAATGCTTCGAAGTTCGGCCTCAACGGCTTCAGCGAGGCGCTAATGCAGGAGGTCCGCCACGACAAGATCAAGGTCAGCTATATCTGTCCCGGCAGCGTAAATACGGCATTCGGCGGCGACCAGCCGAGCGAGGATAAGATGTGGCAGCTCCAGCCGGCGGATATTGCACAGGTCATTATTGATCTGCTCGCGATGCCTGAGCGTGCATTGCCGAGCAAGGTCGAGCTCCGGCCGAGCCGGCCGCCGCAGAAGTAGATCGTTGTCAGGCGAAATTCGGTCAACTTCCGCCGCAATGGCTGCATCAAAGGAGTTTCGGGGCAAAGCTTATGATATCCATCAAGTCTCAGTTTTCGGCTGTTGTTCTTAGGCCGCTGGTGTTCACCATCGCGGTTGCGATATTTTCTTCGGTTTCGCCGGCCCAAATATCGCAGTCGAAGATCGTAAAATCCGATCTGCCTCAGGCGGAGATCGACCGCATCATCAAAAAGGTCACCGATAACGAATTTATGTTTCGGCAGGCGTTGATGGACTACGTCTTTAACCGCTCGGCCGAGATTCAGACGATCGGGATGGGCGGGCAGATAACCGGCGTATATCGCCGCGATTCGTTCATGACCTTTACCGGCGATGGCCGACGCTTTGAGCGGATAACGTTCTTTCCAGTCTCGACGCTGACCGAGATAAGCGTTACGCCTGAGGATATCGAAGACCTCGGCGGCGTCAATCCTTTTGCTCTCGAGCCTTCAGCCGTTGCTGAATACAGCTTCACCTATCTCGGAGAAGAAAAGATCGACGAGCTTAACCTTTTTGTCTTTGACGTCTCGCCGAAGGTCATACCGAACCCGAAAAAGACCAAACAGCGGCTTTTTACCGGCCGCATCTGGGTAGATGACCGAGACCTGATGATCGTTAAATCGAAGGGCAAGGGTGTTCCTGAGACCAAGCAGAATAAGTTTCCGGTGGTCGAGACATGGCGTGAGAACGTTGACGGCAAATACTGGTTCCCTTCGTATTCCTATGCCGATGACGAACTCGTCTTCGACAACGGCTATTCGGTCCGGATGCGGATGAAGGTGAAATACACGGACTATAAACTCGGCCGAACCGAGGTTCGAATTCTCGAAGACGACGACACGCAATAAGTTTGTCACAGAATGACATCTCATAAAGGCATCGGGCTTCGGTCCGGTGCCTTAACTCTTTGCGAGTTCCTCTGCTACCGCTCGCCGGGTTTCGGTCAGGATGTCCATCAACTCGCGGCCTTTTGTCTCGACCGGGGGGAGCAAAACCATCTCAATCTCACCTGCGTATGCGACGCCTGTCCGCTTTCCCATCATCATATCCGTATGCTTGATGGCGACCGGGACTATCCTTGATCCGGTCTGCAAGGCGAGGTGAAAGGCCCCTTTTTTGAAGGGCAGGAGTTCGCCCGGCATTGCCCGCGTGCCCTCGACAAAAATACCAAACGAAAAACCTTTTTCCATCGTCTTGCGGGCCTTTTCCATTGAGCGGCGGGCCTTTTCGGGGTTCGAGCGGTCTATGGCAAAGATGTTGACGTAGTGCATTCCCTGGCCGAATATCGGCACCGCAAGCAATTCCCTTTTGGCGACGAGGCCGAGCTTTTTGCCGGTGTAGAAAAAGAGCGTTGCGGTGTCCAGATACGATCGATGGTTTGAGGCAAACACGAAGGTTTCGCCCTCGGGCAGGTTCTCGCCGCCGCGGACGACTATACGAGCACCGCTTGCCCGCAGCCACTGAGCCGCTCCCCAACGGGCGATCGGGTAAAGCCAGATTTTCTTGTTGATAATTCCAAGAATAACTAGTGATGGCGGGCCAATAATTAAGAGCATCGTACCGGCGACGAACCAACTCCACCAGTAGCGAATTTTTCCGGCAAGTCGCGATTTGCTAGACTCTTGTAAAGGAAACGTGATCTTTTTGTTCTCGCGGATCGCTTCTTCAAAGGCGATGTCGGCCGTGTCGGGTCGGGCGAGTTGGGCTATATCTTCCGGCATTCTTTTACTAACAAAACGATGATTAAGACATCACTTCTTCGCGCTAGTTCCGCTTTGCGGCTTTGCGGACTGATTTTACTTCTTTCTCTCGCGATTGTCGCACAGGTGCCGACGCCGAAGTCGGTTCTCGGGTTTCACCCAACCGACGACCGGACGATAGCCGATTGGACGCAGATCCGCAATTACTTTGCGAAGCTTGATGCCGCGAGCCCGCGCGTCCGCGTGCAGGAGTTTGGCAAGACGACGCTCGGCCGGCCGATGATCGTCGCCTTTATCTCGTCCGAGGAGAACATCCGCGAGCTCGACCGCTATCGCGACATCAACCGAAAGCTCGCCGATCCGCGGACCATCGTCCCGAACGGCATCATCGAAGAAGAATCGCTCTACCTCCGCGAGGGCAAGACAATCGTTTCCATCTCGTGCTCGATCCATTCGAATGAGATCGTCGCCTCGCAGATGTCGATGAACCTCGCGTATGAAATGGCGGCGGCGACCGACGAAGCGACCAAAGAAATACTCAAGAACACGATCCTGCTTCTCATACCTTCGTCGAACCCGGATGGCATCGATATCGTCGCCGATTGGTACCGTAAAACGCTTGGAACTAAGAGCGAGGGCACGGTGCCGCCCGAGCTTTATCACCACTATGCCGGTCACGACAACAACCGCGATTGGTTCATGCTCAACCTAAAAGAATCGCAGGCGATCACCAAGCTCTACTGGCAGGACTGGTTCCCGCAATTTGTTTTCGACGTTCATCAGATGGGCCAGTTCGGGCCGCGGTTCGTCATCCCGCCGTTTCACGATCCGCCAAATCCGCGCATAACGCCCTCGATCGTCCACGAGGTCGGCGTTGTGGGGTACAAGATGGCCGCCGATCTTGAAGCGTCCGGCATCCGCGGCGTTGCGACAAACACGACGTTCGATATGTGGTGGCACGGCGGCTTTCGGACGGCGCCTTATTACCACAATTCGATCGGCATCTTGTCCGAAGCAGCGAGTGCAGACCTGATGACGCCCGTAACGATCACGAAGGAACGGCTCAAGGAAACGCGGCCGGTCCGTGGGCTTCGCTCACCGCTTGAACCGGCGATCAATCACCCGAACCCATGGGAAGGCGGGCTTTGGCGGCCGAAAGACATCGCCGAGATCGAAATGATCGCTAGCCGATCGCTGCTGACGCTGTCGGCAAAGCACCGCGAGCACTACCTCAAGAATTTTCTCGAACTCAACCGGGCGACGCTCAAGCCCGTACCCGGAGAGCCGCAGGCCTTCGTTATGACCGCCGGGCAACCGAACACGGAGACCATCGCCCGCTTCTTGCAGATCTTGATGTGGCAGGGCATCGAGGTTCATGAGATGACCAGCGAGCTCTGGTTCAAGCACAACAAAGACATCGACGAGTATCACGAGATGCCGCTCGGCAGTTTCATCGTTTTCGTGAACCAGCCGAAGAAGCAGAACGTGCTCAGCCTATTCGAACGGCAGACCTATCCGGACAGGATCGCGGCCGATGGGTCGCCCGATACGCCATATGACGTTGCCGGATGGACGTTGCCGCTGCAGATGGGCATCGAGTCCGATGTTGTTTGGGACACCCGCGACCTTGAAAAGTTTCGCAACACGCTCAAGCCGGTTGCCAGCATCGATCAGGCTCGGGCCGTTATGAATCTTGGGCCGGCGAAGGAGCCCTTTGCCAAAGTGCGGAATCCGCTCAAGAACCCTGCTCGCATTGGGCTTTATAAGGGCTGGGCGGGCTCGATGGATGAAGGCTGGACGCGGCTCGTGCTCGATACACATCAGATCAAATACGACTCGGTCGGTGACCCTGCAATGCGGTCCGGCGACCTGAGCAAATACGACGTCATCATCGTGCCGTCGATCGGCGAGAACGGCTTGCTCCGCGGGCTTTCGGCCGAGCGATACCCGCAGGAATTTACCGGCGGAATGGGTGCGGAGGGCATCGCAAACCTTAAGCGGTTCGTCGAGAACGGCGGCCGGCTCGTTTGCTTTGACGCCTCGTGCGGCACGGTCATAAAGGAATTCGGCCTGCCGATCAAGAACGTACTCGCCGGCGTTAACCGCCGCGAATTTTACAATCCGGGTTCCGTCGTAAAGCTCGAGGTCGATCTCCGACACCCGCTCGCGCGCAACACGCTCGAAGAAACGCCCGCTTATTTTACGAACAGCTCGGCGTTTGAGGTGACCGGCGAGCCCGCGGCGCCCGTCGGCCGCATTCGCACGGTTGCCTACTACGCCAATCGCGACGCGCTTATGTCCGGCTGGATGCTCGGCGAGAAGATGATCAACGCAAAGCCCGCCATGCTCGAGGCCGCATACGGCAAGGGCAGCATCGTGCTCTTCGCCTTCCGCCCGCAGCACCGCGGTCAGAGCTGGGCGACGTTTCCGTTCATTTTCAACACGCTCGAGCGCTAGCAGTTGTCGGTTCTCAGTTGCCAGATTCCAGATACCAGAACTCCGCAACTCTGAAACTCTGAAACTCTAACGCGGGCCGGCTAAAGCTCGAACTCCAAACTATTGTCGAGGGTTTCGATGGCGGTGATGGTTTGTTCGAACCATTGGGCTTTTTCGGGCGGTGCGGCATTTAGCGGTGCTCGTGCGGGTTTGATCTTTAGCAGGCAGAGTGTGAAACCGGTAGCGGAGCCGGGGCGGACCTCACGGCCGCTTCTGACCTCAAAGCTGGCGTTGCACGGAGCGGCGGCGAAGGCTACATCGACCGCGTCGGCGATCGGATTCGGCTCGGAGTTCCAAAGCCTGCGAACGCTATCGGCGTGGATATCTTTTACGCGGAGATTGATGTGCGGCGTGCGGCGATGCTCGAAGAGCGGCTCGTCCGGGTGACCTTCGCAGATGCTGATCAGGTCGAGTGCGGCGAGGGCATTGAGGCGTTCGAGCCAGGCATCGTCGAGTCCGGCATCGACGCATTTATCGCGCCAACGGCGTTCGTAGGGACGGCAGCCCGGTGCGGTCTGTTCGATGATGGGCATCAGCCTTAAGCGAGCGAGCGATAGTCGCCGAGAAAATAAACAAGCGGGTCGCCGCCATCGGCACTTGCGGCCATCACTTCTCCGATGAAAACGGAATGGTCGCCGGCATCTACAGCCTGCCTTATCTCACACTCAAGCAAGGCGAGGCTGCCGGCTATCAACGGCAATCCGGAAACGCCCGTAGCCGTCGGCACATCGCGAAACTTGTCAGGCTCGAGCGAAGCGAACCGCTCAGATATCCATTGCTGTCCACTCGAAAGAAGATTTACGGTGAACCGCCCGGACTCTGCCAGCGAGGCATGGCTTCCGGCTAGCTTTTCGATACAGATGAGCACCAGCGGCGGCTCGAGGGAGACGGAGCAGAACGCTGAGACCGTTATGCCGTGCGGCCGGCCTTCGCTGTCGGCGGAGGTAACAACGGTTACGCCGCTCGCAAAACGCGTAAGTGCGGCACGAAAATCTTCGCTGGAAACTGCCATTGAGAAAAATCTAGCGTATCCAAAAGCGGAGAGCAATGACGGAAAGCTTTTGAATTTGAAACGAGCTTAGCCGATAATCTGCAAACGGATGAGCGATATCAACCAATTTATTGAAGAGGCAGCAGCGCTCGTGAACAAAGAGCTTGACTGGCTCATACCCGCTGAAGGCCAGCCGCCGCGGAAGCTTCGCGATGCAATGCGTTGGAGCCTCTTTGCGGGCGGGAAGCGATTTCGTCCGGCGCTGATGCTCGCGGCGGGGCGGGCTTTTGGAGCGGCGGATGCGAAGGTCATGCGGACGGCGGCGGCGGTCGAGATGATCCACACATATTCGCTGATCCACGACGACCTTCCCTCGATGGACGACGACGATCTCCGCCGCGGCCGCGAGACCTGCCACAGAAAATACGGCGAAGCGACGGCGATCCTTGCCGGCGACGCACTCCAGGCTCTCGCATTTCAGACGATCGCGGAAGATGAACAGCTTGCGAGCGATACGAGGATACGAATGATCTCGGGGCTTGGGCAGGCGGCGGCATGCATGGTCGTTGGGCAGCAGCTCGACCTTTTGGCGGAGGGGCAGTCGGTCGACGAAGAGCTTGTAGAATCGATCCACCAGAACAAGACCGGTGCACTTATCGCGTTTTCGGCAGAGGCGGGCGCGATCATTGCTGGTGCGAGCGACGAGGCCACGGCGAGCATTCGGCAATATGGCAAGCGGCTCGGGCTGCTCTTTCAAATAGTTGACGACATACTCGATGAGACCGAGGAAACGGTCTCGCTCGGCAAAACGGCTGGCAAGGATGCGGCCGCCGAAAAGGCCACTTTCACCCGAATTTACGGGATCGAGGAAAGCTGGCGGATCGCACGGCGGATCGCCGAAGAGACGACCGGGTCGATCGAATTTCTCGGTACGGATGGCAAAATACTGCGTTCGATGATCGAACTCGTCAGCGTTCGCCGATCGTGAATGAAGAAAACCCGACATATTTATTGATTTTAGGGCTAAAAGGGACTAGTATCTTTGCACAGTTAGTAACTGACAGCTCATTTTACGAGTGTTTCCGGATCCGGCCGGCAACCGAGGGAGGAAAAAATATGACTGGGAAAAAGATTCCCTTTACCCTTTCGATCGTTGTTCTGATCATGGCCGCGGGCGGAACTCTACTGGCCCAATCTGGCGGCAATTTTACCATCACAAAATCGGTCATTGCAGGCGGCGGTGGAAGCGCTTCCGGCGGTTCGTTCTCTGTGAATGGAACCATCGGCCAATCAGTGGCCGGCGGCCCCTCGACCGGCGGCTCTTTCTCGCTTCACAGCGGTTTCTGGGGCGGCGGCGCGGGTGCCGCACCAACACCGAACGCACCGTTCGATTTCGACGGTGACGGCAAGACGGACGTGAGCGTCTTCAGGCCCGGTCCGGGCGAGTGGTGGTACCTTCGCAGTTCGGATGGCGGCAACTATGCGGCGGCCTTCGGCCAATCGACCGACACGATTGTTCCGGGAGATTACACCGGCGACGGTAAATGGGATATCGCTTTCTTCAGGCCCTCGGAAGGAGCTTGGTACATACTCCGGAGCGAGGATTCGACATTTTTTGCCTTCCCGTTTGGTGCAGGGACTGACGTGCCCGCTCCTGCTGATTATGACGGTGACGGACGGACCGACGCAGCGGTTTATCGACCCTCGAGCGCGACCTGGTTCATACTACGTTCGTCTGACGGCCAGGTCGGCTTTGTCGGCTTTGGCGTCGATGGTGACCGGCCCGTACCGGCGGACTACGACGGCGACGGCCAGGCCGATGTGGCGGTTTGGCGGCCGAGTTTAGGCCAGTGGTGGCTACTTAGAAGCACGGCGGGCCCGATAGCGTTTGCTTTCGGGACCTCAACGGATCTGACGGTCCCCGGCGATTACACCGGAGACGGCAAAGCGGACATCGCATACTTCCGCCCCACGACCGGCGAATGGTTCATACTGCGGAGCGAGGACTCCTCGTTCTTCGGATTCCCGTTCGGAACGGCCGGCGACGTTCCGGCCCCGGGAGACTATGATGGCGATGGAAGGTTCGATGCGGCGGTTTTCCGGCCTTCATCGAGCTTTTGGTTCGCCAACCGCTCGACCGCGGGCATCCTTATACAGCAGTTTGGCATTCCGGGCGACGTCCCGACGCCGAATGCGTTCGTACGTTAGTGGATTTTAGAGATCAACGATGTATTTGATTAAGATGATCGGGGCTGCCAGCGGACTTTCTGCGGCAGCCCTTATTTGCGTCTTCTCCGTTTCAGCTCAAACAGCCGGCGGTGCGGCGGCGGTTGCGGGCGGAGGAATAAAGAAGGCTCTTGCGGCCGAGGGCGGGTCACCGGCGGCAAAGCAGTTTCGCGGCGGGCTCGGAGCAGCAGTGAAGACGGCTGCGACAAAGAAGCGGCCAACCGCCGCTCCTCGCACACCCGCTTCACGAAACCGGAACAGAAGCACGCCACCACCGGCGAACCGAACATCGAGAACTACTCCCGCCGCACCGCCCGTCACATCCTTTAAGCCTTCTGGCGGCTCGTCTGCCTTCAATTTGCTTGCCGATTCGATCGCGACCACTGCCGAAGAGCGCGAGGGGCTTTTGATGATCTTCTCGGCAACGAAGACGGCCTTTGAGGAAGAGGCTAGCGTTCTCGGTCGAAAGAACAACATCCCGGCCGCGCTCACTTTTTTCATTATCACGAACGTGACGGTTTACAACGATGCCGAAGAGCCGTCAGACGCCGCGGTCGAAAAGCTCTGGGACGCATTGAATGGCGTTTTTGAAGAGTCGCCGGAGCTATCGGCAATGTCCGACCGCGAAAAAGAAGAGATCTACGATACGCTTCTCGCGATGAGCGGCGTTTCGCTAATGGGGTACATGCAGGCGAAGCAGAGCGGCGATCCGGAGATGCTTGCGTCGTACCAGCAGATCGCGGGAACGCTCTTGCAGACCGTCTTGCAGATCGAGCCCGGCAGCATCCGGTTCGAAGGCGACAACATCGTCATCGAGTAAAGATAACCGACGCGTCTGCTTGACATAAACTTAGTGTTTTTCGTAGCATCAAGGTTCGCCCTTTTCCAGCGGGAGATGGCGAGCCTTTTTGAAAATGCCGGTACCTTTCGGGCAACAGCACTCAGGCAGACCGGGCATGTACGTCAATTGGTAGACAGCCTCCCTTACAAGGAGGAAGTTAGGGGTTCGAGTCCCTTCGTGCCCACCAGTTTTTGAAATTGGCCCCCTTCGTGGGGCCTTTACGGAGCCGTAGTTCAGTTGGTTAGAACGCCAGCCTGTCACGTTGGAGGTCGCGGGTTCGAGCCCCGTCGGCTCCGCCAGTTCAGTAAAAAGTCGCACGCAAGTTGCGGCTTTTTTTATTTTTGTTCGCGGGTCGTGAGGAGCACGGCATCAGTGATCAACTTGCCGCGGACGACCGCGACCCGCTTGCCGTCCGGCGAGATCGACAGGTGATGTACAGAATCGGGTTTGGTCGAGAGATACGGCCGGGCACTCTTAGTCGCAAGGTCGATGTTCCAGATCGTTGAGGCCGAGTCCTCGCCGCCGCTCCTTTCCCGATAGAAAAAGCTCTTCCCGTCGTGCGACCAGGTAAAGACCAGAAGGGGCGAAACCTCCAGCCTTATGTCCTCTCCGTTGGCATCTAGCGGCCGGATCACGATGCTTCCTTTATTTGAGGCATCGTCATATTCAGCAACCGCGATCCGGTCGCCGGTTGGCGATATTTCCCAGTAGGTGTTTCCGAACGGTGGAAGGAGCGACACCGTCCCGCCATCCATCGGAAGACTCCCGACAAACCTCTCTTCGCCGTTATTCACGTGGAACAGTACGCTTCGCCCATCGGCTGACCGACGCGGGTTGAGTCCCGTGCCTTCTTCCGGGCCGATCATTACCTGATCCCGTCCATCCGCGTTCATTCGCCAGATCTTTCGCTCGCCACTGCGGTCCGAGACAAAGAATATGTAACGGCCATCGGGCGAAACCATCGGCTCCCAGTCGCCGGCGGTGCCGGAGGTCAACCGTACGGGCTCTTTGCCGTCGAGCGAAGACTCCCAGATCTTTGGAACGTTATTTTCAAGGCCATCGAAGACGAGTTTTCCATCCGGCGTCCACGAGGTTCGCATATAGGCGGTCGCCTCGCGGGTGAGCTTCGTTAGCTCGTTCGGAGCGTCGGCAGATCCGGTCCAAATGTCGTTGGTCTGGCTTCGCTGGGCCGTCACGACCGACCGGCCGTTTGAGCTAAGGCTGATGCCGAAATAGGAATTCAGGTCATTGGTGACGCGGGTCTCGAGCCCGTCGCTGATGCGGACGTGGAAGAGTTGGTTGAGGTTTGAAACGGCATCACCCTGATTAACGAGCAGGCCTTCGCCGTTTGGCAATACAGCAATCTCATTGATCTTGGTCCGTCGCGGCTGCATGACAACGGTCTCTGTCCCGCCCTCAGCCGGAATGCGCACCAACGACCAACTCTCGGCATTCCCGACATTTTCGACCTTGCTCAAAAAGATGAAGCGTCCATCGGCCGAGAAGTGCGGGTCGCGCAGGATGGTGCTTTTCGGCGTTTCGTGGAGGACGCGTTCATCGCCGCCATCGATGGCATTTGCCGAGATCAGCTGAATGGTTTCGCCATAGCGGATTATCAGAACCCGCTCGCCGTCTGCCGAGAGCGATCCGAGATCGTTGACGGTTTCCATCAGCTTTCTTGGCTGGCCGCCGAGCGTTGAGATGCGGTAGAGCGTGCCGTGCGTATCAAGCCGGCCGGCGGTGATGAAATATATCTGCGTGCTGTCAGGTGAAATGGCGAGTCCGCCCCAATACCAAACGAGGTCAGGCGGCATCAGGGGAAGCGATGTGCGGTCATCGACCTGCCGGATATACATCGCCCGCTGTTCATTTTCCTCGATCGTGTTGTAAACAACTGAACGCCCATCCGGCGTGATATGGGCGTAAACCACATTGTTCGATTGCGATAGTTTCCGCGGGACCATGTTTGCGAAACTGATCGCCCCCGCCGTCGGTTGCGAGAAATAATACCAACCCGAAACGGCTCCGAGCAGGACGACTGCGGCAGCCCCTATCATCCAACGATATGAACCAACGGAGAACTCGCGGTAAAGCCGCCGAAGCGAACTGCCGGAGCCGCCGCGTGTATAGGTATGCCAGATGTCGGTCAGGATCGCGTTAACCTCCTTCATCGAACGCGGCCGGCTACGGCGCGACTTTGCGAGGCATTTGTCGATAAGGCGGACGATCGGGTCCGGTATCTCGGGCCGAAGAGATCGAATTGACGGCGGATCGGATTTGAGCAGGTTGCTGACTATCTCCGCATGGCTGTCGCCGGCGAAGGGCCGCCTGCCGGTCAGGGCCTGATACATCACTACACCGAGGCTGAAGATATCGCTCCGGGCGTCGATCTCTTTTCCCTCGGCCTGTTCGGGCGACATATAGGCAGGCGTGCCGATGACCTGTCCGGGCTGGGTCAGGCTGACGTCGTCGGGAGTCTCTGCCCGGAGGCGTTCATCGACCTGTGCGAGGCCGAAGTCGAGGATCTTCGGAACACCCGAATTGGAGACAAGAATGTTGCCGGGCTTGATGTCGCGATGGATGATGCCGCGCTCGTGGGCCTGTGCCAATGCATCCGAGATGCACGTGAACCAATCGAGGAACGTTCGGATATCGAGGCCGGCTTCGGGTGTGACCTCATCAAGCCGCTTGCCGTCAACGTACTCCATCGTAATGATCGGACGGCCATCGATATCTTCGACCGAGTAGATGGTGGCGACGTTCGGGTGATTGAGATTTGCGGCCGCGAGAGCCTCATTGTGAAAGCGCTTTACGAACGCGGGGTCGCGGGCGAGAACGCGGGGAAGTGTCTTTATCGCGGTCTGGCGGTTGAGCCGCGTATCGGTCGCGAGATAAACATCGCCCATTCCGCCGGAGCCGATGCATCGCTCGATCCGGAAATGTCCGAATTCAATTCCGGCAAGGGTTTGCGGCAGTTCATCAGACGGGCCGGAAGATATCCCAGAGACGGCTGGCTCGGCGATGAAGTCGCCCGCCTCAGATTCGGCACCGAGCAGCGAGCGAACCTCGGCAAGAAGCTCTCGGTCCGTGCCGCATTGGCGTTCGATATAGGCATGCCGCTCCGCGGACGGCAGTTCGAGCGCGTTATTGAAGATCTCGTTTATCTTTTCCCAGCGATCGGGGGACATCTTTAGGCGGAGCCTTTGAGTTCGCGGTAAAGCCAGGCACGGGCGAGGTTCCAATCGCGGCGAACCGTACGTGTAGAGACATCGAGCGTTTCGGCGACCTGGTCTTCCGTAAGCCCGGCGAAATACTTCATTTCAACAATCTGAGCCTGACGCGGGCTGAGCTTTGCAAGCCTTTCTAGAGCCTCGTCGAGGGCGATCATATCCTCGTGTTTCTCGATCGCGACCTCAGCATGGTCATCGAGGGTCACCATTATCTGATCACCGCCGCGTTTCAGGCTATTTCGCTTGCGTGCGGAATCGACCAGAACACGACGCATCAACTGAGCAGAGATCGCGAAGAAATGGTTACGGTCCTGCCAGTTGACCCGATTCGAATCTACCAGCCTGAGAAAAGCTTCGTTTACGAGAGCGGTTGTCTGGAGCGTATGGTCAGGATTTTGCCGCCGCATATAGTTGCGGGCAAGCCGGCGGAGCTCACCATAAACGGCAGGCATGAGCTGCTCAAGCGCGCCTTCATCTCCTTCACGCCACGCAAGCAAAAGTTGTGTTATCTCGGGCGAATCTTTCGTGGTCATTTCCGGATAACGATCGGCATTTAAGCCCTACTCTAAGTTTCGACGCACCGATTCTAACACATTGATACGCTCCGGTTCAGCCCTCACACCCGCCCGCACCATGTCCTGAAACATCGACGGGTGTCGTCTTACTCGGTTGAACACCGGCGGTCAGGCCGGAATAACCCGAAAGGGAATATACACGGAGCAATTATTTTATGGCAAAGCTACAAGAATTCAATGGTTTCACACAAGTGAATCTTCACGGGTCGGTTGGGGAAAACGGTGTCAATGCTAAGAGCGACGTCATCGTCGTTCAGGCGCTGATGCGATACGGACTCAATTGGCGTCGGTCATGGGCGGACGTTGAGCTCCCGCAGCCGAACGGCGTTTTGGGACCGAAGACCGCGGCACTTATCCGCCGCTTCCAGCAAGAGATGAGAAAGTCAGCCGGCCGCGGCGTGATCGTTGACGGCCGCATCGATCCGGCAAAGGGCATTCGGCCCTCGGGAAGACGTGGGATGTGGGGCATCCTGATGCTCAATACTGTCGCGATCGAAACGTTCCTGCTGTCAGGTTCGAAATCTCAAAGCTACATCGAGGAGATAAGCAAGCAGTATCCTGCGTTCAAGAATGCGATCGGCGACGACGGCATCGGCACACTAAATCTCGGGCTTGAAGGTTCGGAGCCGCGGGTCGGGAGCCTCGGGCTTTCGCTTGAGTAATCAAGCAATCACGAAAGGAGACACAACAATGAAAAGAATAATAACAACAATATCGGCAACGGTAATTCTCTTGATGGGCACCATCGCGGCAATGCCGGCCGACCTAAAGAACGAGGACGGCAAGCGTTACGAGGTCAAGGTGCATGACGGCGGGACGACCCGCAATACATGGATCGACGGCAGCTCGACCATTCTCAGTATCTGCAGCAGTTGCGAGATCGAGGTGGTCGGCGTCGGCAAGATGCGGGTCAGCGGCTCGGACAAACTCGTGATCAAGAACGGCAAATTGAGCAAATAGGCCGAGTCGCGTCTCGGCGGTGTTGGGAGTTAGAAATGTTCAGCGAAGCAATAACTGAAGAGCATGTTTTTCCGAGGCCCGGCGAGGGCAATGTTTTCTCGGCAACTGTGTTTGACCGCACGGCGGCTACGGCGGTGGTAACGCTCGCCTTTGCCACGGACCCGGTCGCACGGTGGCTCTATCCCGATCCGGCGGATTATCTGAGTCACTTCCCTCGGTTTATCCGCGGTTTTGCCGGGGCGGCGTTCGATGCAGATACGGCATTCATGACTACGGACATGACCGGTGCCGCGCTTTGGCTGCCGCCGGGCGTAGGCCCCAACGACGAGGAACTAAATGAGCTCTTTGAGATCACGGTGCCGGAACGGTTGAAGCCAGACTTGTTTGACATGTTCGATCAAATGGCTGCATTTCACCCAAAAGAGCCGCACTGGTACCTGCCGATGATCGGTGTCGAAACGCGAAGCCAGGGCAAAGGGATCGGGGGCAAACTGATGCGGCACGCTCTTGAGCGGGTTGATGCAGACGGGCTTCCGGCCTATCTCGAATCTTCGAACCCGAGAAACATTTCGCTCTACGAGCGGTTCGGCTTTTCGGTAGCCGGAACGATAAAGGCGGGCTCGGCACCAGCGATGTATCCGATGTACCGGCGGCCGCTGGGCGGGTAAACCTTCGCGGCTTCGGAGCGAGCAAGGGGTGACGGACAGCACTTTATAAGGAGAAAAATAATGTTAGACGCAATTACAACCAGAACGAATAAAGGCACGCTGCCGAAATACGATTATCGCGAGACGATCGTGGCTTCGCGGCGAGTGAATTGGGCGATCGAGGACATCATCGGCGGTGAAAAGAAGCTCGACTTCGCGAAACGGTTCATGCCCGAATCGCTTGCACGGGTCGATGGGCTCGCTTTTCTGAATGAGGACGAAAAGCGAGTGCTGAACCAGATCCGCGGCCATGCATACCTCTGCATTTTCGGACTTGTCGAGGAGTTCATTCTACCGTTCGTGCTCGACCATGTGCGGCCGTCGCTCGATAAGGACGACTATCGGGTCCGCGCGTTCCTGCAGTTCGCGAGCGAAGAGGCAAAGCACATTCAGCTCTTCAAGCGGTTCAGCAGCGAGTTTCAGGAGAACTTTGGAACCGAATGCAAGGTCATCGGCCCGCCGGCCGAGGTCGCAAAGGCCGTTCTTGCCCACGGGCCGCTCGGCGTGGCGCTAGTGATCCTCCACATCGAATGGATGACGCAGCGGCATTACCTGGACAGTATCAGGAACGATCAGGACCTCGACGCGCAGTTCAAGAGCCTGCTCAAGCACCATTGGCTCGAGGAAGCGCAGCACGCGAAGCTCGACACGATGATGATCGAGGCTCTCGCGTCGGGAATGACCGAAGCCGAGATCAAGACGGGCGTCGCGGACTACCTCGACATCGGCGGTTTCCTCGATACCGGCCTTAGGCAGCAAACGCTGTTTGACCTTGAGGCTTTCGAGGCGGCAACCGGCCGTACGCTGACCGAAACGGAACGCGAGGAGTTCATCGCTGTCCAGCATCAGGCAAATCGCTGGACGTATCTCGGCACCGGGATGTCGCATCCGAAGTTTCTCGAAACGGTCGGAGCTCTTGACCCGGCCGAGCGGGAAAAGCTCGAAGAAGTAGTTCCGGCATTTTGCTAAATGCCCGCACGTGAGGCGGCCCTGCCCGCCTCCTTTCATCAGACAACAAAGCAATATTTAGGAGAACATTATGCAGACAGCACAGAAAGAACAGAAGATAGTTAACGGCGTCAATGTGACGGAGCTTTTCGAGACGATCGATGCCATCGGTGGAAACAAAGAGATCGCCAAATTCAATTTCCGGGCGAAGAACAAGTGGATCAACGGCGGCCAGAACGAGACGGTCGTAAACGACTACGACGGAGCCTGCCAGACGTTCAGCCGCGACACGCCGTTCGTTTTCCGGAAAGATGAACCCGCGATCCTGCTCGGCACCGATACCGGAGCGAACCCGGTCGAGTATGTACTCGCCGCGCTTGCTGGTTGCTTGACGACGAGCCTCGTTTACCACGCGGCGGCGAAAGGCATCAAGGTCGATGAGGTTGAATCAACCTACTCGGGCAACCTCGACCTCCGCGGATTTCTCGGTATGGACCCGAACGTCCGGAACGGATATAGCGACATCAAGATCGAGTTCCGGGTGAAGGGCGATGCGACCGACGAGCAGCTTGAAGAGCTTGTCCGCGTGGCGGAGCAGCGATCGCCGGTCTATGACGTCGTCTCAAAAAGCGTTCCGGTGACGGTTACGGTCGCTCGGTAAAATTTTCGTGAATCCGAACGAACCCAATGCTCGAAAACTATGAATGAACCGCTTCGACACGGTTCAGCACTTAAGGTAACTCCTAGTTTTCGAGCAAAGGGAAGGCAAAAAAGCCGCGGGAATCGCTTCCTGCGGCTTTTATCTTTTACATTGAACTACTTAGGTTTTGCGGAGCTCGGTAAGCACCTGCTTGGCAACGGCCTTTAGGGTATCGAAAACGCCGGTTCCGACGGGAGCCACTGCTTCATAAACGGGTTCGCCCTTTTTCTGAAGCTCATAGGTCAGATCCTCGACCGGCACGGCGCCGGGAAGGTCGCGTTTGTTTAGCTGCAGCACGTATGGCAACTGCATCAGGTCGTAGCCCTGCGTTTGAAGGTTTTCCTCAAGGTTATAAAGCGATTCAACGTTCGCGTCCATCCGCTCTTCTTGGCTGTCGGCAACAAAGACCACGCCGTCAACGCCTTTGAGGATCAGCTTTCGCGACGCGTCGTAATAGACCTGGCCCGGAACGGTATATAGGTGAAAACGCGTCTTGAAGCCGCGGACGGTCCCGAGCTCAAGCGGCATAAAGTCAAAGAAAAGCGTGCGGTCCGTTTCGGTCGCAAGGCTGATCAGCTTTCCTTTTGCCTGTGGTGCCGTTGAGTCGTAAATGTACTGTAGATTCGTCGTCTTGCCGCAAAGGCCCGGCCCGTAGTAAACGATCTTGCAATTTATTTCTCGCGATGCGTAGTTGATAAAGGTCATGGCTCTGCTTGGGGCTATTTCAAAGTAAATGTACTAGCTGAAAAGGCTATCGATATCTTCATCCGTGATGTCAGCAAATGCCGACACGTTGTTCGCCGCAAATGTCTGCGATTGCCGGGATGCTTCTTCAAGGATCGCCGCCACTTCGTAGCTGGCACGTTTTGTTCTTAATTTTACAAGGCCGAGGGTCGAACGCTCATCGAAGACCACAACGAGAAGGCTGCGCCCGATGACGCTAATAAATATGCTCTCGCGTTCGCCTTCGTGAAAAACAGCAGGGAAGCCGTCCTCGCCGATGAGCTTTGCCATGCTGTTGGTCGCGGCGACGTTGCCGGCGGCGAGCGAGGCAAAACTGGTCGTGTCCATATCGCCGATATCGCCATTGAACGCGATGGTCTGGCCATCCCGGTCAACGAGGAAAACAACGCGGGCGACGCACTCGACGCACAAGCGTGCGAGCACTGTCTTCAGTTTCTGAAACTCTTGTTCCTGCAGGATAAAGGGCGAATGGGCCATCACGTGTTTACCCGAAAATTAAGGGTGAAATAAGAACTATGCGGATCCGCAACTTCCTCGAAAGGTTGGAGGGAAGGTCGAACGACCAACTATAAAGGTAGCACACGGCGAAGCGACCAAACAAGATATTTTTAAACTTTTTTACCAAAAATCTTGAGGTTTCGGGCGATTAGAAATATGATGCGAACGGCTTTGCTTTTCACAAAAGCCGGTAATGTTTCAAAATGATACACGAATTTGACCGAAATGCAGAGATCGTAGCTATCGGTGGCGGCAATGGTCTCTCGACTCTTTTGTCCGGCCTCAAGGCTTTTGCTGCCAATAAAGGCGATGTTGCCGGGCCGGTTGGCGAGCTCTCGGCGATCGTTGCGGTCTCGGACGATGGCGGGAGTTCGGGACGGCTTCGCGATGAACTCGATATGCCGCCGCCAGGAGATATTCGCAATTGCTTGGTTTCGCTCTCAGAAGATTCCCATCTGCTTTCGCGGCTATTTCGGCATCGATTCAGCGGGGAAGGCGAACTCGCCGGCCATAATTTCGGCAACTTGTTCCTTGCTGCCCTCTCGGAGGTTACCGGCGATTTTTCAGAAGCGGTGCGGCTTTCGGCAGAGATCCTTGCGACGAAAGGCCATCTCTATCCGGCGACGAGCACGAATGTGCGAATTGCCGCCCGGACGATCGATGGCGAAACGATCAAAGGCGAAACCAAGATCGGAAAATGCGGGAAAAAGATCGAGCGGCTTTTTCTCGAACCGGCCGAGTGCGAACCGCTTCCCGCAGCTCTTGAAGCCATCAACAAAGCGGACCTGATCACAGTCGGGCCCGGCTCGCTTTACACAAGCATTATGCCGCCTCTGCTGGTTCCGGGAATCCGGCGGGCAATGATCGAATCTGACGCCGTAAAGGTCTTCATCTGCAATCTGATGACGCAGCCGGGCGAAACTGACGGCATGACCGGCCGCAGGCATCTGGAGGTTGTTAAAGAACATATCCCGGAACTTCAATTCGACTTCCTGGTTGTAAACGACCGCGTGGTCTCCGAACGACAGGCCGATCTGTATCTTAGGGAAGGCGCGGAGCAGATCGGTGTACACGGTTCGATGAACGAGGACGAGATCGAAGGTGCGGCCGTTATTAAGCGAGATCTGCTCGACTCGGGAGAAAAGGTCAGGCACGACCCGGCAAAGCTCGCGCGAACGGTTCTCGGGTGCATTCGGAACGAGCACACAGGCATGATCCAAAACTCAGGGGCCCCGGAGATCGGTATTGTTGCGTGACATAAGCGTGCATTATTCGTATCATTTCACTTTCTTGTTGATCGACAAATGAAATGCAAAACGAATCACCGGGAAACAAGCCGATAGACGTTCTTATCCTCGCCGCCGGGCTTGGAACGCGAATGCGTTCGAGCATTGCAAAGGTGTTGCACAAGCTTGGCGACACGCCGTTAATCAATCACGTTTGCCGCTCGGCCGCCGCTCTCGGGCCGGAGAAGATATATGTCGTAGTTGGGCATCAGGCAGATGATGTAAAGAAAGCCGTACTCGAAGAGATCGACGAAGACAGGGTCGAATTTGTCACGCAAAAGGAGCAACTCGGCACGGGCGACGCGGTCAATGCGGCCCGCGAGCACTTTACCGATCGCGATTCGACGCTTCTGATCCTTTCGGGCGACGTTCCGCTCATCCGCCACGAAACGCTCGCATCTCTCGTTCAGTATCATCACAATCACCGCGGACGCGGAGCCACGGCGACCGTTTTGACGGTCAAGCTAAAAGATCCGACAGGCTACGGCCGTGTGGTTCGCTCGAACGAAGGGCTCTTCGATCGGATCGTCGAGCAGAAAGATGCTTCGAACGTTGAGCTTGAGATAAATGAGATAAATGCCGGGATCTACTGCTTCGATTCGCGCAAGCTTTTTGCAGCCCTGGCGGAGGTCAAGAACGACAACGCGCAGGGCGAATATTACCTGACGGACGTACCGGCGATGCTGCTCGAGGCGGGCGAGGATGTTTCCGTTTACAGCCACGGCGATCATAAGGAGATCGAGGGTGTTAATAACCGGGCCCAGCTTGCCGAAATGGAGCGTGTGCTCCGGCGGCGGACGGTCCAGCGGCTGATGCTCGACAGCGGCGTCACGTTCATCGACCCGAAGAGCGTTTACATCAGCGAGCGGGCAAAGTTCGGCCGCGACACTGTCGTATATCCGAACGTTTCGGTCGAGGGAAATTCAGAGATCGGCGATGGCTGCACGATCCGCCAGGGAACGCGGCTGACCAACGCCCGGGTCGGCCACGGCGTCGAAATACTCGATAACTGTGTGGTGGTCGATTCCGAGATCGGAAACGATTGCACGGTCGGCCCGATGGCACATCTTCGCGGAAATGCCCTGATGATGGAAGGCTCAAAGGTCGGCAATTTTGTCGAGATGAAAAAGACACGGCTCGGCCGCGGCTCAAAGGCGAACCACCTGACATATCTTGGCGATGCAACGATCGGCGACAAAACGAACATCGGCGCCGGGACGATCACGTGCAACTTTGACGGCAAGAATAAGCACGAAACCCACATCGGCAACGACGTCAGGATTGGCTCGGACACAATGCTCGTCGCCCCGGTAAAGGTCGGCGACGGAGCCGCGACGGGAGCGGGAAGTGTTGTGACGAAAGATGTCGAGCCGGGTGAACTTGTGGTTGGAGTGCCTGCGAAGACTAGGGCTTTGAAAAACGGCTGAGGACCGTGGAACGGATGAAGAAGTTTTGTGCATTATTTTCGGCCGCGTTTCTTGCGTTTGCGTTGAACGTATCAGGGCAAACCTGTGATGATTTGAAAGGGCTAATCGATAAATCGTACGGGTTCAAACCGTCGAAGTTGACTGCCGAACAGATCGACGCGAAGTCAGCTGAACTGGACAAGGTGTGGAACATGGTTGAGACGAATACAGAAGTTCTTTTGCCTTGTCTTATATCAGAGATCTCACGCCGGAAGGACGATTCATTCTTTCGCTTTAATGCGAGCAACTTGCTCTACAAGCATGATCAGTCGGTTGCGACCAAGAAGCTCATGATCGAGACGTATTCTGGCGCAGACTTGGCAGATATCAATCTTCGATACTGGCTTCCTTACATGGCAAAGTTCGGGGAAGAAGGCCTCGACGTCACGAAGGCCGGACAGACTTGGCTTCGCTTTCCTAAACCTGTTTACTACCTACCGCAACACGGTCCGCGTCCGATTGACAAGGGGGTAGGGGCACTAGCGATCTTCGGAAGCATGGACGAATCAATTGCGACACCGGTTCTTGCGCAATTGGCTTCTGAGAAGGACACAGATTTTAGGAGTATTGCTATTTGGCTGCTCGTAAAGCAGGCAACATCTGATTCAGACAAAGCGGTTACCGAACTCGCAACGAAGGTTCCTTCACCGCTATCAGATCGACTGATCCAAGATGTATCGAAGCCCAAGCTGGTCGCTCCACGGGAAGGAACTCCGAAGACCTCACGGGAAACTTTCGTTAAGGCAATGAACGAACTTCTGGAAGGAAGGCCGGATTCCTGGATCGAACTAACTGTTGAGGTGAAGGATGGCGAGCGAGTTATGGTAGCGGTTCTGAGCGAAGCTGATTTGCCGCTTATACGAAAGTTTCGACGTAAGTATGCGGCGAACGCGACTCCGCACTCGCCGGATTGGTACGAAACGTTCACCCAGATCATTAATACGCTACGTTCAAAAAAGAAGGGAAAGTAAGCGGTAAAATAGTTTCTTGAGTAGTTTATGTGCGGAATTGTTGGATACGTTGGAAATAAGCAGGTTGTGCCGTTGATCATTGATGGCCTTCGGAAGCTCGAGTATCGCGGATACGACTCGGCTGGCATTGCGGTCGTTGATGAGGGCAGGCATTTGGAATTGCGTCGGGCCGAGGGCAAGCTCCGCAATCTTGAAGAGGCGATCAGGCTGAGCCCGCTCGACGGCACCTATGGCATTGGCCACACGCGATGGGCGACCCACGGCCGGCCGACCGAAGAGAACGCACATCCGCACCGCGATCAATCTGGGAAGGTCGTCGTCGTCCATAACGGGATCATCGAAAACTATATCGCGCTCAAAGAGCGGCTCGCGGCCGAAGGCCATGACTTCAAGACCGAGACGGACACCGAGGTCGTCGCTCATCTGATCGGCCATTACATCGAGAAAGATGGCATTTCGCTCGAGCTTGCCGTTCGGCGAGCCGTCGCCGAACTTCGAGGTATTTTTGCCCTCTCGATCATCTCTGTCGATGAGCCGGACATGGTGATCGCAGTTCGCGAGGGTCCGCCGGTCGTTATCGGGCTTGGCGATGGCGAGTTCTTCGTTGCCTCCGATATCCCGCCGATCCTTGCCCATACTCGCGACGTATTTTTCCTCGGCGACCGCGAAATAGCGGTGCTCACGAAAGAGAGCGTTCGCGTTACGGATTTCGACGGAAACGCGGTCGAGCCGCAGCGGCAGCGGATCACCTGGGACCCGATAATGGCGGAGAAGGGCGGCTTTAAACACTTCATGCTCAAGGAGATATACGAGCAGCCGCGGGCCGTCCGCGATACCGTTCAGGGCCGCGTCTCGCTCGGCACGGGCCGCGTTTATCTCGATGAGATGGATATCTCCGAGGAGGAATTTCGCTCGATCTCATCGATCAAGATCGCCGCCTGCGGAACGTCATGGCACGCCGGGCTCGCCGGAAAGTACATGCTCGAGAATCTCGCTCGGGTGCCGGTCGAGGTCGATTACGCGTCGGAATTCCGCTACCGCGACCCGGTGCTGAGCGAGAGCGACCTACTGATCGTCATTTCGCAGTCCGGCGAGACGGCCGACACCATCGCCGCGATGCGCGAAGCACGGCAGCAGGGCTGCAAGGTGCTTGCCGTCTGCAACGTTCAGGGCTCGATGATCCATCGCGAAGCGGACGGCACCATCCTTACGCACGCCGGTCCGGAGATCGGCGTTGCCTCGACCAAGGCGTTCACGGCGCAGATGATCGCGATCTATCTCTTCGCACTTTACCTCGGCGAACTTCGCGGGACGATAAATGAAGATGAGGCCAAGCGGCTGGCACAGGACCTTGCGGAGCTTCCGCTGAAGATCGAGCAGTTACTCAATGATGCCGATTTGATCGAAGATCTTTCGAAGGAGTTTTTCCGTGTACAAGATTTCCTGTATCTCGGCCGCGGCATCAATTTCCCGGTCGCACTCGAAGGTGCTCTCAAGCTCAAGGAGATCAGTTACATCCACGCCGAGGGCTATCCGGCCGGCGAGATGAAACACGGGCCGAATGCACTTATCGACGAGAAACTGCCGGTCGTGGTCGTGAACACTCGCGAAAATGGAAATGCGGGCAGCGAGCTTCGCTACGAGAAAACGCACTCGAACATCGTTGAGGTGAAAGCCCGCGACGGCATCGTCATCGCCGTGCTGACCGAAGGCGACGGAATGAGCTCAAAGGTCGCCGACCACGTTATCGAAATACCCGAAACATCTGACCTCCTCGGGCCAGTGCTTTCGGTTGTCCCACTCCAACTTCTCGCCTATCACATCGCCGTCCGCCGCGGCTGCGATGTCGACCAGCCGAGAAATTTGGCAAAAAGTGTAACGGTAGAGTAAAAACATGAACGCAATTTCAGTCAACGAATTCGGAGGGCCGGAGGTGCTCCGGGTCGCGGATATCGAGCGGCCGGAACCCGCCCGCGGCGAGGTGCTCGTTCGCGTAAATGCGGCGGGCGTCAATCCGGTTGATACCTACATTCGTTCGGGCATCCACGCCGTAAAACCGCAGCTTCCCTACACGCCGGGAAAGGATGGTGCCGGGGTCGTTGAGGCGGTTGGCGACGGCGTTTATGGTTTCGAAAAAGGCGACCGTGTTTACATCGCCGATACGCGGACCGGGACTTACGCGGAGTACGCACTTTCCCGCGAAGATCAATTAGGGCGGCTACCCGAGAAAATTTCGTTCGAAGAAGGCGCGGGTATATTTACGCCCTATGCGACCGCCTATCGAGCGCTATTTCAGAAGGCCGGGGCGAAAATAGGCGAGACCGTTCTTGTCCATGGAGCCTCGGGTGCCGTTGGTTTGGCGGCGGTTCAGTGGGCAAAGAGTTCGGGGATGCGCGTTATTGGCACGGCGAGTACCGAGGAAGGAAGATCACTTGCTACCGCTAGCGGAGCGGACGCAGTTTTTGACCACTCAGACGCGGGGCATTACTCGGAGATAATGGACTTCACGGCGGGCGAAGGCTGCAATGTCATACTCGAAATGCTCGCGAATGTGAACCTCGAAAATGACTTCGGGGCTCTGGCAAAGTATGGCCGGATTGTTGTGATCGGAAGCCGCGGAAGCCTCGACTTTACGCCGCGGCTGGCGATGGGCAAGGAGGCGACGATACTCGGGATGTCGCTTTTCAACGCCGCTCGGCATGAGATGGAAGTGATCCACGCCGCTATCGGACGCGGGCTTGAGGACGGCGTTGTGGCACCGGTAATCAGTAACACGTTCCCATTGAACGAAGCCCCCGCGGCGCATCGCGAAGTGATCGAAGGCAAGAGCCTTGGAAAGACCGTGTTGTTGACATAGGGTTCCTAGCTCGCTTCTAGCGGTGATCGGCTTCAGACACAAAGTTCAGATCGGACAGATCAGTATCAAGATTTACAACCCTGACTGGGTCTAGGAAGACGGTACGCCCGGATGCCACGGACACGATATATGTTTGCCCTGAGGGTAGGCCTTCAATCGTGTAGTGACCGAAGTGATTTGAGACAGCGAATACCGGTTCTTCGAGTTCGCCTCCTTGTGCCATGATCCGGACGTTAGGAATGCCGCGGCCATCGGGGGTAATTGCTCGCCCGGAGATCGTGGCGGGAGCCGAAGTCGGGCCGAGCGACGTTAGTGTAAGCGAAGCAGCGGAGACCGTTCCGGTATCCGCTGCCGCGCAGTCAAAGAAACGTAGGGTCCACGTCCCGTTTGGGTTGGCAACAGGTAAAAAAACCGGAAACATTGACGTGAATGGCGGGCCCGGATCGACGGGCGAAAACGGCCCCGACTGCTGAGTGCGGTAGTTGCCACCCGGAATAATGAACGTGTTGCCTCCACTTGCCGCAGCGAACCAGATGTTTCCAGTATGTGCGTCCGCAAAAACATAAGTGCCGTTTAGGTCCGAGCTATCACCGAAACCGGTAAGGCTCGTTCGTCCTACGTAGGCGAAGATCACATGGGTCGTGTTATCAGGCGCGATCAAAAGAACCTGGAGATCGCCGATAAACGTGTGGGTCATTGTGAAAGAAACGGTGGTCGAGATCACCGGCCCGACGAGTCCCGAAACGTTGAAAGTAATGTTCCGAGGAGCTCCGCATGTCGGGTTTGGCGAGGAACCGTCGGGTATAGCTCCTGTGCCCGTCCCGGGAAAAGTCTGGGCCAAAGACGAAACTGCCAAAAATACCGTTACCGCAAAAAGAATCAGGATCGTTCTAGACAAACGTGAGTTAACAAGACATGCTGACATAGTTTCTCTTCGCTTCGGCGCAGGTCGAACGACTAATCATCAGAAACACAAACGGACGTTCCGAAAAAGTTCTCGTTCAGGTTAGAAAAGGGAGGTTTTTTTGTAGGAGGGATTCACGAGACCGCTTTGAAAAAAAGATTACAAAATAGACGATTTCCAGTCAAGAGTTATTTAACTTTTTGCCCCCAGTTGCGTCAGCAAGATCAGACGGCTTGCTGAATTCCGGCAGAGCCCCAAAAACCTGAAGGGCGTATTTCACGTTTCCAAAGGGTGCGGAGACCTGCACGCCTGCGATAACGTCGTGAACTTCGAGCAGGGATTCGCGGGCGATCTTGATCCCTTCCTCGCGGGCGTCGTCCTTGCCTTTTTCTGAGGCGATCCGCATTCGCTCAAGAATTTCAGGAGTGACGTTCACGCCCGGAACTTCATTGTGCAGGAACTCCGCGTTCCGAAAGCTGACAAGCGGCCAAATTCCGGCGACGATCGGTATCTTGACGTGGGCAATGCGGTCGATGAATGACCTAAGCTGCTCGATGTCAAAAACCGGCTGCGTGATCGCATATTCAGCTCCCGCCTCGACCTTCCACTCGAACCTGCGGATCTCCTCGTCCAGATTTACAGCTCCGGGATTGACTCCAACGCCGATCGAGAAGGCGGTAGGCTTCCCGATGGGATTGTTGCCGATGTCGAGCCCATGATTGAGCTTATTGGCCATATTTGTAAGTCCGATGGCGTCGATATCGAAGACTGCGGTCGCGTCCGGATACGGCCCCATCTTCGGCGGGTCGCCGGTGATGAGAAGGAGGTTATGGAGCCCGAGAGCGGCGGCTCCAAGCAGGTCGGACATCATCCCGAGCAGGTTTCGGTCTCGGCAGCAGTAATGGAGCACGGCCTCGATGCCGATATCGCGTTCGACGAGGACGGCGGTCGCCTGAGCCGACATCCGCGTTTGCGCCCGCGGGCCATCAGGGATGTTCACGGCGTCAACACCGGCAACCTTCAAAAGCCGGATCGAATCGAGCGTCGCCGCGGCGTCGCAGCCCTTCGGCGGAAGCACCTCGACCGATGTGACGAATTCGCCGCGGGCGATCTTTGCCGACCAATTCGACCGCTCTTCAGGTGCCACAACCGAAACGTCATCGGGCTTTAGTTCGGTGACGCTTGCAGGTTTGACCGTTGCCGTTTGGTGAAGCTGACGCGGGCTGATCGAGCGGATCGCGTCGGCGATCAGCTTGATGTGGGTCGGCGTTGTGCCGCAGCAGCCGCCGACGAAGTTCGCTCCCGCCTGCACGAATCGCTTGGCAAAGGTCGCCATGTATTCGGGCGAGCCCATGTAGAACTGGCGTCCCTGAACATCGCGCGGAAGCCCGGCGTTCGGTTGTGCGGAGAGCGGCAGCGAGGTCACCGCCCGCATTTTTTCAAGGGCAGACAATACGTGCGTCGGGCCCATGCCGCAGTTGAGGCCGATGACGTCAACACCGAGTTTTTCAAGCTCGGCGGTAAAGGTCTCGGGTGCGGTTCCGAAGGTCGTTTTGCCGTGGTCCTGGATGGTCATCTGAGCGACGATGGGAAGATCGCAGATCTCCTTGACGGCACGGATCGCCTGTTCGATGACCGGAAGTTCAGAGAAGGTCTCGAGGACGAAGAGATCGACCCCGCCTTCGAGCAATGCCTCGGCCTGCTCGCGGAAAAGAGCTCGTGCTTCTTCAAATGACGTCGGGCCGAAGGGCTCGATCCGAAGCCCGAGCGGGCCGATCGCACCGGCGACGAAGGCCTTATCGCCGGCCGCCTCGCGTGCAAGCCGGGCGGCGGCGATGTTGATCTCGCGGAGACGTGATTCAAGGCCGTACTGCTTAAGTTTGTGGCGGGTCGCACCAAAAGAATTTGTCTCGATGATGTCGGCTCCCGCCTTTACATATTCGGCGTGGACCTCGCGGACAAGATCGGCGGAGGTCAGGTTGAGCTCGTCGTAGCTGCGGTTGATGTAAACGCCCTTGTCGTAAAGCCGGGTGCCGACCGCTCCGTCAAAAACGAAGACGCTGTCCGAAGAAAGCAATTCGCGAAAGTCTCTCATAACTAAAAAAGGCCTCGCCAAACAGCGAGACCTCAGATTTCAGATCGATTGTCGCAAGCTGTTTAGCAGTTTATTTAACGTGGTCGCAAGTCGCAATAACTCACCACGGTGTAATACCGAATAATGCGACTTTCGCGGCCGAGTGTCAAGGATTCAGCGTTGGCACCTCCGGCAGAAGAAGGTTGAGCGGCCCGCTTGTTTTAGTCGCAAGATGGATTCGCCGCAGGCCGGGCACAGCTCGCCCTCGCGGCCGTAAACGCGCCAATCGGGCGAATTCGCTTCGCCGTAAAAGTTCCCGCCGATGTTGGTGGGCTCGACCGGAACCGCACGGCTTGATTCGATCGAGCGCTCAAGGACGGCAAGGATCGCGGAGTGCAGCAGCTCGGTCTTCGGCTTCGTCAGCTTATCCGCACGCTTTCGCGGGTCGATGCCGGATTCGAACAACGCCTCGGCGGCGTAGATGTTTCCGAGCCCGCAGACCTTCGTTTGGTCGAGCAAAAACTCCTTGATCGGCCGCGATGAGATTTTCAGTTTTGATCGGAAATACTCGATGGTGAAATGGTCACCGAAGGGTTCGGGGGCGAGCTTGCAAAGTTCCTTCGCGGCGTCGAGCTGCTCGCTGCGGACGATGTTCATGAACCCGAAGTGCCGCTGGTCGCTGAAGTTGAGCGTCTCGCCGCCGAGGTTGAACTGGGCGTGGGTGAACCGCGGCGGCTCTATATTCGCCGCAGCGATCGAGAAGCGGCCGCTCATCCTTAGGTGAACGATAAGTGTGCGTTCGTTATCAAGTTCAAAAAGAATATGTTTTCCGCGACGGCGAATTGAGTTGATGCGGGCATTCGCAAGCAGGGCGTTGAAATCGTCAGGAGCGAATGCGGGGGCAAGCCGCTGGCGATGGAGCACTGCCTGCTCGATCCGGCGGCCGCGGACGAGCAGGTCAAGATGGCTGGTAACGAGTTGGACCTCGGGTAGTTCGGGCATCGGTGATCTGATCAGGTGACGGAGTAATCCGGGATCGTGGCTTTGTCGCCGAGCACGGTCCCTTCGGTGATCGAGCTGCTCCGGCCGATGAATGAGCTTCGCCCGACGACCGAGCCGCGAACCGCAGCCCCGGCGGCAATTCGTGTGTGCGACCAAATAACTGAGTCTTCGACAACGGCCTTTTCTTCGAGCAAGACGCCGGGTCCGAGGACCGAATTGCGGACCGTCGCGTGCGGCTTTATCACGCAGCCTTCGCCGAGCAATGAGGCGCTATCGACCGAAGCCGCTGTAGCAATTTCGCTGTGCGCGGAGTTTTCGCGCTGAGAAACGCCAATTCGGCCCGCCAAAAAGTCCATATGAGCCTGAAGGTAGCTGGCCGGGTTGCCGATATCCCTCCAATATCCGTTGCTGAGCAGATAAGAGCGGAAGTTCAGCCCCTTTTCGAGTATCGCCGGGAAAATATTGAACTCAAACGAGGAGTGTTCGCCGTGCGGGATAAGATCAAGCACCGAGCGTTCTAAGATGTAAATTCCGGCATTGATGTTCCGCGAGCGGAGTTTCGGGACGTCCTCGGCCTTGGGCTTCTCGATGAAGCGTTCGACGCGGCCGTCGGTGTCTGTTTCGACGAGCCCGTAGCGGGTCGGATCTTCGACCTCGACCAAAACGATGGTCGCGTCCGCCTTGGTAGTGCGGTGCTGATCGAGCACTTTCGCCAGGTCTATATCTGTAAGTATATCACCATTTAGCACGACATAGGTCTGCGATGCCGCGTCTGCAGCATAGCGAAAAGCACCGCTTGTTCCGAGAGGATTCGGTTCGGTGATATATCCAACTTTTGTCTTATACTGTGAACCGTCGCCGATGGCGTCTTCGATCTTGTTTGGCTGATAGCTGAGCGAAAGCACCGCCTTTTCAACGCCAGCCGCCGCAAGCATTTCAAGCTGGAACGCCAAAAAAGGCCGGTTCATCATTGGAACGATCGGCTTTGGCGTAAAGACCGTCAGCGGCCGCAGTCGCGTGCCCTTTCCGCCGGCGAGGATAACTGCACTTACATCACACATTAACTAAATATCGAACGCGAAATGTAAGCCTAAGACCTGAGAAGCCAAAAATCAAAGGTAGCGGCGGCTATGAATTATGGCAAAACAATAACAAAAAATGTTCAAAATTGATTGACACTTTTTTGCACAATCTGTAATCTCATAATAGAAGGCGAGCCTTCTCCTTCAGTGCTTCCGGGCACAGCCCCCGACTTTCTCACCATTCGGGATACGGACAAAACTCACTTCTCAGGCAAAAACATGGCTTTCGATAAGAAACTCGCGATGCGAAATGCGGAAAAGTATCTCTCACAGGGAAAGATCCGCGCGGCAATAGGCGAATACCGAAGGGTAACTACTCAGGATCACACCGATGTCGTAACTCTCAACATGCTCGGCGATCTTTATATCAAAGATAACGATTCCGACGCTGCGCTTAAATGTTTCAAAGGCGTTGCCGAGCACTATACGAGCCAAGGGTTCGCTGCCAAAGCGATAGCCGTTTATAACAAGATGAGCCGGATCGCTCCGCTGACGCCCGACATGTCGGCCCAGCTTGCTGAGCTTTACCGGCAAAAGGGTTCGGTCGTTGAGGCGAAATCGCACTATGTGACCCTTGCCGAAGATTATGAAAAGAACGGCCGAAAGGTCGAGGCTCTCGCGATCTGGAAGCAGATAGCAGCTCTCGATACAAAGAATACCGACGTCCTCGAGCACATCGGAGAGTCGTATCTAGGCGAAGGAGATGCGGCCGAGGCTGTCGCGGCTTTCGTTGAAATGGGTGAACGGCACCAGCGCGCGGGGCGGATCGAAGATGCGGAGAACTCATTCCGTCGGGCGGTCGCCGCTGACGGCTTCTCGGCAAAAGCTCTCAGGTCCTTGGTCGAGCTTAAGAAATTGAAGGGTGAAGATGCCGAAGCGCGCGAGATGCTGACGGACATTCATCGGCAGAATCCCGCCGACCCGGAGATCGGGAAGCTGCGTTTTGAATGGGAACTTGCTCACAACCCGGCTGAAGCGGAAGCGACACTTAAGGAGATAGTTGCCGCGGAGCCCGCGAGCTATCCATTGTTCCTTGAGCTTTCGACCCATTACCTTGAGATCGAAGACCACTCTTCTGCAATACGTACGCTCGTTGCTGCTTCTGATCATCTCTTGCGGGATAGCAAGCTAGAGGATCTCGCGTTTCATGTAACCCGGTTGCGGGAAGCGGTTCCGATGGACCTTGACCTTCTTCGGCTCGATGCGTCTCTCGCCTCGTGGCAGAAGGACGAGGATCGGTACATCGATGTCCTGAAGCTCCTCGCTTCAGCAGCCCGCGAGGCCGAAGCGGTAGTTGACGAGCGATCGGCCCTCGTGCAGCTTACAATGCTCTGCCCGACGGAAACGTATCTCGCCCAGCGTCTTTCCGAGCTCAACGAAATACACGGATTTGCGAGTTCTGAAAGTACGGTGAGCACCTTCGACGCACGCTTCTTTGGCGGAGGCGAGGTCGAGGAACCGGCCGAGTCTTTTGCAATTGTGGACGCCGAAAATGATGACGCGGTGATCGGCAGTTCGGATATCGAGCACACGGTTGAGACCCTTACCGCCGAAGTCGATCTTATTGATCCATCTGCGGCGGTGGTCGAGATCGGCGGAGAATCGCTGGACCGCCTTTCGCGTGAGATCGATAGCATCAGATTTTATCTGGACAGTGGATACAACGATCTTGCTCTAAGTGCGGCTGAGGACCTGAAAAATGAATTCGGTTCACGGCCTGAAGTAGAGGAATTGCTGGAAACCATTAGGCGAAACGCGGCTCAGAATGGAGCTACATCTTCGGTGGCGGATAAAGCCGAACAATTGCCGATTCAGCCGGTTCCAACGGCTTCGTTAGGCAGCGAGATGGATGACCTCTTTTCGGATCTTGGCCTCGATCCGATCGGTCAGGACGACTCTGAGGATTTCGAAACACACTACAACACCGCCATCGCATATCAGGAAATGGGGCTTAGTGAAGAGGCGATCCGCGAGTTTCAAGATGCTGCCGGGCTTGTCGGGCCTAACGACGGGACCCGACGGTTCTATTCCTGTGCGAACATGCTTGGTCATTGCTTTATGACCATCGGCAAGCCGCATTTGGCCCGGAAGTGGTATGAACGCGCACTTGAGGTGAAGGGGCTTTCGTCTGAGGAACAACAAGGGCTCTGGTACGAATATGCCCACTCGTGCGAGAACGATGGCGACACCCGGACCGCGGCGACGTTCTTCGAAAAGGTTTATATTGAAAACGTCGGTTTCCGCGATGTTTCTCAGCGGCTTGAGCGGATGTCGGTCGCTGCCTAAGACGGTTGTTTGTCACGGTTCCCGGCGTTATACTTTGACGGTATGGTCGAAAGACTTACCGTCATTTTCTTTATCACGCTGTGCATCCTGCTCGGCGTTTATCTCGTTCTGGCACCTTGGGACACGATGTTCGGGCTCTGGAGTGAGAATTATCTGCTCGTTTACTTAACGGACGTGACTGGCTATCCCGTTCTTCAGCGAACGGTCGCGTCCAATTGGGTCCGCGGCGGCGTCACGGGTCTTGGAGTACTTAACCTCTTCATCGCCCTCTGGGAGATCGTTCATTTTCGTCAAAGCGTCGCTTTGCTCAAGGGCACTCCGCCGGAACCGGGAAAGTAAATATGCTTTCCGCTCCGCTGATTTACCCAATAACCGAAGGACTCGCTGATGAGTCGAACTTTGACCAACAGCTTAGCCAAATAATGTCGAACGCAATTGCAGCCGCGGAGGCGGGCGTCGCTTTGTTCCAATTACGAGAAAAGCAGCTTTCGGCAAAGCTGCTTTTTGAATTGACGGCGGCCATTGTGCGGGAGACCAAGGGAACCGGTCTGCAGCTCATCGTTAATGGCAGGCCGGACATCGCACTTGCGGCGGGAGCGGCGGGCGTTCACCTTCCCGTCAACGGACTTCCGATAGCAGATGTGCGGCGGACGTTCGGTTCCGGTCTCTTGATCGGTGCGTCGTGCCATACCATTGAGGAGTTGTCGGCGGCTCGCGAGAACGGAGCGGACTTTGCGACATTCGGCCCGATATTCGCTTCGCCGGGCAAAGGCGAGCCGAAGGGTATTGGGGATTTGCATTCGGCGGCTTCGGCGGTCGAAGATTTTCCCGTTTTAGCACTCGGCGGAGTCTCGATCGAAAAGATCAACGAGGTTGCCGCCACCGGTGCGGCAGGAGTTGCGGCGATTCGGGCTTTGAGTTCGCCGGAAAAGATCGTAGCGTTCGCCCGGAGGATGGAGTTTGCATTCAATGAAAGAAGTTCAGAAAGTTTGTCTTAGCATCGCGGGGCTTGACCCGTCGGGAGGGGCGGGCGTTTTGGCGGATGTGCGTGCCTTTGCGGCCTTTGGCTGCTTTCCGGCGGCAGCCGTTACGTCGATCACCTACCAGAATACGCAGGGCGTTTTCGGGTCCGCTAACCAATCAGGCGAAGTGGTCGAGCGGCAGATCAGGCCGATCTTGGACGACTACACTCTAGGCGCCGTAAAAACCGGAATGCTGCCCTCGGCCGACGTGATCAAAGCGGTTGCTCGGGTCCTTGGCGAGATCCGCGAGGTGCCGGTCGTGGTCGATCCGGTGGTTCGCTCCACCTCAGGATTCGATCTGATCGACGATGCCGCTCTGCGATGTTTGATAGAACAGCTCTTCCCGCTGGCTGCGATCGTCACGCCAAATCTTGCCGAGGCAGAGCGGATCGCCGGCATCGCGATCGAGGCCGATGAAGACCTTGATCGGGCCGCCGAGGTGATGCACGGGTTCGGGGCAGCATGCGTTCTGATCAAAGGCGGGCATCGCGTTCCAGGGTCGGATCCGACTAAGGCAGTCGATCATCTTTTCATCAAAGGCAAACGCGAAGACATCGCTAGCGAAGCCATCGACACATCTTCAACCCACGGAACGGGCTGCATACTTTCATCAGCGATCGCTGCAAACCTCGCACTTGGAAAAGAGTTGGTGGAAGCGGTTACTGTCGCGAAGGCTTTTGTGAATGAGGCGATCCGAACCGCACCGGGGCTCGGGAAAGGCAATGGGCCGATAAATATCCGGGCTATTTAGCTATGGGGATGAACGCAGGCGATTCGTAGGTGACGCCGAAGGTGACGCCCGTTCGCGGGCTAAACCGCGTGAGGCCGAAAATGGCTGCGGTATCGAATCGCAGGCCAGATGCACGGATTTGCGTGCCGACGCGAAACTCCCCAACGCTTTCGGTCCCAAGCGGTGCGGCGTCGCGACGGGTGTTTTCGCGTCCGTTTACCTCAGCGACGAGATTGATCCGGTCGTTGACCCGCACAATTCCTGCCAAACCGTAAAGGAAAACATCGTTCTGCGTGAATGTGTTTAGCGGGGCATTCATAATGCCGAGCCCGACATTGCCGTAGAGGTTAACGAACGGATCGCGGCCGGCCCGCTTGCCGAACTTCTTCTGCGCGATGATCTTAGAGAAAACGTTGATCTGGTTGGTCCCGATGCCGCGGGCCTGGTCGGTATTCGGCATCTGAAAGCCAAACTTCGTTCCGATCGCCGGGAAGTATTTCGTTTCGTTGAGCAGCTTTATCTTCGCCGAGATGGTGAAATCGCTGAAGTCGTTGGTCGAGTTACCCGTGATGTTGAGCGGGATCGGCGACGGGTTCGAGGCCGAATTGATCGCGAGGTAATTCTGGATAGTCCCCTCGATCTGTATCTCGACATTCGGCGCAAGCCCCTGCCGGATGCGGATATCGCCGACACGGGTCAGGTCGCCCTTGAGCCCCGAAAGCGGGAACTTGGCGTTCTGTATAAAGTCAACGCCGACCCCGATCTCAAGAGCACCCTGCGGCGTGATGTCGATGTCGTCCGTGATCAACGGACGCTGCTGCGCAGAATGAGACGAGGCACAAAGTAGAATGACCGCGGCAAGGATCGATAGTCTCAACATCATGAAGATTTTTGCATATCTACTTTGGATTGCAAAACAAAACAGGAAGGCGCCGAAATTTCCCCGGCACCCTCCAAAAAGATGAACGGATCAGCGAGTATCAAATCTGCTCACAGTGAAATCACCTCTGAGCCTCTACTTGTTCGAGGCCGAATCCTACATTGTTCCGCCGACATCGCTGCTATTAGAATCTCTCCCGATCTGTTCGGGAAGCGACGAGGGTTTTGGACAAGAAATGTGATTCTTGCAACAATAACTTCTTAGAGGATCATTATCGCGTCCGAATAGATCGAAATTTTGGGCCTTGGTCGTTTACTCACACAATGGAAAAAAGGGATATTCAGAGAGAATCGAACGAGGTCGGCGGCCTGCGGCTTGTTGAGGACGCAGGGGAGCTTCGTGAATTCCCTTTGATCGAAAAGCAGTTCGTCAATTTTATTTTCTTTCGGGTCGATCCGGCTTTTCGCAAACTTGCTGATCATGAAAAGGCTGCGATGAAACGCGACTTCGAGGCGGTCTTCAATGAGTTTGCCGATGACTTCTTGCTCTTTAACTACTCGCTCGTTGGCTTCGATTCGAGGGCGGACCTAATGTTTTGGCGGATCGGGCGGTCGATGGATCAGATACAGGACATGACCGCTAAGCTTTATAGAACAAGGCTCGGCGGGTTTCTTGAAACGACCGACAACTATCTGGCCGTAACGAGCAAGATGATGTTTGTTGGCGAGGGCGGCGAGGATCGCCATCACGTTTTGGCCGGGACGCGGAAGTATCATTTCATTTACCCTTGTTCGAAAGACCCCAACTGGTCTGAGCGATCGGCGGAGGAACGCGATGCGATCATTGAAGAACACTTCATGATCGGGAAGAAGTTTCCGAATATCCGCATCCATTTAACGCATGTGTTCGGCTTCAGCGACACGGAATATTTGATATCATTTGAGACAAACGAGCCGAGGGATTTTCTCGCTCTTGCCGAGGAATTGCGGCAAACGGCGTCGAGAAAGTTCACGTTGCCGCGGATGCCCGTTTATACGTGCCGGCAACGGCCGCTCCGCGAATGTCTGGACGCCTTGGGCTAGGTTAATGTCGTTGGTACTAGTGGCAATGATCGCACGCAGGTTTCTTATTAGCGGCATGGTTCAGGGGGTTGGCTATCGCTACTTTGCCCAGCGATCGGCGGCGAAGCATCAGGTAAAGGGCTACGTCCTCAACCTTGAAGACGGACGGGTCGAGGCATTTGCCCAGGGGCCGGACAAGGCGGTCGAGGGGTTCAAGCTAGACCTGGCGACAGGCCCGGCTTATTCACGAGTATCCGAGGTCGAGGAACTCGTCGAGGAGCCGAACGATATTTTTTCGACGTTTAGAATAGAAAGATAGATTTATAGCACTATATGGATAACCTTAAGAGCCTTATTCGAGAGGTGCCCGATTTTCCGAAACCGGGCATTAATTTTTATGACATCACCACGCTGCTCAAAGACCCGGAGGGCCTCGAGCAGGCGATCGACGCAATGGTCGAGCAATGCCGCGGGCTTAATATAGATACAGTCATCGGCATCGAATCTCGCGGGTTCATTTTCGCCGTGCCGATCGCTTACCAGATCGGAGCCGGATTTGTACCGGTCCGCAAGCCGAAGAAGTTACCCGCCGACACGGTTTCCGTTTCTTATGAACTTGAATACGGCCAGGATACGCTCGAGATGCACCGAGATGCGGTCGGCGAAGGACATCGCGTTCTGATCGTCGACGACCTGCTCGCGACCGGCGGCACAGCGAAGGCCGTGGTCGATCTGGTCGAGGGAATGGGCGGCATCGTCGTCGGGTTGCACTTCGCCGTCGAACTGGACTTCCTCGGCGGCCGAAGCAAGTTCGAAGGCAAGGACGTCCGTTCGCTAATCCGATATCAAAGTTAGAGAGTTGAATCTTGAGCCCGGCCCGAAGCGAAAACGCTAGTCATCCGGTTTGATCACTTGGAGGACGTTTTATGAGATCGCTTCTGGCCGCATCATTCATCATCTTTTTCGCCGCTTCATCTTCCTTCGCACAATCCTCATACAACCCGGCAAAACTGAGCGGCAGTCAGATCGCAGCCGACGTACGGTTAATGCTTGACGCGTTAGAGGCCATTCATCCGGGGCTCGAACGGTACGATTCGAAAGCCGACCGGGCACGGGCGCTGGAAGGGCTTCGGCGTCTTGAAAGAACCGGCGGCACGGAGTTCGAGTTTTACCTCGCCGCGTCCCGTTACCTTGCCGCAATCCGGTGCGACCACACGAAGGCCGAACTCTCACCCGACCTCTCAAAGTATCGCGAAGACAACCCGAGCCATCTTCCGTTCCGATTCACCGTGATCGAAGGACGGATGTTCATGCTTGAGTTTGACCGGGAGCAGGCAACGATCGAGCGCGGCTCCGAGGTCGTGAAGATCAACGGAAAGAAAGCCTCGGCACTCATCGATGAATTTTCAGAATACGTTTCGGTCGATGGTTACACAGACCATGTACGCCCTTTCAAACTTGCCGACGACTCTGACCTGCTGGGCTCGGATCTCGATCACTTTTATCCGCTACGATACGGATTCGGCCCCGCGGTCGCACTTGAAGTAAAGCGGCCCGGCGGGAAGGCTGAAAAGCTGAACGCTTCGTTGATCACCTACAAGAAATGGCGAACCCTCGCCAGTGAAAAGGCAATCAATAACTTTTCAGATCCGGGTGCCGTTGAGTTTCGGTTAACGGACGACATTGCATACCTTCGCGTAGCAACATTCATCAACTACCGAACGCCGACGGATCCGTACAAAGTGTTTTCGCCGTTATTTGACCAGATCCGCGAACGGCGAGTTCAGCATTTGATCGTCGATCTACGAGAGAACGGCGGCGGTTCGGATGACGTTGGCGTCGCACTCGGCCGATTTCTATTGCCCGAACCGGTTGCAATTAAGGGCCGTTCGGCGGTAAAGACTCTGTCAGTTCCCGAACGGCTCCGTCCTTATCTGGAAACGTGGGATAGGAGCGTGTTTGACATCGCTCCCGAGGGCTGGAGCAAGAACTCGGACTTGCTGTTTGAGAAGGCCGCCGCTCCTATCGAACTGCAACCGTTGCCAAATGCTTTTGGCGGCAGGGTGACTTTTCTCACGAGCGCGTACAATGCGTCGGGTGTGGTCATTCTGATGTCTCGTCTGAAAGACCTGCGGCCGATCAGGCTCATAGGCGAGGAGACCGGCGGCAGCTCCGAAGGGCCGACGGCCGGGATCATCCTTTTCCTTAACTTGCCGAATTCAAAGATCAGGGTTCGGATCCCGGTTTACCGGAGCTATACCGGAATAAAGAGTTTCGAGCCGGGCAAGGGGCTGATCCCGGACATTAAAATTACGACCTCGCTTGATGACCTGATCTCCCGCCGGGACCGAGCGCTCGAAACAGCCTTTAAGAATTAGCGAAACTTGACACATCAGGGCCAGGCATCCCACAATTCATCCTTGTCCTCGGGTCCCGTAGCTCAGTTGGATAGAGCGTCCGCCTCCTAAGCGGAAGGCCGCTGGTTCGAATCCAGCCGGGACCACCACTCATCCGTTTTCCCACGGAGAAATCAAAACACCGCCCGGAAGGCCGGGACACGTTGTGGCCCGCAAGAATTGTTCGGATCTCCGAAGTTAATTAAGTTTTTGGAAACCCGAGCCGAATGCAACTTTTTATTTAATGAACGGATAACAACGGTTGTAAAGCACAGTGGCAAGCAAAAGGCGGTTTGCTGGGGTTAGGAGAGCTTTACGCAATTTTCATAGTGTTAGGGTGAATTGGCCGCGCCGGACCGGGCGCGGCTTTTTTGCGCTTTGTTCGGCGTTTCGGGTTCGTTAGCGGCATCTCTTACGGCAAGGCGACCTGTGCTAAATTATCGTTGATGCAGAAGGTCCTTACAGCGGCAGAAATGCGCGAGGTCGATCGCCTGACCACGGAGCGTTACGGCATTCCATCGATCATCTTGATGGAAAACGCCGCCCACGCCGTAGCCCGCGTAATCACCGAGAAACTCGGCGGCAGCGTTAGAGGCAAAAGCATTCTGATCCTCTGCGGCAAAGGGAATAATGGTGGAGATGGTGCGGCATTGGCGAGGCAACTTGGTCTGCACGGAGCCTTTGTAAACGTTGTCCTGTTGGGTCGAATAAAAGAAACAAAAGGCGACGCGCGCACGAATTTGGGTGTGTTGGTTAACGAGGATTTCACCTACGACGATGTTTACATGAGCGAGTTTTGTCACCTTTGGGAAGTGACTTCGAAGGACGATTGGAATTCAATTCAAATCGAACTCTTCAGCGGCCTTGATATGATCGTTGATGCAGTTTTGGGAACGGGATTAACAAGGCCGCTCGATATCTGGACCTACAACATAATTCATGAGATCAATTTCCTGACCGACGATTATTCCAGAGACACACCGATTCGAGTGGCTGTTGATATCCCATCAGGATTGAATGCTGATTCGGGCGAACAACTTGATATAGCATTACAGTCCGATTTTACGGTGACATTCACCGCTCCGAAGCCTGGTAACGTGCTTCCATCTGCCGCGTCTTTTAACGGGGAGCTTATCATTAAGCAGATAGGCTCGCCGCAGGAGTTGATCGACGAACAGCCGTCGCAGCTTTATTTAGCCGAAAAGGAAGATGCGGCACAGTGGTTACGCTCGTCTAAGTTTTCTAGCGATTCCTACAAAAACAAACGCGGGCATGCTTTGCTGATAGCCGGTTCGGAGAATTATTCCGGAGCGGCGGTGTTGGCGGCGAATGCGGCTGTGCGATCGGGTGTTGGACTCGTGACGCTTGCTTGTCCCGCCGAAGCAAAGAGCGAGATCGCTTCGCGTTTGCTGCCCGAGGTCATACTGCAAACGCTCGACCCAACGGCGGACGACTCCGAACTTAAGAACGCCGATGCCATCGCGGTGGGCTGCGGCCTCGACGCAGAAAACAGGGTGATCGAAGGCTTCGTCCGAAGGCTAGTCGAAGAGCGAACCACGCCGGTGATCGTTGATGCCGGTGCTCTATGGTTCTTCAACGCCGAAATCGCAGAGAACCACCCCGACGCTAAAGCGTCACCCCTCCTTCGTAAGGAGGGGAGCGACCTGCCGCCACTAATACTGACTCCACACGAGGGCGAGTTCTTGCGGCTGCTTGGCGATGAACAGAACCACCCCGTCGGCGAAACGCCGCCACCCCTCCTTCGTAAGGAGGGGAGCCCGATCAAGGATCGAGTTGCGGCGGTTCGCGAGTTTTCGCAGAAGCACAATGTCATCCTCGTGTTAAAAGGCGAGCGTGTTTTGATCGGTGAGCCCGGCGGAAAGGTCGTCGTCAATCCGACCGGAAATTCCGGCCTCGGGAAAGCAGGGAACGGCGATACGCTTGCCGGCATTCTTGCCGGTTTTATCGCACAAGCGGCGAAGATGAATATCGACATATTCGAAACGGTCGTCGCCGCGGTTTACATTGCCGGAATGGCCGGTGACGTCGCGGAAAAGAAGTTCGGCAAACGCGTGATGACCGCCTCGGACGTCCGCGAGTGTTTGACGGACGTCTTCGCAGAATTCGAGAAAGGTTAGTGTCAAGCCGTAAGCCGTAAGCTGTTAGCTTTTAGCCGGCAAGATCCGATGGCAAGATAAACTACCAACGCGGCTACTGGGAAAAAGAAAGTTGGTATTCGCAGATCGGCTTAGAGATGGTATGACCGAGACGATACGTTCCGAAACCCCTGAAGATACCTACGAACTCGGCAAGCGGATCGCCGGCGGGCTTCGCGGCGGGGATGCGGTCTTGCTCCATGGAGGACTCGGTGCGGGCAAGACGTTGTTGACCAAAGGGATTCTCGACGCTCTTGGTTTTGATGCAAATGAAGTGACGAGCCCGAGCTTTACTCTCGTCAATCTTTATCGGACAGATGAGCTTGACGTTTACCACATCGATCTTTGGCGGATAGAAGAAGGCAGCGATGCCGCGTTCGGCGTCGGGCTTGATGAGATCGTCGAGCAGGAAAATGCCGTCGTCATCATCGAATGGGCCGAGCGGCTCGGCAAATATCGGTTTTCTTCGCGGGTCTTTGACGTAGCGATAACCGGCGATGGCGACGAGCCGCGGCAGATCGAGATAGACGAACGATGAGAAGAACTTCCGCAAGCGTTTTGCTGCTTATAGCGTCCGCTCTGCTTTCATCTTGTGCGGAACAAGCCCCGCCGACAAACACGGTTACCGAACCTGAGAACGACCCACGCGTTGAGCGATTGATGAAACAACGCGACGCGGTCGTCAAGTATTTCCAGCCAATGGCGATCCGCGATGGCGACTGGCTCCAGACCCAACGCGAATCCGGCGAGACCTTTGAGCAATACATCGCCTCGGGCCCGACGCTACCAACCGCGGAACGCCGCACGATCTACGTTCAACCGATCGGCCGATTTACCGCGGAGCAGCGAAAGGCGATTCGGCTGGCCGCTGACTACATGCGGGCGTTTTACAGCCTGCCGGTCGAGCTCTTGGCCGATCGGCAGCTCGGCAATGTCCCGGCCGAGTTTAAACGGAAGGCCGGTTACCCGCCGCGGGACCAGATAAGGACACAGTACTTTCTCGATGATGTTTTGCCGAAGATGCTGCGGGATGACGCCGCGGCGTTGATCGCCTTCACGAACTACGACGTGTATCCGGAGGATACGTGGTTCTTCGTTTTCGGCCAGGCAGCGCTTCAAAAACGCGTCGGCGTTTGGTCGCTTTATCGTTTGAATGACGTCGCACTCGAGTCAGATAACCAGAAAGATCGTCTGCTTTTCCGCACGCTCAAGATCGCGATGCACGAGACCGGACATATGTTCTCGATGCGGCACTGCACGAAGTATGAGTGCCTTATGTCCGGGACAAATCATCTTGCCGAAACGGACCGCCGCCCGGTCGATAATTGCCCCGAGTGTATGGCAAAACTCGCCTGGGCGATGAACTACGAACCCGCCGAGCGTTATGAAAAGCTGGCTGAGTTTTGGGAGCGGCAGCGGCGGAGCGAGATCGCCGGTGAATTTCGGAAAAAGGCTGAAGCGGTCCGGGCGGCGGTGAAATGAAGATACACAAGCGGCAGATCGTCATGATTTTGATTTGCTTGGCGGTCTCGCTGGCGGTCTTCGCGGCCGTGAGCGCCATTTATTTTATGAACGAACATCTCGAAACCGACGAGGAGATCAAACTTCCACGGATGACCGCACCGCGGATCCTGATCTCAAAGGGCGAAAGGAGGCTTGAGGTCTTCGATGGCGAGCAGTTCGTTGCCGCGTTTGCTATTGGTCTCGGGTTCGCCCCCGATGGCGACAAAGCGATTGAGGGCGATGGCCGCACGCCGGAAGGCAACTTCTACATCTTCACCAAGAATCCCGAGAGCCGATTTTTTCTCTCGCTCGGCGTAAGCTACCCTTCCCGTGAAGATGCCGAACGTGGGCTTGCCGAAGGCTTGATCTCCGATGAAGAACACCGCTCGATCGTTTCTGCAATAGATGAAAAGCGTATGCCCGCGCAGAAAACGAAGCTCGGCGGCGAGATCTATATCCACGGCGGCGGAGGGCAGAACGATTGGACCGAGGGCTGCGTTGCACTCAAGAACAGCGAGATGCAGGCACTTTTTGACGCCATCCCGGTCGGAACGCCGGTCACGATACGGCCCTGAACCTTGTCAGGCGTGTAACAACTCTGTAACATCGATTTAACATCACAACTCGCCGTGGCGCTCTATAATAAAAAATTACGCTTATGGAACGCCCCGCAAATTCCCGTTTGAGAAAACGAACCCCGACAAAAGCCAGAACACCCGCAAAGCCCAGACCGAAACCGGAACCGGCGGCGGAAGAGGAACCGCGCCTTTTCAATCGAGAGTTGAGCTGGTTGGAGTTCAACCGCCGCGTGCTTGATGAGGCCCTTAACGAAAACCAGCCTCTGCTCGAGCGGCTTAAGTTTCTCTCGATCTTTTCGACGAACCTCGATGAGTTCTTCATGATCCGCGTCTCGGGGCTGAAGGAGCAGCTCGAGGAGGGCATTGTCGATCCTTCGCCGGACGGAATGCTGCCCGCCGAACAGCTTTCCGAGATCGGCCGCCGGCTCCGCCCGATGCTCAAGAAGCAGGTCGCTTGTCTTCAGCAATCCGTTATTCCCGCACTTGCCGCCACCGGCGTCACCATCGAGCCCTACAAATCGCTGCCGATAAAAGAGCGTCGGAAACTCGACAAGTATTTTCGTGAGAACCTTTTCCCGATCCTGACACCGCAGTCGGTCGATTCGAGCCATCCATTCCCATATATCTCGAACCTGAGCGTCAACATCGGCATCTTCATCGAACCCAATCGGCAGCTCACGCAAAAGAACCTGCGTCACCTTTTTCGGCAGAAGCGGTTCGCCCGCATTAAGCTGCCGCCGAGCGTTCCGCGTCTGGTGCCGATCAGCGAAAAGAAAGGCCGTTTCACACTTATCGAAGAGGTGATCTCGGCAAACGCCCGGGAGCTTTTTCCGAATATGAAGACCGGCGAAGGTTTCCTTTTTCGCGTAACCAGAGATGCCGATATTGAGATCCGCGAGGACGAGGCGGGCGACCTTATGCGGACGCTGGAACATGAACTTCAGCGGCGGAGGTTTCGTTTTCCTGTCCGCCTTGAGGTCTCATCGGCGATGCCGGACAGAATGCTGAAGGTGCTGACCGAGGGCATTGGCCTTACCGACCAGGACGTTTACAAGATCGATGGGTTTGTGGACATTCCGGACCTGATGCAGCTCTACTCGCTGCCGAGGCCTTCGCTCAAGGACAAGCCGTTTCATCCGGTTCATCCGGCGGTGCTTCACGACAAGAAAAGCGTTTTTGACGCAGTAAAGAAGCAAGACATCTTGCTTCATCATCCGTTCACTTCTTTCACCGCGGTAACGGATTTTCTCGCTGAGGCGGCCGAAGATCCGAATGTGCAGGCGATCAAGATCTGCCTCTACCGCACAGGAAAGGATTCGCCGATCGTTCGTTCGCTGATACGGGCGAGTCAATTGGGCAAGCAGGTGACGGCGGTCGTCGAGCTCAAGGCGCGGTTTGATGAAGAGAACAATATTGAATGGGCACGGCGGCTTGAGAACGATGGCGTCCACGTCGTTTACGGCATCAACGCGCTCAAGACGCACTCGAAGGTGCTGCTGGTCGTCCGACGCGAACGCGACAAACTTGCCCGCTATGTCCACATCGCGACCGGAAACTACAATCCCTTCACCGCGAAGCTCTACACCGATCTCGGGCTGATCACGGCCGATGAAGATATCGGTGCAGATGCGACCTATCTTTTCAATTTCCTGACCGGATATTCGCAGCAGGATACTTACCGGCGAATGCTCGTCGCACCTCTAAACCTTCGCGAGCGGTTCTTCGATCTTGTCCGCCGCGAGACCGCAAACAATAAGGCCGGAAAGGAAGCCCGCATCATTTTGAAGGCAAACAGCCTTACCGATGAGGATCTTATCGAAGCGCTTTATGAGGCTTCGAATGCCGGAGTTGAGATCGACCTGATCATTCGCGGTATTTGTTCGCTGCGGCCGTGTGTTCCGGGGCTTTCTGAGAACATTCGCGTTCGCTCGATCGTCGGGCGGTTTCTAGAACACAGCCGGGTTTTCTATTTCAAAAATGCCGGTGCCGATGAGTTCTACTTCGGCAGTGCCGATTGGATGCAGCGAAATCTTGACCGCCGCGTCGAGGTCGTTGTGCCAGTGCTTGACGAAGAGATCAAGACCTATCTTCGCGACCGATTCTTCGACGTGTATCTCCGCGATAACGTCAATTCCAAATTGCTGAAGCCGGATGGAACCTACAAGAAGGTCACACAAGGAAATGCCGAGCCGGTCGATTCGCAGGCGGAGTTCGTCGGCGAGGACCTGAGTTTTTAGGCAGAGCGGGCTCGCCCGAAGCGGGCGGTTTTGATGCCGTCCTCGTCCTTGCCATATTTTACGGTCAGCCGCGAGTAGCCCCGCGTTTCGGCTTGATAAGCTTCGGCGTCGAGCATTTTCTCGACCTCAAGTATCTCTTTGGGATCGCCCTCGATCTCCATATACTGCCCGAAGGGAAGCTCATCGAGCACGACCTCGCAGTCGCCGAGGTGAAACGTTTTCCGGTGCTTTTCGTAAACGACGGCCAGCTTGTAGCCGAGCTTTGCGACGATGAACTCCATCTCTTCGGCATCGGAGACAAGCGTCTCGTGCTCGATCTTGGTCTTAAACTCGGAGTCGTTCTTGATGCGTTCTTTATACGTGAGAAAGGTGCTCTCGCCGATCTTGCGGATGCGGAGAACGGCGTTGTTCTCATCCGGGATGCTGTTGCGGTAAATGAAATTTTGCTCGAACCGCTCGCTGACAAATTCGGCGCCAACTTCCCGAAGCCTGTCCGCAATTGCGACCATTGTGGGCTTATCGAGTCGGTACTTTTTCTCGGTTTCGATCGCCATTGGCAAACGGTTGAGCGGGAGCGGCCCGGCCCAAGCAACAATACTATTGGATACGCGCCCAATGGGCAAACGCGAGGCTTGGGCTTGACTCCGAAGCCGCCATCTCGGATACTTGACAAAAAGGTCAAGATTGAACTTCGAGGCCTTGCTTGTTAAATATTTAGATCCAAAGGAGCAGAAAATATGCCTTATCCCGAAATAATGATCCACGGTATGCGTGCCGAACTCGCCGACCTCGGCATTGAAGAGACCAAGTCCAGCGAAGCTGTTGCCGACGCGGTAAAAGCGACGGACGGAACGCTGATGGTCGTTGTGAACTCCGTTTGCGGATGTGCGGCCGGCGGCGTGCGGCCCGGAATCGCGATGGCACTGCAGGCCAGCGAAGCCAAACCGGACCGGGCGATCACCGTTTTTGCGGGTGCCGATATCGATGCGACCGAGACGGCCCGTGAATTCTTTACCGGCTACGCACCGTCCTCGCCGGCGATCGGCTTCCTTAAGAACGGCCAGCTCGTTGAAATGTTCGAGCGCCGCGACCTCGAGGGCCGCCCGCCGCAGGTCATCGCCCAGGCACTCGTCGAAGCCTTCGACAAACACTGCGGCAAATCCGAAGCCGCCATCGGCTAAGCTCGTTAGCGAGTTGCAGAGTTGCGGAGTTGCTGAGTTTTGAGTTCCGGCCTGCGGGAATTCCAGATTCCAAATTCCAGATTTCGAAGATCGCATTGGAGGATAAGCCCTTGCTGACGCGCGGGCTTCCGCATTCCTGAAGCTCCCCTCCTTGCTTAGGAGGGGTGGCCGCCGCTTCGGCGGACGGGGTGGTAGAAGACTTCGAGTCCGGGCTTCTGCATCCGAATTCCGCATTGAAAGTGTTTCTTTTTTTGCGGAGAGTGCGCGTTTCTGAAACAAGGTGAAACACTGAAACAAATGAAACACGTGAAACAAGTGAAACGCCTGAAACAAATGAAACAACTGAAACACGCGGCGGATTTGCCCGGCGGGTGCGGAAAAGTTCGCAGCAGCCGCCGCCGGCCGCCCCGAGCCCCGAAATAGTTGAGCAACGTCAAACACCCCTCGCCCTGAGCCACCGATCCGAATTTGTTGACACCCTTCCCGCACCGACACGAATGTATCATAGTCGCAACACACAGGTCAAGAGAAAAGTGATCAGATTGCTCGTTGACTTCAGTCGCGGCTTGCCGCCCTGTTTGCGGAATGGCTATGCCTTTCCCGAAGCCGTCCCCGAACCAAAGCGGCTATGCCGTCGGCCGCCGATAGTCGAGGATAAAGTCAAAATTACAGGGTTTTCTTGACCAAGCGCCAAAAAATGATAGACACAGAATCTCTTTGTGTATAAGATAAAGAATTAAGAATCTCTTAACCTGACATTTTTCAGCAAGACATGAACAAGCCCACAATCTCGGCTGTAGACCTATTTTGCGGAGTCGGAGGTCTGACCCATGGTCTTGCCAAGGCCGGAATAGATGTTCGAGCAGGGGTCGACATCGAAGGCGATTGCAGGTTCGCATACGAGTCGAATAACTCAGCAAAGTTCATAGAAGGCGATGTCGCGTCTTTTTCATCCTCAGATCTCGTCGGGTATTTCACGCCCCAATCTTTCCGACTTTTAGCAGGCTGCGCTCCTTGCCAGCCGTTCTCCTCATACAGCAATCGTTATCGTAAATCGACTGCGAATGTTAAACATGCGACCCGATCGCGATTAGACGCGGAATCCGAGAATTGGAAGCTATTGCGTTCGTTTCTGCGTCTCGTACTAGAAGTTAAGCCTGAACTGGTCACGATGGAGAATGTTGTGCCGCTTCAGGCTCATAGTGAATTCACGGACTTTGTCAACGGACTCACTGCAGCCGGATATTGCGTCACCCATCACATCGTAAGGTGTGCTGACTATGGTGTGCCCCAGAAGAGGCGGCGGTTGGTGCTCTTCGCGTCCAAGTATGGCCCGGTTGCAATGACCAAGTCCGAACTTAGTAGACGGTCGACCGTAGAGGAATGGATCGGCAAACTACCGAAGATCGAAGCGGGTGAGATCTACAGAAAGGATCCGCTTCACCGTTCAGGAGGGCTAACTGAGAAAAACCTAAAGCGTATTCGGGCTTCGCTTCCTGGCGGGACATGGCGTGACTGGGATGAAGATTTGCTTTCAGACTGTCACAAGGAATCCAAGGGCAAATCCTTCTCACCCGTGTATGGGCGAATGGACTGGGAAAAAGCACCGACTATTACTACCCAGTTCTTCACGTATGGCACAGGACGCTTCGGTCATCCAGTTCAAGATCGAGCGATCTCTTTGCGAGAGGGAGCCCTTCTTCAAACTTTTCCCCGTAATTATAAGTTCGTAAAGAAAAGTGAAGAGATCACCTTTGCGAAACTCGGGCGCTGGATCGGCAATGCGGTGCCTGTAAATCTCGGCCAAGCGATCGGGCAAAGTCTGGTTGAGCATTTACGCGACTCCAAGCGATTGTCGTAAAAAAACGTTACGCTATGAATTCTTTTGTCCAACCGACATTGTTTCCTCAGGCCAACGAAAAAGTCCTATCGGAGATAGAGGACCAGATCGCACAAGAACAAAAAATCGTTGACTACGAGATTCGAGAATATCCAATCGAGGTCATTGTTCAGAAGTTCTCTAATGGCGTCAACGATAACACAAATGAGATTTTCATTCCGTCCTATCAGCGCATGTTTATATGGGATGAGCGTAGACAGTCGAAGTTCATCGAATCCCTAATGCTAGGACTGCCGGTTCCTTACATTTTCACAGCTGACGAGGACGGCCGGATGGAAGTTGTTGACGGGTCCCAACGGATACGAACACTGCAAGCGTACGTCGACAATATTCTAGTGCTCACCGGACTTCAAAAGCTGACCAAATTGAACGGTTTAAGGTTCGGTGAGCTGTCTCAAGCACGGCAGCGAAAATTCAACAAGAAGACAATAAGAATCATCGACCTTACGGACAAGGCGAACTACAAAGTCAGAAAGGACATGTTTGAGCGCATTAATACCACTCCTGTTCGACTTTCTGACATGGAAATCCGCAAGGGGGTTTACGAGGGAGAATTCCGAGATTTCCTCGACGAATGCGCTAGGAATGTGAAGTTCAGGATGCTGTGTCCGATCGGGGCATCAAGGAGTACACGGGAAGAGCCCACAGAGATGATTCTCAGGTTCTTCGCGTACGCTGAAAGGTACAGCGACTTCGAACATTCAGTTAAGGAGTTTCTTGACGAGTACATGGAATCAGTTAGTGCGAGTTTCTCTGCAAGTGTGGCCAATCGGATGAGAGGGGAGTTCGAAGATATGCTTGATTTTGTTTGGGCTCATTTCCCCCACGGATTCAAGCGGACGCCAAAGTCAAAGTCCACGCCTCGGGTACGGTTCGAGGCGATTTCGGTCGGCGTGCATTTGGCTCTAAAAAGAAAGCCGGATCTTGATCCGTCAAAAGTGACTGACTGGCTTCAATCAAAGGAATTTGAGGATCACACGAAGAGCGATGCCTCGAATAGCAGGCCCAAAGTAAAGGCGCGTATCGAATTCGTTAGAGATAAACTGCTCGGCAAATGATTGACGTAAAAAGGGATTTTCAGCAGAGAGTTGACGAGATTGATTTGTACTTCAACTTCTTGGAGAAGATTGCTCGTCGAACTAGTTCGCTTGCCCTTGGAAACGGCAGGACTGAAAGTATCGATCCCTCAATTGCAAAAATTATGCGAGCCAACGGCTTTTTGCTTCTCTATAATCTCGTCGAGTCGTCAATTAAGAAGTCAGTTGAGGAGATATACGCGAGCATACGTCGCAATAACCGAAACTACGATCAGATTAAGGACGGTCTCAGGCGAGACATCATCAACTATCTAAGAAGCGACAAGATCTCGACGGATAAATTTATACTGGAAGTAGCTAATATTGCTAACGACATCGTTGAGCGCTGTTTTTCAGCCGATCGTCTCTTTTCTGGGAACATCGACGCCAAGAAAATTCGAGAATTGGGAGGCAGCTACGGTTTTTCGACGCGAACCGATCGACGCTCAACACGAGATGGATCTAGCTTGCTGATCGTGAAAACGAGACGGAATGGGTTGGCACATGGAGATTATTCTTTCCAAGATTGCGGCAAAGACTATTCGATGCAGGACATGCTCAAAACCAAGAAACAGGTTGTCGCGTACACTAAGAGGATAATCGACAATATCGAACAATATATTTTAAGAGAAGAATATCTAAGGTAATGGTTAAGTGAACGATGATGCCTAGTTTCGTAATAGGAGATCCTCTCTCATCCCGCGGTTGAGCAGCTAGCGGACGGTTAAGGCGGTGTATTAGAAAACGCGGTTCTTTATTTATAGACGGTAAGGTGCGTACCGGAAGGCGGCGAGCCGCGGGGGCGATTTTGGACGGTGGAGCCGCGTGTTGTGTTGGGGACGCGACGGTGAAGCTGAGCTTCACCGCAAATAGAGCGGCGGAGCCTTGAGCAGTTGTCAGATGTCGGTTGTCAGTTGTCAGATTCCAGATTCCAGATTCCAAATTCCAGATTCCAGATTTCGGATTTCAGATTCCGGATTTCGGATTCCAGATTCTAGGCTCGTCACTTGTCACTCTTCACTCGTCACTATTGAGAGCCCTTGCTTACGCGCGGGACTCAAAACTTTCTGCCACCCCGGCCGAAGCGGCGGCCACCCCTCCTAAACAAGGAGGGGAGTTTCCGCAACAAATTCCGCATTCCGAGATCCGCATTCCACATTCGAGTTGAGCCCTCCCCTACGGTCGGGCAACTGACACGGGCGAGGGACTTGCGGAATTCAATTTGTTTGGCCGAGTTTTTGGCGGATGCGGCGTTCTACTGTTGCGGGGATGAGGCCCTCTACGCGGCCGCCGAGTTCCACCACCTGCTTCATCAGCGTCGATGAAACGTACGAATATTCCTCGCCGGCCATGAGGAAAACGGTCTCGATCTCGGGCTCGAGCTTCCGGTTCATCAGTGCCATCCGCAGTTCATATTCATAATCGCTAACGGCCCGGATGCCGCGGACGATCGCCGTCGCCTCCATCTCGCGGGCGAAGTGCGCCGTCAGCCCCGAGAAGCTCGCCACCCGCAGATGGCAGCCATTGCCGCCGAGCTCGGACAGAATCTCGCCGATCATCTCGCAGCGTTCCTCGACCGTAAACATCGGATTTTTATCCGGATTATTGAGCACGGAAATGACTATCTCGTCAAAGAGCGGAATGCTCCGACGGATGATGTCGAGGTGGCCGTTGGTTAGCGGGTCAAACGAACCCGGAAAGATAGCTCTTCGCATTTAAGCCTGCATTTTACGCATATTCACGAGCGAAAGCGAAGCTTGCCGCGCGTCTCATTGCCTGTTCGCCGCCCGGTTCGCGTCTTTAGAGATCGGAGGCATAATCTATATGGCATTCATTGAAAAATTCGTTACTACTCGCTCGGGGCTTCGGTTCCCGTATATCGAACAAGGCGACGCGGCCCGAACGCCCGTCATTTTTCTCCACGGCGTTACTGATTCACACCGCTCGTGGGAGCTCGTTTTTCCTTATCTCGACCCGAATCTGCGGGCGATCGCCATCACCCAACGCGGCCACGGCGAGGCTTCGAAACCCGAGTCGGGCTATAGCTCAAGCGACCTTGCCGGCGATCTCGCCGAGGTGATGGACGCTCTCGCGATCCCGGCGGCTGTCATCGTAGGCCACTCAATGGGGAGCTTTGCGGCGCAGCGTTTTGCTGTCGAATATCCCAACCGGGTCGCGGCGCTCGTGCTGATCGGTTCGTTCGCGAGCTGTGCTGATAATGAGGGCGTAAAGCAGTTCGTCGCCGAGGCAGTCGATGGTTTGATGGACCCGATCCCGGCGGAATTTGCGGCTGAGTTTCAGTCGAGCTCCGTCTATAAGAGCATTAGCGATGAGTTCGTTAAGCAGGCGGTTGCCGAGAGCCTGAAAGCACCGGCTCATGTTTGGAAGGCGGCTTGCCGCTCGATGATCGAGACCGACCATCGGCCGCTGCTCGAGCGGATCAAGGCTCGGACGCTCTTGATCTGGGGCGATGAGGACGCATACTTTTCGATCGACGAACAAGAGCGGCTGCTTGCCGGGATCGAAGGCTCTTGGCTGGAGGTTTACGAGGGTATCGGCCACGCACCGCACTGGGAAGACCCGGAGCGGACAGCGAAGGAGATCGAAGCTTTCGTCAAAGGTTTGGCTGAGGACCGGAGCAGCGCCGCAACCGGAAATTAGCCCGACGGCCCGTTGCCAGCAAGCGCCAGCAGCGGGCCGTCAATTTAGTTAATTCGGGTGAGGAGTTTTTTGGCTTTTTCTACGGCTTCATCGTGTTCGGGGATGTAGCTGGGGTTCGGCTGCATTGCGAGCACGGCGTCGATCTGTTTGCGGGCATCGGCCGAGCGGCGGAGCGAGACGTAAGCCTCGGCCAGAGTGGCACGGAGCAAGGCGTTCTCTGGCCCGAGTTCGATGCCCTTTTCCAGATACTCGACCGCCTTTTCGGCGGAGCCATCGCCAAACATCCGCGTTGCCAGTTCGACCTGGGCCAGGGCGTCGAACGCACTCGCGCTTTGATAGCCCGGATCGAGCTCGATCACGCGGTTCATCGCCGACTGGATATCATCGACGGACTTGATGCCGACCGTCACGGGGCTGAACTTTGCAAGCTCGCCGAGATTGGCTCCGTACCAGAAATGGCCCTCGGGCCGATTCGGCTCAAGCCGAGCAGCGATCTGACCCGCCGTTTTGCCGCGTTCCCATATCGCTTCCTTCTCCTTTTCGGGGGCCGCCTTGCCGAGGAAAAAATTGTACTTCGCATAGGTCCACTCGGTCTCAAAGTCGCGGCTTTCGGGGTCGCGAACTTCCGAAAGCGTTCGGACCGCCTCCCGAAGCTTTGCCAGATCAGTACGCTCGGCGAACAGGCGCTCGGCCGCGGCCCGTGCCTCAGCGATCTGTGCGGGAGTCGGTCGTCCGGCCGGAGTTTCGCCTTCGGCGGTTGAGCTACAAGATGCCTGTAGGCACAATGTAATTACGAAAACGGCCAATACTGCGATCTTGACTTGTTCAGCGGTAGATTTTGGGGTCATAAATGGTAATATTCGAAATTACGATTTAAGGGATTCTGAGATTATAGAACGATATGGCCAAGAATGGAATACCCGCGGCATTCTACGATCTTGAGGGAACGCTCGTAAGCACGAACCTCGTGCACACGCTCGCGTTTTACTCAACGCGCCAACAGGGACTTTGGCAAACGGCGAAGGCGAGCGTTAGCACTCTGGCAAAATTGCCCTTCTTTGGCGTAACTGATCTTTACTCGCGCAATGTATTCAACGAGGTCTTTTTCCGCAGCTATGAGGGCTGGTCGGAGGATCGGCTCCGATATTTTTCGGAGGAGCTTTTCGAGGACGTCCTAAAGCCGGCGATCTTTCCCGGCACGCCGGACCTGATCGCCCAGGGGAAGAAGAACGGCCAGCGACAGGTTGTGTTGACGGGGGCACTCGACTTTACGATCGATCGGTTGGTCGAGTATCTCGGGATCGATGATTACGTCGCGAACCGGCTTGAGTTTGTAAACGGTTATGCGACCGGGCGCGTGCTGCCGCCCGTGATGGCCTCGGCGACGAAGGCAAAGTGGATACGCGAATATGCCGAGCGGGAAGGGATAAACCTTTCGGAATCGTTCGCGTACTCGGACAGCATTTCGGACCTGCCGATGCTCTCGATCGTCGGGCATCCGGTGGCGGTGTGTCCGGATTTTCGTTTGAAGCAGACGGCGAGGCAGCACGATTGGGCGGTTTTGGATCTGAAATAGTTTTATCCAGAGAGGTAAAGTTTGAAGATATTTTTACGAACAAAGTCTTCGGTAATTTTGTTGGTGCTTTTTGCGGTGGTTGCAGCTCCGGCGCAGTTGGCGGTTGGTAAACGCAACGACCGTGAATCGAAGCCGAGCTCGAAGTATTTTGACGCGGGGCGTTTGCTTGAGGACGTCAAGTATCTCGCTTCGGACGAACTCGAAGGCCGTTCGCCGGATCGGCCGTCGATGGCGAAGGCACGCGACTATGTTGCGAAGCGGATGCGGGAATCGGGCATCGAGGCGGAGCGGCAGGAGTTTAAGTTCATGCCCCGCCGCGGCAAAGACGAACTGACGGGTGTGAATTTCATCGGGCGGATCGCGGGCCGCTCGAAGGAAAAGGCCGGGAAATATATTGTCATCACGGCTCACTACGACCACGTCGGGATTCAGAACGGCGAGATCTACAACGGTGCGGACGACAACGCCTCGGGCACGGCGGCGTTGTTTGCAATGGCGTCGTATTTCAAGAAGAACCGGCTGGAGCATTCGCTGATCTTTGTCGCTCTCGACGCGGAGGAAAAGGGCCTACAGGGAGCGAGGCATTTTGTCGCGAATCTGCCCGTTGCGAAGGACGCGATCTTGCTCAACGTGAACATGGACATGCTCTCGCGGAGCGAGAAGGGCGAGCTTTACGCCGCCGGGACGCACCACTATCCGCAGTTCAAGCCGGCGCTTGAGAAGGTCCAGAAAAAGGCACCGGTCAAACTCCTCCTCGGGCATGACACGCCGGGCAGCGGCCGCGACGATTGGACGTTTCAATCCGACCACGGTGCCTTTCACCGCGAAAAGATCCCGTTCATCTACTTCGGCGTCGAAGACCACCCGGACTACCACCGCCCAACCGACGACTTTGAAAAGATCGATCAGGAGTTTTATGTAAAGGCGGTTGAGACCGTTATTGAATCACTTCGGGCGTTGGATAAATCTTGATAGCTGTTGGGGACTTCTGATAAAATGGCTACGTAGCCATGTTAGGCTAGGGAGGTGCGGAAATGACATATACGGTAAAAGAAGCCAAGGACAAGTTGAGCAGCCTGATACGGCTTGCCGAAAAGGGGCAGCCCCAAATCATCAAGCGGCATGACACCGATGTCGCGGCGGTGGTTTCAATTGAGGACTATAAAAAGCTGCATGGAAAGGAAGAGACGCTCTTAGAGTTTTTCCAAAGAAGTGGGCTTGAAGCGATTCTCGACGACCTTGATAACAGGCCAAATGATCTGCCGCGGGATATTTCATTTGAATGAGCTTTCTTATTGATACAAACGTGATCTCGGAAGCAGTGCGACCGCGGCCGAATCAAGCAGTCCTGAATTGGATCGCGGGTCAAGAAAAGTCGCGACTGAATCTAAGCGCCGTGACCGTCGGCGAGGTCCGACGAGGGATCGAGCGACTTCAATCCGGCTCAAAGAAGGCACATCTCCAAAACTGGCTCGAGGAACTAAGGTTCAAATTCGCGGGAAGGATTCTGCCGCTGACAGAGGATACCTTCTCGATCTGGGGGAAAATGTTTGTCGGATTCGAAACCAGGGGGCTGGTTCGTCCCCTTCTAGATTCTTTGATGGAAGCAACGGCCTTGGAACACGATCTGATCTTGGTTACGCGGAATGTTAAGAACTTTCAGGATTCGACGGTGACGATCTTGAATCCGTGGGAGGATTGAGGAAAACGTTCATTATCTAATCCGGTGTCGAGTGCCACTAGGGCCACCCACCGGCCCACTGACGATTTCGTGAATATTCAGCATGTGTTTATTGCGAGAGTGGTCGAGAAAATTATTGGAGCGATTCGTTTTTAACGGTGACAAGGAGTGGGAATGAATGCACGTATTGTAGGTCTTGTTGTCGTAATTGCAGTCGCATGCGGTTGCTCGTTAGTGAGTGATTCAGTCGCTATTGTCCCTAGGGTTGAGGCATTGCGGCTTCAACTAAAGAGTAGAGATTTTGGGGCAATCTACGACGACGCGTCGCAACATGTAAAGAACAACGTTTCTCGCCCGGAGTTCGTTTCTCGTGTCGAAATACTCGTGAATGAGATCGAGCGAATCGATCCGAGTTTTGCGTGGATTCCTGACAATTCACTTGGTAAGACGTCTGAAACAATGATTGGTGAGAAACACACCTATTTCACCTTTTATAGGAGGGTCGGAGAGGGTGACAATCGGGCGACAATTTTCTTGACTTGGGAGAAAGAGATGGATGACGGAGATGCTAAGCTATTCGGCCTTAGCGGAATGTCTCATCCATATGCCGGTCGTCCGTTCCATATCGAAACCGTGGGTAGAATGGCGACTGGTAAATAACGCTATGGCATTGCAATTACGTAGAAAAACGCACGAATCGATCGTGTACATTGATAAGGACTCGGCGCCGCGGATAATGCCGTTTGGTGAGGATGCTCGATAAGGCGAAGAAGTAGGTTCAAGAAACTTGTTCAAAAGATCAAACCACCGAGAATTGCTGATGCCATTCAACATCAAAGTAGCGAAAGAGAATCTGGACCTTATCTTAGACCTCGCCGAGAGCGGGCGTCCGCAAGTGATCAAGCGAGGCACGAAGGAAGTGGCCGTCATCGTTTCGGTCAGGGACTGGAACAGATTGAAATCAGAGGAAAAGGGAATTCCGTCCGTTACAGAGAAAAACGCGGCAGCGATGACAGTTAACGAACGGTTGTATCTTGCGGGATTGATGGATGAATTTGACGCTGCCGATGCTGCTCGGGATCGACATCGGATATCGGTGATCTTGAAAAAGGTCGATTTAGATCAGACGAATATCGACGCAATCATTGGCAGCGTGTTTGGAAAAAAATAGTGGGCAGAAGTTTTTTCTGTGTCTTCATCTGTGCTTTCTGTGTTCAAAAAAAGACGGAACACAGAATGCACTGACCAGGACACAGAAGGAGCACAGAAAGGGTAAAGAGAATCGTACAAATGAAACGCTATAGGTGCGAACAGACGTATGTATCGATTTTAAATGTTGTCGGCGGCGGTCGGGCTTTTCTGTGGCTTCATCTGTGCTTTCTGTGTTCGAAGAAAAACAGAACACAGAATGTACTGACTAAGACACAGATAGAGCGCGGAAAATCTGAACACAGAATGCACTGATCAGGACACAGAAAAAGCACAGAATGGGCCAAGGGGTTAGTTATGAATGAAGAGACAAGATTCCAACCGAATGACGAGCACGGTGCGAAGCCCGGGCAGTACATACTTGTCGAAGAAACTTACGCGATCGTCGGAGCGGCTTTGGAAGTTTATCATCGCTTGGGAATTGGATTTGCCGAACCGGTTTACCAGGAAGCATTAGAGATCGAGTTTGGTTTGAGAAATATTCCGTTTGAACGGGAAAAATGGCTACAGGTCGATTACAAGGGACATGAATTGAAGAAGCAGTACAAGGCAGATTTCCTGTGTTACGGGCAAATAATCGTCGAACTCAAAGCCCAAAGTGCATTGACTACAATCGACTGGTCGCAGGTGATCAATTATTTGAAAGCGAGTCATTTGCGGGTCGGTCTGCTTTTTAACTTTGGCCATCCGAGATTTTTGGAAAAGAAAAGATTGATCGTCTGAGTCTTTTCTGTGTCTTGTTTCCGTTCTGTGTCTTGTTTCTGTGAATTCTGTGTTCAAAAAATGTTGACCACAGAAACCACAGATAGGAACACAGAAAAGAGCACAGATCAGGACCACAAAGGACGCAGTAAGAGATAAGAATATGGCTCTTCAGCTACGTAGAAAAACGCACGAATCGATCGTGTACATTGATAAGGACTCGGCGCCGCGGATAATGCCGTTTGGCGAGGATTTTATCCTTGAGGATATTCCGGTCGGGACGCGGGTCATTTACCCGAATCCGCCGATCAAGGGCCTGCCGAACCGCGAGGCGGCGATCCGGTATGCGGTAAATCATCCGATCGAGATGGAGCCGCTTTACGCGCTGCTCGAACCCGGGATGCGGGTGACGATCGCGATGGACGACATCTCGCTGCCGCTGCCGCCGATGGCGATTCCCGATATGCGGCAGACGATGCTCGAGGTCGTGCTCGACATGTGCGCGGCAAACGGCGTTGACGACATTCATCTGATCATCGCGAATTCGCTGCACCGCAAGATGACCGCCTGGGAAATGAAGCGGATGGTCGGCGACGCGATCTACAACGAATACTACCCCGACCGCTATTACAACCACGACGCCGAGGACGACGACAATCTGCTGACGCTCGGCCACACGCGGCACAACGAGCCGCTACGGGTGAACAAGCGGGCGATCGAGAGCGATCTCCTCATCTATCTAAACATCAACCTTGTCCCGATGGACGGCGGGCACAAGTCGGTCGCGGTCGGGCTTTGCGATTACGAGAGCTTGCGGGCGCACCACGAGCCGCAGACCATCCGCGATTCGCACTCCTATATGGACCCGCCGGCCTCAGAGCTGAACCACAAGGTGATCCGGCTCGGCAAATTGGTTGACGAGCAGTGCAAGGTCTTTCACATCGAAACCGCTCTGAACAACAAGATGTTCTCGGACGGCTACGACATTCTGACGCGGAACGAGGACGATTTTTCGTTCATGGACAGGATGAAGTGGGAGGCGATGGCTCGGACGTTTTCAAAGATGCCGCGAGCCGCCCGGCGGAAGATGCTCCACGCGATACCGGCGCAGTATGAACTGATCGGTTGCTTTGCCGGCAAGACCGAACCGGTGCACGACAAGATCCTCGATCTCAACTACCGGCAGTACGAGATCCCTGTGAAAGGGCAGTGCGACATTTTGATCTCGGGCATTCCGGACATTTCGCCTTACAACGTCTATTCGGCCTTGAATCCGCTGCTCGTGCAGGTGATGGCGCTTGGCTATCACTTCAATATGTACCGGAACAAGCCGCTGCTCCGCAAGGGCGGAGTGATGATCATTACGCATCCGTGCTTTGATGAATTTGACCACAATTTCCATCCGAGCTACATCGAGTTTTTCCATCGGCTGCTGCCGGAATCTCGGGACGCTTTTTACCTTCGCGAAAAGTATGAACGCGAGTTTGCGTCAAACCCGGCCTATATCGAGATGTATCGCCGCGGCAACGCCTATCACGGAGCGCATCCGTTCTTTATGTGGTACTGGGGCGAGAACGGCCGCCAGCACGTTGGCAAGGTGATCGTCGCCGGAGCGGAGAACGCTCACGTGCCCGAGATGCTCGGCTGGGAACGTGCCGACAATCTAACAGAAGCCATCGCCATGGGCCGCAGCTACATGGGTCGCAACGCCGAGATCACAATGCTCCATCAGCCGATCATCGGGTTGTGTAATGTGAGTGACTAAAGGGAAAAGGTGAAAAAGGGGAAAGGTGAAAAAGTAGGAATTGAGGCCGTGTGATCTCGAATTGAGACTTTCTATATGCCGACCAAGTCTGAACAAGAAGCGGCGATCGCCGCAATTGAGGAAGTTGAAGACAAGATCTACGTATTCCGTGGTCAGCGCGTGATGTTGGACAGTGATCTGGCTGAGGTTTATCAGGTTGAAACGCGGGTCTTAAAGCAGGCCGTTCGCCGAAATCGACATCGTTTCCCCGATGATTTTCTCTTTGAGCTAACCGCGGACGAGACCGCTTTATTGGAACGTTCAAGATCACAAACTGTGACCTTGAACAGGCCGCAATCCAAACGTGGCTCCAATATCAAATATGCTCCGTTTGCCTTTACCGAACACGGAGCCGTAATGCTCGCGAGTGTTCTGAAAAGCCAGACCGCAGTCGAGGCAAGCATCGTTGTTGTTCGGGCGTTCGTCAAAATGCGGGCGATGTTGGCGTTGCATCAGGATCTGGCAGATCGGGTCGAAGAGCTTGAAAAGGTGACCGACTATCATGGGCAGAAATTTGGCGTGGTTTCTGATCTGCTCAGCCAGATATTACGTGACCCCAAGTACTTGAAACGAAAGATCGGATTCGTTGAAGCAAAGAAAGGAAAAAAATGACTGAATTGGTGGTTGGAAAGTATGAGTTCTATCCATGCGAATGCCCGCGGTATAAGGAACCAACGTTGGAGGAACTCGAGGAGCTTCTGAAAAGCTTGAAAGGCAGAAAGTACGAATCTGCGCGGAAAACGGCAATGAGGCCGCAACGCCGAGATCATGATGCTGCTTCAGCCGATCATCGGGTTGTGTAATGTAACCGACTAAGCAGGGCAATGATTCGTCCCGAAGAAATAGAAATCGTAGGAACTTGGGTCGTTGTGAACGGAACTGTCCAAGGCGATGAAACTTGCGAACGTGTTCGCGAATTGTCCGAGACCTACTTGGAGCTACTCGGCTACAGTCCCGAAGGCTGTGGATGGGAAACGTTCTTCAGAGACCCGAACGACGGCCGACTTTGGGAACGATGGTATCCGCAGAGTCACATGCACGGGGGCGGCCCACCTGCGTTGAAGTTTCTTTCGGATGCAGATGCGAGAGAACGGTATCCGAACGTATGAGCTGAAACGGAATGAAATTATCACCAACAGAAATATTTAAGGGCAAGACGATCTTTTTTATTGGCGGGACGGGGTTCGTCGGGAAGGTCACGCTGTCGATGCTGCTCAATAATTTCCCGGACGTCGGGAAGGTTTATGCGACCGTGCGGGCACGCGACGAGAATGAATCGACGACGCGGTTCTGGACGAGCATTGTCACCTCGCCGACCTTTGACCCGCTGCGGGAGAAATACGGCGAGAAGTTCGAGGAGTTCATCCGCGCGAAGGTCGTGCCGGTCAATGGCGACGTCGGCAATGAGCTTCTTGGGATGAGCGAAGAGCAGGCGGCGGCCATAATGGCCGAAACGGATATCATCATCAACGGTGCCGGCAACGTCACGTTCAATCCGCCGCTTGAATCGGCCCTGCGGACGAACGTCGTTGGTTCGAACAACATCATCAAGCTTGCCCGGATGATGAAAAAGCCGCGGCTCGTGCATGTTTCGACGTGCTTCGTCGCCGGCAAGCGGAGCGGAGCCATCTGGGAGAACGAGCCGGTGGTCGGCTATTTTCCGCGCAAAGAAGAGTTAAAGGGAACCGTCTTCGACGTCAATCGCGAGGTCGAGGATTGTGCGCGTTTGAGCGAGCAGGCGCGCCAGGAAGCCGACGACGCCGTTCAGGCCGCGAAGTTTCGCGAGCAGGCGCGCAAACGGTTTATCGAAGAGGGCCGCGACCCTGACGACGAAGCCGAGCTGAAGTCCGCCATCTTCCGCGAACGCAAAATGTGGATCCGCGAGCGGACAACCGAGCTCGGCGCCGAACGTGCCGAATATTGGGGCTGGACGAATATCTACACGTATTCAAAGTCGCTCGCCGAGCAGATCATTGCCTCGCAGGACGACATCGTAAAAACTCTCGTTCGCCCGAGCATTGTCGAATCTGCAAACCAATACCCTTTCGCCGGCTGGAACGAAGGTTTTACGACGACCGCACCGCTGATCCTGATCGCACTCAGGGGCCAGCCGATAATTCCGGTGAATGAGAAACTGATCCTCGATGTGATTCCGGTCGATATGGTCGCGGGCGTGATCATCGCGGCGGCGATGAATGCATTGGTCGATGACAATCCGCCGCTCGTTTTTCAGGCGTCGTCGGGCGACTCAAATCCGAACGATATGAAGCGGATCGTCGGGCTGGTCGGGCTCTATAAGCGACGCCATTTTGCCGAGAAAGAGACGGGTAGCAAGCTCGTCAACAAGCTCGCGGGAATGGTCGAGGCCGCACCGGTCAAGCAGCGGACGTACGAGCTGACCTCGGCGCCGATGCTGAACAAGCTCGCCAAGCGTGCCGACGATCTGATGGACCGGGCGACGCCTCGCTGGGGCGGCGGTCGTATCGGCAACATCGTTTCGGACCTGAAAAAATCTACCGAAGAGTTTAAGCGGGCGACCAGCGAAACGATGCACGCCTTCGCGATGTTCAAGCCGTTCATGATCGATAACGAATATCTCTACCGCTCGGACAATGTCCGGGCGTTGATGGCGGTCGTCAAAGAAAAAGAGAAGCACCTCTTGCCGTGGTACCCGGAAAAGCTTGATTGGTACGATTACTGGCTCAATGTCCATTTCCCCGGGATGAAAAAATGGGTCCTGCCGACGCTTGAAGAAGAGCTCAAGACGCAGGAGCGGCGGTCGCATACCTACAAGGACCTGCTCGATCTTTTCGATACGTCGACCAAGCGGTTCCCGACCCGCGTCGCGATGCGGATCGAGCGAAATGGCCGCAAAGAGCAATACACATTCGAGGACGTCCGGGAGTTGACGCTCCGTGCCGCCGGTTTTCTTGCCGATAAGGGCATCAAGCCGGGCGATCGCGTCATACTTTTCTCGCACAATATGCCCGAGTGGGGAATGACCTATTTCGGCATTCTCAAGGCGGGGGCGACCGCCGTCCCGATCGATCCGGCGAGCTCGGTCGATGAGATCATTAATTTTGCAAAGGCGGGCGAAGTTTCGGCGATAGTTATCTCACCGAGGTTGGCGAATGAGAACCCGGATTTGAAGAGTGCGTTGGAGAAAGCGCTCAGCGGTAAAGCAAAAGAGAACCACCCCGTCGGCGAAACGCCGACACCCCTCCTTCGTAAGGAGGGTAGCTTTAACGTCTGGGAATTTGGCGAGGTCTTTGAGATGCCGGATGAGCTTGAGGAAGCGAAGCGGCTCGCACTGCTGCCTCCTAAAGTGCTCGGCAATGCGGTCGCGTCGTTGATCTTTACTTCCGGCACGACCGGCAAGCCCAAGGCCGTGATGCTCTCGCACAAGAATTTCACGAACATGGTCTCGATGCTCTCGAGCGTGCTCGATATGGACATCACGGACGGCGTTCTCTCGGTCCTGCCGATGCACCATACGTTCGAGTTCTCAGCCGGTTTTCTCACGCCATTTTCTAACGGCACGCAGATCACATATCTTGATGACCTAACCGCCGAAGAGCTTTCGCGGGCGATCGAAAAGGGCCACGTAACCGGAATGGTCGGCGTTCCGGCACTCTGGGAAATGCTCCATCGCCGCATAAAAACGCGGCTTCGCGAACGCGGCGACTGGATCGCGGACGCGGCGGACTCGATGATCGAATTCAACGCCTGGATCCGCGACAACACGCCGTTCAACCTTGGCCCGATCGTCTTTTTCCCGATCCATCAAGGCATGGGCGGAAAGATGCGGTATATGATCTCGGGCGGATCTGCCCTGAGCGAGAAGGTGCAGAAAGACCTTCACGGGCTTGGGTTTACGGTGCTCGAGGGCTACGGGCTGACGGAGTCTTCACCGGTGCTTACGGTCGCACGTCCGGGCAATAAACTGCTTCGGGGAAGCGTCGGCAAGCCGCTGCCGGGGGTCGAGGTCAAGATCGAAAATCCGGACGATAACGGCGTTGGCGAAGTGCTCGGCCGCGGACAGAATGTGATGCTCGGCTATTTTAATAACGACGAAGCGACCGAGGCCGTGCTTCACGACCGCTGGCTGCGGACCGGCGATCTCGGCCGGATCGACGAGGACGGAAACCTCTACATCGTCGGCCGTTCGAAGGACATCATTATCGATTCGAACGGCAAGAATATCTATCCCGACGAGATCGAAGAGCTTTACTCTAAGTCAGGATTCATAAAGGAAATGAGCGTCGTCGGGCTTGCGGATAGCGACGGCGGCGAGAAGATCGCGGCACTCGTCGTTCCGGATTATGAGCACGACATTGCCCGCTCGCGAACGGAAGTGAACAAGCGGATAGAAGAGCATTTCCGCGAGGTCGCGGCCGGGCTCCCGTTCTTCAAGCGGATAAAGGTAATGCATGTGACGCCTTTCGAACTGCCGCGGACGGCGACACGAAAGGTAAAGCGGCCCGAGGTCGTCGCGATGCTTGTCGGACTCGAAGAACGCGACCGCAAAAAGACCAAAGCCGTGGTCGATGCAAAGGGCGACGATAATATGCTTTGGATCCGCAAGGTCGTCGCGACCGTTTCGAGCCGACCGCTCTCGGACGTTGCGGTCGAGGACAAGCTTGCAGATCTCGGGTTCGATTCGCTGATGTTCGTCGAGCTGCAAGCCGCGGTTGAGGACGCCGGCGGACGCGTGCTCTCGCCCGATACTCTGAACGAGGTGCAGACGGTCCGCGAACTGCTGACGGCCGTTCAGCGGGTCGATAAATCAAAACGGCTGGCCGATGAGCCGAAGGTCGAGGAAAAGCGGGACGAAGAGGAGATCCACATACCTTCGCTCGTTCGCCGGATCGGAAACGCCGCCGTTGACCTCGCGCAGGAAACGCTTTACACCAAGGTGCTCGATACGGGCATCGAGGGCCAGGGCAATGTGCCGGCCCACGTGAATTTTATCGTCGCCCCGAACCATGCCTCGCACATCGACACCGGCCTCGTAAAGCGGGCACTGGGCAAGGACGTTGCGGAGCAGACCGTTGCGGTCGCAGCGGCGGACTATTGGTTTGATACGAAATACAAGCGGGCCTACATGAACAACTTTACGACGCTCGTGCCGATAGAGCGGACGGGAAGTTTGCGGCAATCGCTCCGCCACGTCACCCGCATCTTACACGAGGGCTACAACGCCCTGATCTTCCCCGAGGGCACGCGAAGCCTGACTGGCGAGATCGCGGAGTTTAAGCCGGTGATCGGTTACTTGGCGCTCAACCAAAAGATCGGTATTTTGCCGATATATCTTTGGGGGACGTTCGACGCATATCCGAAAGGAATGACCATCCCGAAGCGCGACAGCATCGGGGCAAAGGTCGGTGCGAAGATAGGGGCGTTTCTATCTTATGAGGAGCTTCGGGACATGACGGAAGGCGTGCCAAATACGGAGGCGTATCGCCTGATCGCCGCCCGTGTGCAGCATGAGGTAGAGAATATGCGCGACGGCAAGCGGGATAAATTCGACGTTGCGGCGGTAAGAAAGGCCTGGAAAGCCGAGCGCAGAAAGGCCCGGAAACAGGAACCGGTGATAGATGAATAAGAAAGGGACGCGGATGCACTTTCCCGTACATCCACGTCCTCCAGTAGGGCTTTATTTCCGCGAACTATTTCTGGATCGCGGGCAAAAGCAGGGCGATAAGAACCGGAACGCTTGCCGAAACAACAAGCAGTTCAATAAGGGTGAAACCCATAGCGTTCTTCATTCGATTTACAGTGTTCTTCATAATTATTTCTCCTTAGTTATCAATCTCGGATGTCAAAGTTGCCATCCGATAGAGAATGCGGAGCGTTCAGGAAAAAACTATCATCGAAGATCAAATATTTTTCGTTTGGCTTCTGAATCGACCGCGGGCAGGACACGGAAAATTTCTGTTGTAAGATGTTGGACGGAGGTAGCCAATGCTTCAAACTTTTAAAGCAAAACTTAATAACGGCGTCCTGACGTGGAAAGACGAGGTCCCCGAATCGATCCGCCAGGGTGAAGAGGTCGAGGTGATCGTTACGGTCCTCGATGAGAATACGGAGAAAGCACCAAAGGCCCGGCGGCCGTTCGGCCTGGCAAAAGGCCTCTTTGTCGTTCCGGACGATTTCGATGCTCCATTGCCGGATGACATCCTTGAGGAATTCTACAACTAATGCATTTGCTTCTGGATACCCACATTTTTCTTTGGTACGTTGCGGGCGATACAAAGCTTTCTACCGCGGCTCGTGAGGCAATTGATGAACCAAACAATGATGTATTCCTAAGCGTCGGATCTTTTTGGGAGATCGTGATCAAGTATGAACTCGGCAAACTACCATTGCCGCAGGCCCCGGATCGATTTATCCCCGCTCAGCGAAAAACTCACGGAATCCAGAGTTTGCCGTTCGATGAGAATGATGCTCGATTTTTGGTTGGCTTACCGTTTCACCATCGTGATCCGTTCGACAGAATGCTTGTTTCGCAGGCAATGGCTCGAGTGCTGACGATCGTAACCGTCGATCCCGAAATCAAGAAATATTCGGTACCGGTTCTTTAGGTCAAACGGCTCTGTACTGAACGCTCGGCGGATTCGAAAACCTGCGTACGTCGAATTGCGTATTGAACGGGAAACCCTATAAAGGTAAAAAATTATGAGAACTGCAGTAGCATTTATCCTTTCGCTTTTTGTTTCGCTTACAGCGATGCCGGTCGCAGCCCAGCGTGCGGACGCTAAACCGTCCTTTAAGATCGACTATCAGAAGTTCACGCTGCCGAATGGGCTTGATGTGGTCTTTCACATCGACCGGTCCGACCCGGTGGTTGCCGTGAACCTTACGGCCCACGTCGGTTCGGCTCGAGAAAAAGCCGGCCGGACGGGCTTTGCTCATATGTTCGAGCATCTTCTGTTCCTTGAATCGGAAAATCTCGGCAAGGGCGGGCTTGATAAGCTCTCGGCGAGGATCGGCGGTTCGGGTGCGAATGGTTCGACCAGTCGCGACCGGACGAATTATCTGCAGACGGTACCGAACGATGCTCTTGAGAAAATGCTCTGGGCCGAGGCCGATAAGCTCGGCTGGTTCATCAATACGGTGACCGTGCCGGTGCTCGAAAAGGAAAAGCAGGTCGTTAAGAACGAAAAGCGGCAGGGCGTCGATAACGTCCCTTACGGCCACGGGCAATATGTGATCGACAAAGCTCTCTACCCGGCCGATCATCCCTACAACTGGCAGGTCATCGGCTCGCTTGACGACCTGCAGGCCGCTACGCTCGACGATGTTAAGGAGTTTTTCCGCCGCTGGTACGTGCCGAACAACGTAACGCTGACGGTTGCCGGCGATTTCGATCCCGTTCAGGCGAAGAAGTGGGTAGAGAAATACTTTGGCGAGATCAAACGCGGCGAGGACATTACGCCGCTTGAGAAGCGGCCGGGCGTAGTCAAGGAAACGGTCAAGTTCTTTCACGAGGACAATTTCGCCCGCTTGCCGGAACTCACAATGGCGTGGCCGACGGTCGAGCAATATCATCCCGATTCTTATCCTCTAAGTGTTTTGGCAACTTACCTGACACGCGGCAAAAAGGCGCCTTTTTACCAGGTCTTGGTCGAGGAAAAGAAGCTGGCTCCGGGTGTCGCTATGTTTACATACGAATCGGAACTCGCCGGGCAAGCGCAGCTTGAGGTTCGGGCGTTTGCTGATAAAAAACTCGATGATGTGGCCGCAGCAATTGCCGAAGCCTTTGCGAAATTTGAGAAGGAAGGCATTTCGGAACGGGACCTTGCCCGCATCAAGGCCGGGCAGGAAACCCAGTTCTACAACTCGCTCTCGAGCGTGCTCGGCAAGAGTGCGCAGCTTGCACAGGGCAACATCTTTGCCAATGATCCTGGCTTTGCCGCGAAAGAGATCGACGCCATTCTTGCCGTCTCGACTGCCGACGTCAAACGCGTTTACGAAAAGTACATCAAGGGCAAGAACTTCGTTGCGACGTCGTTCGTTCCGAAGGGCAAGGCCGAGCTCGCGCTTTCGGGTTCAAAGCGGGCTGAGGTCGCCGAGGAGCCGATCGTACAGGGAGCGGAGACCGAGGTTGACCCGAATGTCGAGGCCGAGTATGAGAAAACGCCTTCGACCTTTGACCGCTCGGTCGAGCCGCCCTACGGTGCCGAACCACAGGTCAAGACGCCAACCGTTTGGGAGCAGAAACTCAGCAATGGAATGCGCGTTTATGGTATCGGCAACAGTGAAGTGCCGCTCGTGCAGTACGAGATCGTCATCGATGGCGGCCTTTTGATGGAAGACATAAACAAGGTCGGCGTTGCGAACCTTATGGCCCGACTGATGACGCAAGGGACCGCTAAGAAGACACCCGCCGAACTTGAAGATGCGATCGAGCAGCTTGGTGCCTCGATAAACGTCTCGGCCGGGTCGGAAGACGTGACCATCTCCGTCAACACTCTCGCTCGTAACCACGAAGCGACGCTCGCCCTGGTCGAGGAGATCCTGCTCGAACCGCGATGGGATGCGAAGGAGTTTGACCTGATCAAGCAGAGCACCATAGCCCAGATCCGCCAGATACAGGCGAACCCGAACGCCATCGCACAGCTTCGTTTCAATGAGCTGGTTTACGGCAAAGAGAATATTCGCTCGCGGAGCACGCTCGGCACGGCCGAGACCGTTAATGCGATAACGCTCGATGACCTGAAAGCTTATTACGCGAAGAACCTTTCGCCTTCGGTCGCGCGGATGCATGTGGTCGGCGACATCGACAAGGCCCGGACCGTCAAGTCGCTCGCCGGGCTCAATTCGAAATGGAAAGCGAAACCGGTGACGATCCCGACCGTCAAGACGCCTGCTCCGCCGGCAGAATCTAAGATCTATTTCTACGACGTTCCCGGTGCGGTGCAGTCGGTCTTTCGCTTCGGCTATCCGGCACTCGCCGCGACCGATAATGACTACTACCCCGCGATCGTGATGAACTACATTCTCGGCGGCGGCGGCTTTGCCTCGCAGCTTACGCAGGAGCTCCGCGAGGGCAAGGGCTACACGTACGGAATAAACTCAGGCTTTTCGGGAACGACCGTGCCGGGGCCGTTTGTTATCTCAAGCGGCGTCCGGGCAAATGTAACGCTCGAGGCCGCACAGCTCGTTAAGAGCATCATCGACGATTACCCAAAGAACTACTCAGCAAATGACCTCGCGACGACGAAGAGCTTTCTCATCAAGAGCAACGCGCGAGCATTTGAGACGTCCGGTGCAAAGCTCAATCTGCTGGAGAATATCAGCAAATACGGGCTTCGTCCGGATTACGTAAAGCAGCGAGAGCAGATCGTCCGCGATATGACGGTCGAGCGCATCCGCGAGCTTTCGGGCAAGTATCTCAACAGCGGGCGTATGTATTGGCTGGTCGTCGGCGACGCCGCAACGCAGATGCCGCGGCTTAAGGAACTCGGCTTCGGCGACCCGGTAAAGCTGAATTAACGAGGGCAGTTTTAAACGCGAAGAACGCAGGGGTCGCGGAGGTTTTCTGACGGAAAGAACTTGGCCTCGAATCAGCCAAGGTAGTTTCAACGCAGAGACCGCAGCGATCGCGGAGAGTTTTTATGACAGATGGTCGTGATGAACTGAACGAGATCAGCGGGAAGGTAATCGAATGCGCTATCAAGGTTCATCGGGCATTGGGGCCGGGAATGCTCGAAGGGGCTTATCAGGTATGCTTGATCCATGAGCTTGTGAAGAGCGGACTGAAGGTCGAATCGGAGGTCTCAATGCCGATCATCTATGACGGCGTTCGGCTAAGTTCGGGCTACCGAATTGATCTATTGGTCGAGAACGTTGTCATCATTGAGCTCAAGGCGATCGAACGATTGATGCCGGTGCATGAGGCTCAATTGCTTTCGTATCTCCGGATGAGTGACAAGCGGCTTGGTCTGCTTATCAACTTCAATGTCAAACTTCTTAAAGATGGCATAAGGCGGGTGGTGAACAATTTTTGAAACACTCTGCGAACTCAGCGGTCTCTGCGTTTAACGAATCAGTATGGCGAAACGGGTCTCGAAGAAAATCAGTAAGAAGATACTCATAACCGGCGGGACCGGGTTTCTGGGTGCGGAGATCGTCCGGCAGTTTTTAGCGGCGGGTGAGAAGAACCTTCGGGTGATGGCTTCGAGCGTTCCGCAGTGGATGACAGACGCTGGCGTCGAGCCTTTTGCGGGGTCGGTGACGGACCGCGAACGGGTTGGCGAGGCGGTGAAGGACGTCGCCGTCATCTATCACCTTGCCGGCAAGGTTTCGCGTGATAACGACGACGCGGCGGCGATGAACAAGATCCACCTCGAGGGCACGCGTATTCTTTGCGAGACGGCGGCCGCGGCCGGCGTACAGACGATGGTGCTTGCCTCTTCGAGCGGGACGATCGCCGTCAGCGAAGATGAGCAGGTGATCGACGAATCGTTCCCGCCGCCGGTCGAGATCATCTCCCGCTGGGCCTATTACTCCTCAAAGTATTATCAAGAGCGAACGGCGCTTGAGAATTTTGATGGCGAGGGGCGCAAGCTTGTCATACTCAACCCGACGCTGCTTCTCGGCCCGGGCGATGACCGGCTGAGCTCAACGAAGGTCGTGCTCGATTTCCTTGGGCGGAAGATCCCGTATTGCCCATCGGGCGGCTTGAGCTTTGTAGATACTCGCGACGTTGCGGCGACGGCGATCAGTTCGGCAGAGAAAGGCCGCCATCAGGAACGGTATCTGATGGGAGCTTCGAACCTGACCTTTGAAGACTTCTTCGGCCGGCTTGCGCGTTTGAGCGGGGTTGCAGCACCGCGGATCCGCGTCCCGAAAAAGCTTGCGGTCGCCGGAGCGGGCATCGTCGATTCTGTTTTTAGGAACTGGAACCGAGCGTCGCCGGTGGAGCCGGGCGAGGTCGAGCAGGCCGAGCATTTCTGGTATCTCGATTCTTCAAAGGCCACCGAGGAACTCGGCTTTGCGGCACGCGACCCACAGGAAACGCTCAATGAGACGATCAATTACTTGAGGAAAGAATTTCTCGGAGCCGACGTTTTCAATTAGTCCGCCGGCCGGAAAAAGAAGAAAAAGAACGCGGCAGCCCATTCGCGTTTGATCCCTTTTGCATACCCCTTTGTCCGCCGTGAACTGTCCTCGACCGTGCCGTCCGTTTGAACATACCCCAGAGTTCTCCGTGAGCCGTCTTCGACCTCGCCGCCAGATCGGATATATCCGAGCGTGCGTCGCGAGCTGTCTTCGACGGTTCCATCCTTGCGTATGTAGCCAAGCGTCCGCCGCGAGGAGTCTTCGACCTCGCCATCATCACCGATGTAACCCAATGTCCGCCGAGAAGAATCCTCGACCGTACCGCTCGTATTAATATAACCAAGCGTCCGCCGCGAAGAATCCTCAACCGCCTGCCCGGCCGCCGGGAGGTTAAAGAGCGTCACCGCAAATGCGAGAAGTATCCAAATTCGTGTAGTCATCTCAATTTCCAACCCCCATTTACATTGACCCGAGTTATTCCAAGTCTGTGAACTTTGTGCACGATCTTAGTGCCCTTTGTGTTTAAGAAATCTTTAAACACAAAGCACGCAAAGGTTTTGCACAAAGGGCTCAGAGAGTTTCCGTTCATTTAAGACGCATCGGCCTTTGGCCTCCGGTCAAACGCTTTATGGATGAAATAAATTACGAGCCCGATGCCCGCGGCGGCGAAGATCGGCAGGGCCTCGCGGTTGAAATCCACTCGCGTTAAAAGCCACGCGATCAGTCCGAGCGAAAGCACCGCAGCCAAAACGCCGAGCGGAGCCGAGAACTTCGCCTCGGGTGCATCGCCGCGACGGCGGAAGACCGGAAGTGCGAGACACGTCGTTGCGTAAACGAGCAGACGCGTTATTGTCGCGATGGCGAGTGCGGTCAGGAACGTTGAATAGATCGTAAGGAAGAATATGACGACCGAGGTCAGGAGGATCGAGACCCAAGGGGTTTTGAACCGCTCATGAGTCCGCGAAAGCCCTGCCGGGAGTTCGCCTTTTTCAGACATTGCGAATAGCAGCCGCGTGCTTCCGAGAAAGCCGACGTTCAGGTTGCCGAGTATCGAGATCAGAGCTCCAAAGGTGATGAATGCCGCTCCGAACGTCCCTAAGAAAAGGGCACCCGCATCGGCAAGCGGGCGTTCGGACTGGGCAAGCCCGGGAAGCGTGCCGATGCTGACCACCTGGATCAAAATATAAAGCGTCGCCACAATTCCCAATGCAACAAAGAGAGCAAATGGCGTGCTCCGCTGGGGGTCTTTCGTCTCACCGCCCATTACCACGCCAACCTCAAAGCCGACGAAGGCGTAGATGAGCAGCAGCACTGCGCTCGAGAATGCTCCGTATTCCGGCACCGCATCGAAGGTAAAGTTGGCAGGCTCGATAAAGAAGATACCGACCGCGACGAAGACGAAAAGCGGGATCAGCTTGCCGGCCGTGAAAATGTTCGTCATTATCGCCGATTGCTTTACGCCGGCGAGGTTGACCGCAACGATTCCGAGGACAATGATCGAGATCATCGCCACGCGAAAAGCTCCCTTGTCGGCATCGGCGACGAAGAAACCGAAGTAGGTGATCAGCAGGTTGCAGTTTGCGGCAAAGGTCGTAACGCGGACGATCCAGTAAAGCCAGCCGACCTCAAAACCGACGAGCGGCCCGAAGGCCTCGCGGGCGTAAAGATACGGCCCGCCCGTCGCCGTGAAGCGGCTCGAGACCTCGGCATAACAGACGACGATAAACCCGACGATGATCGCACAGGCGAAGAAGGCGATCAGGCTCCAGGTGCCGATCAACGCATGCACCTTTGCGGGAAGCCCAAAGATGCCGGCACCGATTATCGTGTTGATTATGATTGCCGTAAGGTCCCATCGGCTGATCCCGCGGACAAGCTTTTCTTCTGTCATTGTTTATTGAGCTCGGGGCTGCTTTTTTCGGGAGACGCTTTTCGTTTATACTCTGAAAATAAAGTCAGGTAAAGCAACACGGTTCAGAGTCTCCCGCTCGGTTCGTCTTATGTCCAACCCAAAACGTTTTTTCGCTTCGGTTTTATGTGCTCTTTTCGTCGCCGCTAGCGCTGTTGCACAGGTGCCGGCGGGCGAGACGGAGATCGTTCCTTCAAAGGGCTACAAGTGGCTCGCGATGGAGCGATCGGCTCAGATGGATTCGCTCGTCAAGTCGGCGGTCGATGAAGTATCTGCTGCAAAGGGACTGAAGGCGGAAGACGTAGCCGTTTCGCTCATTGATCTTCGCGGCGATGCCGCAAAGTGGGGCGAGCATCGCGGCGAAGCACGGATCTATCCGGCGAGCGTCGTCAAGATGTTCTATCTTGTGACGATTCACCAGCAGCTCGCCGATGGCAAGCTCACGATGACCAAGGAGCTCGAACGCGGCGTTCGCGATATGATCGTCACCTCCTCTAACGAGGCGACCCAGTACATCGTTGACGTCCTGACCAATACGGCAAGCGGCGGCGAACTTCCACAGAAGGAGTTTGAGCTTTGGTCCTACCGGCGGAACCGGATGAACCGCTACTTCGCCGCGATGGGCTACACGAACATCAACGTCAACCAGAAAACGCACTGTGAAGATGCCTATGGCGTTGAGCAGCAGTTTCGCGAATACCGTGGCCAAAACCGCAATATGCTTACGGCAAATGCCTCGGCACGGCTCATCGCCGAGGTCGCCCGCGGGCTTGCCGTTTCGCCGGAGCACAGCAAGCAAATGCTCGAGGTCCTAAAACGCGACCCCTACGCGACCGGCCGCGAGGCGAACAGCCAGGCGGTCGAATTTGCGGGAAGGGCATTGCTTGACCTCAAGATCGAGGGCGCAAAGCTCTGGTCAAAGGCCGGCTGGACAAGCCGGACGCGGCACGACGCGGCATATATCGAAACGCCGGACGGGCTTCGTTTTGCGGTCGCAGTATTCACTGAAAACAATTCGAATAACAAAGACATCATCCCGCTGATAGTCGGAAAATTGATCGAGGGAATGAGGAAAAAATGAAAAGGAAACTAACGTCGCTTTTTGCGCTTCTCGTCATCGGCTCGCTTTCGGTGGCCGCCTTTGGGCAGGGCTCGTATAAGCAGCCACCGAAGGAAGTTCTCGATGTGCTCAACGCTCCGGCACCGCCGGCGACGTCGATCGCACCTTCGCGTGACCGCATCGCGTTGCTCGATGTTGTCCGCTATCCTCCGGTCGCGGAGCTTGCCGAGCCGATGCTCCGGCTTGCGGGGTTGCGGATAAACCCGCGGACGAACGCCCAGCATCGGCAGAATTACTTCTCGGGCGTCAGCCTTCAGAACATCAGCGACGGCACGGTCCGCCGCGTGCAGCTTCCGGCCGGTGCGAAGATCATTTCGCCGGTATGGTCGCCGGACGGCAAATACATTGCCGCGGGTAACGTGACGGACAAAGGCGTTGAGCTATGGTTCATTGATACTTCGACCGGGCGTGCGACGAAAGTGCAGAACGTGCAGGTCAACACGGCCTACGGCGGCTTTAGCTGGGAAGGGCCGAACGCACTTGCGGCGATGCTTGTGCCGAGCGGACGCGGAGCTCCGCCGGAGTACCGCGACGTTGTGCCGAGCGAGCCGAACGTTCAGGAAACCGCAGGCCGTTCGGGTGCGATCGCTACATTTCAGGACCTGCTGAGAAGCCCGAATGATGAGGCACTTTTCGAGTATTTCGCCACCTCGCAGCCGGCGATCATTACGCCGCAAGGGCAGGTGACGCCGATCGGAAAACCGGCGATCTACAACGATCTTTCACGCTCGCCGGATGGACGATTCTTTTTGGTAACGACCATCAAGCGGCCGTTCTCGTATCTCTTTCCGGCTTCGCGATTCCCGCGGATAACCGAGGTCTGGGATGCCTCGGGCCGCATGGTCAAGGCAGTTCACGAATCACCGCTCCAGGACCAGCTGCCGGTGCAGGGCGTACCGACCGGGCCGCGGGGCATCGGCTGGATCCCGACCGAACCAGCGACGCTTATCTGGGCCGAAGCTCTTGATGGCGGCGACCCGCGGCAGAAGGCCGAGCATCGCGACCGGCTGATGAAGATGGCCGCACCCTTCTCCGGCAACGCGAGCGAACTGCTAAAGATCCAGCATCGCTATCAGGGCCGCGGCTTTGGCGAACGCGCCAGGATGATGCTCTTTTACGACTTTGACCGCGACCGCCAGCACCGCCGGATATTCATGACCGATCATAACGATCCGAGCAAGATGAAGCTCATCTCCGACCTCAACGTCACCGACCGCTATAACGACATCGGAGCGCCGGTCAGCAAAACGCTTGCGAATGGAAGCTCGGTGATCGTCCAGAATGGTGACGAGATCTTTCTTACCGGCTCAGGTGCCTCGGCCGAAGGCGATCGTCCGTTTCTGCGTGCGATGAACGTCAATACGCTCGCGACCCGCGAGATCTTCCGGTCAGGCACCGAGGAGTTTGAAGCGTTCGTCGCGATGCTCGATGACGAGGGAATGAATTTCATCACTCGAAAGGAATCGACGACGGAACCGGCGAATCTCTACCTGCGGCAGGTCTGCCCTCCCGGACGGGTCTGCACGGCACTCGCATACAGGCAGTTGACCGAGTTCAAGGACCCTTCGCCCGAACTTCGCGGCATAACGAAAGAGCTTGTCAGGTACAAGCGGGCCGACGGCGTTGACCTTTCGTTTACGCTTTACCTGCCGCCGGGCTACAAAAAGGGAACTCGGCTCCCGACGGTCGTTTGGGCCTATCCGCAGAGCTTTACCAGCGGCGACCTTGCCGGCCAGGTGACGGGCTCGACCAATCGCTTCACGCAGATCGGCGGTGCCTCGCATCTCTTCTTTCTGCTGAACGGCTACGCCGTGCTCGATGACGCGACGATGCCGATCGTCGGCACGCCCGAGACGAAGAATGACACTTTCGTAAAGCAGGTGGTCGATTCGGCAAAGGCGGCGATCGACAAGGGCGTCGAAATGGGCGTTGTCGATCCGGAACGCGTCGGCGTCGGCGGCCATAGCTACGGAGCCTTTATGACGGCGAACCTGCTTGCCCATTCGGACCTTTTCCGTGCCGGCATCGCTCGCTCGGGTGCTTATAACCGGACGTTGACGCCATTCGGTTTTCAGGACGAGCGGCGGACCTTTTGGGAAGCTCCGAAGATCTATACAGATGTCTCGCCGTTCTTTTTTGCGGACAAGATCAACGAACCGGTTCTGCTGATCCACGGCGAGGCGGACAATAATCAGGGTACTTTCCCGATCCAATCCGAGCGTCTCTTTGCTGCCATCCGCGGCAATGGCGGAACGGCGCGACTCGTCATGCTGCCGCTTGAGTCGCACGGCTATAGCGCCCGCGAATCGGTTGGGCACACGATAGCCGAGCAGATCGCCTGGTTTGACCGCCATGTGAAAAACGCAAAGCCGCGAGGCCAGGCCGCCGCGGCTGAGAGGTAAAGAGAAGGCAGACGGAAAACAAAAATAGGTTGTCTGGAGGCGAGGTTCTTATCTGTGTATTTCGGTTTTTGATCTGTGCATTCTGTGGTATTCGCCAATGAATTACAGTGCGTTACCACAGAATGCACAGAACTAAGACACAGAACCTTTAACCTCCGGACGACCTCTTTTTATTGAACATCACGAAGCTCGACTACATCTGCTGCCGCGGGAAGCGGCGGCGGGCCGAGTTCGAGCATCCGTCCGGGCCGCTTGCCGATAAGCTTGCGTGCCATTCCGGCGGCGACCGGTTTTGAGAAATAGTAGCCCTGCCCGAGCCGGCAGCCGAAGAGCTGAAGCCGCCGAAGTTGGTCCGGCGTTTCGATGCCCTCGGCAACGACGTCGATCCCAAGGTTTTCGCCGAGCATCAATATCGTCTTAACGATCGCCGAGCTCTTGTCGTCGATGATCATTTTGTCGATGAACGAGCGGTCGATCTTCAGCCGGTCGAACGGGAACCGGGCGAGATAGCTGAGCGAAGAATAGCCGGTGCCGAAGTCGTCGGTCGCGAGCTGCACGCCAAGTCCATCGAGCTCGCGAAGCACGCGAAGCGAACGCTCGCTCTGCTCCATCACCGTACTTTCCGTTACCTCAAGCTTTAGCTGGCCGGGCTCGAGCCCGGTTTCGTTCAGAACCGTTTCGACGCAGCCGATCAGCGAGGGATGCATCAACTGCTTTGCCGAGAGGTTCACGCTTACAGAAAGCCGCTGAACCGTCGTCTCCTGCCATGCGGCGAGGTTCGCACAGGCCTCGTTCAAGATCCATTTTCCGATCGGAACGATCAGCCCAGTCTCTTCGGCAACACTGATGAACTCATCCGGCGGAACCAGCCCGTTCTCGGGATGCCGCCAGCGAATAAGGGCCTCAAATTCGCAGACGGTCCCGTCGGTGATGTCCACTATCGGTTGGTAGAGCACCTCAAACTCGCTCCTGTCGACCGCTTTGCGAAGATCCGTTTCGACCTGCAGGAGGTTGAGATTTCTGACGTGCATCTCCTGATCGAAGATCTCGTATCGGGCCTTGCCTGATTCCTTTGCACGGTACATCGCCGAGTCCGCATCGCGGAGAAAGTCCTCGGGTTCGCGCATTATCTCGTCCGAAACAATGATGCCGATGCTCGCCGAGGTAAAGACCTCATAGCTGTCAATATTGAACGGCCGCTCGAGATTTGCCTGGAGCCGATCGGCGACCTTAACGACCTCTTCCCGCGAGCCCGTTCGATTTAGCAAGATGACGAACTCATCGCCGCCGAGCCGAGCAACGACGTCGCCGGGGCGGATCAGTGCATTGAGCCGGTCGGCGATCGCCTTCAGCAGTTTGTCGCCGACGATGTGGCCGAGACTGTCGTTGATCACCTTGAACCGGTCGAGGTCGAGGAAGAGCACGGCGAAGCGTGCCGCCTCCGTCTTTTCCGCCCGCGAGATCGCACCGCGTAGGTGGTTCATGAATTCCGGCCGGTTCGGAAGGCCGGTCAATGCATCGTGGCGGGCAAGATAGTTGAGCTTTTCTTCGGTCTGTTTCTGGTCGTCGATGTCGGTATTCGTGCCGAACCATTTCGTTATTCGGCCATCGCCGTCGAGCCCCGGATTGGCCCTCGCCTTATGCCAGCGATAAACGCCATCGTGCCGTCGAAGCCGAAACTCGACCTCGAAGTATTTTCCGGTCGCGAGCGAGTTTGACCACTCGACGAGGCACGTCTGCACATCGTCCGGATGGATCAGGCCGTGCCAGCCCGCATTGAGAATCTCGCCCGCCGGCCGTTCAAAATACTCGACCGTCCGCTGATTTACGTAATCAAGCCGGCCGTCCGGTTCTGCCGTCCATACCTGGTGATAGATGCCCTCGCCGAGCTGCCGAAACTTGTGCTCGCTGCTTCGCAGGGCTTCTTCGGCGCTTCGGCGCTCGGTAATGTCGCGGCCGATGCCCTGCACGCCAACCGGCATTCCGCGTTTCAATATCAGGCGGGTGCTCAGCTCGAGCGGCACACGCCGTCCGTCCTTGGCGAGTATCTGTATCTCGTAGGTCGTCGACTGGCCTTCGGCAAGCTTTCGGGCCGTCATCTCGCGGGCGGAGGCGAGGGACTCGGGTGCGACGACCTGCACTATGTTCATCTGCAGTGCCTCGTCGCGTGAATAGCCCGTCAGGCGTTCGCCGGTGTTATTGAGCGAGGTAAAATTGCCGCGGAGGTCGTGGGTGTAGATGATGTCGTTCGCGTTCTCAAATAGGTCGCGATAGCGCTCTTCGCTATCACGCAGCGACTCCTCGGATTGCCGCCGCTCGGTGATGTCGCGTGCGATCCCTTGCACGGCAATGGGCTGGCCGTCTTTGTAGATGACTGTGCTGTTTATTTCGAGCGTCAGCCGCGACCCATCCTTGCGGATACAATCGAGTTCATAGACGGTCTGCGAGGCATCACCGCTGAGCTTTTCCTGAAACTTCCGCTTCGCAAGTTCGAGCTGGTCCGGAGCGACGATCTCAGACATATGAAGCTGAAGAGCTTCTTCGCGCGGATACCCGAAGACCCGCTCGGCCGCCGCGTTCATCGAGATATAGTTACCTTCGAGGTCGTGGACGTAAATGACGTCGTTCGCATTCTCAAAGAGCGTTCGGTACCGCTGCTCGTTTTCGGCGACGGCCTGCTCGGCGATCTTTCGACCGGTGATGTCGAGCATTACGCCTTCGCGAAAGATCACCTCGCCCGCATCATCGCGCATCAGGCAGCCTCGGTCGCGGACCCAATGCAGCTCGCCGCCGGCGTCGTAGATCCGGTATTCGTAATCGACCTCTTCGCCACTTTCGGTCGATTCGGTGGTTTGCGAAAAGACCCATTCCTGATCGTCTGGGTGAATGATGCGGAGCCAAACGTCCGGGTCCGAGGTCCACATCTCAAGCGGATAGCCAAAGCGGCTGAATGCCGGGCTTACGTACTGCGGCGAATAAGGCGGGTTCGGATCGACGACGTAGAAGAGAACCGGAAGGTTCTCGATCAAGCTCCGATAATCGGTCTGTCCCTTCATTCTCCTGGGCGGTGTGTCCTGGTTGTGAGGTACGAGCGAACTTTCATCAACGGACGGTGAGGGGTCCATGAGGTGGTCCATAGGTTGCACACGGTCATAAAGTGACAGAATGCGTCACTTATCAGCTATCACGAATTGTTACTTGCAGGGAGGCAAAAAGCCTACAGAATACGGTCGGGAGCCGCTGATAACTGTAAAATCAAGCTTTATGATCCGTAAAACCGCTACGGGCAACAATTGCTGGTTGCAACAGCCATACCAAACGCCGCGATGGAAAAATTCGCCGAAAAGGCTTAAGATTAGGAATCTCCCGGGCTCCCAAAGGCGACCAATATGAAAAGCTTTTTGTCATTTTTTCTCATTCTGATTTTCTCTCTTTCCACGCTCGGGCAGACGATGCCGGCCGATGCCGACCCGAAGCTCTGGGCACAGGCATTAAAGATCCATAAGAAAGCGATCATCGTCGATGGCCATAACGACATCACCGGCCCGATGATGGACCAGGACCTGAACCTCGCGACCGATACCCGCGGGATGATGCAGCTCGGCGGCGACCCGATCCACACGGACATAAATCGCTGGAAGGCCGGCGGCATGACCGGCCAGTTCATGTCGATCTACGTCTCGGGCAATACGCTCAAGACGGGCGGCTCGATGCGGCGGGCGATGGAGCTGATCGACGTTACCAATCGAGAGATCGAGCGGCACAACGACCTTGTCAAGTGCACGACGGCGGCCGAGATCCGGCAGGCGAAGAAGCAGAACAAGATCTGTTTGCTGATGGGCATCGAGGGCGGCTATGCGATCGAGAATTCGCTTTACGCTCTCAGGAATTTCCATCGCCTCGGCGTTCGCTATATGACGTTGACGCACAACGTCACGCACGACTGGGCCGATGCCCATGGCGACGAGAAGCGGAACAACGGCCTAACCGATTTTGGCAAAGAGGTCGTCCGCGAGATGAACCGGCTCGGTATTCTTATCGACATTTCACACGTCTCTGATAAGGTGATGCACGATGCGCTGGACATCACGAAGGCGCCGATCATCGCATCGCACTCGGGTGCCCGCGGCGTTTCGAACCACACTCGCAACGTCCCGGACGATGTGCTCAAACGGCTGCCGCAGAATGGCGGTGTGATAATGGTCGTCTTCTATCCGGCGTTTCTTGATGAACGCACCGCGAAGGAACAGAGTGAACGCTCGGCACGGCTTCGCGACCAGATCGCTGCTCTCCGCGAGCGGTATAAGGACGATTATGCTGCGTTTGTTAAAGCCGAGAACGAACTGATGGCGGCGAATCCCATTTACATTGCTGATTACAAACGCATCGTTGACCACATCGACCACATCAAAAAGGTCGCCGGCATCGAACACGCCGGCATCGGCTCGGACTATGACGGCGTGCCGTTCCTCAATCCGCCGATGAAGGGAGTCGAAGATCTACCGCTGGTCACTTACGAAATGCTCCGCCGCGGCTACACCGAGAAAGAGATCCTGATGGTGCTGGGTGGAAATATGCTCCGGGCAATGGAGCAGGCCGAACGCGTCGCCCGCGGCACCCGCGTCTCAGCCGACGGCAGCCTGATGAAGCACAAGAAATAAGCTGAAACAAAAAAGCGAACGGCACGGTCAATGTTGGCCGTGCCGTTCGAGTTTGTTTCAGGCTTTCCGCTGAAGCTATTGCACCGGGCTTTTGTATTCAAAGGAATACGGCCGTACGTAGTTACGGTCGGCGTATTTGAACGAAAAGGTCTTGTCCGCGATCAGTACATCGCCGGGTTTCATACCACCGATAACCTCCACCAACTGGTTCTCAAGCGTCGAAAGATGTCGGCCGTAGATCATCTTCACCTCGTGGTTGTTTCGGTCAAAGTCGTAATTCTTGACCAGGTGATCAAAGAAAAGCGGAGCCATCTGGGCCGGAGCGAGCGAAAGCGAGTTCCAGTTATACCCATAGGGCAGCTCGTTGAGGCGATAAATGCGTGAAAAGATCCGCCGCTTTTCGGGCGGATAGGCCTTGCCGGTCGCAGTATCGTAACCCGGCTTTCCGATCCCGTAAAATACGACAAAAACGGTCTGCGGGTCGTGGTCGGGAACCACTTTCGGGTCAAATGCATACTCGACACCCTTGAACTCTGAAGGGCCGGCCTTCGCGATCTGCCCCTCGGCAGAAATAGCCCCGGCCGCAAACAACAACGCCAAGATCAAAATTACAAGTGCCTTATTCATAAGATTCAAATATTCGAAAAGAGCGTCGTCCGTGTTCAGATGACAAGTATTACCAGTTATTCTAGCCTGCCCGAATTTCTCATTATACCCGAACGCCCCAAAGTCGAAACAATAATGTGCACGGCCAGCCTCACTTTAGAAACACAGCACTGCGACAAACGAAAAAGCGTGGCCGGATCCACCGACCACGCCTCGAATAGGAGCCATTAGCCCCGTGTCCGCATTAAGCTCCGGCTCCGTGGCATTTTTTGAACTTCTTGCCCGAGCCGCAGTAGCAGGGGTCGTTCGGCTTGACCTTTGGCTGGTCGCGTTTAAAGGGCGTGTGCCGCACCTCGTCCGTGTCGCCGGCGGCGGTGGCGGTTGCCATCGCACCGGTGAAGGCCATTCCGGCAGCCTGCCTTCGGGCACGCTGTTGGGCGAGCCGTTCGAGCCGGGCACGCTCTTCCTGTTCGTCTTGAGACACGACCTCGAGGTGGAAGAGTGCCTTGGTCGTGTTCGAATCGATGCGGTCGAGCATGTCCTGAAACATCTCAAACGACTGCTTCTTGTATTCGACGAGCGGGTCCTTCTGGCCATAGCCGACCAGTCCAATGCCCTGCTTTACCTGATCGATCGAAGCAAGGTGGTCCTTCCACTGCGAGTCGATGATGTTGAGCATGATGTAACGCTCATAGGCACGCAAGGCTTCGTCGCCTGCGAGTTTTTCCTTCACCTCGTAGGCCACCTTCGCCTTTTCCCAGATTCGATCTTGTATCTCATCCGGGTTCATCGTGCGGAAATCGACGCCCGCATCGCGGGCCGGATCGACCTTGTAAATGCTCTCGATCTCGGCGGCGTAGGTGTTTATGTCCCACTGGTCAGGGCTGATGGTCAGGCTCAGCATGCTGTCCGTCAGGTCGTGGAGAAGGTCGCGGGCGACGCCATTTTCACCGAGCAGATACTCGCGGTGATTTTCCTCAAACATCAACTGGCGGCGGAGCTTGTAGATCGTCTCACGCTGCCGGTTCATCACGTCGTCGTATTTGAGAACGTGTTTACGTGTCTCAAAGTTGCGAGCCTCGACCGCCTTCTGTGCACGCTCGATCTGTTTCGAAACGGTCTTCGATTCGATCGCAACGCCATCTTCCATCCCGAGCCACTGCATCATCGAGCGGACCTTGTCGCCGGCGAAGATGCGCATCAGATCGTCCTCGAGCGAGAGTACGAAGTGCGACGAACCGGGATCGCCCTGTCGGCCGGCACGCCCGCGGAGCTGGTTATCGATGCGGCGCGATTCGTGCCGCTCGGTACCGAGAATGTGCAGCCCGCCGGCGGCAACGACCTCTTCGTGCTCTTTCGCAACGACGGCCTTCGCCTTGCGGAGCTGCTCTTCAAACTGCTCCGGCGTCGCCTCATCGGGATTGATCTCCATCCGCTTGAGGTAATCATTTGCAAGGGTTTCCGGATTACCGCCAAGCAGGATGTCCGTACCGCGGCCGGCCATGTTGGTTGCGATGGTGACCGCTCCCTTTCGTCCGGCGAGTGCGATGATCTCGGCCTCGCGCTCGTGGTATTTGGCGTTGAGCACGTTGTGCGGGACGCCGAGCTTCTTAAGCCGATCGGCGACGATCTCAGAATTTTCGACCGAGACCGTACCAACGAGAACCGGTTGCCCGTTCTTATGCAGCTCTTGGATCTCTTCGACGACCGCGTTCCATTTCTCTTGCAGCGTACGATAAATGACGTCCGAACCATCCTTCCGAACCATCGGCCGATGCGTCGGGATGGAAACGACGTCCAGGCCGTAAACCGTATTGAACTCTTCGGCTTCCGTATCGGCCGTACCGGTCATGCCGGAAAGCTTTTCGTACATTCGGAAGTAGTTTTGAAGCGTGATGGTCGCGAGCGTCTGGTTTTCCCGCTCGATCTTAACGCCTTCTTTTGCCTCAACGGCCTGGTGAAGCCCATCGGACCAACGGCGGCCCTGCATGAGGCGTCCGGTGAAGTCATCGACGATGATGACCTCGCCTTCCTGGACAACGTAGTGGTGATCGCGTTTGTAAAGCGTATGGGCCTTGAGTGCCTGTTCAACACAATGAAGCAGGTCCATGCTGCCCGGATCGTAGAGGTTCTCAACCCCAAGCAGCTTTTCGGCTTTCGTGACGCCCTGCTCGGTCAAAACGGCCGAGTGGTTCTTTTCGTCAACAAGGTAATCTCCGGTCGTGACCTTCGTCTCCTCGTCCTTGTGGCCCTTTTCGAGCCGCGGGATCACATCATTTGCAACGTAATACTTATCGGTCGCGTCATCGGTCGCACCCGAGATGATGAGCGGCGTCCGGGCCTCGTCGATGAGGATCGAATCGACCTCGTCAACGATCGCGAAGTAGTGATCGCGTTGGACGAGCGACTCGACGTCGAACTTCATATTGTCGCGGAGATAATCGAAGCCGAACTCGTTGTTCGTTCCGTAAGTGATATCAAAACCGTAGGCTTCCTTGCGGGCAAAGTCATCCATGTCGTTCTGGATGCAGCCGACCTCAAGGCCCAGAAATTTGTGGATGCGGCCCATCCATTCCGAGTCGCGGGAAGCGAGGTAATCGTTGACCGTTACGACATGGACGCCGCGGCCGGTCAGTGCGTTGAGGTAGGAGGGAAGCGTCGCGACGAGCGTTTTACCTTCACCCGTACGCATTTCGGCGATCCGGCCCTGATGGAGTGCGACGCCGCCGATCATCTGCACGTCGAAGTGACGCATTCCGGTGACGCGTTTCGAGGCCTCGCGGACCGTTGCAAATGCTTCGGGAAGTATCTCGTGGAGCACTTCCTGTTCGGCCTTGCGGCGTTCGTCCTTGTCCTCGATGCCATCAAGCCGGCGGGCGATAAGCTCTTTGAACTTGGGGGTTTGGGCCTTAAGCTCGTCATCCGAGAGCTGCTGGATCTTTGGTTCCCAATCGTTTATCTCAACGATGACCGGTTTGACCTTTTTAAGAAATACGTCACTGGAAGACCCGAAGATCTTCTTGACCAATTTGTCTGCAAAACTGTTAACTGCCATTTTTTCCTCTTGTGTTTAGAGTCCGCTCTCGATCGTGCCTTTCCAAACCGGTTTGCTTGCCTTTTTGGCGGAAGCAGACCAAAGTCTGTACTTTGAACGATCGAATGTTCGACCGCAACTCTTAGCGAAAATTGTTGATGGAAAGGCGAGATCAGAACACTTCCCGCCGCTGCTAAACGCAAGCAGCCAGGGAAATCAACGAGGAACGAGGAAGCGAGGCGGAACCAAATGCGGCGGAGTCGCCAACATCGTTTGGCCAGAAAGTAGAAGTTTGAAGGCTGAAAGCCGGAAGCGGTTTCGCGTACGGAACAGGGACCTGAAGAGCAAAGCTCTCGGCCGCGGGCTCGACGAAATACTGGGAAAGATAAACGCGGACGAGCGACTCGACAGCGGCCCCGGAAAGAGCTTCTTCGGCCGATTCCGGCACGAACTCGGGAACTTCCGGCTGCGGGTCGCGGTCAAACTCATCGAGAACCTCAAACTCTTCACTGAGTTCAAAGTTCCTCGTCATCGCCGCGGATTGCTGAGCAATGACCCCCGCCGACGCACCGGCCATCAACAGGCCGATGTAAACGCCGAGGGTAGCGAGGAAAAGCACGGAATTGTTGTTCTTTTGGTTATTCAATTTGGTTTGAACTACCGATATTCTCGGATCATCTTCAGAAATTCACTTTTTGGGATGCGAAACCCAATGGTTAACAGCTTTTCATCGGCGGTACTCGAATAGCTTTGAAGTACCCGCAATTCGTACGGATCTACTGGCTTACCTACAGCCGCATCTTCTTCCTTTCGATGTATCGCGAGTCGAACACCAAGGTCGAGGATAGACCTCATTGCAAGTGCCCTAGTTTTCGTTTCCATCTCGGAAAACATCGAAATCGAGAAGTTGGTGTCATCCTGCCCAACTACTATTCTGATATCGCTTGCGGTCAATTCCCGAAGGTACTGAAAATAACCGGCACGGTCTATGACATCAAGTCCATCGGCAGAGATCTTTAAAAGACGCTCATCCCCGGATGACGAGACTACCCTTTTCGAATCAGCATCAATGAAACCATTCTTGGATAGCCGAAAAGTCTGCTCCAATCGGAATTCCGCACCCGCGTCGATCGACCCTGCGTCTATCTGTGCTACGACCTGATCGAAAAACGACGGCACTGCTGAGTTGTCAACCGATGGCTCCGGGGACTGAGCAGCAACACCAACACACAAAGCGAAAATACAGAATGTGTAAATTTTCAGTGTCCTGAACATCCCCAAAGCCTTTCCTGCTATTTCGCTGCCGTTCTATCCGCCGGACGCATGCCGGCGTTGCCGTTCGGCTTTTTGGCTTCGTTTGCCTGTTCCGCGAGTTTCCGCTCGATCATTGGATGAGCCACGTCCTTAGGAACAACGAAGCGGATTATAACACGCTTGCCTTCGACCTCGACCTTTGCTCCTTCAAGCAGCACGAGGTCATCCTTGTCGTTCTGGTCGGCGTTCTCAGCCAACTTCCGGTTTTTCGCGATGCTGATGCCAAGTTCGAGAGTGGACTTTATCGCCTTTGCCCGCGATTCGGTTTCCACTTCGGATTGGATCACAGCCGAGATATCGGTTTCGTTCTGGCTGAGATCAAGGAAAAGGTCCTTGCCGGTCAGGTCACGGAGATATTGGAGATACCCGGCAACATTGACCGCCTCGATCGAGGCCTTGACGATGTTGATCATTCGCTCATCTTCGCCGCTGGCTTTGATGTAACGGAAATTCTTTGGATCGAGCCGGCCGTTCTTGTCGAGTTTGCCGCGGGCCGAGAGTTCGAACTCAGACTGAAGGTCAAGCTGATTTTTGGCACGCTCATCGTTGATCATATTGCTAAGATCGACGAGCGGACGCCTGTTTATCATTTCAGGAAGCGCGAGCGGGTCAGTCGGATTGACCGGTTGCGGGTTCGTATTCGCATTCGCAACCTGGCCGTTCGTGTTCGCATTCCCGAGCGGCGGCGTGTTTCCGCCGCGGGTTGGGTCAGTACCGGCGACCTCGTCTTCCACCTTGAATGGCGAATCAAGATCGTCTCCCTTTACCGCGTTGGGGTTCGCCTTCGGCAAACGCGGGGCCCTGCTGAGCACGCCGCCGCCGACAGGCGGTGGAGGAGTGTAAACAGGTGTTGTAGGATTAAAGCCGAATGTCGGATTCTCATTCGCGGCCTGCATCGCGGCAAATTGCTCCGGGTTCGCGATCTGGAAATATCCTTCCGGGTAGTCGATCGGCCCGGTCTGGCCGGTGACATCTACGAAAGTGATGTCCGCCTCGCCGAGGTCGATCCGCTCATAAGACGCATCAACGAATTCGCGGTCGGTGCCAAAAAGCACTGCCCCAACATAAACCGTATCGAGTACCTGACAAACGCGGCCGACGAACGGGCTTTCGCAGCCTTTCATCGTCAAAAGGCTCGTCTGGCCCGCGACTCCAAAGAAAAGCAGGTTCGCGAGCACGGAAACGCCGAGGATCTTATAGATCCGCGGCGAGAGTTGCCATCCGCGAAGTTCGTAATTTTGGAGAAACTCCTTTCCTGCCGGCGTCTGAACGGCATTTTCTGTCCCTATGTATGATTGCTCTTGGCTCATAACTGCTATAATTTCCGATAAATAACGGCCGAAACTACTGGCTACGTGAAATTAGACGCAAAACATCGCAAATTCGTTGCGATGCAAACGAGAATTCTAACACTTCGGCAAGGGCTTTGAAAGGATTTTGCACGTAGCCGCCGACGATTTTTTGGTTCCACGATGCCACGCTCCGATTCCCGAAACCGTTCCCGCCGCCGAAGCGGCCCCCGAAAGAATGAACGGACAGATAAACGACGGCTTGCAGGGAAAAGTTCGCCCGCCGATTCGGCCCCACGCGGCCCTCGGAGTGATCCGGCCGAGGTTCGCCGCCTGCTTGATGGCATCGGTGTGCCGGAACCCGTGCCTTTTGCTCCTGATCCGTTCCAGCTCGAGGCGCTGGCGGCGATAGAAAACGAGGACGTGCTCGTCACCGCGCCGACCGGCAGCGGCAAAACCTGGATCGCCCGCGAAGAGATCCGCCGCCTTCTCGCCGCCGGCAAGCGGGCATGGTACACAACGCCGCTCAAGGCCCTTACCAACTCGAAATATCTCGAATTTTCCGACGAATTCGGAGCCGCGAACGTCGGCATTCTGACCGGCGACCGCAAGGAAAACTCCGGTGCGCCGCTGATCGTTGGGACAACCGAGATCTTTCGCAATCAGCTTTTTGACGCCCTTCGCGAAGGGGCGGAGGTGCGAACCGATCTCGTTATTCTTGACGAGGCACATTACCTTTCCGATGAGGAACGTGGGCACGTTTGGGAGGAATCGATCATCCTGACGCCGCCGCGGATACGGATGCTGCTACTTTCGGCAACGGTTGGGCGGGCGGAGGAATTTGCCAACTGGATGGCCGAGGTCCGCGGTGTGCGTGTTCGCGTGATCAATCGAGCGGGAACGCGGCCAGTCGAGCTTCGGGCGGCGTATCTCTCAAAAGATCTCGAGCTATTTCCGTTGTTCGATGCGTCGGGTAAATATGATTCACGCATCGACCAAATGGCCGCCAAACGCAGCTCCGGCGGAGAAAACTATCGCCGCCGCCGAAACTAGAAACGGCCGCCCATTTTCCGGACAGCCGCTTATTATCGATCTCTAAATCGCATTCTACTTCACCAATATCGCCATAAGTTGGTCGATGTCCGTTTGCGGAACGCTGATGTCGAATGAGACGTCGGAACCGTTCCGGGTGAGTTTGACCCGCTCGATGAGCCGTGCGTAAAGCTGCTGATCCGGCCGCTTTGAGCTGCCGAGGGCCATCTTGCCGAAGCTCTGCATCACTTCCATCGTGTCGTAGAGCTGTTCGGCCTGTGCCGGCTGCTTCGTCCGGGCGGTCATTCCCATCTGCATTTCGCCGGCGACGATGTCCATGCTGCCATAAGCGGTCTGGATGGCGTCGATGCTCGAACCGAGCTCGTCATTATCAAGCGGCAGAAAGTCGCTCATGCCCGCAGGCACCTTTGACGCAAAGTTCATTACACCAAAGGGCTTTTTGTTGAGCAGGTCGACGACATCCTTGCCGATCTTCGAGCGGCCTTCTGCCATCTCGCGGACGCGTTCCGGAATTCCGGCCGCGATGGTGTTTCCATCGATCGCCATTATTGCCATTTCCGTCGAAGCGAACCCGAGGGCCTTGTCGATCATTCCCCTATTTTCGGGGTCTTTGGTTGCCGCATCATCGGCTTTCTTCTGGGCATATTCCTTGAACGAGAAAACGAAGATCGTGCGGCCGTTGATCGATTCTTCCTTGTACTTTCCGCCCGCTGCTTCCTTTGCCGCGGCAATCACCGACGATGCGCTGCCGCTTCCGCGGGCGATCATCACCGGAGCCATATCATACTTGCCCTTGCCGGTCTGCTTTACGGTCATCCCCGCAACAACCAGGTCAAACGACCGAAGCTGGATGCCCGACTTCTGCTCAAATTCGCCGAGCTTGTCCATCCATTTGTTGAGCATATCCGGCTTTGACGACAGAATGAACGGGAACGCCTCGCTGAACCCGCGGCTTACGTCGAAGGTCATTACCGCATCCGATGCCGGAAGCATCGAAACCAGTTGGTTGGTCTTAACGCGTTTAGTGTTTTTGGTCGCGACCGAATCGGAAGGCATGGAGCCGTAAGCAATGGCGACCGCGAAAAGTGCGAAAAAGGCAAGAAATTTAATGCGCATAATACCTCAAATCAGATGGGATCAAATAGATGACCAATTTACAGATGTATCACAATACCCTAACGGTTTGCCAATAATTTTTGTTAGCTCAGCTTTTTTTCGCTTCGCGGTCCTTTATTACCTCAAATTCGAACCGAAGTTCCTTGCCCCGCATTATGTAGCAGAGATATTGCTCCCAAAACTTCCGCAAGAACCGCATTGAGGGCATCCGCCCGTCAAGATTGACCAAAAACTCGACGCCAAGGGCTTTCCAGAGCCCCGCCATCGAGCAATAGACCGAAACGGGCCGGAGCTGCACATCGGTATAGAAGTCAAAGACCTGCCGACCGGGCTGGAACGTGTTGAAGGTGTAGCTATTGATGTGGTTGCGGTGGGTCGGATCGTTTGCCCAATCGGCGTTCGAATAGTGCGGCGTCGCGATGCGAATATGCCCGCCGGGCTTGGCGATGCGGTGGAGTTCGCCGATGAACGCCATCACATCCGGCACGTGCTCGACCACGTGGCTGGCGATGATCAGGTCAAATTCGTCGTCCGGAAAGGGATACGGCACCTCGCCAAGGTCGTGGATAACGTCCGCACCCGTCCGCGGGTTGTTATCGAGCCCGATCGCTCCCTCAAATTTGTTAACGCCGCAGCCGACGTCGAGTATCTTCATCATCGAAACCCTAGGTGAAAATGTGGAAAAGTGCAACGGAGCCAAGGTGAAAAGGTGACCTTTTCACCTTCTCCCTTTTTCACTCAAATAATAGTGCCAGAGCAGCCTTGCTGCCGCCGAGCGGAAGGGCCGCCAGCGTTCGGCGATGGCTAGAAATTCGTCTGCCTGCGGCTTCGGCTCGCCCGAGATCTTGGTCCACGCCGTATGCAGAGCGATGTCGCCTCGCGGCATAACGTCTGGCCGTAGCAACGCCATCAACAGATAGATGTCGCTCGTCCACTCGCCGACGCCCTTGAGCCGCTGAAGCTCGGCTTTTACGTCCGCATCGGGCAGGCCGGCGATGGCTTCAAGGTCGATACTGCCACCCAAGATCGCTTCGGCCAGATGCCGGGCGTAAGACGCTTTCTGACGGCTGAAACCGATCGACCGGAGTTCAACGTCATCGAGCGTCAGCACGGCGTCGGGCGTGATAGCTCCAAGATGCCGCTCGAGCTTATCGAAGCAGGCCTTCGCCGAGGCAAGTGAGACCTGCTGCTCCAAAATGATCTGCAAAAGCGTCGCGAAACCCGGCTCGCGGTCCCAAAGCGGCGGCGTCCCGTGCGCTTCAAGCACCGCAGCCATGTGCGGGCACCGTCGGCCAATCTCGTCGCACGCCACCGTGAGCGTTTTTGCGTTCAAGGGTTTCAACAAATCTCGATGCTGCATGATATCAATTTCTAATTGATCGCGCTGTTTCGCGGCAAGCAGATTATCGACGGAATGAAGGCCGGCTGAAGCCGGGACTCAAATCGTTACCAGATCGATGGGACGGCGGATTCGTCGAACTCGGCGGAGGTTCCGTCGGGGAGAATGTGGATGACGCGGCTGAAGCCTTGGGCGCGGAGCGGCGGCGAGAGCATCCCGATGCGGTGGCAATTTGCCCGCGGGACCTTGTGCTTAGAGAGCGGGTGAGACTCGGAGCACATCAGGGCCGTCGGCGTTTCGGCAGCGATCTCGACGATGCGGCCGATGCCCCAGGCGAGGCCTTCCGGCGTGGGCCGCGTCTTGCCGCCGCACTCGGGAAGGTGTTCGTAGCCGATGCCTTGCCCGCGGAGAAGCTCGGCGAGAACCATCCCATTGAACTGCGGCCAGCGCGAACGTGCCACGCTCCGCACATCGCAAACGAACCCGACGCCATACTTCCGCAAGAGCTCAAGAAAATACCCAAACTCATGCCTGCCATGGCCGATGGTGTAGATCTCAGTTAGCACAAGGCAGCACCTTTACGGTCGCGGACTTTACACTATGTATGCCGTTGCCGTCGTCGGTTCCTACCAGCAAGCGATGAAGGCCCGGTTCTGCATTCGACAGGTCCCAAATAACTTTCGCACCGTTGCCGATGATGCGGCCTGTACTTACTGCGTAGCTGTAAAGCAGCGGGTCGTTTTCAGGATCGGTTGCCATGGTTTCTACTCGCACAGACCTGACATCAGCCTCGCTGCACGAAGCCGCGATCTGAGAATCGCTGAGGGTAACTCTTTCGACCTCCGAAAAAAAGTTGCTTTCGCGAATCTTCCCGACCATCATCGAAAACTCGGAACGGACCGAACAGGGCGTCGAGGCATCCACGGGTTCAACGATCAACTCAACGCGCACAAAGCCGGATGCATTGACGTAACCCGGTGTTCGCTGCGAACCAGCCTTGATCTCTGCTCTGAGCGAACCTTGCCCCGAGACGACCTTTCCATTCCGCGCCGCCCACATAAAGCGGAGTCCTTTTGTTTCCTGGAATGGAAGAAAGGCCCGAACTTCGAAGGTGTCACCTTTCCTGACTCGCCACCTTTGCGAAGAGATGCCTACGTTGATCTCAGAGCACGCTCCCGCCCCACTTGAAAGCACCGGCATTCCCGGAAGCACCAAGTTCTGGCCATGCGTGGAAATAGCCAGAAACAAGATCACAAGAAAAATGCTCGATCGGGCAGTCATCTGCTTAGGCCGAGTAAGGCGAAAAGTGGATCATCTTACAATGTCTTTAGGGGTCGCGGGCACATCGGGTACGGCTGAGAGGTATTCTTCGTAGTCCTTTACGGAACCTCGCCGCGACTCTTTCTCGAGGAACTCGGGGTCAAGCATCGCATCGAGTTTCTCCGCTGCGGCACTTGCAAGAAATTGCTCGACCGAGAAACCGCGTTCCCGAGACAGTTGTTCGATCCTTCTGAGCAAGAAATCCGGAAGTTTTAACGTTACAGCATTCATTTGTTCAACAACCCCAAAAACTCAGCGGGCGTGACCGCTTCGATCCCGTAGACTTCCATATTACCAAAATCTGCCTTATTGAACGTAACAATATATCGGCTGTTGGATTCGATCGCTAACTCGAGTACAAAGTCATCGTCAGCATCCTTGAGAAGCGGCCGCCAGGAAAACCGCATCTCGTGCTTATGACAGAACTTAAGAAAATGGCGAATGAAGCTCAATCCGTTTTCCGCAGTTCTGCCGGGTGGTATGTGCTTAGGCCGGAGCAGAACATCGACGTATTCAAAATAAAGCGTTATGGAAACGGCCGGTTGGAATCTCGGATCAGGGATCATTGAGAGTAGCTTAAATGAAGCCCCGTTTCGGCTTCGAACAGCGGAAACAAGCACATTAGTGTCGATGACGATCCGCATCTCGCTATTTCTCTCTGACGTAAAGATTATCCTAAACTCCAACTATTCCCGAAGTTGATCAATCGGGAAAATCCGTTTCGGGCGACTGGTCGGCTGATGTAGATAGCATTGAATTGATAAAGCCGGTCTGTTCCCACTTCATCCAAAGCCGGAGGGCTGAGCGATAGGCGGCGGTCCTGCGGCGGGCGAATTTGGAGAGAAGCCAGGCCGCGGCGAGTCTTTCGGGACCCACGGGCGTAGCGTCGGATCCTTTTTTGAGGTCGGATCCGAGCTGATCGATCCAGACGTCGCAATCGTGGAGTTCGCCGAGGTGGCCTTGCATTTTGGCAATCTCGGACGCGCGGCCGGACCACGCTTCATCTGTTTGATCAGTAAATATCTCGACGGCGTAGCGAAGGTGTTTGCCGGCGATACGGAGTTTGTGCAGGCGGCGAACGCGGAAAGGGCTGTAGAGCGCCGGACCCAGTGCGCAAAATTCATCGATGCGGCTGCGGATCACGCTTTCGGCGGCTTCGAGGATCAAGTCGTCTGCCGCCGATTTCGGCGACGACATTTTGCGAAGGTAGCGGGCCGAAAGCCCCTCGAGCTTTTCCATTCTCTCGGTCGCGAGATACGGGTCGAGGGCGAGAAAGGCCTCTTGGCGGGACGAACGCAGGCGTTCGATAAATGCATCTATGCCCTCTGCGACTTCCGGGTCATCGGCCTTTGCACGGAATTTGAGTAGGGAACTGACGCCGACATCGGCGTCGCGGACCTCGCCGAGCGCGCTGGCGACCCGTTTAAGCTCACGGACCAGCGAGTCCGACCGAGGGCCGGCACCGACCACTTTCAAGTCGCCGATGAGGCTGCGAAGACGCCTGATCGCAACCCGCATGGCGTGGATGCCTTCGGTGCGGTCGGGGTCGAGTGCCGCCTCGCGAAAGGAAAGCACCTCGCCAAAACGCACGCTGAAAAGCTGGCGAACCCACGTCCGCAAACCCTCTGCCTCACCAGGCAATGCAACATTTCGAGCTTTGGCCACTTAACGCAAGATTAACACAAGCCGAAGTGGAAGATGTTACGAAGTTATTCCTCTGATCTCCTCAACCGCTTGCGGATTTTCAAGTGCCGATAGGTCGCCCGGGTCTTCGCCGAGATAGGCGGAGCGGATAACGCGGCGCATCACCTTTGCGTTACGGGTTTTCGGCAAAGCCGAGACGAAATGGATCTTCGATGGTGCCAGCGGCTTGCCCATGTCTTTGGCGACGAGGGCGCGAAGCTCCGCTTCTAGTGATGAGTGAGGAGTGAGGAGTGACGAGCCTTTGAGTTCGGACTCGTTTTCGTTGTTAGATGTGAGGTTCTCTTCCGTCGCTCCATCCTCGTCACTCGTCACTGGTCCCTTGTCACTTGCGCTCTGTCCCTCGCCACCTATCACTACAAAAGCGACCATTGCGGTGCCTTTTACTTCGTCGGGGACGCCGATTACGGCGGCTTCGGTGACAAGCGGATGGGCGACGAGCAGGCTTTCGACCTCGGCGGGGCCGACGCGTTTGCCGGCGACCTTTAGCGTGTCGTCGCTGCGGCCGAGGATGAACCAGTGGCCGTCTTTGTCGCGCATCGCGAAATCGCCGTGGACCCAGATGTCTTTGAACCGCCGCCAATAGGTGTCGAGATAGCGTTCCTTTTCCTGCCAAAATCCGCGAGCCATGCCGATCCACGACTGTTTGATAACGAGCTCGCCGACCTTGCCGGGGCCGACCGGATTGCCGTCGTCATCCAAAATATCAACATCCATTCCCGGGCAGGGAGCCGGGAAGGAACAAGGCTTGATCGGCAGTAGCGGATTGCCCATCAAGATGCCGCCGGCGATCTCCGTCCCGCCGGAGTAATTGATGATCGGAAGTTTGCTATTACCGACCTTTTCAAACAGCCACCACCAAGGCGCCGGATTCCAAGGCTCGCCGGTCGAGGCAAAGATGCGAAGCGAGGAAAGATCGTGCCTTTCATGCGGAGCTTTCCGGCTCCCCTCCTCCTTACGAAGGAGGGGTACGGCTTCAGCCGGGGGGTGGTTCTCTGCGTCAAAAGGGAGAACCACCCCGTCAGCCGAAGCGGCTGCCACCCCTCCTTCGTAAGGAGGGGAGCTATCTTCGCTCGCTGCTAACGATCTTATCAGCGTTGGGGAAATGCCAAGCACCTCGACCTTGTGTTTGGCGCAGAATTCCCACATGCGATCGGGCGTTGGGTAATCGGGGGCGCCGTCGTAGATGCAGATCGTCGCACCGTTGATGAGCGCGCCGTAGATCAGCCACGGGCCCATCATCCAGCCGATGTCGGTGTACCAACTGATGCGGGTGCCTTTACCGACATCCGTCCCAAACGCCATATCCTGCGCCGCCTTGATCGGAAAGCTCGCATGCGTATGAGCGATGCCCTTTGGCTTGCCCGTCGTGCCGGAGGTGTAGAGGATAATGAGCGGGTCTTCGGCGGAGGTGGGTTCCGGGGTAATCTCTCCGAAACCCAAGTTCATTAAGTCGTGCCAAAAGTTCTGATATAACGGCGAATCGAATTCAATACGCCGGTAGTTTTCGACGACGATGACCTTTTGAATTGTCGGTACGTCTGATACCGCCTTTTTGGCAGTCGAGAGAGCGTCCACTGACTTACTACGTCTCGAAAAACTCTCGCATGTAAACAGGCCGTTCGCATTGACTGCGTTGAGGCGAGCCGAAATTGCCGAAACACCGTAGCCAGAGAAAACTGGCACAGCGATAGCTCCGATTCGGTTTATAGCAAGTAATGCCACTAGAGTGGCTGGAATCATCGGCATATGAATACCGATTGCATCACCTTTATTAAAGCCATTGACTCGTAGACCAGATACGCAACACTCTACGAATTGAAATAACTCTTCGTACGTTAGCGTTTCTGATTTTCCGTTTTCCCCCTCCCAGATCACCGCTGGCTGGTCCCTCATCTCATCCGTCTGCCATCGGTCGAGACACATGGTGGTGATGTTGAGTCCGGCACTGTCGGAACCGCCTGCGTGAGCGGGCGGCCAGTTCGTTGAATCGGGGCCACCTTTCTGACCCCCCGCTGACGCAGGGGGTTCTGACCTGAACCACGTCGGAAACTCGACGCCGTCAGAGATATCCATCAGCCTCTCGTACGGCGGGTCGAATTTGATGTCGAGGAATTTCAGGACCTCTTCGGTGAATTTTTCGACATCCCGGATCGAGAATTCGTAAAGCTCGTCCCAGGTCGAAACGCCGACTTGTCGCATAAATTTCGTTAGCTGTGCGCGTTCGATGACGTCGGGCGTCGGCCGCCAGGCAATTGGCTGATCGTCAAGAAGATTCGTGTCCTGCATGTTGGAGTGATTTTAACGCAAAGTCGCCAAGCCGCTAAGACGCTATGGCTCGCCAACAAAAATTTCTTTGCGGCTTTGCACCTTTGCGGCTTTGCGTTGAAAATCTTGAACATGAGCATCGAACTTCCTAATAACCTCTTCGCCGGGAAGACGGCGATCGTTACGGGGGCATCGCGGGGCGTCGGGCGGGCGACGGCGGAACGGCTTGCCGAGGGCGGGGCGAATGTTGTCGTCAATTATCTGCAGAACCACGCCGAGGCGGATGAGACCGTCAATCGCTGCACCTCGCTTGGGGTAAAGGCGATCGCCATCGCCGGCGACGTCTCGGAGTTCGCGGCCGCCCGCAAGGTTGCCGAAAAGGCGGTCGAAGAGTTCGGCGGCATCGACCTGCTAGTGCTCAACGCCGGTATCTGGGAAGGAGCACCGATCGAGGAGATGTCCGAAGAGACGTGGAACCGCGTGCTCAATACGAATCTCAAGTCGGCGTGGGCAATGTCAAAGGCTTGCGTGCCGGCGATGAAGAAACGCGAGTCGGGAGCGATCGTGCTTGTCTCTTCGACCGCCGGCCAACGCGGCGAGGCAAATTTCTCGAACTATGCCGCCTCAAAGGGCGGACAGATCTCGTTCACGAAGGCCCTGGCCACGGAGCTTTGCCCGAAGATCCGCGTCAACTGCGTCGCACCGGGTTGGATAGAAACGGCGATGGTCCGGCCCGCGTTTGAAGATAAGGACTATGAACGGTCTGTCATCGAATCAATTCCGCTAAAACGCATTGCGACCACGGATGATGTCGCGCTCGCGATATGCTTTTTGCTCTCGCCTTGGGCTCAGCACATCACGGGCGAAATAATGAATGTGAACGGCGGTGCCGTGCTCTGCGGATGAGCCCGTTTGTGACGGTTGGCACATTTTCGCGGCCGGTTTTGTGGTAACCGATTAACGGACGGCCTTACCATGAACACCAACAGCCTAAGCGATTTCCAAAGCCACTTTGCCGCACTCCCGGCAAGCTCTAACTACGTTGAGAACCTGATCGGCAATACGCCGCTGCTTGCCATCCATTGCCACTACAAGGGCAAACGCCGGACCGTTTTCGCTAAAGCAGAGCACCTGAACCTTTCGGGGAGCATCAAGGACCGGATGGCGTTCCACATCCTGAAGTGCGCCTATCGCGACGGAGCGATCCGCCGCGGCGATGTGATCGCGGAGGCGACCAGCGGCAATACGGGTATCGCTTTTGCCGCGATCGGGCATGCCTTTGGCAATCCGGTCCACGTTTTTATGCCCGAGTGGATGAGCCAGGAGCGTATCTCGCTGATGAAGAGCTATGGAGCGGAGGTCACGCTCGTCTCGCATGAAGACGGCGGATTTCTCGGCAGCATCGAGATGGCCGATGCGCTCAAATATGAGCACGGACGCGTCTTTCTGCCGCATCAGTTCTCTAACCTCGCAAACCCCGAAGCACATTACGAAACCACGGCGCCCGAGATCTGGGACCAGCTAGGAAGGGTCGGCTTTGAGCCGGATGCTTTCGTCGCAGGGGTCGGGACAGGCGGGACGATAATGGGATGCGCAGCGTATTTCAGGGAACGCGACCCCGGGATAAAGCTTTACCCGCTTGAACCGGCCGAGTCGCCGACGCTCTCGACCGGCCACAAGGTCGGCAGCCATCGAATACAGGGCATCTCGGACGAATTCATCCCGGCGATCTGCGACCTCGCGAAGCTCGATGAGGTCATCAGCGTTTCGGACGGCGACTCGATCCTGATGGCGCAGAAGCTGGCAAAGGACCTCGGGCTTGCCGTCGGCATTTCGTCGGGAGCGAATTTCCTTGGAGCTCTTATCGCTCTGGATCGGCTCGGCGGCGATGCGATAGTCGCAACGGTTCTGTGCGACGACAACAAGAAATACCTGAGCACCGACCTCGTCCGCGATGAGCCCGTAAAGGAAGGCTATCTCTCGCCGGACGTCCGGCTTTTCGGGTACCAGACCATCGGCCGTGTCGATCAGTCAGCCGTCCACGCCGGCGACTGAAAGCCGCCATCAGCCAAACTTGACAATGCCATAAGAAACGGTTGAACTTCTCCATTGACCGTGAGCGAAAGGCAAGCACCTACCGTGATGAAATTTGGCGGGACGTCGGTTGGCGACGTCGCGGCTTTCGAGCGCGTTGTTCACGTGGTTTCGAGCCAGATCGAGCGGCGGCCGGTCGTGGTCGTCTCCGCAATGACGAAGGTTACCGACGCACTGCTGGCGGCATTTGAAACGGCGAAGAAAGGCGATTTTACCCTGGCGATCGCATCGCTTGAACCGCATTTTGAACGTCACGTCGAGGTCGCCGGGCACTTCATTCCCGCCGGCGGGCCGAATCTTTTTGCGACCGAGCTCGACCTTGCTCGCGGCGAGATCGCGGACCTGCTGCTTCGCACGTCGCGGCGTTCGCTGCCGCTCTCGATGCTGAAAGACGCGATCGTCTCTTATGGCGAGCAGCTTTCTTCGAGGCTGCTGGCTGAGGTGCTACGGTCGCGGGGAGTGCGGTCGCGGCATTTCGATTCGCGGCGGCTGATCGTGACGGACGATGAGTTCGGCTCGGCGACGCCGATAATGGACGAAACGGCGGAGCTTGTCCGGCTCGAGATCGCACCCGCAGCAGCGGCGGGCGAGGTGCCGGTGATGGGCGGCTTTATCGCCGGAAACCGTGCCGGCGAGACGACAACGCTTGGCCGCGGAGGCTCGGATTTTTCGGCCGCGATAGTTGCGGCTGCGATAGATGCTGGCGAGCTGCAGATCTGGACGGACGTTACGGGCGTGATGACCTGCGACCCGCGGATCTGCAGCGATGCAAGGACGATCCCCGTGCTTTCATACGAAGAGGCGGCCGAGCTTGCCTATTTCGGGGCGAAGGTTCTTCATCCAAAAACCATAAAACCGGCGGTCGATCACGGCATTCCGGTCCGCGTTTGTAACACATTTGAGCCCGAGGCCGTCGGTACGATGGTCGTCGCCGAATCGGGAGAAGCGCCAAACAAGATCAAGTCGATCGCAAGCAAAAAGGGCATTACGATCTTGCGTATCACCTCGGCACGAATGCTCGGGAGCTACGGCTTTATGAGCGCGGTCTTTCAGGTCTTTGACCGCTACCGGACGGTGATCGACGTCATCTCGACCTCAGAAGTTTCCATCGCTCTGACACTTGATTCGACCGCATCGCTCGACAAGATCGTAGAGGAACTCTCGCGGCTTGGCGACGTCGAGGTCGAGCCGAACTACGCCGTGATCTGCGTCGTCGGCGAAGGCCTGCGTGCCTCGACCGGCCTTGCATCAAAGATCTTTTCGACGATCGAAGACGTCCACGTCGAACTCGTCTCGCATGGCGCTTCAGCCGTGAATCTAACCTTTGTCGTCCGAGAGGATGATGCGGGCGTTGTTATCAAGAGGCTCCACAGCGAGTTCTTTTAGTTCTCGGGTAGTGGACTAACTGAGATTCGCCTGAAAATCCCTCTCGCGATAAATCCAACTACCAAAACGATCAAGCCCGCAACTATCGTCACAGGCGGAAGCGAAATAGCCAGTGCGATGCAGAACGTCAGGCCGAGGATTGCGACCCATTTCGGATAGAGTTTGTTTTCCTTCGCAAGCTTCAGTGCGCAGATGTTGGCGATGCCGTAGTAGATGAGTATGGTGAAAGCCGCGGCGGAGACGACGAATTGGAGCGTGCCGAAGATGGCGAGGAAGATGATGACCATGCCGGTCAGGATGATGCCGTAGCTCGGAACTGCGTGCTTTTCTGTGACATGTTCCAGAAAAGCGGGCAGGTCGCGGCGGCGTGCCATCGCGAACATCATCCGCGAGATGCCGACGATCTGGCTCAGCAGCACGCCGAACATTGCCGTCGCGGCGCCGATTCCTACGATCCAGAAAACTCCGGGAAGCGGGAAGCCCTTCGCAGCTTCCTGCAGCGGCGAACTGTTTTGTGCGAGTGCCGTCGAACCTACCGAACCGACCGCAACCAGAGCCACCGACATATAGAGCACCACCGATACGACGAGCGTGATGATCACGGCACGCGGTATCGTCCGTTTCGGGTCGTGGACCTCTTCGCCGAGCGTTGCGATCCGGGCGTAGCCGGTGTAAGCAAAGAAGAGAAGCGCCGCCGATTCGGCGATACCGAAATAGCCCGTCGGGGCAAATGGCGTAAGGTTGCTGAGGTCAAATGACGAAATCCCCGCTAGTACAAAACAGATCAAAGTTAGGAGCGTTATTGCAACGATGAAGGTGTTGAACCTTCCGGCTTTCTTTATGCCGAAAAGGTTGGCGGTGGTCAGAAGAATTGCCGCACCGACAGCGGCATATTGTGCAGGAATTGACGGCACAAGCTGAGAAAAATAGGCACCGAAACCGAGTGCGACCGTCCCGCCCGCCGCAAGCTTACTGGCGAGGAACATCCACCCGGCGGCGAAGCCAAACCAGGGATTCAAGAGCCGATAGCCGTATTCATATGTACCGCCGGATTGCGGGTAGGTCGCGGCGAGTTCGGCAGAGCTCAGTGCGTTGCAGGTAGCCGCGATGCCGGCGATACCTAGACCAATGATGAACGCGGGCCCGGCAACTCCGGCGGCGACACCTGTGACCACAAATATGCCCGCACCGATGATCGCGCCGAGCCCGATGCCGACCGCGTCAATGAGCGTTATGTCGCGACGAAGCGAGCCGGGTGATCCTGGATTTGATGTCGATGCCATTCCGGTTTCTGTTATTGAAGCATTCTATTTCGCTGCCCGCAAAGAATTTAGTGGGAAGGCCAAGCATTTCGCTGTGCGATAATTTCCGGAAGTCAGGAAAAGACCCGGAGGTTGTCGGATGGAACAAATTGAAAAGGAAGTTGTAAAGAAGGAGATCAAGGCGGAGCGGTGGGCGATAGTTGATCAACTGGACGAATGGCTTGAAATACCGATGCTGGTGCTGAGCATCATTTGGCTGGTCCTGCTCGTGCTTGAGATGACGCGGGGCATCAGCCCGTTTCTCGAAACGCTCGGGAATGTGATCTGGATAATCTTCGGTATTGACTACGGCATCAAGCTGGTGCTGGCACCGGAAAAGTTTGAGTATATAAAGCGGCATTGGCTGACGCTGCTCGCTCTCGCACTTCCGGCACTGCGTATCTTTCGGGCGTTTCAGGCGTTCCGGCTACTCCGAGCTGCACGTGCGGCGCGCGGCCTGCGGTTGGTGCGGCTGTTGACGTCGCTAAACCGGGGCATGCGTTCGCTCGGCTCGGCTTTCAGCCGTCGGGGCTTGGGTTATGTGCTGATGTTGACGCTTTTCGTTATAGTAGGCGGAGCCGCCGGAATGTATAATTTCGAGGAAGGTATTGAGGGCGGCTTCGTGAGTTACGCGGATGCATTGTGGTGGACGGCCATGATGATAACGTCGATCGGCTCAGACTATTTTCCGAAAACTGCCGAGGGACGAATGCTCTGTCTTCTGTTGGCGGTATATGGTTTCGCCGTTTTCGGGTATATGACGGCAACGCTCGCGACCTTCTTTATTCAACGCGACAAAGAGACGGCTCCCGACCGCGGTGAACCATGCATTGCCGACCTGCAAAGTGAACTCAAGGAACTGAAGGCAATGTTGGCCGACCGATTACCCCAGAACTAAGATGGAACTTTTTGAACTTACGAAAGCTTTGATGGACATTCCATCCGTTTCCGGCGAAGAGGAAGCGGTGGGATTCTTTCTGCGAGACCATCTAACGGAACTCGGGTGGACGGTCGAGCTTCAGCCGGTCTCAGAGAATCAGAACAACGTCATCGCGACGTTGAACGACAACCCGAGGGTCTGGCTCTCGACGCATATGGACACGGTGCCGCCGTTCATCCCGCCGACCGAGGACGACGAGAAGATCTATGGCCGCGGAGCGTGCGATGCAAAGGGCATCATCGCGGCCCAGATAACCGCGGCGGAACGATTGAGGAGCGAGGGTATCGAGGACATCGGGCTGCTTTATACGGTCGAGGAAGAGCGGGCATCGACCGGGGCGAAGGCGGTGAATGGCCATCCGCTGGCAGCCAAATGCGAGTATATGATCAACGGCGAGCCTACGGACAATGACCTCGCGATCGGTTCCAAGGGTTCGTTTCGGCTGCTGATCAAAACGTCCGGAAAGGCCGCACATTCGGCGTACCCCGAAGAGGGCGATTCGGCTATCGAGACGCTGCTGGACATTCTCGACGATATACGCCGCACGCATTTCCCGCATGATGACTTTTTTGGCGAAACGACCGTAAATATCGGTACGATCGACGGCGGGCTTGCACTCAACGTTATTCCGCCGCGGGCCGAAGCCGGCTTGCTCATTCGCCTGACCACAAAAAGAGAGCCCATCGAACAGGCTCTCCAAAGCGTCATCCGCGGACGCGGCGACATTGAGGTTCTCTCGTGCAGCGAACCGGTAAAGCTCCATCCGGTAGAAGGCTTTACGCAAAAGGTCGTCCGCTTCACGACCGACATCCCGCACATGCCCAATTGGGGCAAACCGCTCCTCCTCGGCCCCGGCTCGATACTAGTCGCCCACACAAAGGATGAATTCGTGCTCAAGGCAGACCTGGAAAAGGCGGCCGAGCTTTACAGTCAGCTGGTTAAGGAACTGCTCGCCCGGCCACCTGTTTAGCCTAGAATCCGAATCGTGTTCCAACAGCGGAAGAGCAACCTTGGCCTACTTCGTCGCCGTTTGGTGCAAAGAACTGGACGCCACCCGAAGATGTGTAAGAGTTCGCGTCCGAACTTAACTCTAGTTGATGGGTCACGATCACCCACCCGGTCGGGGCTCCGACGGGGCTGAAACTAAAGCTTTTGAACTTGAATGAATAGGTATTACCGGATTCGTGTCGCCAGACACCGTGTTCCGGCGTTCGCAGCGATTGGGGTATTCCGCTGGTTGACCCGACGGAAGTTCCGCCCTGAGCGAACGTTCCAATTGAATTGAAGGTCGTTATAGTGTCCCCGGTCAGGCAATTCTCGATCGTTACGACCGCGTCCCAAGTTCCGGCTAGACGCCCGCCACCCTTACTCTCACTTTGACCCAAGGCAGAACCCGGTGCGATGGCAAGCCCAAAAACGACGAAACTCGCGAGTGCGAAAACTGACAGTGTTTTTTTCATTGTATTTTCCTTTTTTCCTTACTGGATTTCAGACAAAACTTTATTTTGTTTGGCTGATGTGTGCCATAATCCTTCAAACTAGTTGTGAAAATCGTTAGGATCCGCATGAAAATATGTGAAGATTTCTGAATTTCGGATGGAAACGCCCAGGGATGACATTTTCGAGTTCGAAGGATTCAGGCTCGACACGGCGAAAAGGCTTTTGACGGATAGCTCCGGAGCGGTCGTCGCGTTGATGCCTAAGGTCTTTGATACGCTTGTTTTCCTAGTTGAAAATGCCGGAAATGTGGTTTCAAAGGATGAGCTGCTTTCGAAGATCTGGGCCGACACCATCGTCGAAGAGAACAATCTGACGCAGAATATCTCGTCACTGCGCCGAGTTTTGGGCGAAAAGCCCGGTGAACACAAGTTCATATCGACCATTCCGGGCCGAGGTTATAAATTTGTTGCAGCGGTGAGCCGGCCGGACGCAGGCTTATCGGGAGATACACCGGAAGATGCTGCGGTTGTGTCGCCGGTGGGCTCCTTCGAGGGAACTTCTTCCGCCAACGGTGAAACGGTGCCCGCGAAATCCGAGCGGGAGCGGCATTTACCTCCATATCGGCCCGCAATTCTTTACGCGGGATCTGCGATCCTGGGAATAGCGGTAATTTTTGCGGTATACCTTATATGGTTCAAAGCCCCCGCCGCAGACCAATCGATACGGTCGGTGGCGGTGCTTCCATTTAAGAACTCGAGCCAACTCCCCGATACGGAATATCTTACCGACGGCATTGCGGAAAACGTGATCAACGGCCTGTCGCGACTGACGACCCTCAAAGTAATGTCGCGGAATTCGACCTTTCGTTTTCGAGAAGACCAGACAAATATCCGGCAAATCGGCACTCAGCTTGATGTAGATGCGGTCGTTACGGGAGATGTTCGGCAGATAGGGACTGACTTTGTTATCAACGTTCGGCTTATCGATGCTCGCGACGAACGGCAGATCTGGGGCAATCAATACGTTCGTAGTTCTGTCGATATCATAGCCGCCCAAAATGACATCGCACAGGCGGTCGCGCAGAATCTGCGCCTCAAACTTACGCCATCGGACACACAGCTTTTGGCGAAACGGGATACAGAAAATCCTGAAGCATGGCAGCTATATCAACGAGGTCGGTTTCACGTTTTTCGATTGACCCCGCCCGAGGTGCAGAAGGGGATCGGATATTTCCAGCAAGCGATCGCGATCGACCCGGAATATGCGCCCGCCTATTCGGGAATCTCCGATGCTTATCGTTCGCTTGCTCTGAGCACCGAAATGCCACCGGTCGAGTATTTGGGCCGATCGAAGGCGGCCGCGAGTAAGGCTATCGAACTCGACGAGTCGTTTTCTGAGGGCCACTCGTCCCTCGGAATGACGATATTCTGGGGCGACTGGAATTGGCGAGAAGCAGAGGAGCATTACCGTCGTGCTTTGGAACTTAACCCAAACAATGCGTTTGCCCATTTAACGTATGCACACTTGCTATCTAACCTCGGGCGCCACGCTGAGGCTGCAGAGGAAATGAAGCTTGCACGTGAACTCGACCCGCTTTTTCCATTCGGCAACGCACTCGAGGGACAATTTCTTAATCACGCCGGCCGGCCCGATGATGCTCTGGTGCAGTTGCAGAAGACGGTTGAACTTGCTCCGAATTTCTGGATGCCGCACCTGTTTGCCTCGAGCGCTTACATTGAGAAAGGAATGTTTGCGGAAGCAATTTCATCGGCACGTCGGGCGACCGAGCTTTCACCGGCACAAACCGTTTCGATCGCATTTGAAGGATTCGCTTTAGCGAGGTCCGGAGATCGCGTGGCCGCACAAGCAAACCTTGATAAATTACTGAAGCTCTCGACCGAACGGTTCGTTCCCGCAACTCACATTGCGATGATCTATGTCGGACTTGATGAGCGTGAAAAGGCCCTCGAATGGTTGGAGAAAGGCTTCGAACAACGCGACCCGAAGATGGCTTTCCTAAAAGTTGAACCGAAATGGAACAGCTTGCGTAGCGAGCCGCGTTTCATTGAACTAATGCGGCGGATGAATTTTTGAAATGTTCAAGACCTGGACTCAACTGAGCCTAACAGTCGGGGGCTATTATGAAACTTTGGATCGGAATAATTTTTGTTGCTTTCCTGCTTTGCACGGCGTGTTCGCAAATAGAATCAAAGACTGCCGATGAAAGCAGTATTCCGACGGCGACCCCAAGTCCGGAATTCGATGTCAATCGTGTGCGACCCGCAGACATTCCAAGACTCAATCAGGTTAAGCCGACGCTGCAACTCTCAGCCAAGCAAAGAAAGTACCTTGACGAATCGATCCCGCCGGAAGCTAGAAAGATACTCGAGAATGCTGAGCGATTTGATCTGCTCGGAGAAATAGACAAGGACGAATCATCTGAAGAAGATATTCGCTCTTTCGTACCTAACCGCCTCATCCCGATCACGACTGATAAGGACAAACTTGAAGTGCTGGAGGCCTTTTATGCTGACGCCGCGACGGAAGATTCGCCGGCAAACTGCTATGAGCCGCATCATGGGATCAGGGCGGAGTTTGATGGGGAAACGGTGGATATCGAGATCTGTTTCTCTTGTGCTCGATTCATACTGACCCACGGAGCGAAGAGATATTTTGGAACGATCGTGCGTGAAGGGAGAAGGTCCGAAGAACTTATTGACCTAATGTTTAAGGATCGGGGCGGGAAATTATAATGAGAATCGCACTAATTGGATACGGGAGAATGGGGAAGTTGATCGAAGGGCTCGCGTCGGATCATGGGCATTCAGTCACGGTGATTATCAATGAATCTCATGCCGGGCTTCGGGCGGAGCAGCTTGCGGAGACGCTTCGTGCGGCCGATGTTGCGATCGATTTCACGGTTGCCGCGGCGGTTCGGCGGAACGTCGAGGCCTGCGTACTTGCCGAGACGCCGATAGTTGTCGGCACGACCGGTTGGGACGAGCAGCGGAACGAGATCGAAAAGGTCGTCACTGACGGTAATGGTTCGATGGTCTATGGAGCGAATTTCTCGATCGGCGTAAATCTCTTTTTTCGTATCGCCGAGTATGCCGCCGAACTCCTCGCCCGCTTTCCCGAATACGAGGCTTTTATCGAAGAGCAACATCATTCGCAAAAGAAGGACAGCCCAAGCGGCACGGCCCTGAAGCTCAGATCGGTTGCCGAAGATCATGTAAAGATAGGCGAGATCGCCGCGACCCGAGCGGGAAACATCCCCGGAACGCATCGGCTTGGCTTTGATGGCCCGGCAGACCAAATCCTTCTCGAACACACGGCCCGAAACCGCGAGGGTTTTGCTTACGGGGCGATAATGGCCGCGGAGTGGATAGAAAACAGGAAAGGCTTCTTCGAGTTTACCGAGGTGATTGCGGAGAAAATGGGGGTTGACGTTGGCGAACATTAAGCTATTCGAAGAGCGAAAAGTGCGTTCTGTTTGGGTCGCGGCGGAACAAAAATGGTACTTCTCTGTTCAGGATGTTGTCGAGATCCTGACCGACAGTGTTGATGTAAAGCAATACATAAAACGATTGTTGAGCAGGGACAGCAGCTTAAAAGCCAACTGGGGTACAATTTGTACCCTGGTTGAAATGGCGGCCGCAGACGGCAAGCGCCGGAAGATCCAGTCTGCTGATGCCAAAGGCATGCTTCGCATCATCCAGTCAATTCCGTCGCCCAAGGCTGAACCATTCAAGCTTTGGCTCGCCCAAGTTGGTTCGGATCGAATTGATGAGATAAATGACCCCGAACTCGCGATGCAGCGGACGCGGGAGCTTTACAAAGCAAAGGGATATCCCGACGACTGGATCGAGCGCCGAATGCGGAGCATTGCGATCCGCGAGGAACTGACCGACGAATGGCACAAGCACGGCGTTAAGGAACGGGTCGAATACGCGATACTGACCGCCGAGATATCAAAAGCTGCGTTTGGCCTTACGCCATCGGAACACAAACGAGTAAAGGGACTTAAGAATCAAAATCTCCGTGACCACATGACCGATCTCGAACTGATCTTTTCGATGCTTGGCGAGGCTTCGACCTCTGAGATCGTTAAAACGCAAAACCCGACGGGCTTCATCGAAAACAAGAAAGCAGCGATCCGCGGCGGAAAGGTCGCCGGTGACGCTCGGAAGGCACTTGAGTTGGAGACCGGAGCAAAGGTTGTTTCAAGCAGCAACTTTTTGAGTGAAGCGCCGAAGTCGAAGCGTATTGCGAAGACGAAGAAGTGATCATCGGCGTTTATCGATAAAATCCGAAGGATCAACCCATCCGTATCTTATCGGGCTATAGCCGACAAAGACCATATCCCATGATGGGCAATGTTGCTCGCGGATCTCGAGATGGAGATGGCAAAGATATCTTCCGTGGCCGTCGCCGATAGTGCCGACTTTCTCGCGCATCTTTATTGGCCCCGAAGTTTTTTCGATGTCCTTAAGATGGCCGTACAACGATTGTACCTGGGTTCCATCGGGAAGTGTGTGGGTGATGATAACGACATTTCCCCAGCCCGGCCCGGCGTCGGCGGCGTATGTGATCTCGCCATTTCCGATCGCGTAGACCGGCTCGCCGCAGTCGGTGTTGCCGCCCGAGTTCTTGTTCCAGTCCTCGCCGAGGTGATCATTCTCGCCAAAATCCTGGGCGTTATACCATTCGTCTTTCCTATCGCGAGCCTCGGTCACATATTCGCCGGGCCCGACCGGATAGGCGAAATTATCTGCGATCAATTGCGGCCGATCGGGACGCGGGTCCTCCGCCGGCACGGCTTCAGAGCAAGAGACGAATGCCAGCAAAGATAAAGCAATGCTTATGGCTGCTATAAACTTAACCAAAGTGTTTTTGTAACTCACTTGACGGTAAGAATATACTGAATGGGAATCGGGGTAAAATTCGGGTGCTGGCATGAGAAATAGAACTAATTGGATCGCGGGTTGTGCGACGGCCCTTGTGACGCCGTTTCGGAAGGATGGTTCGATCGACGAGGAGTGCTTTCGGCGACTGATCGAGCGGCAGACAAAGGGCGGCGTAAAGCTGCTTGTGCCGTGCGGTACGACCGGCGAGAGTGCGACGATGACGGAGGACGAGCGGCTCAATGTGATCCGTATCGCCGTCGAGGCCGCCCATCGGAAAGAGGCAAAGGTGATCGCCGGGACGGGGAGCAACTCGACCTCGGCGACGATCGAATTTACGCGCAAGGCACGCGAGCTGGGCGTGGATGCGGCGTTGATCGTCGCGCCTTATTACAACAAGCCGACTCAGGCCGGGCTTTACGCTCATTTTTCTGAGATCGCAAAGAGCGTAAAGGGCTTGCCGATAATGCTTTACAATGTGCCGGGGCGGACGGCGTCAAATATCTCTGCCGACACAACGCTGCGGCTCGCCGCCGACCATCCGAACATAATCGCGACGAAGGAAGCCTCGGGCGATCTCTCGCAGGTGATGGCGATCTTGGCCGGGCGGCCGCAGGGCTTTAAGGTCTTTTCGGGCGACGATGCGACGACGCTCCCGCTGATCGCGCTCGGGGCCGACGGGCTCGTCTCCGTTATCGCCAATGAAATGCCGAAAGAGGCCTCGCGAATGGTCGCGAAGGCGCTCGACGGGGCATGGACCGCCGCCCGCAAGCTGCACTTCCAGTTGCTACCGCTGATGGAGGCAAATTTTATCGAGTCCTCGCCTGCACCGTGTAAATTTGTGATGAAAGAGATGGGATTGCTCGAAGAAAATTTGCGGCTCCCGCTGGTGCCGGTGACAAAGGAAACTCAAGGTATTCTGAAGAAAGTGATCAAGGAACTTAATTTGAACTAGGCAATTGTCAATTGAAAATTGCTTAATTGAGAATTGGGGAAGGGATTTCTTTTAACCAATTAACAATCGACAATCTGCCAATTTACAATCTGATATGGACATTGATGACCTGAAAAACGTGGGCGGCACTTCGGGCGGGCTGTGGGAATTTTTGATCGGCCTTGCGATGGCGGTTGCCGGTGGATATATGCTGATCAGCCGCGTGATCGTGACCAGCGGCTTTTGGAATTGGGGTGGCTATAACGCGTTCGGGCTCTCAATGGTGCCGCTGATCTTCGGGATCGGCATCGTCTTTTTTAACGGCAAGTCTCTGATCGGTTGGCTGCTGATCTTTACCGGCTCGGTCATTATCCTGGCCGGGATAATTATGAACCTCCAGATCTATTTTCAGCCGACGAACCTTTTTAACACGCTGATGATGCTGGTGCTTTTCGCCGGTGGGCTTGGCCTGATTGCCCGCAGCATTAGAGAGCACAGTTAAGGCACAAGCATTTTGATATGGAATTGAAAGAAAAGATCGAGGCGATGTTTGCCAAGAGTGAGTTTGACCCGGCGGACCGGGCGGTTTACGAGGATTTCAAGCTGGCACTGCGGCGGGGCGAGATACGCTCGGCGGAGAAGGACGCGGACGGGAACTGGCATGCGAACAGGTGGGTGAAGCAGGGAATTCTGCTCGGGTTTCGGATGGGCACGATGGTCGAGATGTCGCAGCCGACCGAGACGCTGCGGTATTTTGATAAAGACACGTTTCCGCTCCGGCCGATGTCGCTCGAAGACGGCGTTCGCATTGTCATCGGCGGTTCGGCTATCCGCGATGGGAGCTATGTTGCTCCGGGTGTGGTCGTCGTTCCGCCGGCCTATATAAACGTCGGGGCGTATGTTGACGAGGGAACGATGGTCGATTCGCACGCCTTGGTCGGCTCGTGTGCGCAGATCGGGAAGCGAGTGCATATCTCGGCGGCGGCGCAGATCGGCGGTGTGCTTGAGCCGGTCGGTGCGGTGCCGGTCGTGATCGAAGACGATGTGATGGTCGGCGGCAACACGGGCGTTTATGAAGGGACGATCGTCCGCGAGCGGGCAGTGCTCGGGACGGGCGTTATCCTTACGCGGTCGACGCCGGTCTTCGATCTGCCGAACGAACGCATTATCAAGGCCGAGGGCGATCGTCCGCTCGAGATACCGGCCGGAGCGGTCGTCGTCCAGGGCTCGCGGGCCGTTACAAATGAATTCGGCAAGGCGAACGGCCTTTCGATCTACTGTCCCGTTATCGTAAAATACCGCGACGACAAGACCGACGCTTCAACCAAGCTCGAAGACTATCTCCGATAAACGATCTGATGCGATACCGCCGAAAGCGGGAGACGATGTAAACTTATAAGTATGAGTAATGATCACGAAGTGCCGGAAGGCGATCACGAGGAGCATTCGCTAAAGGAAAAGATCTCGGGGCTCGGGCAGAAGATCATCGGCGAGGTGGAGATGATCGGCGGGATATTGACGGGCGATCCGAACACTGCGGCCGAGGGCGAGTTTAACATTGAGGTCGGCGACGCCCGCGAAGAGCTCGAAGAGGATCTCGAATCGAGCAAGCCGCCGCACCGCGAGACGGCTGAGGATGAGGCGTAAGCGATCTGGAAATGACAGCTGCATTTGAACAAAAAGAATTTCAGTTGCCGCGGCGGTTGCAGGGCCTGCAGCCGACGCTGATCAGGCAGTTTTTTGAGCGGGCTTTGCCGGATTCGATCAATTTCGGATTGGGCGAGCCTGACCTGCCGACGCCGGATTTCCTCCGCCGCGAGGCCGCACGGGTCGCGACCGACGAGCAGAATGGCTACACATCGCATCCGGGGCTTCCGGCACTTCGCGAAAAGATCGCCGAGCAGTATCCGCACCTTGGCCTTGGGATCAAGGACATCGTCGTTACTTGCGGGTCGCAGGAGGCGATGACGGCAGCTTTTTTGTCGATAGTCGATATCGGCGACGACGTTCTGCTCCCGAACCCGAGCTTTCCGGCTTATGACGCCTGCGTGCGAATTTCGCAGGGCAATCCGGTTTACTATCGCTTGCCGGCGGAGACGGAGTTTGCGTTCGACATCGAAGAATTCAAGCGGGCGATCACGCCGAAGACGAAAGCCGCTGTGGTCATTTCGCCGTCGAACCCGACGGGAAAGATCTTTACCGAGACCGACCTCCGGCAGATCGCCGAGGCGCTCGAGGGCACGGGCATTTATCTGATCTCGGATGAGATCTATAGCGATCTTTATTTTGGCGAGCGGCCGCATTCGGCGTCGGAATTTTACGACCGGACGGTGATCGTCAGTGGGCTTTCGAAATCGCTCAGCATGACCGGATGGCGGCTCGGTTGGGCGGCAAGTTCGCGGCCCGAGGTGATGCACGGCATTCAAGTGCTCCACGGTTTTCTAACGGTCTGTGCCTCGGCGATAACCCAGAAGGCATCGCTGCTTGGCTGGTCTGCTGAAGCCGAGGAATTCAAGGCTCACGCCCGCGAGGTTTACAAGAAACGTGGCGATTTTCTGGTCGACCTGTTTGATAAAGAGCTAGGCCTAAAGGCGACGGCTCCGGAAGGAGCGTTCTATACTATGCTCGACGTACGTTCGGTCGGCGACGACATCGAGATCGCCGAGAAATGCCTGCAGAATCGAGTGATAACCGTTCCAGGCATCGCCTTCGGCTCAGAGGCGAAAGGCTTCCTTCGGATATCGTTCTGCAACTCCGAGGAACGCATGGCCGAAGGCGTCCGGCGGATGAAGGAAGCTATCCAGGGCTAAGGCCCCAAGAAAGATTGTGAAAAAATATCGAGTAGGAATATTGGGTGCGACCGGGACGGTTGGGCAGCGGTTCATACAATTGCTCGAACATCACCCGCAGTTTGAGATAACGGCGCTTGCGGCTTCGGACCGCTCGGCGGGGAAGTCGTTTGCTGAGGCGTGTGCGTGGAAGCTGGCGGGCGACATTCCGGAAGGCGTTCGTGAGATCGTAGTCCAGCCGATCGAGCCGCCGCTCGATTGCGACATCGTCTTCTCCAGCCTGCCGTCTTCGGTTGCCCGCGAGACGGAGGAAACGTTTTCCCGTGCGGGCTATCCGGTGATAAGCAATTCGTCGGTTTACCGGATGGACGAGGATGTGCCGCTCCTGATCCCTGAGATCAATCCAGATCATTTGGGGCTGATAGACGTTCAGCAGACGAAGCGCGGATTCAGCAAGGGATTTATCGTAACCAATCCGAATTGTGCGGTCGCGAGCTTTGCTCCGCCGCTTGCCGCTCTTGACCGCAAGTTTGGCGTTGAGGCCGTTATCGTAACGACGCTGCAGGCGATCTCGGGGGCCGGCTATCCGGGCGTCGCGTCGCTCGATATCATCGACAACGTGCTGCCGTACATCGCCGGCGAGGAGCCGAAGGTCGAGACCGAGGCGCAGAAGATCTTGGGTAAGTTTACCGGCGAGGCGATCCGGAAGGCTGATTTCACTGTCTCAGCACAGTGTTTTCGTGTGAATGTGATCGATGGCCATACGGCTTCGGTGCGGATAAAGCTGAAGGGCAATTCGACGCTTGAGGAAGTTATAGCGGCGATGAAGGAGTTCCCGAGCCTCGGGCTTCATTCTTCGCCGGAGCAGTTCATCGAAGTGCTTGATGAGCCCTCAAGGCCGCAGCCGAGGCTCGACCGCGACCGCGGAAACGGGATGACCGTAACAGTCGGCCGCGTCTTTCCGGACAATATTTTCGATTACCGGTTCGTTACACTCAGCCACAATACGGTCCGCGGTGCGGCGGGCTCAACCATTCTTAACGCCGAGCTTTTGGCAAGCAAAAATCTGATCTAAACAATGAGTAGAGAGAACGTTCAAGAGCGCTCATTTGCCACCAAGGTTCTGGTGGCAATCACTATTGTCTTGCTTGTTCTGCTTCTTGTCGCCCTCATTTTTTACACCGTCGACATTCTTCTGCTGATCTTTTCGGCGGTGCTTATTGCAATATTCCTGCGAGGGCTTGCATTGCCGATCGCGGAGCGGCTCAAGATCGGGGAAACGTGGGCCGTACTTGGTGTATCGGTATTGCTCGTGGCAGTACTGGCGGGCGGCATTGCTCTTCTCGCTCCGAGTGTTGCCGAGCAGGTGCAGTCGCTCAGGGTCAAGCTGCCCCAATCGGCACGGCAGGTCGGCGAATACCTTGGCCAATTTGGCTGGGGGCAGGCATTGATCCGCCAGGTGCCGAGCGTTGACAGCATTATGGAAAAGATCGACACCGGGCAGTTGATCTCGGGCGTCGGCGGTGTTTTTTCTTCAACGGTCGGGGCGCTCGGCAATTTCTTTATCGTCATACTGCTGGCGGTTTACATTGCCGCCGAGCCGCGGCTCTACTCTAGCGGGCTGATCAAGCTTTTCCCGCAGCCAAGCCGGCCGAGGGCCCGCGAGGTGCTAGACGCGATCGGCGACACTCTTAGCTGGTGGCTGATCGGCAAGATCGGGTCGATGGTCTTCATTGGCCTGCTGACCTGGATCGGACTTTCGATAATCGGCGTTCCGCTCGCTCTGACGCTTGGGCTGATCGCCGGGCTGCTGTCATTTATTCCAAATTTTGGGCCGATCATCTCCGCACTTCCGGCATTGCTTCTGGCGTTTATTAATAGCCCGGTAACGGCGCTCTATGTGCTTGGGCTCTACATCGGCGTTCAGCTTATTGAATCGAACGTCGTAACGCCGCTTATTGAGCGAGAGACGGTCGAGCTGCCGCCGGCGCTTACGATCATTTTTCAGCTTGTATTCGGCGTGATGCTCGGCGCGTTGGGACTTGTTTTGGCGACGCCGCTGCTAGCGGTTCTGATGGTCACGGTCCAGATGGTTTATATCGGCGATGTGCTTGGCGACCGCGAGGTCAGCCCGCAGGCGGCCGGAGCTGAGGACGAGACAGAGGACGGCTGATGCATTTCTATGATCGAAAGATACACACTTCCTGAAATGGGCGCGATCTGGTCACTCGAGAACAAGTTTCGCAAATGGCTCGATGTCGAGATCGCCGTTTGCGAGGTTCATGCCGAGGACGGAACCATTCCGACGGACGCTCTCGAAGAGATCAAGGCGAAGGCGGCCTTTACGGTCGAGCGGGTCAATGAGATCGAGAAGACGACCGACCACGACGTCATCGCCTTTACGACAAACTTGGCAGAGAACATCGGTCCGGCGTCGCGGTTCGTCCACTATGGGCTGACCTCAAGCGATGTGGTCGATACGGCAAACGGCATTCTGCTTCGCGAGTCGTGCGACATCCTACTTGCGAAGATCGATGCGATGCTGCCGGTGCTCAAGCGGCGGGCGTTTGAATTTAAGGACACGCCGCAGATCGGACGGACGCACGGCATACACGCCGAGCCGACGTCGTTCGGGCTCGCATGGGCTCTTTGGTATGCCGAAATGGAGCGGAACCGCGAGCGGCTTGAGCGGGCGAGAGAGATGGTCGCGGTCGGCAAGATCAGCGGAGCGGTCGGGGCGTTTGCCCATTTGGCTCCGGACGTTGAGGAACGCGTTTGCAAACGGCTCGGGCTCAAGGCCGCATCGGTTTCGACACAGGTCATCCAACGCGACCGTTATGCCGAGTATCTCTGCACGCTGGCGATAATTGCCTCAACGCTTGAGAAGATGGCCTTGCAGGTGAGGCATTGGCAGCGGACCGAGGTGCGAGAGGCACAAGAGAAATTCAAGGCCGGGCAGAAGGGTTCATCGGCGATGCCGCACAAACGCAACCCGATCCTTTCGGAACGCATCTGCGGAATGGCAAGGACGGTTCGGGCAAACGCCATCGTCGGGCTTGAGAATGTAGCGCTTTGGCACGAACGGGATATCTCGCACTCCTCGGCCGAGCGGATCGTGCTGCCGGATTCTTCGGCGACGCTCGATTATCTGCTCGCAAAGGCGACCTCGCTGCTCGATACGCTCGTCGTTTACCCCGAGAATATGTTGAAGAACCTTGGGATCACACGCGGGCTTGTCTTTAGCGGGCAACTGATGCTGGCACTCACGCAGAAGGGAGTATCGCGTGAGGACGCCTACGTTTACACGCAGCGGAACGCGATGAAGGTCTGGGACGAGGGCGGCGAGTATCGTGACCTGGTAATGCAGGACGCGGACATCTCATCGCACCTTTCGGAGGAAGAGATCGCCCGCGTTTTTGATCTGAAACATTATCTACGAAATGTAGATCATGTGTTCGCAAGGGTCTTCGCCTCGTCGGCTCCCTGATCGCTCAAGCAGCCCCAAAAAGATAATGCGAGAGCCGGATCGACCGAGCCTCGCATTAATAATTTTGAGAGATAGGATCTATTCCAATTAGCTCGAGAATTTATCTGCAAAGCCACCGATAACCGGTATCTTGTAGATCTGGCCTTGGAAAGCCTTGATCGCTGAAAGAACAACGAATATGAGCATCGCGATGCCAAAAATACCCATTACCAGAAACGAGATACCGGATATTATCGGTAGTCCGATAGCCGCATCGACGAAGATCCCTACGAAGAAGACAACGTAAAGAACGACACCGAGCACGATACCCAAACCGAGCAAAAGTAACGATTGAACCGCGTGAAATCGCGTTAACTTATTTTCTTTATCGGTAACTAACACGATAATGCTGTAAACGACGCCGAGGTAGCACACCAAATTTAGCACGTAGCATAATCCGGCACCGACGTTCGCATCCAACCCGAGGGCGGTCTTGCCGCCTGACATATTCTGCATAAAGTTTCCTGGTTCTCCTTAGTAGACGTTTGCGTATGATAAAGCTCGCGCAGAAAAAAGACTGCGGGAAACTTACCATAAGATGTTGCTAAAGACAAGAATTTGCGTAACAATCTACAATTTATTTCGGAGACGACAATGAAGGCAAAAGTATTTGTAACGCTAAAACCCGGTGTGCTTGACCCGCAGGGAAAGGCCATTCACCACTCGGCGGAACTGCTCGGGTTCGAGAACATTGCCGACATCCGGCAAGGGAAATATTTTGAGGTCGAAGTCAACGGCGGAGCGACGGAGGCCGAAGCCCGTGATGCGGCCGAACGGCTCGCGAAGGACGTTCTGGCGAATCCCGTGATAGAGGACTACAAAGTGGAGCTGGAGGACTGATGAAATTCGGCGTTGTTGTTTTTCCCGGTTCCAATTGCGATCACGATGCTTATCACGTGATCTCAAAGCACGTCGGCCAGCCGGTCGATTTTATCTGGCACCGGGAGACGGACCTGAGCGGCTATGATGCGCTCATCATTCCGGGAGGGTTTTCGTATGGCGACTATCTGCGTGCGGGGGCGTTGGCAAGGTTCTCGCCGGTGATGCAGTCGGTTACAGAGTTTGCTGCCCAGGGCAAGTTCGTCTTCGGCATCTGCAATGGTTTTCAGATACTCTGCGAGGCAGGATTGCTGCCCGGAGCATTGATCAGGAACGCGGGGCTGCATTTCATCTGCCGCCACGTCAACATTCGCGTCGAGAACCAGAGCACGCCATACACGACGCAGGTCGATGAGGGCACCGTGCTTTCAATACCGATCGCACACGCCGAAGGAAATTACGTCTGCGACGACCCTACCTATAATGCACTGGAAGAGAATGGCCAGATCGTTTTCCGGTATTGCGAAGAGGACGGCGAGATAACGGACGCGGCGAATCCGAACGGTGCGAGGTCGAACATCGCCGGTATCTGCAACCTCAATCGAAATGTCCTCGGAATGATGCCGCACCCCGAGCGAGCGTGCGAGGAACTTCTGGGGTCGAATGACGGGCTCGGGATCTTCCGCTCGCTGACCGCGGCAATACGATCGAACTAAAGAGTTCCAGAAAAAAGAGGCCGTCTGAATCGCGACGATCTGTGTCTTCTTTCTGTGCGTTCTGTGGTAATAGACCCGTAGGCTAACGGAAAGTACCACAGAAAAAAGACAGAAGAAGAACCGAATACACAGACCGTGTCGTGCTCTTCAGACAGCCTCTTTGTTCTTAGTACTTCGTGTCTTCGGCGGAGCTGATCTTGATGCCGCCGTTGGTTGTTTTCACTCGGATCACCGGGCCGCCGCCGTTGATCGCGGTGTTGATCTGCTTCGCCCGCGAGCCGCGGCTCCAATCGCCCTTGACGTCTTCGGTCGTGACGTTCAGTTCCGGAATGTCGCTCCTGAACCCGCCGTTGACCGTTCCCGTTTCAATGTTTGCCGCATAGGTTGCGGGCAGCTTGAGGCTGACGCCGCCGTTGGTCGTCAGGACGTCGAGCCCGTTGCCTCGCCACATCTGGCCCGCGAGCTTTACGCTGACGCCGCCGTTGGTCGTCCGGCCGCGGACATTTCCACCCATGTTGCTTAGAGCAACGCCGCCGTTGACCGTTTCAAACTCAACGTTGCTTTCAACACCGCTGATGGCGATGCCGCCGTTCTTTGCCTTGAGCTCGAGGTCGGTGTTGCGGGGAACGATCAGCGAGAAGGAGACCGCCCAGCCCTTGCCGTCGGCCGGCCCTTCGGCAGAGATCGTCCCTGACGTGTTGACCCTGATGGACGAAAGCACGCCCTGAGCCTCGGCCGCAGAGTCTCCCGAGGCGGTAACGCATGCCCGGAGCTGAACCTCGCCGACGTCTCCGCCCTTAACGGAGATACCGCCGTTTTTGCCCGCATCAACTGAGACGCGGCCCGAAGCCGGCAGCTTGAACTCGCGGAGTTCGGCAACCGATTCTTTGCTGCCCCAAGAGTAGTTCTTGCAGTCGTCGCCGGAGATCGAGCCGAGTGCTTCACCGGCGGCCGAGCCGATAACGAAAGCGAGCATGAATAATGACAGTGAAAAGAAAGAAACGAATTTACGCATGAAAATGCCTCCCGATATTCTAGTTTAGAAATTGCTTTCTTGAACCAAAACACCGCGAGGCTGCGGAAAATGACAGCTTGTTTGATCTACCAGGAGATCTCGAGCAGATGGTCCGCGGCCCCGCCGCGGCTGTCGTGGACCTCAACAATGGCAGTGTAGCCGTTCGAGGAGTCCGGCTGCTGGACGACGGTTACCGTACCGCGGCCGTCCTTACGAATTGCTGTGACGGTTACGTTTGAGCTTGGAAGCGGAGCGGTGAAGCTGAAGGCACCGGCCTCCATCTCGCGGCCCGAGACGGTCTTTGTTTCGACGGTCAGGCCCTTGATGACGATCTGGACCTTGTCATCGACCATTCCGCGCCAGAAGACCTTGCCCGTCGCAGCTTGGCCGAAGGCGGTCGCGCCAGCCGCGCAAATGAGCATGCAAACGATGGAAAGAGATCGCTTCATCTTTAACTCCTAAGTTTTTCTAAAGGCCGGTTGGTGAACGTTTCCCGATATTAGCGCCGCTTGCGTCTTCAGTACAAGAGCTAACCGGCGGTTATGACCGTGAGCCCGGCGGTGTTCAGCCGCCAATCAAGCACCTCGACGCCTTCGAGTTCGGCTATCGCCTCTTCGGCGCTATTGCGCATTCCGTCCTCGCAGAAGAAGGCGATGCAGCCGCCGCCGCCGGCTCCGCAGACCTTTGCCGCGATCGCACCGTTCGCGAGCGCCGTGTCGATTATCTCGTCCATGTGCGGCGTTGTGATGTGCGGCGAAAGCCGCTTTCGGAGCGGATGTGCCTCGGCGAGTATTTCGCCAACAGCGTCCCAGTTAGCCGCAAGCAGCGCCTCGCGGAGCTTTAGCGAGCCATCGCGAATGCCCTCAAAGATATCGAAGAGCTCGTTGTCGCCGTCGATGTGGCGTTTAGTTATTTCCCAGTTATTGGTGCCCGAGTTTCGCGGTTCGCCCGTGTAGCAGACGGCGATACGCGATTCGAGAACGGAAGAGTCAACATCGAGAGCCTCGCGGTGCATTCCCTCAACGCCGAAGTGAATACACGCCGGCCCGCCGTACTGTGCGGAATAGTAATCCTGATAACCGGTCGGGACGCGGATCACCTGGCACTCGACCGCCGCGGCGATCGGGATGAAACGCTCGGCTGCGTACCGCCCGCCGACCAGCTCGTTAAGTGCGCCGATGCAGGCGATGTTCAGGGTCGAGGAACCCGCCAGCCCGGCACCGGCCGGAGCCTCAGATTCGGTCGTCATGTTGAAGCCGACTTCGGGCTTGAAAAAATGAACGAGCTTGGCGAGCAGCTCGAGCCGCGGTTCGTGCCGGAGTTCGTGGATGCGGCCGAGCGTGGTCTCGTAGCTCAGCCCGCGGTCGATCGATTCGAGCACTATGCGGTCGTCATCTCGTGTCTCGATGCGGCATTTTGCGAGCAGGCTGATCGCGAAATTGACGGTTGCAGCCCCATCGTGAAAGAGAAAGAGCGGCGGTATATCGATAGTGCCGCCGGCAAGGTCAACCCTCGTCGGGGCGGAAGATTCGATGATCACAAATTATGTCCTCTGGTTGTTGGCAAGCGGCCTTGCCGGGGTGAACGGGTATTTTAGCCTATTCGGGCAGAAAAAGCGTAGCCGAGCGGGTCACTTCTTGGCGGCCTTTTTGTTTACTGGTTCAGGTTCGTTATTCGGCGGTTCGGAGCGGTGCGGGTCGCGGGTCAGGTGAAGCCGCTCGGTAAGGTCGTGGAGCTTCTCTTGCGCAACCTCTTCTACATGATGCAGCTTTTCTTCGATCTTTTGAATGGTTTCGGGATCTGCCTCTTCGACCTTCTCCGAAAGCCAGTAACGCTCGACGACATAGAGCACGACGACGGCGAAGAGAATTACGAAGAAAAGAGCGATACCGATCTGTTGGAAATCGCCGATGATGGAGGTTATCGCCCCGCTGAAAAAGAATCCGGTTCCGGCGAGGACAAGCACCCAAAGGAAACAACTTATAAAATCCAGAAAGAGAAAGCGGGTGAAGGGCATCTTGCCGATGCCGTAAAAGATGCACATCGCCGCCCGGATGCCGTAGATATATTTTGAGATGATCATCGCGAAGCCGCCGAACTTATCGATCAGGCGTTCGACCCGCGGTTGGGCCATCTGGTAAAAGCGGTAGTGTTTCGCCTTTTCGTGGAAGATCCGGCCGATCGCATAGCCGACGTGGTCACCGACCATCCCGCCGAGCGTGCCGAAAAACAAGACCTTTAAGAAGCTGTACTCGCCGAAAAAACCAGATTGAGCAAGGGCGCCTGAGATGAGAAGGGTGATGTCGCCTTCGACCATGCAGAGGGCGAAAACGGCGTAAATACCGTATTGCGCTATCAGCTGAGAAAGCTCATCCATAAACCGCAGAAAAGCAACACAGGAATGCTTTTGAAGGCAAGAGACAGGTTACCCCTCGGCGGGATGTGAGTCAAACTTCGCCGGGTGCGGGCGGTGGGAGCAATTTCGCGGCTCTAGGGCAGGATCTCTATCTTGACGTCGAACGAACCGGAGTTGTCATCGAGGTTGCCTTCATTGAGCCCGAGGAACAATGCTCCATCGCGCTGAGCGGTAAATTCACGCGAAGCTCCGACGTAAATGAAATCGTTATTGTCGTCGCCGACAACGGCGATCAAGGCTCCGGTCGCAACGGCCCGCATAAGTTTATCGCCGTCCTCGATGTCTTCGCGGCCGGCCGGCCCGGTACTTCGGTCATTGCCGAGCGAGACCTGCCCGCTGCCGGTTATGCGGATGCGCTGGCCCTTTTTGACGACCCAGCCTGAATGGGTCCAGCCGTTCGCGGTGCTATCGGCAAGCACCTTTACGTTAAGCTCGATCGGCTGTGCCGAGGTAGCTTGCGGGCGAGGTGTTGAGCTCTGTGGTATAGGCGTCGGCTGGGTTTGCGGAACCGGCGGGCGGTTTTCGGCGACGGTTTCAGTGGTGATCACCCGCGGATTTGCCGGCCTTGTTTCGCGGGTCGGCGGCATATTATCGACGACCCGAACGGTTGGCGTGTTTCTTGAAACGGCGCTGGTGCCCGGAAGCGACCCCGGAGCATCAAACTCGATCGAGTCGACCTCGTCCGCCGTGTAGGAGAGCGTGCGTTGGCGGCTGCCTTCGCCGATGACGATGGTGAATCGGCCGCCGCTGAAGCCCGTTATTTTGCCTTTGATAATGCTTCCATCCTTGAGCCGGATGGTATCCGCAAATGCAGAAACGGCAAGCACAAATATCAATCCAACAACAGCGAATTTACTAAAGATTCTTGGGGTCATCGTTCGTATCTCACAGATCGGGCACGATCGGCCATCAACGTGGCCATCGCCGAAAAGATGCTCAGAAAACGCAGGAGGTTGCAGAACATTTCTCTGGCTCACGTCTGCCGATGATTATACAATACAGTGCAAGTCCGGGGGTGGGAGAGCGTTCTTTAAGTTGGCAGGCGAGGTGTGCGTATTGAGCACGGAACTGCCGGACCGGTTGTGAACAAGGGAAATGATATGATCAAACATTTAATTATTGCGACGGCGATGCTCTTCGTTTTCGGAGCGGCCGCGGGTGTTTTTGCGCAGTCGGCATCGCTGACGGGTAAGAGTTGGTCGTTGACGGAGATCAACGGCAAGGCGGTCTCAGGCTCGAATGCCTTTCTCGAATTTACCGACGCGGCGAAGCGTGTTAGCGGTAATGCCTCGTGCAATCGTTTCTTTGGCGGAGCGAGGGTCGGCAGTCGCTCGATGCGGTTCAGCGGAATGGGCTCGACGCGAATGTTCTGCAGCGGTCTGATGGAGGCCGAGGAAGAATTTCTCGACGCAATGAAGCGTGTGACGCGGTATCGAATTCGCGGCTCGATCCTTACCATTTACGCCGGCACTAAGGCCGTGCTTAAATTTGACAGCATGAAGCACGACGACGCTCCGGAGCCGCAGAAGTTCGGGCTAGGCGACCGCAAGTGGCTGCTCGATACGATCGGCCCGAACGAGAAGGTCGCCGCGACCTACGGTGCATTTATCAACTTCAACCCGGAAGACAGGACGGCCGAGGGCAACGCGGGCTGCAACCCTATTGGCGGCCCCTACACGGCCGAGGGCGGCAAGTTTTCATTCATGAACAACGTCGCCTCGCTTCTTGCTTGTCAGGAGGAAGACCGAAATGAGCTCGAACGACGAGTGCTCGAGGCAATGGAGAGTGCCGACCGGATCGAGGTCTTCGAAGATCGCCTGACGCTTTACCGCGGCGGCCGCGTGGTGCTCGTTTTTCGCGGAAGCGATAAGTAGCTTAAGTTGTAAGCACACCGAAGAAAGCTCCGAGACATCGGGGCTTTTTTCGTGTTTGCAGGGGCGATGCGGTAAGATGTCCGTGTACAGGAGTTCATATGAAAAGAGCATTTTTTCTTTCGCTTTTTCTGCTCGGCGTATTTGCCGTTGGTGCCCAGGCACAGACGTCGGTCGCCGGCGATTGGGACGTTGTTTACAACACACCCGGCGGACCGCGGCCATTTAAGCTAGTGCTTGCGGTTGACGGCGAGAAACTGACCGGCACGGCAAAGCGGCCGAACGGCGACGTTCCGGTGACCGGAACGATAAAAGGCAGCGACATCACTTTCAGCTACACGATAGTCTACGGCGACAATGAGCTTACGCTCACTTTCACGGGCAAGGTCGAAGGGGACGCGATGGCAGGCAATGTTTCGTTCAGCGGGCGTGCCGAAGAGCCATGGAGCGCGAAGCGGGCCGCCAAGTGACGCTCGAGTTTCAGATGATGCTCCGCGACCCGGATCTGGATTCGGAACGTGGGCCGGGCGGCACGCTGATCTTTGCCGATGGCGGACAATTCTGCGCGATAGGGCCCGAATTCATCAGCATGGAAGAGAGCGATTGCTACGGCTTTGGCGCAACGCGGGCCGAGGCCCTTGCCAACTACGCCGCGAAGCTGAACGCCGACTAACTTTTGATCAATCTAGGGGGAGACCAATGGAACGCAAGACCGCAAACGAATATCCGCAAGAGCTACTCGACCTTTTTCACGAATATCAGCACGGCGATATTGACCGCCGCGCTTTCTTGCGCGGAGCGGCTCGTTTTGCCGTTGGCGGCGTTACTGCGGTGGCCATCCTTGAAAGCCTTCGGCCGAATTACGCCTGGGCACAGACGGTTGACCCGGAGGACAAGGACATCCGCACAAGTTACGAGACCGTCGCCTCGCCCGATGGAAATGGTTCGATCAAGGGCTATCTCGCCCGGCCCGTAAAGGGCAAGAAGTTTGCGGCGGTTCTGGTCATTCACGAAAACCGCGGGCTGAATCCTTACATCGAGGACGTCACTCGTAGATTGGCGAAGGCCGGTTACGTCGCCTTTGCTCCGGACGGCCTGACCTCGGTCGGCGGCTATCCCGGCGATGAACAGAAAGGAGCGGCCAAGTTTCGCGAAGTTGACGGGAAGAAGATGACCGAGGACTTCGTCGCCTCAGCGATGTGGCTCAAGAAGCGGTCGGATTCGACCGGTAAGCTCGGAGCGGTCGGTTTTTGTTTTGGCGGCGGAATGGTAAATCAGCTCGCCGTACGGCTCGGTAAGGACCTGAATGCCGGCTCCGCCTTTTACGGCAGGCAGGCGGGAGTCGCGGACGTGCCGAAGATCACCGCCCCGATACAGTTTCACTACGCTGGTGCCGACACGCGGATCAACGAAGGCATCGCCGCCTACGAGGCCGCACTCACCGCGAGCAAAAAGCCGTTCGAATCATTTATGTACGAAGGCAAACAGCACGGCTTTCACAACGACACCACGCCCCGCTACGACGCCGACTCAGCCAAACTGGCCTGGGAGCGGACGTTGACTTTCTTTAAGAAACATCTGAAATAGGCAGTAAACGGCTGAATCGTTTGTGGCTCAACGGGCTGACGCCGCTTTGCGGCGTGGCACGCGGGGACGCGTGCGGTCCAGTCGTAGCAAGGCTTCATTTCAATGACTTCGGAAACTCAGCAAGTTAACTACTCCCATACCCTGCAAGTCCGTATCTCCGAAACTCCCAAACTCCGCAGCTCTTTAACTCCATAACTCCGCAACTTCGAAACTTTCGCAACTCGCTGATGATAGTTTTCGTGATCTTCCAACGCATTCATTGGTGGCCGGGGAATGCGGCTTAAGAATTTAAGAGGGAGAAATTATGAAAAACATATTTGCAGTATTGGTTTTGGCAGTGGCGTTGGCGGGGGTTTCGTTTGCTCAGGCGCCGGCGAGGGATAGGGGAGTTAAGACGGCGGTGGTCGAATTCACGCCCGGGCCGGGAGCTTCGGGGATGAACGATCAAGCAAAACGCGGATTGCAGACGACGCTTTCGGCGGCTCTCAACCACACGCGTAAGTTTCACGTTTACGACACGCGACACACGCGCAATGCCTCGGGGGCAAATCTTGCGGCGATCAATGGTGCCTCGACGGCAGCGGCGGTCAAGCTCGGCAAGCAGCTCGGCGTCGCTTATGTTGTCACCGGCACAGTAAGCGAATACTCGCAAAAGGCCGCTGACGGCCACGGCCACGCCACGGTCTCGGTTCGAATGGTCGAGGTTGCAACCGGAAAAGTGAAGTATTCGGGCGAGGTCTCGGTGCGGAGCGGAAAACCGATGAATGCCGGTACCCAGCCCGAAATGCAGGCTCAGGTAATGCGGCACGTCGTAGATCAATTTGTCGATCTGCTCGAAGGCCTATTCTGAGAAATGGCTTTTGAATAAAGCTATGCTCCTTTAGCGCGGCGATCCGGCCGGGGCGCTGGAGGAGCACTTTCTTGCATAAAGTGGGCCGATCGCGGATCCGATCCTCTCTCTGTGTTCGCGAGGCCTTGGAGTGAGCAGACGGTCATATTCGGACGAAACGACCTCATAGCATTCGCAGGCGGCGGATTCGAGGCCGGGCCGATCGAGGATAGTCACGCTTCCTCGCCGGATCTTTATTATTCCCAAGACCGAAAGCTCGTGGGCCGCCAAGGTTATGCTCTCACGACGCGTACCCAAACAGCCGGCGATCTGCTCGTGCGTCATTGCCAACCGGTTTGTGTTCAGGCGGTCGGCACTTTCGAGCAGCCACCGGGCGTAGCGCTGTGAAACTGGATGAAACCGATTGCAGATGGCCGTCTGTGAAATCTCAGTCAACAACGCTTGTATGTATCTTAACGCGGCCTCCCGGCAATGAGGTGATTCATTACATTTTGCGTTCAAGTCACTGGCCAGCAATCGATAGGCAATTCCCGCATTCTGCACGACCGCCAGGCTCGGGTCTGAATCGACACCCATAAAGATCTCGATACCGACAACTCCTTCGCTGCCGATCAAACCCAACCCGACGGTCGTGCCCGATTCGGAAATGTATAGCAATGCGACAAGCGCCGTTGTCGGGAAGTAAACGTAGTCAAAACTACATCCGGCACTATGAAGCACTTGGCCGGCCGTCAATGATACGCGCTCAAGAGCGGGACTTATGTCTTGGTAGTCCTGCAGCGGGATACTTGCAAGTAGATGATTCCTAAGGGCAGCATCGCTGTATATATTTTGAGACATTTTGATCCCCTCCATTTAATGCGTTTGGCGGTGAGGACCAAAGTAAAACTATCCGGGCAAATCAGCTTATGTCTTCAAGAAAGACGGGAAAAACTAAATCGATCGGGGGAACCACTAAATCGACCCACGTACTGAACGCATTACGAGAGTTCGATCGTTCTTGGCATCGTCAGGAGAATACATTTGCTGAAACAATAAACGAACTCTATCAAATGTCGGGCCGTGGGTCAATACGATTGACCATCGGTCTGGGCCGACCCTATACGTGTGCTAGCACACAGACGATCACCTGCATTTATGATCAAATCAAACGTGAATTGTTACAGCTTTTGATAGTAAAGCGGCTCTTTCAAGCCAGTAGTTGGGTGAAAACGCCGAGACAAAGACAGGGAGAATAAAATGGTTTCTTTAATTATTTGGTTGATCTTGGGATTTCTGGCAGGCTACATTGCCAAATTCATTATGCCCGGCCCGGACGGCGGCGGCGTGATATTGACGACGCTCCTCGGAGTTGTCGGTGCGGTCGTAGGCGGATTTCTGGGGAATGCTTTCTTCGGATATCCGATGATCAGCTCGTTCGATAACATCGGCGACAACCTTCCGAGCTTTATCTCTTCGATAATCGGAGCCCTCGTTGTCCTCTTGCTGTTTCGTCTTCTAAACGGACGTCGGTAGGCTTTGTGATTTGGAATTTCGAGATCGAAAGGCCTTGGACCGTTCCGAAGCCTTTTGGTCTCGTATGTATTTAGCGTACGTTGGAGAGTTTGAAATGGGAAATTCAGAAAAAGCTACGAACAGCGAGCAGGCGGGAAAGACCGACGCAGCGGGCGCGGCCGAGCCTTCAATAGAGGAGCAGGTCGATCGTGAATTCGACCATGCCGAGGACCTCGGCGAGTCGGAGGGTGAACAGATCAAGAATGAGCTGAACGAGCTGAAATATATGTTGCCCTCGCCGGAAAACAGCCTTGAGGACGCGGCATATACGAATATCAATGCCGATCAGAAAGGCCTCGCGTACGGCACTGCGAACCAGCGAAACGAGCCGCTTGATATGACGGAAAAGCGAGAAAAACGCGACGAGGATCGGTGGGAACTAAACCCGGCATCGGCAGAATCAGAAGACGAGAACATATGAGCGATACACAAAAGGGTTTCTCAGAGCGAATAAAGGAACGGCTGCAGCACTGGGGAGTGCTCGCAGCAGTGGTTTTGGTTGCGTTCCTGATCGGGCTTGTGCCGATGTGGCTGATGGCCCGAAGCAACGCCGCCGAACGCGATGCCGCCCAGACCCAATTGCGTCGATCGGAGATAAGCAATTTGCTGTCGTCCTCGATCGTTGAGGCGAGACGCGGTGAATACGAAACGGCGCGGCAGCAAACCAGCGAATTTTTCACTCGCCTACGTGCCGAGGATGACAAAGCCGATGAAGGCTTTTTGAACGCCGACCAACGAACCAAATTAAAGCCGATCTTTGCCGAACGCGATACTGCGATCACCATGCTCGCCCAACGCGACCCAGCGGCCCTCGATCGCCTTACCGGCTTTTACGAAGTGTTTGTCCAAACCGTCCCGCCGGCTCGACCATCAGCTCAACCATAAATGAAATGGCCGTTTCCTACTCCGCTGCAAAGCCCCCAGTTTGTTCAAGAGGCATGTCAAGTTCCTACGTTGCCAACGCAGTTTCACATAAAAAGGCCCCGGCGGTTGCCGAGGCCTTTTTTGTTTCGCAAAGCTGTGAATTACTTCGGCATGGGGTTAAATGTCACCGCTCTAACGAGCATATTGGAGACAACGGTACGCATTGCCATTGTGGACTCATTGGCCTTTGTTCGCGCTTCGGCGGTGCCGTAATGCTTGAGGGTGATCGCATTAAGTTTCGCACCCCGTTCCGGATTAGCGTCGATCGCGTCTGCATAACTCGCCCACGTGATGACCAGTCCGAGGTCCCAGTCGCCCGGGCCATCGGTGGTTGGCTTGCCGAAGAAACCGTAATTAAGGATCAAGCCCTGTTTCTTTTGTTCCTCTAATATCGGCATCTGGTTGGTCCGAATAAAGCGCGTCAAGGCCTCATTTTGTCCCGGCAAGACGTCATAATAGATCACGCGTGATACTGGGCCGGGCGTTGTTGCCGGCGGAGTCGCGGTCGGGGTCTGTGCCTGAGTGCCGATGGCAAATAGGCAGGCGAAGAGAATGCTTAGATAAACTCGTTTCATGATTGTCTCCTGATCGATCTATTTTGGGGGCGAAAACAAATCGGGCATTGTTAGGGATGCTGCATTCTCACTTCAAGCAACTGCCAATCCAAATCTAGTTTTCCAAATAAAAAAACGACTTTTGGAGGGGAAAAGGAACATCCAATTGAAAAGTATTTTTATTATTTAGCGGACCTTGGTTTCAAATGTAATGCGGCTCTCTGGAAATCGTCGCTGATTACTTGTGCTATGTGCGAAAACGCACAGACGGGGTCATTCTTACGGTTCAGAGTTATTTAATAGTTCGTACGGAGGACGGTTTTTCATCTGTTGCACGTCCGAAATAAAGGAGATATGTGGAACATTTAATTACCCCGACCGCTAATAAACTACTTGCCGCTCTTCCCACTAACGAACTCGAACGCATGGTTCCAAGACTTGAAAAGGTCGATCTGGCTTTTGGCGAAAAGATCGTCGATCGCGGCGAGACGATCGAGCACGTATATTTTCCGATCAGCACGGTCACCACGCTGCTGACGGTCGGGCCACTCGATCTGACGCTCGAGATCGGCTTGGTCGGTCCCGAAGGCGTCCTCGGCCTGCCGGTGATCGCGGGCGGCAAGGTGGCCCCGTATCGCGCCGTCGCCCAGATGAAAGGCACCGCGTTGAGGATGGGCGCGGAGGATTTTGAAATTGAATGCTCAAATGCCGAGACCCTGCGGCGGATGATCCTGCGTTTTTCGTATGTCGAGATGGTGCGGGCCTCATTGGCGTCCGCGTGCCACCGCTTTCACGAGATCGAGAAACGTCTCGTCAGATGGATCTTGATGACCGCCGACCGTATCAAGACAAGCGCAATCGAGATAACGCACGATTTCCTTACAAACATTCTCGGTGAGCGGCCCGAAGCGGTCGATAGAGCCTTCGCATCACTTGAGAACAGAAATTTGATCAAATACAGCCGGAACCGCCTCATCATCCCCGACCGCTCCGCCCTCGAAGCCGCCGCCTGCAAATGCTATAAGATCATCCGCGACGAAGAAATGAACTACATGCTAGTGCATTAAACCGCCGAGAGATCAACGGTGCCGTCTTTTGAACGTCCGAAATAAAGGAGATATGTGGAACATATAATTACCCCGACCGCTAATAAACTACTTGCCTCGCTTCCCCCTAACGAATTCGACCACTTGGTCCCGAAACTAGAACAGGTCGAGCTGGCTTTTGGGAAAAAGATCTTTGATCGCGGCGAGAGGATCGGGCATGTTTATTTTCCGATCAGCACGGTGACCACGCTGCTGACGGTCGGGCCACTCGATCTGACGCTCGAGATCGGCTTGGTCGGTCCCGAAGGCATACTCGGCCTGCCGGTGATCGCGGGCGACAAGGTGGCCCCATACTGTGCCGTCGCTCAGGCCAACGGCACCGCGTTGAGGATGTCCGCGGAGGATTTTGAAATTGAATACTCGAATGCCGAGACCTTGCAGCGGATCATCCTGCGTTTTTCGTATGTCAAGATGGTGCAGGCCTCATTGGCGTCCGCGTGCCACCGCTTTCACGAGACCGAGAAACGTCTCGTCAGATGGATCTTGATGACAAGCGACCGGATCGCGACCAGCGAGATCTTGGTGACGCGCGATTTCCTTACGAAAATTCTCGGTGAGCGGCCCGAAACGGTCGATAGAGCCTTCGCATCGCTTGAAAACAGAAATTTGATCAAATACAGCCGGAACCGCTTGGTGATCCCGGACCGCGTCGCCCTCGAAGCCGCCGCCTGCAAATGCTATAAGATCATCCGCGACGAAGACGACAACTTTATGCCCGCGCAAGAAACGGCCGAAAGATCAACGGTACCGTCTTCGATCTACACGCTCGGCGGCAAGAAAACGCCTCCTATCGCGGTACTGTAGCAAAACGCCTGCGAGACGTTGAATGGAGTTCAAGGTGACGCAAAAGGCCCCGGCGGGTTGCCGGGGCCTTCATTTGGCTATGATCTGACTGCGGCTGCAAATGGTGCCGGTTGGTACGCCGCCAGGCGACGTTGCGAATCTTTTCGGACCTGATTGACTATGTTGCCAACATCACCTAAGGTTGGTCGACGCCTTAACGCTAAATTTAAGGCTAAAATGATCGCGCAGCTCTAGAAAATTCAGGAGGATACATAGGGCAACGCGACGGAAAGGGTCAATCATGTCGATCAAAAAAGACCAGGTAATTTTAGTGCTGACGCTTATAGCGTTGGCGATGTTCTCAGGCTCCGTGACCGCTCAGCCGGATCCGTACTGGGCCGAAACGTCCGACACCCAGCCTCTGCCGATCAACGCCGAGTTCGGCGGTTCCGAAAAAGACGGTACGAAGCTACCGCTTTGCTGGGCGGGCCATCTCGGCGGCATTCATCCGGGCAAGGTCGTCCGGAAACAGTGCAATATCACCTACGGCGGCAAGGAGATCCCCGTAACCGGGCAATATGTGGTTTACAATGGCCGCATCAAATGGCAAACGGGACCCGGCACGCAGTTGGGAAATGTGCCCGCGATAACAGGTGCGTACGAGAACGGACAGCTTCTGCCATTGTGCCAGGCACGGCTTATGATTGACGGTGATTTCAAAGGCACCTACCCTGGCAAGGTCCTAGGCGGCAAATGTCACGTTGGTTGGGCAGGCAAGGAATATCTGGTCGATACCTATCAGGTCGGCTTCCCGAACACGCCTCTGAGAGCTGCGTGGTTTTCAAACAAGATCTACCGGATCGTTTCGGTCAAAAGCAGCAAAGGCATTAAAACAAAGGACCCGAACCGCGCACCCGGCAGCGGTTTGATCCAGTCGGGCGACACAAAGACCACGAACGAACATTGGCAAATGTATTGGGAAGGCGCCGGCTACTACCGCATCAGATCCTTTGCGACGAACACGTGCCTCGATTCGACGGGAACCACACGGACGACCAACGCCGCTCTCCAACTGCGGCCGTGCGTCATGTCCGACAGCCAAATGTGGACGATCGCCAGCGCCGGAGCGGGCCAGTCACGCATCACCTCAAAAGACACGGGCAGAGTGCTGCACGTCGATCTGGGTTCGATGGATGACGGAGCGGCCATTTATCTTTGGGAACGAAACAACGGGCCGTTTCAGCTCTGGCGTTTCGAAACCGTTTCCACGCCGGCAACGCTTCAGTTCCAATGTGAAGAGAGCTTGGAGAATCAGGTGGCTTGGAACCGGGCCGGCGTTTCACAGTGGAACCCTGCCAATCGTAAGATCCTGTGCGCAGGCACTAAGAATCCGGATGCCACCATCGCCTGCTTCGTTGATTTCATCAAGACCAAAAAAGATGACTACAACCAGGCGATCCAAGCATGTAAAGCAAAATAATAACCGCCCATCGAGACGCAAAAAGGCTTCGCTCGTTGCCGAGCGAAGCCTTTGGTCTACTTATCCAGCTGTCAATAGAAAAGGGCCCGGCGGGTTGCCGGGCCCTTTTTTGTGTTAGCGAACTGGCCGCCCGCTTACGCAGGCGGTTCTGACATGAACCCGGTCGCAATTGCTTCCGGTTCTTGGCGGAATAGAGAACCACCCCGTCACCGAAGCGGTGACACCCCTCCTTCGTAAGTAGGGGAGCGGGAGCGGATTACATTCCCATTCCCATGCCGCCCATTCCGCCGCCCATGCCGCCCATTCCGCCGTCGGACTTTTCGTCCTGGACGTCAGCGATCATGGCTTCGGTGGTGAGCATCAGGCCGGCGATCGAGGCCGCGTTCTGCAGAGCGGTGCGGGTGACCTTTGCGGGGTCGATAACACCGGCTGCGACGAGGTCTTCGTACTTCTCGGTCGCGGCGTTGAAGCCGTACGAATCGTCTCCCGAGATGACCTTTTCGACGACCACGGCGCCTTCTTTACCGGCGTTCTGCGCGATCTGGCGAAGCGGCTCTTCGAGTGCACGGCGAACGATGTTAACACCGATACGCTCGTCCTGGTCGTTCTCATCGGCGTGGAAGTTCTCAAGGACCTTTCCGGCACGAACGAGTGCAACGCCGCCGCCGGCAACGATGCCTTCTTCGACCGCTGCACGGGTTGCGTGCATTGCATCCTCAACGCGGGCCTTCTTTTCCTTCATCTCGGTTTCGGTAGCTGCACCGACCTTGATGACGGCAACGCCGCCGACGAGCTTAGCGAGACGCTCCTGGAGCTTTTCGCGGTCGTAGTCCGACGAGGTCTCGTCGATCTGCGTGCGGATGGTCTTGACGCGGCCATCGATAGCTTCGGCCGAGCCGCCGCCTTCAACGATGGTCGTGTTTTCCTTGTCGATGGTGATCTTCTTGGCCTTGCCGAGGTCTTCAAGGGTGATCGACTCAAGCTTGATGCCGAGGTCTTCCGAGATGACCTTGCCGCCCGTCAGGATGGCGATGTCTTCAAGCATTGCCTTGCGGCGGTCGCCGAAGCCCGGTGCCTTAACGGCAGCGACGTTGAGCGTGCCGCGGAGCTTATTGACGACGAGCGTTGCAAGAGCTTCGCCTTCGACGTCTTCAGCAATGATGAGCAGCGGACGGCCCATCTTTGCGACCTGCTCGAGGATCGGCAGAAGGTCGCGCATGTTTGAGATCTTCTTTTCGTTGATGAGGATCATCGGCTCGTCAAGAGCTGCTTCCATGCGGTCCGGGTCGGTGACGAAATAGGGCGAGAGGTAGCCGCGGTCAAACTGCATACCTTCGACAACTTCGAGAGCGGTGTCCATCGTCTTCGATTCCTCGACCGTGATGACGCCGTCTTTGCCGACCTTGTCCATTGCCTCGGCGATGATTGTGCCGATCGTCTTATCGCCATTGGCCGAAACGGTGCCGACCTGTGCGATCATGTCGCCCGAAACCGGCTTTGCGAGACGGCTGACCTCAGTAACGACCTCTGCGACTGCCTTGTCGATGCCGCGCTTGAGGGCCATCGGGTTTGCACCCGCGGCGACCGTACGGACGCCTTCCTTAAATATAGCCTGTGCGAGGACCGTAGCGGTCGTCGTGCCGTCTCCGGCGACGTCCGAGGTCTTCGAAGCGACTTCGCGGACCATCTGTGCACCCATGTTCTCGAGCGTATCTTTCAGCTCGATCTCTTTTGCGACGGTTACGCCGTCCTTGGTGATGGTCGGCGAACCGAACTTCTTGTCGATGACGACGTTGCGGCCTTTCGGGCCGAGCGTCACCTTAACCGCATCCGCAAGCTGGTTTACACCGCGCAGGATAGCGGAACGTGATTCTTCTCCGTGAACTACTTGTTTTGCCATGATCTTTTAATTTCTCCTTCGTCGAAAAAAGTTGCAGAGTTGCCGAGTTAAAGAGTTGCAGAGTTGTCGGAACTCAGAGTTTTACCTCTGCAACTCCGTAACTCTGTAACTCTTGCAACTATTTGGCCGCTTCGCCGGCCCTTGAAATGATGCCGAGGATCTCGTCTTCGCGCATGATGAGGAATTCCTCGCCATCGAGCTTGATCTCGGAGCCGCTATATTTGCCGAAAAGAACGCGGTCGCCTGCATTGACGTCGAGCGTCTGGCGGCTGCCGTCTTCCTTATATTTGCCTTCGCCGACAGCGATGACCTCGCCCTCCTGCGGCTTTTCTTTAGCAGAGTCCGGGATGAAGAGCCCGCCTGCCGTCTGGTTAACGTTGTCTTCTATCCGACGCAATATCACGCGGTCATGAAGTGGTTTGATGGTTGTTGCCATAATCGTGTACTCCTTTTGAAATGTACCTATTGGTATTAAAATGACTTGGACCCCAAGGCCAGAGAAAAGGTCTTTAGCACTCGGTATCCGTGAGTGCTAATTTACAAAACGTGGTTAAACTTGTCAAGGATAAATGTAAGACAGCAGGAAAGTTGACAGTAACGTTATCAGATTTATGATTCAGATTGATAAGCTAGATCCGGCGAAAGCCATCATACCTTTCGTAAAGAACTGGTTCGTGCTTTTTGCAAATGGGAATGGTGAAGCGGCATGCTTGTCCATCGATGAGCCGAATTGCTACGGCATAGTATGGACGCCAGATTCGATCGATGCGCTGTTGATAGACACGTTCGGCGAGTCTTACGGCGAGTTGGGGCGACCGAGGATATCGGATCCAAACGAGCTCCCACCGGTACGAATCTATCCGCCGGAGCAGTTCAACGATGGATCTGGATACTTCTTTGATCACGCCGTTCCTATGAACGGCGAGTGGAGTGATTAAACTGCACAGTTTGAGTTTATGAAAAGAACCAATAGTTTCGCAGTCATCCTTCAGGATCTGCACGTCCTATAAATCGCTTTTACATCTCGGTACAATACAACGTGACCTTTTTGGGTTGAGCCGTGAGAGATTCTCGAAGAGAATTACGCATTTCATTTTGCATGCAGATTTCCAATATATATGTTTATCCGATCAAATCGCTTCGCGGGAACGCACTTTCCGAGGCGTTGGTTGAGAAACGCGGGTTGCGACATGACCGGCGGTGGATGCTGACGGACCGCGAGGGAATGTTCCTGACGCAGCGGGAAGTGCCGAAAATGGCGCTTATTTCGGTAGATGTTGGTGACGCCGGAATAGTGGTTGGTGCGCCGGAAACAGAGCCTTTGTTCGTCGCTGATGGAACCAAGAAGGACACTGTGAAGTCCATGTCGGTGCAAATATGGAATTCTGAATGTCGTGCTTTGGTTTATCCGACGCAAGTGAATGAGTGGTTCAGTGAGGTGCTCGGGCGGGACTGTCAGCTTGTATTGATGCCTGAATCCACGGAGCGGCACGTCAGCGAGCGGTTTGATCGCGGGGATGATCTGGTCAGCTTTGCGGACGGTTATCCGTTGCTGCTGATCGGCGAGGGTTCGCTTGCGGAGTTGAACCGGCGGATCGCGGCGAATAGTACGAACGAGGGCGACCGCGTTCCGCTCGAGATGCGGCGATTCCGGCCGAACCTTGTCGTTAGCGGCACCGAGCCGTTTGAAGAAGATAGCTGGGCGAGGATCAGGGTTGGCGAGGCCATTTTCCGCGTGGTGAAACCATGTGCGCGGTGCGCGATCACGACGGTCGACCCCGACCGCGGCGAATTTGCCGGCAAGGAACCGCTCCGGACGCTGGCAAGCTTCCGGATGGCGAAGGACGTCTTTCCCGACAAGCTAGAAGAGCTTGGCATGGAACCCAACTACGTACTTTTTGGTGAGAATCTGATACCGGAAAGCCCGGGGGTTGTGATCAGGGTTGGCGATAAGCTGGAGGTTCTCGAAACGAGAGCCTAGATGGCAAACAGCGATCAACGAACATTTACTGTTGTCCGATCGCCCCAATAGCCCACGTCCTCTCCGGCAATCATTTTCCCATCCGCATCGAATCGCCGAACTTTCAATTTGGTGTCGAAGAAGCGCAACGGATTCATCCTTGTGGTCGTGCCGCCGATGACCACGTTTATCGAGTTGGTCCCGCCGACCGTGCCACCGGTTCCCGGGAACATCGCCTTCCCGATCTCAACAAGAAAAGTGTCTCCGGCGGGACCGTCTGCGATGTTGCATCCGAGGAATAGTATACGAGCATTTGTCGAAAGCATCTTGGAATCATTGATTATTACGCCGAGATAACGGGCCACCATCTGGCCGCCGGTCTTGAACCAGATCATCCCGGGCGAACCATGCATCACAACCTCAAGGTAACGCACTTTCGAGTATTGCTTCACGGCGTCGATGAGGTCAGTTGTCGTGGCGACTGAGTGGGTCTTACCTCTTGAACCGTGCTCCGCCCGAAAGGCGGCGGCGTAACTTTCGAGGTCCGGATCGTAGAACATAAGGTTTTCTATAGCAATTGGTTCGGGCATAAAAAGCTCTCCAAGACAAAAGAATCAATTCCGATCAATTACGCGGAACATCTCAATAGATCGGCTCACGACCGCTTTCGCAGAGACCTGAGCCTAGCTTATTCTTGTTTTTGGTACGGGCTTCGCGGGCGTTTTGCCGCGGGGCTTTTTTGCTTTTGCTTTGAGCGGTTTCGGCTTTGGAGCGGCCTTGTATTCGGTGACGCGTTTTGAAAGCGTATTGCGGTGGATGCCGAGAGCCTCGGCGGTGTTCGAGAGGTGCTCGTCGTTTCGCACGAGCGCCTTTTCGATATAGATCTTCTCGAACTCGGCGACCGCTTCATTGAGCAGAATGCGGCCGTCGAGCAATTCGTCGATCAGGTTTTCCATTAATGCGCGCACGTTCGTGATAGAGGCAGGCGGTACGAGATCAATCGACCTTGAGTTTCTCGCCGGTCAGGAGTTCGTACGCCTTAAGGTATCGTTCGGACGTAGCCTCGGCCACTTCAAAGGGAAGCGGGGGTGCAGGGGGCTGTTTGTTCCAATCGAGGGTTTCAAGATATTCGCGAACGAACTGTTTGTCAAACGAGGGCTGCTTGTGGCCGGATTCATATTTGGCGGCATCCCAAAATCGGGAAGAATCCGGCGTGAGAACTTCGTCGATTAGGAGTATGTTTCCGTCCTTGTCTTCGCCAAATTCGAACTTGGTATCGGCGATGATGATGCCGCGGCCGAGGGCGTACTCGCTCGCTTCGGTGTAAAGCTGTTTCGAGATCGACTTCAACTCGGCGGCGGTGTCGTGCCCAACGGCCTGCATGAACTCGACCTGCGTGATGTTCTCGTCGTGGCCGGTCGCGGCCTTGGTAGCCGGAGTAAAGATCGGCGAGAGGAGTTTGTCACAATGCTTAAGGCCGGGTGGAAGCTTGCGGCCGCAGACGGTTCCATCGACCAGGTAGTCCTTCCAGCCCGAGCCTTCAAGGTAGCCGCGAACGACGCACTCGACCGGAAAGACCTTCGTCTTGTGAACGAGCATCGAACGGCCGCGGAGCACCTCGTGGTTACGGATGGCCTCGGGCATTTCGTCGAGCTCGACGGTGATCAGATGGTTCGGGACGATGTGATTGAGCCGCTCAAACCAGAAGGCCGAGAGGGCCGTCAGCACGGCACCCTTGTACTTGATCGGCGTTGGCAGAACGCAGTCGAATGCCGAGAGGCGGTCGGTCGCAACGAGCAAGAGCATGTCGTCGCCGGCATCATAAACGTCGCGAACCTTGCCCTTGTGCAGCAGCGGCAAGCCGGTGAAAGTAGAATCAGAAAGAGTAGTTGCTAAAGCCATGTGAAAGCGAGCGGGAGTCGCAAAGTCCATACCTTATAACGATTCGGACGCGAGGTAAAGCGGGGAGAATTTTGCTGCGGCCTCAGGCAAGCGGAAGCTTCGAGTCGGCGTGCGTTTCGCGGTCGTGGAGTGCGATAAGCTCGCGAAATTCCCCGACGGTGCGGTCGGTGCCGAGCTCTTCGACGAAGCGGCAGGTGGCATAGGGAAGGCAGGCGTTGTTGTAGCCCTGCTCCCAGTTTCGATACGTCGCTTCGTCATTCGCAGAACCAAACGGCCAGCGGCCGCGGGGCGACTCGTAATTGCACCGCCAGTGTTTTGGCGTGAGGCGGGCCCGGAAGCTCTGCTGGTTTTTGCAGAGCCGCTGATAAAGCGAATCGGAGCCGAAGTTATAGAGCAGCGTTTCGCTCTCGCCGCTCGCGGGGTCGATTCGCTTGTTCATCAATGCGAGCCGAAATCCGGCGGCGGTCCGGTAAACGCGAAAGGTGTATTGCGGAACGGCGGCAGCGGTCGCGCGAATGCGTTCGAGCGTAGTGTCAAAGGCGTCGGGCGTCTTGATGCCGAAGAGCGATTTGATCGAATCGATTAGGCCGGGGCTTTGCTCGGGCACGTCGATGTCAATAAACATCAGGCGAGAGGTGTTGAGCACGAGTGACCCGTAAGTGTTGCGGGTGATGGCAGCGGCCAAGGTGCCGTCCTCGCCGGCGATCTCGCGGATTATCTCTTCGCGAGCCGGGCGATCCGGATAGCCGTAAGAATCAGGAAAGGACCCACCGGCGGCCATACGAGCGGCCAAACGCTGGACCGCTTCCGCCGCACGGCTCTCAGCCTCGGCCGGGTCGTCAGCCGACCATCCCCACGCAACGGCATCCTTCGGCCTGCCGTCTGCCCCGTTAATGACCAATCCGGCTCGCTTCCAATATCTTGCTATCTTCATAAAGTTTGGTCGGCGGCGAATCAGGAAATTCGGTCGATCCAGTAACCCGGCCGGCGGCTTTGGTGGGCGACGGCAACGACGACTATCGTTTCGTCGTCAATATAATAAATGACATCGACTGGAAACCTCGAAAGCGAAAAACTCCGTAGCCTACGACCGCGAGGTTTTCCAATTTTCGGAAATCGACAAATTTTTTCGATGGTAGCGTCGAGAGCGTCAAAAAACTCCTGGCCCAGACCAGTTTCTTCCCGCTCGTAATAGGTGGCAGTCTCCGTCGCTTCTTCGAGCGCGCCGGAAACCAAGCGAAACCTGATCATTTGAGGCTTTCTCGAAGTCGTTTCATGGCCTCGTCACCATCAATGACTTCCATCTCGCCTTCGAGGTAAGCGTCGAGTCGTGCTTCAGCCAGTTCGGTCCACTCGCGATTGACATCCTCATAGAGGCCATCAGGTCTTTCGAGTTCTCGGAGCAACGAATGAGCCAAAACCGCCTTTTCGCGAAGGGTTAGGAGCTTCGCCGCCTGCTCTATGCTTTCGAGGGTAGAATTCATACTTGTTAGTATAATCTTAAATTCTTGGATTGTGAATACTTTCATCGGTGGCCGTCACGCGGTATTATTTAAGACATGCAATTTCGTCTCATAAGTGAAAACACGCCGAAGGGCGATCAGCCGGAGGCGATCCGGCAGTTGGTCGAGGGGATCAATAGTGGTTCTGAAGATCAGGTTCTGCTTGGGATTACGGGCTCGGGTAAGACGTTTACCATCGCGAATCTGATCCAGCAGACGCAGCGGCCGACGCTCGTACTGGCCCACAACAAGACGCTGGCGGCGCAGCTTTATCAGGAATTCAAGAGCTTTTTTCCTGAGAACGCGGTCGAGTATTTCGTCTCGTATTACGACTATTATCAGCCCGAGGCATACGTGCCGGCGGCCGATCTTTACATTGAAAAAGAGGCGACGATAAACGACGAGATCGACCGGCTGCGGCTTTCTGCGACGCGTGCGCTATTTGAACGGCGGGATGTCATCGTCGTCGCTTCCGTCTCGTGCATTTACGGCCTTGGCGATCCGGACGCGTATTTTGGGATGCTGATGTTCATCGAGCCCGGGCAGCAGCTTCGTCGCGAAGACCTCTTGCAAAAGCTGGTCGAGCTTCAGTATGAGCGGGTGAATATTGACTTTGACCGCGGGACGTTTCGCGTCCGCGGCGATGTGGTCGAGGTCTATCCGAGCTATCAGGACCAGGCTTACCGGATCGAGTTTTGGGGCGATGAGATCGATTCGATCTCTACCATCGACCCGCTGCTCGGCGAGGTTCTTTATAAGCACACATCGCGGCTGCCGATCTACCCAAAGACGCACTATGTGATGTCAAAGGACACCATCAAGCGGGCGGCGAAGACCATCCGGGCGGAGCTCGACGAGCATGAACAGGTGCTGGTCGAGGTTGGCAAAATAGTCGAGGCACAGAGGCTCCATCAGCGGACAATGTATGACCTCGAGATGATCAAGGAAATGGGCTTTTGCCGCGGTATCGAAAATTATTCGCGGCACCTGACGGGCAAAAAGCCGGGCGAACCGCCGCCGACCTTGCTCGACTACCTGCCGAAAGACGCGTTGATGGTGATCGATGAATCGCACCAGACGATCCCGCAGCTCGGGGCGATGTTCAAGGGCGACCAGTCGCGTAAGGGGACACTCGTCGAGTACGGCTTCCGGCTGCCCTCTGCGCGCGACAACCGGCCGCTGAACTTCGGGGAATTTGAGGAACGCCGCGGGCAGACGATCTACGTTTCGGCGACGCCGGGGGCGTTTGAGCTTGAGCGGACGGGCGGCGAGGTGATCGAGCAGATCATCCGGCCGACGGGCTTGCTCGATCCGGTGGTCGAGGTGCGGCCGGTGAAGGGGCAGATCGACGACCTGCTGGAGGAGTGCCGCGTGCGGGCGGAGCGGAACGAACGCGTTCTTGTAACGACACTGACGAAGCGGATGGCCGAGAACCTGAGCGAATATTTTGCCGAGGTTGGCGTGAAAGTTTCGTATCTGCACAGCGACATCGAAACGCTCGACCGCATCAAGATTCTCCGCGATCTGAGGCGTGGCGAGTTTGACGTGCTGGTCGGCATCAACCTGCTCCGCGAGGGGCTTGACCTGCCTGAGGTTTCGCTGGTCGCGATACTCGACGCGGACAAAGAAGGCTTTCTGCGTTCGGAGCGTTCGCTGATACAGACCATCGGCCGGGCGGCGAGAAACTCCGGCGGCAAGGCGATACTTTATGCCGACAAGATAACCAAGTCGATGGACTACGCCATCAGCGAAACCAATCGGCGGCGGGCGATACAGGAAGCCTACAACACCGAGCACGGCATAACGCCGACGACCATCGTGAAGCCGATCGAGGCGACGCTCGTGACGGCCTACGAGGCGGATTACTTCAAGGTCCCGCTCGACCTTGAAGGCATTGAGGAATATTCGCCAAAGCAGCTCAAAGAGACGATCACCCAACTCGAGGCCGACATGCGGGCCGCGGCGAAAGAGATGAAATTTGAACGAGCCGCCGAGGTCCGCGACAAGCTCAAGTACCTCCGGGAAAGGGAACTCGAGTACCGGTAACACGCATTATTGAACGCTCATCTTTAACGCAAAGCCGCAAGGCCGCAAAGTATCCATACGCTCATCGCGTCTTCGCGACTTAGCGGCTTTGCGTTAGAATTTTCATGTGCAAGTAAAGACGCAGGTTGAAGATCTGCAAAATTATCTGACCGATGCGAGCAATATGCCCGGCGGGCACGCGGAGCGGTTGTTCGTGCCGGAGACGGCGGAAGACATCGCGGCGGTGCTGCATGAGGCGAGCGATGCGGGCATTCCGGTAACGGTTTCGGGCGCTCGGACCGGGACGGTCGGCGGAGCGGTGCCGTTCGGCGGTTGGGTCGTTTCGCTCGAACGGCTAAATAAGATCAAAAGGATCGACAAGGCGACGATGACGGCGTTGGTCGAACCGGGTGTTATCTTGGCCGAACTGATGAGAGCTGCCGAGACTGAAGGGCTTTTTTATCCGCCGGACCCGACCGAGTGGAGCTGCCAGATCGGCGGGACGGTCGCGACGAATGCTTCGGGTGCGAGGAGTTTCAAATACGGAGCGACGCGGGAATTTGTTATCGGCTTGACGGTCGTGCTTGCCGATGGCGATGTTTTAAGATTGCGTCGCGGCGATGTGTTCTCGAATGGTGACGGTGTCGTTACACTCGCGACCGAAAGCGGACGTATTATCACGGCAAAGGTCCCGACCTACAAACGGCCGAATGTGCGGAAGAACGTCAGCGGCTATTTCAACGAGACGCCGCTCGATGCGATAGACCTTTTCATCGGCAGCGAAGGCACGCTCGGCGTGATCACGGAGATCGAGCTGCGGCTTGTGCCGAAGCCGGAGGGTTTCTTCTCCGGGGTCGTGTTCTTTGAAAAGCACGGAGATCTGCTGGCTTTTGTTGATGAGGTGAAGGCGGCAAGTTTTGCCGGACGAAAGTCGAACGACCCAGTCGGTACCGCTCCCGGTTCTGACATGAGCGCTTCCTTGGTTGAGTATTTTGATGACCGAGCGTTGAGTTTTATCCGCGAAAAGTTCCCGGAGACTCCGGAACGGATGGCTGGTGCGGTCTATTTTGAGCAGGAGACGACTGCCGAGACGGAGGACGATCTCTTTGAGGCGTGGAATGCGATGCTTGAGCGGCACGGTGCTGATATTGACCGCTCATGGTTCACGACGACCGACGCCGACCGCGAAAAGATGCGGGCATTTCGCCATGCGCTGCCGGTGGCGGTAAATGAACGCGTCGTCCGAAATAGGCAGAAAAAGATCGGGACCGACATGGCCGTGCCGGACGAGAACTTCCCCGGTTTTCTTAAGTATCAGAAGGAAATGCTCGATGCGAGCGGCATCGATTACGTAATTTTCGGCCACATCGGCGATTGCCATCTGCACGCAAACCTTCTGCCGAAGACCGACGAAGAGGCGACGCGTTCGCGGCATATTTACGGGCGCTTTGTAGCCCAATCGATCATGCTCGGCGGCTGTGTGTCGGCCGAGCACGGCATAGGGAAGCTGAAGTCAAAGTACCTTTATGTGATGATGGGTGAGCGGTATCTGAATGAAATGGCCGAGCTGAAACGGGCGTTTGACCCGAAGGGAATCTTGGGCCGCGGGAATATGTTTGGTATGGACTATCGGCTTTAACCGGCCGCCTAGGGGCGGGACTCATAACATTATGATCAAAGCAGTGTTGATGGATTGGAACGGCGTCGTCATTGATGACGAACAGGTGCAGTGCGAGGCTTATCGCGAGGTGATGAAGCCCTACGGCATCGAGATGACCGACGAGGATTATTACTCGCGGATGGGGATGAACGACCGCGTGTTTGTTCGCTCGATGTTTGAGGCGGCGGGCAAAGAGATATCAGAAAGTGATATCGACTCGGTCGCCGGGGCGAAGACGGCCCGCTGGCGGGAGAGCGTTCAGCAGAGCGTGCCGCTTTTTGAGGGCGTTGAGAACTTCATCAAGAAGACCTCGACCGAACTCGACCTCGGCATCGTCAGCATGGCAAAGCGAGAGGAGATCGAGCTTGTTCTCGACCTGACCGGGCTTGCTCCGTATTTCTCGGTCGTCCTGACCGCCGAGGACATTCACACCTACAAACCCGATCCGACGTGTTACCGCGAGGGCTTTCGGCAGATCGATCTCGCCCGCGTGGCGAAGGGCGGGCTGCCGATGGTGCACGAAGATTGCCTCGTGATCGAAGATTCGCCCGCGGGCGTGAAGGCGGGAAGAGCGGCCGATCTTCAGGTGCTCGGCGTGGCGAACACCGTCGCGGCGGATGAGCTTCGTGCGGCAGGTGCGGGAGCTGTGGCAAAGCGGCTCGACGACTGGATGCCCGAATCGCTCCGCCGCGTTTTTGCGTAATTGATAGATGATAAATGAAAGATGATAGATGTTTCGGGTTGCAGTGACTCCTTACGTTCCTTTGCCTGATATTAAATCTGTAGATGACGATGCAGAGTAACTTGAGAGTTAATCATCTGAAGGTTAAGTCGTATTCGTTTGCTTTGCGAATCGTCAAACTTAGCCAGCACCTCGTAGCCGAACATCGGGAGTTTGTGCTGTCTAGGCAGGTGTTGCGTTCCGGGACGTCGATCGGAGCGAACATCGAGGAGGCTTTTCAAGGTCAGTCAACTGCCGATTTTATCCATAAACTTTCGATCGCAAACAAAGAGGCCTTCGAAACGAAGTACTGGCTGCGATTGCTGCGAGACAGCCTGCTCATATCGCCAGATCAGTCTGAAACGCTGATCGCCGAGTGCGAAGAACTTCAGCGAATGCTAACGGCAGCCATCAAGACGTCCAAAGCAAAGCTGAATCAAACCCGAATTTGATAACCGTGGTTGTGACGAAAATTTTCATCTATCATTTCTCAATTATCATTTCTTAACTACTTTATGTCTGAAAGATTTGTGACAAGGGCGGCGGCGGAGGCGGATGTGTTGGCGGCGGCGGCTTTTATTGCGGAGCGGATGCCGCAGAGCGATGACCGTTCGGAGGCGATCTCGGCGGTGGTGCCGCGATTTCTTGCGAGGGGCGAGGTCGATCTCGCGGCGAGCCTTTCGGATACGGTCGATGACCCGCATGTCCGCGACCGGTTGTTGATCGCGGTGGCGGCAAAATGTGCCGAGCTCGACGATGACGAATACGCGATGCAGCTTGCCGAGGCGATAGAGGAGTACGGGCTGCAGTCGCAGGCACGCGAGGCGATCGCGCTGATCAAGGCCGGCAAAGGCGACATTGAAAGGGCCCGCGAGATTGCGGCCGAGGTTCTGCATCCGGATGAAGTTTTTGCCGGCATCGCAATAAAGCAGGCCGAGAGTGGCGACGAAGAGGCGGCGACCGAGACCCTGGCGGCGATCGATTATCCTGCGTCCGCAGCCGGGGCATTGATGGCGATGGCGGCGATGCGGCTTGCGAAAGATGACCACCTTAAGGCGGCCGAGTATCTGGAAAATGCGACCTCGCTGGGGCTCGAGATAGAGCATGACGAAGAGCGGATCCGGATGCTGACGGACATCGGAAATGCCTTCATCGATGCGAAACGGGGCGACAAGGCGATCGAGACGTTTGAGCGTGCCCGCGTTTTTGCCGAGGAACTCGACAACGTTCATCGCGATTCGCTGCTCGCGGCCGTCGCCCAGGGGCTGATGCGGGCCGGCAGCGTTGACCTCGCCGACAGAACGCTCGACGCCGTTGCCGATAAAACGCAGATCGCGAATACGCTGCTCGGCTTTGCCCGCGAATACTGGCGGCGGGACGAGAAGGACGAAGCCCTCGAAGCACTCGATGAGGGCTACGAGGTCTTGCGTTCCCAGAAAGACGCCGAGACCCGCGACAGCAAGGTGAAGTACACGCTTTTTGGGACGATCGCGGCGCAGTTTGCGGGCTTTGAGAAGGGCGAGCGGGCGATAGAGATCGGCGAGGCGATAGACGACCACGACTATTCGATGTCTGCACTCTCGCAAGTGGCGCAGGTACTGACCGCCCGCGGGGGCGACGAGCAGGCCGAGCAGGCGATGCGGGCGATCGGCGAACCTTACGACCGGATGATCGCAATGATCGGGATGAGCGACGCCGCAAAACGCGAGGGCCGCGATGAACTCGCCATCACACTGCTAAATGATGCGGCCGAGCTCGCCGAAGAGGTGCCGCAACTGACCGCACGGGCGAACGCCGTTATCGAGGCCGCGAAACGCCTGCGCGCTCTCGGGCAAGACGCTCGGGCAAGCGAAACGGCCTCGGCCGCACTCGGGTTCATCGCAGAGATCCGCGGCGAAAGCAGCCGGGCGATCGCACTTGCAAACATCGCAGACCTTAACGAAAAAGGTGCTCAGCTTTCGGAAACGGACGCGGACGCACTCCGGCAAATGCTTGTTCAAAACCGAATGTAGTTTCGAACGGAATGAATCGGTGAATGATTTCTCAGAAAACGGCTATCTCATTGTAGAGAAGGTGTTTGAGCGCTACGAAATGGATTCGTTCATCGAACGGATTGGAGTGATCAATCTCGAGCCGGAGCGTCCTGGCTATCGCCACCTGATGGCTGACCCGGCAGTTCGGAATTTGGCTAATGATCCGCGGCTGACGGAGCTTGTTGCGAAGATTTCCGGCGAGCCGATGGCACCTTTCAAGGCGACGCTTTTCAACAAGGCGGGCAAGGCAAACTGGCTTGTCGCCTGGCACCAGGACACCGCGCTACCCGTCGTTCGACAGCCGAGTTCCAATGGCTGGGGAACTGCCTCGGTCAAAGACGGAATCACATTCTGCCACGCTCCAGCGACGGTACTGCGAGATATGATTGCTCTCCGTATTCACGTCGATGATTCGGGGCCGGACAACGGCCCGCTACGTGTCATTCCCGGCTCGCACAACGGGCGATTATCAGACAAAGAGATCGATAGGGTCGTAACCGACGGACCGCAGGTTACCTGCACGGTAGGAAAAGGCGGGGTCATCGCGATGCGCCCGTTGATCGTCCACGCTTCATCAAAATGTACCAGCGATCGGCCACGTCGCGTTCTGCACATCGAATACGCCTCCAGTCGTGAACTATCCGATGGGGTCAAGCTAGCTATCGCCTGATCACAGGTCGTTGGCGATGAGGTCTTCGAAGTTGTCGCGGCGGCGGATGAGTTCGGTTGTGCCGTCGGCTTTTGTCAGGACGACGGGCGGCAGGAAGCGGCCGTTGTATTGCGAGGCCTGGGCGAGCGAATAGGCGCCGCAGTTGAGCAGGGCGAGCACCTCGCCGGGTTCGACGTTTTCGGGCAAGAGCCGGTGATCGGGAAGCCTTCCTTCTCCCTCGATATCAAAATAGACATCGCCGCCATCGCATAGCGGGCCGGCAAGTTTGTATGGCGTTTCGTGCGGCTCGCCGGCACGCTCGGCCGAGATCAGATGGTAATACCATTTGTAGGTCTCCATCGAGAGCAGAATGTTGAAGCCGGCGTCAGTTAAGAGCCAGTGGTCAGTGGTCAGTGGTCGGTGGTCAGATGAGAGAACCACCCCGTCAGCCGAAGCGGCTGCCACCCCTCCTTCGTAAGGAGTGGAGCTTTGATGAACGGGACGTTCCTTGTGATTGCGGACGGTGGTGAGGCAGATGGCGGCGTCGGCGATGATGGAGCGGCCGGGTTCGAGGAGTAGGGTGATGCCTTCGAGCAGGTCGAGTGCGTTCTCTGCTTCGGCCTTTTTGCGCACCTCGGCCCAGGCGGATCTCATCGCCTCGGCGGGCGAGAAATCGGCGGCAAACATTTCGCGTTGTTCGGCCGGGAAGTCGTCGGCCTGCGAGCCATCGCGGAGATAATTTACCGGGAAGCCGCCGCCGAGATTGATGTGCTGCAGGCGGATGCCGGTCTCGCGAAATATGCGAAGAAGGGCAGCGAACATCTCTTCGAACGCCTGTGTGTAAACGGCGGGCGAAGGGTTTTGCGAACCGACGTGCAGGTGAATGCCGCTTAGGTTGAGGTGTTCCGAGTCTTTATATTCCGCGAACGCGCCAAAGGCTTCGTCGGGCATCATTCCGAACTTTGACGTGAGCATCGCGGTCTGCAGGCCGGAGTGCGTGTTTGATTCGATCCCGGGCACGAGCCGAAGGCTAACGTTCGCCTTTTTGCCGAGCCGCTTGGCCGTTTCTTCGATCAGCGAAAGCTCGTAGAGCGAATCGACCTGGATCGCATAGACGCCGTTTTCGATCGCGAGTTCGATCTCCCAGACCTCTTTGCTCAGGCCGTTGAAGTTCAGTTGATCGCCGCGGAAACCGGCCTTCAAAGCTTTCCAAAGTTCACCGCCGGAATTTACCTCAAGATCACAGCCCGCGTCCCGCACCGCACGCAGCACACCGAGCGTGGACATCGCTTTTGCCGCATAGCAAAGCTTGAACCCGCAGCCGATGTTGTCACCGACCTGCTTCAGGCGGGCGATGTTGTGTCGGATCCGCGGCTCGCTATAGACAAAAAGCGGCGTGCCATATTCGCGGGTAAGCGCGACGGCGTCGTGGCCGTCGATGTACAAGCTACGGTCTTTGCTTTCCAAGAAGCCTTCAATTGCCCAGGTCATAAGGTTTATTCGACTACCGAATTGTCGATCATTTGCTTGATAAGTTTGCTCGGAGAAGTCACCGTAATCAAATAGGGAATAGACTCACAACAGGTATTCTCGGGTTTTGAGTCGAGTTTGAATCGATAGGTCAAAAGAACTCTCCGGCCATGGGGAGACTCACTAGGGGCAAACTTTATCTCTCTCGCTGCTTTTTGCGCGGCAGGAATCAAGAATCGATGTCCCGAAATCACATGAACAGTCTCGACGTCTCCGGCGGGGGCAATTTCAACTTGGACGACCACATCTCCTGTCGCTCGTACAGCAATGGCGACCGGGGCATAAGGCGGTCTGGGAAGAACGAGTGGTTTGGGATAGTTAATACTCATCCCGGTCCCCCGCTGGTGAAGTCCCGGGAGCGAGATCGGAAGTTTTCCGGTGAACTGCTGCAGGCCGAGCAGTCCTCGTGCCGATGCTCTCTGGAGGCTGGGCATGTCGCCGTAAGCGACGATGTATGTCTTCATCTCGGGGAACGACGACAGGATGTACGGATTGCCGAAGCTGAGGCCGATGACCTTTTTGCCCGAGGCCAGTGCTTCGCGGAGAATTGCGGCGCCGTTGTCGGGGATTCCAACGCTGTTTGCGGCACCCGAACGGACGCGGCCGTATAAACCCACGATAACAGTATCGGCTTCGCTGACTGCCTTACGGGCGGCATCAATTTGCGGCTGAAGCGAGTTTTCCTGAATGTAGCCTTGCGAAAACCGTAGGCCGGAGGACCGCAGCGTGCCTGCGAATGAGCCCATCGTGCCGGGCCCGTCAAACCCATTTGAAATACCGAGAACTGCGATCTTGGCGTTTCGGTCCAGCGGTAACAAGCCGCTTTCTTGTCGCACGAGAGTTACTGCTTTCTCCGCTATCTCGTCCGTAAGCTTTGTTGAATCGGGACCGCTGACGATGCGGTCGATCTGGTCGAGCGGGGTGATCTTTTGCTCGGTCAGGCCGACGGCGTGCTTCCAAGCGAGCTGGCGGCGGACGGATTCGTCGAGTCTTGCCATCGGGATGCGGCCGCTGGCAACGGCGGCTCTCAAACCCTTGATCATCGCATCAACATTCTCCGGCTTTTCGAGGATGTCGGTGCCGGCGAGGAACGCGCGAACGCCGGCTTCTTCCTGCGTAAAATAAAGCGTCAGGCCGCTCATCGACATTGCGTCGGAGACGATCAGGCCCTTAAAGCCCATCTCGTTTCGCAGCATGTCGGTCTGCACTTTGTGTGAAAGGGTTGCGGGGATCGTTGCCTTTTCGCTGACGATCTCGGTGCCCGGTTCGGCGTCGCCGCCCTGATATTCTTTGAGCGGGCGGATCTCTTCGCCATCGATCTGCGGCAGGGCGATGTGGGCGATCATGATCGACCCGATGCCGGCATCGATCGCTTTTTTGAACGGCACGAGCTCGAGCGAGGTGAGCCGCTGGCGAGGCAGATCGATGATCGGCAGGCCGCGGTGCGAATCAACATTCGTATCGCCATGGCCGGGGAAATGCTTGGCGGTCGCGATCACTTTCTGGCTTTGAACGCCTTCGGCAAAGGCGATGCCGAAGCGGGCGACGTCGTCAGGGTCTTCGCCAAAGCTGCGGACGTTGATGACCGGATTATCGGCGTTGTTGTTGACGTCGAGCACCGGTGCATAGACGTGCTGAATGCCGATGGCACGAGCTTCGCGGCCGGTGATGACGCCCATTCGGCGGGCGAACTCGGGCTCGCCGGTCGCGGCGAGGGCCATCGCCCATGGGAAGTTGGTCGCGTCCTGAAACCGCATTCCGATGCCGGTCTCGGCGTCGAGCGACATCAGCATCGGTATCTTGGCCGCTTCCTGCATTCGATTGGCGATATGGGTCGTTTCATAGATCGGAGCCCCGAAAAAGATGATGCCGCCGATCTTGTTTTCCGTCACGTGCCGCCGCAGGTCCTTGAAAAACCAACTATCCTGATTGGCAAAACGAGCGTTGATGCCGACGTGGATCAACTGCCCGACCTTTTCATCGGCCGTCATTTTCTTGAGCGTCTTGTCGGCCCAATCCCACGACTTGTTCGAGGGCTCAAATCGGGCCGAAGGCTGTGTTGCCGCCACTTGCGGTGAGGCGAAAACAAGCGAAGCGAGCGAAATGTTGAGGACGAGAAAAGAACTAATTAGAAACTTCATCATTACTAGTATTTACGAATAGCGTTGTTATGAACGCAACTACGACTGTGATCGAACTGCCGATCAGGGCATACCACGGCCACGCGATGACCGGTCCCGGGACGAATCCATTTGATGCAAGAAGGACGTATGTCATCACCAAAGTACTTACGATCATCCCGGTCAAGGCGTGGACCTCGCGGGCTCTCTTTAAGAACGATCCGACGAGAAAGACACCCAGGATCGGACCATTGATAAGCGATGCGACGGCGAGTGCCATGCTGAGTGCGGAGCTGTTTGCGTCCTTGAGCCCGATGGCGATGGCGATCTGAATAATGCCGACGACGACCGTCAAAATGCCGGCGATCCGCATCAACTGCTTATCTGATTTATCTTTCGCAAAGGGTTTATAAAGGTCGTTGACCGCGGTCGAGGCGATCGAATTTAGCGACGACGAAAGGGCCGCGGCAAAGATCGCGGCGACGACCAAACCGGACAATCCGGTCGGCATGTGCTGGGTTACAAAGTTCGGAAAGACCTTGTCGCCTCCGGTAAATGGATAGTTAGCGGTCGAAGCTTGTGCAAACGCCGGTTCCGAAAAGCATCTCGCGGCAAGATCGGGATTCAACTTCGCACAAGCTTCAGCGAAGTTCATATAGAGCGGATCGCCGTACGGAGCGTAGAAGGCGAAAAGCAGGATACCGATGAAAAGAAAGCCGATGAACTGGCCGAGGACGACCGCACCTGAAGTCATTAGGGCTATGATCGCGGCGCTCGGTTTGTTGGTGCAGAGATATCGCTGGACGAGGAATTGGTCGGTGCCGTGGGTGGACATCGTAAGGAAACAGCCGCCGAGAACGCCGCCCCAGAATGTGTAGGTCTTGGCAAAATCGAGATTGAAATCAAAGAGGGCAAATTTGTCGTATTGCCGCCCGAGCTCGATGGCTCCGCTGATGCCGCCATCGATGCTGTTGATCAAAACGACGGCCGCGGCGACCGCACCGCCAACGTAGATAACGAGCTGCACAACCTCGATCCAAATAACCGCCTCGATGCCGCCGTAGAAGGTGAAAATGATCATCACGATGCCGAGGATGAGGATCGAGCCGATGATGACATAGGCCGGGTCTGTCGTCGGGCTAAATGCCGTATAAACCGCGGCGAGAACGATAGCGGTGAGCAGCAGCCGGATGGCGTCGGCGATGTTGCGCATTATGACGAACAGGCCGGAGGCGAGCATCTTTACTTTGCCGCCGAAGCGATCGCCGAGCAGTTGGTAAACCGTTTGCAATTCGCCCTTGAAATAAAGCGGGATAAAGACGAGCGAGATGACCACGCGGCCAACCAGATAGCCGAAGACGAGCTGCAAAAACTCGAAATTTCCGCCGCGGGCAAATGCGATGCCCGGGACCGAGATGAATGTGATCGTGCTCGTTTCGGTCGCGACGATCGACATCGAGATGGCCCACCACGGCACATTGCGGTCGCCGACGAAGTAGTCTTCGGTCGTCTCCTGCTTGCCGGCATACCAGATACCGAAGGCAGTAATACCGAACAGATAGCCGAAGATGATGATGAGGTCGAGTGTTTGCATCAGGTTTTATCGTCGGGCGTAATACATTCCAATATTCTTGAGCCTGCCGATGTGGCCGGCGTCGATCCAGGGGAATTCCTCGGCCCCGATGCGGGTGATATCAGATTCTGATAGCTGGCCGCGTTCTTCCATTTCGGCCAACTCGTAAATTCGGCTCTCGGCCCGCTTAGCGATCGCCTCGGCGTGATCGATCTCCTCACTAGTAATTCCAGGAAATCTCGCCTTCATCCGATCGCCGATTGGCTTACGAAAAGTCTCGCCCCATTCGGTCGCGAGCTCGAGAGCGGCATTTAATATTTCAGGATCGTGTTCTTTCATCAAAACGGATAAATTCGTGCCCATGTTCGGAACCAGAACGAGTCAAGTCTATCGGTTACGGCTTTGGCCTCCGCTTTCGACTTTTCATCCTTCATCTCAACAACGTGCTGGAAATTACAACTATCTACCACGCCGTCTTTGTCTGCAAAAACAAGCATCTCTTGGCCCTTCGAAGGAACAAAAAAGCGCATCGGGCAATCGCACGTTGGGTTTAAATAAAGTGAAATAGTTCCCGATCGCTGACCCTTCCAGCTTTTCTCGATGCTGAAAGTTGCCTTTACTAAAGTAGCGTCGGGTGTCCATTTCTCTGATAGCCATGTCGGAATCTCGTAGGTGGAACCATCATCAAATTCCACGAACTCGCCCGTAAAGATCTGGCTCGACCGACGAAACTCCTCTCTAAGTCCACGGATCGTGACCGTACATGCGTTTGCAGTATCGCAAAGCAAGAGCAAAATGAGAGCAATGCTGAATATGAACCTTTTCATACTTCACCAACTGTCACTTCATTTCTGAGCAGACAACAATTCGAGCGATCTTTCAACAACATGATCCGAACGCTTTAAGGCACTTTCTGCGGATTCTCTATCGACTGACGCCTTGTTCATTACTAACGCCACACGAAGATCGCCGCCGGCTTCGTTCAAGAATTGTTCGGCTTCGTTCTCGCTCAATCCGGTTTCGGCCATCAAGATCCGCCTGCTACGCTCGATCAATTTTTCGTTTGACGATCGTACGTTTGTCATGCGGTTGCCGCGGACGTAGCCGAGTTGGATCATTGCGGCGGTCGAGATCATATTGAGCACGAGTTTTTGTGCGGTGCCGGCCTTCATACGGGTCGAACCGGTGATCGCCTCGGGGCCGACGACCGGGACCATTGCGACTTCGGCCGCCTTTTCAATTGCCGAATCGGGCGTGCAGACGATGCAGGTGGTGAAGCAGCCCATCGCCCGAGCATGCTCGACCGCACCGATGGTGTAGGGCGTCCGGCCCGAGGCGGCGATGCCGACTACGGCGTCTTTCGCGGTGACGCCGCGTTCTTTAATATCGCGGATGCCGGCCTCGCGGTCGTCCTCGCTCGCCTCGCTGGCTTTATAAAGAGCGTCCCAGCCGCCGGCGATGATGCCCTGGACGAGGTCATAAGAAACGCCATAGGTCGGCGGTATCTCGGAGGCATCAAGCACGCCGAGCCGTCCGCTCGTCCCGGTGCCGATGTAAAAGAGCCGCCCGCCGTCCTTCATCCGCTCAACGATGCGATCGACCGCCTCGGCGACCTGCGGAAGGACACGCTCGACCGCCTCAGCGACCAGCTTGTCCTCGTCATTGATCAGCCGTAGTGCGTCGAGCGTCGAAACTTCGTCGATGCCGGCTGTCCGCGGATTCTCTTGTTCGGTAACTGGAAGCATCAATAAATCGTGAAGGCGTACTCAATAGTACGAATGACCGTGGCCGGATTTCCTTTCCGTATCGCTGGATCGAACGTCATCGCTTTTGCTGCTTTGATCGCCTCGTCGGAAAGGCCAAACGGCAAACCACGAACAACCTCGACGTTCCCGACCGTTCCATTCAACATAAATGTTGCGCGGATCACCACCGTACCGCTCAAAAAGTATGCACGAGCAAACCGCGTATATTCCGGCCTCGGCTTCGTCCGCAGACGCAGATTCTTGTTTTCATTGACCTTGTTATTCGATGATTCATTCGCGGCGCTCGTTCCGGTGGCAGTTTGTGTGTTCCCCGAGCCCGCTCCGCTTCCCGAGGAATTTGGTTCAGCCGCGGTGGCCGAAGAAGAATTCGTGGATCCGTTATCGACCTTCGGCACCTCCGCTTCCTGTCTCAATTGTGCGGCCGATTCCGGAGGTGGCAATAGGTCTTTACCGGCGATCTTTGCGGAGTGAACGAACCGGGTGACCATCGGGTCATTCTCTTTCGGGCTCAAGGCGTGAAAAGTGTAGATCTTCGCCGGTGTTCGGGTCTGGATTATGCGATGGTAAAAGTTGTCCAGCCCCTTGAATTGATACTCGCTGGTAGCTCCCTCAACGATTGGACCGGGCTCAGCGTTCCCGTACTCCTCGATCAGTCTTTCGACGACACTGAAGAACCCTTCGGAACCGGGAAAATCGACAGCAACAAAAAAGTAGCGTCTTTCCAGTTCACCCGAATAAAGTAAGGTCGTTCGCTTGCTGTCGATCTTCATCCTGTTAACGGTCATGGCAGACGGAGTCTCGACCGAAAACGCGTCGCCGCCCGGTTCTAGAATCGACCACTTAACTTCTGCATTTGGATTAACCTGGCCGAACAAAGCGCCGGCCAGTACAAAAATGAAAATAAGGATCTGTGGAAAAACTTTCATTGCTCTAGATTTCCTGTATCAATCAGCGTTGAAAATGAATGAAACGGTCCTGCTTGACGTTATATAGTAACCGTCCTCGACCTTGGGCAAAAAGCGGATCCTCCGCGCAGTCTCGACCGCTTTCTCGACCGCTGCTTTCGGCCGCTCGCTGATCAGAGAGATCGTCCCGATCGTTCCATCGAATCGAAACTCCACCCTGAGAATGACGCTGCCTTGAAAGCACGTTGATCCCGATTCGTACTCAGGATGTTCGGCTTTTGGCATTTTGAGAATGACTAGCGGCGAGTCCGGTTCGTTTGTTTCCAGTCGGTCAGTGTCTGGAGCCTGAGCGCTACCGAAGACGACCGCGATCGCAACAAAAAGGATTGTTCCCCAAAAGAACTTCATCGTAGAACTACGGTCTATAAGTCGGTAGCATTACCCTTTACTTCCAATGCCATTTCTGAGAGCCATCAGGGCGGCGGCGTTGGCCGGCGGCATAAGCGGCTCGGTCAAGTAGGCCTTCGGGGCCAGGGTTCTGATCACCTCGATCATCGGTCGGGTTAGCAATTCGCCTGCCTTGAAAATGCTGCCGACGCAGCCGATCGGGATCTTGTTTCGCCGGAGCCCGAGTTGCTCGATAACAGCGCAGGCGGCAAGCCCGAGTTCGAAGCCGGCCTCTTTTATAATGTTCTCCGCAACGGTATCTCCGTCGGTTGCGGAATCGACAACCAGCTTTGCAAAGCCGGCGATCCGGCTGTTATCCACCTGCGGAGAGTATATCGCAACGATCAAGTTCTCCGGCCCCGATGCTCTAAAATACTCCGATGCTCGGCGGCTCAAAATGGTTGGGATGCCGCGGCCGTCCGAGGCCTTTGCAACTGCCTGGAGTGCCTGGCGGGCGATGCCGACTCCGCCGCCTTCGTCTCCGGCAAGCGGGCCCCAACCGCCGGCGATCGCCGTTTTTCCTTTGGCGTTCATCCCGAGGCAGACCGAGCCGGTGCCGGCGATGACGACAAGGCCCGGCTTGCCTTCGGTGGTCGCGTAGAGTGCGATCTCGGCGTCGGTAACGACGACGACGCGGCTCGCACGGATCCGCTGAAGAAAGCTCTCGCGAATGCGCTGGCGGATGTCTGCACGCCTTACGCCGGCGAGGCCGAGCGTTGCGGACTCGATATCGCCGCGGGAAAGCCCGCTCTGGTCGCAGGCCTCGCTGATGGCTTTGATAATGTTGCCGACGGCCGTTTCAACACCGACGCGAAGCGGATTCGAAGGCCCGGCAAAGCCCTCGCATTGCAGCTCTCCGGCCGCGTTAAGCAGGGCGATGTGGGTCTTCGTCCCGCCGCCGTCAACGCCGAGATAAAGGGCGTGCGGTGGCGGTTTCGCGGTTCGTCGTTTGGCCGGGGATGCCATAGGGGAATAAAATCATCGGACAGAAACGTTTACAGTGTCCGCGAAGCTTGACATATAATCAAATTTAACAGATTTTATGTTATCAATAAGCATGTGTGATACGGGCGGTTTCGGCCGAGCCGGTCGCTAAAGCAAACTTAACCCTGCAGCTCCGCACTACTTCTTATGGAGATCAGACAACTAAAAGCATTTTTGGCGATCGCCGAGGCAAAGACCTTTACGGCCGGAGCCCGGCGCGTGAATGTGACGCAGGCGGCCATCTCAATGCAGATCCGCCAGCTTGAGGAAGAGGTCGGGCTGCAGCTCTTTACGCGGACGCCGCGGCGGGTGATCCTGACGGAAGCGGGCGAGCACCTGCTCGAACGTGCCCGAAAGATACTCCGCGAGCACGACGCCGCCGTCGCCGAGATAGCCGAGATTGCCGGGAGCGAGCACGGCCGGCTGCGGATCGGCTCTGCCTCGGGGACATTTGCGATGAACCAACTGCCGGTCATCCTGCAGGACATCAGGCGAAAATACCCGAACTCGGAGCTGACCGTAACGGCCGGAACTAGTTCGCGGCTGGTCGATCGCATTTTGCACGGCGAGATAGACACGGCCTTTGTCTCGCTGCCGGTCGATAACCTGAGCATCAGCACCGAGTCGCTTTTCTCGGACGAGATAGTCGCCGTCGCCTGGCCGGGGCATCCGCTGGCGAAGGAGAAATACATCTCGGCGGCAACGCTCGCGGGCGAGAATCTGATACTCGGCGAACGCGGCGGAAACACGCGGCGGATGATAGATGAATTTTTTGCAGCTGCGAACGTCAGGCCAAACATCACGATGGAGCTTTCACGCCAGGAAGCGATCAACCGGATGGTCGAGATCGGGATGGGCGTCGGAATTGCGGGTGTGAAATCGGTGGCGAAAGAGATAAAGGACGGGCGGCTGGTTTCGTGGTTCATCGAGGGTGCGGAGATCAAGTGGGAGCTCGGGCTGGCACGGCTGAGAGGCGGGCACTACTCTCCGATAGCGAAGGAATTTGTAAGGCTCTGCAAGGCGAGCTTCGCCGAGCGGGAAAAGGAGCTTAAAGCGAAGAGATGATAGGTGTTTTTAACGCAAAGTCGCAAGGTCGCAAGGTCGCAAAGTTTTTAGGAATGGGGAGCCGTGGATTTATATCCATTGCGTCCTTGGTCCTTTGCGTCTTTGCGTTGAATGTTTTTGCGGGTGCACAGGGGTTGCCGGTGGCGGCGCCGGGGTCGGTCGGGATGAGCGCGGAGAAGCTTGCCCAGATCGACGCGATCGTCAACGGCGATATTGCCGCAAAGAAAATGCCGGGTGCGGTCGTGATCGTCGGGCGAAAGGGCAAGATCGTTTATCGGAAGGCTTTCGGCAACCGCTCGCTGGTGCCCAACGTCGAGCCGATGACGGTCGATACGATATTTGACGTCGCCTCGCTGACCAAGCCGGTCGCAACCGCGACCTCGATAATGATACTCGTCGAGCAAGGCAAGCTCCGGCTCAACGACACCATCGGGAAGTTCATCCCCGACATTGATGACCCCGAAGCGAAAAAGGTTACGATCCTACAACTCCTGACTCATACGTCCGGATACCGCCCCGATTTCGACCTCGGCGAAAAATGGACCGGCCGCGAAGGCATGCTCGCTGCGTTGAAGAAGGAAAAGCTTCGTGCGGCTCCGGGAACGCGGTTTGTTTATTCGGATATTGGGTTCATTGTGCTCGGCGAGATCATTGAACGCATTTCCGGAGACGATGTTGGGTACTTCCAGTATTCGAATCTCGCAAGGGCTTTGGGATCTAATGACACAATATTTGTCGATGAAATCATCAAGCAAAATGGTGCTGTTGGTAGTGTCACGTCGACTCCATTTCAATACGCGTTAAGAGTGCTTGCTCTTAGCAACGGATGCGGAAGGTGTGCACCCACGGAAAACATCAGAGGTCAGAATAGCTACCTAGGATCGACGTTTACAGGAGACGAGAGAACCGGCAACGAGATCCTCCGAGGAAAAGTGCATGATCCTACTGCGTTCCGCATGGGCGGTATCGCCGGTCACGCAGGTCTTTTCTCGACTGGGGATGATCTTGCCCGATATGCGCAGATGATATTGAACGGCGGAGTGGCCCCTGACTGGAGCGGCCAGCATCCTGCTGGCCGGGCGAGCAGGGATGCTCGCCCTCCAGTCCGTATCCTCTCTGCCCAAACGATCGCGAAGATGACGCAGCCGTATGTCGTCAGCGAAGACGGCGAGACTCGCGGCTTGGGCTGGGATATGAACACGCGGTTTTCGTCGAACCGCGGCGAGCTTTTTCCGCTTGGGTCGTTTGGGCATACGGGGTTTACCGGGCCGATGATCTGGATCGACCCGACGTCGGAGACTTTCGTCGTCTTTATGTCGAACCGCGTTCACCCGGACGGCAAAGGCGATGTTGTCGCCACGCGGGCACGTGTCGCGACCGTCGCCGCCTCCGCGATCGAAGACCTGCCGATCGAACGATGGAAAGAAGCGGAGGCAAAGTACAACGCTGCGGTGGCTGCGCAGATTCCTAGGTTTCGCGAGGCTGTAGAGAGGGAAAATAGAGAACGCGACACGACCAACCTTAGCGGTGCAGCCGTTTCGATTTCGGCTCCACCAATAGTCACGTACGGTCCGGTGCTGAACGGCATCGACATCATTGAGAAGAACGGTTTTAAGGAACTCGAAGGCAAACGGATCGGGCTCGTGACGAATCACACCGGTCGGAATCTGGCGGGGAAGTCGACGATCGATATTCTGCACGAGGCTAAGAATGTTGAGCTGGTTTCGATCTTTGCGCCGGAGCACGGCATTCGCGGCGAGCTTGATACCGAGAAGATTGACGACACAAAGGACGAGAAAACGGGCCTCGTCGTCTATTCGCTTTATAAGGACGGAATGCGGCGGCCGAAGCCGGAGCAGCTCGCCGGGCTGGACGCCATTGTTTACGACATACAGGACATCGGCGCGAGGTTCTATACATACACGGCGACGCTCAAGAACGTAATGGAAGAGGCCGCGAAGGCGAAGATCCCGGTTTACGTGCTCGACCGGCCGAACCCGATCAATGGCGTCGATATCGAAGGTCCGCTGGCGACCGAAGACAAGCTTTCGTTCATCGCGGCGCACACGATCCCGGTCCGCTACGGGCTGACGATCGGCGAACTCGGGCAGATGATGAACGCGGAGCGGAAGATCGGCGCCGACCTTCGCGTGATAAAGATGGAAGGCTGGCGGCGAGCGATGTGGTTCGACGAGACCGGCCAGACGTGGGTCAACCCGAGCCCGAACATGCGGTCGCTGACGCAGGCGACGCTTTATCCCGGCATCGGGCTGATGGAAACGACGAACGTAAGTGTCGGCCGCGGGACGGACACGCCTTTTGAGCACATCGGTGCACCGTGGCTGGATGGGCAGCGGCTTGCGAACTATCTCAACGCCCGCGGAATGCCGGGTGTGCGGTTCGTTCCGGTTCGCTTCAAGCCGAATGCATCCGTATTTAAGGACGAGCAGCTCGGCGGCGTGAACTTCATTATCACCGACCGCCGGCGATTCAATTCCGTCCGAACAGGGATCGAGGTCGCGGCAGCGATCCGCTCGCTTTACCCGAATGATTGGCAGGCCGATCGCTACCTTCGGCTGCTCGTAAATCAGGACGTGCTCGACCGGCTCAAGGCCGGAGAGAAGCCCGAGGCGATCGAGGCCTCGTGGGCCGCGAGCCTTGAGGATTTCAAGCGGCGTCGGGCATCGTATTTGCTTTATCAGCCGTAAAACCGGCCCGCAATTTCTCCGGTGAATTAAGTTTTTTGTAACAAGGTGTTTGTTTTCAGCAATTTGCGGAAATTTGCCGGATTTCGCGTAGCCATAACGATACATAACGATAACGAAAATTTGGATAAAACTCCAAAAACCCAAATTATTCTTATGGCAAGCAATCCATATTTTTCAATTTCGAAGCAAAAGGAAGGACTAAGATGAAAGCCAAAAAATTCAGTTCCTTACTGTTCGCTCTTTCGCTCCTCTTCGCCGCGGCTACGGTCGCAACGGCTCAAGAGGTGACGGGCTCGATCGTCGGAAGCGTTCGCGATTCGGCCGGAGCGGCCATTGCGGGTGCGACCGTATCGATCTCGGACCCGAGCAAGAACAATATCGTCGTCCGCACCGTTTCGACGAACAGCAGCGGAGAGTTTTCGGTGCCGAACCTTTCGATCAGCACGTATGCCGTCACGATCGAGGCCCCGAATTTCAAGAAGCACATTGAAACGGAGATCAAGCTCGATGTCGGCCAGCGGCGCTCGGTCGATATCACGCTTGAAGCCGGCAACATCGACGAGACCGTAACGGTCGAGGCCGACCCGCTTTCGGTTGACCTTACATCGTCAACCAGCGGTACGGTCATCAGCGGCGACCAGGTTCGCGAGCTTTCGATCAACAACCGCAACTTCGTCCAGCTTGTAACACTCGCACCGGGTGTGACCAACGACCTCTCGGACCAGGTTTACGTCGGAACGACGAACCCGTCCGGCCAGGCAAATATCGTTCAGATCGCCGTAAACGGAGCACGCTCGAGCCAGAACACCTTTACGGTCGATGGCGCGGACGTTACCGACCGCGGCTCGAACCTGACGATCCAGGCATATCCGAGCGTTGATTCGATCGGCGAGTTCAAGGTCCTTCGTTCGCTTTACCCGGCAGAATCGGGCCGCAGCGGCGGCGGGCAGGTGAACATCGTAACCCGCAGCGGAACGTCGAAGTTTCGCGGAAGCGTTTACGAATTTATCCGCAATGAGGCTTTCAACGCGAATAACGTTGAGACGAACAACCTTGCAAATCCGCCGCTCGGCCGCGACGATAACGGCAAAGCGAAGCGGACGCCTTTCCGTTACAACAACTACGGTTGGACACTCGGCGGGCCGATCTACTTCCTTCGCTTCGGCGAGGTAGAGCCAGGAGCGAGTGCCTTTAAGCGCTACGACCGGACGTTCTTCTTCTTCTCGCAGGAATGGCGTGATGACCGCCGCTCCTCGACGCTGCAGTCAACGGTCCCGACCCAGAATCAGCGTAATGCATTCTTCACGGTTCCGATCTGCTTGCAGGCAACCGGCACCACATGTAATCAGGTGCTTCCGGCGAATAGCACGTTGCAGAACGTTAACCCGGTCGCTCAGCAGTACATTGACTTTATTTACAGTCGGCTGCCGCTGCCAAATTCGGGTGTAAACACGCTCTTCGCACCGGCCGCGGGCATCGCGGAATTTCGCCAGGAAGTGATCAAGATCGACCACTCGTTCAACGACAAGGTCTCGATGTATTACCGCTTTCAGCGGGACAGCATCCCGACCGTTGACGCGAACGCTTTGTTCTCGTCGGGCTCCGGACTTCCAGGCGTTTCGACTACAGCGACCGACTCGCCGGGCCGCACACACACGGCTCAACTGACCTGGGCGGCGACGCCGAAGTTCATTGTTGAAGGACGCTACACCTTTGGTTATGGAGCTATCCTGAGCAAGAACGTTGGACTTATCGCACTTGAAAACTCGCCGATCCGGCCGCCGCTAGCATATGCCAACGACCGCGACCGCATTCCGACGATCAGCGGCAACGGTTTCAGCGCCATTCAAGGCTTTGGCCCCTACGACAACTTCTCGTGGAAAGGCAATCTTTCAGGAACGGCGACGTGGATCGCCGGAAGCCACACGATGAAGTTTGGTGCTGTTTACTCTAAGTACCGCAAGAACGAGAACGCTCTCGCGGGCAACAACGAAGGCATCTTCTCCGGGTTCAATACCCCGGGAGCAACGGGCAACACCATCGCTCCGGGCGGCAACGCGACTCAGCAGCTCTGGGCAAACTTTCTGCTAGGCACTAACGTGACCTTTACACAGGCGAGCTTTGACTACACTGCAGATCTGCGGCAGAAGACCTTTGAAGCATTTTTCCAGGATGAGTGGCGACTCCGCCGCAATCTGACCTTCTACTACGGCGTCCGTTATTCGTTCTTCGGTTCGCCGTGGGACAAGAACGGCCGCTTGAGCAACTTCGTTCCGGAGCTTTACAACCGGGCGAATGCTCCGCTTGTGACCGGTGCGGGCAACCGCGTTCCCGGCACGGGCAATTTCTGCGAAGGGCTTATAGTCAACTCGCAAAACACCGTTCCTTTCCCGAACTGCAACCCGACGATCTCGCCCTACGGCAAGTTCGTGGTTGACGTTCCGAAGAACGATTTTGCTCCGCGTATCGGTTTTGCTTGGGATCCCTTCGGCGACGGCCGCACCTCGGTCCGAACCGGATACGGCATCTATCACGAGCAGATCTTGAATGGTATTTTCCTGCAGAACATCGGCACCAACCCGCCATACCAGCAGAACTGCTCGGTCAGCGGAACGCGGCTTGATAATCCTGTCCCGAATGGCTGTGCCGTCATCGCGACCAACACGGTTGCAAGCGTCCGTGCCGTTCAGGACGACTGGAAGACGCCTTATATGCAGCACTGGTCGTTCGACGTCCAGCGGCAGCTAATGCGTCGGACGCTCGTTTCGGTCGGTTACTACGGATCGAAGGGCACCAACCTGATCGGCGGTTATGGAGCGAACTCGCTGCCGCCGGGACAGGCTCTCAACAGCCTTTGTGCAACCGGTGCCTCAACGACGCCGACCGTTGCTTGCCAACAGCCGAATCGGGCGTTTTTCACAACCGCTGACTCGATCATTCTCGACCAGATCCGGCCTTATCGCGGATATCGTTCGGTGACGATCGTAGAGCCGAAATATAACTCGAGCTACCATAGCTTGCAGGTTTCGGGCCAGCATCGGTTTAGCGGTTCGTCGCAGCTCAATCTGGCCTATACCTGGTCGAAGAACCTCTCGGACAATCGAACGGATCGTTCGAATGCTCCGCAGGATTCATACGACATCGGTTCAGAAAGGGGCCGAGCCAACCTCGACCGCCGTCACGTGCTGACCATCAACTACGTCTATGAGCTTCCGTTTTACCGGTCGCAGCGTGGTTTTGTCGGAAAGGTGCTCGGCGGATGGCAGGCTTCGGGTATCGTGACCTATCAGACGGGCCTCGGGTTTACGCCGACGGTATCGGGATTTGACCCGGCTGGACTTGGCATCATCCCAACTGCTCTAACTGTCGGACGGCCGAATCTGACGTGCGACCCGAACCAGGGCGGGGCGAGGAACCGGACGCAGTGGTTCAACACCTCCTGCTTCGAGCTAACGCCGCTCAATAACACAAACCCGATCGCGAACGTCGTCGGTAGCGGCGGCATCAACTACATCGAGGGGCCTTCGACCAAGCGTGTTGACTTCACGATGTCGAAGACGATCCGATTCAGCGAGCGTTTCCGGCTCCAGCTCCGCGGCGAGGCATTCAACGTCTTTAACCAGACGAATCCTCGCGGATTGAGCACGGTAGTTTGGACGGCGACAACTCAGCCGGTCTCGCAGGGCGGAAACGGCGGCTCGACCTTTGGGCAGGTCGTCTCCTGGCGCGACCCGCGGGTCATGCAGTTTGGAGCGAAGTTCTTCTTCTAATCCGGCTGTTTGAAAGACTTGCCCGCGTTTGCTTGACGGCGACGCGGGCATTTTTCTTTTGTAGAATCAACGTATGAATTCGGTACTGATAACAAACGCCGTGATCGCCGACAGCGGCAGCGAGCGGTCAGATGGTTGGGTGCTTGTCGAAGACGGCCGCATAGCGGCGGTCGGCCACGGCGAGCTTGACGAAACGGCGATCGAGGCGTTTGACGCCGAGGGCGGCACGCTCTTTCCCGGCTTTATTGACGTTCATAACCACGGCGCGGTCGGTATAGATGTTAATGCGGCGGATGCCGATAGTCTGGTTGCCGTGGGCGAGTTTTTGTCGAAGCATGGTGTTACCGCTTGGCTGCCGACGCTTGTGCCGGACGCGGACGAGAATTATGCACGCATTGTAGGAGAGATCGAGCGCGTGATGGCGATACAAGCGGAGATGCCGATCGCGCAGATCCTCGGCGTTCATTACGAAGGCGTCTTCGCGAATGAAAATATGTGCGGTGCCTTGCGGCCTGAGTTTTTCAAGCGGTTCACAGGTTCCGAGGTTCGCGAACTACCGCGGCTGCAGAGCGGCGTTCATATGACGACGCTGGCGCCGGAAGTCGAGGGCGGCGTTGAATTGGTGAAGGCTTTGACAGCAGATGGCTGGGTCGTCTCGATCGGTCACACGGAGGCTAACGTCGAAACACTTGACGCTGCGTTCGAGGCGGGAGCTCGGCACTTGACGCATTTTTTCAACGCGATGACGGGCATTCACCACCGCGAGGTCGGCGTTGCGGGATGGGCGTTGACGCGCGAGGATGTGACCTTTGATATCATCGCGGATGGCATCCACGTCGATCCGCGAATGGTCGAATTTGCCTGCCGAACAAAGTCGCCGGAGCGGGTCTCGCTGATCTCGGATTCAGTCGCACCGACCGGGCTTGGCGATGGCACGTTCGAACTCTGGGGCGAGCGAGTCTCAGTCGAAAACGGCCGGACTCGAAATGAACGCGGGAGCATTGCGGGTTCGGTTATCACGATGCTCGACGCTGTAAAGATGGCAGCATCGCTCGGTTTCTCGATGTCGGAGATCGCCAGGATGGCCTCGCGAAATCCGGCGAGGCTAATCGGGCTATCGGACGAGACGGGCAGTATCGCGGCAGGCAAGCGAGGCGACTTGGTCGTTCTCGATGCAGAGATGAACGTCGCTGCGGTTTTCATCGGCGGGCGGCGGGTATAGCACAAAAAAACGCCCCGAGGCCCAAGGGCCCCGAGGCAAATATCCTTCGGCTGAAGGAGGACTATTCCTGCGACTTTGCTTCGCGGTCAGCTTTGCGGCCGGCCCTTCGCTCGGCACGCTTTGCTTCGCGTTCGGCAAGGGTAGCTTTTTGCTCTTCCGTCAGGATCGCCATGATCTGCGACTTCACGGCCTCATGCTGGGCCTTCATCTGTTCGCGGATCGGAGCTATTTCATTCCGGATCCCGGTCAGCGTTGCCTCATCGGCTCCGTTCTGCTTGGCTTCGCGGAATTTCATTCGATTTTCCTTCATTGCCTGTTTGAACGGTTCCATCGTCGGCTTTGCGGCCTCATGGATCGCCTTTACCTGTTCCTTCTGAGCATCTGTCAGGTCAAGGCCGCGAAGGTTCATTCCCATGCCCTTTCCGCCGCGGTGCATCCTATGCATTCCGCCCTTGCCCCAACGCTTTTTGCCATCGGCATGTTTTCCTGTTCCGTCGCCCATCTGTGCGAAAGCGAAGATCGCTCCGATACCCAAGATCGCGATGCCGAGAATTGCTATGTTTACCTTTTTCATGTGTACTTCCTTTTCCGTTCGTAAAATCTCGCGGACGTTTTTCCGCTCTGTACGTTAGACGGCAAACGCTGCGGCCGCGTATGTAAGGAAGCACCGCGTTCTCGTAAAGATTTGTAAACCTTGATGCGTAAGGGGTTTATTTGGCGTAGAATCGCAATTGGAAATGAGCAAGATCCTGATCGTTGACGACGACGACGAGCTTTGCGAGCTGGTCAGTGAATATCTCGGTGCCGAAGGCTTCGAGACCGAGTGCGCTCACGACGGCGAAAGCGGCTTAAAGCGGGCTCTCACAAATGAGCACGAAATGATGGTGCTTGATGTGATGTTGCCAAAGATGAGCGGCTTTGACGTTCTGCGCAATCTGAGAAAAGAATCGAGCCTGCCGGTGCTTATGCTAACGGCCCGCGGCGAGGAGACCGAGCGGATTGTTGGGCTTGAGATCGGGGCGGATGATTATTTGCCGAAACCTTTCAACCCGCGGGAGCTGCTTGCGCGTCTAAAGGCGGTGCTCCGCCGCACATCTGCAGAAGCCGGTGCCGGGCTTCCGGAGAATATTACTGTCGGCGACCTTGATCTCTCGCCCGCGTCACGTTCGGCAAAGCTTGCCGGTGACGATCTTCCGCTGACCTCGGTCGAGTTTGATCTGCTAGCCGCGCTGATGCGGGAAGCGGGCAACGTCGTAAAGCGTGAAGATCTTAGCGAGAAAGTGCTCGAACGCGAGCTTTCGCCCTATGACCGCAGTCTTGATATGCACATCAGCAACCTGCGGAAAAAGCTTGGCCAGCGGGCAGATGGCACCGACCGGATAAAAACGGTTCGGAGCGTCGGCTATATTTACACGGTCGTATGAATCTCTTTTTCAAGATCTTCCTTTGGTTCCTTGCGGCGATCGCCTTGATGATCGGCGTGATCATCTTTTTGAACTGGACCATCCAGACCGAGCCGGTCGTCAGCCGCTGGCAGGTCTCGATCCGCAGCCAAACGGGTGTTTATGCCGACACGGCCGGGCAGATCTACGAACAGCAGGGAATGCCGGGGCTGCAAACGTTTCTTGACCGGCTCCGACAAGGCACGACGATCACCGAGGTCGACATCGTCGGCAAGGACGGCAGTGTCGTCTTTGCGGATGTGGACGACCTTTCGGGTTATCAGGAGCTTGTCGGGCGGACGATGCGGAGTGGGGACGTCGAACTCGAATTGAACTCGCCGGATTCTGCCCTTGCGGCGCGCAAGTTTCAGACGTCGACCGGGACCGAGTATGCCTTGATCGTTCGCTGGACGCGGCCGCAGCCGGTACAGGTTTTTGGCGAAACGCGGCTCAGGTACATCCGCTGGATCGGGCTTCTGATCACGGCATTGATCGTCTGTTACCTTCTTGCTCTTTACCTGACCTCGCCGATCCGGAAGCTTCGCGAGGCTGCCCAGCGGCTTGCCGATGGCGAGCTTGATACCCGCGTTGCCGACCGCGTCGGACGGCGAGGCGATGAGCTTTCGGGCCTTGCACGCGACTTCGACCTTATGGCCGAGCGTATCGAATCGCTGATCAATTCGCAGAAGACGCTCTCGCGGGATATTTCACACGAACTTCGCTCGCCGCTGGCCCGGCTCAACGTGGCGCTTGAGATCGCCAAGAAGAAGGCGAACAATGAGACACATCCGAGCCTCGATCGGATCGAAACAGAATCGAACCGGCTCAATGAGATGATCGGCCGGCTGCTGACGCTTTCGAGGCTTGAAACGGGCACCGACGACTTTGAGCGAGCGCATGTGAACCTGCGAAAGCTGGTCGAGCAGGTCGCGGCTGATGCTCAATTTGAAGCGGCGGCGAAGGGGCGATCGGTCAAGCTCGTCCGGCTTGATGAATGCAGCCTGATGGGAAGCGAGAGCCTTTTGAGGAGTGCTGTTGAGAATGTGCTCCGTAACGCACTGAAATATACCCAGCCGGAAACGACCGTCGAGGTCGAACTTGAAGCTGAGAACGGAAACGCCCGTATAGTTGTTCGCGACCACGGCGGCGGTGTTCCGGACGAGCAGCTTAAAAATCTCTTTCGGCCCTTTTACAGGGTCAGCGAGGCCCGCGACCGCGGAAGCGGCGGCACAGGCCTCGGGCTTGCGATCACCGAACAAGCAGTTCACGCCCACGCCGGAACCGTCGCGGCCAGGAACATGAACGGCGGCCTTGAGGTCGAGATCAAACTGCCCCTGAACGGCGGGCATCAATAAAGGACTTCACGCAAAGGGCGACGAATGCTCCGCAAAGCAACGCCATCAGGATCAGCATCACCGCTGCAAACGAAAGCGTGAAGTTGCCGATGGTCGAGAGAATTCGCCAGGCCGGCATGAGAAAACCAAGCAGCCCGACGATGACCGCGGCATGCATTATGTGCTTGCGCAGACCCTCATTCGAGGCTGCGATGTGGCCGAGCACCATCAGGATCAAGCCAAAGATGGCCGGTATCAGCGCGGTAAAGCTCGCCGAGCCCGAATAGACCCCGTAACCATAACCAATGATCCCAAGCAGGATCAAAAGCCTTCCGAAAAGAATCGCTGTAGCTGGCATATTCTCAATTCTATTTTTTTCCGCGCGGTTCGCAACCGGCCCGTGACTATTTCACCGTGCAAGCGGCCGATGCGTCGCCTTTTTCGGCCGCTAGTTCGGTGCTATCTCAACCAAGAGAACAACGTCCGAGCGGACCGGCACATTGCCCGGTTGGATCGGCGTGAGCGTGCCGGATGCGTTAGCCATTGTATTTGCGGACGCGTAATCCGAGTTTTGTCGGGCGGACGGAGGCCATATCTCGTGTTCGCGCGTTTCAACAATTCGAAGAACACGGCCATTTGTTACGTACTCATTTCTAAAAATCAATTCGCAGAGGTTCGCAGGGTGGCGATCATTTGGGTGATCTCGGCTTTTAGATGGCCGGTCACGGCGGTATAGGCCGCCTCGCCGGTTAGCGGTAAATCGGGATCGACGGGTGCGGATGCCTTTGTATAGGGAGCGGCCGCTAACGCAATTGCGTTCCCGATAATGTCGCGGGCATAGAATGGTTTTCCGATCATGATCTTGACCTTTGCCGGCCGGATCCGCCACGATTTGCGAGCCCAAACGTTGTGAAGGCCGTCTAACGCAACCGGGATGATCGGCAGGTCGAGTTCGGTGGCGAGGATGGCGGCACCTTTCTTGAAGTCGTGAAGGTTTCCGTCAAAGGCACGTTCGCCTTCCGGATAAATATTCAGGATACGGCCACTCTTTAAGCCGATGGCTCCGGCTTTCATTGCACGTAAGAGCTGTGTGTCCTGATCGATCGGAACGACCTTGAGCATTGCCGCGACGAAGCTCATGATCCGTCCGCCGAAGAACATACTTGCGCCGACGTGGAAGATATTCTTGAAGATCGCGTACGGATAATTCGACGACAGTACGAACGGGTCGAGGAAGCTTTGGTGGTTCGGGCAAATGAGAAACGGCTTCTGCTTTTCGCCGTTGGCCGGCAGCATCGCCCGAAGGTTCTCAACGCCCGTCACCTCGAGCCGCATGAAAACGCGGCAGAAAAGGTTAAAACAGCGATAGAAGATAAATGCGAAGGTCGTGAAAACGGGACGATTCTTGAGGATCGCTTCGACCTCGGGAATAGTATCGTCCGCCCCTTTGAGTATCGTTGACCAATTGAGATCGGCGCTGATCGCTGTATCATTCTTGGCCGCCGCCTGGCCTTTCGGCGTCTTCCCGACAAGTTCGATCACATTCGCTACGGTCAGTGCGTTTGCCGCCCGTTCGGCAGTAAATTCGGTCTCGAATGCCTGCTCGAGAGCGGCAAAGACCTCGGCACGAGCTAGCGAATCAAGCCCTAGGTCGATCTCGAGATTCATCTGCGGATGAACCACCGTCTCGGCATCTTTGGCGTGTTTGCGGAGCGAAGCGATCACGGTCGAGGCGACATTGGTACTCAAAAGCACTTGATCGCCTTCGGTAAGCTGCCACGTTTTCTTTTCCGCCAAGCCGCTTGCAAGAGTACCGGTCTCGACCTCTTTTCGAAGCTCAAAACGTTTGATCTTTCTTGTCGCCGTACGCGGCAATGGTTCGGACCGCACGATGTATTCGCGGACGCGCTGATACTCCGGCAGCGAACGACCCAGATTGTCGAGAGCGTAACGGACCGCTTCCTTGGAATTCGGGAGCTTTGCCTGTTTCAGGTATTCGAAATTAGGGATGACGACGGCGACGAGCTTTTCAGCTCCGGCACGCTTTTCGGTCTTGTCTTCGACTCCGATTATCGCAAGTTCTTCGACCTCCGGGGCTTTCAGATAATGGACCTCAAGGTCTTCGGGGTGCACATTCTTGCCAGATGGCAGTACGATCACATCTTTGCCCCGGCCGACAATAAATAGATGGCCGTCCTTGTCGATCCGGCCGAGGTCGCCGGAACGGAACCAGCCGTCGCCGGTAAAGGCATCGGCGGTTGCGGTGGGGTTTTTGTAGTAGCCGGCGAAGACCATCTCGCCGCGGATCAGCACCTCGCCGACGCCGTCTTTATCCGGGTCGGCGATCTTAACTTCCGCATTGAACATCGGCTTGCCGACCGAACCGATGCGGTTGTCGTCGACATATGTCGCGGTCGCGGCCCCGCTCGTTTCGGTCAGGCCGTAGCCTTGAAGGATGGTAAATCCAAGCTTGTGAAAATCGCGGGCGACATCTTCGTCAAACCGTGAACCGGCTGAGATCGCGATGCGAAGTTCGCCGCCGAAGGAATCGTGAACCTTGCCGAAAAGCTTCTTTCCTAGGTTTACGCCGAGCGTATCGCGGAGTGCTCCGTTGGTCGCGAGCATTGTGCGGAAAAGTGCTTGAACAGCGGCCGGTTTCGCCTCGACCGCGTCAAATATCTTGCTGTGAAATAAATACCAAAGCCGCGGGACCGTCGTCAGGATCGTCGGCTTGAACTCTTTCATCGCGTTGCCGAGTTCGGCGGGCGAGAGCTCTTTCAGGTAACCGACCTCGCAGCCATAAGTCGTGGCAACCCAGAGATTTACGATCTGCAAATAGGCGTGAAAAAGCGGAAGCAGGCTCAATATTCGCTCGCGCTCGGAAAGTTCTAGGACCCTATTGATGCCGTCGAGTTCGGCGATTATGTTGGCATGCGTGAGCGGAACGCCCTTAGGGGTGCCGGTCGTGCCGCTAGTGTAGATCAGCAGAGCGATGTCTTCGCCGGCGGCTTTTGGTATTTCGGCAGCGAAGCTCTGGGGGTATTCGGTCGCGGCCCACTCGGAAAAGGGCTGGAATCCATTTGAGCTAACGTCGGGCTCCGAACCGTTGGTTTGCCAGACAACGGCCGGAATGTGCCGACCGAGCTTTTCCTCGATCTGCTTGAAGCGGTCGACCTGATCTGAATCGATAAAGGCGAGCTTTGCCTCGGAGTTTTCGAGGAAGTTTGTGACTGTCTCGATCTCGCCGTGCGGGTCGACCGGCACACACACCGAGCCGCGATAGAGCGTGGCAAGATAAGCGACGGCCCACGAGGGATGATTCTCGCCCATTACGACGACACGGTCGCCGAACTCGACATTCTCTTGCCCGATCCGATACGCGACCGAGCGGATCATGCGAAGCGATTCGCCAAACGTGTAAACGTGCGAGTCATCGCCGACGATCCGCATCGCCGTGCGCTCGCTCCGCGATTCGAATGAGCGAACAAGCCTTTCAAGGTACGACCCGGTCATAAATAGCGTGTAAACAGAGTATTAAGCGACTTTGAGTAAGGATAGCAGGAAACTCGATTTTGGCAATCATTGATGACGCATCGTCAACAACGTTTCCGCTCTAAGTCGAGGCGATCCGCTCCGCCAAATTTGCGGCCTGGATGCGTATCTCCGGTATTGCGGTCGTTTCCCAAAGCGTGCCTTTCAGAGCGGTGCCTAGCGTCCAGAGCCGGTCGGAGACGACGCCGTTGATATCGATCAGCCGTCCATCAGGCGACGCGTCAAGCCCGAGACTCACGGCATCGCAGCGGACCGCTCCGCGGCCGAGAAGATTCTTAACAAGATCGCTTTCGAGCCGCGTAAAGTTTGATTGCGAGGCAATGCAGTTTACAAGTGCATCGCAGGCGATGTAGTCCTGCGAGCCCTCACGGGAATAGTTGACCAGAAACCTCCCCGCTGCGTCCGTCGAGATGTGGCGGAGCCGTCCGCTGATAACTTCGAGCGACCCTGTGGCAATCATCTCGTTTATGATCGCTGCGGCTGCCGGCGGCATTCGGTGACGGGCAGCGTTCCAGTGGCGGCTCAAATGCTGCATGAAGTAGCGCTTTTCGGCCGTCGGCAATTGCTGCCAAAGCTCTTGCGTGACCGGTCGGAGAGAATCGATGACCGCCCGCCAGTCGCTGCCATTCGCCTCGGCAACTGCGACGTGCTTTCTAACAATCGTGAAGATCTGGGTGATCTTTTCAAGTCCTTTCAACTCGTCTGCGAACGATGGGTAGGTGTAGCCGAGTCTGTGCTCGGCCGGAAGAAGGCCTTTGGTCGAGATAGCCTTTATCTTACCCTGATGCCCTGTGGACCTGAGGTTGAGGACGAAATCGACCATCGAAAGGCCGGTGCCGATAATAAGGACATCATCAGTCGCATCGATCTTTTCAAAAGAGCCCTCTGACCAAACATCGCGAATATACTTTTCGGCTGTTATGAATGAAAGATCGGGAACGCTTGGGTGCGGCGGCAGGAAATTGCCGAAGGCGAGAACGACAAGATCTGCGGGAATTTCCTTTCCGCTTGCAAGCTTGACTACGAATCCGTAGTCCGTGGGTTCGAGGTCCGCGGCCTCTTCGAAAACGCGGACGAGTGAGGCACTTCGCCGAACTTCCGCATCAAGTAGTGAAGATAGATATTCGCCATAGATCCGCCGCGGCACAAAGTCCGAGGGGCCAAAGCTGTGTCGATTTTCCCCAAGCCAGTTGAGAAAATGATCCGGCTCGTCTGGGAACGCGCTCATCTTGGCGGCCGGGACGTTCAGCAAGTGGTGCTCGAGCGCGGTGGAATAGGCAACGCCCCGACCGATCTTTTCTCTTTTTTCGACGAGGGTAATGGAAATAGTCTGGCTTTTTGCGGCACGAAGCAGATCGATAACAAGCAAAGTTCCACTTGCTCCGCCGCCAATGATAACGACTTTCTTCATGGTTCTCTAGGTCCTCCTGGTCTTTAGGCTTGAAGGCCCGAGAGACAAAAAGAGGTTGTGAAGTACGATCTTCACAACCTCTTTCGAAAGCCGCTCAGTGTCCTTCTTCGTTTTGCCTACGAGGTTAGCTGACGGGCTGGAAGCGAAGAATCTTTCTCTGCAATTGCAGATTCGCCCCGGCTTCGCACAATGGCGAAGCATTTGGTTCCCCCGCGATCTTTCGACGGTCGAAAGATGCTTCGGCACTTAAATTTCCATTAATCTACCAAAAAGGGCGGGAAAAAAGCAAGAAAAAAATCAATGCCGCGGGACGCGGAGAGCGAGGGCCGAGGGTACGACCTCAAAGGTCGCGGGAAGGCGGCCGGGGAGTTCGCCGTCGATGGAGATCAGCGTGAGGGCGTCATGCGGTTCCGGAAGGACCTCGATGCGGCGGGCGAGTTTGCTCTTGACCTCGGGAAGCTCGAGGTGCGAGCCCATATAGAGCGTGTAGGCGTTGAGGATGATCTTTGCCGTGTTAATGTCGCCGACATTGACGACATCCAGCAGGCCGTCCGCGAGTTTTGCGTCGGGGGCGATCATCATTCCGCCGCCGAAGTAGCGGGCATTTGCGATGCAGAGATTTACGGTCTGAAGCCGCTTTTCGTCTCCGTCGTCTATCTTTACTCGCACGGCGATCGAGGCCAGCCCGACGACCTCTTGCAAGGTCGAGAGGGCAAAGCTCGCCCGCCCGCGGACGGTATCGAGCGGCAGCCAATCGAGCGAAGAAGAACCCTTGACTCGTTCGATTATTGACGGAGCAAGGCCGATCGACGACTCGTTGAGAAAATAGCGTTCGGCGGGCTCGCCGTTGTTATCAATGAACGAAACGCGGCCGACGTCGATCTTTCGCGTTTCGCCTTCGCGGAGGGCACGGGCGATCTCACGCGGCTCGGTCGGAAGGCCGATCGTCCGGCGAAAATCGCCGCCGGTCCCGGATGGAAAGATGCCGAGTTCGCAGTCCTTTCCCGAAAGCAGAATGCCGTTCGCGACCTCGTTTATAGTGCCGTCGCCGCCGCAGGCGATGATCAGGCCGGCACCTTCTTCGGCGTGGCTGCGGGCGAGGCCGATCGCATCGCCCGGGCCTTTGGTGAACACGACACGAAATGCGCCGAAATGTGCACGGAGGTCGGAGGCGATGGCCGTCCATTTTTCGCGCGTTGAGCCGCCGGCGGATTTTGGATTAACGATGACGAGAGGAAGCATCGGTTACTTAAAGAACGCGGACCGATGCTCGCGGGCATATTCGGCGATCTGCTTTATTGTCTTGAATTCGGCGAGCTTGTAGTTGGCGTCGAGGTTGGTCGTAAAGCCGCGGCCGTTATTGGCGTAGACCATGTTTTCGTAATACTCGCCGGATTTGCCGGAGCACTTTGCGACGATGACGGCATCGATCTTCTGGTCGTCGTTGAGGTCCTGAAAGCCGACGCCTTCTATCCAGCAACCGAAATTGACGCCATTGAACTGCTCGGGAAATTCAGCCACGCGGCGGTTGCCGCGATAGATCGCAAACTCGGATTCGAGCGGCGGATCGTCGTACTCGGGGTTGTGCATCGTGATGAAGCAGGTGCCTTTGAAAGGCTCGAACTCGATGGCAAACGTCTGCTCGCGGACGATGTCAGTGTCGCCGGTGTTCGTTTCAAAACAGAGCTCGCGGGCGGCCTTTGAGCCAAGCGTGTTCGGTGCCATGAGCCCATCGGCTTCGGCGGGCGGTTCGGCACGGACGGTGGCTGCGGGTGCGGTATTTGCCGCGGAATTTGCTGGAGCCGGAGCCTGGTTCTCGGCGACGTTCATCCCGCCGCAGCCCGAAAGAGTCAGTGCAAAAAGAGCTAGAAGGAAAATTTGCGATCTCATAAGACGGCGTAATTATCGGATTTCAGCAGCGGGCAAGTCAATCACACTGAACTGATGAACCGCCGTTAGTCCGACCGCCGATACCCGAAGAATTCAAATATCGGCGGCTAGCTCTCGCATAAAAACAAACGCACTTTGTGTTCAGAGCCATTCTAAACACAAAGTGCGCTAAGCCATTCACGAAGTTCACAAAGGTAGTTTCATCGCCGACCGGCAAAAATCACTATTCAGGGTTTGTCGGCGGCCGTGCTGGCGGTTTCGGCTGCGGCTTTACTGCCGGCGTGACCGTCTTCTCTTTCGATTCGCCGTTCTGGTCGATGCCGAGTTGGGCGAGAATCTCCGGCCAGTTCAGGCCGAGGGCCTGGAGCTGCTGGAGCAATGAAAAGATCACTGTCGGCCCGGTTTGGGCAAATCGGTTGATGCCGCTTGTGTGGCCGTCGCCGTTGCCGTTTCCGCCCTGGTCGATCATCACGACCTTGTCGATATTACTGAGAGGTTCCGAAACGGCACGGAAGACCGGTGCCGATGATTCGATGATCGACGGTAGTTTTTCGAGGATCGTCTGCAAGCGGGCGGCATCATTGAATTCGCGCCATGCGGCGGCCTTTTCCATGATCGCCTTTGCCTCGGCGAGGCCCTGGGCTTCGATCGCTTTCGCCTCCGCAAGGCCTTTTGCCTGAAGCTTTTCTGCTTCTGCCAGACCGACGGCTCGGATCTTTTCAGCCTCGGCCTTACCCTCGGCAGCAACGGCAGCGGCTCGGCCCTGGCCCTCGCGTTCGAGGGTTTGGGCGTCGGCTTCGGCGATCGCGATCTGTGCCTGTTTGCGGCCTTCTGCCTCGAGAATAGCTGATTCCTGCAAGCCCTGAGCACGAAGAACAGCGGCCCGTCGGTCAGCCTCGGCCTGTTTGACGACCGTTGCTTCGAGTTCCTTTTCCTTACGGAGAACTTCCTGTTCCTGAACGGAGATCTGCTCCTGCGTGCGGATGCGTTCGATGCGGACCTCTTCGGCGGTGACCTGCTGCTGAGCCCGTGCATCAGCGAGCGGGCCGGCCTGATTCGCCTTGGCTCGTTCGGCTTCGATCTCGGCCTGAACCTGAGCTTTCTGGATCTCGGTTTCGCGATTCGATTGGGCGATCAAGGCTTCTGTCTCGAGGCGGACCTTCTCGCCTTCCTGTAACGCGAGCGAAGCCTTTATCTTTGAATCGCGATTGGCTTCGGCCTGGCCGATCTCGGCGTCGCGCTTTACTTCGGCCGTTCGCCGTTTACCGAGAGCGTCGAGGTAGCCTTCTTCGTCCGAGATCTCCTGAATCGTCAGGGCGTCGAGCCCGATTCCCATTTTCTCAAGGTCGCCGGCGGCTTCGGTCGTCAGCTTCATTGCGAAACTTTGGCGGTCGTTGTTGATCTCTTCGACCGTCAACGTGCCGAGAATTGCACGAAGATGGCCCTCAAGCGTTTGGAAGACGAGTCGGTGAAACTGTTCCTGCGGCATGCCGAGAAATCGCTCGGCTGCGGAACGGAGCGAAGTGTCGTCGCCCTTGATCTTGACGTTGGCGACGGCCTTGACCGAAACGGGAACGCCTTGCACCGTATAGGCACGCGTCGTCGCGAGCGGCACGGTGATCACGTTCAGATCGAGATATTCAACCTTTTCAAGGAACGGGAAAACAAGCGTCGCACCGCCGCGGACGAGGCGATAGCCGACCTTGGTCCCGTCTGCGAGCTTTCGGCTGCGGCCTGAAATAACGGCCGCCTGATTGGGCGAAACCTTTATGTAGTTTCGGCTGATCAGCATTATCGCGATCAGCATTCCGATAACGACTACAAGAATGACGATGGGGATTATCAAAGTCGAGAGTTCAAACATAGGGCTTCCTCTTATTTCTGGTTAATTGGTTCTATCAGGCAAAAATAGCGGACCCGACGATTCGGACGCTAACCTTCCGGGGCAACAATGACCGAGTCGCCGGCGATTGATTTGATGGTGACGATCGAGCCCGCCGCGATCTCGGCATCGGAGCTGGCACGGGCAAGCCGCTCGACGCGTTCGTCGCCGACCCGAGCGGTGATCTGCCCGAGCGTACCGGGCTTGATGGCGACTGTAACTTGAGCGGTCCTGCCGATGAGATCGTCGTCGGTCACGGTCGAAGACGCTTGCTGGCTGACGAGAAATCGCCCGAAGGCTGAAACGACGCCGCCAAAAATGAGCCCGCCAAGCAGGCCGGCCATCGAACTCGCGATCGCGCCGTAACCGGACCACGCAGCTATCGTGCCGAACCCGCCGAAAGCCGTTACAAAAACAGCGATGACGCGGCTGTCGAAGAGGCCGAAATCGGCACCGTCGCCGCCTAGGTCTGTCTCTCCGCCAAACATCTCAAAAATGTCGCCGAGCACAAGCGATGCGACCAAAAAGACGAACCCAATGCCGCCGATGATCGCGAAGAGCGTAATCAGATTGATACTTGTAAGAAAGTCCATTCGGGCTGTTCCTTGTTTTTCTTCAGTTCGTGGTTGGACGTATCATACACCGAAAGTCCGTTTTTGCACCAGACAAAACGAACGCCCGCCGAGTAAGTGCCACTTTTGGGCGGCAAGAGCATACGCGGCGGGCGGTAATTTAGGAAAACCAGAATCTATTTATTCTCGAGGATCTGAACGAATTTTTTGGCTGCGAGGCCTAGGCTTCGGTCTGTTCTATAAAGGACGCCGACGGGGCGAACCCATTCTTTTTCGGGGAGCTCCACGATGGCGAGTGTGCCGAGCCGCTGTTCATCAAGCACCGAGGGCAACGGCATTATCGCGATACCAAAACCGACCTCGACGGCACGTTTGATGGTCTCGATGTTGTCAAATTCGGCGACCTTCGTGACCTCAACGCCCTTTGCTTTCAGTATCTTATCGATCGCCTTGCGGGTCGGTGTATCGCGTTCGAAGTGAACGAAGTCCTGACCGGCGAGGTCCTTTGCCTTGAGCGACGAGCGTTTGGCGAATTTATGGTCGGGCGGGCAGATGACGACGAGCTTATTTGCCGGCATCTGAACTATCTTGAGCCCACGTTTTGGCTCCGGAAAGGCGATGACGCCAAGCTCAGCGTTGCCGTTAAGGACATCGCGGACCACCTTGGTCGTGCGGGAGTATTCAAGGTCGATCCGGGCCGCCGGAAATTTCGACATATATTCGCCGACCTTGGCCGGCATTTCGTGGAGCCCGACGCTGTAAACGCATGAGACCTTGACTGTTCCACCGATCTTGCCGACAACGCCGCGAAGGCTCTCCTGTAGTTGGTCATAGGCGTCAAGAACGACCCGAGCTTCGCGGTAAAACACCTCGCCGGCGGCCGTAAGCCTTACTTCACGTCGACCGCGGACGCGCTCAAGCAACTGGCGATCGAAGCGTTCCTCAAGGGCCTTGATCTGCTGGCTGACGGCAGACTGAGTAACAAAATTTCGCTCGGCTGCAAGAGAAAAGCTTTGCAGATCGACCAGGTCGCTGAATATTTTTAATGATTCGATATGCATTGTATTGATTAAGAATGCTTAACTAACCGTTCATGCGAATTCATCTTCGCTTATAACTATCGTAGCTATATTCGCCTGTATTCTTAAATCCGTTGCGGGAGAATTGCCGAAAAACGAAGATGAACGTAAAATTCTGAAGTCGAAGAATTTAACGTCAGAATTTAACGGGGAACTAAATGGCTGTTACATATAGCAGAAACTTCCTATTGAGAAAGCTGCACCAGATCACCGGCATTGTGCCGCTCGGTCTTTTCTTTTTTGTCCATATGTTCACGAACGCGAAGGCGATGAACGGCGAAAAAGTGTTTGAAAAGGCCGTACAGGACATCCACGACCTGCCGTTTCTGCTGTTTCTAGAGATCTTCGGGATATTTCTTCCGCTTGCCTTTCACTCGATCTACGGCATTATTATTTCGTCCGAAGCGCGGTCGAATGTGATGAACTACGGCTACGGCCGAAACTGGTTCTACCTGTTCCAGCGGATAACCGGGGTATTTCTTTTCTTTTTCATCATTTTCCACCTTCTGCACTACCGATTCGGGATCGTTCCAGGGTTGACGGACATCGCCGTTGCCGGAAATGCGGTCGGTTCGTTCCAGATCATCGCAAATGACATGACGATCCCCTGGGTTCTCGCTATCTACATCCTTGGGGTTGCTGCGACGGCCTGGCACCTTGCGTATGGCTTCTGGCTCTTTGCGGTAGATTGGGGAATTCTGATCGGAACGAATGCTCAGCGGTATGCCCTCTACGGCTGTGCCGCATTGGCATTTGGCCTGTTCGCGGTCGGGACAAATGCGGCGGTTTCGTTCCTGAGGCCGTGCGGTTTGCTTCCGGCAGCACTCTGCGAGCAGCCTGCAAAGGCAAGTTCAACGGCTCCGAAGAGTGTCTAGAGAAATTGGTTTGCGATGCGTCCGCGGTTCGGACGCGAACATAAAGATATGTCATCAAACGGGATAAAGATTGCGATCGTCGGCGGCGGCCTAGCGGGGCTTGCCGCGGCATTGAAGATCGCGGAAGCTGGGCACGAGGTCGATCTGATCTCGGTCGTGCCGGTCAAACGGTCACACTCGGTATGCGCCCAGGGCGGCATCAATGGAGCTGTTAACACCAAAGGCGAAGGCGACTCGCCGGCGAAGCACCTTGACGATACGGTCTATGGCGGCGACTTTCTTGCCAATCAACCGCCGGTCCAGCGGATGACGGACATGGCGCCGGAGATCATTTATCTCTTCGACCGGATGGGCGTGCCTTTCTCGCGTACGAAAGAGGGACTTCTCGATTTTCGACGATTCGGCGGAACGCTTCACCACCGAACGGCGTTTGCAGGTGCCTCGACCGGCCAGCAGCTTCTTTACGCGCTCGATGAACAGGTTCGCAAATTTGAGGTGACGGGAAAGGTCCGCAAGTTTGAGGGCTGGGAGATGCTCTCGCTTGTGATGGACGACCATCAGGTCTGCCGCGGGCTGATCGCGATGAACCTGCAAACGCTTGAACTCAAGGCGTTTAAGGCCGATGCGGTGATAATGGCGACAGGCGGGCCGGGACTTGTTTTCGGTAAATCGACCAATTCGCAGACGTGCACCGGCTCGGCCGTTTCGGCGGCGTATCAGCAAGGCGCACGCTACGCGAATGGCGAGTTCATTCAGGTCCATCCGACCTCGATACCCGGCGAGGACAAGCTGCGGCTGATGAGCGAATCAGCCCGCGGCGAGGGCGGAAGAGTTTGGGTTCCGAAGAATCGGGGCGACAAGCGGAAGCCGCAGGACATCCCGACGGGCGAACGCTGGTACTTCCTTGAAGAAAAATATCCGGCTTACGGGAACCTCGTGCCTCGCGATATTGCGACCCGCGAGATCTTTCAGGTCTGCCTGGATGGATTCGGAGTCGGCGGTGAGAATCAGGTATTTCTCGACCTGACGCACGTACCGGCCGAAACGCTGACGCGGAAGCTCGGGGCGATCCTTGAGATCTATGAGATGTTCGTCGGCGACGATCCGCGATATGTTCCGATGCGGATCTTCCCAGGCGTCCATTATTCGATGGGCGGCCTTTGGGTCGATTTCGAACAGCGGACTAACGTTCCCGGGCTCCTTGCGGCGGGTGAGTGTGACTACTCGATCCACGGTGCCAACCGGCTCGGGGCTAACTCCCTTCTTTCGTGTGTTTACGGCGGATTTGTCGCGGCTCCGGCGGCTATGGAATACGCGAAGAACGTGGAGCGTGGCGAGACCGAAACGAATGGTATTTACGATGCGGAGCTGAAGCGTCAGCAGGAGATCAACGACTCGATAATCAAGAGCGAGGGCGGCGAGAACCAATACAAGCTCCATGAAGAAATGGGCAAGTGGATGACCGATAATGTGACGGTCGTCCGCTATAACGACAAACTCAAGGCCACGGACGAAAAGCTGGTCGAGCTACAGGATCGTTTGAAGCGGATCTCGATCAACGATTCGAACCTTTGGGCAACGCAAGCGGTGCCGCATGCCCGGCAGCTTAAGAATATGCTCGAGCTTGCCCGGGTTATTACACTCGGTGCCCTGAACCGGAACGAATCACGCGGAGCACATTACAAGCCAGAGTTTCCGGATCGCAACGACGACGAGTATATGAAGACGACCGTCGCCGAGTACTCCGCCGAGGCACCGGTCTTCAGTTACGAAGCGATCGACGTTTCGATCGTAGAACCTCGCAAACGAGATTACTCGTCGGGCAAGAAAGCATCCGCCGCCGCGGGCACCGAGCTCAAACCGAAGAATCGTGAAGAAACGCGGCCGCGTGACCCGGATAACAAAGAGGAATTCGAAGAGGCCAAAGAGAAGTAGAATTAGTAAAGGTCGTTTTTCAGGTGCGCTAATCCTGTCGGTAGGTAATGGCCCAGATATCTCAAACACAGAAGACGTATACGTCTCAGGAGTTCCTGGATCGCGAGGAACTTGCGGAGCAGCGTAGCGAGTACATCGATGGGCATATATATGGAATGGCCGGCGGGACCGCTTCGCATATTCAGATCAGCTTTAATTTGACGAAGCTCCTCGCGGACAAGCTTCGCGGCAAATGCAGGTCATATCAGAGCGAAATGAAGGTGCGGGTGGAGAGAGAAAATGCTTTTTACTATCCGGACGTTACGCTCGTTTGCGGCGAGCAGAAGTTCTATAACGGGCGGAAAGATGTGGTAGAGAATCCGTTGCTGTTGGTCGAAGTTCTATCGGACAGCACAAAGGAATACGATAAGAACGACAAGTTCTTTTCGTATCAAAAGATCGATACTTTTACAGAGTACCTACTCGTTTCGCAGGACAAATATGCCATTCAGCAGTACATTCGACAGGCGGACGGCAACTGGAAGATAAAGGCGACCATCGGCGCCGATAGCGAACTGTATCTTGAATCGGTCGACATCACAGTGCCTATGCGAGAAGTTTACGATCTGGTAGAGATTTGAGGATTATGAGCACGAACGGACACATTGAGAAAAAGCGGCTGGAGACGCCGCCGGCGAAGTTCAAGCTGAAGATACAAAGGCGTGAGAAAGAGGGAGCACCGGTGAGCTGGGACACGTTTGAGCTGCCGTATCGACGCAACTTGAACGTCATTTCGGCGTTGATGGACGTGCGAAAAGAGCCTGTCACTATCGAAGGCAAAGCGACAACGCCGCCGGTTTGGGACATGAGTTGTCTTGAGCAGGTCTGCGGAATCTGCACGATGGTGATTGACGGCACGGTGCGGCAATCGTGTTCGGCGCTCATAGATGATCTGTTGCTTGCTTCGGGCTCGGACACGGTCACTCTTCAGCCGATGTCGAAGTTCCCGAACGTCCGCGACCTCAAGGTTGACCGGACGAAGATGTTCGACCATTTGAAGCAGGTCCACGCTTGGGTCGAACTCGATGGCAGCCATAGCCTCGGGCCAGGGCCGGCGATCTCGAATGAGGTCGCACAAGAGCGTTACGCTCTTTCACGGTGCATGACGTGCGGTTGCTGTCTTGAGGCCTGCCCGCAGTACGGCGACGACAATTACATCGGCCCGCAGGCGATCGCACAGGCTCGGCTGTTCAATATGCATCCGGTCGGCAAGACCGATATTGATGAACGGCTCAATGGGCTAATGGGCGAGGACGGCATCACCAATTGCGGTAACGCGCAGAATTGCGTTCAGGTCTGCCCGATGTCGGTGCCTCTGACAAAGGCGATCTACGAAACGAACCGCGACATCACTGTCAACGCGCTTTTTGGCTGGCTGAAGAAGTAAGCAAGGCGTGATCTCAAAACAAAGCGGCTGCTGACACGCAGCCGTTTTCTATTGGACGGTAAGGATGTGTGCGTATTCGGGCACCTCGGTGCTGCTGATGAGCCCGCGACCGCAATCGGCGACAAACTCCTCGAGCTTGTCAGGCCGTAGCGGCGCGCTAAAAAGGTAACCCTGGCCGGAGTCGCAGCCGAGTGTCCGCAGAGCCGATATCTGATATTCGTGCTCTATGCCTTCGGCCACCAGGCCCAGATCGAGGTTGCGTGCCAAGGCGATGATCGTCCGGACGATCTCGGTGTTAGAGCCATCCTCTCGAATCATTTGGACGAATGATTTATCGATCTTCAGCCGCGAGATCGGCAACCGGACCAAATAACTGAGATTTGAATAGCCGGTGCCGAAATCGTCAATGTCTATTTCAACCCCGAGGTCGCGGAGTTGGACAAGCATCGCGATGGCACGGTCCTGGTGTTCAAAGAAAACCGACTCGGTTATCTCAAGCCGAAGATTTTCGGGCGAAAAGCCGGCCTGCGAGAGTATCAACTGGATACGCCCGACGAGGCCCGTGCTGCGAAACTGCTGCGACGAAAGATTTACGTTCACCTTCGTATGAGCATAGCGAGGGAACTTGCGATGTATATTGCGAACGTGGGTGCAGGCGGCACGAAGAATGTTCTCTCCAAGCGTATCGATCCATCCGATCTCCTCAGCAAGCGGAATAAAACGGCCCGGTGATATCTCGCCGAGCTCCGGATGATGCCAGCGGGCAAGGGCTTCAAAGCCGGTCAGTTCGCGGTCAGTGAGCGAAAAGAGCGGCTGAAAACAAACCTCGATCTTACCTTCCTTTATCGCCTGCCGCAGATCGGTCTCGAGCCGGAGCGTTTCGCTGGCTTCCGCGTGCATTGAGTCGTCAAAGATCTCGTATCTCGCCTTGCCGGATCGCTTTGCGTGATACATTGCGGTGTCGGCGTCGCGCATCATGTCCTCGGCCCGTTCATGACGCTCCGATGCATGAAGGATGCCGATGCTCGCCGAGCTGTAAACGACGTGCCCGCGGAGGTTGAAGGGGTTGGCGAGGTTTCGCTGAATGCGCTCGGCCATGCCGGCGATCTCAACGTCGTCGTAGGTTCCTTCGACCAAGACGGTGAACTCGTCGCCGCCGAGCCTGGCGACGAGATCGTGTGGACGGATCGAGTTCTTTAACCGATTCGAGATACTGATCAGAAGCTGATCGCCGACCATGTGCCCAAGGCTGTCATTGACGTATTTAAATCGGTCAAGGTCAATGAAGAGAACACTGGTTCGATGATTCTTGATACGCTGAGAACGGTGTAGAGCCTCGGTTAGTTTCTGGTGGAAACAGTTTCGGTTTGGAAGCCCGGTCAGCAGGTCGTGTGTTGCCTCGTGGACAAGTTTCTCTTCGGCTATCTTGCGGGCAGTTATGTCCTGCATTTGAAAGATGATCTCGCGACTACTCGTCGCCTGAGCTGCGGCAATTGACATACTCCAAAGTGTCCAAACGGTTTCGCCGTTTTTATTTCTGCACTGCTGTTCCATTTGATGCGACGGTACACGACCGGACGCGATCTCTCCGACTCGGAAAAAGACCATCGGTAGATCGTCTTCAAAAAATATTTCCCGTACCGTCTTGCCGAGAAGCTCGGTCGGGCGATATCCGAGCATTTCGCAAAGTGCTTTGTTAACCTTTAGAAATTCCCCACCGGGCCTGACGAGTGCGATCCCCATTGGGGCGTTATCGAAAGCGCTTCGGAATCGCTCTTCAGAGTCCTTTAATGCCACTGACCGCTCTTCAATCATGGTGGCATATTCGCGGGCCTGATCGGCTTGCTCAACGGACATTTCCACATTGCGGAGGTACATCCGATACGTTAGATAAATGAGTAATAGAATAGGGAATGCGAGGAGGGCGACGACGAAGCCGGCGTAGTCAACCAGCTGGATAAGAAGGCCCGCTCCGGCGGCGCCTACGATGTAAGTCAAAAAACTCCAAAGATATCGAGATAGCCACGTTTCTCGGAACGAAATACCCTGGTTCAACGAGTCATACAACGTCGCAAGTACGGTGTTAACCGCAAATTGCGTAAGGGCCATCAGAGCGAGGGCGAGAAGAAAATCTCGGAAATACGGTTCGTGACCGTGAAGCTGCGGCTCAGAGTACAGGCCGGTGGCAACGAGGACCAGATATACTGCGCCGGTCGAAATTGTGAGGGCCGCGGTGTTGAAAAGAATGGTCCGATACTTTTTGCAGAATCGCAATGCAGAAAAGAAAGTATCGACCGCCGAGAGCAGTATCGCGGCCTCGCCGCCGAACATCAACAGGGTCAGATAAACAAAGATATCGGAAACCGCGATGTGTGACTTGATCGTCGGAATGCGGATCAAAACCCTGGACGCGATGGCAATAGTGCACCCGGCGAGTATCAGGAACCGTGTATCCAGCGATGAGACGGGAAGCGTGGCGGCGGCATAGACGAAGATGGCGGCACCGGCCATGATCGTTAGCACTACGTAGTAGTTGACTGAGCTCGAAGAAGGGATCGGCTCAAAAGAGCTTTTGGGCATATTCTAGTCACGTGCTTCGCATGGGGGGGGGCGGAAGAGATCGATTTTCGAGGGAGGAAGGTTGGAAAGGGCCAAACCCATTGATGAGAATAAACCCTTTTAAGCTAAAAGTAAACAAGTTTTTACAGGAAAAGAGTGGTGCATTTTCCCGTGTTTCGGAGCCCCGCCTTGGCAAAGCTCTTGTGAGCGTGAATGGCCTCGACGTTGCTCAGCAAGCAAACATACATTGCCCTTCCGAGAAGGCGGCGGCATACCTCAGCAAGGCAGACCGAACCGATGCCGCGTCCGCGGAGGTTCGGGGCAACATAAACGCCCTCAAGGTAGATAACGTCAGATGCCTCGGCGATGATGTCTGCCTTGAAGACTAGCTGATCGCCTTCAAATACAACGAAGACCCGATTTTGCTCGATACGTCGGGCACAGCGTTTCAGGAATCCCTCGCGGTCGCGGCTCAGAGGGTCAGTTCCGGACTCGATAAATGCAACCTCGGCCTGTGCTCTGGCTACTTGGTCGAGTTCTTCGGGGCGAGCTTCGCGGACCTGCCATTCGCACTTCTGAACCGGGAACGGAAAATCCGTCTGGAACAGAAGTTCGGTGCATCTGAGCCGCGGCGTCATCTGCCCAATGGCGTAAAGTTCAAAGAACCGCGCGGCGACGTCGTCGTCCGACATTATAAGGTTGATCGGAATCCTCGATTCGCGGGCCTTTAGTGCAAAGGCTCGCAGCGAGCGGTCCGAACGCGACTCGATAAGCGTCGAGTGGCCGATCAGGGCAACGCCTTCAAGTTCACACTTCTCGTCAAAATAGCCGTAGAAGATGCCGCGGTTTAGTTCGCTCTCGATGCCGTTGTCAGCGATAAAGCTGCTCATCACGACCGTGTGGACCGGCCTCATTCCGAGGAACTCAGTGACCGCATGGAGATCCTCTGCGTTCAGTGTTCGAAGTCTTGTTAGATCGTAGGCAATGCTAGCCGAGGCCGGTTCAATGTCCAGATACATTTCAGGCGTTGTAGCAATATGCACGTTTAGCATTTTGGTGATCCTCCTCCTATAGGATTTTTCGGTATCTGGTGATCTTAAAAGGTGGACTCAGGCTCCATCCTGGGAGTGCGGTCGCCGATAAGCACACCGTCTCCGATAAGAACACCATCTCCGATGAGGACACCATCGCCGATCAAAACGCCATCGCCGATGAGAACACCGTCGCCGACCAGCACCCCGTCACCGACGAGCACTCCGGAAGGCATCAGGACCGTTCCTGAACCCGAGGCTCCGCCGTTGCTGGTCATCACGTTCGTATTGAGCGTGAGGCCGCCTGAGTAGAATGACGTTGTGTTAAGACTTAGCAGCCCAAGCGAGCTTGCGATACCACTGTCCGCCATGTAAACCGGACGATAGACGGTCTGGAATCGCGAAACCAGATTCGACCCAGTTAAGAAGGCGTAATTGGTTGTTACCATCTGCGACCACGGGAAGCTGTTTCCGCCGATGGTCGAAGATGTCGAAGGCATCGACCATCCGGAAATCATTACCCAAGAAGCACGGCCGACTCCCGAATCATAGGCAAGGTCGGACCGGAACCCGCCGACGAGCCGCAACGCACCTTCCAGGTTAAGCTGTCCGGCGCCTTGCTCAAACATATCCGCACCGGCAAGCGGCTGAGCGGTATATTGCAGGATCATCCGAACCATTCCGGGCGTCAGGTTCGGGTTCGCCTGGAGCAGCAATGCTGCCGCACCGGCGACGATGGGGGCGGACATCGAAGTCCCGCTCTGGTACATCAGAGCGTCTGCGGCAGTCTCACCCGAAGCAAGCGGAACATTGAGTTCAGGGGCTGAGGCGGAGCGCAGGTTATTCGGTGCCCGATACGAGATCAACTGGTTGCCCGGGGCAACGAGGTCCGGCTTCATCACGTTATCGAAAACGCGTTGGCCGAGTGAATTTGTGTAGAAGCTGCGGGTCGGGCCACGTGAGCTGTAGGACGTAATACGGTCGTCCGAGCGGCTGACCGTGCCGTAGCTGTTGCTGGCCCCGACGGTGATGACCCACGGGCTGTTGCCCGGCGAGTGGATCGTGCCATAAAGCTTTCCGCCGACAGGAGCACGGCCGAGATTACCGGCTGCAGCTACGACGACGATGCCGTGATTCGCGAGTTCCTTTACCTTGAGCCCGATCGGATCGTTGGTGTAGGTGTCAACGGCAACCGTGCCGAGGCTAAGGTTGACGACTCGGATGTTGTGCTGCGTTCGGTTCTGAAGTATCCAGTTGAGTCCATTCAGAAGCCACGAGGTCTGGCCGATGCCGCTATTGTTAAGTACCTTTACGCTGATGATGTTCGCGTCGGGAGCTACGCCGCGATACGCACCATTGTTCTTTGCCGAATTGCCCGCGGCAAGTCCGGCGACGTGAGATCCGTGGCCGTAGGCATCGCCCGTGCCGTCACCGGTGAAATCGACATTCGCCTTGATTCGCGACTGGCCATTGCTGTTGAGCCAGCCGGCGTGTCCGGCGTAAATGCCCGAGTCGACAACAGCAATGCCAACGCCACTACCCGTCAGGTTCATCGATTGGCCGCCGACCTGCTGAAGCCGGCTGCCGGTCGCGCCGATCGTATCTTCAACGTGGCCGGTGCGTGCGGTCTTGCGATCCGGCGAAATGTAGTTAATGAGTCCGCTTCGCGAAAGCTCTTCGAGCGAACCTATCGGAAGCTCGACGACGAGCGTGTCCGAAATTCCGATGCGGTCGTGAACGAGGATCCCGTGCCGGTCGAACGTCTCGCGAAGAACGGGTGAATTGGCATCCCTCGCCTGCATGATCGCGTTGATCCGCTTGTTGGCGGGCTGCGAGGCGATCATGTCGCGGAGGTCGGCCGAGACGTTGTCGCCGCGGTATTCATTAGGCGAAGCGGCCGAGGCATCGGCTGCGTTTGCTCCGCTGATCGAGGCGATCTCGATCACGTCAAATACTTCGCTGAGTTCCGGGTGGGCGGCGATGAGTTCACCGTAAACCGAAGCAGAGGCACCGGCGATGAGCCGGACGTCACCTTCGGTAATAGCTTCCCAAAGCACGGACCTGAGCGATGATTCCTGAACAAACCCCTTGATATTGTTGATGAAAAGAATGACTTCGCCTTCCTGTGCGGCGGCGTCCTCTATAACGGTGGTGAGCCGATGTGCGAGGTCAGCCTGCGAGCGGGCGTTCGAGAAGAGATTCGCGTCGTCAAGAACAACGACCGCCTTGCCCTGAAGCGATGCCGGTACGCTGCCCTTGGCTATGCGAATCGCGAGCTGTTCAACAACGGGACGCTGAGCGCTGTTGAATTCGTCGATGAGAAGAAGCTGACGGCCGGACTTACCAACTAACGCATTGATGAGGTCAAGAGCCTCACGATCAAAGCTTAGGTCCTCCCGCAGGCTTCCTTGACGGCCAAGCTGCGTAAGGTCAACGGTAAATTCGGCACCGGTCAAATTTCGTTCGGCGTTTCCGGCCGCGGGTGCGGCGGTGATCATTAGGACGTTCGAGAAAAGCAGCGAGGCGAGGGCAAATGCCCCGACGGCTGCTCTGAACGTTCCTTTTTTTAGGCTCTCGATAATCATTTCTGTTTGCTCCTGCGATCCTAAGAATCGTGGGAAGAGCGGCATTTCTGCCGCCGTTTCTAAATACAAGGGACGTGCCACTTAGCTAAGTGAAGAAATAGAGGGAGTTAGCGTGAGAGATGGGTGCGGATGACGTAAATTGCTCGGGCAGGTTGAATGAACCGCTCGGTCAAGTTGACCGAAAAAAAGAACGCCCGAAGGCGTCCTTTAGAAAAAAGCAGTTTGAGGTTCGGATCAGATCTGAAGCACGTCGATCAGTTCCTGAACCGAGGCGGCACTCTTTTGGAGGGCAGCACGCTCGTCGTTGGTCAGGTTGATCTCGATGATCTGCTCGACGCCGTTCTTGCCGAGTTTGACCGGAACGCCGACGAAAAGATTCGAGACGCCGTATTCGCCTTCGAGGAAGACAGCACAAGGAAGGATCTTCTTTTTGTCCTTGAGGATCGCTTCGGCCATCTCGACCGCTCCGAGCGACGGGGCATAAAAAGCCGAGCCGGTCTTGAGCAGGCCGACGATCTCGGCCCCACCATTGGCGGTACGCGTAACGATCTGTTCGATCTGCTCGGCGGGCAGAAGCTCGGTGATCGGGATTCCGGCACAGGTCGAATAACGCGGAAGCGGCACCATCGTGTCGCCGTGGCCGCCGAGGACGAACGCCGTAACGTTCTCGACCGAGACGTTGAGGGCCTCAGCCAGGAAGCATCGCATGCGGGCGGCATCAAGCACGCCAGCCATTCCCATAACGCGGTTCTTCGGGAAGCCCGAGCGGCGGAATGCGACCTGCGTCATTGCGTCGAGCGGGTTCGAGACGACGATGATGAATGCGTTCGGGCTGTATTTTGCCACTTGGTCGGTGACCTGCCCAACGATATCCGAGTTTGTCTTCAAGAGGTCGTCGCGGCTCATACCGGGCTTGCGGGGAAGTCCGGCGGTGATGATGACGATGTCCGAATCCGCCGTTTCCTCGTAGGAATTTGCTCCGACGAGCTTTACGTCAAAGCCGTCGATCGGAGCGGCCTGTGCAAGGTCAAGGGCCTTGCCCTGCGGCGTTCCCTCAACGATATCGACCAAAACGACGTCCGCCAGCTCCTTGCTCGCGATCCAATGAGCCGCCGTCGCACCGACGTTTCCTGCCCCAACAACCGTAACTTTATTTCTTCCAGCCATTTCTTAGTTTCTCCAAATAGTTGATTTATAAGCGTGTTTTGTTAAAGGAACTATTCTATGATGTGAGAAAACATCCCGCAAACGTGTTAGAGAAAGATTATGAGAAAAGCGGCTTTTAAGGCGGCGAGTTTGTGGCTCGCTGCGGTATCGGTGTTCGTTGTAAGTGCATTTCCGCAGGACGCTTCGCCGAGTGTTTCCGGGAAGCGGGTTAAGCGATTGGTCATTCGCGGGGCATTGATGGTGGATGGCAGCGGGAAGCCGGCGGCCGGGCCGTATGACATCGTGGTTGAGAACGACCGCATCGCGCAGATCGCCGCGTTTGATCCCGTTGCGGCAAAGGAAGGACGAGCGAGGCGGCCGGCCAAGGGCGACATTGAGATCGACGCAGCGGGCAAATATGTGCTCCCGGGCCTGGTAAATCTCCACGGCCACACACAGGACGAACGCGGCGGCGTGCCGATGCCGGTCGAATATGTGACCAAGCTCTGGCTCGCCTGCGGCATTACGACCGTTCGCGACGCCTGGGCGAATCCGAAGATACTCGAATACAGTCGACGCATCAATGCCGGTACTCTCGTCGGGCCGCGGATATTTCCCTACGGCGGATTTCCGGCGCCGAACATCAACACGCCCGAGCAAGCACGGCAGCGGGTCCGCGACCTGAAGGCCGCCGGTTACGACGGCATCAAGCTTTACACCATCGACCGCGACCTGATGGCGGCGATGATGGACGAAGCGAAGAAGCAGGGAATGCGGGTGATGCACCACACCGGCGTCGAGGAGACGAACGCCCTCGACGACATTAAGTTTGGCACGACGACCATCGAGCACTGGTACGGTATTCCGGACGCGGCGATCATCGGCGGTCGGCAGAATTTCCCGCCGGATTATAACTACAACGACGAAGTTGACCGCTTTCGCTACGCCGGAAGGCTCTGGCGCGAGGCCGACCGCGAGCGGCTGATGAAGGTGCTCGACGGGATGATCGAGGCGGGCGTCGCATGGAACCCGACGCTCGTCATCTACGAAGCCTCGCGTGACCTTCAGCGTGCCCAGACCAACCCGGCGTTTGCGGAGTATCTCCATCCGGTACTCGAAGATTTCTTCCGGCCCAATCCGGCGAATCACGGTTCGTATTTCATCGGCTGGTCGACGACCGATGAAACATATTGGAAAGAGAACTACCGCATCTGGATGAATGCTTTGCTTGAGTTCGGCAATCGCGGTGGGACGATCGGCACGGGTGAAGATGCGGGCTTCATCTATCAGGTTTACGGCTTTGGGCTGATCCGCGAGCTTGAGCTGCATCAGGAAGCGGGCTTTCATCCGCTGACGGTCGTCAAGCACGCGACGAGCAACGGCGCCAAGATACTTGGAAAAGAGAGCGAACTCGGCCGCATCCGCGTCGGCTTCAAGGCCGACCTGATCGTTGTCAATGGCAATCCGCTTGAGAATTTCAAGGTGCTCTCGCCGCTTGGGGTCGAGGAGATCCGCGATGGCAATGCGGTGAAGACCGGCGGCATCGAATGGACGATCATGGACGGCATTCCGTATCACGCTCCGACGCTTGCCGCCGAGGTCCGCGAAATTGTGACCGCCGCAAGGCGAAATGCAGCCACAAAATAGAAAAGCCCGGTGCGCTCTCCCCTTCACACCGGACTTCTCTTGACTGGCTTTGCGGATAAACCGCTCCACCAAGTTTTCGCTTTCTAGGATGCAACGCGTGTGCCAGCGAGTTGCCGGGAAATAAAGCTCCAAATCACGGGGCTTCCATCTTACCGAGGGGCCGCAGCCGAGCGGCCCTTTCGACATTTTCGGTTGCATCCTATACGAAATCAGTCGCTGGCTCATTGCAAGATCGGGTGGCCGCCGCCCTGGCTGTGGTCGGCGGTCTGCTGATAACGGCGGCGGTCGTTGTGGAAAAGCACGAGGTGCTCGCCCTCGAACCGGACCAGGTCAGAGACCCTTGCGTAGTCGCGTTCGTGCTCGGCGATAACGAACGCCATCGGGTTGAAAGCGATGACCATTCCGGCCGCGTAGATGAAGCCGCCCTGGTCGTAATCCGTGCCGGCATACTGGGCCGCACCGACGGCGATGTCCGGCGAATACTTGCCCGCCGCGTCGCGAACGCGGTCGGCTTTTCCGATAAAGACCGAGTAATCGCGGTGGCTGAGGCGCCGGCTATAGCCGTTCTTCCGGGCAACGGCGAAGAGGTCGTCAAGTCCCTTGTCTATCGCGGCCAGCATCCGGGCATTCGGCTGGCGGACGGCGTAAACATTCGCACCTTTCCGCGTTCGGACCGCGACCGTGAACCGGTCCTGCGTCACCCTTTCAGCCTCGGCCAGCACCTGCCGGTTCTGTGCAACCACACCCGCCGCCCCGGCAACGGCCGTCAACGCAACGATCAATATCAGCTTGTTCAACATAATTTCCCCCGCAAACATAATAACAACCGCTGTGCCAAACCCTGAGCCCTCGCTTTTCCACGTCCCGAGCGTTTCATTTTTTAAAAAGGCCTTATGTTTCTGAAACAAAGTGAAACAGATGAAACAAAGTGAAACAGATGAAACAACTGAAACACGTGAAACATCTGGAACGTTTGGGACACGCGGGCGGGCTTGAGTCTTTGGTCTTTGGTCTTTGGTTTTTGGTCTTTGGTTCGTCGTCATTGCTTTTCGATCAATGGCTAACAGCTAACAGCTAACAGCTAAAAGCTGATCGCTGCAAATATTTGACTTTGGCCAAACGGCTTGTGCGCTCGCGGCGGGCTTTGCATTAAGATCCGCTTCCCCGGAAAGCCGCAAAGCTGCAAAGGCACCGCAAAGCCTTTCTTTTGATCATTTTCCGTTGTCCACTTTCCATTATCCATTCGCAATTGGTCGCTGCCCTCCATTGTCACCACTCTCCGCCCACATGTGAATGGCGATCCGTGAGATATGGAAGATATGGATGATATGGATAGTTGTGAGTTGCAGAGTTACAGAGTTGCAGAGTTGCGAAGTTTGGAATCGTACATTCCGCATTAATAAAGCTCCCCTCCTTGTTTAGGAGGGGTGGACGCCGCTTCGGCGGACGGGGAGGTAGAAAGTTCTGAGTCTGTGCCTTCTGTGTCTTTCGTCTGTGTCTTCTGTGTTCATAAAAAAAACCATTACCACAGAATGCACAGAACCAGATCCGAACCGCACAGACCGGCCCGCGGAGTCGTCGAAGATGACGGAATTGGTGTAGCCCACATCGCGAGATGTGGGTCGCGTTTCTTAAACCGAATCTGAACCGTTGAGGACGGTGGCATCGGTCGTTGAGATGTTTTCAACCACGAAAGAAGAAAAGAAGAAAACAAGACCGCCGTCTGTGGCTTTCGTCTGTGTCCTCTGGGTTCGCTTGTAATACAACTTTCAAAACCACAGAAGGCACAGAACCAAACCGACCCGCACAGACCGGCCCGGCGGCTCTGCCGCTCTATTTGCGGAAAAGTTTCACTTTTCCGAGAGGCTATCAACATTCTTGCGGCTATGCCGCCGGCGGCGGAGCCGCGTGAGGTGGATTGGTCGCGACGGTGAAGCTGAGCTTCACCGCAAATAGAGCGGCGGAGCCGCGAGAGCATGCGGCCGATCTGATCTCTGCCCGTAGCTCCCTCTGCTCTACACCAATTTGGTGACGCATTTCGCGGCCGGGCGGTCTATAATGCCCGCAGGGCAACCTGTGGCGGAGCACCTGACTCAAATAGAGACGGTAGAGCCGCAGTTTAGTTATTTGACAACCGATCATCTTGGGAGCCCGCGGGTGGTGACGGACGAGGATGGGCGGGTGACGAGCCGGCGGGACTACACGGCGTTTGGCGAGGAAAGCGTTACGCCGGAGCGGGCGGCGGGGCTTGGCTATGCGGGCACGAGCGAGACGCGGAAGGGCTACACGGGTTACGAGAAGGACGCCGAATCCGGCCTCGACTTCGCCCAGGCGAGATACTACAACTCGAAGCACGGCCGATTCACATCCGTCGATCCGCTGACGGCGAGCGCCACCATCCGCAACCCGCAGACCTTTAACCGATACACCTACGTCCTCAACTCGCCATACAAGTTCACCGACCCGCTCGGCCTGATCCCCGAATCCACCGTAGCCTGCGGCAACCGATGCCGAAACTCCGACGGCGGCTCAGGCTTCTGGATGGGCCGAGATGCTTCTTTCGATTGGGCTCGTGAATGGTTCGGAGAAGTAGCGGGTTACGAATTAGATCAGCCGAACGGCCAGTTTGTTGAGGACTTTAGTCGAAACATTTCGTATTTAGTTGTACCTGGATCGACGACTTCAACTCAAAACGATCCACGTGTCGCAGCTGCTGCGAGCCCGACTGTGATCGTGAACCTAGAGCGGGGAGGGACGACAGTCGCGACTGGAGTGAATATTAACCTGCCCTCTGCGATAACAGATGCTTTAGAGAACGTTGCAATCGGATTGGCGAACCTGACTGATTTACTGGATAAACAATTTGCCGAGTTTCGTGATCGTATAGATTATCTTATGGCTAAGGGGTAGGCCGTTGATTACAGGCATGATCGCGGGATGCTGGTGATTTCAAGTATCGAGATCGACCGAGGTGTCGGTTTTTCGTGGGGATTTGGTTCTGGCGAAGTGTCGGCCACAGTAGCGAACAACATATACGATTTGGCAAGTCGTTACAACGACACTGTCAGCCAGATGAGGATAAAATTTACTGAGGGTAAAACTGCGTTTCAGACGAATCCAGCATTTAAGAATCTCATGACGAGCCGTGTTGGGAGTCGGCGAAAGAACATTCGTTTGACGAGCAGCTATTTAGGAGAACTGTATGATTCACGTATTGGCTCATTTAATCGGTAAATGACCATGACACATTGGCGCACTATCGTGAGGTGATCTATGAAAATGCTTTTCGGAATCGCAATTTGCTTCGTTGTTTTAGGGCTTATCTTGATGGGCTGTAATAAACAACAACTAGAGCGTGCATCTACGGGAAATTCGCCAGACAGTTTTGAGAAGGTATCACACAATGTTGGCGATTCCATCACCGCTCCCCGCCGGACGCTTGATAATGATGCGACTGGTGTCGTGATCGCATTTTGGCGTGCTTCAAGAGAATACGGTTCGGCTGCCGCTGGGGACTTCGTCTCGGAAGTTCCGGATAGCTTTGCGAATTCAACTCGTCGATGCGAAAGGTCAGCAGAGGAAGAGGCCGGGAATCGTGGTCGCGAATCGGCAGAGCTCGATGCGGTTGTTCCGTCAGAAGAGAAAGACTGGCGATTCAATAGGATCGTGACATTGGCAAAGCTGATCGGCGACACGAAACTCGAATACTTGTCCGTGGAACACGATAGCTCATATGAGAACGAATCAGTTGTAGCAGTAAAATATCGCCACCCGGAAATTGATGGAATGGTTGCTAGTCAGTATTTCTTCCTTTATCGCAGTCAAGACACGTGGCGAATTTTCATGATTGTTGAAGATCCGTTGTTCCTGAACCCAAGTTACGCTGGTCAAAATTGTAGGTCCATATACTGAAGTACTTAACTCACGCAGAAGTAGAGCAACATGAATAGACTTTTCGTGGCGGGGCTTGGCTATGCGGGCACGAGCGAGACGCGGAAGGGCTACACGGGCTACGAGAAAGACACCGAATCGGGCCTCGACTTCGCCCAGGCGAGATATTACAGCTCAGTCCACGGAAGATACACATCCGTCGATCCGCTGACGGCGAGCGCTACCATCCGCAACCCGCAGACCTTCAACCGGTACATTCCGGTTTGCAAGATCAGAGCCCGGACTCTGATCTCCCGGACCCCGAACCTGTGGCGGAAGAGTGGTGCCCGAGCGGGCCGGTCTTGAAGAACCTCCTCGGCACGACCGCCGATCACGTGATGGTACTGGGGACGGGAATCGAACCCGTACGACCCTAAGGTCACAGGATTTTAAGTCCTGGGCGTCTACCAATTCCGCCACCCCAGCACGAAGATGAGATTAGCACAACCGACCCCGAGGTTAAAGAAATGCAATGGTTCGGCTGCTGCTGCCTGAACGGGTGAGGCCGGGCGGCGATATGCTATCATTTGGGCAGAGGTCGAGGTTCTTGGCTGATGGAACAGTACGCTTGGATAGTGTGGGTCGTGCTCGGGGTTTCGCTGATCGTGGCGGAGACATTTACGCTCGGCTTCGTGCTTTTTTGGTTCGGGCTCGGGGCATTGGCCGCAGCTCTTGTCGGGATGATGGGCTTTGGCTACCTCTGGCAGTTCATCGCGTTCATTGCCGTTTCCGGTGCTCTGACGGCGATGTCGCGGACCATCTTTTCCAACTATATGTGGGGCAAGGGCGACCGCGAATCAAAGTTTGGCGTAGATGCCTTGCCGGGGAAGGTCGGTACGGTTCTCGAGGGAAGCAAGGGAGCGCTGAACGCAGCTTCGGTCAGCGTGCAGGGCTCGGAATGGACTGCGATCCCTGCCGATGAAGATACCGTGCTTGTGGCCGGCGAAAAGGTAGAGGTCGTCCGCGTCGAAGGAGCGAAGATCTTTGTCCGCCCCTCGCGAAAGGAAATTCCGGGCTGGAAGCAAGACTAGACCTCGTCCTCGAGTATCTCCGCCGTATCCTGCTCGGCGGTGTCGTGAACATTCCCCAGATCAAGCAACTCCAATTGAACATCGTCGCCGTTCGGGGCGGGCAGGTTGTCGCCGGTCAGCTTTGCGACGACGAGCGTGATGTTATCTTCGCCACCGTTGTTGTTGGCCTCGGTAACGAGCTGGGCCGCGGCCTGGGCGAGCGTTTCGTAATTTTCCGTAACTATCCGCTGGATCCCGGCGGCAGTCACCTTGTTTGAAAGTCCGTCGCTGCAGAGCAGCAATACATCGCCATCGCAAGGTTTTAAGCGGGCGGCAACGGGGAATATCTCGTTCTGAGCGCCGAGCGCCTGCAGGATCACGTTCTTCAGCGTGTGGGTCTCGGCCTCTTCGGGCGAGATCTGCTGAGCATCAATGAGCTGCTGAACGAGCGACTGATCCTTTGTTACCTGATAGATCTTTCCGTTGCGGACGAGGTATGCACGGCTATCGCCGACCTGAACAAGATCGACGCCGCGAGACGTTACGCCAAGCCCGGTGAAGGTCGCGCCCATTCCCTGAAACTGAGTGTCCGAGCGGCCTTGTTGATGGATAAGGTAATTTGCGTAAACGGTTGCGTTGTAGAGCTTTGCGATGAGATTGTAGTCGTAGGCCTCTGGTGTAAGCGTCTCTTCAAGGTCCTCTTCGAGCAGCTTTTCGCAGACGCATTCGACCGCCATCGTGCTCGCGACCTCACCCGCCATCGCTCCGCCCATTCCGTCCGAGACGGCAAGCACTACCCCGTTGTCATCAACTTCGAAAGCTTGGCTTTCAATGATGAACTCAGAATCTTCCTGTGTGCCCGTCCAGGCGAGCGAACGCGAGATGTGCAGCATGAGGTAATTATCCTCATTGCCTTTCCTTACGCGTCCGACGTGGGACGTGGCATGAACCTCAACATTTAGCATATACGATCAGTGAGCACGGCCGCGGGTAGCCATCAACGCGGAGACGTCGCCTCCGCAATTTCATCGGACGCTTCAGGCAAGTGCCTGATCGAGGTCCGCAATAATATCTTCGGCATCCTCAATGCCGACCGAGATCCTGACGAGCCCGTCGGTGATGCCGAGCTGGCTACGCCGCTCCTCGGGCACCGATGCGTGTGTCATCGACGCCGGGTGCGAGATCAAAGATTCAACGCCCCCGAGGCTCTCTCCAAGTGTACACAGTTTGACGCCCTCAAGCACCTTTTTTGCATTTTCAAGCGAACCGGTTTCAAACGCGACCATCCCGCCAAAGCCGGACTGCTGCCGCTTTGCAAGTTCGTGCTGCGGGTGCGAAGCGAGCCCCGGATAATAGACTTTTTCTACCCGCGGATGCTCGGCCAGAAAGTTCGCGACCTGCCGGCCGTTGCGGTCGTGTGCCTCCATTCGGACGGCAAGCGTCTTGGTTCCGCGGAGAACAAGGAACGAATCCATCGGCGAAAGTATGGCACCAATGCTGTTCTGAATAAAGCCGATCCATTCGGCGTCTTTCTCGTCGTTCAAAGCCGCGAAGCCGCCGACGCTGTCCGAGTGGCCGTTAAGATATTTGGTGGTCGAATGAACGACGATGTCGCAGCCGAGATCGAGCGGCCGCTGAAAGTAGGGCGACATGAACGTATTGTCGCAAACGACCTTTGCACCGCGGGCGTGCGAGAGCTCGGCGACGGCGGCGAGATCGGTTACCGTCATCACCGGATTCGTCGGCGTTTCGACGAAGACCATCTTGGTGTTCGGCTTAAAAGCATTCTCGAACTCGGAAAGGTCAGAGCTATCGACCAGATCGAACTCGACGCCGTAGTTTCTGAGCACGCGGTCGAAAAGCCGGAAGGTTCCGCCGTAAGTGTTATCGCCGAGCAGGACGTGCTCGCCAGCTTTCACGAGCTTGAGCACCGAATCGATAGCCGACATCCCGGATGCGAAGGCAAAGCCGAAGCGTGCATTTTCAAGTGCTGCAATATTTTTCTCGAGAGCAGTGCGGGTCGGGTTTTGCGTTCGAGCGTATTCGTAACCCTTATGGCGGCCGAGGCCGTCTTGGGCATAGGTCGAGGTCTGGTAGATGGGTACCGATACCGCGCCCGTTGCCGGATCGGGCTCGTTACCGGCGTGGATCGCAATTGTTGAAAATCCCATACTTGGTAGAGCAGAAACGCTAATCTTGATATTCAGCCATTTTATCTGCTTTTAAGGAAATTGACCAACCCGGCGGGACTTTGATCACCAACCGAAATGGTATCGGTCGAAGTCTTGTATGTCAAACAAGTTAGGCCCGAAACAATGACTCCGGAAAAGCGGGAATTAAAAGCCTATTTCGGGCCGCTCCGGGAGAAACGAAAATCACGTCCGTTATAATTGAAAGTTATACAACTATCCGATAGGATAATCTCACAATCGCGAATAAAAGATGGACATTAACCAGCTTGAAGTTCTTGTAACGGTGGCCAATGAGCGGAGCTTTTCAAGGGCCGCCGAGATACTCGACCGAACGCAACCGGCCGTCAGCCAGGCGATCAGCCGGCTCGAGCAGGACCTCGGGCAGCGGCTCTTCGACCGTTCATCAAAGGACGGTACACTGACCGATGCCGGCGAGGTATTGGTCGAATACGCGCGGCAGATACTCAATCTTCGCCGCAATGCGGAGCTTGCCGTAAAGGAACTTTCGGAACTCCACCGCGGGAAGGTGACGATCAGCGCAAATGAGCATACGGTCTTTTACCTTCTGCCGGTGATAATGGAATTTCGCCGCCGGCATCCGCAGATCAAGGTCGAGGTAAAACGCGGCGTTGCGAGCCGGATACCGAAAGAGATCGCTTCGCGGGAAGTGGAACTCGGCGTGCTTTCATTCAAGCCGGCCGATCCGGGGCTTCGGGCGATGCAGGTGCTGACGGACGAACTTGTGCTGATCGTGGCACCTGGCCATAAATTTGCCGGCCGGGTTTCGATCCCGATCAGGGAACTGGCCGACGAGACCTTTATCGCACACAATGCGAAATCACCTTACCGCGAAAAAGTGATAGAGTGTTTTGCAAGCCACCGCACTCCGCTTCGGATCACTGTCGAGCTGCCGTCACTCGAAGCGATCAAAAGGATGGTCGAGCAAAATGCAGGCGTCGCACTTGTGCCCCGGCTGACGGCCGCCGGTGAGATCGCAAGCGGACGATTGCTTGGGATCTCGGTCAAGGAAATGAGGCTCGAACGGCGTCTCCACATTGTTTATCGCCGTAATTCACCGCTTTCACACGCGGCCAAGGCGTTCCTCGAACTTGCCGAGGAAATGGCACGTCCGGGCGAGCCGGCTGCTGAAGGAACAGCGGCATAAACCCGGTAACAGAATAGAAACACTGACAGCATATTGTAAGGGAAGGACGAAACACTGAATGTTTGAACAATTTACACTCGGCATCGAAGAGGAGTTCCAGATCGTCGATCCGCATACCCGGGAATTAAAGTCTCATGTGTCCGAGATCCTCGATGAGGGCAAGCTCCTGCTTGGCGAAAAGATCAAGCCGGAGATGATCCAGTCAATGATAGAGGTCGGCACCGGCGTCTGTGCCAATATCCAGGAAGCGCGCGAAGATATCACAAAACTTCGCTGCATCATCTCCGGGCTTGCCCGCAGAAAGGGAATGGCGATCGCTGCGGCATCGACGCATCCTTTCTCAAAGTGGTCGGAGCAGGAGATCTACGAAGGCGACCGTTACAAGCTTCTCGTTGACGAGCTGCAGATGGTGGCGAGAAGCCTGCTGATCTTTGGTGTCCATGTCCACGTTGCGGTCAAGGACCTTGATCGGCGGATCAACATTATGAACGCGGCCCGCTACTTCCTGCCGCATGTCCTTGCGATGACGACCTCTTCGCCTTTCTGGCTGGGCTTCAACACCGGCCTGAAATCGTACCGCACGGAAGTTTTCAAGAAGTTCCCGCGAACGGATATTCCCGATCACTTCGAATCATTTCAGCAGTATCAGAGCTACGTCGATCTGCTCGTCAAAATGAACTGCATTCAGGATGGGACAAAGATCTGGTGGGACGTACGGCCGCATTGCAAATTCCCGACTCTTGAGTTTAGGATCGCGGACATCCCGACACGGGTAGATGATACGATCGCCGTTGCCGCACTCTTCCAGGCGATCGTCGCAAAGCTCAACGTCCTGATCGACAAGAATCTCGGATTTCGGCTTTATCACCGGCGATTGATCCAGGAAAATAAATGGCGTGCGGTTCGATACGGGCTTGACGGCAAACTGCTCGACCTCGGGAAGCAGAAAGAAGTGCCGGTCAAGGACCTGATCCGTGAACTACTCGATTTCGTTGACGATGTTCTTGACCCGCTTGACTCGCGGAAAGAGGTTGAGCACATCCACACGATCCTCGAACGGGGAACTTCGGCCGACAAACAGCTTAAGGTTTACGAAGAGACAGGCGGTGATTTCAAGGCCGTAGTCGATATGTTGATCGAAGACACGCTCGAAAACGTCCCCAAGCACTGTTTCGACTGAATTGACGATGGTTTCGTAGAAGCAACGAAAAAGGTGGCCTCGGATCTCGGGGCCGCCACCTTTTCAATTTTAGTCTCCGACTATCGGTGCTGCTTTGCGAGCTTGAGGAAATTTTCGAAGAGGATGCGGCCGTCGCGGGACTCGTTCGGGTGTTCCCAGCGGGTTGGGTTCTTTGACCAATCCTCGAAAGATTTCTCGAGGTGAAACTGTACGCAGTAGATCAACTGGCCATCGGACCTTTTGACCATCATCTGATTCCGGCAAAGATACGAGGTCGCGAGCAGGTGGAAGCCTTCGGGCACGCCCATAACCTGGACGCCATGGTTCTGCCAAACGCGGAGCACGTCGCTTTCTTTTGTGTAATCCTGCCAAACCCCGGACATCGTATCGTCGATCCCATCGAAGATCGGGTCCGAGCGGTCGGTGATCTTGACGAAGCGATACTGGTATTCGACGAGCCGGTCCGCTCGCTTTTCGTGCAGCTCAAGACCATCGAGCGTTTTGAGCTCCGAGCCATACGCGACGCCGACAAGCTGGTGCGCCCCGCAGATGGCGAGCACGGGGAGCTTCGTTGTGTGGATGAACTCCTTGAAGCTCTCGATGTGCTCCGGATTGTAGTAGTCAAAATCGCTGAAAGTTCCGCTCAGGACGATCGCCTCGGGGCGAAAATCGGCTACGGCCCTGGCGATCTCAGAAAGATGCACGGTGGTCGATTTCGGCGAACGCACTAACCGGTTGAGGTTCTGTGCAATGTTGTCGGTCGCCATTCCAGCGACCTTGCGTTCAAAACGAAGGCGTGAGGGGATCGAATCCTGCCATTCCTCGTGTGCCAGCGGCGAGAGGTCGCTTTCATAGCGAAGCAGATTGTTGACGATCAGTACGCGGGCGCTGTCGATCGTTTTTTCGATCGGCTCGTAGAGACAGAAGGTGCGGTTCCCGTGCGGGAACGGCAACTCTTCTCGGACGGCGGCTTGGCGAACGGCATCGAACATAATCGTTAACCCGAAATGAACTGTTCCGTAACCCGTAATACCGGGTTACGGACCATTTGATGATTATATCAGTCTTTCCTTTGCTTGGTCGAGGTCTCAAAGAGCGGCATGATCTCACCGGAGCCGATCTTGGCGATCTCCGCACGCATCTCGCGCACTACGGCGGCCCGCACTCGGCCGGCCGCTTGCGGCGAAAGCCCTGCAATTGTGGAGACGATCTGCGACTCGGTATTTGCCCATGCGGCCTCAAATTCTTCGGCGAGTTCCGGTATCCGGGTTATGTCGTAGGGAACAGCGACCTTGCGGCAGCCGAGCCGGGCAAAAACGGCCAGATAGCGGGCGACGGGACGTGTTGGGCATTGCAGGCGGACACGGCCGACCTTCAACTCGCAGCCGAGCAGAGTGTCCATTATTACGGGCGAAGTCTCGCGTTCGGCGATGTCCATCTCAAAGGCTCGGGTCCGCAGCGGGCGAACGCGGTCCGCGTAGATGTGCGGTATCCAGTTTTCGCCGATGGCATTTCGTATCTCTGCAGCTCCTGTCATCATCCCGTCCGGGCACCTGAATTTAAAATAGAAAAGCCGGATGCAGCCGCAAACGCGACGGCATCCGGCATGTCGGAATTACCTTTGTGAAACGGCTTCGGCGATCGGCTGCGTGCTGAAACGCTCGATGACACGATTACCAAATATGCCGAAATAGAATGTGCCGATGACCGTAACCAGGATCGCCGCGGCAAGTGCCGAGGGGATTCGCGGCTCGACCCAATCGGTCGCACGCTCCTTGAAGAACATCACGACGATCATACGCAGGTAATAGTAAGCGGAGATCGCTGTATTGATAACGGCGGCGACGACCATTATCGTCAGCAGCGGGTTGTTGGCCTCGAGAGCGGGCCGGAAGACGAGCACCTTACCGATAAAGCCCGCGGTCAGCGGCAGCCCGAGGAGGCTGAGCATAAAGAGCGAAAGCGTAAAGGCGAGCACGGGTGATTTAAAGCCGATGCCGTTGAAGTCCTCAAACTCGGTTCGGCGGTCGTTCTTTTGTCCCAGCAAGGTGATGATGGCAAATGAGCCAATGTTCGCCACAGCGTAAGAAAGCATATAGAACGCCACGGCAGCGATGGCGGCGTCGCGGTTCGATTGGGTTAGAGCAACGCCCGCTCCGACAAATCCGACGAGTGCATAGCCCGCGTGCGAGATCGAAGAATACGCAAGCATACGCTTGACGTTGTTCTGCATTATCGCCGCGACGTTTCCGACGGTCATCGTTGCGATCGCCATTACGGCAAGTGCGGTCGTCCAGGAATAGTTTAGATAGCCCGCTGCCTCAAGCCCGCCGACCACCGGGAAGCCGATGACAAAGATGCGAAGGAACGAGGCGAACGCGGCGGCTTTCGGCCCGGCGGCCATAAAGCCGGTAACGGGCGAAGGAGCACCTTCATAAACGTCTGGTGCCCAAACGTGGAACGGAGCGGCCGCGACCTTGAAACCGAAGCCGACAATAAGCATCGCCGCACCAACGAGCAGAAGGGCAGGGAAGTTCGGGTCGGCCACCTTCGCGGCGATCTCGGTAATGTTCATCGTACCGGTCGCTCCATAGATCAATGCCATTCCGTAAAGCAAAAACGCCGAGGCGAGCGAGCCGAGGATGAAATATTTCATCGCAGATTCATTCGACTTGAGGTCCGATTTGCGAAGCCCGGCCATTACGTAAGTGGCGATGGAAAGCGTCTCAAGCCCAAGGAAAATAATGACGAGGTCATTGCCCGAGGACATCAGGAGCATACCGAATGTCGCGAAGAGCAGCAGTGCGTGATATTCCCCGCCGGGCACGTCTTCGCGTTCGATCCAGACGCTTGAGACCAGAATCGTAAGAGCCGCAACGAGCAAAAATACGACCGAGAAACTCAACCGGAGGCTGTCATGAACGATCATTCCGCCCCAGGCACTTGCGGGCACCGAGCCGCCGGGCCATATAAGGGCGATTGAGATGGCAGCCGCCGCAATGCCGATGAGCGACATCGTGCCGGTTATCCCGCGGTTCTTCGGGAAAAAGCAATCGTAGAGCATCACGATAACGCCGGTCAGGGCGATGATGATCTCCGGCATTATGATCAAAAGATTTACGTTCGGGTCAGACAATTGCATAGAAACTTTATTCTTAGGCCGCTATTCCTTTTCGAAGGTCTCAACCACCTCGACCGTTCCGCCGGCCTGTTTCACAACGCGTTCCTGAATGGCGACGACCGCGTCACGCGAGCGATCAAGGAACGGACGCGGATAGACACCCATGAAGACCATCAGGAAAAGAAGCGGGATCATGATGCCGATCTCACGCGGAGTCAGGTCCGTCAAAATGCGATTCTTTTCGTTGGTCACCTTGCCGAAGAAGACCCGCTGGATCATCCAGAGCAGATAGACGGCGGCGAAGATAACGCCGGTTCCGGCTGCCATGGTGGCGATGTAGTTCCAGTTGGCGGTTGCGGTGACGGCGAGGATCGACGACTTCCACATCCCGACCATGATCAGGAACTCACCGACGAAACCATTAAGGAACGGCAGGCCGATCGACGACATCGCCGTAATGACGAAAAAGGTCGCATAGATCGGCATCACGTTCGCGAGCCCGCCGAATTCGCTGATCTCGCGGGTATGCCGGCGTTCGTAAATAAAGCCGACGAGCAGGAAGAGTGCACCGGTCGAGATGCCGTGGTTGAGCATCTGGTAAAGTGCGCCCTGCATTCCCCATTCGGTGAACGAGAACATCCCGAGGATGACAAAGCCCATGTGGGCAACCGATGAATAAGCGACGAGCCGCTTTACGTCCGGCTGGACCATCGCGACGAGGGCACCGTAGATAATGCCGATGATCGCAAGAATGATGAAGATCGGGGCAAGCTCGCGGGCCGCTTCGGGAAAGAGCGGAAAATTGAACCGCATCAGCCCGTAGGTTCCCATCTTGAGCAGAACGGCCGCAAGGATCACGGAGCCGGCCGTCGGTGCCTCGGTGTGTGCATCCGGAAGCCATGTGTGGAACGGGAAGAGCGGCACCTTGATCGAGAACGCAAGGGCGAACGCGATGAAGAGCAGCAGTCCGGTCGAGGCCGAGAAGGCGAGCGTTCCGGATTCGATAGAGCCGAGCAGCGTGACGAAATCGAAGGTGCCGACGCCGGTCGCCTGCTGATGCATGAAGTAAAGCGCGATGATCGCGACGAGCATCAGAAGGCTGCCGACGGCCGTAAAGATAAAGAACTTGACCGCGGCGTAGATACGGTTCGCTCCGCCCCAGATGCCGATGAGAAAGAACATCGGGACGAGCGAGGCCTCAAAGAACAAATAGAAGACCAGCAGGTCAAGCGAGACAAAAACGCCGATCATTGCGCTCTGGAGCAGAAGTAGAAACGCATAAAACGCCAGCGGCCGCTTCTCGACGGCATGCCAGGTCGAGAGGATCGCGATCGGCATTATGAACGTCGTAAGAATGACCAGCCAGAGGCTCAGCCCGTCAATGCCGACGTGATAATTCGTGTTGATCGCCTCGATCCACGGGACGTTCTTGACGAACGCGAAGCCGCCTGCTTTCGTTCCGCCATCGCCGAGCAGCAGCAGCGAGAGGAGGAAGATCACGACCGTGATGGCGAGTGTGACCCACTTGAGATGCTCTTCCTGCTTCCAAAACATCTGATGGGCGAGAAGGCCCACGGCGCCGAAAACCGGCAGCAGGATCAGCAAGGTCAAAAGATTTTCAGATACAAAGTCCATTACAGTTTTTTGCGGCGTTTAGAACGGTTCGTCCGGGTAAAGATCTTCCAGTTTTATCCAGCCCCGTGTCGTACGGCCGGCGGAGTTCGTGTATTTTACATCGGCCCAATCGCCGCGGCGGGCCATGATCACAACTAGGTCGTCCTTGACGATGAAGGCACGCTCGCGGGCACTCGCTTTTGCTTCCTTGTGAAAGAAGGCCTGTGGCGAACGCACCCAACCGGCGGCGATCCAATCACCGGCCGAGGTCAGCTCGAACCGCTCACCTTCTTCCGAAGAGATGTCCGGAGCGACCATTCCGCAGCCGCCGTGGGTCTCATCAAGCCGGAGCAGCACTCCGCCAGAGACGGCGATCAGCTTGCCGAAGATCGGCTCGGCCGGGCTGTTGGGATGCCACGTCATCACCGTGTATTCGCCATCGGATGCAGGCTCTGCCTGAAGCAGAAAGCCGCAGGTGAAACGCGGTTTGCCTTCGTCCTCGACACCGAGAGCTTCATAGAAATGCCCGGTAAGACGGCCTTTTGCATCCTTGCCAATGGTTAGGCTGCCATATTCGCCGCTCTTAACGGATTGAGCAGCAGCCGCCGACGCTGCGACAGCAAATAACAAAAGAGTAAGAAACGTTCGGAAGAAACGCATAAACCAAAAACTAGCCGATCAGCTTATAGCCGTAATAAACGAAATAACCGAGCACCAGAACTGCGCCGCCGATGATGAACGCCGCATAAGAGCGGACAAATCCGCCCTGAATGTTTCGCGCGATGCCGCCGAGCTCGGAGACGAAGCTGCCGATGCCATTGACGATGCCGTCGATGAAACCGAGGTCAAAGCCTTTCCACAAGGTATTGGTCGAGAGCCGCGTCAGCGGATCGACGATGTAGCCGTTGTAAAGCTCGTCGAGCCGCCACTTATCCTCGAGGATCTTCGGCATTGTCCGGAGCGGATTGTTGCGGAAGAGGGCAAAGCCGATGGCGATGCCGACGGCGGCAAGAACGGTCGAGAGCAAAGCGAGCCAACGCTCCGTGCTTACGGCCTCAGGCGAATGCGCCTTGGCATTCTCGCGGGCCTTTTGCGCGGCCGGTGTTTGGACCTCAGCGACGACGGGCTCAAGCGTATTCGCGAAGACGTTCGCGTCCTTAACGCCGACAAGCGAGCTCATCGCATACGGTATTCCGACCAATCCTCCGACGGTCGAGAGAAATGCAAGAATGATCAGCGGAACGGTCATCACCCACGGCGATTCGTGCGGCTTAAAGTCTGGCGGAAGTGCGTGGTGCTCGTCGTCATCGTCGGCATGAGCGTCGTGATTCTCGGCACCGTGAGCGTCCGCGTGAGCTTCATCGTGGTGGCCGTGATGTTCTTCGCCCGGCAATACTTCATGGAAACGCTCTTCGCCCCAGAATGTCATCACCATCATCCGCGTCATATAAATGGCGGTCAGGATGGCGGTCACAACCGCGACGCCCCAGAGCATTTCATTGCCGGGGAAGTAGCCGTTCTGGAAATATTTATCGGCGGCAAAGGTCTTGTAAAGTACCTCGTCCTTTGAGAAAAAACCGGCCCAGATCGGGATGCCGGCGATGGCGAGCCAGCCCATCACCATCGTTATGAAGGTGATCGGCATATATTTGCGCAGATTGCCCATCTTGCGCATGTCCTGCTCGTGGTGCATTCCGTGGATGACGGAGCCCGAACCGAGGAAGAGAAGTGCCTTAAAGAAGGCGTGGGTCATCACGTGGAAGATCGCAACGACGAAAGCCCCGACGCCCGCGGCAAGGAACATAAAGCCGAGCTGCGAAACGGTCGAATAGGCGAGCACCTTCTTGATATCGTTTTGGGCAATGGCGATGGTCGCGGCAAATATAGCGGTCGCGGCACCGATTACGGCGATGATCCACATCGCGGTCGGCGAAAGCTGATAGATCGCGTTCGAGCGGACGACGAGATAAACGCCCGCGGTGACCATCGTCGCGGCGTGGATGAGTGCCGAGACGGGCGTCGGGCCGGCCATCGCGTCCGGAAGCCAGGTCAGGAGCGGTATCTGTGCAGATTTACCGGTCGCGCCGATGAAAAGCAGAACGCCGATCGAGGTCAGGCCGCCGGCGATGATCGCTCCCCAGGTGAAGGGCTCAGCCTGCATATTGGCGAGCACGTAGGTGAAAACGCTCTGGACCTCGACGCCGTCAACGGTCTTGTCAAAGAATGAGATCGAACCCGTAAGCGTAAAGATGAGAAAGATGCCCATCAGCACGCCCCAGTCGCCGATGCGGTTCATCACGAACGCCTTCTTGGCCGCTTCGCGGGCTTCGTTCTTTTTGACGTAGTAACCGATCAGCAGATAAGAGCAAAGCCCGACGCCTTCCCAGCCGACGAACATAAGCAGGTAGTTATCCGCCAGGACGAGCGTCAGCATCGCGAACATGAAAAGGTTCAGGTACGCGAAAAAGCGGTAGAACCCACTGTCGCCGTGCATATATCCGGTCGCGAAGATGTGGATCAAGAGCCCGACGAAGGTAATGAAGCAGGCATAAATGCCCGAGAGCGGATCCATGCCCAAGGCGAAATCGGCACGGAAGCCGGCGACGTTGATCCAGGTCCAAATGTGATCAAGCGTCGGCTTTTCGTTAAACAGTGCCCCGCCGTTCGCAAAAAAAGCGAGGTAGAACGCGACGATGGTCGAAATGGCGATAGAGCCGCAGGCCACAAGCCCGCTGAACATTTCGTTCTTGAGCCGACCGCCGATGAGCCAGTTGATCAACGCACCGGCAAGCGGGGCGAAGATGATTATGCTTAAGAGATTATTCTCGATCATTACAATTCACCGGGTATGTCCAGTGTCGCTTGAAAATTCCCCGTACGACCAACTGCAACCGTTAGAAAGTCCTCAACGGATCTTCAATTCTTTTTACGCGGCTGCGGCTTCGCGGTCGCCGCCGGCAGACTAAAATCATCGGCCACCGTGATCTGGTGTGTCTGGATAAGCGAGGCCAAAAGCTTTCGCTCTTTCTCAGTTTCGATCTGCTGCCGAGCATATTCGCGAACCGGCAGTCCGCGTCCTGCGGGGGCGTCCGGATCGGCGACGGTCGTATCGATCAAAATATGCCGGACGTCGAACGTTCCATCGGCAGACGAATCCTTTCGCTCGAGTTTGACCACATGGAAACCGAAGTCGGTCTCGACCAACGTCGGGAAGATTTCCCCGGGTTTGAGCGAAAGTGCTGCTTGCTCGAACGCGGGAAGAAAGACGCCTCGGCCTACACCTTTATAAAGCCCGCCCGCCAACTTGCCGCTCTCATCGCGGTTTCCCGGATCTTCGGTGAATTCATTCGCTAATACCGCAAAGTCCTCGCCCTTTTTTGCACGCAGTAATATCTGTTCCGCTTTGGCCTTTTTTGCAGAATTGTCGAATTCCGGCCGTGCGGTAATGAACTTGGCGATCTCATCATCGGAAGCAGAGATCTTGCTCCCGATCGTTTCAGCATAACGGCGAGCAAGGAACTGTGCCTGCTGAAGCTTGATGTTCATCTCGATCAAGCCTTTGATTCCATCCGAAAGCTGAGCTTTCCGTGACTCAAACTCCCTTACGGCGATCTTTGTCCGAGCGAAAAAGTCCTCCGCCTGCACGCGTTCCTCCTGTGCTACTGTCGTAGCTTCGCCGTCGGGCGAATGCCGCTCGAGCAAAGCGAGCTTGACCGAAAGAAACCGTTCAAACTGTTCTTTGCGGCTCGCGGCTTCTTGTGTATTGTTGCCTTTCCAGAAGTCAGCGACCTGCTCCTCGCTTATGGTGTCGCGGAAGAGCGTCTTTGCCTCGCCGTCCCCAAGCCAGAAGTGGCCGGCGACCAACTCATCTCGAAGGTTTGCGAGTTCGGCACAATTGACGTTTTCGGAAGCAAGGCCATCCTTTACTGCCGCAGACGCAAACGCGAGTAGCTCGCGAATATCCTCGACCTGGGCTTTTCGCAGTTCCGGGTCGTTGCGTAGCCGCTCGATCATTACCGGGTTTGTTTCCGCGACGTCAGCAATCAAGGCCTCCATTTCGGCACGGCTCATCGACCTAAATGCAGATTCGGCGGGCGGCAAGCACTGGCTGGCCGTCTGTCCAAGCGCCGATGAGGAAGCCGCGGCAAAAGCCAGACACCCAATTACTGCAATTTGTCGAACACGCCAGTTCATTCGTTAAAAGCGCCCTAAAACTTCAAAATACTTGCGTCGTCCACATCGACCGAAAGCCGGTTGCGGAAGAACGCGATGATGATGCCGAGGCCGACGGCGGCTTCGGCCGCGGCGACGCTCATCACCATAAAGACGAACAATTGACCGCTGACATCGCCGTAGTAACGCGAGAATGCGACAAACGTCAGGTTAACGGCATTGAGCATCAGCTCGATGCACATGAACATCCCGATCGCGTTGCGCTTATAGACAACCCCGACCGCACCGATGGTGAAGAGGATGCCCGAGAGTGCCAAATAGCTTTCCAGTCCTGGCTGCATTTTCTTATCTCATGTTCGGCGGCGAACCGCCCTAAAATCTATCTCGACCGCCTATCTCTATTCCTTCTCGTCCTCGTCTTCGCCGACCAATTCAAGATGCGGATGCTCCATCTTGCGGACAAGAATGACCGCGCCGATTATCGCCATCAGAAGCATCACGCCGACGATCTCGACCGGCAGCAGATATTCGGTGTACATCGCCCGGCCAATGGACATTGTTTTGCCAACGGTCGTGTTTGGGTCAACCTCGGCCTTCGGCGCTTTGAGCACTGCATAAAAAATAAAGAATGTCTGAGCAAGCAACGCAACCCCGAGCCCGCCGCCGACGGCGTAAAGATACTTAAGCCTATTGAGCGGTTTGTCCTCATCCAGATTGAGCAGCATGATCACAAAGATGACAAGGACCATGATCGCTCCGGCATAGACGAGGATCTGCGTGATGGCGATGAACGGCGCCGCAAGCGTCAGATAGAGAGCCGCGAGTGCCAGAAAAACGCCGATCAGCGAGATCGCCGAGTAAAGCGGGTTGCGGTGATAGACCATCGAGACCGCACAAGCGATCGCAAATCCCGCAAACAGAAAGAAAAGGACAGTGCCTGCCATAACTTGTTACCGCGACGGTCGCGGAGATGAAGCCAACCGGTGAACTACCGATTCAGAAAGAAAACAACGATCGTCGTCACAATGACGTTGCCGATAGCGACCGGCAGCAAAAACTTCCAACCAAAACTCATCAACTGGTCAAACCGGAAACGCGGCAGCGTTCCACGGATCCAGATATAAAGGAACAGGAAGAAGAATATTTTCAACAGGAACGCAACGTGGCTTGCGAGTGCGTACGGAATAGAGCCAACCTCGAAGATGTGGCTCAGGCCCGGCACGTACCAACCGCCGAGGAAGAGCACGACGCACATCACCGAAACGGTGAACATGTTGACGTACTCCGCCATGAAGAAGAGCGCGAACTTAAGTGCCGAATACTCGGTATGGAAACCGGCGACGAGTTCGGTCTCAGCCTCGGGCAGGTCAAACGGCACACGATTCGTTTCCGCAAATGCGGAGATCAGGAACACGATAAAGCCAATGAACTGCGGGATGATGAACCAACGCATGTACCATGGCGAATTTGCCTGGGCGTTGATGATGCCGTTGAGGTCGAGCGTTCCGGCGAGCATTACGACGCCGAGCACCGAGGCTCCCATCGCAAGTTCGTAAGAGATCATCTGAGCCGAGGAGCGAAGTCCGCCCATCAGCGAATATTTGTTGTTGGACGACCATCCCGCCAGAGCGATGCCGTAAACACCGACCGACGTGACCGCCAGAACGAAAAGCACACCGATATCGATCCGGGCGATCGTTAGCGGCATGTTCTTCGCCTGCTCGGCGATCCATGCGACGATGTTCGGTTCTGCACCGAGCGGGATCACCGGCAGATAGGGAACCAACCAACTGAGCGGATCGCTGAGCGGCGGGCCGAAGGGATAAACGACCATCGGCAGAAATGCCGCCGTCAAAGCTACGATCGGAGCTAGAAAATATACGAACTTGGTCGATTTATCCGGGGTAAGGTCTTCCTTAAGAATGAACTTAAGCAGATCGGCAAACGGCTGGAGCACGCCCCAAGGGCCAACGCGGTTCGGGCCAATGCGGCGCTGGATCCAGCCGAGCACCTTGCGTTCGGCAAGTACGGTATAGGCGACGATCATCATCACGCCGCCAAACGCCGCAACAATGCCGAGCGAATAAACGATCAACGGAAAAGCCGTTTTGAAAGCAGTTTCCATAAAGAAAATTTACTTCGTCCCTCCAACTTGAGCCCGGTCCGCAATTCCGACCGTGGCCGATCCCGCCTCTTCACGCGGCGAGCCGTCTGGGTTGAACTGTACGAGCGGAGCGACAAGCAGGTTATCCGGTTTCGGGTTGCCATGGGCGAGCAGGTGGAACTGGGCCGTCTTGCTCGTCATGGTCGTCAGCCGATGGAGTTTATGTCCGATCCGTGGGGTCTCCGTGATCTTTTCGCCGGGCTCCAGCGACGCCGCAGATGCTTTTAGTTTGTCGATGCTCGCCGAGATATCGCGGCCGGCTTCGATCGCGTACCTGGCCTGAACCGGGTTCGATTCGTCCTTGAGCGCCGGATAGCGGAGCCCTTCATAAGCCGGGACTGCATCAGCGAGTGCCCGGAAAACGGCCGGGGCAGAGAAGTTGTAGCCGAGATCGACGCCCATTTCCGCGGCGATCAGCGAGGTGATCATCCAATCGGGTTTTGACTGGTGGATCGGGTCGATCGACTTGCGGACACGTTGGACGTTGCCGGCATTGTTGGTAAATGTGCCGTCCGCTTCGGCAAATGATGCCGCCGGAAGCACGACATCGGCATGGTCGGTCGTTTCCGTTTCGAAAAGCTCTTGAACGACGACGAATTCCTTACCCGCAAGCACAGAGGCATCTTGAAGGCTGCCGCCGATGAGCAGTGCCTTTGATGCCGAAACGACATCCTCAACCCGCTTTGCCCAGGGCAAAATGTCCACGCCGCCCATTGAATTATTGTGAAGCAGAAGCGGATGCAGAAGAACGCGACGGCCTTCGCCTGAAAAGCTTCCTGCTGACGCCGCGATCGCCGCTTGGGCCGCTTCGGAAAGCTCGTTCCCGACCATTATCACAACGTCGCCCGTGGCTTCGCTGATGACCGTGCTGATAGCCTCAATCTCGTCCGAACCGATGCCGGCCTTATCGAGAGCCGAGCTGTCACCGCCTGCAAATGCGAGAACGAACGCATCGTAGCTTGCGGGATTTATATGGACGAACTGCGAGGCCTGGGCCCGGAGCCTGATCGGCGTGTCGTTAATAATGACGAGCTTCGCTCCATCATTGCGGACCGCCTGCCGTACCTGTTTCGCCGTAAAGGTCTGCTCCTCTTCCGGTTCGCCGCCGATGATGACGATCGCCGAGGCGTAGCGAATATCGTTATGCGTCGCGAGCGGAGCACTCAGATTGGCCATAAAGGCGGCCATGCTCAGCGGGTCGGCAACGGCGAGGTTGTCGCTCTTGATGACTTCCTTTGCGAAGCGGCCGAGCGTGAAGAGCGATTCGTTGGTAAGCCGCGGGCTGGCGATAACGCCGACACCGGAACCATTTTCGGCAAAACGATCGGCGATCATCTTTATCGCCGCATCCCATGTTGCGGGGATCAGCTTTCCGCCCTTTGAGTAGCGGATCATCGGCGTCTTGATGCGGTCCGGGTGATTGATGAACTCGTGTGCGAAACGGGCCTTTACATCGAGGAACTCGCCGTTGAGCCCGTTGACGTAACGGTCGCGGGCGACGATGCGATGCACCTTGCCGCCACGTGACCCGATAGAGATCTGCATTCCGTCCGAGCTGTAAACATCGGTCGAGACGGTCTGGTCTAATTCCCAAGGCCGTGTTTCATGGCGGTAAACGGCGTCGAGAAGCGTCCCGGTCGGGCAGACCTCGATGCAGTTTCCGCACTGCGAACAATTGAGCCAGCCGCCGTAGGTGCCGATAACGGTATTGACGCCGCGATTGCCGGCCTCGATGGCGTCCTCGCCCATCCATTCGTTGCACACGCGAGTGCAACGTTTGCAGAGAATGCACCGCTGCGGGTCGTTAGCAACGATCGGCGAGAGATATTTCTCGGGCTGGACGTTCTTGCGTTCGGTAAAACGCTCTTCGACGTCGCCCCAATCAAAGATGACCTCTTGAAGTTCGCACTCGCCGCCGCGGTCGCAGACCGGGCAATCGAGCGGATGGTTGGCAAGCAGAAACTCGCCCATCGCCCGCTGTGCCTTTTCGATCTCAGGGCTCTCGGTCGTTACGACCATTCCGTCCGAACACTTTATGGTGCAGGAGGTTTGGAGCTTCGGCATCTTGTCGATGCGGACAAGGCACATCCGGCATGAGGCTTGCGGCTCGAGGTCCTTGTAATAACAGAAGGAAGGGATGTTCTCGTCGTTCTCACGACAAACATCTATCAGGACCGCACCTTTATCGGCCTCGACCTCCACTCCGTTCAAGACTACTTTTACTTTCTCTTGTGACATTAAGAGTTTACATCCGGCCGCGGCCGGGCATTATCAAAATCAGGCCTATTCGCCGGTTTTCGGCTGGCCGCCGGTCTTTTTCTTGCCGCCTTTCGGGCGGGTCTTTCCGTAGCTTCCGGCAGAGATCTTTCCTTTCCGTGTTCGTTTATCGCCTTTTCCCATAATTACCTCTCTCAGTTGTTCGGCTGAGTACCGTTTCCATTGGTCTTCCCGGCGATCCACTTTTTGAAATCATCGGGAAACTGTTTTATCGCGCTCTGGACCGGCCACGCGGCCGCGTCACCAAGCGGGCAGAATGACTTGCCCTCGATGTTGTCGCAAATATCAAGCAAAAGCTGAGCGTCGCTCGGCTTTCCGCCTCCGGCCGCGATGCGGTCAAAGATCTTGACGATCCAATCGGTGCCCTCGCGGCAGGGCGTGCACCAACCGCACGATTCGTGCTTGTAAAATTCCGATAGATTCTTGGTCGTTTCCATTATGTCGACCGTTTCGTCCATCACCATCATTCCGCCGGTGCCGAGCATTGAGCCTGCCTCGACGAGGCCTTCGTAGTCGAGCGTGACGCCCTGACCGAGTATCTGACCTGCGTTCATAATGTAAACGCTCGAGCCGCCCGGGATGACCGCCTTGAGCTTTTTGTCGCTGCGGAGCATGCCGCCGCAGTCTTCCATAATGAACTTTTCCATATCGGCATAGCCCATCGGAAGTTCATAAACGCCCGGCTTCTTTACGTGGCCGCTGATGGACCAGAGCTTGGTGCCGCCGCTCTTTTCGGTGCCGAGGTCGCGCCATGCGATGCCGCCCATTTCGATGATCTGCGGCACAGAGGTCAGCGTCTCGACATTGTTGACGATGGTCGGGGAAGCGTAAAGCCCCTCGACCGCGGGAAAGGGCGGCTTCATCCGCGGATGGCCGCGAAAGCCTTCGAGCGAACTCAGCAGTGCCGTCTCTTCGCCGCAGATGTAAGCACCCGCACCGGTGTGGGTGTGGATGTCCATCGAAAAGCCGGAGCCTAAAATGTTATCGCCGAGCAGACCGGCCTCGCGGGCTTCTCTTAACGCCTCATCCATCACGTGGATAAGGTAGTTATACTCACCGCGGTAGTAGATGTAACCGGTCGCCGCTCCGAGTGCGAAGCCGGCGATGACCATTCCTTCGATCAGCGAATGCGGGTCGAACTCGAGCAGATAGCGGTCCTTGAACGAGCCGGGCTCGGATTCGTCGGCATTGCAGACGATGTACTTCGGCTTTGGCGAGTCGCGCGGGACGAAGGACCATTTCATGCCGGTAGGGAAGCCAGCACCGCCGCGTCCGCGGAGAGCCGAATCCTTCACTTCCTGAATGATCGCGTCCTGCGACATTCCGATCGCCTTTTCGAGCGATTTATAACCGCCCGTCTCTCGATAAACCTTGAGCGTGTGGCCATTTTCGATATAGACACGCTTTAGCGAAAGGGGTTCGCAGCCAATTGCTCTGATTTCCATCTTAGTTTCCGTTGTAGAAGCCCTTTTTTATCTGAACAACCTTTGAATAGATCTGGCTTCGTTCAATCGTCGGATCTTTCCATTCTCGGCTATCTAAGCTTTCTGGTCGATTGTCACCCAGCAGAAAGTACTTATTCGGTTCAACGGTTATCGGCCCAAAGTTCTTTCTTTCGATCGTTACATCAAAATCCTGAATCAACTTCTTCCCGTTAATTAACACCTCTCCATCACTGAGCTCAACAACTTCACCCGGAAGGCCAATAACACGCATCATCAGACGCATACCAGGCTCGCGTGAAATCAACTTGATCTCCTCCGGGGCCTCGAAAACAACAATATCAAACCGCTCGACGTCGTTGAACGTATAGTGAACCGGGTTCACGACCGCCATGTCGTCGGGAGTTATCGTTGGTGCCATGTTCGTTCCGGGCAAACGATAAGCCAGACCACTACACCCAGTCAGGCAAAAAACAAAGATCAAAACAATGAAAGCTGAAACAAGCCGCATCTTCGCTTCCTGTATGCGATTCCGCGTGCTTCCGGCTCCTCGATCAACGAAGAACCCGGAGCGTTTTACAATCCAAGATCGCGGTGGATCATCAGCGTATCCGTGTGCTGACGAAAGCGGACGACCTTTCCGTCGCGGATCTCCCACTCATGGGCGAACGGCACCTTGGTCGTCTTGCCCGTTTGATTGAATTTGCCGGAGTATGTTCCGGTCGCGATGACGTTGCCGTCGCCGCCGTCAACTATCTTTTCCGGGACGGCGGCAAAGCCTTCCCATTCGGTCCCGAGCCGCATAAATACATTCTCAAGAACGGCCTGCGGCCCTTCGTAAGTGCCGGCATACATGAACCCGGCGGCCTCGGTCCAAGAAATGTTTTCGTCGAATGCACCCAAAACCGCCGGAACATCGCCGGTCGCAAATGCATCGTAAACGCCTTTTATCAGTTCACCGTTGGTCATATTTCCGTTGAATGCACTTTCACGCAAGTATTTGCTTTACGATTTAAGGCCGGAAGACTGAACCGCTCACAAAAGCTTCTTAAATTCTTCCACCGAGAGTCCTGCATCACGGACAATTCCACCCATCGTCAGCGAATTTACCGGATTGTGCCGAGGTATCGTAATGATCCGCTCTCCATTGGTCATAACAATGTGCTTGCCTTGCCGTGCGACCCGAAAACCGGCCTTTTCCAGTGCACGGACGGCAGCCAAGTGATTCACGCCCGGAAGTTTCGGCATCTAAATCGAAACCTCGACCTCTCGTACATCCGCTCCTTGCAACTGATCGTTGAGCACTTCAAGGTACTCCTCAATTGCCGACTTGATATTTCCGAGGGCCTCCAATTCACTCTCACCCTGCGACCAGCAGCCGGGCAAAACCGGACACGAAACACTGAATCCTTCGTCGGTTCTTTTCAATACAACCTTGTAAAACATACTACTTACAATCTTCGAGAATCTTATCGACCTTCTCTATCGTGAGATCCTCGTGGTAATCGAAACCGATCTGCATCATCGGAGCCGTGCCGCAGCTGCCGAGACACTCTACGAGCGAGACGGTAAACTTGCCGTCCGCGGTCGTTTCGCCGGGATGAATTCCGAGCTTCGAGCAAATATGGTCGGTGATGTCCGGCTCGCCCATTATCTTGCACGAAAGCGTCTTGCAGATCTGGATGTGGTGGCGGCCGATCTCGCGAAGGTTGAACATCGAATAGAATGTCGCCGTTTCCCAAACGTCGGTAACTTCAAGGTTCAGGAACTTTGCCAAAAAATTAACACCGGCGTTGTCAACATATCCGCGCTCCCGCTGGATGACGAACAGCAGCGGGATCAGCGCAGAACGGGTCCGGTCCGCTGGGTACTTGGCCAAATGCGACCGCATCTCCTCGACGACCTCGGGCGAAAACTCAGCCACTTCGTCCGTGTAAACTATTTGGTCCGTATAACTTGTAGGTGTTGCTGCTGCCATATGCCAGTTGTCGGTTGTCAGTTGTCAGTGGCCAGTCGAAGTGGTTCAACGAGCACTGAAGACTGGCAGTTATCGGTCAATCTCTCCTAAAACAATATCCAGGCTGCCGATGATCGCTACTACGTCGGCGACCATTTCGCCTTCGCTCATTACGGGCAAAGCAGCGAGGTTTACGAAGCTCGGGCCGCGGAAGTGCACGCGTTCGGGCTTCGGCCCGCCGTTGGATTTCATATAAACGCCGAGCTCGCCCTTTGATGCCTCGATCGGAAAATATACTTCGCCGGGAGGTACATTAAAGCCCTCAGCGACGATCAGGAAGTGGTGGATCAGCGAATCCATATGCTTCCGCATATCGTCGCGGTCGGGCAAAACCACCTTCGGGGCATCGGCCTTGATCGGGCCGGGTTTGAGCCGGTCAAGTGCCTGCCGAACGATCTTGTAGCTTTCTTCGAGCTCACGCATCCGGACCATAAAGCGGGCCCAAACGTCGCCGCCCGTCTCGACCGGAATATCGAAATCGTAGGTCTCGTAACCCGTGTAAGGATTATCGCGGCGAAGGTCGAGGTCGACACCGCTTGCCCGGAGGCACGGACCGGTAAGTCCCCATGAAATGGCATCTTCTTTGCTGATGTAGCCGATGTCCTTCGTTCGGCTTTGCCAAATGCGGTTTCCGGTTACGAGCGTGTCGAAAGTTTGCATCCCTTCCGGAAAATCTTCCAGAAACTGCCGAACTCGCCTGTCAAACCCCGCGGGAAGGTCCATCATCAGCCCGCCGATTCGGAAATAGCTCGGCGTCATTCGCCCGCCCGATGCTGCCTCGATCAGGTTAAGGATCTTTTCACGCTGGCGGAAGCAATAGAAAAACACCGACATCGCACCGATATCCAAGCAGTGCGTCCCGAGCCAGACCATGTGCGAGGCGATCCGCTGGAGCTCACACATCAGCACGCGGACGACCTGAGCCCGTTCGGGGATCTCGATCTGCAGCAACTTCTCCGCCGCCATCACATAAACAAGGTTATTGCCGAGCGGATTGAGGTAATCCATCCGGTCGGTGATGACGATGCCCTGCTGATATTTCTTGTATTCAAAGAGCTTCTCCATTCCGGTATGGAGATAACCGATGTCCGGAATGGCCTTGACGACAAGCTCGCCGTCAAGCCGCAGATCAAGCCGGAGCACGCCGTGGGTCGAGGGGTGCTGCGGGCCCATTGAAAGCGTCATCTGCGTTTCAAGCGGCTCGTCGATCGCGTCGAAATCTGCGGCTATGGTTTCAACTGCTGATGTCATAATGGTCTAAACACTTTCGGACATTTCGAGCGTGAAAAAACACGGACCTTTAGCGGCATCCAATTTCTCTTTCGTAAATGCTGCAATAATATCGAGAGAATCGAAACATCCACCGTTGGTGGTAAAAACCCCGGTTTCGAAATCTTCCGCGATTCCTTCTGGTCCTTCATATCCATCAACGATAGTTCCTGTCAAAAGTCTCTTGCCTTTGAATTCTACTACCCGATACTCAAGAGTTAGGTACGCTGTAATCGGACTGTTTATCGCTATCTGCCGTTTCGATTCGATCTCGAACTTGGAACTTTTTCGAGGGTCGGCCTCAACGTCCTTCCATCGAAAGTTATGAGTCATCTTCGGTAAGAACGTCTCAACAATCTTTGGAAGTGAATCGGCGATAGCTTTCTCACCTGGATCAGAAACGACGAAAACCGCGTACCGAAACTCCGTGTTTTCCGCCAAAAACAATCTATCTTCGGTCTTTCCCGAGAGTAAGACCTTGTAGTCTTTAGGGCATCTGAAGGCGAACACGCCACTCGAGCACCTCTTTGAAAGAGCTGCAGACCAACTAACCGCTTCCTGAATCCCCGCCCCGTGAACTTGTGAAAAAGCTGGGACGAAAAAAGCGAGTAAAACTAGGCCAAACAAAATCGATCTTCCAACTTGCATTTCAGTTCATGCTGTATGGCTCGTAGCCGCGCAGCGGGTAATCTTTTCTCAATGCATGGCCGTCGAAGTCGGACGGCAGTAATATCCTTCGAAGGTCCGGGTGATTCTCAAAAATAACGCCGACCAGGTCGAAGGTCTCGCGTTCATGCCAATCGGCCGATTTCCAAAGCGGCGTAACGCTTTCTACCTGCGGGTCGTCCTCGCTGAGGAGTACCTTGAGCCGAAGCCGTTTGTGGTGCGTTGTCGAGAAAAGGTGATAGTTCACCTCGAACCGCGGATCATCCTCGGGCCCGCGGTCGCAGCCGCAAAGGTCCGCAAGCAGATCAAACCCGAGCGAATCGCGAAGGAACTCGCAGGCGGCAAAGATATGCTCGCGCGGAACGGTAACGGTCACCTCGCCGAGGGCGTCTTTCACATCGCCGACCCATTCGGGATTTGCAATTTTGAGTGATTCCACGAATTCGTGGAGTTTTTCGGTCATAATCCGATAAAAGGCACACCTCGCAAGGCGTGCCGAACCCAATAAATTAAGGACCTTGAAACAAATGCAGCCTAGAACGACCGGCGGCGTTCGTGCCGCGATGGGATCGTATAGGGCCGCGAAACATTATTCTGAGCAACCTCGACCTCGGTCTCGCGTTCGAGGGCAGTGCCTTCCGTGACGGGAAGCGTACCCGGGACCAAGGACTCGCGGGATTCTGACTCAATGGTATCGGTCCGATCCTTGACCGATTCCTTCATTATCTTGTCCTGCAGCATCGTGATGGCATGGACGAGCATCTCGGGCCGCGGCGGGCAGCCGGGCACGTAAACATCGACCGGCACGATCTTGTCAACGCCCTGAACGATGGCGTAGTTATCAAAAACGCCGCCCGATGTCGCACAGGCTCCCATTGAGATGACCCATTTCGGCTCGGGCATCTGGTCATAGATGCGGCGGAGCACCGGGGCCATCTTACGCGAAACGCGGCCCGAGACGATCATTACGTCGGCTTGCCGCGGGCTCGCCCGGAAGGTTTCCGCACCAAAGCGAGAAAGATCATTTCGGGCAGAGACCGTGTTCATCATCTCGATGGCACAGCACGCAAGGCCGAAGGTCGCCGGCCAGAGGCTCGATTTTCGGGCCCAGTTGACGACGGCGTCGAGCCTTACGGTCAGGACGTCCGGAAGCGATTCGAAAATTTTGTTCTCTAAACCCATACTTGTTCTTTCTTAGGCCGCACGCTGCAGGTCGCCGTGGCCATCAACCTCTCTCGACCGCGATTTTCGCATCGCGATCGCCTGAGCCCTTGCCGAAGCCCGAGCCTGCGAACTCCAGTCAAATGCTCCTTTCTTCCAGTCGTAGATCAGCCCGATAACGACCGTCGCCAAGAAGATCATAATGCCGATAAAGGCAATGGTGCCATACATTACGCCGGTCATCTTCTCAATGCCGAGCAGCGATTTGAAGGCCACGGCGAACGGGATCATGAAAAGAATTTCGAGGTCGAAGAGAAGAAATGTAACGGCGACCACATAAAACTTGATCGAAAAGCGGTCGCGGGCCGAGCCGACCGGGTCTTTTCCGCACTCGTAGGGCATCAGCTTGGTCGCGGTCCGTTTCTTTGGGCCGATGAGCTGGGTAACGAGCAGTTGGCTGAGACCGAACCCGATGGCGACGAGGAACATCAAGCCGATCGGGGCGTAATCCATTAGGTTGAAAGTGGCCATTTTCGTCCCTTGAGCAGGAATAGGAAACGCATCGAAGACGCTACTTCAACGCTTTCTCATGCGGTTTCCTTGTCTTCGATTCAAAGTAAATCGTATGTTAACCCCTTGATAGTGTCAAGGCACATAGGTCTCGGCATTCCTGCGGCGTTTGCGGACATTCCCGGAAGCCTTCGCCGACGTTGCGAAGCCGCGCCGATTGCATCAAAAACATTGACCCATAAGCGGTTTTCGTGCTAATTTCATAATGGTTTCGCGAAGCCGCCTCTCGCATTTTTCCTATCCGCTCCGCTTACGATACGCCACAGTGATCTCAGGATTCAATACAGATATCGAGTTTGAAGGTGTTGTCTATCACGTTCAGACCGAAGATAAGGGCCTTGAACGGCCGATAATTCTCTCGTTGGTTTATATCGGCGGGACGATCCTTGCTGCAAAGCGGTCGCCATATGACGACCTGGTCAAAAAGGGATTTGACGAAAAGGCGCTTGAGGAAAGGCTCAATCGCCAGCATCGGCTGATCTGTGCGGCGATAAAGGCCGGAAGGATCGAGGACCTGAAGCGGATGTCCGCGGGCGAGCCGGCCATTGCGACGAACGGCGGCGGTGTGATGCCCGAGCCGATCGCGAAGCCGTTTGACCCATTTGAGACACGCGACAACGGCATTCCGATACCGATGCCGGACGTTGAGGCCGATGTTTTTGCCGATCCGCTGATCGAGATAGAAGAGCTGTTCGTCGATGGCGTTGAGGTGGTCGAGGAGCCGACGGAGGTTCCGGAAAGTGCGGTCGCCGTTGTAAGCGACCTCGCGGGGCGCGAACGGGCCCAGACCGAGCGGCTAACAATTGAAATGGTCGGCGACCAAAAGTTTAAGGGCGGCGAGCGACGGTCGGTGACAATAATGATATGCCGCGGGGCCGAGCGGCGAGTGGTCGGCAATGCACAGATAATGGTAAAAGTGCTCGGTTCAGCATTTCGGCCGCTGATCTTTCACGCAAGCACGGACGCGAACGGCATCGCCCGACTCAACGTGCAGTTTCCGCGGTTCAATACCGGCCGTGCGGCTTTTCTGGTCAGGGCAATGAGCGAGGGCGAGGAAGCCGAGATACGCCGGCCGATCGTGCATGGTTAAGCCGCGACGGGTTTGAATTCCGCCGCGGATAAGCGAAAATCGTCGTAACAGATGGTTACGATAGTCCTAAATGGCGAAAAGAAAGAGATCGAAAGCGAGGTCACGCTTGACCGGCTTCTCGATCTTTTTTCATTGCCGCGGCAACGGGTAGCGGTTGAGTTGAATAAAGAGGTAATTAGCAGAAAGAATTGGGAGCAAACGACCGTGGGCGAATCGGACCGGATCGAGGTCGTGCATTTCGTCGGCGGGGGTTAAAAGTTTCGCCACAGAGAACACAGAGAATCTCTGGTTCGTGTCTCATAACTCTGTGCTCTCCGTGCCCTTTGTGGTAGTTTTCATATCAAATGTCAGACAAGTTTGTTTTAGCAGGTAAGGAATTTAGTTCGCGGCTCATTATTGGGACCGGGAAGTATCGTTCATTCGACGAGATGAAGGCGGCGCATCGGGCTTCGGGGGCGGAGATGGTTACAGTCGCGGTCAACCGCGTTCCGCTTGACCGAAAGACCGAATCGTTTCTCGACCACCTTGACCCGGCGATGCAGATCCTGCCGAATACGGCCGGCTGTTACGACGCCGAGCACGCAATTCGGACGGCCCGTCTGGCCCGCGAAGCGCTCGAAACGGACTGGATAAAGCTTGAGGTGATCGGCGACCCGGTGACGCTTTTGCCGGACAACGAGCAGACGCTCGAGGCGGCACGGGTTTTAGTGAAAGAAGGCTTCATCGTCCTGCCGTATTTTTCGGACGACCTGATAATGGCGAAGAAGCTGCTCGATGCGGGCTGCCCGGCGGTGATGCCGCTGGCGGCGCCGATCGGTTCTGGGATGGGCGTGCAGAACCCTTCGAACCTTCGCATAATGCGCGAGCAACTGCCGGACGCGACGATCATAGTCGATGCCGGGGTCGGCGTGCCCTCGGACGCGGCGATCGCGATGGAACTCGGCGCCGACGCGATCTTGATGAACACCGCCATCGCCGAAGCCGGAGACGCGGCCCGAATGGCAACCGCGATGAAACTCGCCGTCGAAGCCGGCCGCCTAGGCTATCTAGCCGGCCGAATGCCAAAACGCCTCTACGCCTCAGCCTCAAGCCCGATCGCGGGAGCGATCAAGTAGTCTCTATGAGAACGTGGCGAAAACGATTTCTTCTTTGCAGCTTCTGTTGCCTAGTCTTCGCAAGTTGTTCGGAATCGCGGGTTGGCGGTGATGACGCTCCGCAGAAGGCCGGAGAAGGCTCGCCCAGCACCTCGCCGCCGGCAACTCCAACGATAGCAGAAGAGAATTTCCGCAAGGAATGGAAGTCCAAATACAGCCAATTGAAGTATGAGATCATTGCGGCACGTTCGAAATGGGAAGAGAAAAGGATCCGGTCGTATAGTTTTGTTGCCGCTAAATATCGGGGAGGGCACACGAGTCCCTGGAACCGATTGCCAGTCTTGATCAAGGTGAAAGAGGACGAACCGATTTCGGTCGAGTTAGTCGAAAAATCAGAGCACTTGATCGAAGCGAGGACAGACGGCTTTGAGGAGATCGACACAATAAACAAACTATTTGCATACATGTTGTCAGAACTTGAAAAAGGCTGGATCGTATCGGCGGAGTATGACGAAATCGTCGGATATCCTGAGCGAGTATCCATCGTAGAGTTCATCGGTCTACACGGTACTCGCGACATTGAGATCACAAAGTTTTCGGATGACCAATAAGCGGACACGAGTACTTTTTTTCGGAGCTGCAGCCGATGCGGCCGGAACCCGTGAAGCTGAGGTCGAACTCGCGGAGGGCTCGACCGTGGGCGAATTCGTCGAAAGCCTCAAATCTAAACACCCCGGACTCGCCGGCCAGAAACTCCTCTTTGCCGTAAATGAAGAATACGCCGATCCGGCAACCCCGCTTGAACACGGCTACGAAGTAGCCATCTTCACCCCAGTCTCAGGCGGATAGGTTAAACTTTTCCGTGTCGCATTGCGGTCGGGCTATTGCCCGAACGTGCGGCTTCAGTCCACAAAAAAGGAGGGGCTGTGCCCCGACTGCTCCCGGTCAACGGGCGCATATGTTATTTTCAATGGAACCTGACCGATATGTTTCGTATATCGAAAGACTCACCTGCCTTCTACCTTACATCCGTCACGCATAAACGGCTGCCAATTTTCAGAACGCCAGCCATCGCCCAGCTCACCTGTGATGCGATTGCGGAGGCTCGGACAAAGTACAATTTTCTCATTTTTGCGTTCGTGATCATGCTGGATCATATCCATTTGGTGACTGACAGCACGTTGAAATCGACAGAGATACTGCGGTTTGTAAACGGCCGGGTCGGGCGCAGAGTGATCGATCATCTTAAGAATTCCGGCCACGCCGAATCCCTGGAAAAATTGCGGATCAGTGATCGTTCAGATGGCTCGAAATACACTATCTGGCAGCGTCATCCGGACGTGCGTTTGCTCTGGAACGAGCAGATGCTCTGGCAGCGGATTCAATACACGCACCTCAATCCGGTGCGGGCAGGGTTGATCGATCATCCGAATGAATGGAAATGGTCCAGTGCTCGAATTTGGCACGGAAGGCGAGCAGAGGAAGAACCGCTTGAGGTAGACAAGAATAAGCTAGAATGGCGAAAATAATCGTGTTTGTCGGGGCATAGCCCCTCCGAGTGTTTTGGAGGCGGCTTGAGGGTCGGGCAATAGCCCGACTGCAGCGCAGTTGATTTAATAACAAGAACGGCTTCGCCCCGACGATTCATAAATGGATTTCTACGAACTTACAACGGACCCGATCGATCTTGCTGCTGTGGCCCGGCGGGTGGTGCCGGCGGAGTGTGGGGCGACGGTTACTTTGGATGGGTATGCTCGGAGGTTTACGAAAGACAGGGAATCGGGCGAGATGCGGGAAACGGAATATTTGGTTTACGAGGCCTATGAGCCGATGGCTCTGAAGGAGATGGCGAAGCTGATCGAGCGGGCGAAAGCGGAGTTTGAGGTTTCGGCCATCGGCATTGTGCACCGGCTCGGGCGGCTTGCGATCGGCGAGACGAGTGTTGTTGTTTCCGTCACCGCACCGCACCGCAAGGCCGCTTTCGCCGCCTGCGAATGGATGATCAAGGAACTCAAACGCACCGTCCCGATCTGGAAAAAAGAGGTTTACGCCGACGGCGAAGCTTGGTCCGAGGGCGAAGCCGGGCTAGAATAGCCGGCAGCAATCTCGGAATAAGTTGGAAGTGAAAGGTGCTAAGTTTCGACCCTCATCACCTTCGCTCTATTCGGATCACGAGAACTTTGACCGGGCGCGTGCGGCTGCTTCATCGAAGTGCTTTTCGAGCACCGGGTTCACTCCGCGGAGCCCGGCGACTACACGCTCGGCCCACTCGATATATTCCCGACGGCGTTCCTGCGGCCAATCGGCCGGCGGGTGGTTCGCAATTTCCGTTATGTTGCTGATCTTGTCGGCGAGTTTTATGGCCTTCGCCCCCGGCGTGAGGTGCGGAGCGTGTTCGACCTGCAACTGCTTTCGTTCCGCTTTCGGCAGGCTCTTGTCGTCGGTCACCTCAAGCACATAGCCGGCAACTCGCTCGCCAAATAGCTCGCGGATCTCGTCGCCGGTCGATTCCGTGTCCTCGACCGTGTCGTGGAGAATGGCCGCAGCCAGGATCTCGGGGTCGTCGATGCCGCCGATATCGCACAGCATATTGGCAACGTCGAGCGGGTGATTTATGTAAGGTTGGGCGTCGCTGCCTTTGCGGCGCCCGTCGCGGTGGCGGTAGGCCGCAAAGCTCGCGGCGTGGAGTATCAGTTTTGTAGTGTTCATATTCCAGTCTGCCGAAACAAAGAAAAAAGGTCAATGGCACCGGCCACTGACCTTACTTTTTTTCACGTGGTTTCGGCTTACCGAACTACGACGATCTCGAGCTTCTGCTCGCCCGAAATTATCATCTCCGACTGCGGGACCATCGCCTCGACGACGACCGTTTCAACATGAGCCTTCGACCCGCCCGAGCTTCGCGAGCTTGAAAGCGTGGCAAGGACCGATGGCGGCAGGTTCGTCATCTCGGCCGAGCCTATGATCATACCCTTTGAAGCTCGCGTCACCTTTAGGTAAAGCCGATCCGGCGTTCGCGTTTTGTTCACACCGTCGATAAGTTCGCTGAGCGAGCCTGGAGTGAAGTGCTGAACGGCATCGGTCTTGAGAACGGCACCACCATCGCCGAGCAGTATCGAAAGCTGCCCGGCCGGGGCGTCGCTCGGGACGACGAAGGGAATCCGTTCTGTATAGATGCGGCCATCGGTCGCCCGAGCATAGGCGGTGATCTCCACCGTCTCGCCGGGGCGAACCTCCGAACGGTCGACCGATATGCGTTCGAGCGAGGCGGTCCGGCTGCCGTCGATCATCTTGAGGTCGAGTTCGATGCCGGTCATATCGAGGTCGTCGAACCGGCTCCGGAGCATTGCGTTCACCGGTGCCGCGATCGAGCCCGCCGCCATCATCGCGGACTGGCCGCCGGCAAATCGGCGATCTATCTTCACCGGATTTTGTCCATTGAATCTGATCTCGCCTTGGAGGAACACGGTCGTCTCGCCAATCGTCCGCTCTTGTGCGACAAGCGAATTATAAATGGCAATGTTGAGCAGCAGCGGCGTTAGGAACTCGTCTTTCGCCATTTCAAAATTGATCGTGTCGCGTTTGCCGCGGCTTGATTCAATGTTGAGTTTCACCGGGATCATTTTCGGTGCCTGGCCGAGTTTGCCGAACACGCCGGTCGCCCGGTCCTGCGTCATCGTCCCGACCATTGCTGTCGGCACGGCGAGCTTAAAGGAATTGTTGACGTTCGGCACGACCGTCACGACGCTCGATTCCGACATCGGAAGGTCCGAGACTCCGAGGCTTAAAAACGGATGGCCGAAGGCATAAATGCGGTCGCCCTCGCGGAGCGTAACCGTGCCGGAAGAGGCAAGACTGTAATCGCCGCGGGTCATTTGCATTGAGACGGAAGCACCGGGCTGAAGTGTCTTCTCGTCGGCAACTTTCATTGGAGAGATCGGTGAGGTTCCGCCGGCCGCCGCGACCGGGACCATGCCGGCCCGCATCAACTGCGGAGCAAATAAATCGAGAGTCTGCTGTGAAATTCCGCTAAAGGTAAGCGGCATCGCGATCGGCCGGAATGTCTGCCCGGCGATCGATGCCATCATCGGGTTGGTCGAGGTTGTTGCGGCGAGCATTCCGTTATCGACCGTATGCGTCAGCTCCGGCATCTTCGCCGACGCGATCTCCGCAAAAGATATCGCTTGCGGCGCCGACGTTCGGCGATTCGCCTCGTTCGATTCAAAGATCTCGACCATCTGTTCGATCGGCGTTATCCCGCAGATCGGCTCTTTTGAAAAGGGAAATGCGTATGAGATCGCACCGATCAGCTTCCCATCAACATAGACCGGCGAGCCCGACATTCCGGCAAAAACCGCCGTTCGATCCGCACCGCCGCCGCTGATCCGGCCGATGATCAGGTCCTGTTTTGGCCCGACGCCGCCCGGTAGAATGCCGATGATCTCTACGTTAAATTCCTCCGGCTCGGTGCCGCGAAAGACTGTGCGGGCCGTTCCGCGCATGCCCTCGCGGACCTCAGCAAGCCTTATTATCGGCGTCCGGAGACCGGATGCAGCACCTGAAGTACCCGACGAAACGGCAGTCTGAGCTATGGCCGGGAACGAAAACACAAGAATTGCGAGGAAAAAAGCGGCAGGACGGGTGTTGAACATAGTTAAAAACCTCTTTAACAGATGGCACCTAGTATGCTATCATTCCAATTGGCTTTGCAGAAGCCATTTTTCTCAACGTTCATTTGACTCCGCAACAACCTCCGCGGTTGCACGCCCCACACATCACATCAACGCACGCTGTTTTTACCGCTATGGCTAAGACCAAAAGACTTTTCAAGAGCATTGTCCGCCTTGTAACTCCGACCATCGTTCTTTCCGTGATCGCGATCGCCGTCGCAGGCGTTTGGCTTGTCCATGAGACCTCGCGGCCCGGAACTCGGGTGTATATAGTTACGCCCAAACAGTACGGAATGTTGAGTTCGCGAGGAGCCCAGGTGACCGAGGAGACATGGCAGAACCGAGACGGCTCGGCCGCACGCGGCTGGCTGCTTCGCGGTATTCCGAACGCTCCGGCCGTTATTCTTCTGCACCGATTTGGAGCCGACCGCTCGCATGTGCTGAACCTCGGAGTCAAGCTCAACGAGGCGACGAACTTTACCGTGCTGATGCCGGACCTAAGAGGCCATGGTGAGAATCCGGCGCTCGAATGCTCGTCATTTGGCGGCTGCGAAGGGGACGATGTCGCCACTGCGATCGGCTATCTTCGCTCGCTCCGCTCGCCGGAGCAGATGCCGCAGGTCGGCAAAGATATCGGCATTTATGGCGTCGAGATCGGAGCACTTGCGGCGATCGGAGCCGCGTCGAAGGACCCGAGCGTAAAGGCGATGGTGCTCGATTCGGTTCCTGCGGATTCGAACGCTCTTATGGAACGTGTGATCGGCGAGCGGTTTCCGTTCGCGAGTTCGGTCACATCGAAGGTCGCATCGCTCGGTACTTATCCGTATTTTTACGATGGCTGCTACGGCCGAGTCTCGGGTTGCGAACTGGCAAAGTTGGTCGCCGACCGGCGGACGATGCTGCTTGGTGGCGTTGACGCACCGGAGCTCCAGGATTCGACCAACAAGCTCGGCAAATGTTTTCCGGCATCGACGACCGTTGATGCAAAGATGGACCTGAGCCCTTCGGGAATGGGGCTGATCAGCGCATCGATGGAGCTTTCGGAGACATATGAGCAACGGGTGATAGATTTCCTGAAAGCGGCGCTGACAATGCCGTAGCGGTTAAAGATCGATCTTCTTTTTACCGTGGCCGTTCGTTTGAGCGGCACGAAATATCTCAGCATTTTCTTCCATTTGATCTACTGATTGCTTGAGGATGGCCGAGAGCCGCTCGAGCCGGGCGGCGGTGGAACGCTCTTCCAGCAATTCGTACTTTACCTCGGTTTCAAGGTTGAACGCCGCCGCGATCAGGAATGAAAGCTGTTCCGGTTCGGCCCGCGGGATATCGGGCAAACGCCCGCGGCCGCCGCCGAGTTTGTACGCCGCTTTCGCTACTCGCTCGAAGAGTGAATACGCCTCGTCGGCACGCGCTTTGAGTTCCGGCCCCGCGTCGTCGGCGTCTTCAAATATCTCGATCTCAGCCGTAAGATACGGCATTCCTTCATCCACGAAATCCACAAGCCGATAGCGGGCGACGCCCATCGTCAGGATGTTCGAGCGCCCGTCCTCCATCGTCTGTACCTCGCGGACCTCGGCGATGCAGCCGACGCTGCCGGCGGCCGGACGGTCCTCAAAACCGGTTTCGGGGTCGAACATCGTTATCCCGAAAAAGCCGTTGGCGTTTTGAACGTCATCGAGCAACTGCCGGTATTTCGGTTCAAAGATATGAAGCGGCAAAAGCTCGTAGGGCATCAGCACGAGCGGAAGCGGGAAGACAGGTAGCCGGCGGAGATCGCCGAGCTTTTCGAGGGCTTCTGACATATTATTCGGCCGCTCCGGCGGCATGGGCTTGTGCGGCGGACTTTTGAGCGATGAACTCGGCGATCTTCTCTGGATCTTCGCCGTCGAGTGCCTGCCGCTTTGCACCGATGACGGCTTCGGCGAGCTCGGGCATCACTTTCCTGTAACGTCTATCGCGGGCGACGAGGTCGCCGACCACGTGTCGCTCCAGTGTCTCGCGGTTTGCCGAACGGTCAACGTCTTCAGCGACGGCGTACTCGATCGGGATCGAATGGTTCTTGACGAGTACATGAAATGCCGAGGTGATCTTCTTTGCCTCGTCGCGGATCTTTTTCAATTCCAATGCGGAATTGGGGAAACCAAGCTGGCCTTTCAGCGTTATCTCAAGCACCGGCGGCGGAAGATCGGCTTGGGCCTCGCGGGCATTCTGGCGGACGTAGTCGATCGCGGCAGCGGTCAGCTCTGCCGGCTGCTCGAAGCGGTCAACCTCAAAGTAAAGCCGCTGGAACGGCCGGTGTGTATATTCGGTAACGTGCCGGGCAGAGACGGAATTGTCGTCCCGGATATCGACGATGAAGGCACCGCGTGTCTCGCGAAACTCGGAAATATTCGTGACCTCGATCGAGCCCGGATTGAACGCCCAGTTGTCGATCTCGTAGTGCATATGCGTGTGGCCGAGAGCGACGTAATCCGTTACGGCTTTCAGCTCTTTCAACGCCGAGATCGAAAGAGCAGGGATCGGATGCTTCTGATGGCCTTCGACGTCGGTGTGGAGCATCAGCAGGTGAAACGCGTCTTCGCGGCGGTGATCGCCGATGGCTTCGGTCAGCATCGGTATCGCCCAATTTGCCGCCGCTCCGTACCAGTTTGAGCCAAATATACGAGCGCGGCCGATATCGACGTAACCGCCCTTTTTGTATTCCTCGTCCCAGGGCGTGTAGATCGCCTTGCCGTCGCGGTTCTCCGGTTCGAGCAATATCAGCAGGTTCCAAAATGCCAGCGAACGAAGCCAGCTATATTCGCTATCGGCAAATTTCTGGTCGTGGTTGCCCTCAATAGCGACGACGGGAATTCCGGCATCTTTCAAAAGCGTAAGGCCGGCGACGGCGTAGTTCATTGTCTCCGGCGGCACGTTGCGCTTATGGAAAAAGTCGCCGCAAATTATTACGAAATCGACTTTTTCTTCTATCGCATAACGCTGCAGAACATCGACCCAGGCATCGAAAAAATCTCGCGGACTTTCGGGCAGGTTGTATCGCGTACATCCGAGATGGACGTCCGCAATGTGAAGAAACCGCATAGCCCGAGTTTATCATAACGGGCCCTATGGTAAACTCGCCGCTATGGATAAGGTGGTCTTAATTACTGGTGCTTCGACCGGTATCGGAAAAGAGACGGCGAAGCTGTTTCAGAGTAAGAATTGGAAGGTCGCGGCGACGATGCGTTCGCCTGAAAATGCCGAGGACCTGAAGAAGATAGTCGACCTCCGGCTCTTTCGGCTTGATGTCACCGAACCCGACTCGATCCGCACCGCGATCGCCGACACGCTCGAACATTTTGGCCGCATCGATGCGGTCGTCAATAATGCCGGTTACGGTCTGATCGGGCCTTTTGAGGCGGCGAGCGAGGAGCAGATACGGCGGCAGTTCGAAACGAACGTCTTCGGGCTGATGGCAGTAACGAGAGAGGTCATCCCAATATTGCGGAGCCAAAAGCGTGGTGTGATCGTAAATGTTTCGTCGGTAAGTGGGATCGCGGCTTTGCCGTTCTCATCACTTTATGCGGCAAGCAAGTTTGCGGTCGAAGGGTTTTCCGAGTCGCTCGCATACGAACTTGAACCTTTCGGCATTCGCGTAAAGCTTATCGAGCCCGGACCGATCAAAACCGACTTCTATTCGCGTTCAGAGGAAATAGCGAAAAGTGAGAGCCTTCATGTTTATGATGAACGATTTGAAAAATTTCTTGAGTTCGCGAACAAAGGCGGAGAGGACGCTCCCGACGGTTCGCTCGTAGCGGAGGCGGTGTGGAATGCCGTGACCGATGGCACAAAGCGGCTGCGATATGGCGTCAATACAAAAGGGCTGCTTACGCTTCGCCGAATCTTGCCGGAAAGTTTTTTCCGAGGATTAGCGAAGAAAATATTTTTAAGATAGCTTTATGCACTAAGAAGTGGCAAAATGCGTTTTAGTCAGGTTAACTATTTTGCATCCGATCCCCGCGGAAGTGCATAGCGGTAGAAACTTGTAGATTGCCTTCCGTAAGGGCTTTACTCGTGAATGAAAATACTTCTTTATAATCCGGATAACGGGATCACCCGTAACTTCATGCCGCATCTTTGGATGTTTCTCCTCCAGTCGCTTACGCCGGAGGGGCATGAGGTGATCCTCATCGATGGTAATGCAAAGGCGATGAGCCGCGAAGAGCTCGTCCGTTTTTGCAAGGATGAAAACATCGGCCTGGTCGGCATCGGAGCGATGACGCGAATGGTCGCTCGCGCTTATAAGGTCGCGGATTCGCTCCGCGAGGCCGGCATCCCGGTCGTAATGGGCGGGCCGCACGTTACCGAGTGTCCCGATGAAGCTCTTGGCCGCGATGGCGGGCCGCGACACGCCGATGCCGTTGCATTAGGCGAGGCCGACGCAACGTGGCCGCTGATAGTTGCCGATGCCGCCCGCGGTGAACTGAAAGAGGTTTACACACCCGAGCTCGACGCGAAGGGAAATGACATTAAGCCGGGCCTGCAGTCTTATCCGCACATCCCCTGGGAAACGCTTGACCTCGACCAATTTTCGCTTGTACCAAAGTTTCTTCAGCCGATGCTGTCAAAAATGGGAGCGGGTTGGGGCAAGTTCTTTGTAGTGCCGATCGAGACCGGCCGCGGCTGCCCGTACGGCTGCGAGTTTTGTACGGTCACCGGCTTTTTCGGCGATTCAATTCGCTTCCGTTCGAACGAAAGCGTTGTCGAGGAATTGCTTCGCTTGAAAGAGCGGGCAAAGCGCGAGAAAGGCCAGATCGCCGTTTTCTTCATTGACGACAATCTCGCGATCAATAAAAAGAGGCTTAAGGGTTTGCTTCGCGATATGATCGCGGCCGGGGCAACGCTGCCGTGGGTTGCTCAGATCTCAGCAAATCTGCTGGGTGATGAAGAGCTTGTAGATCTGATCGCTGAGGCGGGCGGGAAATGGATATTTATCGGAATGGAGTCAATTGACCCGGCGAACATGGCCGACGTCAACAAGCAGTTCTCAAAGCCCGCAGATTACCAGGCCGTGCTCGACGGCCTGGCAAAACGAAACATCTACGCGATCACGTCGTTCATTTTTGGAATGGACAATGACACGGTCGGCGTCGCGGATCGGACGGTCGATCAGATCGAAAGTTGGGCTCCAGGGCTTCCGGTCTTTGGCCAGCTTACGCCTTTCCCGGCGACGCCGCTCTATGAACGGCTCGAGAAGGCCGGCCGCCTCAAGCGAAAGAAGCACTGGCTCGACTTCGCCCCATTCGTCATGGCTCACGATCCGCTCAAAATGACGATCGAAGAGGCTAAGGAAGAGACCTTCAACGCCTGGTCGCGAAGCTACGGCCCCGAGCGTAACTGGGAAGCGATCAAAGCGATCCGCCATGCTCCGATCGAGACACGCATCGGCCATCTGGTCGCCCGGCTCTTCTTCCGCGGGATTTATTTCCCGCAGATGAGCAAGCGGGCGTGGTTGAAACTTCTTTTCGATAATCGCCGGTCGATCATTCAGCTTTCCCGCGAGGGGTTTTCGACATACTGGGCTTTTAGGCGCAGAAAGCGGGTCGAAGGCCGCGAGCTGAAAGCTGCACAGTAATTCTCTTTACTAAGCTGACCTGTTATTTGTAACCCGAACGCGGCCGAAATCCGTTAGGAGCGGCCGCAGACGTTCGATCGTCGTTTTGTGAACCGCGCCATTCGTCGCAACGATTCCGCCCCAATTCTGCAGATCCCGAACGTCATACCGATAAGGCGTCCCCCAAAGGTCCGTCAGCCGCCCTCCCGCCTCCTCAAGAATTATCTGCGGAGCACATGTATCCCAGAGCTTTGTCCGGTGTGAAAGATGGATGTAAAGATCGAAGGTTTGCTCGGCGACGGAGGATTCTGGAACAAACGGTTGCAGCGAGTCTAGAGCAAGATGTTTGGTGACGGTTTAAAGCATCTGATATTTAAGGATGACTCTTCACCGTTCGCGAGTTTTCCCGCTTAGCCGTAGGGTTATTTCGACATCCTTCTTTCCAGGGCTCAGTTCTATGGGGTCGGCAACGAGCAAGCGTCTGTTCTCAATATCGGTGTCGAGATCATCGACCCAGTAGCGGGCCCCGAATTCGTAGGTCCGCTCCTGATATGCTTTGAACTCGAAGCCCTCAACTCCCAACCGACTCGCGAAGCCGCCAAAGTTGCGTATTAGGCCATTCTTAGTGAATACCTGAAGCAGGTTCGGTCCGGCGGCGGAGCCATCTTCGTTAACTACTTTGATAACGACGGTACGAATCTTATGCTTTTGAGGTAATTTCAGAAGAATGTCGCTGACTGAGCCGCGAGGCTCAACTGAAACGACTCGAGCATTATCTTTTACTTCAACCCCGGGAGCATACGTTCGCGGATAAGGACTATCGTCAGACGAGTTGTGAAGGACAAGGTAATCCCCACTCTCTAGGTCCTCAAAGCTGAACGTCCCATCCGATTTCGTTTTGGCCCAGTACCTATAAGTCTGATACCATTCGCCGTTCAAGTTTCGGCGAAGCAGTGCGACACTGGTGTCCATCAACGGTCTGCCGAGATGGTCAACGACTTTTCCACCGATCCGTACATCAGCTCGCAGTTCCGGAAAGACCAAATAATATCCACCCTTCGTGACCGTAATTGGTGAATCTTGCTTGTATGGAATAAATGGACTGAGGGTGCTGCTGATGAAATACGAGCCGGGTGGAACTGAACCAAATGCAAACCATCCATTGTCGCCCGAGCGTACCGACAGTTTCTGTTGACCCATTTCTAAGAAGACTTCTGCGTTTGCTACCGGAGTGCTTTCGGATTCTTGTGGGTACCCAATCGACCTAACCCACTGCAAGACGCGACCATATACTACTGTTTCAGTCTCCCCGTTAAGGTAACGATCGAGAAAAGCAAGATCAGATTCAGAGGCGGTTCTTGAACCATTACACAGCCCGGAATGTACCCAAGGTTTATCGGGTCGAGCCGGATTGCTGCCAAATATTATGTACTGTATTCCTGTCGAGTAGCTCGTCACGCAGGACCCGAAACCGGGAACAACCACAACTTCGGTTCTATCAAATTTCAATCCTTTATAGACCTTATCTACACGAAATCGATATGAACCCGCCATTTCTGAGCCGGGGCGGATTTTCTCGATGACGGTGCCCGCAAAAACTACGTCTGATGTCCCGATTTTTTGACAAGTAGGCGCGCCCGCCTCAGGTTTGCACGAACAAGCGTAAATCGAAAGTTGAGCTAAAAGTAAATATGCAATCGATACGATTAGAAATGATAAGAATTTCATAGAGATTTCATTGATCACTCATTCGCTTTGAAACTCGATGCACCGAAACAGTTGCTTCGGGCCGTGACTTTATCTGTCGCTTCGGGAGCTGTATTTTACCCTTCCAAATTCACGCATTAGCGGGCGGAGCCGTTCGATGGTGGTCGTATGAACTGCGCCGTTGGTCGCGACGATGCCGCCCCAATTCTGCAGATCACGAACGTCATACCGATAAGGCGTGCCCCAAAGGTCCGTCAGCCGTCCGCCGGCTTCTTCCAAAATTATCTGCGGTGCACATGTATCCCAAAGCTTTGTCCGATGCGAAAGATGGATATATAGGTCGCAGGCTTGCTCGGCGATGAGTCCGATCTTAAGCCCGACCGAACCTCGCTGCATCTCGCCGGCAACGCCGAAATCGGCGAGGATCGAGTTGATCTTCGGGCTCCGGTGGTTTCGCGAAACGGCCATCTGCATTTCTGAAAAGGCCGTTCTTTCCGAGGTCCGAAGCCGTTCGATGCCTTGGCTTGTTTCGCGAAATGCTCCTGCCCCGCGGGCCGCAAAATAGTTAACTCCGTGAAAGGGAAGGAGCACCACACCAACCACCGGTTCGCCGGCGACCGCCAATGCGATCTGTACGGCAAAGTCTCCGTCCTTTTTGACGAAGCCGGACGTCCCGTCGATCGGGTCGATTATCCAGACGCGCTCTGCGGCAAGGCGTTTTTTGACCTCGTCAGGCTCTTCTTCTGAGAGAATTGCGTCGGTTGGAAAAGCCTCCGCAAGCCGCTCGACGATGATCCGGCTGGCCTCGCGGTCGGCAATTGTAACAGGCTCTTCGTAGCTATCGACGCCGATCTTGCTTTCGGTCTCAAAGCCGTCGCGGTAGTGTTGAAGCGCCCGTTCGCCGGCGGCTTTTGCGGCGCTGATGGCCGCATCAAGTTCCTTTTTATACATCAATTCCAATCTAGCACACGGGCCCGCGGGTTTAGAAAATGTCGATGAGTTCGGTGATGCCGCAGCGTGGGCACATGAGCGTGCGGCGTTCGGGGTCGGCCCATTTTGCGAGGGCTTCGTTGGTGAGACGCGGGGCTTTGCCCTCGGCCTCGCCTTCGGTCATAAGGCGGGAAAGCGAACCGCTTTCGTCAGATGCGGAACGGCTGAGTTCGCGATGGCAATGCTTGCAAACCCAGCCGAATCCGTCGTTAAAAAAGTCGTTCGTTTCCTTCATCCGCTCGGGCTATTGCGTCCGCCGTGTGCTGCGGCCCTGAGCGGGCGGCGGTGTGAGCCTTAGCGGAAGCGCTTCGCGTTTGCCCGCACGGTAGAGCACAACGTTGACGGTATCGCCAAACTGCTTGCGGTCAAGCAGACGATAGATGTCGTCAAGCGAGTTCATCTCTTCGCCATCGACCGAGAGAATGATGTCGCCAAGCAAGACAGAGCCGTCTGCATCACGCATCAAGCCGCGAATGCCGGCATTTGCCGCCGGGCCGTTCGGGATAACGGAGCCGACCAAGAGGCCGTTCTCGACCGGAAGCCGATAGCCGCGTTCAATGTATTCGGCGACAGGACGAAGCTCAGCACTAAGCTTTGGCCGCCGCACTTCGCCGAACTGGATAAGCTGCGGCACGATCCGTTTCGCCGTATTGACCGGCACCGCAAAACCGACTCCGACCGAACCGCCGGCGGGTGAAAGGATCTGTGAGTTTATCCCGATCATATTGCCGAATTTATCAAGAAGCGGCCCGCCTGAATTTCCCGGATTGATCGAGGCATCGGTCTGGATCGCCGCATCGATCGGACGATTGTTGCGGGCACGGATCGGCCGCTGAAGTCCGGAGATGACGCCGGTCGTTAGGGTGCGGTCGAGCCCGAACGGGTTGCCAATGGCGAGCACCTTTTGCCCGACCTGGAGCTTGTCTGAATCGCCGAGCGGGACGACCGTCAAGCCGCCTGCCGGCGGGTCGATCTTGATCACTGCCAGGTCCGTATCCGGGTCGCCACCGACAAGACGCGCCGGGAAAACCCGCTCGCCGCCGAAGCTGACCGTGATCCGCTGAGCGCCTTCGATGACGTGATAATTGGTCAGTATGTGGCCCTGAGCGTCGATCACCGAGCCGCTTCCATTGCCGCGGCCCTCCTGGACGTCTCCCCACCAACTCTGCGTATAGGCTGTCGTATTGATGAACGCCACGCCCGGGGCAAGAGCCTTGTAAACCTCGATGTTGTTTTGCTCATCAGAAACGGCCGAGGGGTCAGAGATGCTCGGCGGCGGAGCCTCGGCCAACGAAACAGCCGAAGGCGAATTCGCCATCCAGTAGCTGTAACTAAAAAGGATCGCGGCCGTGATGCCGACCGCCGCAAAGGCGGTGACAACACCAAGGAGGATTATTTGTCGTGCTGAAAGCTGATAGACCGGTTTTGTATTCATCTTCGTATTATTTCCAAGCAAAAAATATCTTACGCATTTGATGCCGGTTTCATAAAACGGCGTTGCGTATTGGATTACGAAAATGAGATGTGGTCGGTTTCGGGCGGGGAAGTTTAACCGAAAAGCAGGGCGAGTACCGGTTTGAAGAAAGCAAATGCGCCGCTTACGGTGCCGTTTGAGACCATTCCGGCGGCGGTGAGTCCGGTCAGGAGATGTATGCCCATCAGTCCGACATAAAGCACAAGCGCGACCGCAACACCAACCTTCGCAATGCGGAAATAACCCCATTTCAACAGCACGACGGCGGTCACCAAGCCGATCGCTAGTTTACCCGAAAGGAATGCGATGTCGCTTATATTAAGCAGTTCCGCCATCAGCCGGTTTCCTTCTTCCGCAACGCCGTTCCTAACCCAGATCAGCGTCAAGAGCGCATCCAGAAGATTGAGCCCGAATAGGAGGAACGTTTCGCGGACGAGATACATACGGTTATCGCCAGTAAACGAGGTTTAAACCTCGAGCCTTTGAACAAACCCCCGGCTTATCAGGCCGGGGGACTCGGAGCGTTGTGAATGAATCGAACTTCAGTTGTCGTTCACACCAAATACTCAATCCGAAAAGTTTCCAGAAAACTCCCCGACAAAAATTCACATCGCATCAACGGATATCTGGTAAAATACCTCTTATCCGGGATTTGTTCAAGGGAATTGCGGCCGTAGCGGTTGTTGGAGTCAAAAGCCTATGAACCTGCGGCGGCCTTTCTGGGAGGAAACTATGAAGAAAATTGTAAATGGAACCTTGCTTGCCGGCGTGGCGGCGATGATGCTGCTGGCGCTCGGCACGGATGTGCTTGCGCAGCGTTCGCAGAACTTTCGAGTCGATGCGGGCACGCGGTTCCGTGTCCGTATGAATGAGACACTCAGCTCGAAGACGGCCCGCGTCGGCGATACATTCACAACCACGGTTCGCGAGCCGGTCTATTCGACAAATGGCGTCGTTGTCATTCCGGTCGGCAGCGAGGTCATCGGCCGAGTCGATGCTGTAAGGAAAGCGGAACGCGGCGGCGACCCCGGCACGATCGACGTCAGCTTCACAGAAGTGAAACTGCCGAACGGGACGCGGCGTGCGATCAACGGCTCGCTCACCGACCTCGTAAGCGATGACGCGAAGAGCGACACTGAAGGTACGGCAAGCGGCGACAAGATGAAGAATCGCAAGATCATCTTCATCGGCGGCGGCGGTGCTGGCGGTGCTGTGCTCGGAGCGGCGATCGGCGGCGGGCGCGGGGCATTGATCGGCGGCATCATTGGTGCCGGTGCCGGCTTGCTCGGCGAACGGCTGACGAAGGGCGAGGATGCCGAGGTCAAATCGGGAACCGAGTTCGGGGTTTACCTGAACCGGGCGATAACGCTGCCGCGGTTTACCGAGGTCGGCACGGAAGACGACCGTTATGAGGCTCCGCCGGCAGGTTCACGGACCTACGTCGTCCAACGGGGCGATACGCTCGGCTCGATCAGCCGCCAGTTCTACGGAACCCCGTCGCGGTATATGGAGATCTATAACGCCAACCGCGACCGGCTCTCGAGCCCGAACAGCGTGACGGTCGGGCAGGAACTAATAATTCCGTAGGCTTCGATCCATTTCAAATTGAAAAGGCCGGGTTTGTCGCCCGGCCTTTCTCTATTTCAACCCCATGTTCTTTTCCTCTTCGGCTCCAAACGATTCGAGCCGCTCGACCACCCGTTTGATCAGCCACTCGGGCGTTGAGGCTCCGGCGGTAACGCCAACCGTATTTACGCCGGCGAGGTCGTCGGGGTTAATGTCGTCCTCGGTCTCGATCAAAAAGCTCTTCTCGCAGCTCTCTTTGCATACGCCGTGGAGCTTCACGCTATTAGATGAATGCGTCGCGCCGATGATGTAAAAGGCATCGACCATGCCCGCGAGTGCACGAGCGGCGTCTTGCCGGTCGCGGGTCGCGGAGCAGATGGTGTTGACCACCTCGACCTCGTCGTCGGTCCTGGTCTTTACGGCCTCTGCCGTGTCGAAAAACGTCTTTGCCTTGATGGTCGTTTGAGAAACAACGAGCGGGTTGCGGAGCCACGGCAGCGTTGCAACCTCGGTCTCGTCTTTAATAATGAAAGCGTGGTCCGGGGCATAGCCCTTTACGCCGATCATCTCTGGGTGGTCGGAACTGCCGACGATGACGACATGGCGGTCCTGTGACGCAGCCCGCGAGGCAAGCCGCTGAACACGCGTAACGAACGGGCAGGTCGCATCAACGACCTTGCCGGCCTGCTCCTCGAGCGCCTTCTGAACATCCGGCGTGACGCCGTGGGCGCGAATGACGGCAGTTTCGCTGCGGGTGATCTGCACCGGCTCGCTGATGGTCGCCACACCTTCGGTCGCCAGCCGCTTCATTTCCTGCTCGTTATGGATGAGCGGCCCGAGCGTTCGCACCGTCTCGCCCTTCTGGACAGACTCCTCGACCATCTCGACCGCCCGCTCGACCCCAAAGCAAAACCCGTATTCGTCCGCTATTAGAACTTTCATACCCATTGTATTCGGCAAACCCGCCGTTGTGGTTTTAGTTTAACAAACCGGATGGCTAATTTCGATATCTAATCGGGACTGCAATGAGTGTAGTCCGCAATTCAGCGATCACGAGGCAGGCTCCATCGGCTGGTCGGTCAGCGAGAGTTTGAGATGCGGATGGTCTTTTTCGATCTGCTGCAGGTGCCAACGGCTGCGAAAGAGGAGTACGGGCCGGTCATTCTGGTCTTTGTAAATGTCGGTTTCGGAAAGGCCGTCCACTGCGAGCAGGTCGTTCCAATCCACATTCACCCATCGTGCTGCGACGAATGAAAGGCGGTCGAGCCGCGTTTCGACGCCGTACTCGGTCCGGAGTCGATACTGTGCGACCTCGAACTGAAGCTCGCCGACAGCCGCCAACACCGGCTCCTGCGATGAGCCGCCGTGATAGGGCTGCAGGATCTGGATCGCCTTTTCCTCTTGCAACTGGGCAACGCCCTTCACAAACTTCTTCGCAAGCGATGAATTAGTATTTCGAAGCTTAGCGAAGAGCTCCGGCGAGAACGAAGGAATCGGCGGAAAGACGACACGCGGGCCGGTATATAAGGTATCGCCGATGGTGAAAGCCCCGGGATTGCTAAGGCCGATGACGTCGCCGGCGAAGGCTTCTTCGAGCGATTCGCGGTCGCGGGCGAAGACCTTTTGCGGCCGCGTAAGCCGCACCTTCTTGCCCGTCCGCGCGTTCGTCACGTTCATGTCCTTTTCAAACTGGCCCGAACAGACGCGGACGAATGCCAGAGTGTCGCGATGTCGCGGGTCCATATTCGCCTGCAGCTTGAAGACAAAGCCGGTGAACTCCGGATACGTGGGTTCGATCAAGCCCAGATTGCTCTTATGAGCGCCCGGCGGTGCGGACATATCGAGAAAGGCATCGAGGAAAGGCTCTACGCCAAAGTTCGTCATCGCACTTCCGAAAAAGACCGGCGACTTCTGGCCGCTGAGGATAAGTTCGCGGTCGAGCGATGAGCCCGCACCATCAAGTAACTCAAGCTCATCTCGCAACTGCTGAAGCTCTTTCTCATCGATGAACGTAGTGAGCCGCGGATCATCGAGCGCGATGATCGTCTCCTCGGCCTGTTTCCGGCCACGCGGATTGCGGTCGTAGAGATGAACGTTTCCGGTCATCCGGTTGTAGATCCCGCGAAAGGTGTCGCCATCGCCGATCGGCCAGGTCACGGCGAACACCTTCAGGCCGAGTTCCATCTCGATCTCATCGATCAATTCCATCGGATGCCGCGCGGGGCGGTCGAGCTTGTTGATGAAGGTGAAGATCGGAATATCGCGGAGCCGGCAAACCTCGAACAGCTTGCGGGTCTGCGTCTCGAGCCCCTTTCCGGCGTCCACAAGCATCACCGCGTTGTCGGCAGCGGCCAGCGTGCGGTAGGTGTCTTCACTGAAGTCGTGGTGGCCGGGCGTGTCGAGCAGATTCAGGTGAAATCCGTCGTACTCAAACTGCAAAACCGTTGATGTGATCGAGATGCCGCGTTGCCTTTCAAGCTCCATCCAGTCCGAGGTGGCGGCTCGTTCGGCACGGCGATTTTTTACCGCACCCGCTTCGCGGATCGCACCGCCGTAAAGCAAGAGCTTTTCGGTCAGCGTGGTCTTACCGGCATCGGGGTGCGAGATGATCGCAAACGTTCTCCGCCCTCGCTGAGCGGGCGTTTTGCGTTCGGCCGATGTGTCGGCTTTGTGGTCAATGGATGTTCCGAGCATGTGTCAAATAAAAACAGGTCGCAAAAACAGAAAAAAGCGGCCAAACGGGCGGCGTCTTTTAGCGGCGGGATTTCGTGATCATCTCACATCGGAATTGTCTTAGAGCAGAAAATTTCAAGATAGGCCGCCGGATCGCTTTCGTCAAGACCCCTCTGCCGTGTCTGATTTCTGATTGGAGCCGTCACGGGGCTTTAGCTGCTTCACTGTTGTGTCGAGGTATTCGATGAAGTGCTTTTCTGCCTCGCTGAGTTCGTTCACGTAAACTTCGCGATACTTCTCGTATTCCGCTCGGGCCTTTTCTAGTGCCTGCTCGTGGCTGATGGTTCCGGCGTTTTGCAGCGCGTCGGTTCCTGCCATCTGCAGAAAATCGTCGAGCCGCTCGACCCAATCGTTCATATACATCGGCTTGCGATTCAATGCCTGCAATTCAGCAAATTCTAGATACGCCGTAACGAAGCGATTGAGTATGTTCAACTCGTCCTCGGTCAGATAGTTTTTGGCGATCTCAGTCTCTTGTTTTGTCGGCCTCGTTCCCTTAAAGTTCGTCAGCCCGAGGTTCGGCTTGCCAGCATCGATTCGATTGTAAATGACCTCGGCGGCGGTGTTCCCATGTGCCGCCCAGTGCATTTTGTTTTGGACAGTTTGAAAGAACAAGGTTGCCGCGTCGGACCGCGAGTCATAGTCGATGCTGGTCGAGAAAATATCGAGCACCTTTCGCCAAAAGACCTTCTCCGACGAGCGTATGTCGCGGATGCGGGCCAGAAGCTCGTCAAAATAATTACCGCCGCCCGCGTTCTTTAGCAGCTCGTCGTTCATCGTAAAGCCCTTTACGATGTACTCACGAAGCCGAGCCGTCGCCCATATGCGAAACCGGGTTGCGACGTGACTTTTGATCCGGTATCCGACGGAGATGATGGCATCTAAATTGTAGAACGCCGTCCGATAGTCTTTGCCGTCAGCCGCAGTTGTAAAGAATTTCTTTACAACTGAATCCTCCTCCAGTTCACCGTCTTCAAATGTATTTTTTAGATGTTGGCCTACATTCTGTTTGGTGGTCTGGAAAAGCTCCGCCATGGCAGCTTGTGTGAGCCAAACGGTCTCGTCCTCGAGCCGCGTTTCGATCCGCGTCCGGCCGTCCTCGGTCTGGTAGATTATCAGCTCGCCATTGCTCATTTTCAGTTCCCGAACCTGCCCCGCACTCAAGATTATAGCTTTCCGTTCCGGGATTCCGCATTCCGAACTCCGCCTTCCGCATTTAGATGAGCCCTCCCTCACGGTCGGGCTACTGACACGGCGATTCCCCATTCACTTGATCCGCGTTTTTGGAATGGGCGTGGGTTGTTGTATTCTCTCGGTGCAAGTCTTTTCTCTCTTGATCCGGGTATGTTATTTGTTACAAAATCGGCCGCGGTTTATGGCATTGACGCGCTTGTGGTCGATATTGAGGTGAACCTGCGGCCGGCGAGCGGCGAGCAGGACCAGAACAACATAACCATCGTCGGGCTGCCGGATACGGCGGTCCGCGAATCTCGCGAGCGGATACGTGCGGCGGTTAATAATAGCGGCTTCTTTTTCCCATTTCTGAAGACGACGGTGAACCTCGCTCCGGCGGACGTCCGCAAAGAAGGTGCGAGCTTTGACCTGCCGATCGCGCTCGGCGTGCTCGGGGCAAATGCCGACCTCGGCGGCGGCGAGAGCCTTGTCGATACGCTGAGCGTCGGCGAGCTTTCGCTTGATGGTCGCGTCCGGCCGATCCGCGGTGCGCTCTCGATCGCTCTCACCGCCCGCGAACAGGGCTTTGCCAACCTGCTCGTCCCGGAAGAGAACGCCAAGGAGGCGGCGGTCGTCCGTGGTGTAAATGTCTTTCCGGTGCGGAGCCTGAAAGAGGCCGCCTCGCTCGCCGCGGAGCTCATCGCCGGCCAGCCGACCCGCATCCCGCCGCTTGTGCTCAGCGAGGACGAGCTCCGCAGCAACGCCGACGCGTATCGTGCCGATTTCGCCGAGGTCCGCGGCCAACAGACCGCCAAGCGTGCTCTCGAGGTTGCCTCCGCCGGCGGCCATAACATACTCTTCGTCGGCCCGCCGGGCTCGGGCAAAACGATGCTCGCCAAGCGGCTCCCGACCATACTGCCGCCGCTCGAATTTGAAGAGGCGCTTGAGATCACAAAGATCCATTCCGTCGCCGGGCTTACCGGCCGGAGCGGCCTCGTCACCGAACGCCCGTTCAAGTCGCCGCACCACACCGTCTCGCAGGCCGGGCTGATCGGTGGCGGCTCGATGCCAAAGCCCGGCGAGGTCTCGCTGGCACATCTCGGCGTGCTCTTTCTCGACGAACTCCCGGAGTTTGACCGCAGCGTGCTTGAGGTCCTGCGGCAGCCGATGGAGGACAAACAGGTGACCATCTCGCGGGCCGCCTCGTCGCTGACCTTTCCGGCAAATTTCACGCTCGTCGCCTCGATGAACCCGTGCCCGTGCGGCTACTTCGGCTCGGGCCGCGAGTGCAAGTGCTCGCCGATGCAGATCCAGCGTTATGTCGGCAAGATCTCCGGCCCGCTGATGGACCGCATCGATATCCACGTCGACGTGCCGGCCGTAAAATTCACCGAGCTCCGCGGCCGCTCGAACGGCACCGCCGAGCCATCCACCGACATCCGCGAACGCGTTATCGAAGCCCGCGGCCGACAGCTCGAACGCTTTCGGGGCGAGGGCATCTTCTCCAATTCCGCAATGTCGCCCGGCCAGATCCGCAAGTTCTGCGCGCTCGATGCCGCCGGCGAAACCCTGCTCGAACGGGCGATGACCCGCCAGGGCCTCTCCGCCCGCGGCCACGACCGCATCCTCAAGGTCGCCCGCACCATCGCCGACCTTGCCGCCGCCCCGACCATCGCCCCCGAACACCTCTCCGAAGCCATCAACTATCGCTCCCTCGACCGCGACTATTGGAGCTAGGCCGGCGCTACGAGGTGCGCTCCTTTCGATCATTTAGCTAGGAGTTGGAGGGCGGCGCGAAGGAGTTTCTGGACATTGAGCTCGGCGCCGTCCTCGAGGGCTTGCTGCAGGGCCTTTTCGGCGGCGTTCTTTTGGTAGCCGAGGTTGACGAGGGCGGAAAGCGCATCGTCGACGACGGTGTCGCTCTCAAGCCCGGCGGAAGTTTGAGCGCCGGAACCCGCGGCCGTGCTAAGTGCTATCTCGCCGACCTTGTCGCGAAGTTCGACGATGAGCCGCTCGGCGGTCTTGCGGCCGACTCCGGGAATTGAGGTCAGGCGTTCTATTTTTCCTGCGCGTATTGCGGCGATTATCTCGTCGGCGCTCATTCCGGAGAGCATCGTGATGCCGCTTTTTGCCCCGAAACCCTGAACTGCGATCAGTTTCAGGAAAAGCTCGCGTTCGCGGTCGGTGCGGAAGCCGTAAAGCTGTATCGCGTCCTCGCGGACAAGCGTGTAGATGCGGAGCTGGACATCGCCGCCCGGTTCGCCAAGCTCGTAAAAGGTCGAGAGCGGTATCGCGACATCGTAGCCGACGCCGCCAACGTCGATGACGACCGAAGCCGGATGCTTTTCGAGGATCTTTCCTGAGAGAAACGCGATCATAAGTTGCTTGCGAGACGAAAAACTGCGTCGAGCCTGCCCGAAAAATAGTAAGGGATTGCCGCCCGGTTGGCAAAAGAGGGCATCGGGCCGAAAAAATCTCGTCATTTTTGCCGAACGCGGAATATAAACCTTCACATCGTGGCATAAAACCTTTAGAATAGAATTCAGTAGCGGCCACCGGGCCTTTTTCCCCGCGTTTCTCCGGCAAGGTGAAACCGTTCCCGGCGAACCGACGTATTCATTTCTGAGGTAGTTGAGGTGTAGTATGCAATTTCTTTCTGTAATCAAACGCGTCATTCCTTTTGTTTTTGCCGTGACCATCGGTGTGCTGATCGCAAGCATCTTCGTTCCGCTTTCATCGCCGGCCGAATCTTTTAAGAGCTCCTTTAAGAACCGGCATGACTGTAAACGCTTCAAACGGGAGATGCGTGGGCTTCGTCGCGAGAACGTTCGGCTTACAATGGAGAACGAGGAACTGCGAATGACGGTCGAGCGGCTGAACAATATGGCGTCCGAAGTTACCGTCACGCCGCCGATGCCGCCGGCACCGCCGGCTCCTCCGGTTTACGATGGCCGCGTCACTTTTGAACGCGTTCGGTAAATATTCGTACAAGTTTCGATCCACAGGTTAACGCGACCGCGGTGTTGTGTTAATCTGTGGATTCTTGTTTATATGGACGAATCATCGGCCAGAAAATTGATCGTCGAGATCGGCAAGCTGCTCTATGAACGGAGCTATGTCGTCTCATCGGACGGCAATGTCAGCATCCGGCTTGACGAGAACACCGTGCTCGCAACGCCAACGATGACCTGCAAAGGCCGTATGACCGAGGAGAGCCTCGCCCTGACGGACATGGACGGCAAGCCGCTTTCGGATAAGCGGGCGTCATCGGAGCTGGCGATGCATTTGCTGATCTACAAGATGCGGCCGGATGTAAAGGCCGTTTGCCATGCCCATCCGCCGCACGGGACGGCGTTTGCGGTCGCCGGTTTGGCCATCGATAAACCGATATTAAGCGAGGTCATTCTGACGCTCGGCTGCGTACCGCTGACCGATTACGGAACGCCATCCACGAATGAGCTGACCGAGGCGATGAAGCCGTTTGTTGCCCATCACAACGCGCTATTGATGGCGAATCACGGGGCGGTCGCTTATGGTGACGACCTTTGGCAGGCATTTGACCGGCTCGAGACGCTCGAGCACACGGCCCGCATCGCAATCCTCGCCAAGGCACTCGGCGGTGCCAACGATCTACCGAAGGATGCCATCGAAAAGCTTATAAATATCAGAGAAAAAGCGGGTTACCTGAAAGAGAATGCCCGCTGCCAGGCGTGCGGGTATCTGCACGAGGCGAATATCACATGCGAGCTTGATATAAACTACCCGGCCGCCAGCAAAGCGAACGGACAGAAGATCTCGCTCTCCAGAGAAGAGTTGATCGAGCTTTTGAGCCAAGCGGCGAATTTAGGGTAAACTTACGTTTCAGTAGAAGCACTGTCCCTTTGCAAATCAGGAGAAATAACTAAATGCAGGAAGCATTAGGAATGGTCGAGACCAAAGGTCTCGTTGCGACGATCGAAGCGGCGGACGCCATGGTTAAGGCGGCGAACGTGCAGCTGGTCGGTTATGAAAAGATCGGTGCCGGGTTCGTTACGGCAATCGTCCGCGGGGATGTTGCTGCGGTAAAGGCCGCGACCGATGCTGGTGCCGCGGCCGCTCGGCGCGTTGGCGAGCTAATCAGCGTCCACGTGATCCCGCGACCGCACTCGAGCGTGGATGAAGCCTTGCCGGTAGTTCTGAAGTAAGCAGGGAGCAGTGAGCCGCGAGCAGTTTAGCTCGATCCCTGCTCACCGCTCACGGCTAACCGCTAACGGTATGATAATCGGACGCATCTTAGGGACGGTCGTTTCGACCCAGAAGGACGCACGGCTCCACGGAAAGAAGCTGCTCATCGTCAAGCCCGTCAATCTCGACGGCTCTGACCAGAGCGGCTATGTTGTTGCTGTCGATACGGTTGGTGCGGGCTATCACGAAAAGGTGATCGTCGTGGGCGGCTCTTCTGCCCGCCTTGCCGAAGGCAACAAGGATTGCCCGGTCGATTCGGCGATAATCGGCGTCATTGACACCATCGATCTCACCGCTGCAGACCGATCGAAATAATGCAGATCGCTCGGGTCATCGGGACGGTCGTTGCGACCGTTAAGAATGAATCGCTCGAAGGGCGGAAGTTCCTCATTGTCCAAACTCTGGACGCGGATCTCAAAGATAAAGGCAAGCCGATGATCGCACTTGATGCCGTCGGAGCAGGCGAAGGCGAACTTGTCTTCTGGTGCCGCGGTAAAGAGGCATCTTTCCCGTTCAAACGCGATGAGACTCCGACGGATTGTACGATAGTAGGAATTATCGATTCAGACTCGCATGTTCTGAATCGGAGCTAGTACTTGATCTTCCAATTGGCAGTTGTCAATTGGCCGATCGATCAATTGGGAGAAAATGCTGCTTGCAAGGGTCATCGGTAACGTCGTAGCGACGCAAAAGAACCAGCGTTATGAGGGTTCGCGGATAATGCTTTGCCGGCAGATCACACCCGAAGGCGAAGACATGGACTACACCTGCCTTGCTCTCGATTCGGTCAATTCCGGCGAAGGCGATATCGTCCTCATCGCCCAGGAAGGCTGGTCGGCCTCGACCGCCGCCACCGGCAAACCGGGAGCCGCGATCGATTCTGCGATCGTTGGCGTGGTAGATCAGATCGATCTGAATACGTAATGACGCATCCTGATTTACCGCTACGAGACGAAGCACAATTCCCGGACTCGGACGTCCGCTCGGGCCATTCGAGTTTCGATCAATTTTCGATCGCTGAGGCGATCGCGGACATGATATTCGAAGGTATCGGGGAAAATAAGGCCTGCCAGTTCGAGCCGAACGACAGGCCTTGTGATCATTGTTCTATGTGCAGTTCCCGAGGATTTTGAAACGGCTTAGTTGTTAGCGGCCGGTGCTTGCTGCCGCCTAAGCGTATTCGCATCCCCTACCGTCGGGGCCTGCCTGGCACTTGGGTCCGCCTGGAAGAAGGGCTCTTCTTTGAACCCGAAAATGCCGGCCGTAATCACCGCCGGGAACGAGTTGCGGGTCGTGTTATAGTCCGTTACGGCCTCGTTGAAATCGATCCTAGCCGTGTTTATGCGGTTTTCAGTTCCCGAGAGCTCATCCTGAACCTTCATAAACGCATCGCTTGAGCGAAGCTGAGGGTATTGTTCCTGAAGGCTAAGAAGGCGGCCAATCGTGCCGCCGAAGCTATTGTTTGCTTCGATAACGGCCTGCCGCTGCTCGGGACTCTTGTCGCCTTCGACGCCCTGACCGGGCTGCTGCTGTGCGTTAAGCAGACGCGACCGCGCTTCGGCGATCTGGCCAAAGACCTCCTGCTCTTGAACGCCGGCCATCTTCGCCGTTTCAACCAGATTTGGGATAAGGTCGGCCCGCCGCTGCATCGAGCTCTCGACGTTAGCCCATTTACCTTTTACGTTCTGCTGTTTTGCCGTCAGTTCGTTGTAGCTGCAGCCGCTAAGAAAAGTGGCCGAAAACATCGCTATTGTAAGTAAGATCGCTCGTTTCATCATCTTTTTCTTCCCCGGCAATTGCCGTTAACTTTTCCCAATACTATCTATTGAATCTATGGTCTTTTCGACCTGCAAAAGGTAGCGTCCATATAGATCGTCGGCCCCTTTTTCGTCCATCTCCAATGTGTGGTCATTTTCTCTTATTCTGAATAACAATTCAAAGACCTCACCGTCGAGTCCCAGCCTTGCGACGGCCCGGTCGACGATTCCGCGTTTCTTGTTTGGCGCCTTTTCGCCAAGCATCAGCAGTATCGCCCGGAAGAGGGCCGAAAAGCTCGTCAGGCTTTCGCCCATCAGCTTTTTGAGCCCTTCGGGTGAAGCCGAGGCCGGAATATACTGACGCCGAAGCAGCAAGAGCTTGCTTCGGAGTTCGTATTCGATCTGGTGGCGGAGAAAATCGTCGTGGATCTCGAGGCCTTCGAGCACGTCTGAGCCGTAAAGTACCTTGTGGGCCATTTCCATTTGGTGAAACTCAATGGGGAAGACGTCCGCCGCGTTCTTAAGCTCGGAGACCGTGAAATAGACCGGCACCGGATGCCCGAGTTTATGCCATTCGCGGATGCAGGCGTGGGAACTGCGAAGTTCCTTTGGCGTTATCTCGTGCAGGGCGATGAGGATGTTGTAATCCGACCGCGTCGGGATAAAATCTCCGGCCGCGGCCGAGCCGTAAAGAACGACCGAAGCAAGATTGCGGCCGTGGGTCGTCTTTAGGTCATCGATAAACGCTGAAAATTGATTCTGCATAATTGTTTCCGCTACCAATCGCCGCCAGCACCGCCGCCTCCGAAATCGCCGCCGCCGCCAAAGCCGCCCCAATCCGATCCGCCACCGCCGCCCCAGTCCCAGGACGACGAACTGTCGGACGAACTTCCTCCCGAGCCGCCAAGGATTATCCACGGCAGTGCTCCGCCGCCGCCGCCGAATCCACCGCCGCCCCAACGGTCGTTATCATCATCTGATCGGCCGCGTTTGTTGCGGTTTGACCAGGCCACGAGTATCAGAAAAAGCATGATCGCGAGACAGCAAAATATGCTGAAAAGCGGAGCCTCGCTTGGGCCTTCGTTATTCGGTAGCGTTGGTGTGAGCACCGAGCCGCTGCTGCGGGCCTCATAGGTGCGGATGTACATTTCGACCGTATCGGCGATGCCTTTGCCGTAGTTGCCTTTGCGAAACTCGGGCACAAGGTATCGACGTTGAAGGTCGCCGACGAGGCCATCAGGGAGTTCGTCCTCGAGGTCTTTGCTAACGTGGGTAAAGTATTTGCGGTCGTCAACCGCGATAAAGAGCAATGCCGCAGGATTATCGTCCTGATCAAGCCCGATGCCCCACCCGCGGGCGACGGCGAGCGAATAATCGAAAATATCGCGTTCGCCGGTAGTCCGAACGACAGCAACGGAGATCTCAACTCCGGTCGAATCGCGAAACTCACGGAGCCGCGTTTCGATCTGATCTTTCTGAGCAGGGTCGATCGCTCCGGCGTAATCATTTACAAATCCGGTCGGTGCCGGAAGCGGCGAGCGATTGATAGAGAAGGGTTCATCCTGGGCAACGGCCGGCAAAGCCACCGCGAGGTGGAAGAGCAAAAGAAGGAAAGCGGCGAACGGGGCTTTGCTTTTCAGATTCATTCCTTACCGCTGATTGTCGCAAAAATCGCGGCTGCGGCAAAGCTACTTCCGGCAATTCACTTGTCAGCTCGGCGGACCTCGACCAGCTCCGCCCGGAAAAGCTTCAGCACTTTGCGGACGTCGGGCCGCTTGCCGGCATATTCAAGAAGCACGTCGGGTGTAGCGTCTTCAGGCGGCGGTTCGGGCATCGTAAGGTCTTCCTCGGGTTCGGCGGGCGGACGGGCGAAATCGGGGATGACCCTTTCGCTGTCTCGGACATAGTTTCGATACCGGGCAGACGACGACCCGGCACTGGCCGCGGCCACGGCAGCGGGAGCCATTTGTGCTTTCAGTTCCGGGCTGACGCGAAGGAAAACCATACTCTCGCCGGAGCGGAGCACCGCTTCTTCGAATGCAGAATCAAGAGCCGGGGCATCGAAATGCTCAAGCTCTTCGGCAGTTCGCGGCGGGATCTTTGACGGAAGATCGTCGGGGACGGCGAATTCGGCCCTGCCCCGAACCGGCTCTATCGGCGTGGGTTCGGGATCGAAAGGCGGCTCGAAGGGCGGTTCTTCGGGATAAAATGGCGGTTCCTCGGGCGGCGGCTCGGCAAATCGAGCAGCCGGCTCAGTGTTCAGAGTTTTTTTTTCCGGGATCGGTGCTTTTGGGCTCGAAGCGTTGGCGGTCGCGGCACGCGGTTCGGCCGAGCCGAGCGAGGATTCGAGTTCCGCAAGCCTTTTCAGGAGCTCTTCGACGGGCGTGACGCGATTCATCTCTGCAAGCCGGACGAGCCCGAGCTCGAGCACGTAGCGGCTTTGGAGAGCCTCTTTAAGCCGTACTTCTGTCTCTGCAAGCGAATGGAAGATGCGGAAAAGATCGGAGGCCGCGAACGCATCGGCGATCTGCTTCATCTCGTCGGCGGCAAAGGCCGAGCCGTCGATAAACTCTTCCGAGCCCGAGACTTTGAGCACCGAAAGATCGCGGACAAATCCCAGCAGGTCGCGGCAGAAGTTGCGAAGATCGTGGCCGCCGGAGACGAGGTCATCGACCACCCGCAGGATCGCGGCGGCATCATTCTCGGCGACGGCTTTGATGACCGCCGAGAGGTTATCCGAACCCGCAATGCCGAGAGCGGAGACCACGTCTTCGCGGCCGATCTTCGCTCCCGAAAAGCTGATCACCTGGTCAAAATTTGACTGGGCATCGCGCATTGAGCCCTCGCCCGAGCGAGCGATCTCACGAAGTGCCTCGTCGGCAATGTCGATCTTTTCCGCGTCGGCGATAAGGCGAAGCCGCTCGAAGATCTTTTGCTGCGGAATCGTCCGAAAGATGAACTCCTGGCATCGCGAGGTTATCGTCTCCGGCACCTTGTGGTGCTCGGTCGTCGCCATTATAAAGACGACATTCGGCGGCGGCTCCTCGAGCGTTTTGAGCAGGGCGTTGAAAGCTTGCCGCGAGAGCTGATGGACCTCGTCGATAATGAAGATCTTATAGCGGTCGCGTGCCGGGTTTACGGTGATATTCTCGAGAATGGTGTCGCGAATATCGTCGATGCCGGTGTGCGAAGCGGCGTCGATCTCAAGTACGTCTATCGAGCGGCTTTCGGAGATCTCAAGACACGAAACGCATACCTCGCCCGAGTCGGCGGAGCAGGGAATCGCGGTCGGGGCATCCGTCCGCCGGCAGTTCAATGCCTTGGCAAAGATGCGGGCCGAGGTCGTTTTGCCGACGCCGCGTGCACCCGAAAACAAATAGGCATGGTGAAGCCGATCGTGCTCGATCGCATTGCTGAGCGTACGAGTGATGTGCTCCTGGCCGGTGACTTCTTCGAAGTTTCGCGGCCTCCATTTTCGGGCGATTACCTGATATGACATCGGTTGCTAAAGGATAAAGGATAAAGGCGAAAGGATAAAGTGTCCCTGCCCCAAAAGGAGCGTGTTGCGATAGAGCGACATCAGTCGCCTGTACTGTAGAGACGAATGGCCCCAGACTTAACCGCAACACAGGGTGAAAATGCTACCGTTGCTCGATTCCTCGCCTAGCGGAGTTCACACCACAGCCCTTGTGCGGAGCCTGGGACCAAATGAAAGGATAAAGGATAAAGGCGAAAGGATAAAGTTAGGAAATCAAGATTGCCGCCTAGCTTTTACTTTTTTTACTATCGAAACGAGGATCGCGGTGAGTTCTTTCGCCTCGGCCCGTAAAGGTAGGGTCTTATGAGGATCAAAAAGCGCGATTTCATCGACCAATTCGAGCCAATAGGATGTTTCTTCCAATTCCTGCAGGGCTCCTTCTAGTTTGCTGATGAAGTCGGCGTCGGATTTTGCATGCTGAGCTTCTCTGTAGTGAGCTCCGATCGATGTTCCCGATCTGATCAACTGCTTGCCGATGACCTGGGCCTCGACAGTTGGGGGCAGTGACCCGTAAAGCCGGATCACTCGCACCGCGAACTGTCTTGTTCGCACTTTTAATTCTTCTGCCATATCCAATAAAAAAAACGAAAAGGCGAAAGACCGGATCTTCGCATTTATCCTTTCGCCTTTCGCCTTTCTCCTTTTGTATGGCGGAAAGGGTGGGATTCGAACCCACGGAACCCTTTTGAGGTTCACTACATTTCCAATGTAGCCAGTTCAACCGCTCCTGCACCTTTCCGCACAAACCTAAATTGTCAAAGAAACCAAAGAACTAAAGCCCGAGATGTATCTGCCTAATCACCACCGTCGGAGCCGTTGTCCGCATCCGATGTGCCTGAATCTCCGTCGGCTTCCGCACTTGCCTGTTTAGCTGCCGGCTCTCCGTCCTCACCCGATAGCCAGAGGTAAAAGAACCCGGCGATCGTGGCTCCGAGTATCGGAGCTACCCAAAACATCCAGAGCTGTTCGACCGCCCAACTTCCACCTTGAAATGCCACGATCAACGCCGGTCCGGTGCTTCGGGCCGGATTGACCGAAGTGTTGGTTACCGGGATCGTGATCAGGTGGATGAGCGTTAGGCAAAGCCCGATCGCGAGCGGGGCAAAGCCCTTCGGGGCCCATTTGCTTGTTGCCCCGAGGATAACGACGACGAAAAAGAACGTCATCACCACTTCGGCTACGAATGCCGCATGGGCAGCATATCCGCCGGGCGAGCCGAGCGATCCGGCACCAAAGCCGTTCGAGGCGAAACCGCCGGAAACGGCCGAGAATCCGTCCTTTCCGGTAGCGATCAAGAAGAGTATTCCTGCACCGGCAATTGCTCCGAGCACCTGGGCGACGATGTAAGGCAAAAGCTCATTTGCCGGAAAACGCTTTCCGGCCCAAAGTCCGATCGAAACTGCTGGGTTAAAATGTGCTCCGGAGATGTGGCCAAGCGCATATGCGCCGGTCAAAACCGTAAGGCCGAAGGCGAGCGAAATGCCGGCAAAGCCGATCCCCAGATTAGGGTAGTTGGTCGCAAGGACCGCGCTTCCGCAACCGCCGAGAACGAGCCAAAGAGTTCCGATGAACTCAGCAGCCAACCTCTTGCTAATAGGCATAACAATTTCCTCCAATTGAAATGTCAGTGAAAGTGATACTGCTGGGCCGAGTTCGAATGGTAAAGCAAGTTTTCAAATAGCCTGATCCTTAAACAGCGATCCGGCGATGACGAACCCGAAAGATATAACTGAACGCTCAAGAACCCTGAAAAAGAACTATGGCGGAGAGGGTGGGATTCGAACCCACGGTACCCGTTAGGGTACAACGGTTTTCGAGACCGCCCGATTCAACCACTCTCGCACCTCTCCGCGAACTTCTAATAATACGTGCCGACGGGAAAAAATATCAAGTAGCAAGCCGTTTTTTCCTGAAAAAATCCTTCATCAGCGACCGGCATTCCTCAAACCGAACTCCGGCCGCGATCTCAAGCCGATGATTGAGAAGCGGGCTGTCGCAAACTCCAAAGTGCGTTACGACCGCTCCGTAGCGTTCGTCCGGTGCCCCGAATACGAGCCGCCGGACGCGGGCATTGACCAAGGTTCCGGCACACATCACACACGGTTCAATGGTCGTATAAAGCGTCGTACCGGTGAGGCGATAGTTGCCGATCCGCTCGGCGGCAGCACGAATCGCAAGCACCTCGGCGTGCGCCGTCGGGTCGTTGTTCGTGATCGTCCGGTTCGAGGCAGCGGCAAGCAGATCGCCCTCGGCGGAAACGACACATGCCCCGACCGGCACCTCGTCGAGCGAGGCGGCGATGCGTGCTTGTTCAAGAGCCAAATCCATCCAATGTTCGTCGCGTTCGGCCACGAGCGTGATTTTAGCGTCTTCTTCTCGCTTACGAAAATCGGCCGCCCGAGAGGTTAAACGGTGAATTCCTTGCATCGCAAACGAATTGCGAATAATCTAAAGGCTAACACGACGCCCTTGCGCGTGGTTCACCGGCCCATTTACACGGTATGAAGGACGAAATTCGGTTTGATCTACCCCAAACCGGAGAAGACATTCACACGAGTTCGCTGCCCGAATCTTTCAAGGCATTGGCCGAGGAGGTGAAGAAGCGTAACCTCAAGAAGCAGACCTCGCCGGTCCAGGTGCCGCAAAAGCTCTCGCTTTCAGAATTTAATACCGCGATGGTCCACTTTTATCGCGGTGAGGTCGCCCGGTCCAATATCTGGCGAAATCGGCTTGACGCAACGACCAACTGGGCCGTTATTACCGCCGGTGCGACGCTTTCATTCGTCTTCAGCTCGCCGGACAACCCGCATTTTGCGATCCCGATCAACACGATACTCGTCTCGATCTTTCTTTTTATGGAAGCGAGGCGTTACCGCTATTACGAAGTTTGGGCAAACCGCGTGCGGGTGCTTGAGACCGGTTATTTTGCCCCGATGCTTTCGCACCGAACGATACCGCCGGACAAAGAATGGGCCGACCATATCTCGGCCGACCTGCTTTCGCCGCACTTCACGATAAGCATCTGGGAAGCTCTCGGGCGAAGGCTGCGGGCAAACTATTTGTGGATATTTATCCTGCTTGCACTTTCATGGGCTCTGAAGGTCTATCTGCATCCGTCACCGATCCCATCGACGTCTCCGGCGGACCGCGAGCGGTTCTGGGATCTCTTTTTCGATCGGGCAATGGTGGGACTTGCACCTGGCTGGGTAGTGATAATGTTCGGAGCGTTGTTCAATTTCCTGATATTTTTCGTCGCGTTCAGCACGCTGCGGCTTCGCGACTCTTCGTCCGAGGTGCTGCCGCTTGAGAACTTTGAATGGCATCCGCTAAAGCAGGTTTCGGACTGGGCGGGCGGCCCATTCCGCGGCCGCGGCGGAACGCTGCGCCGCTCAAAGAAGGCCCGTCAGCGGATGCGTTCGATACATCGCTCCGAGGCTTGATCGGTAGATCAGAGAATCATGGTCAAATTAATGCATCAACGGCTGTTGCTATTGTCGGTATGTCTAGTTTTTCTGATCGGGTCGGTATCGGCTCAATCACCGGCTCCGGCTCCGCTTGCAGCGAACGTTGCCGAACATGAGCTTGAAAGCAAGCTCATGGGGCGTCCGATGCCGTATCGCGTCGTGCTGCCAAAAAGCTACGCGACCGATAAAGACAAAAAATATCCGGTCGTTTATCTTCTTCATGGGCTGACTGGCCGGTATAGAAACTGGACGGACCTGACGAAACTCCCGTCCTATGCCGAAGGGCACGAATTCATTATCGTTACACCCGAAGGCGGTAACGGCTGGTACACGGACAGCCATACGAAGCCGGAAGAGAAATACGAAAGCTACATAATTAAGGAATTGATTCCTGAGGTTGAGAAGAAGTATCGGGCCATCGGGACACGGGGCGGACGTGCAATTGCAGGGCTTTCAATGGGCGGCTACGGTGCGATCAAGTTTGGCTTAAAGTATCCGGATATGTTTGCTCTGGCGGGCAGCTTCAGCGGAGCCTTGGGTGCGGCCTCGCTGAGTGGGGAAGGGCGGAGCACTTCCTCGATCCGTTCGATCGGCGAGGTCTTTGGGCCGGCGGATAGCGATACGAGAGCCTCAAACGACATATTCAAGATGGTCCGCGAGAGCACGCCGGAAAAGGTGAAGGCGATGCCTTTTCTTTATGTGGACTGCGGCAACGAGGATTTTCTGATCCAGAACAACCGTGATTTCGTAGCTTTGCTTGCTGAGAAAAAGATCCCGCATGAATACCGGCAGCTTCCGGGTGCACATAACTGGCCATACTGGGACAAACAGGTTCGCGAGTTTCTTCGCGTTGCGGAAAATTTTATAGGAACGAAATAAGAATATGAGATCAAGGATCGCGTTTTTGGCATTGGCTTTAGTTCTTTTCGGTTCATCTGCGGCGATAGCCCAGACGCGGACCGAGGTTCAGGACCGGGCGGCCGCACGGAAGCTGTTGGGCCGGCATATGTTCTCTCTACAGTGGATAAGCTGGGACTATTTCGGCAGGGCAAACGTCACACTTCGAAATGGCGTTTACTCGATAAAGGGCGAGCAAAAAGGCCGCGGCAATACTGATTTCGTTACCATTACCGGCGAGATCGAAACGATCAAGGCCCGCGAGTTCACAATGAACGGCATCATCACAACGCAGGTTAGCCACATCAACAATGGCGAGCCGTGCGTTCGGGAAGGGACGTTCACTTTCCGCGTAACAGGCACGCGAAAATACTGGCGGCTGCAGGAAATGCAGAACCCCTGCGACGGTGTGACGGACTACGTCGATATTTTCTTCCGTTAGCCGGTTCAGGAATTTTTATGCTTAATTTTGCTATCGAGACCGCCCGGGATGCCGGGCGTGTTTTGCTTGAGAAGTTCGGACGTATCGAAACCGTTACGAAAAAAGGCGACATCAACCTTGTGACCGAGGCCGATCTTGCCTCGGAGGCGTTGATCGTGGAACGGATCAAGTCGCATTTTCCGCGGCATGCGATCCTTGCCGAAGAAGCCGGAAACGCGGTCGTCACCGGCGTTGACGGCGGGCACAAATGGGTGATCGACCCGCTCGACGGGACAACGAATTATGCCCACGGCTATCCTTGCTTTTGCGTGACCATCGCACTCGAACACGAAGGCGAGATCGTGCTCGGGGTGACCTACGACCCGACCCGCGACGAACTTTTTACGGCCGAGAAAGGCCGCGGAGCTGCCTTAAACGGAAAGCCGATTCGCGTTTCGGCAACGGATGAACTTGGGAATGCTTTGCTTGTGACGGGGTTTCCTTATGACATCAAGCACCGCGAGAAATTTGCCCGGCATCTTACCGAGTTTTTGCTGACGTCACGCGGAGTTCGCCGCGACGGCTCGGCGGCGATCGACCTTGCTTACGTGGCATGCGGGCGGTTCGACGGGTTTTGGGAAGAGGGGTTGAATCCCTGGGATGTGGCCGCGGGAAAGCTGTTGATAGAAGAGGCCGGCGGCATGGTGAGCTATTACGACGGTTCGCCGTTCAGCATCTACACGCCGCCGATCGTAGCGAGCAATGGCACGATCCACGCGGAGATGCTGAATGTTCTAAAATGAGCTAACGTACGTAAGCCGCGGGCAGCGGCCGGTCGCCTGATGAACCGAAAGGCACGGCCGCGAATCCGGACGTCGATCGGAGCAGATACCACGTTCCATCGGAAGGGCGAAAGACGCCAAAGTCCGCACGGCCATCGCCGTCGTAATCGGCCACCACCGGAATATCGCCGGGAGAGCCCCACGAGACGCCACTGTAAACGAAGGTGCCGGAGGTGAGTGTGTAAAAGTCCGGCTGTGACGGATCGTCGCTCGGCCGGAAGATCCCTACATCCGTCAGGCCGTCGCCGTTGAAATCGGCCATTATCGGTTTATCCCCGGCTTGCCCGAACGGGAACGCTGTATAGCCCGAATCGCTGCTACGAAGAAAGTGCCAGGTCCCGTCCGCGGGGCGGAAGATCGACGGGTCGCCAAAGCCGTCACCATCGATATCGGCAACCTGCGGCACGTCGCCGTCCTGCCCGAACTGGACCGCAGCGAACTGGCCGCCCAACGAAAGTAGTTGGTACCAGACACCATTCGAAGGACGAAAGACCACCTTGTCGGCACGCCCATCGCCATCCATATCATTCGGCACGGGAATATCGCCTAAGGCGCCGAACTGAACGAAATCGACGGTCGACGTGCTCGAATTCAAGACATACCAAAAGCCATTCTCGGGCCGGAAAACAGCGATGTCAGTGCGATTGTCGCCGTCAAAATCGGCCGGAGTGATCAGATCGGTCGCGATGCCGAACTGGGTCGTTACGGTCGTGCCCGAGCCGCTTTGGAGAATGTTCCAGGTCGTGCCGTCGTAGGTGCCGACGTCTGAGCGGCCATCGCCATCAAAGTCGAAATCGGCATTTGGAACCCGCGTTATCGCAATATCATTGCCATCGCCCGCGACGTAGGAAATGCGGAAAGCTGTGCCCAGCGGCCCGGCAAATATCGCTCCTTCGGGCAGGTTCAAAAATGTCCCGGTGACGGGGTCGGAACCGTCGTTGCCGAGAATGATGAATGCGTCGCCGATCGCGGGCTCGAAGTTGTTCCACGGGATCGGAGCAAGGAGCGAATTGTTGAACGTTACAACTCCGGTCACATTGAGTCGGTCGTGACCGGTGCCCGGTGTTGTCCCGCCGAGCTTCGGGGCGAACGCACCGCTAGAGCTCATCGTCAGGCCTCCGTTAATGCTCAAAATACCTGTCGGTGAGGTGAGCGAACCCGCGCTTACGATTCCCTCGATGACGTTCACGGGACCGACCGTTCCGGTCCCGCCGAGTCCGCTGATATTCTGGCCGCCGGTGGTGAGGTCGCTGTTCACCGTAACGGTGGAATTCGGAATAGTCGCGTCGACGACCAAGATACCGTTGTTCAGCGTTAGCGGCCCGCTAAAGCCCGAGGCCGCAATGATCGCCGCAGCGCCACTGCCATTCTTTATTACGCCGCCCGAGCCGGAGATCAGTCCGATTCCCGTGATGCCATCGCCGTCAATGGTCAGTTGAGAACTTCCGACGCTGAGCCCGAGCAGGGTGATGGTCCCGGCCGTACCGGAGCTGAAAGTCTGAGCGCCGTTCAAGGTTATCGCGGTGTTTACGGTCAGCGAACCGCTTTGGACCGTCAATCCGGCAGAAAGGCGAAAGAGGCTTCCGCCGATTGTGTAAGCTCCGCCCTCTACCGAGATCGACCGGAAACTTGTTAGCAACGTGAAGTTGTTATTGGTCGTAAATTGGGCGGCGGTCGCAGGGAAAACAAGATCATCATTTGCCACAGGAGCTACATCGCCTACCCAATTGGCCGCGGTCGTCCAGTTCGCATCGGCACCGCCGCCATCCCATGTTCGGATGGCAGATTGCCCGACAGATACAAGCAGAAAAATAACAACAAAAACACCGAACGGCCGAAACATCTTCATTAGACTCAAACTCCAAGATCGCTTTGTTACTTCAAACGTTATTCGAAAACTATCACGAGATGTTCAGCCTGCAAAACCGACGTGTCATGCATCCCAATTCCGCCGGGTAAGACAAAGTTTGTTCGGTGTGGTAAGGTTTTGCCTTGAATAAAGACCGGATTTCATTTCCCTTTTGAAACACATAGATTTTCTAGGGAATCGCCGGTTCATAATATGGCCTGGTTCAAACGAGACAAACCGAAGATCGACGCTGCACAGCCCGAGGAAGAGCGGACGGTTAACACGTCCGGGATCTTTATTAAATGCCCGGATTGCGAGAATCCGTTGTATAAGCGTGAGCTGATCGAATCGCAGCAGGTCTGCACGCACTGCAGTCACCATTTTCGTTACTCGGCGATCGAGCGGTTGGACGCGCTGTTTGACGACGGCAAATATGAGCGGGTTGACGATGAGGTAACCTCGACCGACCCGCTCGGGTTTGTGGATACAAAGCCATACAAGGACAGGATCGAGGCTGCGAAGGCGGCTTCGGGGCTGCCGGAAGCTATCATTTCAGGAAGCGGAAAGGTCGGCGGGCATCTTGTTTACGCGGCGGCGATGGATATGTCGTTCATTGGCGGCTCAATGGGCTCGGCGGTCGGCGAAAAGATCACACGGCAGATCGAACGTGCACTCGAGAATAAAGGTGCGGTCATAATTTTTTCGGCCTCGGGCGGAGCGAGGATGCAGGAAGGCACGCTCTCGCTGATGCAGATGGGCAAGATCTCAGCCGCACTTTCGCTGCTCGACAAGGCAGGACTGCCGTTCATTTCGGTGCTCACGGACCCGACCACCGGCGGCGTTACGGCGAGCTTTGCAATGCTTGGCGACGTAATAATCGCCGAACCCAAAGCTCTCATCGGCTTCGCCGGCCCGCGAGTCATCGAACAGACCATCCGCCAGAAACTCCCGAAAGGCTTTCAGCGCAGCGAATTCCTGCTCGAACACGGCATGGTCGATATGGTCGTCGACCGCCGCGAACTGCGCGATACGATCGTTCGGGTTCTCGAGTTTATGATGAATCCCGCGGTCAGAGCCTGACCTCGACCGAAGTTCGAATTGCGATGAAAACATTTCCGGCAATTTGGGTTCTTGGGCTTATCTTCTCCGCCGCGATCGCGGCTTTCGGGCAACAGCCGGGCCTCGAGCTGTCGCGTTCCGATCTCGACAAACACACCTACTACTTCGATGTTGAAGGAAACGCTCTAACTGGCGAAGGAGCCAAGTTTCTTGTTAGCGAATTTGCAAAAAGCCAGTTCGTTATCATCGGCGAGTATCACGGCTCGCTAAGGATATCAGAGTTTACCGAGGCCGCCATTCCACGCCTTCACGAATCAGGTTTTCGTACACTTGCTCTCGAGGTCGGCCCGATCTCGGTTCAGTTGCTGCGTGAACTCTCGACCCCGCATGACGCGACAGCGAAGAAGCTACACGATTTCAACACTAAGTATCTCGCCCGAGGCGAACGCAACACATTCACACCAATACCGTTCTTCGGCAATGTCGAGGATGCTGATTTCCTCGCTGCGGCTTCGCTTCGAAAATGGAAACTTATCGGGCTTGATCAAGAATTTGCATTCGGCTATTTGCCGCTGATCGACCGAATGTTCTCCAATCTAGATCGCCGTGGGCAACGTGACCTGGCTGAGCTTCAGCGGATCGTGACCGACCAGATCAAGGAATTCTATGCGGGCGACCTTGCCAAAGATCGTGACCGTTCGAACGGGAATGATATGTATTCGAGGATCCAGAAATCGGCTGAAGTAAGCCGATTTCTCGATGAAGCTGCGAAACGTAGTTCGAATAATGTTCCGATCGCAGAAGCGATCCGGCGAACGACCGAACTATACAGGCTCAACGTTGTGCGGCAATACTACGACACGAACCGCGGACGTGTCGGGTATATGAAAGAGAATCTTGGCCGCGGGTTTGACGAGAACGGGTTTGACGCAAAGAAAGATAAAATGCTGCTAAAAATGGGCAGCGTTCATACGGGCCGCGGTTTTAGCCCGTTGAGCCTATTTGAGATCGGGAACACACTCTCAGAGTTAGCTGATCTCAATGGCAGTTCGTCGCTGCATATCAGTTTCGGTACGCGGTTTTATACGGATGGAGGTAAAGAGGTCGATGCCCTAGGCGATAAGGCTGGGTTCCTTTATCGGTTCGGTTCTCTTACTCAGATGGCCGAACGCGACCGGTGGACCGTGATCGATCTGCGGCCGCTGCGTGAGGCCGTTTTCTACCATCGCAAATTCAAGCTTGATGATGTGGTGAACGAATTATTCAAAAATCACGACCTGCTCATCATCCCAAAGCTGGAAACCGACCCGACCGCGAATTACGATATGAAATGAATATGCTGAATGAAGTGCTGACCAAACTGTTTGAGCGGGATCTTGCCAAACTGAAGGAAGAGATCGGGATGTATTCGAACGAGGGCGATCTATGGCGGGTTGAGGGCGAGATCGCTAACTCGGCCGGCAATCTTTGCTTGCATCTTGCAGGGAATCTGCGGCATTTTTACGGGGCCGTTCTAGGCGGGACGGAATATGTTCGCGACCGCGATGCTGAGTTTGGTTCAAGGTTCGTCCCGAGGGCGACGCTTTTAGCGGAGGTCGATGCGGCCGCAGCGGACGTCAAAGCGGTTCTAGCAAAGATCACCGACGAGGACCTTCAGAAAACGTACCCGATCGAGGTCTTCGGCCATCCGATGACGACCGAATTCTTCATCGTGCATCTCGCGACCCACCTGAACTACCACCTTGGGCAGATCAACTATCATCGTAGGGTCCTCGGTTAACTCCAAAAAAAAAACTGTTGGAAAACATGGAAGGTTGGTCTATTCTATTGCCATGAGTACGTTGACTCTGGAAGTACCCGAACTAAGCGATGCCGAGCGCTCGGAGGTCATTCGCATGATAGCTGCGAAGCTCTATGAACGCGGTACGCTCTCGCTCGGCCAAGCGGCGAAGATGGCGGGAATGAAGAAGTGGGACTTTGCTCGGATCTTGGGAGATTTCGACGTCAACTATTTCAGTATCACACCTGACGAATTGGTACGTGAAGTGAGAAATGGTTAGCGCCGTTATATCAGACGCGAGCTGCCTTATTATCCTCTCTGAGATCGGATCTCTTCATCTTTTGTTCGAAGCTTATGGCCCTGTTGTAACGACTCCGACCGTCGCTCAAGAGTTTGGAATGGAACTACCAGAATGGGTAAGTATTCAAGCTCCGAGCAGCATTCCGAAATTCCCGCCATCGATCGATCCCGGTGAAGCTAGTGCGATCGCACTGGCGCTAGAGACCCCAAATTGCATATTGATCGTCGACGAAAAGACTGCGCGAAATTATGCGATCCGGCTCGGCTTGGAGATCACAGGAACCCTTGGTGTCGTTGTGAAAGCGAAGCTAAGCGGTGCGATTCTCAGCATAAAACCTATTGTTGAAGCAGTAAGACAAAAGGGGTTTCGTTTTTCGGACGCAGTCGAAGCCGAGGCGTATCGACAGGCAGGTGAATCGGACAGGTGAACTTCGCCGCGTCAAAGGGTTACCTGTACTCGCTCGGCAATGAGGTCGAGGCGATGAAGCTTGGGCTGGAGAATATCCGGACGTTATTGGCTGAGCTTGGTGATCCGCAGAAAGAGTACTTAAAGGTGCAGGTCGCGGGGACGAACGGAAAGGGGTCGGTGTGCGCTTTTCTTGATTCTATCTGCGGCCAAGCGGACATTCGGCGAGGGCTTTACACTTCACCGCATCTTATCTCGATAACCGAGAGGATCAAGATCGACGGGGCCGATATTAGCGAAGGCGATTTTGCACGGCTCGCTACCCGTGTGCGAGAGACCTCCGAGGCTCTGTTGTCAGATGGACGGCTTGCGTATCGTCCGACGTTCTTTGAACAGGTGACGGCGATCGCTTTGCTCGCCTTTGCCGATGCAAAGGTTGAACTCGCCATCCTCGAAACCGGCCTCGGCGGCAGGCTCGATGCAACAACGGCCGCAAATGCAGAGATCGCGGCAATAACCCGCATCGACCTCGACCATCAGGAATATCTCGGCGATACGATCGAAGAGATCGCGGCCGAGAAGGCGGCGATCATAGGGCCAGATTCAAAGGTGGTGCTGTTGCATCAAGCAAAGAATGTCGAACGCGTACTACTCGGTCGATGCCGAGAGGTCGGAATCGAACCCGTTTGGGCCAGCCCGGATATCAAGATAAAGCGTGACCCCGCAGTCGCACCGATGCTTTTTGGGACGATCACAACAGAAAACGATGTGTACGCAAATTTCGACTTTTGGAACATGTTAGGCGAGCATCAGTTTCAGAATGCTTCAATAGCGATCGCGATCGCGGAGTTACTAAAAGAAGAGTCTTTTCAGATAGGCAACGACGAAATTTGCATTGGCCTCGAGACGACGATCCATCCCGGACGCTTGGAGTATATCGGCAATTTTCTTCTCGACGGTGCACATAATGTCGCCGGGGCAAAAGCCCTTGCGGCTTATCTTGATGAGTTCGAAGAAGAACCCTTCACAATGATCTTCGGCGCAATGCGGGGCAAAGACGTTGCCGAGATCGCGAAGATCCTTTGGCCGCGGGCAAAACGGTTGATACTGACTCGACCTTCAAATTCGCGAGCGATGACGGCAGAGGAACTCTCGGAATTCGTGCCTGAGGGCTTTGACGCGGAAAAGATAGTCACAACGAACTCGGTTGAGGATGCCTTAGCTGCCTCGGGGTCGACAGAGCTAATTTTAGTTACAGGCTCGCTCTATCTCGTTGGTGAGGTTAGAAGAATAGCTCTTAGCCGTTAGCCGTAAGCTGTAAGCTGCTAATAGCTTATAGCTAAAGGCTAACGGCTTTAAGATAAAACGGTTTCGGATTAAGATTTGAGAATGCATAAATTAGTTCTAATACGTCATGGCGAGAGCCAGTGGAACAAGGAAAATCGGTTTACCGGTTGGAAGGATGTCGATCTTTCTGAAAAGGGAAGAGAAGAGGCACAGGCGGCCGGGCAGTTGCTCAAGGCCGAGGGGTATGCCTTTGATGAGGCGTACACATCGGTACTCAAGCGGGCGATCCGGACGCTTTGGATCATTCTCGACGAGATGGACCTGATGTGGATCCCGGAGACGAAATCGTGGCTGCTAAACGAGCGGCACTACGGAGCGTTGCAGGGCTTGAACAAAGCTGAAACGGCCGCTCAGTACGGGGAAGAGCAGGTGCTCGTCTGGCGGCGAAGTTATGACGTTCTGCCGACGTTTTTGGACGAGGCCGACGAGCGCTGGCTCGGTAAAGATCCGCGATATGCATCGATCAAACCTGAGACCTTTCCGCGAGCCGAATCCCTGAAGGAAACGGTCGAACGCGTCGTCCCGTACTACCAAACGGAGATCGCGCCAAAGATCAAAGCCGGCAAACGGATCCTGATCGCGGCCCACGGCAATAGCCTCCGGGCATTGGTCAAATATCTAGATACGATCTCGGACGAGGACATTTTGAGCCGAAATATCCCTACCGGAATTCCGCTGGTTTATGAAATGGACGAAGATCTGAAACCGACCACAAGCTATTATCTCGGCGACGAGGAAGCTGTCCGTGCGGCCGAGGATGCAGTCGCAAAACAGGGCAAGGCCAAGTAACTGCGAGCAGACGATTTCAGTAAGAGCCAGACGAAATCGGCTGTAAACCCGCGTCGGCTGAATACAATCAAAGGATCGGTTGGGCACTTTCCCGGCCGATCTCTTGTTTTAGAGGAAATGATTATGAGGGGCTTTCGAATTTTGGCATTTTTGGCGGTAGTTTCCATTGTCGGTTCGGGCTTTGCTTCGGCACAGACCAGACGGCAGGCCCGTCTTTCCGATTTAGAGATCAGTCGCGGACTTAAGGAAGCACTTTCTGTTGGGATCAAGAATGCGGTCGCTGAGCTTGGCCGTGAAAATGGCTTTCTCGAAAATTCCGATGTTCGCATCCCGCTCCCGGAAGGGCTTCAGCGTACCGAGAGAACGCTCCGCTTTCTCGGGCAGGGCCGCAAGGTCGATGAGTTCGTTGCCGCGATGAACCATGCTGCAGAAAAAGCCGTGCCGGCTGCGGTCGATATCTTCGTCGATTCGGCAAAACAGATGACGTTTGACGACGCCCGCAACATCCTTTTCAGCGGCGAGGACGATTCGGCAACGCAGTTCTTTCGCCGGACGAGCGAGGATCGGTTGAGGGAGAAGTTCCGCCCGATAGTTGAGGACTTTACCCAACAGGTCGGCGTTACTCAGAAATACAAAGAGATGATCGGCCGATACGGCTTCGTCGGCAGGGTCATCGGGCAAGATGCAACCGATCTCGACGGATACGTTACGGAAAAGGCAATGGACGGGCTCTTTTTGCTGATAGCCGAAGAAGAGAAAAAGATCCGCCGCGATCCGGTCGGCCGGACAACGGCGATCCTGCGGACGGTCTTCGGCGTGCTTCGCTAGTCGCGCGGTATCATTTTCACCGAATTCAAACTATACTTTTGAGCTTTGTATGTCCGCCGCAAAGCTCATTTTTGTTTTAGCCGTACTATTTTTGCTCTCGCCTTACGGGTCGCCGGCGTTGGCCTTGGCCATCGGTCTCGTGTTGGCACTTACCTTGGGCAATCCGTTCCCCGATCTTTCAGGCAAACCTGCAAAATATCTGCTTCAGGGCTCGGTCGCGATGCTCGGCTTTGGAATGAATCTCGGAGCAGTCTATGAAGCGGGCAAAAACGGCATAGTTTTCATTGTCGCTGTTGTTTTCGGAACCCTGCTGCTCGGCTATCTTGTCGGCCGTTTTCTTTCGCTGCCGTCGAGGATAAGGACGCTCATCTCTTGCGGAACAGCGATCTGCGGCGGAAGTGCGGTGGCCGCGGTCGGGCCGGCGATCAAGGCTGAGAACGACGAGATGTCGGTCTCGCTCGGGACCATTTTTATACTCAATGCAGTTGCTCTTTTCGCGTTTCCGCTGATCGGGAGTGCGATCGGGTTGACGCAAATGCAGTTCGGGATGTGGGCGGCACTCGCGATTCAGGACACGAGTTCTGTGGTCGGGGCGGCGACAGTTTTTGGGAGCGAATCGCTGGCAGTCGCGACCACTGTAAAACTCGCCCGGGCGCTTTGGATAGCCCCGCTAGCGATTGCTCTGGCATTTGCTTATCGCGATGGGGATTCAAAGACCACGGTCGCGATTCCTTGGTTCATTTTTCTTTTTGTCGGAGCCGCAGCCGTTCGAACCTATGCACCGCTCTGGGTCCAGCCGAGCCTCTTCGATGCCGCGGTAAATCTCGCAAAAGCCGGGCTGACCATCACACTCTTCCTGATCGGACTAAGCCTTTCAAAAGAGATGCTCAAACGCGTCGGCTGGCGGCCCTTCGCCCTCGGCCTCGTGCTCTGGATCGTGCTCGCCTCGGCGGTGCTTTGGGGTGTGCTTAGCTTTGTTTGAGGCGGTTGCTATATACTCGCTTCGGTAATCGCCGCAGAAGTACACCGTAATGTGGATTTAGCAGATCTCCGTCCGCGGAGACCGTTGTATTACACTGAAACCAATGAGAATGAAGAGTAAATTGTTTATAGCAATCTTTTTTTTCTTTACATTAACTCGAGCATTTGGTCAGGAATCCCTTCCATATGAATCAAAAATTGCTGATCTAGGCGATATTAAACTTCAATACATGGATTTTGGAGGCAATGGCCCAACATTAATCGTAATACAAGATTTTCATAACTACTTTGAAGGCATTTACCAAGACAAAACATATTTTCATTTTTATAAAGAGTTAGCTAAAGACTTTCGTGTTCTGGCTCCTGTGAGGCGAGGATATGGTAAAAGTACTGACACAAGCTGGGGCTATGACGTAGCAACTCAGTCTTCCGACCTGTTGCGCTTTATGGACGTAATGGGCATAGAAAAAGCGGTCTTATTTGGTCGCATGCCAGCAAGTCAGGATATGACATGGATAGCCGAGCATCATCCAGAAAAAGTGTTGGGACTAATCTACGATGGAAACCCCATACTCTTATTATCAAGTTATGATGCTAATGTAATTGAATTTGTTAAAAATTGGATCATCATAGCCCCTGATTTCAATAGGGAAAAGCAAAGAACGATCATGTTTTCCCGATTTTCATGGGAACCTCATTTTTTGCACGATAAGAACTTTAGAATAAAAATACCTGCTTTGAGGCTAATTGACGAGAAATACAATTGGTCCAATCCCAGTCTTGGTTTGTTGAAGTCCGGATTCTTAAAACAATGGGTTAAAGACGACATCCCGGGAAGAGAGGAAGAGGTTGCTTATTTGCGAACTCTTTTGCAGGATTCAGTGCGTTTAGATCAACTTCATCAAACATTGATAAGAACAGATAAATCAAAAGCTATTGATGAAGGAATGCGACGTGCTTTTGGAAACAATCTACAAACTATTGAAGCTCATGATATTGATATTGCTAAAGTAGGGCTGTCAGTTTATCTGGACTGGAAACTTAAACATATTCGCCCATTCGTGAAAAGTCTGACAAAGAAACGACACCGTAACAAGGTGTCCTATGAAAAGCAATAGCTCGCGTCTTCAAAGTCTTTCTTTTGACTATCTCAGCATTGATTCGGGCAGCGATATTTTTAGAGTTGTAATTGCCACATACCTTCCTCTGAAAGGATCTAACGTGAACTACCAGAAATTGTTCTAAAATATCAGACAGTACTCTCTTTCTCAGTCTGATTTCGAATCTGCTAAAATACTCGTTTCGGCTATCGGCTAGTTTTTCAACCGTAATGAGCATTAAGCAGATCTCCGTTCGCGGGGCACGCCAGCACAATCTTCGAAACATAAACGTTGACATCCCTCGCGACAAGCTCACGGTCATCACCGGGCTTTCGGGGTCGGGGAAATCGTCGTTGGCATTCGACACCATTTATGCCGAAGGGCAGCGGCGGTATGTCGAATCGCTTTCTGCCTACGCCCGTCAGTTCCTCGATCAGCTTGAGAAGCCGGATGTTGATTCGATCGAGGGCCTTTCGCCTGCGATCTCAATTGAACAAAAGACCGTCTCGCGGTCGCCGCGGTCGACCGTTGGGACCGTCACCGAGATCTACGACTACCTTCGCCTGCTATTCTCCTCGATCGGGCAGCCGCATTGTCATCAGTGCGGCGAGCCGATAACTCGGCAGTCGGTCGATCAGATCGTAGCCGGTATTCACGACCTGCCCGTGGGCGAGCGGGTGATGATACTAGCTCCGGTCGTCCGCGGCCGCAAGGGCGAATTTAAGAAAGAGCTCGAGCGGTTTCACAAGGATGGCTACGTACGGGCGAGGATCGACGGCGAGATCCGGCAGCTTGATGAGGAGATCGTTCTCGACAAGCGGCGAAACCATACGATAGAGGTCGTCGTTGATCGCCTGCTGATCAAAGAAGGCGTCCGCGAGCGGCTGACGGAATCGGTGCAGACGGCGCTCAAGCTGACCAACGGCGGGGTTTTGGTCTCGGTCATCGACGGCGAAGAGAAGCTTTATTCGGAGCGAATGGCTTGCGTTAATTGCGGGATAAATATTGCCACGCTTGAGCCGCGGTCGTTCTCATTCAACTCGGCCTACGGGGCCTGCAAGCGGTGCCAAGGCATCGGGACGGTGATGGAGATCGACGTCAACAAGATCGTTCCGGACGAAAGCATTGCGGCCGGCCGGATCGAGTTTCTCGGCGGAGCAGATCGCTCCGGTGCGGCGTTTCTCCGCTCGGCATTGCTCGCTATAATCGAACGATTTGTTGAAGGCGACAAGCTCGAAGCGCCGAAGGCGACTACCGCAAAGGCCCGCAAGGTTCCCGCTAAAAAGAAGCGCCGAAAGAACGATGCTCCTGATGAGACGAGCGACCAAAAGGCCTTGATCGAAACGCCGTTTCGCGAACTGCCGGACGAGATCCGGAAAGCTTTTCTCTTCGGGACAAAGAAACGGCTTACTTTTCGCCAGGGCGATTATAAGTACGAGAGCGAATGGAAAGGGGCCCTGACAGCGATGAAGGATCGGCTTGAAACGCCGCCTTCCGAGAAGACTCGCGAGGCACTGCTCGAACTCGTCGCTCCCGTGCCCTGCCCGGGTTGCGGCGGTGCGAGGCTCCAGCCTGAAAGCCTTGCCGTACGGGTTAATGGGACAGGCATCGGTGAATATACCTCGCTCCCGATCGCGGATTCGCTCAAGCGCTTTGCCGAGGTACGGCTGACCGAAAGGGAAGAGAAGATCGCCGGACTTGTGCTGAAAGAGATAAACAGCCGGCTGCGTTTTCTCGACGCCGTTGGGCTCGGCTATCTCACGCTCAACCGGCCATCGGCCTCGCTTTCAGGCGGCGAAGGGCAGCGCATTCGGCTCGCTACGCAGATCGGTTCGCAGCTCCGCGGCGTGCTTTACGTGCTCGATGAACCGAGCATCGGCCTGCATCCGCGGGACAACATGCGTCTGCTCCAGACGCTCCGCGAGCTTCGCGACCTCGGCAACACAGTGCTCGTTGTGGAGCACGACGAGGAGACGATCGAGCATGCCGATTACGTCGTTGACCTCGGGCCTCTGGCGGGTACACATGGCGGCGAGGTCGTTGCCTCGGGCACGCCGAAGGAGATCGCCAAGTCCGGGACTTCGCTGACGGCAAAATACCTAAAGGGCGAGATAAAGATCGAGATCCCCGAGTTTCGCCGGCTGCCGAACGGCAATCGCATTAAGGTGCGCGGAGCCAATGCTCACAACCTAAAGAACATCGACGTCGAGTTTCCGCTCGGGCTGCTGACGGTCGTGACCGGGGTTTCGGGCTCGGGTAAATCGACCCTGGTCGAGGACATTCTCTATCCCGTACTTTATCGCCACGTTTACGGTTCGAATGTAACTCCTCTCGAGCACGGGGCGATCGAGGGGCTCGATCTGGTTGACAAGATAATCGAGATCGATCAATCGCCGATCGGCCGAACACCGCGGTCAAACCCGGCAACCTACACGGGGCTTTTCACGCCGATTCGCGAGCTTTATGCAATGCTGCCCGAGTCACGGCAGCGGGGCTATAAGGTCGGCCGCTTTTCGTTCAATGTAAAGGGCGGCCGGTGCGAGGGCTGCGAGGGCGACGGGATGAAGCGGATCGAGATGAACTTTCTGCCGGACGTCTACGTTACCTGCGACGTTTGCCGCGGACATCGATATAACCGCGAGACGCTTGCCGTAAAATACAAGGGGCTTTCGATCGCCGACCTGCTTGAGACGACCATCGAGGACGCACTTCCGCTTCTTGAGAATATCCCGCAGATCAGGCAAAAGCTTGAGACGCTGATCGACGTCGGCCTTGGCTATATCCAGATCGGGCAGTCCTCGACGACGCTCTCCGGCGGCGAGGCCCAACGTATAAAGCTCGCCAAGGAACTCTCGAAACGAGCGACGGGGAAGACCATCTACATCCTCGACGAACCGACGACCGGGCTGCACTTTGCCGACGTCCACAAGCTGCTCGATGTGCTTCAGAAGCTGGTCGATACCGGCAATACGGTGATCGTCATTGAGCACCACCTTGACGTCATCAAATCCGCCGACTACATCATCGACCTCGGCCCCGAAGGCGGCTCCGGAGGCGGCAAAGTGGTCGCGACCGGAACCCCCGAAGAGGTCGCCCGCGTCCGCAAAAGCCACACCGGCCAAGCGCTCAAGGCCGTGCTTTAGCGACCGCGTTTGCTAGCGGTTCAAGCCCGTTAAAGATTGGAGCCTTTGATTGTATGCATTATGATGGCATCGAATGCAAAGTAGCTCGAGCTATAGGCCGAGGTTATACATGCGGTTTTCGATTCTGCTCAGTACTTCGCGGAACTCTTTCGAATCCGCAGTTTCGGCCAAAGGTGTGAAAAGTTTCATGAGTTGCGGCGAGATATCGTATGGAGCGCTTCCTATCAGTTCGAGCAGTCGGTTTCTCTGTGAAAGCGAGTTATCGCGTGAGAGTTCCTTTACTGCCCTGCCGGTCTCAAAAAGCCATAGGCTTCGTTGATCGGATAAACGGTCGTTGCGGACAAGTTCGATCACGCTTGGGGACACGCTATCGGAGTTGATTTTTCCGTCCGCATCGCCGAATGATCCGAGTTCGATTCGTGCCCTCTCGAAGCCTGCCGGCAGGTATGAGTCGAGCATTTTCGCCGAATCGGACATGAAACCGATCTGGAGCCAATTGGCCCTCGGTGGCAGAAAATTGTAAACAATTATTCCCTGAACCCAGATCGGGTTGCCACTAAGCGTTACTGGCGAGAAGCTTGATCGTCGCGCGGCGTTGATCGAATTACTGACCAATAAAGGATGGCCAGATACCGTTTTTGCCTCGTAAACGCGTCCACAGGGATCGACTAGGATGTCGATCGTCACTTTTCCGCTGACATTCATGGCCTTTCCTGCGGCCGGATAATCCGGCTTGACCAATTCGATGGCTTGGGCATTCAAAACTCCGAAAGAGACAATGCTGTTTCCATTTTTCGGTTTTTGTAATTTTGAGCCTGACAGGCAAACGGCCGGACGATTCTCAGTTTGTCCAAATACGCTATCGGCCCCAGCGAAGATGCCCGAAACGAACGCGATGCCTAGCAAAAGATGCAGAAATCTGTTCATAAACATTTAGACACCGATTCAAAGAAAGTGTTCCCGTGTCCTTTTAGTTTTTAGACTTCAGGCACTGCTTTGACACCAAGTGGTTGCTGTTAGGGGAAAAATCGATAGATCTCTTTGCGGTTCAGGATGCGGACTAGAACGATCGACCCTTCCTCGACGGCGAATCCGATTCGGTGGTCGCCTACGCGGATACGATAGAAATTGTTGCTCCCGCGAAGCTTTTTCACGTTTCTAAGTTCGAGAATTCCTTCTGCTGCCTCAAGTTCTTCGATCGCAATGCGTACCTTCGAAAGAAGCTTCTTATCTTCAATGGTGCGAAGGTCCTTCAAAAAACTGTCGCGGAATTCGACCTTCAATTTGCGGGCTCCAGAAGCTCGAATATCTGTTCGCGAGTGACGCTTGGTGACGCTAAACCCTGCTCGATGCCTCGCACAAGGGCGGCATCTTCGATGATTTCTTCGATGATGTCGCGGATAAGGTCTTTTCGCTCTTGCAGGACCTCAACTATCGCGGCCTTAAAAGCATCCTTTAGCTGATCGTCATTTTCGAGAACAGTTGCCATACGTTAACCTCGCCCAAATATTATCATACTAACGAAGAGCGGTTATCATTTCTCTGACGGCTTCGCTGAGGCCGACGAAGACGGAGCGGGAGATGATGTTGTGGCCGATGTTGAATTCTGTTATTTCGGGAATCGCGGCGAGGGCGGCGATATTTCGATAGGTTAGGCCGTGGCCGGCGGCGACGATAAGCCCGAGCGAGCGGGCGTGGACGGCGGCGTTGCGGATGCGTTCGACCTCGGAGGCGGCTCGGCGTTCGCCATCGCCATGCATTGCACGCGAGCCGAGAGTGAGTTCGGCATATTCGCCGGTGCAGAGCTCGACCTGCTGAGCCCCGGCGTTCTTTGCTGCCTCGATCTGATCGGCCGCGGGGTCGATGAAGATGCTGACAAAAACGCCCGCTGCCTTTAGCCGCTCGACTGCGTTCTTTATCGTTTCAAAATTGCCGATGACATTCAGCCCGCCTTCGGTCGTCACTTCGTTTGGCTTCTCTGGAACGAGTGAAACCGCGTCGGGCCGGGTGCGTTCAGCGATGGCGAGCATCTCGTCGGTCGCGGCCATTTCGACGTTCAGATAGGTCGTGACGACATCGCGGAGCAGTTCGATATCGCGGTCCTGTATGTGGCGGCGGTCTCCGCGGAGGTGGACCGTAATGCCGTTGGCACCGGCCTGTTCGCAAATGACGGCGGCGGTTATGATGCTCGGCTCGATGGTCTTGCGTGCCTCGCGGATAGTGGCGACGTGATCGATGTTTACATTAAGTCGTGCGGTCATTGTATTTATAATAACAGCTATAAGCCGTTAGCTATCAGCCATTAGCTTCGATCGATCATTGTCGTAGAGGCCATTTTTAGCGTTGCGGCGGATCTGGCGGACCTCGTCAAACATACGGACGCTGTCGCGGAGGACGTTGACCTTGCTGCGGTCGTCGTTGTTCCAGCGGACGGCGATCTCCTTTAGCCGAAGGCCGCGGAGCCGTGCGACATAGAGAAACTCAACGTCAAAGCCAAAGCGTTCGATCTGCATCACTTCGAGCAGCGGGCGAAATTTAGCGAGGTTGAATGCCTTGAAGCCGCATTGTGTGTCCCAAAAAGGCATGCCGGTCATTACGCGGACGACGAGGTTGAAGACCTTGCCGCCCTGTTCGCGCCGCCAGGGCTGATGGGTGCCGATCAGCGAACGGTCGAGCGCACGCGAGCCGAAGGTTACGTCAAATTCGCCCGCCTTGATCGGATCGATGAGCTTCGGCATTTCCTCGATCGGCGTGGAAAGGTCGGCGTCCGAGAATAGTGCGATCCGCCCTTCAGCGGCGAGCAGGCCGGTCTTGACCGCGTAGCCTTTCCCGCGGTTCTTTTCATAGCGAATGACTCGGCCGGGAACTTCGGGCAGTTCGCCGAACGCTTCTTCGACGACCTTGGCGGTGCCGTCGCTCGAGCCGTCATCGACGACGATAACCTCGGCCGAGCGGCCGGTCGCGGCAATGTAACGCAGCACCTCTCGGACGGTTGCCCCAATCCGCTCTTCTTCGTTGAAAGCCGGTATTACGATCGAGACATCAATGCCCATAAAAAGCTCAAATAGTACCCACAGATTAACAGTTTGTAAACTGCTATCGCACGCCGGGTTTCAGAACTTTCCGGGCCCGCGGGCGTATTTACCTCTGGCCGCGGCCCGCCCGCCAGCCAAAGATGCCTTTCGCGGCAACCATTGCTCCGATAAAAGCGACTAAGTTATGCTATATTCGAGCACTAAGGGACAGTATTAATGACCAGAAGTTATTTCCTTTACGCAATATTGATCATCGCCCTCGGGGCCGTTGTCGGCGGGGTTTTTGGCAAGTTTCCGGCTTCGACGCAGGCCGATACAAGCGTAACGCCGGGCAAGGTTGCCGCGGATTTTCGCGAAGCCCTAGAGGTGATCGAGAACAATTACGTCAGCAAGCCTGACAGCGAAAAGACGCTCGATTCGGCCATTCAGGGCATGCTCTGGTCGCTTGACCCGCACTCGCAGTTTTTCACCCGCGACGAATTCAGAAAGCTTTATGAGGAACAGTCCTCGCAGTTTTACGGCATCGGGGTTTCAATACTCCAACATCGCGACGGTGTTTACGTCCAATCGGTGATCCCGGGAACTCCGGCGGATAAGGCGGGAATACGTTACGGCGACCGATTCATCGAGGTTGATGGCAAAGACGCCCGCGAGTGGACAAGTGCTCAGGTCTCGGGCAACGTCCGCGGCGAACGGGGGACCAAAGTAAAGGTAAAGGTCGAGCGGGCCACATCAGCGGCCCCGGTCGAATTTGAGATAACCCGCGGCGGCGTTCCGCTGCCCTCGATCCGCAATTACTTTTTACTGTCGGACGGCGTCGGCTACATCGGCCTGACCGGCGGCTTTCAAGAGACGACCTCCGCAGAGCTCAAAGACGCGATCGAGGACCTGCAAAAGCGTGGAATGACGAGCCTTGTGCTCGATGTTCGCGGAAATCCGGGCGGCCTGCTGCCGCAGGCCATAGACGTTGTTAGCAAGTTCATCCCGTCGGGGCAAACGGTCGTTTCGGTCAAGGGCCGCTCGCGTTATGCGATCAGCCAGGAACTTAGGTCTCGCGGCGACGAGCCGAATCGGTTGCCGCTGATCGTGTTGGTCAATGGCGGATCCGCTTCGGCTTCGGAGATCGTCGCCGGAGCGGTTCAGGATTATCGCCGAGGGTTGGTCGTCGGCAGCGACAGCTTTGGCAAGGGGCTCGTCCAGCGAGTTTTCCCGTTGCCCTACGGAACCGGATTGACACTTACGACCGCAAGGTTTTACACACCGTTTGGCCGCTCGCTTCAGCGAGATTACTCGACCGGCTCGATCTATGAGTATTTTACCAATGGCGGCCAAGCCGAGGATGAGGATGCTCCGCGGCCGAAGCCGGCGGGCGTGCCGGTGACGCTTCCGGATGGCCGTGTGCTGATGGGTGGCCGGGGCATAGAGCCGGACGTCGCCGTTAAGGGCCAGGCGTTCAATCAAATGCGTTTCCGCATCAATGACGCCGCGTTCTACTTCGTCCGCCAGCTGATTGCGGGCAAGATCAGCGGGCTCGAGAGCTATAAGGTGGACAAGCAGAATCAGCAGTGGTCGATCGCGAAGGATGCCTTCCCGATCACCGATAAGCTTTTCGATGCCTTCCGGGCGTATACGCTAGCGAACAAGGAAAACGCTCTGACGGCCGAGAACCTCGCGGCCGAGGCCGATTATGCCCGGATGAGGCTGCGGATGGAGATCGCGACGGCGAACTATTCGAATGAGGCTGGAATCCAGGTGCTTCTCGAGAATGATCCTCAGGTGCTCAAGGCGGTCGAGGTGATGCCCGAGGCACGGCAATACGTCGGGAACAATTTCGCTTCTAAGTAGAGCGGCCATTAAATAGCGACATAGCGGACGGGCTTGGCATTCAGGTTCGTCCGTTTTCTTTGAAGGGCACGATTTCGGCTTGCCCGAATTCAGCCTTGCGGTCCGATAGAGTAAAATATTCGAAGTTCAGCTCTTTATGTATAAAACGATCGGAGTTTTAACCGGCGGCGGCGACGCCCCGGGACTAAATGCTGTTATTCGGGCGGTCGTGCGAACGGCCGTCAATGAATACAGAATGAAGGTCATCGGTATCGAGGATAGCTTTGAAGGCATCCTGGGCGAGACGCGCACACTTCAGCTTACGCCGAAGACGGTCAGCGGCATCCTGCCCAAGGGCGGGACGATACTCGGCACCCGCAACCGCGGCAGCTTTGTGAAGATGGAGGACGGCGTTCCGGTCTTTCCGGAGATGCCGATCTCGGAAGCTCTTGCGAATCTCGACATTCTCGGGATCGAGGCGTTGATCGTCCTCGGCGGCGAGGGAACGCTCGCCATTGCCGAGCAGTTCGACAAACGCGGCTTTCCCGTGATCGGCGTCCCGAAGACCATCGATAATGACCTCGCCGCAACGGAGTTGACCTTCGGATTCATGACCGCGATCGATATCGCGACCGAAGCGCTCGACCGGCTTCATACGACGGCCGCCTCGCATGACCGCGTTATGATTCTCGAGGTGATGGGCCGCCATACGGGATGGATCGCTTTGCACGCCGGGCTTGCCGGAAGCGCGGATATCATTTTGATACCCGAGATACCTTTCTCCTTCGACTCGGTCGTCAAGAAAGTGAAAGAGCGGGAAGCGAACGGCTCGAAATTCACAAACATCGTCGTTGCCGAAGGGGCGATGGAGGTCGGCGGCGGCGAGATGTATCTAGACACCAAGCACACGCGGTTAGGCGGGGTCGGCGATTATGTCCGCCGGAAGGTCGAGGAACTAACGGGTAAAGAAACGCGGTGCGTCGTGCTGGGTCATCTGCAGCGGGGCGGAAGTCCGAATGCATTCGACCGAATGCTCGGGACAAACTTCGGAGCCTGTGCCGTGCGGGCACTGGCCGAGGGCGAAACCGGAAAGATGGTGGCTTTTCAGGCTTCGACCATCGTGACCGTGCCGATCTCGGAAGCGGTCGCGAACCTGAAGACGGTGCCGATCGATGGCCAGCTTGTTCGGACGGCCCGCGATATCGGCATCTCGTTCGCTTCGCCGGCCGAATCGGATATGTAACGGAAAGATCTATTTAAATGCAAGAAATAAGAAAAAAGCTAAAGGACGAACTCGACATACTCGAGGAAGAGCTTCACTTCAAGCTTCCGAAGGAGATACAGAAGGCACGTGAGTTCGGCGATCTGCGTGAGAATGCAGAGTACAAAGCGGCCCTCGAGCGGCAGTCGTTCGTTCAGGCGCGGATCGCGCAGGTACTCACGCGGATCAACGAGGTCGATTCGATCGATCTTTCAAAGATACCGACCGACCGGATCGCCTATGGCTCGGAGGTCGTGCTTTTTGAGATCGAGACGGAGGAGAAGATCACCTATCGGCTGGTCACCTCGGAAGAGAGCGACCCCGAGAACGGGAAGATCTCGACCGTCTCGCCGATCGGGCAGGCGTTGATCGGCCGCGAAGAGGGCGATGAGGTTCGCGTAAAGACCCCGAACGGCTGGCGCACCTTTGAGGTAACACGGCTGACGACCATTCACGAGATAGACTAGAACAGAACCGCCGGGTCTTTTCGTACCGGAATTGGGCGCATAGAGAGATGCTTGGTGCGAGCATAGGAAAGATTCCGATCCAGATATTGAACGCGATGGTCCGCGGACTCGCGTCGGCTGGCGTATCGCCAAACTTACTGACGACCGTTGGCGTGATGATCAACATCGCGTGCGGCGTTTTGTTCGGTATGGGCGAGTTCTTTTGGGCGGGCATCGTCCTGATAGTCGCCAATGTCTTTGACATGCTCGACGGTAACGTCGCCCGGCTGACCGGCAATGTCACGAAATTCGGCGGGTTTCTCGATTCGACACTCGATCGGCTTTCGGATATGGTCGCGATCCTCGGCATAATGGTCTTTTACGCCGGGAACACGCCGCAGCATTCGATCGTTAACGTGATACTCGCGGGCGTGGCGATGATCGCATCGGTGCTGGTCAGCTATGCGACGGCGCGTTCAGAGGCTCTTGGCGTAAAGGCGAATGTCGGCTTTCTGCAGCGGCCGGAGCGGATCGTGCTTTTGATCATCGGTGCACTTTCGACCTGGGATTGGAACTCGGACGTCTGGTGGTTCAACCGAATGCCGCAGGTGCTCTGGGTGCTGGCGATCGGCTCGATCTGGACGCTGGTGCATCGGATGTATTTCATTTGGAAGGAATTTAGAAAGCTAGAGGGCAGGCCGGTTTAACGTTGTATGGTCGAGTGGTTTTGGTCATTCATTGAATCGCTGACGCTGATGAATGTGCTGACGGGCGTTGGCATCTTTTTGCTCTCGCTGACGTTCAGTTTTGTTGCCATCTGTGTGGTGATGGTCAAGATACCGGCGAATTATTTCAGCACGCATTATCAAGATGATTTCATGGTCGGGAGCCCGTGGCTGGTTCGCTGGGGAGCGGTCATTGCAAAGAACGTCTTTGGCGTGTTTTTGATATTGCTCGGCTTAGCGTTGTCTTTGCCGGGCGTTCCGGGACAGGGAGTTCTGACGATCTTGCTTGGGCTGATAATGCTCGATATTCCGGGCAAGCGGCCGCTCGAGGCAAGAATAATCAAACGCCCGGCCGTGCTCGCGGCGATAAATAAGATCAGAGCAAGGTGGGGCAAGCCTCCGCTGATCGTAGATTAGGGAATAATGTTCGGATTTCTTAAGAAGAAAAAGAAGACAGACCTTGAGGCAGAACGGCGCCGCTTCCTGAGCGAGCACGGCCGGATCACCGATGGGCGAATACTCGACAGCGAGCAGACCGCGGCCGGGGAGGTCGTTATCTACATGTACACGCTAAACGGCGTGGATTTTGAATCGTCCGAACTCCTTACAGAAGAACAACAGGCCGACCCGCTTAAATATGCCCCCGGTGCCAAGATCGGCGTCCGCTACGACCCAAGAAATCAGGGAAATTCGATGCTCGATTAATGTCCGGATCGGAGCGTGCTTTTCTTGAGTCCGAGTGGGCGAGGACAGATATGGATGATTCTGAACTTGAAAAATTCAGGAACAGCGTTCTTTGGCACTATGCGAAAGACATTAAGCCAGCGTTGGAGGCAAAGGAACGAAAGGATGCCAACGAGCCCTCTAAATGGATCGATAACCGGAGCACAAGTCGGCTCTTAGGGCGAACGGTTGAGGGCCTGCGAGCATGGGCGGCCGAGGTATATCTTGAATCCGCGGATCATAGGCAGGCGATAAGCTTCATACGTGAGCTCTTTAGACATCGAGCTGTAAGAAGAAAACTGTACCTAAGACTAAAGACGCTCGACTCGGTCGGGCTGGAACAGGAGAAGATCACGTCTATTGTTTTTTGTTTAACGGATGTGTTGCTTCTGAGACTGTCGTCAAAGGGAATAGTTGTTCCAGCGAGTGCGAATCTTTTTTCCGAGCTGACCGAACTTGTCGTGAAATATGGTCCCGAGTCGCTACTCGCTGACGACTGGGAGACACTACCGGAGTTTCTCAAACCCGAGGAATCTCGGAAATTCGGCAAGTTCGAAACGAACCCGGAATTGGAATACACGGAGGAGTTGCACGCTCAAGCATGCGGGCTCATTGAGGATGAGAAGCCCGAGGAAGCTTTAGAACTAATTGAAAAAGCCCTTCGAATCGATGAAGCCGATGCGGCCTTTCACGACATTCGCGGACACTGTTTCTATCAACTCAATAGGTTCCCAGAAGCTCTTGTTGAATTTGACCGAGCGATTTCAATGGATTCCGAACATTACTCCAGCTATTTGAACAGAGGTTGTGTTCACCATAACTTTGAGAATTACGAATTAGCGGAGCTCGATTATTCAAGCTACCTAGAACGCGTTACGACGAATGCCGAAGTATACCTTTACCGTGCCCAGTGCCGGATCGAATTAGAGAAATATCAGGAAGCATTGAACGACCTCGGTAGGTCGATCGAGTTGGATGATGGCGAGCCTGAGGCCTATTACGAAAGAGCCCGCGTTTTATGTACTGTCCCGGATTTTATGGCGGCCTTAAACGACATTGACGCCGCGATCGAGATGAAGCCAGACGACATCGACTATCGGGAGTTACGCTCATTCATCACGACTGAGATCGAACTCGGATAGCAGCATTTCTCGTTTCCGAGCGGGGTTCTCATCGAATATATGGCCTTGAGATTAGTATGATCCTGGGGCTATGCAAAAGAGGATAAGACGGGTCAACGCTAGGACTGACGCACTTTATATGTTCAAAAAGATCCTGATCGCAAACCGCGGAGAGATCGCCTGCCGGGTGATGCGTGCCTGCCGAGAGATGGGAATCGGCACGGTCGCGGTGTATTCCGAGCCGGACCGCGACGCACTCCACGTACGGATGGCGGACGAGGCGTATCACATCGGCCCGGCGGCCTCGGCGGAGAGCTATCTTCGCGGCGACAAGATCATTGATGCGGCCCGACGTTCGGGCGCCGAAGCGATCCATCCCGGCTACGGGTTTCTGTCGGAAAATGCCGCGTTCGTAAGGCAGGTGACTACCGCCGGGCTGACATACATCGGGCCGCCGCCGGAGGCGATGGAGGCGATGGGCGGCAAGATCTTTGCCCGGATAATTGCGACCGAGGCCGGAGTTCCGGTCGTGCCGGGGACGAATGAGCCGGTCGCAAGCCACGAACGGGCGATAGAGATAGCAAAGGCGATCGGCTTTCCCGTAATGCTCAAGGCCTCGGCCGGCGGCGGCGGAAAGGGAATGCGGTTGGTCGCGGACGAAGTCGAGCTTGGCTCGGCGCTTGACGCGGCCCGGAGCGAGGCGATGGCCAGCTTTGGCGATGAGTCGGTCTTTGTAGAGAAAGCGGTCGTCCGGCCTCGGCACATCGAGATACAGGTCTTTTCGGACACGCACGGCAATCATATCTACCTCGGCGAACGCGAGTGCTCGATACAGCGGCGGCACCAGAAGGTCATCGAGGAAGCTCCGTCGCCGATCAATTCGGCCGAGCTGAGACAGCAAATGGGCGAATGTGCCGTGATGGTCGCCCGGGCGGTCAACTACGTCGGGGCCGGGACGGTCGAGTTTCTGGTCTCGGACGTTGACCGTTCGTTCTATTTCCTTGAGATGAACACGCGGCTCCAAGTAGAGCACCCCGTAACGGAGCTTGTAACGGGCATAGACCTCGTCCGCGAGCAGATACGGGTTGCGGCAGGGTATCCGCTCTCGATCGGGCAGGAGGACGTCCAGCTTCGCGGGCACGCGATTGAGTGCCGCATCTATGCCGAAGACCCGGAGACGAACTTTATGCCCTCGCCAGGTGTGATAAAGCGGCTGCGGGTGCCGAGCGGGCCGGGCATCCGCGATGACGGCGGAGTTTATGAGGGCGGCGAGGTCTCGATCCACTATGACCCGATGATCTCGAAGTTTTGTGCCTTCGGCCGCGACCGCAGAGAGGCGATCGACCGGATGCGGCGTGCCCTGCGGGAATATGAGGTGGCAGGTATTAAGACGACGCTGCCGTTCTTTCGCGAGGTGATGGAGGACGAGGAGTTCATCAGCGGAGATCTCGATACAGGCTTCATCGGCCGCTTCAATGAACGACGCAAAAAGCCCGAACCGGATCAGGCCGAGAGCGACCTTGCCGCACTTGCCGCCGCTCTGTCTTACGCATCGACAAACACCGTACCCAAACCCGCCGCTAGTCAAACCGGCATCAGCCGCTGGCGGCAAGCGAATGATTCCTAAATTGTGAACAAGATACAACGTGAAAGGCGGCCGCTTGGAAGCGGGCCGCCTTTTTTCTCCCCAGATAAGATCTTCGATGGGAGTTCTTTTCTGCTGTTTTCTACGGAGCTACGAAATCGACACCGGCAATTTCTTCACTGACGGTGATCGTTCTCTGATTATTGAGGAACGTGTGACGCTTGTGAGTTGCAGTGACCATATAGATCGCTTCGGAAACGAGTCCTTCGACCGAGTAGTACCCGAAAGGATTGGTGATGGCCGAGTGGGATTCGCCAGTCGAAATGTTCACTGCGGTTATTCTCGTTCCGGAAATTCCCATACCCTCCGCGGTCAATGCACGACCCGAGATCGCAACCGGAGCAGACGAAGGCCCTGAGAACGGCTCAAAGCAAATGTTGATCTGATCAATCACTCCACCGCCGGGAGCCGTAAACGTGCCCGTATCACTTGCCGCCAAATTCGGGTACGAGTAAACATTCGTAAGTCCCGAAGGATTCGCTCGGATCGCTATGATCGAGACGAGCCGGTCGACGTTGGCTGGTGATGTCCAACTCAGATCCCAACCCGTGAACGATGTGTTGCCGACATTGTTGAAGGCGATAAACAAGTTCGTATTGTCGCCGAGACTTCCCGGGAAGTGCTGTCGAATCGGATTGATCCCCGTGATCAGCGACGCCGGAGCCGGAAAGGGCGGGATCGAATTGATAATCAATTCTGCCTCATTTGAGACCTGCGGAAACCGCGGGTCACCAGTATCAAAGATCTCCTTACAAACACTGTAGCCGTAGGTGACCTGGATCGGGGTTGGGGCGATCTGATCGGTGCCCAACGGTGCTTTAGTATCTTCACGTGTCAACAAGGTTTTTCCTACCGGAGCTTGCCTAGCGAACTGTGCGAAAGACGCCTGCGATAGCATTACCACGCAGACGGTAAAAGCCAAGTAACGGAATAACTGAATTCTTGCGAAACTTATCTTGGGGAAACTCATAACTCCTTAACTCCTCTTTAATGCAAAAGGGCACTCGGACCCAAATTACCGGACGGAAAGGCCGGTCCGGGGCTCTGCCAATATGTTAAACAATATGGAATGTTTAACAGATAAATTCAGACATGTCAACAAATATCAAGCCTACGCGAGCGACATTTGTCGTCGATCAGAGCTTCTATGCGTCTTATTCCGGGCCACGACTGGCTTCAAAACTCGAATGACTACGGAGCGACGAAGTCTACCCCGGCCAGATCCTCGCTAGCCGTCACGGTCCTTTGATTATTGATAAACGTATGTCGCTTATGCATCGCTGTCACCATATAGATCGCCTCGGCCTCGAGCTGCGGGACGGTGTAATAGCCGAAATGGTTCGTCACCGCTGATACTACCTCACCGGTCGAAAGGTCCATTACCTCAATACGGGTATAGGCGATCCCAGACCCATCGGAAGTCAGAGCTCGGCCCGAGATCGAAACCGGAGCCGACGACGGCCCGCTAAAGGCATCGAAGCAGAACGTAAGGTGGCTGATAGCATTTCGAGTTCCTTGAGTTGTGAATGACCCCGTATCACCGATCGATCCTGTGGGGTACGAATAGCCGTTGGCACTATTGCCGCCCTTTACGATCACGTAAACGATAAGCCGATCGATCTGATTGATCGGGCTAAGCGACCACTGCGTCATCGTTGCTCCTGACGAAGACACGTTCATGTACAGATTCGGGTTCGGAGCCAATCCGGTTCCGCCGGCGTCGTAAGTTCTTTTCGGAACCACACCCTGAGCCGTGAATGGAAATGAGCCATTTGGAAATTCAAAGTCGAGCTTGTATTCGCCCCACGCAGGATTAATGCTGGCACAGGTCGGATTTCCGGGCAGCGGATCTGGAGTCGGTGCTACCTCGGCACGTGTTTCGATCTTGGTGATCTTTGAATCTTCATCCGAGCTCTTGAACTGAGCAGCGGTCAAATTGACAAATACGAGTGTGCAGAGCATGAACGCTGCTGCTACCTTTGAAATTGTTCCATGGGGGAAACGCATAATTCTCTTTACTCCTAAACCGACAGTCTCCCTAAAGGAGAACCAGACTGGACTCATTCGGTGAACCGACGGGGGAGATCTCCGATACATCGGAGACGGGGTTTCCCCGCCGAGCCCTCGATCAAAGCCGCTAAACTTGTGCATTAAAGGTCATTACCGTTGGGCCTAACAAATTATTCTAAGTATGTCAGAAAAATCAAAAGTCCCAAGTTCGGTAAGTGTTAAAAGCTTTTCAAATAAACTCTCCGCTAATGCATGAAATCGAACCCGGTTGTGGTCGCTGTTAATCCTGCCCACAATATCTCGGACGTCGAATGCGTTCATTAGAGGACGTCTTTTATCATTCCGTTTGCCTGAGTATAGTGCCATTCCAGACATTTTCCAAAAAATACATTGACGTATTTTGATCCATCCTGACCGATGCCCCATTTACGCCTAAAAACGCAGATCAGACGCCGAAAATGTAGAACGCCCCGGCCGAAACCGAGGCGTTTTTTTATTACTGTTTTGCGGTTAGAAGGCGATCATGGCCATTCTGTTCGCTGAGATGCCTCGAAGTCGAGGCCGCTTATGTCGCCGTCGAGCGAGAATGTCCGGGTCGCCGGGGCGAAAACGTGCCGCTTGCTTTCATTGACCGAGACAGCATAGAAGCCAGAAACCGGTATTCCCTCAAATACAAAGTAGCCGAATGAGTTGGTCAACGCCGACCACTCTTCACCGGTCGAAAGGTTTAGCAGGGTCAAGCGAGAGGATGATATAGCCGAACCGTCGTCATTCAACACACGACCCATGACGGTCGCACCGGCCGAGGTTGGAGCGATCTGGCTACTTGTGAAGGTGCAGGTGACCGCTTCGCCCTCTTCGACAATGATGTTAGCGGTTTTTGTATTGAGATCGGTCGTGGTGTTCTGCTGATTGGGTAGCCCGCCGCCGGCGGTTTCGACACAGTTGATGGAGTTGAGCTGCCAGCCGTGCTTAATATCTTCGCTAACTGCTATCGTGCTCGAAACATTCTGGACAAATACGTTTGCGTCCACGTACCGGTCCTCGGGTGGGGCGTCGTTATCAACTAGCGTGAAAGCGGTCGCTCCGATGTTGCTGGCAGAGTACGTAAAGGTATCGGTGGATGCTGTTCCGCCGGTGGCCGTAAGGACCTGCTTGATTATCGTGACCGAACCTGGTGTCGGCGGCTGCGAATCGCCAAGCCATGAGTAAAGCATTTTGTTTGGCGTTACGGTGTCGAGCCCGCTGACAACACCGGATGTCGAATCGGCAAGAATGCGATTCTTTAAGGTCGTCGGGCTTGCGGTCGGATTTGCCTGAAGATAAAGTGCTGCGGCACCGGCGACCATCGGCGAGGACATCGATGTGCCGCTCATGCCACGAATTGCTGTGTCGCTCGAATGCCCGAGCGATGTGATGCCGGAGCCTGGAGCGAAGAGATCGACACACGTCCCCCAGTTCGAATAGGAAGCCTTCGCGTCATCGCTGCCGGTCGCGGCGACAACAAGTGCCGACGATGCGCTTGAAGGCGAATAGTTACAGGCGTCAAGGTTGCGATTGCCGGCGGCAACAACGTGCGTTACGCCCGAGGCGACCGAGCTGTTGATCGCGCTGTCAAGCGTAGTCGAAACGGCACTGACCCAGAGGCTCATGTTGACGACTGCCGGGTTTACGCGATTGTTCTTAACCCAGTTGACGCCGGTAATGATGTTTGAAACGAGTCCTGAGCCGCCGCAGGAAAGCACGCGAACGCCATAGACGTTTGCTTGCTTCGCGACGCCGTAGGTCGAACTTGCGACCGTTCCGGCGACGTGCGTACCGTGTCCGTGGCAGTCAATGCCGTTCTGGCCGTCGTTGACCGCGTCAAAAGCAACAGCCGCTCGCCCGCCAAATTCGACGTGGGTCGGGCGGATGCCGCTATCGATCACATAGACATTTACGCCCTGTCCGGTTTCGGAATAGGTAAATGCGCCATTCAGCGGTAGTCCACGTTGGTCAATACGGTCAAGCCCCCAGTCAGCAGAGCCCTGCACGTTGCCGGCATAGGCGATCATATCCTCTTCGACCAGCTTGACGCGCGGGTCGCGGCTGAGGCGCTCGGCATCTTTGGGGGACATTTCGGCCGAGAAGCCCTGAACGGCGCTTTCCCACACTTTATCGACAGCCGCGTTATATTCGGCGGCGATATTGTGCGAGACGGCGCTCATTTCCGCTTCGGTAGAAAACCCCTGAACCGAATCAGGATCAAATACGACAATATACCTTCCGGGGACGGAATTTTCGTGCTTGATCAGTTTTTCAGACTTACCCGAGGTTTGTGGTGAGAGAACCAGGAGAGCCGACATGGCGGCTATGCCTACGACAAGGACAAGAGAGAGTCTTTTCATTTTGGTTTGATCAGCTCCTAAAACTGAGATGGGGTACTGCGAGGCCTTTTTGAGAGGGGCGATAGGATCAACTCACGAACCGTGAGTCAGCTAACAATTTACAACGGTGACAAACATAACGCAACACTAATTTTTCAAATTGATCGACTGTGACGCGAAATGAGCGAAAATCGGTCAATCTGAACACTAAAGTGCAAGATTCACATTCGATCGGCGGTGGCTTGGCGTTAAACGGAGAAGGGAATAGAATGAAACGGCAAAATATTCTGTTATCTAATTATATTTATGGAAGAGCTTTTAGCCGGAATGGAAGGAAAAGAGGTCGATCTGGTGATCGGACCGGGCGTGACACTACGCGGTAAGGTAAAGTCTGTCGGCAACGGGATCGTTGTGATAGCTGACGAGGACGGGAAGACGTTCAACGTCTCGATCGCGCATGTGGCTGCCTTCGGCGAATCGACCCATTCGAATAGCCGGCCGGGCTTTATTGCCTGACGGGTACGTTACCCAAAAGCAGGAAAGCCGGAGAAGCAAAGTTCCCCGGCTTTCGAAAAGTTATGTTCGTGATGGCTATTTGGCCAGAGTATCGGCGACCGGCAGATCCAGTCTGCGGAAACCGTCAATTCGTTTTTCCCAATACCCTTTGAAAGGCGAGTACGTGATTCCTTTACTGCGCGAGGCGTGGTAGAAACCGTTCTCATCGGCAACGATGCCGATGTGGCCGAGTTTGTTCAGGAACACGAGAGTGCCGAATACGTAGCGGTCATCGCCGGTCACCGGAGTTGACATCGCCCAAAGCGAACGAGCACTCGTCCGTTCGAACTCGATGCCCGAGTCGCGGAAGACGGACCAGACGAATCCGGAGCAATCATAGGTGTACGGACCCTGTGAGCCATAGCGATACGGGATGCCAAGACGGCTGTTGATACCTTGAAGGATGAGGCTGGATGCGGAACCGCCATAGACCGTTCGGCGGGCGGCGGCCTTGTTCATCGCCTTGACCGGGCTCGATTCGCCGGTCTTTTTCACGAGCGGCACTGCGGGGACAACATTTACATCACTGGTAAGTACGGGGCGTTGTGAGGTTGAGCGGGTGACTACTGGCTGGGTTTGCGGAGGGGCGGGCGGTTGATTGATCGGCCGGCTCGAGACCGGCTTTACCACCCTTGGGCGGTCTTGGGCTACAACCGTAGCCGACGCAAAAACACCCAAACACAAAACGGACAACGCTATACGAACCAATGAATTAAACTTCAAACCTTATTTCTCCTGATGATCTTTTTTGCAGAACGCGGTTGCAAATGGCTCGTTGCCAAGAAGGGGTCGCAAAGCGAAGGTGGAATCAAGATCGATAACGATCAAATAATGCGTTCTAATTTTTTTCTTGTTTCTTTTGACGGCCGGCATGAAAGCAGGAAATGCGGGTCCCACGTTGCTAGCCAAACAATACCCTAGCATTTTCCATAGTTCGATTGCAAGAGCACCGGCAAAAGCAAAGAAAAGCCCCGACGAAATGCCGAGGCTTATATGTGAAAACTGTAACTTCAATTAGGCAGAGAACGACGTTCCGCAGCCGCAGCCGCCGGTGGCGTTCGGGTTCTCAAAGGTGAAGCCCGAGCCCATCATGTTCGATGTGTAGTCGACCACGACGCCATTCAAATACTGGGCCGAGAACATATCGACAAAGAGCTTGATGCCAAATTTGTCGAGGATGAAATCGCCGGCTTTCGATTCTTCTTCAATATTCAGACTGTACTGAAAACCGGAGCATCCGCCCGGCACAACGCGTACGCGAAGCCCGGCCGTTTCCGGCAGATCTTCCTCGCCGGCCAAAAACTTTTTGATCTCGACCGAAGCTGCTTCAGTTACGCCTAAGTCAATATTTGGTGCTGCTACTGCTGACATTCGTGTTCTTCTCCTTTTGTTGAAAAGGACCCGCCCTGCGAATCCTTACTTAATTGTAATCTTAAACATTTCTTGTTCAATTTACAAGCTTTGCAACCACCCTTTGAGGCAAGGCCCGCTATCCGCCATTTGACCAGACGAAGGTGACGGCGAGGAGGATGGCATTTATTCCGCCAAGTGCGCTCGAAGCAACCCAAAGTTTCCAGGTGAGCAGGGAATCGACACCCTGCTCATAGCTCGACATTACTCCGCCATCATCGCTGCTTTTCGGAACTGGCGGGAACCATGAGCGGAGAACCGAAAACGATGCCAGCATCGTGAACCCGAACGCGGGAGCGAGGAGCAATGCTGATCCTTTCGCCAAGAGAAGTTCGAGCCCAATAGCAATCGTTGAGACCACGTTGGGGATCAGAAAGATCGACAGCCAGGAAACAACATTGACGCCGATACAAATCATCAATACTCGCCGTTTCGATCGCGAGTCTTGGAGCGTATCCTCAAGCGAATCCGGTGCTTCGAGCCGATCCTCATCGAGAATGGCGGCGGAGAAGCGGGCGGCTTTGGTCTTGCCGTACCGCGACTCGGCGATTGCCTTTGCGGCTTTCTTTTCTATGACCTCACGGATCATGCGTTACTGCGTGAAAAGATCTTGAGTTCCGGTTTCATTGCTTCGATCGAGACGTAGCGGGCGACCTCTTCGGCAACCTTGCGGATGGCGGCGGCCTGCGGCGAATCGGGTGCCGAGGCGACGACCGGGCGGCCGGTATCGCCGCCCTCGCGGACCTCGAGCCCGATCGGGATCTGCCCGAGGAAATTGAGGCCGTACTCGGCAGCGATCTTTTCGCCGCCGCCTTTGCCGAAGATCTCGTATTTCGTGCCGGTATCAGGGGCAATGAAGTACGACATATTTTCGATAACGCCGAGCACCGGAACCGCGACCTGCTCAAACATCTTCACGGCACGGCGGACGTCAGAGAGCGAGACCTCCTGCGGCGTCGTGACGAGAACCGCACCTTGCACCGGAACGAGCTGGGCAAGCGAGAGCTGCACATCACCGGTGCCCGGCGGCATATCGACGATCAGATAATCAAGCTCGCCCCAGTTCACGTCCGTCAAAAACTGCCGCACGACGCCATGGAGCATCGGGCCGCGGAGGATCATCGGCTTATCAGGCGGAACGAGCACCGCCATCGAGATCATCTTTACGCCATAGGCCTCGATGGGCTTGAGCTGGCCGCCGACGACCTCTGGTTGGTCGTAACCGGTGCCGAGCATCATCGGAACATTCGGCCCGTAAACGTCGGCGTCCATGATGCCGACCTTTGCGCCGTTCTGTGCGAGAGCGACGGCAAGGTTGACGGCCACGGTCGATTTGCCGACGCCGCCCTTGCCGGACGAGATGGCAATGATGTTCTTGACGCCGGGAATTGCGACGTTGTTTGCAATGCCGCGGCCCTGCGGAACTTCGGCATCCATCGTTACCTTAACGGAGGTTACGCCCTCAAGCCCCGAGACGATCGTGTGTGCATCGGTTTCCATCTGCTCTTTGACCGGGCAGGCCGGCGTAGTCAGCACGACGCGGAACGAGACCTCGCCGCCGTTGATCACAACATCACGGATAAAGCCGAGCGTTACGATGTCTTTTCTAAGATCGGGGTCGATGATCTGCTTTAGCGAATCCAAAACTTGCTGTTCGGTAATTTGACTCATTGTTTATTTGGTTTCTGATACTTTTCGTAAAAAGCTATTCTATCAAATTCGGATATGGGATTGTCCAAGCGAAAACTCTTTGCATCGCTTTGCCGTGAGGCGGCGGCGTGTCGCGTTTGCCCGGAGCTTGCGGACAAGGCAGCGGTGCTGAGCGAATTGAACGGCACGCTCGGGCCGCGGGTAATGTTTGTTGCCGAGGCACCGGGGCGGCAGGGAGCCGACCGAACTCGGCGGCCTTTTTACGGCGACAAATCGGGCGAGAACTTTCAGAAGCTGCTCGATTCGATCGGGCTGACGCGGGAAGAAATATTTATCACGAACGCCGTTATGTGCAGCCCGCGGACCGCGACGGACGCGAACCGAAAGCCGACGCGGGGCGAGATCAGGAATTGCTCCGCATTTCTCAGGCGGACGGTCGAATTGATCGATCCACCGGTGATTGCAACGCTTGGGAATGTTGCTCTTGATGCGATCAAAGTATTGGAGCCACACGCGCTCAAACTTGCGGCCGATGCCGGAAGGCCCGTTGATTGGTTTGGCCGCGTGCTTATTCCGCTTTATCACCCGAGCCCGCAGGTCATTGCCGCCCAACGCGGGTTAGGTCTGCAGCTTGAGCATTTCGGACGGCTCGGCGAACTTATATAATCGAATCAAATGGATATAGATATCTACAACCACATCCGCACGGGCGGAACCGGGTATTACGAACATGATCGCGGGCTGATCGCCGTTTGGGGCAAAGAGGCGGTTCCGTTCCTTGACGGGATGATCACCAACGACATGAAAACGCTCGACGACGGGATGCAGATGCTGGCCGCGTTTCCGAATGCGCAGGGGCGGCTGCTTGCGGTCGTCCGAGTGCTTCGGCAGGGCGAGCGGTTCCTGATCGAGACCGAAGAGGCGACGCGGGAAAAGGTATACCAGAATCTGTTTCGGTTCACGTTTGCGGGTGATTTCTTTGTCGAGGACCTGACGGCTCAGTTTCGCTATTTCGAGTTTTTTGGCTACGTCCCGCCGATCGAGCTTGGCGAAGGTGGCGTTCGATACGAAGGCGGAAGAAGCGTCGGATGTTTTGTCGGTAGCGAGTTTGCAGACGCGTTTTTAGAGACTCTTGGCCAGCTTGAGGTCGTCTCGATCTCGGACGAGATCTATGAAACGCTCCGCATAGAAAACGGTATTCCGCTCTATGGCGTTGATATGGACGAGACGACGATCGTCCCCGAGCTCGGGCTCGACGGCCTCATCTCATACAACAAAGGCTGTTACATCGGGCAGGAGATCATCGCCCGAATTCACTTCCGCGGCCACGTCGCGAAGCAGCTTACCGGGCTGATCATGTCAGAACCCGGAGCGATTACGACCGGATCGGACCTGACATCTCCGGACGGCAAAAACGCGGGACGGATCACCTCGACCACCTACTCGCCGCAGCTCGAAAAGCATATTGCACTCGCCTTCGTTCGATACGATCATCTTCCTGAAGGCACGGAGCTGAAGATAGGGGAACACAATGCAACAGTAAAAACATTGCCATTCATCGAGTAGGATATTTTCATCGGGCTTGAAGTGCACGATTTGAATTGATTTTTCTTTTTTTCCTATTTCGTGGTTAATTACTTTCGGCGGATGGAGGAGCTTAAGGAATATGCATGAATTCGAAGATCCCGAAAAAATATATTTCCCTGCGGAAACATATCAGGTTGTCGGGGCCGCGATGGAGGTCTACTACAAGCTCGGGCCGGGATTTCTGGAAGGGGTTTATCAAAAGGCTTTATCCATCGAGCTTGGGATGCGTGGGGTACCTTTTCGAGAGCAGGCTCGGTTTCAGATCGAATACAAGGGCTATCCGCTGGATAGAGAATATGTGGCGGATTTCCTTTGTTTTGAGGAGGTCATTGTTGAGATCAAGGCAGTCAACAGCCTTTCGCCGATCGACTGGGCTCAAGTGATAAACTACTTGAAAGTAAGCCACAAGCGAGTCGGGTTACTCTTCAATTTCGGGAGCCACGGGCGACTGGAATGGAAGAAGCTTGTGATCTAGGCCCCTTTAGATAAACCACGAAAGAAGAAAATAAGAAAATAGGACAAAAACGTGAATGTTGCACAGATGAACAAAGGTGAGCTTGATATCGACCTACCGAATGCGAAGTTGGCTTATACGATCATTCAGTCGCTGCTGGAGGCGAATGAGGCTTTGAGCGATCTGCTGGTGGCAGCAGCCCATGCGCTGGATGAGGACGTGACGAAAGCACTGACCATGACCAGCGAATGGGAGAGGTACATGGAATCAAAGCGAAACATGGAAAACACGAAGCTGCAGATCGAAAAATTCACCGAAAATCTTAAAGCGCTTGAATCAGGTTCGAACGATAGCTTATAGCTAACGGCTATTAACTAACAGCTGTTCTCAATATGTACGATTTGATCATTATCGGGGCGGGGCCCGCGGGGATCTCGGCGGCGTTTGAGGCGAAGCAGGCGGGGCTCGATTACGTTGTCATCGAAAAGGGCCTGATCGGGAATACGATCTATAATTACCCGGTCGGGCTGACGGTTTTTTCGACGGTGAATGAGCTTGAGTTCGGTGAGGGCGACCTGAAACCGGCGAGGGAGAAGCCGACGCGGGAAGAGTTGCTTTCGTATTACGTGCGGTTTGTTTTGGAGAATGAGCTGGACGTGAGGACCGAAGAGACAGTTCTGGAAGTGCGACGCGAAGAGAACCACCCCGCCGACGAAGCGTCGGCACCCCTCCTTCGTAAGGAGGGGAGCTTTTGTGTCGTTACGGACAAGGGCGACTATGCTGCTCGGAATGTGCTTTTTGCGATCGGGGCGATGGATCATCCGCGGCGGCTGGGTGTGCCGGGGGATGATCTGTCAAAGGTTCGCGATCTTTTTCGCGAGACCTATCCCTGGGTGAAGAAAAAGGCACTGGTCGTCGGCGGCGGAAATTCGGCGGGCGAGGCTGCACTTTTTCTGGCTCAGGAAGGTGCCGAGACGACGCTCGCCATCTTTCGCGACGATTGGGAAAACACCGACCCGAAGCAGGGCTGCATTAAATATTGGGTCAGGCAGCCGCTTGAAGAGGAGCTAAAACAGCATTGCCTCAGCCTCTTTTTTCTGGGCAAGGTGGTCGAGATCCGCGAAAGCGAGGTCGAACTCGAAAGCGAATCCGGCGAACGCGTCGTGCTTGAGAACGATGTAGTTTTCGTGCTCATCGGTTCGGATGCCGACCTGACGATGCTCCGGTCGCTCGGCGTCGAAACCGAACGCGGAAAATACGGCGATGTTCCCGTCTATGACCCGAAGACCCACGAAACAAATGTCCCGGGGATTTACGTGGCCGGGCACTTCACGAACAAGCGCCACATCAAAGCCGCGATAGATGCACCGCGAAAGATCATCCCGGCGATCGCAGCAAAACTTCGCGAAGGTCAGAAGGCGGCCGGTTCATAACGCTTATCCGCGAACTCCGATTCAGCGATGACCATTTCCCAAGCTCAAGAAATACTGAAGACCCGTTTCGGCTACAACGACTTTCGGATGCATCAGCAGCCGGCGATCGAGGCCGTGCTTGCGCGGCGCGATTGCCTGCTCCTGATGCCGACGGGCGGCGGCAAGTCCGTCTGTTATCAGATACCGGCGATGATCTTTGACGGGCTTACGCTTGTCATATCGCCGCTGATCGCGTTGATGAAAGATCAGGTCGATGCCTTGCGGAGCTATGGCATCAATGCCGGGTATCTGAACTCGATGCAGACCGCCGCCGAACAGGTAGAGGTCTTTCGAGCTGTCCGGTCCGGCGAATTGAAACTGCTCTATGTCGCGCCCGAGCGTTTGCTTCAGAGCGGTGACCGGTTTCTCGATTTTCTCTCTACGATAACTGTCTCGCTCTTCGCAATCGACGAGGCACACTGCATCTCAAGCTGGGGGCACGATTTTCGGCCGGAGTATCAGCGGCTCTCGGTGCTGAAACGCGAGTTTCCCGGCGTGCCGTTGATCGCCCTGACGGCCACCGCCGATGACCTTGTTCGGGAGGACATTCTCCGCCATCTTTCGATCCCCGATGCGGATGTGTTTGTCTCGAGCTTTAACCGGCCGAACATTAAATACACGGTCGAGCCGAAGCGTGATTCGTTTTACCGGCTGCTGGAATTTTTACAGACGCGAAAGGACGAGAGCGGCATCGTGTATTGCCTTAGCCGTGCGTCGGTCGAACGGGTTGCCGAGGACCTTCGCGCCGAGGGCTACGCCGCGTTGCCGTATCACGCGGGGCTCGAAAGGAGCGTCCGCGAGCACAACCAGAATGCGTTTTTGAATGACGAAGCTAAGATCGTCGTCGCGACTATCGCGTTCGGGATGGGCATCGACAAATCGAACGTTCGGTTTGTTGTCCATATGGACCTGCCGAAAAATATCGAGAGCTACTATCAGGAAACCGGCAGAGCCGGGCGAGACGGGCTTCCGAGCGATGCGCTGCTGTTTTATTCGATCGCGGACGTGCTGAAACTGAAGGGATTCGCGGAGGTCGAAGGCGACGCGACGCAGAGCGAAGTGATGCTCAGAAAGCTTGACCAAATGGCCGAGTTTGGCGAGCTGCGGACGTGCCGGCGGCGGTATCTTTTAGCGTATTTTTCCGAGGCGTTCGAAGGTGACTGCGGGAACTGCGACAACTGCAATACCGAGTTCGAAACGTTTGACGGGACGATCATCGCGCAAAAAGCATTGAGTGCTGCCGTAAGGACCGGGCAGGTTTTCGGAACAGGCTATTTGGTCGACCTGCTTCGCGGGTCGAAGTCGCAGAAAATGCGGCTCGAACATATGAACCTCAAAACCTACGGGGTCGGTGCCGACATTTCGAAAGACGATTGGTTTTCGTATTTCAAGGACCTGACGGAGCAGAGATTCCTGCTCAAATCTTCGGGGCAATATCCAACGCTCTCGGTCACCAAAGCGGGCATGGAGGTTTTGGCTGGCTCGCGAAAGGTGGATCTGCACAAACTGACGCAAGTCGATCTTCGCCGAACGGCAGGCGAAGCGATGGATTTTGAAAAGGATCTTTTCGAGGAACTCCGCCGCGTTCGGATGCGGCTCGCAGACGGCGAGGACGTTCCGCCTTACGTCATTTTTTCCGATGCAACGCTGATCGAGATGGCGGCATTTCTTCCGCAGGACATGAGCGAGATGCAAAAGCTCTCGGGAATCGGGGCGTTCAAGCTCGATAAATACTGCCCGGCATTTCTCGAGGTGATCAAAAGCTACTCTGAAAAGAACGGGCTCGGGTCAAAGATCGACGAGCGACGCGGGCCGGTCCGTTCGGCGGCGAAGGCGAAGCGAAAGCCGACCGCGGGCGACACTTTTTCGACGACCTACAATATGTTTCGCGAGGGGAAATCGATCGCCGAGATAGCAAAGGTGCGAGGACTTGCGGTGAGCACGATCGAGAATCATTTGTGCCGGTTTATCGCCGATGGGCGGGTAAGGGTCGATGAGATCGTCGAGCCCGCGAAGATCGAGGCGATCCGAAAAGCACTCATCGAGCTCAAGGTCGAGAATCAGATCTCGCCGGTCAAGGAATACCTGGGCGATGATTTCAGCTACGGCGAGATTCGTGCGGTGATGGAAGACCTGATCAAGGAAGAATAAAATCCCCGGCAAGGCGTTAGCGATGCCGGGGACTTTTGTCTTTCAGAGACGAACAACTAGTTCTTCTCTGCGGGTTTTGCCATTCGGAGGATCATCTTTTGGTCCTTGAAGCGTTCGGCGATGTTGGCCGGGTTTACTTCAAAGGAAGTGACGTCGAAAACCTCCGTCGTGCGTCCGCCGGTGGTCGTGGTCCAGCGATAGGGAAGCTGAACGCTGCCGGTCGAGCGGAAGTCAGAGAGCTTGACGAGCGTTTCGGCAGTGGCGGGCTCGGATTCCATTCTGCGGGTAAAAACGACTACGTCTTTGGCGTCAGCCGGACCTTCGCCTTTGTTCAAGCGGATCACGTGCGGCATTGGGCCGCCGGTGTATCCGATGGCAACCGGGAGATTCGTGAATTTGTCGATGTGCATTCGATAGACCGAGCCGGCAAACGACGCCGCGACGATGTTCACGTGCGTTCCGTCAACGTTGCCTTCGCCCTCGAAGGTATATGAAACATCGATGCCCAGCGGAGCCGTCGCGAGAAGCATCAGGCCGATGCGGAGAAGTTCATTGTGACGAACGCCGCCGGCACGATGCATTACATGATTCTCCGCGCCTTCGCGGGCTTTCCACTCGAATTCGCCTTGCGGCACAGCACGAACGATCACCTTCTTGCCGTCTTCGGTCGTGAATTCGGCATTGCCCGCTTCGCCTCTCTTGAAGACGAATGTCTTGCCGTCCGGACCGACGACCTCGCCCGTTCCTGGTTCAGCCCTGCGGACAATGATCTTCTTTCCGTCCGACGTCGTAAATTCACCGTTGCCGCCATCGACCTTAAACTCGGCTCCTTCTCCCTTGCGGATGACGACGACGTCACGTTCCTTGATCACATGAGCATCGCCGGCCGCGGCCGATGGGTCACCGATCTTTACGCTCTTCTGGAGCTTATCGGGGAATTGCAGTGCGAGCTCGGTCTCGCCCTGCTCGGTGCGTTCCGTATCGCCGATCTTGATGGTGTGTGTTGAGCGGCCGACGATGACCATGCTCTGGACCTGGGCGATGGCCGCATCGCCGCCGATCGCCTGTCGCGCCTTGGCGACGATCTCAAGTGCCTTTTGGTCGGACTTGAAACTGGCTCCGGCCTTTTCTGCAATTGCGCCGAGTCCGGCGAAGAATATTGTTGCGACTGCGATCGTTGTTATGAATCGTTTCATTCGTGCCTCCAAATTATTTTGATCTTGCTCGCAGGCGGCAGCTTCTTCTCTCAGCATCAGGTCAGGAGGACTCAAGCTAGTATTGCCAACCGCCGCCTACGATAGAACCGATAATCGCACCGAAGCCGCGGCAAGTGGTTAAGAGAACGCAAAGAAATTGTAAAGGATGTAAAATCTGCCGAAAACGTATTGTCCGGCCTCCGCGCATAGTTGCATAATGAACTCAAAACGCGAGATCGTGCAACATCCCGCGTTCGATGGGAATGAAACGAACCTGGCTGCCATATCTTATCCTGACCGCAGTGATCGCCGTGTTGACGCTCTTTTTCGGGCTGCAGTATCGCTGGATGCGCGAAGCGAGCGAGGCCGAACGCGAGCGAATGCAGCGGCGGGCCGAGGCCGACACGAAGGCTTTTGCCGATGATTTTAATCGCGAGATACAGTCGATCTATTTCAATTTTCAGTTGAACGCCGAGGTTCTGAAAAGCGGCGACCTGACCGAGCTTAACGAGCGTTATGCGTTCTGGCTGGTGAAAACGGCGTATCCCGAACTCGTTCGCGAGATCATCTATTTGCCGGCTGACGCGTCGGCACCGCCGCGACGGTATGACGGATCAGCCGGGAAATTTACAGAGTTTGCGGCGGACGACCGGCTTGGAAGGATTCGGGAGCGAATCGCTTCGCCCGCGATGCGGCCGATGCCGATACTCGACGACCTGGATACGCTTGTGATGCCGGTCCACGCATTTGAGCGCCAGATACAACGGATCGTTGTTGACCGGATACCGCGCGTCGCGGCCATTGGCCGGACGGTCGAATTGCCGGAGCAGGAGCCGAAGAATGAAGGCCACATGGTCGTTCGGCTTGAGCGGTCGGTCATCACCGGCAAGATCTTGCCCGAGCTTGCGGCAAAGCATTTTCCGTCGGGCGATTATCGCGTTGCAATCGCCGACAAGAATGGCTCGCCGATCTTCGGCAATGTAGATCCGGCGGCCGAAACGGATGCGTCCGCTGGGCTTTACGACCTTCGCCCGAACACGATGATCTTTTTTGCGAATCGCGAGCTTGACCTTCCTCGGCGAATGGCCGCACCGGCAAACGTGATCGTCGATCAGCGGATCGAGAGCTCGACCATGACGACCTCGCCCTCGCCGGCACGTGAACGCGACAGCACTTTTACTTTCGAGATGCGAAGCAACGATGGTGTCCGCCAGCGAAGTGCGGTGATCGCAACTCCAGCGGACGAGCAGCCCTGGAAGCTGAACGTCACGCACGCCTCGGGCTCGATCGGTGATTACATCCGCAGCGAGGAGCGAAAAAACCTGGCGATCGGTGCCGGCATCTATTTGCTGCTTGTCGGAAGTATTCTTGCGATTACGATCTCGGCCAACCGGGCACGGACGTTCGCCCAAAAGCAGGTGGACTTTGTCTCGAGCGTTTCGCACGAGTTTCGGACGCCGCTCGCGGTCATTTATTCAGCAGGCGAAAACCTTGCTGATGGCGTTGCCCGGAGTGACGACCAGGTCGCCCGATATGGCGAATTGATAAAAGGCGAGGGCCGCAAGCTGACCGGGATGGTCGAGCAGATACTCGAATTTGCCGGAGCCCGTTCGGGCAAGCGGCGGTACAATTTTGTGCCGGCTGATGTCGGCGAGATCGTCAGAGATGTCGTGACCGAATGCCGGGGAGCGATCGATGGGTTGCCCGCTGAGATCGAGATCGAGGTTGCCGCGGCCTTGCCGATGATCAACGCTGATCGTACAGCTTTGAGCCTCGCTATCCAGAACCTTATCAACAATGCCGTTAAGTATTCGAACGGCACTCCGCGGATCGAGGTTGCTGCCGTGAACGGAAACGGGCGGGTTGCCATCTCGGTGAAGGATCACGGCATCGGCATCGCGGAAAAAGATCTCAAAAAGATCTTTGAGCCGTTCTTTCGTGCACGGCAGGTGGTCGATTCACAGATAAGCGGGAACGGTCTTGGTCTGTCGCTCGTTAAGGAGATAGTGGCGGCACACGGCGGTTCGGTCGAGGTCGAGAGCGTGCCCGGAAAAGGCAGCACGTTCACCATTTCGCTTCTGGCCGCCGCGGAGAAGCAATGAAGATTCTGCTCGTCGAAGATGAAAAGGGATTGATCTTAACCCTCACGGACCGCCTAACGGCCGAAGGCTATGAGGTCGTCTCGGCGGTGGATGGTGAAGCGGGTTTTCGCTTGGCGACCTCGCAGAGCTTTGACCTCATCATCCTCGACATAATGCTCCCGAAAAAGAATGGTTACGACGTTTGCCGCGACCTTCGCCGCCGCGGTGTTGAAACACCGGTGCTGATGCTTACGGCAAAGGGCGAGACCATCGATAAAGTGCTCGGGCTAAAGCTCGGGGCCGACGACTACCTGACGAAACCTTTCGAGGTCGCCGAACTGCTGGCCCGGATCGAAGCATTGATGCGGCGGTCGAGAAGCGTTAGCGGGCAGATCAACGGAGCGGCGGCGTTTGGCAACGTGACCATCGACCTCGCCCGTGCCGAGGTACGGCGATCGGGCGAGCCAGTCGAGCTTTCGGCAATGGAGTTCAAACTACTTCGGTTTTTGGTGGAGAACCGCGGCATCGTACATTCGCGGGATGAACTGCTCGACCACGTTTGGGGTTACGACGCGATGCCCTCGACCCGGACCGTGGACGTGCACATCGCCTGGCTTCGGCAAAAGCTAGAGGAAAATCCGAAACGGCCTGCACATATACAGACCGTTCACGGGTTGGGATATAAGTTTTGCGAATGAAGAGCGGGTGGGAGCCCTCACTCTTGTCTATTTGCTATCCGCTCGGAGAGCGACAATCGGAAGGAAGATAATTCCGTCGATGTCATCTGTCGGTGTCACCAGAAGCGGCGGGTAGTTCGCGGCCTTGCTGCTTACCGTAATTGTGTATTCAGTGCCGGCACTCAGCCCTTCGAAATTGAAGTATCCGAAGCTGTTCGTTATGAAGTAACGCGTCTCGTTGCCGTCGGTAATCGAGACAAGTGCAAGCGGAAGTGCAACGCCTTCGGCCACAAGGACCTGACCGCTAACACTTACCGGAGCGACAGCTGCTACTTCGACCGAGCCGATATCAACGTTGCCATTTGTTGTTCTGGAAACGCCGCGTTGATCATCGGTGACCGCAGCCGGCGGATTGTTGGCTTTGCAAGAAAGGTCACGAACGCAATTTTGCCCGCCATCGATCGCAGGTGAACCTGCCTGCGGAAGGAAGGTCTGTCCGAACCCGCCATTATCAGCCAGTGCACCAAGCAGAGGAGCAGTATTTAGAAGATCAGAGGCGACCCATCCGGTGCTTGTGCCGACGTTGCCGATGATGTTGTTGCCCTGCGATTGGAGTCCGCCCGTCGAATTCGTAATGTCCGGCGAGGCGGCAGTGCCGTTGTTTCCCGCAATAATCGTATTGCGAATAAAGAAATTGGCATTCGTCGTGCCTCGGTGGATACCGCCACCGTTGTTCGGAGCCGAATTTCCACTGATCGTTACGTTCGTAATTACGATCGATGAACCATTGATGTTCATCGCACCACCGCCGCCGGTTGTATTGCTTGTGTTACCGGAGAAGGTCGAGTTGGTGATACGCGCAGTTCCATTGACCTGCATCGCTCCGCCGCCGACCGAGCCGCCGCCGCTCAGGTTGCCTGTAAACGTAGTGTTGTTGACTGTCAACGTGCTGGTGCTGAAGTTTTGGATACCGCCGGCTGAACTACCGGTCGAAGTATTATTTGAAATGATACAGCCGTTGATCGTGAGCTGGCTGCCCGTACTGCTGTTTCTTATCCCGCCGGCCGATCCGGAGGTCGTGTTTCCAGTGATTATCATCGCGGTAAGGGTCATGGTCCCGGAATTCTGTATCGCACCGCCGCTATTGTTGTTGAACGTGCTGACCCCGTTACCGCCGGTCAAGGTCATACCGCTCATTGACGTTACTGCCCCGACCGTATTCTGAAAAATGCGGCTCGTGTTGTTGCCGCTGACCGTAAGTAGGTTCGCTCCCGGTCCTGTGATCGTCAGAGTACCGGCATTGTTGATAACGATCTCGGTACCGGAAAGTGTAATGATCTGTGGTGAGTCAAAAAGGCTCGAAAAGACGATCGAGTCGTCCGAACCTGCCGCATTCGCGGCGGCCACGGCTTCGCGGAGCGAGCAGTCGGCGTCACACGTGCCGTCGTTTGTATCAGCGGTCTTCGTGACGGTAAATGTTGCAGCTAAGGCGGAAACGCTCAGGAATGTGAGCAAAAGAAAAGCGGAAAAACCCGTCTTGATAGATCTCATTTTTTGTCCTCCAAATGAAAAGCCAAGGGTCGGCCCAGGCGAACGCGAGGTGCCCGAGCGGATCCCGCACAGATAGCCCAAAGAGAAAGGGCCGCCAGATACGAGTAATACAAAAGTACCCGCATAGTAGCCCAAAAATAAGAACTTTACAAAGTGTTAGAAATGCGGATCAGGGGATCGAGCAAAGACTATCGGAACACAAACATAACAATGGCGAGGTAATGCAGAACGCTGCCGCCAAGGACAAAGCCGTGCCAAATGGCGTGGTGGTGGCGTAATTTGTGCCAGCCGTAGAAGATGACACCGAGCGTGTAGCTGGCCCCGCCGGCTATCACAAGAGCAAGTGGCTCCCAGCCCAAGATCAAATAAAGCGGATGGACGACGAGGACGCCGATCCAACCCATCGCGAGGTACGAGACAACGCCGACCGCATTGAAACGACCGCGGAAAATGACCTTCATCGCGATGCCGAAGAGAGCGAATGCCCAAACGAAGGCGAGCAGCCCGAAGCCGAAGGAGTTACGCATCAGCAGCAAAAGAAAAGGAGTGTAGCTGCCTGCGATCAGGAGGTAAATGCAGCAGTGATCGACGAGTTGGAGCAGGTGCTTGCGGCCGGGTTCGACCTCTGAATGGTAGAGCGTCGATGCGGCGTAGAGAATAACCAGCGAGAGGCCGTAAACCACCGCACTCGCGATGTGCCAGCCGTCGCCTTTAATTACTGCAAGAGCGAGAAGAAAAACAAACCCCGCGAAGCTAAGCAAAAGCCCGAAGCCATGGGTGAGCGAATTTGCCACCTCATCAACGGAAAGTGCTTTTAAGCGAGCCGAGATCATCTTGATGCAATACTGCTCCGAAACATAACGTTCAATCGCTACTATACACAGAAACGGCCCCGAGATGTAAGTTCGGGGCCGCACTTAAGGTGTAATAGTTTTGTATCCGGATCAGAACTCCGTTTCGGACGTCGAACGGCTTCGGCGGGCGACTCCTGAGGCGTATGCCGCCTCTTCGACCTCGGCCGCAACAGCCTCACCGACGCGTCGGTCAAATACGGACGGAATGATGTAATCGGGATGGAGTTCGTCGTCGCCGATAATTCCTGCGATCGCATTGGCAGCGGCCAGTTTCATTTGTTCATTGATTCGCGATGCCCGGCAGTTGAGAGCTCCGCGGAAGATTCCGGGAAAGCAGAGCACGTTGTTGATCTGGTTCGGATAATCAGAACGCCCGGTCGCCATAACGGCAACGTGTCCCTCGGCCTCTTCCGGCATGATCTCCGGCACAGGGTTCGCCATCGCGAAGACGATCGGGTCGGTGTTCATCTTCTTGAGGTCGTCGACCGTGATCGTCCCGGGAGCGGAAAGGCCGAAGAATACGTCGGCTCCGGCGATCACATCGTGTACCGATCCGGTTTCTTTGTTGGGATTCGTGTTCCGGGCATACCAGTCCTTTACCCAGTTCATGTGTTCCTTTCGCCCGTCATAGATCGATCCGACGGTGTCGCAGCCGATGATGTTCTTCACGCCGGCGGCCATTACGATCTTCGAACACGCGACGCCGGCCGCTCCGATGCCATTGACGACGACCTTTATATCTTCCATCCGCTTGCCGACGATCTTCAACGCATTGATCAAAGCGGCAAGCACGACGACCGCGGTCCCGTGCTGATCGTCGTGAAAGACGGGGATGTCGAGCTCTTCTTTCAGCCGCTCCTCTATCTCAAAGCATCGAGGTGCGGATATGTCCTCGAGATTGATGCCGCCGAACGCAACGGCGATATTCTTGATGGTCTGGACGATCTCATGCGGGTCTTTGGTGTTGAGACAAATGGGAAATGCATCGACACCGCCGAATTCTTTAAAGAGCTGTGCCTTGCCCTCCATCACAGGCATCGCGGCCGCCGGGCCGATGTCGCCGAGCCCGAGCACCGCAGTTCCATCCGAGATGACCGCAACGGTATTCTTCTTTATCGTGAGATTAAAGACCTTCTCCGGGTCCTTATGGATGGCCTGACAAACGCGGGCGACGCCGGGCGTGTATGCCATCGAAAGATCGGAACGAGTTTTCAGCGGAGCTTTGGAGACCACCTCGATCTTTCCGCCGAGGTGCATCAGGAACGTTCGGTCGCTGACGTGGATGACCTCGACCCCATCTATGTCTTTCAGACATTCGATGATCTCTTTATCGTGGTTCTCGCTTGAGGCGTTGACTGTGATGTCGCGGATCAGGAAATCGCGGCCGACGCTTGCGATGTCGATGCCCTCGATGTCGCCGCCGGTTTTGCCGATGGCGGTAGTGACCTCGCCGAGCTTTCCGGGTTTGTTGTGGATCTTTACGCGAAGTGTGAGGCTGTAACTTGCGTTAGGTGATAAGTTGCTGAACATTGTGTGTGTGTAAAAGGTGATTATGGCGAATTCAATACTGCTTATCAAACGGGTTGCGGCAACCCTTCGGTCGGAATGGCACGGGGCGAATCTGCTATAATGGAATCTTCGGAGGTAGTGATATCAGTACTGTCAATGGCTTCGTAAAGGGGCTCAAGCACAATCAGCTCAAGCGGATCGAAAAGCTCGTGTCGCGGCGGGTGCCGCAGAATACAATCATCTCAAATGAATTGGCGCGTCAGATGTCTGAGATCTCGAACGAGACCGGAAGGCAGATCGGTGTGCTGATCAACCGCAAGGGCCAGGTCGAATATGTAATGGTTGGCGATGCGAAGAGCATCGAGATGCCCGACTTCGGCCGTTCGCGTGCGGGTTCGGGCCGCTTCCGTGGCCTTCGGTGCGTTCATACGCATCTGCAGAATGAAAAGCTGACGCAGGACGATCTTACTGACCTTGCGTTGCTCAGGCTCGACCTGATGGCGATAATTCAGGTCGATCGCAACACCGGCCTTCCGGGACTTGTCCACGCCGCTCATCTTTTGCCCGGAAATGCAGAGGCGATCGCAAGCAACGGCGACGCCGAGCCTTTCGCACTTCTTTCGCCGGCGATACCGGCAAATCTCGATACTGATTTTACCGAGCTCATCACGTCGCTTGAGAGCGAGATGGTTCGCGTTCGCAAAACTGCACGGAGCGGCCAGGGGGCTCGCGAACGGGCGATCCTTGTCGGCATCTCGACCGGAGCGGCGATGGACGCCGAGGAATCGATGGCCGAGCTTCGCGAGCTGGCACTTTCGGCGGATGTGATGGTCGTCGACACAATAATTCAGCGGCGTCCGCAGGTCGACCCAAAGACCGTGCTTGGCCGCGGTAAGCTACAGGAATTGCTGATCCGCTCGATGCAGCTCGGGGCTGACCTGATCGTCTTCGATCAGGAGCTCTCGCCGGCACAGGTCCGCGAGATCTCGAAGGTGACGGACCTGAAGGTCATCGATCGCCCGCAGCTTATTCTTGACATCTTTGCCCAGCGGGCTCAATCGCGGGAAGGTAAGCTGCAGGTCGAACTCGCCCAGCTTCGATATATGCTTCCGCGGCTGATCGCCGGGCAGGACTCGGCTTTCTCGCGGCTTGCCGGCGGCATCGGCGGCCGCGGCCCGGGTGAAACAAAGCTCGAAACCGACCGCCGGCGCGTCCGCGACCGCATCTCTCAGTTAGAGAAGCAGGTCGAAGGGCTCGCCCGTCAGCGGCAGGAGCGGCGAAAGGCCCGCGTTCAGCGCGATCTTCCGGTCATCTCGCTGATCGGCTATACGAACGCAGGGAAGTCGACGCTACTCAATATACTGACCCGCTCCGAAGTTTATGCCGAGCGAAAGATGTTTGCGACACTCGACCCGACCTCGCGACGGCTGCGGCTGCCCGAAGAGCGGGAAGTGATCATTAACGATACGGTCGGGTTCATCCGCGATCTTCCGAAAGACCTGGTCGCCGCATTCCGTGCTACGCTCGAAGAAATACAGGAAAGCGATCTGCTGCTTCATGTGGTCGATGCGGCAAACCCGCGGGCGCTTCAGCAGATCGCTTCGGTTGAAAAGATCATCGGTGAACTGGGCTATCATGAACTTCGCGAAATCGTTGTGCTGAACAAGGCCGATGCCGCTTCTCCGGAGGCTCTCGACGAGCTTCGCCGGCAAGTAACGCTTGACAGCAACCGCGATTGCGTGGCAATTTCAGCTATTCGCGGTGAAGGGCTCGGCGAGATGCTCTCGAAGATCGGAATGGCGATCGGCTCCTCGGAACTCGCGGCAACGCATTCGGTCTAAAAATCGGGGCGGAACTATGAAGCAAAAGATGGAGGACCTGCGATCTCCCGTTGGCCGCTACCTGACAAAGGCGGGGGACGAGATGCGCGCCCGCCTTGAGAAACTCTCGTCCGCTCAGCGGTTTTGGATCGGCTTTGCCATACTCGCGTTCGCAACGACCCTGCTGATCGAGAATCCTTTTTCGCGCCCGATCGGCGGATCCGGCTATAAGGCGGGCGACGTCTCTCGCGATACGATAATTTCGCCCGCTGACATCTATTTTGTAGATGAGGCCGAGACCGAGCGGATCAAGCAGGTTGCCCGCGATGCGGAACGCCCGATCTTTGTCTATGAGCCCCGGCGTGCCGATGAAGCTGTGCAGAGCTTTCGCTCCGCCTGGGAGGACTTGCAAACGAAAGTAGCCGCGGCACCGCCGGCGAACCGCGCAAATGCAAATGCCAACGCCGCTCCGGCAAGCGTTGCCTGGAGCGGGCCGGGCGGAGCCGAACTCGGGAATATTTTTGCTAGTCGGCGGTTCAGTGCGAACGAGATCGAGGCGGTAACGCGGCTGCTGCGTGAGAATTCGGGCGGCGATATTTTCGGCGACCAGGACCGGCAGTTTCTTCAGGGTGAGATAATTATCGTTGACCGCCAGCGGCCGACCGAGATGCGGCAGGCGTCGCGGCCAATGACGACGATGACATCTCTATCAGATGCGCGAGCCAGGCTGAAAGAGGGAATCGGTGAGATCCGCAGCCTGTCCGAAGAGGAACGCGAAGCATTCTACGCGGCGACCGCTCCGCTCTTGCAGCCGAGTGTTGTTTACGATAGCTCCGCGACCGAAGCCGCAAAGCAGGCCGTGGCCGAAGGCGTCGCGCCTGTTGCGGTCTCGCTCAAACGCGGCGACCGGGTCGTTACGCAAGGCGAGACGATCTCTCCGGCCGTGCTTACGCAGATCTCGGCGGTCGAGAATTACTACGTGAACACTCGCATTTGGAACCGCTTCTTTGGCTTGCTTCTGCTTATTTCGGCGCTTTATTGGATCGCCTGGAAGTTCATCGAGCACCGCGGGATCGTGCCGCGGCTTGCCCTTTCGCAGTTCAAGACGTTCGCACTTTTTGGCTCGCTAACCCTTACGCAAGTGCTCCTGATGGCGATGTTCTTCCGGCTTGCCGAGTTCACGGCAACACAGAACATCAGGCCGCCGATGAACGACCCGAGCATCTGGGCGTTTGCGATCCCCTTCGCCTTCGGCAGCCTTGTTATGACGCTGCTTGCCGATCGGAGAACGGCCCTGTTCACCGGTCTTTTCTCGGCGGTGCTTGCCGGCTTTCTGGCACCCCGCGGATTTGAGTTTACGGTCTATGCGATCATCGCTTCTTCGGTCGCGACCTACGGCATCGGCCGATACCGCAGCCGGCAAACTGTCACGCTCGCCGGTGCGATGGTCGGTGCGGCGAGTGCCGGAGTTGCGGTCGCCCTGATCGCTTTCACGCAGCAGCCACTTATCCTAAATACGATCGTGCTCTCGATCGCCTGCGGGCTCGCTAGCGGAGTGCTGACCGCGGCCTTTACGGCGGTTCTGCTCCCGGTTTTCGAGAACGTCTTCGGTATTCTGACGGACGTAAAGCTGCTCGAGCTTTCAAACGCCGACCTCCCGGCACTCGGCCAGTTGGCCCTGCGTGCTCCGGGCACGAACCAACACTCGCACGCTGTCGGCCAGCTCGCCGAAGAGGCCTGCCGCGTTGTCGGTGGAAACGCCCTTCTCTCGCGGATCGGTGCCCTTTATCACGACATCGGGAAATCAGCGGCGCCGGAACACTTTGTCGAAAACCAGCTCGGTAAGAACCCGCACGACCGGCTGAAACCGGCCCAGAGCGCGAAGATCATCATTAGCCACGTGACCTACGGCGTTAAGCTTGCGAAGGAAATGGGCCTGCCGCAGCGGATCATTGACTTTATTCCGCAGCACCACGGAACGCGGACGCTCCATTATTTTCTCAAGAAAGCACAGGCCGAGGCTCGCGATGAAAGTGAGATAAGCGAAAACGATTTTCGCTATCCGGGGCCGAAGCCGCAATTTCGTGAGGCGGCGATAATGATGATCGCCGATAGCTGCGAGGCGGCTGCCCGTTCGCTGGCCGAGCCGACACCGGAAAATATACGCTTTATCGTAACGAAGATCATTGACGCCATCGTCAGCGACGACCAACTCGACGAATGTGACCTAACGCTCCGTGAACTGACGCAGATCAGGGAAGCGATGATCCGTTCGCTCGTCGCGATCTATCATTCGCGAATCGATTATCCGGGCTACACGCCGCCGCAATCGGGGCAATATAAAATAACGCCGGAAGACCTTGATAGCGAAGAACGCGGGGTGAGATATATGGATCCTGATGACATTCCCGTCTCGCCGGGCGGCGAGATCGAGGACGAAGCGATCGACCGCTCGCATAAACCAGACCGCGCGGAAAATAAGGCAGACGGTTCATCAGCTTGAACCGTAGAGCAGATCGAGAATAAAGAAAATGGGCTGAAGGTAAGTTACCCTCAGCCCATTTAACTTTGTTCTTAGCGAAGCGATCAGGTGTTGATCAGTTCCTTGAGTTCTTTACCGGGTTTGAAATAGGCTACCCGTTTTGCCGGGATATCAACTGCCGCTCCGGTCTTCGGGTTTCGGCCCTTTCGCGAATTGCGTTCGCGAATACGGAAACTCCCAAATCCGCGAAGCTCGATCTTCTCACCCTCGTTCAGTGAGTGGATGATGCTGTCAAGTACTATCTCTACCAGCTGCTCCGCATCTTTTTTCGTGAGTTCCGCTTCAACCGCGACACGCTCGACAAGGTCTGCTTTTGTCATTGCAAAGTCTCCCGTACTGTTTGAAAGCGAACGGAACTAGGCAGTCTTTTCGTCTGCTGCTTCGTCGTCGCCCGATGATTCGGCTTCGATGGGAGTTTCGGCTTCGGTCGCCGGTTCTACGGTTTCTTCAGCGGCCGCTTCCGCAACCTCGGCCGTTTCTTCGGCGGCGGTCGCTTCGGCAACTTCCTCGTCAGCCTTTACTTCAGAGGTCGCTTCTTCGGTTTGCGTTTCAGAAACCTCTTCGGCCGGAGCTTCTACCGTTTCTGCTGTTTCAGCCACCGGCTCTTCAGCTGCTTCTTCTGCTGAAGGCTCAGGAGCGGGCTGTTCAACCTTTTCTTCTGCTGCAGGCTCGGCCTTTTTATCTGCTTTCTTATCGGCTTTCTTTTCCTCAGCCGGCTGCTGAGCGGCCGAGCCAAACTTCAGATTCGCCAGTTCGCCGAGCGAAGCCATCCCGCCCTTCGCGACGCTTGTGTACTGGCGGGTATCAACGATCGGTTCGTCGTCCTTGCCGACCGAACGATGCGATAGGCCGATCTTCTGCTCTTCGTTCTCGATGCGGAGGATCTTAAAGTCCATCTCCTGGCCGAGTTGAACAACGTCCTCGGCTTTTTCGACACGCTCGTCGGAAAGTTCCGAGATGTGGCAAAGCCCTTCGAGCCCATCGCCGAGTTCGACAAAAACACCGAAATTGGTGAACCGCGAAACCTTACCGCGAATCGTATCGCCCGGTTTGTGCGTTGCGATGAACGACTCCCATGAACTCGGTGTGAGGTCCTTCATCGAGAGCGAGAGACGCTGCCCGGCAATGTCGATGTTCGTCACTATCGCATCGACTTCCTGGTCCTTCTTCAGAAGTTCTTTCGGGTGCTGAAGCTTGCGGCCCCAGGTGATGTCCGAGATGTGAACGAGCCCATCGATGCCGTCTTCGACCTCAACAAAGGCACCGAAGTCCGTAAGATTGCGAACCTTGCCGCGGATCTTTGTGCCGACCGGGAAGCGGGCAGCGACGGAGTCCCAAGGGTTGTCCTGCATCTGCTTCATGCCGAGACTGATGCGGCGTTCGTCGGTGTCGACACCGAGAACCTGAACTTCGACCTCGTCGCCGCGGCGGTGAAGCTTTTTGGGGCTGCCCGGACGCTTTGACCATGAGATCTCGGAGACGTGGACAAGTCCTTCGACTCCAGGCTGCAGTTCGACAAAAATGCCGTAATCCGCAACCGACGATACCTTGCCCGTAAGCTTTGTGTTGACCGGGTAGAACTCGACGACAGTTGACCAGGGGTCAGGATGAAGCTGTTTATAACCGAGCGAGATCTTTTCTTTCTCGCGGTCGAGCTTGATCACCTTTACCTGAATATTATCGCCGGGCTTGAACATCTCGCCGGGGTTCTGGATCCTTCCCCACGACATATCTGTTACGTGGAGAAGCCCATCGATGCCGCCGATATCGACAAACGCACCATATTCGGTAAGGTTCTTGACCGTTCCTTCGATGACGTGGCCGACCTCGATCACAGCGAGGGTTTCTGCCTTCTGTTCATTGATGACCTGGTCAGTAATCACCTTTCGCGAGAGAACGATGTTGTTCCGCTTGCGGCTGAACTTGATTATCTGAGCTTCGATGTCCTGGCCAATATATGCGTCGAGATTACCTACCGGACGCGAATCGATCTGCGAGCCCGGGAGAAATGCCTCAACACCACCGAGGTCGACATTGAGCCCGCCCTTGGTCTTGCTGACGATCTTGCCGACTATCGGCTGCTCATTCTTATAAGCTTCCTCAATATCGGCCCAAATCTTTCTGTTAGCTGCATCGTCGCGGGAAAGCAGCGGCGGAGCATCTCCGGTCGAGATGTTCCTGATCATCACTTCGAGAACGTCGCCGACCTTTACGGAGTCTGGGCCATCAGGAAATTCATCACCCGGGATGATCCCTTCGCTTTTGTAGCCGAAATCGACGAGCACGCCATGGTCGGAGACACCGACGACCTTTCCTTCGACGATGTCGCCGGAGTGGTACGTCACCTGGTCCTGCTCAAACTGCTCAAGTATCGCGCCAAAGTCGATGTCATTCGAGCCCAACGCCTCATCAGCGGCCTCAATTGCCGCTTCAGCTTTTGCCGTTTCTGCTACTTCTTTTGCCGCGGCGGTGCCGTTCTCGGTTTCTTCCGCTGCTTTGTTAACCTCAGTTGCCATTAAGTGTGTTTAAACGTTCCTGTAAATATTGATTGCCGCAATTCTTTACCTGAATCCGACTTTGCCAGCGGCTAGGGCAGGGCGGATAACGAACCTTGATCTTATGAGATACCGTAAGAGCGTAGGCTCTGTTCCAAGCCTGCCCATTTGTTGTTCCATCAGAGCTTCGAACAAGCGGAGAGCAGGCGTGTTCAGGTAAAACTAAAATTTACACGCGGGTAGTCCTAGGTGTCAAGGTTTAGAACCCGAAAAGTGTTAAAAAATCGGCACTTCCGGCTATGAATCAGCGTTGGGACGCCGACGTGAAAATACGAAATGGCCGGCGGGTCCGGCCATTTCGTGAAATAGCGGGCGTAGTCGTTACCGGATGATAAGGTCTTGAATGGTTCCGACGCCGCTTGCCTTCTCCATCGATTCTTTCGCCATGGCGGTCGTATTCTGGATGCCGGCGAGCCTGAGTCGAAACTCGTCCGGATTGGTCGAGCCGCGAAGTGCCTCTTCGAGCGTGATAAGCCCCGAAGAATAAAGGTAAAAAAGCGATTGGTCGAAGGTCTGCATACCGTATTGCGACGTGCCAGCGGCTATCGCATCCCGGATCGAAACGGTCTTTTCCTCATGCAGAATGTAGTCGCGAATGAGCGGCGTCGAAATAAGCACCTCGACCGCCGGAATACGGGCGTTGCCCTCGGTTGTCTTCATCAAACGCTGCGAAATTACCGACTTCAGAAGCCCGGCAAGCTGGATGCGGATCGATTTTTGCTGAAACGGCGGAAATGCCGAGATTATTCGCGTCAACGTCTCTTGTGCATCGAGCGTATGCAGCGTCGAGAGCACGAGATGGCCTGTTTCTGCGGCTACGAGAGCAGTTTCGATGGTTTCAAGGTCACGCATTTCACCGACGAGGATAACGTCCGGGTCTTGCCGAAGGCTGCCGCGGAGGGCTTCGGCAAAGCTGCGCGTATCGACATCGACCTCGCGTTGCGTGATGTAGGATTTCTTGTCCTTGTGGAGAAATTCGATCGGGTCTTCGATCGTGACGATGTGGCAATTTCGGACCTCATTGATATGATCGACGATCGCAGCGAGGGTTGTCGATTTACCCGAACCGGTCGTGCCGGTGACGAGAATCAGGCCGCGCATCTCTTCCGAGACCTTGTTCAGGATCGGCGGCAAGCCGAGCTCGGAAAAGTTCGAGATCTTGTCGGAAATCACGCGGGCGACGATGCCGATCGAGTTCCGCTGCTGGAAAATGTTGACGCGAAATCGTCCGAGACCCTTTACGCCGTAGCCGATATCGACCTCGAAAACGTCCTTGAAGTGCTGCTTTTGGCGGTTCGACATCATCGAAAACGCCATTTCGAGCGTCTCTTCTTGCGTCAGCTTGTTCGACCCGCCAAGTAATCTGAGTTCGCCATTGACGCGAATGACCGGCACCGCACCGGCCCGCAAATGCAGGTCGGAAGCACCGAAGCTCATCGCCATCCGAAGGAGATCGTCAATTCTGTTGAGCATATTTACTGCGGAAAATGGCAGGCTTGCTGCAAGATCAGCCGTATCCGGCCGCATTTCCAAAGTGACTAACTGTGTGAACCGGCGGATCGTTGCCGGGATCGTGGACAGGAGTGAGCCGCTGCATTTACAACATACGACGGCTAAACACAGTTTAAACTGTTTGGGCGGCCGAGGTCAATGCTTTTTTGCCGTATTTTCCTTGTATATCCCGCGACTGTTCGACACTTTGCTGCCATCGTCGTAGAATTGGCTTGAAACTATGACCTTTGGCCCGCGAATCGAGAAAATAGAACCAAATTTTGCCGCCGGCGATGGATACGTCCATATTTTCACGGCCGGCCTTTCGATCGAGCCGCGAAGCCTGCGGGTGACGATCGGCGGGGCTGAAGCCGTTATAAAGGCGGCGGGGCCGAAGCGGATCATTGTCCGATTGCCGGAGGCCTTTTCCGGCGAGCCGGAATGCGTGGTCGAGTCGGGCATTGATATCACACCGCCTTTTCGGCATGGCTTTGCAAACCATCTCACCGAAGGGCTTCACAACGTCAGCTCTCCGGCGGTCGACCCGGCGACCGGAGCAATCTACGCCATGCGGTCGGGCAGCCGCGGAATGCAGCTCGTGAATACGCTCTATCGCGTTGAGCCCGACGGATATTTAGACGAGCTGCCGGTTCAGGTGATGAACCCGAGCGGGCTCGCCTTTGGGCCGGACGGCAAACTCTACGTAACGAACCGAGCACTTGGCGAGCTTTACGTGATCGATAGTGACTTGGAGGCAACGCGGATCACGACCGGGATGGGCATCGCGACCGGAATCGCGTTTGATAAGGAAGGAATGCTCTACGTCGGCGACCGCTCGGGTACGATCTATAGGTGTGAGATCGGCGGAATACCGGAGCATTTTGCTCAGGTCGAGCCCTCGGTTGCGGCGTTTCATCTGGCGTTTGGGCCGGACGAGCGGCTTTACGTGACGTCGCCGGGGCTTGCGAGCCGCGACGCCATTTACGCCATCGATAGGGATGGCACGGTCGAAACTTTCCTCCGGGCTTTTGGCCGGCCGCAGGGGCTTGCGTTTGACCGCGACGGCAACATCTATCTGGCCGCGAACTACCAGGGACGGCAGGGCATTTTCCGCGTTTCGCCGGCGAAAGAGGTCGAATGGATCGCATCGGCCCACGCCCCGGTCGGGCTTTGTTTTACGGCGAAGGGCGAGATGATAGTTGCCACGCATCACGAGCTGTACTCTTTTGACGCCAATATTTTAGGCACCCTCGTTTAGACAATGAAAAGACTTAGTTTTGCCTCGATCGCGATCGGCTTTTTGCTGTTCGTTTCGTGCTCCGCGGAGCGTGCGGCGAGTACGGCTACTTCGTCGGCCGAAAGTACGCCAACACCAACTCCGGCGGTCACCCGCGATGCCGAACTCGAGCGTGCGTTTGCGGAGATTGTGAAGGATTCGCAGGGGCGAGTTGGCGTATATGCCCGCGTCGTCGAAACGGGCGAATCGGCAGAGTTCAATGCGGACGAGCGGTTCGCGATGCAGAGCGTCGTCAAAGTGCCGATCTCGATGGCGGTCATGCAAAAGGTCGTTGCCGGGGAACTGGAACGCAACGCAAAGATCAATGTCGGCAAGGACGAGCTTGTCCCTTCGCGGATGCATTCACCATTTCGCGACAGGAACCCAAACGGCGGCGAAGCCACGGTCGAAGAACTCATCGAGCTTGCGGTGAGCGTGAGCGACGGCACGGCGTCGGATGTGCTTCAGCGGGTCGCGGGCGGAGCGGAAGGCGTCCAGAGCTATATAGATTCGCTTGGCGTTGAGGCGATGAAGGTCCGCTACACTCACAAGGAGTTTTCGAACAACAACGAGCGGCAATACGAAAACTGGGCGACGCCGAAAGCCGCGGTTCAGCTTCTCGACTCGCTCTGGAAACAGAATGGGCCTTCAAGGCCCGACTTCAACAAACGAGAAAAAGAACTGCTGTTGCTAGCGTTTATGTACAAAACCCCGACCGGCCCCAATCGCCTGAAGGGGCTTTTGCCGGCGGGCACCCTGGTCGCTCACAAGACAGGAACTTCAGGCACGGTTGACGGCGTAACGGCCGCCACCAACGACGTCGGCATCATCACGACACCGCACAACCGTCACATCATCATCGCAGTGTTTGTCGGCGATTCGCGGGGGGACGAAAAGACCCGCGACGCGGTCATTGCCCGCATCGCAAAAGCCGCGTGGGATAAATGGTCTGTCGGCGGTTAACCAAGAATATCGCTGACTGGAAGGTTGAGGGCGGGCAGGGTTTCGGAGACGGCAGTTTCGCCGCGGAGAAAGATCTTGACGATGCCGTAAGCCGTTTCCTTCGGCGAGAAATGGACCTCGACGTGTTCCGATTCAAGGTCGATCAGCCACGTTTCAGGAATGCCGGCTTCAGCATATTTCGGCAGCTTTCTTGAACGGTCAAAGGCGATGGTTGAATCGCTCACCTCAATGACCAAGGCCACATCTTTGCCGGTCGGCAGTTCATCGATATACAGGTCTGCACGGCGTTCAAGCAACGCAATGTCGGGTTGCGGCTCGCTGTCATCTGTAACGACGATCGGGTTCTGAACGCTCACTATAAAACGATCGGAGAAACCTCGGTTCAAGAACTCCGACAAAAAATTTACGCACCTAACGTGGCGGCTTCCAATTGGTGACATCTCAATGATCTCTCCGTCGATCAGCTCGACCCGATCATCGGGCGCGAACGTACCGCGTTCCGCCATTATGTGATAAAGCTCAACGGAGATCGGATAGTGTTTTACCCTCGGCAGCATTCTTCCCGAATTATAAACGGAACCCACCAAAAAAAGAAGACCCTCGCGGCCGGGACGGCACTTCAGCTATTGGGGTGCGGCGTTAGGTCCACCGGAATCAGGTAGTCGTCACCGCTCTTCTCGGTTATGTGAAGGACTTCGAACCCACCTTCGTCACGAAAGTAATGAGCAAAGTGGCCAACCGGTTTTGGACGTCGGGATTCATCGTGGTATTCGTGAGCCCTTCGCCCGTCCGGGGTGTCTGGGAAGGCTATGCTGATCCCCGGATTTCTGTATTCCTTATAGCTTTCGCGCCGCGACTTCTCTGAAAAAATATATATAGAAAGTTTCTTGGGCTTTGGAAACTTCATTGAAATTTCTTTTACCAAGCTCGTTGCCGTGTTTGAACTAAAGTCTTCCTCATTAACGAGGACATATACCGTTCGTATGGAAAAATACTTACCATCCCATTCGTTTTCGATTTCGACAGGATCAAGTATGAACCGCTTCGTTCCCGAATCTGCGATCTGTGCGGCGATGCCGGGAATGAAAAAGATGATTGCGACAAACGATACGATTATCTTGTTCATGACTATTCTAATCCATGCAACTTTTTGCTCGGGCATAACTTGTTTGCCCCATAACGAAACAGGCCTATCAAAGAGAAAACAAGAATGCCCAAAATGGGCACGAGGATTGAAGATACCCAAAGGAATATCAGCAAATGCCGTTCGAGAAAGATCGAGAGGTCCGATGAGTCTACGTGACCATCTGTAGCGTAATTTTGGAGGCCTTTGTAGCTCACCCAGATGAAAGAGCCTAAGAAGGCGATGAAAGCGGCTGACAATAACGGGCGAGTGGCCATCTTGGACTGCGAAGAAATCAAGATCAATCCAAAAAACACTGAGACGCCGACTATCCAATCCCGAAAAATCATGGAATAGTCAACGACTCCATCGAATCGTCCATAGACCATGAGGAACTGAATGATCGAGAGCGAAACGACAGCAGCCAACAGGTCGGGCCAAGGTTTGTATTTTCGTGTGCTCATAAAGACTCCAGGTTGATCGATGCGAACCCAGGAGAAGCGATTATTTTCCCGCTTCTAAAATGGCGAGAATCTCGCGGCGTTTTTCTTTGTCCTCGATGGTCGCTGCGAGATCGGTTGCGGATCTGCCGTCCTTGGTTTTGGTATCGCGTTTTATGCCCGCTTCGAGCAGTAGGCGGAGCTTTGCCGGTTGTGCATTTGAAACCGCGTAATGGAGAGCAGTCTTGCCCTCAGCATCTGCTTTTTCCAGATCGGATTTATAACTAATCAGCAATTGAACGGTCTCTGTGCAATCAGACGAAAGCATAAGAGCGGTTTCGCCCCTGACTGTTCGGGTATTTGTATTCGCGCCCCGGCGAAGTAATAACGACAGGGCTTCAATTTTGGACGCGCCCGCGGCGATCATGAGAGGAGTGTATCCATCAACTGAAGCAGAATTAGGATTTACACGACCGTCAAGTAGTGCCTCGGCAACTTGCAGATGTCCCAAAGCACTCGCGACATATAAGGCCGTTTCTGCATCCTCGCTGTTTGGGCTTACACCAACCCGCAATAGGTACCGAGAAATGTCGGCTTGGTTCGAGGTTGCTGCGATAACGATTGGCGAAGATCCTTTCCACCCGCGAACTTCGCCGGAAATCGGCACGCCGGACTCAACTAGAAGTTTCACGCAGTTCAGGTCTCCTTGTGAAATCGCGCTACGCAGTAGTAGCTCTCGTGATTTTGGGTTTTGATGTTGTAGTTCGCATCCCCTCAGGATTCGGCTGACTACATGGGGAGCACTGCCAAAGTGAATTCCCCGTAAAAGCCGAGTGGGAAAGCGCTTTAAGATCTCTTGATATTCTGGGTCGTAATTTTGACCAGCTACGGGTGTCAACGAGACAAAAAAAAGAAGCAGAACAAATGCTCCATTAGAAAACGAGAAACCGCTGAGTGTCCTCCGAGTTCTTTCTCTCATCTCGTTGTCTATCGAATTGATAAAAGTTTTAAACTGCATGGCTCTGAACTTCACAGATGCACATTGTTAAGTGGTGGTTGGTTTCTTAGGAGAAGTGTAGCAGGCGTGTCAAGAGATTAGTGGATAGTGGACGAAGGAGATTGGACACTAATGCAAGTAAAAACAGCGTGGCCGAGGGTCGGTCACGCCGTCTTTTTATTCGGGTTGGGCCGCGATGATTCCGCAGATGTTTTAGATCATAAAGCCGAGGTCGGTTTGCGGGAAGGTGCCGATGTTCGGGAAGACGGAGCCGAGTTCGTTCTCCGGCAGGCCGAACCAGCGGGCTAGGGTCGCGCAGTATTGCTCGACCGAGGTGGTCGGAATCCAGCGGCCGCGGGCACCGGTTCCGCTGGTCGTGTCGTCCGGGCCGGCGGTGCCGATAACGAGCGTCGGGAACGGCGTTCCGTTGGTCGTGTTCATTCCGTAGAAGTCGCCGCCCGCGACCGAGCCGCCCATCACGAACATATGGTTGCCCCAGGCGTGGTCGCTGCCGACCGTTGCACCGGAGCCGGCCGGGTTCATCGTTCGGTTAAAGTCCGTCAGAGTAAAGAGAGTTACGTCGTTCGAGACGCCCTGGACGCCCATCTCGTCATAGAACGCACGTGCGGCCTGGCTGAACTGCGAGAGCAGGTTAGTGTGCGTCGCGACCTGGTTGTTGTGCGTATCAAACCCGCCGATCTGGCAGTAAAAGACTTGACGGTTGACGTTGAGGTCGGTTCGCTTTTTGATCAGCCGGGCGATCTGGCGAAGCTGGCGGCCGATTCCTGTGTTCGGAAATGCGACGGTCACTTCCTGGAAGGTCTGCAGAGCGTTGTTCGCCTCCATCGCAAGGTCGGTAACGTGGCTCGCCGCGGCGAGGTAGTTGTTGTCAAGGTCGATGGTGCGAAGCTGGTTCATCGCGTTGCGGCGTGCGACCGAGGCCGCGGTGGTGTTAAAACCCGCGGGGTTGAGCACATTGGCAAGCGATGTGTTCGCATCGGCGATGGCCATCGGCAGCGTCGTCTGGCCGGCAGTGAAGAGCTGAGCACCGGCGATCGAGGTGATCATCGGGATGAGGCCGTTCGGGTTGTTCGGCTGGTTCATCCGGTCGGCGATGCGTCCGCCCCAGCCGGTAAATGCCTGCGTGCTCGAAATGCTCGTCTGGCTCTGAGCCACCTGGTCGGAGTGCGAGAAGAGCTGATAGGGCTTCGGCACAGAGTTGTTCTGGTACTGTGCTTTGGTCATCGGGGCAACGAGCGTCCCGACGTTGGTCACCATCGCCATTTTCTGCTGTGCCCAGAGCTCGTGGATGCCGTTGTTGATTCCGCCGGTCACCGCGCCGAGAGCCGGGTGAAGCCCGTAGGTCAGCCCGCCGATCCGCGGAACGCTTATCGGCAGAAGGTCGCCCTGCGGAATTGCGAGGCCCTGTGTCTGCCGGGTCGCTGCGTAAGCGGCATAGTTGCTGACCGAGGCGTCGTTATGCACCGGAATGACCATGTTGTTGCCGTCGTTTCCGCCGGACATATATAGCAGGACGATAGCCTTGTAGCTCTCGCCGCCCTGTGCGGGCTGCTCCTTTTCGTCCATCTTCTGGGCAAGGGTACTCATCATGCCCATGTGGTGCATCTGGGTCGCGAGGGCCGTCATGCTCAAGGCACAAGTAGATTTTTTCAGGAATTCGCGTCTTGATTCGTTCATCTTTATCACCTCTGTACCTGGAATTGCGACGAGGTCGCGACCAAATAGATTGCTGCCTGTGCACGTGCTCGAGGAGTTGCCGCTGAGACCGCCGTCACGGCCGGAAGTATTGTCGCCCGCATCTGCGGCGACATTGTGTAATGGAGCAACCGCTTGTTGAGCTCATCGAGCAGCAGGTTGCCGGTCGGGTCCGCCGCGGCGAGAGCTTCCATCTCGGTCAGGTCAAGCGACGTGCCGAGCGGGATATTTTCCGTGCCGCCATTGATGCGGTTATAGACCATCGTATTGGCGAAATTGAGCCTTCCGATCGCGGTACCGGTGGTCATTATCCCGAACTCGGGCCCGATCAAAGCCGTTCCCGGAATTGTGTAGTCAGGTGGGTAATAATTGAACACGGTTGGCGAATAAAAGACGTTCTGACCGAGCGGGTTCGTGAGTGCGTTCACGACGCCGTCGGACTGCTGTGTCAGGTTGGCGGACTTGACGTCAAACGCCTTAAGCACGTTCGTGACAAGCTGAACCGGCTCGCGGAGCTTGCCGAAGTTCGGGTCGGTCTTTACGTCGCCGCGTGCTTCCGGATCAAGAAGAATTGCCTTGACCGTTGCCTTCAGGTCGCCGCGAACGCCGAAGCCATTGTTATTGAAAACGGCCGCAACGCGCCCGACGTAGGCCGGTGTCGGGTCGCTCGTTACCAGATGCTGGATCAAGAGCTTGCTGACGAACGGTCCGACGTTCGGGTGATAGAAGATGTTGTCGAGTGCGAGTTCGAGCTCGGTGTTTCCGTTAAGCCCGGCCGCAATGTTCTGATTGACGGCATTCGGATACGCGAGCAGCGTCTTCGCCGTAATGTCGTGGTTGTTCTGGTTAAGGATCATCGGATCCTTATAGTTGACGATGCTCGGGGCTGAATTCGGGCAACCGACATTGCAGAAGGTCCAGCCCGTCATCACCTTCGTAAAGTTGTCGACCGTCGTTTGGCTATAGGTCGGAATGGGCTCGCCATTGTTATCGAGCATTACGGTGCCGTCCGGATTCAGCATAAAGAGGCCGACACCGAAAAGCTGAAGGATCTCCCGCGGGTAATTCTCGTTCGGGTTGTTCCTCGTGCTCCGGACCATGTCGAGGTAATTGCCCATGGCCGGGTTCAGCGTCATATCGCGCATCAGGTCGCGATAATTACCGAAGGCATGCTGCGATAGCACCTTGTGGTACGCGATCATCCAGCTCGACTGCTGTGTATCGACGCCGGAGACAACCCAGATCTGCCCAAGTGCCCATGAAACGCGATGGCGAAGCTGCGGCTCGCCGTAGAAAGCCTCCTTAAAGAACCAATTCTGGAGCAAATATTGGTTATAGTGGTCGCGGAAACAGATCCGACGTTCAGCGGTTCCGTCCGGAAACGAACCGCAGCCGAGAGTGTTATTGCTGTCGATGTGTTTGAGCGGAACGTTCGGGTAAGGGTTCGCGAGCGACGGATACGGTGCTTCGAATTGCTCGGCAAGATAAGTCCGCAGGCCGATGCGGCGAATGCGGTCATCAAGCGAACGGTTAGCACCAAAGGTCGCCTGCTGAAGGAAACGCATCCGGTCGCCGGACCAGCGATAGCCGACGTATTCAGATGTCGGCGGCTCAGCACCGGTCATGAACGAAGCAGCCCGCGAGAGCGGCATCGGCTGTGAGCCGGGATCGTCTTTTATATCGCCGCCGGTCTTTCCGAGTCCTAACCGAACGCGGTTGCTCGAAAGCCCCCGCCAAGTAAGCCGGACGAGCACGTCGCCATCGGCGGCAGGCTGTTCCCAAAAACCAAGCTCATCGCGGAGGTAAACCGTCACGCGATAGACGCCTTTCTGATCTTCCGAGGGCTGAAGATCAACCACCGGCACGCGATACTGCCGCTTTTGCGAGTCCTCAAGATAAACGCGAAACGCATTGGCACCTTCGCCTTCCATCAGCTCGATGTTGGTAACGTACAGGTTAATTTTTGCATTCAGCGGGAATGCCGTCTCAGCAAACGGCTGGCGTCTGCCGCCTCTGCGTTCCTCGGCATAATCGGCTAATGCACGGGTCGAGTCTTCCTGACTTAACAGCACCGGAACCGGAGAGTTCGGGTTCGGGTCGACCTGACCAAAGCTGATGACCGAAGCAAACAAGCCGATAAGTACAGCTGCTGCAATAGATATAGAGCGACGACGCCCGGACGCGGGACGAATCATAATACGACCTCCTTTCTTGAAGAAAGAAATCTTTGTTGTTGATAAAGAACCCTGAGTTGATCTGACTGACTCTGCGGTAGAGTCTTTTTGGGGTGGGAAGATTTTACACTCTCTCATTGATAGAAACAACGAATGCTTGCTCTCTCCGCAAAATTTTCTCAACGATCTGCTTGTCAGTCGAAGGGTTAGACGCGGGGGCAAGCGATTTGGACGAAGATTTGCGATTTGTTTTTTCTGTAACCGAGCATACGATTGCAATGGTGAATAAGAGCTTTTACCTGAAAACGCCGGCGGGATTCAGCTTCGAGAATGCCGTTCGCAGCCACGGCTGGTACGATCTGCTGCCGTTTTCGTATGACGAAGGCGACCGGAAACTTCGCTACACATTTGCCGTCCCGGGAGAAAATGCGGCTACGTTAACGATCAGTTCGTCAAAAGAACGGCTGAGGATAACTGCACCTGAGGATCTCGAAAAAGTTGCTGTCACCGGCACTGTGCGGCGGATGCTCAGGCTCGATGAGGCGTTTGATGAGTTCTATGCATTGGCTTCGAGCGACTCGGGGCTTGCGTGGACGGCGAACCTAGGAGCCGGACGGTTGCTTCGGTCGGCCACCGTCTTTGAAGACCTTATAAAGACGCTGTGCACGACGAATTGTTCGTGGTCGCTGACACGTAACATGGTTTCGAATCTGACCGAAAGTCTTGGCGACGCCTGCGGGGCAGGTTTTCGAGCTTTTCCCACCGCCGAAGCGATGGCTGCGAAAGGCCCGGACTTTTTTCGCTCGGAGATCAGGGCCGGCTACCGTTCTGATTACATGGCTGAGATCGCCGAGGGCGTCGCTTCGGGAAAGATCGACCCTGAATCGTGGCTTTTGTCCGATCTGCCGACTCCGGAATTGAAAAAGGAGCTTTTGAAAGTTAAGGGCATCGGGACATACGCGGCCGAGCATCTCTTAAAACTGTTGGGGCGATACGATGGTCTTGCTCTCGATTCGTGGCTACGGGCCCGATACGGGGAAAAGCATAATCGGAACCGACCGCCGACCGACAGGAAGATCGAGCAACATTACAAAAAGTACGGCCGCTGGCAGGGGCTTGCCCTCTGGTGCGATATGACGGCGGATTGGTTTTCGCAGTAGCAGTGCGGGCATTGGCAGAACAATGGCGGCTCTTTCGCGTATAGAAAAAAAGACGAGTGCATAGTAAACTGCCGTTCGGTTCGTTTTTGGGGTTAGCAGATGATCGAGAAAGGAAAGTTCTTGCAGGGTCGATACCGGGTCGAAAAACAGATCGGCCAGGGCGGTATGGGCGCCGTTTTTGTTGCCGTCGATGAACGCTTTGGAAGTACGGTGGCGATCAAGCAAACGCTCTGCATGGACGACAATTACCGCCGTGCGATCGAGCGAGAAGCTCGCCTGCTGAACAGCCTAAAGCATCCGGCACTTCCGCGTGTGAGTGACCATTTTGTCGAAGATGACGGCCAATTCATCGTGATGGAATTCATTCCCGGCGAGGACCTGTGCTGCATTCTCGAGGATCAGAAAAAGCCATTCGAGGTCGATCAGGTGCTCAAGTGGGCAGAGCAACTGCTCGATGCTCTTGAGTTTCTGCATAATCAGGAAAGCCCGGTCATTCATCGCGACATAAAGCCACAGAACCTAAAGGTTACGCCAAAAGGCCAGATCATTTTGCTCGACTTTGGGCTCGCAAAAGGGAATCCGAGCGAGATGGGCGGAAAATCGACGACCAAAAGCATCTTTGGATATTCACGCAACTACGCTTCGCTCGAGCAGATCCAGGGAACCGGAACGGACCCGCGAAGCGATCTCTATTCGCTGGCCGCAACGCTTTATCACCTCTTGACCGAGGTCCCGCCCGAGGATGCGCTTACCCGAGCAATGTCGGTCCTTTCGGAACGGCCGGACCCACTTGAGCCCGCGAGCCAACTAAACCCCAGTGTCCCGCCCGGGCTTTCTGCGGTTCTATCGATGACGATGGACCTGAACGCAGACCTCCGTCCGCAGAGCGCCCGGCAAATGCGCGAGATGCTGGCAACGCATGAGAACTTTGCAGAGTTTGACGCGGCTCGTAAGACCGCCGCAGCGGGAAAGAGCAACAAGGCGATAAATGCCGAACGTACTCGGCTGCTGCCGGAAAATACGGCGAATGTCGCCGCCAGCACCGAGGCCTTGACGGCACTTATGCCCGAAAACGCCAGTCAGCTTACAAAGATGCGGACGATCCCGGAAACTATAGGTTCCGGCACCGAAGCTCCGACGGGGAAGCGGCGGTTCGTTTATGCGGCCGGTGGTTTGGGGGCACTTTTGATGGCGGGCCTTGTAGTTGCCGGGGTTATTTCGTATTCGGAGTTTGCGGTGCCCGAGGTTCCAGTATCAGAACCGGGGCAGGCAGCCTTGCCGCTGACAGCCAACGTCACGACTACGGCCGCTTCGAACCAGAACGAAACCGGAGCTGGATCGGTCGGCTCGGCGGGGAACTCGGCAGAGGTGAGGAAGCAAACAGAACGCACGCCGAGGGCTGCCGTTGCTGAACGCGATCAGCAACAGCCCGAAAGTAATATTACGCTTGAAACATTGGAGAATCTTGAGAACGAAAGGATCGTGATCGAAGGCGACAAAGTTTATATTGGCAATCGCCTGCTGGATGCCAATTCGTTCGAGTTTCGCCGGATGAGCCCGAATGACCCAAGGCTTCGGCCACGGCGGCCTCCGATGCCGCCCCAAATTCCGGACGCCAACTTCCGTCCGTTGACGCGAGAAGAGATCCAGAAAATAAGAGAGGCCCGGCGATTGGCCGCAAATGCGAATTTGCAGCGTCAGCCGTAGCCCCCAAGTCTTACTTTTTTCTAGTTCTTTGCTTCGACGAGTTTCAGGTTCTCGACCGGAAACTTTGCGTCAACAAAGTTCAGGTGAAGCCGCATGCGGCCGTCCTTTGCGTTTTGGCGGTTACAGACTATTGCGAGTCCTGAGTAGTCGTGCGGTTCGCAAATGAGTTTGACGCGGTCGCCGACGTTCACATCGAGTGTTGAAAAGACAGCTGCACCGCTCTTGCTGACGTTTTCGGTGACGGACTTGGCTCCGCTCAGCGACTTCTTCTCTTTATCAACAAGGGCAACATAGCATTCGATCGACTGCCAAAATCGAACGTCACGGCGGATCTTGAACGCGGCCTTTGCCGGCTCTATCTTCCAAAGTCCGTCGGTATTCATTCCGCAAATTCGGAAATGTCGCTCCGGATCTTCATTGTAAGACGGCGGAGCATTCTTTCCGGTGAAGGCGACCCCGATGTGGTACAACTCGTAATCATCGCCGTTTTGCTTTTGGCAGAACTGAACGACGCCCCAGACCCTATAAAACTCTTTGTCATGGTCATAACAACGCATCTCCGCTGGAAGCGGCAGCATTAGTGAGATCAACTGGCCGGGACTAACTTGCCTTGCCATATAGAACCCCGCACCGGTCGGCGAATAACTAACAACATCGGCGACCTCTTTCCAACTCTCGCTGTCTTTCGATTTACTCTTAACAACGGCGTTCAGGACGGTGGGCTGAGAATCGTCGATGATATCTTCAGAAATGATCTCTACGATGGGTTCAGTTTGGGTTGCGGACATTTTACCTCCGGACATAAGGGGATACATTTAATAGCGGTAATGCTGAATTTAGAAGGCGGCTTCGGCCTCAATGCCCTCTAGCGGAAACATTCGGTCGACAAATTCGATATGGAGCCTAACCACGCCATCGGGGCCCAAACGACGGCCACGGACGATAGCGATGATGGTGATATTATGTCGGTCGCTCGTTACCCGCAGGAATGAACCTGTCTCAGCTTTGAAAGACGTGAAAACTGCGGCTCCACCAAGGCTGACATTCTCAGTTACGGTCACTTCGCTGGCCACGACATCGCCGTTCTCGTCAAGGACTTCGAGGAGAAGCGACTCAGGTATAGAGAAGCGTGTGTGCCTTCGCAAGTACGACGGCAGATCGTTCTCATCTGGATTTGAAGCGGCGTCGGTAAGCATCCAAAGGCCTCCATCCTCGCGTGAGCTTATCTCATAAAGTTTTGAAGGGTTTTCGAGATAACTCGAGGGCGGTGTTTTCCCGATGAACGCAACACCTACACCGTACTTCTGTGCAACAGGGTTGTGCCCGAGCGGAATGCACCGACGAACAAGAGCCCAAACCCTGTATTGAGGTTCAAGAAAATCAAAACACCGGAGCTGCCGGGGCAAGGGTGCGCTCATCGAAAGCAAACGGCCCCGCTTCACCGGCCGGGTAAGCGTAAACCCCGCACCGAACGCCGAAACATCCTCGATACGCGTGACCTCGTTCCAGGTAAATTTCTCATCGACCTTGACCTCGACACGGGCCGGAAGGGCGAGCGAATAGCGCTGGATCCTGCGTTGGTCCTTTTCAACTTCGACTTGTGACATCTTTACGGTTTTTCAGGCAGTGGTCTCCGGGAAAGAAGGACGTGAACCAAGGAGTGTTCGCAGGTCGGGACGGGCCGGAGATGGGACGGGGCGTGGATTGCGATTCAGGCTCCCCGCCTGTAAAATCAAAGATAGCATCAAGCAGTGAAAAAATCCAGCACTTTTTACATTGTTTTGTAATGTTTAGCAAAATAATCGCCTGAACCCTATCAAATGGACTCATTACTCGAACGCGAACAAATAAATATTGACGATGAGATGCGCCGGTCGTATCTCGATTATGCAATGTCCGTCATCATCGGACGTGCTCTCCCGGACGTCCGCGATGGCCTTAAACCGGTTCACCGCCGCATTCTTTACGGAATGTACGAGGCCGGCAACACGTCCAGCAAGCAATACAGGAAATCCGCACGTGCCGTTGGTGACGTGATGGGTAAATATCACCCGCACGGCGACTCGGCGATCTACGACTCGATCGTCCGAATGGCCCAGGACTTCTCGATGCGTTATCCGCTCGTCGATGGCCAGGGCAATTTTGGCTCGATCGACGGCGACAACCCGGCGGCAATGCGTTACACCGAGGTCCGGCTCCAAAAGCTGAGCGACGATGTGCTTGCCGATATCGAAAAGGAAACGGTCGATTTTCACCCGAATTACGACGATACGCTCTCCGAGCCGTCAGTTCTGCCGACAAAGATACCGCTTTTGCTGGTGAATGGATCGGAGGGAATTGCGGTCGGTATGGCCACGAAGATCCCGCCGCACAACCTCACCGAGATTCTCGATGCTACGATCACGGTCATCAAAAATCCGACAGTGACGGTTGACGAGCTTATCAAGATCGTTCCCGGCCCCGACTTTCCGACCGCCGGGTTTATCTACGGCCGCGAGGAGATCCACAAGGCTTATCGCGAGGGCCGCGGCGTTATTCAGATGCGTGCCAAGGCGGCGATCGATCAGATCGGCCGCGGTGAACGCGACGCGATCGTTATCACGGAGATACCGTATCAGGTCAACAAAGCGAGGCTTATTGAAAAGATCGCCGAGCTGATGAACGAGAAAAGGCTCGAGGGAGCCTCTGAGGTCCGGGACGAATCGAACCGCGAAGGAATGCGGATCGTTATCGAGCTGAAACGCGATGCGATCCCGCAGGTGATCCTAAACAAGCTTTATAAGCTGACACCGCTCCAGTCCTCGTTCGGCATCATTAGTATTGCGATCGTCGACGGGCAGCCGAAGGTACTTACTCTCAAGGAGATGCTCGAGTGCTTCGTCGCCTTCCGCCGCGAGGTGGTAACGCGACGCACGCAGTTCGAACTTCGCAAGGCACAGGCCCGGGCGCATATTTTGGAAGGCCTCAATAAGGCGATCGACGCTCTTGACTACATCATTCCGCTGATCCGCAATTCGCGGTCGGTCGATGAGGCCAAGAAGTGGATGACCGCCAATTTTGAGACGCTTGAAGAGGTCAAGAAATGGCGAGGTATCGCGGGCGGCAAAGGTGAAGAGGAGTTCAAGAAAGAACTCCGGAAGATCATCAACGGTCTTGCGTTTACCGATATTCAGGCACAGGCGATCCTTGACCTGCAGCTTCGCAGGCTTTCAGCCCTTGAACGGCAGAAGATCCTTGACGAATACGAGTCGATAATCAAACTGATCGCTGAACTCGAGAATATCCTTGAGAACGACAGCGTGCTCAAGCAGGTGATCATCGATGAACTGCTCGAGGTCAGGAGGCTGTTCGGTGACGCTAGGCGGACGCAGATCGTTGATGCTGGCGTTGAGTTCAAGATCGAGGATCTGATACCCGACGAAGAGGTTGCCATAACGGTGACAAAGGCCGGCTACATCAAGCGGACGGCGGTCTCGACCTACACACGGCAGGGCCGCGGAGGAAAGGGAAGGCTCGGTGCGACGGCGAAGAACGAAGATTTCGTTGAGCACATTTTTACGGCCTCGACCCACGACTACCTGATGATCTTCACCGAGGACGGCCAGGTCTATAAGATCAAGGTCCACGAGATCCCCGAGGCGGCAGCGGCGGCTCGCGGAAAGGCGGTCGTCAACCTTGTTCAGATCTCGATGGAGCGAAAGCTTGTCGCGGTGATGCCGGTTCGCGATTTTACCGAGGAAGTTTACCTGACGATGGTGACGCGAAACGGTGTGATCAAAAAGACATTGCTTTCGGATTATCAGAACATTCGGGTCACGGGCATTAACGCCATCAATATCGACGAAGGCGATGAACTGCTCAATGTCATCCGGACGGATGGAAAACAGCAGATCTTCATCGCGACGCACAACGGAATGGCGGTTCGTTTTAATGAAACGGACGTCCGGCCGATGGGTCGCGTGGCCCGCGGCGTACGCGGTGTTAACCTTCGCGACGGCGACTATGTTGTTTCGGTTTGCGCCGTTTCTCCCGAAGGTGATCAAAAGATCCTTTCGGTTTCGGAGAACGGATTCGGAAAGCAAACGCAGGTCGCAAACTATCGGCTGACGAAGCGTGGCGGCATCGGCGTCATCAATATGAAAACGACCGAAAAGACCGGCAAGGTCATCTCGGCGTTTCCGGTCGAGGATGACTCCGAGATAATGATAATCACGCAGCAGGCAAAGCTGATCAGGCTTGGGGTGGATAAGATCCGCGAAACGGGCCGCTCGGCTCAGGGCGTGATGCTTATCCGCTGCGACGACGGCGACTGCGTCACATCCGCGACACTCCTGGCTGCGGAAGAGGACGAAGAATAGTTCTTCGTCGTTAATAAAAGACGGGCCGCTCGGGAACTCCGGGCGGCCTTTTTTCGTGGCTTGAAAGGCAGAACACGGCCCGGAATGGAATCAGATATAATCAGCCTCATGATAGTTGTGATGACAACGGTTTCAGATGAGGACGAGGGGATGCGTCTTGCCAAAGGCCTTGTTGAGGGCAATATTGCCGCCTGCGTTCAGCTTCTGCCGCGAATGACGTCGGTCTATCGCTGGAAAGGCGAGTTGCACGTGGATGGGGAACATCTTCTGGTGATAAAGACAATGGCGGAGAAGTTCACTGCTGTAGAGGCGTATTTGAAAGCAAACCACAGCTACGACGAGCCGGAGATCGTCGCTGTTCCGGCGAGCTACGTATCGGCTGGATATCTTAGCTGGGTGAAGGATTCGGTCGGCTTATAGCTTGTGCTTCTTTTCAACATCGCCGCAGGTTTTGACGATAAAATCGACGGCGTCCTGGGGTGAATCAGTGAGGTAGATCAGGTTTAGATCCTCGGGGCTGATGTTCCGCTCATTAAGCATCATCGAAGTGATCCACTGAAGCATTCCCTGCCAATACTGCGACCCGAAAAGCACGACCGGGAAGTTGCGGATCTTTCGCGTCTGTATCAGCGTCAGCGCTTCGAACAATTCATCCAATGTGCCGAAACCGCCCGGGAAGATCATATAGGCATTGCTATACTTGATGAACATCGTCTTTCGGACCATGAAGTACTTGAAGGAAAGCGATTTCGTCTGGTACGGATTGCCTGATTGCTCGAACGGGAGTTCGATATTGCAGCCAACAGACACTCCGCCGGCTTCAAAAGCTCCGCGATTGCCGGCTTCCATTATGCCGGGCCCGCCGCCGGTAATTATCTCAAAGCCCCGTTCGGCGAGCAGTTTCGCCGTCTCGCGGGCAGCGATGTACATCGGGTCGTCCTCTGGGGTACGGGCGGAACCAAAGATCGAGACGCCGCGTGTTATCGTCGAAAGATTGTCAAATCCATCAACAAATTCGCCAAGAATGCGAAAGACACGCCACGAATCTGACGTCTTGTAACTGTCCTCCGGGTCCGGTGAGCGAAGCAGCACCTCATCGTCGGTCAACTGCCAATAGCCGGGCTCCTTCTCGCGCTTCTTTGCCTCAGCAACCGTTGCCGGCTCAGGCGGCTTGTGCAGGTCTTTGATCTTCGTCGGTTTGTTAGCGTCAGTTTCAGCCATAATTCAGTCTTGGAAGTCTAAGAAGTCTTGGATGTCGAGGAAGTCTAGGAAGTCCTTTTTAGTCTAGGAAGTCTTGTCAGTCTAGGATGTCTTGGAGGTCGTGAATGACAAATCAAGTTCACTACCGAGGCACCAAAGACTTCTTGAGCCAATAAGACTCCCCGACATTCCAGACATCCCAGACTGCCTAGACTTCCACGACTTCCTCGACTGCCTAAAGTCCCATAATGTTATATCCGCAATCAACGTAAATTGTTTCGCCGGTTATGCCGGATGCTAGGTCGCTCACCAAAAATAATGCCGTGTTGCCGACCTCGGCTGCCTCTACGTTTCGTTGCAACGGAGCTTTTTCGGCGACATACGAAAGCATCGAGCCCATGTTCTTAACTCCGCGGGCGGAAAGCGTGTTTAGTGGCCCGGCCGAGATGGCATTCACTCGGATGCCTTGCCTGCCAAGATCGGCGGCGAGGTAGCGTACCGAGGCTTCAAGGGCAGCCTTCGCGACGCCCATTACGTTGTAATTTCGCACGACCTTTTCGGCGCCGTAGTAGCTCATCGTTACGATACTGCCGCCTTCCTTCATCAGTGGAGCGGCAGCAAATGCCACCTGGTTTAGCGAGAAGGCGCTGATCTCAAGAGCGGTCCGAAACGCGTCCCGCGTGGTCGCGACGTAATCGCCCTCAAGTGCCTCGCGAGGAGCGAATGCGATCGAGTGAATGATGTAATCGAGCTTGCCGAATTTGCTTCCGATCGCCTCGAATGCCGCATCGACCTCGGCTTGGTTCGTAACATCCATCGGCAGGATGAGCGAATCCGGCAGATCGCCGGCGAGCTTTTCGACATTTTCCTTAAGCCGCTCGCCCTGATATGAGAACGCCTGCCGGGCGCCATTGCGGCTGCAGGCATCGGCACAGGCCCAGGCGATCGAACGTTTGTTTGCGACGCCGAGAATCAACCCGACCTTGTTTTCCAATAAGTTCATTGTTCCGTTACGTAAATTCGCTGAAGTGCCTCGAAATCGACGAATCTTACCTCAATATTGACCGGGGTTCCGCGAAAGGCGGCGCTTCCGATCGTGCTTCGCAGGTGCCGCTCGTCCTCGGCAGTTAGCTGCGTAACAAGTACGAGCATCAAGCGGACATCAAGCGGCGAGTTTCGCGTTTCGAGTGCTCGCCGGACGAGCCCGGCCTTTCGCATAATGGCCTCGCGACGATCCTGCCGAAGCTCCGGCGTTACGAGAAACGCGACCTCGCAGCAAACGAGCCGCTTATCGCTGACGAACGCAGCATCAAAAGGCACGCCGTGTACGCTCACGTGGCGGAGCAGCGGAATGCCCTCTTCCTGCTGCATCTGACGAAGTGCGAGATCTTCGGCGACGATGTAAGCCGATTGCAGGTCGCTGATGCTCTCAGGTTCGACCTCGAGAATTCCGGCGAGTTCGGTCACCTCAATGCCGAGGCTCTGCCGCTGGATCTCAGGGCCGGTCGAGTCCCAATCAACGCGAGTGCCCGAACGCCAGGCGGCGAGAACTCGTGATTGGTCAAATGCGATCCAAAAGAAGGCCGCGAACCCGACGAGTCCGAGGCCGAGAAGAATGGCCAGCGGCCAGATCGCGTAAATGACCGACAGAACGATCGACGCGGCCAGCAATACGCCGATAACGCTGCCGCCGATCAGCAGAGTCGTGTTTCCGGCCGGGCGCGAAAAGGTCGTGATCGAATTATCGAATTGCTTTGCCATTCAGCATTAGGCGGCGGTCGCCCGCTCGAACGGAATGTCGTCGAAATGTGTCATTCGCTTAAAGTCGGCAAACCGCTGGTTGATCTCAGGATAATCGAGAGCATCGACCCGCTCGGTACCGAACTTTTCAACGTTGAACGACGCCATTACAGAGCCGTAGATCATCGCCCGCCGCATTGCGTCGTCGGTGATCTCATTCTGGGCGGCGAGATAGCCCATGAAACCGCCGGCGAACGTATCGCCCGCACCGGTCGGGTCAAAAACACTCTCGAGCGGGTAGGCCGGAGCGGCAAAGTAACCGTCCCTGGTAAAAAGCGTCGCTCCATATTCGCCGCGTTTGATTACGACTGCACGAAGGCCGAGATCCATGATCTTACGTGCAGCCTTGTAGATGCTCGGTTCGTCGGTAAGTTGGCGAGCCTCGGCGTCGTTGATGATGATGCAGTCAACGACCTTGATGGTCTCTATCACCGCGTCCTTCATCGACGAGATCCAGAAGTTCATCGTGTCCATTGCCACGAACTTCGCATCCGGACACTGCTCGCGAACGCCTTTCTGCAGCATCGGAAGGATGTTGGCGAGGAAGAGCAGTTTCGAGCCCTTCGAATTGTCGGAAAGCTTTGGGTCGAATGTTTCAAAGACGTTGAGCTGCGTGTCGAGCGTATGGGCCGTGTTCATGTCGTAATCGTAGCGGCCGCTCCAGAAGAACGTCTTGCCGTCCGGCACGACCTCGATATCATCGGTGTTGATATGATGACGTTTGAAAACGTCCCACTCGGCATCGCCGAAATCACCGCCGACCACACCGACGGCATTCACCTCAGTGAAAAAGCTCGCCGAGAGTCCAAAGTGCGTCGCCGCACCGCCCAAAACCTTATCGCGCTTGCCGAACGGCGTCTCAAGCGCGTCAAAAGCGACCGATCCAACTACTGTTAGTGACATATGATTTTAGAATTCAGAAGCCAGAAGTCAGAATCCAGCTGAAGTCTCAACTCGCTCGCCTCTGGCTACTTAATGCTACAGATTTTACACCGCAGGGAGCTTTTTTGCGATTCCAGAAAGTCAGAACCGCCTGCGTTAGCAGGCGGCCAGTTCGCCGGAGGCAGAACTGCTTGGGTTTTCCGGCAGCCACTTGGTAAACGAACTGACCCTCCGCTTACGCAGAGGGTTCTGACACGAGCCCGAAAGTCAGAACCGCCTGCGTTAGCGGGCGGCCAGTTTGTTAGCCCACAGGCTCGCCGGCCATATGTAACGGATTAAGACAATGCCCATGCGATTAAGCGGACAGTTGCGTGGAGTTCACATTGTCTTAAACAATCGGTCGTGCAATTGGTAAACAATTTGACCCTCCGCTTACGCAGAGGGTTCCGACATTTGCGACTCTTATAAATTTTGTCTCTTTTTTCTTCTTTCTCCGCATTATTTAGTAGGAAGGAATCAAATCGCCCAAAATTTATAGAAGGAATAGGAGAAAGCAGGTTATGGCATGGTGGTGGAGCAAGAAAGTTACAAAAGCAAGTTTGATAGAAACATTGCATCAGGCGGCTCAATTGGTCGAAAAATACCAGAATTATGAGTTTGGTATCTGCAACCTGTTGCCAAACCGAGTGAAAGAGAAGATCCAGGCTGCGTCGAAGGGTGTCAAAAGCTTGAATGAATGCACGGTCTTCTATGAGGACATGGAAAAAGCCTATGTCGCCCTTACGGTGCTGAACAATATGAAGACCGCGAAAGACCCGGAAATGGCAGCGAAGGCATACGGGCAGTTGTTGCAGTCTTTTGGGACCGTTATCGGTAAACTCCCATCGCCCGCCAATATCTACGCACGGCCACTGACAGAGATTGGCAGCAAGTTTGAACGGATCGTCGGAACATTGATGCCTTCGGCACACGGAAGCGGGCTTGATGATGACCTTAAGGATTTCCTAGCCGGCGGGCAGAAATTTATCAACGGTATCTAAGCCGCGGCGAATTTTCGCGCCTCCGAAAAATAAGAATGCCGCCTGCGTTAGCGGGCGGCCAGTTCGAAAGTCAGAACCGCCTGCGTTAGCGGGCGGTCAGTTCGTTGAAACAAAGATCGTTAATTTACTCAGCAGGCTTTAGCTCTTTGATCACTTTCTCGGCGTTTTCCCGATATTTACTTTCAGGGTTCCGCTCGAGCATCATCGCTAGGTATGCAGCGGCATCTTCGCGAAGCTTCTGCGGGTCGTATTTTTCGCGTTCGCGTTCTATCTTAAGGTTCACCTTCTGCTTGCCTTCATTCTTTGAGAGGTAATAGCTGCTCATCCCGGCGAGGTAGAGAAACTCGTCGATCTTAGAGAATTCAGGATACGCGGCATAGGTCTCTTCAAACCGCCCGAGCACCTGCTTATAAGCCTTGCGGGCCGGGCCAAACGCCTGCCAGGCGACATCAAGGTTATGGAGAGCATCCGCCTCAAGCAGCGGGTCACGGTCAATTGCAGGTGTAACATTGCGCTGTGCGGACGCACTCACACCTAATGCGGCGATCGCTATTAGAAAAATAAATACCCTTTTACGCATAAGAAATTTAGATGCAATTTACACACGTACGGTTTCCAGTGACGGAATCTTCGAGCAGGCTTCTATTCTCTAGGCAACATAAATCGAAAGGATGAACAAGTGATACAACGCTCTTTGCTGAACGACTGCACGATATCCCGGAATATCTCCTCATCCTTACTCCCAGACAACGAAACGCTAAACTCCAACCACCCGATCGTCGCGACCAACGTTTCTTTCTCTCGGTCACGGAGCCTACTCCAAACGATGGTTCGAATCGGCGTGGCTTCGGTGTAGGACGAAATGATGTCGCTATGCCGCGAGTTCTGAACTTTTTCGACCAGGCCCGCTCTCCAATCAATTGTAAGCGCACCATCTGATGATTCGATCGTCCCGGCCCACGCGTCGACCCACTTTGCGCGCACGAATCCTCGAAATCCATCCAGCAATTCGACGCTGCCAAGGTGATGATAAATATTGTTCCGGGTCTTCGTCTTCGTTTCGTTGGTTTGACTGTTTGATTCTTGGCCGGCGACCCCTGACGTGAGCACAAGAACGGCCCAGCACAGTATCAAGAATGCGAACTGATTTCGAAGCATCGTAACGACTCCAAAGTTAGCGGTACTTGCCGATGATCGCCTCCAGCTTCTTTGCTGTTTCCGCGGGCCAGTGGTCGGGGGCGGTGAAGATGGCGTTCTTGGTCGCTCCGGCGAACTGGTTCGGCGTTTCTTTGGCAGCGACGCGTTTTACGGCGTCTTTCAGGATAAGCTGGGCGTTGCGGACGTTCTTGTTCAGATAGGCAATGACCATATCGATGGTGACGTCGTCGTGGCCCTCGTACCAGCAATCGTAGTCGGTGACGAGGGCGAGCGTGGCGTAGGCGATCTCGGCCTCGCGAGCAAGCTTTGCTTCCTGCAGGTTGGTCATGCCGATGACGTCCATGCCCCACTGGCGATAGACCATCGATTCGGCCTTGGTTGAAAAGGCCGGGCCTTCCATACACAAATAAGTGCCGCCGCGATGCACTTTTACATCCACCGTCTTGCACGCCGCCTCGAGAATGTCGCCGAGCTCATTGCAGACAGGATGTGCGAACGTCACATGGCCGACGATGCCTTCGCCAAAGAACGTCGATTCCTTCGCCCGGTCACGCGTTCGGTCAAAGAACTGGTCGGGGATCACCATATCTGTAGGTGCATATTGCTCCTGAAGCGAGCCGACCGCCGACACCGAGAGAATGTATTCCACGCCCATCAGCTTCATCGCGTAGATATTCGCTCGGTACGGCACTTCCGTCGGCGTAAACTTATGCCCGCGGGCATGCCGCGGCAAAAACGCCACCGTCACGCCATCCAGTTCGCCAATAATGAACGCATCCGACGGCGAGCCGAACGGCGTCTCCACCGTCTGCTCCCGAACGTTTTCCAACTCCGGCATCTGGTAAAGACCACTGCCGCCGATTATTCCAATAGTAATAGTTTCCATTAATTTTCTTCGTTATCCGGCGGCCGTGCTTCGACCTCGAAAAACGTATATCGATCGCTCGACGGCCGTCCAGAAGAACCCAATTCCTTTGCAATCTTCCTATCGGCAAGAGCTTCGTCGTTTCGCTTAAGAACGACATAGCAGTTTGACCGAAGCACATACGGTGCAGCCCATTTTGGAGAAATAGAAATGGCCGCGGTCAAAACTTTGAGTGCCTCAGAATACTGACGATCCTGATACAGAAAATAGCCCAAATTGTATCGTAGAACTGCAGAACCATTGTCAATCCGAATAGCCGACCTCATGTCCTCGATAGCGGAGCTAAGGTTCTTCATGGCTGAATAGGCGATTGCCCGATCGGCATGAGCGACTACAAGATTCGCATCAACGCTGATCGCCTGAGTATGATCTTTGATTGCTAGATCATACTGCTTTCTTCGATTGTGCAATATTCCGCGAGCATGAAAAAAGATAGCCTTTCTCGGATCGATGCGGATCGCCTCATTAAGATCGTTTAGAGCTTCGTCAAATTCCTCCGAGGCCATTCGGATCGAAGCCCTTGTGTAATAAGCATTGCTCGCGTTCTTATCCAATTTTAATGCTTCGTCAAGATCTGCGAACGCTGATACGGTATCGCCTAAACGCGCATGTAGTGCGGCCCGGTTGTTGAAGAAAAGGGGTTCCCTGTTGTCCAACTCAATTGCTTTGTTGTAAGAGACGATCGCGTCCTTCTCCCGACCGAGCATGCGCAGGGCTGTTGCCTGACTATCGTAAAACTTCGCAGCTGTTGGTTCCGTCTCTATGGCTTTATCGAAAAATTCGAGAGCTGCAGTGTACTCTCTTCGATACTGCTTTAACGTTCCTTTCACTTGGTAAATCGTCGCCAAGTGAAGATTGGAGTCCTTCATTGTCGGCTGAAACAAACTTAGCGATTTTACCGCATCGGCTTCCGCCTCGTTGAGCCTGCCCAATGAAAGGTAAGCAATAGCACGATTCATATAGGGCAGGTACGATTTAGGTAGCAACACTATTGCTTCGGAATAAGACGCAATCGCACTTTGGAGATCACCCTTACCCATCAACTCGTTTCCTGTATCAAAATGCTTCTGGCCGCGAGCTGTATCTTCCCTGGACTGCGTGTGTACGGGTAAGGCCCAGAGGGAAACGAACATGAGACCAACAACCAACCACCGAACTCTCGCTTGTCGCTTTGTAATCATTTTTCTTGTTCTTGGATGACCTCCGAGGACAATTTTCCACAGACCTCAACGATTCTGCAAAGCGGGTGCTCGAAATCGTGATAAAAAAGACACATCCAGCCTTCTTCGACCGCCCTTGGCAATATTTCTTTCTTGAACGCAAGCGTTTCGGTCGGGTAGAGGTCGTAGCCCATTATCCACGGCAGCGGGAGGTGGTGGCGGGTCGGGATGAGGTCGGCGAAGCCGTATATTGTTCTGCCGCCGCGGTCGAGCCGCCAAGTCTGCATTGTTTCAGAGTGGCCGCGAATGGTTTGGAGCTTTAAGCCCGGAATTGGTTCGTATTCGTCGGGCATCGGTTCGAGCTGGCCGGTCTCGATCATCGGCCGCCAGTTTTCGGGAAGATAGCTTGCACGGTCGCGCTCGTGCGGGGATTCGGCGTGTTCGAGCTCGCGTTTGGAAACGAGGTAACGTGCATTCGGGAATTGGGGAGTTGCCTGCGTCTCGGCGAACTGGCCGCCCGCTAACGCAGGCGGTTCTGACTGGCCACCGGCCACCGGCAACTGACCACTGCTAATCGTATTTCCGCCGGCGTGGTCGAAGTGGAGATGTGTGTTGATGACGATCGTAATGTCGTCGGGTGTGCAACCTGTTTTCTCAAACAACGATGCGGCAAAGGGCCGCTCGCGGAAGATGCCGTAGATCTTCGTTTCCTTCTCGGTCCATTTTTCGCCGATGCCGGTCTCGATCAAGACCTTTTCTGTGCCGGTGTCGATGAAGACGCAGTTCATCTGCTGCCGGATCCGGTTGAGTTCATCCGGCGGGCAGACGCGTTCCCACAAAACGCGAGGGACGACTCCAAACATCGCCCCTCCGTCTAATCTAAATTCCGTATCCGGAATTATTTCTATTCTGTAATCACCTAACTCCATCAAACTTTTCGGAATTAATGGTCGTGTCCATCGCCTTCCGAGTGCCCACCGGGAGTATTGATAACCTGCTGCTGTTGCTGCTGTTTCATCATCTCCTGTATTTGCTCGTCCGTGATCTGCGGGACGTTGAAGTCCTCGGGCACCTGAACATTGTTTCGGGCGACGAGGTCTTCCATCGTCTTTTTCTCACGTTCTTCTTCGAGCTTCCGGCGAACGTACTGCTTGATCGGTTCCTCGCGGCCGATGGGGTTGGTCGGGTCTTTGAAGCCGGTCGATATAAGGATGTGCCGCACATCGTAGGTCTGTTCCTTTTGGCCCTCGCGGCCATCGGCTTCGCCTTTTTTCTCGAGCTTGATGATGTGGTATCCAAAATCCGTTTCCACGAGATTCTGCGAGACCTGTCCCGGTTCAAGTGCAAGAGCGGCTTCCTCAAAGGGCTTTACCATCATTCCGAGCCTGACGTTGTCGTAAAGGCCGCCACGCTTATTGCCGTTTTCACCGGCGTTGTTGCCCGGATCTTCGCTAAATTCATTCGCAAGAGCGGCAAAGTCTTCGCCGCCTTTAGCACGAGCGAGTATCTCATCAGCCTTGGCTCGTTTAGCCGAGGTATCAAATTCCGGATTCGCCGCAATGTAGGCCGCGACATCATCGTCGGTTACTTCGATCTCTTTGGCCATCTTGTCCGAGTAAACGCGGGCAAGGAATTGGGCTTGCTGTAGCTTTACCTGCAGGTCGATCTTATCTTTCAGCTCTTTCGGCAGTTCGCCCGAGGCGATCTTGGTCTCGAATTCTTCGTTGTATATGTTGATCTTTGCAAAGAATTCCCGGGCCTGCGTTTTCTCTTCTTCAGAGATCTCGCGGTCTTTCATCGCCGGATTGCTTTCTTTCAGCAGTGTGATCTTTGTATCAAGAAAACGCTGAAAGGCCATTTCGTTGTCGCGTTTGCCGAGTCCGATCGTGTCCTTTGCGTTCTCAAAGAAGCCTTTGGCCGGCTGTTCGCCTTCACCCCAGAATGCCTTGACCTGATCCTCGCCAATGAATCCAAAAGGCGGCATCGGGCCCTTGTCTTTGTTGATGTGGCGGTCGTAGTTTACTGCCGTCAGCTCTGTTCGGATGTTCTGAAGCTCGTTGCGGAATTTCGGGTCATTGGTCATTCCGCTCCGCTCCGCCTCAGAGGCAAATGCGAACAATTCTTTGAGATTGTTCAACTGCTGCTTACGAAGCTCAGCATCCTCGCCGAGGCGTTTGATCGCCATCGGATTCTGCTCGGCCAGATCAGCCACAAGAAGTTCGACCTCTTGCTGCGTGATCTTATTAAAACCGGCGTTCGAGTGGCCGCCGACCTTGCTTTTCCAGACGGCCAGCCCGGCACCAATGCCAAGTACAACGAGAAGCAAGATCAGACCTTTTGTTAAGTTACTCAATTCCTAATTCCTCACTAAAAAGATTATTCCAAATGTGCTTACGGCAAACCGTAATCATACCAAAACGGGACTGAAACAGCTAGGATGTTGTTGACCCCTGATCGGTTTGCACGAGTTCTAATAGAACACCGCCCGAGGCCTTTGGGTGGACAAAGGCAACAAGGCATCCTTCCGCCCCGATACGCGGCTCTTCGTCAATAAGCTGCATGCCTTGTGCCTTAAGCCGAGCGAGCGACGCCCGGATATCTTCAACCTCTACGGCTATGTGATGAATGCCGCCGCCGCGTTTTTCAAGAAACTTCGATATCGGCGAATCTTCGGCGGTCGGCTCGAGCAATTCAACGCGGGTCTCGCCGATCGGCAGCATCGCAACCCGCACCTTCTGATCCTCGACGACCTCGGTATGAACATTCTCAAGCCCGAGGGCGTCCTCCCAAAACTTGAGAGCTTCATCAATGCCTTTTGTCGCAATGCCTAAGTGGTTGATCTTCATACAGCTATTTTGCCGGTCTCAATGGTCTCGGCTCATCAATTCCTCGACAGCGGAATACGGATCGATCTGTTTCGCCGCAACATTCGCAGAGAGCTTTTCGAGGGCCTTTTCGGCCCCATTCTTTTCAAGCAGATCGGCAAGCAGCCGCTCACGTAAAAGCTCCAGCAAACGCCAGCGGGCGATCGCGTGTTTGCGATCCGCGATGGCCTCGCCGTCGGCCATAGCCGTGTATTTCGCATATCTTTCGATGGCGGCGGCGAGGTCTTCGATGCCTTTGGATTCCGTCGCGACGGTCGGGACGATCGGCGGATTCCACATATCGGGGCGATGTGCGAGCGATAGGAGAGATTCGAGCTCCTTTTGCGTCCGCAGCACGCCTTCGCGGTCGGCTTTGTTGATGACGAAAACGTCGCCGATCTCCATTATCCCGGCCTTGATCGCCTGTATGTCGTCGCCCATTCCCGGCACGAGAACGACGACCGAAACATCGGCCGTTTTCACTATCTCGACCTCGTCCTGCCCGACGCCGACCGTTTCGACGATGACCTTGTCGTAACCCGCTGCATCAAGGATCGCCACCGCATCTACGGTCGAACGCGAAAGGCCGCCGAGATTTCCGCGGGTCGCCATCGAGCGGATAAAGACATTTTTATCCATGCCGAGCGTGGACATCCGAATGCGGTCGCCCAAGATCGCACCGCCCGAAAACGGGCTTGATGGATCAATGCAGACGATCCCGACGCGAAGCCCCTCGTTCTTGTAAAAAAGAGCTAGCTTATCAACCAAAGACGATTTTCCCGCTCCCGGCGACCCGGTAATGCCGATAACGGTTGCTCGTCCGGTACGTGGAAAGATCGAGCGCATCAGCTCAGCCGCCTTCGGCCCGCCGGACTCGGCCAAAGTGATCGCCCGGGCAACCGACCGCGGTTCGCCGGCAAAGAGCTTATCTATGTTTTCCAATACGGACATCGATTCCTAGGCAGAAATAAAATATTCGCATTTCGGGCGGAAAATAAAAAGGCGGGCCGCTCGCGCCCACCTTTTTCACCTTTGAACTTCTCGCCCTTTTCACATTTTACCTACATCTGCCCTTCGTCGGCCGATGGGCCGTAGATCGCGGGGACGGCGATGTCGTTGAGCCGCAGATAGACCGAAAGCTGGCCGCGGTGATGGACGATGTGGTTGCCGACGAACGAGCGCATTACGCCGATCTTTGGCATCGTGAAATAGACCGTTTCGCCATTGCGCATCGTCCAGTTTTCGAGGAAAACGTCGTCCGGTGTGTTGCGAAGCGTTTCGATCGCCTCGTTCACATTCTTATCGAGAAACTCGACCAGCTCTTCGGTCGTTTTCGGGTCAAACGGAGTGTAATCGAACTTGGCGAAATCGAGTTCGGGTTGGGTAAGCGTGGCGGGTGTCCAGCCGAACATTTCGGCGATGTGCGAGGCCAGCCGGCCGAAGGTCATCGATTTTTCATGCGGCTTCCAGTCAAATTTCTCGGCCGGGATGCGCTCCAGGCATTGGCGGGTGGTTGCGGCTTCATGCTGCAGCTCAGCGATAAAGGCCGATGCTACATTATTCGAACTTTGTGCAGTACTTGTGCTCATAAATATCTCCTTGCGAACTAAATTTGGAAGGGAAGGATACTATAAAAATTGCACAGATGCAACATGAAACGCAGAAATGTTGCACTACCATTTCCTTCCGTATTTACGCAGTAGTCGCAAGCTCTGAACCCGTTTTCTTCTTCGAAAGCCAGTAAATATCGATGAGATTAGCTATCGGGCCGACGAGGAAAAGAGCGTAATACGGAGCGTGGACGTTCTCCATAAGCCGCAATATCGCCTCAACGCCCGCGATCGCAAGCACGACTATGATTTGCGCCGCCTTTGAATGCCGGATCGTCGTCTTCGGGTCGGTGATCATGAAAAAGATAAAGAGTTGATACATCGGCCCGGTGATCGGCGCGACCTCGGCTAGGAAAGAATCGCCGGTCCAAACGCTTCTGAAAAATGCAAACGCAACGAAGGCGGCGACGTAGGTGGCCGTGATATGAAAACGCTTGAGCCGATAGACAATTATCGAGCCGAGCAGCCAGATCACCATCATTGCGTAGATGTTGTTTCCCCATTGAATGGAAAGGCTTGCCACCGAAAACGGCGCGGCAAAGAGCATAAAGCTGACCGCAAAATTGGTCGGGTTCCATAGGTGGCGGCCCTCGAGGCGGAGCACGTACTTTGAACAGATCGCAACCGCGGCACAGAGGGCGAACGGCCAAAACTCCGGCGAGCGAATTAGGATGCCGGCACTGATGCCCGAAATATAAGCACTCGCAAGGTGAGGGAACTTGCCGACGACCGCATATGAGAGGATGATCTCGGCCAGGATGCAAACGCCGATGGCCGTCAGCGTCTGAGGGTAACTTTCGAGAATACCGAACGAAAGCTGGCCGACGAGGAGGATCAGAGTAATGAGTATCGGAGCGATAAAGCGAGAATCGATGCCCCACATTTTCATTGGGACAGCGTCGCCGCCGAACGAAGCGGGATTTATTGCAGATACGGTTGTGCTCATTGTTCCTTGATCTTGTGTATTTGTCCTACCCCGGGAGATTCAATTATTGTCTTTTTGCCGGAAGGCCAAACGATCTCAGCCTTTTCGACCGAGCCGGAAGTTCCGAGCCCGAAATGCAACCGCCGCTGATTTTGCGAACAGAAACCTATGCCGCCGGTCATCTCCTGCCGCTGACGTTTTCCGTCCCAGAAGAGTGTGACGCTCGCCCCGATCGCCGAACGGTTGCTGAGACTTCCTTCAAGTTCAAAGGCGATCCAGTTCTTGCCCGGTGCCGGATTGTTCTTGTAAATTAGTGCCGGGCCATTCTGATTTGCAACGATAACGTCCAGGACACCGCGGTTCCAAAGATCGGCAAAGGCGACGGCACGCCCATCGAAAGTTTCGCTTACGCCGACAGCAAGTGCAGCGTCGTTGAAGCGGCCAGCACCATCATTTAACCAAACTCGCTTCTGCTGAAAGCCGGCGAGGCTGCGGCCTTCCATTGACGGCCAATTAGCGGCATCCCCGATGATCGTATTGTGCCCGACCGTGACTTTTGAATAATCATACCAATAATTCGCGGCCTTATCAGCAGAAATATATCCGTTCGTTAGGAAAAGGTCCTGGTTCCCATCATTGTTGAGGTCGCCAAATTGAGCCGCCCAACTCCAACCGCCGCGTTCAACCCCGAAGTTGAGAGCTTGGTTATCGTATTTCAACCCTTCGGAAGAATTCGTTCGCGGAACCCAGAGATTGTTGCCCTGGAGCAAGATGCCTTCCTCGGAAATATTAGAGACGTAGATGGACAAACGGCCGTCGTTAAGTACATCGCCGAACGAGGCGTTCATTCCGCTTTTAGGCGAAAAACCGACACCGCTTGATTCGCCGGCCGCGACAAACCGCTTCCCATCCTGATTCAAGAAAAGCTCAGAAACGGCGTAATCATTTGCAATAAAGATGTCGGGGAAACCGTTGCCGTCAAAATCGGCCGAACCGGCGGCGAGTGCCCAGCGGTTGGTGTCGATGCCGGCGGCTGTCGTTACATCTTCGAATTTTCCATTCCCCAAACCCCGCAGTAGATATTTCCGGCCGCCATTCCGAGCGTATTCGAAGCTCTCGGGCATCATCAGCGTGTTCGGCAGATTCCACAGATCGAGGTCCTCGTGAAAGTAACCACCGAGAAAAAGATCGAGAACGCCGTCGCGGTCAAAATCGAGCCAAATGGCGGTGTTGATGTTTGCCCAAGCGGGGAAACCCGTGTCTTCGACACGCGTGAAACTTTTGCCGCCGTTGTTCTTGAAAAGCTCGGTGCGGCCCCATTTATAGACGAGAAGATCCTCGAAGCCGTCGTTGTCAAAGTCGCCCCAAACGGCTCCCATCGAGACCCCGTTCTCGCGGCTGTTAAGATCGGCGATGCCGAGTTCCGCTGCAACGTCGGTGAATGTCCCGTCGCCGTTGTTTCGATAGAGGGCATTCTTTGACCCCTCGCCGCTGTTAGTGAAATAGAGATCGTTCCAACCGTCGCGATCGAAATCGACGACCGAGGCTCCGGCCCCCATCGACGCGATGATCGGCATTATGTGGTCGAGCTTTTGATCAAGACGCGGAGACGTGTGCTTAAATTCAACGCCGCTTTCCCCGGCGACCTCCGACAAAAAGAAGCCGTAGCGTTCAAGAGCCGCGCTCGAATCAACCCGTATTTCTGAAACGCGGTAGCTGCCCCGGAGCCAAAAAGGCACAGAAAGGAGGGCGACGAAAAGGACAGCAGCGAATATCCTTCCTAATTTGTTCATTCTAGATTCGAGTTTACGGATTTCTTACCATAGAGCGAAATCCATCGGGAGCGACGTAGCGCGTGTGAAAGTTTACCCAATCCTCGCGAAAGCGTTTGAAAACGGGGTCGTCCTCAAGCCGGCCGGGCGGCGTTGAATAGTCGTTCGTCTCGCGGCTCGGAAGCGGCAAAAGGGTTTTTGAGAAAACAGAATTAAAGTCGCCGTCCTTGATCCAACCGTTGCCGACAATGACAAAATCACGCTTAAATCCCGGCGGCGGATCCGGCAACACCGGGAACTTGAGCACGAGTTCATCACCCGCATTCATAAGCACCAAACGGCCATCGACGCCCGTGAGAAGTTCCTTCACGTCGCCAAAGCGGGTGTAATAGCCCTCAAGGTCACGCCAGCGTTGGCCGGTCGTCAGGATCTGATCGTAAAGCGGCACCTCGGGCGAGGAGGCATTCGGTTTATCAATTACCGAAAACCCGCGATATCTGAGTTCGGCGGACCCAAGCACGAGGTCGCGAGTGACATTTGCCGTCGGCGATGCGGCGGTCGACCAGGCGAGCCGGTCCCAATAGATCTCCATGTTCGTCCGCAAGCGGAAGCGGCGGTGGCCGGTTGGAAGTTCTAAAAGCACCGTCTTCATCTTGCCAGCCGGGAATCCGAGATTTGCCTTCGCAGTTCGCCATCCGCCCTTGCCATCGGGGACTTCAATGCTGAGGCTCTGCGGCGGAGCATGGGAACTCTGGCCGAGCTGGACGTTGATCGAGGCATCGGTCGGGTAAAGCCAGCCATCGGCGATGAGCGTAAGCTTGCGGTCGGACGGAGCATCCTCGGGAAGGCTAAGCTCGACCCAATGATCCTCGGCAACGCCCTGAAACTTGCCGCGTTCAATGCCATCGAGATAATTCTCATCGACCGCACGTACATATTCGGCAACATCGCGTCCGCTCTGGTCGATAGCATTGGAAAAGGACTTGGGTTGCTCGAATGTGAAGACCTCAAGCGGAGGCGGCGGAACGGCAAAGCGTTCGTCGGTGAAAACCTCGGCCGTTTCGGGATGATCTATCGCCAAGAGTTTATAGTGGTCGAGGTAGAAAGATTCCCAATATTCGCCAGTTATCCGGAGCTCGTATTGTCCTTCTTTCGGCTTAATCGAACTGCCCGGGATCTTGAACCACTCCTCGGTCTGGATTATCCCGAAGGTATCCTGCGCGTTGATCTTCAGGCCAAGTGCGGGGCTCCACGGCGGGGCGTCCTTTACCATCTCGAATCGCTCACCGTTCCAGGCAAAGAGATGCGGGCAGGAGCCCTTTAGCCGCTGCTCGGCGGCGATGGCCTGGTCGCTCGCGAGGTCAAATTCGGCTTGGACAAATCCGTTGTTCCAAACTATACGCAGCACATCTGATGCAGTAGCCTCTCCGAGTCCGAAATGCACGGCAGGAGATGTTATAAGCTGCTTCTGCGTGCGAACGCCGGTGCGGACCTCCATCTCTCCGCCGATGCCAAACGAATTAACGCGTTGGTCGCCTTCGGTCTTACCGGCCCGAGGGCGAAATACTTGCCAGCGGTAATTCTTAGCGCTCTGATTTTGGAGAGCGGCCGGTTGTCCATCCCTGCCGAGCCCGACAATGTCCAATTTCCCGTCGCCATTTCGGTCTAAGATCGAAGTCGCAGAAATTTCGAGCGGCTGGCCCAAGAGCATACCGCCGCCGCCCGGGCCGAAGGAGATGATTCGCGTTGTTCCTGCTGCCGAGATGACGACGTCGTTCGCGCCATTGTTGTCGATATCGCCGACAAAGACGGAACATTCGGAACCGGCCGCAGATGTTCCCGGACAAGCCTCGCCGAGTTCAGCGACGCTTAGCTCGACGGCTTCCCATCTGCCTTGATCGAGGTTCTTCGTGATGCGATGTAGTTTTGACGATGCGGCCACGACCTCAAGCCTGCCGCTGCCGCTGACATCGCCGATGGCGAAAGCTCGAACTCCGGCAATCTCGGGGGTCGTCGCTTCAACGAACTTGCCGCCGCGTTCGTTGAGAAAACCGCGAAGCTTGCCGTCGGCTGTTAGGAAGATCGCGTCCGCGTCACCGTCTTCGTCGATATCGGCATATGCAAAAGTTCTAACATTCCGGATCGAAGGGAAAGGATCGATGGCTGTAAACGAACCGTCGCCGTTGTTTTGCAAAACCACAGGCGGGCCTTCAGCCGGAGCGGCGATCAGGTCGAGGTCGCCATCGTGTTCCACATCGAGCGGCCAAACGCCGTCATACGACCGACCGAGAACTGCACTGTTCAGCTTCGTCGACGCGGTCGCGTCCGCGAAGGTTCCGTCTTCGCCTTGTTTGAATATTTTCAGCCCCGACGATGAGGCAATGGCGAGATCATTTCGAAAGTCGAAATCGAAGTCGAACTGGGCGATCTGCTCTGCCCGGATCACCTTGGTTTCTATTGCTTGTTCGCCGATAAATATCTTTTCGCCGGTCGCACGAGCGATCTTCGTTTCTCCGTCAGCGTTCAAATAGATCGGCAAAGCAAAAGCGGAAACGTCGCCGCCAAGGCGCTCGGCAGTAAAGGTTATCTCGCGGTCGGGCTCGGCGGGGCTAAAATTCGGTGCCGCAAGCTTCAGCGGTTTGTAGATCGGAGTGCCGATCGTCGTTTCTGATGGCTTAAACTCTGCAATTGCCTGCCGAAACCAAGGTTCGCGGAGAAGAACATTGCGGAGAAACGAAACGGCGGCCGCGGCGGCTTGCGTGTTTCCGCTTTCAACGGCCGAGCGGAGTTCGGCGAGCTGCTGAGAGCCCTCCGGTGAAAGTTTTGTTGAGGATCGTTCGATCGAGGCGAAGGTATTTTTCAGGCCTTCCGTATCGCCGCTTCTGGCTTCGAGGCGGGCGACCTCGATGCGTGCGGCAAGATTCTCCGGAGCTTTCTCCGCGATCTTCGAATAAAGTTGAAGTGCCTCGGCCATTCCCGCCTCCCGTTCGCGAAGATCGGCGAGCAAATAGATCGGTGCCAGGTCATCCGGAGCCAACGTGCTCGCCTTTTCGAGTTCTGCAGATGCTCTAGCGTTGTCGCCCCGTTGAAGTGCGACGGTTGCGGAGTTAATAGTGACAACGGCGTTTTCCGGGGCGAGCTTCGAGGCTTGCTCGATAGAAGTTCCTGCTCCTTCGAGGTCACGCTGTCGAAGCTGAAGAACCCCGAGGTTGTTCCACGCCGCAGGTTCGCCCGGAGCAGCCTGAGTGGCTTTTTCGAGTTCCGTCCTAGCACGGCGGTCATCGCCTACGTCCAAAGCCGCTAGGCCGACGTAGAAGCTTCGAACTGCCTCCGCGTGCTGCGGCGACGACGTATCGGGCAAACTGCCGCAGGCCCCAAGCAGAGTGGACAAAAGAATCAGTAACGCGCCGGATCGCTGCATCATGAAATATTAACCGACTCAAGGCTCGATACGCTTTTCGCCCGGTACGAACGCGACCGGCGAATTGCCCTCGCGAATGTAATAGAACCCGCCGGCCTGAATACCGTTGATGATCTGCTTTTCCGAGCCGGGCCAATGGATCGTAAGTTCATCGATCTTATCTGCAGGGCCGAGGCCGAAATGTACGCGAAGGTCGCTCATCGAGAGATAACTTTGGGCGCCCATCACTTGCCGCTCAATGGTTTTGTCGCCGATCTTCGCGACCAGCCGGGCTCCGATGGCACTTCGGTTCGCCTTTGAGCCCTCGAGCCAGAGCATCACAAAGTTGCCGGGCCGCGGCGTTGTGTTGTATGCGACCTGAGCGGTTCCGCCGTTGTTATTGACGACGAAGTCGATCAGGCCGTCGCCGTTCAGATCGCCCGTGGCCAGGCCACGGCTGACCTGCATTTCTTTGAGAGCATCGCCCGATGAGTCGCTTACATCCCGGAACTTTCCGTCACCGATATTGAGGAACAACGAGTTCTGTTGCGGAAAAGTGACCGTATCCGAATTCAGGTGGATGTTGTCTTCAATGTGTCCGTTAACGAAGAGTAGGTCTTCGAGCCCGTTGTTGTTTGCATCGAAAGTGTCGATGCCCCAGCTCAGGCGATTTCGCGACACCTCGCCGACGCCACGCAGGTCCGAGCTTTCTTGAAAAAGCCCCTTGGATATCTGCAGGTAAAGACTCGTCACCTCAGATTGAAAATTGGTGACCATGATATCTTCGAGTCCATTCAGGTCAACGTCGGAAAAGTCAGCCCCCATGCTCCCCTCTTCCCGTCCCATTTCGTCGTAGGCGACGCCAGCAAGCTGGGCGATATCCGTAAATGTTCCGTTCCTGTTCTGCCACAGCTGATTTGGGGTTGTGTCGTTCGCGACGTAGATATCTGTCCAACCGTCCTTGTCGATGTCGCCGATCGCCATGGCAAGGCCTTTTTCTGCAGTTCGAATGCCGGCGGCGTCACTTACATTGGTAAATCGCCCGCTTCCTTCGTTCCTCCAAAGCTGATCGGTGACCGGCTGAAAAAGCACGGGAGTGGGATAGATAAGCGTTCTGTTACGGAACGAACGCGGGGCATTTGCCGGTGAAAAATCAACGTAACGAACAATGAAGATATCCAGGTCGCCGTCGTTATCGTAGTCAAGAAATCCGGCACTCGTCGACCATTTTCCGTCTGCGGCCAAACCTGAGATGTCGGTCACATCTTCGAAGTTCGTTCCCGTATTCCTAAGCAGAATGTTCCGTCCTTCGAAACTCGTCAGCAGAAGGTCTATGTTTCCATCGTTGTCGAAGTCGCCCGCGGCCGCTCCCATTCCGTAAAAACGGCTCGGGAGTTTCCATTCTTCGGTCTTGTCGGTGAAATTGCCTTTGCCGTCATTGAGGTAGAGCCGCGTGTATTGGTCCGGCGTCCGTACTTCGGTCGCGATCGAACCGCTATTGACCAGCAAAACGTCGGGAGCACCGTCACGGTTAAAATCTGTGACGACGACGCCGCTGCCGATCACTTCAGGCATTAGCTTCGCATCCGTTCTTGATGGAACGTGTTTGAATGAAATTCCCGAAGATGCGGTCGCGTCGGAAAAAGAGATCGAAGCTTCGTAGTCGGCAGCCGGCGCGTTGTTCACCGGCCCGGAACTTCCGCTGCAACCGGTGAAAGCGAGTTGGGCAGCGATGATGAGAACAAGTTTTTGATTTATCGATCTCATTTTAGTCGATTCATTTCTTCCACGGCCGCTTTTGCCTCTTCCGTCCGGCCAAGCCGCGTGTATGACTCGGCAATGTATTGATAAAGAACTGGCTTGGTCTGAGCGTCGGAGACCTCAAGTGCTTGCCGAGCGATCACGATGACGTCGGGGTACTGCTGCTGGTTCCATTTATCCTGAAGCTCATAGATCAACTGGACCTTTCGAAGTGCTCGATTTTCCTCTGAAGTGATCTTAGCCTGAGCATCTTCCGTCCGCTTGCGTAATTCCTCTGCCCGAGCGACGTCTCCTTTCGCAAAGTGTGAACGGCTGAGAGCGTTAAGGGCGGTGACGTTCTCGGGCTGCAAGACGATGACGCGTTCGAGCAATACCCGGGATTCTTCATCCTTTCCCTGACGCGAAAAGACCAGAGCCCGAAGCGTCATTTCACTAACGCGTCGTTCGCCTTCGATGCGGGGCCAAAATTTCGCAAGCAAGGCATCGGCCTCGTCAAACCTCCCGGTGTTGTAGTAGCCGCCGGCGAGCAGGGCCGCCAGATCGATATTTTCCGGGTCCGCCGCAACGAGCGGCTCGGCAGAAGTTACGACATCGGCGAAACGCCCTAGGCGAAAGTAAGCCCGGGCGAGATTTGCCTTATCATTGGCCGACAGCGAACCTTCCGGCTCGCTCCCAAAGAGATCGATAAGGGCCTGCCAATCTTCGCGTTTAATCAGTGCGGAAGTGTAGGTGTCCTTCACCTTTGTTGCCCGAGGAAATTTCTCCCTGATCTTCTTTAGAGATTCGTAGTCGGAGGGTTGAAGGGGCATTCCCGAAGCGAGAACCTGCTCGATCCGGGCGAGTTCGCCGAGGGATGCCTTGTCAGCGGCCAAGGCCTGCTTGTCGCGCTCGCGAGCATCAGAGCATCCGCCGAGCCCGGCCGAAACGGCGAGCAGCAGAATGATGAATATCTCTCTGGGAATTCGCGGGCAAACTTTGATGGACACTCCGTCAAAGATAACCCGTTTTTATGCGGCTTTCAACAATTGCTTGGCAATGACCAGACGCTGGATCTCGCTGGTGCCTTCGCCGATGGTGCAAAGCTTTGCGTCTCTCCAATACTTCTCGGCGGGGTATTCTTTCGTGTACCCATAGCCGCCGTGTATTTGGATCGATTCTTCGGCAACGCGAACTGCCGTTTCCGAGGCATAAAGCTTTGCCATCGCTGATTTCTGGGTGACCGATTTGCCGGCATCTTTCATCGCCGCGGCCTGAAGCGTAAGCAGCCGAGAGCACTCGATCTGCGTGGCCATATCGGCGAGCTTGAACTGAATGGCCTGAAACTCGGCAATCGGTTTGCCAAACTGCTCACGTTCCTTTGCATACCTGATCGCAGCCTCGTAAGCACCTTGGGCGATACCTACCGAAAGCGCCGCGATCGAGATGCGTCCGCCATCGAGAATCTGCATCGCTTGCAGAAATCCTTCGCCCTCATTCCCGAGCAAATTCTCTTGCGGGACGTAGCAATCTTCAAAGACGACTGACGCTGTCTCAGAGGCCCGCATTCCGAGCTTGTTCTCTTTCTTATCCGGGCGGAAGCCTTCCATTGATTTATCGAAAATGAAGGCTGAAATGCCGCGGTTTCCTTTTTCTCTATCAGTAACGGCAACGGCGACGAGCGTGTTACAAGCGATGGCGTGGGTGATGAAATTCTTAGAGCCATTCACCTTCCAGCCGCCGTTCGAGCGGATCGCATTGGTGCGTGTGCCCGATGCATCGGAACCAGCTTGCGATTCCGTCAATCCCCACGCGCCGAACGACTCACCTTGAGCAAGCGGCACAAGATAATCCTTTTTCTGCTGCTCGGTGCCGAACATATAGATGTGGTTCGAGCAAAGCGAATTGTGAGCTGCGACCGAAAGCCCGACCGAACCGCAGACGCGGCCGAGCTCTTCGATGATGGTGGCATATTCCACATAGCCCATCGCCGAGCCGCCGTATTCTTCGGGAAAAAGGACGCCCATCAGGCCGAGCTCGGCGAGCTTTGGCCGAAGTTCGATAGGGAAGTGCTGACTCTCGTCCCACTCCATAACGTGCGGGCCGATCTCTGCCTCCGCAAATTCCCTGATGCTGTACTTTATCTGCTGCTGTTCTTCTGTGAGTTCGAAGTTCATAGGTATATAACGAAATATTATGATTACATAATGCACGGTTTTGGGGCAAGTTTTCCCTGCGTAATTGTTTCGCAGATGGGCGAGAAGCTAGAATCAAAGAATGCAGAAAAAGGGAAGGGAACTTACGACCGATGACGAGATACGCGAATTGCTTCGGCAGACGCAAACGATCGCCGTCCTTGGGATAAAGCCGGAGACGCACGCGATGCAGCCGGCGTTTTACGTGCCAAAGTATATGCAGGACGCGGGATACAAGATCATTCCCGTGCCTGTTTATTACCCGGAAGTTACGGAAATTCTCGGCGAGCCCGTCTTCCGTGACCTTCGCACGATCGCGGGCGAGGTCGATATGGTCAATGTTTTTCGCAGGCCGGCTGACATCGACAAGCACATTGAAGAGATCATCGCTGCAAAGCCGAAGTCGGTTTGGTTTCAGCTAGGAATACGGAACGAGGGGGCCGCAAAGGCTTTCATCGAAGCAGGGATCGACGTTGTGCAGGACCGATGCCTTTTGGTCGAACATCGAGCTCTTTTACGATGATCGGGTGGGTTTTTTTGGTGCGAGGAGCGAACGGATCTCTCGCTCATCAAGCGAACGGTAGCGGCCGACGGGCAAGCCTAGATCGTCGATCATTCCAATTCGAATACGGCGGAGCTTGACGACGGAATGGCCGATCGAGTCGAACATCTTTCTGATCTGCTGGTTGTGGCCCTCGTATAGCGTGACCTCATACCAGCCGTTCTTGTCGGTCGGCTTTAGCGGTGTGATCTCTGCCGGTGCGGTCTTGAATCCATCGGGCAGCCGGACGCCGCGGGCAAGTTTCCTGATCGCTACCTCGGGCGGAAGCCCTTTTACCTTAACGAGATAGACCTTCGGTATTTTTTTAGAGCCGGCGACGGCGTTGGTGAAGTCGCCGTCATTGGTCATTATGATCAAGCCTTCGGTATTGAAATCAAGGCGGCCGACCGGATGCAACCGGCCGTGGCCTTTGATCAGGTCGGTGACGAGCTTACGGCCTTCCGGGTCGGCTACGCTCGAAAGATAGCCCTTCGGTTTGTTGAGCAGAAAATATACACTCTCCCGATTGGCTAGGAGCGGGTTGATCAGCTTTCCGCGGACCTTGATATGGTCCTTATCCGGATCGGCCTTCGTGCCGAGCTCGGTCACGACCTCGCCATTGACGGTCACCTCGCCGGCGCGTATCAATTCCTCGGCCGCACGCCGCGAAGCCACACCGGCTTGTGAGATCAATTTTTGAAGTCTTTCCATATAAATAGCTGTTAGCTGTGAGCTATACGCTGTAAGCCGCGTGCGAGACTGGCTCACCGCTCACGCTTTACTGAACAAGGTCTTCGAAATCCTCGACCGACGGTAAATCGTTCAGATCCTTCAATCCGAAATGTATTAGAAACTCTTTCGAGGTTCCGTACTGCATCGGGCGGCCGACGGTTTCCTTGTGGCCTTTTGTTACGATGAGCCGCTTTTCAAGCAGTGTTTTGATTGCGGATGCCGACTGCACGCCCCGAATCTCGAGGATCTCCGGAACGGTCACCGGTTGCTTATAGGCGATGACGGCGAGCGTTTCGAGTGCAGCGATCGAGAGCTTGGCCGAGGGCCGCGTCTTCAGGAATCGGCGGACGTCTTCGTGCAGCTCGGTCCGCGTCGCTATCTGCCAGCCGCCGGCGACCGCCCGGACCTGCAAGCCGCTTTCGCGAGTGTCGTATTCCTCGCAAAGTGCCTCAAGAGCTGCCTCGACGCTCGCCTTGTCCTCTTCGAGCACGTCCGCGATTGTGCGGGCCATGATCGGCTCATCGGCCACAAAGATCAAGGCCTCGGCAAGTGCCATTAGCTCGCCGGTGCTCCGCGATCGTTTCGCTGTTTCTACTGCTTGTTCTACTTGTTCTGCTTCTTCTGACATCAAACTTTCTTCAGGATTATGTCGTCAAACGTCTGTTTCTGTATCAATTTAACGCTCTCGGTCCGGACGACCTCGAGCACGGCGATGAAGGCCGTTACTAGCTCGCGGCGCGTTTCAAATTCTTCAAAAAAGCTGGCGAGGCTTAATTCGGCGTGCTCGAAGATACGCTGTTTGAGCCGCTTTATCATGTCGGCAAGCGAGACCTCGTCCCGCTCGATCTCCATCGTTATCTTCTCTTTCTGCCGCTCGACTATCTTCTGGAAGATCGTTATTAGGTCGAAGACCGTTGCGCTGATCTCGGCATTGTTGTCGTCGCTTTCGATCTTGCCGCGCGGAAAGACGGCCTGTTCGATGGTCGCTTTTTCATAGAGCATCTGGGCGGCCGACTTATATTTCTCGTATTCGAGCAGGCGATCGACGAGTTCCTTTCGCGGGTCTTCCACCTCTTCGTCCGGTTCGGCGAAAGGGTCGCGGGGCAGCAGCATCTTCGATTTCACCTCGATAAGCTGCGCCGCCATCACCAGAAAATCCGCCGCGACGGCGATATCGAGCGTCTTCATCAGGCGAATGTAGCTGAGATATTCGTCGGTGATGCGGGCGATCGGAATATCGAAGATATTCGCCTGCTCCTGCCTGATCAAATAAAGCAAAAGGTCGAGCGGCCCGGCAAAATCGCCGATGCGAACGCTGATCTCGTCCCGCGACTCCGTGACGATCTCGGCCGTTTCCGTGAGGAAATCAAAGGTATATTGTTCTTGCTCTTCCTGCATTAGGGAAACTCGCATTTTAGCCTATAGGGCGGGCGCAAGCGAAGGCGAAGCGTAAGAATTGCGTAACATCCGCAGGCGAATCAAATATATTTCGTTTCTCGGAGGTAGATGATGTTATCTATCCGCGGTGGTTCGTGGCCGGCGTCGCGGATGATCGTCATCAGGTTGCCGCGGTGGGTGGTGGAATGAAGAAGGACGTGCGTCAGCAGTTCGCGGTAGGTGTTCTCGAACGGCACGCCCTCGCTCGAGCGGTATCTGACGGTGATATCGAGGCCCTCGTCGTCGAACCGCCGCAACAGCTTATCGAAGAGATCCGCGTTTTCGCGGGCCATCTGTCCGCAGTCCTCTATCGACATCGGCGGCCAGAAGTCGAATCCGGTCGAGTCCTTCCCGTAAAGCCGCTCGTAATATTCACGCTCCGTAACGAGCAAATGAGCCAATATCCCGACCGCCCGCGGCAGTTCAACGCCCTTCAGGGCGACGACCATCCGCCGATTGGCCCAGTCGTTATAAGCAAAAAGCTGCCGAAGATGTTCGATGGTCTGCACGAGCTAGATGATAAATGATAATTGAAAAATGATGAATGGAAGCCTTTTGGCAATGCACCGAGCATCGTTTCCCGCAGCCATTTATCATCTATTATCTATCATTTATGAATTAGTTGTCGGCCGCGTATTCTTTCAGGTCTTCGAGCCGGATGACGGTCAGGGCGTGTTCGTGCGTGGCGCTTAGAAAGACCTGCGGGGCCATGCCGTGTTCGAGCGCCTCTTTCCAGCGGAGCATGCAGAGGCACCACTTATCGCCGTGCTTCAAACCGGGAAACGCCCACTCCGGCCGCGGCGTCGAAAGGTCATTGCCCGCCGACTTTGAAAACGCGAGAAACTCGTCCGTCACCCGCACACAGACCGTGTGCCGCCCCGTGTCGTCCACGCCCGTCTTGCAATAGCCGTCGCGGTAGAAACCCGTCATCGGGTCCGTGCAGCAGCTCTCAAGCTCGCCCCCGAGCACATTTCGCGGCTTCGGCTTATGCCCGTTGCCATTCCCATTCGTATAGCTCATGCCGCTATTCTACGGAATCGTCGAGATGGTGTCGATCTCCGAGTACTGCCCGACCGCGTCGTTGCCCTTCAGGTATCGGGCGCGGATGCGGACGAGCCGCGGCAGGTTCTCCGGCCCGGCGGGAATGTGAAGCTCGGCCGGCGAACGCACAAATCGCCCCGCGGGCCGCCATTCCTTCTCCGCATCGAGCTGCATTTGGACGTCGATGCCGGTAAACTTGCCGCGTTTGAAGCGAACGCTGACGATATTTCCGGGCTCGGCCGTGAGGCTTGGGTTCGGTTTGGCGTCGTTAAGGTCGGCAGACTCGCCACGGATCGGCCGAATGCCGAGCGAGGCCTCATTCTCAGCCGAAAAATTTGGCGAAACGCGAATGCGCTCGACCGCCTCGGCGATTCGGCGATAAACTCCGACCGCGGTTCCGGGCGGCGGCGTAAGCGACGAAGGCTGCGGGAAATCATTAAGCGGCGAACCGGGCCGACCGGACAAAACATGCCGCCGATAGCTCGCCGCGGCTCGTCGGAAATTCTCGACCGCGACCTGATTTTGCGCCAGCCACGCAAGTGTCGCCGCATCGGCCTCGACCTCGGCGACCTCCGCCGGCGAAAAACCCAACTCCGCCGCTTGCTCTGCAAACTTGGTCGCGAAATTCCGCATCCACGCCGCCTGCTTAGCCAAACCCAGCGGAAACCAACGGTTACTCGGCCTCATATTCAATAAACCTCGGCAATTTCAAAGGAAATATCGTACAGCGTCGGAACAACGCCAGCCAAATGCACCGAAATTATACCAAGCATTTCTCGCAACATCAACAAGTTGCGGTGCAATAAGCACATGTCGCAGTGCGACAAAACACTATCGCAACGCACCCCCTATACATTGCGGTGCAATATGACAAAGTTGCACCGCGAGTTCCTCAACTTGCACCGCGAGTATGCGTAGTCGCGTCGCAACAACACGTTATTGCACTGCAATATCATGATGTTGCAGTGCGATATCACGAAGTCGCAAGAAATGTTCGGGATAGTTTCTTTAACGGAAGGCTACTTTATTAACTCGAGGGCCTTTTCTATTGGGCGGGCGATGACTGCGCGGTCGCCGGCGACGACTATCGGGCGATTGAGAAGCCCCGGATTCGCGACGATCGCCGCAATAATCTCATTTTCAGGCGTCTCCAGCGTAAATCCGCGTTCCTTAAACTCTTTTTCCTTCGTCCGAAGCAGCCCGAACGCCGGTATCTGCAGCTTCCCGAGCAGCATTTTCACATCCGCCGCCGTCAGCCGCTCCTTAAAATAATCAACCTGCTCAAACTCAACGCCATTCCCCCGGAACAGCCCCGCCAAATTACGACAAGTCGTTCAAGTAGGCTTTTCGTAGATCAACGGCTTCATAATAGATGCTCTGCTAACAAAGTGTTTGTCTCATTGAAGCTCGGACGAGTTTACCATCAACGAAAACGAAATTTACCAGCCCCAAATTGCCGAGCGTTACATAGTGAAGAATGGTGCCGTCCGCGGCTTTTTGGTGTGGCTCACCGAATCTTCTCACTACGTCATCAGAGGTTACGCCAAAGGAGATGCCGTCGACGTCCCATTTATCGGAAGTGACTTCCATCCGAATGACTGAATGATCTTTATCGTTACCGATCTTGCGAAGCGTCAACTCAAGCCCAGGATAGGAATAGTCAATATAGCTTTCCGGCTCGCCGCTGCAGGCGTCTGCCGTATCTAGATGATCTCGGCTCTGCTTGTTTGGCTTTCCGAGTTTCTTCTTTACCTCTGCAAGCGTTGATCCTGCTCGGACTCCGTTGACAACAAGATCGACCTCAGTCAGCCGGCGTCCTGTATCGATTTCCGGCGATTTGTTCGTCGATGGAGGAGTACTTACAGCGATGTCGTTTATGGCCGTCGTTATCTCCGGCCGAGCACAACCTATCAGCGACACGGCAGCCAGACCGATTAACGCTACGGCCTTTAACCAAGAGCTATTTGATACCCATGTTCTCATACACTTTCTGCAATGTTTCCGAAGCAATTGCTCGGGCTTTTTCGGCGCCGGGGTTTAGGATGGCGCGGAGCGTTTCGTCGTCGTATTGTTTGACGCGTTCCTGGAATGGGCGGAGGAATTCGACGGTGGCTTCGGCGAGTTCGGTTTTGAAATGGCCGTAGCCTTTGCCGGCGAAATGGGCGATGCATTCTTCGTCCGTTTTGCCGGTCAGCAGGCGATAAATGGTCAGCAGATTGTTGATTGCTGGGCGCGTTTCGTCGAACTCGATCGTCGTGCCGCTATCGGTTACGGCCCGTTTGATCTTCTTCGTGACGGTATCGGCGTCGTCGAGCAGGAAGATCGAACCGGCGGCGTTCTCGTCGGACTTCGACATCTTCTTTTCGGGCTCCTGCAGCGACTTTATGCTCGCACCGGCCTTCGGAATGTAGGGCTCGGGCACCTTGAATGTCTCGCCGTAGTCGCGGTTGAAACGCTCGGCGAGGTCGCGGCTCAGCTCAAGGTGCTGCTTCTGATCCTGCCCGACCGGGACGAGATCGGTCTGGTAAAGCAGGATGTCCGCGGCCATCAGGATCGGATAAGTAAAGAGCCCGACGCCGGCACGCTCGGCGTTGCCCTTGCCTTTGTCCTTGAACTGCGTCATCCGCTCGAGCTCGCCCATGCGTGCGATGCAGGAAAGCGTCCAGGCGAGTTCGGCGTGTTCGGGGACGTCGGATTGAATAAAGATGGTCGAACGCGAGGGGTCAACGCCCGCGGCGAGATAAATGCGGGCGAGGTCGAGCGTCGCCTTTCGCAAGGCCGCCGGCTCCTGCGGGAGCGTTATCGCGTGGAGATTCACGATGCAGTAAAACGCCTCGTACTCATCCTGAAGCGCCACCCAATTCTTTAACGCGCCGAGGTAGTTGCCAATGTGAAGCTGCCCCGTAGGCTGGGCACCGCTGAAAATTCTTTTTGTCATTATGGAGCGATGATCTTTCCGCTAAGCGGCCTTCTTAACCGGGTCGAGCGAGCGTTGGGCGTGCGACATCCGGCCCATCAAAAGTGCAGGCACAGAAATGTCCTCATCGAGCTCTTCCCAGTGCAGCCCAACGCCGCCGCCGCTGATGATGTATTGAGCCAGTTGATCGGACGTCGCATTGGCGAGCCGCGGGAAATATGCGAGCGGAACACCGAGCTGACGCCCGTCAGACAATTTAACCCACATATTGTCGCTATCGAATGACAGCGAAACTGCAGTCGGTTCAGATACCAAAGTGTTCATTCCAGGCCTCCTCGATCTCGGCACGTCTATTATTGATGATTCGCAGGATATTGTTAAGCTCCTTAGCGGAGAAGCCATGAGAGTTCGCAAGCGACGGTTCGGGGAAAAGCCAGAACTTCGCAAGGCATCGTTCCCGTCGAACGTGGATATGCACGGGCTCAAGCGGATCGCCTTCGTTCGAGTAGAAAAAGAAACGAAAGCCGGCTTCTGCGAAGACTAGCGGCATAGATCGACCAACTCTAATAAATAGCGTAAAGCACGTAAACCAGCCCCATCAGGAACGGATAAAGTATGAACCGGAAAACGCCGATGTAGATCAAAAACATCAGGATCAGGAACCCGAACTGCTCAAGGAAATCGAAGATCGGCTGAGTGCTCGGCGGCAGAAACGTAGAAAGTATTTTGCTGCCGTCGAGCGGGGGAAAGGGCAGCAGATTGAACACAAAGAGCGAAAGATTGAGCAGCATCAGGTTGCTGACGAACATCGCCAGCGGATTGGTCGCCCCGCCGAAGAGGTCATTTGGCGTAAAGCCGTAAATGAAAAGCACCTTCGCCAGAACAATGCCGATGATGAGCAGGATCAGGTTCGCGAGAACGCCGGCGACCGAGACCATCACGTTCGCGAGCTTGTAGTTCGTCCAGTTGCTTGGGTTTACCGGCGTCGGTTTGCCCCATCCGATAAGCGGAATCGAGCCGAGTGCTCCGCCCATGGTTCCCAAGATAAATGCAACTACCGGGATCAGCAGCGTGCCGATCGGGTCGGTGTGGGCGACCGGGTTGAGCGTGACGCGGCCGAGCATAAAGGCCGTGTCGTCGCCAAATTTGTGCGACATCCATGCGTGGCCAGCCTCGTGGGCCGAGACCGCAAGAAGCAGCACGACCATGAAAACTATGAGGTGGCTCGCCAAGACTGCCAGATCGATATCGCCCATTTAAACTCCTATAGATCTTCGGTTTACAACTCTTAAGTACCGATAAAAGAAACGCCCGATGCGTTGTTTTTATTATTCGATTGTGCCATTCTTTTACGACAAAATAAAACATTCCAGGGGGTTACGTAATGCTAAATAAACTTTTGTTCGGCGGTGAGACTGGTTTGTCCTTGCAGGCAAACGCGGGGCTTGCGTTGCTGCGTATCTTTGCCGGTGTCGCGATGGCTTTCGCACATGGACTCGGGAAATTGCCGCCGGCCGAGGGACTCATCGGCCGTGCGGCGGAGATGGGCTTCCCGATGCCGGCCTTATTTGCCTGGGCGGCGGCACTGTCTGAGTTCGTTGGCGGCATCCTTCTCGCCCTCGGCTTGCTGACTCGGTTGTCGAGCTTCTTCATCGCGGTAACTATGCTGGTCGCTCTCGTCGGCGTGCATGGAGCTGACCCGTTCAACATTCAGGAGAAGGCTTTTCTGTTCCTTTTCATCGCGATCGCATTTATGCTGAAGGGCTCGGGCGATTGGAGCGTTGACAGCTTTTTGCGGAAGTAGATCGTTTCGGCCCATATGAAAAAGCACATAGTTTGCATAGCCAGCGAGCACAAAGGGAACGAGTTTCTCGAAGAGTGCCAGAACGCCGATTGGTTCGTGACGCTCGTGACGCGCAAGAAGCTACTCGATGAGCCGTGGGCGTGGACGGCTCTCAACGACGTCCGGACCGTAGAGAATGACGCGAGTGTCGACGACTATGTCCGGGCGGTGACGAATGTCGCCGGGATGCGGCACATTGACCGCGTCGTCGGGCTGGACGAGTTCGATGTCGTCACCGCCGCCCGTGCCCGCGAACATCTCCAGCTTGGCGGAATGACCTATTCGCACGCCGTCCGCTTTCGCGATAAATACGCCATGCGGAACATTGCCAACGAGGCCGGAATCGCCTGCCCCGATTATATTTGCCCTGTGAATCCGGACGAGATAAATGCCTTTCTCGATCGTGTCCCCGCGCCGTGGATCGTAAAACCGCGGCATGAGGTTTCGGCATTTGGCATCAGAAAATGTGAAACGAAAGAGCAGGTCTGGGAAGTGCTCAACGACCTCGACGACCGAAATAATTGGCGAGACCATCCGTCGCAGTTCCTAATCGAAAAGTTTATCGAGGGAGATGTCTTTCACGTTGATGCGGTCGTCCATAATGGAAAGGTCGTCGCCGCGGGTGTGAGCCGCTACGGCCGTCCGCCCTTTTCGGTCTCGCACTACGGCGGCGTGTTTACGACATCCGTCGTCGAATATGGTTCAAAGGAGCGGAAAGAACTTGAGAAGCTAAACGCCAAACTCCTGAAAGAGTTTAAGTATGAAGAGGGCGTAACACACGGCGAGTTCCTACGGAGCAACGAGGACGGCGAGTTCTATTTGCTTGAGGTCGCGTGCCGCGTCGGCGGCGCCTATATCGCGAACGTGCTCGATAGTGCATGCGGGTTCAATCTGTGGCGCGAATGGGCAAAACTCTCGATCGCCGATAAAGATCATCCCTACGAAAAGCCGAAGGTGCGAAAGGAATATGCCGGCGTCGCCCTTGCCCTTTCAAAAGACGAAGAACCGGACACCTCGCACTACAACGACCCCGAGATCGTTTATCGGATAAAAAAGCCAAAGCACGTCGGGCTTATCTTTCACTCGCCCGACCGCTCGCGCATCAACGAACTGCTCGAAGAATACACAAAGCGGATCGGCGACGACTTTCTCGCGGTCGCCCCCGCGAAGGAACGTTACGACGATTAGGCTGCGACATTGAGCAATCGAAGGCGGCTGCGGCCGCTCTTTTCTTTTACGGGCCGAATCGCTATCCTCTGTATTTTTATGACGCCGCGAGTTTCAACCGAAGTTCATTCCCCGGATCTGCTCGATCACGGGCTTGAGCCGTATTTTCAGGAGCTTTTGAAGTTCGAATCGACCAAGGAGCTTGAGGCGTCGGCATTGCATGCCGAAATTCGCGAAGAGGCCGAGCGGATCCTCAATGGAGTAGTTCACGAGGAGACCGCCGAGCGACCCAATGGTGAAGTGGCTGCGGATATAATAAAGACGATCGCCTGGAACATCGAACGCGGTTGCGTTTTCGAGGGCATTCTTGAATCGCTCAAGGCTCACGATGACCTGCGCGATAAAGACGTGCTTTTGCTTACCGAGCTTGACCATGGCATGGCCCGGAGCGGGAATCGCTTTGTTGCCCAAGAGATCGCCCGTGAGCTCGGGATGAATTACGCATTTGCCCCGGTCTATATCGCGCTGCAAAAAGGCAGCGGGGTTGAGGCGATGGCCGAGGGCGAGAACACGAAGTCGATTCACGGCCTTGCGATGTTCTCGAAGTGGCCGATGCGCAATATCCACGCCGTCCCGCTCCCGAATGGCAAAGACAAGATGTGGGGCAAGGAAAAGCGGCTTGGCTGGCTCCGGGCGTTGATCGCCGACATCGAGCATCCGGCGGGAACTTTCCGGGCGGTGACCGTCCATCTTGATTCGCACTGCTCGCGTGCCCATCGGCGGCTGCAGATGCAGATCATCCTTGATCATCTCGAAACGCTGGCTCCGCTACCGACCGTGATCGGCGGCGACTGGAACACGACGACATTCAACTCGCAGAGCTCCCGACGGGCGATAATGGGTTATTGGCGGCGTGTTTTAATGGGGCCGAAGAACGTGGCGAAAAATCATTTGCCGCACCCGGAACGATATTTCGAGCGGCCGCTTTTCAAAATGCTCGAACGCCGCGGGTACGATTTCCGCAGCCTCAATGAACTTGGCGCCGGTACGCTGCACTATCACGTCGAGAGCATCGAAAAGAACACAAACCTCCGCGACTGGGTGCCGGAGTGGTGTTTCCCCTTTATTTTCTGGGCGGCGAACCGCGTTGGCGGGAGCGTCTCGGGCCGGCTGGACTGGTTTGCCGGGAAAGGCATCGAGCCCGCACATGAAGCGGCCGTCAAAACGATCGGCGATCTCCGCGATGCCAGCGGCACGCCGCTTTCAGACCACGACGCCATCGGCTTGGACTTTCGCATTTCGGGAGCTTAGACTCTGACTAACGGAGAACATAATGGAAGTTTCATTTTCACAAACACTTAGTTTCGACGCGGCGACCTTTGAATACGAGGCGGTCGCCCACGAGAACGGCAACGCAACAACGATCAAATTCCCGGTCGACGAAAAAAAGGTCAGCCCCGGCGACGCGGTCGTCGTCGTTTCCGGCGAAGAGATCCACTTTCACGGGATGATCTCATCGATAGCGGACGGATACGCCTACGTCTCCGACCCGAAGGGCTCGCTTCTGCCAGCCGGGGCCGTAAATTGAGAAATTAGTTGATAATTGATAAATGATAGTCGATAATTTGTGGTCAGGACTGATCGGGAATATCGGCTGATCTCGAATTGGCGCAGCTCGCCACCGGCCGGCTCAACGGCTTAATAGACGCGGAAGAAGGATGAAACTGGAAGAACTTTCATTTTTCATCTCTCATTTATCATTTGTGATTTCGGGGATGTAGCTCAGCTGGGAGAGCGCGGCGTTCGCAATGCCGAGGTCAGGGGTTCGATCCCCCTCATCTCCACCAAGCTTAAGAAAGCGTGGCTTACATTCGGCCACGCTTTTTGTATTCGCGGACGTGTGCGGGGAGCTCGATGCCTTCGGTAAGCTTTGCATCGGGCAGAGGTTCGCCAGCATACGTTTCAAGCGGGACGACTCCGGCCCAGACGTTCATCTCGTAATCTTCTTCGTCATCTTTCGGGTCGCCGGTGCGCATCTTTGCCGAGGCCTCTTCGATCGGGAGCCGCAGGACCGACGTCGCTTTCATTTCAAGTTCATTTGGCCAGCGGATCTCGGGCCAGCGACCGGGGATCACGTGGTCGGTGAACGCCTCGAGTGCCGCGTATTTTTCGTCGGCGTCGGTAACGAGTTCGGCCCGGCCGAGAACGACGACCGAACGGTAGTTGATCGAATGATGAAACGCCGACCGGGCAAGCACGAGCCCATCGACATGCGTTATCGTAACGCAGACATCGGCGCCCGCCGCGAGATTTCGCAACATCCGGCTGGCCGCTGAACCGTGGATGTAAAGATGATCGCCGATGCGGGCGTACCCGGTCGGGATCACATACGGCTGGCCCTCCACGACAAAGCCGACGTGGCAGATAAACCCCGCGTCGAGGATCGAATAGATCGTCTCGCGGTCATAAGCCCCACGAGCCGGTAGCCGCTTAACTTTGGTGCGGTCGGTTTTTGAAAATGTCGCCATCGATGAGAAAGACGTAACAGCGGTCGTGGATTAGGTCATCTCAAGAAGTTAGATCACTGAGGAACGCGAAAAATCTACGGATAATATTCGATCATCCGCGTTGCGATGAACTGAAAGGCCACACCGGGGTAAAATGACGTGGTTACGGACGAAAAGAACCCGACCAGGTTTCCGCGCTCGTCGTGCCGAAAGTCAGAATATTCAAGAGATTGCCAAAAAGCCGGCTTCTCGCGGTCGTTAACGATCCAGCGAAGCGATATCAAATTACCTGAATCGTCCCATGAGATCTTTTCTTCCCATTTCCGCTTCAGCGAGTCCTCGCGTACAGAACGAATAACTCGGTCTTCTTCGTCAAATTGATCCAATTCGGTCGCTCGAATGGTTCCGTCTGGGCATATTTCTGTGTACTGATGGTCATTTGACGGAGCGATGGTCTCTCGACGAACTGTAAACTCAGGGCAAAGTCCCTTTTGTTCCGGCAGACTCGCGTTTGGGGAAAACTTTACTTGACCCGCCGGAATCTCTTTCCCAGATCGGTCGAAATACTGAAACTTTATGGTCGTTTTCCCGTCGGCTCTCGTATAGGTAGTTTTTCGATTTATCCCGTTCTCTCCGTAAGTAATTGACTCTTCAATTCGCCCTTCCTGGTCAAATTTATGAATAGAGATCGGAACTTGAATATTTGGAACACTGCGGCCATCGTAAACAAGATAAGTCCAGATATTTGCTGAGGACTTGACCCTGCCTTTCAGTTCGTCATCAAGTAGGGGCGTCGAAACTTTCTGCCCAAGAGACACACCCGCACAGTTCGCGAAAAGTACTAATGCGGTGAACAAATTTCGGATCAGGCTGGCACGCATACTTCCTCCGTCGTCGATTGGTCTTGCCGCATTATAAACGTAGCCGATGAGTCCGGTAAACACTTTTTTCAATGCGTCATTTACAGCTCATCCAGTCGTCTCCTGCGCCGATCTCGGCGATTAGCGGGGCGTCGAGAATTGCGGCGGCTTCCATTTCGCGTTTGATGATGGCGGAGGCCTGCTCGACCTCGCCCTTCGGAGCTTCGAAGAGAAGTTCGTCGTGGACCTGCATTATCATCTTGGTCTCGAGCCCGGCGTCGCGGAGCGCTTTGGCGACGTTGATCATCGCTATCTTGACGATGTCGCTCGCGGTGCCTTGTATCGGCATATTGATCGCCTCGCGTTCGGCCCGCGAACGGACGGCGAAGTTGCGGTCCTTGATGCCGGGGAAGTAGCGGCGGCGGCCGAAGAGCGACGTGACGTAGCCCTTTTCGCGAGCCTCCTCGGGAATGCGGTCCATGTATTCGCGAATGCCCTTATAGGTCGCGAAGTAGTCGTCGATGACCTTTCGAGCTTCCTGTTTCGAGATGCCGACACGCTGCGAGAGCCCGAACGCCTCGACCGCATAGGCGATGCCGAAATTGACGATCTTCGCCAGCCGACGCTTTTCCTTCAGGTCCTTTTCATCTGTCGCTCCAAAGACGAGCCGGGCCGTTTTTGCGTGGATGTCCTCATTATTCTGATACGCCTCAAGCATCACCGGGTCTTTGGTGATGTGGGCCAGAATGCGGAGCTCAAGCTGCGAATAATCGGCGGAAATGAGTTTGTTGCCCGGTTCGGGAATGAACGCCCTACGGATCTGCTGGCCCATCTCGGTGCGGACCGGGATGTTCTGCAGATTCGGCTCGGTCGAACTGAGCCGGCCGGTCGCGGCTACGGTCTGATTGAGCACGCCGTGGATACGGCCATCGGTGCCGACCATCTTCGGGAGCGAATCGGCATAGGTCGCCTTGAGCTTGTCCATCTCGCGATAGTCGATGATGAGCTGGGCGATCTCGTGGTCAACGGCAAGCTCGGCGAGCACGTCCTTGCTGGTCGAGATCTGGCCCGTCGCGGTCTTTTTGCCGGTGGCGATGTTGAGGTCCTGAAAGACCTCGCCGACCTGCTTTGGCGAGCCGATGTTGAACTCGCGGCCGGCGATCTTAAAGACCCGCTCGGAAAGCGTGGCGAGTTCCTTTGAGATCCTTTCGGAGAAATCGTGCAAAGCTTCGGAATCGATCTTCATCCCGGCCGTTTCGATATCGGCGAGGATCGCCTCGAGCGGGACCTCGACCTCGTCGTAAATGCGGGTCAGCTTGTCCTCGGCGATCTTTTTTCGAAACTGCGGCACGAGCTGATAAACCATGTCGGCACGCTCGGCGGCCTCGAAGCCTGAGGCTGTAAAACCGTCGGGCGTTTCGATCGCCGGGTAGGCATTAAGGTGGTTCTGAGCGAGGAACGCGAGCGTAAAATTTGACCGGCCCGAGTCGAGCAGATAAGCGGCGATCATCGGGTCTTCTTTCACCTCGCGGGGCTCAATGCCGAGCGAGCGAAGTACGCCGAGATTGCGTTTGTAATCATGGCAGGCCTTTGTCATGTAAGGGTTAGCGAAGGTGTCGCCGAGCATCCGAAGCGCGTAATCGCTGCCTCCCTCAAAGCCTTCAAGATCAACGAAATGCGAGACGCCGGGCGCATATGAAATAGCAATGCCGAGCGGAGCGACCTTATCAAATGCGCTGTGCCGGTCGCCGCCGTTCGAATCATCAACATCGAAGGCCCATGTTTCCTTTTCCCAAAGCGTGCGGATCAGCTTATCAAGAGCTTCGCGGGTCTTGACGGCTTCATACTTTCGCTCGACCCGTTCGGCTCCGTCCTCGCCGCCATGCATGTCAAAAAGCGTGGCTGCGTCGGAAAATTCCCTCGTCAGCGTGTTAAACTCAAGCTCCCGAAATAGCTCATATGCCTTCTGGCGGTCGGGCTCACGGAAGCGTAGCTGGTCAAGATCGAACTCGACCGGCACTTCGCAATGGACGGTCGCGAGCTCAAGCGACTGCCGGATGATGTCCTGATTGTTTTGAAGGCTCTCGCGATAGGTCTTGTGTGTCACCTTGTCGGCATTCTCCATCGCACCGATCGCCGAGCCGTATTCCAGCACGAGCTTTAGCGCACCCTTTTCGCCGATTCCGGGAGCTCCCGGAATGTTGTCGATCGCATCGCCCATCAGCCCGAGCAGGTCGATGATCTTCGAGGGCGGCACGCCAAACTTCGCCTCGACCCAAGCCTCATCGCACCACTCGATCGGCGGCACCGGTACCTTGCGCTTTAGGTTGGTCGAATTTTGCCGCATGGCGATGACATACGGGTCCTGCACAAGCTGGCAAAGATCTTTATCGTTAGAAACGATCACGGCCTGGAGCTTCTTTTCGGCCGCCTTTTTGGCGAGCGTGCCGATAATGTCGTCGGCCTCGAAGCCGTCGTATTTCAGGATGGGCAGGTTAAATGCCTCGCAAACGCGGACGATGAACGGAAGCTGGGCCGCGAGGTCCTCGGGCATCTCCTCGCGATTGGCTTTGTATGCCTCATAGGAATCATGGCGGAAGGTCGGTGCCGCCGTGTCAAAAACGGCCGCGATGTAATCGGGCTTTTCGTCATTGATCAGCTTGCGGAGCATGTTCGTAAAGACGAAAACAGCCTGCGTCACCTGGCCCTTGCTGTTGCGGAGCGGCTCCTGGCGGGCACCCATCGGGGCGAAGTAGGCCCGAAAGATGTGTGACATCGAATCGATCAGAAATACGCGCTTCATTTCGGGTAAGTGTAGCCGATTGTCGCCGCCGAGCGAAGCATCGCGGCCATTGAGTCTTTGGCGAACTGTTTCTGCAAATATCGAGCAGCCGGGTAGCCGAGATATGTGAAAAGGTGACCCGGCCGCGAGAATGCGAGGAGGCTGTAATGGACCTCGCTGGTTTCCGCGTTCCGCTCGACCAGAAAGAGTTCCTCGCCCGATTCGCCATGATCTTCGAGCGTGCCATATGCAAAGCCGAATCGCTCTGCATCATCAAGCACATAGACGATCCGTGCAGCATTTAAGCTGTGGATACCAAAGTGAGAAACGACGATTGCGACATCGCGTCCTTCCTCGATCGGCGTATCGCCCGGATACGCTCTCGCCCAGCCAATGTCAAACATCGTCCATTCGCGAATCGCCGCCTTCGCCTTCTCCCAAACCTCTTCGCCCACGCCAAGAAGAATGCGATTGCGGTCGACCGTATATCCATCAGGCATCTCACCCCGCGTCGCACCGATCGCGTCGTACGAAAAATCGCCCCGCCCCGCCGAGTCGAGGAACGCGAGAATGTCGTCGTCATCCGGTTTGTGCAAGGTGAACATATCGATCTGCCTTCACCGATCAAATTCGGGCTGGTTAATGATTATTTACTGTGCAGCTCGCCGGATCGGCTGTCGCTCAAAATTGTAGTATTCATGGATAATTTGTAAATGCCAATTGGCTCGCTCATATCTAAACGCGAAAGTGCATCATCGTTTCCTTTAATAGCAGGCTTGGTTTGACAAGGAAAATCGCGGATTGGTATCCTTCTCATTCGCTCTTTTGGGGGCGAAAATCGTGTCCGGTTCGTCTAGGGGTCTAGGACACCGCCCTTTCACGGCGGCAACACGGGTTCGAATCCCGTACCGGATACCATCTTTATTTAGAGTTTCGACATCATAATGGTTTGATCACGGGTTCGCTTGCACAACAAGCGAACTTTTTATTTTATACTTAAGCGTTATGCGAAAGCGGTTCTTATTAAGTTTTGCGGCGGCCCTGGTGGCCGCGGCCGGTGCGTTTGGCCAACAGCGGGTTACTGATTCGGTGATGGTCATGCCGTTTGAGAATGTTTCGAACAAGGCGGAGTTCAACTGGATCGGCGAGAGCTTTGCGCTTTCGCTCTCCGAGCTTCTTCAGGTTCCGGGGCTTGCGGTCGTCTCAAACAGCGAGCGGAAGATGATCCAGCAGCGGCTTCGCGTGCCGCTGGCGAGCATCCCGAGCCTTGCGACGTCGCTGCGGCTCGCCCGCGAGAGCAATGCGACGCTGCTCGTTTCCGGCAAGTACACGATCATTCCGGCGCAGGATGACCTGGCCGCGACGATCAACGTGACCGCCCGCGTTATCCGCGTAAATGAAGGCCGCTTCCTGAGCGAGGTCACCGTCCGCGACGGCCGCCGCATCACCCGCGACATCGCGCTCAATGATGCCCTCGGGAATCTGCAAACAATGCAGGGGCAGATCGCTTATCAGGTCTTGTATCAGCGGGACAAGGCGTTGCCTTTTTCGCAGAATCAGATGATCGAGACGGCGACGAAGGTCCCGGCACGGGCGTTTGAGGCTTACATCAAGGGGCTTCTCACGCAAGACCCGATGTTTCGCGAGAACTTTTTCAAGAACGCGCTGAGGCTTCATGCGGATTCCGGAGCGGCGGGCGAATTTACCGAAGCGGCGCTCGAACTCGGGCATCTTCATTACGGCCAAAGGAAGTTCGGCGAGGCGATCGATGCCTTCCAAAGGGTGGTCAATACCGAACAGGCATGCACTGAGCGGGCTCGCGGCGAGAACCGGCCGGCGAACTGCAACGACGAGGCGTATGCCGAGGCTTCGTTCTACATGGGCGTTATCCGCTGGCAGCAGTCGGATTTCGATCAGGCACTCGCCGTGCTTCGGCCGCTTTCGGAAGAGTTGAAGATCACGAGCCTTTACAACATGCTCGGGGCCATCGCGGTCCAGGCTTCGCAGGCGGAGAAGCGCGACGAGGCCCGGCAGGCGGTGCTGCTCGCCGAGGGCGTTGCGTTTCTTGAGAAGGCACACGCCAATGCCGACGACGACCTGGCCATCAAGTTCAATCTTTCGTTCGCTCATTTTCTTAACGGCACCTACACATCGGCGGCGGAATATCTAAAGGAACTCGTCGCTGCGGCGCCGAAGGACGGCGAAGCATTTTACATCCTCGCCAAGACACTCAGCGAGCTTAAGGACGAAACTGCTGCCGATGTAGATAACCTGGCCCGAACGCATCTTGCGACAGGGAACCGCTATGCGACCCTTGAACGCGACTGGACGCGGGCGAAGGCCATCACGGATATGAAGCTCCGCGTCGTGCAGCCGCAGAGAAAAGATTTTGTTTCGGTCGTGCTAAGCCAGCGGGAAGCGACGCCGGTCGCTCGGCCGGTCAGCAGCACCGAGACGCTGCTTGCACAGGCGAAGAAGGAATATCAGGCCGGCGAGGACGACAAGGCGATGGAGACGATCCGCCGCGTTCTGGTCAGTGAGCCGATGAGCGCCGAGAGCTATTTGATACTCGGCAAGATACATCTCCGCCGCGGCGACCGCGACCAGGCGACCAGCGCAATGAAGACCGCTCTTTTCTGGGACAACCGTTTGCTTGATGCCCACGTAGCTCTCGGACGCATTTATCTTGAACGCGGCGACTGCCAGCAGGCGCGAACCTTTGCCGCATCGGCCGCCGTGATCGACGGAGAGAACTCGGAGGTCAATTCGCTACAGAGGCTTGCCGAGCGATGTTCCAAATAGTGCAAGCGGTGCGCACGAGAATGGAGCAGGAAGATCGAAGGGGTTGATCGTTTTGAACGATGCGTGAATTCTCTAAGTCTCGGCAATGCAGATGTTTACGGGAGTTATTGAAAATTGAAAGAACGAAATTGGGTCAATGAGAAGGTTGTGGCACGCGGCGTGCATTAGAGAATAGCGGCCAGCTTGATCAAGGGATCAGGACCCCGCCGCCATCACTTCTCCGAGCGCGGTTTGCCACTGTGCTTGAAAACCTTCCGAGCGTTCCTTCAGTTGTCCTTCCTTTATGAGCCCGGCCGAAAAGCCGGGCTCACCTTCTTTTAAATCACCGTAAACACAATAAAAATAAAGGCTTTCTGCGAATGTGCTGGAAACCTGCAGGTATTCATTGTGTTCGCGGGCACTTGTGCGCGGTTTGACGGAAAGCATTTCAAATTGAACGATGCCGATCGCGTCTCAAGCGCCGGTTGACGAAAATTGTCACGCGGGCTCTGACAAATTTTGGATTTGTGACGAAGGGCGTCGTGTCAGTTTGAACGAAGTGATTCACGGTGAAATCCATCGATATTCCAGCAAAAAAGTTTAGCGGCCGAGGGAAGTTTGCTAAACTCGGCTGAGTGCTGAAGTGGTTCAAAGGCTTTGTCCCGGATGTCCGCAGCCCGCTGCTCGCGGCGGCGGGCGGCGTCTTGCTCGTGCTCGCGTTTCCGGACTTCGAGCTTTGGTATCTGGCGTGGTTCGCTCTAATCCCGCTGCTCGGGGCGGTCGAGCGGGAAAGGGAGTCATCGCGGCGGGCGTTTACGGTTGGTTGGGTATTCGGGCTCGTCTTCTTTTTCGGGACGTGCTGGTGGCTGACATTTGCTCCGATCACCTACGCCGGTTTTCCGCCAGTCGTTGCCTATTTTCTATTGCTGATCGTTTGCATGATCGTCGGAGTTTTTCCGGGCATCTTTGCGGCCGTGATGGCGTTCCTGCTTCGCCGGTTCGGATCAGTTGCAATGCTCGCGGCTCCGTTCGTTTGGGTATTTACAGAATTCCTGCGTTACTGGCTGACGGGAAACAACTGGAACGCGATCGGGTATTCGCAGGCGTTCACCACGAACATTGCTTTGGCTAGCTACGGAGGCGTATTTCTGACGGCGTTGCCCGTGCTCGGGTTTCAGTCGTTGCTCACGGCATATTTGCTTGGAGGGCTTTCGCGACGTGGGCAGTCGGACGAAGATGAAGATATTGCGGACTACTCAGATGCACCGGTTTCCCAGCGGCGAGTTTGGTTGTTCTGGCTAAGATTTGCAGGTTGGGTGGTTCTCGCTCTTGTTTTCAAGACAGTTGCTTCAGATTTTCCCTTGCCGCGATCTCCGAAGGGTGACCTTGGGGCTAGGGTCGTTGCGATACAGCCGAATGTTCCGATGTCCGGGCTGACGTATGAGAAGTGGCAGGAGCTGCGGGAGCGGCATGTGCGGATGGCGGAGGCGGAACTTGCAAAGCTTGCGGGCAAGGACCCGCTACCGACCACTGTTATCTTTCCAGAATCGCCGATGAACTTTATGTACGAAACAGACCGCGAGACGCGGGAGTTCATCGATGGCTTTGCCCGGCGGAACAACGTCTCGGTGCTGTTCAATTCGGCCGAGCCGAACCACGCGGACGGGAAGTTCTTCAATTCGGCGGTGCTGGTCGGGCCAAAGGGCGGCGAGGTGGCTCAATACGACAAGATCTATCTGGTGCCGTTCGGCGAGTTCGTGCCGGAGCCGCTCGCGTCGGTCGTGCCGGCATTCGTTGGGAGCTTTTCGCAGGGGCAGGATTATGAGCTGCTGCCGATCGGCACCGGGAAAGCGGGTGTGATGATCTGCTTCGAATCGCACTTTGGCCAGCTCGGGCGTGAGTACGTCCGCGGCGGTGCCGATGTGCTGATCGAGATGACCAACGACGGCTACCTCGGGCCGACTCCGATACTCCGGCAGCATCTGGCAAACGCCGTATTCCGGGCGGTGGAAACGAACCGGCCGCTGCTGCGGGTGACCAATGTCGGCATTACGGCATACATAACCGAACGCGGCGAGGTCCGCGACCCCGCACCCGTTTATCAAGAAGACACGCGGGTCTGGACTTTCGCAACTTCCGACGGCTCGCAGACGTTCTATGTAAAATACGGCGATTGGTTCGCGTGGCTGAGTTCGCTTGTAACTCTTGGCCTTTTAGCATGGTGCTTTTTCATTAACCGAAGAATTGAAACCAAGGGCTGAAACGCGGATCAGATCAGTGAGGTCTTCGCGTCGTTGAGCGGTTCACGACAAAATTTCACTTTATTGATTGAGCGGATATGCGGTTTTTCGACGAGGACAACCATCAGTTTGAGTGGACAATGGCTTTGCTTTCGCTGGCGGCGATCTTGTATGTCGGGAGTTTTGTCGTTCTGAGGAATCAGAATTCCCATCCGTGTGAAGCAGATGGTTGTGCTTATCAGTGGGTAGATTTTCCGAAGGGCCCGGTGCGGATACTTTATGCCCCATTGATCGCTTTCGACGAGCGACTGACCGAGGATCGATATTCGAAAGATGACTGAAACGCGATCTGACATTCGCCATGGGTAAAAAGTATGAAAATGGAAAGGCTAATACCGATGCTGCCGGTGGCTGATATCGCTCGGAGCGTCGAATTTTACGGGAAGCTCGGGTTCGAGGTGGAGAACCGCAATGACGAATGGCGGTGGGCGATGCTGCGGTTTGGCGAGTGCCGGCTGATGATCGACCAATCGATCAACCCGCATCCGGGAATGCCGAGGACTGGCGTGCTCTATCTTTATCCGAGCGACGTCGTAGGCTATCATGCTCAGGTACGTTCGAAAGGGATCGACATTCCGGACCTCGAAACGACCTTTTACGGCCTGACCGAGTTTCGGCTCGACGACCCGGACGGAAACCGGCTCTGGATCGGGCAAAACACAGGCTCAGAGGCCGGCTAAATCGAACGACGCAAACATAATGGAACTACAGGAACTCAGAACAAAATACGACGAAATAAAAGAGAAGGTCCTCCAACTCGGGAGGTTTCTTTGACGCACCCGCCAAGCAGAGAGAACTAGCAGAACTTGAGGACAAGATCTCGGAGCCGGGCTTTTGGGATGACCAGGCCGGTGCGCAGCGGTTTGTGCAGCAGCGGAGCCGGGTTGAGAAGGCTCTAGCGCAGCAAAAAGATTTTGAGACGGGCATCTCGGACGCCGAGGTGCTTTTCGAATTTGCCGAAACGGATGAAGCCTCGGCGGCCGAGCTTGCCACGCTGATCGAAAAGCTCGACCGTGACGTGACGACCGCGGAGACGGAAAGCTTGCTCTCGGGCGAGACAGACGCAAACAACGCCATTTGCTCGATCCAGGCCGGAGCCGGCGGGACGGACGCGCAGGACTTTGCCCAGATGCTGCTGAGGATGTATATCCGCTGGGCGGAGCGGCGCGGGTTTAAGGTCGATCTGATCGATGAACAGACGGGAAGCGAGGCCGGGATAAAGTCCGCGACATTCCGGGTCGAGGGCGATTACGCTTACGGCTTACTTTCCGCTGAAGCCGGCGTTCACCGGCTGGTGCGCATATCGCCGTTCAATTCGGGCGGTAGCCGCGAGACCTCGTTCGCTTCTATGTTCGTTTCGCCGGAGATCGACGAGAACATAGAGGTCAACATCGACGACAAAGACCTCCGCGTTGATACCTACCGCTCATCCGGAGCGGGCGGGCAGCACGTTAACGTGACCGACAGCGCCGTCAGGATAACTCACCTGCCCACGGGAATTGTGGTAACCTGCCAGAATCAGCGGTCGCAGCTGCAGAACCGAATGGTTGCGATGCAGGTGCTGCGGTCAAAGCTCTACGAACTCGAGCTCGAACGACGCCGCTCGGACGCCGCCGAACTCGAGGCAACAAAGATGGACATCTCGTTCGGGTCGCAGATTCGCAACTACGTCCTGCACCCGTACCGGCTCGTAAAGGACACCCGGACGAAGCTCGAGGAAACTGATGTCGAAGCGGTGCTCGGCGGCGAGATAGACCCTTTCATTAAGGAATTCCTGATGTTCAAAAAGGGGATCAAGGGCCCCGCACCGGCTTAACGAACGCGATCGGCAAATGAAGATCTGCCCGAAATGCAAGAAGGAATATACCGACGACGAGATGAACTATTGTCTCGCCGATGGCTCCACGCTCATCAAAAAGCGAGGGGCAAAGCCGCCGGAGCGTTCGCGGCTTAATGAGGTTGTCGCTGTCGGGCTGGTTGCGTTGGCGGTTCTAGTATTCCTGAGCCTTGTTACCGGAAGTCCGGACGACCGTTCGATCATCTCCACCGGCCATGGACAGGGGCGGGCTACACAGAATTGGATCGGCGTTGTCGGTGCAAATCTCTCGGCTATTCTGATAAGCGCGGTCGGGCTTACCGCATATTTTCTTCCGCCGCTGCTGGCTTTCATCGCCTGGCGGGTATTCCGCTCGGTGGGCCTGCGGCCGACGGTCGCACGCGGGGTTGGCTATGCACTGATCGTGCTTGCGGTCTCAGGGCTCGGCTATATGATCGAGCCGAGCTACGGCGGCGTTCTCGGCGGAGCGTTTCCTTTCCTCGCGGCAAAGCTCATCGGGACGACCGGGACGCTTATCGTTCTCATCGCGATGTTGACGGCCTCGGTTCTGCTCATTTCAAATTTCTCGTTCGAATGGCTGCTAGCGACATTCGATCTGCCGATCCAAAATCTCAAAACGCGGGTACGCGAGTGGTTCGAGCGAAGGAGCTTGGTACGCCGTCAGCGGCACGACGCGGCGCTCGAGCGGGCCCAACGCCGACGCGAGCTTCGCGAACAACCTTCATCACTAGAACCGCCGACGGTCCCGATTCCCGATACTTTTATCACGGATCCGGTGCCCGCGACCATCATCGAAAAACCGCCAAAAAAGACGCGGTCGATGAAGACCGAGGAACGCATCGAGGCCGCCGCGGCCGCCGACGAGGCGGAGCAGAAGCCCGCCGAAGAAGCCGAGCCGAAGCCGCCGGAAGAAAAGAAGGTTGTCGGGAAAGAGGGCTACACGCTGCCGAGTTCGGAATTGCTCAATCCGGCACCGCCGCGGATCGCCCACAATGACGCTCGGCTCCGCGACCTTGCGGTGATGATCGGCGAGAAATCACGCGAGTTCAACGTCGCCGGAACGGTCAGCCGCTATTCGCCGGGGCCGGTCGTTACGACGTTTCAGTTCAAGCCGGATGCGGGCGTCAAATACGCACGTGTCACGAACCTGGCCGACGATCTTTGCCTTGCTCTCGAGGCCGAGTCGATACGCATCGACCGCATTCCGGGCACGGCCCACGTCGGCATCGAAGTGCCGAACAATGACCGCGAGACGATCTTTCTCCGTGACGTCATAGAATCACCGCAGTTCAAGAAATCGACATCGCCGCTGACCATCGCACTCGGCAAGACCATCTCGGGCGAAAACTACGTGACCGACCTCGCAAAGATGCCGCACTTGCTCATCGCCGGTGCGACCGGAGCAGGAAAATCGGTCGGCGTAAACTCGCTGATCGTCTCGATGCTTTACAAGGCGACGCCCGAGGACGTGAAGTTCATAATGGTCGACCCGAAGCGGCTCGAACTCGGGCTCTATGCAGACATTCCGCACCTTCGTGTGCCGATCATCACCGAGCCGAAAGAGGCCGCGAACGCGCTCCACTGGGCGGTGCGCGAAATGGAAAACCGCTACAAGCGGTTGGCCGGTTATGCGGTCCGCAACATTGAGGGCTACAACGCCGAGGCCAAACGGCGGAACGCGGCAAAGCAGTTTGACGACGAAGGCAATCCGCACGAAACGCTGCCTTATTTCGTCATCATTATCGACGAACTTGCCGACCTGATGATGGTCGCCGGCAAGCAGGTCGAGACCTACATCACGCGTCTGGCGCAGATGGCTCGTGCGGTCGGCATCCACCTCGTGCTCGCGACGCAGCGGCCTTCGGTAGATGTCATCACTGGACTGATCAAAGCGAACTTTCCGGCACGCATCTCTTTCCGCGTTTCCTCAAAGGTAGATAGCCGGACGATCATCGACGGCAACGGGGCCGAGTCGCTACTCGGCCGCGGCGATATGCTCTTTCTGCCGCCGGCGACGTCGCAGGTGATCCGCGTTCACGGTGCTTATGTTGACGAGAAAGAGATCGCCCGGATCGTCGAGCACGTTAAGACCTACGGCCCGCCCGAGTACGACCCGACAGTGACGAAGAGCGAAGAAGAAATGGCCGCCGAAGCGGGCGAGCACCCATCGACCAACGACCCGCTTTTCTGGGACGCGCTGAAGGTGGTCGTAAACGCAAAACGCGGGTCAACGTCGCTGCTCCAAAGGCATTTGAAGATCGGCTACGGCCGGGCGGCCGGCATTCTCGATGCGATGGTCGCACGGGGCTACGTCGGCGAAATGGACGGTGCCGCACGTGCCCGGCCTGTGCTGCCAAAGGCCTACGAAGAGTTGGCCGATATGATGGAAATGAAAGAGGGTATGTGATGCTCGGCGTGCTCAGCGAGAAACTCTGCGAGCTCTCAGTTGAAAAGATCTAAACACAGAGAGCACGGAGATCTTCGCGGAGTTCGCAGAGATTCGAACGAGCGGTCGCTTTCAATGTTTTGGTTTTCGATCAGGCTTTGAAGCTTTTCCACACAAACTGTGGAAAAGCCGTGGATTTCGGCGATGTTAAATCGTTCAAGTCTTTGTAACATCGCGACTTTTAGCATTTTGCACATCGTTTCAGCACGCCGGAGATGCAGACGTTCGCATTAAAAAGCAGAGGTTATAAAACCTCGCTCGGCATGGCAGTTTTGCTTATCGCGATGCTCGCGGCGGGCTGCAACAACAACAGCGAAAACACGGCAGGGCAATACAAACTCGAGGCCGCATCGGCAGATCTTTCGCACGAAACTATTAATATCAACACGGCCGGTCTGGACGAGCTTCGCCGCATCCCGAACATCGGCGAAGGCATTGCCGCGGAGATCATCCGCCACCGAAACGAGCACGGCCCATTTCGCCGGCCGGAGAGCCTGATGCTCGTTCGCGGCATCGGCGATAAGCGTTTTCGCGATATCCGGCACCTGATCAGAATTGACTAGCCCAGAGCCGACACCCACTCAAACATACTCACGCCATCCGCTCCTATGGCTCGCGGCCGGGTTCGCGTTTGGAGCGGCCGTGGGCGGCTATTTCTCTGCGATCGGTCCGGCAGCTTTCGCAGCGTCGAGCGTAATGCTTGCGGCTCTCGCTTTTTTCCTTCGCGAGCGTCGCTTTGCGACCGCTTTTCTTCTCGCGGCATTCTTTTCGGCCGGAGTATTTGGGTACATCTATGAGGCGGCGTCGCTTTCGCCGATGCGGGTCAAGGCGATCTACGATCTCGGGATCGTGCCGCAGGCCGATCCGGTTGCGGTGCGCGGGCGGCTCGTCCGTGCGGTTGAGATCGGGCCTTCGACGGCGGTGCTGCGTATTCGAGCGACCGAGATCACGCATCGCGGCGAAACAATGCCGACCGAGGGCGATGTGCGGGCATTTGTGCCGACGGATTCCGACGCGGCCCGCAGCGATCTCGAACGGCTTGAGCTGAGGCAAGGCGATGAGGTGATCATCGAATGCGGGCTCGACCGCGACGAGCGGTACCTGAATCCGGGCGTCGCGCGTCGGCCCGAACTGCTCGACCGGCAGGGCATCGACGCGGCGTGCACGCTCAAGAGCCCGCTGCTGATCGAACGCATTACGAGCGGCGGAGGCTTCGGTGCGGCGATCTTAGCAGCCAGAGGTGCGGCCATCGAGCGGACGGCCGAGCTCTTTAGCCCGCGGACAGCCGGCATTTTGGCGGCGGCGATGTTCGGCGACCGCTATTATCTTGACCGCGAAACATCTGAGATCTTTCGCGAGGGTGGCACGTTTCACGTACTCGTGATCTCCGGCTTGCACATCACGTTCATCGCTGGGCTTCTTCTCTATTTTACGAGCCGATTTGTCCGCTCGCGGACGTGGCAGGCGGCAATCGTGCTGCCGGCGATCTGGATCTTTTCATTCGCCGTCGGGATGGAAAAGCCGGTGACGCGGGCGGCCCTGATGTTCAGCTTTATCATCGTCGGACGGGCGATGGCGCAGACAGGCTCGATGCTAAACGCCGCCGGAGCATGTGCGTTGATGCTGCTTGCCTGGCGGCCGAGCGACGTCTTTGACGCTTCGCTGCTGCTTACCTTCGCGAGTGTTTTCGGCATCATCGCGACCGCCGTTCCGCTGATCGAAAAGCTCCGGGCGATCGGCGGCTGGCGGCCGACGCGTGAGACGCCGTTTCCGCCTTCGGTGCCAGCGTTCGTGCGGCGGCTTTGCGAAGCTCTCTATTGGAATGATGAAGCTTGGCGGATCGAGAGCGGCAGAAACGTCTGGCGAACGGGGCTGTTCAAGCGGCCGTTGCTTGAGGGCGGAGTTTGGGAGCGGATTCGGCCGGCGGTGCGTTTTGCAGTTGAAGCGGTCGTTGTTTCAGCGTCGGTGCAACTGTGGCTGCTGCCGCTGATGGCAGTCTATTTTCACCGGATCCCGATTGCTGGAATCGTGCTCAACATCTGGACCGGCGGGTTGGTCGCGGCGATGGGCATCCTCGCCGTGCCGGCACTCGTGCTAGGAAGCATCGCGGACGTGCTGGCGATGCCGTTCGTCGCGGCTGCCGAGGCGGCATCGGCGGCGGCGGTCTGGGGCTCGCGGGCGGTGCTCGGTCTTGGACTCGGCGGCCTGCGGATGCCGGTATATTCGGGAGCGGGCATTGCGATCTATTTCCTTTATCTTGTCCCGGTCGTCGCACTTGCCGTGATGCTTGTTCGCTGGGATCCTTTCAAGATCAGGCCGGAGACGAGGCCGCGAATTGCCATAATGCGAAGCCTTGCCGTCGCGACCCTCTTGATGATTCTGGTGTTCGGATCGGTCATCGTTCTTACGCCCTTCTCGGCGCCGGAGCCGAACGGTAAGCTGCGGGTCGATCTTCTCGACGTCGGGCAGGGCGATGCTGCCCTCATCACGTTTCCTAACGGCGAAACGATGCTGATAGACGCCGGCGGGCTGGTCGACTACAGGACGGAGGGCGACGAGGACTTTGAGCCGGACAGGGCGCGGATCGGCGAGATGGTGGTTTCGGAGTTTCTTTGGCAACGCGGGCTTTCGCACATCGACCACATCGTCGCGTCGCATGCGGACAGCGACCACCTGCAGGGGTTGATCGATGTGGCAACGAACTTCACTATCGGCCGGGCTTACTTTGCCGCGGCTCAGGGGGAGACGGAAGAGTCGAAGATGCTATATGAAATTCTTGCCGAACGCGGCGTTGCGGCCGAACGTCTTTCGGCCGGGGAAGTGATGGAGGTAGGCGGCGTTCGTGTTGATGTGCTCTATCCCGGAGCAGGTGCTTTGCCGAGTCTCGCGGAAAACGATCGGTCGCTTGTGCTGCTGCTGACTTACGGCGAGCGGCGATTCCTTTTCACCGGCGACATCGAGGCCGAGGCCGAACGGGTGCTGATCGCGAGCGGAGCCGATCTTGCGGCGGATGTCGTCAAGGTCCCGCACCACGGCAGCCGAACGTCTTCGACCGAAGAATTTGTCCGGGCAGTGCGGCCGCGGTTTGCCGTGATTCCGGTCGGACGACGGTCGCGGTTCCGGCACCCCGATCCGCAGGTCGTCGATCGCTGGCAAGCTGCCGGAGCCGAAACCCGAACGACCGGTAGCCGGGGAACGATAACATTTCTAACAGACGGGTCAGAGATCGAAGTAACCAGCTTTCGGTAGCCGAGTAAAAATAGAAGACCCGGAGATTTGCTTTATGCAAACCGTCCGGGCGTTCCTTCAGTTGTCCTGTATTTGAAGATGATAAGACAGTCTTCGGCGGATGTCAAGAAAAAGTTAATGTAAAACATTAACAAACTTGTTTAACACTAGTGCTTAAAGTGACGGACCCCGGTGAATGCCATCACAATGCCGTGTTCGTTCGCTGCGTCGATGGATTCTTCGTCCTTGACCGAACCGCCCGGCTGAATTATCGCCGCGACGCCCATTTTTGCTGCCTCATCAACATTATCGCGAAATGGGAAAAAGGCGTCCGATGCGAGCGCCGAGCCCTTTATCGGTAGCTCGAACCGTTCGGCACGCATTGCGGCGATCCGGACCGAATCAACCCGATTCATCTGCCCGGCACCGACGCCGATAGTACGGTCGCCCGCGGCCAGGACGATCGCATTGGACTTCACGTGCTTACAGACCGTCCAGGCGAAGATCATCTCGCGGACCTCTTCCTCGGTCGGGCGGCGGTCGCTGACGATCCGCAGCATGTCCTCGGCAAGGCGGTGCGTGTCCTTTTGTTGTACAAGCATTCCGCCGGTGATCTGGCGGATCTCAAGCCCGGTCGAGCCCATTTCGGGGTGGACGCGAAGCACTCGGAGATTCTTCTTTGTCTCGAAAACACCAAGTGCCTGTGGAGAAAAATCCGGAGCGATAACGACCTCGGTGAAAACGTTAATGACGGCTGCAGCCACATCAGCATCGACCGTCCGATTAAACGCGACAATCCCACCGAAGGCCGAGACCGGATCGGTCGCGAGAGCTCGTTCGTAGGCCTCAAGATTTGTTGCCGCGAGGCCGACGCCCGAGGGATTCGTGTGCTTGATGATGGCGACGGCGAGGTCGTCAAAGTCCTGCACAAGGTTCCATGCGGCCTCGGCGTCAACGTAGTTGTTATACGACATCTCCTTGCCGAGAAGCTGTTCGGCATTGGCAATGCCGCCTTCGTTTCCGGTCGTGTAAATGGCCGCCTTTTGGTGCGGATTTTCGCCGTAGCGAAGGTCGGTCACCTTATCGAGAATGCTGTCGAGCGTCGGCGGTAGCGGGTTGCTGAGGCCGTATTCTTCGCCTTCGTCGTCATCGGTATCGATGAACATCATGTCGCCAAGCGGGTTGAACTGTTCGAGCTGTTCGAGTTCGTCGTCCGAGAGTTGCTCGGCAAGGTAGGACGAGATCGCGAGGTCGTAGCTAGCCGTTCGGGTGTAGGCGAGCGTTGCCAGCCGCTTTCGCGTTTCCATCGAGAGCGAGCCGTCGTTTTCCTTCATCTCTGCAACGAGGTCAGGATAGAGCCGCGGGTCGGTGACGACGGCGACGCTCCGCCAGTTCTTTGACGCCGAACGGATCATCGCCGGGCCGCCGATGTCGATATTCTCGATGGCTTCCTCAAGCGAAACGCCTTCTTTGGCGATGGTCTCTTCGAACGGGTAAAGATTTACGACGACGAGGTCGATCGGCTCGATGCCGTGCTGCTCCATCGCCGAGACGTGCTCGGCATTATCGCGAAGAGCAAGGAACGCTCCGTGGATCTTCGGGTGAAGCGTCTTGACGCGGCCGTCCATCATTTCAGGAAAGCCGGTTACATCGCTGACGTCCGTCACGGCGACGCCGCTTTCTCGAAGCGAGCGGGCGGTGCCGCCGGTCGAAAGAATAGCGACGCCATTCAATTGAAGATACTGGGCAAGTTCAACTATACCCGCCTTGTCCGAAACACTTATTAGAGCACGCTTGATCTTAACGCTATCTGACATTTGATCTCCCTCTGGAATGAATAAAAACTACACTCTAACACTTGGGTTATGCGGAGCGGAAATTCGGAGGGTTTGCGAAGTGTATCGAACCAGATAGCGGTGGTCATGGTTGCGAGTTTAGTCGCTCGATCGGTCCTTTTCGCGGCGGTCGGCTGGGGGATGTTTAAACACAAAGGACTCGGAGGGACGAGCACAAAGTACATAAAGAAAACTAGGGAATAAAAAAGCGGCCGTGACATGGCCGCCTGTTGAAATATGAAAAGGCACCGATGACTAAGTCTCGTCGCTGTTCAAATTGTCCGCCACTTCTTAGAAAAAGAACCGGCCGAAGAACAGAATGCTAAGCACGACTGCGAGGACGTACACTACAATTTTGATGACACTCATACTATCCTTGGAAACGTGATAAAGAGCCCGTCAAAGTACCCTGCAAACTATAAGTCTATTCCTGCACTCGGCAGAGTGTCAACGGGGTTCGGGCTCAAAAGGCCTGTGTTGTGGGCATTTCTGCTGATTTTACAAATTTTTACATTTGCCGCCGCGCAAGGCTCTGATGTCGAAATTACGCTCGATGTTGTGGCAAAGAAGGCCGCAGTTACAGGAAGCTATACCCGAAACGAAGTGCAGGCGGCCAAGAGCAATATCTCTTTCGCTCTCGGCGTTGCGGGTGTTGAGGGCTTGGGCGAGAGGATCGGCGACGTCCGGGCGTTCGATGCGGATGGTGCCGAACTTTTGCTCCGTCGGCTTGTTGCAGGCGAGTATCTCGCACCGCGGCCGCCCGTCCGATGGAGCTACGAAATCGATCTCCGCCCGCCCGCGAATCGCCTCGCATCGCCGCATGTTTCGTGGCTCGGAACTTCCGGCGGGCTTTTAATGCTCGGTGATCTGTTGCCTTTTGAGGGCAGGCGTGAGCGCTCGGCTCGGGTCAAGATCGTACTTCCTAAAGGCTGGCTGGCAATCTCGACATACGGGACCGGGCCGGACGGTACGATGATCATCGCCGACGTTTCGCGGGCGGTGGTCGCGATCGTTAGGGAAACCGAACGGCCGATCGAGTACCGCTCGAGACGGGGCACGAAATATGAAATGCTGATCACCGGCGAGTGGCAGTTCACGCGTGCGGACGCCGAAGAGATGCTCGGCGAGATCGCTGAGGAATATGAGAAGCTCTTCGACCGAGGCCCGGCGGAGAAGGTCCTCGTCAACCTACTGCCGTTTCCTGATGGCGGTGGTGTCGGCGAATGGGCGGCGGAGACGCGCGGCCAAACGGTCACGATCGTCTCGGGCGATACGCCGTTCAAGACGCAGTCATCCCAACGACTACACGAGCAGCTTCGGCACGAGCTTTTTCATCTCTGGCTGCCGAATGGCGTCAAGCTCACTGGCAACTACGACTGGTTTTACGAAGGAGCCGCGCTTTATCATTCACTAAAGACCGGAGCGAGGCTCGGGCGGATATCGTTCACGAACTTTTTGGAGACGCTTTCGCAGGCAGCAACGATCGAGGCGAGAATGCCTGCCGGTTCGCAGATCGTTTCGTTGGGCGGAAGGCCGTCGGGAAATGCGACAGGCGTTTACGCCCGCGGCATCCTTACCGCGTTCGCTCTTGACCTTGCGATGCAGGACGCGAGCCGCGGAAAGCGTTCAATGGATGTGTTTCTCAAGCGGCTCTATGTCGAGAATCGCGAACGCGAATCCGAAGGCAACGCGACGATCCTGCGGATGCTCGGCGAGGCTCCGGAAACAACGCTGATCGCGGAAAGGCACATCAAAGGAAGCGAGAGGCTTGAGCTCGGAAAGCTCGCGCTTCCTGCGGGCATTTTATGGGACGGCCGGAGATTCGCGTTGAGCGAAAAGCCCACCGGCCGACAGAGGGCGATACTCCGCGATCTGGGTTATAATAGCGAGCGTCGGAGACCGAGATATCAGAATGAGAAGTAAAGTAGCATTCCTAATCCTTACCATTGCGCTCGCGGCCACGCAGCCGGCATGCAGCCTTTTAGATTCGACCGTTGACACTTTCTCGCAGGCGGTCGGGCTTTCCGATACGGCGATCGTCATCGCGAAAACCGCACAGATACGGACTTCATATGCGGTCGTCGCGGCGGACCTGCTTGAGGTAAAACGCGGCGAGCGGCTCGACGTGCTTGACCAGATGGAGTTTGAGAAGGTGATCTGGTACCGCGTCCGTGCCCGGGATGAGGAAAACACCGAAGGCTGGATCGAAGCGCAGAACGTCATTACGAACGAAGTTCTTGAGCGGTCGCAAAAGCTCGGCGAACAGTTCAAGGACCAGTCTCCGCAGGCCGCGGGAAAGCTGAGAGCAGCGTCGAATCTTCGCCTCGCTCCTGAGATGACCGCAGAGAATGTTTTGTTTCGGCTCTCGAACGGTTCCAACTTCGAAATAATGGACTGGAACTTTGTTCCAAAACAGCAGGTCGGCGACCCCGAAAACCCCGCCGGTCAGCCGGCCGAGGTCGATGAAGATATTGCGGCCGCGAAAGAAGCCGACGAACCGGAAAGGCTCGATGAGAAATACGACATTTGGTATCTGGTAAAGCTTGATCCTTCGGTCTCGCCGGCTCCGGCGGGCTGGCTTTTCGGCCGGCAGGTCGAGCTTGATATCCCGAGCGAGATCGCCTTTTTCCAGCAAAATAATCGGAAGTTCGTAACCTGGCAGCGGCTCGATAGCGATGGCCAGGGCAGCACGGTCTCGGCGGACCGCAACGCGACGCCGGGCAATTGGGTAATTCTCACACGCACAAATGTTTCGAAGGCGATAGATGGCGAGGAGCCGGATTTTGACGGCATTCTCGTCCTTGCGTTCGATAAATATAATCAGAGCTTTTACACCGTCTGGCGTTCGACCGGCGAGGTTTGGGGAACGCTTCCGCTAAGGGTCGAGGGCTCGGGTGACAACAAGACGTTCTCAATACGCATTCGACATCCGGAAGGAAGGATGGACGAGAAGCGGTTCGTCGTTTTCCGCGACCGCAATCGCGTCCGAGTAACGCAGCCGGAAGACATCGCACAATACTACACGACCCAAGGCCGCTGAAATGGAAGATGATCTGGAAAATCCGTTTCCGGAAACGGTCGAGCTTGAGATAACGGATTCGCTCGATCTTCACGCCTTTCATCCGAAAGATATTAAGGCCGTGACCGAGGCTTATCTTGAAGAAGCGCGGCAGAAGGGGTTTCGGATCGTGCGACTGATCCACGGCAAGGGCATTGGTGTTCAGCGTGAGATCGTAAGAAAAGTGCTTGCCGAGACGGACTTCGTCGGCAGCTATAAGAGCGGCGACGAAATGTCCGGCGGTTGGGGAGCGACGATCGCGGAACTCAAAGTCGAATAGCAGCCCGCTTTATTCGATCACGTCCGCCCAATTATCTTCCTGCTCCGGAACAGCACCGAACGCTCCAAGCAATGCGTCCTGTTCGGCCATTCGCTCCTCCGCACGCTCGAGCCTGGCGGAAAGTGCTCGACACCGACGTTCGAGCTGTCGCAGTCTTCGCTTGCGTTCCTTGTCCAGCCGGTCAAGGTAAAACATATAGGCCATCTGGAGCCCGGCGACACCGGTCAGGACGAGACAAAGACAGATGAGAACGTAATAGAGCATTAGTTTCCCCCTTGTGTAACGAAAGCGGGCCTAACGAGCTATCTTCGCTCGAACAGTTTGGCCTTTTTTCGATAGTTTCGGATTATACTCTTGACCTATTGGAGATGAAAGGCAAGAATCATAAGCGTTTCTGATCTTGCGGTGAAAGGGCGGCTGAGAATGATGAACGACCTAAAACTTGTTTACACACTTTTATGTGACGATGTCCGGATCGAGATGGGCAACAAGATCTCGCTGATGGGCATTTTTCAGAACATAATGGTCGAGAAGCTGCCGATATCGCTGATCAAGTTCGCGGTGATCAACCATTGGACCGGCAGCGGCCGCTACGATACGGAAGTGCGGATCCTTGCACCGGACAGGGACCGGGTCGTCGTCAGTTCGCAACCGACCAAGATCGAGCTTGCCGCCGGCGGCTTTACCGACAACGTCAGCTTTTTCGTGAATATAATGCTCGAAAGCCCGGGAACCTACTGGGTGCAAACTCTGGCTGATGGCCGCGTGCTTGAGGAATTTCCGCTGATGGTGATCGACCAGAATGGGCTTGAAGCTTCGGCAGCTCCGGACGAGATATCAGAGACGATCAACTAACGGTCGTTGCGTGAGATATCGAGCGAGATCGCAGTACGGTAGATCGCAGCAGTTTCTACTTCAATATCTTTCGAGGCACTAACGCCCTTAAAACTTGCGGTGACGCGAAGCTTTGCCGGTCCCTCGGGACGGCGGAAGGTGAACTCGCCCTGCAAGGAAGTGAACGCCTGGCCTAATCGTTTCAGCGAGCCGTTGCTGCCGACCTCAAAGAGTTCGACCTTTGCACCCTGCATACTGTTTCCTTCCTTAAAGAAAACGCTTCCGCGAATGATGACGAGCGTGCCCTGATCTACATTGAGAATCAGGCGGTCGCCGATATTTCGTACGCTATTTTTAACCTCGACGCCGTAGCGGATGCCCGAGGCAAAGCCCGTTGCATCGACCACAACATTGTAATTTCCCGAAGAAAGCCCATTGATCTCAAAGTTCCCGTTTCGGTCTGTTGTTGCCGAGCGGACGTCCTTGCCATCGAGCCGTGCGGTGACGGTCGCGTTTGGAATGGCCTTGCCGGATACGGTGCGAACTCGCCCTTTGATCCCGCCGGACTGAGCCGCACTCTCGGCGGGAAAAAGCAGAATAGCGAACGCCGCGAGCGATGCGGCGGCGAGTGTTGAAAGTAATGTACGTCTAAGCATTCGTCGATCCGGCGGCGGAGCTGCCTTTCGCCTCGCGGATAACATCATTGATGATGTCAGCAAGGCTTCGGGTTGGCTGGTAACCGATCATTCGTCTGGCCTTGTCGAGGCTCGGTACGCGCCGCTGCATGTCCTCAAAGCCCTCGCCGTATGCCTCGTCATAAGAAACAAAGTGCAATTCGCTCGTGCTTCCGGTGAGCTCAATGGCCTTTTCGGCAAGCTGCTTGATCGACGTCTCTTCGTCGTTGCCGAGGTTGATCACTTGGCCGAGGCAGGCCGGCGTGTCGAGCACTTTGGTCAGGCCCTCAACGACGTCGAGCACATGGCCGAAACAGCGGGACTGTGTGCCATCGCCGTGGATCGTGATCGGCTCGTTCTTCATCGCGGCGTGGACAAAGCGGGGCACGACCATTCCATATTGGCCGGTCTGCCGCGGGCCGACGGTATTGAAAAGCCGGACAACAACGACCGGCAGCCGCGTTTCCTTGAAATGGGCGAGTGCGAGGAATTCATCGAGCGTTTTGGCACAGGCATATGCCCAGCGGTGCTTGTCGGTAGCACCGGTCAGCAGGTCATCTTCCTCGCGGAAGGGAACCGAAGCACCCTTGCCGTAAACCTCGGACGTGCTCGGGATGAGCACCGGCTTGCGGTAACGCGAGCAGAATTTAAGCACGACATCCGTGCCGTGGAAGATGGTCTCGATGGTCTTGACCGGCTGCTCCATTATGAGCCGGACGCCGACGGCGCTTGCCATATGAAACACGCGGTCAGTATCGCGGATAAGGTCTTCCATCAGCGACTGGTTCATCACCGTATCGATGATCAGCCGGAAACGCTCGTGGCCCTCGAGGTGCTCGATGTTTGCATAGCGGCCGGTCGATAGGTCGTCGATGACCGTGATGGAATGCCCTTCGGCAATGAGTTTGTCTGCAAGATGGCTGCCGACAAATCCGGCCCCGCCTGTGATCAAAATTTTCATAGTCAATTGCCACTAGCTTTAGCTAGTGGTTTACAGTTAAAGGAAATCATCTAGGGCTTTAGCCCACTATTCGGCTAAAGCCGAGAAACATCGGGTTGCCCTACCACTAGCTAAAGCTAGTGGCAATTGAAACGATCAATGGCGTGCGGTAGCCGCCACATCACCTATCGACTCTGCAAAATAGGCGACGGTCTTTTTAAGGCCTTCGGCCAAATTCACCTTCGGTTCCCATCCGAGCAACTTCTGGGCTCGCTCGATGTTCGGCTTTCTCTGCTTCGGATCGTCCTGCGGCAGCGGCAGATACTTGATCTCTATCCGCTTGCCGGTGGCTTTGCCGACCTCTTCGGCGAGTTCATTCATCGTAAACTCGCCGGGATTGCCGATGTTGACCGGGAGATGAATGCTTTCGGCCTCAGTGTTCATCAGGCGAATGATGCCATCGACGAGGTCGCTGACGTAACAGAACGAACGCGTCTGGCTGCCGTCGCCGTAGATCGTAAGCGGCTCGCCGCGGAGTGCCTGAACAACGAAGTTTGAGACCACCCGGCCATCGTTTTCCATCATCCGCTCGCCGTAAGTGTTGAAAATACGCACAATGCGGGTATCGACGCCGTTCTGCCGGTGGTAGTCCATCATCAACGTTTCGGCGACGCGTTTGCCCTCGTCGTAGCAGCTTCGCGGCCCGATCGGGTTCACATTGCCCCAGTAATCTTCCGTTTGCGGATGGATAAGCGGGTCGCCGTACACCTCGCTGGTCGAGGCCTGCAGTATCCGGGCCTTTACCCGCTTTGCCATCCCGAGCATATTTATCATGCCCATAACGCTGGTCTTAACCGTCTTGACCGGGTTGAACTGGTAATGGATCGGCGAAGCAGGGCAGGCGAGGTTATAGATCTGATCCACCTCAAGCAGGATCGGCTCGGTCACGTCGTGGCGGACGAGCTCAAATCGGCGGTCGTCGAAAAGATGTGCGACATTCGCCTTCCGCCCGGTGAAGAAATTATCGAGGCAAATGACCTCGTTGCCCTCTGCAAGCAGCCTTTCGCACAGGTGCGAACCAATAAATCCGGCTCCGCCGGTAACCAATATCCTCATTTTAAGTGATCAACTAATAAAGACGCCTACACTAAACGGCGGCAAAAGGAGATTATCACCGAACGAGGAGCATTAATCAATCTATTTCCTGCATTAGCGGTAGGTCCGCGAGGGATCACAACGGCCAGCCTCGTCACAGAACCAATTTCGTAGAAGCTCAACCACACCGGCCTTACCTTCGCCAATGAAACGGCTCCGGCGAGTTTTGTACTCGGCGAAGATCTCCAGAGCTCGACGCTTTAATTCGGCATCTTCTTCCCGTTCCTTATGGCCCTTCGGAACCGCATAAACGAATCGGTTGGCCTCGCCAGCAAAGGTACTGATCGAATAAAAATCCCGCTCTACGAACTTGCCGCTGAATTCTTCCTCGTTCGCGGCTTCAGCAAAAAAGCGAACGGCATGATCCGGATATCCGAAAAGGTAGCCGTAGCCGGCAAACCGCGGCGTTGCATCCGCATTTTCGACGGCATAAAGCACGGTCAGCGGATGGCTTTCGGGAGTAATGCCCCAACGAGCAAAGAAGCCCGACCGCCCGCCGAGCATCCGCCGCATTGCGGTCGAATTGAAGACGACGCCCTCGGCGAATCGTTTGCCTTCAAAAACACGCGAAAAGTGCTGAACTTCGGCGAAGACTTCGCCACCGCACCGCCAAAGCGAGAAAGCATCGCGTGTCTCGCGGATCGAGGCGAGCGTTGCAGCGTGTTGTTTTCGCGCCTCTTCCTGCCGAGGTTCGCGAACGGGGAAATTAAAGTTCACGAAGCCGGACGACATCGGCTTGATCCCACCGACGATCGTGTAAAGAGCCTCAGAATCGAGTGCCTTCAAGAGAAGAGCCTCGGCCTGAACACGCTTTTCGGCCGGGAGCGACTCGAACGGAAAGCAATCGGTTCGTTCTGTCGTACCAGCAAAGCCGGCGAGCGTTGTCGAGAAAAAGGTGATAGCGATCGTTAAAAAGCGGAGCCGCAGCTTCGACGGGGTGTTTTCCGAAATGTTCATGGTGATAAGAATAATGCGATTCGCACCGTCGCTTATAGTTTTCAACCGAGCGTTATTTTTGGGCAATGAAGCGTCGTCATCCGCGACCGGGTGGCGGCTAAATTCTGCCCGCTGGAAACTGGTCACCGTGGAATAAGGGCCGTTTATTGAAAATTTATCGTTGGCCGGGTTTGCTGATCCATACTTGCGGATTGAATTAAAACAAGAGAATTCAAGAGGGCATATATGACTATCAAAAACTTTGGCCTGGTGATCATTTTTTCATTTCTACTGATGGCGACGGCAAACGGGCAGGCGACGGGGGTTCTCTCCGGTCGGGTGTCGGATAGCGGCCGGCAGGCAGTTGCCGGTGCGACCGTGACCGCGACCAACCCGGCAACAAATTCATCGACCTCGACGACGACCAATCGAGACGGCAACTTTATCTTCCCGCAGCTTTCACCGGCAAGCTACACTCTTGAAGTGACCGCAAGCGGATTCAAGCGGTCCGAGGCTACCGGGGTCGCGGTAACGGTTGCCGGATCGACAACAAGAAACTTTCAGCTTGAGGTTGCGGGCCCGGAAGAGACCGTTACCGTTGAAGGGAAAGCCGATCTGGTAGAGAAGGAATCCGGAGCGGTCGGAACGCTCATCGACCGCAACTTTGTCTCGAACCTGCCGCTCAACGGCCGAAGTTTCCAGACTCTGATCGAGTTAACACCGGGCGTAGTGCTCGCACCAAGCTCTATCCAGAACTCGGGTCAGTTCTCCGTAAACGGCCAGCGGACAAACTCAAACTATTTCACGGTCGATGGAGTCGGAGCGAATGTCGGCACTGCGACGAACGCACAATATTATCAGCAGGCGGGCGGAACGCTACCGGCTTTCACCATCTCCGGCGGCACGAACAGCCTTGCCTCGGTCGAGGCGGTGCAGGAATTCCGAGTGCAGACCTCGAGCTACGCGGCAGAGTACGGCCGACAGCCCGGCGGACAGATCTCGATCGTCACTCGGAGCGGCAGCAACGACTTCAATGGTTCGGTTTACAACTATTTCCGCAACGAGGCACTCGACGCGAATGATTGGTTCGACAACCGCGACGGCCGGCCGCGGCGGACGCTCCGCCAGAACAATTTTGGCGGTGCTGTCGGCGGGCGTGTCTTCCTGCCATGGTTCGGTGAGAGCCCGCGGCCGCTTTTCGACGGCAAGGACCGGACATTCTTTTTCTTCTCGTACGAGGGCCTCCGGCTGACACAGCCGCAGGTGAATATCTTTCAGGCCCGCGTCCCAACCGCCGCAGCGAGGGCCGCGGCTCCGGAGCCTTTCCGGCAAGTGCTGAACGCATTTCCGCTGCCGAATTCACCGGCACTTCCCGGCGACCCGTCCGATACGGGCCGGTACATCGCTGCACTTTCATACCCGACTCGGTTGAATGCGTACAGTATTCGCATTGACCACAATGTTTCGAGCAATCACACGATCTTTGGCCGCTGGAACGACGCTCCTTCGAGCTCACGTTTCCGGTCATTCCCGAGCCAGGAGAATGCTTTTGAATCGAACCTGCGTACATTCACAGTCGGTTCGATCTGGCTGATCTCATCAAAGGTCGCCAACGACCTTCGTGTAAATTTCAGCCGGACTCGCGGGCTTTTTGAATTCCGCGGCATCGAGACCGATGGCGCAGTTCTTCCGCCTGAAGGGCTTCTGTTTCTTGATGGATTTCCGCGAGCGTCCAGTTCTGTAAGCCTTCAGCTTTCGACCGGTGCCGGTTCCGTCAGTTCGGCAAACCTAACGCAGGGAAATGCGGTCGGGACCGTTCAGAGGCAGTTCAATATAGTCGAGAATCTTTCTATCGTGGCGGGTAACCACACCTTGCGTTTTGGCGGCGACTTTCGGCGATTGCAGCCGAAGATCGATACCCGCCAGGTCTCGATCAACTACGTCTGGAACACGGTCGCGAGCCGGGCAAGCGGCATCCCGACGAGCATCTCTCTCCAGGGCTTTCAGCCGGTGACGGATTTTTACGTCGATAATCTTTCGCTCTACGCGCAGGACACATGGCGGGTCTCGCCGCGGCTTACGCTAACGATGGGGCTTCGCTGGGAGCTTAATCCGCCGCTCGCGGGTGACCGGCTGCCGTATCAGATCGATGGCCTCGATAACCCACTGACCGCGACGCTTGCCCCGCCGAATACCAAGCAGTGGAAAACCCGATACAATAACTTTGCTCCGAGATTTGGCGTTGCTTACACGCTTTCGGAGCGGCAGAATTTGGTCGTTCGCGGCGGCTGGGGTATCTTCTACGACCTCAACACGGGCACAGCCCTCCGCGGTTATTCGAGCTTTCCGTACAACGTTTCGCGCAACATAACAAACCCGGCCCAACTCAGGTTTCCGGCGAACCCGGCGGACCTTTTTCTACCCGCAAACCTTGATCAAAGCCCGCCGCCGTATAATTCGAACTTTTACGTCTTCGACCGAAACCTGAAACTGCCTTACACACATCAGTGGAACGTTTCACTTGAGAAGGGTCTCGGTTCGGCGCAGTCGATAACGCTCTCTTATGTTGGCTCGGCCAGCCGGCAACTGCTCCGGGCGGAACAGCGGCGGAACTTCAACGCACCCTATGTTGCTGACCGATACTGCCCTGCGGGCCAGCCGAACCTTCCGCCGTTCTGTACGCCGCCGCAGCCGATCATTGAGATCAACCCGGCGATCTTTGGGCCGACAAACCTAACGAGCGGCCCGATCGCAGCAGGTTCGTTCGTCTCGGTCACGAGAAACGGCACGAACGCCGACTACCACGCACTGCAAGCCCAGTTTCAGCGTCGGCTTACACGCGGGCTGCAGGCACTTGTCTCTTACACCTTCTCGAAATCGCTCGACGATGTTTCGGACGAGACGTTTACCGGTATTCCGATCGCCGATCAGGTCCTAAGCCTTGAACGCGGCCGGTCGAACTTTGATGTGCCGCACAATTTCATTGCGGCCGCGACGTGGGACATTCCCTCGTTCGGTACAAGCGGCTTTGCGAAGGCACTGGTCGGTGGCTGGTCGCTCGATACGATCGTGCGGTACCGGAGCGGTGCGGCATTCTCCGTGATCACCCAGAGCTTCGACGTTTTCAACGTAGGTACGTCTCGCCGAGTGGATCTGGTTGCCGGCCAGGATATCTGGCTCGACGATGCAGCGGTTCCGGGCGGAAGGCGTTTGAACCCGGCCGCATTTGCACAGCCCGCTGCTGGACGGCAGGGAACGCTCGGCCGCAATGCCTTGCGGTCGTTCTCGGTCAATCAGGTCGATCTGGCCCTTCGTCGGCAATTCAGCTTTTCTGAGAAATACCGTCTGCAGTTGCGGGTCGAGGCTTTCAACGCCTTCAATAGCCCGAATTTCAACACGCCCGCGTCTGCATTCGGATTTCCGGGATTCGGCATAAGCACGGCGATGCTCGGCCGCGGACTAAGCGGGAACACCGCAAGCACGCAGACAAGCCCGAGCGCGGGCTTCAACTCGCTTTACCAGATCGGAGGCGCTCGTTCGCTTCAGCTCTCAGCGAGGTTTTCATTCTGAGGAGGAGCAAATGGCGAGACGATGTCAGGTGACCGGCGAAAAGCCGATGGCGGGGAACAATGTTTCCCACGCGAACAATAAGACGAAGCGCAGATTTCTCCCCAATCTGCAAAAGAAGCGGTTTTGGTCCGAGGAAGAAGGGCGGGGGATAAAGCTCACCGTTTCGGCCCGGGCGATCAAGACCATAACCCGAAAGGGCTTTGACACCGTGCTCCGCGAGATGCGGGCGCGCGGCGAGAAGATCTAGGAATCGCGAATGAACATAGAAATAACGGAAAACTCGGGCGGGCTCGGCCGATTTGAGCGATTTGCGACGGTCGCCTCGGTCTTCTGCGCGGTGGAGTGTGCCGCAAAGCCTTTCGCCTTGCTGCTCTTGCCGCTGTTTGGCATCAAGCTTTTCGATTCCGAACTGCTTGAACTTGCGATCATCGGGCTGGTCTTCGTGCTCGGGCTTGGGAGCATTGCCCATCGTTTCTTTACCCGGCACCGAAGTTACCGGCCCATGATCGTATTTTTCGCGGGCTTTGCAGCACTTGCCTCGGCCCATTTTATTCTCGATGAGAACTCGACAACCGGGATAGCCGTGGCGATCGCGGGTGCCGCAACCATCGCCGCGTCGCAGTTCGTGAACCGCCGTGTGGCCAAGGACTGCTGCGAATTTCACAGAACAATGGAGGAAAAATGAATAGAGTTTTACTGGCCATTCCGGTCATCGTTTTTCTCGTTCTGCCACTTGTCGGGCAGACAATGAACTCAAGATCTGAGAGCGAGATAATTCAGTTCCGCTCCCAGATCCGCGACGCAGTTAAGGCGAAAGATCGCGCGAGCCTGGAGCGGTATTTTGCAGAGGGCTTCGCTCATACTCACGCCTCCGGCAAGGTTGACGGCAAAAAGGAACGGATCGATTTCTTTCTTGCTGGTGAGCCGACCATCGAGGACGTTGAGCCCGAGGAGATTCGCATTATCGCTCACAACAAGAATCTGGCAACGGCGATCGGGAAAACGACGCTTCTTTTCGGGACCGAAAAACGGACGTTTCAATGGACCGGCGTTTTTTACAAGAGTAAAGGCCGGTGGCAACTGATCACGACACACGCAACGCTTTTTCGAAATTAGACGGAAGTTGCGTTTTTGAGCAACTTTCGATGAACAGGTTAAGGGAGAATTTACTATGAAGACTATTACTATTGCAGTTGTGATCGGCATCTTCGCGATCGCCGGTTTCGCACAAGAGAAGGATGACAAGGGTTGGCCGCTTTTCTGGATACGCGAGGATGGAAAGTATGGCTACATTGATAAGACCGGAAAGGTCGTCATCGCTCCGCAGTATGAGAATACGATGGGCTTTAGCGAGGGCCTTGCCGCTACGAAAAAGGACGGCAAATACGGCTATCTCGACACGAAAGGGAAGTGGGTGATAAAACCGCAGTTCGACTTTACCTACAAATTTTCCGACGGCCTGGCGATGATCCGCGTCGGTAAACAATATGCCTGGATCGATAAGACTGGCAAGACGGTCATCCAGCCGCGTGATTATGATGAGGTCGCTCGGGGTTTTTCTGAAGGCAGGCTCGCTGTAAAAAAGGACGGAAAATGGGGATACATCGACCGGACCGGCCGGGTTATCGCCGAGCCAAAGTTCAAAAAGGCCTCGAGCTTTAACGGCGGAGTCGCTCAGGTCGAAACCGACGACGGAATGCACCATTGGATCACTGCCGAGGGCAAGATAATCTGGAGCCAGAACCCGGGCGAGAAGAAGGCCGCAAACGCTTCGCATCGCGGCCACTAGCTCGACGCTCGTAGCCGAAAATTGTCCCTCTAAGTCGGCATTCGCCGGCTTGGAGGGGCTTTTTTCTTTTTTCCTAGGATCGGCGGTATTGAAACACTTACATCCCCGCTTGCGTAAATAACAACGTATTCGGCACATATCGCACGACATTGACTTGCCCACCTGCGGAGCAATCCAGCAAAATGGTCTGCGAATCACACATTTAGGAGACAATTGATCGATGTTCAAGAGAGAAAGACTCGCTTTTTTACTAGTTTTGACGATGGTTGCGCCCGGGCTTGTCCTCGCACAGCCGGCACCGGCCGTCGAACGGCCTTCGGTTGACCGCATCCGCGACGAGGGCATGAACCGCTCGCAGGCGATGGCGACGATGAAGTACCTGAGCGACGTTATCGGCGCTCGGCTCACAAATTCGCCGGCACAGCGACGGGCAAACGTTTGGACCAAGGAACAGCTCGAGAAATGGGGCATGAAGAATGGAGCCATTGACCCCTGGGGCGAATTTGGCAAGGGCTGGGAGCTGAAGCGTTTTACGGCTTCGGTCGATGCGAACGGCGAATTCGTCGCATTCCGCTCCTACCCGAAGGCGTGGTCGCCCTCGACCAACGGAGCCATCACCGGCGACGTGGTTTACGTTGACGCGACCGATGAGGCCGGCCTTGAGAAATACAAGGGCAAGCTGAAAGGTGCGATCGTCTTCACCGCTCCGGAACGCCGCGTTGAGCCGGGCTTTAGTCCGGTCGCTTCGCGTACGTCGGACGACGAACTCGCCAAGCTCGATGCCGCAAAGCCGCAGGATAACGTCCAGCAGAACCGCGGACGCCAGGGCGCCGGGGGAGCGGGCAATCAATCGTTCAACCAGCGAAAGTACCGCTTCTACTTTGAAGAAGGCGTTGCTGTTTTGGTCGAGCCGAGCATGGGAACCGATTCGGGAACGATCCGCGTGATGGGAGCCTCGCCGGCACCGACGACGCCGGTTCCGGGCCAGAGCCCGCTCGCCGGAATGCGAGTTTATTCAAAAGGTGCGGCTCCGACCATTCCGCAGCTTGTCGCCGAAACCGAGCAATATAACCGAGTCTATCGTCTTCTGAAGCAGGGCATCCCGGTCAAGATGACGGTCGATCTGGCGGTCCAGTTCTTTGAGGACGATCTGCAGGGTTACAACACCATCGCTGAGATCCCGGGAACCGACCTCGCGGATGAGGTAGTGATGATCGGCGGCCACCTCGATTCGTGGCATGCCGGCAATGGTTCGACTGACAACGGTGCCGGAGTGACCGTTACGATGGAGGCAATGCGCATCCTCGCGGCGACCGGCCTCAAGCCCCGCCGTACGATCCGGATCGCACTCTGGACCGGTGAAGAGCAAGGCCTTCTCGGTGCCCGCGGCTACGTAGCCAAGAACTTTGCCCGCATCGGCGATGGCTCGGACACTGCTGCTATGGCCGCAATGGCGGGCGGAGGGCGCCCGGCGTTGACGAAGCTTCCGGCATACGACAAATTTGCTGCTTACTTCAACCTTGATAACGGCACCGGCCAGATCCGCGGCATCAATATGCAAGGAAATGAAGCTTTGCGTCCGATCTTCCGCACCTGGTTCGAGCCCTTCCACGACCTCGGAGCAAAAACCGTCAGCATCAATTCGGTCGGCGGAACGGACCACCTCGCCTTTACGGGCGTTGGGTTGCCGGGCTTCCAGTTCATTCAGGACCCGATCGAATACTTTGGCCGCACCTGGCACACAACGCAGGACGTTGCCGACCGGACGATCGAGGAGGACTTGAAGCGTTCGGCCGTCATAATGGCGACCTTTGCCTATAACGCTGCGATGTCGGATGAGAAAATGCCGCGTCAGCAAGGGGCAGCAGGTGTTGCGTCGTTGATCCCGGGCTTTGATTACCGTGCTCTTAACGACGAGCAGGCATTCGCCGCTCTCGGGCTCGGGCATCAGGTCTGCGGCTATCCGGTTCGTCCGGAGGAACTGCCGAATGGCTTCCCGTCGATGTTTGCCGTCAGCACCTTCTTCCGCGATGGTGTAGAGGCAAACTCCGGCGAATAGGGCTGTTTCAGTGTTATGAAGGGCTGTATCGCTTTCGGGCGGTGCGGCCCTCTATCTTTTGCCGAACTCGAAACAAAGGAATATCATCAAACGTATCAACTTCTGTTAAACCCCATATAAATCGGGAGCCATCCAAAAAAAGGAGCACGACAATGAAGAGACTGCTGTCATTTGCGACAATAGCACTGCTAGCGAGCACCGGCCCGGCCGCACTCGCTCAAAAAGATATGAAACCACCCGTAGCGAAAAAGGTCCCGAGTGTCCTTAAGATCCATGGATACGAGATCACGGACAACTACGCCTGGATGCGTGACCGCAACGAGAAGAAAGCCCCGGAGATAATCAAGTATCTTGAGGACGAGAATGCCTACGTCGAGCACCACATGGGCAAGCATCAGCCGATGGTTGATGGGCTTTACAAGGAAATGCTCGGGCGCATTAAGCAGACCGACCTTAGTGTTCCGGTCAAGCGGGGCGACTATTGGTACTTCTCGAGGACCGAGGAAGGAAAGCAGTATGCGACATATCTGAGAAGCAAAACTCAAGACGGGGCGAACCCCGAAGTTCTGCTCGACCTGAACAAAATGGCCGAGGGCTTTAAGTATTTTGCTGTCTCTAACGTTGAACCGAGCGACGACGGCAACATGCTTGCTTACGCGACCGACACGACCGGCTATCGTCAATATACCCTTCAGGTCAAAGACCTACGCACCGGCCAGGTGTTGCCGGATAAGATCGAGCGGGTGACCAGCGTTGAATGGTCGCCGGATGGCAAGTTCCTCTTGATCGGTCAGGAAGACGCGGTCTCAAAGCGTTCGGACAAGGTATGGCGGCACGAAGTCGGGACGAAGAACACCGAGCTCATTTTTGAAGAAAAGGACGTCTTTTTCAATACCGGTGTCGGCCGTTCACGCGATAAGCAGATGTATTTCATCGCTTCATTCGCCAAGACCTCGAGCGAATATCGCTATCTTCCGGCCAACGCGGTCAAGGACGGCGTGTTCAGCGTGCTCTCGCCGCGGCGTGAGGGGCATGAGTATTCGGCGGACTTCAACAACGGCGAGTTCTTTATCAGAACGAACAAGGACGCAGAGAACTTCAAAGTAATGCGGGTCGGGCAGAAGGACCCGAGCGAGGCGAATTGGAAAGATTACATCCCGCACAACCCGGCCGTAAAGATCGAGGGTATCGATTTCTTCAAGGATTTCGCCGTCGTATCGGAGCTGGAGAACGGGCTTGAGTACCTCCGCGTGATGGATATGAAAACGCGGCGGGCCGCGATGCGGATACCGACCGACGAAAGCGTTTACACGATGAGTCTCGCGTACAATCCGGAGTACGAAACGGACGTCATTCGGTTTGGTTATTCGTCGATGATCACGCCGCAATCGACCTTTGAATTCAACCTGCGAACGCGGCAATCCAAGCTCATCAAGCAGCAGGAGATACCGAGCGGCTACGACAAAACGCAGTATGAAACGACCCGCGTTTGGGCCGATGCCCGCGACGGCGTAAAGGTCCCGGTCATCCTGATGATGAAAAAGGGCACGAAGCTCGACGGTAAGTCGCCGATGTTGCTTTATGCTTATGGGTCTTACGGTGCCTCGATGACGCCGAACTTCTCGACCGCCAGGCTTTCGCTGGTCGATCGCGGAATGATCTTCGCTCTTGCCCAGATACGCGGCGGGGGCGAGCTTGGCGAAAAGTGGCGGCAGGACGGCCGAATGTTCAAGAAGACGAACACCTTTAACGACTTTGTTGATTCGTCGAAGTGGCTGCTCAAGAACAAATACACGTCAAGCGACCGGCTCGTTATCCAAGGCGGTTCGGCCGGCGGACTGCTGATGGGTGCGGTGATGAACCAGGCTCCGGAGTTTTATAAGGCGGCCATCGTTCAGGTGCCTTTCGTCGATGTGATGAACACGATGATCGACGAAACGCTTCCGCTGACGACCGAGGAATGGGATGAATGGGGCAACCCGCGGGACGACAAGAAGGCCTGGGACTACATGTACAGCTATTCGCCCTATGACCAGATAAAGAAAATGGCGTATCCGAATATGCTGGTCGAGGTTTCGCTAAACGACAGCCAGGTGCCGTATTGGGAAGGAGCAAAATACGCGGCGAAGATCCGCGAATACAAGACGAATGACAGCATCGTCCTGCTCAAGACCAATATGGGGGCCGGCCACGGCGGCTCCTCCGGACGGTACGACAGGCTGAAGGAAGTGGCGTTCGAATATGCCTACGCACTGACTCAGGTCGGGATCACAGAGTAAGGCGTTAACGCCAAACTAAGCAGAAGCGGGCTCGCACAAGGTGCGGGTCCGCTTTTTTGCGCATTCGGCCTTTGGAGCGCTTTGCCGTAGTTGGTTTCGGGTGTATATTCGCCGCGAGGTTCTCTAAATGTGGCGTTCTCGCTCTCGCGGCGGCGGCGATTACGCAAAAAGCGGTTGCTGATGCAGTCTCGATGTTAGACGAACGGGAATTGCTCCCGTGCTACCGATCAATCATAAAATTTCGTTCCGGCCGGCGGCGAGTGCTACCGGTAGGAAAGACCGGAGGTTATTTAGATCATGGCCAGATACTTTGCACTTCGCGACCGGCGGCTTGAGGGCGGCGTTCCGTCCCGGGCGAAGCTTTCAATCTTCAACACGAGCGCGTCGACGCCGCTTGCCAATGCATTTGCCAGCATCAACGGCGTTGCCGCAGGAGCGGGCGGTAAGATCCACTCGATGTTCGTACTCTGTCATGGATATGCCGGATCGAACGACCGAGCGGGAATGTCGATGGACGCCGGCGGCATGGGCCTCGAGCTCGGCCGCGAGGACGTTACGCATACGAACGTCGCGATGTGGTCGGCGATCGCGGGCAAGGTGGACAACATTGTCGTTTATTCGTGTGGTGCTGGTGATACTCAGCCCGGCAATGAAGGCACGACCGCCGACGGCCGCTACCTGATGGGAGCACTCGCGATTCACACCAACGCCAACGTTTACGCCGCGGACAAGATACAGTGGTACGGCACCTTCAACGACCTGGCGAACGGACGCTACGATTTCGGTGCGTGGGAAGGCACTTTGTTTTGCTTTCCGCCGAACGGGAACTCGCCGACGATCGTCGCCGCCCCGCCGGTCGAGTTTAGCGATGTAATGATGGGCACGGCCCCGTAGTCGCTGGTTCAGTTTTTATTCGGCGTGGATCAGCGGTTTGGCGTCGAGCGGGTGTTCGGTGCCGTAGATGTTGGCGGCATTGAGCAGTTCGCCCTCGGCCCAGTAGTTGCCGACGAGTTGGACACCGATCGGCAGGCTCTCGGACGAAAGCCCGCAGGGAATGCTGATGGCCGGCAGGCCGGCGAGGTTGGCCGAGACGGTGTAGATGTCGCTCAGGTACATTGCCAGCGGGTCGTCCGAGCGTTCGCCCATGCGGAACGCGGTGGTCGGCGAGGTCGGCGTAAGCACGAAGTCGCAGTTCGCGAAAGCGGCCGCATAATCATCGCGGACGAGAGCCCGGACCTTCTGAGCCTTGGCGTAGTAGGCGTCGTAATAGCCGCTCGAGAGCACGTAGGTGCCGAGCATTATTCGACGTTTGACCTCGGGGCCAAAGCCTTCTTCACGGGTCTTGAAATACATTTGCCGCAATTCGTGAGCATCCTCAGCACGGACGCCGTACCGTACGCCGTCATAACGAGCAAGGTTCGACGAGGCCTCGGCGGTCGCGATGATGTAATAGACCGCGATGCCGTATTTGGCGTGCGGGAGTTCGACATCGACGACCTCGCAGCCGAGCGAGCGAAGATTCTCTATCGAGGCATCGACCGCCGCCCGCACTTCCTCATCAAGCCCTTCGCCAAAGAACGCCCGCGGTACGCCGATCCGCTTGCCGGCGAGGCTTCGATCAAGCATTGCCGAATAATCGGGCACCGCAACATCCGCCGAGGTCGAATCGAGCGGATCGCGGCCTGCGATAATGCCGAGCACGTCGGCGATCTTGCCCGCCGAGCTGCCAAAAATGCCGATCGCATCAAGCGAAGAAGCAAACGCGACAAGCCCGTATCGCGAGATGCGTCCGTAGGTCGGTTTTAGGCCATAAATGCCGCAGAGAGCCGCGGGCTGACGCACCGAACCGCCGGTTTCCGAGCCCAAGGCGACATCAACAACACCCGAAGCAACAGCGACAGCCGAGCCGCCCGAGCTTCCGCCGGGAACGCGTTCCGGGTCCCAAGGATTCCGAGCCGGGCCGAAGGCCGAGTTCTCATTCGAGGAGCCCATTGCGAACTCGTCCATGTTCGTTTTACCGATCGTGACGGCACCGGCGGCATTGAGCCTCTGGACCGCGGTCGCGTCGTAGTGGGCGGTGTAATTCGCAAGGATGCGCGAACCGCATGAGGTGCGGATATCCTTCGTACAGATGTTGTCCTTGATGGCGATGGCCAAGCCGCGGAGCGGAAGCTCGCCTGCGGCATCTTCAATGGCTTCGGCACGCCCGAGCGCATGCCCACGCTCAATGGACAAAAACGAGCCGAGCTGGTCGTTCAGCCGCTCGGCATTGGTCAAAACGCGTTCGATCTCGTTCTTTAGCATCAGGTCTCAGTTATTAACTTTGTCGATCAGCCACGTGTCGCCGGTCTGTTCAAGCTCGACGCGGATCGCTCGCTGTTCCGTTCGGGAATCATCTCGCCAGAAGAGCAGCACTTCAAAGGACGTTCGCCCCTCGGCCGGTCTTTCGCAGCTCCCGATTCGGAACGCCCGCGGGACATCTGCCGTTCCGGAAGTAAATGGGTCGGCGTCGCCGGTGGCGCCTGTCAACGTTCCGTAGAACCGGTCGGTCAGAAATCTCCGCCTTTCCTCGAGCCGTTCCTTTGAGAAAAGCATATCGCCGGCAAAATGGGTCGAATAAAACTCTCGCAAAGCGGGCCGAGCCACGCCGCACTCTGCCGGCTCGAACTGCGGAACGCTGCACCCGGCGGCAAAAATGGCGGCTGCTATGAGAAAAACAAGCTTCATAGAACCTTCGGCACCTGAAAGTGGCCGTCGGTTGAGGCCGGAGCACGGCTCAGTGCCGCTTCCGTCCCGAGGCTTGTGCTGATCTCGTCCTCGCGGATCGCGTCGGTCGCCTGGCCGGCAGCGGTCAACCCGCCGAGCATCGGCTCGACGTCGGCGGTATCGAGCTCATTGAGTTGCTCAATATAGCCGACGATCTGCTCCATCTGCGGCGTGTATATGGCGACCTCTTCGTCGGTTATTTCCAAATGAGCGAGCTTTGCGATCTTCTTGACATCCATATTTGGTCAATCTTCTTTCGACTCGGAAAAGAGATCGGGTGCGGCCGCGATCTCGATATAGCGGACCATGCTTTTGCCAAGGAAACGGTTAATCTTAGCGACCAGCTCCGGAGCGATCGAATCAAGCTGGGCCTTCCAGTTCTTGTCCTTCGTGCTGACGACCAGCCGGCCCTTCGTGAAACTCTGTGCCCGCGAGGCTTCAGCGATCGCTGCGCCAACGGCGGGCCGCCACAGCGACACGATAACGGTCTCGAGAATGTCCGGGTCATCGGGCAGCGAGCGGACGAAAGTAGGTACAAGGTTTGAAAATCGCTCCATTTGCCAATCTGCTCCGATCTAATATCATCTTAAACGAGAACATTTAGAAATGCTAAATCACGACCAGAAACACGGCATTTTGCCGGAGATCGTACTTGCCTCGGGGAGCCCGCGGCGATCGGAGATACTCGCTTCGGTCGGCTGGAGCTTTGTAAAGGACGTGCCGGAGATCGACGAAAGCCTTCGCGAGGGCGAAAGCCCGGAGGGCTACGTTGAGCGGCTTGCGCTTGAAAAGGCGGCTGCGATCGCGGGCAAGTGGCCGGGACGCGTCGTACTCGGGGCGGATACGACCGTTGTGCTCGGCGGCGAGGTCATCGGCAAACCCGCGGATATGGACGACGCCCGGCGGATGATACGTTTGCTCTCGGGCGAGGTGCATGATGTGATAACCGGCATCGCGCTCGTCCGCGATTCAACTGCAGTTTCGGGAATACAACGGACGGCCGTGACGTTTGCAGAAATGAGCGAGGCGGAGATCGAGTTTTTGGCGCTTGAGGGCGACCCGCTCGACAAAGCCGGGGCGTATGCCGTCCAAGCGCAAGCGGCGCTATTTATCCGCGGCATCAGCGGCGACTATTGGAATGTCGTCGGCCTACCTATCAATCTCGTCTATGAGCTTTTCCGCGGTTTTGAAGCCGCAATAGGTGAAAAGGCTTGAGGGGCTTTGAGACCTTGGTCTGCATCAGATCTATCACGGGCGTTACCGTGAAGAGCGTATTCTGTGACTTTCGATTTTGCTTCTGTGTGTTCTGTGGTTCATGGCTCCCGAATGTTCGATTTAAGGAGTGACCGCAATTTCTCAGAGCAGAAAACACAGACTGCACAGAACAAAGACACACACCAGGAACACAGTCCACAGACACAAAAAGAGGCTCGCGGTGGAGCCTCTTCCGATTGAACTTCTATAGCTTTTTATCAAAGCAGCCGATCGACAACTCGTGAGATCGGGACGGTGACGTCGTACTTCGGATCGATGCCGCCGTAGGGTTCGCCTACCATTTTGCCGTCCTTCCCGAGGATAACGAACGAAGGCACCTGATCAAGCGAATAGTGCTTGAGCATAAATGCACCGTCATTGTCTCGAATCATCGTGGCCGATAGACGGTTCTTTGTCGCGAACTGGTTGAGATCCGCCGCCGAGGCAAAATTTCGCGTTCCTTGTGTTACCGAATCGGTAGCGACATAAAGAATTGCGACATCTTTACCGGCGTATTTGCGGCTGAGCACGTTAGTGAATTCCACCTGCTTTTCTGAAAGCGGTATCCACGAAGCGCCGACCGCCAAGATCACGACCTTACCCTTGTGGTCGTCGATATTGAACGCACCGCCATTTACGGTCGTCAGTCTCGCCTGAGCGGAGACCGCCGTTGCAGACATCGCGAAGACGGTAAAGAGGAGAATCGTTTTCAGATAGTTTTTCATCACGTTTTCGGGCCGGCAAAAGCCTCGCCCTACGAGGTTTAGATGCAATAGAGGTGCCAGACTACTGCCCGCGGCCTAATCTGATGTTATCTATCAACCGAACACCTCCGATCTTTGCCGCAACGGCGATCATCGAGCCCGTATCTCCAACCCTATCAACATGTTCCAGCGTTTCAGCATTGACCGTGGCAACATAGTCAAGCGTGACGTCAGAATCCGCTTTTAGGGCATTTTCTACCATTTGAGTCAATTTCGAAGCATTCCGTTCACCCGAAATGAAGGCATTTTGAGCCATATGGAGTGCCGCGTAGATCGCCGAGGCACGGGCACGGTCCTCGGCAGAGAGCAATTCGTTACGCGAGGACATCGCCAGTCCGCTCGGTTCGCGAACCGTCTGGACCGAGATAATTTCAGTATCGAAGCCCATGTCGCGCGTCAGGCGTTTGACGATCGCAAGCTGCTGAGCGTCCTTTTCGCCGAAGATGGCAAAGTCCGGCCGGATCGTATTGAGTAAAAGCGTTACTACGGTCGCGACGCCGCGAAAATGGCCGGGCCGCGAGGCACCCTCGAGGCTTTCGGAAAGGCCTTCAACGTAAACGTAGGTCGCAAAGCCCTCGGGATAAATATCGTGCGGCTCCGGGGCGTAGATATGATCGACGCCGAACTCGGACAACATTGCGGCATCTGAGGCAAGGTCGCGGGGATAACGGGCGAGGTCTTTCGCATCGTTGAACTGCGTAGGATTAACGAAGATCGAGACAATGACCGAGTCGCCGCGTTTTGAGGCTTCTTGAACGAGCGCGAGGTGGCCCTCGTGTAGCGCTCCCATTGTCGGGACAAAGGCGATGGTCTTGTTATCACGGCGAAGCTTGCGCGTGATCGAGGCCATTCTCTGTCGGCGATTTATGATCTCCATATCGAAATCAGAAGGGAAGCGAAGGTATCAGGTCTTCCGGGTTTACGTCTTCGGGCAACCCGTACGATTCGGCCTCTGCCGGATAGTTGCCGCTACGGACGTCGTCCATCCATCGGGTTATCGCATCCGTAATGACGCCGCTGACGTTAGCATATTGCCGAACGAAACGCGGCTGGCGGCCGAAGGTAAAGCCGATCAGGTCGTGCAGGACAAGCACTTGAATATCACAATCCGTTCCGGCGCCGATGCCGACGGTCGAGATCTTGAGCTCTTTGGTAATGACGGCCGCGACCTCGCGTGGCACCAGTTCGAGAACGACCGCAAAAGCTCCTGCCTCTTCGAGAAGCAAGGCGTCGTCGATAAGTCTCTTTGCGTCGTCGGTCGTCTTGCCCTGGACGCGATAGCCGCCGAGTTTATGGACCGATTGCGGCGTCAGGCCGATGTGTGCCATCACCGGTATCTCTTCATCGACCAAGCGTTTCACGAGGTCAACCCGGTTGCGGCCGCCTTCGAGCTTTACAGCCTCGGCACCGCCGTACTTCATCAGCTTGAGCGCATTTCGCACGGCCTTATTGTCGCCGGTGTGATAGCTGCCGTAGGGCATATCGGCGACTGTAAGTGCTCGGCTCGATCCGCGTTTTACGGCCTTGGTCGCCGAGAGGATCTCCTCGAGCGAAACGGGGATCGTGTTCCCGTAGCCGTGAATGACATTTCCCATGCTGTCGCCGACAAGGATGATGTCCACACCGGCCTCGTCAACGATGCGGGCGGTCGGGTAATCATAGGCCGTAAGGCACACGAGCTTCTCGCTCTTCTCTTTGGCGGCGCGGAGTGCGGGAACGTAAACCTTCTCGGGTTTGTCCGGTTTAAGGTAGGCCATAAAAGGTGTTTAGTCTATTCCTTTCAGACGTTTAAGTCTAGCATCACACGCCGGCAACTTCTGCGGCAAAGCCTCCGTTAACGCCCGCGGGGAGCCACTTCTCAATGCGTGAGTCGTCCGGCGTCGCTGCAAGAAGTTCTCCGATCGTCTTACCGAGGACCGGATGGCGGAGTTTTGGAGCGATGTCATTCAGCGGTAAAAGGACGAACTTGCGGAGATGTATGCGCGGGTGCGGCAGCGTGAGGAACGGTGTGTCCATCTTTGTCTCGCCAAAGAAAAGCAGATCAAGATCGATGGTCCGCGGCTTGTGAAAGGTCTTGGCCGTCCGGCCGAGGTTGTACTCAATGCGTAGCAGGCGGGCCATCAGTTGGGTCGGCGTCACCTCCTTGCAACGAAGTGCGACGGCCATATTGAGAAAATCCGGCGCTCCGTCCATATCGATCGGCTCGGACTCGTAGATACATGAGATAGCCGTAACCTCGAAACAGGCCTCTATCAGCCCGCGGACGCCGAGCAGGAGATTTCCCGCCCGATCGCCGAGGTCGGAACCGAGCCCGACATATGCTGTTACTGCCGCGTTATTAGCCGCCATTGTTTGCGTGCTTTCACCCCGGACTTCCCACGGGGAGTGCCAGATCGATCGAAAGTTTTGAGTCTGACTTTTGTGAAAGCTCATTTGAAAATACTTCAAGTGACTACCAAAAAACAAGGAATCTGCCGTCTCAGCAAGCGGAGCAGGTCTTTTCCGGACGCTTATTTTTTACTTTTGGGTGTTCACATGTTTGAATAGAAACAGTCCGAAAGGATAAATCCAGAGGCTTGGGGCCGCGGCCCCGATGCCCGGGCGGACAAACAGGTGTGATCCGTCTTGACAAAAAAGCACACGCCGGATTTTATGGCCCGCAGACGATTCCGACACAGCCAGCGATTTGATACCCCGGCGGATCGCTCCCATCAAGAATATCTTTTGGATACCAGCCATCCGGTGACCTCCCGGACGGAATTGTTGCGCCTTGTCCGCGGCGGCGAAGATACCTACCTCGAGTTAAAGGTAAAACTTTCAAATCCCGAGCGGATCGCCCAGGGGATCGTCGCTCTGGCCAATACCAACGGCGGGACGATCATCTTTGGTGTTAACGATCAACTGCGCGTAGAGGGCTTGAGCAACCCCGACGAAGTGCAGGCCGAGCTTGTCCGCATCTGCCGCGAAGAGATCGTGCCGCCGATCGTGCCGATGATCGACTGCATCGCCTTTGACAGCGGAAAGCGAGTTGTTGCGCTTGATATCGATGCCCGGCGAAAGCCTTTTCGGACCCGCGACGGCCGCTTTTATATGCGGTTCGGAGCGGAGAAGCGGGAAGTGACCCGCGACGAACTTTCGAGATGGCTCGATGAAATTCGGCCATTCACATACGAAAATATTCCACTCTTTACGGCAACGGAAAGCGACATCGAGGAAGGCCTGCTTTGGTCGTTTGCCCAGGCGTTCGCTGACATCAATCCGCTGCCGGGCCAGTTTGATACAAAGGAACTGGTGCGAAAAGACCTTTTGCTAGCCGCGGGCAATGGCGACGAATTTTTCCCGACCGTCGCCGGGCTAACGCTTTTCGGCCGGACCGAGAGCGTGGTGTCGCTCTTCCCGCGAAGCACGGTAAAGATCAGCCGCCTTTCCGGCGAGAACGGCAACTCACAGCTCGTCGAAAGCCGCGAGGTCGGCGGGAATTTGCTCCACCAGTTCGAGGCGATGATGCAGTTCGTCGAGCGCTATTGCGACCTCGAAAAAACGGCCCCGCGGCAGCGAAAGGCCGACACGAACGGGCACGCCGTGCCGCGTTCGAAATATCATCTCTACTCGGTTCGCGAGGCGGTCGCCAATATGCTTATCCACCGCGATTTCGCACTCCGCGATATCGGCTCGCGGATGAACGTTTACGATAATTCGATCGAGTTCATCAACGCCCGGCGGACGAACGGCTTTGTGCCGCCGGCCTCGCGGGCGATAAGGTTCGGTATAACGCAGCGGATCAACCCGCAGATCGCGGCGATCTTTACGCGCCGCGAGTATTGCCCGGACGTCCCGCAAGGCGGGCTGCCGATGATCTTGAAGCAATCCGAACGGATCTCACGTCGGAGGGCCGAGGTCTATACCTCGAACGACGAATTCAAACTGAAGATCTACGGGACCCAGTAATTCTTTTTAATCAACATGCCGATCGTAAGAAAACGCCAGATAGAATCACTGCAGCAGCTTAGCGGCGAGGAGCTTGAGGCTTTTCTCGACTCGCTCCCGGCCGGTGCAGAGTCGATCAGCAAGCTGCTCGATTTTGTCGAGGACGAGCTCTACGACAAGGAGTGCAACCACAGCCTCCGCTACGCAATGCAATTCATAATGGCGAACGGACTCAGTTTCCCAAAGGTCTCAACCTGGCTGACCGAAAACGGCGGCTACTGCGACTGCAAGGTCCTCGATGAGATCGCACCGTATTGGAGGGAGAAATTTGGAGATGATTGATCAGAGCATATCTTTGAGATAACGGCCGGTGTGCGAGGCTTCGCAGCCGGCCACTTTTTCGGGTGTGCCGATCGCGACGACATGGCCGCCGCCGACTCCGCCTTCGGGGCCGAGGTCTATCAGGTGATCGGCTGTTTTTATGACGTCCATGTTGTGCTCGATGACGATGATGCTTGAGCCATTATCGAGTAAGGCACGGAAGGCGCCGAGCAGCTTGTTGATGTCGTCGAAATGAAGTCCGGTCGTCGGCTCGTCAAAGATGAAAAGCGTTCGCGAGGCGGTCGTTTGGGCAAGGTGCGAGGCGAGCTTTACACGCTGAGCTTCGCCGCCGGAAAGCGTCGTTGCCGATTGGCCAAGCCGAAGATATCCAAGCCCGACGGCGTCAAGCACGCGCAGTTTCGTCACCAGCTTCTTCACATCCTTAAAGAAAAGTATCGCCTCGCTGACGGTCAGTGCGAGAGCTTCGTGTATGTTCTTGCCCTTGTAGCGAATGCCGAGCACTTCTTGCTTGAATCGCGTTCCGCGGCAGTCCTCGCAGGTCAGTTCTACGTCAGCGAGGAACTGCATCTCGACCGTAACGGTGCCGCTGCCCTGGCAGACCTCGCACCGGCCGCCGGGAACATTGAACGAGAAATGCGACGGCCCGAAGCCTTTCGCCTTTGCCGATTGTGTACCAGCGAAAACGTCGCGGATCGCATCGTAGGCTTTAACATAAGTCACCGGGTTCGAACGCGGCGTGCGGCCGATCGGCGATTGATCTACCAAGATGACATCGTCGATGTTCTCGGTGCCTGTGATCTCCTTGAAAAGCCCGACGTGGCCGGTCCATTCGCCCCGCATCTTCTTGATGCCGGCGTAGAGCACGTCGTGGATCAGCGTCGATTTGCCGGAGCCTGAAACTCCCGTCACACAAACGAGCATTCCAAGCGGAATGTCGACCGAAACGTTCCTAAGATTATTCTCGCGGGCTCCCGTTACGGCGATCTTTTCCTTGCCCGGTTTCCGCCGCTTTTGCGGCACGCGGATCTCCAACTCACCGTTCAGATATCGGGCCGTCAGCGATTGCTTCGATTTGAGCAACCCTTTATACGTGCCCTCATAAACGACCTCGCCACCGAGTTCGCCCGCGGCCGGGCCGATGTCGATTACGTGGTCGGCGGTCCGCATCGTCTCTTCATCGTGTTCAACAACGAGCAGCGTGTTGCCGATATCGCGGAGGTGCTTGAGGATGTTGATCAGCCGCGTGTTGTCCCGTGGATGGAGCCCGATGCTCGGTTCATCGAGCACGTAAAGCGTTCCAACGAGCAGCGAGCCGAGATTGGTCGCGAGCTGAATTCGCTGAGCCTCGCCGCCGGAAAGCGTAGAGGCGAGCCGATCGAGCGAGAGGTAATCGAGCCCGACATCGACTAGGAACTTGAGCCGCCGCCGGACCTCTTCGAGCAGGCGTTCGGCGATCTTTTCCCGTTCGCGGTCGAGTTTCAGATCGTTAAAGAACGCCGCGGCATCCGTGATCGAGAGATCAAGAACCTCGGGCAGCGAACGGCCGCCGATCTTAACATCGCGAGCCTCTTGGCGGAGCCGCGAGCCGCCGCAATCGGGACACTTTGTATAGCCGCGAAACTTGGCGAGAAAAACACGGACGTGGAGTTTGTATTTCTTTGTCTCAAGCCATTCGAAAAATCCGCGAATACCGCGCCAGCCTTCGTCGCCATAGGTGATGCAATTTTGCTGATAATCCTCGAGGTCGGCGTACGGCTTTTTGCTGTCTATCCCGGCTGCGGCCGCATAGCGGAGCAGTTCTTTCTGCGCCCATTCGTATTGCGGTCGCGTAAACGGCTCGACCGCTCCGTCCTTTATCGACTTGAGCGGATCGGGGATGACGAGCCCGTAATCGACGCCGATCGTATTCCCAAAACCCTGACAGGTCCGGCAGGCACCGTAGGGCGAATTGAAGCTAAAAAGCTGCGGCTCGGGCTCCTCGTAGGCGGTGCCGTCATACTTGCAGATGTAGCGGTTAGCGTATTTGAGCTTCGCTCCGTCGGTCGTTTCGATTACGGCCGAATGCGCCTCGCGAAAGCACGTCTCGAGCGAATCTACCAGCCGCTGGCGAATGTCCGCCGACGCCTTGAGTCGGTCGATGAGGACGAAAGTGTCGTTCAGGTCCTCGTGCGGGTAATCCTCGGGCCGCTGGAGCTCGATCACCTCGCCGCCGCGGTAGAGCCTCGCGTAACCGGCCTGCATCAGCGACATCAGATGTGCCTGCGTGCTAAGAGCCTGATTGCTCTTAACGGCTTTTGTTGTGCGCTTAGTCGGCTTTTTTGCGGGAGCAAGTGCCTCGGAGTTGATCGGGAAGAGGACGTAGAACCGCGTGCCTTCGGCGAGCGTTGAGAGGGTCTCATCGGCAGCAGATTCGGGCGAATCCTTCTTCACTTCACGCCCGCAAACGTGGCAGAATGTCTGCCCCGCACGCGCGTAAAGCAGGCGAAGGTAATCGTAGATCTCGGTCTGCGTCGCGACGGTCGAACGGGGATTCCGTGTAGAGTTCTTTTGCCTGATGGCGATCGCCGGAGCGATGCCGAGTATCTCATCGACGTCCGGCTTGTCCATCCGCTCAAGGAACTGGCGGGCATAGGCGGAGAGCGACTCAACGTAACGCCGCTGGCCCTCGGCATAGATGGTGTCGAAGGCAAGGCTCGATTTGCCGGAACCGGAAACGCCGGTTATAACCGTAAGCTTATTGAGCGGGAGCGAAACCGAAACGTTTTTGAGATTATGGACGCGGGCGCCGCGGACGCTGATCACTTCCTCTTTCCGTCGTACTGCCTTCATAGAAGCCTTCGCCGTGTGTAGGGCAAACTTTGATTCTAGCAAAGCGGTCGGGCGGGTGAAAGGTCGACGGTGGTTACCAGCGGCGTTCGATGCGGGAAAGATTCTCTCGCCAGTGTTCGGCAAATTCGCTGACAAGAAATTGGATGCCGCGTTCATTGCCAAGCGGGCTTGCCGGCGGACGGGCGATGCGGTAATTTCGGCCCTTTGGTGAGGCGACAGAAAGCGTGATGCGTTCCTCGGACTTGCGAGAAACAGCAGCAAAGCGCCATTCCGTCTTTGCCCGGATCAGGAGCCTTGCCCCGAGCGGCAGATCGGCCAGCGTCATTTCAGCTTCGGGAGGTTCCATTTCTTTCTAAGCTTTTTGTATTCGGCCGCCGGAAGCTGGACAAGATAAGGATTCCGGGTGTTATCGAGCCAGGAGACGATGCGCTCCACATTGCGGCGTTCCATCGCGGTGCAGCCGCTGGTCGCGGTCTCGGCGTCCTTCCAAACGTGGAGAAAGATGCACGAACCATCGCCGCGGCGGACCGGATAGGAATTGTAAGCGACGAAGACGCCGAGGCCGTATTCTTCACCGACGGCAAGCATCTTCTCCGAGCTTTTCCAATCAAAATTGCCGACCTTGAAGCGGTCAACGATCTTGTTGTAATGCGAAGAAGCGGGGTCATCGACGCATTCGGTCGAGCTTTCCAACTTGGTGTAGGGATAGTTGAGTTGTTCGGGCTTCGGTGAAGAGCCGAAGGCGGAGGTCAGAGGAAAAAGCCCTGCCGGAGCCTTGCCATCGCCTTCTTTCTTGAATTCACTTGCAGATTCGGGGGCAGATTCAATCGCCCATCCGAGGCCGCTGCGGCCGACCACTATCGGGAATTCATCGCCGACAGCGGTCCACTTTGCGCGAAGCGTCTTGCGTTCGAAGAGGCGTGCTGTGCCTTTGACCGTCGGCCAATCGGGCGTGGTCACCACAACCGCCTGAAGCGATTCGGCAAATGGCTTTTTAACTGCCGGCGGCTCGGGTGTTTTCACCTGAGCCGCGACGGTAAACGAAAATGCAAGCAAGAAAAAACCGAGTGCCGGGAGTCTTCGCATAAGTTATTGGTCTTCGAAAAGAGCATCCGCCGATCCCGAACGCTTGCTGATCGCATAGACCCGCAGGCCTATCGAGATCATCAGTATCGAGATTGCCATCCAGATAAACACCCAAACGACAGCCGGAAGGCCGGTCGCGGCAGCCATATTCGCTGCGTCCGAGTGAGCATTCGTGAGGGTCGAGATGAAGAAAAGATTCACCAGATCAAAGAACGCATTAAGCAGTGTCTGCACCGCAAGAAATGCGAGTGCGAAATTGACCCACTTGATCTCGGCGTATTTCGCCACGGCAAAAAGGCCGGCTGCGATGATGCTGCCCGCAATTACCGTGAAAACGAGCCCGCCAAAAGTTGCGGTCGAGAAAAGATTCCAGATCGGGGCAAGCACGCCAAAGACGACCGTCAGAACCCCGACCGTGCCCGCCGAGATGTAAAGAGCGAGACGCGAATCGAACCCATAACGCATCCAGGCGAGCAGAGCGGCACCGAAAGCGGTCGTGCCGAGATAACCGGCACTTGAGATAAATAGCTGCGAGAACCAGCCAGAAGACTGTGACCAAACAACGCCGCTCGCATCCGGCGAAACCGCCAGGCTCTGGACCGAGTTTCCGGTCAGGACGGTCGCCAAGGCATGGCCGCCTTCATGGATGAACGTCGCAAAAAGCTGGAGCGGGTAAAATATGTACCCGACAAACGGGATGAACCACGACGCGATCCAGATCCCGATGGTGACCAGAGTTGCGATAAGGAGCAGAGTTAACTGCGGTTCGGCTTCTTTTGCGACTTTGTAAGGCATAGTTTTCTCCCGCTAAAGGTCTAATACTCGTTACGAAACAGTTTACCGCAAAGTTCGCCACGAGGCGAAGAAAAATCGGCGGTTAGCTGCGGCTGTAGTCCTCTTTGCCGCCGGTTTTCGATTCGAGCCGGATGTCCGTTATCTCGATGTCACGCTGAACGGCCTTGCACATATCGTAGATCGTCAGGGCCGCGACCGAAACGGCAGTTAATGCTTCCATCTCAACGCCGGTCTGAGAGGTTGTGATGGCCTCGGCACGAAGTTCGATGCCTGAATCCGTCAAATCGGCCTCGATATTTACCTTTGAGAGCGGTACCTGATGGCAAAGCGGAATCAGCTCCGAGGTGCGTTTTGCGGCCATAATCCCGGCGATGCGGGCGATCTCGAGCGGGTCACCCTTTGGCGTTTCGTTGGCGCGGAGCTTTGCGATGGTCTCCGGCGAAAGAAGCACGCGGCCAGAGGCAACGGCAACCCGTTTGGTCGGCTCCTTGCCTGAAACATCGACCATCCGAATCCGCCCGGCTTCATCAAAATGCGAGAGTTCGCTCATAGGTTCGCTCGGCGTGAATGCGACTAATGTATCAAAGGAAGAGCACTTCGCACACCTCGCCGGACGCCAGGGAACCGCCCGCGGGAATTTTGACAAGGGCGTCGGCACTGGCAAAGCCGATGAAATCAGATGAACCATGCCAGCGGAGCGGAACGGCGAGCAGGCGGCCTTCGGCGTCGGTCGCGAGGGTCGCCGGGAGATATGAGTCACGCTCGCGGGTACCTTTTGCCTCGCCTTCAATAACGGCAAAGCCCGATGGAAGTTCGATGGCCGAGGCGGACTGCATCAGCATCAACGCCCGCCGAACGAGAAGGTGAAAGGTCACCGCTGCCGAGACCGGATTACCCGGAAGGCCGAAAAAATATGCTTTTTTCACCCTTGCAAATACGGTCGGCTTGCCGGGCTTGAGCTTCACCTTTTCGAAAAAGATCTCCGCCCCGAGCCCGGCGACCGCTTCCTTCGTAAGGTCATATTTGCCGACCGAAACGCCGCCCGTCGTGATGACCAGGTCGGAGGTTTTCGCGGCGGACGCGATGGCGGCGGTCAGGTCTGAAAGCTTGTCGCCGACAGTCGGGAGGATGACCGTCTCAGCACCCGCCGATTGGCAAAGCGAGGCGAGCATTAGGGAATTTGAATTGCGGATCTGGTCAGGCTTTGGCCGTTTTGCGACCGGCACGATCTCGGTTCCTGTGGCGAGTATGGCGACCCGCGGCCGTTTCGAAACCTTCAGCTTCGCATAGCCGAAAGCCGCAGGCACTGAAATATTTGCGGGCGAAATGCGGGTTCCGCGGCGAAGCACGGTCGCGCCTCTCTTAACCTCTTTCCCCTTCGAAACGATGAAGCGGCCCTTTGCGGTCGGCTCGTTGATCGTTACGGTGCCGTCAGCCTCGGACGTAAGCTCGATCTTCTGAACGGCATCGGCACCCGCGGGCAGCGGAGCTCCGGTCATTATTCTGACGGCCTCGCCCGCCTTGAGCCGCCCCTTCCAGCCGCGGCCGGCGGCGGACTCGCCAACCAGCCTCAGCACCGCCGGAGCATCTTTCGTATCAGCCGCCCGCACGGCATAGCCATCCATCTGCGACCGATCAAACGGCGGCATATCCGTATCCGCAACAACGTCCTCGGCAAGCACACGCCCGACCGAGTCCTCGATCGCAACCCGCTCCGCAACGAGCTTTGGTGTTTCGCGTTCAATGATATCGAGTGCGGTGGAGATGGTGATCATTTGTATGTTTAACGCGAAAGGTTCTTCTCACCTTAACCTTGACAGCTTACGAGACCCGCGGATAAGGATGCTGATCTGCCAAACGAGCAAGGTGAAAATAAACAGGCAAGCAAAAAAATCAAATTCGTGCGATTTGATGTAAAACTCCAGAAGTCTTCTGCCATCGTAGAATCCTTCGCCACCGTAAACGCCGTCCCCATTGAGTCGACCAAAATAGCTAGCTGTAAGCACGAGCCCATAGACCCCCGTGAGTATGGTCGAGACAATAAATTTGCGGGCAAAGATCAGAGAGACAAAGACTATCGGAGTCATAAGATGAAGGCCGGCGAGATCATGGCGATAACCATGTGCCGAGAGGTTGATTTCGCCTGGACTTGGCTTGGGAGGGGCCGCATATTGATAGATCTCGACTGCGACCGTGACTACGTAAAGCGCCAAGACGATGGAAGCAAAACCGAGAAGGAGTTTTCTCTCTGTCGCAGAAATCATTTAGCGAATAACTACTCCGGCAAATATAGCATCAATGTTGAATAACGGAAAAATTTATAAGAAAATTCGAAACGATTAGCGAACCCGAAGGCTTCAAATGAGATAGTGGATTACCACTGAGGTGACGAAATGGCAGTACGCAAAATACCTTACCCGCACCCCGGCGAGATACTTCTCGAGGAATTTCTGAAGCCGATGGGTATCACGCAATATCGGCTCGCTAAAGAGATCGGAGTGCCGCAGCGGCGCATCGGCGAGATCGTCGCCGGAAATCGTGCCGTCACAGCAGATACAGGACTTCGGCTTTCGCGATTCTTCGGAATGTCAGACGATTTCTGGATCGGGCTGCAGATGGACTTTGACGCTGCGAATACAAAAGACCAGCTAAGAGAAACGCTGGCTAATATCAAACCGTGGACCTTAACCGACGCGTAATGAGGAATAAATATTGTCTGCGTTTCGGCGATCGAGATGCGTATTTCGAGATGACCCTGATCGTCGAAGAATCCAACTTGAATGCTAAGGGCGATATCTATGTCGCGATCGACATTGCTTCAGGTCAATTCTCCGGTAAAAACGACCTCTGGATACGTATCAATGACTTCACAAATTTCTGTCGTGAATTGAACGATCTCAACACTTCATTAAATGGTGAGGCACGACTCCAATCGGCTTCACCCGATGAGTTGAGTCTGAGGGTTTTTTCCGCTGACTCTCGCGGTAGTATCACGCTCGAAGCGACAACGGGCTACTCGAAAAGCGGAGCGAAATTCGGACATTCTGTGACGGTTGGATTTTCGGTCGAGCTGCAACAACTTTCCGAAGCGCTTTCTTTGCCCTGGGTACGAAAGCGTCTTTGATCACCATTATTTGATCAAATACAACTCCGTTTGCCGCGGGCGGATGAATTCGTACCCTTTTTCGGTCATAACGGCGTCGTCCTCGGCCATCATCGTGACCTTCTGCCCGCCCCATTCGGCGACCGGCGTTGAGGTGTTGAGCTCGATGGACATATACGAGCCGAGGATGATCTTGTTGCCGCCGCCGCCGATGTTTCCGCGAAAATCGATCGATGGCCCGAGGCCATGGCCATGAGTGCCGATCGGGTGCGAATAGATCATGCATTCGATCGACTGCCGTTTACATTCGGCCATCGAACGCTCGTAAACCTCGGTGCCGGTCATTCCGGTCCGGGCGATCGAGAAGATGATGTCCTGCAGTTTGTTCGTATTGCGGAGTGCGGCTTTCATGCCCGCCGGAGCATCGCGTTCGCCCTCGTTCAGCACATAGGCGTGCTTTTGCCAGTCGGTCGAGAGGCCCATGTAGTCGAGCCCGAAATCGAGATGGAGCAGATCACCGCGGCGGATCACGTCGGCCTCGGCGGCGGTGCTGAGGAACGGCCCAGTCGTCTCGGTCGCGGCCCGCCGACGCTGGATGCGGAGGTCCGGTTGGAACCAGATGGTCAGGCCGAGCTTGTTGACCTCCTCCATCATCCACCAACGGACATCGCCGACCGTCGTCTTGCCCGGCGTTATAACCTCATTTGAAAATGCACGGCGGGCGATGATCTCGGTAGCCTCGACGGCCTTGCGGTAGTGCTCAAGTTCCTCGGGAAGCCGCGTGTCAAAAAACTCCACCAGCAGATCGGCGGCCGAAACGAACTTCTTTTCATTCACGGCACCGAGCGACTCCGCCAGGAAGCGGTAGGAATCATACGAAAGCCCGCTCTGCTGGCCGCGGCTGCCGCCGATGTTGAGGGCGATGGTCTTCGGCTTGCGTTCATCGACGATCTTTTTCAGCTCCTCGCCAAATTTATCGCGGGCCGGCATCACCATCCTGTAATGGTTTTTGAGCCGCTCCTCGTCGTAGCGAACCATCGCGATCCGCTCGAGCGAATCTCCGCGGTCAATGAAGATGAAAACATCCCGCCGGCCGACTATCGGTATCGGCGGCGTGATGTGCGGCGTTACGGGGTCGCTGTTGAACTCCTCATTCACAACGATCCACATATCGATCCCATGCCGCTTCATCATCCCCGGCAAAAGCGTCCCCAATCGCTTCCGCAACCAACCCTCCCGAACCTCCATCTGCTCCCGCTGCGTCAGAAGCGGCGGCCTTGGGTCGCCCCAAATGTCCTGGCCATTAACGGGTTCCGTAAAAACCGAAAAGGAGAAGATGAGTACCGTAGAAAGAATGAATAAGCGTTTCGAATTTGGCATATTTCGCTTGGACCGAGGTTCGGTGATATTCTTTTAAGTTGTTTCGAGTCTGATATTAACACATTAGGATTTTCCGAAAAGGAGCAATCGTGATCGATTTTGAATTGACAGAAGAGCAGGAGCAGTTGAGGAATACTGTTCGTGAGTTTTGTGCGGGCGAGGTTGCTCCGCACATTAAGGAATGGGACGAGAAGGCGCACTTTGAGCGAAGCGTTTTTGACAAGATGGCCGAGCTTGGGCTGATGGGCGTCTGCATTCCGGAGGAGTACGGCGGAGCGGGGTTCGACTACATCTCGCTCGGGCTGGTCTGCGAGGAGCTTGAGGCGTGCGATACGTTTCTGCGGGTCGCGATGAGCGTCCACGTCGGGCTCAACAGCATGAGCCTGCTCGCCTGGGGAACCGAGGAGCAGAAGCAGAAGTACCTCGTCCCTCAGGCGAAGGGCGAAAAGCTCGCGACCTTTGGCTTGACCGAACCGAACGCCGGATCGGACGTCGTCGGTATGCGAAGCTACGCAAAACGCGACGGCGACGACTGGATCCTGAACGGCGAAAAGATGTGGATCTCGCTCGGCAACACTGCCGATCATTTCCTGTTTTTCTGCTGGACGGATCAGGAAAAGCAGAAGGTTCGCGACCACACGGGTATCTCGTGCTTCATCGTTGAGCGGTCGATGCCGGGCTTTTCGAGCGGAACGCTCCACGGCAAGATGGGCATCCGTGCCGGCGATACGGGCTACTTTTCGCTCCAGGACGTCCGCGTCCCGGCGGCGAACATGCTCGGACAGGAAGGCGAAGGATTTAAGATAGCGATGTTCTCGCTCGAGAACGGCCGCTATACGGTCGCCGCCGGTGCGACTGGCGTGATCAAGGCTTCGCGTGATGCCTCGGTCGCTTATGCCAATACCCGCGAGGTGCAGGGACAGACGATCGGGAACTTTCAGCTTGTAAAGCAGAAGATCGCCGAGATGGAAGCCGATTACCAGATGGCTCATCTGCTGTGGCTGAAATGCGGCTATCTGAAGAACGAAGGCAAGCCTTCAGCAAAGGCGGCGAGCCTCGCGAAGTGGCAGGCGACGACGCGGTCGGAGAAAGCGGCGTCGATGGCCATCGAGGTCCACGGAGCGAACGGCTACATCAATGATTATCCGGTCGAGCGTTACCTGCGGAATTGCAAGGCCGCGGTGATCTACGAGGGAACCCGCGACATCCACACGCTGATGCAGGCCGATTGGGCGCTCGGGCTGAAGAAAGAAAAATCAGCTCGCGTTACGCTACCGAAGTATCAGGCCGCCGGAGCGAAATAATTAGGACGAAAGCAAAAGAAAAGAGGATGGCTCGCGGGCCATCCTCTTTTTCGATTCGCGGGGTTCGTGTTTGAGCCCTTCTTAAACACAGAGTGCGCAAAGGCTTGCACAAAGTGCTCAGAGACTATTTCTTCTCGAAGCCCGGGACGCGGTTGGTCAGCTTCCAGTCGTTACCTTCCTTTACGAACAGGACCTTCGCACCGTTTGGCATGCTTTTGGTCTTGACCTCGGCGACGGCTTCGCTGCCGGTGATGGTCTCATTGCGGACCTCGCAGAGAGCGGTGGTCGCCATATCGTTCGAGAAGTATTCCATTAGCGAATCGATGCCGTCGGCATTCATCTCTTCTTCGATGCGGCGTATTGAATCGGCGGAATAGATGCGGCGGATCGCTGCCTCGTCCTTTTTCTCGACCGCGGCACAGTATGCCTTGAAGACCGGCCCAACGGTCGGCGCATCGTTGGTCGTCGCGGCCGGCGTCGGCGTGGTCACCGCAACCGGGCTGTTGCTATCGGCATTTGCATTAACGGCCGCCGACTTTGCGGCGTTGCTGTTTGCATTGGCGTTGTTTGCCGCGGGTTCGGCTCCGCCGCATGCTGCGAGGAACGCCGAAAGCGATACGAAAATAAAAGGAATGAAATATCTGTTCATAAATGTCACCTGATTAAGCTAAAGCTCAAACACCCGAGTATAATAAAGCTCGCAATGTTCGACAATTCATACACGACCATTTTTCGCAAGGTCTATCTTTTTACCGCGCTCCCCGAGCCGCTAACACCGGCCAGCGAGCATATACAGCTATTCGACAATTATCTGCCCGAGACCGGCATCAGGCTGCGTTCGCTCCGAATTCCGGAGACCAAGGCGTGGCGTTATTTCTTTGAGCAGGAACGGGTGGAGTTTGCCGCGGTGCGGAGCATCAAGCATGCAGTGATGGAACTCGACGAGAAAGAGTATGCCCATCTGCAAATTTTCGAAGGGAATGAGATCCGCAAGAACCGCTATTTTGCTCAGCTCAACGCCCGGCCGGCGACGCTTGATATTTATCTCGGCGAGCTCTGGGGACTAAATGTGGCGACCCTCGAGTTTGCTGATGAAAGCGAGGCTTTAGCATATCCGCAGCCGGAGATCGCGGTGGCCGATGTCTCGGCCGACGCGTTCTTCTCCGGGCCGAACCTTGTTCAGCTCAAGTTCCCAGACGTCCAAGCCCATCTGGCAAGCGAATAAACGCAGAAACGGCCGCCAGCTAGTTCACCGGCGACCGTTCGATCTTTTTAGTATCTCCTCTTACTTACGGCGAGGCGTCATCGGGACGTTCTGCTCGACCGAGGCGAAGATCTGCAAATAGATCTTCGTTTCACGCGGGATGAGGTTCGCCCAGCCCGCACCGCCACGGGTAATGTAGCCTGGAAGGCGAGCGGGGTTCGAATTGTATCCAGCCGCCATTATCTGTTCCTGCGTCGCCAACCCGCGAAGCAATGCATCCGAAACCGAAGGCCGCGACCGGAGGTCTTCCCACGTCCACTGCATATAAAGCAGCATTGCCTGAGAAGCGTTAACGTGGTCGCGCATTCCTTCAACAAAGTCCGGATTAAGCGGCACGTTAGGGAACTGCGCCCGGACCATCCGATAGGTCGAAGGAATCATCTGCACCATTCCGCCCGCACCGGCCGAGCTGACGGCGTAGCGGTAGGTCTGGCCTTCGTTCAGCGCGAAAAGCGTGAAGACATCGTTGTAGATATTCTGATGCGGTTCGGTCCTGAAGCGTAGATGATCGACGTGTTCGACGACGGCCAGCCTTTCTGCTATGTCCGCAACCTTTGGTTCAACCCGAAAGCCGAGACGCCCGAGCCGTTCGCGGGCCGTATCGATCACAGTGCGGACGTAGATCTGTCCGGCGCCAACAACTTCGGGAGTAACGATGCCCGGATGGGTCGACATGTAGTATGCCGTTTCCTGATAAACGCCTTTATCGACTCTCGGATATTGTACAAGAAGCGGCAGATGCTGCTGATTGCGTTCGTCAAAAATGATAACCGGTGTATTGACCCCGTTGCCGCGAATGGTTCGGAGGACCATGTTGCGACCGCCATCGGAGACGACAGCCTTATCTGAAGCAGTTGAAAGAAACGCGTCCTTGGCGAGCATCACAAAGTCGATATCATTGCGGTCCCAGTCGAAGAATGCGACCCGAACGGCCTCGATACCCTCAAATGCATTTCCGCGCGAAGCGGTTGTGATAGGTCGAGTCTGGAGGCGCCGTTTGGCATCGGCGATCTTCGCCTTTATCTCATTGAAAGATGGCGTGCGGCGGCCGGTTGTCGGGTAGGCTGAACTCGGCGGCGCTGCAGGCGTTGCGACAGGCTGAGCCGGCCCGACAGTTCTTGGCCGCTCGGCGGCATTTGGTCCCGACACTGGACGCTCATCTGCCTTGATATTTTCGGTAACTACGACCTTTACTTTTCGTTCTTCCGGTTCGGCGGGCTTTTGGCCGAAAGCACCGGGGCATAGAAACAGCAATGCGGCAAACGGAAGTATTTTCGTTTTCATTATTTATTTCGTGCAGGGGAAAGCTCGGGTTGAACGTTTACGGGCTTGTGCCCGCCTTCTTGACCTATAGATTCGCCCAACGCATAAATGGTTGTCAAATCAAAAACCGACAATTATGGTAGTAATAATCAGAAATTATGGCTTGTGAGGCTTTTCGACCCGCCATAAGTTAATGTATAAGTTGAACTTGAGCTATTTTTAATGATTACGGGCCGGAAAACGAAATTAATGAATTTATTTGGAACGGATGGGATACGCGGACGGGCCGGGGAGTTTCCGCTTGACGATGCAACGCTTTCTGCAATCGGGCGTGCCGTTGGCGAGCACCTGTGCGACCGCCTCGGCCGCGGGGCGAAGATAATAACGGGCCGCGATACGCGCGAATCGGGCGAGTATATCGAACGGGTCTTCTCGGCCGCAGCCGCGTCTGCGGGCGCCGAGTGCCGGTCGGCGGAAGTGATAACAACGCCGGGTGTGGCTTTTCTGACGGCCGAAGGCGGTTTTGATGTCGGCGTTGTGATCAGCGCGTCGCATAACCCATATGAAGACAACGGCATAAAACTCTTCACGCCGTCAGGCAAGAAGCTCAACGCGCAAGATGAACGCGAACTCGAGGCTCGGATACACGAACTGAGAAAGGACACCGCGAATCATGCAAATCCGTCGTTCGAATTGGCGTCGTACCCTGATTCGCACGCGAAGTATCTTGAACATCTGAAAGAAAACTCGCCCGGACTTCGCCTCGATGGGCTTAAGATCACGCTTGATTGTGCGAATGGTGCTGCGAGCACGCTTGCTCCCGAGCTTTTTGGCGAGCTCGGTGCCGAGGTTGTAGCGATCGCCTGTGACCCGGACGGACGAAATATCAACAAAGATTGCGGCTCGCTTCATCTCGAAGGCTTGCAGGCAGCAGTGACAACAGACAAGGCTGATATCGGCATTGCCTTCGATGGCGATGCGGATCGATGTTTGTTCGTCGATGCAGGTGGGAACGTGGTCGATGGCGATGCCACGCTTTGGATCCTGGCAAACGACATGCAGCGTTCCGGCGAGCTCAAAAGCGGCAAGGTCATCTCGACGGTGATGAGCAACTTGGGGCTCGAGATCGCCTTTCGCGATGCGGGAATTGAGATGGTGCGGACGAAGGTCGGCGATAAGTATGTGCTCGATGAAATACTGCGGACGCAAGCCGAATTCGGCGGCGAGCAATCCGGCCACATTATTGTCCGCGAGGTCGGCCTTGTCGGCGACGGAATGATGACCGCGTTGCTTGTTTTAAAGGCAATGGAGGCAACCGGGAAATCGCTCGCCGAACTCACGGCCGGTTTTACAAAGCTGCCGCAGATCCTCGTGAATCAGCGGGTAAAGGAAAAGGTTCCGTTCGATACGGTTCCGGCGATCAAGGCGGCGGCGGACGATGCCGAACGAAAGCTTGAAGGGCAGGGAAGGTTGCTGCTGCGGTATTCCGGAACAGAGAACCTTGCACGCGTAATGATCGAAGGCCGCGACCAAAACGAGATAGAGGAAATGGCCCACAGCATTGCCAGCGTTATCAAAGATGCGATCGGGTGAAAAGAAAGATGCGATCGGCTGAAAAGAAAATCGAGGTCGGCGTACGTATTCCCGGCGAAGCAGCGGAGTATCGGATAGCCTGCGGTTCCGGGCTTCTCGACAGCATCGGCGAGGTCATACGCTCGGCTACTGGTGACGTTCGACGTGTTGCTGTGATCTCAAACCGAAAGGTGTTTGGGCTTTATGGTGAACGGGTGGAGCTTTCTCTGAAGCAAGCCGGAGTTTCCGTTTCATCGTTCATGATCGGCGACGGCGAACGGTTCAAGACGCTGAAAACGGCAGAGAAGATACTCGCGATTCTCAATTCCGAAGGGATCAAGCGGAGCGACGCGGTCGTAGCACTTGGCGGCGGCGTGATCGGCGATGCGGCCGGTTTTGCTGCTTCTTTGCATCTACGCGGCGTTGCGTTGATTCAGTTACCGACGACGCTGCTTGCTATGATCGACTCTTCCGTCGGTGGAAAGACGGGCGTGAATAGCTCTTTCGGCAAGAACCTGATCGGCACGTTTCATCAACCGACGGCGGTCATCGCAGATGTTGATGTGCTCGCCACGCTCGATCCGCGTGAGCTTTCGGCCGGCCTTTTCGAAGCCATTAAGCATGGTGCTATCTCGGGCGAACGGCTGCTTCGGACTACCGAAAAAATGATCGACGCTCGCGGCCATGACCCGAAATTCATTGAGGCATCAACACGCGAAACGTTCGCGAAGGGGATCGCAGAGCACGTCAAATTCAAGGCCTCGATCGTCAAAGGCGATGCCCGCGAGGCGGTCGGAGACGTTGGAAATCGTTCGCGAAAGATCCTGAATTTCGGGCATACGCTCGCCCACGCCCTCGAACTCGCCACCAATTACCGCTACTTGAAGCACGGCGAGGCCGTCGGGCACGGAGTTATCTTTGCTGCCGAGCTGTCAAAAAGGCTTGAATTATTGCCCCCGGATAGTATAAACTTCTTAAACGATGTTGTTCATCGTGTCGGCGGCCTGCCAGCAGTGAACAAGATCGACTTTGAGGCTGTTCTCTCAGCCCTTTCCAATGACAAGAAATCTCGCGGCGGTTCGATTGAATGGGTGCTGCTCGAAGGCATCGGCCGGCCTGAGATCGTATCAGACAAAACTTTCCCCGTTGGCCTTCTGCGGTCAAGCTTAAAAGCCTATCTTGAGTCCACGCGTTAATGATCTTCGCTTATCTGTTTTTCCAGGAGTATTTCGTATGAATAGCAATAAATTTGATCGCAGTTCGGAACGCGGCGGGGCCGGAGTGAAGTTCCTGATCGTATTCGTTCTCATCATTCTCGCCGGGAACGCCGGGGTTAACTACATTCCGGTCGCCTACAATGGTGCGAGCTTCCGGCAGGAAATGGACACGGCAGTGGTAAAGGGAATGGCGACATCTGGAAGGCTGAAGCCCGCTGATGTGGTTTCAGATTATCTTCGCCGTGCTGCGACGGATAACGACCTGCCGGTCGATGCTTTTGTCGAGGTAAAGGATAACGGGAAGTATGTCCAAGCGATAGCCTCGTATAGTGTGGATGTCAATATTCTTCCGTTTGGTATCTATAAGTACAAATACCAATTCGACCACACCGCCGTGCCGACAGGTTTTCTGACCAAGCAGTAGCTAAGCGCCGGCGGCGAGGGCTTCGCGGACCTTGGCGGGCTGTATCTGAACCAGAGCCGCCGGAGCATCGGCGAGCCAAGTCGTCGGGCAAACGCCGCAGGTCGTACATTTTTCAACAGCAGGACAAGGAAGGCTCGAGAGCGATTCTCGGGCCTTTTCGTGTTCGGTCTTGAGAAATTCGAATGAAAGGCCAGTATCGACGATCGACCACGGTAAGAATTCATCGTAGCCCCGGTCTCGCGAAGTATGGAAGGCGGGATCGACTCCGGTCTCGCGAAGTGCCTTGTCGATGTCGCCACCGAGGGCCGCGGCCCGCTCGATGACCTTTGCGATGGTTCGGTCGCCCGAGGAAAAAAGTGCCTGTTCGTGAGCGATCCGGGCGGACATAAAGCGGACATCGACATTCGGGATTCGGCCCAGGCCCTTGCAGACGTATTTGATACGGCGTTTCAGTTCGCGTTCATCGCAAATGGCGTCCCACTGCAACGGCGTGTTCGGCTTCGGCACGAACCCATTTAGCGAAGGGATTATTTTTCCGGCGTGGCCAAAGCGTTTCCCGGCTTCGAGCATTCGGTCCTTGATCCGCTCGACCAGGACAAACATCTCGTCGAGGTCTTCCTGCGTTTCGGTCGGAAGCCCGACCATCATATAGAGCTTGATGGTCAGCATCCCGCGGTCAAAAACGGCACCGCAGATATCTACTATCTCGTCGTTGGTCAGGTTTTTATTGATAACGCGGCGGAGCCTATCGGAACCGGTCTCGGGAGCGACGGCGATCTGCTGGTCATTTGATTCGACCAGAGCGTCGAGCAGTTCGTCGGAGATCTGGTCCAGCCGCAGGCTCGAGACCGTTATGCGATATTCCATCGCCCTCAATTCGCTGAGAATGGTCGATATCTCAGGGTGGTCGCAAACGGCAGTTGATACAAGGCCTATCTTGTTGGTCCGTCCACGCCATTCGGCTGCCTTGGCGAGGATATCTTTTGCCGGGACGACACGCGGCGGATAGTAATTGTATCCGGCCCAGCAGAACCGGCAGCCTTGCGAACATCCGCGAGAGATCTCGACCAACAGCCGGTCGCCCATCTCGGCCGCGGGAGCCCAAACTGCCGTCGAGGGGCAAAACGTTTCTTGATTGACAAGAAAATTCGCAAGCTCGCTTTCGCCGCGTTTCAGGGCCCGGCGGAGCGTGCCTTCCTTCGGGTTGACCGAAGCTAGTGCTCGCCCGACGCGCTTCGGAACATCCGCTTGCTTCGGAAGATAATCGAAGACCGTGCCGTCGTCGTTGTAGATCACATCGTAAAGCGACGGAATATAGAACCCGCGGCCGATGCCTGCAAGAGCGGCGAGAATTTCGTCCTTCGTTTCGTTTTCAAAGATCGCGTCAACAAGCTGGTGAGCAAGTATCTCGCCCTCGCCGACGGCGATAATGTCGGTAAAATCGGCGATCGGCTCGGGATTAAGAAATGAAGCCGCTCCGCCCATTATGACGAGCGGGTGATAATGATTGCGATCGGCGGACCAGACGGGAATGCCCGAGAGTTGCAGCATCCGGGCCATGTTGAGGTAATCGGTCTCAAACGAAATAGAGAACGCGACGACATCGAAATCGCGGACCGGCGTCTGAGTCTCAAGCGAGAGCAGAGGCGTACGCGACTTCTCGTATTCTTTCAGCTCTGAAGCGTCGGGCAGGAAGACGCGTTCGCACGAGACTTCCGGGATACTGTTGAACAGCTCATACATCGTATGCAGGCCGAGATTGGCCATCCCGATCCCGTAAGTATTCGGGTAGCAAAGAGCAATGCGAAGCCAGGCCCCGTGTTTTACAACGTAACCTTCCTCGTTTGCGAGCTTTGCCTTACAGCTGTCTGTTATCTTTCTATTCATCGATCCCGCGAAACTACAATCCAACAGGATAACAGGTCGGTCTGGCCAAACTCAATCTTTTTTTAAAGTTAAAGACGGCCCGGAGGCCGTCCATCCACGTCCGCTATTCGAAACTATTACTACTATTTCTTTTTCTTGTCGTCTTCTTCTTTCGCGATAAGAACTACGCTGCGGTGCTGGACGACGAAGGTCTTATCGTCGAAAACACCATCACCGTCAACATCGACTTTTACCTCGAGTTTATGCCTTGAGCCAGGCTTATGCTTTTCGTCGAGTTCGTAAGCCATGTTGTATTGATTTCGGAGAAGGCCATTGATCGACTGAAGATAGGCGTTGACCTCGCCGGGGAATGTCATCTCAAAATGCATTCCGCCGGACTCTTTGGCGAGGGTGTTCATAACATTCTTGGCCTGGAGAAATTCCATCCTTCCGGGCATTCCAGATATCGATGTGGTCGTAGGCAAATAGGGCTCGTACCTTTTATAGAACATATTGCCGGTGCTGATGATATAGATCGGAATGCCTGCTTCCTGGACGACCCTGCGGATCTCGCTGTAATTTGTGCGGCTAAAGGTATCAATACCCGAAGCCACGAGAATGATCGCACGCCGCTTGGAGCGGACATCCACCATTCCGGCGTAATCCGTTTTTCGGTTTTCGGAGTTCTCAAGCACGACCGAATCAGCTACTCCACCAAGAAGCGAAAACTTTATCGCATCAAAAAGATTGTTCTCGCGAAATGCCGGCTGATTGCGGAGCAGAAGGTCGATCGTCTGCCGGATGCGGTTCGGGTCGTTGGTAAAATCTGTGATCGGCGTCGGCCGAAGGTCAAAAGCGACAACCGAAGCGTAGTCGTCCGGCGGTTTGATGAACTGTGTGATGAACTGAGCGACGGGCCGGATCGTCTCATACACGCCGGGTTCGAAAATACCGCCCGATGCGCGGCCAAACATTTCGGACCACTTGCTGTACTCGAGGACAAGAGTGACGGTTATCGGGGCTTCGGGTGTCGCAAAATCAGCGATGTCGCGTTTGACGCCATTCTCGAAGATACCGAAATTCTCTTTTTTGAGGCCGGTGATTATGGCTCCAGTCTTTTTATTGTAAACAACTGCATCAACGTTGACGATGTTGGTCTCGATGCGGAGCGGGTCATCGATGACCTCGGCGTTCTTTATCTCTTCCTGAAGCCGCCGTTCCTCTTCTTCTTTCTTGAGTTGTTCTTCGGTCTTAGGCGTCGGCCGTTGATTGCGTTTTTCGTTTCCGGTCGGCGTTGGCCGCTGCGGACGAGACTGCCCGACGCCAACCGATTGAAAAACGAACACCGCTAGGATCATGAGAGCGACCCCGGTTCGACTACGAAGAACTAGATTTTTCATATAATTTGCCTTTGTTCAAGAAGTTCAGAGCTTTGACTCAAATTGTGGTCGATTGGTTGGCTTTAATCAAGAGTTATCTTCGTCCGAGGAACATTTTCGGTTTTTCCGCTTATCTTAAGGGATGGTCTTTGACACCCTTGATGCCAGCGTCTAGAATTCCCTTTGCTTCTTGGTTATTTCGCTTCGAAATTATGGCCTCGCTCTCCAATCTAGAGACCGGTTCACTTGGCATTAGCGTTCGTTCGGCCGGGCTTTCGGCCGTGACGCTGGCTGAGGGCAAGATCGTCTTCAGGAAAGAGGCAGTGCTCGGCACCGAAGCCGGGATCGCGGAGCGGATCGCGGCGTTCGGACGCGAGTGTTTAGCGGAGGTCGGCGGCGAGGTCGAGCGTGTTGGGATCGCGGTCCCGGGTTTGATAAGCAATGACCGCAATCGGGTCGAATTCTCGGCCGCATTTCCCGAGCTTTCACGTAGCGAACTCGGTGCAATGCTTGCCGACGCTTGGGGCAAGCCCGTCACGGTCGAGAACGACGCCAATTCCGGAGCGCTTGGTGAATACCGTTATGGGGCGGGCCGCGATGCGGCGAGTATGTTCTATGCAACGCTCGGGACCGGCATCGGCGGGGCTATTGTCCTGGATGGCGAGGTTTGGCGAGGCATGGCGGGTTTTGCAGGTGAATTTGGATATGTAGCGATAAATTCCGATGGACTACGGCTCGAGGACGTTGCATCTGGCCCGAACATAGTCCGACGTGCCGTGAGCCGAATACATCAGGACGCTACCTCAGACCTCGCATCGCTCGATGATTCGCAGTTGACGGTCGAGAAGATCGTCGAATCGGCGGTAAAGGGCGATGATTTTGCAATGATGATGCTCGAGCGGACGGGCACATATGTTGGTTCAGCCCTCGCGAGCGTGATCAATTTGCTCAACATTGAGCGGGTCGTGCTCGGTGGTTTGATAATGAACGCGGGAGATTCCGTTTTGAATTCGATCGTCTCGCGAGCCCGCGAACTTTCGTTTGGGCCCTCTTTTCGTGACCTGACCATCGTCAGCGGCGAATTGGGGACAGATGCGTACGCGATCGGGGCATGTATTGCCGGAAACGGCAAATGAATTGTTTGAATCGCAGGTTCGACGGCATTAATCACGCTTATCAGCGGTTCTAATTCGACCGGGCGTTGTATTCGGACGCTGGCGTTACTAATTTGTAAAGAGCAGAGCTTGCGGTTTGCCCGGACTTTAGTTACATTATTCGGAGTTTTTCCGATCTAAACCTCCGAAAATTTAAGCTCGAACGATTTAGAGGCCTGCAACTCTCGTAAATTGAAGATATTGGTCTATCGAATCGAGGTGGTTGGGGTTTTTCAGGTGTAACAATGGCCCAGTTTTTTCCAAAAAGCGCGAACAATGTGGCGAAGATCACAATGATCCTCGGTGTCGTTTTGGCCGTAACGGCCTTTTACGCATACACACAGCTCGCCCGCTCGTCCTATCTGACCGGACGATACGTCGAGAAGCAGCAGCCCGTGCAGTTCAGCCACAAGCACCACACGGGTGATGACGGCATTGACTGCCGCTATTGCCATACGACGGTAGAGACGACCGCTTCGGCCGGAATGCCTTCGACCGAGACGTGTATGACCTGCCACTCGCAGATCTGGTCGGACAGCCCATATCTTGAGCCCGTTCGTGCCAGCTATCGCGACAACACTCCGATCGAATGGGAACGGGTCCACGACCTGCCGGAATACACTTACTTTAACCACAGCATCCACATAGCAAAGGGCATAGGATGCTCGACCTGCCACGGCGAGATCGACAATATGCCTTCGGTCTATCAGGAAAATACGCTGCAAATGGAGTGGTGCCTCTCATGCCACCGTGAGCCTGAGAAGTTCATCAGGCCGAAATCTGAGATTTATAACATGCGTTGGAAGGACAGCGACCTTTCGACCGAAGCACGTGTTCAGCTCAAGCAAGAATACAAGATCCGCAGCCGCGATATGTTGACGAGCTGCTCGGTATGCCACCGTTAGTGGCTACCGTTGATCGTTTACCGGAAAGGAAAAGGAATCATTGATGATGCCTAGTCAGGAAAGCATAACCAAATTTGCACAACTGCGAGACGAAATTCTCGCTGAAAACAGCGGCAAGGACTATTGGCGGAGCCTTGAGGAACTGGCCGACCGGCCGGAATTCGAGGAATTTGTCAAAGGAGAATTCCCCATTCAAGCCGAGGAATGGGACAACAGCCTCAGCCGCCGCAACTTTATCAAGGTGATGGGGGCCTCGCTCGCCCTTGCCGGCCTTTCGGGCTGCGTCATCCAGCCGCCGGAAAAGATCGTGCCTTATGTTCGGCCTAATGAGGACATGCTACCGGGCAAGCCGCTCTTTTTTGCGACCGCAATGACGATGGGCGGAGTTGCGACCGGCGTGCTCGCCAAGTCGTTCGAGGGCCGGCCGATAAAGATCGAAGGCAATCCGCAGCACCCCGCAAGCCTCGGGGCAACGGACATCTACGCACAGGCGGCGATCCTGGACATGTATGATCCGGACCGCTCGCAGAAGGTAATGTACCGCGGAGCCCCGAACTCCTGGCAAAATTTTGTCACCGCGATGCGTGGCTCGATCGACGAAAGTCGTGCTGACGGCGGTGCGGGCATCCGCTTCCTGACCCCGACCGTGACCTCGCCGACCCTGCAAGCGCAGATGCGGCAGCTTCAGACCGAGCTTCCGAATGCGAAGTGGGTTCAATACGAAGCGGTCAATAAAGACAATGCTCACGAAGGAGCAAAGCTCGCCTTCGGTTCGCCGGTGAACACGGTTTACAGGTTTGAAAGGGCAATGCGTGTCCTATCGCTCGATTCGGACATATTTTCCGGCTCTAATGTTCGCTACATGGCGGACTTTGCCAAGGCCCGCCGCTATTCCGAAGAGAACAAAGAGATCAGCCGCCTCTATGCCATCGAAACGACGATGACGCTGACTGGAGCAAAGGCCGACCACCGCCTTGCAGTTAAGCCGAGCCAGATGGTTGAGGTTGCCAAAGCGATCGCCGCGGCGGTCGGAGTTGGCGGTGCGAGCAGCACCTACACGGAAAATGCGGATTGGATCGCCGTCATGGCGAAAGACCTTTCGGCCTTCCGTGGGCGTTCGCTCGTGGTTGTTGGCGACAATCAACCGCCGGCCGTCCACGCCATCGCTCATGCGATGAACTCGGCCCTCGGCAACGTCGGCCAAACTGTCGTTTACACCGACCCGCTGGCAGCAAACGCCGAACGGTCGCAGATCGAACAGCTTCGCGAACTGGTTTCGGACATCGACGCCGGACGAGTGAAGATGCTGGTGATGATGGGCGGAAATCCCGTTTATTCGACACCCGCCGACCTCAAGCTCGACCTCAAGCGATTTGTTCCCGAAGGTTCGCAAGACACAAAAGTCCCGATGCGTGTGCACCTCGGCCTGCATTTTGATGAGACCGCCGAGATCTGCCATTGGCACGTGCCGGAGAAGCATTTCCTTGAAATGTGGAGCGACGGCCGTGCGTTTGATGGCACCGTCACGATGACCCAGCCGCTTATCGAGCCGCTCTATGGCGGAAAATCGGTACACGAGCTGACGCAGCTTTTCTTCCGCGAGAACTTTGAAAAGAAAGACTACGACATCGTACGCGAATATTGGCAGACGCAGAACATCGGGGCCACGGCACCCGCACCGGTTCCGGTAGCTGTCGCGGCAAACGCGAACACGGCCGCGAATGCGAATACAACTGCTCAGCCAACGGCGGCAGCAACTCCGGCAGCAACATCTGCCCCTCGCACCTTTGAGGACAATTGGCGGCGTGCGGTTCATGATGGCTTTCTCGCAAATAGTGCATATCCGGCCAGGACGGTCACCGCGAATACCGCGTTTCTAAGCCAGCCGGCACCCGCGAGCACAGGCAGCGGGCCGCTTGAGATCACGATCTTGCCTGATCCGACCATTTACGACGGGCGCTTTGCCAACAACGGTTGGATGCAGGAATTGCCGAACCCGCTGACCAAGATCACATGGGACAACGTCGGTCTGATCAGCCCGGCGACCGCAGCACGGCTTGGCATCAACCGCTCGAACGATCCGCGAGAGATCTCCGGCGGCGAACGGCCCACTGCCTTTATCAACAGCCACGGCAACAATATGTTTTCGGACGTGGTCAAGCTGACCTATCAGGGGCAAGAGCTTGACGGCGTTCCGATGTGGATCGCTCCGGGGCAGCCCGATGACGTTATTACGATCTACATGGGCTACGGCCGAACGCGAGCCGGAAATGTTGGAACCGGCCTTGGTTACAATGCCTTTCAGGTGCAGCGTTCCGATGCGATGACGTTCGGCTTCGGCGATATTTTGAAGACGGCCGAAAAGACGACCATTGCCTCGGCCCAGATCCACTTCAATATGGAAGGCCGCGACCTTCTCCGGGTTTGGGACGTTAATCATTACGAGGAGCACGTCACAAAGGGCAAACAGGACGACTTCAAATCGAAGTCGATGTACAACACGCCCGAATACGACAAATGGTACGCCGAGAACCACAAGTGGGCGATGTCGATCGACCTCAGTTCCTGCGTCGGTTGCAACGCCTGCGTGCTGGCCTGCCAATCGGAAAATAACATCCCGGTCGTCGGAAAGGAACAGGTCGCTCGTGCTCGCGAGATGCACTGGATGCGTATCGATACCTATTACGGAGGCAGCGACGTCAACAAGCCCGAAGGCCCACACTTCCAACCCGTGCTGTGTATGCAGTGTGAGATGGCCCCGTGCGAGGTCGTTTGCCCTGTGACGGCAACCGTTCATAATCCGGAAGGCCTCAACGACATGGTATATAACCGCTGTGTCGGTACGCGGTATTGCTCAAATAACTGCCCGTACAAGGTTCGCCGGTTCAACTTCTTCCTGTATCAGGATTGGGATACGCCGCAATACAAGCTTATGCGAAACCCCGAGGTCTCGATCCGAAGCCGCGGCGTGATGGAAAAGTGCACGTACTGCACTCAGCGTATCTCCGAAGCACGTATCGAGGCAGAGAAGGAAGGACGCCGAGTCCGCGATGGAGAGGTCCTGACGGCCTGCCAGTCGGTGTGCCCGACGGGTGCGATAGTCTTCGGCGATATGAACGACCCGCTCAGCAAGGTCGCGAAGATCAAGGCCGATCCGCGTAACTACAATCTTCTCAATGAGTTGAATACGCAGCCGCGGACGACCTATTTGCCGGATGTCAAGAACCCGAACCCCGAGATGCCGGGCTATGTGAAGCCGACCATCAAAAAGGTCTCACACATGAAACCGGAAACGGATAAAAAAGAAGAGGGCCACGACGGACATTAAAACTTGATGGCCGCTGGCGGGGCAACTCGACCAGTGGCCGGATGATCGATTCGGGCCGGACGGCGGCCGAAATGATATGTCAGACATCAAAGAAATACAAGAAAGGATCTATCCTCCAATGGTGGAGGGCGACCATTCGTTCGGGACCGTATCCGACAAGATCGGCGACCTTTCGCTAAAGCGGAGAACGCCGTTCCATTGGTACATCGGTTTTGCGATCTCGTTCATCGTCGCACAGCTTCTCTTGTTCTCGGTCGTGGTGCTGCTCGCCCGCGGTATCGGCATCTGGGGCAACAACCAACCGGTCGGCTGGGCGTTCGACATCATCAACTTTGTTTGGTGGATCGGCATCGGCCACGCCGGAACGCTCATTTCGGCGATCCTTTTGCTGCTTAATCAGAAGTGGCGGACCTCGATCAACCGTTTTGCGGAGGCGATGACGCTCTTCGCCGTGGCCTGCGCCGCGATGTTCCCGCTCTTGCACACCGGCCGTCCGTGGCTTGCGGCTTACTGGCTTTTCCCGTACCCGAACACGATGGGCATCTGGCCGCAGTTTCGCTCGCCGCTCATCTGGGACGTCTTTGCCGTCTCGACCTATGCGACGATCTCGCTGCTTTTCTGGTACGTTGGCCTGATCCCGGACTTTGCGACGCTTCGCGACCGGGCAAAAAATAAGTTCTTTAAGGCAGTTTACGGCCTGCTTTCCTGGGGCTGGCGAGGAAGTGCACGCCATTGGCATCGCTATGAGATAGCTTATCTCCTGCTTGCCGGACTTTCGACACCGCTGGTGCTATCGGTCCACTCGATCGTGTCCTTCGACTTCGCTGTTTCGCAAATACCGGGCTGGCACGCGACCATCTTCCCTCCTTACTTCGTCGCAGGTGCCATCTTTGCTGGCTTTGCGATGGTTTTGATCCTCGTTATTCCTCTCCGGATCCTTTACAACATGAAGGATTTCATCACGGACACCCACCTTTCCTATATGGGCAAGGTGATGCTCGCGACCGGGTTGATCGTGGTTTATGGCTACGCGATGGAAGCATACTTTGCGTGGTACAGCGCTTCCCAATATGAATGGTTCATGATGAAGAACCGCATCTGGGAAGGCCCGTACTGGTGGTCCTATTGGCTGCTGATCCTCTGCAACGGTATGTCGATCCAGTTGCTTTGGTTCAAGAAATTCAGGGAAAGCGCCTTCTGGCTGTTCATGATCTCGCTGGTCGTCAGCGTTGGTATGTGGCTTGAGCGGTTTGTGATCATCGTTACAAGCTTGAACCGCGACTTCCTGCCCTCGTCATGGGCTATGTATTCGCCGACCGTCTTCGATTGGTCGATGTTCGTCGGCACCATCGGATTCTTTTTCACGCTGCTCTATCTGTTCATCCGGTTCGTTCCGATCATCTCGATCTTTGAGGTCAGAACGCTGCTCCCGGAGGCGAACGTGCACGGGCACCATCAGGATTTTGAGGAGAATGTGGTCGTCGTCGAAGAGACCTACGACCGAACGGATCCGCCAAACAGCGACGGCGGAAAGTAACTGAGCCAGGTTTATTGTTATGCAGAAGAAACTGTACGGCTTAATGGCTGAATTCGATACCGCGACCGATCTGGTCGATGCGGCAAATCGAGTGCGCGAGGCCGGGTACACCAAGACCGACGCCTTTTCGCCTTTTCCGCTTCACGAGATCGACGAGGCGTTGGGCATCAAGCGGAGCATTCTTCCGTTGCTGGTGTTTTTTGGCGGATTGGGTGGACTTTTGCTCGGCATCGGTATGCAAGTGTTCGTGCACTATATCGACTATCCGCTGAACGTCGGCGGCCGGCCGTTCTTAAGCTGGCCGGCATTCGTTCCGGCTTCCTACGAGCTGACGATCCTGCTCGCGGGCTTTACAGCGGTTTTTGGAATGCTTTTTCTCAATGGATTGCCGAGGCCGTACCATCCGGTATTTAATGTGCCGCGGTTCGCTCTTGCTTCGCGTGAGAAGTTCTTTCTGCTGGTCGAGGCGGCCGATGCGAAATACGATTATGAAGAGACCAAGGCTTTTCTTGGCGAACTTAAGCCGCAGGAGGTGTTCGATGTTGAAGAATAATCCTGCTTCACCGCGTCGCACGATTTTCCTCGTCGGCCTTTTCGTGATGGCTATCGTCGCCTCCGGCTGCGGAGTCCGGTTCGATATGCAGGACCAGCCGCGTTACAAGGCCTATAAGAAGAGCGATTTCTTTGCCGATGGGCGAGCTTCACGCGATATGGTCGAGGGAACTGTCGCCCGCGGTTTGCTCAAAGAGGACAAGGCATTTTACACCGGCAAGATCGACAATCCGGACCCGAACGCACAGGCGCAGTCTTCGACCGATGCCAGCGGCAACACGGTCGTGACGAGCTTTCCGAATGCGATCGACGAGTTCCCGATCCCGGTCACGAAAGAGTTGATCGACCGCGGCGAAGAGCGTTACAAGATAAACTGCATCGTTTGCCACGGCCCGGTCGGTGCCGGTGACGGCATGATCGTCCGCCGCGGATTCGTCCGGCCGCCGTCATACCATGACGACCGTTTGCGGAATGCTCCGGTCGGGCACTTCTTTGACGTGATCTCAAACGGCTGGGGGCGAATGACCGGCCAGAAGGCAATGATCCCGGTTGCCGACCGCTGGGCGATCGTGGCATACATTCGGACGCTCCAGGCAAGCCAGAATCCTGAACAGATAATGAGAATGAACTCGGGAGCTCAGCCCGCGGCAACAGTAACACCGGCGCCGGCCGCAAGCCCGGCCGGCCGGCCGAACGGAGGTGCCAATTAATGAACGGACACGGCGATTATCAGGCACCGGCCGAGATCAAGAAGTACCAGAGCATTGCTCTGGGGGCAGGTGGCATCGCGTTCATCGCATGGGCCATCGGAACATATTTCAATGTTGAGCAGGGGCTTCGGTCTTGGTTGCTCGGCTTTATCTTTTGGAGCGGGCTCGGGCTCGGCTCGATCGGCGTGCTGATGCTTCAGTACCTGACCGGCGGTGCCTGGGGCGTAGTTATCCGCAGGATCGTAGAGGCGGCCTCCCGTACTTTGCCCCTGATCTTTGTGGTCTTTTTGCCGATACTTTTTGGCCTCACGTATCTTTACGAGTGGACACACCTGCCGGCCGATGACTATGCAATGGTGCACCGCGGCTGGTTCATGACGACCGAGAGCTGGATCCTGCGTTCCGTCGTTTATTTCATCTTCTTTGCCGCGATGGTCTATCCGCTCAACAAGTGGTCGGCCGCACAGGACGCTTCTAAGGACCACGAAGAAGCGGCGAGATGGCTCGGGCGCGCGACGGCTTTCTCCGGCCCGACGATGGTGATCTACGTGCTCGTTGTCACGTTTGCGACCGTCGACTGGGTCATGATGCTCGAGCCGCACTGGTTCTCGACCATTTGGGGGTTCCTTTTTGTCGCCGGCTGGGCTCTTGCGATATTTAGTTTTTCCGTCGCCTTGCTCGCCCTCCTATCGGACAAGGCTCCGATGAATCGCGTGCTCGATAAGCGGCACTTCCACGACCTCGGCAAGCTGATGCTTGCCTTTACGATGGTCTGGACGTACTTCAATTTCTCGCAGTTCCTGATCATCTGGTCCGGCAACATCCCGGAAGAGACGGGCTACTACATCTTCCGGTTTGATGGCGGATGGCAGTGGATCGCAGGCGGTTTGCTCCTTTTCCATTTTGCGTTCCCGTTCCTCATCTTGCTTCAGCAGGACTTTAAGCGGAAAGCGAAACTGCTCGCCTCGATGGCAGGTTTTATTCTCGTGATGCGGCTTGTCGATATGTATTTCCTGATCGGCCCGACGCCGCGTATCGAAACGCACGGCAAGGGGCTTCCGCTGCTTGAGAGCTTTAGCTGGATGGACATCGTCGCCCCGATCGCGGTCGGCGGTTTCTGGATGGCGTTCTTTTTCTATCAGTATGCGAAGCGGCCGATCATGCCGATCATGGATCCGTTCCTGCAGCGGGCGATAGATCACGGCAAGGGGCATTAGTTTTCGAAGTATTTTTTTGTTATGGCACACACAGCTAAAGACGATCTTGCGGTCGATGTCGAACTCGGTTACGAGCAGAACGACATCCAGCTTCGCGGCATCATCGGATTCGCCGTCGGCCTTTTGTTGCTGATCGTGATCACGTTCGGGTTGATGTGGGCACTGCTTTATGTGCTCGAATCGTACTCGGCCGAGGCCCAAGCCTCGGACAATCCGATGCGGTTAACGGAGAAGGAACGGCTGCCTGCCGAGCCACGGCTGCAGGGAGCTCCGGGGTTTGGCGTCGATGGGCCGAACGGCCGAGTGAATCTCGAATTGACGCCGCCGCAGGCCGAGTATTGGGAGCTTGAGAAGCAGTGGAAGGTCCTTTGGAAGGAAGGGGCCAAGCATCCAGAGACCGGGGCCGTGATCTCGATGCCGATCGAACAGGCGAAAAAGGTCGTTCTCAGCAGCGGACTCAAGGCAAAGCAGGGCCCGGAAGCCGAAAAGCTTGCCGAAAGGTCGCGGCAGTATTTTACTGATGCAAGTGCCGGCCGCGTTGCCGGTGGCAATTACAAATAGTCCCGCAAGCCGCGGGCAATGAGGTTCAAGAAAGTGTTCAAGCAAATGCAAAAGAGTGAAGTAGTGAGGCACGCGGTTTGGCCGATGCTCTTGCTTTGCATTGTTTTCGCCGGGGTGTTTACGGCAGCGGGCCAAAAGAACGAGCATTACAACTCGCCGCTCTATTCGCCGCGGAAGTACGACCCGGCACAGACGACGGCCAACGGCATCCCTGACCCGCTTAAGAAGGTCGGGATCGAGCAAAAGCTCGGCGAGCCCTTGCCGCTCGAAACCAGGTTCAAGGACGAGAACGGCAACATGGTCGCTCTCGGTGATTACTTCAAGAGCGGCCGCCCGGTCATCGTAACGCTCGTTTATTACGATTGCCCGATGCTGTGCAATCAGGTGCTCAACGGGCTGACCGGTTCACTCAAAGGCATCTCGCTCGATGCGGGCAAGGACTTTGACGTCGTCGCCATTAGCTTTGACGCCCGAGAATTTGATAAGCCCGATCTTGCCAAGAACAAGAAAGCGTCCTATATGGAACGCTACGGCAGGCCGGGAACCGAGCAGGGCTGGCATTTCCTGACCGGCGATCAGGCCTCGATCGATGCGGTAACGAATGCCGCCGGGTTCACCTATGAATGGGACGAAGCTTCGGAGCAATTCGCCCATGCGAGTGCGATCATGATCGCAACCCCGCAAGGCGTGCTTTCAAAGTATTTTTACGGCATCGATTATGCTCCGCGTGACGTCCGGCTCGGCCTCGTCGAATCGGCCGAGAACAAGGTCGGCGGAGTTACAGATCAGCTTTTGCTTTATTGTTTTCACTACGACCCCTCAACGGGTAAGTATGGCCTCGCTGTCCTGCGGCTTATGCGAGGCGCCGCGGTCGCCACCCTGCTTGGAATGGCGGCGATGGGATTTGTCTTCTGGCGGAGAAATAAACGGAAGTCGGACGGGCTGAAATAGCCCGTCGCATAAGGACAACGGTTTTTATATGCAGACGGATTCGTGGATACCATTATTTCCTGAGAGTGCCTCGTCATTTTCGTGGCAGGTCGATGCTCTCTATTTTTATCTGATCGGGATAAGTGTCGCATTTATGATCCCGGTCGTTGCGGCCATCTTTTGGTTCGTCGTCAGATACCGCGAACGCGAGAAATTTGCGACACCCGATGAGATCCATGGCTCTATCGTGCTCGAGACGGTCTGGTCCATCATCCCTTTCGTCATCTCGATGACAATCTTCCTCGGCGGTGCCGTTGTTTATTACACACAGTACCGTATGCCGGAAGACGCGATGCAGGTTTACGTTGTCGGCAAACAGTGGATGTGGAAGATCCAGCACGAAACCGGGCAGCGTGAGATAAATGAGCTCCACGTTCCGGTCAATACCAAGGTCAAGCTGACGATGACGACCGAGGACGTACTCCATGATTTCTCGATCCCGGCATTCCGCACAAAGGCGGACGTCGTCCCGGGCCGCTATACCTATCTTTGGTTCGAAGCCACAAAGCCCGGCACGTATCACCTCTTTTGTGCTGAATACTGCGGCCTGAATCACTCTGGAATGATCGGCTCCGTCGTCGTAATGGAGCAGAACGATTTCGAGAGCTGGCTCCAGGGCAATGCCTCGAATCTTACACCGGTCGAACAAGGCCGCGATCTTTTTGAGAACAAACTTGGATGTGCCTCGTGCCACGCAGGCGGAAGCGGACAGCGTGGTGCGGTGCTTGAAAATATTTACGGTAAAGAGGTCAAGTTCGTCGGCGGCAGCTCCACGATCGTTGACGACGAGTACCTCAGGAACTCGATATTGAACCCGAGCTCGCAGGTCGTTGAGGGCTATCAGCCGATAATGCCGACCTTCAAGGGCCAGGTGACCGAGGAGCAGCTAATATCGCTCGTGGCTTACATCAAGTCGCTGAGCGGCGTCGATGCCTCGGCAACTGCGCCGAGTGCCCCGGCCGCCCCTGCACCGGCCCCGGCTAACAACATGGGCTCAAACAGTAATCAAGGTGGTAGATAAATATGCAGAACGCAGACGGTTTTAATCCTTCGCTGATGCGCGAACCGAAGGACAGCTACCTCACGAATGGCTATTCGCTTAAGTCATGGCTCCTGACCAAGGACCATAAGCGGATCGCTTTGATGTATCTGATCTCGATCTCGGTCTTCTTTTTCATGGGCGGCCTGTATGCGGCGGCCATCCGGCTTGAACTCCTGACGCCGGGTTCCGACCTTTTGCAAACGGCCACCTATAACAAGGCCTTTACCCAGCACGGGATCTTGATGATCTTCTTCTTCCTGATCCCGTCCATCCCGGCAACGCTTGGAAACTTCCTGCTGCCGCTAATGATCGGGGCCAAGGACCTTGCCCTGCCGCGGATCAATCTTCTCAGCCTTTATCTTTACTGGATCGGCGGCATTTTGACGCTATATGCATTGATGCAGGGCGGCGTTGATACCGGTTGGACGTTCTACACGCCTTACAGCACGACCTTTTCGAATTCGTACGTGATGGCGGTCGGGCTCGGAATTTTTATCAACGGGTTTTCGTCGATCCTTACTGGACTCAACTTCATCGTTACGATCCACACGATGCGTGCCCCGGGCATGACCTGGTTCCGTTTGCCGCTCTTCGTCTGGGCACATTACGCGACGAGCCTCGTGATGATCCTCGGAACGCCGGTCGTTGCGATCACCATTCTTTTGCTCGCGATCGAACGTGTCGTCAAGGTCGGTATTTTCGACCCCGCAATAGGCGGCGACCCGATCTTGTTCCAGCACCTATTTTGGTTCTATTCGCACCCAGCGGTCTATATCATGATCTTGCCGGGAATGGGCGTCATCTCTGAGGTGATCTCCAGTTTCTCGCGGAAAAAGATCTTCGGCTACGAGTTCATCGCCTTTTCGTCTATCGCCATCGCTGTCTTCGGCTTCCTTGTCTGGGGCCACCACATGTTCGTTAGCGGACAGTCGATCTATGCCGGGCTCGTGTTCTCGTTCCTGACGATGGTCGTGGCCGTGCCTTCGGCGATCAAGGTCTTCAACTGGACCGCGACGATGTACAAGGGTTCGATCTCGTATGATACGCCAATGCTTTACGCCATCGGCTTCCTCGGGCTCTTCCTCGTCGGCGGGCTTACGGGACTCTTTCTCGGTTCGGTCGGCCTTACGGTCCACCTTACCGATACCTATTTCGTCGTTGCCCACTTCCACTACGTGATGGTTGGCGGGCAGGTGATCGCATATCTCGCAGGCATCCATTTCTGGTGGCCCAAGATGACGGGCAAGATGTACTCGGAGTTTTGGGGCAAGGTCTCGGCTATGCTTGTCTTCGTCGGGTTCAACCTGACCTTCTTCCCGCAGTTCATCCTCGGTTATCAGGGTATGCCGCGGCGTTACGCGTCCTATCCGGCCGAGTTTCAGGTGCTCAATATTTTCTCTACGGCCGGAGCTTCGGTGCTCGGTGTCGGCCTGCTGATGCCGGTCGTTTACCTGACCCATTCGATCTTTGCCGGTAAGCCGGCGGGTGACAACCCGTGGATGCTTCCGGGTCTTGAGTGGCGGACACAGTCGCCTCCGCCGACTCTGAACTTTGACGAGCAGCCCGTTGTTACCTGGGAAGCTTACGAATTTGGCGAGGAAAGCGGCCTTGATCTTGAAGAGGCCCGACGCGCCGCTGGCCGGCCTTCGGTCGTTTAATACTGCTCGATACTAGATTTGGCTTATGTCAACACACGCAGACGCACACGATCATCATCACGAACCGGGATTGCAGCACCAGTTCGAGAACATGAAGCAGCAGGAGGAATCCGTCTCGATCGGGATGTGGATGTTCCTCGTCCAGGAGATCATGTTCTTCGGCGGCCTGTTCACCGCTTATATGGTTTTTCGGTGGCGATACCCGATGGCCTTTGCCGAGGGCTCCAATCACCTTGATGCCTTTTGGGGCGGCCTTAATACCGTCGTGCTCATCGTCAGCTCGCTGACGATGGCCCTCGCCGTATATTACGCCCAAAAGGGAATTCGTAATATGCAGGTGATAATGATCGTGCTTACGATGTTTTTCGGTACGGTCTTTTTGGGCGTCAAGGCAATTGAGTATACAGATAAGTACAACAACGGCCTGATTCCGGTCGCCGGCTGGAACAAAAAGTCCACCGGTGCTGAGGTCGCAGAGAAGGCTCAGGCATTTGCGTTCCCGTGGGAGGTCAAAACCGAGGCCGCGGCTGCGAAGGACGGCGAGAAAAAGACGTACGTCAATCCTCGAGGCGACTTTCAATGGAACTACGGCCACGAGCTTGTTAAGCAAGCCGAAACGGCCGGCTACCTGACCGCGGACGAAAAGATCCACTATTACTCCAACGGCCAGATCGACCCGTTCAAGTTCCAAGAAAAGGTCCGGATGTTCTATTTCATCTATTTTGTGATGACCGGACTCCACGCTCTGCACATGGTCGTTGGCTTGCTCCTCATGGCCTGGCTGCTTTGGAAGGCTTGGATCGGGACCTTTACCGCTCTTTATTATTCGCCCGTCGAGATGTCAGGGCTTTACTGGCACTTTGTCGATATCGTTTGGATATTTCTATTCCCGCTTCTCTATTTGCTGGGGCGGCACTTTATACATTAGGAGGCACCGATGGCAGAAACTCATTCAGATCACGAGCACATCGGAATTCCAGGCTATTTGGCCGTTTTCGCAATTCTTATCGTCGGCACGTGGATAACCTACGTAGTAGCATTCTGGGATCTTGATTCGGTATTTCCTGGGGCGAACACTCTTCTTGCCTTAGCGATCGCCTTCACCAAAATGACGGTCGTTATGCTTTACTTCATGCACGTCCGCTGGAGCAAGGAGCTTGTTTGGCTCTCGGCGGTCGCCAGTTTTTTCTGGTTGCTGATCATGTTCGCCTTTACGATGCAGGATTATTTCACCCGGGTTTCGGGCGTCTTTTCCTCCTAGGGAGAGTTCATTGGTTTTCCGGACGCGTCGGCCCTTTTTGCTGGGCCGGCGCGTCTTTGTGTTGTCGCTAGAAGTTGCACGATGTACGTGGTATTATCATCGGTTTGATGTCCTGAAACGAGACATTTGGGCTTATTTCGGTGCAACAGAGCCGCGTCGCCGGACATCAGAGATTGGAGATGCTTCGCCCTTTTAATACAAGCTTTATACGTACCATTCTCGTCGTGGCCATTGCAGCCCTTTTTTCGGGCTGCATCTCGGTCAAGAATGAACGCGGCACACCGACACTTCTCAAGACCGAGGAGGCCTCGCTTACATTTCTACGGAACGAGGTTGACCGCTTTGCGCGGGTCGAATCGCTTCGGGCAAAAATGGACCTCAAGTTTGAGGATAACTCCTTCGCCCAGTTCGGCAGCAAAGAGGTCTATCGCTCGGCCGATGGTGAGGTTGTCGTTCAGCGGCCGGCGAGTATTTACCTGAAGGTTCAGGTTCCTGTCCTCAAAACCGATGTCGCCCAGATGACCTCCGATGGCGAGAAGTTCCGGGTCGCGGTGCTTCAGGATGGCGGAAGCGGCAAGTACAAGAAATTCGTAATGGGCACGAACAATGCCGATTACGCAAAGCTACAGCGTGAGATCGACCTCGCCAACGGCGACGGCACGATCCGCCAAAACGTCAACGCCTTTGCCAATCTCCGCCCGCAGCATTTTACCGATGCGATGCTCGTTCGGCCGACCGGCGGCGAATACACTTATTCGATGAGCTCGACCTTCCTGATCGAAGAAGATGGGAAGCAGAAGAAAAAGTCGCCGCTCCGGGTGGTCAATCGCGGATATTATCTGCTTGATGAATTTGGCCGAAACCCCGATGGCGGCCTGCAGATCGTCCGGCGATTTTGGTTCGACCGCGTCGGCGGCATTCGGCTCGCCCGGCAACAGATCTTCGACGCCCGCGGCGAGATCGCGTCGGATATCGTTTATGGCCGCGAGGGCAGCCTGACCGAGACCGGTGAATACAAGAACCTTCCGCTTGAGATAGTTGTAACTCGGCCGAAGGAGAAGTATTCGATGCGGCTCACCTATCAGGTGCCGGAAAAAGTGATGATCGGGCATCAGTTTCCGCAGGAGGCATTCGTTCTGCAGAATTCGTGGAACCTCGAAGAGGTCGATCTCGACAAAATGCTTCGTGAAAACAATACCGGGGCAACGACGCCGCGGCCTGTACCGGAGGCGAGCCGACTGCAAAAGTCCCCGTAATGAAAACGATTCTCAAGACAGAGGACCTGAAAAAGTCCTACCGGATGGGAAATAAGATCGACGTTCCTGCTTTGCGGGGCGTTTCTCTTGATATCGAAGAGGGCGAGTTCGTCGCGATCATGGGCCCTTCGGGATGCGGAAAATCGACGCTGCTTCACCTGCTTGGCGGACTGCTTAGCCCGACCTCGGGCAGGATCATCATCGATGGCGAGGATATCTCGGACGTTTCTGACGCCAAGCGGACCGATATTCGACGGCGGAAGATCGGTTTTGTTTTTCAGCGTTTCAATCTTTTTCCGACACTTTCGGCCGAGGGAAACCTGAAACTCGCCGAGCGGATCCACACCGGCGACCATAGCCACGACGATTCGAAGCGTCGTGAGGTATTGCGGCTATTGAAGCTGGAAGATAAAATGCACCACAAGCCGCTTGAGCTTTCCGGCGGCGAGCAGCAGCGGGTCGCACTCGCTCGTGCCGTTATCAATGAACCGGCGATCATCCTTGCAGATGAGCCGACCGGCAACCTTGATACGGAGAATTCGAAGATCGTGCTCGATATGTTTCGCCGGCTGAATGAGGAATTCAATCAAACGATCATTATGATCACACATAACCCCGAGGCGGCGGCCGTATGTTCGCGGACGATAAATATGCGCGACGGGCGGATAGTCGAATTGGAGCGGGCCGTATAGAAAATGGGCGTTTTTAAGCGAGCATTGCTATGGGATTACGGTCGCGAGACCTCGATCTATGTCGTATTTTGCTTGATGATCGTCGGTTTTATCTTTTTGACGCCGAGGTCTTGGTTTGATAAACGGGAAAGGCTTGCAACCCAAACCTCGCGGCTGATCGTCAAAGCCGAGGACTATTCCCCGGACCGGGCAACGCTCGAACTCCGGGTTCGGGAGATCAGTGGGAATCCCGCGGCCGTCATCGTTGAGACCCGCGAGAAAAAGAATGCCCTCGGCGAAACGGTTTATGAGATAGAGATCCGCTAGAGCGGCCGAAAGCCGTTCCGGCAAATTCGGAGATTTATATGAGCAATTTCAAACGATATCTAGGTTTTGCCGCTTTGCTTTTTGTCTTTATCGGCGGAGCGGCGGCGAGCGAGGCCTCGGGCCAGCTGACCAACGCGATCCTGACCCGGATGGACAATCACAACAAGGCACTGACTTCGCTCAGGGCCGATGTGACGATGGTCAAGGAAAACACGCAGCTTCGCGTTAAGGACACGACCGAGGGCAAGGTTTCCTACGTTCCGCAGCGAAACGGCGATCCGCTTGTCCGCATCGATTGGCGGAGCCCGGATGAGACATTTGCCGTTGTGAAGGGAACATACATCATTTACCGCCCGCGTCTCCAGCAGTACATCACCGGCAGCACAAAGCAGGCCAAGGGCAAAGGCACGGCAAGCGGAGCTCTTGTATTCATGAATATGTCGCGTGCCGAGCTTCGGAAGAACTATGATGTAGTTCAGCTAAGCGCGAACGCCACTATCAGCGGCGGCGTCAGTACAATTCACCTGAAGCTGACCCCGAAGATCAAGGCTTCGTATCAATACGCCGAGGTCTGGGTCGATTCGGACGGAATGCCCCGGCAAAGCAAGGTGGTTGAAAATAATGGAGATTCGACCACGATCCTGCTCAAGAATCTTGAGAAGAACATCACGCTCGACCGGTCTATCTTTCAGGTAAAGCTTCCACCGGGAACGAAGAAGGTTGATGCCTAGTTTGGCGATCATTTTTGATAGGCCCCGGGCGAAAGTTGTCCGGGGCTTTTTCGTGCGGTTTGAATTAGCGTTCACCGCAACTTATAATTTCGGTTTCGGCAGATAAGCGAAGGGTAGGCCTTCGCAACAGCGATTTATGCCAAAGGCAAGTTCATTTAGCAGGTTCACACGCGGCGTCCGCCATACGGTGCGGGCATTCGCCTCGACCAAACATCCCGTGCTTGTCCACATCGTCCCGATGCGGCGGTGCAACCTTGCGTGTACCTATTGCAATGAATATGACAAGACGAGCGACCCGGTACCGATCGATGTAATGCTCGAGCGGATCGACAAACTTGCCGAGTTTGGTTCGTCTGTTATCACCATTTCGGGCGGCGAGCCGATGATGCACCCGGAGATTTTTGAGATCATCGCCCGCATCCGCCACCACGGAATGATTGCCGGCCTTATCTCGAACGGCTACTATTTTCAGGTCGATAAGATCAAAAAGCTCAACGAAGCAGGGCTCGATTATCTCCAGATATCGATCGACAATGTGACGCCGGACGACGTTTCGAAGAAGAGCCTCAAGGTACTCGATGCAAAGCTCGTCAATCTCCGCGACCACGCGAAGTTCAAGGTAAACATCAATTCGGTCGTCGGCGGAGGTGTGGCAAATCCGGAGGAGGCTCTGATAATCGCTAGCCGTGCCCGCGAGCTCGGGTTCTCATCGACCGTCGGCGTCATCCACGACGAAATGGGGCTCAACAAGGGCCTGACCGACCGCGAGAAGGAAGTTTACAAAGAGATCAAATCAAAGGGAACTCGGTCCTACGCCCGCTGGAACTGGTTCCAGGACGCGCTTGTCGAGGGCAAAGAGTACGAATGGCGGTGCCGTGCCGGTGCGAGATATCTTTATGTGGATGAGGGCGGCATTGTCAGTTGGTGCTCTCAGCAGCGAGGCACGCCGGGCATTCCGCTGCTCGAATATACACACGAGGACATGGAACGCGAGTACATCACGGAAAAATGGTGCGCCCCGACCTGCACCATCCAATGTGTACACCAGGTCGGCCACCTCGATGCTTGGCGGGACAAGCAGATCTCAGTGAACGACTACAACAACCGTAAGGGCAATGGCCTAAAGAAAGAGACCGTCGCACAGGTCCTCAATGCCAAATAAAGGAACCGCCGGGCACATCCCGGCGTATTTATTTCTATGACCGGCGAAGAGCACAACAAATACGTATCCTGGGCATTTCTCGGCTATGGGATATTTCAAGCGGTGATGCTCCTTTTCATCGCGGTGATATTTTTGGTCGTATTCGGCTCGATCGGTGCAAGCGACCCGAATTTCCCCGGGCTTTTGTTTGCCATCGTCGGTGTTTTCGCCGTCCTGATCAACGCTCTCTTCGTCGTACCCTCGTTTGTTGCCTACTACGCGATGAAGAATCGAAAGCCGTGGGCTCGCATTGCGGCGATCGTCGCCGGGGCTTTGGCAGTGATGAGCATGCCTTTCGGAACGGCGGCGGGTGTCTATGCCTTCGTCTTCTTTCTCGGCGAGGACTGGAAGCAGGTTTATGAGCCGCAGCGGCCACCGCACATGCTCCGCGACGACGCCGGTTTCGGTTCCACCTACGGCCGCGACGATCAAACGGCCGCCGACCGCGACGCACAATTCCAATACCGCGAACCGCCCGACTGGCGATAGGGCACACGTTTAACGCCGTTGGCCGCACTTTCGTCCTCGCACAAGCCTTGACGCCTAGGGTATCCTGTAAATATGAAACTCAACAGGAACGAGGCGAAAGCCCTGACGAACGCAAAGGAACTCGAGCTTTACGACATGGCGCGTGCCCCGCGTTTGAACAAGCTCACGGTGAAGGAACTGAAGAACCTGGTCAAGCGAAGCCGGACGCTCCGCGACAAGCTGACGGACGTAAAGCGAGATCAGGTGCGGTCAAAGCAGGCGACCGCGAAGGCTCGCGGCGTCGCACCGGCGGACCGTAGCAAGGAAAAAGCCGAGCTTTTCGCCGAGGTCCACGAAGTATTTGTCGCCCGACTCGCCAAGGTCGAGGCCGCCGAGGCAAAGGTGAAGGAAAAGGCGAAAGCCGCGGCAAAGAAGCCGCTCGCTTCGGCAGCCAAGGGCCGCGGAACCGGTGCCGGAAAGATACCGGCCGGCCGATCCGACAAGGCGACCTTTGCTTCAAAAGCGGCCGCGCATCCTGAGGTCGATGCCTCAAAAGGAGCGCAGGCGAAGGCTCGTTTGGAGGACCCGAAAGCTCAGGTCGAGGAAACCCGGATCGCCCGCGGCGGGCTAAAACGGCAGCAAGGCCACATGGCGAGGCTCAATAAGCAGCGGCAGGGAAAGCGAGACTCGAAATAGATGGACAGGGCCGGCCGGGGAATAAACCCGCCGGCTTTTTTCTTTAGCAGCTATGAGCGAAAAACTATCGATACCGATCATACTCGGCACCAACCGCAAGGACCGCCAGAGCGAGCACGTCGCGAAGTGGGTCTTTACAAAGATGCAGGAACGCGATGACATCGAGCCGGTCTATTTCGACGTCCGCGATTTCGACCTGCCGCAGGACCACTACGGCACCGAGATCGGCCATCTTTTTCCTGAGTGGCGCGATGCGGTGACCGCTGCCGATGGGCTTGTTATCGTCGCTCCCGAATATAACCACGGCTATCCGGGCGTGCTCAAGAGCGTGCTCGACACGCTGTTGAAGGAATATATTTACAAAGCGGTCGCTATGGTCGGCGTTTCGGCCGGGCCGTGGGGCGGCACGCGGGTCATTGAATCAATGGTGCCGATGGTCCGCGAGCTCGGGCTTGCCGTCACGTTCACGGATCTCAATTTTCCGAAGGTCGGCACGAAGTTTGACGAGGATGGCAATCTGCTTGACGAGGCTTATGAAAAGCGGGTTACCGGGTTCCTCGATGAGCTCGTATGGATGGCCCGGTCGCTGAAATGGGGAAGGGAGAATCTTTGACTTGTGATCGATAACGGTTCGCGAGCCTGACCTCGGGAAGTGGTGCTATGAGACACGATGAATATCATCGGACCGAACGAGTAGGTTGGCTGCGGGCCGCGGTTCTCGGTGCCAATGACGGAATAGTCTCGACCGCGAGCCTCGTGATCGGAGTTGCTGCTGCCACGGGAGACCGCGATGCGATTTTGGTAGCGGGCATTGCCGGGCTCGTCGCCGGTGCAATGTCTATGGCGGCCGGAGAGTATGTTTCGGTCTATTCGCAGGCGGATACCGAACACGCCGATATTGAACGTGAGAGGAAAGAGCTAGAAGAAGATCCCGACGGCGAACTGAGCGAGTTGACCGGCATTTACATTTCGCGGGGCTTGAGTCCTGCGCTTGCAAAGCAGGTGGCCGACGAACTCACCGCACACGACAAACTTGGTGCTCATGCCCGCGACGAACTCGGGATAACCGAGGAACTTAAGGCGAGGCCGATACAGGCAGCGGTTTTTTCTGCAGTGAGTTTTGCCATTGGAGCGGCGATTCCTCTGGCTCTCGTACTGGCCTTCGCGGGCGAATGGCTGATGTACATTGTTGGAGGTGGCTCGCTCGTATCACTCGCCGCCCTGGGGGCGATCGCCGCGAGGGCGGGTGGTGCCAATCCGGTTCGCGGTGCCGTTCGCGTTGCGTTTTGGGGAGCTGTTGCGATGGTCGTGACTGCTCTTGTCGGTAGTCTTTTCGGAACGGCGGTCGCGTGATCTCTGTTTTCAGTTTGCTTAGGTAAAATAAGGTAATGAAAAAGGTCGCACTTTTTCTCGGGCTGATGGCCGCCGCGTTCGTCGTCTCCGGCGGCATCTTTTTGCTATGGGCTTTGTGGATCCCGTCGCCGATGCCGGAGGCTCTCGAAGCGATGACAAGCAGCGAGACAGTCGAGGTCCGCACCGAGCCGACGCTTACTTTTCTTCCCAAGGGCAAGAAACCAAAAACTGGTATTGTCATTTATCCCGGAGCACGGGTTGATGCTCGGGCCTATGCACCGCTCGGTCGGCGGCTCGCGGAGGCCGGTTATCTTGCGGCGATCCCGTCTGTAAGGCTGAACATGGCGGTTTTTGAGCCTGACGCGGCTGAACGGGTAATTGCTGAAAATCCGGAGATCGAAACTTGGGTTGCGGCCGGGCATTCGCTCGGCGGTACGATGGCGGCCCGTTATGCTGAGACAGATCCCGGCCGTTTTCGAGGCGTCATTTTTCTCGGGTCATATCCGCTGGCGGCATCGCAGCTCAAGAGTTCGGGTCTCGCAGTGCTTTCGATCTATGGAACCCTCGACGGCGTGTCCGAGCCGCGAGACATTCGTGCGGCAGAGCGGGTGCTCCCGGCGAACACCGTGTGGGTTGCGATCGAAGGCGGAAATCACGCCCAGTTCGGCTACTACGGCGACCAGAGCGGCGACAACGCTGCCGCGATAAGCCGCGAGGAACAGCAGCGGCAGACCGCCGAAGCGATCATCAATTTCCTTCGATCTCTTGAGGTGGCGCAGATTTGAGGTTTTGGTGCGGCACCTCATTGCCGATCGTCCAGACGACGACCGAGCTTGAGAGCCCGAGTCCCGAGAGGCGGCCCGCCATCATCACTAGCGTCTCGCCCGGAGTGACCATGCCCGCCTCGAGCAGGGTCCGTTCGCCGATCTTCAGCATCTCCTGCGTTGCCCAAGGCACCTCGTGAACGAAAGGCTGCACACCCCAGATAAGAGCAAGCTGATTGTAGGCGTCCTCGGAGGTCGTTAGGCCAAAGCTCCGCAGGCCCGAACGAAAGCTCGAAAGCCGCCGTGCCATCAAGCCGGATTCTGTGTAAACCGCGATCTTTTCGGTCATCGTTTCTTTTGCGGCGTAGGCTGCGGCCTTGCAGAGTGCTTGGCTCGTCCGTCCCGAGGGTGGGAGAGAGAATTTTACCGGTTTCTTAAGCTGATCGGGTTTGATGGTTTCAGCGGAATCGATGATTTGCGCCATCGTTCGAACCGTTTCGACCGGATAGCTGCCCGAAGCTGTTTCGGCCGAGAGCATTACGGCGTCCGTCCCGTCCCAGACGGCGTTGGCGACGTCCGATGCCTCGGCACGCGTCGGGTATGGGCTGTCGATCATCGACTGCAGCATCTGAGTGGCCGTGATGACAAAACGGTCATTCGCGACGGCCCGTTCGATGATGCGTTTCTGATAGACGGGAACCAGTTCGACCGAGGTCTCAACGCCAAGATCGCCGCGGGCGACCATCACGCCATCAGTCGCCTGAATGATCTCTTCAAGATTTACGATCGCCTCTGCTTTTTCGATCTTCGCAACGAGCAATGCACAGCCCATCTCCCGCCGATTGAGCTTTTTGATCAACTCCTTCGCTTCGATGCAATCCTCGGCACGCCGGACAAACGAGAGAGCAATATAGTCCACATTCTGCCCCATCGCCCATTCCAGATCCGCGTGGTCCTTTTCGGTCATCGAGGGGATCGGGAGCGATGTCGAGGGCAGGTTTATGCCCTTGCGCTCTTTCAGTTGGCCGCCGACAACGACTGTGCAGTTGACGTCCGTGTCGGTCACGGAATCGACCCTTAGCTTGAGCGCTCCGTCATCGAGCAGGATCATAGAATCGGGCGTTACGACCCTTGGGAGTTCGGAGAAATTGGTGCTAACTCTCTCGTTCGTGCCCTCTACCTTTTCCGTCGTCAGAGTAAATCGCGAACCCTCGGTTAGCATTACAGGTTCGCCGCCAGCCAGTGTACTTGTCCTGATCTTTGGACCGGAGAGGTCAACCAGAATTGCCAGCGGCCGGTCGAGCGAGCGGGCCGCACTCCGGGCGTTTGCGATCAACACTTCGTGCTCGGCATAAGTGCCGTGCGACATATTTATCCTGACGGCGTTAACACCGGTTTCGATCATTGTCCGAATGATCGGTTCGGTGTTTGAGGCCGGGCCGAGCGTGGCGAGGATCTTTGCGTTTCTCATCGTTAGGATTGTATCGCACCGCGGCGGAACGTGCGAAAATTGCGGCCCTGCGGTTAACAAATTGTTTGCCGCCGGCTATTTTGCAAACTCGCGAAGCTTTTCAAGGTAATGGAGGGAGGTCGCGACAAAGGTCGAATGTGACCAGGTAAGCGGTGCAACCGAGACCGGGCCGCCGGTGATGGGGTCGGCTTGCTCGGCGAGAACACCCGAGGGCAGAGCCTTCTCGACCACCCAGTCGATCATCCTGCGGGCGGGCTCAAGCTCATCGGCCGACGTGGCACGAGCGATGTAATACTCGGCCAACCAGAGGCTGCAGATGAACCAGGCATTGCCGGGTTCGGTGGCGGAAACTCGCATGTATCCGTCATTCTCAAACCGGGCAAGGCCGCCGCTTGAGACGCCAAGCCTTTCTTCGATCGCCCGCATCGTGCTTTCGACCTTCGGGTCATTGGCCGAGAAACAGTCGAAATAAAAGAGCCCAAAGAGCGAGGCATCGACCGTGGCATCGGGCTCGTAATGGTCATCGCCGTTGAACTGCAGCGAGCGGAGATATCGGCCGCGTTCCGTGCTGAAAAGGTGACGCTCCATTGCGGCGAGGATCGAATCGGCTCGCTCGCGGTAACGCACTGCGCGGTCGTGCTCGGCAAATAGCTCGGCAAAGTTTGCAGCGGCTCGAAGCCCGGCGACCACCGACGCACATGTAAAGGTGTGGATACCACGGCGGTCTTCCCAAAGATTCCAGCTAGGTGCGGGCAGTCCGAGTTCCGGGTGAATGAAATCCGCCATGAAATCGGCACACGGAATGGTCATCTTGGTGTAAAGCCGATGGGCGAATTCGATATCCCGATAGCGGTCGTAATGTTCCCAAAGCGACCAAAGCACGAGTGCTGTTTCGTCTTCCTGGATCGGGACCTGCGGCTTGCCGCTCCAGCGATCCCAGGCGGCATGCCAACCGGAGGCGACGGTGCCATCGGCATTGTATTTTTGCAGAAAGTAGCCATTCGGATGCACGATCCGGCCGCAGAGGTCGAAGAACTTTCGCGTCAGGTGCGAAAAGCCGGCAAGGTCGAGCGCCTCGGCGACGAAGGCACCGTCACGCGGCCAGAGATAGCTGTAATGGTCGGTCGCACGGAGCGTGACGTCCCAGTCATTGGCAGCGAGTATCGCTCCGCCCTTATCCATTTGGCTGTGGACGATAAGGAGCGAGAGCTTCAGCAGTTTCTGAACTTCGGGTGAAAGAGGCACGAGGTCGGTATCGTTCTTATTGACCCAGGCTCGCCAGTAGTTTGCCGTGTAATCAAGGAATTCGCTCGGGTCGCTGCCGGTTACGCGGTCGTTTAGTTGCTCGACCTCGGCGTGGTCGGTCCCGGCGGCGATCCAGTAAAAGAACTCGAAGTTCCCGAGTGGTTCAAGCTCAAAATGCACACCAAGGGTCGAATCGACCGAGCCTTCGGTCGTGACCCCGCCCTGGAGTTCGCCATCCTCGGCGTCTCGCCAGGTGCCTTCCTGCCCTTGAAATTCCTTGCGGCCGGTCGCAAACGAATCAAAATGCGGCGAGGTATTGATCAGAAAATACCGCTCTTTTTGATAATGGATCAGGGAACGAGTTACGGGGTCGTAAAAAGCGGTGTCGCCGACCTTGTTTTCGTAAAGGCGAAAGTCGTGGTGCAGAAAGACGCGAACGCTCCGCTTTTTCCCGGCGGTATCATAGACGCGGACGCGGCGGAGAAAGATATTCTCGTGGCTAGCGACCGTATCGTTCGTATCAATGCGTAGCCCAAGCGATGAGTTCGTGAGTGTGACATCTGTGACCAGCGTTTCGGGCAGGTAACGAAGGTCGCGATCCCAGCCTTCGTCCGCGACCCACGAAAATTTGCGATCGCACCAAACGCCGAATCGCGAGACAGAACCCTCGGTGTGGTTTTCCTGGCCGACGTGCGGAAAGAAGATATCGCGGATCTGATACGTATCGTCAAAATTGACGAGCAGCGAGCCATTGCCTACAGGGATATCACGCATTTGTTTTCGCTTCTGACGACGTCCGTTCGAGCGATGTTCGCCCCAGTATCAAAACCGTTCTTTCGCTATCGAAAGCTAGTGAGCTGATGGCTTCGTCGACCGGGAACCAGCGGGCTTCGGCGACCTCGTGGTCGTGGTCGTTGACGTCGCCGGAGATGTAACGCATCAGGTAAAAATGGACGAACTTATGTATCCTGACCTGCGTGCCCGAGCGTGTATCAACGAACCAATACTCGATTATCTCGATCGGTTCGACCAGTTCGCACTCAATGCCCGCCTCCTCGCGGACCTCGCGAAGAGCGGCCTGCTCGGGCGTTTCACCGGGGTCGATGATGCCCTTCGGCAATTGCCAACGCAGTTCGGGGAGCATCAGCACTAGCGCGACTTCGAGCTTTCCATCCGTTTTGCGAAACGCGGCACCGCCCGCCGAAAACTGCTTTCGTGTTTCCATTCAAGGGGGTTATTGCCCGATCGCCTGTGCGATCGCTTCGTCAAGCTGGGCGGCGATCTCCTTGTCGAATCCGACGATCTTGCGGACGAATTTACCCTCGCGGTCAAAGATCGCAGTTTGCGGTATCGCCGATTCTTCGCCAAAGACAAAGCGGGTGAGCTCGTCCTCGGGAACGGCAAGCGGGTAGGTGATCTTCATTTCGTCTAGGAAGGCCGGAACCTTGGGCCGATCTTCCGGGCCGCCAACGTGGAGCCCGATGACCTGCAGATCGTTCGGATAGCGTGCCTGCAGTTCGAGCAGATGCGGAATGCCTTCCTTGCAGGGCGGACAATAGGTAGCCCAGAAATCGAGCAGCAGAACGCGGCCTTTGTAGTCCTTGACCTTTTGGACATTGCCCTCAAAGGTGCTCCAACTAAGTTCCGTTTCCGGCTTCATTGCCCGCCGCGGAGCATCTTTTACCGGCATTCCGTTGACAGCCACCGGCCGGTCGCCGACGGCAACCGGGGCCGCGGACGGTTTGCAGGAGGCAAAGCAAACAAGTGAAAATATCGCGAGAAAAAAGGATCCAAACCGCATAGGCTGATTTTACATAAGTTGACCGGGAAGTTCACATACGCGGCGCTCATCGGCGGTCTTGTGGCAAAATTGTGGTGTGACTGAGGCACGCGAAAAATTCTCCGAGATGGTCGACCGCTCGCTCGTGTCGCAGGTTAAGAAAGTCAACGCCGAGGGAAGGTCGGTCAAGTTCGAATGCGGCTGTTTCTTTGAGTTGAGCCTCGCGATCGATGAAGAAAGGCGCGTTATTGATAAAGCGTCGTTTCGGACGAACGGATGCCCGTCGATGATCGCTGCCGGCCTCGAACTCAAGCGGTTACAAGGCCGAGGCCTTCAGGAACTGCATGGGCTAGAAGATATCGAACTTAGGAGCGACAATTCGACGTTACTTGCCGACCGCGGTCGATGCTCGGAGGTCGTGGTTGAAGCATTACGAACCGCACTCGCCGACTTTCGCGATCGTAAGGTCGCGGAGTTCACAGGCGAGCGAGCGCTCATTTGTTCGTGTTTTAGTATTGGCGAGGACACGATCGAAGAGGCGATGAATCGCTCGGGCATCGATTCGCTTGATGTTTTGATGGACACGACAAAGGCCGGAACGGGCTGCGGGTCGTGCCGGATGCTGCTTCAGGATATGCTTGAAACGAGCGAAGTTCGTTGATTTTTGCGGTTTTCGTTGTGATATAATTCCGGGGTTCGCCGAAAGCTGATTTTCGGTCGAGAAATTTAAGTAAGGAGTATTTTTTGATCAGGGCTGCCGGCGGTGCAGCAGAATTATTTTAGTTCGATAAGTAATGGACGACCCTGCCAGTTTATCTGCCTTATTCTCGGGTCCTATTCTGAACTTCGCACTGGAGTTTCCTTCAATAGGATCCGTAACGTTCAACCTTTTTCTGGTCATAGCGCTTGTTCTGGCAAACGGATTTTTCGTTGCCAGCGAGTTTGCGTTGGTCAATGTGCGCCGCCCGAAGATCGAAACGCTGGCTGCCGAGGGCGATCGTGCCGCGATCCGTCTGCTCAGGATGCTAACGGAACTGAACGCTTACGTGTCGGCTACGCAGCTTGGGATCACTCTGTCTTCGCTCGCCCTCGGATGGTTCGGCGGACCGGCAGTCGCTTTCGTGCTTGAGCCGTTCCTAAGCTATTTTGCGACGATGGCCGGGCTTCCTTGGCTTGCATCCGGAGCCGTTCTCCATGCGGTCTCGTTCGCCATCGCATTTGCGTTCATCACATTTTTGCACATCGTTTTTGGCGAGCTTGCGCCTAAGACGGCGGCGCTTGAGCTTTCGGAAAAGGTCGCTTTTTACGTCGCCATACCGCTACTGGTCTTTTATAATTTCTTTTACTACCCGATCCGATTGCTTGATTGGGCCGGTACAAAAACTGCAAAGGCATTCGGGCTTCGGCCGGCGGGTGAACACGGGGCGAGTTATTCCGGGGATGATATCCGTGCATTGGTCAACGCCTCACAGGACGTCGGTTCGCTTAACGAGGACGAACGCCGTTTGATCAACCAGGTGTTCGAATTCTCAGAGACGACCGTTCGCGAGGCGATGGTCCCGCGGCCGGAGGTGCTCGCCATCCAGGCGAAATGTACGCTGGACGAACTTATCGAGGCCTTTCGCAGCAACGGCTATTCCCGCCTACCGGTCTATAACGAATCGCTCGACGACATTCGCGGGGTTGTCCATAGTAAGGACATTCTTCGCTTTATCGGCTCGCCAAGTTCGTTCCGGCTGGAGAAGATACTTCAGCGACCTATGTACGTCGTTGACTCGGCAAGGCTCGAGGACGTTCTCGGCCAGATGCAGCGGGAAAAATTCCACTTCGGCTTTGTCGTCGATGAGCACGGCGGAGTTGAAGGCATCATCACGCTCGAGGATCTGCTTGAAGAGATCGTCGGCGAGATCAGCGACGAGCACGACGAAGAGGTCAATGAACAGATCCATGAGCAGCCGGACGGTAGTTTCGTGCTCGACGGCGGCCTCGCGGTCCGCGACCTTAACAAACGGCTCGGGCTTCATCTCCCGATCTCTGAGGCCTACACGACCATCGGCGGCTTTTTGATGTCTGAAGCGGGGCAACTGTTGAATGAAGGCGATCTCGTTACATTCAACGGCCATTCTTTTCAGGTCGAAGAAGCTGCCAAACGTCGGATCGTAAAGATTCGGATGCGTGCGACCGAGAAGCCGGAAGAGACAGAGGCCGACACGGCTCTTGCGGCGTAGATGCGCTTCCAAACATATCCAAACCAAAGCCTCGGACACGGGGCTTTTTTGTTTTTTCCCTGATACGCGATAGATTACTAGCTTGCACTTATCCAAACCACATCGGAGTAAATGAATAAATGAGCTTGATCGAACACGTCTGGGCAAGGGAGATAATGGACTCCCGCGGAAATCCGACCATCGAGGCGGAGGTGATTCTTGAGGATGGCCTTACGGGCCGTGCGGCCGTGCCGAGCGGAGCCTCGACCGGCGAGAACGAGGCCGTCGAACTTCGCGACGGCGACGACCTGCGCTATCTCGGCAAGGGCGTTCTGAAGGCGGTCGAGAACGTTATCGACAAGATCGGGCCGGAGATCGAAGGCCTCGATGTGCTCGATCAGGTCGAGATCGACGAAACTATGATCGGGCTCGACGGCACCTCGAACAAGTCGAACCTCGGGGCGAATGCGATGCTCGCCGTGTCCTTGGCGGCGGCACGTGCGGCGGCGCAGGTGCTCGAGATCCCGCTCTATCGCTACATCGGCGGGGCCAACGCGCGAACGCTGCCTGTGCCGATGATGAACATACTCAATGGCGGCGCCCACGCAGACAACAACGTTGATTTCCAGGAGTTTATGGTAATGCCGGTCGGAGCCGAGAGCTTTACCGAAGCTCTGCGGATGGGGGCCGAGATATTTCACCACCTCAAAGGCGTGCTCAAATCGCGGGGCTATTCAACCAGTGTCGGCGACGAAGGCGGCTTTGCCCCGAACCTCAAGTCGAACGAGGAAGCGGTCGAGACGATCCTCGAGGCGATCGAAAAGGCCGGCTACGCCGCGGGTGACAACGTAATGCTCGCCCTCGACCCGGCCGCGAGCGAGTTCTTTATCGACGGAAAATACGTCTTCAAAAAGTCGGACAAACGCGAGCTTTCTTCCGACGAAATGGCCGCATATTGGACCGATTGGTGCGATCGCTACCCGATCATTTCCATCGAAGACGGAATGGCCGAAAACGACTGGAACGGCTGGAAGGCACTGACGGCTTCGGTCGGCGAGCGTGTCCAGCTTGTCGGCGACGACCTTTTCGTCACAAATGTCCGCTTCCTGCAGAGAGGAATCGATGAAGGTGCAGCCAATTCGATCCTCATCAAGGTCAACCAGATCGGAACGCTGAGCGAAACGCTCGACGCCATCGAGCTCGCCCGGACGAACAATATGACCGCAGTTATTTCGCACCGCTCGGGCGAGACCGAGGACACGTTCATCGCCGACCTCGCCGTCGCGACCAATGCCGGCCAGATCAAGACCGGAAGCCTGTGCCGCTCGGACCGCATCGCGAAGTACAACCAGCTTCTCCGAATCGAAGAAGACCTCGGCGACTCGGCTCGTTATCCGGGCCGCAAGGCGTTTTACCAGATCGGTTAAAAAATGTCTGTTGTTCAGTACGTCACGTATCTTCTCGCAGGATTCTTCATGTTTTTTGTGATGGCCGCATTTATGACAGTCGCGGCGGGCGTTGGCGTACTGGGCGCGGTCATGTTATTTGCTCCAATTCTGCTTTTTGGATTTTTATCCGGTCTGTCGTTCTTTTGGCCGAGGGTTAGCGCGGTCTTGGCTCTACTTTTGGTGTTGCCGTTCCTGTATGTAGGGCTGATGGACTTTCTTTACCCGTCGCCTGCGTCAGAGCCGATCTTCATTTTGCTGCCAAGTTTGCTGGTCACGTTGGTTTCTGGACTCGTTATTTGGCTTTCGGACAATTCCTTGTGGTCGAAAGTAAGTAACACATCGGGTCGAGCTGTTGTCTTGGTCGCCGCTTTGGCGCCTACTTTGTACACGATATACGCGCTTGTCCGCTTCTTTAGCAGTGTTACCTTTGTTAAAAATTCTTGACTGAATTGATGCTAAGAAAACATGAGCATTTCGAACTCGACACCAATCGAACAAGGCTCGACCTCGAGCTGATACATCGTTTTCTCGTCGAGGAATCCTACTGGGCCCGCGAGCGGACAATGGAGCAGACGCGGACGGCGATCGAGAACTCGATCTGTTTTGGGGTTTATGAGGGCGAGAGGCAGGTCGGGTTTGGCCGGGTGGTGAGCGATAAGGCGACGTTCGCGTATATCGGCGATGTTTTTGTGATCGATGAATATCGCGGCCGCGGCATTAGCAAAATGCTGATGCGATACATTGTCGAGCATCCCGAACTGCAAGGCCTGCGGCGGTGGGTTTTGGCCACCCGCGATGCCCACGGGCTTTATGAGCAGTTCGAGTTCGCCCCGCTCCGCCACCCCGACCGCTGGATGGAAAAAACGGCGCCGAACGCGTACTGAAAAATCTCTGGTAAAAGCCGCCCGCTATCCGATATAATCTAATCAACGGCTTTCCCACCATTGCCGTGCCTTCCCGATAACGCGATCCTTCTCCATCCGCTCAATTTAGCAAGGCGGAAAGTGAATTCCTCAAAATGAACAAACCTCTTGAAAGGCCGCTTGCTCTAATAATCCTCGATGGCTGGGGTTCGGCCGATGCTTCGCAAACGAACGCCATCGCCGCCGCACACACGCCGTATTACGACGAGATCTGCCGAGGTTACCCAGCGACTCAGCTTGCCGCTGCGGGCGAGGCAGTCGGACTTGCGGCAGGTGAGGCCGGCAATGCCGAGCTTGGCCATATGAATATCGGTGCCGGCCGCGTCGTCCGCACGCCGGTTTCCAACATCCGCGAGGCCGTCCGCTCGGGCGCCTACATGGACAACCAGCTTCTTGCCAACGCGTTCACCGAGGCAAAGGCCGCCGGGAAGAAGGTGCACCTCGTCGGGATGATCAGCCATGGCGACATTCATTCTTCGCAGGAGAATCTCTTCGCCATGATCCGGATGGCGAAAAAGTTTGGGCTTGAGGACGTTTTTATTCACGGAATTCTTGATGGTCGCGATGAGCCGCCGCGGACGTCTGACGTTGTGGTCGAGGCGCTCGAGGTCAAGCTCGCGGATTTCGGCATTGGCCGGATCGCATCGCTATGCGGCCGCTTTTACGCGATGGACAGCAGCGAGAATTGGGAGCGTACGGCGCGTGCTTTTACGATGCTTGTTCATGCAGAAGGCGAGCGGGCCTCCGACCCCGTTATGGCCGTGCGCAGTTCATTCCTACGCGGCATCTCGGACGAATTCATCGCCCCCATCGTGTTCGAATCATCGCCCGGCGTTCCGGTCGCAACGGTTGGAAGCGGCGACCTTGTAATCTATTTCAACCATCGCCCCGATACTATCCGCCAGCTTGTACGAGCGCTTTCGGTGCCGGATACGGGAATGATCTCCGCCGCTTCAAAGCCTGAGATCAAGAGCATTTGCCTTGCAGAATATGACCCTAACTTCGGCCTTCCGGTCGCGTTTCCTTCGCCGGTGATCGACGGTGTTTTGGGCTCGGTCCTTGCGGCAAATCATGTCGCGAATTTCCGCATTTCTGAATCCGACCGCTTTCCTCATGTCTCGCGTTTTCTTGATTGCGGCGTCGGCGATGCGGGTGAGTATGAGGTCGGTGTCGAGGTGCAGTCTCTTGAGGGCTTTAACCGCGTGGCCGAGCCCGAGCTTCGCAGCTTTAAGATCACGGACCGTTTCATCCAGGCGATAAAGGGAGAGCCCGGAAGTGTTTTTGTCCTGAACTTTCCGGCTCCCGGATTGCTCGCCGAAACCGGCAGTTTCGAGCGAACGGTCGAGGCGGTTCAGTATGTCGATACCTGTCTCGGCGGCGTGATCCGCCATTTGCGAAATGCCGGCGGAGCGGCGGTCATCACCTCGACCCACGGCAAGTGCGAGCAGATGACGGAAGAGAATGGCGAGCCCGCCCGCGGAGCGTCGCAGAATCCGGTTCCGTTCCATCTTGTCGATGACCAAGCCGAAGGCCGAGCGTTGCGGACCGACGGCACGCTTGCCGATGTCGCCCCGACGCTGCTCGCGATGGCGGGCGTTGAATGCTCGCCGGAGATGACCGGCCGCGACCTCCGAGCCTAAGAAAGCTCAACGAAAAGATGCCTCGCGGGCCCGATTTCGGCCTGCGGGGCTTTTTCTTTATAATCAAGATTTTCGCCAAGCGACAACTAATAATGATTGAAGGCTATTTTGACGATACAGAAGAGCGCCGCCGCGTTCGGCAGAACGGCACGGGTTGGATCGAAGTAATTGTCGGGTCGATGTTTTCGGGCAAGTCCGAGGAATTGATTCGCCGGCTCACCCGTGCACGCATCGCCCGGCAGAAGGTGCAGGTCTTCAAGCCGAAGATCGACGCCCGCTATTCCCGCGAAGAGATCGCTTCGCACTCCGGCCAGACACACACTTCGCTGCCGGTAACGACCGCTGCCGAGTTGCTCGCACAGGTCGAGCCGGACACCGAGGTCGTCGGGATCGACGAAGGGCAGTTCTTCGATATGGAGATCGTCGAGGCCGTCAATCGGCTGGCGGCGGGAGGGAAGCGGGTGATCGTCGCCGGGCTCGATCAGGACTACACCGGCAAGCCATTCGAGCCGATGCCGCAGCTTCTTTGCGTCGCCGAGTTCATCACGAAGACACACGCCATCTGCGTCAAGTGCGGATCGACCGCGAATTATTCCCAGCGGACGGTCGAGTCCGAAGCCCGCGTCGAGGTCGGTGCCGCCGATAAGTACGAAGCCCGCTGCCGGAAATGCTTCGTCCCCCACGCCGACGCGCCGACCGAGGGATAGTCAATGGTGAATGGTGAATCGCCGTGTCAGTAGCCCGACCGTAAGGGAGGGCGCGTCGCAGTGACGAGTGGCGAGTGACGAGGGGGAATTCCAGATTCCAGATTCCAAATTCCGAATTCACCGTTCATCATTCACAATTCACTATTTTCCTTATCCCTTCGAGATCTTCATTGAGTACATAATGGCGGCGAAGGTGTCGCGTTTTTGGTCAAATTCGTTGCCTTTGGTCGAGACCATTATGTTGAGCTGCTGGTTCTGGCCCTGATAGTTGCGGAAGGCGATCCACTGGTGCCGCCGCGGGCCGGTCTTGTCTTCGGGCATCGCTTCGACCCATTCCACGCCCTTAATGCCATCGATCTCAAGCCAGCGGACGGTCTCGTATTTGCCCTGTTTTAGCTGTTCAAGTGCCGAGTCGTACTGCGCTTTCAAACTTATCTCTGCGGGGAAGCTGGCGGGCATAGTCGATATCGTCCCGATCAGAAAGCCGACCGCGGGCGAGCCGTAATTGAAGCTCTCTTTTCTGACATCCATCTTGTTCCAGCCTTCCGGTAGCCGCCAAGACATGTTCTGCTCTTCCCATTTTACTTCGGTCGCCGCGTCGGCGATCGCCTTCTGGTCCGAGTTCAAAGAGGCCGTATCAACGTCGCCGTCCGAGCTTTTATCGGCGGTGGCCGGCGTTGTGCCGCCGGGCGTGTTGCCGTCGCCCTGCAGCGATTGCAGCCGTTCGCCGAGCCCGCAGAAAGACAACGCGAAAAATAACATTCCAAATCCGAGCAATGATTTCATTAACTAACCTCCGGTAAATTGTTTGCTGTAAGGCGCGTGGTGGAAAATTCTTGGATATTGTCGGCCGAAACGCTCGAAAGGTCAAACACCGTTGCCAAACTCGCCGGGACCGGAATAATTTCAAAAGTGTTGCCAAACATTTCTGAAAAGTAGCCGAACATTTGTCCCACGTTGGCGAACATTTGACCAATATTGCAGAACATTTGTCCCACGCTGACGAAAAGTTTCCCCATGTTGGCTAACATTTCCCACACGTGAGCCAACATTTGCCCTACGTTAAGGAAGATTTCTTTCACGTTGCCAATCATCTGTCCACAAAAGAGTTGGATCAATCCACGTTGCGTAGATATTAAATCTTTGAGGCGGGAGTGATTCTAGCAACCGGTCGGCCCTTCGCGTCATAATCAAGTATAATCATTTCAGCGATTACAAAGATGAATCAAGAACAAGCGACATTAAGGGCCGAGGGCGTTACGAAGCGCTACGGCGATTTTACTGCGGTCGATGACCTCAGTTTTGAGGTGAAGCCCGGGCGGATCTTCGGCTTTCTTGGGCCAAATGGTGCGGGCAAAACGACAACGATACGGATGATCGTCGGCATCACGTTCCCGGACGAAGGCCACATCAGTCTCTTTGGTGAGCACATCACGACCGAAACCCAAGGCCGCATCGGGTATCTGCCGGAGGAACGTGGTCTTTACAAGAAGATGAAGGTCGTCGATCAGCTCAAGTACTTCGCCGCGTTGAAGGGCGTTTCGGGCCGCGAGTCCGAGAAGCGGATCGACTTCTGGCTTGAGCGAATGCAGCTCACCGAGTGGAAGAAAAAGAAGACGACCGACCTCTCGAAGGGAATGCAGCAAAAGATCCAGTTCATCGCGACCGTGCTGCACGACCCCGATCTGCTGATCCTCGATGAGCCCTTCTCGGGGCTCGACCCCGTCAACGTCGAGTTTCTGATCGACGTCATCAGCGAATTTCGCACCGGCGAGAAGACGATCATCTTCTCAACGCACCTGATGGAGACGGCCGAGCGGCTCTGCAGCGATATCCTGCTGATCAACAAGTCGCAGAAGGTTCTCTTCGGAAGCCTGCGTGAGATCAAAGAAAGCTACGGGCAGAATCTGATCGCATTTCGCGGCGAGGGAGCGGGAGCGATCCTCGAGGACCGCTCGACCATCGAACGCGTCGTAACGCACGCCGATGAACAGGAACTGCATCTGGCCGAGGGCGTTGATGCACAGGATCTGCTCAAGCGGATGATCACCTCGGGCGTCGTCATTTCAAAGTTTGAGAAGACAGAACCGAGCCTCAACGACATCTTCATCGACCGTGTAAAGGGAGGAGAGAACTCGCATGGATAGGTTTCTGGCCGTCGTCGTCCACGAATACAAGAAGGTCGTGCTCAAGTGGTCGTTCCTCGTCGGGACGCTGCTTTTGCCGGTGCTCGCCGGGGTTTTCGCATTCGTGCCGGCGATCATCTTTTCGCTCAAGGGCGAGCCAACGCGGATCGCATTGATCGACCGCTCGGGCACCGTCGCACCTCGGTTGAAGGACAATCTTTCAGCCGAAAAGCGGGCAGAGCGAGCCCGCACAGCCGCTCGAGAAGCGGCTGTCAATATCACGCCCTCGCAAGAGGAGCAGTTAAAAATGGCCTCGGCGCAGATGGTCGATTCGTTCATTTTTACTGACATCGATCCCGCCGGCCGCTCGATCGAAGACATGCGTTCCGAACTGACAACGCGAATCACTGCCGATGAGTTCGACGCATATCTGATAATCCCGCCGGACGTGAACGACACGGCGGCCGTCTATGAATTCCGCTCGCGAAAAGGGGCTGATTTTGTCACCAACGATTCGCTCCGCGATGCTCTCAACAGCGCGGTGCGTTCGCAGCGGCTGGCCGAGGCGAACATAAGCGAAGAGCGGCTGGCCTCGATCGGCCGGGCGGTGAAGCTGGACGCCAAAGGCCTTGATGACCGCGGCGGCGAGAAAGACACGACCGGGCTGATGATCGCCTCGTTCGTCATCGGGCTGATGATCTACATCACGCTGGCGATCTACGGCCAGGCGATAATGGGCGCGGTGGTCGAGGAAAAAGAGACGCGTATCTCCGAGATACTTTTCTCGTCGGCAAGGCCGTTCACGCTGCTATTCGGCAAGCTTGTCGGCGTCGGGCTCGCGGGGCTGACGCAGCTCTCGATCTGGATAGTAAGCGCCGCCGCCCTGCTCGCCTTTCTCGCGTTGCAGACCGACCTTTCGCAGCTCGTCGGTGCGGTGCCTTCGATCTCGCCGCTGATGATCCTCTATTTCCTGATCTTTTTCCTCATCGGCTATTTTATTTACGCGTCGATCTTTGCATTGATCGGCTCGGTGGTCACATCGCTCCAGGAAGGCGGGCAGTTCGCGTTCCCGCCGGTAATGCTTTTGCTTGCGGCGTTCTATTTCAGCATTGCGGTGATCCGCGACCCGAATTCTTCGCTCTCATTCTGGGTCTCGATCGCACCGTTCTTTGCCCCGATCACGATGCCGATCCGTATCCTCGCAGAGACGCCGCCCTTCTGGGAGATCGCTCTTTCGATCGGGATAAACGTGCTCGCCATCGCCGGTCTCGTCTGGCTTGCCTCGCGAGTTTATCGAGTTGGGATGCTGATGTATGGCAAGCGGGCGACGCTCCCCGAGATATGGAAATGGATCCGCTACGTCTGATCGAATGATAGAGATCGAGAAAAAATATCGCCTTCCAGCAGCACTAAGTGCCGAGATCGAGAACCGGCTTGCCGAATTCGGCGCCGAATATCTTGGCGAGGACCACGAGGAGAATATCATCTTCGGCGGCGGGCCGATGGCCGATCTAAACTCGGTTATGCGCATTCGCAAAACCCCGTTGCGGACGATTCTAACATTCAAAAAGCGGCTGCCCGGCATTTCGGACGTAAAGCAGCAGATCGAGGAAGAGACCGAGATCGCGGACGCCGAGGCGATGGAGCGAGTTCTCGCTGCCATCGGCATCACGCGAAAGCTCGTTTACGAAAAGCGGCGAAAGAAGTGGCGGTTCCGCTCGACCGAAACGGTCATAGACGAACTCCCGTTCGGGCTTTTTATGGAGATCGAAGGCCCGTTGACAGCCATCCGCGAGGCCGAAATGTTGCTCGAAATAGACACCCTCGAAGCAGAGAACAAGACATATCCGCGACTGACAGCCGAACTCGGCACCGACAACGGCGGCGTCATCGAATCGCGTTTCTGATAAGTCGGTAGCCATGTTCCGAGATCGTCCCTTCAGCCTGGTGGTAGGCCTGATCGGGCACAGATTCCGGGTCCTAATGCACTTGTTGGTCGTAATGAAATTTGCTTTGGTCGTCCTGCTCCTCAGTTTCCGCCAGCGACTAATCCCTGTGTCATACTGTGTCGAACAAATGTTCCTTAGCGACCTATGCAATATCTAGAGACACTTGAAAACTGGGCTTCAGTTAACGCTTCAAATTTGAAAGAAAGGGGATTAACTATTGATTTTGTGAGAGGTCGAGCGACTGATAAACCTGGTGCCTATGTCGACATCGATACCGCTAAAACCCTTGCTCGTATCATTGTGTGGAGTTCTGGAGAGCTTCATCTCGAAGCACTTGAAGCAGGATCAGGAAAACAACTATTAGTTGAAGTTCATACCGCAGGTAATTCCGAAGAGCTGATTGATCTTATTGAGGCTTTCGTTTCGAAGCTTACTTGATTAGGAACGAATGTGCTTGAAAGTTCGAGATCTGTCATTGCGCGTCAGTTGCGGGTAATCCGCGAAATGCAGGCGTTTGCATTGTGGTGGGAAGCTCCTCGCCGACCCGCTCGAACCAGAGGATAAGACCTATCCGCGATTGACCGCCGAAATCGGGAATGATACGGACGGCGTCATCGAATCGCGGTTTGCGGAGTCGTCTAGTTCCTAAGCACCGTTTTGTTTTGTTAGTTCGAGGATAAGGCCGAGGAGCGGTTCGGGGTCGAAGGGCTTGGTTGCGTAGCGTTGAAAGCCGGCGGCAAGTGCCGAGTCGCGGCTTTGTTCCGAGGTGAAGGCGCTCAAGGCTATCGCCGGTATCTCGGCTCCGCCATCGGAGTTTCGCGAACGGATCCGCGAGATAAGCGAGAGCCCGTCCTCGCCGGGCATTGCCAGGTCTGAAATGATCAGATCGGGCAAGCGGCCGTTTGCACCATTCAGAATTTCGACCGCCTGTCTTGCGTCCATTGCGGCGTGAATATCCGCCCCATTTTGCTGAAGAAATAGCTGCAGCACCTCGCGCGAATCCGGGTCATCTTCAACGATCAAGATCCTCAGGCCATCAAGCCTCCGGGCGTCGGGCCGTGCCGATTCCGTTGCCGCAACTGCGGCGGGCGCATCCTTAAGCGGGAGCCGTACGGTGAATGCTGAACCGCATCCCGGCCCGTCGCTTTCTGCTGTGATCGTGCCGCCGTGGCGTTCGGCGAGAATCTTTGCGATCGAGAGCCCGAGCCCGAAGCCGGAGCTATTCCTGCCGCTTTCCACATGGCCTTGCGAGAACTGCCGGAAGATCGCCGTCAAAGCGTCGGCGTTGATGCCTTGTCCGGTATCGGCAATGCGAATCGCCGCGGTGCCGTCATCGGACGTGAGTTCGATCGATACCGTGCCGCCGGGCTCAGTAAATTTGATGGCGTTTGAAATGATGTTGCCAAAGACCTGCTGCAGCCTGTTTGCGTCCGCAAAGACGACCAGATCTTCGCGGTCAGCCGAGAATGTGAACTCAAGCTCTCGCGAGGTAGCCGCAGGCTGATGGGCCTGAACGGCGCCGCGGATGAGCTTGTAGAGATTCGTAGGGCGATATTCGAGCCGCAGCTTGCCCGAGGCGACACGGGCCGAATCAACAAGGTCGTTTATCAGCTTCGCCTGGACCTGTGCGCTTCGCTCGATCGTCTCCAATGCGTTTCGCCGTGTCTCGGCATCGAGTTCCTTCGAAAGCAGGATCTTCGACCATCCCATTATCGCGTTGAGCGGAGCACGGAGTTCGTGCGAGACAAGCGTAAGGAAAAAATCTTTCGCCCGGTTCGCCTCGGTCGCCTCTTCGCGTGCCTTTCGTTCGCGTTCGTATATCTTTGCAAGCTCTTCGGCGGCGACCTTTTCTGCGGTTATCTGCCGAAGTTTTCCTAGCATCCTCGAGCCTGCGGTATCGCTTGGCCCGACTATCTTGCCTTCGGCGCGGATCCATTGCGTTTTGCCATCCGGATAAACGACGCGAAACTCCTGATCGAATTTACCGGGCCGGTTCTGTGCGTCATTTATAAAAGCGCCAATACGCTGCCGGTCGTCCGGGTGGATCGATTTAACAAAGGCTTCGTATTCAAGCTCTTCGTAGGGCGAAAGGCCGAGAATTTCATTTGTCCGAGGAGTTGAGCGCGACCGGCCGCGTTCGAGGTCCCAGGCAAAAAGCCCGGCACCTGCCGCTCCGGCTGCGTCGATCAATTCTGCATAATGCCGTCCGTCCTCATCTTGAACGCCGCTGCCGCAATGTCGGCCGGCGACCATGACCATTGCTTCTTCCTCAGACGAACTTACGGGAAACAGAAAGAGCTCGATCGGCACGCTCTCGTTTACCCGCAGCCGGAAGTCAAGTGTAAGCCGACGCGGCGACCCGGCGAGAGCCTCACCGACTGCCGTTGAAAGCAGTGCAGAAGTGTTTTCGGTTGATTGCCAATAGACGGTCTCTGAAATTACCTGGCCCGCGAGCAGCGATGGGTCTGATCCGGCCTTCTCAAAGATGCGTCCGTTCATTGAGATAACGCGACCTTCAGCTCCGACGACACCATATAGGTCAAACGCCGCTTCGAACAGCGGCCCGAAAAAGCCGCCCGGGAGCATTTGGCCCAGGGCATCGTTGATCTCAGGTGCCGGTCTTGAATCCATTGGAAAACTGCGGGGGTGTTCGCCTAGCGTTGGCCGCCAGGGAACCCCCCCGATTGTAACCTAAACGGCCCGTCGGCCGGTAAACAGCCTGATGACAAAAACAACAACGGCCACAAGAAGCAACGTATGAAGAACGCCGCCAAAGGTCGATCCGCTAATCATACCAACAAGCCAAAGAAGTAAAACGATGACGATAATAGTTTCAAGCATAAGTCCTCCTTTGTTTTGAAAGAGAATCAATCTCGTATGGACACGCTTGTTGCTATTTCAAGCCCCGTGCCAAAAAGAAAAAAATGAATGTTTAGCGACCTCTAAACCGTTATGCGTAGGCCTAGAATAAAAAAGCTAGGATAAATCGCATTGAAAGCATACACTAGAGCGTATCGGTTCAGGACGTGGCGATTTGGGGGACGGGGCCCATATTTTTGCTGTATTGAAGTAAAACACATTTTCGTCGCCATCATATAGGCAAAGCGCGAAAGTGTGATGTCTATTCGGAAAAACTGGCATAGACCTTGCATTTTGGTTAGCCGGAAATCTGACACAGTTAGAAGCCGCCGGAAGTAGAGAGGGCGGTTTTCAATATCAAGAGGATTAAATGGGATTAAAGGCACTGGTGATCGACGATGATACCGTCACTCTCGATCTGCTGAGTTTTCAGCTTAAGGACGAAGGGTTTGATACGGCGACGGCCGTTTCCGGCGTAAAAGGGCTCGAGCATATTAAGACGGATGAGTTCGACGTAATTCTTACCGATCTTAATCTGCCGGACATCAACGGGATCGACCTGATAAAGCAGACGAAGCTCATCTCGCCTGACACCGAGATAATTATCATTACCGGTTACGACCGAGCCGAAAAGGCCATCGAAGCAACGCGGGTCGGTGCGTTCGGCTATCGTGTTAAGCCGCTCAATCTCGAGGACCTAATGCTCGATGTCCGCAACGCCGTCGAGTCAAAACGGCAGGCGGTCATCAACCGCAAGCAAGCAGCCGAGATCAGGGAACTGCGGACCAAGCTTACCAGCCGAAACTCATATGAAGGCATCATCGGCGGTTCGCGGTCGATGCAGAATATCTACGAGATAATCGAAAACGTCGCCGAATCGGACGCAAATATCCTCATCCTTGGCGAGTCCGGCACAGGAAAAGAGGTCATTGCCAATGCGATCCACTACAAAAGCCATCGAGCCGACGAGACCTTCGTAAAAGTGAACTGCTCGGCACTTCCGAAAGAGTTGATCGAATCCCAGCTTTTCGGGCATGTTAAAGGGGCATATACGGGGGCAAATTCTGACAAGATCGGATTTATCGGCCAGGCAAATCGCGGTAGCATTATGCTCGATGAGATCGGCGAAATGCCGGTCGACCTGCAGCCGAAACTCCTTCGCGTGTTGCAAGAAAAGGTGTATTACCGCGTCGGCAGCGATCGGCCGCAGGACGCCGATTTCCGGCTGATAGCGGCGACGAACCGCGATCCATTTGAAGCAATGCAAGATGGAAATCTTCGTGAGGACCTTTACTATCGTATTAATACTATCGAGATAAGGATACCGCCGCTCAGGGAGCGAACGGAGGACATCCCGATGCTCGCCGAGCACTTTTTGAAGATCTATTCGGATAAATATCGGCGGCCGGATACTGAGTTTTCGCAGTCGGCGTATAACCAAATGCTGCACTACAGTTGGCGTGGAAACGTCCGCGAACTCCAGAATGCGGTCGAACGTGCTGTTCTCTTGAGCAAGTCCGGAAGAATCACCGGGCTTGATATTCCAGGCGGTGCGGGAGCTGAAGCAGAGGAAACGATGATCGGCGGACAGACCCATCCCGAATATAGCGGAAATGGATCGATGCCATTCGCAAGGGCCAGATTAAGCTCCGAGGAACTGATGCGCGAGGCTGGAGCTGCGATCGTCGAAAGTCTCGCCGACCCGGAGGATGGGCGGTCGAACGACGATGTCTTTGAAGGCATCGAACGCGAGGTCGTAACGGCGGCCCTCAAGCGTACCAAGGGAAATAAGCAGGCCGCCGCGAATCTGCTTGGGCTTTACCGGCCGCGGCTCTACGGCATGATAAAGCGGCACCAACTTGAGGTCTAACACCAACGAAAGCAAAAGACGCCGAGCACGAAGCCCGGCGTCCTTTTTTCACTGTTAAGATAGTTACTGGCTATTGGAGACGGCCGGCACCTTTACCTCGACATCGATCTCCTTTTTCTGCTTTCCGCTAAGGATGCCGCCGTAATACAACGCACCGAAAATAATTCCGATAATGATTATCAAAGCCACGGCCCAGATAAGGCTATTGGCAACACTTTTTCCTTCAGACATAAACTTTTCCTCCAAAAATATAATTTGAGCTAACGACTACTGAGTAATGCGTTGCAAGCCTTGTGCCACCCGGTAGAACAAGGCCGAGAGAAAAAATATTGTCGATTTCGGCGATTGTGTGTAAGAATAGTCGTGTTCCAAAAAGTTCAAATTCAAACGAGGAGAAAGCACTATGTTCAGCGCTATCGGTACTGTTATCGTCGGATTGATCGTGGGCATAATTGCCCGTTTTGTACTTCCCGGTAAAGAGGCCCTTCCCGATGGCCTGACCGGCTTACTCGTTACCATCGTGGTCGGTATTGCCGGTGCCTTTCTAGGTACCTTCATAGGCGGGGCACTTTGGGGCGGAGCAAATTATGCTGCCGGCTGGATCATGTCAATAATCGGGGCTGTGATCTTGCTTCTTTTGCTTCGGCTTGTTTTTGGTTCGAAGGCATCCTAGGAGATATAAGTTCGCAAACGGATCAAGGCCTGCCGATCGGTGGGCCTTGTTTTTTATCGTCAGGTTCCGAGCATTTTGGAACAGGCGGGAGATTGGCGCTTTTATGCTGACACACAAGGCAAGGTTCAAGTTTCCACGCTCCGTTGCGCGTGGATCAGGAAAGGCGGGCGGCATTTTTGAAGAGAGGTGCCGGCCGTCTTTCCGCGCGCACAGCGAGCGGGAAAAATCGAAAAAATTCTAGTTTTATGGCCGTAGGGAGTACAATTCATATATAGCGATCAATTTTTGTTAGAAACAAGGGGAAAATTATGAAGTTCAAAACCTATGCATTTACGGGATTTTTGCTGATAGCGTTCGCATCAGTAGCGACGTTCGCTCAGGATAAAGTACAGGAGAGATACACCGGAACGATCATCAGCTACGGCACGGGCATCAGCTCCCGCACGACGACTGGGGCCTTTACGCTTGACCTAAAGGGACGCACTTCTGACGAGCAGGCGGCCAGATTTCTTGCGGTTCTTGCCGAAGGCGGACAGGATACGCTCCAAAAGGAGTTGAACGATGAGGACCTCGGGTCATTCATTGTGGGCGGGCAGCTTGGTCGAAAGATCAACGCGGTCCGCGTCAGCGAGGTTGACGGAAAGACGCGGATCTTTGTTGTGTTTGAGCGTTGGATACAGTTCGCGGAGGTTCGCGGGGGGTATCGCTCGATCGATTACCCGTTTGGTATCATCGAGCTTTTCATCGATCCGAAAACCGGCCGCGGCGAGGGAACTTTCATTGCGGCCGCGAAGGTCCGATGGAAACGCGACTCGAAGGACGGGGAGTATCACGTAGAGATCGAGAATTTCGCGACTTTTCCGGCTCGCCTGATGGGTGTAAGGAAGAGCAACTAGCTAAATTCAGCCGATTGCTTCAGCCGATTCCGGCGGGAGTTCCATTCGGATAAGGCCGTCGAACTGGATGTTGTATCCAACGCCCTTTACCGGGACCGACATCGCTTCTTCGGTCTCGCCCTCGGAGTTCGCAATGCCGATGCTGGCAAAATAGCACGACGCTCCGTGCGCCTTAGCGTGGCGGACAAGGGTCTCGAAGGCATCCTTGCCCTCCTCAAATCGGCCGCGTTTCGGGTGAACATCGGTACGCACGATAAAGAAGGCAAGCTCGCCTTCTTTTTTTGCGACGATCTGCGGCTCGGTCCGAATGTCTGCAAGCACGTCGGCCGAGTCGATCACCCAACCGTCCTGCTCAAGCTGTTTATAGAGAATTTCGACGCCAAATGCGTGGATATCCGCCGGCGTCATCAGTTCACGTTCTTCCATCACTCCATATCGTAGCGTTCCCGGCCGATCAGGCAAAGCGCCGCGCACGGCTCTGGCCGTTTATGCCCGCCTGGCATCGGGATTCGCACTCTTGACTTATTTTCAAGTTCGCTCTATTTTCAAGTCACAGTTCAATTCAGTTTATTTGGCCGGATCTGTCCCTAGGAAACCAAAGTTCGCATCTTTGGCGACCTTTGGGGTTAGACCCAAGACAAAATACCGGTCCACCTTCGGCCTTTTGAATGCCAGCCTCTGGCACTCCGGGCCGGGACTTTGACCTTATCTTTTGGAGGATAAAATGATCGATATTTCAAGTGTTTTCAGGCACTACCGGCCTGCGGCGGTGGTGTTCGTTTTGGCATCCCTTTTTGCGGTCGGTTTGACCCTGGATCTCGCCGCACCTGTTTCGGCGGATCAGAAACCTTGGGCAAGTGCAGAGCCTCAACCCGCTTTGGGCGCAAATGTTGTCGTAAATCCCGGCAATGGGGGATATTCGACGTTAACAGCTGCGTTTGACGCCATCAATGCCGGTACGCACACCGGAGCGGTTACGGTTACGATCTTCGGAAATACGACCGAAGTCGGATCAGCCGTTCTTAACGCAAGTGGAGCAGGAACCGCTTCCTATACGTCGGTCCTTATCCAACCCGGAAGTGATAATGTTACTGTCGCTGGCCCGAGCCTTCAGGGCCGAGGACTGATCGAACTCAACGGTGCGGACGGCGTCACTATCGACGGCGACAACCCGAACACGGCCGGTACAAACCGGAATCTTACCCTCCAAAACACGGCCGCGAACACGACCACGTTCACATCGGTGATACGTGTGGCACTAAACACGACGACGGTTACTTCGGCAGACAATAACCGCTTTCGAAATCTGACCATTGTTGGAAGCTCGACCGGCAGGAATATCGCGACCGCGACTTCGACGACCGCGTCGGAGAACACCACCTTCGGTGTTTTCCTTGGTCCGAACGCGTCTGGTACTACGACAGCCCCAACTGCGATCACCTCGGTCTCGACCGGCGTCGGCGCCGGGGCAACCGCGGTGAACCTTGAGATCGAGAATAACCGGATAATAACGGCTGCCCGAGGTGTCTCGATGCAATCGACAGCGGCAACGGTCCTTACGGGTCTTGAGATAACGCTTAATGAGATCGGTAATCCGGTCGCGGGCGAAGTGGATCAGGTGACGGCCGCCGGTATCACCATCGGTGGCTCTACCGATGCTTTGATCAGCGGGAATACTGTTTGGCTCGAAGGCTACGTTGCCTCTAGCGCAGCGAACCACGGTATCGCCGTCGGCGTGCTAAGCACAACAGCAACGGGAGCGACGGTCGAGAATAACCGGATCAACCGGGTTGAGAACAACAACCCTTCAACCTGGTCAGCCTTTGGTATTAACCTTGGGGGCGGCAGCGGGCATACTGTCCGCAACAACTTTGTTTCGAACATTATCAACGACCAGACGGCAGGAACCGGCGGTTTCGGTACTACGTTCGGTGCCTATGGTATTCGCATCGCCTCGGGAACCGGACACTTCATTTACCATAACTCGGTTCACCTTTCTGGAAACATGGGCGGAACTACGAGCACGAACCTGACCGCGGCGTTCTTAATGACCGCGACGACGCAAACCGGTGTTGATGTTCGCAACAATGTTTTCTCGAACCAGATCGCAGGCGGAAACCCGGCCGGTACGCGAAATACGGTCATCTATCTCCCGCCGAGCGGAACGAGCACGATGAACCTGACGATGAACAACAACGGTATGTTCGCCGGCGGCGATGCATTGAACACACTCGGCCAGTCCGGAACTACATTTGCTACCAGCGTTAATTTCACGGTCGCGGATTTTAATCCGGGCTCCACGACGCCTGCGACGAATCTCAGGGCATACACCAGCACGCTTTCGGCGGCGGGCACGAACGACAACGCATCGTTTGCATTTACCGGTGCTCCACCTTTCGTCAGCAACACGGACCTTCACATTCCGGATGGCACGGCCACGCCGCTCGAATCACGCGGCACCGGCGTCAGCGTCGGTTTTGACATCGACGGCCAGGCACGAAACGCGACGACGCCCGATATCGGTGCGGATGAATTTGCGGGTGTCTTCGTAACCGATTTCCTCCCGCCGGCACAGACCTATACGCCGTTCGGTAATACGTCCGGAACGGGCAATCGAGTGCTGACGGTGACCGTTACCGATGAGACCGGTGTTGCCACCGCTGGCGGACTTGTTCCGCGGATCTATTTCCGTAAGAACGCGGGTTCCTATGTTTCAACGGCTTGCTCGCTCACGGCCGGAACCGGAACGAACGGAACTTGGGATTGCACCATCGATTCTGCCCTGCTCGGCGGACTGGTGATCGGCGATAGCGTTTCATATTTCACCATCGCTCAGGACTCGGCAACTCCGATCAACATCGGCACCAATCCGGGCGGCGGAACCGCGACCGATGTTAATACCGTTACAAATCCTCCGGGCACGCCGAACAGCTACCTGATCGTCGGCGCTCTTCCGGCCACGGTAAACGTCGGCACGGGTGAGACATTTACATCGCTAACGAACGCTGGCGGGCTGTTTGCGGCATTGAACAGCGGTTTTACGCTCGCAGGCAACACGACGATCCTGATCACCAGCGACCTGACAGCGGAGACCGGAGCCGTTGGCCTGAATCAGTTTGCAGAAGACGGGGCCGGCGGCTACACGCTGACGATCCGGCCTTCGGGCGGCGCACGCGTAATCAGCGGTACCGCGGCGGCGAGCAATGGCCTGATCAACCTCAACGGGACAGATCGATTGGTCATTGATGGCTCGCTCACACCGGGCGGAACTACCCGCGACCTAACGATCACAAATAGCCAGACGGGAACTTCCACCGTTATCTGGATGAGGACGATCGGAACGAACGGATGTAACAACAACGTCATCCGAAACACCATCATCAACGGTGCAGCGATCCCGAACTCGACGACGACGGCCGGCATCCTGACCGGCAGCAGCGTCACGATCGGCAATGACGGCGAAGGGCCGCAGAACAACAACACGATCGAGAACAACTGGATCTATCGCGTCCAAAACTCGCTCTATGTTCGCGGTGGAACTGCGGCCAATATTGACCAGGGATGGACGATCATTCGCAACACGTTGGGTTCGAACGAAACGAACGACAACAATATCTTCCGGGGTATGTTGATCGGTAACTCGAACAACTTCATCATTGCGAACAACACCGTAAACGGCGTCCGCTCGACTGCCTCCACGGCAGTGGCGATGAGCGGCATTCAAGTCGGCTTGCTGTCGACCAATGGCACCGTTGCTAATAATGTGATCAGGAACATCAAGAACGTCAGTAACACCGGCACCGGTGCTTTTGGCGTTTCGGTGATCTCGACCTCCACTGGCGCCAATGTCTCGATCGTGAACAACATGATCGACGACATAACGGCCAATGGGTCCGCGACTCCGGCGAGCAACGGCCACGGCATCTCGATCACCGGCGGCTCGGGCTGGAACGTGTACTACAACTCGGTGAACATGGGCACGAACCAGGCTTCGGGAACGACCTCGGCGATGTTCGTCTCTGCTGCGGTTACGGCGGCCGGAGCGGTAAATGCAAGGAACAACATCTTTGCAAATACGCAGACCTCCGGTGCTACTCGCTACAGCGTTTACAGCCTTGCCCCGGCAAGCATCTTCGGCACCATCAACAATAACAACTACTTCTCAACCGAGAATGTAGGGTTCATTGGCGGATCGGCACGAGTGACGCTTGGCGATTGGCAGACGGCCACAACGCAAGATGCAAACTCGTTGGCGGTCAATCCGCTATTCGTTTCGGCAAGCGACCTGCACATTACGGCAGGCAGCCCGATGATCGGAGCCGCGGCACCGATCGCCGGCATCACCACGGACCTCGATGGCCAGACCCGCGACGCGGCCACTCCGGACATCGGAGCGGACGAGTACGTTGTTAGCGAGCCCGGCCCACCGGCCGTTATCTCGGGCCAGGTTACAGACGCAGGCCAGAACGGACTCGCGTTCGTGACGGTCACGCTAACCGGACCAGCCTTTGGCGACGTTGGTTTCACCGTGATAACCAACAGCTTCGGCCGGTTCACCTTCCCGGCGGTTCCGACGAACGTTACCTACACCGTAACGGTCTCGCATCCGCGGCGATACGTTTTCGCCAATCCTTCGCAGGAGATCAACCTGCAGGGCGATGTCGATAACGTAAACTTCATCGGCAGCGAGCCTTAAATCAAAGCCGATTTAGGGCAAAAAGAGGGGCGGAGCGATCCGCCTCTCTTTTTTTTATTCGGAATTGCCCGCGTCGACGGAAAGAGGCTCGTTGCGGGACCGTTCCAACGCAGCCTTTGCAATTACTCACAAATTGCTAAGGTTTTCCTCAAGACTCGAGATGCGGACTCGCCTAAACTAACAAAAACGCTGAACTCAGCCGAAAAGATCAGCCCGCTTTAAAAGCGAAAAGACCGGCATTTTGCACCGACGGAAATATACGAAGATCCTAATTCTATTTATCGCCGCGACGTTATTCTTCGAGAGTACATATGCCCAAAACGGGGAAGTTCGCACCACGAACGAGGCCGAAGGATATAGTTTCGTTGCACCTAAGGGCTGGGCTTCGAACGCCACCGCGGAAGGATACGCATTCGTAGAGCCGGGCCAGAACATCATTCTGGTGGTCAAGGCCCACAACTATCGCGACCACAACGCATTCATTGCCGATGCGAATCTTGAAAAAGACGGCCTTCAGCTAGTTGGCGGCCACCAGGACATTCGCGGAGGAAAGATCTTCAGAACATCCGGGAACACGCCGCAGGGACTAGCGATAATTGATACGGCCGTAGTTTATCGGAGCGATGGCGGCGGTGTAGCAATAGTTGCGTTAACCGATAACGCAAATTCGGAACGGGGCTTTAACACGGCTCTCGCGGTCGCCAATTCAATGACGTTTCGCCCGCCGCAAGTCTCCGCAGTCGCCCAGAGGGTTCGTCAGGGCCTCACCGGAAAACAGCTCACATATCTCTATACCGGGAGCGGCTATTCGGAACGCAAGGATATCGTACTTTGCAGCAACGGAACCTTTTACCAATCGACCGGAATGGGCGGATTCAGCCCGGGCAATTCCGATGGAGGAAGCTTTGCGGCGAGAGGCGGACACGCCGGGTCGTGGTCCATCGCCCCGAACGGCGGCAGCCTGCTTCTGAGATTTAACAGCGGCGGTACGACTTCCTACACGCTCTCGGCACGCCAAGCCTCGAACGAGGTCGGCCTGAACGGGCAGCGCTTCTTTATTCAGTCTCAGAACGTCTGTCAATAGAGCAACCGGCGGACCGAGCGAAAGAGCAAAATTGGCACTTGTAGGCCGAGAACGATGACCGAGAACTTTTATCATTGAGGGACACAAAATGGCATTTCTTTATATTGACTCGTTTGTTCCGGGGGCTTCCGAGCTTCCGGGAATTGTGGATGACAAGAATTTTCTGCTCAAGCGGATTAAGCTTGTCTTGCTGAAGATCTCAGGCCCACCCGTGATCACATCGTACGGCTACCTTTACCCGGAGCCGCCAAAAGGCCTTGATCGGAGACGCGACGGACTGAAGGCGAATTACAAGAAGATCTGGGACGATACGATCATCGCATTTGACTGGAATACCTATGGAGCAACCGCAAATGTGAAGACCTACGAGATAAATATCGGGGAATTCTTTCTAAAAAAGGAGATTCACGATCTTGATATGCAGAAGGTCGTGCTTCACGAGACGCTGCACCTTATGGTCGATCTGCCGAACAGTTTTAGCTTTGCCCTGCACCACGGTCAGATCAATAAGATAATTTCGAAAGGGCTCAATCTCCCAGGCCCTCCGAATCCGTTTTGCCCGGATTGATCTGAGGACACAGCGTTTTGCCATTCTCTTGGCTTTAGCCCGGTCGGCGGCTCTGGTAGTCTGTTCTGGTATGAAGAGCCTTCTTTTCGCGTTGATCTTCGCCGTTGCAATGACTATTCAAGCCGCCGGACAGGCAAATCCTGACCACTACAGTATCTTCACTTCGGACGGGAAGCCTGCCACGCTTGAGGACGTCATGCGGGCCGTTGCAGCGTCGGATGCTGTTTTCCTTGGCGAGTATCACGACGACACGGTCGCGCATGCTCTACAGTTTGAGATCTTCAAGCGGGCCGTCGAGGAACTCGGGGCAACACGCAAGGTCCAACTCTCGCTCGAGATGTTCGAGCGGGATGTCCAGGTCGCCCTCGATGAATATCTCGCCGGCAAGATCACCGAGGACCATTTCCTGCGAAGTTCGCGTCCCTGGAACAACTACAAGACTGACTATCGGCCGCTGGTCGAACTTGCGAAAGAAAAGCGGCTGCCGGTGATCGCGGCAAACGCTCCGCGGCGATACGTCAACATGGTCGCCCGGTTAGGCAAAGATTCGGTCCTCTCACTCTCATCGGAAGCGAAAAAGTGGCTTGCTCCGCTGCCCTTTGGCGAGCCTTCGGATGCCTACGCAAAGAAGTTCAACGCACTGATGGGCAAGATACATGACTCATCTCTGCCGGTCAGCCCTATGCTTTACTCCCAGACGCTTTGGGATGCGACGATGGCCTATTGGGTCGCACAAGGCCTGAAAAAGCACAAAGGCTCGCTCGTCGTGCACCTCAACGGCGGTTTCCACACCGAGTCGCGGCTCGGCACCATCGAAAAGCTTGCCAAATACCGATCGAAGGCAAAGTCCCTGGTCGTAACAATGCGTTACGAAGAAAATTTCCGCACGTTTGACCCGGCAAAACACACCGCCCTCGGCGATTTCGTGATCCTTACGGATTCCAAGCAGCCCCGTAGCAAACGATAGTTGATTCCTCAGCATTTGACATGACCGAGGTGCGTCTATATAACTATTGCAAATGAAAATCGTTTCCAATAAGTAATAATGATATTAAAACAACTGAAAGAATCGACCCGCGAAATGCACGAGCAACTGGAATCTCTGGTGAATGTGCTGGATGAATCCGGAACGCTTGATAGCTACCGCGTGCTGATCGCGCGTTTCTATTTGCTGTATCGAGCCATCGAAGGTGCGATGCCGGCCGAAGAACTGAGGGCACACGGCTATGACCTCGCGGTCCGGGCCAAGCTTTCGAGCCTGGAGAATGATCTCGCGGCTCTTGAGATAGCGGACGCCAAAGCCCTGGCGGGAATACCCGTGCCCGTTTCGCTCGACCTGCAGAGCCTCGATCGGGCATTCGGGGCGGCATATGTTCTCGAGGGGGCAACGCTCGGCGGACAGGTCATCAGCCGCTATTTGAGGTCGGCATTGGGCATTGGGCCGGCAAATGGCGGAGCATTTTTTGGCAGCTACGGAAATGAAGTCGGGCCGATGTGGAAGGAGTTCGGGGCTGCAATCAACGCCTACGCTGAGGCCGGCGGCGACCCCGCGGTGATCATTGAAGGAGCCCAGGACACGTTCGGCGTTTTCATTCGATGTTTTCAGAAGAGCTCGAAAGTTAGAAGTGTTGCTAATTAACCGAGCCGAAAAACGTTATTTGTTCTAATTGCACGAGCAGGTTTGATTGTTGATATTCTTTTCGAGTTTTAACGGGCACTATCCCGATATATCAGGAGTTCGTATGAAAATGTTTGATCGATCGCTCGAGGGCACCTTGCGGCATGTAGCTGCGTTAGCCCTGCTTGCCGCAATACTTTTTGTAGATGTTTCAGCCCAGTCTTCCGGCGGAGTGAAGATCACCGTCAAAGACTCGGCCGGAGCGGTCGTTGCTGGCGCGACAGTCAAGGTAACGTCTCGGTCGGGAGCAACGCGAAATGCCGTTACCGGCGAGAACGGGGTTGCCGGGTTCGACCTCGCCGCGGACGGTGAGATTCGCGTGGTCGTCTCCGCGGCCGGATTCCCGGACAAGCTTTTAACGCTCTCAAGTGATGGAAGCACGTCCGTCGAATCCGATGTTGTTCTCGATCTCGGGACACTAACTGAAACCGTCACGGTCACTGCCACCCGGACTCAGATCTCATCGGAAGAGTCGCCTGTGCCGGTCAGCGTTATTGGCAGCGAAGAGATCGCCCGAAAGGGCATTAACACGCTCGGCGATGTATTCCGGACCCTTCCGGGAACCTCGACCGTGAACGAAGGTGCATTTCAGGTCCGTCCGCGAATTCGCGGGCTCGACAGCAACCGAGTGCTCATTCTTGTTGACGGCGAGCGGCTAAATAACGCACGAACCTCGACCGGCCAATCGGGGATCGAAGGCGGGCTGGTTGAAACCTCCCAGATCGAATCGATCGAGGTGGTCCGCGGCAGCGGTTCGGTGCTTTATGGAACCGATGCACTCGCCGGCACTATCAACATCATTACGAAGGACACGCCGACACGCCGTGAGAACGGCTTCCGCTTCGGTGCGGCCCTCGATACATTTTTCAGCTCAAATGAAACGGGACGCCGCGGTAATCTGGCGGTGACCGGTTCGGGCAAATACTTCGCATTCCGCGTTGCACAATCGCTCGAGCGTTTCGGCAATTATTCGACCGGAGACCCGGCCGGCCGTGTGATCGATGGTGTGACCGAGGACGGCGAAGTGCTCAACTCGCAATCGCACGGCGGGAACACGCAGGCGACCGGGCGTTTCTTTATCAACGAGACGAACACGCTCAAGTTCAACTACGAACGGCGACGTGCATCGAACATCGGCTCGCCGACGCTTGTCGGAGTTTTCAATGGTTTCTTTCCGTTCTCAAACCGCGATAAGTTCAGCGGCCGATATGACGTCGCGGCCTTGACCAAGAACCTGCAGCGGGTCTCGGTGATGGGCCACTATCAGACCCAGAACCGGAACTTCACAAATATTCTGACCGTCCCGCCGGTGTTCCCGTTCTTCCCAGGACAATATCAGTTCAGCGAGACGGTGACCGACACGGACAGCACGGGTTTCGACCTGCAAACGGACTGGGTCTTCGGCACCCGGGTGAACCTCGTTGCCGGAGCTAGCTACTTTAACGATTTCAATTCGGACCGCCGGCTTTTTATCACCGCGACTACGCCGACTTCGCCGAACCGCAACACCTCCACGACACGGAGCGTACCGGATGCTTCGCTCTCGAACATCGCCGCTTTCGCACAGGGCGAGATCCGCATTACAAAGCGGCTGAAGGCGGTCGCCGGCATTCGGTTCGACCGGTTCCGGACGTCGGCCGAACCGACGGCTGAGTTTTCGCTGCCGGGTTCGCTTACGCCGAACCAGATCGAAGACCTTGGCCTTTCCGGCCTTACATCGGGCCTTTCGGTTGATAATTCGGCAGTTACCGGCGATGCGGGCCTCGTCTATGTCGTCAATCCAAACCTGAATCTATCGGCACGTATCGGACGTTCGTTCCGGACGCCGAACATCTTCGAGCGGTTCTTTACGGACTTTGGTTCGGTCGGAGGCTTTCTAGTAGGAAATCCGAATCTTGTACCCGAGACCGGCGTCAATTTCGACGCGACCGTTCGGTTCAAGACGTCACGTTTTTCCGGCTCGGTGACCTATTTCAACAACCAGTACGAGAATTTCCTCGCGACACAGACGGCCCTCGACCGAAACGGAATGCCGATCGTTCTCCCGCGGCCGGCACCGCAGCAGCCGATACCGGTCTTCCAGACCCAGAACGTCCGTAGTGCCCGCATTCAGGGACTTGAGGCGGAGATCGAAGCTCCGATCAAGATCAGCCTCGGGTATCTGACGCCTTACGGCAATTTCAGCTATCTACGCGGCGACGACCTCGATGATGACGTCCCGCTCGACATCATCAGCCCGCTTCGCACCAATGCCGGGTTCCGCTGGCAGAACTTCCTGAAGAACTACTATATGGACTACAACGCTCGAATCGTCGTAACTCAGGACAGGCTCTCGCCGGCATTTTTGTTGCCGTTGTTCCAAGGCGGCAACGGCGGGCCCGAAGCGGGTTTTGTTACGCACAACCTCAGCGGCGGATACATCTTCCGAAAGGAGCGGTTCAATTTTTCGTTGAACCTTGGTGTCTCGAATATCTTCAACCGCTTCTATAGCGAGCAGTTCGTTTTCGCCCCGGCACGCGGACGTTCGTTCACTATCGGAACGACATGGGAAATAAGATAGGCAGTTGCACACAATAAAGAAAGGCCCGGAGACGCGAAGTCCCGGGCCTTTCTCTTTCAACACGAAGCTATTTATTTCGGCTCGCCGAGAAGGGAAGGGTACCGAATCCCGGGACGTTGAGCGTGCCCTTCATCGTGTCGCCCTCAAGCGTTCCGGCCATCTCGATCGTGGTCGGACTGCCCTGCACGTCGGCCTGTATAGTGCCTGTAACCTTCGTTCCATCCACTTTGCCTTTCTCGATCTTGCCGTTACCGACCGCCGAGGCCATCGTGCCGGTGAAGTCGTTATCGGCCTGCGTTATCTCAAGATTCAGGTCGATCAACTGCCCGCCGGCATCAACCGTCATTGTCCACTTGCCAGTGAGGCCGGTTGAGCCGACTGATCCGCTCGCGGAGCCCGGATCGGCAACCGTTACTTTCGAAACATCGACCGTGATCTCACCAAGCCGTTTTGCGACCTCGGGTGTCATCGTTTCCTGATAGCGCCCGCCGAGGTGTTTGGCAAGGAATTTCTCTGACGCGGCGATCATCGCCATGTTGTTGACCGGACGTGCAAAGCCGTGGCCTTCATCCGGAGCGAGAATATACTCGACCGGATACTTGCGGTTGCGGAGTGCGATGACGATCTGGTCCGATTCACGTTGCTTTACACGCGGGTCGTTGGCACCTTGAACTATCATCAGCGGTGTCTTGATCTTGTCCGCGTGCAGGTGCGGCGACTGGCGCTTCATCTGGGCAATGCCTTCCGGTGTCCGCGGGTCGCCCATCCGCTTGTAAAACGTCTCGCGTATCGCTTCCCAATAGGGCGGGATCGAATCAAGCAGCGTCTGTAAGTTCGAAGGCGGTACGATCGCCACCGAGGCGGCATAAACGTCCGGCGTGAACGTAACACCGGCAAGGGCCGCATAACCGCCGTAGCTGCCGCCCATTATGCCAACGCGTTTGGCATCTACGGTTCCCTGATCGACCAGATGCTTTACTCCCCAGGTGATATCGTCCTGCATCTTTTCGCCCCATTCGTTGTTACCGGCGTTAAGAAATTTCTTTCCAAATCCGGTCGAGGCACGGAAGTTCGGCTGTAGCACTGCATAACCGCGGTTAGCGAGAAACTGGGCATAGCTATCGAAGCCCCACGTATCGCGTCCCCAGGGGCCGCCGTGCGGAAACACGACGAGCGGAAGGTTCTTTGCCGGCATGCCCTTCGGCAGCGTCAGATATGCTTGGATCTCGAGGCCGTCCGAGGACTTATAGCGGATCGGCGCCATCGGCGAAAGAGCGGAACGGTCCAGCTTCTCGCGGACCTGATAAAGCGTCGAGAGGTTTTTACTCTTGGTGTCATAGATCCAGACGGTTCCGGGGTCGATGTCGCTTGAACTGACGACTACAAATTTCGTCTCATCGCGGGTTGCCGACTGGAAATTGATCTCCCGGTCGCCGAGCCGCTTTTTTATGTCGTTGTAGTATTTCTCATACTTCTTGTCCTTGAAGTAGATGCGCGGCTTATCGTCGTAATATACGGTCGCGACGATGCCTTTGGTGACTTCCGAAAAATCCACGCCATCAAGGTCAACCTTCCCAAGCGGATCGCCCTCGACCTTTTCAACTTTTCCTGTCGCGACATCGAGCAGGGCGAGTTCCATCAGGTCGAGGTCGCCTTTGTTCGTGCGGATGTAAACCCGCTTGTTGTCCTTATGGAAGGCGACCGGGCCGCAGTCTTCGAATGCGTTGCAGTCATAGATCTTTGTCGTCTTACCATCGGCTTCGACCCTGAGCAGTTCAGTATCGCCATTCTGAGCCGAGCGAACCGCCATCCGGAGCTTGTCCGTGTGGTCAAAGACCATCTGCTGCAGACGATCTTTGTTCTCGCTGATCAGCGTCCGTTCACCGGTCGAGATCTTGACCTTGTAGAGGTCATGCCAGGCCTTATCGCGTTCGTTGAGCCCGACATAGATCGCGTCCGGGTCCGAATCCGGCACATGCTGGATGATCGCCCGCACGCCCTGCGCCGCGGTTATGTTGCGTGCGGCCGGGACCGGCGAGCCCGCGGCCGGTTTGTCCATCGGGTTTACGGCATAGACGTTGAAATTCTCATCGCCGCCATCGTCCTGAACGAACAAGATGAACTTGCCATCGCGCGACCAAAAGTACGACCGGACGGGCCGCTTCTGGTCATTCGTCATCGGGCGAGCGGCCGAAAATGGTTCGCCGATACCTTTGACCCAAACGTTCATCGTCCCACTTAGCGGCTTGATGAAAGAGATATATTTGCCGTCGGGCGAGATCTGTGCACCGGAATATTCCGGGTTGTCAAAAAAGACCTCGCGGTCAATGAGCGGCGGTTGCTGTGCCGCCGTAAATGCGGCAAGGGATAGCGTTAACGCAAGAAATATCAATGTTCTTTTCATATCTGTCTCCGAATATTGTTGAAAAAGACTTGTCCTAACCCTTACGACCGGCCGCCGCAAAGTGTTCAATAAAATCCGACCGAAGGATCCTCAAGCCAACGCTTCTTCTTGAAACGCTGCTCGGTCCAAAGGCCCGGAAAATGCTCGATCTGCGGCTGCTCGTTTGGGCGATTGACGACCGTCACGCCGTCGAACCGATACGCCATTTCAAAAACGCCGAAGATGCGGCGGTAAACGACGGCGGTCCGCGTTATGACCCGCTGCTTCTGCAGGTCGATGGCGGCAAGCGGCCCGGCGAGGTCTTCGCTTCCGCGGGTCTTTACCTCGATAAAGCAGATGGTCTCGCCATCAAGCGTGATCAGGTCGATCTCGCCGCGGACCTGGACGCCTTTCGAGTTTCGGCCGATCGGGGCGGTAAAGTTCCGCGCAACAAGGTGATGCCCGAGCGATTCAAGAAACTCGGCGGCAAGTTTCTCGCCCTTTGTGCCGGTCGCCCTTGTCGCGGCCTGAGGCGAAGAACTATCCTTTCCATTAAGGTTCAATAATCCGTTCGGCAAGTCCATATTGTCCGGTCGCCCGAATTATAACAGAAACGGCCCTAACGGTCTTACATCGATAAAATGCAGAAACCGCAAAACTACACAAATAAGCTGATCAACGAGAGTAGCCCTTATTTGCTCCAGCACGCTCATAACCCGGTCGATTGGTATCCCTGGGGCGAGGAGGCGTTTGAGCGAGCAAAGGCCGAGGATAAGCCTATCCTAGTCAGCATTGGCTATTCGGCGTGCCATTGGTGCCATGTGATGGAGCACGAATCCTTTGAGGACGAAGCGGTTGCCGCGATCCAGAACGAGCACTTCATCAACATTAAGGTCGATATGGAAGAGCGTCCCGATGTTGACCAGATCTATATGAACTTCGTTCAGTTGACGACCGGCCGCGGCGGCTGGCCGATGAACGTCTTCATAACGCCCGAGAAGATGCCCTTCTTTGGCGGAACATATTTCCCGCCGAACCCGCGTTACGGCATGCCGAGCTGGCCGCAGCTCTTGCAGAGCATCGCCGAGGCGTGGCGGGAACGCCGCGATGAACTGATGGGCTCGGCGTTTGAGATACTCGGCGAGCTGCGAAAACTGTCGATCGCGGATCCTGCAGGAGCTGGCGTGAGCAACGAATTGCTTGATGTTGCCTTTGCGAGCTTCGTCCGGTCGTTCGACGCGAAGAATGGCGGCTTCGGCGGAGCACCGAAGTTTCCCGCGGCGATGTCGATGGAGTTTCTGCTTCGCTACTGGAAGCGGATCGGCAATGAGAACGCCCTCTCGATTGTGAAACACACCGCCGAAAAGATGGCGAAGGGCGGTATTTATGACCAACTCGGCGGCGGCTTTCATCGCTATGCGGTCGATGCCATCTGGCTTGTGCCGCATTTTGAGAAGATGCTTTATGACAACGCCCAACTGATTCGCATCTATCTTCACCTTTATCAGATCACGAAGGATGACTTCTTCCGTCGTATAGCCGAAGAGGCGCTTGAATACGTCCGCCGGGAGATGATCGGCCCTGAGGGCGGCTTTTACTCAACACAGGACGCCGACAGCGAAGGCGAGGAAGGGAAGTTCTTTGTTTGGACACCGGAGGAGATCGTCGCAATACTCGGCGAGGCCGACGCCCGGGCGTTCTGCCTTTTTTACGATGTGACGTCCGAAGGAAACTTTGAGGGGCACAACATTCCAAACATCAAGAACCCTCCCGAAGAAACGGCCGCGGCTCTCGGCATTACGCTTGAGGAACTTCTGGCCGTCATCGAGCGCAGCAGAGAAAAGCTTTTTGTTGAGCGCGAGAAACGCATCAAGCCTTTCCGCGATGAAAAGGTACTGACCGCTTGGAACGGCCTGATGCTCGCGGCCTTTGCCGAGGCAGCGGCCGTGCTTGGTAACGACGAGTATCTTGCGGCCGCGAAAGCGAATGCCGATTTTCTTCTCAAGGAGTTGGTGAGCGAGGGCCGCGTGCTCCGCACCTGGAAGGACGGCAAGGCGAAGCTCAACGGCTACGTCGAAGACTATGCAAACCTTGCCGACGGCCTTCTCGAGCTTTATCAGGTCTCGGGCGATGTGCGTTACTTCAGCGAGGCTCGCCGGCTTGCCGAGATGATGATCACCGAGTTTTGGGATGCGGAGAATGGCGGGTTCTTTTTTACGTCGAACGACCACGAGGAACTTATCGTTCGCAACAAGGACTTTAACGACAACGCTACGCCCTCGGGAAATTCGGTCGCGGCCGACGTGCTCATCAAGCTGGCGAAGTTCACCGGCGAAGAGAAATACGAACGATTTGCGATGACCGTGCTTCGGTTGATGTCCGGGCAGATCCGCCGGTTCCCGAACGGCTTTGGCCGGGCATTAGCAACGCTCGAATTTGCGCTCGGGGAAACAAAAGAGATTGCTTTGGTTGGGGACGACGTAAGTCAACTTGCTGCCGAATTATGGCGCGAATACAGGCCTATGAAGGTCGCGGCGATCGCGGGCGAAACGCTTGGCGATGAAGTTCCGCTTCTAAGCGGACGCACCAGCGTTAACGGAAAAGGAGCCGCTTATGTTTGCGAAGGATTTGTCTGCAAGCGGCCGGTGACATCTCCGGACGAGCTTTCCGAATTGCTAGGATGAGCAGAAAAAGCAACGGCAAAATGAAAAGCACCTCGTCCTAGGAACGAGGTGCTTTTCGGTCTAGAGCTAAACTAACGCTTATTTGTTAGCGTTGGTGTTCGTGGTGGTGGTCGTCGTCGTGGTGGTGGTGTTGCCAGCCGGACGATTTGCAGCGTTAGCTGCGTTCGAAGCTGCGTTTGCTGCAGTGTTAGCAGCGTTAGCAACTGTGTTCGCAGCGGTCTGGGCAGCATTGGCAGCCGAGTTCATTGCGTTTGCAGCCGAGTTCATTGCGTTAGCAACTGCCTTGTTAGCATTTGCGTTTGCGTTGTTGGCAGTTCCGGCATCGCCGCAGGCCATACCGAGTGCGCCCATTGCCAAAAGGATCGTAAGTCCGATAACTTTCTTCATTTGAAATTCTTCTCCTGTCTTCTTCAAAGATTAAATTTAACCTATTATTTTCACCGGACAATAAAACGTCCGGAGACGTTCCAATAACAAGCAGAGTTTATGGAACAAACGACAATATAGTAAGCAACGCCCCGATAGTCAACCCCAAAAACGCGAAATACAATATTTATCTCAAGCACGCGATCAACCTAAATTCGCGTATTCCGGGCACTTTTGGCGACCGAAAATAAAAAGCACCGGCCGGAGTAAACCGATCGGTGCCTTTGAAGTCTTCTCAATTGAGAGAACTTATTTTGTATTTGCGTTCGCCGGCTTGTTTGCGTTAGCCGAGCTGTTTGCCGAAGCGTTCGAGTTCGACGAATTTGCATTTGCCGAGTTCGAAGTGGTGCTCGAGGTCGTGTTCGACGTCGTGGTCGAATTCGCGTTCGAGGTGGTGGTGTTCGACGTGGTGTTGGACGTCGTGGTTGTGTTGGCGCGGTTTGCGTTTGCGTTGTTCGCGGTGTTGTTTGCCGGAGCAGCATCACCACAAGCCATACCAATTGCGCCAAGTGCGATTACGGTTGAAAGAGCAAAAACCTTCTTCATATCTTGCAAGATCTCCTGTCTTCTAAAGAGATTACCTATCCTGTCTCTAAACTAAATTCCTGCCGTAGCAGTTTGCCCTGAAACGATCAATTTCAAGGCAAACGCCACTATAGGAATACGTTAGCCCATAGTCAACCCCCAAAGCCCCCAAAAGCACGTTTTTTGAAATATTTTTTTAGGCCAAAAATTGCGGTAAAATCCCCGATCTTGCGGCTTTGCCGGTTGCTCAGACCATTGACGCGCGATGCGGTCTCGCGTAAGCTCTGAGTTGAGCGACCCACCGCTTGCTCCACCCCATCTTTTTTGCCGCGTCGGTCAATTGGAAAATGTCCACAGGAACCAAGCCCAACAACTCATCCGCAACCGAAATAGACCGGGCACAGTTCGCTCTGCTGCTCTTCGGGCTTGTCGCCCCCGCAATAACATTTGTCATCGCGGTCTCCGGGCTTTCGATGTTTCTCAAGACGGCGATATTGGTCGGGCTTTCGGCAATTTACGCCGTCGGCTGGTTCGCCGCACTCCGCCGCCGCGGCGTGACCACTGGTTTGGCCGAGCCGGATGATGTTCCCATCGCACCGTGCGTTTTCGATGACGACGACATCGGCGGTTCGCTTTCTTCTGCGTTTTCTGATCCGCAAACGAGCCTCCCGAATGAGCGTGCATTCTTCGTCGTGCTTGAAAATCAGGTGGCCGAATCTGCCCGGATGAAAAACGAGCGTCCGCTTTCGGTCCTCTCGATCGACATAAGGGACTTCGAGGAGATCTGCAAAAAATTCGGCCATGCGACCGGAGACCGGCTTGTTCAGTTCGTTGCCGATATCATTCAGTCGCAGCTTCGGCAGATGGATCTTGTGACGCGGTCGGGCTCAGACGAATTCAATATCGTGCTGCCGACCGCAAACGCGGTGATCACCGCAGAGATTGCCTCGCGTATCAAAGATGCTCTACTCCCGATGCCGTTTGAGGCCTCTGAGGACGAAGCGATCAAGGTATGGCTCAACTTCGGTGCGGCGACGTTCGGGACCGACGGCGAATCGGCCGAGCATCTGCTCCTAACCGCGCGGCAGCGTAGGCTTCAAGAAAAGACCGGCGACACGGGAACGGTCTTCACGGTTGATCGCGATTATTTGAACTAGCCCCGCCGCGATCGCGCGCGGCCGATCGGCAAAACCTGTGCTACATTTTTAGCCGATGGCAAAGATAAGCTTCTACGGCGGCGTCGGTACGGTCACCGGTTCCAAGTATTTAATTGAGCACGACGGCAAGAAAGTGCTCGTTGATTGCGGGCTCTTTCAGGGCTTCAAAGAACTCCGCGAACGTAACTGGCAGCCGCCGCCGTTCGAGCCCGAATCGCTGGACGCCGTTATCATCACCCACGCCCACATCGACCACACGGGCTATCTGCCGCGGGTCGTCCGGCTCGGCTACGACAAGCCGATCTACACATCAAAGGGAACCGGCGATCTGCTGAAAATATTGCTTCCCGATTCCGGACGACTTCAGGAAGAAGAAGCCGATTACCGCAACCGCCATAACCTGACCACGCACACGCCGGCACTTCCGCTTTACGACGAGAACGACGCCCGCGACACGTTGAAGCTGCTCCACACCGTCGCCAACGACGGCGTCCCCGTCGAGGTCGCACCCGGCATCAGGGCGAGCTTTCTCGTCGCCGGGCACATAATGGGAGCGAGCCTCGTGCTTCTTGAGATAGATGGAGCGGGCGAGGGCGGCGGAACGCTTCGCTTTCTTTTCTCCGGTGATCTCGGCCACTACGACCAGCCGATAGTCAAAGACCCGGCTCCACCGCCGGCTTGCGATTACCTGATGGTCGAATCGACCTACGGAAACCGTTTGCACGGCGATGTTGATTCCGCGACGCAGATGACGCGGATCATAAATGAAGCTGCCGAACGGGGCGGACCGATACTGATCCCGGCCTTCGCCGTCGGGCGAACGCAAGAAGTGCTTTACCTGATCCGCGAACTTGAAGACGAAAAGCGGATACCGATCCTGCCGGTCGTTGTCGATTCGCCGATGGCGGCCCAGGCGACTCAGGTCTACGCCCGCTGGACCGAAGAGCACGACGAAGAATACGTATCGATCCTAAATACAAAACGGCATCCGCTCCGAACCGCATCGATGACGACCGCCTCCTCACGCGACGAATCGAAGAAGGTAAATAATATGAAAGGCGCGCGGATAATCGTCTCGGCCTCAGGAATGATGACCGGCGGGCGAATTCTTCACCACGCGATCAGAATGCTCCCCGACGAGAACGCGACCGTCGTCTTCGTCGGCTTTCAGGCAGCCGGGACGACCGGCCGCCGCATCCAGGACGGCGAGAGGGAAGTCAAGATAATGAAGCAATGGGTGCCGGTAAATTGCCGCGTCGAGAAGGTCGAGGGCTTTTCGGCACATGCCGATTGGAAGGCCGTGCTCCAGTGGCTAGAGGGCCTGCCGAACCGGCCCAAGCGGGTCTTTACCACCCACGGCGAACCCGAAGCCGCCGAAGCAATGGCCGGCCACATCCGCGACCGCTTCGGCTGGGACGTCCTCGTCCCCGACTATATGCAGACGGAAGAGCTTTAATTAGTGACGAGTGACGAGTGATGAGTGACGAGTGACGAGTGATGAGTGACGAGTAACAAGTTACAAGAGATGAGGAACAAGCGTTCAGGATTTATTAATTAGTAATTAGAAATTAATAATTAGTAATTTGGGAACACAAGAAAGTAATTCGAATCTTTTCGATCTCAGATCTGAAATTTCAGATCTCAGATCCACTCAGATCCATAAGTAAGATTTTGGGATGAATAATTGTAAGCGGTTTGTATGAAACTGATGCTTGTTGTTTCTTTCGTCGTTCTTTTTGGAACAGCGGTTTCGTTTGGGCAGTCGAAGCCGCGGGTTGCTGATGTTGCTTGGCTCGCAGGATGCTGGGAGATAAATGACAAAGCCCGCGAACGGGTGGTGAACGAGCAGTGGATGAAGCCCGCCGGCGGCGTAATGCTCGGGATGGCTCGGACCGTACGGGCGGGGAAGTTGGCCAATTGGGAGTTCACCCGCCTGATCGAAAAAGACGGTGATGTTTTCTATGTCGCCAAGCCTTCTCAGAACGCTGCTGAGACATTCTTCAAGCTTGTAAAGATCTCGGCCGCCGAAGCCATCTTCGAGAACCCCGAACACGACTTCCCGCAACGCATCATCTACCGCCGCGAGGGCGAAAAACTCACCGCCCGCATTGAGGGCACGAACGACGGCAAGCCCGCCGGCATTGATTATCCATTTACCCGCGTTTCCTGCCCCTGATCCTTATTCGTACCGCAGGGCTTCGATCGGGTCGAGCTTGGCGGCTTTTCTCGCGGGGAGAACGCCGAAGACGAGTCCGATGAGGACCGAGACAGTGAGCGAGGTGATGATCATCCAGGGCTCGACCGTTGCCGGCATCGAGGGCACAAGGAGCATCAAAAGATTACTTATCGCGAGCGACAGTACGACCCCGATGACGCCTCCGAGCAGCGTGAGAGCCATCGCCTCAGATAGAAACTGAAAGACGATCGCGGACCGCGTCGCACCGATCGCTTTGCGGATGCCGATCTCTTTAGTGCGTTCGGTAACGGAGACGAGCATGATGTTCATCACGCCGATGCCGCCGACCAGCAGGCCGAGCATCGAAATGGCGATCGCGGCGGCACCAATGCCGGCGAGCATGCCGTCAAACTGCCGCATAAAGTCGTCGGCCGTCTTGATGTCAAAATCGTTCGGAGCGCCGAATTTCACCTCTCGCCTTACGCGCAGAATGCCTTCGATCTCTTCGACCGCCTCTTTGATCATTCCGTTCTTTGCCTGTGCAATGTGCAGAACGGCATCGCGGGTCGGGGCGACCTTGCGGGCCGTGCGGAACGGCAAAAAGATCTTCCGGTCCTCTTCATTCTCGCCAAAAAAGCCCGTCTTTCGCTTTTCCAGAACGCCGACGATCTCCCACGACATTCCGTTCATTCGGATGGTCTTGCCGAGGGCTTCGTCGGGGTCGCCGTCAAATAATGCCTCGACCGCGGCTATCCCGACAACGAGGACGTTTCGCCGTTCGAAATTATCAAGCTCGGTCAGCCAGCGGCCGTTCCGCATGCTGACGTTGGCAATATCTGCATAGTTCGGCGTAACGCCATCGGTCAGTGCCCACCGGTAATTCTTGTCCCGGTAGATCATGTTGTCGTCAAACCCCGTTCCCCACGAGCCGATATTGACGGCAACGGTCGCCACGTCCTGTATGGTCGAAGACTGAGCGACGATAGCGTTAGCGTCATCGATCGTCAGCGGCTTGCGGTTCCGTTCGTCGCGATTGCTCGGGCCAAATCCGGTCGAAAGGTGAAAGAGATAGATGTTGTTCGTGCCGTACTCCTCAAACATCGAAACGATGTTGCTCCTCATTCCGGTCAGGATCGAAGCGACGACTATCGCCGTCAAAATGCCGACCACAATGCCGAGTATCGTTAGAAATGAGCGAAATTTGTTGCCCATGACGCTGTCATAGGCCATCTTCAAAACTTCGATCGGTAATGATGCTGAGATACTCATACGCTTAGTTCTTCGTCAGGGCTACGATCGGGTCGAGCCTTGAAGCCTTCCATGCCGGATAAAGCCCCGCGAGAATTCCGATGATGCTTGAGACGGCGATCGAGAGCAGGACGTAAAATGGCGTTATCGTCATTGTCATACTGAGCAAGTATCCGACGAGCTGCGTCGCCGCGACCGCAAGCAGCAGTCCGAGCAGACCGCCGACAACGCACAGCAAAGCCGATTCGATCAGGAACTGCAGCATTATCTGGTTTCGCGTAGCACCGATCGCCTTGCGAAGCCCGACCTCGAATGTCCGCTCCGTCACCGAGACCAGCATTATGTTCATCACAACAATTCCGCCGACGACGAGAATGATCAGCGTTATAGGAATAACGACCGCTGCGATGGCATTCGTTACCTGGTCCATCGTCGAATTGAACTCATCTACATTGACGACGCTGAACGTGTCTTCCTCGGAACCGAGAAGTTTTCGCTTGTTTCGGAGCAGCAGATGGGCTTCGTCGATCGCCGGCTTGAAGGTCTCTTTCTCGATGGTCTTGCCGTGGACCTGAATTCCGCCGGTTCGGTTAAATATCTGGTTGTGCAGCGTGATCGGGATATAAAGGTGCCGGTCCTGCGATTGCCCGAAGAACGAGCCGCGTTTCTGCTCGACGCCAATTATTGTCACCGGGACCCCGCGAATGCGGATCTCCTCCCCGATCGGCGATTTGAATTCAAAGAAGCGTTCGACGACGTCCGAACCGATAACGGCGACTCGAGCTGAACGCTCGACCTCCTCCTTTGAGAAAAATCGTCCGGCCGTTAACGTCTTGTCCTCGATCTCATACATATTGTCGGTCACGCCCATTATGCGAACCGAAGGCATTTCGATCGTCCCGACCTGCAGGTCGGACCCGGCGTTCATCTGAGCACCAACGTAGCTGCAGAGCCGGCAATTGTCGCGAATATACTCGTATTCTTCCCAGGTTACGTCCTTGTTCCGGCGATTCTTTCGTTCATATTCTTCATCGGACATGTCGCCCATGCTCGCCATCCGGGTTATCATGAAGTGGTTCGAGCCGAGCACCTTGGAGACCTGGTCGATCACGTAGGTCTTCAGGCCCGCGATCGACGCCCCGACCACGATCACCGCCGCCACACCAATAATGATGCCGACGAGCGTCAGCAAGGCCCGAAGCTTGTGCTCAAGGATCGATTTCAGTGCGATCCAAAAAGCGTCGAAATAAAAGGAATATAGCTGCCTCATCGTGTCGGCCTTTTCTGTTGATCCGGATGTCTATCGCAATGTATAACGTCAGTTCGTTCAAAAAGGTTCGGGAATTTGCGACAAAAAAAGAGGCCGCCTTTTCAGACAGCCTCCGAATCCTCATGGTTGAGTTCACCTATCTCGACCCATCGTCGATCGGAGTGATGTCGAGACCGTCGATGTTGTCGTTGAGTTCGACGAAGCGGGTCTCAAATCGATGGCGCTTCGAATTTACCGTCACAATAACCGATTGACCGGCCGCAAGCCCTTCGAATTCAAAGTGTCCAAACGAGCTCGTTCTTAAGATGTGGCTTGCTCCCTCTTGATCGACAAGCACGACCTCGGCATTGCTGATGCCGCGTCCCGAACTATCTAAAACTCTGCCCGCAATCGAAACACCGGCCGACGAAGGCACTGCATAGATCGGTACAGGACTGGAAGCGAAGGTTCCGGAGGCAGCCGCAGTCATTCCTTGCAGAAAGCTACCGGCTCCAAGTGAAAAACTTGGCGAAACGGAGGAGAAGCTAAAAGCGAGATTTCGCTGTGTAGTTGCCGCAAACGAAAGGAAATGCGACCCATAAACGACCGTGTGATCCGGCGTGGTTGCGGAGATATTCGCCGCGTTTCCGCCGTCAGATCCCGTCATCAATGGGTTTTGCACGTTTGGCGAAAACACTGCGGTCAGCAAATTGGTTCGGTCGCCGCCGCCTGTTCCGGGAGGTGCGGGCGTGTCCCGGATGACCTCGATGATCGTCACCTGATTGAGAGGCTGGTTGACGGTGCCGCCGCTCGAATTGCCGGGCAGCGTCGTCGTTGTTGTTACATAGAGGCGTGCAAACTGAATGCCCTGAAGTGACGGAGGCAGTCCGGCAATGTTCTGATAAATAAAGAAAACCGGCGAACCTCCCGGCACATGAGAAAGAGTCGCGTTCGACCCGTTGTTAACAACAACGAAATCCTGTGTTCCGAACTGCTCGAGAAACTGGGCAAAGGTCGTTGTTTGACCAATTGCGGAAACTGCGAAAATAATAACGCAGGCGAAAGAAAGGGCGATTTTGCGAGAGAATGCAGAGATCCTCATCGGATGGAAAAATTTGTTCATCGCGGATATACCTCAAACTATTGGCTTGCTGAGTGAGAGCGTGACCGGGATGGGAGAATTGAAGCAAAATTGCTTCATATACAAAATAGCAAAAACATTAGGTGTTTGTCCATGTTAAATTTTGGTAAAAAGCATTTACCTATACGTGATCGGTTTCCTGTAAATTCCTTTTCCGCGTTGCAAGGCCGGTCATCAGGGTTTGTGTAACAAAATGGCGGTCGTGCTATACTGATTTTTTGTTTTAAATGAGTTTGCTTAGCAGGAGAATTGCATTTTGGCAGTCCTAGTTGATAAGAACACGCGCCTGATCGTTCAGGGCATCACCGGTAAAGAGGGCACCTTTCACACGCTCCAGATGCGTGATTACGGCACGAACGTCGTTGGCGGCGTAACGCCCGGCAAGGGCGGGACCACGCACGAGGGTATTCCCGTATTTAATACGGTTGCCGACGCCGTAAAGGAAACCGGAGCGAACGTCTCGGTCATTTATGTGCCGCCGCCATTTGCTGCGGACGCAATAATGGAAGCCGCCGATGCGGGCTTGCCGCTCGTCGTCTGCATCACCGAAGGAATCCCGATCGCCGACATGGTCAAGGCAAATGAATATCTGAGCACACGCTCGACGCGGATGATCGGGCCGAACTGCCCCGGCATCATCTCGCCCGGCAAGTGCAAGATCGGCATTATGCCCGGCCATATCCATAAAGAGGGCCGAATCGGCGTCGTTTCACGCTCCGGAACGCTTACTTACGAGGCCGTCGGCCAATTGACCGCCCTTGGCCTTGGCCAATCGACCGCCATCGGCATCGGCGGCGACCCGATCATCGGCACGACGCACACCGACGCCCTTCGGCTTTTTCAGGAAGATGACGAGACCGACGCCATCGTAATGATCGGCGAGATCGGCGGAACGGCCGAGGAAGAAGCGGCCGCCTACGCGAAAGATAACGTCACAAAGCCCATAGTCGCCTTCATCGCCGGCCAAACGGCACCTCCCGGACGCCGCATGGGCCACGCCGGCGCCATCATCTCCGGCGGAAAAGGCACCGCGGCCGAAAAAATGAAGGCCCTGACCGAAGCCGGCATCCGCGTCGTCCAGTCACCCGCCGACATCGGCAAAGCCATCGTCGACGTCCTAGGAACCGGCGCCGCCGCTTAACCACCGGACTACAATCAATTGACTTTCCAGGGACTGCCCATGTGGCAGCCTTCTGTGTCTTCCATCTGTGAGTTCTGTGGTCCCGACCGATTAATCACCGGCCGGCGACCCAGAATCCACAGAAGTGAAACGTAAATTCCGCATACCCTGCCTTTCTAGAAAAATCTTGTCACAAAGCCCGCCTTTGGCGTAAGCTACTCCAAAGGTGCAAACCAAATGAGAACCGGGCTTTTAACTACGATCTTTGCTTCATTACTTTTCCTTTCGGCGCCAATGGACGCTTTCGCCTGCTCCTGTATAGAGCGTCAGGCACAGGACAAAGAGTTCAATTCTTCTGAGAATGTACTTATCGGACGGATCGTGGATAGCCCCGCTCCGAATCCGCGTGAAGAAGATGTTCTGGCTCAAGACTCGGGATCTACTGTGGTGGTGGTCGAGAAGGTATATAAGGGGAATCTCAAGGCGGGCGACCGGTTCACCATTTCCAATGGCGATGGCGTAAGCTGCGCTTATACCTTTGGACAGTCATTCGTCGGTCAGACGTGGCTGTTCTATTTGGGAAAGCCTCAACCGCGGTACATTTATGTTCCAGAAACGAGGAAGTGGAAAGACACGAAGGAATTGACGACTAGCGTAAGTTTCTGCGGGCGGTCTGGTGACGTGATCAAATCACGCCATGATCTTGCATTCTTGGAAAGTTTTGAAAAATATATCGGGAAAAATCGACTTTCGGGAAGACTGATGGAATTAGGGCCGGATCCCCCTAACGTGGTTGGAATGCGGATAAAGATCACAGGAATGAACCTATCGTTTATTGTTCGCCTAAATGAATTTGGCTACTTCGAGATTTACGACCTCCCACATGGTGAATATCATGTCGAATTTGAAACGCCGGAAGGCTGGAAGCTTGGTGACCGGTACCACAGTGGGTTCACTACATATCCAAACAGATTTGACGACGAGGGACTTAGCAGCAACCAGCGCCGAGTCGTAATGGGCGAAGGCCATTATACTCTTGATTTTTCCCTTGAACTAGACTCCGCAAACTAACAACCCTGTTTGGACTTGACACCAATTTCCCAAAATCATAGTATCTAGAGTTTCGGACTTTGACGGTCTGGGCGGTTTAGCAGTTCGTGACTACGTCTGCTGAGCAGGAATGTTTGAAAGCCAGGTCAGGAAGTGTTGCGTAAACGGCATCGAACCAACGATGCCTGGGGATCTTTGCGGGTTTTAGAACCGCTCTTCATTTGCCACGCTACAGCAAAGACGGGCTTTCTTGGGACATAGCTATCACCTTAATTCAATCAGCATTGGCTGCTTGAGCTAACTGCCGAACAGGTTTCGGCAAGAGTCAGGTAACGGATTGCTTTCGTCTTTTTAAATAGAGGCGAATGCACAAGCCCGCACGTAAGGTAAGGGCGGTTCATTCAACTTGATTTGAAAATAATGAGAATGCACGGGGCCAGTCAGTAAGGTCCGTTCATTCAACTTGCGAGTTCCGCCCTTACTTACGTGCGGGCTTACGCAAACGTGAATTATGCCGACTATTAATCAATTGGTTCGCAAAGGACGCCAGAGGGTCAAGTACAAAACGGCCAGCCCCGCTCTGCAGGCTAACCCGCAGAAGCGTGGAGTTTGCACGCGTGTTTACACCTCGACACCGAAGAAGCCGAACTCGGCACTTCGTAAGGTCGCACGTGTACGCCTTACAAACCAGATCGAGGTGACGACCTACATTCCGGGTATCGGCCACAACCTGCAGGAGCACTCGATCGTGCTCATCCGCGGCGGCCGTGTAAAGGATCTTCCGGGTGTGCGTTATCACGTCATTCGCGGAACGCTCGATGCCTCAGGCGTCGCCAACCGCAATCAGGCCCGTTCGAAGTACGGTGCGAAGCGTCCGAAGGGAGCGAAATAAGTGAGCGGTGAGCAGCGAGCAGTGAGCCGAATTTCGGAATTACTGCTTACGGCTCACGGCTAACTGCTTACTAAACAGATATGGCAAGAAGAAGAGTTGCGACACGACGAGAGATACTGCCGGATCCGATCTACGGAAGTACGCTGGTGACCAAGTTCATCAACGGCATGATGTGGGAAGGCAAAAAGAGCACGGCCGAGGCCATCTTTTACAGCGCGATGGATAAGATCGGCGAAAAGACGGGCGAAGAGCCGCTAAAGGTCTTCAAGAAAGCCGTTGAGACCGTCGCTCCGGCCGTTGAGGTCAAATCACGGCGTATCGGTGGTGCCACATATCAGGTGCCGCTTGAGGTCAGCCGGGACCGACGCTATGCCCTTGCGATCCGCTGGATCGTCGGCAACTCGCGTAACCGAAGCGAAAAGACAATGAAAGACCGCCTCGTCGGCGAACTTTTGGATTCAACTCAGGGCCGCGGCGGAGCTGTTAAGAAGAAGGACGACGTCCACCGTATGGCCGAGGCGAACAAGGCGTTCGCACATTATAGATTTTAGGCAATAGGGACGAGTGACGAGTGACGAGTTGTTCGCTTGTCACTTGTCACTGTTCACTCGTCACTAGATATATGGCTAACATTAGCTTAGACAAATTTAGAAACATCGGGATCATGGCCCACATCGATGCGGGCAAGACCACGACGACCGAGCGCGTCCTTTTCTATACGGGCGTTTCGCACAAGATCGGCGAGGTCCACGAAGGCACCGCGACGATGGACTGGATGGAGCAGGAGCAGGAACGCGGCATCACCATTACGTCCGCGGCCACGACCTGTTTCTGGAAGCGAAATGGCGTTGAGCACCGCATCAACATTATTGATACGCCGGGCCACGTAGATTTTACGATGGAGGTCGAGCGTTCGCTGCGTGTTCTTGACGGAGCGGTCGCCGTGTTTGACGGCGTTGCCGGTGTCGAACCGCAATCCGAGACAGTTTGGCGTCAGGCTGATAAATATAAGGTCCCGCGTCTTTGCTTCATCAATAAGCTCGACCGTGCAGGTGCCTCGTTTGAACGCAGTTTTGATTCGATCCTTACCCGCCTCGGTGCAAATGCCGTCGCACTTCAGATCCCGATCGGCTTAGAAGATCAGCTCAAGGGAGTTATCGACCTGATCGAAATGAAGGGCCTTATCTGGAACGATGAGTCCAAGGGTGCCGAGTACGAAGTTATCGACATACCGGCCGATCTCGTCGATTCAGCAAAAGCTTGGCGTGAAAAGCTTGTCGAAGCCGTTTCCGGCATTGATGACGAGCTGATGATGAAGTACCTCGAAGGCGAGGAAGTCACCGCCGACGAGATCCGCAAGGGGCTTCGTAAGGGCACGCTCGAGCTCAAGATCGTTCCGGTCGTTACCGGTTCGGCATTTAAGAACAAGGGCGTTCAGACGCTACTCGATGCCGTCGTCGATTTTCTCCCGAGCCCGCTGGATATTGAGGCCGTCGAAGGAATTAACCCCAAGACCGATGAGGCTGAGCCGCGTCCGGCAGACCCGAAGGCACCGTTCTCGGGCCTCGTGTTCAAGCTGATGGCCGATAAGCACCTTGGCCAGCTCGCTTTTGTCCGCATCTATTCAGGTACCGTCAGTTCTGGCTCTTACGTTTACAACACGATCAAGAACACGAAAGAGCGTGTCGGCCGTTTGATGCTGATGCACGCCAACAAGCGTGAGGACGTCGAAACCGCATCGGCAGGCGAGATCGTCGCGATCGGCGGCATGAAGAACGTCACGACGGGCGACACCATCTCGGACGAGACGAAACAGATCATCCTCGAATCGATGGAATTCCCTGATCCGGTCGTTCGTGTTGCGGTTGAACCGAAAACACGTGCCGACCAGGATAAAATGGGCATCGCACTTAACCGCCTTGCTCAGGAAGACCCTTCGTTCCAGGTTTCGACCGACCACGAAACGGGCCAGACCATCATCGCCGGCATGGGCGAACTTCACCTTGAGATCATCGTTGACCGCATGAAGCGCGAGTTCAGCGTCGAGGCGAATGTCGGTAAACCGCAGGTTGCCTACCGCGAGACCATTACGATGGGAGCTCCGGGCAAAGAGATCTTTAAGAAGCAGTCCGGCGGCCGCGGCCAGTTTGGCCACGTCGAGCTTGAGATCGAACCCGCACCGGGCGAAGGCTTTGTTTTCGAAGATAAGATCACAGGCGGAGCGATCCCGCGTCAGTTCATCAAGCCGGTCTCCGAAGGCATCAGGGACGCGATGCGTCGCGGTTACCTTGCAGGCTATGAGCTTGTTGATATCAAGGCGAGGCTCGTTTTCGGTTCGTATCACGAAGTTGACTCGGATGAACGTTCATTCCACATCGCCGGTTCGCTTGCGTTTCAGGACGCAGTGAAAAAGGCCAAGCCGGTCCTGCTCGAGCCGATCATGAAGGTCGAGGTGGTAACGCCGGAAGAATATATGGGTGCGGTCAATGGCGACCTAAATCGCCGCCGCGGCCAGATCGAAAAGATGGAACCGCGTCCGGGCAATGTCTCGGTCGTTACGGCCTTCGTCCCGCTTTCAGAGATGTTCGGCTATACGACCGACCTTCGTTCGGCCACCCAGGGACGGGCGACCTCGAGCATGCACTTTGAGCGTTATGCCGAGGCTCCGAGGAACGTCGCCGAGGAGATCATCGCGAAAGTAAAGGGAGCAAGTAGTTAGTTTAGAGTTCCGCCTGCGGGCGGCATCAAAACTTGAGGAGAAAAGATGAGCAAAGAGAAATTCGACCGGAGCAAGCCGCACGTGAACATTGGAACGATCGGGCACGTGGACCACGGCAAGACGACATTGACGGCAGCGATCACGAAGGTGATGTCGAAGCACAATCCGAAGATGATCGTGCGGGCATTTGATTCGATCGACAACGCGCCAGAAGAGAAGGCACGTGGCATTACGATCGCGACGGCCCACGTTGAGTATGAGACGGCGAACCGCCACTATGCCCACGTTGACTGCCCGGGCCACGCTGACTATGTCAAGAACATGATCACGGGAGCGGCGCAGATGGACG